>Ga0209062_1000011_pt1 | contig 886909 bp, 799 predicted proteins | sample Coa_R2_2_FD_187158 | JGI IMG/M metagenome (GOLD analysis project Ga0209062, IMG submission 187158) | Surface soil microbial communities from Centralia Pennsylvania, which are recovering from an underground coalmine fire - Coalmine... | ecosystem: Environmental > Terrestrial > Soil >...
CGGGCTACACGTTCAACTGGACTGGCCTGATCGGCGCGACCGGCGGCGCTGGCGTCCGCATCAAGACCTTCCGCATGGAGCACCTGGCTTCTGACCGCGTGGAGATCGACATGGCGCTCGATATGCGAGTGGTCTCGAAGGACTGCGGCTTCTTCTTCAACAACGTCGTCTCGGCGGCGTGACCATGTTTCAGAGAAGACCTTCTTGGGCGCAGTTGACCAAGGGCGGCGTGCCGCCGCTCGTCGTACTGCGCCCTCTAACTGGCGGTTTCACGCCTCCGACCGTCGGCGATGACTATCCCGCTCCCGATCTGAATGACAAGTTCCAAGTGACTCGCGCGCGGCAGATGTACGAGCAGCGCAGGATCGGCACGCAAGCCGAGCTGGAGCGCGCACTCGCGAAATTCCCCAAGCAGGAACCGGCCAAGCCGGGAAAGGAAAGACGTCATGGTCAAAGTGGAAAAAACTCCCGTTAATGCGCCGGAGTTCCAGAGCGCTGGTCCGCTGCCGAATCTCAAGGGTGTCTATCTCTCGAAGGCGAAGCTGTTCTTCGCGAGTCAACAGACGGGAACAGGCTCGAGCCAGAGCATCGCTCACGGACTGGGAGCGGCGCCAGCCGGCGTGATCTGCGTTCCGACCGATGGCGGCACTGTCACGTACGGCACGCACACTTCGACCAACATCGTCGTGACTGTCACCAGCGGAAAGAAGTTCGACGTGTTGGCGTGGTTGTGAGAGCGAGGCCATGACCCCTACTTCGCTGGGCCGCGTCAACGTGCCGACGCCGGGAACGCCGGTGCATCTCGCCGCCACGCGGACGCCTTGTTGCCGCATCCGCGTGCAGGTGATCGCCGGGCTGACAGGCAAGATGTACTTCGGCACCGCCGGGCTGAACAAGACCACCTTTGCGGGCGTCATCAAAGAGCTGTGGCCGAACCAGGCCGGCGGCGTCGATGATTCCTACGAGGTGTGGTCGAGCAAGGATGAGGATTCCCTCGATCTGGCGGATTACTGGATCGACGCCGCCGTGGCGGCTGAAGGGCTGATCGTTTCCTATTGGAACAAACCCTCGTGGACGTATCCGGCTGGTTAGCGCGATGGCTTGGCCAGATCTTGTCAATGCGCTCGACGAGGCGTGCCTGAACACGTTCGGTGTGCCGGCGACCTTCACGCCGCAGGATGGCTCGGGCGACCAGCAGATGACCGGCATTATCCAGCATCCTGCGATGGCCGAGGATTACGTGCCGGGCAGTGTCCAGGGCACGGCTGTGGTTCGCTTCTTCGTGCGCTTCGCGAAGATCACGCCCGCCCCTCAGCGCGGCGACGTGATCACGATCAACGGCATCGTCTACACCGTGCTCGAGGTGGACGCTGACACGCAGGGTGGCGCGGTCCTGAAGCTGAGAGTGGCGTAAATGCTGAATCCGGCTCCGATCACGGACGCGATCGCCGAAGTGCTTCTTTCGATCCCCGAGCTGAACGCCGCGATGAACGGGCGCATCACGGCGTTCCACTACCGGCTCGGCCAGGAATACCGGCTCGCCGAGGCCGTCTACAAAATGGCCGCGCCCTCCGTGCTCGTGGTTTGGGAGGGCACGCGCGGCGGCAACTTCGACGGCCAGACCATCTGGAAACATCGTTGGGGCATTTACTACCGCATGGGCAACGCGGCGGGGGTGGCCGAGCCGGTCGGTTACGAAGACCTATGGTGGATCATCTGCAACCGCCCGCCGGGCGGCAACGGGCCGAACATCCGCCAGATGCAGCTTTATCCGGGCCTGGACATCATGGACACGCCCAGTATCGATCACGAACTCGACGAAGATCTGATCGACCGCTTCAAGGGCGTGTTCGTCATCCCGGAGATCGGAGACAACTGATGGACGAACAAGAGTACGCGCCAGCCCGCGAAACCGTTCGCCTGCGCCATCCGCACACGGGCGACACGCGCGAAGTCGAAGCGACGCCCGAGAAGCTGGTCCCGCTGATGGGACTCGGCTACCAGCAGGTCAAAGAGGAGAGCGAATAGATGCCCGCAAGAGTACAGCAATTAATCCTGGGCCTCGGCAAGGCGAAGCAGGCCAACATCTCGACCGCCGCGGCTTCGTTTATGCGGTTCAAGAAGCTCGACATGGCGCTCACCACGCCCAAGCCGGTCTTCGAAAACGACGCCGCGGAAATCGGGAAAGGCCACGAGTTCATCACCCAGACGTTCCCTTCGCATTACGAAGTCGCCAACCGCATCGAAAAATACGCCAGCGCCGAATTCGTCACATGGGCTGTGGCCTACGCTCTGGGCAACATTGTGCAGACCGGCTCCGCTGCGCCGTACACCTACACCATCACGCCTATCAACCCGGGCGTCACGCTTGAGCTGCCCTACTTCTCCCTCGTCGAGCAGGTGGCCGAAGGCGGCGGCAGTGCCATCGACAACCTTTATATAGGCTGCTCCATCGAGGATTTCACTTACCAGTTCAACTACGGCCCCGGCCGCGCGTCCTCAAAGATGACGGTGAACTGGGTCGGCTCGGGTCTGCTGACCACCCCGAGCGGCGTCACCGTTCCCGCGCTCACCACCGAGAACAATATGCTGGCGGCCTCGATGTCGCTCTCGGTGAACGGCGTCGATTACGTGGGCACCAGACGCATTCTTTCCGGCTCGATCGGCTGGAAAAACAACCTGCTGCTGAATGCTGGCTTCTATCCCGGCTCGGGCTTGCAGAACGGATTGCAGGTGCGCGGCCGCATGGAGATCGGCGTGCGTGCGCCGACGTTCCAGTTCACCGCGCGCCTGCTGGCCGGGTCGCCCGAGTACAACACGCTCGTCAATCAGACGACCGGCACGGCGACGCTCAGCGTGCAGCATGACGCGAACAGCTCGGTGACGTTCACCTTCCCGCAGATGGCGTTCCAGGTCGCCGAGAACACCGAGGCCGACGGCATTGTGGCTGTGACCGTGACGGGCGCACCGCAGTACAGCAATTCGCAAAACACCGTGATGTCGGTGACCACGCTTTGCGGTGTGGCGGGCATCGCGCAATGAGAAAGGACACCATGTACGGAAACATTCCCACAGAGGGCATCACCATCCGCGTGCCCAATCCGCCGAAGACGGCCCAGTTGCGGCTACCGACCAACGACGAAATATTGGATCGGCTCGACCAGCAGAAATCGATCCGGCGCACGATCGGCCGTCGGAAGTCGCAGACGGAGTTTGTGCCGAACACAAAGGCCGACCTCGATCTGTTCAACCGGATCCGGCTGGACAAGGACGGCCCTGAGTTCGATGAATACGAAGCCGGCAACGCCATTTCGAAGCTGACCTTCTGCGAGGTGACGGATTGTGAGCGCGCGGGCGACCAGTACCGCATCACGCTGAAGACGCCGTTCGGCTCGACGGTCCACTCGCTGAAGATTCCGACGCAACGCGACATCACCGTGTACCGGCGTAGTGTGGTTTCCTCGACCGATCTGCCGCACGGCCAGGAAGAGCTGCGTTACCGGATCGAGCCGGCTGTCGCTCTCTACGATTCGGTGGTGACCGGGATTGAAGGCTACACCGATGCGTTCAAGCCTACCGATGTCCCGCCGCACCACAAATCGGCTGTGGTCGTCGAGCTCGTTCAGGCGATCGACGATCTTGATCCGGCGCTGGACCCAAACTCCTGACCCCGGACGAGTGGCCACACCCGATCCCTCTCCGGTTGTTGATTTATCGTTCCATCCACTCAGAGGATTTGTGCGATGGCGGCCCGGACGGCGCTCGCGGCTGCCCCCAGGCGAACGACGTTACATGTACCAAGTGCGGCCGCGTGCACACTGTGGAGGACGCGAACGCTCCCGGCGCGTGCCCGCAGTGCGGCGGCTGGCAGTTCACTGTGAATCGGTGCACGCATTGCAAGCTGGATGATCTCGATTACGCGCGGACGCACTCGAACGCTGGGCGGTTGTTCGAGCGGCTGCTGGAGCTCGAATTCGATGCGGCCCACTTCAGCATTCCCTGGAGCGACGTCACCGCGGAAGAGGTCCGCGGGCTTCAGATCCTGAAAGAAGAACGCGACCGCTATCAGCGGGAGCAGATGGAGAAACGAAATGGCGTTCACGGCTAAAATTACGCGCGCCCGGTTCGTGCTGGGCCCGTTCACCTCCGAAGAGATGCTGGCGATCGGCAACGTCCTGCGCGATTCCATCGCCGCTCGCATCGGCAGGGGCATGAACGTGACCGATGCGCCGGCGAAGGCCCTCAAGCCTGGGCGCAATGGTCGGCGCGGTTATCCAGATTACAAGAAGGCGCGCGGGCTACAGCCGATCCGCGATTGGTTCTGGACTGGTCGCACCTTGCGATCGCTCAAGGTGAAGAGCGCGAGCGAAAACCAGGCTGTGATCGGATTTGTCGATCCAAATGCGGATCGCATCGCGCATGTGAATAATCTACGCGCGAAGCAGTTCGGGGTTTCGCTCAAGGACCGCCAGGCTCTCGGTGCGGCGGTCCTGACGACACTGCGTAAGGCGCGCGTAGTGCGCGTGGCGAGGGCGGCGTGATCAGAGTTTCTTAACGAGATTGTCCATTGCAACGAGACAATTTCTCCGGTAGTCATCCTTGACCTGAACGCGGTGACCACCGATGTCCTGTTTGCCTGCTTCTAGTTTCGAGAACGGGCAGCCCTTCGCAAATGCCACGACACCCGTAGTCTGGAAGTCGCGGATATCCACCGCACCGTCTGCCGGCGTCTTGAAGGTGAAGAACTGCGGATTGGTTTTGGCCAGCGCCCGAATATCGCTGTCAATTTCTTGGAGCACCGCATAATAGGCCGAGGCGGGCCCCATGTACTGAGTGAGCCGGTTCTTGACTATCATATGCACCTGGGGAAGTGTTCGGTTGTCCTCGGCAAGTTTCGTGCTGAAGGCGTGCGTGGCGTAAATCGGCGAAGGCAAACGCAGCCCGTAAACGAGCGAAAGCGCATTCTGCACAGCGCGACGCGATGAATCATCCGCCATGACCGGCAGAATCAACCGGTCCGCTGCCGCCAGTCCAATCTGCGTATATATCGAGAAACTGGGGTTGCAGTCTAGGAAGATCGGATCATATGTATTATCGAGCGGCGCGAGTAAGTCCCGCACCCAGTCTATGATTGCAATCCACGTCTTCGTGCCCGGAATCTGAGTATTTGAAAGTGTGCTGATGGCATTTGCCTGAAGTTCCAAAAGGGGGTCGCCGCAAACCAGGTCGATGTTACTCGGCACGCGGTAATTGAACTTCGACGGCGTCGTAATGAAATCGGAGGGATTGATTGCCGGAACATTATAAGGCGATGGGAGCCTCATCTGGAAGTATCCTCCGATGCTGCACCTGGGCAACATTCCTTGCCTCGCTAGGAGATGCTTACTGCCCTGTCCGGTGAGCCCGCCGAGGAATAGTTCGGATAGATTCGCCTGGGGACAGATGTCGATGGCCAAGATCTTCTTTTTCGGGTTGCGCTCGGCGTAGCGACAGATCGCTTGAAAAGCCAAACTTGTCTTGCCGGTTCCACCTTTGTTGTTCCAGAATGCATACCGCATGCTTGTTTCTCCTGTGGACGCTGTGGCGTCCTATATAGACGATAGCACGGCCTAAACGGACGCAACAGCGTCCTAGCGAGCGTAACTACCACTAACGACATGGATCAGGAATCCATAGTCCTCGACGTTGACCCCCGCTCTGTCCTCGCGGCCATAAAGCAGGCCAACACCGCAGTCGAGGGTTGGGAAAAAGGCACGGTCGGCGCGGGCGAGCGCATGCAGAAGTCGCTCGAGCGGATGTCCGAGATGCTGATCAGGGTGAACGACCGCTCCCGCAGTTCGATGGAGCGGCTCACTCAGTCCATCGAAAAGCAGGCGGCTGCCTACGGCAAAACCGGCGTGGACCGCCTGATCGCCGACCGCGACCGGCTCATCAAGAAACTGGGCGATGAGCAAGGGATGGTTGACCGTGTCCGCGCAGCCTACGAGAAGATGATCGCCGTTGAACAAAACGCAGGGGGGGGCGGCGCGGGTGCGGGCGGCACGGGATTCAGCGCGCGGTATGCCTTCTTCGGAGTTAAAGACCTGATAGAGGGCCGCACCAAATTCGCAATCGCAGAAGCGGCAAACGAGTTAATGCGGCTTCGAGGGAGCGCGTTGGCGATTGGCGGCGCCATCGCGGGGGTGGCGGCTCTGGGCTTCGCGGCATACGAGGTCGCGAAGAAGTTGCGTGAAATCCGGGAAGAGCCTGAGCGGATCGCGGCCGAGTTTGCGCGCCTTACGGGCGCAACCAGGACAGCCAACGACGAGCTGCGCGCTGCGAACGACCGGCTGGAGAACTCCATCGCAAAACTGGAGCACCGGCCCCAGAACAACCTGAAGCTCGCGATTGACGAGGCGGCGGTCGCGGCCGACCACCTCTCGGAAAAGATGGACAAAGCCATCCGCTCCTTCGCGGAAGTGGCCATCAAGAACGCGCCGGGAGTGTTCGCCAGCATCCTTGGCCAAGCCGGCATTGACGATATCGTGAAGCTCGTCCAGGGCAAGTCGGGATATGGCGGTCTGATCGGCGATCTCTACAAAGCGACCTCCGGCGCCGGCGATCCCACCAAGGTGCTCGAACAGTATCGCGCGCAAGTGGTGACAATGATCCGGCAATCCGAAATGGCCGAGGCCTACCAGCAAGGCAAGGGTTATGAGGGCGTGAGCTATGAGGATATCCGCGCCGCCATGACGGGCGCTTTGACGGGACGCGGGAAGCTGCCGCCCGGCCTTCGATTTGAGAATATGCTGTCTGATCAGGGGACAAGGCTCGAAACTCTGCGCGCGCTCGAGCGGGAGATTGACCTCGTGACCCAGAGCTACAGCCTCGAAAAGAAGAACACCGGCCTCACCGCGCAGGAGGGCCGGCTCAAGGAGATTGCGAAATCAACCAACGTTACGGAGGAACTGCGCCAGCAGGTGGCTCGGGCGCAGGAAGGCGAGTTGAATGGCTTGGCCCGCATCAACGGCGCCTACCAGGAACGATTGCGGCATCTAAAGGAAGAGGGCGAACTCAACACCGTCAACGCGAAACTCGCCGGCGAAATCCGCGATGCAGAGATCGCGCGCTTCGAAAAAGAAGAGCAGCGAAAGACTGCCGCCGCCGTGTTTGGCGCGAACACTTCTGTGGGAGAAGCCGGCATTCGATCGAACTATGCGATCTTCCAGGCCACTCGGAAGGCAAGCGGCGCGGCGTTTGGCGAGGCGGACATCAATGCCGAGTACGACACCGCCATGGCGCTCGCGCAGAAGCAGTTCGACCTTGCCGCCCAGCATGTTCGCGAACTGCGGGACATGAACGCGACGGACGGAGAGATTCAGCGTGCCCAAATCGAGGCCACGAAGAACTTCGCGTTGGCGGCTCTCGACGCAGAGACGAAGAAAAGGGTCGAGTTGATCGACCTCGCCAAACAGCAACGGGACGAAGAGTCCAAAACCGCCCGCGCCAACTATGACAACGCCCGGAGGCTTGGCGATGCCATGGCCACTGAGCAGGAACGCCGGCAACGGGACGTGGCGCAGCGGCAGACCAAGATGGCCGAGGTGCTCAGCTCGAAGACTTCCGGCGGCCAGATCGCGACGGCGCTAACTGTGGAGCAGTTGCGCATCGCGGCCGCGCAGTCGCAGCATGATCAGGCCATCACGCGAATCGTCCAGGAGACCATTGAGGCGCGGAAGCTGCCCGGCGGTACGCCCGAGGAGCAACGGCAACGTGAGGCAGAACTCAACCGGCTGAAGATCGAAGGCCTGAAGTCTGAGGGCGAGTTGCAGCGTGAGATCGACGACGCGCACGAGGATCGCGTGGTGAAGCTTTTGGAGCTTCAGAAGCGCGAGATGGAAGAGATCCAGAACAAAGCCTCGGGCCTGTTCCACACGCTGTTCACGAAGCCGCAGGACTTCGGCAAGCAACTCGGCAGCACCGTGAAAGAAGCGGTGCTGAAGCCGATAACGGACGGACTCGGCGGCCTGGTCGCGAAGGCGATCCATCCTCTGATCTACGGCTCCGACGGCCAGGGCGGGTTCGCGGGCGTATTCCGAGGGATCTTCGGTGGCGAGAAACAAGACCCGATGAAGATTGCGACGGACCTGAACTCGGCGGTAACGGCGCAAAACTCGGTCGCGCTCGCGTCTCTGACAGCCGTGTTCGCGGCGGCCATGGGAATGGGTGGGCCAGCGATCGCCGCCCCGAGTGGCATTCCAAGTGGCATTTCGGTCCCGGCGATCTCGATCCCTGCTCAGACTGGCGGCGTCTCAGGTACCGTCGGTGCGTCGATTTCCATTCCGGTTGCTGCGGGCGGCGCGGGCGCATCATCTGGTGGCGCCTTGCCGGCGGACGTTCTCAACCTGCCTGCAATGCACTCCGGTGCGGCCATGAACCCGTTGGGAATGATCCTCGGTGCAAACCAGCGGGGAGGCACCTCGGGCATCTACAGCCTGTTCACGAAAGCTGGCTTCTCGAAGATGCTGTCGAATCTGAAGGGGACCGTGTGGAACCAGCAGGCATGGGAAGCCTCCGACAGCAACTTCTGGGGCGGCGTACAAGGCGTTGCAGAGTCGCCCGCCGCCGGCGCTGCCGGCATGATGCTGGCGATGAATGGCCTGTTCGGTTCCAGCCGCGGCACGTGGGGCGGGATTGCGCAGAGCACCGCCGGAGGCGCGCTCATCGGAGAGCAAATCGGCGGCCCGCTGGGTGCGGCGATCGGTGCCGGCGCAGGTTTCCTGGCGGGTCTGGGCGAGAAGCTGTTCGGAGTTGAGTCCCCTGAGAACGAGGCGAAGCAACTGGTCAAGCAGCTCTACTCAATCAACATCGACAATTCGATGGCTCGGCAGATCGCCGGAATCGCGCAACAGAAGTACGCGGGTCATGTGAGCGTGGCCGTTCGCGATCCCGACGTGCGCAAGATGCTGATGCTCTATTCCGAGGGCACTGGCCAAAAGATGCCGCTCTCGGCCACCACGCCGCAGTCCGCGAGCCTCGCGGAAATGGGTGGCCGCCTCTACCAGCAGGCGAGCTACGTAAACGGTACGCCGTACGCGTTCCAGAGCAATCTGCCGGTGCTCGGCGGCTACGCGGCCGGGATGTATCCGAGTCTGGGACCGATGATGCTCCAGGTGAACGTCCAGGGCCAAGGAGCCGCGCAGTTCGTCGCCGGCCAGGTCGTTACGCCGGAGTTCGTGCAGGCGCAATGGTCCAATGCCGCGGCTGGCAGCAACGGACGATTGCAGAATTCGGCTGTGATCCAACAACCGGGACTGGTGATCGCATGAAGGCCATGCGGATTATACTTCTGCTTTTCTTCTGCGCCGCGCGCTGCCTCGCTCAGCCGGCCCTGACCACGATCAAGGACACGCTCTACAACCCGGACGGCTCGCTGATGAACGGCAATATCATCGTGACCAACGCGGCGTTTTCGATCGGCGGCGTGCCGATCGCCGCCGGAACACATACCTTCCGAATCACGAACGGCGTGGTCAACATCCAGCTCGCGCCGACGGATCACGCGAGTCCCGCCGTCGCCTACAACGTCAACACTGTCTCGAACGGGCGGGCCGCAACGAGCCTGTGGTCGGTGCCGACGCTGCCTTCATCGCGGTGCCCATCGGGAACTTGCACGATCGCGGAGGCCACCACCCTGTACACGCCTGGTCCAACAACTGCGGTTGCGGTCTCGCAGCTTTCCACGCAGGGTGCAAGCAACGGGCAAATGGTCTGCGACACGGCTGGCGTAGCCGGATGGTGCAATCCGCCCGCGAGCGGCGTCATTTCATTCAATGGCAGAACGGGCGCAGTAGCGCCAACGGCGAATGATTACAACTTCAACCAACTCGCGGGCACGGCGTCGGTGGGGCAGATCCCGGCGGGAATCCCGGCTGTGAACATCGGAGCGGGAACGGTTGGAAATACGGCCTTCGGATACATCGCGAACTTGGGGAGCGATGCGCAGGCTCAGCTCAATGCGAGGCTCGCCGCGGCGAACAACCTGTCAGATGTCGCGAACACCGCAGCCGCGCTCTCAAATCTCGGCGGACTCCCGAAGGGCACAGTCGCCACCTGGATCGACCAATATTGCGCCACGCAGGGCGTGTACGACCAGACCTGCTTCTCCGCCGCATTCACGGCGGCTGGCTCGGCAAGCAACGTCACTTTCATGCTGGGTCCGAATACCTACACCTTCTCTGCGGGTGTCACCATCTCCAGCAAGACGGGCTGGACCATCGTCGGCCTGAAGGACCGCAGCAAGATCCGGGCGGCCAACGGTGCGAACGCGGCGTTGTTCACGCTGAACGGCACCACCGACTTCGCCATGCGAGACGTGTTCGTCGACGGCAACTACCAGAACCAGACCAGCGAAATTTCCATCATCTCGGCGACGAACATCGTCGGCCTGATCCTCCAGGGCAACCGATTCACGAACGTGAAGGGCCGAGCCGTGGTGGTGAGTAACTCGGCATACGACTTCAACGATGGAGTGTTCATCTCGAACAACATCATCTCCGGCACCACCGATTCCGCCCTTTATTTGGCGCTGCGCTACGACGGCCTGACCATCACGGGGAACCGCATCGACGGCGTTGGCGTGGACGGAAGCAATCCACAGAAAGCCGCCGCGATCTACGTCACCCACGGCAGCACCTTCGGCGGCCTCACCTCGGTCGGCTACAGCGGGAATTACATCATGGCCTCACCCGCCGTGAACAACAACACGTTCTTGCAATACGGCATTCTGTTCGACGCGATCGCTGGACCGCCGGTGACAGACATGTCGAATTCGTACTCGAACATCGGGACCAACTGCGGCAGCATCAACAGCGCTGTGACCTGCTCCACGGCCATCCCCAGCCTGGTGAACGGCAACGCGACTCAGATTTACCCCGTCGGTTACTGTTCCAGTGTCGGTGCGACTCCGGTGCCGAGCCCGCACTTCATGGGGTCGAGCGCCGCGATGCAGTGTATCTCGATCGGGGGAACGCCGATGGCTGCCGTTCCGCTGGCCCACGGAGGCGGCGACGTGTACGCGTCGATGCTGTTTGAGACTCCCGCGACGTACAGTTCTGTGGCGCTCTCCTGGGCCGGCTACACGGATGCGGCGGGCGGAAATGTGAATTTCATGGCGCTGATGGCCTGCGCGCCGTTCAGCGTATCGAACGGGCCGAATTTTCCGGCCATGCCAGGAGGTTCGACCTCGTATTCGGTGACCTCCGCCGGAGGCGGATTCTCAATCAGCAGCAGCGCGATCACGGAGTTCAGCGGACCCTACGGCCTTGGCGTTAACTCCTCATGCCCGAATCCGGTAACGGGCGCGATCATCACGCGGCTCTACCGACGCGGCAGCAATGCACCTGATACGAACACTGGCACGCTCTGGATCGTCTGGGCCAGGCTCGAACAGAACTTCAAGGTTCAGTAGAGGGCAAATCATCGCGACAGATCTTCGGATCGGAACTCCACAATCTCAGGTGGATTCTGGTTGTAGTCGCTGTACCGGACCCATTTGGGCTTGGCTCGAATGTAGATCAACCCAGGCCAGCTCGCGCGACTCGGGCCATCCCGGTACACCGAGTAATAGATCTGCTTGAGTCGCTCCAGATCCGCTCCCGACGGTTCGTCCGCAATGCCCTCATACTGGACGGTTCGCTCGTCACCTGCAATCAGGCCACCTATAACCAGCGCGACACGTGGATTCTTGCGCAGGTTTTGCGCCTTCCGCGTCGTCTGGAGCGTGTCGAAGACAATCTCGAAGTGATCGCTCACGGCGAACCCGACGACCGCTGCTTGAGATCCACCATCGACCGAGACGGATGCCTGCACGGCTAAGCGGTGAGACCGCAGGAACTCCAAAAGTTTCTGGGGATTCACCGCGAAAGAATAGCACACCGATGCCTGGAAATGTTCAGAACGCTGCGCCCAGCGGCGTGATGCCATACGCGCTCTGCACCGCTTTCACGGAATCGCGCGAATACTTCCAACTTCAGGCCCAATATCACGACGGCACACCTGAGCAATCGCAGCTCGCGGAAACCTCGCGCCGCACGTTCAAGCTCGCGCAGCGATTGACAGCTATCGGGGTCGCGCTACTCAAAGCGTTTTGGGACGCCCACCAGGGCGGCCTGACTCCGTTCCTGTTCTACAACCTCGCTGAAGGCGCTTACGATGCTACGGGTAATTCGACGCAAGGCCGCTACACGGTTGTATTCCGCGGCAACTGGTCCCAAAGCACCGGCGTGCTCCGTACAGACGTCCCGCAAATCGAACTCGTCGAAGTAGCTTAGCCCGCCACCATGCCCGACACCATCGGCCGCATCCCTGTGCCCGCGCTCGTCGACTCGGGCCTGACCTTCCCGCTCACATCCGACTTCGGCTACGGCTTCAGTCAGGACCGCCCCGTCGTCGTCCACCAGTTCGGCGAACTCGACGCGAAGGCCGAACAGCGCTACGCTGTCGGACTTGGCCCACGCAAGTTCGCCTTTCGGCGCGAGCATCTCAGCATGCGCGATCGCGCCACATTGGTCTCCTTCTGGGAATCCCTCCAAGGCGCGTGGAAATCGTTCACCTACAACGTTCCGAATCCCGACCAGTCCACCACGCCCACCAAGGTCACCTGGGAGTACGCACCGCTCACGATCCAGTACCTCGCCAACGCTGCTCAGACCGGCTTCAACTTCATCGAAGTTCCTGATCCCGCTGCCGCGCCCAACTACACCGTCAACAGCACGTGCCTGCGGTTCCCGTCCTCGGCGCTCCAATCCGCGCTCCTCTCGCAGGTTCAGCAGATCATTCCGCTCGTCCACATCCGCGTGCGCGAGCAGGCCGTGCCCGACATCCACATCTCCGATCGCCGCGCCACTGTCGGCGGCCAGCCCTATCTGCCGCGCGTGCTGGGCATCGGCGAGCCTGGCTCCGACGTCATCATCAGCCAGGACATCCGCGGCACCGCCGACAACGTCCAGTTCACTTTCGGCAATGCCGACCGCGTGATGACGCAGCTCGCCAACGACACCGATCTCAAGTACGCACAGATCGAGCTGTTGCTGTTCCACATCAACTCCGGCATCCTGCTTCAGTTGTGGTCGGGTTTCATCATCAGCTTCGTCGCCGACGGCACCGCGCGCTTCACCGTGCAGTGTAGCGACGGCCTTTATCAGATCACGCAGTCTTATCCCACCAAGGCGATCTCGCGCCAGTGCTGGAAGACGTTCAACGATGACGTCAACTGCCCCTATGCTACGCACGGCTCCGGCGGCGATCCCAACTCCTGCGATTACTACTTCGATTCCGCGAACGGATGCCGCGCGCACGGCATGCAGCAGTATTTCGGAGGCCATCCCGCAACGCCGCAGGGCGTGAGCGTCAAGGACAATTCGACCGGTCTCTGGGGCTTTGGCCGCAGCACGGTCACGGCCGTCTCGATCATTTCGGACAGCATCTGGGGCAACGCCCTTCAGGAAATCTGGTGCAACGACGACGGCGATCCGGGCAAGGCCTTCTGGGTGCAGTGTATGATCGCCGCCGGCCGTGACGAGGGCGATTTCTACGATGCGCTCGGCATCGTGGGCGCGGGGCCGATTGGCGCATTCACCGGCATGCTCGTGTACCAGAACGCCGACGGCTACCGCTACATCATCGCGCCGCTCCTCGACGGGCAACCTCCGCACGGCTTCAAGGTGGACGGCAGCCTCAACGTCATCACGAACAACCCAACAATGGGCCTGCGCGAGTCGTTCGGCACCGATCCAACGGATCAAACCTCCGTTGACGACCGGTTCCTGTTGAGCGCTGGTGGCCAGATCATCGGTGACCAGCGCGCCGCCGGGACCGCCTTTGTCGAGCTTCGCCGCGCGAAACCTTCTGGCATCATGCCGACGACCACGGATCAGCACGAAATGAAGGTGCCTATCTCGCAGGGACTCACCGGATGGGTGTGGGACCAAAACGGCAACCGTACCGCCGTGGCGGGCTTGACGAATCCGTTCTGGATCGCCGTAAACAGCCTGCTCCGCGCGCTTGGCCTAGCGAACGCGGCTTCCGCAACCCAGTTGGGCAAACTCGTTCTTTCGTCGGTCATCGTGGGTAACGGCAGCGGAGCGGCTGAGATCGCGGACACATTGGTGATCCCCATTGTGGGCGGCGGCAACGAGAAGCAGTTCCGGTTTCAGGGAGTGCTCGCGCAGCAAAAGCCTTTCCGCGACTGGCTCACCGAGATTCTCGCCTGCGGACTTGGCTACTTCACCTGGGAGTTCGGCAAGCTTAAGCTCGGCTGCCGCATTAACGCATCCGCCGTCGATACGTTCACGCTCGGCAACATGCTGTTCCAAAGCTTGCGCCTGGAGCCCGTCGAGGCCGCCTTCGAGCACCTGATCGTCGATTTCGCCGACCAGACATATCAATACCAAGCCAACACCGCCGAGTATCAGGACAAGACTCACGCCGCGTATTTTGGCCGCGCCGGCGCACCACTCACCGCGCGGCAGCACCTCGTGGGATGCGCCACACTCTCGCAGGCTTTGCGCCTGGCGGCCACGCGCACGCGCGAGGAAATCGGCGGCATCAATCCCGCCGAGTGGCGCAACGCGCGCATGGCCACGTGGAAGACCACGCTGCTGGGCCTGAACAACGAGGTCGGCCAGGTCGTCTCGATCACGCACCTGGATGTGCCCGGCATGAAGGGCACGTGCTCGGTCACCGCCGGGCAGTGCGGCAATCTGACCGGCGACCCGCTCGACAAATTCATCGTCAACAAAGAGGTTCTGATTAACGGCGTCCAATGCACCGTGACGCAGATCTTCACCTCGGCGGATTACAAGACGGTCACCGGGTTCGTGGTATCGCCGGCTCCGGCCGACGCCACGAACGCGACGTTCCAGTTCATCACCGCCGATTTCCGCATCCAGTCCTGGAGGCTCCACAAGGACTGGAGCGTTACCATCACCGGTCGGACCGTGACCGCGTCGATGTACGACCTGGACATCGGGCCGAAGCCGCTCGACGTGGTACCCGCCCCGCTGCCCGCACTGTTCTATCCAATTCCGGCAGGGCCGACGTGGGCTCCGTACCAGGTCCAAGCGCGCTCCGACGATGCGCTGTTTCCGGGCGAGTGGACCTTCGGCACGAATCAATCCTATGCGCAGTTGGCCGATGGCAGCGTGTTGGCGAATCTGATCGTAACCGGCAAGCTTCCCACGAACGCGTTCAGTCCAGGCGTTGGCGCGCCTGTGGCCGGCCGCATCGTCGTGAACACCACCGGCGGTTCGCTCGTGGGCGGAACGACGATCCGGCTGACACTATGCGCGCTCGACGCGAAAGGCCTGCCATCGGTCCCGATGGCCATCGCGATTGTGCCCCTGCCAACGGGCGGCTCGACGTACTCGATCACGCTGAATAACATCGTTTGGCCCGCCGTAGCCGGCTTGCAGAGCTACGTCGCGTTCGCGTCCGCGCAGGACGATCTGATCTGCGCGCAGCAGAGTGGCCCGCTCACGCCCACCGGCAACGGGACCACCTACACGCCCGGGTCGATCACGTTCACCGGACTATTGCGGCGGTCCACATACGCGCTTCCGTCACCATATGTGAAGAAGCTCCGGCTCAAAGCCAAACATGAAATCCACGGCGGCGTCATCGGCGGCCAGATCGATAGCGTGTCCGCTGGCGCGCTGGTCATCGGCGCTCTGAAGGGCCCGCCGCCATCCACGAATCCATCCTGGACGCCGGTGGGTCGCATCGTCTCGATTATCGGCAGGCCGGAAGGAGCCACGCCGTTCTTCAGCGCGAAGGTGACCTCGTGGGACCAGGCCACCGGCACCGTCGGCCTCACTCCCGATCCCAACGGTATCGTCCAGGAGGGCGATTGCTTTGTTCTGCGCTTCAACGCCGATGCATCGAACACCGCGAATCCAACCTCGATCACGGATTCCGGTATCCAGAACCCCGTCTATCCGAACGGCATGACGCCTGGCGCGGAGGTGGGCAATCTGATCCGCGTGATTCAGGGCGCCTCGCGCGGGACCCAGCCGCGGAAGATTATCGCCAACACTGCGACCGCGATCACTTGGGACCTTCCGATGGTCATCAGTCCCGGTGATGTGTGGATTATCGAAGAGCCGACGTGGCCCTACTCCTGCGACACAACCTCATTCGACAACGCCGACCCGCTGGCCACCACGACCATCAACATGCCCACCGGCAACTTCGTAGACGAGACGCTCGTGATCGCCGGTTTCACTGTTGACGTAAACGGCAATGAGTCGCCCGATGGCGACGCTCCCATCCGCGAGGACTGGGTGTTCGGTGCGGAAGGACTGTCGAAAGTCGCGGGACTCGTGTTCCAGATGCAGGGCACGCTGGGGATCGAGTCCAACGCGGCCCAACCTTTATATCTGAATCGCCCGGTCACTGTGGGCGACGTCAAGGCTTATGTGCAGTCGGCACCTACCGGTTCAGGGATCACGTTCACGATATACGTCGGCGGCACGGCCTGGCTCACTCTCACGATTCCCGCCGGCCAGACGGCTGTGGTCGCGACGCCGTCGCAGATCAGCGCCCTATCGCAGATCCCGGCGAATGCGGCGCTATCCATTGGCATCACGGCGGTGGGCAGCACGTTTCCGGGCGCGGACCTTTCGGTTTTCATTTACTCGTAATCGCAGTCTCGGCGTGTTATCGGTCCGCCACGCGCGCGCGAATCGAATTCAGCTACAATGCTGGTTTTCCATAGATCTCACGTCGGAGCGCAAATGAGCGAATTCATTCTGGTACCCACCGTCGACCAAGCCCAGGAGTTCATAGAAATCGCGAACGATTTCGCAAATCCTCTTGATCTGGTTAGGGAGGCCATTAGCAATGCCTTTGACGCCCACGCGACGGAGATCCGTCTAGAATTCGATACAGAGCTCATTTCCGGTGAGACGACGTTCGTAATTCGACTCACGGATAATGGCCATGGCATGGATCGGGCAGGCCTCCAGGCGTTCTTCGATCTCGGCAATTCTACGAGACGGGCTGACAAGAGCACGATCGGCGAAAAGGGTCACGGAACAAAGGTCTACTTCAACGCGAAGAGACTCACGGTGGACACTCAGCGCGATGGGACCCGTCTCTTAGCAGTGTTGGACTCGCCATTCACAAAGCTCCACAACCGCCAAATACCTGAGGTTCGTGTCCAGGAGGAGCCGAGTGAAACGCAGGCGAGTGGAACATGCATCACCATCTGTGGCTACAACAATAACCGCCGAGAGCGCTTCACCCATAGCCGTTTAAAAGATCACATTTTGTGGTTTACAAAATTTGGCAGTATAGAGCGGCAGTTCAGCATCGACGCACTCGCCTGCGTCAAGCTTCAGCTAAAGGGTTTGGATCGAGATGATCTCGAAGTACTTGATTTCGGCCACCCCTTTCCGAGTGAGAGCGAAGATGTCGGTGTACTCTTTGACAAATATGTAATCCAGGCACCGAATTACTATTGCCGGCGACTCATTCGGACCGGCAGCCTGCCCAATCATCCAGAGGTGCGATACCACGCCATTTTCTCCGTTGAAGGCAAGCGCGTGAAGTACGACAACAATCCTATGCTTCGCCGCCCAGGCTACAATGCGCCCGACGGGGCTTATACGGTTCAGGACCGCTATGGACTCTGGCTCTGCAAGGATTTCATCCCGATCCAGCGAAAGAATGAATGGGTCACCACGAAGGGATCTGAGTTTACCAAGCTGCATGCGTTCCTCAACTGCCAGGCATTGAAACTCACCGCGAACCGCGGCTCCGTCGAAAACACGCCCTCCGAGATCTTGCAGGATGTGGAAACTGTCGCGCGCAGAATCTACCAAGATCTCACGGAAGGTGACGAATGGCTGCAGCTGAGCTACCTGGAAGAGGAGGCGGACACGTACAACACGATTGAGAAAGAGAAGAAAAATTTCTCTTTTCGCGTCGATAAGGCCAACGCAGCCAAGATCGCGGCCTTTCAGGACATCACACTTGTCGAACCAAAACGCGAGAGTGGCGTTCACAGTCTCGTCGTGCAGTTGATGACGATTGAGCCGCAGTTGTTCCCGTTCACCATCGTCGACTATGACACGCTCGAAGGGATCGATGTGATCGTTAAAGCAAACGATGCCGTTCCTGTGCACGGATCGCGGCTCTATTACGTAGAGTTTAAGTATCTTCTGTCAACTGCCTTCAATCATTCATTCGAGAATTTGCACAGCATCATATGCTGGGACACCGAGCTTAAGCACGGTGACATCATTAAAGACATTAACCGCGAAGAGCGGAAGCTTTCGATTATCGCGCCTGCAACGCCTGCTGATTACACACGGTATTTCCTCGACAACCCCCGCAAGGCCCACAGAATTGAAGTTTATGTCCTGAAGGACTACCTGCACCAAAAGCTGAAGCTGGAATTCCGACCGCGTACACCCACCGACATCCATTAGGACTCAGTTTCTCCAACCCGTAACGCGAATAAGTCTTGCGCACCGACACGGCGGCGCACGTTGCTGCGCGTTGATTCACGGCGACCAATGGACCAGATCCTCAAACTACAACCCCACCGCACCCTCCATCTCCAAGGCTTCGACGACTATGGCGCGGCGGCCGCGTTCTGGGGAGCCTCGGACACAGGCTTCACCGTCTCCGGCGTGTTCCGCGACATGGCCGATTTCGCCGTGCTCGTTCTGCTCCAGAAAGATGACCCGTTCGGCCACCCGCGCTTCTCCTATCTCCCCGACGGCGATCTCACGGGCCTCGCGCTCGACTTCGATGTCACCTGGGAAGGCATCCAATCCTGGGAATCGATCAAGAACGCCTGGACCGACTGGAACACGCTCGGTTACTCCGTCAAAGGCGCCGGCCAGCGCGTGCCCTGGTTTGGCACCTCGGGCATCACCATCACCTGCAACACAGCGGGCCGCACTGGCGCGTCGGCCACCTACACGCTCAACCTAAACAATCCGCAGCCCGGCGACAAGGTCACGCTCTGGTATCAAAACCAGTCCTTCGTCAGCCCGGCGATTTCCGCCTCGCACCCCACCACCGACCAGGCAATGTGGTGGCAGGGCAACGCCGCCTACAACCACTGGGTCACGATCGGCTCGGCCACGTACTCGTGCGTTGAAGGTTCGCTCAACAGCGCGGGCATCGCTGCCAACATCGCCGCGCAAATCAACGCCTCCGATCCCAACTGCACAGCCACCACGGGCGGTGCCTCCGGCAACGAGATCTTCATCACGCTGAAAGCCGGCGTCTCCGGGCCAGTCGCGGTTTCAAGCTCCGATGGCTCGGCCGCCGACATGCTGACGCAGACCACCGCGGCGGCGATCCTACAGCCCATCGCGAACCAGATCAATGCCGTCAACTGGCCCGCCAACAGCACGCCTGCCCTGACCGCGACCGTATCCGGCAACAACCTGGTCATCACCGCCGCGCCGGGCGCCGACGGCAATATGGTCGCGTTCTACCAGACCGACAACAACTCAAGCAGCCGCCTCTACTTCACCGCCAGCAACTGGAATCTCTCCGGTGGCTCCTCGGATGACGTTTCCTGGCACGTCCACATCAACTTCACCACGCTCGGTTGGAGCAACGTGGACAAAGTCTGGTGGACCATTGCGCCGGCGCTTCCGGAAGGCCAAGCCTACCAGCCCACCGAGTGGAAGATGGTCGTCACCAACTGGACCATTACCGATTCCGCAGGCAAGCGCGCGCTTAAGGTGGCCGGGCCGGGATCGGTTCGCATCGAAGAAGACAGCACGTGGGTGAAAACCTCCGGCTACTGGGAAGCCGCGCCGGGAAACGATCCCGTGAGCGGCGCGTTCGCCTTCTGGAGTCAGGGCCGCGCGATCCGTGCCGCGGCCGCCGGCGCGAGCGTGACCATCGAGACGCACTGCCAGTCCACGCACGACATCTACGTCGGCACGCGGCTCGATACCAACTGCGGCATCGTGAGCGCCACGCTCGACGGGGGCGCGCCTGTCACGCTCGATTGCTATTACCCGCAGGCCACGACCTCCCAAACGCGGCGCTTGCTTTTCTCCGGCGCCGCCGCCGGCCAGCACAGGATCGTGATCACCCTCACGGGCAACAAGAACCCGTCGAGCCAGGGCTGGTACTTCTATTTCGATTTCCTCGAATGCGCGGTGAAGAGCGACGTGCCGGATCCGGTTTCAACCACCACCGCCGTGAGCGTCGCAACCGACTTCGACACAGACAACACCTACAAGCTCTCGCCGCAACGGCTCCTGTGGAACATTCAGAAACTCGGGCTACTGGGCGAGATCGACCACTACTGCGGCGTCTTCTGGTGGAAGCAGGCCGTGGCGCAGAATCCGTCGTACCCGCAATGCACGGTCACCTTCACGGGCAATTGGAGCGACCAGGATGTGATCTGGCTGCACGTGGGCGGCTCGGCGATCGGCAAGACGATTTTCGGCGGCCAAGACACGAACTCGACCGTTGCGCGCCACTTCGCCAATTTCATGAACGGGATTTTCGATGGTGTCTGGGCCTCGGCCGCCGGCAACGTGCTCACGATTACCTCGCATTCGTTCGGAACCAACTGGCAATACCACGTGTACACAGAACTAGCCGCCACCGGCTCCGGCCAGGCCACAGTGACCGGCGATCTCCAGGGCGGCAGCTACGGAGTGAAGTGGGCGATTGATCCGGCGCAGACTCCCGTGCTCAACCGGGCGTTCCGCGACTGGCACGCCGATTTCTTCGCGCTGCTCAAGGCCAATAACATGAGCGCGGTCTGCTCGTTTTCACAGGAGCTGGTGAATCCACCCGATAGCTGGGTCCAGCGATTCCCCGATGGTGCGCCGGTGCAGACCGCGACCGGTTTCGGCACTCTCAACAGTTCCCAGATCGCGTTCGGCTCAGGACCGCAGGCGTACATGCAGCAGGCGTATGCCGCGATCGCCAGCCTGATGCAGGCGGCGGGGCTCACCCCGAAGGTGCAATTCGGCGAAATTCTGTGGTGGTTCCAGGCGAACGTCTCAGGCATGGCGTTCTACGACGCCGAAACGCAGGCCGCCGCACAGTCGGCACTCGGCCGCCCGCTGGTGACGTTTCTGACGCCCAACGACGATCCCTCCATCAACAGCTACGCGGACGCGAACTTCCTGCGGACGCGCCTGTACAACTACGTCGCCGCGATCCAGAGCTACGTTCTCTCGCAGGTCGCGTCGGCGGTGTTCGAGCTGCTGTGGCCCATGGACGTGAATGACCCGGAGACGCGCCGACTGCTGCGCTACATCAACCTGCCGACGCAATGGACGGGGCGCGCCGGTTCCGGTTTCGACACGTTGCTGATCGAGGGCTACCAGTATCCGGGGATTGACCACAACCTCGACAAAGCCGTGCGCTGCGCCTCGTACCCGTGGAAAGAACTCGCCTGGGACGAGGCCCACAGCCGCTACCTGATGGGCCTGTTCTACGCCACGTGGCCGTGGCTCCGCGAGTTCGTCAAGGTGAACCGCCTCGGCCTGCCCGCTATCAAGCTCTGGGCCTACGATCATCTCTGCCTGTTCGGCTGGCCCGTCCCGCTTCCCACGAGCGACGCCCGCTCCTTCATCTACTGATTCAATTCTGGAGGTGTTACATGGAAGACCGCGAACAGCGGCTCGATGAAGTCGCGCGCATTGCCGTCAAGCTCGAAGCCGAAACCGGCTGCCCGCCGCGATTGTTGATCGCGCAGTGGGCCGTGGAATCCGACTGGGGCGCGAAGCCCGTGGGCCAAGCGAATTATTTCGGGGTGAAGAAATCGGAGCGCCACACAAAGGGCTGTGTCGTCCAAACGCGTGAAGTAATCAACGGTCGGACGGTGATCGAGAGCTGCGAGTTCGCCGACTACGATTCCCTCGAGGACTCCTGCCGCGACTATGCATGGCTGATCACGCTGGGCGCGCCGTACCACGCCGCCTGGGAGCGGTACCGGCAGGACCACGACCTCGCCGCGCTCATCTCATCGGTCGCGCGCGTCTACGCCACCGATCCGAATTACGCGCGGTTGGTGAATGCCGTCGCCAGCCAGACGAATGTGGCGCGGGCGATCACCGTGGCGCGCCAGGGCCAGCCGGCGGCGGCTTAGGCGCCGGCTCCGCGCGCCGGGCTTCCACCAGCGATTCCCGCCTCGCCTTTGCTCGCGACTCCAGTTCCTTAGCGATGCTCTGCAGCTCGCGCGGCGTGGCCGCGGCCCGGATGCGCACCTGCATCTCGGTTAACCAGTGGTGCTCTTCCATGGATGGTCCTCTCAATCTCCGGACGCCGCCGGAGCCTTCTTGTTCCTCACGAGATGCCGCTCGTGGTCGAAGTAGAACTGCGCAGAGACGACCTGGGCGCCGCGCTTGATCCGTTTCTCGATGGACCGGACCTTCGCGGCCGCCTCGAGATTCGCCTTCCATGAGATGTCCTGCCAGGCCACCACTTCGGCAAAATCGTCGTCCGTCACGAAGTCGAGTTCCATCTGCTTGGGGAACCTGATCAGGCGTGGTTTGGGATTCGCTTCGCTTGCCATACGGTCCAAATTCCCTTCCCGAAAGCTGCTATGAACCATCAATTCTAAGGCGAAGAGATGGCGAAATCAATCGCGCTCGTTTTGCGCATTAGTTGGGGTCGGGGACCTACGGGACCACGCTATCTTGTGGAATCGCCCGCTACAATCAACCCGCTTTTTGTTTTTTCCGGGCCGTAACCTGCTTTACTCCCGCGACTTCCGCGCCTGCCAGGCGCACCGCCTGTAACGCGATCTCGGCCGATGGCGTGGGCTTCTTCTGGCGGATAAGCGCGAGGAGCCAGGACACGTACTGCTCCTCTTCGGAAGAAAGCGGGCCAAAGGGCGTGGCAGCTTCGGCTTGCGCCGGTTCCGTGTGCCGGTGCGGGCGTTTTCCGCCTTCGGCGATCCCCTCCAGCCACCACGTAAATGCTTGTTCCGAAGCCTCTTTCATCTTTACGCCGCGCGTGGCGACGGCGATTTTAACCTGGCGGTGCAGTTCCTTGGGCAGTTCGATCCCAAATTTTATTTGCTCTTGATCCATAGATTTGGCGCGACTCTGGTACACACGCGTGTTATCGCGATTGACAACAATCGCGAAATCGCGAATAATGAGCTTTCAACTTCTTCTCAACTATGAAACACCCGGTGGTCAAACGCAAGCGCAATCGCAAGGAGGAGCCGCTGTTTGGCTTGAATCGCCGCGTGGCGCGCAAGCTCGGCAAGAGCGAATCGCTGGTGAGCATGGTGCGGCGCGGCGCGGCGGTTTCGTCCAAGGTGGCCGACGCAATCGAAGAAGAAGCCCGGCTGATGTTCGAGGAGTGGACCGCGGCAAGGCGGGCAAAAAGGGGGGCCAGCCGTGCCTGAGATGGTCGGTGTATCGGACGGCCGCATCTTTGTGCGGGCTTCGATCGGGGATCTCCTTGCGATCCGCCGGGTGCCGGGCGGCAGTTGGGATCGAGCGCGCGGCGCGTGGTCATTCCCCGCGACGGAGCATCACGCCGGGCTGCTCAAGGTGTCGCTGCCGAGTTCGAACGCGTCAAAGCACATAGAAGTGCCCGCCTCCCATACCGCTTCGGAACGGGAAATCGCGATTCCCGAGGGATTGCTGACGCATCCTTGGCGGCACCAGTTGGCGGCTTACAAATTCTGCCTGGATAAGTTCACCGCCGGCGCCAGAGGCCTGCTCCTGGCAATGGGGATGGGTACCGGGAAAAGTCTAACCGCGATTATGCTGCTGCTTCACCTCCGCGCGCGGCGCGTGATGATCGCATCGCCCCTCCGCGTGGTCCCGGTGTGGCTGGCGCAGCTCGAGCGCCACGTCGGCGCGAGAATCGTCGTGGTCGCGCTCGATGAGGACATCGGCTCGGTCGCGAAGAAGCAGCAGCTCGCGCTCGAAAAGATGAAACTCGCCGAGGCGCTGGGCGTGCCGTTCATTTGCGTCATCAACTACGACAGCGCCTGGCGAGATCCATTCGCGTCGTGGGCCGAAAAGGTCGCCTGGGATTTGGTAATCGCCGACGAAGCCCACCGGATCAAGGCTCCGGGCGGCAAGGCATCGCTGTTCTTCAAGCGCCTGCGCACGCGCGCTAACTACCGCGTCGCACTCACCGGCACGCCGATGCCGCACGGCCCGATGGACATTTACGCCGTGTTCCGCTTCCTTGACATTCGGATCTACGGGCCATCGTTCAGCGCCTTCCGGCAGAAGTACGCGGTAATGGGCGGCTACCAGCGCAAGCAGATCACCGGATTCCGACGCCTCGAAGAACTAGAAGATTTGATGAGCCGGATCACGTTCCGCGTGGGGAAGGAAGTATTGGATCTGCCGCCGGAAACGCACGTAACGTATGAGTGCGATCTGTCGCCGGAAGCGGCGCGCGTGTACCGAGATCTTGAAGAAGATTTCGTCGCGCGCGTGCTCGACGGAACAGTTACCGCCGCGAACGCCATGGTGAAACTCCTGCGCCTCCAGCAGGTGACCGGAGGTGTGGTACCCACCGACGACGGCGTCGCGCATCGCATCGACGATTCGAAGCAGAAGCTGCTGGCCGACACGCTTGAGGATATCGGCAAGGACGAACCGGTGGTTGTGTTCTGCCGGTTTCACGCCGATCTCGACGCCGTACACGAAGCCTGCCGGCAAAACGAGTTCGCGAGCCTCGAACTCTCCGGCCGCCGTGACGAGCTGAAGCAATGGCAGGCCGGCGAAGCACAGGTGCTCGCGGTGCAAATCAGCGCGGGCGGCATTGGAGTGGATCTGACCCGCGCGCGTTACTCGATTTATTACTCACTCTCGTTTTCGTTGGGCGAATACGACCAGGCGCTCTCCCGCGTGCATCGGCCCGGGCAGACGCGCCCGGTGGAGCACATCCATCTTGTGGCGAGGAACACGGTGGACGTGAAGATCATGCGCGCGCTGGAAAAGCGCGCGGAGATCGTGCAGTCGATTCTCGCGGAGATCAGGAACTAACCGGGAAGGGAACACCACAGCAATGAACATCGAGCAGTTGAAGGAATACGTGTGTCTCGAAAAGCGCAAGAAGGAGCTTGACGCCGAACTCAAACAAACCAACCAGCGAATCGGCGAATTGGAAGAGGCGCTCGTCCCTCAGTTCGTCGCCGACGGAGTGGACCGGATGAGCCTGGACGGGCGCACTATTTACCTCCTTCAGAAGGTGTCCGCGGCTCCCGTGAAGGATCGCGGCGACGTGATCGACGCCCTGAAGCAGTCCGAACTCGGCCAGTACGTCGCGGAAAACTACAATACGCAGTCACTCACCGCGTTCGTGAACGAAATCCGCAAGGATCTGGAAGCGCGCTTCGAAAAAGAAAACCGTCCACTGGCCGAAGAGGACGTCCGGGCGGCGCTTCCCGAACCGCTCGGCCGCGCGCTGCGGATCACTTTCTTCTACAAGCTTGGCAATCGAACCAATTACTGAAAGGAAAACTAATGTCGCAAGAACTCGTGAAGCATCAACCAGGAACTCCGGCCGGTCCTCTGGCGCTGGCGCTGACGCCGCAGGAACTGAACGAATTTCAGGAAGCCTGGGACGTCAACATCGGCAGCGGCAACGTCTCTGTCGCGGACCTCTCGCGGATCAAAGTCATGAGCGGGGCGCCCCTGTGGCTTATTCCGGGCCTTGAGGGGGAACAGACTGCGCCCAAGATCGAAGGCGTCGTCGTCCTGGCCAGGGACACGCGGGCCTATTGGAAATCGAAGGAGGCCGGCAACTCGCCGCCCGATTGCTCCTCCAAGGACGCGATCACCGGCGTGGCGAAACCTGGAGTGAATCTGGGCGGTGAATGCGCCAAATGCCCGATGGCGCAATTCGGCAGCGACGGCGAGGGGCAGGCCTGCAAGCAGATCAAGCAGTTGTTCATGCTTCGGGGCGAATCGATGCTGCCGGAGCTGGTCTCCCTGCCACCCACCAGCGTACAGCCGGCGAATCGTTTCTTCGTCAAGCTCCAGGCCAGCCGCATCCCGCATTACGCCGCGCTGATTTCTATCGAACTCGAAAAAGCACAGAACGCGCAGGGGAAGCCCTACGGCAAAGCGAAATTCACGCACATTCGCACGCTGACCCCCGACGAGAAGGAGCGCGCGCTGCAGTTCCGCAAGATGTGCAAGGAGATCGCGGACCGCGTCATCGAGAACGCGACAGCCGCCGATGCCGCGAGTGACGCTCCGAATCACACTGAACCCGCAACCCAGGAGGCCAAGTGATGCTCCAGGAAACACTCCTTCAGTTGAACAGCGGCGCGACCGTGGCGGAGATGGCCGAAGCGCTCGAAAGAGCCGTGGCCGCCGTCCGCGTCACCGGCAAGAGCGCCGCGATTACGCTGACGCTCAAACTCTCGCCGGCATCGAAGGGCATCACGGATGTCCTGACAGTCGAGTCACAGGTGAAGACCAAGCTCCCGGAACCGGATCGCGGGATCACGATCTTCTACGCCACCGACGACAACAAGCTGGTCCGCAGCGATCCGAAGCAGCCGATGCTCCCGCTGCGCGTGGTCGATATCGACTCCACCAAGAGGGGCGATCTCAAGGAGGTTGTTTAAGCCATGCCGAACTATGACGAAAACGCCCAACCAGCCGGCGACGTGGAAGCCGCAATCGCGGCCGGAGCCGCGCTAGGCGAACCGCGCTCGCTGACACGCACGTCCGCCCTCGAAGGGATTTATGCGGTTGTGCCCGAGGGGTACGAGCTGCGCTCGCTCGAAGAATACCTGCCGCGGCCGCTGCGGGTCCGCCAGCAGGTGGAGTTTCACGACGCCGATTCGTTTACCGACTACGTGACCGACTTCGAAAAGATGGGCGCGAGCCGGATCTTCTTTAACGCCGAGAAGGAAACGTTCGCGGCGATCCTCGATTATCACGAGGGCGCGGGCGCTGCGCCCGGCTGGTGCGAGCATGTCGCCACGTTTACGCCCCGGCGCTCGGCCGAGTTTCAGACCTGGATGGGCCAGAACCGGAAACAGTTCACGCAGGTTGATTTCGCGCGGTTCCTGGAGGAGAACCTGCCGGATGTAGTCGAGCCAGACGGCGCCGCATTGCTGGAGATCGCGCTGACGTTCGAGGCCAAGAAGGATGTCGAGTTCTCCTCGGGCGTTCGCCTGCAAAACGGGCAGATCCAGTTCACCTACAACGAAGTGGTTCGCGGCGCCGCCCAGAAGGGCACGCTCGAGGTGCCGGAGCAGTTCGTGCTCGGGATTCCGATTCATGCCGGCGGGCCGGCGTACCGGATCGCGGTGCGCTTCCGCTGGCGGCTACAGGAAGGGAAGGCGGTCTTTTGGTACGAGATCGTGCGGCCCCACCGTTTCGTCGAGGACGCGCTCAAGGAACTCCGCGCGAAGGTTGCGGACGACACCCAAACCGCCGTGCTCGCGGGAGTAGTCAAGTAGGCCGGCTTTTAGCCAACGGACAGGAGAGAACCATCCGCCCAGAGCGAGCCGGCAAATTCGAGAGATCCATATCCTCGGAGCGTCACAAAACAGCAAATCAAGGGGAATTTGAAATGGAAAACACCACTACCATACCTGTGTCGGATGCCGTGGAGCGCCTGAGCCGCGACCTGATCAATGCGGCCGCGACTCTCAGCGTCAACGAAGCTCGCTATCTGGTCGACGCCTATTACGCCATGCAGGAGTACCGCAAGGCCGCCGGCAATCAGGTTCGGGAGCTCGCCGCCGCAGACGAGCCGCACAGCGTCATCCAGTGGCTTTTCGACCAGAACGAGACGCTCGAAAAGCAGATTACGCGCGCGCTCGATGCATGGACCGATACGCTTCCCGCGGCGCGTTGGGCGAAGTCAATCACGGGGATTGGGCCGGTGATCTCGGCAGGTCTTGCCGCGCACATCAACGTCTCGCAGTGCCCCACGGTCGGGCGCATATGGCGCTTCGCGGGTCTCGATCCCACTGTCGAGTGGCGGAAAGGCGAGAAGCGGCCATGGAACGCGGGCCTGAAAACGCTGTGCTGGAAGATCGGCGAGAGTTTCGTCAAGGTCTCCGGGCGCGAAGGCGAGTTCTACGGCCAGTTGTATCTCCAGCGAAAGCGGATCGAGCAGCAGCGTAATGACGCCGGCGAGTTCGCCGAACAAGCCCGCCAGAAGCTCGCGCGCTTCAACATCGGCAAAGATACTGAAGCCCGGAAGTGGTACGAGCAGGGCAAGCTCCCGCCCGCCCACATCCACGCGCGCGCCAAGCGCTGGGCCGTGAAGCTGTTCCTGGCCCACTACCACCATGTCGCCTGGACGCTCGAAACTGGTGCGCCGCCGGCGAAGCCCTACGTAATCGGCATTCTCGGGCACGCCGATCACATCGCGCCGCCCAACTTTGCCCAGCCGGGGGCGGAGGCGGCGGCATGAAGGACTATCTGCCACTTGCGCTCGCGACAGGGGTCTTGCTCTTCCTGTTCTGGCTCACTCATAGACCGGCGAAGAAGAAGCGCCGGCCAGCGACTCTCGCGATTGCTCGGGGTTTGCGCCGGGCGGCGCGCCGGCTGTGGGTGTGCGGGGAGGCCCTTGAGATCGGCTTTTTTCACGGCCGCAAGGTGCGCGACCGTATCAGCCTGGACATCGACGGCGAATCGGGAGAGGCGCGGTAATGCAGTCGGCTTCTCCTCGGGAATCCGCGGTTGTAGCGGCCATCATGCGCGCGCTCAAATCCACTCCCGGTGTCGTCGTTCGGAAGCGCCACGGAACCGGGATGGGGATCGCGGGTGATCCGGATCTGTACGGCGCCGTCAATGGCCGCCACTTCGAAATCGAGGTCAAGCGGCCCAACGATCCTTCGTCCCGTCTGACGGAGCTGCAAGCTCAGCGGCTCCTGGAGTGGCAACGGGCCGGCGCAATCACCGGCGTCGCGCGCGGCGCGGATGATGCACTCGAAATCCTGGGCTTGACGCGGGATGACACGCGTGCGGCCGCGCCGGAGGCCTCGTGATCTACGGCTCGGTGTGCTCCGGCATCGAAGCCGCAACCGCGGCCTGGCATGGCCTCGGCTGGCGGCCCGCATGGTTCGCCGAGATTGATCCGTTCGCGAGCGCGGTGCTTGCCTATCGCTACCCGGAGGTTCGAAACCTTGGCGACTTCACCTCGATCCGGGGCCGCTGGCTCCGGCGCATCGGAGCGGCGGCAGTTGACCTTCTCGTGGGAGGCACCCCTTGCCAGTCCTTCTCCGTCGCCGGACGCCGCCTCGGATTGGATGACGCGCGCGGCAACCTCACGCTCGAATTTCTCAAGCTGGCGAAGCGCCTTCGTCCACGGTGGATCGTGTGGGAAAACGTCCCTGGCGTCCTGTCGATCGACTCTGGAGGGACGTTTGGAACCGTGCTCCGGGCGCTGGCTGAACTCGGGTATGGGATCGCTTACCGGGTTCTGGACGCTCAGTTCTTCGGAGTGCCCCAGCGCCGCCGCCGCGTGTTCGTTGTCGGACATCTTGGAGCGTGGCAGGCTGCCGCGGCGGTACCTTTTGAGCGCGAAAGCTTGCGCCGGGATCTTGCGCCGGGCCGCAAGGCGCCGGAGATCGCTGCCGCCATTACTGCGAACGGCCTTGGAACGTGTGGCGGCGACGCAAAGCAGGCACAGGCCGGCCACCTGATCCCGTTCGGCGGAAACAACGGTTCTGGGCCGCTGGACGTCGCGACCGCCTGCAACGCGCATGGCGGCGCCGGCCGCATGGACTTCGAAACCGAAACTCTCTGTGTCGAGATCGCGCCGCCGCTGCTTGCGGGGGCAAACCGTAAAGGCGGCGACCGCTTCCCCGGCATGAGCGCGGACACGTGCGAGTCGCTGATTGCGTTCTCGTGCAAAGACTCGGAAGCCGATGCAATGGAGGATGTGGCGCCCACTCTCCGGGCGATGGGCCACAGCGAGTCGCATGCGAACGCGGGAGGGCAAGTTACGGTGGTGTTCGAATCCCGCTTCGCGCGCAACGGACGCGGCGCACCCGGCGTGATCGCGCCGCCGCTCAAGGCGCAGTCGGGTAGCTCGGGCCGCGGCGACGGCGCGCCCCTGCTGGCGACGTGGGTCGCGGTGCGCCGATTGACTCCGCGAGAGTGCGAGCGTCTGCAGGGCTTTCCAGACGACTGGACGCTGGTCCCGAACTACGCGCAGAAACTTCGCGCGGACGAGCTCGAGGAAATGGCCGCGTACCTAGACATCCCGTTTGAAGCGGCTCGGGTGCTGGGCGCGACGCCGGACGGCCCGCGATACAAGGCCATCGGCAACAGCATGGCTGTGCCGGTCATGCGCTGGATCGGACAGCGGCTCGATCACGTGGATCGCGCGCTGCGGAGGACCGCATGACTGCGCATCCAGGCTTTGGCCTCGCGGCTCTGCGACAGGCACGCGAAGAAGAGGCGCGCCGCCTCGCGCGGCCGCCGCGGTCGCTGCTTGAACAGGTGCCGCCCGATGCACCCTACGAAAACCCGGATGAGGTTCTGCATGTGTGGAACGGCAAACGGTGGGTTCCCTGGAAGAAGTGGCTGGCAACGGCGCCGCTGTTGATTGATTGACGGAGGACAACCGTGACCGACGCGCAAGAGAAACATCTCGCCCGCGTGAAGGATCGCTTCAGCTTTCTTGTCGACCTGAAGTATCGTCGCGGCGCCGACGAGCATGCCGGCGAGTACGACGGCGAACTGCTGCGCATGCCTCCACTGCGGATTCTGGATCACGCGATCGACGAAGCCATCGACCAGGTCGTGTATCTCCTGTCGCTCCGCGAAAAGCTCCTCCAGGAGGTCATGTGACACCGCAGGCCTTCCTGGAATTACTGTGGCAATTCAAGCCCGAGGACCTGTACGTCCTGATTTGGACGTACCCGGGTAAGCGGTCACACTGGTTCCGGGATATCGCGAAGGCCGCCGCGTGCGTCGCTTCTTCCACCGACAGCGACATCTATCTGGGCGTCGGCCTCTCCAAGACGGACCTCGGTCCGGCGTGCCGCTGCCCATCCGATGAGATCGCCGGCATCGCGGGGCTGTGGGCCGATTTCGATCTGCGATCCGAGGCGCACGGGAATAAGCCGCTGCCGCCAACGATCCAGGACGCGCTTTCGGTGATCCCGGCGTCGATGCCGCCGACCATTGTGATCTCGACCGGCAACGGCGCCCATGCCTGGTGGCTGCTCAAGGAGCCGTACATTTTTGACGACGCCGATGACCGCAAGGAGACGGCATCGCTCGTTTCCCGTTGGCACACGCTGCTTCGGCTGAACTCGGCAGCTCGCGGCTGGGCGTTCGATCGCCTGTCGGACCTCGCTCGCGTGCTGCGCATTCCCGGCACGCGAAATCTGAAAGATCCCAGGAATCCCAAAGACGTGTCGGTGTACTCGTTCAAGGACCGCCGCTACAACCTCTCCGATTTCGAAGAGCTGCTAGATGAAGCCGCGATACCCGATGCGGAAGCGCGGGAGAAAGCCGCTCGCGAGTGGGCGGAACGGTTCGCGGACAAGCCGCCGGCCATCAACCTCGATGCGCGCATTCCCCAAGACATCCTCGACGGTTGGATGGAAACGGACCTGCGCTTCAAGAACACGTGGCTCCGGCAGCGCCATGATCTGAAGGATCAGTCCCAGTCCGGGTACGACCTCGCGCTCGCCGACTTCGGTGTCGCCGCCGGTCTCCCCGAGCAGCAAATCATCGATCTGATCGTTCACCACCGCAGCACCCATCATCCTTATAAACAGCGCACTCGCGGCGATTACTATCAGCGCACGATTGCGAAGGCACTGCGCCGCACCGATGCTCCGGCGTGCCCACCGGCCGCGCCCTCCAGTCCGGATTCCGGCGCAGCCGATCAAAGCCCCGTGGGCGCCAGCGTGCCGGATCCTGAACACGCCAAGGGGATCTTGTGTGAGCGCATCTCCGCAACGCTGGGAGTCCGAATCCTCCGGCTCGTGAAGATCACGGGCAAGGAGCCGACATTCCATATGGACCTGGAAGTCGGCGGCAAGATCGAGTTCGACAGCATCCAGAAATTCGCGAACCAGAAACACGTCCACTACGCCGTCGCGGCGGCGACCGGCAAATTCACGCGGTGGGTCAAGCCCAAGGAGTGGGAGGAACTCAAGCAAATGATGCAGGACGCCTGTTTCGTCGAGGAAGGCAGCGTCGAGGAGGAATTCGAAGGCGGGGCACGCACGTATGTGGCCGAATACCTGTCCGAGACTCCCTTCATCGAATCAATCGAAAACGAACAGGTGCAGAACCAGAAGAGGCCGATGGTGAAGTACGGCAGGATCGCCGTCAACGCCACCGACCTGGCGATGTACGTCAACAAGACCCATTTCAAAAACATCACGCCCAAGGCGGTCGCGTCGATGCTGCGCGCGATGGGCGCCGAGCAGAAGCGCGAATGCGGCCGGAAGTTCAAGGAACAGAGCCGGTGGCTGCTTCCCGCCGATCAATTCGATCCCGCCGATTATCCCGCCGCGCGCGCGAAGGAAGCCACGGAGAAAGGACAAGAAGGCTAAAAGGTGATTACACCCGATCAAATTCAGGAAGTCGCGGAGGGGCGGGCCGAAGAAACACGGGAATTCCGTATCTTCGGCCCGCCTTGACGGAAAGACAGGGACAGGAAAAACCACAAACCTCACGCGCCAGATCGCCCGCGCCGTTGACAAGTTTGGTCCCGATTCGGTCCTGGTGACGTCGTTTTCCCGGAGCGCTGCCGCGGAGCTGGCCGGGCGCGACCTGCCGATCGCCGGCGATCGGATTGGCACGCTTCACTCGCACTGCTATCACGCGCTGGGCGGCCCAGAGATCGCGGAGGCGAACGTCGATGAGTGGAATCGGGACCATCCTTCGCTTGCCATTACCCCGGTGAAGAGGCAGGGAAAGCTTGATGGCGAGGAATCCATCGCAGAAGACGATTCGGACTCAGAAAAAGAAGGCGACAGGCTCCTTCAGCAGTTGAACCGCTTCCGCGGCCGGATGATTCCGGCTCGGGGCTGGCCGAAAACTGTCATGGAGTTCGCCGCCAAATGGCAGGAGTACAAAGACGCCAACGGCCTGCTCGATTTCACGGATCTCATCGAGAGATGTTATCGGGACGTTTACTGCGCGCCCGGCAATCCTTCCGTGATCTTTGCGGATGAGGCGCAGGACCTGAATCGCTTGCAGTTGTCGCTTGTGCGGAAATGGGGAGAGCGGGCCGCATACTTCATCGTCGCGGGTGACGATGATCAGACCATCTTTTCGTTCTGCGGAGCGACGCCTGACGCGTTCCTCGATCCAGACATTCCGGACGATCACAAGATCATCCTGAAACAGTCGTATCGGGTGCCGCGCGCTGTTCACGCGCTCGCGGAGAAGACGATTCGCGGAGTGGGCCGGCGTCAGGAGAAGATCTATTTGCCGCGTGCGGCCGACGGTGCCGTCCATCGGTTAGGTCGCGACGGCTACAAACATCCCGAGCTGTCGATCATCCCCGAAGTCATCAATCACGTTGCGCGGGGCAAAAGCGTCATGCTGCTGGCCTTGTGCTCCTACATGCTTCGCGCGGTAATCCAGGTGCTTCGCAAGGAAGGCGTCCCGTTTCACAATCCATATCGCAAGGCGAACGGTTTCTGGAATCCGCTGCGGGCCGCCAGGAAGGGCTCGACCTCCGGACGCGTGTTGGCTCTGGTTTCCAGCGCGCCCGATGTGCAGGGTTTCCGGCCGTGGACGAACGGCGACGTTCGGGCGTGGGCCGAAGTGCTCCAGTCAAAAAGCATCCTGCGGCGCGGCAGTAAGAAGGCCCTCGCGGATTACGATCCCGAAGAAGTCGCCACGCTTTCCGCAAAAGGAATTCTGATGCAGTGCTTCGAACCAGCCGCCCTCGAATCGCTGGCGGCCGCCTGGGACGCGGGCTACCTGGCTCTCCTCCAATGGTGGCGCGAGCGTTTGACCGCCGATGCATTCAAGCGTGCGCAGTTTCCGGCGGATGTCGCCGCCAAACATGGGCCGCGCGGCTTAACGGAGATGCCCAAGGTGGTCGTCGGCACGATCCACTCCGTGAAAGGGGGCGAGGCCGACGTTGTTTATCTCTTTCCCGATCTCAGCCAGGCGGCGGCCGCCCAATACGAAAGCCGTGGGCCGGCGCGCGATTCGGTGACTCGCGTGTTTTACGTCGGCATCACACGCGCGCGGGAAGCGCTTAATATCTGCTATCGGGAGTCCCCGGATGCGATTTGCCTGTGACGGAAAGATTGCAGTTGCCTATGACTGCGGATAAAGGTACCCTCCTGTCGCTGTTGACGGGAGGCGCCGGATTGAAAACGAGAGTCCAGCACCCCAAGGTGCAGGAGTGCCGCGATTACAAGCAGTGGTATTGGTTCTTCCGCTACTGGCACGACGAATTGCTCCCAGATGGCTCGGTGAAGACGAGCCGGAAACGCCACATCTGCGGCGACAGCCGCGGGCCGAACAAGATCACGCATACGCGCGCGGAAGAGATTAGAGACGACTTTCTGCACGACCTGAAAATAAAGGCTAAACAGCAGGCCGAAGGCGCCGCCGCCCAGGAAAAGGCAGCCAAGGAACCGGACGCGCCCATCGACCCGCGCCAAATCATCTTCGGCAAATTGGCCGAGTTGTGGCTCAAGGACTATGCCGAGAACCCGAAGGTTAAACTCGCGCAGCCCACGCGCGAGAAGTACCGGATACGAATGGATACCCATATCCTGCCCCGATGGAAGGACGCGCGTCTGACGGAACTCGATAACAGCAAGGCCATCGTTGACTGGCTCCAGGGGGAGTGCACTTCGTGGTGGATGATGGTCGATCTCCGAAATATTATGAGCGGCGTCATCACCCGTGCGCAGGAGTGGGGCATTGTCCCGCGTTCTTACGCGAACCCGATGAAATGGGTGAAGCTCGGCCGGAAATGGACTGTGTGGGAAGACCGCATTCTTTCGGATGAGGAGACGGCAGCCGTGTTCGCGCGCCTTGCGGACCCGCACTTGCTGATCTGCGAAACCTGCATTTACACGGGCACGCGCATCAGCGAGGCAGTGGGCCTCACCCTGAAGTGCGTCGATCTGAAGAAAGGCACCATCAAAATCGAGAGGCGGCATTGCCGCGGAGACGTTGACGATCCGAAATCCGCGAGCAGCAAGCGCGTCCTTGCGCTCGGTGTGCTCATCGATCGCTATGCGGAGTGGATAGGTAAGAAAGGCATCAAGGAGCCGAATGCGTGGATCTTCTCTCAACCCGAGGACAGCTCAAAACCAATGTGGGATTCGGGCGTGCGCAAGGCGCTAAAACTCGCCGCGGAAGATGCCAAATGCGACTTCCCCGGTTTCGGCCTGCATTCGTTCCGTCGCGCCAATATTACGCTCCGACAGGAGGTCGGCGGCAGTGCGATCGAGGCCTCAAAGATCGCCGGCCACTCCGGGCTGGCCATCACTGGCGAGTACACGAAAGTGCAGCTACGCCGCCAGGAGGAGTTGACGCGCGCGATCCAGGACCGCATCGAAGAAGCGCGGCGCAAGCAGGAAGCGGAAGCCGCCAAGGAGCGGAGTGGAAATCAGGATGCCTCGGAGGCGGCGGCATGAAGTTTCTGTCCTAGGCTCAGGTCAGGATGCCGCGCGATCTACGGCATCAAGTTGGATCGCCCACCATGAGATCGCTTCGTCGACGAGTGTGCGGCCATCTTCTCCTTCGTATGGACCGGAGTCCATGGGCCGATAAATGTTTTCCTCAATTAAGAATTGCCGAATAACGTCGAACCCATCGTGATTCTGCAAATGCGCAAGGATCGGCACCGGTCCTTCCGTCATTGCGAACGAATACTCTTTCAGGATGTTGTTGCGCTCGTGCTCGATAAAGTCGCGAAAGATCGCGTGATCAGGTCCCTCGCGCCATGATCGGTGCAGATCGTTCGCGGCCTTCTTGACCTTCGCATCTGCCGCTCCATCCACCTTATCCAGAACGTGTCCCACGGCCCTGAGAAGCACGACTGCCAGAACCCAGTACAGCCGCCATTCAATGCGACCGGTCTCATTCTCAAGCTTGTCCCGAACAAACATCGCATCTTGCAGAACGAGCCGGGCATACGGCACCTTCGTGGCCTGCATAGGGATCTATTCAAGGATATGCCAATGCCCAGCGTCCCGTTGCGATGTCATTTGCTCATCTTCGCGGCCCAATCTACCGATACACGTAAGGATGCGATCACCTCGTCTTAATACGAGCTCATATACGTCAATCGCAGACGGGTTGCTGACGGTTGCTGAGTTTTCTTCTAGTATTTCAATCTGATACAATTCGCTGCATGAAGTATGACAGCGTGCAGCACGATGGCGAATCTGTGGCGAAACCGCTGCGCCGCGTTACCTTGACCGTCGACCCTATTGACTATGCCGCGCTCGAGGCACTCGCACGACGAAGCGACGTGTCTACGTCATGGCTGGTCCGTCGCTCAATTCGCGAATTCCTAGCGCGCGTTCGGGGAGAACGCGTCGACCCGATGAGTGAAGGCCGGAAGGCCGAGCACGCTGCATGAGCGCATCCACCAGCCGAGCCATCGAGCAGAAATGCTCGCGCCTCCGCAGCGGTGCGGCCCCGCGTGTACTCGACCTGTTCAGTGGATGCGGCGGAATCTCTCTCGGATTTCATGCCGCAGGATACTCAATCAACGCAGCCATTGAAGCCGATCCGGATGCAGCTAAATCGCATGGCAACAACTTTCATCCCGCCGTCGCATCGCATGCGAAAGCTCGTGATATCACCCGTACAAGCCCTCTACAGCTCACGAACGAACTGGGGCTCGGGACCCCTTCGCACGCCTTTGATCTCGTTGTGGGTGGACCACCATGCCAGGCATTCGCGCGCGTTGGCCGCTCAAAACTTCGTGAAATAGCCGACCATCCTGAGGCATTCCGTCATGATCCGAGAGCACGCTTGTATCTCAATTACCTCCAATACGTGGAAGCGTGCGCCCCTCTCGCAGTCCTCATGGAAAACGTCCCGGACATGTTGAACCACGGCGGGCACAATATCGCCGAAGAAGTCTGCGAAGTTTTGGAAAGCAGGAACTATAGTTGCGCGTATACCCTCCTGAATGCGGCGCATTATGGTGTCCCGCAAATGCGCGAGCGCATGTTTCTCCTCGCGTATCATCGATCGTTGAGTATCAAACCAAGTTTCCCGTCCCCGACGCATTGGATCGCACTGCCGTCCGGGTATGGAGGCTCGCGAGCGTTCGCGCTGAAACTCCTTAGCAGGAACACGGATCCGAAACGTGCAACCCGATACATACCAGCACCGGAACCTGCGCCTGATCTACCGCGGGCAATCACGGCAGAAGAAGCGATCAGTGACCTGCCGCGGATCGACGCAAGAGAACTCCTTAAAGCTGGCTTGTTGCGACGTGGGGCGCGTCGGTTTGACGCGCCGACTTCGTATGTCGAGCCAAAGAACCTATCCCTGTACGCAAACCTTATGCGCTCCTGGCCGGGATTTGCTGGTATGTCCACGCTGAGGGATCACGTTATACGCTATCTCCCACGCGACTACGATCTCTTTGCTGTCCTCGAGCCCGGCGATGAGTACCCCCAGGCTTACCAGCGGGCAAATGCGCTCTTCGAAACAGCACTGGCAGCCCTTAGGGATGAGGCGCCAAAGAAAGGAACCAAAGCATGGCTGGAGTTGCGATCGAAAATCGTCCCGCCGTATGACCACGCGAAGTTCCCGAACAAATGGCGCAAAATGGAACGGGACCAGCCCGCACGGACTCTACTGGCGCACCTTGGTAAGGATAGCTACAGTCACATCCACTACGACAGTACGCAAGCGCGTACCATCAGCGTTCGCGAGGCGGCACGTCTTCAATCGTTCCCAGATGGCTTTCAGTTCAGCGGCACTATGAATCCGGCATTCCGGCAAATCGGGAACGCCGTGCCACCGCTGCTTGCGAAGGCCATTGCGACGAGCATAAAGAAAGCCATCACGGCAGGACTTGCGCAGCAAACCGCCGCCGTCGTTGGCGCGTGAGAGTAAGAACCCAGTATGGCTGAGATCATCCTCATCCGGTCATTGACCGATTCTGACCTGGGAATTTTTGCAGCTCACCGCGCAAGTGCCAGCAGCAAACAGCGCGCCATCAATATTAACGCTCCGGTTGCGCAGCGTCTCCTCAGCCCGGCCGCATATGCGGTCGGCGGCGCAATGCTTGACTGCATCATCAGCTTTGGCGAGTTGCAGGAACGCAGCGCCCGCATCCTGAGCAAAGTTCACAAAAACTGGCGGCTCGGCGGGAACAAAATCGAAGGACTCGCGTTCGCACAACTCGATAGCGCCGACTTCATGCTGCTGCGCTCTCCTGAGCACAATGACGGCACGGCGCCCGTCAGCATTAATTTTATAGCCCGCACCACGAATCCGGCGCTTCACGCGAAAATCAGTGGACTCGTTGCATACCGTCTAGCTGGCAGCATGACCGTGTACGACGAGAACGATGCCGACTACGCGACAATCAGCGCCACAACGCAAGCTCCACCGCGACCCGCTAAACCAGTAGCAACCCGGCGACGACAACCGGCCCCAGCCTCGGCAGCATTACGGTCGCTACCGCCCATGCCACCGGTAACTGAAAAGCCGCGAAGAGCACGCACGATCAAAGAGAAACTGCGCTCACCAAGTTTGATTGAGCAAATGCTCAAAGTCTCCAGCGACCTGAGCGCACCAGCACAACTTGCGTTCATGGAGACGGTAGAGCAGCTCGCATCACAACTGCGCACGATTCTACTGCACCAGAACCGCATCATCCGCATCGAGAAAAACCATGCCGCGCTCTGGAAGTCCGTCGCCGGACAACCGATCGGATTCGTCGACGGAGGGATGGCAAACCTCGCAATGATCGGCGCCGCACCGGTCGCCGTTCGTGTTGGCGGATACATCGTCACGCCGGGAGACAAGACGCCACAGCGAGAGACATTCCTCATACTTAAGAAGCTCATCTCGGAGCTTTATGCCGGCGCAAACGGCGGCATCTACGACGGAACGTTCCCCGATTACGGCGCGTTGCGCGATGCGGCGAGAATCAGCATCGAAGCCGCCGGCGGGGTCCACGTCATCCAGGAACACACCGGAGTACGCTGGCTCTTTCTCCACGGCGCGCTGGTCAACCCGGTCTCCCGATACACGGATGTGATGCGTAACGGTCGGCCTCTGCATCCGTTTCCGCACTTTTCTGCGGATGCGCTCCAGCAACTCCTCCCGACGAGCGAACCGGCGCGAGCTGGACGCGAAGCCAACTTCATTAGCGTGTACCTGCGACAACTCGAGCTCCTTCAAGCAAGTACGCCCGTCGTGTGCGGCGTTGTCGAACGACAAGGCCACACGACCTCGGTGATCCAAGCGACGATCGACACCCTCCCGGAAGAAGAAATACAACCGCTGCTTCCAATGCCAGCAGCAGAATGGAAAGCATGGTTCCGCGCGTCTATTGACCCCCGCGATGACGAGGACGCTGAAGGACCAAGAATTACGGATTCGCTGCTGTTCCGTTGCGTCCTCGAACCAGGCGAAGCGCTCGCCCCCGTCGCAATCAACCGAAATGACATGCGGCGTGCGCCGCAGGCTTGGGCTGATAAGATCATCCAGTACCCGCAGCCCGCCGTTTCATACCTTCAACCAACGGAGTGGAACGCACCTATAAGAATTGAGATTTTCGCGAAGGATCTCTCGCGGTTCGCAGAGACGGCGCGGCTCGTATTGCACTGTGCGCTGCTCCTGCCGCGATATGCATTCCCTGTTGGGCTCGACATTGTCGACAAGTTTGCAAAGATCCCCAACTGGATGAGCCGCCCGGTCAATACGCACACCGCAGTCCAAGCTCTCAAGAGCGCGCTCGACCGCGGCGACACGCGCCTTTTCGATGCCTTGCGCCGCATGCTTTGCGGCTCAGAAAGGGAATGGCTCCTAAGACCAACGAGCCTCTAATACACGCATGAGTACACCACAACAAGCGACAACAAATACAGAATGGCGCTCCGTTGGGACTGTCGTCGGCAACGCGGGGACGGCGGAGTTTACATTCATACTCCGGCATTTTCAGGCAAAGGTCGGCGATATCATCGCCCTCAGCATGGACGTGCCCGATGGCTCCAACGCCGCTCTCAGTCAGATCTACGTCTGGGCTCGCATTACGGACATCCAACGCTTCAACCCGTTTTTCCCATATGAAGCAGCGCAGGAAATCGCCGGTGAAGGGATTTCCCTGGAAGACACAGTCCTTTCGGGTACGCGCGACCAGCTCCAGGCCACGGCGCTTATCCTGGGCGCGACAACCAGCGACAATGTCGCCGCTCTCTTTCCCCTCACGTATCCGGTGCGTCCGGCCGCAGATGTATTCCAACCACCGGCCGAAGCTGTACGGCAACTCCTCGTGGGCGGGCACGAACAGGAGCGCAGTGTTACCATCGGCAGCCTCATCGCGCGAAACGACGTGGACGTGCGTCTCAGTGCGCCGAAACTGGTGTCCCGGCATCTCGCCATACTCGCGATGACCGGCGGCGGCAAGACTGTCGCTGCACGACGCATCATCAGAGAACTCATCGCGCACGAGTATCCACTGCTCATCCTCGATCCTCACGGCGACTACATCGGCCTCTCCAAATGCCGGGACCTCCTCCGCGACGAAGCGCCGGGATGCGACATCCGGCTGTTCTATCCCGAACTCCTCATGCAATCCGACGGCGAAGAACTCGTCATCAAACTGATCGGCCAGATGACTAACGGGCTTACCGAGCCTCAATCCGACTACCTGCGTGGCGTATTCGCAAATAATCGCGCGAACAATGGTGAGCCGACCCTTGATTACATCCAGCGACTCATGAACGCGGTCGAAGCCAACCTCCGCAACCCGAATGATCGGCGGCAAATTCCTACAATGTACGCTGTCCGGCGATCACTGAACATTGTCCACACGCGCCTCGCGAGCATGCGGCGCACGAGCCAGATGATGCGCCAGAGCCCGAAGTTGCAGAAACTCCAGTTCGAACCCCTTCCGAATCCGTTTAGCCAGCCCGAGAAGATCATCCGGCCGGGGCAGACTTCCATCCTCTATCTCGGCGGGTACGACCACATCACGCAATGCAGTATCGCCGCGATAACTCTTGAGACGCTCTTCGAATTCCGCGCAAATCTGACCGGGCGCATCGCGCCATTTTTCTCGGTAATTGAGGAAGCCCACACGTTCATTCCTTCAGCCCGTGAAGGCACGGAAGACGCCGTATCCCTTCCAGTCATTCGGCGGATCATCACCGAAGGAAGAAAATTCGGTACTGGACTTCTTCTCATCTCGCAGCGGCCGAGCCGGCTCGATGAGACCATCGTGTCCCAGTGCAACTCGTTCCTCATTCTGCGCCTTGTCAACCCGCGCGACCAAACCTTCGTGCGCGCCATCATGGAAAACCTCACTGAATCAGACGCCCGCATGATCCCCGGTTTCGGGCCAGGGCAAGGAATTATCAGCGGACAGGTCGTTCGCTTCCCGCTCCCCGTCAGGGTACGCATGGATACTGAACTCCTCGCATCAGAAATCGGCGACGAAGACTTCTTTGATCAGGCGGCGGCATGGCAGCCCGACGCGAATACGGGGACACGACAACAGGTCCAGAACTCCATCCAGCGGGTAAATAAGAATCGGCGACCGAAATCAGGGAAACGAGGACGGTAGGAGACAATTTGCGGTGGTTGACGTCCTGACACCAGAACAGCGGCGGCTCAATATGAGCCGTATCAAGGGCCGGAACACCAAGCCAGAATTGCTTATTCGCAAAGCGCTTCACGCGCGGGGACTCCGCTACCGCCTCCACCGAGGTGACCTCCCGGGCAAACCGGACATCGTCCTCTCTGGGTACCGAGCTGTCGTTTTCGTCCACGGCTGTTTTTGGCACGCCCACAAGTGCTCACTCGCTAAGCTCCCAGAAACCAGTGCTAGTTTCTGGCGTCAAAAGATCGATGGGAACGCGGTGCGTGATGAGCGGGCAATCACCGAGTTACGTGCAAACGGCTGGCGAGTTGGTGTCGTGTGGGAGTGCGCCGTGAGAGGTCCATGGCGACAAAACCTGACGCTCCTCACGGACCGACTCGTCAAGTTCATTCAAAGCAAACGAGCTGTAACCCAAGATTTCACTGAAAAAAGTCATGACTAAGGGTAACCTCCTGTGCGCGGGACGATGCGATGAACAGCGTCAACAATTTTGATGCCGATTCTCGCTACAATGTGCATGCAACAGAAACGATTGAAAATGTTTAGTTTATGGACGTGATACCAGGCAGGCCCGAGGATCTGCCCGATTTTCGGAAACCGCCGCTCGCGGAGACGGTCCTTTCGCTTCAGTTCGAACCGGTCACGGGGCTGACTGCGGCTCATGTCGGGCTGCTGTGGGAGAGATTCCGCGAGAAACTGCCTTTTCTCGAAGAACATCCGCCGCTGCCGCCTGTCTTCGAGAAGTTTGATCTCCCATCTCAGACCAAGCTGGAGGTCACATTTGAAGAGAAGCCGCCCGTTCCCCGTACGTGGTTCCTAAACCAGGAGAAGACGGAACTAATCCAAGTGCAACCGGACCGTTTCATCCACAACTGGCGCAAGGTTGAGGGCATCGAGCCATATCCTCGCTACGAACGAATCCGCGAGAGATTTCGGAGTGAGGTCGCCATCCTCGAGGCTTTTCTGAAGGACGAAGGATTGGGCACTCCGGCCATGAATCAGTGCGAAGTGACATACGTCAATCACATCGAGCCTCCGGGAACGTGGGAAGGGCATGGGCGGCTGGAAAACGTGCTGAAGAATTGGTCGCCTCTCCCGACGGGAAGCTTTCTACCGGAACCTGAGGATGGCGGCGTCAGGCTGCGGTTCATAATTCCAGGCCAAGCAGGAAAACCGATCGGGAGACTCAACGTTCTTCTACAACCCGCGTGGAGGAAAACCGATAAGGCACCGATGTTCGTGTTGACTCTCACCGCAAGGGGGGAGCCGCTCGGGCAAGGGGTCGATGGTGCATTCGCCTTCTTTGATTTAGGACGGAGGTGGATTGTGAAGGGGTTTGGCGATTTGACGGCAGTCGAGATGCAGAAGGTCTGGGAGAGGATCGATGGCTAGTCCCGTAATGCTACCTGATATCGACTATGGTCTTGCGGAAGAGGAGATTTTGTCTCAACCGCGACCCGCGGCTTCGACATTGCCGGATGTGTTAGCGCGGCCCGCCGTTCTTACCCCCGCAGCGGAGTCGGCGGCGGTAGTACCTCGGAAGGTGGTCATCAGGAAGCGCGGACCAGAAGTCTCCGTCGAACTGCAGAGCTTCGGCGCGCTGCCTCGATCATTTGTCAAGGCTGTTGAAACAATAGCCCAGTTGCTGACGCTCCCACCTGGCTGGAACTCTTACTCAGCCAAGCCGATCGCGCCGCAAAACGCGATCTGCGCAATCCGCTTGGTTTCGGAGCTTCTACAGCCAACAACTCCTCCACCCGTCGTAGTGCCCAGAGTCCGGGGAGGTCTTCAACTCGAATGGCACACAGAGGCCGGCGATATTGAGATCTACATCGACTCGCCGGATCGCATCACCTTCTTTGCCGAAAATTCTCAAACAGGTGAGAGCACGGAACTGCCACTTGCCGCCAACGAGGAAATCCTTAAGGCTTGGATTCAGCGAATCGCCGGAAAGTGAGCTCCGCGGCTTGAGCACTCCCGAGGAATGTGCCCGGAAGTTCCCGGACGATCGAACTATTGCGGACGCGGCAATTCTCCTACGCCGCATTCCCGATTGGCATTTTTTCTTCGACAAGAAGCTCGGGCGCGTAAGGCCTTCCTCGGCCGCCTTCGAGGACGACGAGGATGGCGACCCGATGTCCATGTACCGACGCGACATAATTGAGTCTGAGGGCGGCAGCGTGGAGCGGGTCTTGGTCGGCCACAACGGCTTCGCGCTTGCTTCGTTGACGGCCGGGCAACTCCGCTCAAAGCTTCAAACCATCTTTCCCGATCCTTTACCCGAAGAATCGTCCCATTCCAAGATCTGCGGTGGGAAGGGCGAGGGTGCAAGGCGCTGGTTTGCTCAAAAAGCAGAGTGGGTTATCCCTCCTCCTGACATGTAGCATTAATGCGCTCTCCAGATGGCGGCGGGCCTCTTCGCTTCCACGTCTGAACTTGCAGCCAGTCCCTCCGATTGTGCATATATAGGCATTTTCGCTGTCGTCTTCGTCTTGCAAGGCGAAGACAGTGAAAGGGCGGTAACGACCGCGCGCGTGCGCGAAAGCATGCGGATCGCCAAGCTGTTCTTCAGGTCCAAATGATGTGAAAACGGGAAGAAGATGCAGGTCTCAGACAGGTCCAAAGCCACCAAGGCTGCTGTCTCGGGTCCAAAGCGGGTCCAAACAGCATTCCTGTAAGTGTTTGAAACAACGAGAGGCCTTTCTGTAAGAGATTGATCCCACATCCCTGAAAAGGCTGGCGTCGGCGGTTCGATTCCGTCCCTGGCCACCATGTTTTCAATCACCTACGGACCCTCCGACCGGCGGTTTCATTCAAAAATTTCGACGTGTTGCGGTCGCCTCTGCCGATGAAAACGCCCTTCGGAACCTTCGCTCCCGGAAGTATCCTGCTATCCCGATTTCCTGCCGCCCCTGCGCGCTGATGCCCGGACGCGACAAACCGGCGTTTGCTGACGGACCTCTAACGCGAAAGCAGGGCGCAGGTGGTTGTACGCTAGCCGTTACGATCCGGTATACTTCCGCTGTATCAGGACCTAAAGTCCTCCAGAGGCAAATCATGAGCAGCCTGCCCAGCTATGCAATGAATCAACCGACCTTTCCAGAGATGTACGAACAGTGGCTTGTCGGCCCACTGTTTCGGCCGTGGGCCGACTTGACGCTCGACGAACTCAATCTCGCTTCAGGCGATCGCCTCCTCGACATTGCTTGCGGAACTGGCATCGTGGCCCGCACGGCACGGGAGCGGTTGGGCGATGGCACGTCAATCGTTGGCATCGACATCAGTCCGGATATGCTCGCCGTCGCCCGAAGGGCCGCCCCGGACATCGACTGGCGCCAGGGCAATGCCGCCGCCCTGCCGTTGCAGGATGGTGAGCAGTTCGGTGTCATCGTTTGCCAGCAGGGCTTGCAGTTCTTTCCCGACAAGCCGGCGGCGGCGGCGCAAATGCGCCTTGCGGCGGCTCCGCGCGCCAGAGTAGCCGTATCAACCTGGCGCTCCGATGATGAAATTCCGTTTTTCCGGGAGCTGCGGCGCATCGCGGAATCCCACCTCGGAAACATCGTCGATCAGCGCCATGGTTTTGGTGACACGGCCGCGCTTGAGCAGTTACTCCAGGACGCCGGCTTCCGCGAAGTCCGATCGAGGATTATTTCGCGGATCATGCGTTTCGAGCCTGATACCTGGCTCCTGCGGGGCAATGCCATGGCGCTCGTGGGCATGAGTCTTGCGGGAAAGGCCATGGACCAGGAGGAAAAACGTCGCGTTGTGGACTCCATTGTGAGCGACAGCGAGCGCGTCCGTGAGCAGTACAGCAATGGATCGGAATTGGCGTTCGAACTCAGCACCAATCTAGCGATTGCGAAAGCCTGAGGAATAAGCCGCAAAGAAGTAGCGTTCTTCGGCCGTCCTTCAGCGCGCAGGCTTGCGCCTGTGCGATCCGTTCTTCAGGCGCGCGAATGTGGTCCCGAAGTCTGGGGCCCTCCACGTGTCACTTTTGCGCCCAAAATCGACCCGAATTCTGGAAAGCAATTCTACAAAGCTTGAGGTTGTGTATTACAGAATATTAAACCTTTAGCGTGTAGTCTGGTCGCGAGGGTGGAGCAGATCATGCCATCGCGCGACGACGATATCGAGACGATGCCGGCGCGCGATCTGCTGACGCTCCCTTCGGACAACATTCCGCCCGGTGTTCTCACGATGCTGTGGGCGCGGCATTCCGCCGTCATCTATCAGCGCCGGATCGAGGAACTCAACCTTGAACTCTCGGGTGCCTACACGCGCCATGTCCTGCTCTATCCCGGCCACAAAATCCGCAATGTCTTGGACGAGTTGCCCGAAGACCAGCGCGGCCAGACGCTGAATCTGATGCGTGCTGCCTGGAGAGTGAAGACCGCCGAAGAGGGCGAGAAAGCGATATCAGAAAGAAGGCCTCAGACAAGAATGAGCCGCTGCTCAAAAGAGTGGCCGGCTGTTCAGGAGGGCTGCGGCTGCTCATTGGTATGAAGACAATGCGCGGGAGTTTTTGAAAAGCGCGCGGCGGCTTCCGAGATTCACAAGCGGTTTCTCCGGCGATGGGAAGCGTTTGTTGACAGGCACGCGCTGCGCCTTCCCTCTATCAACGGCGCTGCAAGCAACCGGCTCAGGCTTATTTTAAATCACTCCCAACGCAACTTTATCTTATCCGCGAGTTGTATGGAGCCGAATAGGACGGAAAAGAATAACACTGCATCAAATGTGTCCAAAACACTAGTTCGTCCTGCCACGGACCGACTTCACGTGGATCTTCGTCGCCTCGATTGGGCAAAAGGTCTCTCCGAGCAAACGTTAACAGCGATCACGAATACGGCTGACTGGGTCGAGTTTCAGACCGGAGAAGTGGTCATTGAGTTCGAATCGGAAATCAGGCACGTGTACTTCATCATCGACGGCCGCATGCAGGCGAGCCTCTACGATGAACTCGGCAAGGAGATTCAGAACGATACTTTGATTCGTGGGTCTGTACTGGGGCTATTTTCCATCGGTTTAGAGGATCGCTCTCATTTACAAGTCCAGGCGGCTGAGCCTTCGACAGCCATGCGATTGACACAGCCGGACCTGCTCCAGTTGTCGGCCAAGTATGCAGATTTTCAACTCGCTATGTTCACGCTGGCAGCGATCGTAGCGAAACGATACATCATGGTCGAACGGTCCCTTCCCAAGCCGGCCGTGGTGGGTATTATTCATCAAAGTGAGGCGAGCCGGCCGCTTGCCGCTCGACTGGCGAATCGATTACGAGAATTGGATGAGTCTCCATGTGTTGCCGGCGACGACGGACACTGGAAACCAGAGGAGGATATCCCGTTTAAGTTGGTCGCTGGAGAGGACCGCGAAGTGCGGCAAGATATTCTCAAGGACTGGGCCGCGCACCGGCGGCTACTGGTAGATTTTCGTGCTGATCATCTGCGGGCAGTGATGGCCCGCGTCTTGAATTACGTCGACATCGTGCTCTGGTGTGTTCGCCCGCAAGACGTCGCTTCAGCAATCAACCTGCTCACAGAGCTGGAGGAGAAGGCGGCCGGATGGCGCGAAAAGATTCGGATTGTCTGGATTCTTGACAACGGTCAAATCGCTCCGCATGTACCGGAGTTGAATGAATTAACCGGACGGCACTTTAAGCTGACATTTGACGCTCCTGGACCCACCCAGGGCAGTCTACTGCACCACGGAATTGAGCGCATCGTTCATCACCTGCGAGGTATCCAGATCGGCCTGGCACTGGGAGGCGGCGCGGCACGCGGCATGGCTCATCTTGGGGTGCTCAAAGCGCTGGAGCAGCATGACATCTATATCGACATGCTGGCCGGTACCAGCGCCGGGGCAATGGTTGGCATCATCTACGCGGCTGGCTTAGATCCCGAGCATATTACTCATTTCTTCAAGGCGGATTTGCGGCCATCGTGGTTATTCCGACGGCTTCCCGGCGGCGGCTACTGGTATTTGCTCTACAAATACAGAACGAACCGGTTCGATTCCATGCTGCGGAAATACTTAGGTCCAGCGAGGATGGAGCAATTGATTCTTCCGGTGTCTGCGATCACGGTCGATCTTGTCGAAGGAGAATCGGTGGTGCGCCAAACGGGCGATGCGACGGTCAGCATTCTGGAAAGCATCAATCTTCCTCCACTTTCGCTTCCCATCATTCAGTCCGACCACGCGATGGTGGACGGCGGGTTGCTTAATAATATTCCTGCCGACGTGTTGGTATCCCAGGGGTGCAATTTCGTGATCGCATCGAGTGTAACCGCGCAGTTAGAGAAAGATTTTGCAGGAATCCGTTCGAAGGGGCGTTCGGTCAGCGGTTTCTTCTCAACAATTCAGGTGATCATGCGACAGACTATGGTTCAAGGCTACAGGATGAACTCGGTCGGAATACGGCCGGCGGATTTTGTCATCGCGCCGGACGTGACCTCGTTTGACATATCGGAGTTCACTCGGGCCGATGAAATGGCGGCTATCGGAGAAGCAACAGTCAATGCAAACGTCGCCAAGCTCCGCAAGATGCTCAATAAACTGGATTCCAACCTCTTCACGATCTCGTGAACGAGGCCCGGCGTTTCGAAAAAAAATCTCCGCGATCTCTGCCTCGTCTTATAGTCGCCTGCGGGAAGCACCGAGCGAGTGCCAGGAATTGGTGTAAACGTTGACCGGAACGTGAGGCATGCTCCTGAGTCTGCGCCGCGCCCCGCGTTTTGGTCCGACAGAAAACCTTCCAGGCTTGGTGAGAGTGAAGCGATGGCTTGCGAAAGGCAATGCCTGCAAGGCGATGAAAGACAACACTCATCAAACGGGCAAAAGAAATTCGCCAATCCGGATGATGGAGAGATCCTTCTTTATTCTGGGGATTGTTCTGCTGGGCCTTTACGTCGCCTCGGACGTCACAGCGGAGATATCGAGCCGCGCTGCTCTTCGAGATTTCAAGTCTGCTCAGACCGGAAATCGATCCTCAACCGAGACTGCTGAAAGAGCCCCTTCGAAGGATGGTGTGAGAACGAGTGAATCCGTCGATACGAGCCGCTGGAGCGGCAACCGTATTCAGTCGTATCTGGGGAGTCTGCGCGCGAAGAAAGAGTCTGCGATCGGAGTTCTCAAAATCCCGCGGCTTCACCTTGAGGTTCCGATTTTCGAAGGTACCGACGGGCTGACTTTGAACAGGGGGGTCGGCCACATCGTTGGAACTGCTGCGCTGGGTGGCTCCGGTAACGCAGGAATCGCAGGGCATCGGGACGGATTTTTCCGAAGTCTGAAAGATATCGCCATCGGAGACGAGATCGAGTTGCTCAGCGCGGTCCGAGTATTGCACTACGAAGTCCAGAAGATCGAGGTGGTCACGCCTTCACAGACAGAAGTCCTGGCGGATCGTGGAAATCCGACTCTTACGCTCGTGACCTGTTTTCCTTTTTATTTCGACGGGAACGCGCCGGAGCGCTTTATCGTCTGGGCTAGGCCAGCGATATCCATTGGACAACTGGTTCCCGCCATACCAACGTCGAACTGAATTCAGGAGCAAAGGAGAGGAAAGATGATCTTAAAGAAGATAAACAAAACACTGACGATAACGGCCATCGCGGCCATCCTGTCTGCCGGTGCGCGCGCCCAGGTACAAACGTCGCGCAGTACTCAAAGCGGTACGCCGACTTCAACGACGACGGTCGAACGTGGTGAGGTCGTTTACGTTTCGGGGAACGACCTTGTGGTGAAAATGCCAGACGGCACGATCCGCCACGTTACTGTTCCAGACGGCGCGACCGTGAATGTTGACGGGAAGCAGGTGGGCGTTCGCGATTTGAAGCCCGGCATGAAACTTCAGCGGACGATCACGACGACGACAACACCGAAAATGGTAACCACCGTTCAGACAGTGACGGGAAAGGTTTGGCAGGTGAATCCGCCGCTGTCGGTCATCTTGACGTTGGAAGACGGAACAAACCAGCAGTTCTCAATTCCGAAAGGTCAGAAATTTAATGTCGATGGACAAATAGTGGACGCTTTCCACTTGAGGAAAGGCATGACTATTTCGGCAACAAAGGTGGTCGAAAGTCCTGAGACCGTGGTGGCGCAGCAACGCACGGTAACTGGCACGATGCCTCCTCCGCCCCCGCCGCCGCCGGCGGATCAGCCGATTCTGATCGTCATGGCCCCAGCGCCACGTCCCGCGCCGGCGCAGACAGCCGCTCCGGCACGACCTGCGGCTCCGGCACCGGAGCCTGCTCCGGCGCCAAGTCCGGCACCAACTCCGGCGGAACTGCCCAAGGCGGGGTCCAATCTTCCCCTGATCGCAGTTCTTGGCATCGTTAGCTTGGCGTTTGCCGGTGGGTTGCGCTTCGTAAGGAGGCAGCAACAGTAGGAACCACGGACGCTCGCACGAAGACGGGGTGGCCGAATCGGAGGTTGGCAATGGCTGCGTTGCCGAACGGAGATGGGATTCGCCGTCTCTTTTGGTTGATCGTGCACGGTCACATGCGTGCTGTTCAGGCGGTGCGCCACCAGGCTCGCAAGCATTCCCGCGCGGGAAATTCGTCGATCATCACCAATAGCGTCGCGCCTGCGCGCATCCGCGAAATCGTGGCTCCCACGTTTGGTTGGGGTTTTCAGACCGCGGCCGGATGGAGCTTTAATACCTGCACAATGGTCCTTGCTCAGCACATCAGCCCGCGCACGTCAGCATTTCCCGAGGTCGATCTTTCGTCGCAGCGCCGCGTGCGTCGATAACGCGCGTGCCGCGCGGCTCCCCCGCCGACCGACACGCGTGCCGTTCACCAAATCCCTTCTCCCGAGCGTGGTGAACGGCAATGCGAGGCCTCTCGGAACTTAAAAGGTTTCCCTCTGCACTCCTAATGCATGGCGAGCAGGCGAAGAAGTTCATTCGATCATCCGACTGTGTCTCGTCAGTGGTTGAAGTCGTCCTTTACTTTGTTGGCGGGTCTACGCGCAGCAGCAGTGCTTGGGTGTAGCTGATGTCTACTTTGTCCCCAACCTTGAGGTTCTCCAGGTTCTTGGGATTTTCCACCTTGAAAGTCTGCGTGCCACCCTGCGGTCCCCTCACGGTTACCGATGGGGCTGCGGGATCGATTGCCTCCACGGTGACACTGACTGTTTGCTGCGAAGTGACGGTGCCGCCTGGGCCCTCTGCGCGCCGCGTGGTGGATTGCGTCTCCCTTGGCGGAGCGGGTTGGCCGGAAGGACGTACACTCCACGCGACCGATTCGGAATAGGTTGCTGAGACTTGGTCGCCGACCTTCAAATCGTTAAAGCGCTTAACCCCCTCACCCGCGTGTACCGTGATAGAGTTGCCCTGCGGTCCCGTTAAGGTGACAGCGCGGTTGGCTTTGTCGATCGCGGTGATCGTTGCGTTTACCGTAGTCGTCTCTGTCGTTCGAGCCGCTTGCGGGGCTGGCGCGGCTGACACCAAACCGGCAGAGGTGATCATCGATACCGTCACGGTCAGAATCGCAGACTTACAGATCATAGTTTTAGACCAATACATAAATCCCTCCAGACGTAAGATGAAGCAATCCAGAGTGCACAGCCAAGTGGCAGCGATGTCCGCCGCGTCTGAGGGGTGCGTCTCTGTCGAATGAACCGGCACTTCCAAAAGGGGTGGCATCAACATCCGCCCGGATTTCACTTCACCTAGCGACGCTTAAGATTCCATCGTCAACGGGCGGTTTCTTTTTTTCAAGGCTTTAGTTATGGAAACAGTTCATCGGATGCGGTGAGCAAGACCTTTCTGTTTCGCCGCTGTGGACGAAAAGGGACATGGGAAGAAGCAGTTCGTTTTGAGCACGACCGACGGCTTTTTCCTGAGTTTCTGGCGCGAGTGCCGGCGCTTCTCTCGATCGCAATAGTGCAATCCGATCGAGGCAAGCCGCGGATGGGCCTAAGGGCACCTTGACATCTAGGCTGAGGCCGTTCAATAATCAATCATCTGATTGATAATGGATGCCAGGCGAGCACAACCGAAAAAGCCGCGCCGGCCCGGCCGCCCGCGCTACTTGGGCGGTGAACAACCGGACCGCCGCCTCGATCTCGTGCGAGCCGCCTACGGCGTCATCGCCCGCGAGGGTTTCGAAAGTCTGCGCACCCGCGACATCGCCCAGCGCGCAGGGGTTAACATCGCCACTCTTCACTATTACTTCCCGACGAAGGAAGCGCTGATCGGTGGCGTTGCATTTTATCTGTCAAAGCAGTTCGAAACGCGAGCGGAGCCACCGCCCGGCGCTGGTGCTTTGCAGAAGCTCCGTCATGAATTCGCGGACATGCGCTTCTATCTGGCCGAGCGGCGCGACGTGATCGAGGTCATGCGTGAACTAAACGCAAGGGCGCAGAGGGATCGCGCGATTGCCGCGATCATTAGACCGCTGAAAATGCACTGGCGTAAAAGCATAGAGCATGTCATCGAGTCTGGTGTGGCTGAAGGACTGTTCCGGAACGATCCGCCTGCCCGCCAGGCGGCGGCAGTCGTGGTTGCCATGCTATGGGGAGCGGCGACATTGCCTCTGGATACTGCCGAGCGTGAATGCCTGTTCACCGCAATCGAATCCTGGTTGGGCTCGCGCGGCGAAAGGAACGGTAAAGTCAGCCCTCGCCGGAGAACGCTACGAACGGAGAAATCATCATGAAACGCAGAATACGGCTTGTCTGCTTGCTTGCCGGGATCTCCGGGATTCTAGGCGTCCTCCTCATAGGGGAGTCTTTTAAGATCAACCAGGGTCCGCCTCTTACTTCAAGCGATGCCGTGTTTCTCGCATACGCGAACACCCACTCCACGCCCGTGCTTTTGGGCTCATTCATGCAAGCGGCCGGACCGGCGCTGATCATCGCTTTCGCTCTGACCCTCGTCAGCTTGACTCGGAGCGAACGGCGAGTATCCGGACTGCTCACAATCTTCGGAGCCGGCGTTCTCATGACTACAAGCCTTATGGAAGTGGCTTCCTACATCGGTGGACTGTTCGTGTTGCCGCCAGAGATGCCGCGCATCGCCAACACGTTCGGATACGCCATTCAGCACCTCTATTTCTTCGTGGCGGCCCCGGCGCTTTTTTTGCCCTTGGGTTTCGTGCTCCGCGGATCGCGCCTTCTTCCGAAAATCTTCGCGTGGCTTGCGCTCGCGCTGGGTGCAACCTTCGCCGCTCTTGGGATTGCCACGATTAAGGAACTCGTCTTGCCGGCCGCCGTTACCGCCTTTGCCGCCGTTCAATCCTTCTGGTGGTTCGCGGCAAGTATCGCATTGATGGTCCGTTCCGGGCGCATCGCTGCGGAAATCGAACACGGCTCCCCGGCCGTGTCGGGCGACCCGACTTTGTAGACAGCGTAGAGATTCGCTGTCCGGACTATACTCGGAACGCGCTATAAGTCCTTCGCGTCGCAACCGGTTGCTGCGAGCTGCTGCCGCCGGCCAGTATTTCCACGTAGCGGAGATGGGACGGCGTAATCAAGAAAACGGGAAGCGCAAATCTAGGCCCGTCTCGTTCCGGCATGACTTAATTAGCGCCAGCGGCGAAGAAAAGTCCCTTTTTTAATTTAATTTAAACCTGGAGGTGAGGCGTGTCATCAATGTACACAAGAATGCCGCGCGTGCGATTGGCAAGCGCGGATCTGAGAGGAGAAGTTTGTGCCTCATGATAATGGTGGAACCGCTAATCGATCTCTCGAGGATGACGGAGAAGAGCTGTTTGACTCGAACAATCTGACAGCGCGAGATATTCCGGCCGGCGCAGATCGTCGAACGTTCTTAATGCGGAGCGCGTTGATTGGCGCCACCGCAATTATTACAGGCCGTCCTGTGCCGGCCCAGGAAAGGACGGCAAGATCCCAAGGTACACCCCCCACGCCCAACCTTGCTCCCGACCTTAACGTGGTCAAGCAGGAAAAAGGACCGATCATGACGACGCTGGATGAGTTCTACAAGGTGGGGCCGGGTCCGTCCAGTTCGCACACGATTGGCCCAATGCGCATCACCTACGATTTTTACCAGCGTTGTACTAAACTGCCTGCCGACCAGCTCGCGAAAGCGACGGCGCTCAAGGTTAATCTGTTTGGAAGTCTCAGCGCGACAGGAAGAGGCCACGGAACAGAGCGCGCGGCGCTCGCCGGTTTGGTCGGGAAAGAGCCTGCGACTGTCGATCCAGCTTTCCTCGATGATCTCCGCGATCACCCCGATCAGACGTTTCCAGTAAAGCTTGGGTCAAAAACAGTGCAGGTCAGTCTCAAGGACGTGGTCTTTGACGCGACGGAAGGTAATTTCAAGCACCCGAACACGATGACCGTCAAGCTGATGGGCGGAAATACCGTGCTTCTGGAGCAGGAATATTATTCCGTAGGCGGTGGATTCATCGAGTGGAAAGGGTACACGCCACCAAAGAAAAATCCGCCTAAATATCCGTACGGCACGATGAAGGAACTACGCCAGCACGCCGAGCAAAACAATATTTCCATCGCCGAGGTTGTCCTTGCAAACGAGATGGCGATTCCGGACAGAAGCCAGGAAGAGGTTTTTGCGTTCATCGACAAGATCACGGGAGCGATGGTGGCGATTGTGAAATCGGGCCTCAATGCACCGGAGGACAACGTGTTGCCCGGACCAATTAAGCTACACTCTAAGGCTGCTGTTGTCTACAAGCGGGCTCAGGAAGACCAGTACCAGTCGGACCGCGGAATTGGCTCGCTCGCAGCTTATGCCTTGGCGGGCTCTGAGGAAAATGGGCGTGGACACCTGGTTGTCACTGCGCCGACGGGAGGTTCCGCCGGAGTTCTTCCTGCCCTTGTATACGGACTCGGCGAAGGAGGCCGCAAGCTTTCGCAAGACCAAATCCGGAAGGGAATGCTCGCGGCCGCAGCGATCGGGTATTTATGTAAGCACAATGCGACGCTCTCTGCGGCCGAGGGCGGCTGCCAGGCGGAGATAGGCGTCGCATCTTCAATGGCTGCGGCCTTAATTGCAGCGGCATATGACGCCAGCCCTCGAATTGTCGAAAATGCGGCTGAGTCGGCCCTCGAACATCACCTTGGCATGACCTGCGACCCAGTTGCCGGATACGTCCAGGTCCCATGCATCGAGCGGTGCGCGTTCGGCGCTGTAAAGGCGTGGACTGCCTGGGCCATAGCAAGCAACGAAATCGAAAGCAGACATCGTGTTGATCTCGACGCGACAATCATAGCGATGGCTCAGACCGCCAAAGACATGAACAGCAAGTACAAGGAAACCAGCCAGGCCGGTCTCGCTTTATCGGTCACGCTTTGTTGACTTGAGAAGCAACGAGGGTTTATGTTCAATCCGGTTTTTTTTCTTTCTTTTGTCGGCGTGCTTTGCATCCAGGCGACCGCCGCGGATAGGCGTACTATCACCCCCAAAGGTGCCGAACCCAGCAGTTCATGGAGTCACGGAATTCTGGTCGACGGAACGCTCTATATCTCCGGTATGGGCGGCGAGAATGCTTCGGGAAAAATTCCAGCGACCTTCGAGGCTGAAACTCTACAGGCGCTCAATAACATCGGCGCGGTTCTCAAGGAAGCGGGAATGTCTCCCGCGGACGTCGTCAGCGTTCAAGTCTATTTGACCGACGTGAGCACCTTCGATCGCATGAACGCCGTATACAAGAAATTTTTCAGCGACCCCAAGCCGACTCGCACGACGGTGGTGGTCGCTAAGTTAGTCGGTCCAGGTCACGTCGAGATCACGGCGACCGCGAGAAAGTAATCGTTGCGCTCGCCACAGCCTTGGAGATTTTACCTTTGCGAACGAGCGTTCTATCGCAGCGGCGGGTTGTAACGCTGGTCATCATATCTGCGCTCGCGCTCTCGACGCCAGTTCGCGCGCAAGCCCAACCGCTACCTAACGTAGAGGAGCAGGTAAACCAAATCCGCGCAGAGAACAGCGTTTTGCGCGAGGAGCTTCGTGAGCTGAAGGAACAGCAGAAGACTTTGCTGAAGTTAGTCGGCGAACTGGAGCGGCGGTTAGATGGAGAGCCTCCCTCCGGCGCTCGCGAATTCCCCCTTCTCACTCCTCGTCCGGCGCAGCCGCTGACGACGATTCCACTTGCGGCGCCGTCCGCGGTAACGACACCGGCCAGCAATTCTGCACAGACGGTCTCCAGTCTTACTCCGGCAGCGGCTGGCGCGTTGAATACTTCACCGGCCGTGACAGGTACAGCAAGCGCCCCCGTGCCCCCGGCATCCGTCAACAGCCCACAGCAGACGGGTAACGCACCACAGACGGACGGCGGTCGTTACAGCGATGGAATCGTAATCTGGGAGACTTCCGAAGACGCTAGAGTGCCTTTCCTTTTGAAGTTTACCGATAACACGCAAGTACGATATCTCAACACTCTTGACAGCAAACCGACTTTTACAGACCATTTGGGCGTTACCCACCCTGTTAGTAAGCGCAACGATATTACGGTAAATCGCGCGATGGCTGTTCTCAGCGGGTACATTTTCGACACAAGGGCGCAATATAGCTTCACCGTGTGGACATCCGCCGGCGCCGCTTCGATCATCGTCGCCGGCAACATTGGCTGGCGATTTAACAAAGCTCTGACGCTCACCGGAGGTTACACTGGCGTCCCAGGCAGCCGATCGCTAGTGAACACATTCCCATTTTTTACGGCAAGTGACAGGAGCATGGCTGACAACTTCTTCCGTCCCGCTTTCACTCAGGGAGCCTGGTTGAGCGGCGAACCGTTGAAGGGGTTGAATTATTTGTTGATGGTCGGCAACGGTCTGAATACACTAAGTATCTCGGCGAACAAGATCGATACGAATCTGCTGGTTTCGGGCAGCCTCTGGTGGGAACCGCTGGGACCTTACGGGGAACCGGGCAAAGCACGCAACGCTTACGACGATTATTTGGGCTCCAGAAAAGTTCGCATTCGACTGGGAACCGCGTTTACAAGGTCCCGGGAAAACCGGTTTTCAGAACTCGATCAGTCCAGTCCCGAGAACACGTCAATATACAATTCCGACGGTGTGCAGGCCTTCGCGACCGGAGCCTTTGCGCCGGGTGTAACACTGCAAGATGCCACGTACCGGATGTCGGCCATCGACGGCGGCCTCAAATGGAATGGGCTTGCGGTCAACGGGCAATACTTTTTCCGCTGGCTTAATGATTTCGTAGCCGACGGACCCCTTCCGCTCGCTTCCACATTCGACCACGGCGGCGAGCTTTCGGTGAGTTACTTTGTCAAGCCGAAGAAGTGGATGCCGTATGTTCGCGCCTCATGGGTCCGCGGGCAGTTTGGCAGCCCCTATGAGTATGGCGGCGGCGTGAAGTGGTTTTACCTTCCGACCCAGCGATTCTGGCTCCAGGGGGAACTTTTCCGAATTAGCAGATCTCCTTACGGCGCTGCATTCACTCCGTACACTGCGGGTATCACTGGCTGGGTCCCGATGTTACAGGCGTACATCGCTTTTTGACGATATCAGTGCGACAGCCGGCGAGCGCGGGATCGAGATAATTTTACTGAGGCCGACCTGAAGGGCGGGCTTTCAGTCCCACAGCCACCGCTTGGCTCGCAAATTGAACCAGATCTTCGCTGATCAGAAAATTCGGCCGGTTGCACTGGACCCGAATTCTTCCAGGGATCCGGCTGGAGCCATCCTCCAAATAAAAAATAGCTTGCGACTGAAAATAAGATTCTTCCGCCTCAGCCGAAAGTTGCGCGGAGCCGGGCCGCCGCGCCAGGCGGATCTCGGGATCGGTCACCGATAACGCGCCGCTCGAAGGATCACTCACTGAATGAGCCGCGGGGTTCGGATCGGCGGTGATGCCACACACCTCCGCGTCGATGCTAACCGACCGGGTCCCCGTGCGTGTAACGAGCGAAGGACCCGGCCGTCTGCGATCCGCATCCCAAACTCTTTCAACCAGAATTGGATTTGCGGCAAGCTCCCGGATTATGTTCTCGCTCTCCCGTGTATAGTCGAACTTCAGCTCTTTCAGATGCTGCCGGACGGAACTGACGACGGCTGGATCGCGGCTGAGAGTCAGCACCTCATTCCAGCTTCTAGGAGGTCGGCCGATAAACGTTCCATCGCGCTTCTGACATGGCGCCTCCGGACAATAGCCGGCGCGGGCGAAAACAGTGACCCGCGGCCGATTCACTGTCACCTGAAGGCTTCGCCAGATCCGGGGATTGACGATATCCGCCGCGGAAAACGTCAATTGATAGTGGCTTCGGATGTCGCGGGCAATTTCCGCATATACACGCTGAAGGTCGCTCGCCTTTGAGCGAAAGAGCTTTCCTCCTGACTGGGTAGTGATTTTCGACAGCATCGAAACGTCACTATCGGGCGAGCCCGACTCGAAGGCAATCGAATAAATCGTGATTTCTTTGCCCAATATCGCCGAGCCGATATCGGACCATCTATGCGCCGACGAGTTCTCACCGGCATCCGTAAAAATCACCAGAAATTTTGACCGCGTGCCGCGGTCGACGCCGTTCACCGGCTGCGGGCCACCAAGCGGACCGCCATCGGCCGGGCCGCCGGAAACACCGGGCCTGCGGCGAGCTACTTCTCTTGAATCGAAGGCATGCTCCAGGGTCGCGAGCACTGAATCGACCAACGACGTCGTGCCGCTTGGACGCAGCCGGCGCGACGCCATTTTGAATTCGGACGTATTCGATGTGCGGTCAACCAAGACGTTCGCGGTGTTGCTGAACGCAATGAGACTCAGAAGCACATCGCCTGGCTGACGGTCGTAGTCCTGCGAAACGATATCGGCGAACGTATCGAGCGCGCCTTGAAGCGGCTCGAAAACCGCGGACATGCTGCCGCTGACGTCCACGAGGATCACCACCTGCGCGTGGGCCACATCGCCGTGGAAACTGGTGATGGTTCGCGGAACGCCGTCGTCGCTGACCTGAATTTCCTGCGAAGTGATCCCGGAGACGGGCCGGTTGGCGGCGTCTACCACCCGAAATACGACAGAGACTTCGCGTACATTCGATTTGAAAACAGGCTCCTGCGCACAAAGCAAGCTGCCGAGCATCACCGCCGCTGCGAAGATACGCGCCATCTCAGGTCCGGTTCGTTTGGCGTTGATCCAGATAATCATTCACCTCAACGATGTCGTCAATGGAAACCTCGACAATCTCGGCCCGCACCGCGGTGTAGAGATCATCCTTTGCTTCCATGTATGGCCCCCCGGTGTTCGCGTACCAGCGTCTGAACAGGTTCTTCTTCGCGCCGAAACTTTCAACCCGGCTGCCCTCGTAGAAACGGACCAGTGCATAACCGTCCTTGACGGCTTCGATCTGGCCCAGTTGCCCCGCCTGGATGATCCGGGTCTTGCTTAGCGCGACCAGCTTTTCGTTTTGCCCGGCGTCCTTCAGGCGGCCGACGAAGTGGGCTCGTATGTCCCGCCGCGCCAGAACCCAAGACGTTCGATTTAACTCCCTTGTAGGATCGATCGAGGACGAATCTTTTTGCGGCTGCTTCCTGTCCGGGGACGATCCCGACAGGATCGAATCCCAAAGAGTTCGATTCGATTGCGATTCCTGATCGGTTACCACGCCCGCGCTTGCCGTTGGGCGCATTTCGCGGATCGATGCGGAATCGGCCCCAAAGACAAACTGGTATGTTTTATCCCGTTTGACGAAATCGGCAGGCCGAAACTCACGTGCATCAAGGCGGCGCGCCTTGGTCGAGACTCGCACCAGGTGGAAATCATATGGAGTCCCCGTTGTATGGATTTCCGTTCCAGCAATCCAAACTGCTTTACAGCGATGATATTTTTCGTCGGATTCGATTTTCACGACGGCTTCGCGGTCGCTATTCGTGCCGTAGCGCAGCAACCCGATCTCGATTCCGCGGCCGTCGCTGGCGGTGCACGTCGAGTTCTGAGCGGGACATATCAATGCAATGGCGATAAAGGCAGGGCCAAGCGCTTTCACGGGCGGCTCCTGACTACGAAACTATTCGAAAGAATCCGGCGCGCACGGTCGACGAGACCAATGCCGATGGGATCAAGAGGAAACCTGCACACAATTCGGGCGGGCGAGGATCCAAGCTCCGATCGCAATGAGATCTCCAAGTCGATGGCGTAATAATCCGGCGGAACCTGCGTACTTTTCGGTGGACGAAAAACCTTCACATCGGCATTTGAAGCAGCCAGGGGCTGCATTCCTCCGGCGGCATCCAACGCGATAAAGCATTGACGCTGGAGCAGGTCGGCTTGCGCGGACTCGCCGGCTTCATTCAGCATCAGCATTCCTGTACGCGGCTTTTTGGGAATCAATAAAATTTGCAGGAGCGCATTTTGAATGGATTCGACCGCCGCGGAATCCCACGCTGCCGCAACGTTCTCATCGATGGATAGTTTTGGCTGCGCGTAAATCCTCGGCAGCTCCATCGTCCCCTGGCTCTCTTGTTTTGGCATCGTGCCGTTGCCGAAACGTGTCACTTCAACTCCGAACTGATCGAAAAAGTGATTTATCTCCGCGATCTGACTCGATGCCACAACCACATGATTCGAAACCGTGCTTTTTTGTCGAAATGCGCACGCCGGACATCGCCAGAAGGGCAGCGGCGCGGAATCGGGCAGCAACTCGACGCTCCAGAGCGGATCAGGCCGGTTGCCAGCGCGCTTTTCGATCCGCCCTAAAGTCCCCGCGCTTACCGCAACATCGCTCGCGCTCGCGGACCCGACTTTGTCGCGAGAAAGAGGAACTTTGATCCGTTTTCGGACGACAAAGTATGCACTTTCTTTGAGATCCTCCTGGTCGAAAGCTGAATCGCCCGGATTTGCACCCTGAGATACGCCGCCAAGGCGGAGAAGGTCCTGGCCGGTCAGGTCTTCTGAAAGGTCTGCCGGATCGCTGGTCACATTTGAAGGCTCCGCGGCCGTCTCGCCATCGGTGCCCAACGTCACGGCACTCCCGTCATCGGCGAAGAAGTCGTAGGATTTTCGTGCCTCAATAAAATGGATGCGGGTGCGGCAAACGTCGCGGATCACCCCACGTTTCAGACTTTCTCTTTTCAAAAAAGGACGGCCGTCTGCTGAGTTCAGCAGGTGTACGACTTGGCCAACCGCCTGAATATCGCTGCATTGCGGAACTGCGCTGCCGGGCACTGGCGGCAAATCATGCCGGAGTCCAGTAATCACGACTCGTGAGCTGCCCTTTCCGAACATCGCCGCACCAATCGCGAATCGCCGCCCGTCGGGGCATCCGCATGCGTCCTGGGAGTACGCGGCCGCCGGCCAGACCGCGATTGCGAGTGCAGTGACAACTCGGCCTCCCACACGAATCAAGGCGACGAACACCGGCGACCTCGCTTACGGACCCTCGCTTACGCACCTTAGATGCCTGTCTTGCGCTGAGATGTCAAGCCGAACCCGATGTTTCGGCTACATGAGGCGGCACACGAAGCGGAGCGTCTATTGGCTCAGTGCCTTGCCTTGGACTACTGCTGTTTATCGCGCTGTTCTTTGACCTCGCGGCAACGATCTCCGCCCAGCCGGCTGAAACCTCCTCTAAGCGCCAGCCAAGCGAAGTAAAACCTCCGCGCGAGCCCGAGAACCAAAGGATCCGCTTGGGACTCACAATTGGAATTGACGTACTGCCATGGGTGGATTACAGCTACCGGACCACGGTTCTGGCGAACGGACGAGAGTATCAGTACACAGGCAAGGGCGGCGCTCCCGGAATCGCCCTCTCGGCCAGTGCAGCCGTCACGCTTCCGGGTAAACTCCGGCGATTAACAGTCGGTGGTGTGATACAGGGAGGCGGGCTATACACCGTCAACCAAGCGGTTGCCCCGGCCGACGCCTCCGTTCCATTCTCTACACAGAACCTTCAGCAGGCGATCAGGGCACAGCATCCGTTCGGCGAGGGATGGCACACATCGGTGTCTCCTTATATTGAACACGACATCGCCACGATGGGAGATAACAAACTCAGGCTGGGCTACCAATATCTGACCCAAACAGGGTCCTACGACGGTCTCTTTTACCAAAGTAAGCTCGGAGGCGTAACCGCTGCTTATGATGTGCAATTACAGTATCAATCCCACTTGGTCCGCTTCTCATGGACTAACTATGTTGGTTCAGCTGGCGGCCACAAGACGGGGCTACTCCGTCAGATGGGGATCTGCGCCGGAACGAATAAGACTATTCTGGTCTTCTTCGCAATCGGACCGCTGTGGACTCTGTGAATGCGATTAGTTCGCGCCATCTGACTTTGCTCGGGCCACCGCTTTCTGCCCGACGTTGTTCCCGAGCGCCAATCCCTGGCTTACATCGAGCTGCGTGTGTATCGCCGCATCGAACGTCGATGTCCCTGCGTCATTCGCCATTGCCGCCAGAGACTGCGAGTCCGACGGGAATAAGAATGAGAGTACGGTGGCGGAAGCACCGGACGCGCAGGCGTGACCGGAAGGATAACCGGGGTGCTGCGGTAGAGCGAACACCGGAACGATGGTCGAGTCAGCCTGCGGTGGCCGCAGTTCGAGATACGCATACTTGGCGTCCCAACAGGCGAGAGTCGCATCATGTTGCGCGATGGCTTGATAGGCGTAGGCCCGGGCGGCGCGGGGCGGATTGGAATCGAGGTGGTTCTGAAAGATCTCCAGGTCCACTTGTTGCAGCCAAGGCTGGAAGAAGCTTGGCTGCCAGAACCACGCAAGATGATTCGTCGTATTCGTGCGATTGAGATTCTTGACCGCCGCATACTGCGCTTTCGCATCATCGGAGCCGAATGCCGGCGGGGGCACCGGGCGCAGATCGCCCGCGCCGTTCAGCACCCAGGGCCTCCAGGTTCCCGCAAGAGGCGCGACCGGAGTCGAACTGCCCCACACACCTGGCGCGGGCGGATAAGAACCGGTGAACTGCTGATCCGAACCATCCATCTTTGCCAATGCGATCACCGCCTGCGCCACGCTTCGGCCGAGGTCGAGCCCCGCGCTGGCGTCGCTTGGGAAAGCCACGCCCGCGGCGACGCGCGAGCTGGCGGCCTGAGTCGCCATGTTCGTGAACGTCGCGGCCTGAGTTGGAATCAGATACCCGAGAACCGTGGCCGCGGCTCCGGCGGCGACGGCGTGCTCCGATGGGTACGAAGGATCTTGAGGAACTGCAACCAACGAGACGATGCTTGAATCGAGATCGCTGGGGTGCTTGCGATTGTACGTGTATTTCGAATCCCACGCCGCAACCATCCCATCCGAGATTGCTGCTGCAACCAAGGCCAGCGCGCGGGTTTGCATCGGAGTGGGCAGACCAGCACTGACAACGGCTTGCACGGCGGTCTGCATCCAACGGTACCCCGGCGATCCCGCATCCCAGAAACGAATCGCATCAAGGGTGGCCTGATCAACGATGCTCTGCTTAACCTGCTGCAACTCGGCCGCTGTTGCATCGGCCGCCGGAGGCGCCGGGAGTCGCAGAGCGCTCCCGTTGGGAATAACCCAGGTTTTCCATTGCCCGGCTTTCGGCTCGATTTGGGCCGAGCACAGGCTGGTCGCGATAAGGATAAAAGCGGGAACCTTCATGATTCAACTCCTCCGTTCTGCTGTACCGCGGTGGCGCTCATTTCATTCCCGCTCCCGCGGCATGAAAATGCGTCCACTGATCACTGCGTCAAAACCTTGCCGAATTGGTACAGTTCGAGCTGATTTTTAGTTGTGGGCAAGCCAAAAAAGTTAATCGCGTGCTGATCTGCGGCTCGACCTCGATACGACGGCGGTAGATTTGCCGATTTCATCCTAATTTATTTAGCTCCGCAGGCAATGATCCTAGCCGCCGGTTGTTCCGGGGATCATGTGCGTAGGATTTAGAGATCTTCAAGGCGAATTGGTTTGATCTCAAGGAGATACAACGCATAGCGCACTGCGGAACGTTACGTGTTGGCTTTGCGCATCGCTAACTCCGCGCTATAGTTTCCGAGAAAAAGTAAAACAGCGGTTCTGGCAACTCATCCTAAAACGGCGTGAGAGGAGACTCGCATGATCAGAACTATTCAAGTGCTGTTGGCTTTTATCCTGGTCACCGTCCTTTCAACCTATGGACAGACCACGAAGCAGATCGAAATGCATCATGCAAAGGTGGTTTACGTTTCCGGCAATGATCTCGTTGTTAAGACACCCGAAGGAAATGTCAGACACTTCGTCGTCAGCCCGAATACCGTCTTCCACATCGATGGCAAGGACATGAGCGTCGATCAACTTCGTCCCGGAATGGAGCTTACGCAGACGATTACGACAACTACGACCGACCGAGTCGTCACAAACGTCCGCAGCGTCGATGCCACCGTCTGGCAAGTCAATGCCCCATACATCATCGTGACAATGCCCGATGGCACGAATAAGCAGCTTCGAGTTCCGGATGGTACAAAATTCAAAATCGACGGTCAAGAGAGAACAGTGTTCGATCTTCGCCCGGGTATGAAACTCACCGGGACTATCGTTACAGAAAGACCGGAAACTGAGATTTCACAGACCTCCAGGATTACGGGGACCGCGCCGTCTACGCCGGCGATCATCGGCGTCCTTCTGATCGAAGAGCCTCAACAGTAGTTGAGAAGCGCAACAGAGCCGAGAAGCGTCCACGGGAGCGAGAAAGTAGGGGCCGGCCGCATTTTAGCGCGGCCCCATAAATCTCTCAGGCGATCCTCGGCCGGGCCGCGCGAGGCGCTTCGGCTGGTTCTTCTCTCTCATGCGCCAACGCCGCGTAGGCGAGACCCGCCAGTGCGGCTCCGAGAATCGGCGCCACCCAGAACAGCCACAACTGCTCAAGCGCCCATCCGCCGGCGAACAGGGCCGGGCCCGTGCTCCGCGCGGGATTCACCGATGTATTCGTGACTGGGATGCCGACCAGGTGAATCAGCGTCAGCCCGAGGCCGATCGCGAGTCCCGCGAATCCACTCACCGCTCGGTGATCGGTCGAGCCGAGTATGATCATCAGGAACATGAACGTCAGGACCACCTCGGCGGTCAGACATGCGGGCAGGCTATAACCCCCGGGCGAATGCGCGCCATAACCGTTCGACGCGAATCCGGCGCTGACGTCAAACCCGGGCTTCCCGCTTGCGATGACGTAGAGTACGGCGCTCGCAAGCACCGCGCCCGCGATTTGAGCGATCACATAGAAAGGAACCTCGCGGACGGGAAATCGGCGAGCCACGCAGATACCCACGGTGACCGCGGGATTCAAATGACATCCCGAAATATGCCCGATCGCATAGGCCATCGTCAGCACCGTAAGACCGAAAGCCAGCGCGACTCCCAGGAATCCAATACCGAGACCTGGAAAAGCCGCGCTGAGTACGGCCGCACCGGTACCGGCGAAAACGAGCCAGAAAGTCCCAAGAAATTCAGCCGAACATTTTTTTGCAAGTGACATAGTTTCTCCTCTCGATCTATCCCGCGCGAAATTTGTCTAAAACAGATATCACCGGCTCCGTCTCTGAGGGCGTGCCGGCGGGCGCAGCATTCCAACGGTCCTTCGGAACCACCACGGCACGGTTCGGATCGGCGTGGTAGGCGGGCGTCATGATCTGGACACCATATTCGTTGAAGGCGTCCAAAATATTTCGGTTCAACTCGGCCTCTACCAGGGGCAATCGCGAACCGCTCTCCAGATACGCATCCAGCTCGTAGGTGATGTCAAATTGATTCAGAGACTTTACAAGGACGAAGGGTTCGGGCACTCGGCGAATGCGCGAGGTTCGCGACGCGGCAAGCCGCAACATCCCCTCTACCTGGCGCCAGGGAACGTCATAGCCGATGCCCACCTGCGACGTGACGCATACGCCCGTTTTATCAAGATTGCTGTAGTTGATCACTTCGCCGGCCAGAACAACCGAATTTGGAATGGTGATCATGCGATTCGTATACGTTCGGATCCGCGTCGTCAAAACCGACGTGCCATCGACGTAGCCGGTCACATGGCCGATCTTCACCAGATCACCGGCCGCAAACGCATCCATGTAAGTGAGCATCACGCCCGCGAGCAGATTGGCCACCACCCCCGACGAGCCCAGAGAAATCAGTAGTCCGACAAAAAGGGACAAGCCCTTAAACGCGGCGGAGTCTGATCCTGGAATGTAAGGATATGCCACGAGAATGGCCAGCAACACAATGCATATAGCCACTAAACGGCTGGTGGTCCCCGCCCAGGAGCGATGAAATCCTTCGAAGGTAAGTTCACCATCGGCGACCTTATTGAAAATAAATCGAACCACTCGCAGAACGTAGACCGTCACGTAGGCTACCAGCGCCACGAAGAGCAGTGACGGCATGCTCTGCCACACGCTTGCAAAAAATCCTTGGCTTGCCTCGAGCAGGCGATTGAGAATCTGAACCGCCTGTGGACGCGTGCTCGGGAACACAAGCAGTAAAGCATGAACGCTTGCGTAGATCAACGCGAGATTGATCAACAAGCGCACGATTCCAAGCAGCCGCCTGACGATTTTGCTGATCATGCTGCTTGAAAGCAGCCGTCCGAGCTTGAAACTTGTCCGGGCGGCTCTACGTTCAACGTAGGCGGAGATCACATGATTCAAGCGAATGAAGTCGCGGCGCGACCTCAGCAGAAGATAGAAACATCCTGCGAGAATCGCAATGGCCGCCGCCCAGCGGACGACAACGTTGCGAATACGATGTTGTTCGCGATAGTGATTGATGCTCTGTTCAATCGCCCCAGCCCACTGCCTCGCAAGCGCGTCGCGAGAGACATTCGCCGCGCGGGCATCGCCATCGAAGACGGACACAACGAGAACGTCGCCTGCGAACAGGTCCGTGGAGAGTTCCGCTGGCACTAACGTTACCGTTGCGCTCGCCAGCGGATCGGCGGCGACTTTCCACAAACGGTTCGAAATTCCTTTGGCGCGGAACTCCGGGGTGTAGTGTCCATAACCCCAGTTGATCTGAAAAAGCACCTGATCACCCAGGGTGACCGGACTTCCCTGGGCGCGAATCACTCCCGTAAGTCCCAGCAACACTGCGGCTGCGATGAGGGATCTCATCCGTGGTTCCGCCGAACTGAAGATTTAGACGCCGCCGTAACGCCAGTGGTTTTACAACTTCGGTTTTGGAACTTCTGGAACCGCAAGAAGGAATAAGCATCTATCGCCACAGGTCTAGCGATCGCTACAGGAGGTTATGTGAAACGATCATTTCGCTGCACTTTACGCCCATTTACCGCGCTGGCAGTTGCTGTTTTGTTCAGTGGGACGGCCTTGCGCGCAGATGACCACGTTCTTCCGCTTTCTGAGCTTCACGACGCGATTTCGCAGGCGAGCGCGACGCGCGAAGCGAATCGTGCCGCGATCGATCATTTCTTCTCGGAGCCGCGGGTGGAAACAACTCTGAAGAATGCAGGCATCGATGTCCGTCAGGTTCAGCGCCAGGCTGCTCTGCTCAGTGACGAAGAACAGGCTCGTCTTGCAGCGAAGGTTCGCGACGCCAATCGTCAGATCGCGGGTGGAGAGTTGAAAGATTCCCAGGTCACGCTGATCATCATGGCGATCGCCTTGTTCGCGTTTCTTGCGGTGCTCGTACTCGCCTTCAAATAATCATGCCGAAATGGCCTGCTCTCGCCTGCTTCACGGCGATTGCGTGCGCCGCGTCGCTGGATGTGCCCTACGTGCACCAACAGAAGCAGGGATGCGGGCCGGCGTCGGTCGCGATGGTCATGCAGTATTGGGAGCATCAAGGGGCGCGATTTTCGGAAGGTGCTGCAACTCCAGCGACGGTCTATCGCGCTCTCTACAGGCCGGATCTTCATGGGGCAAGCAGTACGGAGATGGCTGCGTACCTGCGCGCGAACTCCTTCGCTGCCTTCGAGATCGATGGCGAATGGAAAGATTTGAACGGCAATCTTTCGCGCGGGCGGCCGGTAGTCGTCAGCCTGAGGCCGTCGGAGAAGGCTCCTTTTCATTATGTGGTCGTGGTCGGCGTGGAGGACTCTCAGGTCGTCGTGCATGATCCTGCGCGGCGCGCCGACGTAGCCATTCCGGCGGAGCAGTTTCAAAAGGAATGGCGGCGGTCGGGAAATTGGGCTCTTATTGCCGCGCCGGAGCAGATTCCGTGATTCGGATCGCTATCTCCGCTCTGTTCGCGATTGCCGCGTTCGCCGCCGACGGCGACCGCGATTTCGAGCAGGGAATGCAACTCGCGCGCGCTGAAAAGTGGGATGAGGCTCGTGAAGCTTTTCTACGCGGGCGCGCCACGGCGCCGGATCAGAAGCGCTTTTCGCTCGAATTGGCGGGGATCGCTTTTCGCACCGGCGACCGGCTTAAGGCGATCGAAGAGCTCCGCCGCGCACTCGCCATCGATCCGCGCGACGATTATGCGAACGACGCCATCGGCAGCCTGTATCTGCTCGAGGGCAGACTCGATGCCGCGATCCCTTACTGGAATCGCGTAGACAAGCCGCATATCCACAATGTCGTGGCGGACGATCGCTTTCTACGAGCCATTGAAGTCGAGCCGGGCGAGATGTTGACCGAAGACGCGCTGGCGCAGACGGCTGAAAATTTTTCCCGTCTCGGGTATTCCACGTTTCGTATGGAGCTCACGCCTTACGATCCTCAAACGTTCGATCTGGCGGTCCATGTGGCGAATTCCTCAGTCACAGGTTCCACCCTGCCCGGACGCTTGATCGAAATCGCAAGCGGCCTTCCCTACCAGACTGTCAACATGAGTTTTCGGCCCGGGCGCGATTGGCTTGAAACAATCGATACTTCGGTACGGTGGGATCCAAATAAGAGAATGGCCAAGCTCCAGACCTCAGGCCTGATCAACGGGAATCCGCGTTTCCGCTATATTTTCGATGCCACCGGCCGCGACGAAGATTGGGACGTTCGAAGCAGTGAGCTCGCTCCATTTGGGTTCACCACGGCCTCCGCCGGCGCCTCGATTGAGTGGGGGATTAACAGCCGCGTCCGCTGGACGAACGGTTTCAGCGCATCTTCGGTTCACTACTCGGCCGCGCCCGCGGGGCAGCCGTTTCGAAGCGGGCTGGAACTGAAGGAAGTTTCCCAGGTTTCCTATCGGGCGCTGCGCATTCCATCGAAGCGCTTTTCGCTCACGCTCGATGGCGACGTTCAGCTTGGAAATCTGGGAAGTCCGTTCGCGAAATATCATGCGGCCGCGATCACGCAGTGGGCTCACGGTGAAACGAAACCGTGGGCCATGCATGCATCGCTTTCGGCAGGCGGATCGGCGGGGAATCTACCGTTCAACGAATACTACATCCTGGGGATGGGCCGCGATAACGATCTCTGGATTCGCGGCCACAATGCCGAGTACGATGGGCGCAAAGGGAACGGGCCAATGGGGAATCGCTTCTTTCTCTCACAGTTTGATGCATTGAAGACGATTTATGGCAACGGCTTTGTGCAATTTGAAATCGGTCCGTTTGTGGATTCGGGACGTGTCTCGGGAACATACGGATCCCACGGTTGGATGCTGGACACCGGCGCGGAGGCGCAGGTTCGCATCCTCAAGTCGACAACGTTTATCCTCGTCTACGGCAGGGACACGCTCAACGGGGGCGGCGTGATCTTCACAGCGATCCGCGCCGGCGGGTGACTCTATTGCTGCTGCTTCGGCGGCTGCTTTTCGGTTTTGGTTCCGCTGCTGAATGCGTCTTTAATCCCCTTAATCTCCTGCCATGCGCTCTTGCCTTCGTGCTTCAAATCGGCAGCCGTCGATTTTCCGGCACCTTTGATCGTTCCGTACGTTTCCCCGGGCATCGAGGCATTGAGTTGTTTCGCGGTCTGCTCATCCAGATTTCCCGTCACCTTGATTCCCTGTTCTCTCTGGAACTGGGAAATCGCTTCTTCGGTCTGTGGTCCCTGCAAACCGTCCACCTCGCCTTTGTAGTAGCCCTTCGCTTTAAGAATCTCCTGTGCCTGCCGGATTGTCATGTCTGCTCCCATAGCCAGCACGGCAGCGGCACTCCATAGCAGGATCCAACGTGGTTTCATATTTTCTCCTGACCTATGGATGCCTGGAGGGCGCATCAGATTTCTTTTGGATTGAGCGGCCTAGTCTTTGGGGGTAGGTTCCACGACGCGCGGCACCGTGGTCGCTGCGCCAAAAATGCGCGCATGCTGAGCGAGTGTATCGGCTAACAGATCGCAAAGCATGCGCGCATGGGGGGGGCTTACATAAATCCGCGTGTGGATTTTACCTTCCTGCTGTCCAAACTCAAGTAGGAACTCGAACGCGTTGTGGCCGATTTGAAAGTAGTTCGCATAGCGGCCCTCCTCATCCTTCCGGAGAGTGGGGCTCCTGCGCGCTCGCTTTGGGTTTTCCCGGGTCACGGTGGCGTCTGGTTGAGGCTTTGACGCCCGTAATCCCGGTGTTGATTCTCATTTTCAATTCTTTTCGGCGCCTGCCGGCGGAGCCTGGTCAATGCGATACTTTGCGATTTTGCGATAAACAGTCATCCGCGACCATTGCAACAGATGTGCGGCCTGGCTCTTGTTCCACTGCGTCGCCTGAAGCGCGCTCCTCAACCTGTCCATCTCCGGTTGCAAAGGAAGGAAAGGTGTCGGAGCAGAGCTCGTCATCCCGGTCACGTGGGGCGCCGGAGTTGACGAGCAGTGCAGCCGCTCCAGGTCGGAAGTGGTGATCCAATCGGAGGAACATACAACGAAAGCCCCTTCAATCACATTTCGAAGCTGGCGAACATTGCCTGGCCAGTCGTGACTTCTTAAGAGCCGCAAACCCGCGGGCGTGACGCCCTTGATCTCACGCCGATAGCGGGTGTTGAGATCGTGGATAAAGTGATCCACCAGCAAGGGAATATCGGCCGTCCGCTCACGCAACGCGGGCAGGTGCAGCGGGAGCACCGTCAGCCGGAACAAAAGATCGTGCCGGAACTGATTTTTCGCCGCGAGATCATTCAGGTCGTGATGAGTAGCCGCGAGAATGCGGACATCTACCTTGGTGCTGGAGTTCCCACCAAGGGTTTGAATCTCGCCCGATTCCAGGGCCCGCAATACCTTTGCCTGCGCAAATGCAGACATATCTCCGATTTCATCGAGGAAAATCGTCCCGCGGTGCGCGCTTTGTAATTTTCCTTCCTGGCGGGAATTTGCGCCGGTAAATGCGCCCTTTTCGAACCCAAATAACTCACTTTCGAGCAGCGTATCCGGGATCGCAGTGCAATTCACGCAGACCATGCTCTCGTTTGAGCGCTGACTGAGGCGGTGAATCGCGCGGGCGGCGAGTTCCTTTCCTGTTCCCGTCTCGCCGGTGATCAGTACAGTCGTATCGCTCTGCGCGACCTTATGAATCAACTCCTTGACCCGCAGCATCTGCGAGCTTTCGCCGAGCAGTTCGTCGACTGCCGTGTCGATGGGAGCACGGTATGGCAGCAGATTGAGAATGCACTTTGCCAGCTCCACCGGATCGGCGGGTGCTTGGAAGCAGCGATCTACCGCGCCTCCAAGCGACCTCACGAGCACAAATTCAGGACTCGACTCCTGAATGAGGATGACTTCGACTCCGCTCTGGAATCTGCGCAGCCGGCCCACAGCCTCCCGAAGATCCGGGGTGTGAGACCGGTTCGAATAGAACACCACCGCCGATGGGTGCTGGCGATGGAGGATTCGTCGCAGGCCTTCGAGATTCTCATCGGATGATTCCAATACCGGTGTCGGAAGAGCGGCGCACAGCGCGGACCTTCGCTGCGCGTCGCCGCCGACAATGAGGAGAGGTAGAACGCGTGTGGGGGAGGTACTCATCGGTTTGACCATAATAGCGTCGCGTACTATACCCCCAAAAGTGATTAAGTGATCGCAACAACGTCATCACATGCAATCGTTTATGAGTATTATGCTACAGTGAATCCGCAATTTTACGGAGTATAGAGGACAAATCGACACGTTGCGCCAATGTATCAGGCGACCCGCATCAATGTACCAGCCCCGCGCGCGCCGCAATGCCGGAGCATCCTCTCGCGTAAATACCCTTGCGCTCGATGGAGCCGCGATTTCGTGGCAGGTACTGAAATTCCTAGCCTTTTGGCGACATCTTCGAGCGGGAGATCGTGCAGATAACGCAACTCGAGAGGAAATCTCAACAGTGGTGGAATACGATGAAGCTCGAGCCGGAGCACCTCGCGAAGCTCACGCCGTCCCAGCCGGTGTTCGGGAGTGTTCGATTCTACTGCGTGATGTGCCACATAACTGTCACCCTCTGGTGTAACGGCGTCATATGAGACAAAACGGATACGACGCATCCGGCGGTGCCGCATAAGGCAGTGGTTTATGACGATACGCGCCACCCAGGTTGAGAATTTGGACTGTTGACCGAACCAGCGAATGTGGGTATAGGCTTTCCAGAACGCGCTTTGTACCTCATCCTGAGCGTCTTCCCGGTTATGAAGGATAGCCGTGGCGAGCCGCAGGCAGCCGTCACGAGCACGTCCGATCAATTCATGGAAGGCCCCCTCGTCGCCCTGCTGAGCCATCGTGACCAGCGTGCTCTCCGGCATATCCGTCAGGTCGGGTTTTAGCTCTGCTACTGAAGGTAAGTAGAACAATTCATTCCGCATTTCCCGTCACCTCGTATGAAAAAATGCGAACCGGCAAATGCACTTTGGTCGCCCTTGGACGTCAGCCTTGCGTTTTCAACACCCACATAGTCACCCCCGTCACCGTGAAGCGTACGAAAGTGTCGCAGGTGACGTCACACACCGTAGCTAAGCAGGTCCGATAAAAACAAAAACGAACCGTACTTTCGTTCATCTGATTGCCGCGATTTTGCTTTGAGGGTGTCGTGAATTGGATCTTATTTGTCAGTCAAATACTGACAGCCTCGTGGGTTCCGATTGGACCATTTGGTGGTTCCGCTGAAGCAATCGTAGTCGATCCAGCCGATCAGAACGTGCTGCTTGCGGCCGCGCGTAGCGGTTCGCTCTATCGCTCGCAGAATGCGGGCGAGCGTTGGGAGCCGCTCCGGTTTCGGGCCCCGGGCCAAGTCCACGTGCTGGCGGCGGCCGCCAGTTCTCCAACGGCATACTACCTTGGAGCGGGAAACGATGGGCTTTATCGCTCCACAGATTCGGGCGATTCCTGGACGAAGCTAGAAGGCTTGCGAGACCAATCGGTTCTGTCGATCGCGGTGTGGAAAAACGATCCGAAGGTAATCGCGGCCGGATGCGATCACGGCCTTTATATGACTCGCGACGGCGGCGATCATTGGGATCGAATCTCATCGCCGGCGAACGCCGAAATGCTGACAATCACCGCCGTGGCGATTGATCCGGAAAACGCCGACACCATTTACGCGGGCACACCGCACCTACCGTGGAAGACCACGACGGGCGGCAAAACCTGGAAGCCGATCCACACGGGGATGATCGACGATTCCGACGTATTTTCGATCTCAATTGACGGAAATGATCCAAAACATATTCTCGCCAGCGCGTGCAGCGGAATTTATTCATCCCGAAATCGCGGCGAAACCTGGACCAAAGTTTTGGGAATTCCTCGAACGTCCCGGCGCACCTATGTGATCCGCCGGGACCCACACAACCCGGATTCGGTCTACGCAGGGACAAGCCATTCCCTTTGGAAAAGCGGGCGCTACGACTGGCGCGAAATTTCCCCCCATATCGTCAAGTCGATCGCCTTCGATTCGAAGCGGGCGTATTTTGCCACGGAAGACGCGGGATTAATGACGAGCAGCGACGGCGGCGCCAACCTCACTCCTATCAATCAGGGATTCGTCAATCTCAATCTGACGCCGCTCGAAGGCGGCGGAGAAGAGATCTATACCAGCACGCTGTATCAGAATCCCGAAAACAGTCTATACCGCCTGGATGCCAATCAAGCCTCATGGAAAGGGCTCGGATATCCGGAAAATCTGCTGTTTTTGGCGCCGGTAAACCCGAAAGTGATGTTCGGGGCGTCGTATGACTCGGTTTTCAAATCCGTCGACCAGGGCCGGAGTTGGGTCCGCGTCTGGAAAGGCGATTCGGTGCGCGCGCTTCGCATCCTGCGCTCGGAACCGCCACAGGTGCTCATCGGGACCGACGGGGGGTTGCTTCGCAGCAGCGATCTTGGCGTCCACTGGACTGGCGTCAAGAGCACGCAACGGATCACCGCGATTTCCTCGTCCTCGGACGAGAGCCTCGCCGTTATCGAGGCAAATGGCGAGTTGCTCACTTCCGAGGACGGGGCAAACTGGACGCCGATTGCGAAGCCGGTCCCCTCGGAAAATCTCTACGGAATCGCAGCCGGTCCGAGCCACGTACTTCTGGCGGCGACCACCACCGGAGCGTTTCGCTTACAGGACCTTTCCGGACAATGGGAGAGGGTTTTGAACGGCGGCACGGTGCGGACAGTATATTTCGCGCCGGAAAGTAACGAAGCGTTCTCAGTCCGGTCCGGTGTAGTGCTGAGATCGAAGGATACAGGCCGCACCTGGACGCCGCTAGACATGACTGGAATTGATGGCAGCGCCATCCGATCCCTGGCCGTATCGTCCGGCCGCCTTTTCGCCCAGACGCAGTGGCAGGGCGTATTCGTTACGACTTTGCCCGGTGCGATCACCACCGGGTCTTATCCCTTTATCCGCGATCCTCACGGATTGCAACGCGAACCTTATGTTTCATTACAAGCTGAGCGCGATTAGTTTTCTGGCCGTGAGCGGGATGGCTCTCTGCCAATCCACATCGGAGGAATTCTCCCCACCGATTGGCGAGTTCAATGCTTTCGCGGGCGGTTCCCGGTATTTCAGTTATCAGAACGGCAACCCGAACCGTCTCAATCTCAGAGACGGAATCGTGGCCGGCGTCCGCTTAAGCGCGAACCTTTCGCGGTGGGTGGGCCTTGAGGGAGGTTGGATGTTTGGGCAAAATAACCTCAACCTCAGGCCTACGCAGCCCGCGCCAATCAACAACATTGTCCTGGCGAGCCACACCTCTTCCGGGATGTTGGGGCCAGTCCTATATTTGATGTCGCCGCGCCACCGATTTCGGCCGTTCATCGACGGCGGCGTGATCGCGAATTGGTTCATTCCGACATCCGGCTCCAAAAATCAGGTGCGCAGCCCATCTTACGCATTTTTGAACGCGAGCAGCTTGAACACGCAGCTTGAGGTTGGCGGCTACTATGGCATCGGATTCAAATACTACATGAACCGTCATCTAGCCTTCCGAGCCGATTTCCAGGGCAGCGCATTCCCGCAGCCGCACTTCAAATTGCCCGGAGGACCGTTCGGTCCTGGAAACGTGTTTATCCCGCAAGGCGGAACAGGAGCACTTTACTCGCTGACGGGTGGATTGCTGTTCGGGTTCGGCAGTCACGAGAAGCCGGCCCCTCCGCCGCCTCCACCGCCACCGCCTCCGCCTCCACCGCCTCCTCCCCCGGCGGAACTGGAGGTCTCGGCGCCCACGGTGCAGACAATCGACGCGGGCTGCCCGGGCGATATGAAGCAAGCGGTCGCATTTTCCGTGGATGCCAGAACCAGCTTGCCTGGACATAAGCCATCCTTTGCGTGGACTGCGAACGGTACGCCGATTGGCGACAACTCTCCGCGTATTGAGTATCAGGTACCCGCGACGTCCGGCACCTACCGCGTGGCGGTGAACGTCACCGACGACCCCGCTGGATCGAGCGATACGCGCACCGCGAGGTCGGTGACCAAGGATGTGGCGGTGATCACGGTGAAAGACTATCGGCCACCCGGATTGACCGGATCGGCAAGTCCTTCCGAGATCAACTCCGGGGATTCATCAACGATCACGCTCACTCCGACGACCACCGACTGCAATGGCCGCGTTACTTACACCTGCAAAGCGGACGAAGGCACAGTATCGCAGTCGGCTCCGTTCCAGTTCGATTCGACTTCGGTCGCATTCGATCAGAGTGACCGGTCGCGCCCGCAGTCGAAAACAGTCAACATCGCTTGCACGATTACCGATCAGCGCGGCGGCACGGCGACGGCCAACGTTCCGGTGACCGTGAATCTTGCGGCAGTGGCGCAGGCAACGCGTTTCGACGACGTGATTTTCCCCTCGGGAAGCGCGCGAGTCAATAATTGCGGCAAGCGCATCCTTCTTGAGGAGGTCTATCAGCAACTGACGCAGCATCCCGATTGGGACCTGGTTATCGTCGGCCATACGGCGCAAGGCGAGCGCGCGAATCTCGATCGCGAGCGCGTCATGAACGTCGCGGCGACTCTGAGCGCGGGCACGGATACTTGTCCTCGGCTGGAGCTGAGCCGCATCAAGGCAGTCTACGGAGGAACCGACCAGAAGACGGAAGCTCGTCCTGGATTCTGCGGCACCTCGACGCGCACCGAAGCGGTGGAACGCGGCGGTCAGGCTGTCTCCCAGAGCGATGCAAAGGCGAAGGACCGGCGTGTCGAGATCTACCTGGTTCCGAAAGGAGCGAAGCTCCCTGAAGGCGCCGATCGCATGCAAGCACTGCCTGAAGACGCGGTGAAAGCTCGCGGTTGCCCGAAGTAGATCCAAAAAAATGAACCGGGGCGCTAACGGCGGCATCCTAGTCCCGTCTATGCGCTCCAGTTCCGAAGCGGAATTGAGATATCCGCTGGAGCGTAGCGCGTTCGTGGTTTTCGCCGTTCTAAATTTTCCGATTCTAGCGCTGGCGGTTTGGATGGTGACGCGCGGGGCCGTTTGGCTGAGTCACCATCCTTTTTTTTCTAACCATACAGATAAGATCAAAACCGCCGCGATTGCCGGCATAGCCGCGACGGAGATCCTTCGAAACACACGGCGAGCCGTGGTTCCGGAGGATCGGTTCGCTCCTTCCCGCCGCGGTTTTCGATACTCTCAATGGAAATGCCACCCTGTCGCATTGCGCGTGCACCGGCTCTGCGAGTCTGGCCTCATCGATCTCGAACGATTTAAGAAGGAACGGCAACATGGCTGAAGCGACGGCAAGTCCAAAACCGCCTCTTTCATCTCCACCCTTCCCGGACATGCTCTGGATTCCCGGTGGCGAATTTCGAATGGGTTCGGACGTGCATTATCCCGAAGAGGCTCCGGCGCATCGCGTTCATGTAGACGGCTTCTGGATGGATCGAACCCCGGTGACGAATCAGCAGTTCCTGAAATTCGTCCAGGAAACGGGTTACGTGACGTACGCGGAGATCCCTCCCCGCGCGGAGGATTATCCTGGCGCTCTGCCGGAGATGCTGAAGCCGGGGTCGTTGGTGTTCCACAAACCAAAAGTCCGCGGGGATCTCAAGCTTTGCAACTGGTGGAATTTTGTCCACGGCGCCTATTGGAGGCGGCCGCTGGGATTGAACAGCTCGCTGGACGGAATGGATGATCATCCGGTAGTTCACGTGGCGTGGCGTGATGTGAGCGCGTATGCAAAATGGGCTGGGAAAGAAATTCCGACGGAAGCAGAATGGGAGTTCGCTGCGCGAGGCGGCATCGACCAGGCAGAGTTCGCCTGGGGCGATCAATTGGCGCCAAGCGGTCAAATGATGGCAAATTTCTGGCAAGGAGAATTCCCATGGCAGAATCTTCGCACGGACGGCTATGAGCGGACCTCGCCTGTAGGGAGTTTTCCGGCGAACGGTTACGGCTTGATCGACATGATCGGCAACGTTTGGGAATGGACCGCAGACTGGTTCAGCGCGAAGCATTCCCATGAACAGATGAAAGCCTGCTGCATGCCGCGAAATCCACGGGGCGGTCCTGAAGAACGCAGCTACGATCCGATCGAGCGGATCAAGATTCCCCGCAAAGTTCTGAAGGGTGGATCGCATTTGTGCGCGCCGAATTACTGCCGGCGCTATCGTCCTGCGGCCCGCTTCCCTCATCCGGTGGATACATCGACCGGGCACGTAGGATTCCGTTGCATCGTGCGGCAGAGCTGAAAACACTTTCATTTACTGAATCTGTGCCGAAGGACCAAGCGTCTGCTTGGCGATGCTGAAATGCGGGATCGGGTCCTTGGCTCGCGATACTCTTACGGTTTTTCGCGTGCTTCGGCACCCCAAGGCTCCGACATCGGCGCGGCTCAAAGCGGCGATGGTCATCGGATTCGTGTTCAGTCCGATCCAGCTCATTCCAACGTTCATCCCTGTATCGGGACAGATCGACGATCTGTTTGTGGTCTCGTTAGGGGCTTTCTTCGTGCGTCGCCTGGTGAATCCGAAACTGCTCCTCGAATGCTCGCAAGGAGGTGTGTAATGGCACTCAAAGAATACAGGCCCGGGACTGCGTTTCCGGGGCAGCTCGGCAGGACAATCGCGGAATCGACGGCGGCATGGCCTATGCCGGATCGGGCAAAGCCCGGCTCGCCAAATGTACTGTTCATTATTCTCGATGACACGGGGTTCGGGCAGTTCGGTTGTTACGGATCGCCGATCAATACGCCGGCGCTGAACCGGTTGGCCAAGGACGGATTGCTCTATACGAACATGCATACGACGGCTCTGTGCTCGCCGACGCGATCATGCGTGTTAACGGGGCGAAATCATCATTCGAACGGGATGGCGTGCATCACAGAGGGCGCCTCCGGATATCCAGGGTCGAATGGAATCATTCCCTTCGAAAACGGGTTTCTTTCCGAAATTCTCGTGCAGAAGGGATATAACACGTATGCGGTAGGCAAATGGCATCTGACGCCGTCAGAGCAGACGAGCGCGGCAGGCCCCTATGACCGCTGGCCGCTCGGACGCGGCTTCGAGCGTTTCTACGGGTTCCTCGGCGGCGACACGAGCCAATATTATCCAGACCTCGTTTACGACAATCATCAGATCGAGACTCCGAAGACTCCCGAGCAGGGTTATCATCTGACGGAGGATTTAGTCGATCACGCGATCCAATTCATCGCCGATGGAAAGCAGGTCGCACCGCAGAAGCCGTTCTTTCTGTATTTCGCGACAGGCGCCAACCACGCTCCTCATCAGGCTCCCAAAGAGTGGGCCGACAAATACAAAGGAAAATTCGATGATGGATGGGACGCATATCGCGAAAAAGTTTTCGCGAACCAGAAACAGCTCGGGATAATGGCAAAGGACGCGGAGCTTTCGCGCCACGACCCGGATGTGCAGGATTGGAACGCGCTTCCGCCGGAAGAGAAAAAACTCTATGCGCGCATGATGGAGGTGTTTGCCGGATTCTTCGAACACACCGATCATCACATCGGGCGGCTGATCGATTACCTGGAGCGGGCGGGACATCTCGACAACACCCTCATCATGGTGCTGTCCGATAACGGAGCGAGCGCCGAGGGTGGTCCGCACGGCTCCGTGAACGAAAACAAATTTTTTAACAATATCCCCGAGTTGGTGGAGGAAAATCTGCGGGCGCTCGACGAATTAGGCGGGCCGAAGTATTTCAACCACTACCCATGGGGATGGGCTTGGGCGGGCGACACGCCATTCCGGCGCTGGAAGCGGGAGACGTATCGCGGCGGCGTGAGCGATCCCTTTCTGGTCCACTGGCCGAGAGGCATCAAAGCCGCGGGACAGATTCGCCCGCAGTTCGCGCACGCAATCGACATGGTGCCGACGGTGCTCGATTGCCTCCAGATCGACCCGCCGGAAGCGATTCGCGGCGTGACGCAATCCCCGATCCAGGGATTCAGTTTCGCCCACACATTCGAGGATCCGAAGGCGCCGGCGCGGCATGTCACGCAATACTTCGAGATGTTTGGGCACCGTTCGATCTATCACGACGGATGGCGCGCGGTATGTCCATACCCGGGGGCGTCGTTCAAGGAAGCTGCGGTTCCGTTGGGAACACCGCTCACCGAGGACAAGCTTCGCGAGTTGGATTCGAAGGGATGGGAGTTGTACAACGTTGAAAAGGATCCCGCGGAGACGAAAAATCTCGCGGTGGAGGAGCGCGCGCGGCTGATCGAAATGATCGCGCTGTGGTATGTCGAAGCCGGCAAATACAATGTGCTTCCGATCGATAGCCGGCTGACGATGCGGCTGGTGGATGAACGTCCGCAGATCGCACTGACGCGCGAACAGTACATGTATTACCCGCACACGTCGTTTGTTCCGGGAAAGATTGCGGCCAATACGTTGAATCGGCCGCACATGATTACAGCAATGGTGCAAATTCCCAAAGGCGGCGCCGAAGGCGTCGTTCTTGCGCACGGCGGAAACACGGGAGGGTATTCGCTCTTCGTTCAAAACAAGCGGCTGCATTACGCCTACAACTACGCCGGATCAGCGGAATATTTCGTGTCGTCGCGCAATGATCTTCCGGAAGGAAGCGTTGAACTCCGCATGGAGTTCGAGACGACGGGCAAACCGGAACTGGCGATCGGCAAGGGTGCGCCCGGGCACATCCGGCTGTACGTCAACGGAGAGCTTCGAGGCGAAGGAGATGTGCCAGTGACGATGCCGCTTGAAATCGGGATTACAGGCGGGCTGACTTGCGGCCGCGGTTCGGGATCGCCGACCTGCTCACGCTACGACGGTGAGTTTCCCTTTACCGGCGTGGTTCACCACGCGGTCGTCGATGTTTCGGGAGAGATGACCGTCGACAAAGAATCGGAGATGCGCGCGGTAATGGCCCGGCAGTGAGGCTCTTATGGCCGAACTTCTTCGCGGCGACGGTATCAAACTGATCACTCTGACGGCGCAGGCGAGTATTATTCTGATCGTAATGTCGCTGGGGATGTCGTCGTCCTGGTCGGAAGCGACTTACCTGTTCCGGAACCCACGGCTGCTGTTGCGCTCGATCGTCTCGCGAAATGTGGTCATACCGCTGGTCGCGGTTCTGTTGTTGAAAATCTTTCCATTTCATGCGGCGGTCGCAATTACGATCGGCGTGCTGGCCGCTACGCCCGTTCCGCCAATTCTGCCGATTTCCATGCTGAAAGCCGGCGGACGAGAATGCTACACCTTTGGTCTGCTGGTTTCGCAAGCCGTCCTGGCCATCGTGATGGTCCCATTGATTCTACTTGCGATGAGGGAGGCTTTCGCCCGGAATTCTGACTATGCCACGGGCCCGGTGACGAAACTCGTTTTCATAACTGTTCTCCTGCCGTTCATGGCGGGAATTGTAATTCGAAAGTTATTCGGCGAGCAGGCCCGCCAGGCCGGGCGGAAGCTTGGCAGAGTGGGAAATATCCTGCTGATTATCGCTATAATTCCGATGTTATTCATCGCGTGGACGGCGCTCCATGACCTTATCGGGCAGGGAGTATTGGCGGGCCTGACCGCGATGGTGATCATCGGATTGCTGACTGGCCACACTTTAGGCGGACCAGACGAACACGATCGGACGGTTCTTGCCCTGGCGACGGCATCAGCGCATCCGGGCATCGCGCTGGGGATCGCGAAAGCGAATTTTCCGCACCATATCAAGCTGGTGGCAGGCTCGATCGTGATCTATCTCATCCTTCGCGCGATTCTTGTCATACCCTACATTCGCTGGCGCCACCGCCCTACATCGCCCCGCGGCGACATCCACGCTCCGGCCCGTGCTTAACGCAACGGGTTAAATTTTGGAGGATCCTCCCCTATCGTTATGACGTCAGGCGCGGTGTGGTCTCGAGAACTCTTCCGCGCATCGGTGGGGTGGACGCCGACAAGCGCGCCAACCCTCTCGATCACGAGTTTCACGGGCGAGAACCTTGGCGTGTGTGCGTCGATTCGGGAAGTGATTGGCTTGTGAGAAGTTCGAGAATTTCCGCGGATGAACGCAGATAAGAAATGGCTACCCTGGAAAATCTGCGGGCACCCGCGGAAATGAAATCAAGCAGCGCTTTTCCGGAAGAGGCGATAAATGAACAGCAGGAGCATCGCTCCCAAGATCGATACAATGAATCCGGCGGACCTGCCTTCCTGGTAAAGGCCGACCGCGCGACCGAGCAGTGTGCCCAGGAACGATCCGGCGACGCCGAGAAGCATCGTCACGATAATTCCTCCGGGATCGCGGCCCGGCATCAGAAGCTTCGCAATTGCCCCCACAATCAAGCCGATCACTAACGACCAAATGAAATGCATACAGTTACTCCCCTATGTCACTTTTCATTCTTGGCGGCACGATAACCGGCCTTCTTGGCCTCTTCTTCGGTCATAAATTTCCCCTGCTTCGTGTTGCCGTAGTATTGGCCGCTCTTGAAGTAGATTCCCGAACTGGTATTTACCCAAACCTTACCGGCGGCTTTCGCGGCATCGATATCGGCCTGCGAAGGCTTCGTAGCCGCAGTGCTTTTTGAGGAATCCGTTGTCGACTTCTTCGTTTGTGTTGCGGGCTGCTGGGCAAAAGCGCGGGTCGAACCGGGGACCAGTAACGCTGCGGAAAGAATCAGAGCCGATGTCCAGAGTTTTCGAAACGTCATGAGATGAGATACCTCCCTCGCCATTTTGCAGACTCCAGCCAGCTTCGAAGGTTTCTATTTTTTACCTGGAGTGACGCTTCAAAACATGATTCCGAATAGAATCTCGCCCTGGTTTTGCGCGAGCTTCACGGCGAGATTGCTCGAAGGCGAACCCCAGCGCAGATAACGAGCCTCACCCGAAAGGCGGAGACGCGAGATACGCAGCTCGAGTCCTCCGCCGGCGACGAACGCATTGTGGCTCACACTGACATTAGAAGGCAGATCGGTAAAAGTCCGCCAGGCTCCGCCCGCAACGACGAAGGGTTTCAGAAGCGGGATCGGGAAGCGGAACTTGCCGAGATAAGGGACCTCCCACGAGGCGGAATTGAAAGAAGTTGGAAGCGTTCCGCCGTTGGCGATATGATACTGCGTTCCGCGATACAGTCCGTCCACTTCGAACGCAAATCCGAATGGGATGCGAATCTCGGCAGCAGGACCCACCAGATAATTATTGTTCTGATTGAGAGAGAATCCCGGCGGGGCGAGGCTGGTCGTATCGATGAGATCGGTAAACGGAAATCCGCCTTTCACGCCGATCCCAGCGCCGAATTTTTGCGCCTCGGCCGAGATCGAAAACAGCGCGAGCAGAGCGAAGCCCAATACCCTCATTGCGATGTAGCCTCCATCGCCGAATGGATGACGAACTCAGCCCGGAGTTCTTAATTCTTTAACTGGCAGTAAAAAATGAATCGGCCAATATGGGTATTCATCTTACCTTTGCTTTCAGACGTTTCGTCCCTCTTGGAGTATTAGAAGATGATTAATGCCAAAACCCTGCTTGCCGTTTGTACGCTTTCACCCGTCTTCGCCCAGACGACCGTGACTTACAGCTACAACGGACTTCCGTTGCCGATCTACACAGATTCGTCGAATGTTATAACCATCGCGAACATTTTCGTCCCGCGGTCGTTGCAGATGACTAAGGTCACCGCCCAAGTTCAGATTTCCTATCCGAACAGCGGGGATTTGAATGTTTATCTTTTCTCCCCGCAGGGCACGAGGACAATTCTGTTGCAGCACGATTGCAGCGTCGTGAACGTAGACACAACATTCGACGATGCGGCCCAATCGGCCTGGAAAAGCTTCTGCCCGACAGAGGCGGGACGCGGGCCATTCCAGCCCGACCAGCCTTTAGCGAATTTCAATTCGGACGGTTCATCTTTTGGAACGTGGTCTCTCACGGTGAACAATGATCAGAGCCAGAGCCGGTCAGGGTGGATCACTGGATTCTCTCTAACCATCACGGGAAATCCGTTGACTGCGCCGGCCATCCGGTCGACCACGGTCACTAACGCGGCGAATGTCCGCGCCAATATGGGGATCGCGCCCGGCCAGCTCATCTCGGTCTACGGAGTGGCGCTCGGGCCTGATACGGCGGTAACCGCCCCATCCGGAAATCTGCCGACTTCACTTGGCGGATCGTCGGTATTGATAAACGGCGCCGCCGCTCCGATCGCTTACGCGTCGATGTACCGGCTCGACGTTCAAGCGCCATTCACGCTCTCTCCCGGATCCACAGCAACTATCCAAGTCAGCGCGAACGGGCAGACGAGCACTGGACAGACGGTGAACGTCGTGACCGCGAACCCGGCAATCTATACACGAAGTGTCGACGGCGCCGGGCAGGTGATGGCGACGAACGCGGACGGATCTGCGAATTCAACGGCGAGTCCGGCGCCGAAGGGTTCGACGATTGTTGTTTTTGGGAGCGGATTGGGGACGGTAAGTCCCGCCGTCGCGGCGGGCACGGCGCCTCCGAACAGTCCTTTATCGACAGTGAGCGGGGTCACAGCGACGATCGGAGGCGTTTCGGCTCCGGTGCAGTTCGCGGGTCTGGCTCCGGGGATGCCGGGGCTCTATCAATTGAACATCCAGGTCCCCAGCGGGGCGTCATCGGGTGCGCAACAACTGATTATCACGGCGTCCGGACAGACTAGTCAGAACGGAGCACTCATTCAAGTGCAATAGGAAAATTCAATGCTCAAGAGTGCGGTGATCGTGGCAGCAGCGGCGATGGCGGCCATAGGGCAGAAAGTCACGGTTTCGCACGATATGGAGGCCGATTTTTCCAGGTTCAAGACATATAGGTGGATTGACAGCCAGCACAAGGCTCCTCCATTCGTCCACCGGACGCTGGTGGCGGAAATCAATGTGCAGCTTGCTGAAAAGGGTTTGCGGCGGACCGATGGCATAGCCGATCTTGACGTCGTGTATAACCTGGGCACCGACGAACGGGTCACAGTGCAGGGCTACGACTATGGCTATGCTCCGCGCACGTGGGGCGGAAGCATGTCGACGCAGCAAATCTCGAAGGAACTGCAAGGAAAGCTGGTGGTCGATCTGATTGATGCGAAAAGAAAGGAATTGATCTGGCGGGGGGTGGCGGCCGATAGCATTCCGGACAGACGGGACAAGAGCGAGCAACTCATCAAAAAGAGCACGGAAAAAATGTTCAGGCAATACCCGCCGAAATCGTAGGTGCATTGTGAAGAAGTTCGTTGTGGCAATCCTGTCCGCGATTCCTCTGGCTGCGAATTGAAAGCAGGAGCCCTGATTCTGTTCGCGGCGATCATGGCTCGCGCCGACGATGTCGAGAAGGAATTCTGGCCCGAAGTCAATCTCTTCTGGAAGTTTCACCCGAATGCGCGCCTGGAGTTGATGACTCAGGATGCGCGCGACCGCGACACCGATTACCGAGACGTGGAGGTGGCCGCATATCTGGACTTTTATGTGCGCCGCTTCCAACCCCTGCTCTTTCGCCGGTTTACGGAGGAGGACGACTCGCGAATGCAGCGCATGGTTCTGCGCATAGGCTATCTCGAAAGCTGGTCGATCGGCCATACGCCGAACACCGTCGAGGATAGGCCTCTGGTGCAAGCCACCGTACGATGGGCATTTGCGCAAAAGCTCCTTCTGAGCAGCCGAAACCGTCTCGAGTTCCGTTTCATCAACGGAACGTATTCATGGCGCTTTCGGGAACAGCTGAAGCTGGAAAGAGACTTCAAGATCAGGCGTCTGGCTGTTACAGTCTATCTTTCGTCCGAGGCTTTTTACGATTCGCGGTACGACACTGTGAATCGATGGCGATACACGGGGGGTTCGGTGTGGCAGGTGCAGAAGTGGCTGGGCGTCGAACCATACTTCACACGACAAGTCACGACGACATCGACGGCTCGCGATGAAAACGCGATCGGCTTAACGCTGCAATTTTATGTTCCGAAGTGAGTAACCAAACCATCTAAGCGCCGATGCTTCGGGCCGCAATCTTTCTGTTCGCGATGTGTTTATCGGCCGAGGAGCGCGAACCAGGAGTCGAGTCTTGAAAGCGTTCAAGGCGATTCGTTCCGATGGCCAATGTCAAGGCGCCGGATCCGGAAGCGGTGTGGGATTCGAGAAATGAGCCAGGAAGTTCTCGCGTCCGCCATTCGGGCGCTCCGGCTTGCGCTGGAAGTAGCTGGCGCGCTCTGGATCACAGTCGGAGGAGTATACGCGATGGCAGAGCTGGTGGCCGCCTACATTCGGCGAAGCGCCGCTTCGTTCACGCCAATACGCCTCGGATTCAGCCGATACTTATCGCTTGCGCTCGAATTTCAGCTCGCATCGGATATTCTTTCCACTGCGATCGCGCCTTCGTGGGACGAGATCGGAAAACTCGGCGCAACGGCCACAATCCGCACCGCGCTAAATTACTTTCTGTCTCGGGAGATGCGTGAGTACACGGAAAAAGAGGCTCGCGAGGAAAACGTGGTCTCGCGGGAAGCGGAGTCCTGATGGCACTCGACTCGACTCAGCTCGCGGTGGATCGAACACGGCTCGCGCACGATCGCACACTGATGGCGTGGGTGCGCACGGCCGCGTCGCTCATCTCGTTTGGATTCGCAATCGACAAGTTTTTTGAGGGGCGGCCAACCCGGCCAACGGCTTTTGGGGCGCGGCATTTTGCCATCGTGATGATGGTCATAGGCCTGGTGGCGCTTGTGATGGCGACGATTCAGCACCGGCGCGATCTGCGGGAGCTCCAGCGCGAGTTTGGGAAGCAACCGTTTCCAATCGCACTTGTGCTCGCTGGATTGATCGCGGTGCTCGGGATCCTGGGGCTGATCGCAGTGTTCGAGTAGGCCGTTCCGGAATCGGCGTCCGGCCAACGCGCGCACTCCGGTCGGGCTCTTTAACCTGGTCGAATGCACGACGGCGCGCCTTTTCGCAGCGGGACTGAATCTCCCGGAGGTAAATAAACGTGATTAGGGGTACGTGACCACCTGATAGACGAGCGAACTGCCTTGATAGTAGGGCCGATAGTAAACGTTGCCGCAGTTATAGATGGTGCCGCCCGCGGCCGCAACGCCCGCGCATCCGCCCGGGAGCGTCGTAACGACGGTGCCCACGGCAACCGGGGCAGCGACGACCGTTGTCGCCGGATGAGTCGCAGCGCCCACAACCGCGCCAGTCACGGCACCGGCTGCGGCGCCAGCCGCGAACGAGCCCCAGTTCCAACTGTTGTCGTTATAAACGACCGCGCCACCCCCGTAGTAGCCGCCGTGATAATTCGTATTTACATTAACATCGCGGTTCACATTGACATTCTGATTGACGTTTACGTTCCGATTGACGTTCGTGTTGTTGTTCAAATTGCGATTGACGTTCGCATTCTGGTTGATCGAATGATTTGTCGTGCGGTTTTGAACATCGACCTGTCCGCGATCTCCGTAGCCTCCGACGCGGGCTTGCGCTGAGGTGCCCACAAGCGCCGTGGCCAGGCACCACACCATGTAGTTACGATTCATTGGCCTAATCCCCTCCTTCTTTAACTCTGACCTTGATGAATTCGATCTGCTTTGCGTCTTGCGGCTTATGGAAGGTGAAGCTATCCGGGCTCAAATTCGCGTTAAGATTCCACTCGAGAAAATCGACGGTCACTCGAGGCTCGCGCGGGAGATCCTTGTACACGATTTCCAGCCGTCGCGGCGTGGGACGATCGCCGGCTTCCACCCACACCTGCCATTCGGTGTCTGACTCGGTGAACGCAAGATGATGATAAATTTTGCCTGCCACCTCCGATCGCCCGATGACGGCAGCACTTTTCAATCCATCAATCAGCATCGGATACGGATCACTCCGCAGGATCGGCGCCATTGGCACTTGAATGTCGCGCTTATCCAGATTGTCGAGCACCTGATCGATGCTCTTGCCGGCGTCGAGCGTCGCATAGAGTTTTTCCGCAGGCGCGTAAAGAACTGCGTTTCCGTCGTTGTAGTACAGCGTGACATCGGCGAATGCGGATTTGTAATCCACGCGGATCTTGTCCGGACCGTCAACGGCGATGTGTTGGTCGTTGAACGTCGTGATGATCTGTCCATTGGTGCCGAGCCGTTCTTTCGCCACAATCGCGCGAAAGGAGAACTGATCGGACTTCTTGACCGAGTCGCAAACCGCTCGCAATACCTGCAATGCAAGGGGGTCGATATTGGGACTATCGTCGCCCCAGCCAACGGTTCCGAAAGCGAGCAGACTGAGAGATACGACTGTGCTGCGCATAATTCCTCGACTCATCGATCTGACGCGACGTTGCCTGAAGGGATTTTATTTAATCGATACCTGATGCGTCATGCGGCCGCCGATGGCGTTCCAGATACTGCTGAAAACGTCCGGCCTTCGAGCACCTGCCGCGCATCCAGAGTTGCCCGCAACTGAAGAATGCGAGCGATCAGGCCGGTCCACCCGGTCTGATGACTTGCTCCAAGTCCTGCTCCGTTGTCGCCATGGAAGTATTCGTAGAACAACACGTAGTCGCGCCAGTGCGGATCCGTCTGGAATTTTGCTGTGCCGCCGAAAACGGCGCGATTGCCTTGTTCGTCGCGCGTGAAAATTCGAATTAGCCGGGCGGAGATTTCCTGAAAAACTTCGAACAGGTTCATCATCCGCCCAGAGCCTGTGGGGCACTCGATTGTAAAGTCGTCTCCGTAATAGCTGTAGAGTTGGAGCAGGGCGCGCAGGATTAGCGCATTGATCGGCATCCAGATTGGACCGCGCCAATTGGAATTGCCCCCGAAGAGGGTGGTGTTCGATTCAGCGGGAGCGTAGCTGACACGATACTCCTGCCCATCGACATAAAACGTGTACGGATTCTGATCATGAACGCGCGACACGGAACGGATTCCGTAGTCGCTGAGAAATTCGGACTCGTCGAGCATTATGCTCAGCACGCGGCGCAATTTGTTGTCGTCAAGTAGGGCGAGCAGATGGCGGCCCTTGTAGCCGAGCTCCCCGGGAGAGCGGATTTTCTTAAGCAAGTCCGGGTGATTCTCGGCGAACCACTTTGCGCGGGCGGTAAAAGCGGGGAAACGTTCGGCGATGCCACCTTCATAAACGGTGGTGGCGCAAAGCGGCAACAGACCGACGATGGAACGAACCTTCAACCGCGTCGCACGGCCATCCGGCAGACGCAGCAAATCATAGTAGAACCCGTCCTCTTCGTCCCACATCGAGGTGTGTCCATCGCCGATATGCCCCATCGCAGACGCGATCCACAGAAAATGTTCGAAAAACTTGCAGGCGAGTTCTTCGTAAACACGATCCGTGACCGCGAGTTCCAGAGACATCTCGAGCATGTTTTGCGAGAAGAGAGCCATCCATGCTGTCCCATCGGCTTGTTCGAGGCGCCCGCCCGACGGCATCGGAGCATTGCGATCGAAGACTCCGATATTGTCCAGGCCAAGGAATCCGCCCTCGAACAGATTATTGCCATCGATATCCTTGCGATTCAGCCACCACGTGAAATTCATCAGCAATTTCTGAAAAGCGTGCTTGAGAAATTCCGTATTGCCTTCGCCCTTTAATTCCTTTCTCAGGCGATAGTTGAAAAGACACGCCCACGCATGGACGGGAGGGTTTACGTCGCCAAAATTCCATTCGTACGCGGGGATTTGACCGTTAGGATGGAGATAGCGTTCACGAAGCATTAAATCGAGTTGCTGATCAGCGAAATCCGTGTCCACCAGGGTGAGTGCGACTGTATGAAACGCCAAGTCCCACGCGGCGTACCAAGGGTATTCCCACTTGTCCGGCATCGAGATAACGTCGGCATTCACCATATGGAACCATTGGGAGTTTCTGATCCGCCGGTGGGGATCGATGAGGGGACCGGCCGCGTGCTCTTCGAGCCACGTTTCGAGGTCGAATTCATAGTATTGTTTCGACCAGAGCATTCCGGCCAGCGCCTGCCGCATCACAAGCCGTTCATCTGTGTTGAGTACGGATGGAATAACTGTCGAATAGAACTCGTCCGCTTCATTTCGCCGCGCCTGGAATACTTCGTTGAAGTGGCTGCCGAAAGGGTCGCCGCCTCCGAACCGGTAAGTGGAGGCGAGCCGCGACGGCGCGACATCTGTTAGGCGGAGACGGACTGTGGCGGCCTCGCCCGCATCGATTTCGAGATGATAATGCGCCGCGGCCTTCGTTCCCGGTCCGGCCATGCTGACGCATTCGCGCATGCCGTGGACGATGTAATCATGAATCCCGTCCTTCACGAAGCGCGTTTCGTTCTGTGTGCCAAACAGGCGCCGGTTGTTTGTTTCGTTCTCGGTGAACAGCATGCGCACTGCGTGATCGCAGTAAAGGTAACGTTGCCCGAGTACGGGATGGGCGGCTTCGATCCCGGACATCGGCTCCATGTGTTCGAGCAGTCTGAGGAGAGGTTTTACGGAATCGGGCCGCCGGTACCAGGTGTTACGGAACCAGAGTGTGGGCAGGAGATGAATCTCCGCAGGCATCGGTCCGCGATTGAATACGCTGATCGCGATCAGAATATCTTCGGGAGTTTCCTTTGCGTATTCGATAAAAACGTCGAAATAGCGATTTTGATCGAAGATCCCGGTATCGATCAATTCGTATTCGTGATCGAATTTACCGCGATTTCGATTCACGGAGGTGAGGTCACAGTACGGATAGGCCTCCTGCGGATACTTGTATAGATATTTCATGTAGGAGTGCGTGGGTGTACTGTCCAGGTAAAAGTAGTATTCCTTACAATCCTCCCCGTGGTTGCCTTCGCTGTTCGTCAGTCCGAAGAGCCGTTCTTTGAGGATGGGGTCCTGTCCGTTCCAGATAGCGACCGCGAAACAAAGGGCTTGCCGGTCGTCAGAGATGCCGCCAATGCCGTCCTCGCCCCAGCGATAGGCACGCGAACGTGCCTGGTCATGGCTAAAGTAATCCCAGGCAGCCCCATCCGGGCTGTAGTCCTCACGAACCGTGCCCCATTGGCGCTCACTGAGGTAAGGCCCCCATTTTTTCCAGGGCTTACGCGCCTGATTTGACTCTCCAAGTCTCCAACGTTCAGGATCCATGCTTGACTCCAGGCGAAAAATCTGGTTTATTTCTTAGCGGAAATCCGGAACTTAGATCCAGGGGGAGTAAACCAGTTCTTTTTTGTCGGGGGACCGGAAGAGTGCGGGATGGCGACTCTCTTTCGAACCTCCAAAATGCGGCGTAAAAAAAATAAATCCGGCTCAGGTTTCATGCCGTCTAGGGCAACATTATGACCGAAGAGCGACGTCTCGAACGACTTCAACGGATCTACTGGAGAGCCTTGATCCTCTACGTTGATCTTGCCGAATCGACATTTCTTACGGTGAGCGCAATCCGCGGAGCGCGGTCGGAGAAATTGCCGCCCTCAGACCGGGCCAAAATTGAGGCTCGCCGAAATGAGGAGGACCGGGCTTGGCAGGCCTACACGAAAGCCCGGAACAATTTTATCGCGGCTGCGCTCGAATCGTCTTATGAAGAGCGTACAAAAGTCGTAGGGCGTCCTAAAGTCGTGCCCGTTGACCGCATGGCGACTCCCGCGTAAGCACGCTATTCCGCAAGGACCGCGGAACGGAGCGGCAGGGAAGCGTGGATCTCAGTTCCCTGAGAGACCTGAGAGCAAATGTCCAGCGTTCCCCCGGCAACGCGCATCCTTTCGGCCATCCCTGCCAGACCAAGACCCTGGCCCTGCGCCGATTCCGAAGAAAAGCCGCGGCCATCGTCAGAGATCGAAACCTCAACCACATCGGTTGACGACCGCAGGACGATTTCGATTGTGTCAGCCTGGCTATGTTTGAGGGCATTCTGTACGGCTTCCTGAGCAACTCGATACAGAGACAGCGCCGCTTCGGAAGGGATGTGGGGCAGAACGCCCGATTCGGTGAAGATCACCTCGATCCCTTGATTGGAGGACTCCGCGGCCAGTTTCTGCAAAGCGCCATTCAGGCCGAGACTCTCGAGTCCTGTCGGGCGAAGCCCGTGCGAAAGGCGGGCAAGGTCGATCGAAATTTCCGACGCGCGTTGTTGAAGAGTCCAGCATCGCTCCGAATACGGCTGATTTTCGCTTGCCAGCAGGCTTAAATGGACGGAAAGCGCGGCGACGCGCTGGGCGAGATCGTCGTGCAACTCCTGTGCGATACGACGGCGTTCAGCCTCCTGGGCATGGATCGCCTGCGCGCTGAGACGGCGTAACATCCTCTCGGATTCCCGGAGTTTCTGCTCGGTTTCCCGGCGGTCGGTAATATCGACGCAGCTTCCGATGTAGCCGATGAAGCGGTTATCCGGCGCGAATCGCGGAACTCCGTTATCAAGCACCCAGCGATAGATGCCATCCTTCCTGCGCAGCCGGTATTCGAGGATAAATTCCTCTCTGGCCTCGAAAGCCCGGAAGTAGTCGCGAACACATCGATCGCGATCATTGGGGTGCACGCCGTCGGTCCAGCCATTTCCAAGCTCCTGCTCGATCCTGCGTCCTGTGAACTCCAACCAGGGCTTGTTGAAGTAAGTGCACAGGGCATCGACGCCCGACATCCAGACCATGATTGGGGAACTGTCGGCGAGGTCGCGAAACCGGCGTTCGCTTTCGCGCAACGAAGCGACGGTTCTGCGATGCTGCTGGAGCAATACCGCGACGAGAATCAGCGGCACCGAAAGCACGACCATGAAGAGCTGTATCGCCAGGACGTTCTGGCCGATCGGACTGCCCGAAAACGGTCCACGGCCTTGAAGGGCAGCGTTCAGCGAGATCAAGCCCATGATGAAGAGTCCGCTCGAAGCTCCTGTGACGCCGAACCGGACGGCGGCCCATAGAAGGAAGGGAACCGGCGCGTATAGAAGAAGCGGTTCGAAGTCCGCACCCCCGATTCGCTGACGAAACGTTCCTTGGGCGGTGAACATAATCCCCGCAGCCAACACGAAACCTTCAAGAAACATCAGCGGATTCGCTTTACGAGCGTGTTTCCATTCAGAGCCGATCGAAAGAAGCATCGGCGTCAGCACCAGGTTGGCCAGCGCGTCTCCAATGAACCACTGCCTCCATACCGGCCAAAAGGGGTCTCCGAGCGCCTTTCGTGCCCACGCACCTCCAATGGCGGACACGGCCGGAACCAGTCCTGCGGCGATTACAAGGTAGATTCCAGCCGACGAGACCGCATCGAACAACCTTGGGCCGCGAATCGCCTTGCGTACCAGCCAGACAGCGAGCGCGGCTTTCGCCGAATCGTTAAAGAAGCAAACTAAGAGAAACCACGCTGGTGCATCGGGGGGTACTGAAACGAGCAGGCGGACAGGCAGGCAGGAGGCGATATAAATCCACCAAGTCGCGGCTGGAGTCATAAATAAGGAGGAAATAAGGACGGAATCGGGGTACCAAAAGGGAGACGGGACGTCCGGATCAAAGGACATCGCGTACTTATAGGCAATGAAATAAGTGAATAAAAACGCGGCAGCGTTTCGCGCCTTTTCAGGCAGAAATTTCATGCCGGGAGCGAACGGTCCGCCGAAGCGGCGAGAATTCCTGGAGAAATCAAACCGAGCCGGATGGCATAGACTACGAGTTCGGCGCTCGTCGATGCGCTGAGGGCATGCATGATCTCGTACTTGTGAGTCTCCGCGGTCCGGCTGGAAATCCCGAGCACGTTCCCGATCTCTTTCATGGTTTTACCTTCCCCGATGAGTTGGAGAACCTCGCGCTGGCGGGCGGTTAAGGCAATCTTATGTTCCGGTTGCAGGGCCCGCTCAAGTACGAGATCCACGCTTTCCCCGATAAGAGGCGACAGGAATGTGCCTCCGTTCATGGCGATTTTTATGGCATGAACAAGTTCCTGTCCGGCAGCGTGCTTGACCACGAATGCCGAGGCTCCGGAACGGAATGCCTGGGCAGCGAGCGACGCGTCGATGTACATCGTCAAGACGACGATCTTCGATTCGATGTTCTGCGCCCTCAACTGCTTAGCTGCGTCCAGGCCGTTGAGCATCGGCATGAAGATATCGGAAACAATGACGTCGGGCCGGAGCGCCAACGCAGTGGAGACCAAGCTCCGTCCATCGTGGACCATCCCCACGAGGTCGAACTCGCGCTGTAGCAACGCTTGCAATCCTTCGGTCACGATTGGATGGTCGTCGGCCAGAAGGACGGTAATGCGGCCCATCGGTCCTCACTTTGCAGAGACTAATTATAACCCCCAATTCAGACATTCCCATCCAAAAATCTAACCGTTTCGAGCAGATTTTGGACGTACGTAGTTTTTCGGATGTCCAAAACATTTCCGACAGACTATGATAATCTCGGGCTAAACGCTGTCACTCGCTTGAGCCCAGGGAGGACGGGTTTGAGTCCGGAAATCGTGTTCGAAGCCGTGGAGCGGCTGTCACGAAGCAACGAGTTGGCCCGTTCTCACCGGTTAGTTCGCTTCCTACGGTTCACCATAACTGAGACGCTTGAAGGCCGGGCAGACCGGCTGACCGAACACGCGATAGGTGCGCGAGTCTACGATCGTCCCCCGGACTTCGATCCCAAAGTCGACGGAATCGTGCGCGGCGAGGCGCGCCGGCTCCGCAAGAAACTCGCTCAATATTACGCTCGGGAAGGGAAATGGGATCCGGTCATCATCGAATATCGAGCCGGATCGTACGCGCCGAGTTTTCGCGCGGCGGCTCCCACCCCAGCGCTGGATTTTCTCACCAGCGCTGGAGAAATGGCAGGCCGGGTTCGCCTGATGGATTGGACAAACTCGTCGCTCGGCCCCGTTGACCGGTGGTCGTCCGCGCTTCGCACGACGCTCAGTCTGGGTCTCCAGCTCACAAGCCCGGCGATGATTTTCTGGGGTCCCGAACTCATCACGTTTTATAATGACGCGGCCAGCGGACAGTTGGTAGCGCACCATCCCGACGCTCTGGGGCGGCCGGCGCGCGAAGCGCTCGGGAGTAGCTGGACCCGATTCGGCCAGATCCTTGAATCTGTGATGCGCACAGGCACACCCTCCGCTTTGTCCGAAGAAAGAGTGCTTTTCCGGCGCGGGGCGCGAATCGAAGAACGTTATTTCGACATGTCGTTCACTCCCGTTGTCGAGCACGGACAGACGTCCGGCGTCCTGGTCAGCCAGTCTGATCAGACACAGCGCGTCGTGCACGAACGGCGCCTGCGTACACTCTGGAATCTTTCGGCGCGGCCAGCCGATGAAGACCTCCACACGGCCTATGGCTCGATTGTCGCGGGTCTGAAAGACAATCCCTTTGACATTCCCTTCGCGTGCGCATATTCAACGTCCGAGGACGGGCGCTTGGCGCGGCTCGAAGCTGCGGTGCGAATCGAGCCGGGAACGCTGCTTAGCCCTGAGGCGATTTCACTCGAAAACGGCGAATTTTCATTCGCCGGACTCACCGCGCGGATCGGAGTTTCGCAGCGATTCGATCTGGGATCGCGGTTCCCGTCCGGCGTGACCGGCATATCCGAGCAATCTCCCGTGTCGGTTGCGGTTATACCGATTCAGGCGGGGAGCGACCCGGTTTCTGGGGCGCTGATCATTGGATTGGACCCTCATCGCCCGTTCGATTCAGACTATCGGAGCTTTATCGACGTAATCTCCACGCTTGCAGGACGCATATTGGGTCACGCGCGGGCCAGAGCTCGGGAAAAAGCGCACGCTCAGGAACTGCTCCTGTCGCGCCGGCGAAGGACTGAGTTTTTCGAGAAGGCCGGCGCGGCACTGCGGGCCCCTTTGACGCTGTTGACGGGTCCACTCGAGGAGTTGTTTGCGCAAGAGACCTCAATTCCCTTGGAGCAACGTCATAAACTGGGGCTGATCCAGCGCGGGGGAGAGCAGATTTCACTGTTACTCGATGCATTGCTCGACTATTCAGACATCGAGAGTGGAATGGACGAAGCCTATTTTGAGCCCGTGGACCTGTCGATGCTCACGCTGCGTTCCGCCGAGATGTTCCGTCCGGCGATTGAACGGGCCGCAATCTCGTTTATCGTCGACTGCCCGCCCATGAGCGAACCTGCCTGGGTTGACCGCCAAATGTGGGACAAAATCGTGCTTAATCTGCTTTCTAACGCATTTAAGTACACACTTCGCGGTGAAATTCGCGTGTCACTGCGCGCGGTGAGCGATCGATTCGTGCTGGAAATCATGGATACAGGCGTGGGCTTGCCCGCGAACGTGCGGCATGAACTGTTCACCCCTTTCTCCGCGATTTTTCATCCCGGCAGCCGATCGCACCGGGGCCTCGGGATGGGATTGGCGATCAGCCGGGCATTTCTTGAATCTCACGGCGGGTCGGTTCAAATCCTGAGCGAAGACGGAAGGGGAACGCGCGTGATTGCTTCCGTGCCACGCGGGAAGAGTCACTTACCGTTGAACCGATTGGGAGGCCGGGAACCGGCGCCATGGGCGCGGCTAATTGCCCGTGCCGCAGTGGGGGAAGCGGAGAGTTGGGCTCGCGAGATTGCCGCGGGCGAGCCGTCGACGACTCGTCAATTTCTTGAACCGTCGCCGAAACGCATAGTGATTGCGGAGGACAACAATGAAATGCGCGAGTATCTTGTTGATCTGCTGAGCACGGCCTACACGCCGGAGACGGTCGTGAACACAAAGCAGGCACTTGAATCCGTACACACGAATCCGCCCGACCTTATCCTGGCGGAGGCGTCGCTGCCGGGGCCCAACGGCGTGGATCTGTTACACGCTCTTCGTGACGATCCCGCAACGAGGGCCATTCCCGTCATCCTGATGATGGATGAGCCCGACGAGGAGCTTCGCTTGCGGGCATTGGCGGCCGGCGCTAAGGATTGTCTGGTTAAACCCTTCACGGCCCGAGAATTGATTTTGAAAACCCACTCGCAGATTGCAGGCGGGCGGCGCGGCTAACCAAGCTCAATTATCAATTTCGACAACCGGGCTTCGTGTAAAATTGCATTCGGAGGTTTCATGCTTACTCGTAGAGGATTTGCCGGACTGGTGGCTGCGGGCTTCAGCGAAATTGCGCTGGCGCAAAAGGCCGCGGTGGAGGCGATGAACGTCAGGGGAGGAAAAGGAACAGTTTGGCTGAACTCGAACGAGTTTCCGGAAGGTCTGCCGCCCGCGGTGGTCCAGGCGATCACGCGCGCTGCGGGCGAGGCGAACCGGTACAACTTTCCCGAATTCACAAAGTTTTACCAGACCGTCGCGGGCCTGGAACAACTCAAGCCGGAGCAAATTCTGGTTGGTGAGGGATCCACCGAAACTCTGCACTGTGCCGTAGAGGCATTTACCTCGCCCAAGCATCCGATTATCTGCGGATGGCCGACCTTCGAATCGGCTCCTGAACTCGCCGCCGCGAAGGGACACGCGGTCGTGAAAATCCCGCTGACGTCGAACTACACATCGGACGTGAAGCGGTTGGTGGCTGAAGCGCAGAAGGCCGGCGGCGGATTGATTTATATCTGCAATCCCAACAATCCCACGGGAAATATTACACCTAAACAGGACATTGCATGGGCTGTGGCGAATCTTCCAGCGAATACAGTCCTGATGATGGACGAAGCGTATCTGCACTTCAACACGTCGCCGGAAACCGAAAGCTCGATGAAGTACGTTCGCGACGGCAAGAACGTGATCGTCATGCGGACGTTCTCGAAAATTTACGGAATGGCCGGATTAAGGGTCGGTTACGCGGCGGCGCGGCCGGAATTGATCCAGAAAATGGAGCCGTACCGCAATGCGGTAATCAGCATCGTGAGCGCGCGAGCCGTGATGGCCGCCATCGAGATGGGGCCTAAGCTGATCGATGAGCGTCGCGAAAAGATTGCCCGCACGCGCAACGATTTAGTTGCGTGGCTGAAGCAGAAGAAGTTCAACTATATCGAATCGCAGGCGAACTTCGTGATGTTCGACGCCAAGCGCGATATTCGCGAACTCGGCCCAGCGATGATGGCCAAGGGCGTCGCCGTAGGCCGTCCCTTCCCGCCATACGACAGGATGATGCGCATCACGATCGGCACCGACGCCGAGATGGCGAAGTTCAAGACCGCGTTCGGTGAAGTCGCGGGAGTTTAAAGAAACGCGACCGGAACTTGCCGCTTATTGACGTAAATATCGGCGCGCGACAGCAAGTCGCCACGGTGACGATCGCGAACGCGCGTAAGCTGAATACTCTCAATCGGGCGCTGATGAGGGAGTTCCTCGCTGCGTTCGCGCAGATCAAAGACAATGACTCATTGCGCGCCGTAGTATTACGCGGGGAAGGCGATAGGGCGTTTGTTGGAGGCGCGGACATCGAAGAGATGGCCGCGCTTGATTCCGCTTCGGCTCGCGATTTCATCACCGATATTCATCGCTGCTGCGCCGCGGTGCGGGATTTTCCTGTGCCGGTGATCGCAAGGCTCTCCGGGTATACGCTCGGCGCGGGACTCGAACTCGCGGCAGCCTGCGATCTGAGAGTTGCAGCGGATTCCGCGCAATTCGGGATGCCCGAAGTGAAACTCGGGATTCCTTCTGTGGTCGAGGCAGCATTGCTGCCAACGCTGATTGGTTGGGGCCGGGCGAGAAGGCTGTTGCTGCTCGGCGAAACAATCAATGCAGCGCAGGCAGAATCGTGGGGATTGGTCGAGAGGGTCGTGCCTCTTTTAGAAATAGACGAGGCGGTCGCCGGCTTCATCTCCCGGATTCTCGAATGCGGTCCGCAAGCGATACGGTTGCAGAAGACACTGATCCGCCAGTGGGAAAACCTGCCCTTAAGCTCGGCCATCGAGGCCGGGATACACTCGTTTGAGTCCGCTTATTCAAGCGGCGAACCGACGCGAATGATGAAGGATTTCCTGTTGCGCAGAAAGCGTTAGGGAAGCACGGCCGCGGTACACCAAAATTCGTAACACACGCCGATCACGCGATAGAACTCCTTCAAATCTCCAGGCTTGTGGATGACACCGTTTGCACCAAGTTCGTAGGCCTTGCGAACATCAGCGGGCGATACGAGGCCAGAACATAGCACTACGGGAACCAGTTCGAAGCCTGGCGTCTGTCGAATCCGGCGCAACACTTCGAACCCAGACTCTCCCGGCATCTTGAAATCGAGCATAATAAGGTCCGGGCGGGGCCGGTCGGCGTATTCTCCTTCGTTTTTCAGGTAGCGGAGCGCTGCATCCCCATCCATGACGATATCAAGCGTTGAGCAGTGCTGCACCTCATCGTGAACCATTTCAGTCATTAAAGCGTCCGGCGCGCTATCTTCGATGAGCAAAACATGACGTTTTCTGGAAGCCTGAGACTTCGACGCCTGGGAGGGAGTCATTTACTCAGACTGTAGCGCACTTCGTTTGTAGCTGCCATCAACGCCCCCGTTCCGGCTGGTTTCGACACGGCGGGGGGCGAGCGCCGGACGATCCGCGCGGAAATCGGAATCGATCCAAAAGAACCGCGGCGGCCGGAAACCTGAGCTACATCGCGCTGAGCTTTACATACCGGCCAATATCGGGAATCGATTTCAGTAATATATAAGCCGCGTATCCGCCGGTGATCACAGCGACTGCCCATCCGAATGCTCGCATTTTGAATTCTCCTTTTCGGCCAAAAACATCGTTTCGAACACTTCGTCCCAACTCGCGGATCCACGTACCGCACGAAGGCGCTGAAGCCGGCCGAGCGTTTCGCGGCGCAAACGAATCCACGCCGCGCCGGGGAAGTACAGATCCATCAGCTCGCGCCACGCCGCAACGGGCATCCGGTACGCCGCTTCTTTGTTCCACGGGATCTGCTGGACCAGAAATCCGTTCGGAGCTTTGAGAAAAATCGTCCCGCTGAAAAGAAACCGTAGAGGAATCTCGCCGCCTTCGAGCGCGGCGAGATACTTCGCCGAGGTAACTTCGAAATCGTACGTACAAGTGATCGGCAGATCGAGTTCGATAGTCCCCTCAAATGCGGGAACGTTGATTGTGGTCTGGCTCCAGACGATGGGACGCAGCGTGTCGGGCCACCGATCAGCCGTTCCAAAAACATCGCTCAATCGTTCCTGCTCTTCGGAAGCGTGGCGCCGGCGGCGCGGCTCCATCTGAAGCTGGCACCTGAGCACGATCGCATGAACCGCCGCGTCACTGCGCATCCGCAAGCCGAAGACGAGCGTCGGCGCGGCCGCGTTCGCTAAAGGCCGTATGCCAGTGATGCCGAATCCCAGGTCCGTCATACGAACCTCGTTTCCACCTTTACGAGTCCGGCGAAGAATCCGGCGATTTCCCCGCGCGCTTCGGGGCCGCCGTCGAATCCACGCCAGGTGCGCTTCATCCGGCCCACCAATTCATAGCACGCGTCTACGGGAACAATCCACGACTCCGAGTTGCCAATGAGGGCTGCTTCGACATCGGGTTCCATCCCCGCCAGCGCGGGTGCGTTCGCGATCATTTCAGCCCACGCCTCCACCGTTATTCCCGCCTCGACGGGTCCCGCAGGACTCGGATAGAACGCCTTGACGAGATTCGTCGCCGAATCGCGGATGAAAAAAGCGATTCCGACCGGAATCTCATCGCCGGGAATTTCCAGCTTAGGCAACTTGAGGTAACGCTCGGAAACAGATCGCAGTTTGCCTCCTGCCGCACCAACCTGCGTGAACAGCAGAAAGCACGCGCGACAGGTGCACATCATGCGACGCTTTTCGAGATCGATGACATGTTGGTGAGTGGAATCGATAGCCGCGCCGCACAATTCACACTTCTCTGTAACTCGCGGGGCCGGCTGCGCGAACCGGCGGAGTTTTTGCAGCGCGCGCATTTCATCGCCCCCGGACAGGCGCGATCTGCACAAGCGTTTCGGCCGGCAGGCCTTCTACTTTCACGCCGGCGAGATCCGGCGCGACTTCCAGCGTGGCGCGTTCGATCGCTCCGGCCATCCCAGGAGGCAGCGGTGAACCGTTCCTCTCCACGCGGATGTTCGCAATCTCATTTTCGATTCCTTCGAGCAGAAAATGCGAATCAAAACCACGCTCGAGTCTTTGGAGCATCCGGCGGACGCGTGTCTCCGCGTCCAAAGGATGCAGGCCATGGAGCAGCAGTAAACTTCCCAGGAGCTTGTCGTCGGCGATGCGTTCTCCGTATTCCGTGCCCTTGACAATCTCGACCATCCGTTGCAGCCCCGCGCCATATAACTGCATCATCGCGCGGACGAGTTCTTCTTCGCGTCCGCCGCCTGTCTCATCGAGAATTTCTTCAATGCGTGTTACGATTTGGTCGACGTCCAATCGGCTCTCCTATTCCGAAAAAGCCAGAGGCGCCGGCGAGTGACGCTGTTCGACGGTCTTACCGCCGCCCAGATACATGTGCACGCCGCAAGGCAGACATGGATCGAAACTGCGCACTGTCCGCATAATGTCAATACCCTTGAAATTGTCGCGGCCGTTTTCTTCGAAGATCGGTTGTCCCTGCACGGCGTCCTCGTATGGACCGGGCGTCCCGTAATAGTCGCGCGGGCTCGCATTCCAGGGCGTCGGCGGATAGGGGTGATAGTTCGCGATCTTCCCCCCTCGAATCACCATGTGGTGCGAGAGCACGCCGCGCACGGCCTCGGTAAATCCGCAAGAGATGGCTTCGTTGGGAACTTTGAATTCAGTCCACGTTTTCGTCTTGCCTTTTCGAACCCGATCCAGCCCCTTTTCCACGAAATACAGCGCGGCCGCCGCGGCGTATGCCTGGAAGTAGGTTCGCGCGCGATCGCGCTCGATTGTGTTCGACCACTTCGGAATCTTCCATTCAAAAGACGCGGGCCCTTTCAGCGCAGTCTTCGGGAAATTGATCTGAACGCTGTGTCCGGTCGCTTTGATGTAGCCGATGTCAACCAGTCCGCTCAACGCCGTTGACCACAACCGCGCGAGCGGACCACCACCGGTATCAAGAGGCAGGTGATCTTTCCCGTCGAACCATCGCGGCGACATCACCCAGCTATATCGTTCTCCAAATTCTCGTTTCTGTGGTTTTGGAATCGTGTGTTGATTCCAGGGGTGACGGATGTCGACCGGATTACCCACCGGATCATGAGTCACGAACGGCTGACGGTCAGACCAATCCTCGTAATACGAACTCCCGAGCAGAATCCTCAGCCCCAGGTTGATTTTCGTCAGATCGTTGGTGACCAGTTTTCCATCGACGACCACTCCCGGCGTCACGAATGCCTTGCGGCCCCACTCGGTCATGTGCTCGTACTTGAAATCGCAGTATTCAGGATTCTGAAAACTTCCCCAGCATCCGAGGAGAATACGGCGTTTGCCGACTTCCTCATAGCCCGGAAGCGCTTTGTAGAAGAAATCGAAGAGATCGTCATGCATCGGAACCACGCGCTTCATGAACTCGACGTATTTCATGAGGCGCGCCAGGTAATCCGTGAATAGTTGTAGCGTGGCGACCGTTCCCACGCCCCCGCCATAGAGGGTCGACGGGTGCGTGTGCCTGCCTTCCATCAGGCAGAACATCTCCCGCGTCATGCGGCTCATCTGGAGCGCTTCGCGATAGAATTCGCCTTCAAACGGATTCAGCGACTTCATGATGTCGCCGATCGTGCGGTAGCCATGTGCCCAGGCATGCGGAGCTTCCGCTTTTTGCGCCTGCTCCCACACGCCAGGATTCGTTTCGCGCACCATTTTTTCGCAGAAATCGACGCCGACGAGGTTTTCCTGGAAGATGTTGTGATCGAACATGTACTCGGCGGCTTCGCCGAGATTAATGATCCACTCGCCTGTATCCGGCGGGGCGACTCCGTACGCCATGTTCTGGTTGTATACGGAGCAGGTCGCATGATTATCGCCGCAGATTCCGCAAATTCGGCTAGTGATGAAGTGCGCGTCGCGGGGATCTTTCCCCTTCATAAAAATCGAATAGCCGCGGAAGATGGATGATGTCGAATAGCACTCGGCTACGCGGCGCGCCCCAAAATCGATCTTCGTGTAAATTCCCAGGCTGCCAACAATGCGTGTGATCGGGTCCCACGAAACGTCGACCAGGTTGCCTTTTCTCTGCTCAATTTCCTGAATTTCGCCTACTTGTGTTGCCATTGCATCCTCTGTTTCTTCTTTAGTGCCAGGACCACGGTCTTACATAGCCGGTATTAAGTTCGACTCCCGGACGACGCCACTTGGGTTCCTGATCGACTGTGTGTTTCGTGATTGCGCGCAGCTTGCGGATCATAGGTCCGTAGAAATGGCCCGCGATTTCGGTCGACGCGCGGCTTCCCGGGGGCTCGTCCATGAATGGCATGAACTTATCCGGAAAACCCGGCATCGTGCAAGCGATGCAGATTCCCCCGACGTTGGGACATCCGCCGATTCCGTCCATCCATCCGCGCTTGGCGACGTTGCATTTAACCACGGGACCCCAGCATCCGAGCTTCACCAGACATTGCCTGGTTCCGTACTCTTTCGCGAAGTCGCCTTCTTCGTAATACCCGCCCCGGTCGCAGCCGTCGTGCACCGTCTCGCCGAAGAGCCAGGTTGGACGCAGCTTGTCGTCAAGCGGGATCATGGGGGCGTTACCCGCCGCCTGATGCAACAGGTAGAGCAACGTCTCCGACATATTGTCCGGTTGGACCGGACATCCCGGGACACACACGATCGGCAGCCCCGCTTTTGATTTCCAATTCCAGCCGAGGTAATCCGGCACGCCCATAGCCCCTGTGGGATTCCCCTGCATCGCGTGAATCCCGCCGTAAGTGGCGCACGTTCCGGTCGCGACGACCGCCCATGCTTTCCCGGCGAGCTTATCGATCCACTCCATCAAAGTTACGGGCTGGCCCGTATCTGGGTCGTTGCCGAAGCCTGTCCAATATCCTTCGCGCTTAATTCTCTCGTTCGCGACCGATCCTTCGATCACCAAAACGAATGGCTCGAGTTTTCCTGCATCCGCTTTCCAGAACGGCTCCATAAAATCGGCGCCGACTTTATAGTCGACTAGCGGCCAGTGAAATTCGACTTTAGGGAGACCGGGCAGCGCCCCTAGCGCGAGATCCTCGACACTGGGAAGCGTTGCTGCGGTGAGTGAGACGGAGTCGCCGTCGCAACTCAGTCCTGCATTGATCCACAACACGTGGACGACAAGATCGGCTTCTTTTTGCGCCATCGTGATGCTGTACTCCTTGGGATTTCGCGGATCGATGTTTGCCGTCGGCAACGTGCGCGGTCCATCATGGTGCGTTCCGGTCGGCGGCACAGGAACAACCGTGCGTCGGTGATCGGGTGAGATCGTCCGCGCGCGCTATTTCTGCGCTACTACTCGACGCTAAACCATCACCGGTGGCAAGTAAAGGCTTTGACGGTGACAGTTTTGCCGCAACCCCTTGATAGCGGGATCTTTGAAATGGGCAACGGGATCTTTGAAATGGGCAGCGGGATCTTTGAAATGATTGAAGCTGGTTTGCAAACTTTTTCGCTTCAACGCCGTATAAACTCAGGAAACTTATGCGCAAAGCTCTAACTGCATTCACGCTTCTCGCTGCTCTTTCGCCCGCTCAGAACTCAGGAAGTTCCGGCGCTACTTCCGAGGTTTCAGGCCGGTGGGTTCTCAGCGCCGACTACCACGGCACACCCGTCGATTTTTCGCTGGAGATTAAGCGCGACGGGGATAAACTCACAGGCGAGTTCAGCGGCGACAAGCTCGAAGGAGCTCTGAACGGGAACAAAATGCATTTTGTCGCGAAAGACGACCGCGGCAACGTCGAGACCTGCGATGGGACCGTCGCGAACGGCGCGCTCTCTGGAACGTGCGTGTTTGCTGACGCCGACGATCCGACGCATCCCTCGACGCATCAGTTCACGGCGGCGCTGATTCCTCCGCGAAACAGCGCCCCGCCGCGCCGGCACGAATTTACACCCACTGTTTTTTATCGCCAGTTTTCACCGCTGAACAAGCCCGTGCTTCGCGCCGCGCCCGGCGACACGATTCACACCACGACCGTCGACGCGGGCGGAGTAGATGAGAACGGGGTAACTCGTGTTCTTGGCGGAAATCCTGAAACGGGTCCATTCTTTATCGAGACGGCAGCCCCTGGCGACGTCCTGGTTGTGCGTCTGAACCGGCTCCGGCTGAATCGAGATTGGGCAGGAAGCGACGATTTTCTTGTTTCGCGAGCGGTCGATACAGGGCTCGCCGTAAAAATGAAAGATGCCGGAAAGAGCATTCGCTGGCACCTCGATCGGGAGCACGGCGTCGCCACGCCGGAGAAGCCCGCAGAACACCTTGCGCACTACACGATCCCATTGCGTCCGATGCTCGGCTGCATCGCAACCGCTCCCAGCGCTTCGCAAGCTCCCCCCGCGACAGGCGACTCAGGACGATGGGGCGGAAACATGGATTTCAATGAAATCATCGAAGGCGCCACGATCTACCTTCCCGTCAACGTGACCGGAGCTCTGCTTTATTTGGGCGATGGCCACGCCGCTCAAGGCGATGGGGAGTTGAACGGCAACGCTCTCGAAACTTCGATGGATGTCGAGTTCACCGTGGACGTGCTTCCCAAAAAGCGCATCTCGGGACCGCGAGTCGAATCTGCTACACACATAATGTCGATGGGGCTAAGTGGATCTCTCGACGATGCGTTTCGTTCAGCGACTTCCGGCATGGCTCAATGGCTTGCTGACGATTACAAACTCACGCCGTCCGAAATCGCGCAGGTCCTCGGGACTGCATCCGAGTACAGGATCAGCGAAGTGGCCGATCGAAACGCTGGTGTTGTATTGAAAATAGACAAGGCCCGGCTTCACTCGCTTGGGGCGAAATAAGACCGGCCTGACGAGCGAACTACTTCTGCGTGACGAGAATGGCGACACGCCGGTTCCGGGCGCGACCTTCTTCCGTCGAATTATCGGCGATCGGATGATCCTCGCCGTATCCTTTCGCGTCCATCCGGTCGGGCGCCACGCCCATCGCGGTGAGCTGTTGCATCACCGAATCTGCGCGCTCCTGGGAAAGCCGCAAATTGGCCTGCGGATCGCCGCTATTGTCCGTATAACCTCCGATTCTGATGTGCACGGGCGGATACGCCTTGAGGATTGCGGCGATGTTATTCAGCTCCTCTTGCGAATCCGGACGCAGCGTGGCTGAGTTCGTTTCAAACGTTACGCGGTCGAATTCAAACCACTGATTGGGATTGATTCCCTGCGCGGGATTGGCGATAAACGCGATAAGATGCGCTTCCATTCCATTAGACGGAATGTTGAGATCGACCCCGTTGGGCAGCTTGGAGTGAAAAAAATTCCCCAGGTTGGCCGCGCTCGATCGCGCCGCGTCTCCAGCCGCTCCGGCTCCGGAACGCATGGCATCGCCGGCCTGCTGTGCCACCCGCGACGTTTCGCGGTTCCGTCCGAGCAGCCACATGATGGCGATCAGACAAAGCGCGCCTAAGAGCAAGGGCCACAACCAGCGTGTCGACGCCGGCCTCGATTCAACCGCGGATCGATAACCCGATTCAACCGTGGAAGCGGCGTTAGATGCTGCTGAGGCGGCCGTATCGCGCACGCGTCCCGCCGTCTCCCCAACCGCTGCCGTCGCGTTTCGCACAGAATTCATCAGATTAGCGGGCAGCACGCTTCGCACTTCCGAGCTTTCGCTTTGCAATAGAGTGGAGAGTCCAGACGCATCCAGGTGATCGTCATGTACGCGTTTACCGAGCACACCTATCACTACCGGAGCCGCGATTCCCATCATCGTCGCCGCCGAGCTGGGGCGCAAACCTGAGGCTTGGCTGATTTCGTCGGCTACTTTCGATTGATCACTACCGAAAAGCAGCGAGAGCATCCGTGCCCCCAACCCATCTGTCTGCGTCCGGCCTGAAATGATTCCTCGAATGTTATTGAGAATCCCTCCATCATTCGATGGATTGGTGATGAGTTCATACACCTGGCGGAGGAACCCGGGCTGGCCTCCGCGGCTCGCCAAGCCCCCGAGAATCGCGGCCGCGGAGGTTTGAAAACCACGAAGAACGCTGTTTTCAGATTCGCCCAATTGCGCGGATGCCTCCCCGAGCGCCTGACTTCTGAACATCCCTGTCAGATCATTGACCAAAGTTACGGCCATAAATACTCCTTTGGCGCGATACTGTTCCAGGGTCGCGTTCCGGCCCCGGACTGGCGTTTAGATGCCCCTGTTCTTTGTGGGTTCCATTCAATTGGCAGATTCCGGAGTGGACGCTTCACACACTTTCTATTTGAAATTGTGCGTTACTTACTCCGTTTAACGTCCCCGCGAGGGCTCAAGGATCTCACTTCTTTGGCGCAGAGTAATCCCGCTGTCGAATGAACTAATTGGACTTCAAAAACTTGTCCAGCTCATTCCCCGTCCGCGCGAACGCGAGCCCCGCGGCATCATTGGTTCCCCTGGCGAGCACCACGCCGACTACGTGGCCGTTCATCAGAAAGACGGGGCTGCCGCTGGCGCCAGGCCACGTTGCCCGATCGATCACCATTTCCGTCGTCTCCACGTTGTCCCGCGACCCGTAGCCTGCGATCGTCGCGCGCGACGCTCTCGGCAATGAAATTTGCAGAGGAAATCCCATAAACGCGACATCGATTCCTTCAGGGGGGAGCACCGAATCGATCGTTACCGGGATCGGCGCGGCGATATCTTTCTGCCGCGACAAATCATCCTTGGTTTTGCACCGCGCCAGATCCACCGTCTGATTGCTCATCAGACACTTATCCAGCGGAAATGTGAACCACTTCGCGTCCGCCAAACGGCCATCGTCGGGCCATTTTCCCTTTAGCGGAAAATAGATCGCCGCCACATTGCACGGCCGTCTGAAAGGCGATGGCTCCATTTCGGCCAACACATGACGTGCCGTGACGAATGTTCCGTCGCTCGAAACAAAGAACGCGCTTCCGGCGATAATATCGAGTTTTCCTGCCCCGTCCTCTCCCACCGTCAGGCAAACGACCGGTGCAACGGACCGCTTCATCGAATCAATCGCTTTGACGAAACTTTCCTGGGCAAGGCATCGCAGAGGCGCGAGAGTAAGAACGCCTAATAAAATCAGCTTCCAAAAAAACATGCTTACTTCAGCTTCGCACCCGCAAGCTCGGCGACCGCGCCCAGCGTCGTTTGCGCCGCGTTGAGTCCCAGGCGGAAGTCTCCATCCGAAAAATGGGAATACACGTCGATCGGCTGATGATGGGTGGGATCCCAGCCTGCGCCGATCTCAGGTCCGCGTTCGAGCTCGCGCAGTGAGATCGAGGGCACCAGATCCTGAAACGGTGTGGAATCGGTATTGGTCATGTGATTCCCAACCGCCGCCGGATAGTCTGTGGCGTACTTCTCATTCGCCGAACGAAACGTCCACGCAAGCTCGGCCGCCTGCGTTGCGAATTTCGAGCGCGACTGGAATTCGATATTCACGTCCGCTTCCGGACGCTGGTGCTCGCTCACCGTGCCGTCCTTGCGGGGCATTCCGTGGTCGAAGAGCATCATGTCGTGCTGGATCATGCCGAGCCACTTCGGTTCGGGATATCTTCCCGAGCCCGGCGGATCCTCTTTACCCTGAAGATCCTTGCGCTGATCCACATAAGCGCGGGCTCCGTTCAATCCCGTCTCTTCGTTGTTCCACAGCGCGAACCGGATCGACCGCTCCGTCGTCACATCCGGACTGCTCATCACGCGCGCAATCTCCATCACCAGGGCCGTGCCCGATCCATCGTCATTCGCCGCTTCGCCCCAACCGATCCCATCCATGTGCGCCGCCACAATATACATCTCTTCCGGATGCGTCGTCCCGATCTTAGTGCAATAGACTTCTTCCCGCGGACCCGGCGTGGAGGGTTGTGAGTTGAGTTCACGAAGCCGCGCATCGGGCTGCAAATCAGGATCGTTGTTCACGCCCACGGGTCCGCGCTCGCCTCGCAATGTTGCACCGCCCGGCCCGCCGGCGCCGCGGCCGCCGCGACCACCCCGCCCCGCTGGAGGAGCCGGCTGATACTCGTAATGAATCCGCTCCGTATTCGTGCATCCATAACTCTTGAGCTGCGCCTCGATCCAATCGATCGCCTTGCGATTGCGATCGGTGCCCTGCCGCCGGTCGCCGAACTTCGTCAACCCCTTGATGGTCTCTTTATAGTGCGAAAGATCAAGCCGGCCGACCAAGGTCTTGATCTGCTCGTTCGGCTTTGGCGCCTCAACCCCCGGAGTGCCTTGACCATTGGCGAAACCCGCTAGAAGAAAAGCAGCAACGATGCGCATGGGATTGTCGATATTGTAATCGATCCCACACTGGATCCGGACTATTCCATCACTGCCTGATAAACAAGACTTCGCGAAAGCGCGTGAATCGCGCGCGTAGTCCCGAGATTTTGATGCTGCACCATCCCGACGAACGCGAGATCGTTCACCGGATCGATCCAGAACCACGTACCAGCGATCCCGAACCAACTGAACGTGCCGTTCGGAACGGGTTCGCCCGCGGCCGCAGCGTCCGTGACGATCTGAAAATCCATGCCCCAGCCTGTTCCCGGCGGCATCGTCTTGAGCGCATCGGGATTGACATGGTTGGTTCGCATCATTTCCACCGTGCGCGGCGCCAGCAGGCGAATTCCGTTGAACTGGCCGCCCTGGAGCAGCATGTCGCAGAAACGCGCGTAATCCATTGCGGTGGAAAAGAGCCCACCGCCGCCGGATGGTCCAAGCGGAACCACAGTCGGGTCCGGACGATTCGTGTCTACAGCCAGGTTGGCGCCGGCCCCCGTGTGCACCTGCGCGAATCGCGCGAGTTTCTCCTTCGGGACATAAAAAGCGGTGTCTTTCATTCCTAGCGGTTCAAAAATCCGTTTCCGCGCAAACTCGGCAAACGGCTGCCCTGAAAATTTCTCGACGAGATAACCCTGAACGTCGACAGCAATGCTATAAGACCAGCGCGTGCCCGGCTGCGCGAGCAGCGGAATCTTCGCCAGGCCGTCGATCATCGCTTGCAGCGGAGCCCCGGCATTCAACACGTTCCCGTCAATAATCATCTTGTCGACAGGATTGACCGGACTGAGGACGTATCCCAAGCCTGCGGTATGCGTCATCAATTCGCGCATCGTCATCGAGCGGCGCGCATCCTCCAGTTTCGGCGTGCCGTCCTCGTTCTTTCCTGTGTAGACCTTCAAACGCGCGAACTCGGGAATGTAACGCGCTACGGGATCATTGAGCTGCCACTTCCCCTCTTCGTACAACATCATCATCGCGACGCCCGTGACCGGCTTGGTCATCGAGTAGATCCGGAAGATGGAATCCTTCTGCACCGCGTCTTCTTTTCTCACATCGAGCTTGCCGACGGCGTTGTATTGCACTACCTTCCCGTGACGTTCGAGCAGTGTGACCAGGCCGGCGACTTGCTTGTCGTCCACCAAACGCTTCATCGCGGCATCGATCCGGCTAAGGCGCTCGGTCGAGATTCCGACTGACTCTGCTTTTGCTGGCCCGAGGTCGCGAACGTGCGTCCCTGTAGCTCTCGGAACGGACGAAGTGACGGCGCGCGTCCCCTGAGCAGCGAGATTCAATGTGAACAAAGTCAAGAAGAACGCGGTCAATCCAAGTCCGGCGCGGTGATGACGTCGCATAAAAGTCTCCTGTCTCGACGCATGCTGCCGTCGATTTTCCGTTCATCATAACACCAGCGATCTGAAGACCCGCCTTTCTTGTCGCCGCCACAGGCCGAAGTTCGAGTTCACCTGAGTTTGGCTCTCTCGATCTCGGGGGCGGCATCGGGGTTTACATCAAGCCTGTTGCGGGAAAGCCACCGCACAACTACGAAAGCGAGCACAACCAAGCCGGCGGCAATGACCCACAGCAGAATCCGTTTCATGATCCTCACCGCTTAGACTCCGAAGCTCGGTGACAGTCTCGATAAGACGGTATCGTTGGACCGGCCCGGCGACGCCTGGACTAACCTGGTCCTTTCCATGTGTACTTGCTGTAGTCGGCGTCGTCCTCTTCCTCGCCCGTGGCGATGGGTCCAAAGGTTTCAAGACCGGCTTCCAAGGCATCGATCGGCCTGGGGAGGATTTGTGGATCGAGTCTGGTCACCGATTTCATCCGATCGACGCCACAGACCAGTTTCATGCCCCAGGTGGTGGAACCTTTGTCGAACTCGACCGCAATGTCGCGATCCATGGACAATGTCCAATCGATCCAGCCAAGAACAAGGTAGATGTTGGGGCAATGTTCGCTGACGGCAACCACTGCCGCGCGGAACCAAATCGTCCCCTTCACCTGCCTCAGCATGTAGCCATCGCGCGAGCGGACAAGTTCCTGGACATCCTTCGCATCCCAAATGCTGTTCGGATCTTGCCGGATGTAACAAGGTGGTGTCGTCAGGCCGGGAGCATCGCTGAACTCAATGATGCGGACGGTGGCTTTGTTATTGCTGCTCACTTTGTAAAAAGGAACGTGACTCTCGTCGCTACAGTCAACATAAGGCGATTGCGCCGGCGGAACGGCTTCAAGAAGCCATCCCTCTTCGTATTGAACGGCCGGAACCATTGAAGGACTCTGTTGTTGAACAGGCTGAGCGGAACTCGCCTGCGCGCTGCGCGAGCCTATGACCATTCTCGGCGCGGCGCGCGGGTTCGACTGGCTGCGTGTGCCAGGTTTTTCTCGGCGATAGAGCGCGCCGAGGAAGTAGACCGGCTCCCCCATCCTCACGTTCTGGATCACCTTGATCTTGACTTTGTTCGCGATTGCGTCTAAATTCGGTCCGCCGCAGTTGACATTGGCCGTGGCGCGAAATTCGAAACTACCGAGTACGGTGATGGCGCCGCACGCTGCAAGCGTAACTTCGGTGGTATTGTCATCCTGGATTTGGTCGAAAGCCACCGAGGCGGAGACGAAGTGGACGTACAAGGTGGTGCGCTCGAGTTCCGGTTCGTGCAGCGTCGGCGGACCAACCCGGACAAATCCGGCGGAAACGACGAATAGCCCGACGGCGTCCGTGGACAGATAATTTAAGTTTCCTTCGCGATGCGAAAGCTGAGGCAACACTGGCCCCAGTCCAGTCGGATTGACCGGCGTAACCGACCACCAGATGGGCTGCGAACGCGAAACCGTGGCAGACAACCGAAGCGGACGGCTTCCGCGGACGACCACAAGCGGATCCCCTCGGCTTCCAACACCATGTCCGTTTTTTGTGACGGTGTACGTTGCATCCGTCCTCCGCTGACCAGGATTGCGCTTGCTCGCGGTGCTGGGAATGACCACGTCGATGATGACGGGCGGTTCGTGCAATTGCATTTTCGCTACTCCGGAACAGCCGAAACAAAATGTGGAAAAAGATCGAAAGAATCCTATCATATCTGCATGGTTTTCGCATTAAATTCGCCAATTTCTGCCACAGTTTGCTCGACACGGCGACGTGTAATGGCTTCCCTACGGATTGGAGCGCGCTGGGGAGCAAGAAGGCGACGCTTTCACGATAATGAAGCTGATGGGAGTCGAGCCCGAAGTTGTAAGATACGGTAGTCAGCTTCATTTCCAACGTGCCCGGGTGGCGAAATCGGCAGACGCAAAGGACTTAAAATCCTTTTTCCGGCAACGGGAGTGCGGGTTCAAGTCCCGCCCCGGGCACCAGAATTCGTTGTTCCCTAAGGCCAATTTCGTCTACGCCGGCGGAAAATTCATCGTTGTCGATGAAGACGGCGGACTGACGCTCGCCAAATTCACCCCCGAAGGAGCCACTGTTATTTCAAAAGCGTCCCTGCTCGAACACAACGCGTGGACGGCGCCGTCACTGGCGGGAACGAAGCTTTATGTGCGGGACCGAAAGTCGATCGTCGCTTTGGACCTCGCGGCGCGCTAGACCTCAAGACCGGAACAGCACCGATTCTTTTTCAAACTGCCGAGTCGCGATCAGCACCGCGATCCCGGCATACAAAAGATTCGCCCCGAAGGACACCGCCAGATTCACTGCCGATACTTCGCCCAGCAGAATGCTTCGGATGACCATGCTCGCGTTGAAAATCGGAATCAGGGACACCGCAGGCGTCAGATGCAGCCCCGGGAGCCCGCCGAGCAGCGCGGGAAAAATCACGAGTAACGCAAGCGGCGTCAGGTAGCTCTGCCCTTCCTTGAAACTCCGCGCGAACAGAGCGATCGTGAACATCAGTGACGCCGCGAAGATCGCCACCGGAATCAGAGTCGCGGCAATCATCGCGATCGTGTGCCCGTCGAGCGGAATCGTCTCCATCATATGCCGCATCTCTTCCGATTTTGTCGAGAGCCGATTGCTTCGCAGCGAGTACACCATGCTTCCCAGAGTCAGCAGAGCCGTAAGGAAAATTACGGTCATCGCCGCCAGTGTTTTGCCGGCCACAATTTCCCGCCGGGCCGCCGGTGAGGCAAGAAACGCCTCCAGCGTTTTGCGTTCTTTTTCCCCCGCCGTCATATCGATCACCGGATACATCCCGCCCGTGAACATCAACAACAGCAAAATATAGCCGAGCATCGTGCCCCAAACCGATCCCGCCATTTTTCGTTCGCCCGCTATGTTCGTGCGTTTCACGGTGAACGGCGTGAGAACCGCCTCGTCGATCCCGGAATTGCGCAAGTTCTCCCGAATCCGTTGGTCTTTCAGTTCCGTCAGCGCTGCTCGAATCTTGTCTCCCGCTGCGTTCGATATCGGGTTGGAACTATCGACATAAATCTCGATCGTTCCCCCCTTCTCCACCACCGCGGCCGCCACTTCTTTTTTCTCCACCGATCCGCGCAAATCGTCTCTATCATGAAACGGCAGTCCTGTCTTCTCCAATGCTTCGCGAACCGAAGGACTCACCCGAGCCGCCATTCCCAGCGTCTTCGCTTCCGTCTCGGCGTTCTCTTCCAGGCGCGAGCCAACACGCAGCATGATCGAAATCGCCAGCGGAAACACGATCAGCGGCACCACCAGCATGCTGGTTAACGTGCGCCGGTCGCGCGACAAGTCGAGCAATTCTTTGCGATAAATCGCCTGAATCATCGGAAACCGCATCCTTTACTCCTTGTCCGCCGGAAGGCCCAGCAGTTCGAGGAAAATTTCCCGCAGCCGCTGCCTTCCCGTGGCGGCGCGCAACTCATCCATGGTGCCGGTGATCTTCAGACGCCCGTCGCTGATCACGCCGATGCGGTCGCATAAATGCTCGGCCTCTTCCATCACGTGCGTCGAGTACACGATGCACCTTCCGGCCCTCTTTGCTTCGACGATCGCGGATTCAATCGTGCGCGAGGTCGGGACATCCAGCCCCGAAGTCGGCTCATCAAGGATCAAAATGGGCGGATCATGCAGCATCGTGCGCGCGATTGCCGTCTTTTGCTTCATTCCGGTCGATAGTTTGTCTGTCCGGACATCTGCGAAACTGTCCATCTCGAACATCCGCAGCATCTCATCGATCCGCTTCGACCTCCGCTGAGCCTCCATGTGATTGAGTCGCCCGAAAAAATCCAGGATTTCGCGCGGTGACAACCTTCCATAAAGCCCCATGTCACCCGATAGAAATCCGATCTGCTCCCGAACCTTTTCCGGCTCGCGATTAATATCGAAGCCGTTCAGCGTCGCCGTCCCGGCGGTCGGCTTCAAAAGGGTCGCGATCAGGCGCAGCGTCGTCGTCTTTCCGGCGCCGTTCGGTCCGAGCAGTCCAAATACTTCCCCCGCCTGGACCTCGAAGCTGACGCGATCCACCGCCTTCCGCATTCCGCGCTTCGGATCGCTAAAGGACTTCGAGAGTTCTCGCACCTGAAGCATGCTTTGATAAGTGTATACGTTCAAGGTGAAAAACGTCGTCATCGGAATCGTTCTCGGATCTGGCGTCCTGATAGCGCAGGGCGGATTCAAAGGACCAGGACGATATGAGATCGCCAATTTGAAATCCGCGAAAGTGCTCGATTTGGATCGCAGCGATCAGACTACAGTGATCCAACATTCCCCGCGCGGCGGCGAGGTTGATGAAGTAGACCCAAGCTCCTTCGGCTCCTTGCGTCTGTTCGGCCGAGCGCAGCGCGTCGAAGTATTCGACCACCCCGGCCTTCGCGGCGACCGGGTCCGGCTCAATCACGACGCCAGCGATTTAGAGCGCACCGGAAATCGTATTTCCTCTTTCCGCGTCTTTTAGAGGCTTTCCTACAATATATTCACGGCCCGAGCCGCCAATATCGCGATCGTCATCAGCGAAAGCGATGCCTGGATCATCATCAACGCCTTCGCCCACCTCGACAACACCGGAACGTCCGTCGGTGAAAATGCCGTGCTCGTATTGAAGGCGAGAAACAGATAATCCACAAACCCGGGACTCCAATCCTGCTCCCCCATTTCCTTCCGCAGCTCTCTGTCGAGCATCATTTGCGGAAATAGAAATGCTCCATCCGTGTGCGATCTCCTCAACTCCCGCCTATACGGACCGCCGGCATCCAGCCGCCAATACCAGCACGCGAACACCAGCAAATTGCAGACCCACAGCGCCGCCGCCGACCGCATAAGCTCTACTGGAGTGTCCTTGTGTCCGGGCAATCTCGAAATCAACAGCCCAAGCGACGCGATCAGTGAAAGCGTTACCACCGAATTCGCCACATACCCGAGAATCATGCCCGCGCGTGGATGTCCTGTCCGGTTCAAGATCGTCGCGGGCGTCAACAGAACCAACACCAGGACAAACATCATCCAGTCTGGCCCGACGGTCAACGCCGCCGGAATCACCCAGTGCAATCCGCCCACGGATAATAGCGCAACGAACACTGGCCACCGCGGCTCGCGGCGGAAGTATTTCGATTCCGGCATGCTCTTCTCATTCTAGGGGTGATCTCTCCAGGTAGAATGTGCCAATGACCCCAGCGGACCAGTGGTATTACCTCGAAGGATCACAAACCCGCGGTCCTGTTTCCTCCGCCGAAATTGCACGTCTGATCAAGTCCGGCGCCCTCAGTCCGGGGACTCAGGTGGCACAAGCCGGCTGGCCGCAGTGGAGCCCGGCTTCGGTAGCGCTCGCGCATCAGCTCAGCGTCGCGGCCCCAACCGCGCCCTCGGATCATCCGATCTACGCTATCCGCATCAACTGCGTCTCCGGACCCGACGCCGGAAAAGCATACGTGATCGGCGCCAATGAAGTCTCACTCGGCCGCGTTTCGGGAATCGGCCAGAACGATCCTCAAGTCGCCGACCATCACGTCGCCCTTTCCTGGCAGAACAACGTTCTCCACTTCCGCACACTCGGGAACGCGAAACTCCGCGTCGCCGGAAGCGACGTGACTCAAGGTGCGCTCTCGAACGGCCAGCAGTTCCAGATCGGAGCCTCCAATTGGCAGGTGGGAAGCGCCCCCGTCGAACTCGGCAATCTCTTTCAATCGCTCAATGCGCGGCTGAACAAGCTCACCAGCACCGAAAAGCTCGAAGGCTTCAGCCTCACCACGATGTTCTCCGAGGTTTTCAAAGGCCGTAAAAGAGGAGAAATCGAAGATTACTTCGTCGCCGGAACCAGCAAGACCACGCCGCCGCTTGACGAAGTGCAAACAGGCTGGCCCCGTCCGTGGTTCTTCATGCGGGTCCTGGCCTTTATGCTCGTCGTCTATTTCCTGTTTTCGAAAACGATTGAAAACTTCACCAATCCGCACGATCTTCCCGGCCTGATGATGGTGGGAGCGCTCGCTGTCCCTCTCGCCACGGTGGTCCTTTTCTGGGAGCTCAACACACCGCGCAACGTCAGCTTCATGCAGATCCTCATGATGATCTGCTTCGGCGGTGTTACTTCTCTTGCCCTGCTCGAAATCGTCGCGCGGTTGTCAGGACTCGGATGGCTTGGAGCGCTCAGCCCTGGAATCACCGAAGAAGTCGCCAAACTCCTCACCGTCATCATCGTCGTCCGCAATGCGAAATTTAAATACATCCTGAATGGGATCGTCTTTGGCGCCGCCGTCGGCGCAGGTTTCGCTGCTTTCGAGACCGCTGGCTACTCCTTCTACGACGGCTTCCTCACCCGCTTCATGCTGACCATCGTCAACAACACGGACTATCTCAACAAAGTCATTCACGCCTTTCATCAGGATCCGAACAATCTCTCGATTTTGAAAGGCGCGGCTTACACCCTCAGCAAACCGAGCTACGAATGGACCTTCAAGACCCTCGAACTCCGCTCCTATCTTGCGCCCTTCGGCCACATCGCCTGGACCGCAATCGCCGCCGGAGCCTTCTGGCGCGTCAAGGGCGGCGATCCGTTTAAAATCCGAATGCTCTTCGATCCGGCCTTCGTACGGGCCTTCCTTGTCCCCGTCGCGCTTCACACTCTCTGGGACACGGATTTCGTCGAGCATCAGAACTGGCTGATTCGTGACCTGATGCTGCTCGGCCTCGGCGTCATCGCATGGTACGTCGCCTTTCTTCTCGTTCAGCAAGGACTGAGGCAGATCAAAGAAGCTCAGGTCGCACAGACGAAGACCGAGTTTTCCAGCACGCGCGAAATCCTGACCACCACAGGCCGCTTCCGCGCGACCACCATTTCATGATTCTCGAACCTGTCACACTCGAAGGACGGCGCGTCCGCCTGGAGCCGCTTTCTTTCGATCATCACGCTGCCCTCTGCGAGGCCGGCCTTGATCCGGAGATCTGGAAATGGACTCCGCTTCGCGTCACTACACCGGGCGAGATGCGAGCCTACATCGCGACTGCGCTCGAGTGGCAGGCCGCGGGCACCGCGCTTCCCTTCGCGACCATTCTGGATGGCCGCGCCGTCGGCAGCACGCGCTTCATGAACATCGATAAGCCGAATCGCCACGTTGAAATCGGAGGCACGTGGATCGGCCGTCCCTGGCAGCGCTCGGTCGTGAATACCGAAGCGAAATATCTCATGCTCCGCCACGCTTTCGAAACCCTGGGCTGTATGCGGGTCGAGTTGAAAACAGATTCCATGAATCGCCGCTCCCGGAACGCGATCCGCCGCATCGGCGCTCGTGAAGAGGGAATCTTTCGCAATCACATGATCACCTGGAGCGGCCGTATCCGCCACAGCGCCTGGTACAGCATCATCGATGCCGAATGGTCTGCCGTAAAAGCGAATCTGGAGGCGAAAATGGCCCGCGCCGAACCACCGGCCCTGCGCCGCGTCGATGTTCTCAGCGAATCCCAGATCGAAGACCTGCATCGCATGTATCAGAACGAATGGTGGACGAAAGGACGCACCATCGACGACGTGCGCCGCATGCTCGACGCAACCCGCATTCAGGTCGCATTCGCCGATCCTCCAACCGGCCGTTTGGTCGCCTTCGCCCGCGCGATCACTGACCTGACTTATAAGGCGCTCATCCTGGATGTCATCGTCGACGCGTCATCCCGAAGCACCGGCCTTGGCCGCGCCCTCATGGACGCGATGATCTCTCATCCCGAATTGGCCTCAGTCCGGCATTTCGAACTCTACTGCCGCCCCGAAATGATCCCGTTCTACGAACGTTGGGGATTCAAAGAAATCGATTCCTCCCTCCGCTTCCTGCGCCGCGGTTGAGGCGCGACAGTCATGGAGCGGGTTCGCCCGCCGTTTGAACCGCGGCCAAAGGGGCCTGCGGAACTCGCTTCCGGCGAATCTAGAACGCCTGGCTCGACTTGATCCCGTTCTGCTCGAGCACGACCGCCATTTTCTCCAGCGCCGATTTGTGGATCTGCGAAACCCGGCTCTCGTTGATTCCCAGCACTCCGCCGATTTCCTTCATCGTCATTTCGTTGGTGTAATACAGCACCACCACTTTCTGATAACGCTCCGGCAGGGTCTTCATGGCGACGCCCAGCACGCTGCGCAGTTGCTCGCGCGCACAGATCGAATCGGGTTGCGTTTCCGGTTTGCTCGGAAAATCAGGAGCAGGAAGATCTTCATTCTCGTTGGCCCGCGTCGACGCCGAAATCAATCCGACGTTCCGCAGGTCGAGCATCATATTGCGCCACCGCTCTACATCCATCCCGAGCTTCTCCGCTACTTCCGCCTCGGTTGGATTCCGTTGGAGCGAAGCCGCCAGATCCCGCGTCGCCGCTTCCACTTGTTTGTGGCGCCGGCGCATATCGCGCGATGCCCAGTCGAGCTGCCGCAGGCTGTCGAGAATCGCGCCCTTAATCCGGTGTTTGGCGTAGCTTGAAAAAACAACTTGTTTTTCCGGATTGAATTTGTTGGCAGCGTCGAAAAGACCCAGAATTCCCGCGTGAACCAGGTCATCTAAATCAACGTGCACCGGAAGATTTTCGTGAACCCGCACCGCGATCGCCTTCACCAGCGGTAAATGCTCCAGCACGACGCGATCACGCCGTGCGAGCCGGGCTGCCTGCTGCGCTCCGCTCGTCTGCTTCGCCGCGCTATGTTTCTTCGCCGCCGAAATCGGTGCTGGATAGTCTGCCGTCGAGTGCAGCGTCGCAGCCGTACCCATCGGTTTTACCGGCGCAGCGCGTAGGCCAGGCGTCGCTTCGCTTGAAGGGATCGCTCGCAGCGCCACCGGGGCTGCTGCCGCCGTCTTGCATTTCATCGTCGTCGTCATCATTTCGGCTCTTCTCCTGATTCCAGTCCCGATCACTGACGCTCTTAGAAAGTGCACGCCCTCGGCCAATCTGTAACTCCAGCCAACAAGGGCCTTTCCGCCGTCCAAAATTCACCAGGCGGACCTGCGCCTTGTGCTTTGAAATCAGTAAGAAACCCTAGATCGCCACCACTACGCCGCGCACTCGAATTCAAGCCGTAACCTGAACCGAGACAACGAGCATTTCCGATTTGGAACCGGGTCCCCACCTGTTTTCTCCCAGACTGAAACGTTGGAGGCTGCTTCGGGATTTCAGAGCAGCGCAACTACTGGCATATAGCAGGTTAAGGGGACCTGAACCAGTTCGTATCTCGACGATTTACCTTAGATGGACCCTAATAATTCGCGCAGGAGGGATATGCCGTCTTCTTATTCCGTCCTGCGTTTCCACACCACGAGGCAAGTCTTTAGTGCAATTCCACCTAGAATGATCCAGGTGACCAGCCGGATATTGCCGGAAAGCGTAAATCCGGCTAAAATCGCCAGAATTGCGTAGCAGCACATCGCGGCTATAAATCGGAGATCCATGAGGATTTATCGTGTCGGAAGGTTATAGGAGAAAGCAAGCTGCACTCGAATCTGGTCTCCCTTGTAGTCCGTTGGTAATGGGGGGAAGGGATAAGAGGCGCTGATCGCAGCCACAGCGGCGCGGTCCAGTGCGTCTGTGCCCGCGCCCTCGGCGATGACCAGTTTGGGAACACCGCCCGTCCGGTCGATCGCAAACTGGATCAAAACCCGTCCTCTGCGCCCCAATCGCGCGCTTTCTGGGATAATTGCCAGCCAATTGCGCCGAACTGCCGTCAAAACCTGGATTAAATACGGTTTAAAATCCACTCCCCGCGGATCGCTCAAAAGCTGCAAATTGCTCCCGATTCTTCCGGCCGAAGGCGAGTTGCTCAAATTGGGAATCGACGTCACGCTGTCGCCAACATCGCCGACGATCGTCCCTCCCGCACTCGGGTGGATCGATTGCGACGGGATCGGAACCTTAATCGGGTTCGGAGCCTCCACATGGATTGGCTGCGCCGAAACGCTTTCAAAAGCAAGCTTCGGTTTTTCTGGAGCCGGCGCGGGGACCGGCTGGGGTTGCTGCTGGACCGGTTGGGGCGCCGGAATGGGAGGAGGAGGCGGTGGGGCTGCTGCGGCCTGAATCTTAGGCTGCTCGATGATCGGAGCGGGAACGGGTTGCGCTGCCGCGCCCGGCGGCGGTTGGGGAGGGCGGAACTTCGGCGCTTGTCTCGCGCTTGCGCTATTCATGCTGCGAACATCCAGCTCGCGAGTAACTTTCCCTTTGTTTGGAGCCTTTTGCGTGGGTTCGTAGAACTTCGGGGCGACCAGATGAACGGCCTTCTTCACATCAGGCCGAAAATCAGGAGTTCGCCTGGTGACGGGCGGTCCCTGCGGAAATGTGAGGACGACCCCCAACATGATCACGTGAATTGCGATCGACCCCGCTGCATCGCGGAAAAATCGCCGCGCCGTTACCGGTTCGCGCCATTGGCGTAAGAGGTCGAGATCTTCCACTGGAGAGCCAGTGGTTTGAAGGGACATACTGAGAGCCAATCGTAACGACGCTGTTCAACCCGCTGAAGTTGCTAACCCGTTTCGTTATCCACGAGTTGCCAGAGCCGTCGCGACCTGCTGGCCGTGCTCTTCAATTTTAGCAAGAATTCCATAGGCCACGTCCAGCGCCCGGGACGCCTGCTCGCCCGTAACCCGAGGCTGTTCACGGGTTTGGACACAGCGAAAGAAATTCTCCAATTCCAGCCGCAGAGGCTCGTCCTTGGTGATGGTGAGCGGCGCAAAGCCGAGCTGCATCGGTGGAGTCACCCGGAATCGAACGGCATCTTGACGTGAATAATCGAGCGAAATGTACTCATGAGGCTGAAAAAGCCTCAATTTGCGTATCCTTTCGGTGGAAACACGGCTCGCTGTCAGATTGGCGATGCAGCCGCCGGGGAACTGCAATCGCACGTTGGCGATGTCGACTTTCGGCGAAAGAATGCTGATCCCCGCGGCCCGGATTTCATCCGGCATCTGCCCGACAAGCGACAGAACGATATCAATATCGTGGATCATCAGGTCAAGCACGACATCGACATCAAGGCTCCGCGGGCTAAACTCGCTCATGCGGTGAACTTCGAAGAACAACGGCGTTGAGATCACGGATTGGAGCGCCAGGACGGCCGGATTAAATCGTTCAAGATGACCGATTTGCAGGACCCGGCCGAGCCGGCGGGCGGTCTCAACCAGCCTCATTGCCGCCGAAGGCTCATGAGCGATCGGCTTTTCGACCAGCACGTCCAGTCCCTGCTCCATAAGCCGGCAACCGATATCGGCATGAGTGACGGTCGGCGTCGCAACGATCGCTGCATCGGCATCGATCTCTTCCAGCGATTTAAACACGCGACATCCCGGAGCGCTAGCGCGCTGTTCGTCGCAATCCAGCACCCCAGCCAGCTCGGCGTGTTCCGAATTCTGAATGACGCGAATATGATTCCGCCCGAACGCACCCGCGCCGACTACTGCGATTCTTGGTCTAGACACTTGTAGACCAAGCTAGCAAACCCTGATCAGCCGCGGCGCAGTTTTTCCCGCAAACCGCCCGGCGCGGGAGACGCAGCCAATCCGTTCCCAGTGAGTCTGGCGTGCCCGTGAAGATCAATGCGGAGTCGAGAGTCACGGTCCCATTCGATCGGAAGTTCGGGACAACACGTACTAGGCGAAAGTGTCCACTTGAGCTAGAGCTTTTACTCTAGTGGAATCAATAACAACCGCCGATTTAATAACACAATGCGTTCCGCGGTAGTAGCCCTGATGATTGGCGCAGGCTGCGTGTGTGCGCAGAGATACAATTTCAAGTTCTACGGTGAGGAAGAGGGGCTCCAGAACCTTGCGATTCAAGTAGTGCTCCAGGATCGCGCCGGGTTTCTTTGGGTCGGTACACAGAACGGGCTTTATCGCTACGATGGCGCGCGCTTCACAGGATTCGGGAAGAACGAGGGACTCCCGGGCGCTCGCATCGAAGCGCTGCATGAATCCATCGACGGCGCGCTTTGGGTCGGCACACGCACCGGGCTCGCTCGCCTGAAGGGCGACCGCTTTGAACCCGTGCCCATGGAAGGCGCCCAGAGTGTCGTCAGCCGCGAAGGAATCTCGTCCGACGTTTCGGGACGTCTCTATGTCGCCACCGAGCGCGGTCTGCTGACACGAAACGACGGACGGTTCCGCGCGATCGGTCCTCAGGTGGAAGCGGCCAGCGTATATGTCGATGCTTCAGGCATGGTCTGGTTCGGGTGTGGGACCGCGTTGTGCCAATCCGATGGCGAAGATGTTCGCCAAATCACCGACGGGCTGCCGGCGGAGCGGTGGGATGCGATCCTCGGCGACCTCGACGGCAATCTCTGGATCCGTAGCGAAAAATCTCTGTACGTGCGTATGGCCGGAACCAATCATTTTCAGGCTCGCAACGGAATCCCGGCGGCAACGAATACTTATCCGACGCTGGCGCTCGACCCCGCGGGGCGTCTGCTCGTTCCCTCCTTCCGCGGCCTGATGCGCGAGACGGAAAAGGGCTGGGAACTGATCGACGCGAAGGCCGGCCTTACAAGCAACGATGTTTCCGCCGTGATGCAGGATCGGGAAGGATCGATCTGGGTCGGACTGCTCGGCTCCGGACTTGCGCGCTGGCTCGGATACAACGAATGGCAAAGCTGGACAGACCGCGATGGATTGAGCCGCGAATCCATCTGGTCGATCGCGCGTGATGCGTCGGGACGTTTGTGGGTCGGCTCCCAGTTTGGCTTAAATTACTCGGACACGCGCGATGGGAAATTCGAATGGCGACAGCAGCCAATCGCGGGAGTCGAGATGATCCGCACGCTCGCCGCCGCTCCCGACGGGACGCTGTGGATTGGCGCCTCTCCGGGAGGATTGCTTCAGTTGAATCCGCGCACCGGCCAAACGCGGTCGTTCGGCGCCGCGGATGGCGTTGCCAGCAACAACGTCCGTCACGTCATGGTCGACAGCCAGGGCCATGTCTGGGCCTCGACTCGAAATGGCCTATTCCGCGGCAGCGCAACGCAGAGGTTCGAAGAGGTGATTCCGGAAGGAGCGCGCGGCGGCGATGTTTTTCACATGACGATGGCCGATAGCAAGGGCGATATCTGGGCAGCCGGCGTGCAGGGCCTCGCGCGACTGTCGAGTGGGCACTGGACTCGCTTTACCTCTCGCGACGGCCTGAAATCCGACGTCGTCGCGCACGTCGCCGAGGATACCGACGGCTCTCTCTGGATCGGCTATTACGACGCGTTCGGACTGACACACCTCACATTCCCGCGAGGTGAATTGAAGCTGGAACACTTCACCGCCGGCGGCGGATTGCGCTCCGACAAATCGATCTTTCTGTCCTTCGATTCCCGCGGATGGCTTTGGGCCGGATCCGATCACGGCGTCGATGTCTTCGATCGCATCCGCTGGCGGCATTACGGACGATCCGACGGCCTCATCTGGGACGACTGCAATAGCAATGCATTCCTCGCCGACGGCGACGGCGGCATCTGGATCGGCACCAGCCGTGGACTTTCCCGCTTCCGTCCACTCTCCACGCCGCCCGCGAGCGTCCCTCCGCCGGTCGTTTTCACGTCGGTGAAGTTCGGAGAGCAGCCTGTCGACCCCGCGGCAATCGCCGACATACCGTATCGCCTGAGTTCGATGCAGGTCCGTTTCGCGGCGCTCACCTTCGTGCAGGAGTCAAGCGTGCTGTTCCGCTATCGCCTGCTGGGCGTCCAGCGCGATTGGCTCGAAACCGCTCAGCGCGAGCTCAACTATCCGAATCTTCCCGCGGGCCAATACACTCTGGAGGTGCTCGCACGGAACGCGCAAGGAATGTGGAGCACCGAGCCTGCCAGGATCACATTTCAAGTCCAGCCTCCATGGTGGATGATGTGGTGGTTCCGAATCGCGGCGGTCCTCGCCGTCCTGGCCATGGGGCGCTTGATGTGGCAGCGCCGGACGTATCGGCTGGAAGCCGAACGCACTCGCCTTGAAGCGGCGGTCGCTGAGCGCACACGCGAGCTGTCGCTTGAAAAACAGCGCGTTCTCGAAGAGAAAGCCCGCACCGAACAACAGAATCGCGAGATCGAGCGCCTGCTGAAGGAAGCTCAGGAGGCTAGCCGGTCGAAAAGTGAGTTCCTGGCCAACATGAGCCACGAAATCCGCACGCCGATGAACGGCGTGATCGGAATGACGGATCTGGTGCTTTCGACCGCGCTCACCAAGGATCAGCGCGAGCATCTCGAAACCGCGCGCCTGTCCGCAACTTCTCTGCTCACGATTATCAACGACGTGCTCGATTTCTCGAAGATCGAGGCGGGCCGCATGGAGCTGAGCCCGATCGAATTTTCGCTGCGCGAATGCGTGGCCAAGACCGCGCGGATTTTTTCCGTCGACGCGTCAAGAAAGAGACTCAAGCTCGAGATGCAGTTCGACGATCGTGTGCCCGACAGGCTGGTCGGCGATCCCGACCGTTTGCGCCAGGTGCTGCTCAATCTGGTAGGCAACGCGATCAAGTTTACCGAAACAGGCGGCGTGACCGTCGCCGTGACATGCGATCGCGACGGCAACGAAGCGCTGGTCCACTTTGCCGTGCGCGACACGGGCATTGGAATTCCCCCCGATAAGCAGACCTTGATTTTCGAAGCATTCCGCCAGGCCGACGGATCGACGACACGCAAATACGGCGGCACCGGCCTCGGCCTTGCGATCTCGCTGCGGCTTGTGAAAATGATGGGCGGCGATATTCGCGTCCAAAGTGAATCAGGGCATGGGAGCACGTTCCACTTCACGGCCCGTTTCGGCGTGGTCCCGGATTCCGATGAGGACAAGCCAACCGATACGCTGAGCTTGCAGAATATGGTAGCGGCCGTCGGAACCAGCGCTTCGGCTCCTTCGACGGAGTTGTATGTGCTGCTTGCGGAAGACAACGTTGTGAATCAGCGTGTCGCGATGCGCGTGCTGGAAAAGCGCGGGCACAAGGTGACTCTCGCCACAACCGGCCGCGAAGCCTACGAATGGTTTACACGCGAGCGCTTCGATCTGATCCTGATGGATGTTCAGATGCCCGATATGGATGGAATTGAGGCGACGGCCGCGATTCGCAAGCTCGAAAAACATACCGGAGGATATACTCCGATCGTCGCGCTGACGGCGCACACGATGAAGGGCGATCGCGAGCGCTGCATTGAAGCCGGCATGGACGGGTACATCAACAAACCGTTCGAGGCCGCCAAGCTGCTCGAAGTTGTGGAAGCGATCGCCGCGCAAACCCGAAGCTAGGAATTATAGGCGCGCACCGCGCCGGGACGAAACAGAGCCGCGCCCTCGTTTGACAGCAGCGCCCACAGCCCGTAAATCCCGAGCGCAGTATGAAACGGGAATCCGGGCAGTTCAAGCACCGAGATGATGATCATCAAAATCCGCGCCCAAGGCTGGAACGAGAGCAGCCCGATTCCGGCGATCAACTGAGGCACGGAAAACACCAGCACGACAATCGTAACCACGGCGCCGATCAGGGAAAGAACACCGCCCGCAAGATACCCGTCGCCGGAATCCGTGAAATCGACGAAGTGCGCCAGCCCTCCGAAAAACAACATCGCGATCAATGCGGCTGCTAAGCCTAGTCCGCCGAAGATGATGTGCAAGACCGCGACCACCTTCACATGCTGCTGCATGGCTTTGGCTCCCAGCCACAGTATACGCAACTGATCGGGCTGAGGTTCGGATTGGAGATTCCCCTCTGATGGTATTCCGATCCATAGCCCTCTCGGGAGGCGGGAAAGTCCATGAAACAACTCGACGGGGCAGTCAGCGGCAGAGCCGCCGCGCAATCTTCACCGAAAGATCCTTGGCCCTGAGCACCTCGACGGGCGTACCAATGCTGGCCGGGCCGGGAAAGTCGCTCCAGACCGCCACCCACTGCGTGCACGAGGAAGCCTGATCCACCAGCGTGGACCGGTCGAGACGGGAGTGAATCAACATTCGTTGATAGTCCGGCGGCGACATGTCGGCGGTCTCCGCCAGGTTCCGCACAGCGGCCTGGTAGCGGGATTCGCCTCCGGTTTCTCTCGCGCGTTGCAGATAAAAATCAAACAGCTCGCGATCCCATGGCGGCGCAAGAACCAGCGCGCGCTCGCCGGGCTGAAGTTCACGATCGAAGAACTTCGCCAGGCGATAGCTCAGCTCGAGCCTGGGATCGGAATTCTCGCGAGCGACGTATTGATAGGCGCCCCAAATCCCGAACGCAATCGCGATGATTGCAACCGCGGATCGATATCGCGTCAAATGTTCAAGCGCAATCGCAGCGAGAAACACGACCGCGGCCATCCAGAAATGGGCTTCTCGCGATGCAATGCGTCGGGTCGGGTCGGGTAGAACTCCGTGGGCGGAAAACAGTACCGCGACGGTGAAAAGAATGAAGAATGCGAGCATCGCCAGCAGCGTGGTGAACCGGGCGTCCATCTGCGGCTTCCCGATGCCGGCGCCAAGTTCTTTCCATGGGAAATACCACAAGCCAGCCGCCGCCAGTACGAGCACAATAATCGGCGTGAACTTCGCCGTGATGTAGCCCAGGTATACCCATCGCATCATTCTGGCTGGCTCGAAAGTCGATTCGATAACGTACGATCCTTCGGGCGCAAGGCCGCGCCGGAAAATCATCCACGCAACCGGAGCCCATCCGAACAGCGCGATTCCCGCGACGCTTCGCCGCCGAAGTAAGTATGCCCCGGCGAGCACCGGAGCGGCGATCCATGCCTCGTAGCGCGTGATGCATCCCAAAGCCAGCCAGATCGAAGCCGATCCGAATTTCTCGGCATAGAAATAGTGGAAGGCGAACAGCACGCACACGAGCATCAGCGATTCCTGATAAGGAACAATCGAGTGCGCCGCGACCATCGGTTCGGCGCTCATGATCAGGCCGCCGAAAAAAGCCACCCGCTCATCAAAGAAATCACGAGCAAGCAAATAGAATGCAACCCCAACCAGAGCTCCAATGGCCGCCATCGCGATCATCACAGCCATATAGTTCTGAGTCAGCCTCGAAACAGCGGCCACAACGATTTGCACAAGCGGAAGATGGTGGCTGACCAGGATCCGGTCGCGATGGAGCATCCTCCCCATCGGGTCGCCCCCGAAGATGACCGGGAAGCGGGCAATCAAGCCGAGCCGTAAAGCCAATCCTGCGAAGAAGATCGTGGCGGCTCGCATTCTTTTTCAATCGTACTCCAAAAAGTAGCCGCAAGAATTCTCTCAAGATACTTGACAACAAACTGCTCATATTTTATGATGTCAATGAAAGTAGATTTTACCAGGAGATTCAATTCCAATGTCTGTGATTCGCTATACCCCTTTCGATTTTGAGACCTTCCCTGCCGGACTTCGCCTGTTCCAGGACAGTGTCAATCGGCTCTTTGCCGAGCCAAACAGCCGTCCCTGGGTGCCGCCGGTGGATATCAAGGAAACCGAGAACGAGCTGATTCTAAAGGCGGATATCCCAGACGTCGAACTAAAAGACATCGATGTTCGCCTGGAAAACGGCAATGTGACCATCCGTGGCGAACGCAAGTTCGAGAAATCCGACGACAAGGGCGGCTGGCATCGCGTCGAGCGCTCGTTCGGAACCTTCGAGCGCGTCTTCTCACTCCCGGACACGGTGGATCCGGAAGCGGTGAAGGCCGATTACAAGAACGGAACGCTCACGCTGACGCTTCCTAAGAAGGAGATCGCGAAGCCGCGGCAGATCAAAGTGGAAGTCAGCAACAACTAAGAGCTTTGAAACCCGGAGGGCGAGTCCGATTACCGGCTCGCCCTCGTCTATTTAAGTGGGACACTGAAGTTATGAACGGGCTAAAAACAGCACTACTTTTGGGCCTTCTCAGCGGAATTCTGCTGCTTGGCGGTGAGGCGCTCGGCGGGACACGCGGGTTGCAGACCGGCCTCATCGTCGCGATCGGGATGAACTTCTTCAGCTACTTCTTTTCCGACAAGCTGGCTCTGATGATGTATCGCGCCGAACCCGTGACGCCGCAGCAGAATCCCGATGTTTACGCACGCGTTTTTCCGCTCGTGCACAATTTGACCCAGCGAATGGGGCTGCCAATGCCGAAGTTGTGGCTAATTCCCGAGGATTCTCCCAACGCGTTCGCCACCGGCCGGAATCCAAATCATGGCTCCGTCGCGTTCACAGCAGGCATTTTGCGCACGATGAACGATCGCGAACTGGAGGGTGTTGTCGCCCACGAACTGGGGCATGTGCTGCACCGCGACATTCTGATCAGCTCGGTGGCCGCGACCATCGCGTCCGCGATCACTTTTGTCGCGCGCATGGCGATGTGGTTCGGCCCCCGGAGCGACCGCGATGACGAACGCGGCAGCGCCTGGGGCGGACTGCTGATGCTGATCGTCGCGCCCCTCGCCGCCGCGCTTATCCAGATGGCGATTTCGCGCACGCGAGAATTCAGCGCGGACGAAGCATCGGCGAAATTCACAGGCAACCCGGATTACCTGATCAGCGCTCTCCGCAAACTGGAAATGGGGGTCGCGCGCGATCCGATGACCGATGCGAGCCTGTCCACCGCGCACATGTTCATCCTGAACCCGTTTGGCCGCGGCGGATTGATGCGCATGTTTTCGACGCACCCCTCAACCCAGGAGCGGATCGCTCGTCTTGAGGCGATGCGCGGAGCCCCCGTCCACTGACTCAGCGCCACCAGGTCGTCGACGACCGCCTTTGGGGCGGTGGAATTTTCGTAAACAGGTTATCGGCCATTGCCTGGAGCTGACGTACGCGCTCCGTTCTCCAGCGGATCACCTTCTGCAACTCCATCACCCGCAGCCGGGTCGTTTCCAGGTCGCGATTTAGAATCGAAGCCGCATCCGATTCCTGCACCAGGCATCGCGCGATTTCTGCCGATTTCTTCCCCGCCAGCCGCACCACGACGTCAGCCGTCTCGGCTTCATAAGTCACGCCCGATAAACGCGAAGACACGAACAGGGCTGTCCGTCTCGTTCCATCTTCGATGTTGAGGCTCGCGCCCGTGGCGCCGCGATCCCAACGGATGCGGATTTGTGGTCCTTCCCGCCGGACGGTCAGGCCCAGCGCCGGAGGGGAAGGCTCGGAAAGCTTCTGTCCGGCCGCGATTGTGAAGTAAAACAGCACCACACCCGCCACAAATGCTAACGGCTGCATCCAGTCGTGCGGGAGAACATTTTGGTGAATGGCAGCGGTGCCCATGCAGCCACCTCCTCGGGACGCGAACGGAGAAAGACAACAGCCTATTCCGGTGAGGAGCAGCAATCCCTCCACCAAAACGGATTCTCAATCGATTACGAGAGTTTTCCCTGGGAAGGTAAGTACGTGGGAGCTCAAAAGTGGAATGCAGATCGCCTGATTCGCCTAGCTCCGGCGATCTTTTGCGGACATCAATTCTTCGATGTTGATCAACTCCGTCGGATAGTTACCCGTATAGCAGGCGTAACAATAGTCGTGGCGATCGTCTCCGACCGCTTCGCGCAATCCGCTGAGCGATAGATAACCGAGCGAATCCGCTTCGACGAATCGGCGGATTTCCTCCACGGTGTTATTCGCCGCGATCAGTTCCGCGACACTTGGCGTGTCCACCCCGTAGAAACACGGCGACTTGGTGGGAGGGCAGGAAATACGAAGATGAACTTCCCGCGCGCCGGCATTACGAACCATGCGAACGATTTTTCGGCTGGTGGTGCCGCGGACGACCGAATCGTCAACCAGAATCACCCGCTTGCCCTCGAGAAGATGCCGGATGGGATTTAGCTTCAATTTGACGCCAAAATCGCGAATCGCTTGAGACGGTTCGATGAATGTTCGCCCGACATAGTGGTTGCGAATCAGCGCCTGACGGAACGGGATATTCGCCTCGGCCGCATATCCCAGCGCCGCGGCAACCCCGGAATCAGGAACGGGAACGACGACATCGGCATCCACCGGGTGCTCGCGGGCCAGTAAACGGCCCAGCAGCTCGCGAGACTGCTGCACCGGACGGCCAAAGACAATCGAATCGGGACGCGAAAAATAGACATGCTCGAAAACGCAGTGAGCGTTTTCGCGGACCGGGGCGTAACGCTCCCGCGTGATGCCTTCCGGCCCCGCGATGACCATCTCGCCCGGCTCCACTTCGCCAAGATAAACGGCATTAATCAGATCAAAAGCACACGTTTCCGACGCAAAAACGTAACAGGTTCGCCCCCCTGACAGCTCCATCTGGCCGAATGCAAGCGGCCGGAACCCCTGTGGATCGCGCGCGACCAGAATTCGATCTTCGGCCAGAAAAACCAGCGAAAACGCCCCCTGAAGCTGCAATAATGCTTCACGAAGCGCACCGGCAAGCGTCCGCTCCCGCGACCGGGCGACAAGGTGGAGAATGACCTCGGTATCGGACGATGCCTGGAAAATCGAGCCTTCGCGCTCCAGTTCGCGCCGCAGCTCAGCGGCATTGGTGATGTTGCCGTTGTGGGCAACCGCGATCTTTCCTTTGTTGCAGGCGACCGAAAATGGCTGCGCGTTCAGCAGAACGGTATCGCCCGCGGTGGAATAGCGTGTATGTCCAATGGCATGATCGCCGGGAAGGCTGCCGAGAACTTCCGGAGTAAAAATATCGGCAACGTGACCCATCGCTTTGTGGCAATGGATCTGGCGCCCGTCGCTCGAGCAGATTCCGGCGCTTTCCTGGCCGCGATGTTGCAAGGCGTAAAGACCCAGATACGACAGATTTGCTGCTTCAGGATGGCCGTAGATGGCGACTACGCCGCATTCGTCGTGGAATTTATCAAACATGCGCAGCAGCTAGTTGATTTTCAAGGGCGTTTTCGCGGACGTCACGAAGCTGCTCGATCGGAAGGTCAATCCAGTTCATCGAACCGTTGCCAATCTGCAACCGCTCCTTCATTGTAACGCCGATGCGTGCAGCCTCGACATTGTGCCTGGCTGCGATTCGTTCGACTTCTTGCGGCTGAGTGGTTGATATCAAAATGCGCGATGGACCTTCGTGAAACAACGCCAGCTCAGGACGGAGATCGGTTTCGACTTCAATGGATGCGCCTATACCTCCCGAGGACGATTCCGCCAGAGCCACCCCCAAGCCGCCATCGCCGAGGTCGTGAGCAGATTCGGCGAAACCGCCGTTGACGACTTCCCGGATCGCGGATTGGACGCGTTTTTCGTAGTCGAGATCGAGCGCGGGCGGCAGTCCCCACATTTCGTTGAGGACGACTTTGGCGTATTGGGTTCCGCCAAATCGTGTCTCGTCGCTCGCGCCCAGGCCGCCGACAAGCATAACGGTGCGCGCTTCCTCTTTGAACGGGATCGTGGTTGGCTGCCTGGTTTTCATCAGACCGACGATGCCCATCACCGGCGTCGGCCAGATTGCTTCGCCGAGAGTCTCGTTATAGAGGCTCACGTTGCCGCCGGTGATCGGAGTTTCGAAGTGGCGGCAGGCTTCAGCCATGCCTTCGATCGCCTCGACGAGCTGCGCCATGATCTCGGGCCGTTCCGGGTTTCCGAAGTTGAGGTTGTTTGTCGCTGCGACCGGCAACGCGCCGACCGTGGACAGATTCCGGCAGCATTCGGCGACGATCAGCATCGCTCCTTCGCGAGGCGAAAGCGAACAGTACCGCCCGCTACCGTCGAGCGCCATGGCGACGCTGGTATCCGTGTCCTTGATTCGAACGATCGCCGCATCACCGCCCGGACCGGCAACCGTGTTCGTGCGAACTGTATAGTCGTACTGCTGATAGATCCAGCGCTTCGAACACACATCCCCCGACGCGAGCAGCTTTAGAAGATCGTCGTTCAAATCGCGGCTCGAAAATACGGGGACCTCCATCGGCGCGGAACGGTACGGCCGAGCGTTGTGCGGACGATCGTAGAGCGGAGCCTCATCGGCCAGCTCACGATTCGGAATTTCGGCGACGACCTTGCCCCCATCTTTCACGATCAGCAGCCCGGTATCGGTCACGCTCCCGATGGTAACCGCGTCGAGTCCCCATTTGCGGAAAACCCGGAAAACTTCGTCCTCTCGGCCTTTCTCGGCAACGATCAGCATGCGTTCCTGCGATTCGGAGAGCATGATTTCGTACGGGGTCATGCCGGTTTCGCGCTGCGGCACAAGCGCCAGGTCGATTTCGATCCCCGTTCCTGCGCGGCTGCCCATTTCGCAGGTCGAGCACGTCAGCCCGGCGGCGCCCATGTCCTGAATCCCCACGATCGCTCCGGTTTTCATCGCCTCCAGGCATGCTTCGAGCAGCAGCTTTTCCATGAAAGGATCGCCGACCTGAACATTGGGCCGCTTCTGCTTCGATTCTTCCGTAAACTCGGCCGATGCCATCGATGCCCCGTGGATGCCATCGCGTCCGGTCTTGGCGCCCACATAGATCACGGGATTGCCGACGCCAGTGGCTCGGCCGTAGAAGATTTCATCGTGACGGAAAACACCAAGCGCGAATACATTCACGAGGGGATTCCCGTTGTAGCACGGCTCGAAAACGCACTCGCCGCCGACGGTGGGAACCCCGAAGCAGTTTCCGTAATGCGCGATGCCGCTGACGACGCCTTCGAGAATCCGCCGGTTGCGGGGCTCGGTCAGAGGTCCGAACCGCAGCGCGTCCATCACCGCGATGGGACGCGCGCCCATGGTGAAAATGTCGCGAAGAATACCCCCGACGCCTGTCGCCGCGCCCTGGAATGGTTCGATAAAGCTGGGGTGGTTATGCGATTCGATTTTGAAGGCTATTGCCTGACCGTCCCCGATATCGATAATTCCGGCGTTTTCACCGGGGCCTTGCAGAACCCGCGGACCCTTGGTCGGCAGCTTTTTCAGGTGCAGGCGCGAGCTTTTGTAGGAGCAGTGCTCGCTCCACATGACCTCAAAGATTCCGAGTTCGGTCTGCGTCGGTTCGCGCTTGAGGATTTGCCGGACTTTGTCGAGTTCGAATGAAGTGAGTGCACTCATGCCGTGACAAGCGAGCGCTGCGCACCACTTAAGATCAGGCTCGCCAGAATGACGCGGCCATCTTCGGAGCCCATCAAGGCGTCGGCGGCGCGCTCGGGATGCGGCATCAGGCCCATCACATTGCGGCGCTCGCTGCAAATTCCGGCAATGTCGCGCAACGCCCCGTTGGGATTGTCCATGTAACGCAGCACCACGCGGTCCTCTTTTTCAAGCAGGTCCAGCGTGCGCTGATCGGCGAAATAGCAGCCTTCACCGTGAGCGACCGGAAGGCTGAGCAATTGGCCCGGCTTGGCGGCCGCCGTGAACGGAGTATTTGCCGTTTCGACCCGCACGGTAACGTTGCGGCAGACGAATTTCAGATCCCGATTGCGAAGAAGAGCGCCTGGAAGCAGCCCGCTCTCGCAGAGAATCTGGAATCCGTTGCAGATGCCCAGAACGAGCCCGCCCTCATCGGCGAACTTACGGATAGCGCCCATTACGGGTGAAAACTTCGCGATCGCCCCGCAGCGGAGATAGTCGCCGTAGGAAAACCCCCCGGGCAGGATCACCGCGTCAGCGTTTCCTACAGACGGCGAATCGTGCCATATGAATTCAGCCTGCTGGCCCAGATTGTGAGTGAGGGCGTACCAGGCGTCGTGGTCGCAATTGCTACCCGGGAAAACGACAACGCCGAATCGCATGGGGAAACCTCAGTTTAGCAGGAGCCGTGCCCGCGGCGCAGGCGGAAAGTCCTTATATCCAAAAATGGATATGCCGGGGAATAGGACTACAAGGTATAATCCTCCTAGGCCGCTTGAAGGACCAGCGCAGTGGCATCGCGCAAGAACCCAGAATCCAGCCCGGAACAGAACATCGCCCAGGCGGCTGAAAAGGCAAGTCTCGTCATTCGCGGGCTTCAATCCCGCCTCCGGCAGCGTCCAGCCGACCCCGTCGAGGAGACCAGAGAGCAGTTGGAACAGCAACTTCAGCAGTATTTTGCCCGAAATGCGCCGCAAGATGGGCCTCTTGGCGATCTCCGGCGCCGTGTCGTCGACGGCGTCGCCGAGCGCATCTTCCGCCAATGGGAACATGGTAATGCACTCGAAACTGAAGTTGTGAATCGGTTGATCGATCTCATCGCCCAGCGCCTGGCGCGTTGACGCCTCGCGCGATTTACACTACTTAATACCCCCAGATCAGTCGATTACTGCTTTTGAGAATGGATCATCACTACATTGATGAGCATTCGGTCGCCCAGCGCTATATCGATAACGCGCTCACGCCTGAAGCTCGCGTGGCGTTTGAGACTCACTTGGTCGATTGCCAGGAATGCACCGATCGTGTGCTGCTGGCGGGAATGTTTCAGGCGCGGCAGCCGGATCCGTTGCCTCTTCGGGTGAAACTTGCGGCGCGCCTCAAACCGTGGCAAATGATCGCCATTTTTGCGATCATTATCCTGCTTCTGGTGGCGGTTCCAGCGATTCTGATTCCCGTCTGGCTCCGCCTGATTCGTTGAGCGTCGCAGAAGCCGCTGGCCACTTCCGATAAACTTGTAGTCTATGGGTTCCGCCGCATCTTCCCCGGATTCAATGGCTTACCTGCTGCAAGCGGTGGTGGGCATCGCCATTGGCTCCATCATCGGGCTGCTCGTCATTTTAGTGACCAAGAAAACCACGTTCCTTCTGGTGGACGCAATTCTTGGCGCGGCAGGATTTGTGGGTGGAGCGATAGCGGCGGCGAAAATTCCCTACAAGATGAATACAGTGAGTCAGCGGATTGGAGATACGATCGTCACCACGACATCGCGTCATTATCAGCACCCGTATCGCGCTGCTTTGCTCCTCGCGGTGTTATTGCCTGTGCTGTTTGAAGCGTATCGACTGAAGGTTCATCCTCTCTTGAAGCGATCGTCGATTTCGACCTGATATCCGCTGGCCAGGCGATTGGATTCTTTCGCCATGCCGACCACCGCCATCAGTTCGGCCAATTGCGCGTCAGTCATTCCGGCCTTTTGCGCGGCGGCAGTGTGAGAGGCGATGCAATACCCGCACTGATTCGTCGCGCTGACCGCCAGATAGATCATTTCCTTCGTGAGAGCATCGAGGGCGCCCGGCGCCATGATCTGCTTTATCGATTCCCAGGTTCGGCGGAGCGTCTTGGGGTCGTGGGCGAGCGCTTTCCAGAAATTATTGATCCAATCCGTATTGCGGGTCGCCATGATGTCGTCATAGACCGCGCGTACTTCGGCGCTGGCGTCTTTATATTCGATCAGTCCGAGAGTGGCCATAGGAGATTTCAGTGACGGAAGATATTTACGAGTTCGATGATGAGGATCGCCACGACCATCGCTTCTAGAACGAACGCGCGCGCTTGATGAAACTCGTTCACCATGAACTCGTAGAGTTCGCCCGCGGTTCGCAGCTTTTCTTCCACCAAATAGCGATTTTCGCTCACGCCGATGCGGTCGGCGGCAGTCCGGTAGAGCCGCGCGTAGAAACGATCGCCCAGGAATTTAATGGCGTAGTCGGCGCGCTCGGTGAGCTCGGTGACATCGAGCCGGATCGTGTTCAGCCACTCGGCTTCCCCGGCGAGTTTCCACCGGCGAAACCAACCGCGCTTCTTTTCGAGCGTACGATAAACCCGTGCCAGGACCTCAGTCAGCACGACATCGTAGTGCCGGAATTCCAGTAACTGGCTGTTGGCGTATTCGAGGATTTGAATTACCGGAACCGCGCCCGCGGCTGAATCATAAATGAGTGCGGAATCCCAGCTTGTGACCACGAGATCGTACGGATAGTAGGACATCGCGGAACGCAAAACGCGCTCGCGTTCGGCTTCCGATACGGGCGACGTCTCTCCAAGAACGATTTGCGCGATCTGATCGCCGCGTGTCTCGGTCAGCGCGAAGGACGTGAGCGGACGCCCTTCGCGATCCGGAGCTTCACGAATCTGAGTGATCCTGTAGTCTTCTCGCAGCCATGCCGGATACGCCTGGTCGAGGCAGGGACGCGCGCGCTCCAGATGTGCTTTGAGGAGGTCGGATGCACAGCGCTCGGCCTCAAGGGAATCGATCCAGCGCGAGGAAAGCATCGCCAGATCGTCCCAACTACCCGAGAATTCAGTTCTGAGTTCGACGCTGATGACGCCGTAGTCGAAGTACTTCAGCCGGCACTGAAATTTTTCGCCGCTCGAGGTTTCGACCGTCCCGGCATTCTCGATTACCGGAGGCCGTTCGAACCGGACATAGTCGGAAGCCGTGTGCTTAACCGCGGGCTCGCCTCCGGACGCGGCTCCGAGAATTCCTCGCAACTGATCGAGGCGGATCTGCTCGGCGATGTCGAACAGAATAAGGACCCAAAATGATCCACTGACGGTCACGGCCCCAGCATATCCTGACGGCCGGCGATCCGGCTGCTATCGTAAGGACTTGTTTACTTTCTCCTGGTATTCCGCTGCTTTGGCCATCACGGCGGGTACATCGAGCGTGAGCATCTTTCGGCCGCGCACCACGGGCCGGCCGTTGACCATCACGTCAGACACGTCGGAGGCCTTGAGCGCGTACACGAGCTGGGAATAGACGTTGTACATCGGCACGGCGTGCGGGGCGTCGAGCTGAATGGCGATTACGTCCGCCCGCTTGCCTTTCTCGATCGACCCGATCATCTTCTCCAGTCCGATCGCCCGCGCGCCGGTGATGGTGGCCATCGCGAAGACCTGTTCGGCGGGGAGCGCGCGCGGATCGCCTGTCGAGACTTTCTGGAGTTTCGCGGCGAGATCCATCTCTTCCATCAGATCGACGTCATTGTTCGACCCCGCGACGCCGTCGGTGCCGAGGCCCATCGGAATTCCCAGATTTAGAATTTTCACCACCGGCGCGATGCCGCTTGCGAGTTTCATATTGCTCGACGGATTGTGGGCCAAACCCACTCCCCGCGCTTTGATGATCTTCAGATCCGAGTCGTCAAGCCAGACGCCATGTGCCGCGATGGTCCAGCCCTTGAGCACGCCCAGCGAATCGAGCGCCCCCGTCGGCGTTGCTTTTCGCTTCGTGAGCGTCTCATCGTTTTCGGTTTTCGTCTCCGAAAGATGAATGACCAGCGGCTTGCGATAACGATCGGCCATGCCGCGCGCGGCTTTGAGGGTTTCATCCGAATTGGTGAAAATCGCGTGCGGCGCGATGGCGGGAACGATCAGCGGATCGTTTGCGAAGGCTTTGAAGAATTTCTCCGTGGCCGCGATGGATGCCTGCGGAGTCTTGTAATCGGGCGCCGGGAACCCGATGATGGTTTGGCCGAGTATTCCGCGCAAGCCGGCCTCTTTTGTCGTCTGCGCGATTGTGTCCTCGAAGTAATACATATCGACGTAGGTCGTTGTTCCCGAAAGAGCCATTTCGAGGCACGCGAGCCGCGTTCCCCAGCGGACGAACTCTGCGTCGACATTTTTCGCTTCGGCCGGGAAGATGTATTTCTCCAGCCATTCCTGGAGCTTCAAATCGTCCGCGATGCCGCGAAAAAGCGACATCGGCGCGTGCGTGTGGCTGTTGATCAGGCCGGGCGTGAGGATTGCATCCGGCCGGTCGAGCCGCTGCTTCGGCTGCCACGCTTTATCGATCGCTTCGCGCGGACCGACGTCGGCAATGTGATCGCCGACAATGGCGACTGCCCCATTCTCGATGACGCGCCGCTGCGCGTCCATGGTGACAACGTAACGAGCGCTCAGAACCCAGTCCGCGGGAGCGGCGCACACGATCGCCGCCGCGAGAACAGCACTAAAGAAAATTCGCATCGAATGGCCTCGGGAACAGGTCTTTAAGCCGCATGGATTCGCTCGCGCCGCGCGGGTTTACCAGAAGAACCTCGATTTCGCCGCAGAATTCCCACAAGATCTGGCGGCATGCTCCGCACGGCGGCGTCAGTTGATCGGTGTCCGCGGCAATTGCGATTCGAATGAACTGGCGTGCTCCTTCCGAAATCGCTTTGAATACAGCGACGCGCTCTGCGCAGATGGTCAGGCCGTAAGTGGCGTTCTCAACGTTGCATCCGGTGTGGATCCGGCCTAAAGAGTCCTCAAGCGCGGCGCCGACGCGGAATTTCGAAAACGGCGCGAACGCGTGCTCGCGAGCCGCTACCGCGATTTCACCCAAATTGTTCATGGTTTTCTGCGCAGCATCTCCTGGGTAACACAGGGGTTCGAGGGCGCGCAACATACCCGTTGGGCAGTCTCGCGATGACCCTGATCGCAATACGCATTACGGCAATCGGCGACGTTGACGAACCCCGCGGCGTCGTATTTTGTTGCCGCGATCGCCCGTTGGTTACGACCCGGAGTTCAGTGAGAAGGGTATAGAGATCTGCGCAACAGCTCGAACGGGCTTGCCGTCGCGTTCGAACGGATAAAATACCCATTTCTTCGCTGCTTGAAGGGCCGCGGGGGCGAGCAGCGGGTGGCCGCTGACGAGATGCGCGCCCTGCACATGACCATCGACGCCGATCATGACCGTAACCTTCACAATCCCTTCGACTCCTGCATCCCGGGCATCGGGCGGATACGGCGGCATGACTTTCCGAACGATTTTGTCTTCCGGCACTGAATCGATACGGACGATCCCGTCGGCCGCAGCCATCGCAATCGCGGTCGCCGCAAGCACCGCCGCGAGTTTTCTAGACGTCATAAATAAATGATAGCGGACGGGGTCTGTGCGCTGACGCGCGGCTCTGCGGCGAATCGGTTACGCGAATAAATCTCCTGAAAGATACTTCAGTCCGGTATCGACGGCAACCGTGGCCACGGTCGATCCCGGGCCCAATTCGCGGGCGAGGTCGATCGCGGCAACGACGTTTAGGCCGCTCGAAGTTCCTGCGAGAATTCCTTCTTCCTTCGCCAGCCGGCGAGCCATGGCGCGGGCCGCCTCCTCATCGATCGCGCGGGCTTCATCGAAATCCCCGCGGGTCAGAGTGGATGGCCAGAATCCGACGCCGATTCCTTCGACGCGGTGCGGTCCGGCCTTTCCGGTCGTGATGAACGGCGAACCTGCGGGCTCCAGGGCGACGATTCGCGCCGGGCATCCGCCGCCTCGAAGCGCGCGCGAAACACCGACCAGCATTCCTCCGCTGCCGACGGCTCCACAGAATGCAGAGATGTTTCCATCGAGCTGCTGGAGAAGCTCCTCGCCGATCTTGCGGTATCCAACGATCGTATCGCGATTGTTGAGTTGATCTGTGTAGAATGTGTCCGGCTGCCCGGCGCGTTTCTTGATTTCCTCCTTGAAGCGATCGAACAGGCCCGGAGTGATCTTACCGCCTTCACTCGGGATGATGGTCACGTCGCCGCCGAAGGCACGCATGGTCAGGATCTTCTCCTGCGCGAACGCGTCGGAGGACAGCGGCTCGAAGCGATATCCCTTTGCCGCGCAGACCATCGCAAGTGAAGATCCCGTGCTGCCCCCGGTGTATTCGATGACGCGCATTCCCGGCCGCAGGTCGCCACGCTTCTCGGCTTCTTCGATCATCGCGAGCGCCATGCGGTCCTTATAAGAGCCTGTGGGGTTGTAGAACTCGAGTTTCACCACGACATCGCCGCAGCCCCGTGGAACCACCTTTTGCAGCTTCACGACAGGCGTGTTGCCGATCGCATCCAGAACAGAACCGGTCATGTTTTTCCTCCGCGGAATCCTCAGTATAGCGGGCCATCTTTCGAGGACACGCCGGCCCATGTGTTACGCTCGTGCCGTTATGCCGAAACGCAGCGCGGGATTGCTGATGTTTCGCCGCCGCGGTCCCGTTTTGGAGGTTTTCCTGGCGCATCCCGGCGGCCCCTTCTGGGCAAAGAAAGATGCCTGGACCATCCCGAAAGGCGAGTACGATGACGGCGAAGATCCGCTCGATGCAGCCCGCCGGGAATTCGAAGAGGAAACCGGGTTCTCGCCGCAGGGACCGTTCATCGAACTCGGCCAGATCCGCCAGCCGAGCGGAAAAATCGTAACGGCGTGGGCATTCGAGGGAGACTGCGATCCCGCCCTTCTCCGCAGCAACACATGCCTGATCGAGTGGCCGAAAAACTCGGGGCGGCAGATCGAGATTCCTGAGGTGGACCGCGGCGCCTGGTTTTCGATCGAGCAAGCGCGGCCGCGTATGTTTAAAGGACAGGCTGCGTTGCTTGACCGCCTGCTCGCCCGCATCCAGGTATCATGATTACGTCCGACCAGGAGGCTGCCCATGGCGCTGCAAGTCCGGACCGTAGAGTACTTCTACACTCGGGTCGAAGACGAGTTCACCAAAGCCTACGAGCTGCTTGCCAAACTTGCTTCCGAAGAGATCAACCTTCTGGCGTTCAGCGCAGTTCCATTCGGTCCGAATCGCGTCGAATTGACGATTTTTCCCGACCGCGCCGAACAATTAACCGAACTTGCCAGGCGCCTTGGATGGAATCTCACCGGACCTTATCATGCATGCCTGATTCAAGGCGACGATCACCTTGGGGCGCTCGCGGAAATCCAGAAGACATTGATCGACGCCGGCGTCAGCATTTACGCGTCGAGCGGAGTAACCGACGGAGCGGGACACTACGGATATGTGATCTACCTGAAAGAAGGCGATCACGTTATCGCCGCCCGCGTCTTGGGCGGTTGAAATTCTCGCTGTGACAACGTTGACAACAACTGTTCAACTGGTCTATTGTTTGTGCGATACTGCCGAGGGTTTCGGCTCGGGATTGGGGAAAACATGTGTCAGAGTGAGCGACTCGGGATAATCATCCGGATGCTCGATCCGGAGGATTACCGCTACATTCGGGCGTACGATTTTCGGATCGAGTCACGGCTTCGTCGAAAACGAATGACCATATATCGGTGTGCGCTCAAAAAACTCGCCGCCGAGGTGTGGGAATCTTATCAGGTCCGCTTATCCGATATGAACGCGGCAGGCTGCTGGGTCGCATACCCGAGGCTCGCGCTGAGCACTGCTTCGATGTTCAATTCGCTGGTGAAGCTGTGGATGGCCAGTGTTCTGTTTGGCTTCCGCCTTCCGGTGGCTGTGAATCTCGCGGCCCAGCGAGATCGTCTTCAGCGCTTCCTCAGCGGCGAACGGCCTTCCGGAGAACTTCCTCGCTTGACCGCCTGAGTTCGTTCTCAGCGCGTTCGTGCTCCGCCTCGGACGCCTCGAATTCCGACGGTGAAATCTCGGGCGCCGGCTCGAAGGGAAGTTCTTCCCCCGCGCGTGTCATCAAAATTGCCCAGAGTCCGAACGCGAAAATCGGCCCGAGGTTCAATAGCAAGTTCGCGGTCCATACCGGACCCGGGCTCGTCTGGCCGCGTTGGATAACCAGATTCGCTGCGAAATAAGCTGCAAAAAAGAGACTCAGGACCACGATGTGCCGGATCGCATTGGGACGGATCGGAATGCGCCGGAATTGGCGGAAAAAGACCAAGGTCAGAAGCGCCATCACCAGAAATGCGGCATGGGTGTACGCTCCGAACATGCTCAGTCCGTTCCATTCTCCAGCCCAATTCACCCGGAGCGCGCTGACCGCCATGCCGGCGAGTCCTGCGATGGACGCCACGATCGCTATCAAGATCCACGCGAATCCGCGAATTGTGCGGAAATGCCGCGCAAAGACCCAGAATGCTTCGACGACGGCAGCCGCCTCCAGCAGCGCGGCGGGCCAGAGCGTCGCTTTCAGAAACTGGAAGTCTTGTGTCTGCTTCAGGAATATGATCGCCCCGTTGCGCGCGAGCGACAGGCTGACCATCGCGAAAAAGAAAGTATACTTTCGGAAAAGACCGCTCCACACGCAGCGCGCCAATGCCGCAATCCGAATCGCGTCGCTCACATAAATCAGCGCCCAGACGATGATGGATTGCGTTGCCAAGATTACCAGGATATAGCAATCCTGCAACGCAACCCGTCATTTCAGGCCTCGCCTACTTCGAACACAGCGGCGGGCACAAAGGCAGCGAAGTCGACGAACGCTGCTCCTGAATGGACGGCGCAGCCATCAACATGGCGGCCGCCACGGCGAAAATCATCAGAATTTGCTTCTTCATATGCTTCTCCTTATCGCGGAGCATTGCTCCGCCATGTACAAGTACCACATGACCGGACTGTTCGAATATAGGAAACTGTCCAGGGATGGTACTGTGCCTTTAAGATAGTCAGATGGATCATTTGCCCCGCCGGCTGGCGCTCATCGCGCTGGCAATGGTGCTCACGCTAGCCGGTGGCACCATTGGGTTTGTCGTGATTGAACACTATCCGGTGTTCGACGCGTTTTACATGACCCTCACCACCGTAACCACGGTGGGCTATGGCGAGATCCACTCGCTCAGCCGCGCAGGCCGCGTCTTCAACAGCTTCTTGATCCTGTTCGGCGTCATCATCATGCTGCTGGCGATCGGCGCCATGACGCAGACCGTGATCGAACTGGAGCTGAATCAATTTTTCGGAAAGCGACGTATCAAAAATATGATCGATAAACTGGAGGGCCACATCATCCTTTGCGGATACGGGCGCGTGGGCCGCGGCGCCGCGGACGAATTGACCCACGCCGGCGCGAAGTTCGTAATCGTGGATCGCGACGAGGAGCGTGTCGAGCGCGCGATGAAGGCCGGCTTCCTGGCCGTTCTCGCCGACGCCAGCCGGGACGAAACTCTGCGCGACGTCGGAATCGATCGCGCCAGTGGCCTCATCGCCACCCTCGCCTCTGACGCGGATAACCTGTTTCTGATTCTCTCGGCGAAGTCCCTCAACTCGAAGCTGTTTCTTTCGGCCCGCGTCGCCGAGGAAGAAGCGGAACACAAGCTGCGCCGCGCCGGAGCCGACTTCGTATTTGCTCCTTACAACAGCACCGGGCATCGAATGGCGCAGGCGCTTCTCAAACCGCACGTGCAACAGTTTCTGGATTTCACCACTCAAAAAGTCGGGCTCGATGCGGGCATCGAACAGGTGCGCGTGGACGACCGCTGCGCCTTCGCTGGTCAGTCTCTTGAAGAAATGCAAGTCCGGCGCGAACTCGGCGTCATCGTTCTCGCGATTCGAAAAGGATCCGGCGAGATGCATTTCAACCCGCCCGCCGATGCCACCATACGGCCGGGCGACCATTTAATCGTCATGGGAAAGCCGGAAGGCTTGAGGAAACTCGAACAGTTGCTGATGGGAACGCCCGTTTGAAAACTCAGTTTCCCAACGGGATCTTTCGATGTGGTCGATCACAAGAACCTCGACCGGCGCTTTGCGAGGCTCCAATCTCAAGCCGGACTTTTTGATGGATTCGCCGATCGACGAATTCAATCCACGCTGCGCAAGCGCGGCGGCGGAAACCAGCAGGCCGCAAAAAAGAAGACGCATACTGGAGAGCAATACCTAGACTGGCGGAAAAAGTTCCATTGCATCATAAGAAAGTGGGGATTTTGTGATTGTCTTAACGCCGGCGCAGATGCGAGAGGCCGATCGTGTCACGATCGAGCGTGGCACGCCGGTCGAAGTTTTGATGGAAAACGCCGGACGGCGCGTGGTCGAGGTAATCGCCCGCGAGTTTTCACCGCTGTCAGGCCAGCATCTCGCGGTGTTCTGCGGCAAAGGAAATAACGGCGGCGATGGGCATGTCGTCGCCCGGCTGCTTCGCGATCGTGTCGCGTCGATGCAGATCATCACGGTCGAGCATCCCGAACCGCTGCGCTTCGATCCGACCATCATCGTGGATGCGCTGCTCGGCACGGGACTAAAAGGGCCAGCCTCCGGACCCGCGCTTGAATTGATTCGGCTCATCAACTCCAGGCGGCCTCCCGCCCGTGTCGTCGCCGTCGATATTCCTTCCGGCCTTGGCGGCGGAGGTGAATTCGTCAATGCCGACATCACTGTGACCTTCGCCGCGCCGAAGGTCGAGCATTTTCTCGCGGAAGGATCGGCCCGCGCAGTTGGCCGCTTAATCGTCGCGGAGATCGGCATCGCCAGGGACATGATCCAATCCGATCTGGAGGTGTCCGAGGCTCACGATTTCGCGCCGCTGTTTGCGCCGCGTGATCCGGAATCGCACAAAGGCAACTTCGGCCACCTTCTGGTGATCGGCGGAGCGCCCGGCAAAGTGGGCGCCGCCGCGATGGCGGGACTTTCCGCGCTCCGCTCCGGCGCTGGACTTGTTACGGTCGCCTGCTCCGATCCGGCTCGGCTTGTTCCCGAGCTGATGTCCGATTCCTTCGAGAATTTTTCGCTCGAACGAAAAACCGTAATCGCCGCAGGCCCTGGCCTGGGGCCCAATCGCCCTCTGGTCGAACGGTTGCTGAAAGAAGCGGCTGTGCCGATGGTTATCGATGCTGACGCGCTGAACTCGATCGCAGGAACGGATTTTCATGGCCGGGGCGCGCAGACCATCCTCACGCCCCATCCCGGCGAAATGGCTCGGCTGCTCGGGCGCCCCGTGAAAGATCGAGTCGCCGACGCCCGGGATTTCTCCAAATCGCGGAACGTCTGCCTGGTCCTCAAAGGACATCGCACGTTGATCGCGTTTCCCGATGGCCGGGTCTGGATCAATCCCACGGGCTCGCCCGCAATGGCCAAGGGCGGCTCGGGCGATATTCTCACCGGCATGGTCGCCGGAATTGTCGCGCAGCATCCTCGCGATATCGGGCGTGCCGTTCGCGCCGCCGTCTGGCTCCACGGCCGCTGCGGCCAGCTCGCCGCCGAGGATCTGACTGACTTCTGCGTGCTCGCCACCGATCTCCTGCATTATCTTCCGAGGGCGATCCGTGAGTGTGTTTGAAACGCATTCGGAACAGGAGACGATCGAACTCGGCCGGCGAATCGCCCGTGAGCTGCCAAGCCGAGCTGTCGTGCTGCTCATCGGCAATCTTGGCGCCGGGAAGACCACGCTCGCCAAGGGTATCGTTAGCGGGTTGAATTCAGCGCAGCCGGAAGAAGTTTCCAGCCCCACCTTCACGTTGATTCACGAGCACGGGCGCGTCTACCACATCGATCTTTATCGGTTGGATCGCCCTGAACAAGCCGCTACGCTCGGTCTCGATGAAATCTTCGATCGCGACGCCGTCGTGCTGATCGAATGGGGCGAGCGTTTCCCCCAACTCATCCCCGCGGATCACTTCGAAATCCGCCTGCGTGCGCTCGACGAAGACCGCCGCGAATTGACCTTCATTCACGTTCATTAACCGCCGCCGGCTTCCCGACCCTTTCAGAAATTTACGGAGCGTCCTCGCCCCACATCAGCGCCACCCGTTCCCGATCGGCTGAATTGCGGTCGTCGCGGTAAACCTCGCCTGAACCCGCCCAGTGCTTCGACCCCTCCGCCGGCCAACTGAGGACCAGGATGTTCGTCATGTGGTCCCGGTCGTTCGGCTTCGCGTCGATCAGCCAAACATCGCCGAGAGCATCGCGAAATGTCGTCAGCAGGTTTCGCGCGAATCTGGATTCCAGTTCCCGGTCGAGTCCCGCATTCACCAGAATGTGATCCGAAACCGCCCTGACGTCGCGGAAAAACTCCGTCGTCACCAGTTCATCCGGAATTCCTTTGCCGAAGTACGCGTCGATCATCGTGAATCCGTAGCGCCGTCCTTCGCGATGCAGTTTGCGGACGGCAATCCGCGCTGATAGCGGCAGAAACCGAATCTTCGGCGAAAGAGTTTCCTTCAGGAAATGCTGCTCCGCGATCGGCTTCACCGCGGGATCGACGTCGACTGCATCGATCCGCTGCACGGCCGCCGTCCGCGCCGCATCGCGTGGGAGATTGAATCCGGCCGATCCGATCACCAGAACATCCGATGCTCCCGTCGCTGCCAGAGCCCGTTCCGAAACCAGCGTGTACGCAAACGATGATTCGCCGGTGTCCGCGTAAACTCCCGAAGCGCGGCCTCCGCCAATCATCAGAACTCGCTCTTTGCGCCCGCTTGCCGCCGCGTCGAAGATTCGGATCGACTGATAAGGACTGTCGAAGGAAAACAGATCGCCCGCCGGAGCGTTCAGTCGATCCGCAATCGGTCCGGCCAGCAGCGCGGCCGCGCCCAACGCCAGCATTCTCCTGTGAATCGCCGCCATCACGCATCCGGCCGCGATCAGCACCGCGCACACCAGGTGGCTCGATCGCGTTACGCCGATCGCCGGAAACAACCAGACTGGCGTGATAACTCCTCCAGCGACTGACCCGATGGTCGAAAAAAATAAAACCTTCCCCGATGCGCGCCCCGCTTTGCCATCGCTCGTCAACTCCGCCAGCATCGGCACGGTTTGTGACGCGAGATAAACAGGAAGCGCAAATAGGAACGCCGCCGTCAGTCCGATCGACAGCGGAAGATTGAGATTGTCCAGGAGTCGATCGAGCAGCTTCGCCTCCAGCGGAAACGCTACACCGTAAATCGCCGCGGCGATCAGCAGATTGCGGCACAGAATCCAACGCGTTCGCGCCGCATCCCATTTCGCCGAAATCGCCCCGCCGCGCCAGTATCCGGCGCTGAGCGCAAACAGAACTACGCCCAGCATCACACCCGTCAGGATCATGCTCGATCCAGCGACGGGAATCGCCAGACGAATCGCAATTACCTCAACGGCGAGAGTAGAAAATCCTTCGGTGAATGCGACGGTCCAAAGGATCCAATGCGCGGGTCCGCGCTGCATGAATAATCTGAAGACAGTATACCAATCGCTCTTTCGAGTTGATAGAATTGTGGTTCCACGGAAGCTGGAAAATCCACTACACATAGGAAAGAGCCATGGCGGTTACCGGTGCGGGTCTTGAAGGCGTTGTCGCGGCAGAATCGAGAATCTGTTACATCGATGGCGACGCCGGAATTCTGAGCTATGAAGGTTTTAATATCCACGTGCTCGCCGAGAAGGCGACGTTTGAGGAAGTAATTTTCCTTCTTTGGAACGGTCGCCTGCCGAAACAGGCGGAGCTGAATACACTCAAGTCGGATCTGGTGGCCAATCGGCCTATCCCGTCTGAGGTGACTTCGTTTTTGAAGAGCGCCGTCAAGGCCGCTCCCATGGATGTCCTGCGTACGGCCGTCTCGATGCTTTCGCTGTATGATCCCCTGTCGAAAGACAACTCCATCGAAGCGAGCCAGAAAAAAGCGGTTCACTTGATGTCGCAGACGGCGACCATCGTCACCAGCTTTGACCGCCTTCGCAAAGGACAACCCGTTGTAGACGGCGATCCGAAGCTCAGCTTCGCGGCCAACTTCCTGTACACGCTGACCGGCAACAAGCCTGATGACGTGATGGAACGGGCCTTCGACATTGCGCTGATCCTTCACGCCGATCACGAATTCAACGCGTCGACGTTCGCCGCTCGCGTCATCGCCGCGACGCTCTCCGATATCCACTCGGCCGTCACCGGCGGCATCGGCGCCCTCAAGGGACCTCTGCACGGAGGCGCGAACGAAAACGCGATCAAGATGCTGCTCGACGCCGGCACCGCCGAGAAAGCGATCGAACACGTAAAGCAGATGCTCGCCAACAAGGAGAAGGTCCCGGCCTTCGGTCATCGCGTGTACAAGACCACCGATCCGCGCGCCGTGCACCTCGCGCAACTTTCTGAAGAAATCGGCAAGCGCACCGGCCATCTCGATCTCTATCTCACGTCCAAGCAGATTGAGAAGTTCATGAAGGAAACGAAGAATCTCAACGCGAACGTCGATTTCTACTCGGCCTCGACGTATTACTCGCTCGGCATCCCCATCGATCTGTTCACGCCGATCTTCGCCGTGAGCCGTATGTCGGGATGGACCGCGCACGTCCTCGAGCAATACCGCAACAATCGCCTGATCCGCCCGCGCGCCGATTACACCGGCCTGCCCGTCGGCCAGGAATGGGTCGACATCGGCAAGCGCTAATCGCTCACGATTCCCGAACGCGCTCCATGATCGTCACGCCCCCTGCTTCAGGCGCGGCAGTCATGGAGCGCGTTCGTCTTTAATGTAGAAACGGACCAAAAATGTACGATCTCTCTTTCTTCCGCAACAACCTGGACGCGATCGCCGCGCGGCTCGCCGGCCGCGGCTTCACCCTGGACGTCGAAGCATTTCGCAAACTCGACGCCGAACGGCGCGCGGCGGTCACCGAATCGGAACAGCTTAAAGCCCAGAAGAATTCGGAATCGCAGGAGATCGGAAAGCTCAAGAAAGCCGGCCTCGATGCGTCCGAACGCCAGCAGAAGGTCCGCGAGATCGGCGACCAGATCGCCGCGCTCGACCAGAAAGCAACCGAACTCGACGAGGCGTTCCGCGCCATGCTCGCCGGAGTTCCCAATACCCCGCATGAATCCGTGCCGGCGGGCCGCAGCTCGGACGACAATATTGAGATTAAGCGCTGGGGCGCGCCGCCCAAATTCGATTTCGAACCGAAAGCGCACTGGGACCTCGGCCCTGAGCTCGGCATCCTAGACTTTGAACGTGCCGCGAAGATCACGGGTGCTCGATTCACCGTCTATTGGGACCTCGGCGCCAGACTCGAGCGCGCGCTGATTAATTTCTTCCTCGATGTCCACACGCGCGAGCACGGCTATCGCGAAGTGCTTCCCCCGTTCCTGGTCAATTCCGCCAGTCTCTACGGTACCGGCAACCTTCCGAAGTTCGAAGCGGATCTCTTCAAGCTTCAGGGCGCCGATTACTACCTGGTCCCCACCGCCGAAGTCCCCGTCACAAACCTCTATCGCGACGAAACGCTCGACATGGATGCGCTGCCGATATCGCTTTGCGCATACACTCCGTGTTTCCGAAGCGAGGCAGGCTCCTACGGCCGCGATGTCCGGGGAATCATTCGCCAGCATCAATTCCAAAAGGTCGAGCTGGTCAAGTTTTCAAAACCAGAGGACTCCTATAACGAGCTGGAAAAACTCACGCGCGACGCCGAAGACATTCTGGAGCGCCTCGGCCTCGCCTATCGGCGCGTGGTTTTGTCCACCGGCGATATGGGATTTTCTTCCGCTAAAACCTACGATATCGAGGTCTGGCTTCCAGGCCAGAACGCGTATAAAGAGATTTCTTCCTGCTCGAATTTCGAAGCCTTCCAGTCCCGCCGGGCCGGAATCCGTGGCCGCAGCGGAAAGAAAAGCGAATTCGTCCACACGCTGAACGGCAGCGGACTCGCAGTCGGCCGCACGTGGGTCGCGATCGTCGAAAATTTCCAGCGGAAAGATGGCACCGTCGTAGTCCCGGAGGCGCTGCGACCCTATCTCGGAGTGGAAGTGATCAGGCCGCGATCATAAACCACTAGGCGAGCAATCCGCTTACAACGTTTCCTGCAACATCCGTCAAGCGAAAATCGCGGCCCGCATAACGAAACGTCAGCCGCGTGTGATCGAACCCCAGCAGATGCAGAATCGTCGCATGAAAATCATGCACATGCACTTCATCCTTTGCGACCTTCACCCCTAACTCGTCCGATTCTCCCCACGCGACACCCGGCTTCGCTCCGCCGCCCGCCATCCACGATGAAAATACCGAATTGTGATGCGAGCGCCCTTCCGGCGAATCCGCCCACGGCGATCGCCCGAACTCCGTCGTCCACACCACCAGCGTGTCATCCAGCATCCCGCGCGATTTCAGATCCTTCAGCAACCCCGCGATCGGCTTGTCCACGTTGCGGGCAAGCGGCTCATGATCCTTCATGTTTCCGTGCGAATCCCAGTTCGCTGACGCGCCCTGATCGATCAGCTCGATAAATCGCACACCGTGTTCCGCCAACCTTCGCGCTACCAGGCACTGCCAGGCGAAACCCTTTGTCGAGCCGCGTTCCAGTCCGTACAACGCGAGCGTGGCATCGGTCTCCTTCGAAAGATCCAGCACCTCCGGCATCTGCATCTGCATCCCGTATGCCGTCTCGAACGTCTTGATCCTGGCCGCAAGCGCCGGATCCGCCTCGCGCGACATCTGATGCTTCCGGTTCAATCGCGCGAGCAGCCCCAGTTCCAGATCCTCAAGCTGCTGTGTCGGGGCGCTGCGCGTCAGATTCGGAACCGGATCGGAACCCGCGCTGACCAGCGTTCCTGAATGGCATCCCGGCAGAAAATCCGACGACCATACCTGCGACCCGCAATACGGCATCTTCGGCGCCAGCACCACGAACGATGGCAGATTCTGATTCTCCGTTCCCAGTCCGTAGCTCACCCATGACCCGATACTCGGCCGCGCCACCGTCACCGATCCCGTGTGGATCCCGAGCGTCGCCTGGAAATGATCGTTGTGATCACCGCGCATCGAGCGGATCAGGCAGATGTCGTCCATCGAATTCCCGATGTTCGGGAACAACTCGCTGACCATCACCCCTGATTGCCCGCGTGGTTTGAACTCCCACCGCGGGCGAACGTACGCTTTTCCGTTCGTCTTCTCTCCCTTCTCCGCCGCTTCGATCAGCTTCGGCTTGTAGTCGAACGAATCGACGTGCGACACACCGCCCGGCATGTACATGAAAATGACGCGCTTCGCCTTCCCTGGAAAATGTGGAGCATGCGGAGCCAGCGGATCGTTCGACTCCGCCAACAGGCGCTGCACCACCGCCGGAAACAGCATCGATCCCGTGAAAAAGCTTCGAACCACCTGCCGTCGTGAACAATCGCAGCTCATATTTAATCCACAAAAACAAATTCATCGCTCGCCAGAAGCACATGCATCAGACTTGCCAGCGCCGCCCGAGGCTGCCGCTCAGCCTCCACGTTTGACTTCCTCAAAGCTGCCGTCGCCTGCGCCAGATACTTCAAACACTCCCCGATTTCAGCCGGCGTCGCCGCACGTCCGTAAACCAGCCGGTACGCGTAGCGAATCCGATCCGCATCCCCCGGATACGCCATGCCCACCCTGACCGCGAGTAGATCCGCCTGTTCCTCCACGAACTTCCCGTTCATCATCGTGAGCGCCTGTATCGACGTCTCCTCCGTCCCGCGGCGCGGCGTCGACGCATTCGGATCCGCGCCGTCGAAAACCTCCAGCATCGGATGCTTCTTCAACCGCTGCTGCATCAGATACACGCTGCGCTTGCGCGTCTCATACACCGCGAAAAATTGAACGTGCTGCGTGTATTTGAACGTCACCTCCGGCGGGAACGGATGCGGTCCTCCCATCTCGCGATCCAGATCCCCCGCTGCTGCCAGCATCGCGTCCCGAATCTCTTCCGCGTCCAGGCGGCGGCGATCGAAGCGCCATTGATATTCGTTCTTCGGATCGATCTTCGCGTCGGCTACGTCATCATCGCTCGCAAGCTGATACGCGCGCGTCTTCATGATCAGCCGGTGCATCGCCTTCACTGAATAACCCGACTCCCGAAATCGCGAAGCCAGCCAATCGAGCAGCTCCGGATTCACTGGCGCGTCTCCCCGCGCCCCAAAATCGTTCGGCGTCCCCACAATCCCCTTGCCGAAATGAAACTGCCAGATCCGATTGACCATCACCCGCGCAAACATCGGACTTCCGGCAATCCACTCCGCCAGCTCTCGCCTCCCGCTGCCCTTCTCCTCCGCAGGTAGCCTCTCTCCGCCGAGCACCGTCAGAAATCCGCGCGGAACCACATCGCCCGTCTTCTTCGGCTCACCCTTGATCTGGATCTTCGCGTCCGCCGGCGTTCCTTCGCTCACCGCGTACAATCTCTCCACCTTCGGAGCGTCATGTTCCAACACCGCCATCCGATCCTTCAACCGCCAAATCTCCTTTTCGCGATCCTCCTTCCTCAGATCTTTGCCCTCTTTGCCGTCCATCAGATCGCGAAGGCGATGATCGAGATCCGACGTCTCATCCTGATAATCCTTCAGCTTCTTCGCATTCTTCGGATCGATCGCAACGAAATCCCGCGCGTGCGGATACAATTCCGTCCCCGGGAACGGAAACTTCGTGCTTTGCAGGATCCCGTACAGCGCGTAATAATCTCGCGACGGAACCGGATCGAATTTATGATCGTGGCACCGCGCGCACGCGACACTCAGCCCCAGCATCGTCTTCCCCAGGTTATCGATCGCATCGTCGATCGTCAGGTGAAATTCGTTCCCGCCCGACCCGAACCGCCGCGCCATCGCGAGATAGCCCGTCGCCGTCCGATCCCCCCCGATCAAATCCCCCGCGATCTGCTCCCGAACGAACTGATCGTACGGCTTGTCTTCATTGAACGCCCGAATCACCCAGTTCCGGTAGCGCCACGCATCTGGTACCGGAAAATCCGCATTGTCGCCGCACGTGTCCGCATACCGCACCAGGTCGAGCCAATGCCTTCCCCATCTCTCTCCATACTGCTGCGTCGCCAGAAGCCGGTCGATCAACTTATCGAACGCCTCAGGCGACTTGTCCTCGGCGAACGCATCGACCTCTTCCGGCGTCGGCGGCAGCCCTGTCAGATCGAACGTCGCCCGTCGAATCAGCGCCCGTTTCGAAGCGAGCCCCACCGCTGTCAGCTTTTTCTCCTCGAGTTTGGCCTTCACGAACCGGTCGATCGCCGTTTTTGACCATGCCCGATCCGCCACGCGCGGCACTTCCGGATCTTTAACCGCCTGAAACGACCAGAACTTCTTTGCTTCCTCAAAATCGTACGGCGAAACCGCCCCGCCCGTCCGCGGATCGGGCGCCCCCATCTTCACCCACGCCTCGAAATCCGCGATTTCTTCCGCCGGAAGCGGACCCGATGGCGGCATCTTCAAATCCCCATCGCGGCGGACCGCATGAATCAGCCGGCTTCTTTCCGGATCACCCGCCGTGATCGCCCCGCGCGTTCCGTCCGCCGAATCCAGATGCAGCCCCGCTGCCGCGGATTTCCCCGTATGACATGGATAACAACGCGACGAGAGAACCGGCCGGATCTTCTTTTCGAAAAAATCGAGATTGTCGGGTTTGTCCGCCGCGGACGCGGCATTCGTAAGCAGCACGAGCGCAAACAGCCTGCGCATGCGCGCTAGTATATCAATTCGCCGCCCGCGGCCGGGTTAAAAAATTTCAAAAATTATCTTGCGTTTCACAATCAAGAGCCCGGCCAGAACCGCGCCCGTCAAGACCACCGTCGCCGGTTCCGGTGTCGGATTGAAATCCAGCGTGGACCCCGCCGGAACCTGAACCGAGAAAGGAACGCCCTCCGTTTGCGCTGTCAATTGCATCGTCCACTCGACGAGCTCGATTTGCGAAGGCACCACAAGCGAGTCCATCCCTTTCACCTCGGTATTCGCTGCCGACGTGCCTTCCTCCTCCAGTTGGAAAGCAGTCAATCTGTTTTGGGAATCGAAGAACCGGACATCGAAAATCATGAACCATCCGACTGTGGCGTCCCGCGAATCGCTGCTCAGGATGAAATCCCACGAAACCGGAATCGACCCCGCCGGCAGCGTTCCCGATGCTGCCCCGTCCGCTAAAAACTCGACGAACGTTCCCGCTTCTCGATCGGGAGTGCCGGTGCCGCTCCCGAAAAATTGCACCCAGTTCAGGTTCGGATTCGCCCCGATCGGCTGCTGCTGAACCAGCGTGCACGTTCCCGTGCCCACGCTTTGCGTGACTTTACAGCCATCGGAAATATCCAGAATGGCGCTCGCATCCAATGGGATCGCCGCCAGCCCACTCAAAACGATCATGAGGTTTCGAAATCCGCGGTTCATATAGACGCCTCCGTCTTAACCTGCGGAAAATCGCACCCGATTTTGCACGCCGATATGGCGTGCTGCACTCATGCGTGCCGTCTCGAGACTCGTCTCGACACCCGCGTTCGCCCCAACGGAACCGCGGCCGCCAGGGAGCGTAGCACGTCAGAAATCACTCAAAGCTCAGAATCACCTTCGCCGAATTTCCGCTCATCATCGCCTCAAACCCCTTTTCAAACTCCGTGTAGTGGAACCGATGCGTAATCACCGGACGAATATCCAGCCCCGATTGCAGCATGACCGTCATCTTGTACCAGGTCTCATACATCTCGCGCCCATAAATGCCCTTAATCGTGAGCATATTGAACACGACCGTTCGCCAGTCGATCGACATCTCTTTGTCCGGAATCCCCAGCATCGCGATCTTCGCGCCGTGGCTCATGTTCGCGATCATGTCGCGAAACGCATTGCCATTTCCCGACATCTCGAGCCCGATGTCGAATCCCTCCGTCATCCCGAGCTGCTTCTGTACCTCCGGCAGCGTTCCCTTCGTCACATCGAGCGCCACCGTCGCGCCCATCTTCTTCGCCAGGTCCAGCCGGAACGGATTCATATCCGTCACCACCACGAATCGCGCCCCCGCATGTTTCGCCACCGCCGTCGCCATCAGTCCGATCGGCCCCGCTCCCGTGATCAGGACGTCTTCGCCGAGCACCGGAAACGACAGCGCCGTATGCACCGCGTTCCCGAACGGATCGAAAATCGCCGCGATATCCAGATCGATCGATGCCGCATGCCTCCAGATATTCGTCATCGGCAGCACGATATACTCCGCGAACGCTCCCGGCCGGTTCACTCCCACGCCCAGCGTATGCGCGCAAAGATGCCTCCTTCCCGCCAGGCAATTCCGGCAGCGCCCGCACACCACGTGCCCCTCGCCGCTCACGATGTCGCCGGGATGAAAATCGTTGACGTTCGATCCCACTTCAACGATCTCGCCGACGAACTCGTGTCCGATCGCCATCGGCACCGGAATCGTCCGTTGCGCCCAGTCGTCCCACTTGTAAATGTGAACGTCGGTTCCGCAAATCCCCGCCCGCTTGACCCGAATCAGAACGTCGTTGATTCCCGGCCGCGGCGCTTCTATCTCTTCAAGCCACAACCCCGGCTCGCCCTTGCTCTTGCACAGTGCTTTCATGAATCTCCATAGTTGCACATAGGAAACGCCAAACCGTTCTGCTCAAATCTCAATCGTCCCGTGCGCCTTCCTCATGGCGCCCGCCGTTTGATATCCTTCACCCCATGCTGAGATTCGCCACGCTATTCGCCTTCGCCTCCGCCGCATTCGCGCAGCTCTCCCCTCAATCGACCTGGGCTGTCCAGAGCCAGAATCACTACACGATCCGCCCCAACATCACCTACGGCACCTGGACCGGATACGACGCCAAGCTCGACGTCTACCAGCACCGCGACGGCAACGCCCCGCAACCCACGGTCATGTTCATTCATGGCGGTGGATGGGTGCTGGGCGCCAAAGAATCCTCCGTGATGTCGATCGTTCCGTGGCTCGAGATGGGATGGACCGTGGTCAACGTCGAATACCGCCTCTCCCACGTCGCGCTCGCTCCCGCGGCCGTTGAGGATTGTCTATGCGCGCTCCGCTGGATGGCGGCCCATGCCAGGGATTACAACTTCGACATGAGTCATTTGGTGATTACGGGCGAATCGGCAGGCGGCCACCTCGCGTTGACCACCGGAATGATTCCTCAATCGGCTGGTTTCGATCGCCAGTGTCCCGGCGCCAGCTTCACCAATGGGGGCGGTCCCGACCTTCCGAAACCCGCCGCCATCATCAACTGGTACGGAATCACGGACGTCAACGACATGCTCGACGGCCCGAACAAAAGAGCCTATGCCATTGAATGGTTCGGCAGCCTCCCGAACCGCGAAGAACTCGCCAGGCGAGTCTCCCCGCTCACCTACGCTCGCCGCGACCTCCCGCCGATCCTGACGATTCATGGCGACGCCGATCCGATCGTCCCTTACAGCAACGCCACGAAACTCCGCGACGCCTTGACCTCCGCCGGCGCCCCAAATCAGCTCCACACTGTCCCCGGCGGCGGCCATGGAAACTTCAAACCCGACGATCGGGTAAAAATCTATATCACCATCCGCGAATTCCTCGCCAGGTACCACGTCATGTAGCCAGCCTGCACGGGCACTCTCCTCAGCAAGCGGTTCCCGAAATGTCCTCGAACCCCGCGCTTGCCCACAACTCCGAAGCCACCAGGCCAAAGGCGCCCCTGTCTTCCTTCACCAGCCGGAAGCCGCGCCTGCTCAGAAGAGCCCGATGGTCCACCAACCTCCGAGTCCGCAGGCCCGTCGTCGCTTGAAAGAAAAAATACAGCCCGCTCACAATGATCGACCCCAGCCACCCCGCCTCCCGAAATTCCGATATCACCCATCGTGCTTCCCGCCGCAGGGCCGGCGCGACACGATCGACCAGGATCGCAGCGTCCTTATCGCTCAAACAATCGAAAAAGAAATGCGTGCACACGAGATCGTACTCGCCCTCGGCCAGCGGGATCTTTAACGCATCCCCCTGGCGATAACAGACTCGCTCTGCCCCCGCCCGCTCCTTCGCCAGGGCGAGCATTTTCCCGCTGAGATCGACATAGTCAATCGACGCCGCAGGGGTCTGCTCCACCAGCCGCGCCAGGAACCGCCCGTCGCCGTCGCCCAGCACCAGCACACGCCGGGCGTCGGTCAGATCCTTCAAAAAAGCGACGCGCCGGCGCTGCAACGCTCCTCCAAATCCCGCGTACTCAAGCCACCGATACCATCGCGCGATCCGGTCGCAGTTCACGCCAGCGTTCCCGCGATCGGCAAAAAGAAGATCGGACTCAGCAGCGCGACGTCCGCCAGCACGCGCAGCGCGTCGCGTGAAAATCGGCTCCCCGCCCGGTCCAGCATCACGAAAGCCACGGCGCTCAGCCCCTCCGCGCTCCCAAGCACCGGCCGTTGCATGCAAAAAACCACGGCGGCCGCCGCCGCGACGCATATTGCCGCGAATCCAACTGGCCACCGGGCGTCCCGGCGCTCCCACTTCTCGATCGCCGCGCAGTTGATCCAGCAGAGGCATGAAAACAACAGAATCGTCGCCACGTCTACCGGCGATCGCACCTGCCCCCATGTCGTAAGCGATGCGCCCAGAGCGAATAGAACCGCCACTGCGGCTTCTTTAGGCCAGGATCGCGGCGGCGCAAGATGAACCAGCGCGAAGTACAGCCCAACCGCAGCCGCCAGCAGCATGCCGCGTTCGAACAAATCGCTCGATAGTCTCGTCCAGGCAAGCCATCCCGCTGTTCCAAGACCCGCGATCCACACCGGAGCCACAACGCGCCAGTTTCTCCGGTAGAACTCGTGCCTCGGCAGCTTCGATTTCCCCCGCGCGTCGAAGATGCGATCCGCTGCATAGATCAGCCACACCGCCAGCACCAGCAGAACGGCCGCCGTCGGTGTAACCTCCGCGTGGAAACAGCGTGCGAACAGAATCTGCCACAGCACCGCGACGAGCGGCGCGTCAAGACTGAGCAGATTTGGCCAGAGCCACGCCCTTGTCAAAGATGGCCGGTTCAAAATCCATGATAGCGGTTAGCTCTGGTTCCAGATCTTGATTACGCGCGTCTCGCGCTCCCACCCCAGCACGCTGATCGTTCCCGTTGATAAAGCGAAAAATCTTCCCGCCTCGGGCCCGAGCCCCAGCCAGCGAGCCGTAAGAACTCTCAACATGTGCCCGTGCCCGAACAGCGCCACATCGCAGGAAGCCTCGAGCGCTCTTGCGATCACCCGATCCGCGCGCGCCGCTACCTCACTCGCGATTTCTCCCCCCGGCGGATTTCCCGTCCAGATCGTCCAGTTCGGCGCCGACTTCTGTATCTCCGGCGTCGTCAGACCTTCGTACGATCCGTAGTTCCATTCCTTCAGGTCGTCCGTCACCTCCGGCGCGAGTCCGGCCAGCTTCGCGGTGTCCAAAGCGCGTTTCATAGGGCTCGACAAAATGAGACAAAATCGCCTTCCTTGCAGCATTTCTGCAAGCTTTTGCGCCCTTTTTGCGCCTTCCGCCGTGAGCTGTAAATCCGTGTACGAAGTGTGCGCGCCGGACAGGCTCCATTCCGTTTCGCCGTGCCGCATCAGCCACAACTCAGGTTTAGAACTCATGTGGTTCCTGTAGTTTGCCATATGTACGGAACAACCAATATCAAAGCAGCGTTATACTTTCTGAAACGGAGGCCAATCAATGTCGCTGCGCGACTTCATCGCCAAACAATGGATAGACGTAATCCAGTGGACCGAATCGGGGCAAGGGACGCTTGCGTACCGGTTTCCAATGCAGGACATGGAAATCCAGAACGGCGGCAGTCTCACGGTTCGCGAATCCCAAATGGCGGTGTTCGTGAATGAAGGGCGGATTGCCGATGTGTTTGCGCCGGGATTGTACAAGCTGACGACGCAGACGCTGCCGATTCTCACTTATCTGATGAATTGGGACAAGAAGTTTCAGTCGCCGTTCAAAAGCGACGTTTACTTCTTTTCGACGCGCATGCAGACGGACCAGCGATGGGGCACGGCGACGCCGATCACGATTCGCGACAAGGAGTTCGGCGCGGTGCGGCTGCGCGGATACGGGATCTATTCCTGGCATATTTTCGATCCCAAAGTTTTCTACACGAAAGTGAGCGGCACGCGCGAGTTGTATACGGTTGCGGATATCGAAGGACAGCTCAGAAATACGATTATCGGGCGGATGACGGGTATGTTCGCCGAAAGCACGATTCCTTTTCTCGACATGGCGGCGAATCAGATCGAGCTGGGAAACCGGATCGCCGAGGGACTGCGGCCGATGTTTGCCGAACTCGGGCTGGCGCTGGACACGTTTGTAGTGGAGAATCTGTCGCTGCCGGAAGAGCTGCAAAAGCTGCTCGATACGCGCATCGGCATGAACATGCTGGGCGATATGAACAAGTACACGCAATATCAGGTGGCGCAATCGCTTCCGATCGCGGCGGCGAATGAAGGCGGAATCGCGGGAATCGGCGCGGGTCTCGGGGCGGGATTCACGATGGCGCAAACGATGGCGAATGCGCTGCGTCCGGGCGAGCAGGCGCCGCCGGCGGGCCCTGCTCCGGCGGGACCTGCTCCGGCGGGCGGCGCTCCGGCGGCCCCCGCGGCTCCGGCAACCGAGACGAAGTTCTGCATCAATTGCGGGAAGCCGATTCCGAAAAATGCGAAGTTCTGCCCCGAGTGCGGGAGTTCGCAGGCGTAGTTCGCCAACGCGCGGAATGATCACGGGATCAGGCTGTGAGTGGGTTGTGGAGGCGCATGACTGCGATGCGGCCTCCTTGTCCGATCCCGCGGCGCTGCGCAGGTTATTCGACCGTTTGATCGCGGGAATGAAACTGCATCCGGTCGCGGACGCGCAGTGGCATCAGTTTTCCGGAGGCGGAATCACCGGGCTCGCGCTGCTACAGGAATCGCATATCGCTTGCCACACGTTTCCCGAGTATCGTTCATTATGTTTGAATGTATTCTGCTGCCGGCCGCGGCCTGACTGGGATTTCAAAACGGAGCTGCGGCGGGAGTTTGGAGCGGCGTCGGTCGAGGTGAGGAGACTCGACCGGCCTTATTCATGATGAGCCGCGTTTTTTCGCGAGCGAAGATTCAATGAGCGAGAGACAAGCAAATTGTCCCAACTGCGGCGCGCCTGTGAAGTTTCTGTGGTCGGGCGCCGTTCAGACCGCGTGTCCGTTCTGCAAATCGATCATCATTCGCAACGATCTGGTTCTTGAGAATGTGGGGACGGCAGCGGACCTGCCACCGGATCCATCGCCGATTCAGCTTCTGGCGGAGGGCGTTTACAAAGGCGACAGATTTCAGGTCACCGGGCGCCTGGTCTATGAATGGGAAAACGGCGGGTGGAACGAATGGCACATCGTATTTTCCAAGGGCGCGAGTGCGTGGTTGAGCGACGCGCAGCTTCAGTATGCGATTTCGTTCCGCGTGAATCCGAGCGAGCCGGTCCCCGCCGGCAACCAGGTGCAGCGCGGCAAACACGTGAGGTTCGGCAATACGGAATTTGAAGTTTCGACCCTGACCGTAGCTATGTACAAGGGTTTCGAGGGCGAGCTCCCGTTTCCGTACTACGGAAAATCCGACATGTTGTTTGCGGATCTGAGGTGTACCGGTAAATCATTCGGCACGATTGATTACAGCGAGGATCCTCCGCTGCTGTTTCTGGGGGAGTGGATCGACTACGACGATTTGCAACTGAAGAATGTCCGGCAGTTTGAGGGGTGGGTGTAGGCCGCAAGCATGGCGTCGCCTTTTGTAGCTCCGCCGGTGGTGAAAGCGAAAGCGCTAAATTGTCCCAACTGCGGGGCGGCGGTCGAGCTCCGGGGGTTTGGACACGCGCTCAGCGCTGTATGCCCCAACTGCACCACCATTCTCGATGTTTCGACGCCCGAGATCCGGGTGTTGCAGACGATCCACGAGAAGTACCGGGTGACCCCCACGATTCCGCTGGGGTCGAGCGGCAAATTCGGCGGAACGCGCTGGGACGTGATCGGATTCCAACGGCGCACGATCATCGACGACGGCGAGAGCTTTCACTGGTTCGAATATCTTCTGTTCAATCCGTACAAGGGATTCCGGTATCTGACCGAGTACGAAGGGCACTGGAACTTCGTCACGCCGCTCGAATGGCAGCCGGCGCGGAAGGCGGTGGCCGGGCGGGGCGCTGTGGCGCTCGACGGGCGCATCTTCAGGCATTTCTCGGGCGGCGAGGCGACGACCACATTTGTCCTGGGAGAATTTCCGTGGCGAGTGAAGGCCGGCGACAAGGTGGTGACGGACGATTTCATCGATCCGCCGACGGTTCTGTCGTCGGAGATGACCGGGGACGAGATTACCTGGTCTCGCGGCGAGTACATGCCGGGATCCGAGATCTGGAAATCGTTTTCGCTGCCAGGAAATCCTCCTCCGGCGCAGGGAATATATCTGAATCAGCCGTCGCCGTACGGCAAGGGCGGCATGTGGGGGACTTTCTTCTGGCTGCTGATGGCGCTGATCGCACTCGCGATTTTCTTTGCGATTTCGAATCGGGGCGACGTCGTTTTCCAGAAGATGTATTCGTTTTCGACAGCCGATAAAGGCGAGCCTTCGCTGGTGACGCCCGTTTTCGAATTGAAGGGCCGTCCGCAGGCGATGGAGCTGAAGGTGGACACGAACCTCAGCAACGACTGGGCGTATTTCAATTTCGCGCTGATCAACGAAGACACCGGCGAGGCGTTCGATTTCGGCCGCGAGGTCAGTTATTACTACGGCAGCGACAGCGACGGCAGTTGGAGCGAAGGAAGCAGCTCCAATTCCGTTTATCTTCCGCCGGTGCCGGCGGGACATTATTACCTCCGGATCGAGCCGGAGATGGACGCGAAGGATGGCGGACGGTTTCAAGCGGGAAGCTGGGTGAACAAGATGACTTACACGGTCACGCTGCGGCGGGGAGTGATGAATTCGACGTGGTTCTGGATGGCGGGCGTGCTCCTGCTGATCCCGCCGATTTTCAGTTCGATGCGGCGAAAGACGTTTGAAGCGCGACGCTGGGCGCAGAGCGACTACGCGCCTGCGAGAGCTTGAGGAGGCGATGAGACGATGCGTTATCCTTTGTACCTGGTCTACGGGTTGATGCTGCTGGGGGCGACGTCGTTCGCCGAGTATCGCGGATGGTCGTTCAGCAGCGTGAACCAGATAAAGAATGTTCCCAAAACGGTGCGCGATAATCCCGGCGCGTACCGATCGCATTATGGCTTCTATCCGCGCTACGTCGGAGGAAAATAGACATGACCGAATTCCATCCCGGAATGCTGCTGAACGCGTTGATCTACGCGCTGCTCGGCATCGTGATTTTCGCATTCGCCTTCATGATCGTCGACAAGATGACGCCGTATCATCTCTGGAAAGAGATCGTGGAGGACAAGAACGTCGCGCTGGCGATCCTGATTGGTGCAATCTCGCTGGGGATGTGTATTATCATCGCGGCGGCGGTGCATTAAAGAAGGAGTCAGGAGTCAGAAGTCAGGAGTCAGAATGAACGCCGCCCGCCGTCGAGGTTTTATTCTGAATTCTGACTCCTGACTCCCGTCTCCTTGTTATGGCTGTCGTACTTTTTCTTTCCGTCCTTCTCATCGCCGCCTGCGGGCTCATCTATGAGCTGATTGCGGGGACGCTCGCGAGTTATCTGCTGGGGGACAGCGTGCTCCAGTTTTCGACGGTCATCGGGACATATCTGTTCGCGATGGGGATCGGAAGCGCGGCGTCGCGGTATCTGGGCGGATCGCTTGTAGCGCGGTTCGTGCAGATCGAGCTGCTGGTGGGGGTGGTCGGCGGATTTTCTTCGTCCGTGCTGTTTCTGGCGTTTGCTTATACGCACGGCTTCAGGCTTGCGCTGTACCTGCTGGTGATTGCGATCGGCGTGCTGGTCGGGCTCGAGATTCCGCTGCTGATGCGGATACTGGAAGGACGGTTCAAGTTCCGCGACCTGGTGTCGCATGTGCTTACGTTCGATTATCTCGGCGCGCTGGCGGCTTCGCTCGCATTTCCGATTTGGCTGGTGCCGAAGCTCGGATTGGTTCGCGCCGCGATTCTTTTCGGAATGATCAACGCCGGCGTCGCGCTGTGGTCCACCTACATTTTCAAGGATCAGTTGCCGTCGCGATACATGCTGCGGGCCGGGTGCGCCGCGGTGCTCGGGCTATTGGGCGCCGGAATGTACGGAGCGAACTGGTTTTCCTCGGCTGCCGACAATCAGCTTTACGCGGACGAGGTGATCTTCGAACGCAACACACGGTATCAGCGGATTGTGGTGACCAAGTGGAAGGACGATCTGCGGCTTTTTCTGAACGCACATTTACAGTTCAGCTCGCGCGATGAGTATCGGTATCACGAAGCGCTGGTGCATCCAGGCTTGTCGGCGCTGCCGTGGGCGCGGCGGGCGCTGGTGCTTGGCGGCGGCGACGGGCTGGCGGTTCGGGAGTTGCTGAAGTATCCGAATCTGGAATCGATCACGCTGGTGGACCTGGACCGCGAGATGACGAACATGTTCACGCATCATCCGTTGCTGGCGCCGCTGAACGATCATTCGTTTTCAAATCCCCGGGTGCGGGTCATAACGGCGGATGCGTTTCCGTGGCTGGATGAGAATCGCGAGTCCTGGGATTTTGTCGTGGTTGATTTTCCGGATCCGACGAACTATTCGCTCGGAAAACTCTACACGACGGCATTTTACCGGTTGTTAAGGAAGCACGTGGCGGAAAACGGGCTGGCCGTGATTCAGAGCACGTCGCCGATGTTTTCCCGGCAGTCGTATTGGTGCATCGTGGAGACGCTGAAACAGGCGGGATTCCGGACGTGGCCGTATCACGTATATGTCCCGAGCTTTGGGGAATGGGGATTTACACTGGCGGGAAATTCGTGGGAGCCGCCGCCGGCTTTGCCTTCCGGGCTGAGGTTTCTGACAGTGCAGGAAGTGCCGGAGTTGTTCAACTTTCCCGAGGACATGAAGGCGGTGGAGGCCGAAGTGAACCGGCTCAACGATCAGATACTGGTGAGGTACTACGAGAAGGAATGGAAGGACATAGCGCGTTAAATTGAGACAACGCGCGCGCGGGCCGGCTGTGGCGCCGGGATCGAGCCGGTCACGGACAATGCGATGCTAACATGACGTTGCGTCATGAGCGCGGAAATCTATCTCCAGACGATGGAAATCATCGCGCGGAGCCTGCCGGATGTTTCTGACGGGACGCTCGAAAGCCAATTGCAGACGTTCCAGTTGTTCATCGGGTTGTGCGGAGAGGAGCATCGCGGGCGCGCGGCTGCACTCCTGAAAGACGCGGCCGCGCGGAGTCGCGACGTACCCCGGAAAGCGTCGCTCGAACAAGCCGCGGAGCGGGTAGCGGCGGGGATTCCGCTGGCGGAGCCGCCCGTCGTCCGGACGGCGACTGAGGCCGATTGGGCGGCGATGAAGAAAGCCGATCCGTCGCTAGCGGGACCGCCGCTGCTGCATTTGACGCCTTGGGATATGTTTCCGGGGCTGGTCGTGCGGATCGGGACCACGTTTACGGCCCGCGGCGACACGTTTTCGGCCGGCGAGCTTCTTCGTTTCCGCGAGCTGAATTTCCTGCCTGGCCACGAAGGCTACACGTTGCGGTTCGAGGAACGGACCATCTACCTTTGCGGGCTCGACCCGGCCGACGCGCCTGTACTGGACAATGCGGGGAATCAGTATTTTGAGCCCTATCCGACGGTGGAATGTCTAAAAGCGTGCTGCAAGCTGGCGCGGAAGCAGTGGCGCCGGGTCGATCGATCCGAAATCGACGGGGGCAGGGCGATCGGGGAGGAACTGGGGCGGTGCTGGCGATGGCTCAAGGCGGAGGGGGACCGCGGTCCGGCTCCGTTTTGCTCGATGGGGGAGAACGCGATGGAGATGTTTGACGGAGCTGAAGGGGCGGATGAAGGGCTGGGATTCAGGTTGGCTTTCTTATTCACAGGAATAGGTTTATGCGTCGACGCCGTTAGAACTTGACAACGATACACTAAGATTGCATACTAACAATAGGCTAAATTAAAGCCGAGAGTTCCTAGAGGAGAGGAAGTCACGCGTTATGAGCAAGATTATAGGTATCGACCTCGGGACCACGAATTCGGTCGTCGCGGTCATGGAGGGCGGACAGCCGGTGGTTATTCCTAACCAGGAGGGAGGCCGGACGACGCCTTCGGTGGTGGCGTTCACGAAGGGTGGCGAGAGGCTGGTCGGGCAGGTCGCCAAGCGCCAGGCAGTCACGAATCCGGAAAACACGATTTATTCGATCAAACGGTTCATGGGACGCCGTTTTGACGAAGTTTCCGAAGAAATGAAACTGGTCCCGTACAAGGTTGTGCGGGGCGAGAATGGCGATGCCCGGGTGGAGATCCAGGGGAAAAAGTATTCGCCGCCGGAGATTTCGGCGATGATACTCGGCAAGCTGAAGGAAGCAGCCGAGGCTTATCTGGGGGAGAAGGTGACGAAAGCCGTCATCACGGTTCCGGCGTACTTCAACGATGCGCAGCGGCAGGCGACGAAGGACGCGGGTAAGATCGCCGGGCTTGAAGTGATGCGGATCATCAACGAGCCGACGGCGGCGGCGCTCGCCTACGGGCTCGATCGAAAGAAGGACGAGACGATTGCGGTCTACGACTTCGGGGGGGGCACGTTCGATATTTCGATTCTTGAAGTCGGAGACGGCGTGGTCGAAGTGAAATCGACCAATGGCGATACGCACCTTGGCGGCGACAATATCGACCAGCGGATCATCGACTGGCTGATTCAGGAGTTCAAACGCGATCAGGGAATCGACGTTTCGAAAGATCAGATGGCGTTGCAGCGGTTGAAGGAGGCGGCGGAGAAAGCCAAGATCGAGCTTTCGACGCTGTTCGAAACGGAAATCAACCTGCCGTTCCTGACGGCCGACGCGAGCGGTCCCAAGCACCTGGCGATCAAGCTGACGCGTGCGCGATTCGAGCAGATGGTGGCGGATATTCTGGACCGGTCGATTGAGCCTTGCAAGAAGGCGATGGCGGATGCGGGCGCGACACCGTCGAGCATCGATGAAGTGGTTCTGGTCGGCGGATCGACGCGTATTCCGAAGGTTCAGGACATCGTGAAGAACCTGTTCGGCAAGGAGCCGAACCGCAGCGTGAATCCGGACGAAGTGGTGGCGGTGGGGGCGGCGGTGCAGGGCGGCGTGTTGGGCGGCGAAGTGAAAGATGTGCTGCTGCTCGACGTGACGCCGCTGTCGCTGGGGATCGAGACGCTGGGCGGGGTTTTCACCAAACTCATCGAGCGGAACACGACGATTCCGACGCGCAAGAGCGAAGTGTTCTCGACGGCAGCGGACAACCAGACGTCGGTGGAGATCAAGGTTTATCAGGGCGAGCGCGCGATGGCTCGGGACAACCGGATGCTCGGGGTGTTCCAACTGATGAACATTCCGCCGGCTCCGCGGGGGATTCCGCAGATTGAAGTGACCTTCGATATCGACGCGAACGGAATTCTGAACGTGACGGCCAAGGATAAGGCCACCAATAACGAACAGAAGATCACGATTACGTCGTCGTCGGGCCTCAGCAAGGAAGAGGTCGAGAAGATGGCGAAGGACGCCGAATCGCATTCGGCTGAAGACAAGAAGCGCAAGGACGAGATCGACGCCCGGAATCGGGCGGACTCGATGGTCTACCAGGTCGAAAAGATGCTGAAGGATCATCGCGACAAGATCAGTCCGGATGAAGCGGCCAATGTCGAGTCGGCATTGGAGGCGACGCGCAAGGCGATGAACGGCAGCGTTGACGAGATCAACAAGGCGGTCGACAACCTGACGTCGGCAAGCCACAAGCTGGCGGAAGCGATGTACAAGGCATCGTCTGGTCCGGGTGCGCAGGGCGCGGCTCAGGGCGCTGGACCTTCGGCCGATGGAGGCGGTCAGCAGCAACAGAAGAAGGACGACGTGGTCGACGCGGAGTTTGTGGACGTCGACGAGAAAAAGAAGTAAGCAAGAAAGGAGTCAGGAGTCGGAATTCAGGAGTCAGAATAAAACGCGCCATGCGGCATTCTGACTTCTGACTCCTGATTCCTGACTCCTTGGTTTTTGAAAATGGCTCAACAGGACTACTACCAGACCCTCGGCGTGGACCGCGGCGCGAACGAAGAGGAGATTCGCAAGGCGTACCGGAAGCTCGCCAGGAAGCATCATCCGGATTTGAATCCGGGCGATAAAGCGGCAGAAGACCGCTTTAAAAGAGTCCAGGAAGCCTACGACGTTTTGAGCGATCCGAAAAAGAAGAGCATGTACGATCAGTACGGCTTCTATTCGGAAAATGGCATGCCTGGAGGAGCCGGCGCGGGCGCTGGCGGCCAGCGCGGTCCCACGATGGACTTCGGCGGATTCGATTTCTCGGACGCTTTCACGCGGGGGGGACGCCGGCAAGCCGAGGAATCGGCCAATTTCCAGGACATTTTCAGCCAGTGGTTCGGGCGCCAGAGCGGGCCCGAGGCGCCTCCGCAGCCGCAGAAAGGGTCGGATCTCGAATATTTTCTGAACATCGATTTCTGGCAGGCGATCAAAGGGACGCAGGTCAGGATTCAGATCGCGCGCCAGGAAGTTTGCGCCACATGCGGCGGCACGGGCGCGGCGAAGACCGCGAACACAACGGTATGTCCCGAATGCAACGGCAGCGGCAATGTGACGCAGGCGGCCGGCGCGATGCGATTCAGCCTGACGTGTCCAAAGTGCGGGGGAACCGGCCGGCTGCGCAATACTTGTCCGGCTTGCCATGGCGATGGCCGTATCTCAATGAAGGAGACGGTGGAAGTTCGAATCCCGCCAGGCGCGGCGGAAGGATCAAGATTGCGCGTCGCGGGAAAGGGAAATGCCGGCACGGGCGGCGCTCCGCCGGGTGATCTGTATATCACGGTCCGCGTCGAGCCCCACGCGTTTTTCCGCCGCGATGGAGATGATATAGAGATCACTGTTCCCATCCGGATCGATGAAGCGGGGCTGGGCACGAAGATCGAAGTGCCCACCATCGACGGCAGAGCGCTGCTGAAGATTCCTCAGGGAACCAAGAACGGCCAGAAGTTCCGCCTGCGGGAGAAGGGCGTGCTCAACTCACGCACTTCGCGGCGCGGCGATCAGATTGTCGAAGTGCAAGTGGAGGCGCCTGTGGTTCACGACGAGCGTACCAAGGAACTGCTTCGCGAATATGCGAAACTGCATCCCGAGGATCCGCGCGCCGAGATTTGGACGCAGGTGTAAACCATGAAGAAGAGAAGCAAAGCCGCGTACATGATTTCGGCGGTAGCCGAGCAGTACCAGATCCATCCTCAAACACTGCGGCTGTATGAGCGGGAAGGACTGCTGAAACCGTCGCGCAGCGATGGAAACACGCGGCTCTACACGGACGACGATCTCGAGCGGCTGGAAGTCATTCTGAAACTGACTCGGGATCTGGGCGTGAATCTGGCGGGTGTCGAGATCATTCTGAACATGCGCGAAAAAATGGCCGGGATGCAGCGGCAGATCGAGCAGTTCGTCTCCAGCCTGAATACGGAAATAACGCAGCGGAACCGCCCGATCCCGCGCGAACCGGTGAACACGCTGATTCCGGTGATCGAGATCAAGCGCATGAAGCGCTAGTGCGCCAAATCCCCCCTGTTGGATCACGAAGCTCCGTGACGGCTCCGGCCGCGGATCCTCGCGCCATTGCTACGGCGACGCCGCGCCGCGGCCGCTTCAGGGGGCAGAAAAGCGGGCGATTTCGGCAAATTTTTTAAGAATCCGGTCTACTTGATCTCGAGCGACTTCGTGCGCGCCGCGCGGCCGATGAAGTAGACCAGCAACCCTGCCGGCCCAAACATGAACGTCAGCGCGAGACACGGAATCACCAGGAAATGAGAGATGCCGAGTGCCTGCGCGTCGCGCGTTTCCCACGATCCAATGAAAAGATCGAAAGCCAGATAGTGAATCCATCCCGCAAGCAGGAGCCATTTGTTCGAGAACAACGAGGCGACGCCGTCCAGCGTTCCGAACCCGCCTGCGGTCTCGCCCCAGTGCGCAACGATCAGGTAAGTGTAGAGGATCGCGATCAGCAGCGGGACGATCGCTCCGGTGACGAGCCTTGCCGCCCATCGCAAGCGTCCCGCGAAGACAAGAATCAACCAGCCGGCGAGCGCCAGCGAATTACACAGAGAGAACAGCCGTTCCGGAGTCATATTGTTCGGATCCTTTTCCTGACCAGATCACGATCACCAGCGTTGCCGCCGCCCAAATTCCGAATGCGGTCGAAGTCGCCGGGTCCGGTTCGAGAATCGATTGTCCGCGCAGAGCCTGCCAGGCGAGAATCCCTACAAACGCCACGTAGCTCGCGGCCGCGGAGAACACCAGCCGCGCGCTCTTGTGATTCCGCACGATCAGCCAGCCGAGGAAAGGGATAATCTGTAGCGCGTGCAAGCCGAAGAAGTGCGGAATGCGAAGATCGCCGTGATGAAGGCTCCAGCCGACTCCGGGGATTCCCGGACCCCCATCCGGCGCTCCCACAGTATGTGCGCCGACGTGGTGACCTTCTCGTGCGCGGCGAGCGCTGCTCTCTGTTCCGCAGTGGGGCCGAGCATAAATCCGCCTGCGGCCGCGCCGATCACGTAGATCAACGCGCCGAGCCGGAGCGACCATCCCCAGGCCCGATTCGCGAAGGGCTGACGAAAGAGGGCATATGCAATCGCGGCGCTCGCAATCCACAGCAGAGCGATCGCGACGCCCATGATGGAGAATACGGCTGCATCAAACCCGGTTCCCGCATTGAAGTGGCTCGTCGTGCCACGCGCGGCCTGAAGGTCGATCAGCCCGATTTCGAGCAGGAACACGATCGCGATGGTCCACCCCGTAATGCGCTTCAGGCGCGGCCATGCCGGGAGATATTGAAACATCCACGCCAGCGTTGAGGTGAAAATGACGCCGGAGAGCGCAAATTTGGCCGGCTTGAGCCAGGCCGGGACTCCGGTGATGGTCCGCGGATCGGCGAAGATGCCGATCGCCGACGCGAGAAAAACGGCGATGAGCACCAGACAGCAGCCAGTAAGCGGCGCGCTCTCCTTCCACAAACGGCGGATCATTTTCAAACCTCCATGTTGACTACGTCAACATACTAATCCGAACATGTTGACATTGTCAACACCTTGCTGCGAAAATTGATCCGTGGCGCGAAAAAAGCGTAAAGGCGAGTATCATCATGGCAATTTGCGCGCCGAATTGATCGAGTGCGGCTTGCGCCTGATTCAGGAAAAAGGGATTCGCGCTCTAACGTTACGGGAAATCGGAAGCCGCCTGGGAGTCTCCAGGTCCGCGCCCTATCGACACTTCGCCGATAAGGCGGCGCTGCTCGCGGCGATCAGCGAGGCAGGCTTCACCGCTTTTGGCGATGCGCTTCAAGCCGCCCGCGACGGCGCCGAGCCGAATTTCGCCTCGCGGATGGAGGCGATGGGAGCGGCCTACGTGCGATTCGCGAACGAACATCGGGCGCATTTCGAGGCGATGTTCAGCGAACAGCTCGAGCCGGATTGTCCGGCCGCGATCGCCGGCCAGCGGGCGTTTGGAATTCTGGAGCAAACGATTCGCGAAGGACAGGCGAGTGGCGATGTGCGCCCGGGCGATCCCATACTTCTCGCCAAGGGCGTCTGGGCAATGGTTCACGGCGTCAGCATGTTGCGCTTCGATGCTGCGTTTGTCCGCGTCGCCACCGGGATTCTGCTAAACGGAATCCAGAGTCCGCTGCCGTCAATTGTTTCATCCTTAAGGCTTTCTCCCGCCGCAGTTAACCGTTAAACACCTGGAAAATCGGCAGCATCTGGCTGGCAGCCTCGCCCATTTTCCGGTTCGCAACCAGATCTTAACATCGGTGTGCGGCCGTAGTATTGAAGCCCCAGACGGACATCACTAGGAGACAGTGCACCATGATTTCGCGGTTTTTGCTGTTGGGAGTCGCTGCTGTGCTTGCCTCGGCAAGTCCTATCACGCTGACATTTACCGGAGTTGCGGACGGCGTTTTAGGAAGCACCAGCTTTACTCAAGCGGACTTTACGATTGTGTTCACTTCGGATACGGACGATCTCAGTCGTCCTCCCAGCTTCCCAGTTGACTGGAGTACGCCGGCGGGAACACCGGGAATTTTCGCAATCATGATTTCAGGAGGCCCCATTCTTACAGGATCATTCACGGACGATCAGGCCGTCTTTGTGCACCCGGCGCCCGAAAACGACATCGGGATCTGGCATTACAACACGGCGGATTGGCTCGCGAAACAGGATTCAGCTTTTAGCAGCTACGATCTGCGTTCAAGCATTGGACCGGTTTCGACCGGTGTTAACGGCTGGCCGGGAGTCCTGCCCGATCCGGCGATTCCCGGATCAACCGACAGTCATTTCACCACGACGGAGGGAAACTTCGTCCTTTCCAACGTCAGTTCGCTTACATTCACTGCCGACGTGACGCCGGGCGCGCCGACGCCTTCAACCGTGCCCGAGCCTTCAACGGCCACGTTTCTTCTGATGGGGATTGGCGGCCTTGTCGCAGGCACCCTCCGCCGGAAACGGTAGAGGGGGGCTTCGCGGTTCGGCCGTCACCCCGAACCGCGAAGCTCAACCCGCCAATTACTTCGTGTACTTCTCCATCCAGGCGAGGATGTATTCGATCTTCTCGATGTAGTGGCTGTTGCGCCCGCGGATCCCATGGAACTCCTCGGGGACGCGGACCAGCACGGCCGGAACCTTCCGAGCCTTCAAGGCGAAGTAGAGCTCTTCACTCTCGGCGATGGGCGTCCGCCGGTCGGATTCTCCGGTGATCACCATCGTCGGCGTCTTGAAGTTCTTCGCGAAGTAGATGGGCGAGTGATCGATGAACTGCTTTGGATCATCCCAAGGAAGCGTCTTCATCCACAGAGCGGAATGCGTATAGCCGCCGTCCGCGGTTCCCGCCTGCGTCACCCAGTCGGTCACCGGATACTGCGAAACGGCCGCGGCAAAACGATCGGTGTGGCCGATGACCCAGGCGGTAAGCAGTCCGCCGCCGCTGCCTCCCGTGACGCAAAGCTTTTTGGGATCGATGTAGCCCTTCTCCACCATCTTGTCGACGCCGAGCATCAGGTCCTTGAAATCGTCGCCGGGATAATGCGTGTGAATGATGTTGCCGAACTCCTCACCGTATCCCGTCGAGCCGCGCGGATTCATATAAAGCACGACATAGCCGTGCGCGGCCTGGATCTGGAGCTCGTGCTGGAAGCTCACGCCGTACATCGAGTGCGGTCCGCCGTGGATGTCGAGAATGAACGCGTACTTTTTCGACGGATCGAAATCCGGCGGCTTGATGATCCAGCCCTGCATCGGTTTTCCGTCGAAGGAATCGAAGGTCAGTTCTTCCACTTTGCCGAGTTGATACTGCGATAGAAGGCTTTCGTTGACGTTGGTCAATCGAGTTGGCTGCGGGTTGTCGCGATAGGCGGGAAGAACGACAACGTCGCCCGGCTGCTCCGGAGTAGAGCGCACGGTCGCGACCATCTGATTATTCGCGATCGTGAACGTCGGGCCGAGTTGCTGAATTCCGCTCGTGACTGCTTTGTAGTTACCTGAAGCCACATCGAGGGAATAAAGCTGCTGATTGCCTTTATCCTCCACCAGGAAGTAGATCGACTTACCATCCCAAGACCAGTGAGGCGACCGGACGTCGCGGTCGAGAGACGCCGTGACGTTTTTCGGATTGCCGCCGTCGGGATCCATCAGGTACAGGTGATTGACCGTATAGCTCTGGAATTTCCAATCGTGGCCGACGTAAGCGATTTTCTTGCCCCCAGGGCCGGGCACCGGATCGGCATCGGGACCTTTGCGATTCGTGAGCTGCTTCACCGAGCCGTCTTCGATCGAGTACGCGTAGATGTCGCCGCCTTCAAGGTTGTATTCGGCGTCCGGGATGCGATTGGTCGATACGTAAATCGACTTGCCGTCTTCGGAGAACGCGAATCCGCCGCCTCCCTGGCCGCCGCCGTGATTGTAATCGCCGCTGGTCACCTGCTTCGGCGCGCCGCCCGTCGCCGAGATCACGAAAACGTGCGTGTACCCGGGTTGCAGGATTCCCTGGCCGTCCGCGGTCCAGCGAAGACTGGTGATTACGATCGGCGGGTCCGCCCATCGCGCTCCGTTCGGGCGCTCCGGCATTTTGATTGAGAAGCCCGGTTTCGCCGGCACGCGCGCCGTATATCCGATCCACTTGCTATCCGGCGACCATTCGATATTCGACGGCGCCTGCTGAAGGTCGGTAATCTGCGCCTCCTGATTCGTGTCCAGCCAGCGCACGTGAATCTGATTCTTTCCGCTGCGATTGGAGATGTAGGCGATCCGCGTGCCATCGGGCGAAATTCGCGGCGACGTATCGCGAAACGCGCCGGTGGTGATCGGGCGATTCTCTTTTCCGTCGCTTCCGACGATCCAGAGATTGCTATAACGCTGGTCAACCATTTTGTCGCTCCAGCCGAGGACGTAGATGATGCTTTTTCCATCCTTGGTGATCTGCGGCTCGCTGACCGACCGCATTTCCCAAATGGTGTCGGAGGTGAGTCCAGGCTTGGCTCCAAAAGCCGCGCCCGTGAGAAGAGCAAGTAAAACAGCAGTACGCATCGAGGTTTCTCCTTAGGGACCTTTGTCGAGTAGATCACAATTCATTGCGGTTGGGGGAAGAGAAAAATCCAGAAAGATCGCCGCTTGCGTTTGAGACGGCGTATTTCGTGACGCTCGCGGCGGGACCACGCCCGGCGCGGGAGCGGCGGTTTATCGAACTGATCCCCGCCTTACGGGCAGGGCTCAAGGTCGCGCGTTGGGTTATGATGTCCGCGATGAAGGTCCGTCCAATTCTCCTGCTTTCTCTTGCTGCTCTTGCGACTGCTCAAACCTATAAATCGGACTTATGGTCCGGGATGCGTTACCGGCTGATCGGCCCCTACCGTGGTGGACGCGTCACGGCGGTAACCGGAGTTCCTTCCCAGCCCCTCACCTATTACATGGGCTCGACCGGCGGCGGCGTGTGGAAAACAACCGACGCTGGACACAACTGGGTCAACGTATCCGACGGATTCTTCTCCGTCGGGTCCATGGGCGCGATCGAAGTCTCGCAATCCAACCCGGACGTGGTTTACGCGGGAACGGGGTCGTCGAAAATTCGCAGCAACGTCTCGATCGGCCGCGGCATTTATAAATCGACCGACGCGGGTAAGACCTGGAGCTTCATCGGCCTGCGCGATACCGGCCAGATCTCGACCATTCGCGTGGATCCGGCCAATCCGGACCTGGTTTACGTCGCGGCCCTGGGGAACCCGTTCGTCGCCAATAAGGAACGCGGGATTTATCGATCGAAGGACGGCGGCAAGACTTGGGAGAACGTTCTGTTTGTTTCCGACGAGGTGGGCGGCGCGGACCTGGAGCTCCAACCCGGGAACTCGAAGGTGATCTTCGCCTGCATGTGGCATGGCCAGCGTAAGCCGTGGACGATTATCAGCGGCGCCCGCGAGGGCGGAATCTATAAATCGGCCGACGGCGGCGATCACTGGACCAAGCTTGCCGGCGGGCTGCCGAACGAGTTGTTTGGCCGCGCCAACGTCGCGATTCCGAGCGCGCGTCCGAATCGGATCTACGCGCTGATCGAAGCGAAACCGGGTTCAGGCTTGTACCGGTCCGAAGACGCCGGCGCCACCTGGACGCTGGTCAACGGATCGGGCGCCCTCATCACCCGGCCTTTCTATTACACGACTCTCGGCGTCGATCCGAATCATCCCGATGTCGTCTTTGTCGGCGACGAGAACTGGTTCAAATCGACCGACGGAGGCAAAACCTTCCGCCGCGCCACTGCTCCGCACGGAGATCATCACGATATCTGGATCAACCCGAAAAACTCCGATTACATGATCCAATCGAACGACGGCGGCGCCAATGTTTCCATCGACGGCGGAAAAACCTGGAGCACGCAGGCGAATCAGCCGACCGCGGAAATCTATCAGGTCGCCGTGGACAATCAGTATCCGTATCGCGTCTACGGTGCGCAGCAGGATAACACCACGGTGATCGTGCCCAGCCTGCCGCTCGGCGACGGCCAGGAATTTCGGACCGGCCCCGGATGCGAAACGGGTCCGATTATTCCCGATCTGGATCATCCCGAACTAGTCTATGGAAGCTGCAAAGGCCAGTTCAGCCGCCAGCATATTTCGACTCCGGAAGAAGATCGCTATTGGATCGGCGCCGAATCGTTGTATGGCAACGGCGGGGAGACGGTGACCTATCGCTTCCAACGAGTGTCGCCCATGGAAGTGTCTCCGCACGACCAGCGCGTGGTTTATTACGGATCGCAGTTCGTTCATCGCACGCGCGATGGCGGCGTTACGTGGACGCGCCTCAGCCCGGATCTGACCGCGCATCCGCCGGGGACGCAGGAAGCAAGCGGTGGCCCGATCACGCGCGATGCGACCGGGGAAGAGGTCTACAGCACGCTGTACACGATTCGGGAGTCGCCGGTGCAGAAGGGCCTCATCTGGACGGGCTCCAACGACGGCTTGATTTTCGTCTCCCGCAACGACGGCGAGACGTGGTCGAACGTCACTCCGAAAGATTTGCCTCCGGGCGGCAGAGTCCAGAACATCGAGCCGAGTCCGCTGCGCGCGGGGACAGCGTACGCCGCGGTGTATCGGTATCTCCTCGGCGATTTCGCCCCGTACATTTTCAAGACCGACGATTTCGGCAAAACGTGGAAGCTGCTGACGAATGGGAAAAATGGAATCGCCGCGGACGAGCCGACCCGCGTCGTGCGCGAAGATCCGGATCGCCCCAAGCTTCTCTACGCGGGAACCGAATTTGGAATCTATATTTCGTTCGATGACGGCGAGCACTGGCAGAGCTTTCAGTTGAACCTGCCCGTAACGCCGGTCACGGATATCAAAGTCGCCCACAAGGACCTGGTGATCTCGACGCAGGGACGGTCTTTTTACATCCTGGATAACCTGACGCCGCTGCATCAGATCGACAAAGTCCGGTCCGCGCAGGCTTACTTATTCACTCCACGCGAAGCAGTGCGCTCCGTGGCTCGGGGGGGCGGGGGCGGACTGAATCCGTCGCAACTGCGTTATCCGCAGCCTGGGGCGCAGATCGATTACTATCTCGCCGGCGCGCCCCCGGATGACATCAAGATGGAGATTCTCGATGCTTCCGGCAAAGTGATCCGCACATTTACGAGCGCCGGCGCTGAAGAGGCTCCTGCGGCCGATGCCGGTGGCGGCGATGATGAAGAAGGCGGCTTCCGTTTTCGCGGTGGTCCGGTGAAGCTCGACAAGACCGCGGGCATGCATCGCTTCACTTGGGATCTTCGCTACCCCGGTCCGTGGATGAGCGAGAACCGGCCCGAAGGCCCCGGCGGTCCCGCGGCAGTGCCCGGGAAATACTCGGTCCGTCTCACGGCCGGTTCGTTCGTATCGACGCAGGCGTTCACGTTGATTGAAGATCCGCGCATGACCAAAGCCGGCTTGACTCAGAACGATCTGCGCGAGCAGTTCGAACACAACATGCGCGTTCGCGATCTGGTAAGCGACGCAAACAAGGCCGTAGCGCGCATTCGCGCCGCTCAGCGGACAACCAGGGGCGAGCAGGAATCGAAGCTCGATGAACTGGCCGCGAAGATGATTACGTCGCCGGTCCGCTACAGCCAGCCCGGACTCCAGACGCACATCACGTATCTCTACAGCATGACCAGCGCAACCGATCAGAAAATCGGAAAAGACGCCGTGGAGCGGTACGGTGTGCTGCGCAAGGAACTCGACGCGAGGATCGCGGAGCTGAATCAGATCCTGGGACCGGAGAAATAGTTTGCGTTTTTCTTTTGCGGACCAGGGCGCGTCCCGATGCACTTCTTGACGGCGCAAGAGTCGGACGGCGGCAAGCGGCTCGATCATTTTCTTCAGGAGCAGCTTCCGCAATACAGCCGCGCGAGGCTCCAGAGTTGGATCAAGGAGGGCCGCGTCACCGTTGGCGGCGCGAGCGCGAAAGCATCGTTGGTCCTTCGCGGCGGCGAACATATCCACGTCCAGCCGGCGGAGCCGCCTCCGTTGAAGGCAGTCGCCGAGGATCTGCCCATCGAGATTCTCTACCAAGACGACGCATTGATCGCGGTCAACAAGCCCGCCGGCCTCACCGTCCATGCCGGAGCGGGCGCGCATTCCGGGACCCTGGCGAATCGCCTGGTTCATCACTTCCAGTCGCTCTCGAAACTCGGCGGAGATCTGCGCCCGGGAATTGTCCATCGTCTCGACCGCGGCACCAGCGGAGTGCTGCTTGTCGCGCGCACCGACGCCGCGCACAGGGCGCTCGCTGAACAATTCGCCAAGCGAACCACGGAAAAAACGTACATCGCGATCGTCCAGGGGATCGTTCGCGACGATTCGGGGCGGATCGCCAGGCCGATCACACGCGATCCGGCTCACCGGACTCGCATGACCGCCAAACTCGCCCGCGGCCGCGACGCTTTGACCGATTTTCGCGTCCTCAAGCGGCTCCACGACGCGACGCTGCTTGAGATTCGCATCGGCACCGGCCGCACGCACCAGATTCGCGCGCACATGGCGAGCATCGGACATCCCGTTCTCGGCGATCGTCTCTACGGCGCTCGCGCAGCCGAGCGCATTTTCCTTCATGCGCTTCGTATCGGATTTACCAGTCCGGCAAGCGGCGAGCGCGTTTCGGTCGAGGCGCCCCTTCCCGCAGAGTTCGACTCGTTACAATAGCTTTAATGCAGCTTTGCGACATTTTTCTCCGCCTCGGCGCGGAGACGTTACAACAAAACCTGAAGACCATTTCGATGGGCCGGCTGAAGACGTATCAGCTTTTTGATCGCATCAAGACGCGGCTGCACGTGGGAAAATTGAATTCGGAATCGCTGCGAAAATCCGCTCCGCGGATCTGGGCCCGCATCGAAGAGCATGATGACGAGTTCGCCACCGATATCTCGCAGGCGATTCTGGTGTCGCATCTCGACATGATCAAGGCGGTGCTCGATCATAACGGCGTGCCGCATGAAGATGGATTTTTCGCGAAGGATGCCGAGGTGGCGGGATATCTGAAGGACGGCTGGCAACAGTCGACTTGGGAAAAATTTCGCGGAAATTTTCCGCCGTCCGTGCTGTTATTCTATATCAATCACCTCGCCTGGGAGATCGCCAAGGCCGAGGATGTTTATCAACCTGCCGCACAAGCGTAGAGCCTGAATGAGAGAACTCTTCGATGCCGTCCGCGCGGGAGATTCCTCCCGCGTTGCCGCACTGGTCGCGGCGGATCCCTCGCTCGCGATTTTCGCCGCGGCGATTCAGGGCGACTCTTTGTGGATCGAAACGCTGCTCGCCGCGGACCGGTCGCTGGTGTCCGCCGTGTCGGCCGATGGCTGGACTCCGCTGCACCTGGCGGCCTTTTTCGGAAAAATCGACGCCGTCCGGCTGCTGCTCAATAAAGGCGCGCCGGTAAACGCGCAATCCACCAATCCGATGCGGAATATGCCGCTCCATGCGGCCGCCGCGGGCCGGCATCCCGCGGCCGTCAAGTTGCTGCTCGATCACGGAGCGGCCGTCAATGCCCGCCAGCATGGCGGCTGGACCCCGCTTCAGGCGGCAGCTCAGAACGGAGACCTGGAATCCGCCCGCGTATTGGTGTCGAACGGCGCCGACGTTCAGCTCCGCGCCGATAACAATCAGACCGCGCTTGACCTGGCTCTCACCAATGGACATCAGGCGATGGTCGATTATCTCGAAGCGAATGGAGCGCGGTTGTAGTGCAGCAGGCGATCGAGCAATTACACAACGTAGCGCTCGAGCAACTCGCTTCGGCTCAAACCCTCGAAGCCGTAGAAGCTGTTCGCGTCGAGGCGCTCGGCCGCAAAGGAAAGCTTGCCGAAATCAGCAGGCAGTTCGGAAAGCTGACCCCGGACGAACGCGCCAGCCTCGGCAGGCTGCTCAACACCGTCAAGCAGGATCTCGAATCCAAAATCGATTCCCGCATCGCCTCGCTTGAAGCCGAAAAGCTCGCCAGGCGCCTCGAATCCGAGTGGATCGATCTCACCACTCCCGCGCCCGGCGTCCGTCCCGGCAGTCTGCATCCCGTCACGCAGGTGCAGCAGGAACTTGAAGACCTGTTCCGATCCATGGGATTCGCGGTTCTCGACGGACCCGAGGTCGAATCCGAGTATTACAATTTTGACGCGCTGAATATTCCCGGCGATCATCCAGCGCGCGACATGCAGGATACGTTCTGGCTGAAGGACGGCCGCCTGCTCCGAACCCACACGTCGCCCGTGCAGGTCCGGGGACTCGAAACTTTGAGGCCCCCGCTAAAAATGATCGCGCCCGGCCGCGTTTTTCGGAACGAAGAGGTCGACGCCAGCCACGAGCATACTTTCTATCAACTCGAAGGCATGATGGTGGATCGCGATGTTTCCGTCGCGCACCTCATCTATTTCATGAAGACGTTTCTTTCTGCGATCTTCAAACGCGACGTGACCGTCCGTCTTCGCCCCGGATTTTTTCCTTTCGTCGAGCCTGGATTCGAACTCGACATTCAGTGCCTGATCTGCGGCGGCAAAGGCTGCCCTGTCTGCAAACATTCCGGCTGGGTCGAGCTGTGCCCGTGCGGGCTGGTGCACCCTGCCGTGCTCCGCTACGGCGGCGCCGATCCGGAAGAGTGGAGCGGTTTCGCCTTCGGCCTCGGCCTCACACGCCTTGCGATGATGCGCTACGGAATCGACGATATCCGCCTCTTCACCGGCGGCGATCTGCGGTTTTTGAGGCAGTTCTAATGAGGTTCTCCTACAACTGGCTCCAGGAACTGGTCGAAGGACTCGACACCGCGCCCGCCGAACTCGAGCGCCTGATGACCATCAAGACCGCCGAGTGCGAAGGCGTCGAAGAGGTCGGCGCGCCTCTGGTCAATGCCTCGGAAGCTCTCGTTGTCGCCGTCGAATCCATGGGTGCGGGCCACAACCGGAAAGTCACCGTCGAAACTCCGCGCTACGGTCAGAAGACCGTCGTCTGCGGAGCTCCGAACGTCCGCGCCGGTCTCCGCACCATCTATCTCCCGGCCGCCAGGAAGGTCATTGAAGGCATTGAAAGTGACGGTATGCTCGCCAGCGCCGCCGAACTCGGCATCGGCCGCGATCATACCGGCATCGTCGAGCTGAACGAACCCTTCACCCTCCGCACCGACTACGTCATCGAAGTCGACAATAAATCCCTGACGCACCGGCCCGACCTTTGGGGCCACCACGGCATGGCCCGCGAAGTCGCCGCGATCACCGGCAGGAAACTCCAGGATCCAGCTCGCGGCGATCTTCCAGCCGCGCCCGCGCCGATCAAAGTCACAGTCGAGGATTTCGCCCTCTGCCCGCGCTATTCCGCGCTCGTTTTCGAAAACGTAACCATCCAGCCCTCGCCGCTGTGGCTGCAATATCGGCTCGAAACGATCGGTCTCAATCCGATCTCCAACATCGTCGACGTGACGAACTTCGTCATGGCTGAACTCGCGCAACCCATGCACGCCTTCGACGCCGACAAACTCCACGGCGGCGAGATTATTGTCCGCACCGCGCGCCCGAACGAAAAATTCGCCGCGCTCAACGGCGAGTCTTACGAGCTCGATTCTTCGAACCTCGTCATCGCCGATCCCCTTGGAGCCGTCGCGCTCGCGGGCGTCATCGGCGGAGCCGGCAGCGCGATCTCGGAGTCGACCACTCGTATTGTTCTCGAAAGCGCCTGCTTCAACGCAACCTCGGTCCGCAAAACGTCGTCAAGAATCAAGCTCCGCACCGACGCTTCCATGCGGTTCGAAAAATCGCAGGACCCCGCGAATACGATTCGCGGCCTGAAGCGCGCTGTGCAGCTCCTTCAGGAAGTCTCGCCAGGAATCCGCGTCGTTGGCGGGCTGGCCGACGCCTATCGCCCTCCACCCGCGCCGGCGCCGATCCTTCTCCATCTCGATTGGCTCGATCGCAAAATCGGCAAGGCCGTTCCCGCTCGCGAAGTCCGTTCGATTCTCGAATCTCTCGAATTCCGCGTCGATGAAACCGGACCGCGCGAGTTCCGCGTCCACGTCCCAAGCTGGCGCGCGACCAAAGACGTCACCATCAAGGACGACCTTGCCGAAGAAGTCGGCCGAATGATCGGCTACGGCACCATCACTCCACAGCCGCCTCTCGCTCCCGCCCGCGTGCCTCCTGCCAACGCCGAGCGCGCGTTCCATCACCGCGTTCGCCAGGCGGCGGCCGCTCAGGGGTTCACCGAAGTCTATAACTATTCCTTCATCAGCGACGAGCAGGCGCGCCTGTTCGGATGGGATCCCGCCGCTCTGGTTCAGGTCGCCAATCCGATCGCCGCCGACCAGAACCTTCTGCGCCCCATTCTCCTTGCGGGAGTCTGGAAAAATGTCGTGGACAACACCCGCAACTTCGATGCATTCCGCCTTTTCGAAATCGGCCGCGAGATTCACAAGGATCGCGAAGTACCTCACTTTGTCGCCGCGATTTACGCCAAAGACGACGGAGTCGCGGGCCTGCTTGAGCTCAAGCGTCTCGCCTCGATCCTTCTTTCCGGCCTTCGCGTCGAGCCCGCCGCCGCGAAATCCTATGAACATCCGCAACGCGCCGGCGACGTCTGCCACGGCGCCGCGGTGATCGGCCGTCTCTTCGAATTTCATCCCAAGATGATCGAGGCCGGACGCGCCGCCGTCCTCGACCTCGATCTGGCGTTGCTCCAGCAGCTCCAACCCCAACCCGCGCGCTACCAGCCTCTCCGCCGATTCCCGGCCACCGCTTTCGATATCACCGTCGTCGGAGCGCCGCGCACCACGATCGGCCAGGTGGAAGCCGCTATCCCCAAATCCGCGGAAATTCTCTCGGTCGACTACCTCCGCGATTTCACTCTCGCCGACGGCCGCCGCAGCCTTTCCTTCCGCATCACCGCCGGATCATCCGGCCGTACCTTGTCTTCGGAAGAAGCAGGCTCCATTCGTGCCTCCGTGATCGACGCCTTGACCAACGCCGGTTACGAATCACGCAGCTAATCTCTTGCCCGCTGCTTCTCGCCGCGGCCGGAAAAGTGGTCGAATAAGGGGATGCGATCCGTCCAGCTTCTCGCGCCCGGCGTCCTCGAACTGCGTGAAATGCCGCAGCCGCCCGATCCCGCGCACGGCGAGGTCACCGTTCGCATTCGCGCCGTCGGACTCTGCGGCAGCGATCTCCACTGGTATCAGGACGGCCGCATCGGCGAAATTCCCGCGTCATATCCTCAAGTCCTCGGCCACGAGCCCGCGGGCGAAATCATCGCTGCCGGTCCCGGCGTCCACGATTTCGCCGCCGGCGATCGCGTTGTGATCGAGCCGACCGTCACCTGCGGTCATTGCGAGCACTGCCTCAAGGGATTCCACAACAACTGCATCCGCGGCGTCTTCATGGGTGGTCCGCAGGCTCCGGGAATGTTTCGCGAATACGCCACGATTCCCGCCGCCAACTGCACTGCCGTTCCTCAGTCGCTCGATTTCAGGACCGCCACTCTGGCCGAGCCGCTCGCGGTCATGGCTCACATGCTCGAGCTGATCGACATCCGCTTCGGCGATACCGTGGCCGTAACGGGCGCGGGTCCCATCGGTATGTTGTGCGCCGCAACGGCTCGCGCCGCCGGAGCTTCGCGCGTCTTCATCGCGGATCGCCTTCCGCATCGCTTGAAACTCGCTCTCGCGATGGGTGCTGATTGCGCCATAGACACCACGGCGCAATCGCTGATTGAAACCGTGCTCGGCGCAACCGGCGGGCGTGGCGTCGATATTGTCCTCGAGGCCGCCGGTTCACCGGAGACCGTGAACGCAGCGATCCGCATGGCCCGTCCCGGCGCCACCGTAATGTTCATCGGCATTCTGAGCGAGCTCTATCCGAAAATCGACATCCACACCGCCATGATGAAAGAGCTGAAGCTGCAAACGCTCAAGCGCTCGAATCATCGCGCGGCGGAGGCGCTAAAGCTGCTCGCGTCGCAAAAGATCTCCACTTCGCTCATCACTCACACTCTGCCCCTCGAACAAACGCCCCGCGCCTTCGAAATGCTGGCGAACTACACCGGCGGCGTCGGCAAAGTGATCATCGAGATTTGAGGATCGCGCGCGCGGCCCCGTCTCCAGATCCCCGCACGGTGGCCGCGGTTCCGAAGATCCCGGCCGGTCCGAATCCACGCGGTTCCTTCGCGAACAAATCGCTGTTCAGGACAAGGTTCCGGCAGCGGCCTCAGCCGGAGGCGCAGCCTCCGCTTTGCGCATGGCCGGAAATTCTCCATACGTCATCCCGCGCCACAGCCATTCCATCGGACCAAACCGATAGCGCGCCAGCCACCAGTTGCTGAAAACCACTTGAGAGCTGTACAACAGCACCGTCGGAATCAAGCCAAGCGCGGGACCCACGCGTCCGTAGAGCCCCGTCGTGTAGTTGTAGAAAAACAGCGTGCACAGCACCGATTCCATCAGGTAATTCGTCAGCGCCATTCTCCCCACCGCCGCGAACGGAGCCAGCCCGCGCCGCCACGCCTCATTCTGGATCAGCACCGCCAGCCCCGCCGCATATCCCGCGCTCAAAACGTGCGCTGCCGGAAGGTTGAGAACATTTGCTAAATATCCGATCAACGTCGGCTTGCCGGAGGGCGGCCGCAGATTCGCCAATGTAACGAATGTATTCAGCAAAACTCCGATCGGGATGCACCACGCGCACACACGGATCAGCACCGGCTTGTAGTCGTCCAGCCGCTCGATGATGCCGGATCGCCAGACCCACAACCCGCACAGGAACAGGAACAGCACATAAAACGAGAATCCCAGCACCGGCAGCTCGCCCTTCCAGACCACCCAGTTTTCGTGCAGCATCTGCGGGATCGTGCCGTGCGAATAAATCCCGATGATGGACTGGATCTTCGTCATATCGGGCGGCTTGGGAGGTTTGGAAAACGGCCCTTTCCCGAACATCGCGGCTATGTACAGGCCCGACATGGCCAAAATCGGCAGCATGAAGATGCCTCCCGCCCACCACAACAAGGTCTTCTGCCGCCGATTGCGGAAAAAAAGCAGCATCGCCCCGCTGAGCGCATAGGTGAGCAGTATGTCGCCCCACCAGATCAGAAGTCCGTGGATCACGCCGAACAGCGCGAGCGCCGCGAGCCGCCGCGGATAAAAGGACATGAACTTCGCGCCCCGCGCCTCTGCTCGCGTGAGTTGCACCGCAAATCCCAGTCCGAACAGGAACGAAAACAGCGTCACGAACTTGCCCTGGATGAAAATGTCGATAAAGCCCTGCGCGATCATGTCCGCGCGGCCATGAAAGAGGACCTTGATGTTTCCGTACACGCTATCGGGCGCATTGAACCCGCGCATGTTCGCTGCGAGGATTCCGAACAGCGCCATCCCGCGCAGAATATCGATATAGAGAATCCGCTCCGCGGCGGTGACGGGACCCGCGCGTTGTACGTCCGAAGACATCGGCGCACCCCCTTGTCCTAAGATCATACGCGTTCCGGTCACTCCCCGTTCCCGTCCGCTATCCTCGCTTGAGGCGGCACTCATGGAGCGCGTTCGTCCGTCCCGCGCAATTCCCAAGCGCCATAATGGAATTTCCGTGTCGCCTGAAATTCACATCGTGGGCGGTGGGCTGGCAGGATGCGAGGCCGCATGGCAAATCGCTCGCGGCGGCGGACGCGCCGTCCTCCACGAAATGCGCCCCGCCCGTCAAACGCCCGCGCACAAAACCGCCGCCCTCGCCGAACTCGTCTGTAGCAATTCTCTGAAGAGCGAACAGGAAAACACCGCGCCTTGGCTTCTCAAAGAGGAGCTCCGCCGCCTCGGATCGCTTCTGATCGAAGTCGCGGCTCGTACTCGAGTTCCCGCCGGACATGCCCTCACCGTCGATCGCGAACTCTTCTCCGCCGAGATAACCCGAAGGATCGAAGCCGAGCCTCGCATTGAAATCCGGCGCGACGAAGTCACATCGCTCTCCGGCGATCGTATCTGGATCGTCGCGAGCGGCCCGTTAACCTCCGATACTCTCGCCGCCGAAATTGCCCGCATCACCGGATCGGAACGGCTCTTTTTCTACGACAGCATCAGCCCCATCGTCGAAGCCGACTCAATCGACTATTCCGTTGCGTTCCGCGCGTCGCGTTACGGAAAATCGCTCGACGGCACGGATGATTATTTGAACTGCCCCTTCAATCGCGAGGAATACGAAGCCTTCGTCGATGCTGTTCTCCAGGCCCAGAGCGTCCCGGCGCACATCGAGCAGGATAACGCCCGCTACTTCGAGGCCTGCCTGCCGATTGAAGAAATCGCTCGCCGCGGCCGCGACACTCTCCGCTTTGGGCCGATGAAGCCCATGGGACTGATCGACCCGCGCACCGGGCGCCGTCCCTACGCCGTCGTTCAGCTTCGGCAGGAAAATGCCCGCGCAGGGAGCTACAATCTGGTGGGATTCCAGAACCACATGCGCTTCGGTGAACAGGCTCGCGTTCTCCGCATGATTCCGGGATTGCAGAACGCGGAATTCCTCCGCTTTGGCCAGGTGCACCGCAATACCTACATCAACGGGCCGGCGCTCCTTACGCCGGCACTCCGGTTGCGCGCCGCGCCACACATCTTTTTCGCCGGACAGATCTCGGGAGTGGAAGGGTACGTCGAGTCGATTGCAACCGGACTCGTCGCCGGCCGGGGCGCGATCGCCGCGCGCGCGGAAGCGTTTCCCCGCCAGTCGGCCATCGGCTCCCTTTGCGCCTACGTCTCTGGCGCCGATCCGAAGAATTATCAGCCCGCCAACATCACCTTCGATCTGCTGCCAAAACTCGAAAATCCTCCACGCGATCGCAGGATCCGGCAGGCCGAAGTCTGCCGCCGGGCCCTCTCGGCGCTCGATCAGTTCCTCTTCGCGAATGTCTGAACTCGCGCCCGCAATCGAACGCTATCTCGCCGATCTCGGCCGCAAGAACGCTTCTCCCCACACGCTCCGAAACTACGCCGCTGACCTTCAACAGTTCATCGAATATTTCTCCCCGCCGGGAACCTGCGCGCCTCCCGTCGAGCAGATCGGCTCCATTCAGCTCCGCGAGTGGCTGGGCGACCTCTACAACCGCCGATTGAGCGTCATCTCGATTCGCCGCAAACTTGCCGCGATCCGGTCGCTGTACCAATTCATGCTCCGTGAAGGAATGATCGCGGCAAACCCCGCCCGCGCCGTCAAAACGCCAAAGGCCCCCAAACGCGTTGTCGTGGTGCCGACCGCCGAGCAGACAAATCAACTGGTCGAAGGAGTCGCTGCCGGCCGATTCGATCGCCCTTTTCCCGAACGCGACCTTCTGATCTTCGAACTGCTATACGGTTGCGGTCTTAGAATCAGTGAGTTAGCGGGTCTCAATCTCGACGACTTCGACCGCGCCGAGCGCTGGATCCGGGTCCGCGGGAAAGGCAAAAAAGAACGCCAGGTCCCGTACGGTTCGAAAGCCGCCGCGGCGCTCGACAAATATCTCGCCAAACGCGAGGCAAAACAGGGCGAAAAAGCGTTGCTCACAAATCGGCTTAAAACGCGCTTAAGTGACCGCGGAATGCGCGAAATTGTCACCTTTTACGCACAAAAGATTTCCGGAGACGCATCTCTCCATCCGCACAGTCTTCGCCATGCCTTCGCCACGCATCTCTTGTCCAATGGCGCCGACCTGAGAGCGATTCAGGAACTTCTCGGCCACGCCCGGCTCGCGACCACGCAGAAGTACACGCAGGTGTCGCTCACCGATTTAATGGCGGTCTACGACCGTGCCCATCCGAAGGCGCGAAAATAACTTCGATGACCAAGTTTCAGCAACTCCCGTCCGTTGATGAAGTTGCATCATCCGTAACCGGTGCGCCGCACGCCCTGGTGGTGATGGAAACGCGGAGAATCCTGGCCGAAATGCGCGCTCAGTTGGCCAAGGGGATCGAGCTTGATCCGAAGAGCGTCAGCCAGCGCGTGCGTGATTCGATCGAGCAACTTCGACGGCCGTCGCTGCAACGGGTGATCAATGCCACCGGCGTTGTGCTGCATACGAATTTGGGGCGGGCGCCGTCGGTCGAATTTTCGGCGATGCGGGGCTACTCGAATCTCGAATACGACCTGACCAAAGGAAAGCGCGGCAAGCGCGATTCGCACATCGCGGGACTGCTTGAGCGGATTTGCGGGAAGCCCGGCATCGCGGTAAACAATAATGCGGCGGCGGTGCTGCTCGTATTGCACGAAATGGCTCGCGGCGGCGAAGTGATCGTCAGCCGCGGCGAGTTAATCGAGATCGGCGACGGTTTCCGCATTCCCGACATCATGGCGGCATCGGGCGCGATGCTGCGCGAAGTCGGTACAACGAACCGGACGCATCTTGACGATTATAAAAACGCGATCAATGAGAAGACGCGATTGATTATGCGCGTCCATCCGAGCAATTTTCATGTTCACGGATTTACGTCGAAGCCGGAGTTGCGCGAACTGACGGCGCTCGGGCTGCCGGTGTACGAGGATTTGGGAAGCGGCTGCATTGCGGATTTCGCGCCTTTCGGAATTCGCGAGCCGCGCGTTTCCGAAAGTCTGGCGGCGGGCGTGAATCTGGTGTCGTTCAGCGGGGACAAGCTGCTTGGCGGCCCGCAAGCGGGATTGATCGCCGGCGATGCGGAGCTTGTGACGCGCGTGCGGCGGAATCCTCTGTTCCGCGCTCTGCGGCTTGATAAATTGATCACTCAGGCTCTCGAAACCACGCTGCGGCACATGGTATTCGAGGAGTGGGACAGGATTCCCGCGATTCGGATGATCCGGATGACCGCGGAAGAGATCCGCGCCCGCGCCGAGCGCATCCGCGAGCAGGTTCCCAGGCTCGAAATCGTTCGCGGTGAAAGCGTGGCAGGCGGCGGATCGACGCCCGATCAATCCCTACCCACATGGCTGCTGGCCGATTCGGGGGATGCCGTGAAGCTGGAGCGAGTTCTGCGCACAAACGACCCGCCGGTGATCGCCCGAATCGAAAATGAACGGCTGGTGATCGATTTACGGACCGTGTTGGAGGACGAGGAAGCGGATTTGATCCGCTGCCTTCAACGGGCGTGAAATTTTTGGCGTTCGAAATCCGTCTCTGTTGTGTGCGCCGGATTCTGATTTTCGCTCTTGCGCTCCCGGCATGGCCCGAGGATGCACTGGAGATTGTCCGCAAATCGCTCGATCGCGACATCGCCAACTTCGAGCATCTGAAGAACTACACTTACCAGCAGCGCGAAGAGGATCGTCAATACGATAAAGAAGGGCGGCTCAAGAAAACCGAATCGGAAACGACCGAGGTTCTGATTCTCGCCGGCCGTCCTTACGAGAAACGGATCGCAAAGGACGACAAGCCGCTTTCTGAGAAAGAGGCGAGGAAAGAGCAGGAGGAGATGGACAAGGAACTCGCCAAACGGAGCCGGCTTTCCGAATCTGAAAAGCAGAAGCTGGAGAAGCGCAGGCGGGAGAATCGGAAATTCCTGAACGAAATTCCGGACGCATTCACCTTCAAATTGTTGGGCGAAGAACAGGTGAGCGGCAAGCCAACCTGGGTCATTGAGGCGGATCCCCGGCCGAATTATAAAGCCAGGGACACGCGCGCAAAGATTTTGACCAAGATGAGAGGGAAGATTTGGGTGGATCAGGGCGAGTATCAATGGGTAAGGGTCGAGGCCGATGTGCTCGACACGATCTCGCTCGGGTTTGCGTTGTTCCGCGTCGCGCCGGGCGGGCATATCGCATTCGAGCAGACGAGGATCAATGACGAAGTCTGGCTGCCTGCATATGCAAAGATCCGCGCGGACGCGCGCATCGGATACATCAAATCGTTACACACCGAGGTCGAGCTGAAGTATAGCGACTACAAGAAGTTCCAGTCGGATTCGCGGATCGTGGCGTCGGAAGTGAAGTAGGTTCGGGCAAAGCCCTCTCGCCGCAGCGCGGGATCAGGAGCGACAGAGGGTGGGATGCCGGTCCATTTTCGATACCGTCCCGCGGGCTGTTCCAGGTATGGACCGGCGACGCAGACAGAACTAAGGTTTTCGCCTGCTCCAGCCGATGATTCAGGAAGCAGTGCTGGAGCGGATTCGCACTTTCGGCCATAAGATACCGATTGAGCGGCGGGCGGAGCGCATCGCCGATCCGGTGGAACGCCTGCGCTTTCTGCGGCAGGAGATGTCCACGTCGACAGTGGCCGAAATCGGGACGCGCTCGCTGCATCGGGGAAAATCGGGCGCGCTGCGACACGCGCCGTGGATGGGCTTGCTGGCTGTACTCGTATTTGCAACCGGTCCGGCGCCGAAAGGAGCCGCGGAAACGCGGGCGAAAGAGCGCGGGCTGCTGGTGCCGAGGGCGGATGCGGCTTCATTCACGCCAGGCGCAGTTCCGCGGGTGTGGCGGGTGGAGCGTTCGGAAACCACGGAAACCTACAGCAACGGGCTTCGCGTCGATCTGACTTATTCCACTTCAAACCGCCCGCGCGCGCAGTACGCGGTTTATTCGTTGAGCGGCGCTTACCGGCCTGTGAAGACGAGTAATCAACCCATTGGAATCGTCTTTCACATGAGCGAGAGCAATCTGGCGCCGTTCGAGCAGGAAGAGACTCGCCGTCTGAAATATCTCGGCCGCAATTTGCTGGAAGTGATCCGCCGGGAGCATTCCTACCACTACGTGATCGACCGGTTCGGGCGCGTTTTCTCCGTCGTGGCCGAATCGGATGCGGCGTTTCACGCGGGATTCTCGATCTGGGCGGATTCCGAAGGGATCTACGTGAATCTGAATGACAGCTTCATCGGCGTTTCGTTTGAGGGGCAGACGGAATCGTCGGATGCGGTGACGCCGGCGCAGACGGTCGCGGCGAAGCTGCTGACAGAGATGCTGCGGTCGCGATACGGAATCGCCGCGGAGAATTGCGTCACACATGCGCAGGTTTCCGTGAATCCGCTGAACATGCGGATCGGCAACCATGTCGATTGGGCCGCGAATTTTCCCTTCGCGGCGGTGGGGCTGCCGGATAACTATTCGATGCCGCTCGCGAGCATTTACGCATTCGGATTCGAATACGACAGCGTTTTTCTGAAGGCCACAGGCGAGCGGTGGAGGGGCCTGGACCTTTCCGTCGCGCAACTTGAACGGCAGGCCGCGGCCGAGCAGACATCCGTTCCGCAGTACCGGGCGATGCTTCAGCGCCGCTACAAAGACATAGCAGCCGCTCTCAAGAGCGAGGAGGAATCGAAATGACATCGCAAAGCTCCGCTATCGGGCTCGACGTAGGAACCAGCCGCATTGTGGCGGCGCGGCGTTCAGAGTGCGAATTCGAATTCGATTCGCAACTGAATGCATTTGTCACAATCCCGTTTTCGAGAATGACGCAGGCTGTGCTCGAACGCGAGAAGATCCCGCACACAGCGCTGTTGGGAAACATCATCGTCCACGGCAATGAGAGCGAAAAGTTCGCGAGTCTGCTGAATGCCGAAATGCGGCGTCCAATGACACGCGGCGTGCTCGATGCGAAGGAGCCAGAGAGCCTGCGCATGATCCAGGCGATTCTCAGCAGCATCCTCGAACCGGGAAATCCGGATCAGCGCAAGCTTTGCTTCACGGTTCCCGCGGCACCGCTGGGCGCCGAGGAGACGCTGACGTACCACGAAGCGACGGTAAAACAGATTCTGGCGGAGATCGGGTATCAGTCGGTGAGCATCAATGAAGGGCTCGCCGTGATTTACAGCGAGCTGGAGTCATCGAATTACACAGGGATCGGAATCAGCCTCGGGGGCGGGCTGTGCAACGTGAGCCTGGCCTATCTTTCCGTTCCCGTGTTGAGCTTCAGCATTCCGAAGGCAGGCGATTTCATCGATTCGAGCGCGGCTTCGGTCACGGGCGAGCGGGCCAATCAGATCCGGCTGATCAAGGAGGACGCGTTCCACTTTAACGGGTTTTTCGCGGACAAAACGCAGCAGGTCATCAGCGTCTATTACGACGATATGATCAGGTCGCTGGTGAGCGCGTTGAAAGAAGCTTTCTTAAGAATAAAGAATGGTCCGAGGTTCAGCCGGCCGGTGCCGATCGTGCTGAGCGGCGGGACGGCGCTGCCTCCAGGATTCCGGGAGCGGTTCGAAAAAATCCTGTGGGAGCAGGATTTTCCATTGCCGGTGTCGGACATTCGGATGGCGGAGAGTCCGCTGCATGCGACGGCTCGCGGGGCGTTGATCTACGCATTGAGCGAGTTATAGCTCATTCGGCGTTTGTTCCCGCCCTTAGCGGCAGGCTCTTCCATTAACGGCTCTAAATCATTGAAACGTTGAAAGGCCGGAGGGAATCCTAAGGCTTTGTTGTATGCGTACTCTGCTGTTCCTTCTTGTTCCGGCGTCACTGTCGCTGGCGGCTGAATCGGACGCGCTCGCGATTTCCGCGAATATTCAGGCGCGTCACGCGCCCTTCGGCACGATTCTCGATCCGATTTTCGCGGCGCCGGATAGCGATCAGATCACGGGGTATACGCGCTGCGGCGATTCGGCGATCTGGACCGGGCACTATCTGGCTGCCGAAGCTTATCGCTACAAGGTGACGCATTCGCCGGATGCCCTTGCGAACGCAAAAGGAGCGCTGAGCGGACTCACGCTGCTCACTGATGTGACCGGAATCGACCTTCTGGCGCGATGCGCTGTTCCCGTGGTGTCGAACTTCGCGGCCGGGATCGCGCAGGAGGAGGCGTCGAACGGTGTCTGGTTCGGATCCGCGAACGGGCAGGCGTACATGTGGATCGGCAACACGTCGCGCGATCAATATTCCGGCGCGATCTACGGGCTGGGCGCCGCCTACGATCTGATCGACGACGCCGGAGTGCAGCAGCAGGCCGCGGCGCTGGCGACCCGGCTGGTCGGGTATTTGGAGGATCGCGGGTGGAGCGTTGTGCTGCCGGATGGAACGATCAGCACGACGTTCCTGATCCGGCCCGACCAACAGCTTGCGCTGTTGCAGGTGGCGCGGCGCGTGAATCCGGCCCGATTCAATGCGGATTACAACCGCCTGGCAGGCGAGGCTCCTCTGGTTCCGGTCGCGGCCGCAGTGGACGCTGCGGACCCGTCGAGTTCGTACTTCAAATTCAACCTCGACGCGATCAATTTCGATCATCTGCTCCCTATGGAGAGCAACTTTATCCGGAAGCTGTTTTATGAAGCGGCCTACGACACGTTTCGCGCGACCGTGGCGGATCACCAGAACGCGCACTTCAACATGATCGATCGCGTGATCCATGGAGCCGATAAAGCGCGCGACAGCGATACGGCCGCCTATCTGGATCAATGGCTGCAACGGCCGCGCCGCGATATCCCGGTCGACTTGCATGGTGCGATTCCTGTTTGCGGCGATCAGGCCTGCGATCCTATTCCGATTCCACTGCGTGTGCCGGCGGATTTTCTGTGGCAGCGAAGCCCGTTCCAGCTCACGGGGGGCGGCGACGGGCTGATTGAAGGCGCCGGGATCGACTATATCCTTCCGTACTGGATGGCGCGTTACTACGGAATCGTAAATCAGTAAAAAAATCTTGCGGATAGCTGTTGGTCTGGGTGATATTAGAAGTCTGGGCACACGTCCAAATATGGGCTCGGATTATTCGGATCGCTCGCGATGGCGGATCAGCAGCTCCTGTTCCTCACCGAACTTGTCGGCCTCAAGGTCTTTGACCTTAAGGGGCGCAGGATTGGCGTCGTCAAGGACGCGGCGCTTGTCCCGCTGATTGATCCGGTAAGGATCGACCGCTTCCTGATCGGGGGCGGCGCATCGACGTGGCTTACGGTCCGGCACGATCAGATCCGGTCCATTTCACTTTCCGGGATTCATCTTCGGGACGAGAATCTAACTCCGTATCATTCCGACGAATACATGCTGCGGATGGTGCGCGATCTGCTCGATCAGCAGATCATCGACGCGCAGGGGCGGAAGGTTGTCCGCGTAAATGACGTAACGTTTGAGTTGCGGAGCGAGCCGGCGGGCGACAAGTTGTGGATCCTCGAAGTGGATATCGGGATTCGCAGCATTTTCCGGAGGCTGGTGCAGGGAGCGCCCGCAAAGTGGGTGCGGAAAGTACAAGGAAAGATTCCAGTCCATTCCATCCGCTGGGAGTTCGTGAACATTCTGGAGCCCGATCCGCAGCGGCGGCTTCGCTTGAATATCTCGAACAAGCTGCTGGAGAGCATGCATCCGGCGGATCTGGCGGATATCGTCGAGAATTTGAGTCCAGAGGATCGCGAGGCGATTTTCGAAAATATTGACAGCGAAGTTGCCGCGGAGACGCTGACCGAAGTCGATCCCAACATTCAGGCGAGCATTCTGGAATCGCTGGAGACGGAGAAGGCCGCGGAAATTGTCGAGGAGATGTCGCCCGATCATGCGGCGGACGCGCTGGCGGAACTCGAACAGGAGACGAGTGAAGAGATTCTCGAAGAGATGGAGAACGAGCCGAAATCCGAGGTTCAGGAATTGCTCGAATACGAGGAAGACACCGCCGGCGGGATGATGAACACGGAGTACGTCGCGCTGAAGGACGACGCGACCGTGGCGGATGCGCTCGCGTCGCTCAAGGAAAACGAAGAGCTGCTGGAGAGCCTGAATACATTGTTCCTGGTAGACGCCGAGGATCGATTCAAGGGTTCGGTGCCGCTGGCGCGGCTTTTCCTGCATGAGGGCGCGACGCCGTTGATCGCGCTGGCCGCCGAGACGGTGATCGACGTGCCGGTGAACGAGCGGCAGGATCGAGTCACGGAGCTTTTCGATAAATATAATTTGCTGGTGCTGCCTGTGCTGGATGAAGACCGCAAGCTCGCCGGCGTGATCACGGCAGACGACATTATTTCCGTTCTAAGACACAAATGACAAATGATCCTGACGCTAAAGCGAATCCGGTATCAGCTTTTGATGTTTCTGGCGGTGGTCGGTCCGGGGCTGATTACGGCGAACGTCGATAACGACGCGGGCGGTATCTATACCTATTCGCAGGCGGGCGCGAGGTGGGGATATCTGCCTTTGTGGACGCTGATCCCGATCACGCTGCTGCTCATCGTGACGCAGGAGATGTGCTCGCGGATGGGCGCGGTGACCGGAAAGGGGCTATCGGATCTCATCCGCGAAGAGTTCGGATTGCGGACGACGTTTTTCGTGATGACGGCGCTGGTGGTTGTGAACTACGCCAACATCGTTTCGGAGTTTGCGGGAATCGCCAGCAGTCTGGAGTTGTTTCACATCAGCCGGTATTTTTCCGTTCCGGCCTGCGCGGTGGCCGTGTGGGTTCTTGTCGTGCGAGGAAGCTACCGGAGCGTCGAAAAGATATTTCTTTTTTCCTGCTCGATTTATGTCACATACATCATTTCGGGAATCCTGGTGAAGCCGGATTGGGGGCAGGCGATGATCTACAGCGTCAAGCCGGTGCTGCTCTTCGACCCAGCGTACATCACGATGATCATCGCGATGGTGGGCACGTCGATCGCCCCGTGGATGCAATTTTATCTTCAGGCCGCGGTGGTGGAGAAGGGGATTACGGCGAAGGAGTACCACCAGTCGCGGGTTGAAGTCATTCTCGGCTGCATTCTGACGGATGTCGTTGCGTTTTTTATCATCGTGGCCTGTGCGGGCGCGATCTGGTCTCATGGGCCGAGAGATATTCAGACCGCGGCGGATGCGGCGCTCGGATTGAAGGCCTTCGGCAATTACGCCTTTCTGCTGTTCAGTATCGGGCTGTTCAATGCATCCTTTTTTGCCGCATGCATTTTACCGTTATCGACCACGTATTCGGTGTGCGAAGGATTGGGATTCGAATCGGGGATCGACAAGCGATTCAACGAAGCTCCGGTGTTTTACTGGCTGTACACGTTCCTGATCGCGGTTGGGGCGGCGGTGATCTTGATTCCTGGATTCAATCTGGTCAAGATGATCCTGTTCTCGCAGGTCATCAACGGGGTGCTTCTGCCGGTGATCCTGATCTTCATGACGCTGCTGATCAATAAGAAGGGCGTCATGAAGGAATGGACGAATTCGCCGTTCTACAACATTGTGTCGTGGGCGTCGGTGGCGCTGATGATCGGGCTGACGCTGGCGCTGGTCGCGATTTCGATCCAGGATATGCGGCGCGGGGCTTAGACCGCGTTCGCGGCGCTGAGGCGCAGAATACGGGCCGCATTGCCGCCGAGAATCGCGCGGCGATCTGTTTCCGAAATATCCAGGGCGCGAATGCTTTCCAGCATCAGTTTCGGGCTCCCGATCTGATGAGCATAGTCGCTGCCGGCGAGCAGATGATCGGCGCCGGCGAACGCGATCGCGAGCTTCAGCGCATCCGCGTTGAAGTTGACGGTGTCGAAGTAAAACTTTTTCAAGTATTCGCTCGGCGGACGATCGATGTTCACGCGGCATTCTTTGAAAGCGCGATATCCGCGATCGAGGCGTTCGGCGAGATAAGGAATCGCTCCGCCGCAGTGAGTCAGCGCCCAGGTAATCTTCGGGAATTTCCGGGGAATACCTTCGAACACAAGCTTCGCTGCCGCAAGCGTCGTGTCGAACAGGAATCCAACCAGCGGCATCAGCCAATAATCCGTCATCGCTTCGACACCTAATGGATGTGTCGGATGAATGTACAACACGGCTTCCAGATCGTTCGCCAGCTCGTACAGGGGCAGGAAACGAGGATCGGCGAGCGCGACGTGATTGACGTTGCTGAATAGCATCGCGCCCGGCAGGCCGAGCTGGCGGACCGCGCGCTCCAGCTCCTTCACCGACGCCGCGGGATCGTTCAGAGGAAGCGTCGCCAGCGCGCTGAATCGCTCCGGATGCGCCGCGATTCCTTCGGCGAACTCATCGTTGACGAGCGACGCAAGTTTGGCGGCTACCGCGGGTGTTTCAACGTGCGTTCCCGGAGTGGTCATGGTGTAAACCTGCATGTCGATTCCATGATCGTCGAGCATCTTTTTGCGGACGTTCAAGTCGCGCTGGCCGGGCACGGCGATGTTGTAATCGCCGGGATAGTGCAAGCGCATATTTCCGTGATCGTCAATGGTGACCGTGACGGCGCTTTCGCCGGATTGCAGCGCTTTCAGATACCCCGGAGGATAGTAGTGATTATGGAAGTCGATGAGTGGCATTTGCGTTCTTATTTTTCAGGAAAAAATAGACAGGGACGCCCGCCGCGACAAACAGCAGGCCGATCGAAGCTTCCTTCAAATCCGCCGCGAGCTGATTTCCAACGACGACGATGCATCCGGCCAGGAAAACGATGGAAGCGATGCTCCAGCGTTTCTGGATTCGCGCGAGCCCGATCGTCATCAGCGCGAAGAAAAGAAATTCGGTATAAACGACTCGGGTGAACAGCGTTCGATAACTTCCCGTGGCGACCAATGCGCTCGCCCAGATCGCCTGCGCGGCGATCGCTGCGTGTGGCGTGTAAAATCTCGGATGCGCCTCGCCCATGCCCCGCCAGGCGAGCCCATCCTGCGCAACCGCGTAATAGACGCGCGGGCCCGCCAGAACCGTGCCGCTGAGACCTCCAAAAGCCGAAACGATGACGAGCATCGCGACCAGCACCGCTCCGCGATTCCCAACCAGCACCGCCGCTGCATCCGCGGCTACGTGCTGTGAATTCAGCACCGTTTTGAGCGGCAGAACGCGCAAATAAGCCGTATTCAGCGACAAATAAGCCGCGGTTACGATGATCATGCCGATGAGCAGCGCACGCGGCACAGTCTTCTCGGGATTGTGGGTTTCTCCAGCGGCGTATGTGACCTGGTGCCACCCCCCGAACGCGAACAAGCCCGCGCTGATCGCCAGCAGAAATTCCCGCACGCCGCGGGAATCATTCGCGGCGGCTTCCGATTGGACTTGCGGCGGAGCGAGCACCGCGACCGCAATCAGGATTCCCGCGATTGCCGCGACCTTGGCGATCGTAAACGCGGTCTGAACCGTGCTGCCGGCGCGGACGCCGAAATAGTTGATTGCCGAAAGGACGAGAATCACGGAAATGGCGACGACGCGAATGCCCGTATCGCTCAACGGCGTAATCACGGAGACATAGCGAGCGAACACCATCGAGATCGCGGCGATGATGCCTGAGTGGGCGATCCAAAACATGGCCCAACCCCACAGGAATCCGGCGACTGGCGAAATTGTCTCTCGAAGGTACACATAGATCCCGCCGGTTTTGGGAAACGCAGCCGCCAGCGACGCGGAAACCAGCGCTCCTGCGATCGACAGAAGTCCCGCCGCCGACCAGACGGCGAACATGGCGGGAACCGTCGAAACATGACGGCTCACTTCCGACGGCTGGACGAAAATCGACGCACCGATAATGATTCCCACCACCATGGCGGTGGTCCGCACCAGACCCATCGACCGTAGAAGCAAGTCTACAGTCTACACCCCGGATTTGGCTTGAGGTTCGTAAGTGCCCGGAGGAATGCGGAAAGAGATCGCCAGGCGGTTCCAACTATTAATGGCGACGACGGCGAACGTCAGATTCGCCAGCTCCGTTTCAGTGAAATGCCTGCGGGCGCGCTTGAAGGATTCGTCCGGGACATGCGTCTCGGCGACGCGCGTGACGGCTTCGGTCCACTCCAGCGCCGCGCGCTCCTGCTCGGTGAAGAAAGGCGTTTCGCGCCACGCCGAGAGCGTGTAGAGCCGCTGCTCCGTCTCGCCCGCGGCGCGGGCGTCCTTCGTGTGCATGTCGAGACAATAAGCACACCCGTTGATCTGCGACGCCCGCAAACGGACGAGGTTCAGCAGCGAGGTCTCAAGACCGGATTCACGCACCGTCTTTTCGAGCTCATACATCGCGCGGCCGGCTGCCGGAGCGGTCTTATAGATATCAAGTCTTGCTTCCATAACTCCAGCTTAAGCCGGAGTCGTCAGTTGCTTGCCCTTCCCGGCGAGAAGAATCGCCAGCAGCTTCGCGGGTCTTGTACTACTCGCGTTGCGCGAAACCGCATGGAGCTGATTCGGTGTTTCGATCCACATCTCGCCCACGGAGTACGTCTTCTCCGGCTCATCGCCGACCTTCGAAGCGATTTCGCCTTCGAGAACGTATGCGATCGTGATCCCCGGATGACGGTGCGGATTCGATTTTCCGCCGGGTTCGTAATCCACCTGAACGGCGGTGATCGCCCAGTTGTGAATATTGACGTCCGGCAGATCGTGCTGGAAAATCGGTCCCCGCGGACGGCTAGGAGCCTGCGCCTGCGCGAGAAGGGCGCCGAGGAGGGGACTTGCCAGTAACGGGCTTGCGAGCAGCGTTCTTCTTTCCATGATTCAGTAGACTACGCGGAGCCGCCAAACGGTAGCTTCCATGAATCAGTTCCGCGATCTCTTCCCAGTCGATCGTTTTCCCGACTCGGATCGAAACCCAGCCATGATGGTGCATGTAAGGGGTTTTGAAAAATCGCGGATCTTCGAGAAAAATCCCCTGCTCGGTTCGGGCAACCTTGAAAGCGATCGCAGGCTGGTCCCCGGAATCGTGATTTACGCAGAACGGCTTTCCCTTAACGCGGAACCACTGGCAGCCGAAGTTCTTCGTCTCTTCGGTCTGGGCGAGCGCGAGACACAGCCTGCGCAGCGCCGCCAGATGCGCCATCAGCTTTTCCTGACAAACCGTTCGATGCCGCGGCGGGCATCTTCGGTCATCCGCGCGATCGCATTCCCGTGGACGCCGGCTTCCAGCGCGGCGTCGAAGGTCATTCCATCCATGTGATAAAGCAGATTCTTGCTCAGGGCCACCGCGGACGCGGACTTTGAAGCGAGCGCCTTGACATACTCCTCGACCGCGCTTTCGAATTCATCGTCGCCGAACACGCGATTGATCAATCCAGCGGCGTGCGCCTGCGGAGCAGTGATGATTTCCCCCGTCGCGATCAATTCGAAGGCGCGCTTCTCGCTGATCGAGCGCCGCAGAATGGCCATCACCATCGCGGGGATGAATCCGAGCTTCACTTCGGGATAACCGAACTGCGCCGATTCGGACGCGACGATCAAATCGCACGCCGTGGCGAGCCCGCATCCTCCGGCCAGCGCCCGTCCGTGAACCGCTGCTACGACCGGGCGGGGATGATGGCGCATCGCAAGAAACGCACCGGCCATCTGACGCGCCGCGTCGAGATGAACCATGACGCCCGCTTCAGCGGCCCGGTCGAGGCCCGCCAGATCAGCGCCGGAGCAGAAATCGGAACCCGCGCCCGTGATCAACACGACACGCACGGAAGGATCATCCGCCGAACGAGCCAATCCGTCTCTGAGGGCCGAGATCAACTCCGGATTCAGGGCGTTGCGCTTCTCCGGCCGATTCAGCCTGATGCGCGCGATTCCGGATTCGGCGCGGTAATCAATCAACGTCAATCTCCATCCGCAACAGAGCGCTGGAATAGGTTTTGCCTTGCGGATCGGCCTTCAGCGCGAGCGTGCCGCCTCCATCCAGACTCTGGTGCAGCAGAAAATTCAGCGCGCCGAGATTAGGCAGCTCGAACCGTTCCACTTCGCCAAGGCAAACGCCTTCGAAATGCTTCTTGACGCGGTCTGCCGTGACCTCGCGCACCAGAATCGGATAATACTCCGGTTTGCGCGCGATAATGCCGACGTTGGACGTGTCGCCTTTATCGCCGGAACGGGCGTGCGCCAACTCGACTAATTTTCGTTTCGCCATATGCTCACCTCCGGCGCGACTTCTGTTTTCGGAATCAAGGCCGGCCAATACGCGATCACTTCCTCCACTTTTGGACGTCCGCTGCCGAATCCGGTCACCACCGGCGGGCCGTTCAGCGCCAGCGGGGCGATCTCCTTGGTGAACCGGTCGACTGACGCGCGGTCGGCCGATCGCACGCCGATGCGCATCATGACTTCGGCCAACTGCGGCTCGACTTCGGGCGAGGGCTCGGCCGCGGGGATGCCTTGAGATGCATTCGCGCCGACGAACTCCGTCCGGATCGCGTCGAATTTTAAACCGAGCCGGTCCAGCCGCTGGCGCAGGATTTTGTCCGCCGCTCTCGCCTTCTTGTATGCATCGGGCCAGGCGTAAACCAGCCCGCCGATCGCTTTGTATCCGGCGGAGTAGCTGATGGAAACCTTATAGAACGGCGTTGCGGGGCGGCCCCTGATTCCGCTGAATCGCACGCGATCCGGACCGCATTGTTCGAGCTGAATCGTGGTGAAATCGGCAACGCAGTCCGGTGTGATGTATTCGCGCGGATCGCCCATCTCGTAAAGGAGCTGCTCCTTGACGGATGCGACCGTGACGCGTCCGCCGGTGCCCGCGTGTTTGGTGATCACGAACGTTCCATCCGGCTCAGCTTCGATGATCGGATAGCCGATATCCGCCATATTCGGAATCGTGTCCCAGTCCACCTGGCAGTTTCCGCCGGTGCATTGCGCGCCGCATTCGACGGTGTGGCCGGCGATCGTGCCCGCCGCGAGCTTATCCCAGTCGTCGGCCTTCCAGCCGTACTCGTGGATCATTGGCGCGAGGGCGAGTCCGGTGTCCGTCACGCGGCCGGTGATCACGATTTGCGCACCTTGCCCAAGGGCCGCCGCCACCGGAAACGCGCCGAAATAAACGTTCGCGCTTTGCACCTGAGAGCGAATCGCCGAGAGCGGCTCGCCTGTTTCCATGTTCTTTAGTTCGACGCCGCGCGCGATGTAATCGTCGAGCTTGCCCATGATGTCGTCGCCGGCGACCGTCGCGACAGTGACCTGGATGCCCTGCCGCCTGGCGACTTCGAGTACCGCGTCACGGCAGCCTGCGGGATTCACGCCGCCTGCGTTGGCGATGACTCGAATCCTGCGATCGATCAGATCCGGCAGCACGCGCGCGATCATGTCCACGAAGTCGCGCGCATATCCCGTCTTCGGATCACGCGCGCGCTGCTTTTGCAGGATCGACATGGTGATCTCAGCGAGGTAATCGAGCGTCAGATAATCAATCGGCCCGCGGCGGACCTGTTCGACGGGCGCTTCGAGGGAGTCGCCCCAGAAGCCCTGTCCGTTCGCAATGCGTATCATTGGTTAAATTTTGTAGTCCTTCGCCAAAATCTCTTTCATAATCTCCGATGTTCCGGCGCCGATGGTGTGCAGCCGCACGTCGCGCCAGAATCGTCCGATCGGATATTCCACCGTGTAGCCGAACCCGCCGAAAATCTGCATGCAGTCATAGGCGACTTTTTGGCACAGCTCTGAAGTATATAGCTTCGCCATGGTGATCTCTCGCACGCACTTCCGCCCGCGATTCATCAGGTCGAGCGCGCGATAGCAGAGCCAGCGGCCGGCTTCGATCGCCGTGAAATGCTCGGCGAATCGGTGCTTCCAGACCTGGTTCTTCCGGACCGGATTGCCGAAAGCGGATCGCTCCAGCCCGTAGTTCATCGCGAACTCGATCATGCGGTCGCATCCGTAGAGCGCGCCGAGCGCCGCCGCGAGCCGTTCGCCCTGAAAGTTTTCCATTACGTAGTAAAACCCGCGATTCATCTCGCCCAGCAAGTATCGCTTCGGAATCCGGCATTCGTCGAAAAATAATTCCGCTGTATCGGAGGAAAGCATTCCGATCTTGTCGAGCTTTTTGCCGATGGAGAAACCCTTGGTCCTGGTTGGAAAGAGGACGAATGAGATTCCCTTGTAGCGGTCCTCGCCAGTGCGCACGGCGAGGACGATAAAGTCGGCGCGAGTGCCGTTGGTGATCCAGAGTTTTTGTCCCGAGATGACCAGATCCCCGCCATCGACCCGCGCCCGCGTTTTGATCGCCGCCACGTCGGATCCGCCGCCCGGCTCGCTGATGCCGAGCGATGCGATCAGGTCTCCCGCGATTGCGGGTTTCAGGAATTCCTCTTTCAGTTCTTGCGTGCCGAGTTCCTGGATCGCCGGCGTGGTCAGATCGCTCTGGACCATGAACGCCATATTCACGCCGCCGTTTTCCGAATACGACATCCCTTCGAAATACGCGGCTGAGGCCCACCAGTCGAGCCCGCTGCCGCCGAATTCCGGATCGAGCCGGATGCCGAACAGTCCCAAATCGGCGCCTTTCTTGAACAGCTCGCGCGGAAATTCACCCGCCGCGTCCCATTCCGCCGAGTGCGGAGCGATTTCGTTCCGCGCGAACTTCCTCACCGTTTCGCGGATCATCGCGTGTTCTTCGGTGAAATAAGGAAACTCTGTCGCGGCCTGTTCGGCGATCATTTCTGTTCTCCTTTGGCGCGAACGACCACCAGGGTCTCGCCCGGCGCGACTACCTGCCCGGGCCGAACCCGCACGGAATCGACGACGCCTTCGGCATGAGCGCGCACCGTCTGCTCCATCTTCATTGCTTCCAGTATGACCAGAGGATCGCCCGGATGCACTTCGCCATTCGGCTCAACCAGCACGCGCAGCACCGTGCCCGGCATGGGCGAGCTTGCGGATTCTTCCTGCGGCGCCGCCGCGGACGCCGGATATCGCGATGCCGCCGCGAAAACGTGATTGCCCACCCAGTATCGGTCTGAGCCTTCAGAAATGTCGAACGAGTGCTGCGCACCATCGATCTCCACCCGCACGTGCCCCGGTTCGCACGAAATCACGCGGGCTGAATCCGGCCGATCTCGAAATGGATTGTTGCGAAACCCCGCCGGTACCTTCGGCAGAATTCTGCGCGATTGCTGGCGGCGGATGGTGAGATATGCGTCGAGCGCAGCCCTGGCCGGGGCCTCGCCTGACTGATTCCGCGCATATTCGATGGCGAAACTCGTTCCGGCGCTCCCCAGGGCGAATTCGGGATGGTCGAGCATCTGAATCAGGTAGTCACGATTTGTCGTCACGCCGTGCACCACGGTCCTGGCGAGCGCGGCACGGAGTTTTCGAATCGCATCATCGCGCGAATCGCCGTGCGCGATGATCTTCGCGAGCATCGGATCGTAGTGAATCCCGACTTCGGTGCCGCAATCGATCCCGCTCTCCACGCGGACGTTCTCCGGCGCGCGCCACAGGAGAATTTTTCCCGTGGATGGCATAAATCCATTGGCCGCGTCTTCCGCATAAAGCCGAGCTTCGATTGCGTGCCCCCGGGGGGCCGTCTCGAGCGCTCGTATCGCCCGGCCCTCGGCCGCTTCGATCTGCATCCTCACCAGATCGATCCCCAGCACCATCTCCGTGACCGGATGCTCCACCTGAATCCGCGCATTTACTTCAAGAAAGAAAAACTCGCCGGCTGGCGTCACGAGAAACTCGACGGTCCCCGCGTTCGTGTAGCCGATCTGGCGGGCCATCGCGACCGCAGCGCTGTGCAGCGCCGCACGAAGCTCCCCCGGCAGGTTCGGCGCGGGCGACTCCTCGATCACCTTCTGATGCCGGCGCTGTATGGAGCACTCCCGCTCGAACATGTGGAAGACCTTGCCGTGAGCGCCGCCAAAAATCTGCACTTCGATGTGGCGCGCCTGTTCCAGGTAACGTTCAACAAGCAACGCGCCATCGCCGAACGCCGATTCGGCTTCGCGGGCGGCCGCACGCTTTGCCTCCTCCAGATCCTGCTCGCGATCGACGCGGCGCATTCCCTTGCCGCCGCCGCCCGCGGCCGCTTTGACCAGAAGCGGAAATCCTTCCTGCGGAATGACGGGAACGCCTGCGCGTTCGGCGACCTTGCGAGCCTCGATCTTCGAACCAACCGCGCGAATCGTTTCGGCGCGCGGACCGATGAACGTCAACCCGGCCTCCGCGCACCTCTGCGCGAACTCTGCGTTCTCCGCGAGGAATCCGTATCCCGGATGAATTGCTTCGGCCGCGGTTCGTTTTGCAGCCTCAATCAGATTCTCGATTCTCAAATACGAATCGCGCGCGGGAGCCGAGCCGATCCGCACCGCCTCGCGAGCCTCGCGAACGTGCGGCGCGTCACGATCCGCATCCGAATACACGGCGACCGTGGAGACCCCCATCTCCTCGCAAGTGCGAAAAATCCTTCGCGCGATCTCCCCGCGATTTGCGACCAGCAATTTGCGGATCTTCTTCAATGGCGGAAGACTCCCCACTCCATCGTTCCTTCAACCGGCCGGTTCAACGCCGCCGACAGCGCGATCGCCAGCACCGTCCTTGTATCCCGGGGATCGATGATCCCGTCATCCCACACACGCGCCGTCGCGAAATAAGGATCCGATTCTCGCGTGATCTGCTCCTCCAAGGCCGCCTTCTGCGCCGCAAGCTGCGCTTGGTCGATCGCAATTCGCTGCCGTGCCGCCGCATCGCGCTTCACGATATCCATCACGCCGGCAAGCTGCTGCGGACCCATCACCGCGATCCGGTGATTCGGCCACGTGAACAGGAACCGAGGCTCATAGGCTCGCCCGCACATCGCGTAGTTCCCGGCGCCGTAGGATCCGCCGGTCATGATCGTGATCGCGGGCACGGTCGAATTCGAAACGGCGTTGATCAGCTTCGCGCCGTTGCGGATGATCCCAGCCTCTTCATAAGAACGGCCCACCATGAATCCGGTGATGTTCTGCAAGAACACGAGCGGAATATTCTGCTGATTCGCCAGAGCGATGAACTGCGCGCCCTTCGCCGCCGATTCCGACATCAGCACTCCGTTGTTCGCCAGAATCCCGACGGGAAATCCGTGCACGCGCGCAAAGCCCGTCACCAGCGTCGCTCCGTATTGCGCTTTGAACTCCGTAAAGCGCGACCCGTCGACAATGCGCGCGATCACTTCCCGCGCCTCGAACGGGACTCGCGGATCGGCCGATGCAATCCCCAATATTTCGTCCGCGTCGTACAACGGCTCTTCGACGGGAGCCATCTCCACCGCCGGCTTCGGCAGATTGAAATGCGAAATGATCTCGCGCGCGATTCGCAGTCCGTCCAGCTCATTTTCCGCGAGAAAATCCGAGAGGCCCGAAACGCGCGAATGCATCTCCGCCCCGCCGAGTGACTCTTCGTCCGCGGTCTCCCCTGTCGCCATCTTCACCAGCGGCGGACCGGCCAGGTAGACTGACGCCTGCCTGCGCACCATCACCACGTAATCCGACATTCCCGGCAGATACGCTCCCCCGGCGGTCGAAGGCCCGAATACAACCGAGATCGTGGGAATCCGCAGCTTCGACCGGCGCGTGATCTCGCGAAACCCCCGCCCGCCCGGGACGAAGACCTTGGACTGCTGCGGCAGATCCGCTCCCGCCGCCTCCACCAGAAGAATCACCGGCAGCCGGTTCTCGCGCGCGATATCCGCCAGCCGGGCATTCTTGATCAATCCCGGCTCGCCCGTCGCCCCGCCTTTCGCTGTCGCCTCATTCGCGATAATCAGGCACTCGCGATTTTCCACCAGCCCGATCCCGCCGATCAACCCTGCCCCCGGGACCTCGCCGTCCATCCCGATTCCCGCAAGCGGAGCAATCTCCAGGAAGAAAGATCCTTCGTCGAGCAGCGCCTCCACGCGTTCACGCGGCAGCAATTTTCCCTTCGCTTTGTGCCGCTCGACGTATTTCGCGCCCCCGCCCTCAGTCGAACGCCTCAACTCTGCGCGCAGGCGAGCGATCTCGCGCGTCATCCATGCGTAGTTCGCGCGATACGTCTCCGAGCCTTTGTCCACGGCCGATCGAATGCGCACGTTCAGCGTCCGAACTGCCTCAGGTGATGATCGGCGTGAAGAAAGCCCCAGCGCATCCATTGCTCCGCCCTCATCGGGCCGAAAAACGGATGCTCGACGGAGGCGAAGCTCCTCTTCGGATCGCAGAACCGTTCGATGGTCTGCAAAAGTTCAGCACGATCGCGCTCGAAATCCTGAGGCGGCGTTCCCCCCACGCCTTGCTCCATCTCGGGCATCGTCGGTGTTCCCTTCGGCCATCGGATCGGCGCGTAGAGCGCGCCCCATTTCATCACCGTGCGTTTGAAGAGCGTGCACACCGAACCGGTAGAGCGTTCGCCGAGGCCGAGCAGGAACGAATCGTTCAGATGGCAGATCATCTGGTGCGCATTCATCCGGCCCCACTGCGCGGCAAGTGCGGGCTCCAGCTTGAGAATCCGCCGCGCGATCGCGGGATCAGGAAGTCGTTTCACTGTTTTTCGATAAACGCCAGGAGAATGCGGTTGAACTCTTCCGGTTTTTCGAGCATCAGAAAATGGTCCGTGCCCGGAATCTCGGTGTACTCAAACGTCGGCAGAACTTTCGCGCGGATTTCCGGATCCGGCGCGGCTCGCGACTTTTCAGCGTAAATCCCCAGCACCGGAACCGCGACCGGGTCGTCCTTCCAGATCGCCGGATCCCACATCGCCGCCATTGCGCCGACAGCCGCCGCGTCCGGCGGAGCGGCCATCATCTTTTCGATCCTCACGCGCAACTCGGGAGTCGTGGCCGGGGTAAACATCCCTTGGATGAATTCCTGCCGCATCTTCGGCGTGTCGTTTTTCAGCCGATCCGCGAGCCCCGCGAAATTCCCTACCGCCTTCGAATCGATGATCGGTCCGTCCACGAACACCAGCGCCTGCACGTGCTGCGGAAACAGCCGCGCATACTGGCGGATCACCGGCGTTCCCATGCTGTGGCCGACAAGAATCATCTTGCCGGCGTGCACGTCGCGCCGCACGCCCTCGATCGCCTTCGCGAACAGGTCCATCGAAAACTGGCCCTTGGGCATCCCGCTCTTGCCGTGCCCCGGCAGGTCGAGCGTCACCGCCTGATATTTTCGCGCCACCGCCGGAACCTGCTTCGACCACGTTGTGGAATCGCACGTCCAGCCGTGGACGAAGACGACAATCTTCTCGCCCTGGCCCGATGTCGCCCAGTTGATCTTCGCCCCGTCGATCATTGCCGCGGAAAGCGAAAGCGCCGCCGCCAGACCCGCAATCCATTTCATGCCACTACGATAACGCGGTTAAATCCCTCCGCGGTCGAAGGAGGCACCAGCCGCCGGGCCATCTCCGCGATCGCCTGGTCCGGCACCACGCGATGCCGCTCGCGGTTCCTTCGCTGGCATTCTTCGATCGACACATCGAAAAACACCGCCTCGATGCCGCAGTCGTACAGATTCGCGAAGGTCATATAGGGCCGCCGCTCGTAAGGCGTCAGATTCGTTGCGTCGATGTAAGTAACCGGCCGGTGCAGGTCGAGCCTGTGCCTCAGCAAATAGCGCAGCACGGTGAACGTGCGGGCATGGATCGTTTGATTGGCCGGATCGTCGGAGAGCAGCCCGCGAATCGCGTCGCTCGAAAGGACTCCGACTCCGTCTCCCTCTCTTTCGGCCCAAGTGCTCTTTCCGGACCCGGGGAGCCCTACCAGCACCACGATTCGGGGCCGCATTCTGACTCCTGAATTCCGGCTTCTAAACGATGTACCGCTCGGCCTCGATCAGCCGGGCCGCGATCTTCCTGCGCGTCCCGATCACATCGATCGGCTCGTACTTCGTGAACCGCTTCAGCACTGCGAGATTCGTCCGCAATGCGTCGCCCTCCGAACATGCAGCCATCACCGTCCGCGCCGCCGTATCGATCGCATCCATCGCTTCTCGCGCGAAAACCGCGGCCATTTCGCGCGCGTTTTCCGCATTCTTGCCGCTCCTTGCGATCTTTTCGGCGCGCAGATTGGCCGATTCCATCGCGAAGGTGTTCATCAGGATGTCGGTGATCGAGGCGACCACTTCCTGCTGCTCCTCGATCGCCGCCATGTATTTCTGGTAAGCAACTCCCAGGCACAGCAGTCCGATTTTCTTCGCGTTCGCGGCCATATCGATCTCGCCGCCGGGCGGCGGTCCGCTCAGGATCTCGCCCTGGAGCTTCTTCACGGCCTCTACCAGCGGAAGAACGCCCTTCTGCGCGCGCTTCAACATCATTCCCGTCGCAAGCAGCCGGTTGATCTCGTTCGTCCCCTCGAAAATCCGGTTGATCCGCGAATCGCGGTAGGCGTGCTCGACGGCGTAATCCTGGTGGAATCCGTAGCCACCGTGGATCTGCACGCCTTCATCGACAACGTAATCGAGCGTCTCCGAGGCAAACACTTTGATGAAGCTGCACTCGGTCGCGAATTCCTCGACGGCTTTCAGCATCGTGTTGCCCGCGTTCGGCTGATCCCAGGAGAACCCCTGGAGCTGCGCTTCGATGTCGCCCACCACGCGATAGCACATGCTCTCGCTTGCAAACATCCGGACCGCCATCTCCGCCAGCTTGTGCCGGATCATCCCGAAATCGCTGATCGATTTTCCGAATGCCTTGCGCTCTTTCGCATACTTGATCGCGACGCTGAGCACGTCCCGGCATCCGCCATTGGCGAACGGCCCGAGCTTCAGGCGGCCAAGGTTCAGAATATTGAACGCGATGATATGTCCGCGCCCGATCTCGCCGAGCACGTTTTCCACGGGGACCTTGACGTTATCCAGGAAAACCGCCGTCGTCGAGCTGCCCTTGATCCCCATCTTCTTTTCTTCGGCGCCCGTCTTGACGCCGGGCCACGCGCGCTCGACCAAAAACGCCGTGAACTTTTCGCCGCCGACCTTCGCGAACACCGTGTACAGATCCGCGAATCCGCCGTTGGTGATCCACATCTTCTGCCCGTTCAGGATGTAGTGCTTCCCGTCGGGCGAAAGATCCGCGCGCGTCCGCGCCGCGAGCGCGTCCGATCCCGCCTGCGGCTCGCTCAAGCAATACGCCGCGATCATCTCGCACCTGGCGAGCTTCGGCAGATACCGCTGCTTCTGTTCATCGCTTCCGAACAACAACAGCGGCAGCGTGCCGATCCCCGTGTGGGCGCCGTGCCAGGCCGAATACGACCCCTCGCGCGCGACCGCTTCGGCGACCACCATCATCGACGTCAGGTCCATCTCCATTCCGCCGAATTTTTCGGGAATGACGACCGCTGTCAGCCCCAACTCCGCCGACTTGCGCAAGATTCCTGCGGCGACCGCGTGCTCGGCATGCCAGATCTGTTCACGATGCGGGAGTACTTCTTTGTTGAAGAATTCCTCGGTCGTCTTGGCGATCGCGCGATGCTCCGCCGTAAAATCTTCCGGAGTAAAAATGTCCTCGGGCGCGGCCGTTTCCAAAAGAAACGCTCCGCCCTTTGTCGTGGGACGCGCCACGGTAGCCATAAATCACCTCACATCCATGTGCGGCCGCCATTGCCGGCGGCGAGCCGGCTTGCGGCCGGCTTCTTTTCTAATTCAAACTCTCAAAAATCCCCGCCGCGCCCTGCCCGCCGCCGATGCACATCGTCACCATCCCATAGCGGGCCTTCCGCCGGGCCATCTCACGCAGTATCGTCGCCGTCAGTTTCGCCCCCGTGCATCCCAATGGATGCCCTAGCGCGATCGCTCCGCCGTTGACGTTCAGCGTGTCCAGGTTCAGACCCGCCTCGCGAGCCACCGCCAGCGCCTGCACCGCGAATGCTTCATTCAACTCCACGACGCCGATGTCGTCGATCTTCAGGCCGGCAAGTTTCAAAGCCTTCGGAATCGCAACCACGGGACCGATTCCCATAATCTCCGGCGGCACGCCGCCGACGGCGAAGCTCACAAACCGGGCCATTGGTTTCAGCCCCAACTCCTTCGCCTTCCTTTCCGACATCACGATCGCCGCCGCCGCTCCATCGCTGGTCTGCGACGAATTTCCGGCGGTCACCGTGCCCGCTGCATGAAACACCGGCTTCAGCTTCGCCAGCGCCTCCGCCGAGGTATCCCCGCGCGGACCTTCATCCTTCTTAAAGACGGCGGTCTGCGTCCCGGCGAGCGTCGTATTCGAAACCTCCAGCGGCACGATCTCGTCGTCGAACTTGCCTTCCGCCTGCGCCTTCAGCGCGTTCTGATGCGAGCGGTACGCGAACGCATCCTGATCCTCGCGGCTGACATTGTATTTGCGATACACCTCTTCCGCCGTGAGTCCCATGCCCATATAGATCTGGGGGATGTGGTCCACCATCCACGGATTCGGCGCGAATTTATGACCCGACATCGGCACCAGCGACATCGACTCGGCGCCGCCGGCGATGATGATATCCGCGCCGCCTGAGCGAATCTTCTCCGCCGCCATCGCGATCGCCTGCAATCCCGATGAGCAGAACCGGTTGATCGTTACCGCCGGAACCGTTTCCGGCAGCCCCGCCCGCAGCGTAACGATGCGAGCCATATTCATTCCCGACTCCGCCTCCGGATTCGCGCAGCCCAGAATCACGTCGTCAACCGCGCTCTTTTCCACCTGCGGATGCCGCTTCAACAGTTCCGAAAACACCGCCGCCGCCATATCGTCCGGCCGCGTATTCTTCAACGTCCCGCGCGGAGCCTTTCCAACAGCCGTCCGCAAGCAATTCACAATCACCGCTTCGTTCATTCTGACTCCTGGGCCCCCGCTTCTAATTCCTCAGCGGCTTCCCTGTCTTCAACATATACTGCATCCGCTCCTGCGTCTTCGGATTCCCGCACAGACTCAGAAACGCTTCCCTTTCCAGATCCAGCAAATACTGTTCCGATACTGTCTGCTCGCCAGTCAGCCGCCCGCCGCTCAGAACGTTGGCGAGCTTCTCGGCCACCACCACGTCGTAATCGGAAATGTATCCACCCTGCTTCATCGTCCACGCTCCGAGCTTCAACATCGCAAACGCCGGTTCTCCGCCGACCTTGATATCCGTCCGCGGCGATCCCGGCGCATAATCGCGGGCCAGCGCCAGCGCCGCCGCCTTCGCATCGCCGATCAGCCGGTTCCCATTCATCGAAATGCCGTCGCTCTTGCTCAGGAATCCGAATGACCGGGCCTCTTCCGCGCTCGACGATACCTTCGCCATCCCGATCAGCTCGAAAGCCTTTCGCGGATCGCCCAGCCGGATCAGCATTTCCTTGCAACCGCCCCCCGCCGGAATCAATCCGACGCCGGCTTCGACCAGTCCCATGTACGTTTCCGCCGACGCCTGAATCCGGGCCGCATGCAGCGGAATCTCGCATCCACCGCCAAGCGATCTGGAGAAGGGCGCCGCGACCACGGGTTTCGCTGCGTACTTCAGCGCCATGTTGACCTGCTGGAACCGGTTCACCGCGCGGGCCAGTTCATCCCACTCGCCTTCCTGCGCGGCGAGCAGCACCAGCATCAGATTCGCGCCGGCCGAAAAATTCTCGCCCTGGTTAGCGATGATCATCGCCTCGAAGTTTTTCTCGGTTTCCTCCAGACCCGTGTACATCATCGAGATCTGGTCTTCACCGATCGAGTTCATCTTGCTGTGAAACTCGACGCACAGAACGCCATCGCCCACGTCGACCAGAGAAGCACCCGCGTTCGACTTCACCACGCCGCGCGCTCGCTTGACGTCAGACAGTACAATGAAACCCGGCTTTTCTTCAAGTTTCCTGTATCCCGAACCAGCCAGATCGAAGTATTCCGTGCCGGGATTTCCGCCCGAATCCGCAAAGCGGTACAGCGATTTCGCGCCGGCCTTCCGTGCCTTCTGCACGTTCTCCGGCAACGCCCTCCCCTCGCTCTCGATTCGCCTGCAAACGTCCTCGAACCCGAGCGTATCCCACAGCTCGAACGGGCCCAGTTTGTGCGCATAGCCCCAGCGCATTGCGCGATCGATCTCGACAATCCGATCCGAAATCTGCGGCACCATCTCCGCCGAGTACAGGAACAGGTCGCTGTACAATGACCACAGGAATTTCCCCACGCGGTCGTCCTGCTTCACCAGCGCGCGAAGCCGCTCGCCCAAATCTTCGCTCGGCGAATTGATCTTCACCTTTTGCGCCGGATGATACTCGAGCGTCTTCAGATCGATCGCGTGAATTTCTTTATCTTTCCCGACGCGCTTATAAAATCCCTGACCTGTTTTGTCGCCGAGCCATTTCCGTTCGATCATCTTCTGCTGCGTATCGGTCATCAGGAAGCGGTCGCGCCAGGGGTCATTTGGAACAGCATGATAAAGATTCGTCCCGACGAACGACCACACATCGAGCCCGACAATATCCAGAAGGCGGAAGCTGGCCGAATTCGGCAACCCGATCAGCGGCCCCGTGATCGCATCGACCTCTTCGACGGTGTAGTCGCCCTCGACGGTAATCTTGCCGACCGTCCCGCCGAAAAAGCTGCCGATGCGGTTCGCGATGAAGTTCGGCGTGTCTTTACATGGGACCACTCCTTTACCGAGCCGTTTATCGCCGTAGGTGGAAACGAATGACAGAATCTCAGGGTCGGTGGCCGGTCCCGGAATCACCTCCAGGAGATGTAAGTATCTGGGAGGATTGAAGAAATGTGTACCGAGAAAATGCTTCCTGAACTCCGCAGAGAATCCTTCGGCGATCTGCGCCAGCGGAATTCCGCTGGTGTTTGTTGAGACGATCGATCCCGGTTTTCGGAGCTTTTCGACCTTTCCCCACAGCGACCGTTTGATCTCCAGGTTCTCGGTGACGGCCTCCATAATCCAGTCGCAATCGGCGACTTTGCCGAGATCCTGATCGAAACTCCCGGGAGTGATAAAAGAGGCTAAAGAGTCCACAAAAAAGCCTCCGGGACGCATTTTTGCCGCGTTTTCGATGCCTTTTTTGGCTAAATCCGCGGTTACGTCAAGAAGAACGGAAGGAACGCCGGCATTGGCAAAGTGGGCGGCAATCCGCGAGCCCATCGTGCCGGCGCCGAGGACGGCAACACGGTGAATCGTTCGCATGGTCAAATACGCAGTTTAGCAACTTAACGGTGTTTAGCTTTGATTGTCACCAGCAGATCGCCGGGATGAGTGTTTGTGAACCGCAAAGTCAGGCGGCCCTGCTGATCGAGCGAAATCACGGCCGGCGTATTGACCGCGGTCAGCATCCAGCCTTCGGGCAGCGTGACGAAATTCAGGGGGCGGCCGACGGTTCGAGTCCAGACGAGTTCGTTGCCAACCATCTTGTAGCCGGCCGGATCGGTGTATGTTTCTTCGACGCGCACGCGCACGGATTGACCTTTGGCGATCGGGCGCGGGAGGTCGCCTTGCACGACTACGGTATCCGGCTCCTGCGGCTGGGGATAGTAGTTGAGCGCGTTGACGTCTTTGCCGCTGACGATGTGGGTCTTGAGCGGCTCGCCGGTATCGAGCAGCGTGATTTTCGAGTCGGGCTTAACGTCGCTGCCCTTTCGGACGAAGCTGTGGACCGAGGCCTGGCCGACTTTATCCACCGTGAAGTCATGCGATATCGCGAACGCGTGAGTGTTCGGATCGAGAAGCCAATAGCGGATCTCGCGATCCTGATCGGCGCGGTGGGCTTGCGCGAATGCGAGCGCGGGAACCAGCAGCAGCGTAAATTTCATTGCAGTTTCCTTCCAATAATTTTTACGGGGAGTTGATCATCGCGGTCGTTGAGAAAACTGATTCGCACGCGGCCGTCCGCGTCGGTGGTCACGATTCCCGGCGATGCGGAGGCGATCAATTCGTATCCCTTCGGAAGAATCACGACGTTGCGCTTGATCCCAAGCGGCCTGTCGAAGACCAGAGTGTTGTCCTTCTCGTAATAGGAGGGCGGATCTGTGTACGTTTTGATAATCCGAATCCGCACTTCGCCATTTTTGGGAACGGGATTGGCGAACTTCACGCGAATGTATCTCTGATTGTCGGGGATTTTACCGCGAACGAGGCCCGACTGGCGCGCCACAGCGGCGTCGACTTCTTCAAATTGAAGCTGTTTGCCGGTGTAAAGATCGATCACGCTTTCTTTCGTCGAGACCGATCCGATGCGGATCGGATTAAAAAAATAGGCCGCTCCTTCGTGGTTGCTGGACACGTCATAAAGGATGTCGAAGGAGTGAGTGGCGGGGGGGAGAAGATCGTAAATGGTATATGCTTCCATCGCATAGAGCGACGGCAGGCATGCAAGTAGCGGGATAAGCTTCATCTTGGTTATCAAGCATATCATTCGCTATGCTGGCTCTATATGAAATATATGTTCCTCCTGCTCGCGGTTTGTAGCTTCGGGCAAGAAACCAAGCCCGCTCTCCCCGCGGCTGCCGACCCCGTGGTCATCACCGTAGGAACGCAGAAGATTACGAAGTCCCAGTTCGAGCAGATTCTCGCGACGGTACCGCCGCAGCAGCGCGCCGCGATGTCGACGCCGGCGGGGCGCAAGAGGCTCGCCGAGAACGTTTCGGAATTGTTGCTACTGGCGCAAACGGCGCGCGCGCAGAAGCTGGATCAGACTCTGAAAGTGCAGCTTCAGATCGATCAGGCGCTCGCCCAGGCGATGTATCAGGAACTCGCGGACACGACTCCCGTGGACGACGCGGCGCTGCACGCCTACTACAACGAACACAAGGCCGAATACGACCAGGTGAAGGCGCGCCACATTCTGATCCGCTTCAAGGGCTCGCAGGTTCCGGTGAAGAGCGGCGGCAAGGATCTGACGGAAGAAGAGGCGCTGGCGAAGGCGAAGGAACTGCGCGAAAAGATTCTGGCGGGCGGGGATTTTGCGAAGCTTGCCGAAGCGGAGTCCGACGACGTCGGCACGGCGCAGCACGGCGGCGATCTTGGCGCTTTTGGCAAAGGCCGTATGGTACCCACATTCGAACAGGCGGCCTGGGCGGCGGCTCCGGGTAAGGTCACGGAACCTGTAAAGAGTCAGTTCGGATATCACCTGATCCTGGTGGAGTCGCACAGCGCGAAAACGTTCGAAGAGGTCAAGCCCGAGATCGAACAGAAGATCAAGCCGGAGATGGCTCGCAAGGGGCTTGAGGATCTGAAGAAGAAATCCACGATCGTGCTGGACGGCACTTACTTCGCTGACGGGCCGAAGAATCCGCAGTAAGGCGCGCTCTGAGATTTCGCTTGGCGAAACCAAGGATGGAGCCTGAGCGATGACCGAGGTTCAATGGGCCTCGTTCACACCAGCCGGCGGCCGGTCATTCGTTCGAGAACCTTTAAAGGCGAAAGCGCCGGATCGCGCATTCCTTCAACGGGCAGATGGAATGTCTGCTCCAGGGCGAACTGGCCGGACATGGCTGCGTGAGGCACCAGATCGGTGTAGCAGGCCCAAGTAACTCCCGGCGCGATGCTGAGGCTTGTCTGCGGGGACTCGCGCTGATAGACCACGTCGGCCTTCATTCCGTCATGGATCGCGAGCATTGTGTGGTCGTACGGGGTCCGTTGGCCCTTGGTGATGTGGAGTTGCGCGAGCATCCACGACGCTCCCGGAAATTGGCGCGGGACACGAGGGAGGAACCGCGAAGCGACGGCCTCAAACGGCTCTCCGGCGCGCCACATACGCGGAGCCGACGGATTCACATTGGAAAAGATTCTCAAAATCCGGCGTCCCTGGAGCGGGCGCGAGGGAAATGCATCGACGTGAAGGCGGGTGTCATCGCTGCGCCATGAAGTCGCGCGCTGAGCGATCTGGGCCGGACGGAAAGTCGCGAAGCCCGGGATGAGAGAATCGCCGTAGTCCGGGAACATCGCCCGAGCGAGCGAACACGCCCGGGCGTGATACCGCTGCAACATCGAAGTCAGCTCCGCGCGATCGGCACCGCCACACTTTGCGCCGTTGATGTCTCCGGCCGCGGGACGGAAACTGATATTTTTCGAGCCCTCGTCGAGGTAGGACGGCGAGAGAAATCGCTTCTCCGGCCCGGTCAGCTCGAAGGGCAGGTCCTCGAGAAACAGAATCCTGCCCGACTCAAGCGGCTCAGTGCAGTCCGGGGCCGCGTCCCAATTCGATGTATTCACCCGCTCCAGGATTTCCATAAGGTTTACGATGCGAATCAACGGCACGGGTTGCTGCCAGGAAACGTTACGCGCCCGTCACTTCCAATATCAAGCATTTTAAATAATGTGTCTCGGGAATGGTGAGGGCGATCGGATGGTCGGCCGCCTGGGTCCGCCGGTCGAGAATTCGAAGAGTCTTTCCGGCGTCGAGGGCGGCTTCGGCGACGATTTCGAGCAACATGGCTTCGCTGATGTGATGCGAGCATGAACAGGTGATCAATACGCCGCCGGGATCCAGAAGGCGCAGGGCGCGAAGATTGATTTCCTTGTATCCGCGCGCCGCGTCTTCGAGTTGTTTACGGGATTTGGCGAACGCGGGCGGATCGAGCACGACGGCCGCATACTTGCGATTGACGCCCGCAAGAAACTCGAATACGTCGGCCTGGCGAAATTGGATGTTGGTCAAACGGTTGAGGCGCGCGTTATTTTCGGCGGTCGCGAGCGCGGGAGCCGACGAGTCGACCGCTTCGACGGTCTCCGCGCGCGATGCCATGTGGAGCGCGAAGCCTCCGGTAGAGGTGAAACAATCAAGCACGCGGCCTCGCGCCCAGCGCCGGGCTGCGACATAGTTTTCGCGCTGATCGAGATAGACGCCGGTTTTGTGCCCATGCAGCAGATCGGCTTCAAGCCTCAAGCCATTCATTTCGATGGCAGCGCGTTCGGGAATCGTGCCGGAAAGGATCGACGTTTCAAGCGGCAGACCTTCCAGTTTGCGGACGCTCGCATCGTTGCGGGCGAGAATCGCGGCGGGTGCGAGCAGTTCGGCCAGGCAATGAACGATGAGATCGCGGGAGCGCTCCATTCCCTGATCGAGGGTCTGGATCACAAGATATTCTTCGTAGCGGTCAACGATGAGGCCGGGCAGAAGATCGCCTTCGGAGTAAACGAGGCGGCAGGCATTCGAATTTTCGACGACGCGCTCGCGATGAAGGATCGCGGAAGACAAACGGCGGAGGAAGAACTGGCGGTCGATTGGTTCGATGGTTTTCGAGAGAAGACGAAGAGTGATCTGGGAGGTGGAACTGTAATGGGCGACGCCGATGGGTTTGCCGCGAGGATCGGCAACGCGCACGGCGTCGCCGGGTTCGGCATCGCCGCGGTCTACGACGTCGCTTGAAAAAATCCAGGGATGGCCGCTCGCGGCGCGGCCAGCGCCTTTGCGGTTCACTTTGACGGTTTTCACTAGTTAAACGATACGAAATGTCCGGTTGCGGAGGCGCGCGGCTGAGATAGCAGAATCGAAACATCCGGCTGTTACAATGGTGCACGGGCTTCAGTTTCCGAATGAGCAATGTCATTGTTCTGGGCGCTCAGTGGGGTGACGAGGGCAAGGGAAAAGTCGTAGATCTGTTCTCGGAGCGCTTCGATATCGTCGCGCGCTATCAGGGTGGTCATAACGCCGGGCACACGGTCTTCATCGGCGAGAAGAAGTTCGTCCTCAAATTGATTCCGAGCGGAATTCTGCGGCCCGGCGTGCTGGCGGTGATCGGCAACGGCGTGGTGGTTGATCCGGCAGCGCTGCTTCAGGAGATGGAAGCGCTTGAAGCGTCGGGGATTCGGGTCGCCGAACATCTGCGGATCAGCAATCGCGCGCACGTGATTTTTCCGTTTCACCGGCTGATCGAAAAGATGTCGGAGGCTCGCGAGAATCGCGTCCCGATCGGCACGACATCGAGAGGGATTGGCCCGTGTTATGAGGACAAGACCGGACGGCGGGGGATCCGGATGGCCGATCTGTTCGATCCGGAGGGGTTTCGCACGCTGTACGACGTGCTCGCGGCGGACAAGAAAACATTAGCCGACACGTTCCAGCTCAACGAGGAGATCGACTACGGGGAGATTCGGCGGCAGACCGAAGAGTTCGCGGCGCGGATTAAGCCGCTGGTTTGCGATACCGCGGTGCTGCTGCACGAAGCCATGGCGAGCGGGAAACGGCTCATGTTCGAGGGGGCGCAGGGCACGATGCTTGATATCGACCACGGGACCTATCCGTTTGTAACGTCCTCGAGCGCGGCGGCCGGCGGGGCTTGTACCGGAACCGGCGTTCCGCCGACGAAAATCAACGGGATCATCGGGGTTTCGAAAGCGTACATCACGCGGGTGGGTTCGGGTCCGTTCCCGACGGAAAGCAAGGATGCGGCCGGCGATCTGCTGCGCCGCGAAGGGAACGAGTTTGGCGCTGTCACCGGGCGCCCGCGGCGCTGCGGATGGTTCGACGTTCCGCTGTTGCGCTACACCGCGATGGTTAACGGATTCGACACGCTGGTGATCACCAAGCTCGACGTGCTGGATCATCTCGACGAGATCCCGGTTTGCACCGGGTATCGATTGTGCGGAAAAGAAGTTCACGAGATGCCCGCGACGTGGCGGGCGCTCGAACTGATCCAGCCGGTGTACGAGAAGCTCCCCGGGTGGCTGACATCGACGCGGGGAATTTCGAAATTCGACGAGCTTCCCGAACGCGCCCGCGCCTATTTGAAGTTTCTCGAAGAGAAAACCGGAGTTGAGGTAGGCGGAATCTCGACCGGGCCGGAGCGGAACGAGACAATTATCCGGGCTGGGAGCAAGCTCGGATCGTTGATTTGAAGCCGTCAGTTCATTTGACGAAAAGCTAGATGCGCGAATTTCTTGCGATCAAAACGCGAGAGGGATATCCGGTCTGGCGGACGGAGTGGGTTATCTCGATGCGAAGTCCGGCTTCCTTGACCAGCTCCGGGACTGCGTTGTCGACCTGGCGTCCCCAGAAGGCCGGTACGAGCTTGCCCGCGACATTGTAAAGGTGGTTGAAGATCCGTGCATTCTGGCCGATGACGACGAGGGCGAAGGTGCCGTTCGATCGCAGAACTCTGCGGATCTCGCGGAGCGTGAGGCGGATGTCATCCTGGGAGAGCAATTCGAACAGGTAACAACACACAACGGCGTCGAAGCTGGCGTTCTTGAAGGGCATGCTTCTGACATCGACAGCTCCGCAGTGCGATTGCGCGGAGGGGAATTTCTTCCGGGCGAGATTCTGCGTGCGGGCGGCCATGTTCGGAGATAAATCGAGTCCGAATGTTTTACCGTCCGGGTTGGACTTCACCAGCCGGCGGAACATCTCGCCCGACCCGGTTGCGATTTCGAGCACTTTCATTCCGTTCTGGATTCCGGAGTGGCGCAGCGCGCATTGGTGCGCCTTGGAATGAAAGAAGAACGTGCTGACCGGATAGACTGACGCGACGGTATCGTAAATGCGGCGGGTGCGCGCCGCGATGGTCCGCGGCATCTGCTCCGCGCGGGGGAGAAGAATCGAATAGTTCAGATCGCTCAAGAATTGCTCCCAGTGGTTGCCAATTCTTCCACTACCGCACTGCTCGCCTGCTCTGGCAGTTCGATTCCGGTCGAGGTGCCTTCGCCTTGCCGGCTATCGATCCACATCTTGTAATCATCGCCGAAAAGTACCTTCAAGCGCTCGTTCACGTTACTGACGCCGATTCCCTGTTCAAACAGAGTGGCGAGTTTGGCTTCCGGAATTCCGACGCCATCGTCCTCGACCAGGATTTGCAAGCGCCGGCCCACCATACGGCTGCGGATGCGGACGGTGCCTCCGTCAACCTTACTCGAAAGGCCGTGGCGGATGCTGTTTTCGACAAGCGGCTGCAAAAGCATGCTGGGCACTAATGAATCGAGCGTTGCCGGATCGATTTCTTTCACAACTTGCAGTTTCTCGCCGAATCGAACCATTTCGATGGCGAGGTAATCCTCGACGAAGGATAGCTCCTCGCCGAGCGCGGTCAAATTGTCCTGCTGGCGCAGCAAGCGGCGCAGGATTTTCGAAAGTTTGTAGACCACCTGGCGGGCCTGTTCCGGGTTTGTACGGATCAGCGAGGCCACGGAATTTAACGTATTAAACAAAAAATGTGGATTGATCTGGCGGCTGAGAGCGGCCAGGCGAGCTTCATTGAGACGTAGCTGCTGCTGCTCCAGTTTTTTCTCGTTACGATTACTGTTCCAGATCTTGATCGGAAGGGCGGTTGCGAACAGGGTGCTCGCGTAGATGGCGACGATCATCCAGGGGCCGTCGCGAAATTCGGGCTCGAGGGCGAAGATCCGTCCCTTGAAGTTGTGGGAAATGATGTGCCGCAACGCCTCGGCGAGAACGATGAGCATGACGCAGGCGAGGCTGAAAACGGGCAAGCGCAGATCGCGGCGGCGGGCGAGCCGCCAAAGGCTCAGATCGGGGAATGGAGAAAATTTCCAGATGGCTTCCTTGTCGGGGGCGAAGTCGCGCAGCAGACCTCCAAGGATGCCGACGGCGGCAAACAACACGAGCGACATCCACTCGCTGCGAAACATCGCGGGGACGGAAATGAGCACACCGGAGAGCAGCCCGGTGACATATCCACCGAGCATCCCCATGACGAGGCTTCCTTCGAGGCCCAGATCGAGCGCCTGGTAAGCCTCCGGCTTGGCGAGCCTGGCGATGACTCCGGCCGCGAAAATCGCCGAGCACACCAAAGCGATCTGAACGCGCTGGGCGAGCGTTCGCTCCTCGCGCATCAGCATTCGTTGGAAGCGGCCGCTTCGCGTCAGAATACTTGCAAGAGACGCGGCAACGGCGAGCTTCACCAGCAGAATGACCAGGTGCTCGTGAACCACTGCGACAATTATAATGAAAGAGCCCGCCTGCTCATGTCTCCTGCAACTCAGGTCCAGAAGGTCGCCGAGGCTGATTTCCCCAGCCGTTTCGGACACTTCCGGATTTACGGCTTCACCGACGGCAACGAGGAAGCTGTCGTATTGAAAATGGGCGATTTGTCCGGAGAGCCGCCGCTGGTGCGGATCCATTCGCAGTGCCTGACGGGCGACGTTTTTCATAGCCTGCGCTGCGATTGCCGGGCTCAATTCGAGCTGGCGATCGAATCGATCGCGCAGGAGCGGCGGGGCCTGCTGATCTACGAAAATCAGGAAGGCCGCGGGATCGGGCTGCTCAATAAGTTACGCGCCTATGAGCTTCAAGACCAGGGGGCCGACACGGTGGAAGCGAACGAACGCCTTGGTTTCGAGGCGGATCTTCGCGGCTATGAGCTTCCGGCCGCGATTATCCGCTACTTCGGGCTGGAGGCGGTGCGGCTCATGTCGAACAATCCCGAAAAGATCGAGGCGCTGGAGAGAGCGGGCATTCGGGTCTCGGAACGCGTGCCGTGCATTGTTCCGCCGGTTGAATCGACCGAAGAGTATCTCCGGACGAAACGTGAGAAGCTCGGCCATCTGCTCGATACGCCCTAGTATCCGAAGCTAGGAAAGAATTATCGCGACGAGGTTCATTATTGCGGTTTTGATATCGAGCGGCGCGCTTCAGGCGCACCACTCCTTCGCAGCGGATTACGACATCAACAAGCCGGTCCGGCTCGAGGGTGTTATCGAAGAATTTGCCTTCGTCAATCCACACGCGGAGATCTATATTCGGGTAAATGGAAGCCGCTGGTGGATTGAGGCGCCGAGTCCCCACGTTCTCGAACGGCGGGGGATCACCAAGCTCTCGGTGCCGGATGGAGCCCGGGTGACGATCGAGGGGTTTCAGGCCAAGAACGGCTCAAACAAAGCGATCGGACGGGCCATGCTGCTTCCCGATGGCCGAAAGATATTTTTGGACGCTTCCCGCGCGGAGTAGAATAGTCTGTTCAGCAGGCACGGTCGAGGAAGGACTACACATACGATGAGAATGAAAGGATTGAGTTTCGCCGCGGTAGCGTTGGTTGCGGGGAGCGCGGCGTGGGCGCAGACGGCCTCCAAGCCGCTGGCGGAACAGGTTTTCAAGAATATCCAGGTGCTGAAGGGAATCCCGGTGGACGATTTCATGGGCACCATGGGAATCATGTCCGCGGCTGTGGGCTACGATTGCTCGGAATGCCATGCCAACGCGGGGACGGATAAAGTCGACTGGGCGGCCGACACGCAGAAAAAGGTCATCGCTCGCAAGATGACCACGATGGTCCAGAACATTAATAAAGAGAACTTCTCCGGCCGTCAGGTGGTGACCTGCTGGAGCTGCCATCATGGCCGCGATCGTCCATCGACCACGCCGCAGATGGAACTGGTGTACGGTCCGGCGTCGCAGGAGACCGATGATGTCGTTCAGCCAATGCCGGGACAGGAATCCGCCGATCAGGTGATCGACAAATACATCAAGGCGATTGGCGGCGCGCAGAAGCTCTCGGCGATAAAGAGCTACGTCGCTAAAGGCACCAGCATCGGATTCGGCGGTTTCGGCGGGGGCGGACGAGTGCAGATTTTCGCAAAGTTCCCGGATCAACGCACGACGCTAATGGAGTTTCCGGACGCGCTCGAACGCGGCGACAGCATCCGAACCTTCAACGGTAAAGAAGGTTGGATCAAGACGCCGCTGACGGTGCTCGGCGAGTACGAGCTCACCGGCGGTGAACTTGATGGCGCCAAGCTCGATGCCGAACTCGCATTTCCGCAGCAGATCAAGCAGGTCCTGACGAATCTTCGCGTGGGATTGCCGACGACGATCAGCGATCTGCCGGGTCCATCGAGCCAGACATCGCAGGAGAAAGCATCCGGTATCGGGTCAGACCGGGTGGTAAACGTTCTTCAGGGAACGGGGCCGCGAGGATTGCTCGCCACGCTGTATTTCGATAAGGACTCCGGTCTGTTGCTGCGGATGATTCGCTACGCCAAATCGCCGATTGGGCGCATCCCGACACAGGTCGATTTTTCGGACTATCGGGAAGTGGACGGCGTGAAGATGCCGTTCCACATGACATTCGCCTGGCTCGACGGTCGCGACGCGATCCAGTTGAACGAAGTGAAAACCAACGTGTCGATCGATGCGAACAAGTTCGGGAAACCGGACGGCGTGAAGAAATAAGCGTCAACCGGAACGAAAAAGACAGCCGGTCTTCACTCGGGTGGAGTGGGACCGGCTTTTTTTACAGTTCGAACAAAATATCGACCGCAGGGCGAACGCTGCTTGTCGGCGACTCCGGCGGCTTCGGCATGCAGCCCTGGAGCAGATAGCAAGCAAAGATGGCCAGAAATGTAAGGAAATGTCTTATTCGCATTTGCGCAATCCTTTTGCGGGGGTCAGCGAAGGTTTGTGTCTTGAGCGGCCGAGCCGTTTCAATCCTAAGGTTTCAAACCGTCAAGCCCAGTCAGGCGTTTATTGGTCACGCGTTATTCATAGCCGCGTCATTGTAGCGTTACCTACGACGACTACCTTAGAAAAATAGTTCCCCTCGAAAACTTTAACTGGAGGCTGTCGATGCGTAAAACATCGATTTGGTGGAGTTGTGTGCTCGCTACGGTCATTTCCCTCTGCGGATTCCAATTACAGGCACAGCAGAATTCGGTCATCACTGGAACGATCATCGATCAGGCAGGGAAATCGATTCCAGGCGCCAATGTAGAAGTAAGGAATGTGTCCACGGGGGTATCGCGCTCGGCGACCACCGATAACGACGGAAAATTTTGGGTTTCCGACCTCGCGCCGGGGACTTACTCGATCCTGGCGAGCGCGCCTGGTTTCGCCTTAACGACTCGCACAGGCGCACAGTTGAGCACCGGTGGAACGCTCGACGTTCCGATCACGATGTCGGTTGAAAGCGTGACGACGGCGATCACTGTGAACGAAACCATTTCAATGGCTGCGGCTACCGCGCCTTCCGGCAATACGCTCGAGGCGGTCTCGGCGAGAACAGAAGTCAGTCAGGATTTCATCCAGAACTTCATGTCGCCGATCGCGGACTACTCGGAATACATCAACTACGCGCCGGGCACGTTTAGCATCAACGGGAACGGCATCGGGCTCGGACAGGGCAAAACTTTCTTCCGCGGATTCTCCGACGGGCAGTACACGATGACATTCGATGGAATTCCGTTTCAGGATACGAACACTCCGACGCACCACTCCTGGGCGAATTTTCCGAGCGGATGGACCGCTGCGGTCGACTTCGACCGCAGCCCCGGTCTTTCATCCGAATTCGGCCCAAGCAACTTTGGCGGATCGATCAATTTGCAGTCGCCGCAGTTGTTTCCTGATCCGAGCATCCGGGTGACGGGAAGTTATGGCTCGTGGAACACCCGCCTGTTGCAGTTGGACGCGGACAGCGGCTTTTTCGGTCCGGGGAACAAAAACAGCTTCCTGATGGATATCCAGCAACTGCTGTCGGACGGATATCAGACTTTCAATTACCAGAAGCGCGTAGCAGGGTACGGTAAATACCAATACCGTATCAATAACAAGAGTTCCCTTACTCTGTACGGCGGTCTGGTCGATATCTGGACCAATACGCCGGATACGACCCAGGCCACGCGCGCGCAAATCGCGCAGTTTGGCGACAACTACCTGATGGACAGCACGCCGCTGCTGCCGAACGGACAACCTGACGCCTATTTCTACGGGTACAGCAAGTATCATGTTCAAACCGATTTCGAATACGCCTCCTACAACGCCGACATGGGCGACGGCTGGCACTTCGATATGAAGCTGTACACGACGCGGTACTGGAATAAACAGTTCCTCCAGAAGGGGGGCAATCCCGTCAATCTTAGCCTCGCCTCGCCCAGCGGCGTCGACAAGCTGAACGGCTACCGGCGCGCCGGAGATACGGCAGTGTTGAGCAAGCAAACGAAATGGGGAATCTTCCGCACCGGCATCTGGTACGACTGGGCCTATACGGACCGCTATCAGTACCCGTCGAATCTCGTGACGGAGCAGAATACGCCGCTTCCGAACTTCCACGAGCATTTTATTACCGAGACCACGCACCCGTTTGCCGAATTCGAATGGCACGCGGCTCCCCGATTCGTCGTCACTGCGGGCATTAAGGACGGCAACTACGCCTTCAACCTGAATCAATACATGGACAACGGGAAAACAGTGGGCTGCCTGGGTGGAACGCTCGTGAAAGCGAACACGACGACCAATACGCCGCCCTTCTGCATCGGCGGGGCGCAGTTTATCAATCACCGGGTCAATTACAATAGCTGGCTCCCGAACATCGCGGCACGCTACTCCATTAAGAGCAACTGGTCCGCGTATGCCCAGTTCGCCGAGGGCAGCACGATTCCGCCGAGCAGTGTTTTCGACGTGCCAGGCGGAAACGTTCTGACGCCCCCCAAGCCGACGATCGCCAAAACTTACCAGATCGGGAGCGTTTTGAAACATAGCCGCTGGACTCTGGATGTGGACGCATACTATATCCACTTCCAGAACGGCTATGCATCCTTCACCGATGTCCTCTCGGCCGAACCGGTCTATACGCCGACGGGACCGAGCAACACGAAAGGCATTGAAGCGGAGAGCAATATCATTCTGGGCGGCGGATTCTCGCTGTACCTGAACGGCACCATGGGGTCAGCCAAATATCAGGAAGGCCGCAATTACCCGAATGGCGGACTGTGGGTTCAGAACGCCCCGAGCAACGTCGAAACCGTGAGTCTCCTTTGGCGGCATAAGAACTTCGATGTCGGCCTTGTCAATAAGAACGTGGGCCGGATTTATAACGACAATGGCTCGCTCAGCTACATTATCAACGGCATCCCGATTTCATATCCCGTCGATCAGGCGGTAAAGATCGATCCGTTCGATGTGGTGAATCTGTTTGTGAATTACACGATCAAGAATCAGTCCTGGCTGCGCGGCAGCAAGATCGGGCTGGCGATCAATAATCTCGCCGACAATCATGCTTTGATCGGCGTTTCCCCGGCGGTAGCTCCCACGGCGGCGGTCGCATTCACGCCGAGCCCGAACGATCTGCTGACGCTCGTGCCCGGACGCAGCGTGATGGTCACGCTGACGGCCGGCTGGGCGCCCCGGCGCTAGGCAAACGAATCGGGCTTCCCGCATGGCCGGACGGGGCCGGGCCCATTGCCCGTGGTTCGATCCCGATCAGTAAAATAGAACCGTCATGATCGCAAGCGAAGCATCAGTTCGAACCATCGATTTCTACACCAACGGCAAGTGGGAATCCGCGGGCGGCCCGGCGCATCCTGTGACAAATCCGGCAACGGGCGAAGTGATCGCCCGTGTTCCGTACGCGAGCGCCGAGCAGGCGGATCGCGCCGTTCACGCGGCCCACGAGGCTTTTCTGAAGTGGCGCGAAATCCCGGTGGTCGATCGAGTTCAGGTTTTCTACCGCTACAAAGCGCTGCTTGAACAGCACCAGGCAGAGCTCGCGCGCATCCTCACCACCGAAAACGGGAAAACGCTCGACGACGCCAAAGCCGAGGTGCGACGCGCAATTCAGATGGTCGAGGTTGCGTGCGGGATGCCGAGTCTGATGATGGGCGACTCTCTTGAGAACGTCTCGCGCGGCATCGATTCGGTGACCATTCGCCAGCCCCTGGGCGTTTGCGTTGGGATCACGCCGTTCAACTTTCCCGCGATGGTACCAATGTGGATGTTCCCGTTCGCGATCGCGTGCGGAAATTCGTTTGTACTGAAGCCTTCGGAAAAGGTTCCGTTGACGCCGACGCGCGCCGCCGAACTGCTGCACGAGGCCGGAGTTCCCGAAGGCGTTTTCAACGTAATCCATGGCGACAAGATTGCGGTCGACGCACTAATCACCGATCCATTGGTAAAGGCCGTCTCATTTGTCGGATCGACGCCTGTGGCCAAATATATTTACGAGACGTCGGCGAAGCACGGCAAGCGCGTGCAGGCGCTCGGGGGAGCAAAGAATCATCTCGTCGTGACCCAGGGCGCGGATCTCGAAAAAACCGTCGAAGCGATCATGAGTTCCGCGTTCGGCGCGGCGGGCGAGCGTTGCCTGGCCGGCAGCGTTCTGGTCCCGGTGGGCGAAGTGGCTGAGCCGCTACTCGATCTGTTGCTGAAGAAAACGAAGGCTCTCAAGGTCGGCGATGGATTGACTCCGGGGACGGACATGGGGCCGTTGGTGACGGGCGATCATCGCAAGAGAGTGGTCGGCTACATCGAAAAAGGCGTCATCGAGGGCGCAAAACCGCTGTGCGACGGGCGCGAAGGACAGAGCGGCGACGGATTCTTCGTCGGTCCGACGATTTTTGACAACGTTACGCCTCAAATGACGATCGCAAGGGAAGAAATCTTCGGCCCAGTGCTCTCCGTGATTCGGGTTAAGACGCTCGATGATGCGATCGCCCTGGTGAACAGCTCGCCGTTCGGCAACACCACTTCAATCTTCACCGCCGACGGCAAGTCCGCCCGCGAATACTGCTCGCGGGTAGAATGCGGAATGGTCGGAGTAAACATCGGCGTTGCGGCGCCGATGGCGTTCTTCCCTTTCTCCGGCTGGAAGCAATCGTTCTTCGGCGATCTGCATGCGCATGGCAAGGATGCGGTCGGGTTTTATACGGAGCAGAAAGTCGTAATGACGCGTTGGTTTTGATCGGGGCCGCCGATGGATCCGGCCGGCGCGCCCGCGGCGATCAAATAAATGCCATCGTCTTGATCCCTGAAACGTCGAACCGCTTCCGGCAGCGCATGTTCTTGCACATGGCTTTATCGTCGATCAGCACCATATAGCTCAGAAACTTCGCGAATCTGGCGCGATCGCGCTCGTCCGCGCCGCGCGGAAGCTGTTCAAGTTTCTTCCGCACCATCCAGCGAAGCTCGTAGGTATCGGATGTGCGGCAGAACGGACAATTCAGAGTCGCAGGCTTCGTGGTCTGCGATTCGCGATAAAACGCTCTTTCTTCCACAGCCATTACCTCGCTGCGCTCGCCATAAGCGCTGTTATAACACGCCGGTCCCGGCTCTGCTTAAATTATGTACATGCTGACCAGACCCGTAGTCTTCGCTTCTGGGTTTTGTCTTCTGGCCGCCGGCGCCTTCAGCGCTCCCCGGGGCTGCGTCGGGAGCGCGGCGGTGACCAGTTTCCGTCTCTCCGCCCGACCTGCGGGAGCGAATGCGCCTCAGCCGATTCCGATCCGTCAGGCGAACAATCTCGGCAGCAATTATCGAGTGAGTTATGCTCCTCTCGATCTGCCTGCGAATCTTGGAAAGGACGCGAAGCTGACGCTCGTGATCGTGCCCAAGGCGAACGATGGACAGATCACGGTGCTCGAGCCGAGGCTCGCGGCGAGCTCCACGGAATGGACGCTGCCCGCTGCTGCGCGAATCGTGCTCGTGGTCTTCGCGCCGCAGGGGCTGGATGAGAAACGCCTGACGAATTTCGTCTTCAAAGATGAAAACGTGGTCGCCGCGTTGGCCGACTATGCAGATCAGACTGCCGATCTGGAGGCCGGTCTCCAGCTCGCGCGGGAAATGGAGGAGCAGGATGATGACGACGCGCCGCGTCCCCATACGACCACGCCGGGCGAGCAGGCGATCTTCGCTCTGGTGCGGGCGTTGAATCCGTCGGTATCGACATACGATCCTCTCGGGTCAGGGCGCCGGGCAGGTCCGGCAACGATGGCGGGGAAGGGCATCGAGGGATTCTTCGAAAATGCGGGAGGCTTGTTTCCAGGGGCCGGGGCGCTGCCGATGATCAAGCAGTTTCTCATGCCGGACACGGAATTCCGCAGCGTGTACACGGTTCCGACGGAATCGGATGGGATGACGATGTGCGCGCAGCTCGGGCCAAAGAGCCGCAACAAGATGGCCTACATGTGGGCGTACCGGTTGACGAATGCGCCGGCGCCCGCGGCGACGATTCTGAAGGGAGATTTGCCGATCGGAATGCGCGGCGGGCTTCCTGTGAAGCTCGATAACGCGGCGCAGTGGCGTCTGGTGGATCATATTTTCGATTGGACGCTGGTTCCGGAGGGGTTTTCGCAACCGCCGATGCATGTTGCGGTACGGCCGCTTCCCGATGAGCGCGCGCTGCGCGTCGATCTGCGCAAATTCGCCGGCGCGCCCGGCGCATACACTTTGCAGGGCGCCTGGGATTGGGAGACGTATAAGGTGGCGGGCACCGTACGGATCCATCGTTTTGACGATTTGAAGACTGCTCAAATCACGCCCGATTCGCAGGAGCGGCTGATTGCGGGCTCCGGTCCGGTGGATATTGAAATCTCGGGCTGCGACTTTCTTTTTCTCGATCGCGCGGCGGTGCATCGTCCGCAGAGCGCGCATCTGATCCCGGTCGATCTGCCGTTGGAGCGTCCGGCTCCGCCGCAGAATCTGCGTGTCGAGGTAGATACGGATGCGCTGCGGCCAGGCCCGTATCTTCTGGCGCTATCACGGATGGACGGAGCGACTGCGGATGTGCCGTTTCGCATTCTTGCGCCGTTGCCGAAGCTCGACCGCATTCGTGTCAATGCCGGTGAGCGCGAACAGAAGATCACGCTGACGGGCACGGGGCTCGACCGGATTAGCTCGCTCGAATCGGATCGAGCGGATGTCGTTCTCGCCGCCGCGGACAGCTCAACCAGCCGGATGGCGACTATCAGATTGCGATCCGGCGCCAAACCCGGCGACAACGGATCGCTTTCGGCAAAGGTTGATGGAATGGCGTCGGCGGTGCGGCTGCCGGCCGCGCTGCAAGTGGTGGGAGCGCGGCCGAAAATCCTGGAAGCAAAGGCCTCAATTCCGCGCGACATGGTAATCGCGCCGCGCGATGGAGAAATACCCGCGGGATCGTGGGCGGGCTTCTCGATGAAAATAGAACCAGCCGACGCCCAGCCGGCAGTGACGCTGCAATGTGCGGAAGCGGCTCGCACCATCCGGCCGTTGAAATTGCGCGTGGGCGAGAAAAGCGCGAGCGCGCAGCTTGCCTCTGCGGGCTCGGGTGCGCTGTTCCTTTCACTCGATCCAGGCGCGGTGGGCCAGTCGGGCTGCACGCTCAACGCGACGGTCGAAACCGAAACCGGCGCTTCGGATCCGTTCACGCTCGGTAGAATCGTCCGGCTGCCGCGGATCGAAAGTCTCTCTCTGAGCGATGAGAAGGCGGCCGATGGATTTTATGGCGTGCTGAAGGGATTCGACCTTGAAACGATCGACAAGACGGGCTGGGATGGGAGCGCCGGCCGCAGCGTTGCCGAGCTGCCACGGCCGGTGGCGGGCGAAGGAGCGAAACAAACGCTACGGATCGTAATGCCGTGGCCATCGCCGAGCCCGAAAGCCCCGCTCGCGGTGTGGCTGCGAGGGGAGAATGAAGCTCGCGCGACGAAGGTGACGCCGTAGTTTCGTGAGCCCTGACCAGTTCGACAAGATCGTAGAACGGGCCCTGCGACGCATCCCTCCGCGATTTCGCAAGCGCATGGAGAACGTGGCTATTGTCGTTGAGCCTGAGCCGCCGCGCCCGGGTTTGCTCGGGCTCTATCAAGGAGTTCCGCTGACGAATCGCAGTGCGGGCGATCCGTTTCGAATGCCTGACCGGATCACGATCTATCAGGGTCCGCACGAGCGCATGGCGCGGGACCGGATCGAGTTGGAACAGATCGTCGCCGACACCGTTTGGCATGAGATCGCACATTATTTCGGAATGGACGAGCCACAAGTGCGCCGGGCCGAGCGGCGGAGGTTGAAGCGTGACTGACGGAATTGGTCCGGCCGGCCCCCAGATGATCCGGTGCTACATAACGGACCGCAATCTGCGAGGCCTTGCCACGGCGATTCGTGAGAACGTGGAGTGGATCCAGATCCGCGATAAGCAACTTCCGTCGCGCGATCTGCTTGCCCTCACGCGGCATGTTATGAAGCGCGCCCCTGAGGCGAAGGTTATCGTGAATACGCGGATGGATGTAGCGATCGCCGCCGGAGCCGCTGGGCTTCATCTGCCGGCCAACTCGATTGCGCCCGGGAGATGGCGCGCGATCGCACCGGCGGGATTTCTCATTGGGGCATCCTGTCACACGCTCGACGAGATTTGCCGCGGCGAAGCGGAAGGCGCCGATTACGTTCTCTTCGCTCCTGTCTTCGCCCCGCTCTCGAAGAGCTCCGATCTTTCTCCGCACGGCTTGACCGGACTTGAACAAGCGGCGCGGTCTGTAAAGATCCCTGTTCTGGCGCTGGGCGGAATTACGCGGGAAAACGCGCCGGAGTGCCTTGCCGCCGGGGCCGCGGGGATCGCGGCGATTTCGCTTTTCGAGAATTGCTAAAATTTGATCCGTGGCCGCTGCCGCCGCATCGCAGGCGTATTCGAGGAAAGAGGTCCGCAGACTCCTTGGCGTTACTGAACGCCAGCTCCTCAGTTGGGAGCAGCAGAAGCTCGTCTCCGAAACAGCGCATTATGGATTCCGCGAACTGCTGGCGCTGCGGACGCTACTGAAGCTCCGGTCCAACCGCGTACCGCCGGCGCAGATTCGCAACGCGCTCGAGGCCCTGCGAACAAAACTCGAGCACGTCCAGAATCCGCTCACGGATCTGAAACTTTACGCGGATGGCAAGAAGGTCCGCGTGGAGATCGACGGCCGCGCGATGGAGGCCGTTTCGGGCCAGCTCATTCTTAATTTCGGCTCCACGGAATTGAAGCGCCTGGTCGAGTTTCCTCAAAAAAATCGCGCCGCCGAGGAACGCGACCGCCGCGTCGAAGCGGAACGATGGTTCCAACGGGGTTTGGACCTGGAACAGACCGGAGCGCCCGCCGAGGAAGTGATCGAGGCTTACAAGAAATCCATCGAACTCGACCCGAAATCTTCCGGAGCAATGGTCAACCTGGGGACGATTTATTTCAACGCGCGGAAATGGACCGAGGCGGAAAAACATTATCGCGCTGCTCTTGAAGCCGATCCGGAATATGCGCTCGCTCATTTCGATCTGGCGAATCTTTACGACGAACGCGGCGACCGGGCGCGCGCGCTCGAACACTACGAGGCGGCCCTGAGAATCTCGCCGAACTACGCCGACGCGCACTATAACGTCGCTCTGCTTTATCAGGGATCGAATCAGCCGATGAAGGCCGTGCAGCACTGGACGACGTATTTGAAACTCGATCCGTCCAGCCGTTGGTCTACAATTGCGCGCCGCGAACTTGCAAAGCTTCGCGAATCGACCGTGGTGCCCGGCTCACGCCGCTGATTCCTCACTGCCGTTTCGGGGGCCTAAGCCGGTCGCCGACCGTCACAACACGGATGTTGTACGCGTGTGGCTCTTGCCTCTCGGGTCACCCTGCGCGAATCCCGTGACCGCAACAAGGGCACAAATGACGCGGCCACCCTCAGGGTATGCTGCGTGGACACTCGCGACCTCATCACGGAATTGTTTCGCAAACTGCGGCCCGAATGGTCTGTCAACCGGCAATTCCCGCTCTGCGATCCGCGCCGGGAGCGTTCCGATCCGATTGGCAGGTAGAATTGTAAGGAGGCCGCTCCGCGCCAAATCACAGAGGTAATTTTGAACCGCATATCGTTTGCATTTCGCGCATTTTTCTCGATCCTGTTCGGAGGCACGCTTGCGTCCGATATCGCGCAGGCGTTTGGGTATTCGAAGGTCGTCCCGATGCGCGCGCCGGCCGCGCCGCCGAAGCCGGAATCGGGGCCTGCCGACGGAGCAATCCAGATGCTTTCGATCCTTCAGCGCGACGCGCGTCTGGTCGATTTTTTGATGGAAGATATTTCCGCCTATTCGGACGAGCAGGTGGGCGCGGCGGTGCGCGATGTGCAGGAAAACGCCCGCAAATCGATGCAGCGTTACTTGCGGCTTGCGCCGGTGATCGATGGAGTCGAAGGCACCTATACGAAGGCCGATAGCGACGGAGTCAAGCTGATCGGCAACGTTCCGGCGAGCGGCAAGGCTCCCGGCGGAACGCTGCGGCACAAGGGCTGGCGGGCCGACAAGGTGGAGCTTCCCGCGCTTCCGCCCGGCAACGTGATTGCGCCCGCGGAGATCGAAGTCGAGTAGCCCGCATAAATGAACATCGGCATCGATCTAGGCACTACCAACTCAGCTCTGGCATACATTGATCCGCAGGAAGCGGCGGAGTCGGATTATCCGCCGATTCATGTACAAGAGGTCCCGCAGTATATCGCGCAAGGCCGCGTAGAATCTCGCCGGACGCTCCCGTCGTTTCTTTACTTGGGCGACCAGGAATACGTCGGGGTCTACGCGCGCGAGCAGGGCGCGCTCGTGCCAACCAAAAGCGTGCATTCGGCGAAGAGCTGGCTTTCGAATCCCGAGGTCGATCGCACGGCGAAGATCTTGCCGTGGGACGCGCAGGAAGGCGGGCGCGTTCTTTCGCCGGTTGAAGTGTCGGCGAAGATCGTAAAGCATCTGGCCGATGCGTTCTCAAAGCAGCATGGCGCTCCGATCGGCGCGCAAAACACCGTTTTGACGGTTCCAGCGAGTTTCGATGAAGAGGCCCGGGAGTTGACGGTTACGGCGGCGCGCGAAGCGGGGATCGAGAACCTGACGCTGCTCGAAGAGCCGGCCGCGGCGTTTTATTCTTGGATCGCGAACGATCTCGCGCGGTCGCAGAAGAATCTGTTCGATGGACAAACAGTTCTCGTTTGCGATGTCGGCGGCGGCACGAGCGACTTTACTTTGATTCGCGTCGCTCGTGAAGGCGATCGAGTCGATTTCACGCGCACCGCGGTGGGACGGCATCTCCTGCTCGGTGGCGATAATCTCGATCTGACGCTGACGTGGCTGGTGGAAGCAAAGCTGGGAAAATCTCTTTCGATCCGGCAGCGCAGCGGTCTGCGCCGGCAATGCGCGGCCGCGAAAGAGCAGCTTCTTTCAGACCCGCATCTGAAGAGCGTTGAAGTGACCGTGCTCGGCGCGGGATCAGCGCTGGTCGGCGGCACGCTTCGCACCGAAATTCTGCGCGAAGAGGTTCTGGAACTCGCCCTTGACGGATTTCTTCCCGTTTGTGAACTGGCCGATCGTCCGAAGGAGGAAGAGAAGAGCTTGTTCCGGGAGCTGGGCTTGCCCTATGTAGCGGACCCGGCCGTGACGCGGCACCTCGCTTCGTTTCTTGCCAGCGCCGGCGATGCCAAACCGGACGCGATTCTTTTCAACGGCGGATTTTTTATTCCCGAGATTCTACGCCAGCGCGTCGCTGATGTGATGCAGCACTGGTACGGGCGCCGGCCCGTCATCTTCGAGAATCGCGATTTGGATCTCGCCGTCGCGGTCGGCGCTGCGTATTATTCCTACGTTCGCCAGACCGGCGCCGGGCTGCTGGTTCGGGGCGGCCTGCCTCGATCTTATTTCATCGGCCTCGCCGGCGGGGAGAATGCGTTGCGCACGCTGTGCCTGGTGCCTCGCGGCGCCGAAGAGGGTTCGGCGCTCGAAGTGGATCCGGGAAATTTGCAACTGGTCACGAACAAACCGGTCGCGTTCCGGCTTTACAGTTCGCGCACACGCGCCGATGACAAGCCTGGCGATGTCGTCGAATTCCCCGCAAACGATGGCGATTTGCATCTTCATGCTCCACTCAACGCCGTCCTGCGATTCGGTAAAGCCGGCGAACGCCTGGTGCCTGTGAAGCTCGGCGCGAAGCTGACCGAGGTCGGCACTCTCGAAATCTGGGCCGATTCGAAAGCGAGCGAGCATCGGTGGCGGCTTCAGTTCGAATTGCGCAAAGCAGCGCAAACGGCGCCGTCGCGCCCCGCGGCTGTTGTCAGCGAAGAAGCGCTGGCGGCCGCGGAGACGCTGATCCCGGCGACATTTGTAGAGACGACAGTTGAGCCCGCGCAGCTCCCGGCGAAGCTCGAACAAGCCCTGGGGCTCGGCCGAAATTCGTGGCCATTGTCCGCTATCCGGAAGTTAGCGGATCGAATGCTGGAGGTCGCGGACGGCCGGAGGCGTAGCGCCGCGCATGAACTGCGCTGGCTGAATCTGTGCGGATTTTGTTTGCGCCCGGGCTTCGGCTTCCCCGGTGACGATTACCGGATTGAACAGGCGCGTCGCGTCTACGCGGGGGGATTGCAGTTTTCCAATCAGGTTCAGAATGAAATCGAGTGGTGGATTTTCTGGGGCCGCGTTGCCGGCGGATTGAACCGCAACCAGCAAACCGACATTTTCCAGCGTCTTTCACCAACTCTCCTCCCTCGGGGCGCAAAACGGCCACAGCGCGTGAATCCCAGCCTGCTTCGCGAAATGTGGCGGGCCGCTGCAAGCCTGGAGCACTTGCCGATCCAGACCAAGACGCAGCTCGGCGACGAACTGGTCGCGCGGATCAAGAAAGGCGAACTGGTGGACACGGCATTATGGTGTCTCGGCCGTCTCGGCGCGAGGAAGCTGTTCTACGGGCCGATCAACCAGGTGCTTCCGGCCTCGACGGCGCAGCGGTGGATTGAAGCGGTCGTCAAAGTGCCGCGGGCCGAAGATGCCGTCGGCGCCATGGCTCGGCGGACCGGCGACGGTACTCGCGACCTGCCGGGATCGGCGCTCGACGCGGTCCGCCGTTCATTTCCAGGTATCGACCTCGATGCCGTGCATGAAGACCAGCTTGCCGCGATGGGCAAAGTGTTCGGCGAGGAGTTGCCGGAAGGCCTCGTTTTCGAGACTCATTGAGATCGGTGAATCGGCCAGACGTGGAAGAAGTCGCTCTCGTCAATCGAATCCGAAAAATGGCCCGTGCTCGCGGCATGCAGCTCGGCATCGGCGACGATTGTGCGATCTATCGTCCCCGCGCAAACGAGGATCTTCTCTTCACCGCCGATCAGATGATCGAAGGCGTCCATTTTTTGCGCGATCACGCAGCCCAAGCGGTGGGCCAGCGCGCCCTCGCCCGCGGTTTGAGCGACATTGCCGCGATGGGAGGAACTCCGCGCTTCTGCCTCGTGTCGCTCGCGGTTCCTCCGGATCACGATCGCTGGATCGACGCTTTCTATCGCGGTCTGCTTCACCTCGCGAATCGGACGAAAACCGCGCTCGCCGGCGGTGACCTGTCGCACGCGGAGAAAATCTATTGCGATGTCATGGTTTGCGGGTCCGTCGCGCGCGGCAAAGCCTTGCGGCGTGATACAGCGCGCCCGGGCGATTTCGTCTATGTTTCCGGGCGGCTCGGGAAGCCCTGGGATCGACCGATCGAGCCGCGCCTCGCTTTAGGGCGCGAACTTATTGGCCGCGCGACCTCCTGCATCGACCTGAGCGACGGCCTGTCTCTCGATTTACATCGCCTTTGCTTTGCATCGAAGGTCGCCGTGGAACTCGATCATATTCCGGTCAAGAAAGGCGTGACCCGAGACCGCGCTCTCAATGGCGGGGAGGATTACGAACTTCTCTTCACCCTGCCGGCGCGAACGAAACCGCCGCGCGGCGCCCTCCGCATCGGCGCGATTGTCCAGGGCACGGCCGGCGCGATACGATTCGAAGGCCGCGTTATCGAACCTCGCGGTTACGATCATTTCCGCAATGACTGATCCCGCGCCTATTCTCGATCTCATTGAGGCATTTCGGCGCTCAAAAACGATGTTCGCCGCCGTTTCGCTCGGTATTTTCGATGGCGAACGTCCAAAGGCGGCGGCGTTGGACCGCCTGCTCGAAGCCTGCGCTTCGCTCGGTCTGCTCGAAAAGCACGGCGACGATTACGTCAACACGCCAATCGCCGACGAGTATCTTCGCCGCTCAAGTCCACGATCGTTGGCGGGCTATATTCTCTATTCGAACGATGCTCTCTATCCGATGTGGGGTCACCTCGAAGACGCGGTCCGCGAAGGCACGCATCGCTGGACGCAAACTTTCGGAACTGAGGGTGGATTATTTTCACATTTCTACAAAACCGAGGAAACCAAGCGCGCCTTCCTGACGGGCATGCACGGATTCGGCATGCTCAGCTCGCCGAAAGTAGCCGCTGCTTTCGATCTATCGCGCTTTCATCGTCTGGTGGATCTCGGTGGTGGCACTGGCCATCTCGCGCTTGCCGCGCGGGAGCGATATCCCAATCTGCAAGCCGCTCTCTTCGATCTTCCGGCTGTGATCGAGTTCGCGCGCGCTCTTAGCGATCTCGAACTTATCGCCGGCGATTTTTTCACGGACGATCTTCCTCCAGCCGACCTCTACTCGATCGGCCGAATTCTCCACGATTGGAGCGAAGAAAAAATCCGCGGCCTGCTTGCAAAAATCTTCGCCTCGCTCCCGCCGGGCGGCGCGTTGCTGATCGCAGAAAAACTGCTGAAAGAAGACCGCAGCGGCCCCGTCGCGACACATATGCAATCTTTGAACATGCTCGTCTGCACCGAAGGGCGCGAACGCACTCTGAGCGAGTACACTGCGCTTCTCAAAGGCGCAGGGTTCGAAGAGGTTCAAGCCCAGGTGACGGGTACGGCCCTGGACGCGATCCTCGCTTTGAAATCGCCTGGAAGGGATGGCAAATCCTGACGCTGTTTTAGATTCCGGCGTTTCGGGCGCCTATCTACTTCGGAATCTCGAGCAAGTAACTCGTAATCCGATCCAGGTCCTGCGGGTTGAATTTGTAGGCAGGCATCGTCGAGCCCGGGGAGAACTTCGCCGGCTCCGCGAAATGGTTCTGGACCCAGTCCCGCGCGCGATGATCCGCCAGTCCGTTCAGCGGCGGACCCATCTTCTGCCCCGTGCCATTCAGCTCGTGACACATTCCGCACTGATTGGTGTTGTAAACCATCGCGCCTTCGACCGCTGCCTGCGGAGCGTTCGCCCATGCGTCGAGATCGTTGTCGGCGCGCTTTGTCAGGAATGTCGCCAGCGCTTTCGTCTGGACTCCGTTCAGTGGAGCATCCGCCGCGCTGTGTTCTTTGATGTGTTGCGTGATCCAATCCGCCGGCTTTTGCGAAGGCGACGCAGTCAGATCCGGCCCCGAGCCAGCCTTTCCGAGCGCGTGGCAGCTCGCGCAATTCTCTTTACGAAAATACCCGATCGCCGCAAGATTCTCTGCCGGGATCGTCTTCCATGTCGCGACCGGCGTCAATCCATCATCCTCCGCCGATGGAGGCGTGGTCGCAACCGCGCGGGCCGTCAATGCCGTCCATCCCAGCGCGCCGAGCGCCACAAGAGAGATCGCCCCCGTTCGCCGCCGGATCGTCACCAGTTTCCCGCGATCGATAAACGGAACCAGAAACAGCGTTACGATTGCGAGCGTCGGCAGCACCAGGCTCCCCACAATCTCGAGCGGCCCTTCGAACAGCTTCAGTGTCTGGAACAGGAACAGGAAATACCACTCCGGACGCGGGATGAAGCTCGTATCCGTCGGATCGGCCGTGCGTCCGAGCGGCACCTTCACCAGGATCGCCATTCCCACCAGCACCCCGAACCACAGAAATGTCGCGACCGTGTCTTTGAAAACCTGCTCGGGATAAAACTTCTTCTTCGGCTTGAAATCATCCGGCGCCGGCGCGACGCCATGCCGCCGGACCAGCACCAAATGTATCCCGACGAGCAGCATCGTCAGCGGAGGAAGCAGCAGCACATGGACCGCATAGAATCGCGCGAATGTGACGACCCCGATCGCTCCTCCCTCGCTGCCCAGCAAACGCAAGATATAAGGACCCGCTCCCGGAGCCTGCGACGCGATCTGCGTGGTCACCACCGTTCCCCAGTACGCGCGGTTGTCCCACGGCAGAAGGTATCCCGTTAATCCGTATGCGAGCGTCACCAGCAGCAGCACGCATCCGACGAGCCATGTCGCCTCGCGAGGCTTCTTGTAAGCGCCCCAAAGAAAAACCTGCGTCATGTGGAGCACCACGACGATGATCATCAGGCTCGCGCCCCAGTGATGGAGTCCGCGGATCAGCTTGCCGCCGGTCAGCTCCGTCACGATGTAGCGCAGGCTGTCGTAGGCGTCGCCCGGCGTCGGGGCATAATTGAACGCCAGCAGGATTCCGGTGGTCGCCTGGGTCAGAAAAGCGAACAGCGCGACGCTCCCCAGCACCTGGTGCCAGCCCGCCGAGTCCGGAATATCTTCGTACAAGAAATGATGGATCGCGCTTGCGATTCCCGTGCGATCTTCGAGCCAATCCAGGATTTTCTTGATCATGTCTTACGCTTTCTCAATCGTCGGCGAAATCAACAGCTTTCCGTTATCGATCTTCGTCACAAACCGGTCGAGCGGCCGAGGCGCCGGGCCGGTCAGAACTTTGCCGTCGATCGAAAATGCCGACGTGTGGCACGGACATACGAAATTCTTCGTCGGCGCGTCCCAGTGGTAGGCGCATCCCAGGTGTGTACAACTCGGCGAATAGGCGACCACGTTTTTCTCATCAACCCGAACCACCCAGGCGGTCGCCTTCTCGTTCACGGTGCGCCATCCGTCTACGCGTTTTCTGCGGAATACGACCTCCTGAGGGCTTCCGATTTGCAGCGAATTCACATCGGCTGCGTCCACCCATTGCGACTTCGCAACCGACTTAGGTTTCAGCAGCAGATAGGCCGCGGCCGGAATCGCAAGAACGGCTCCCATGATCGTGCCGAGCCCGGCAATCGCTGCCGAGTAGAAGGATCGTCGAGTAGTTCCCTGGTTCTCCATAAACCCCGTATGATCGCACATTAATCGTGTCTGGATTGCGCCGAGTGGCACAGAGCCGTTCGCCGCGCGCCCAGCGCCCGGTTCCGGCTTCGTCACATTGTATACTCGGGTTGGCAGTGAATTCTTCCCTCCTCTTAATCACGGTTGTCGCGATCTTAAGCGCCTCGGCAGGCGTACTGTTAACATCGGTCCACTCGATCTCGCGCCGCATGGTTCCTTTCGGCGGAGGCGTACTGTTGGGAGTTGCGATCTTCTGGGTGCTCCCCGAAATCGCGTCGGTGCTGCGTTGGCGCGGCGCCGCCGCCTGGGCCGCGGCCGGATGCGGGTTACTCTGGCTCATCGATCGTTTCGTTTATCCTGTCTGCCCGGCCTGCTCCCATACGCACGAACACAGTACCTGTGAAACGCGCCTTCACGGCTTCGCGATTCCGTTACTGATCGCGTCAGCGCTGCACAGCACGCTCGATGGCTGGGGCGCGGCCTCGTCGCTCGGCCCCACCTTGACGTTCGGCATGGTTTTTCACAAGATCCCCGAAGGAATCGCGCTCGGCGTAATGATGCGAGCTTCACTCAAATCCAGATCTGCGGCGCTGGTTTGGTGCGCGCTTGCGGAAGGAGCCACTCTGATTGGCGGCGCGCTTGAAACGCTACTCGCTCCACGGATGGCCGTCGCGACTTTGGATGCCATTCTCGCGATGGCGGGCGGAAGCTTTATCTTTCTCGGCGCTCATGCGATCCACGGGGAGCTTCGCCGCCGGGGAGCGGGCCCCGCGTTTGTTCCCGCCTTGACCGGAGTCGCGGGATCGAGCGTGCTTCGATTGTTTGTCCATTAATCATCACCGTGAACCGTCGGCCCGTTGCCGGGCTCTTCAATTCCTCATCTGCGGCAGCGTGGCGCGGTTAGACCGTGAACCGCGCGATACGGGCTTGCGCGGCGAAGCCTCCGCCCGCTAATCCCACTTTGTTACCATCGCAAACAGAAGCTCTCGCATGTCGAATCCATCTACGCTGGCCGATATTCTCAACTCTGCTCCCGCAAATAAAACAGCGATTATCCTGCCGGAACCGGGAATCCACGTCACGTACGCGAGTCTGCGCGACCAGATTTTTCAAATGGCCGGCCATCTCGCCGCGCTCGGCATTGGTCCCGGCGATCGCGTCGCGACGGTGCTCCCGAACGGCCTGCCCGCCATCGTCAGTTTTCTTGCCGCCTCGATCGCCGGAACCGCCGCGCCGCTGAATCCTGGGTATCGCCAGGACGAGTTCTCCTTCTATCTGGAAGACACGTCCGCGAAAATTCTGCTATGTCCCCCTGACGGAGCTGCGGATGCGCGCAAAGCCGCCGAAGGAAATGTGCCCGTGCACGCGCTTGAGATGGACGGCAAAGGATTCGTCCGTATCGCCGGAGCGTCAAACGGCCGGAAGTCTCCGAGCGCGGACCCGAACGGAGTTGCTCTCGTCCTTCATACGAGCGGCAGCACCGGACGGCCGAAGCGAGTTCCAATCCGCCATCGCAACCTCGCCGCCTCCGCCGTCAACATCGTGAATCATTACAAGTTCACAGGGGACGATGTCTCTCTCTGTGCCATGCCGTTATTCCATGTCCACGGTCTGGTCGCGTCCACCATCTCGACACTGCTTGCGGGCGGCACGGTCGTTGTTCCATCGAAATTCAATCCACTGAGCTTCTGGCGCACGGTTCGCGATTACGATGTCACCTGGTATTCCGCCGTTCCCACAATTCATTCGCTCCTTTTGGCGCGCGCGGGAGATGAGCGTCCGGAAGGTTCCGAACGCCTCCGCTTCATCCGCTCCTGTAGCGCGGCGCTTCCGCCGGAGATGATGGCGAAGATGGAATCGCTCTTCGGCGCGCCTGTACTTGAAGCCTATGGCATGACCGAAGCGTCGCACCAGATGGCGTCGAATCCGCAGCCGCCGGCTTCGCGTAAGCCTGGTTCTGTCGGACCGGGAACCGGGGTGAAGATCGGCATCATGGACGGCAAAGGTAACCTGCTCGCCAGCGGCGAGCGCGGCGAAGTCGTCATCCAGGGGCCGAACGTCGTCGACGGCTACGAAAATAATCCTGAAGCGAACGCCGTAAGCTTCACCAACGGCTGGTTCCGCACCGGCGACCAGGGCTATCTCGACGCGGACGGTTATCTGGTCCTTACGGGCCGCATCAAGGAGCTGATCAACCGCGGAGGCGAAAAGATCGCGCCGCGCGAGATCGACGAAGTGCTTCTCGCGCACCCATCGATCTCGGAGGCCGTCGCATTCGGCGTGCCGCATCCGACCTGGGGAGAAGAAGTCGCAGCAGCGGTCGTTTTAAAGGAACCGCAAACCGAGGCGCAGTTGCTTGCCTACTGCAAGGACCGCCTGGCGGATTTCAAACGTCCCAAGAAGTTCTATATCGTCGAGACAATTCCGCGGACAGCGACGGGAAAGATCCAGCGAGGCGCAGTGGCCAAGGCGCTGGCGGGATGACGCCCGGGATGTTCAACCGCTCTTTATGGCCGCGGCTCAAAGCAAAATGATCTGCGTTTATCAGCGTTCACCGGCGGCGATCGGATGAAGTATCTGATCGCCGGCGCCGGCGCCATCGGAGGCTACATCGGCGCCAAGATGTCGAAAGCCGGATACGACGTCACGCTCTTCGCCAGAGGGGCGCATCTCGCCGCGATGCAGAAGAACGGCCTCAGGATCGTCGGCGAGGAAGACAATTTTACGGTCCATCCGCGCATCGTGGGGAGCCTGGCGGACGCCGGACCACACGACGTGATCTTTCTCGGAGTCAAGGCGCACGGATTGACCGAGCTCGCTCCGCAGCTCAAGCCTTTGATCGGCGAATACACGACTGTTGTCGGCACCCAGAACGGCATTCCGTTCTGGTATTTTCCCGGCGCTCCGCTCGAAAGCGTCGATCCGGGCGGCGTCGTCAGCGCTTCAATTCCGTATAAGAGCGTGCTCGCCTCAATCGCCTATTTCGCAACCGACATCGCCGAACCCGGCGTGATCCGGCACAACGAAGGCAACCGTATCTCGATCGGCGAGCCAGACGGCGCACGCTCCGATCGCGCCCGCGCCGTGGCTGAAGCCCTCATCAAATCCGGTCTGCGTGCGCCAATCACGGCTCGCATCCGGCATGAGATCTTCGTGAAGATTCTCGGAAATGTCGCTTTCAATCCTCTGAGCGCGCTCACGCGAGCCACGCTTGCTCAGATGGTTCGCGATCCTCAGGTCTGTGGCGTCGTTCGCAATATAATGACGGAGGCGGAAGCCGTCGCCACGAAGCTCGGCATGGAATTGCCCGTTACAATCGACCAGCGGATCGCCGGCGCGGAAAAAGTTGGCGAGCATAAAACGTCGATGCTTCAGGATCTCGAAGCCGGCCGCCCGATGGAAGTCGAAGCGATCGTCGGCGCGATGGTCGAATTGGGCGACCGTCTTGGCGTCCCTATGCCGCATACGCGCACCGTGTACGCGTCGGTGCGTCTGCTGGACCAAATCGCTCGTAAGAGCACGATAGGAGTCACCACGAAGTGAACCGCTGGTACCGGCTCGCCGCAGCCGTGGTTGCGATGATGATGATCGCGAACCTGCAATACGCATGGACCCTGTTTGTCGAGCCGCTCCGGGCCGCGACGCGCTGGAAGTTGAGCGATATCCAGTGGGCGTTTACGCTTTTCATCGCCTTCGAAACCTGGGCCATGCCGTTTTCGGGATGGCTGATCGATCGAATAGGTCCGAGAATTTTTCTCAGCGCCGCGGGAGTTCTCTGCGGCGCGGGATGGGCGATGCTCGGACACGCCAGAAGCCTCGGCGAACTGTACCTTTTTTATTCCATCGCCGGATTCGGCGCGGCACTCGTTTATTGCGGGTCCACGGGGATCGGTTTGAAGTGGTTTCCTGATCGCCGCGGTCTTGCCGCCGGGCTCATCTCCGCCGGATTCGGTTCGGGCTCGGCGCTGTTCATCGGCCCCATCGCGCACATTCTGAAGACGTCGGATTTCCGCGCTGCGTTTTTATATACGGGAATCGCTCAAGGGATTGTCATCATTATTGCTGCGCAGTTCCTGGAGAACCCGCCGAAAATTCCCGCCGTGGCCGCGCCGCGGGTCAACGTCCGCACGCACGGCGAGGATTTCAATTCTTTCGAAATGCTCCGGACTCCGCACTACTTCATGATGTTCGCGATGGCATTCATGATGGGGATCGGCGGACTGATGGTTACGGCGCAGGTTGGTCCCATGTCGAAAACACTCGGCCTCAGCGCCGCGATTCTGACTCTGTCTCTCACGATCAATCCGCTCGCCAATGGCGGCGGCCGTCTGGCGTGGGGTACTGTATCGGATCTTCTCGGCCGTGAGCGGACGATGACGATTGCTTTTCTTCTTCATGCGGTGATGCTGTTGGCCGTCGTCACCGTCGGCAAGACATCGCCTGCCGCCTTCATCGTCAGCATCGCGCTTGTGTTCTTTACGTGGGGGCCGGTTTATTCGCTCTTCCCTTCCTGCTGTGCCGATTTTTTCGGCGCGAAGAACGCCAGTTCCAACTACAGCTTTATTTATGCCGCGAAAGGCGCCGCGTCGATTGTCGGCGGAGGATTCGCTGCCGAGCTATACGAGAAAACGCACTCCTGGGACTACGGATTCTACGCCTGCGCCGTTCTGGCGCTTTTGTCGGCGATTCTCGCCGTCGTCCTCCGGCGCATGCCGCTGCCGAAGAAAAAAACCTATGTCTACGCTTGAGATTACCGCGCCTGTAAACTCTGAAATCCTCTCCAAAGATGCTCTGAACTTCCTCGAAAAACTGAGCGCTCAATTTGAGCCGCGCCGCCGTGAACTGCTCGAACGCCGCCTCGTCCGGCAGCGCGAAATCGACGCGGGAAAATTCCCCGACTTTCTTCCCGAAACCGAATCCATCCGTAGGAAGGAATGGACCGTCGCGCCGATCCCGGCCGATCTCCAGGACCGTCGTGTCGAGATCACGGGTCCTGTCGATCGCAAAATGGTGATCAATGCTCTGAATTCCGGCGCAAACGTCTTTATGGCCGATTTCGAGGACGCAAATTCACCAACCTGGCACAACAACATCGATGGGCAGGTAAATTTACGCGATGCGGTTCGAAAGACGATCGAGTACACGAGTCCGGATGGTAAGAAATACAAACTAAACGAAAAAACGGCCGTGCTGCTGGTCCGGCCGCGCGGCTGGCATCTGGTTGAGAAGCATGCGCTGTACAACGGGGCGCCGATGTCGGGGTCGCTGTTCGATTTCGGATTATATTTCTTCCACAATCACTCGCACGGCCGGCCGTATTTCTATCTCCCTAAATTAGAAAGCCATTTAGAAGCTCGACTGTGGAACGACGTATTTAATTTCGCCCAGGATTCGCTGGGTGTTCCCCGTGGGACGATCCGGGCGACCGTGCTCATCGAAACGATCCTCGCGTCCTTTGAGATGGACGAGATTCTCTACGAATTGCGGGATCACTCGGCCGGCCTGAATTGCGGGCGGTGGGATTACATCTTCAGCTTCATCAAAAAATTCCGGAATTTCCCTCAATTTGTGCTGCCAAATCGTGCAGAAGTGACCATGGATAAGGCCTTTTTGAAGGCTTATGTCGATCTTCTGATTCAGACCTGCCATCGCCGGGGGATCCATGCGATGGGCGGGATGGCGGCGCAGATTCCGATCAAGAACGATCCGAAAGCGAATGAAAACGCGCTGGAAAAGGTCCGGCAGGATAAATTGCGCGAGGTGAAGGCCGGCCACGACGGAACCTGGGTGGCGCATCCGGGGCTGGTGCCGGTGGCGAAGGAAGTTTTCGACGCGCACATGAAGGGCCCGAACCAGATATCGGTGAAGCGCGAGGACGTCCAGGTCACGCAGAAGGATCTGCTGGAGATTCACAAGGGCGAGATCACCGAGGCTGGGTTGCGGTGGAACATCGACGTGGGATTGCAATATCTCGAATCGTGGCTGAACGGCGTCGGATGCGTGCCGATTTACAATCTGATGGAAGATGCTGCCACCGCGGAAATCTGCCGCGCGCAGGTCTGGCAATGGGTGAAGCACGGGAAATTTCCGGCGGAGTTGGTGAATCAAATCGTCGACCAGCATCCGGGCAAGGCGGCCGAATTGTATAAGCAGATGATGACCGGCGGGGACTTCCAGGAATTCCTGACCCTGCCCGCCTACAACTACATCGATTGACGGGCTTCGCCAACCAGGAACAGGGAGCCGGTGACCACGATAACGTCGTCGTAATCAGCTCGGCCGCGGGCGAGGGCGAGCGCTTCTCGAACGTCCGGCGCCGTCTGGCCGCGCCCGGCAATTTCGGCGAGAGCCTCGGGACGCAATGCGCGAGAGTAGTCTGGAGCCGTGAAGATCAGATCCTTTGCGAGCGGAAAAAGAATACCGCCGATTTCTTCGACGGCTTTATCGCGCATCGCTCCGTAGATCATGACTATTTTGCGGTTCGGATAGAAGCGTTCGAGATAGCGCGCGAGCGCCCGGGCGCCTGCGGGATTGTGGGCTCCGTCGAGAATGATATCGGGGTTGGGCGAGATGTGCTCCAGGCGTCCGGGCCAGCGAGCTTCGGCGATTCCTTTGGGGGAAATGCCGAGTTCTTCGAGAGCAAGTGCCGCCGTGATGGCATTGTCGATCTGATGTTCGCCCGCGAGCGGAACGGTGATCCCTGAAAAACTCGATCCGCGGGCGTCCACATGCAGATCGCATACTGCGAACTCTTCCGCCCGGCGCACGCGGATCCCCAGTTCTTCAGCCCGCCGATGGAGCACCGCGGCCGCTTCAGGACGCTGGCGGGCGAAGACGGCCGGGGCGCGCGGTTTCAGAATTCCCGCTTTTTCTCCCGCAATGGATTCGAGCGTATTGCCGAGAAAATTCTCGTGATCAAAGTCAATGGGAGTGACCGCGGTAAGCGCGGGCTCGACCACATTGGTCGCGTCAAGCCTGCCGCCGAGGCCGACCTCGATCACCGCGGTTTCGACGCGCATTTCGCGAAACAGCCAGAACGCCATGGCGGTGACAGTTTCGAAATAAGTCGGATGGCAATCGAGATCGAGCGCTTCCGCGGCTTGATGCACGACTTCGAACGCGCGGCGGAATTGTTCGGGGGAGGCTGGGATGCCGTCGATCTGAATTCGTTCCGTAGGCTCGACGAGGTGAGGGGACGTGAAGAGCCCGGTTCGTATATGCGCGGCGCGAAGGCCCGCGTCGATCATCGCGCAGGTCGATCCTTTTCCGTTGGTTCCCGCAACGTGGACGATGCGGCAGGCGCGATGCGGATCGCCGAGCGCGTCAAGAACAGCGCGAATACGGTCGAGTCCCAGCTTCGCGGTCTTGATCTCATTGCCGAGCGCGTAAAGAAATCGAACGGATTCAGGATAGGTGATCACGGCTTACCAGAATTGTGCGGTTCATGCAATCTTTCGCGGAGACTTCCATGGTAAAAGAGATAAGACTTATGAAAGCGATCCTTCTTCTTGCATTTTTTTCGGCCAGCGTTTTCGCCCAGAATTTCGGCGCGGTGCAGCAGCAGGACTCCGCGGCGACGGGACTGGCGGCAGGCCAGACGGCGAAGCTGAGCGTTTATTATCCGACGATTCCCGCGCCGGTGGCGCAGGTGCTGGCGGCGGTGAGACTGGTGATTCAGGATGAGAATCGAAACGTGCTTGCGGCGCAGGATTTTCAGATTGCCGGCGGCCAGATTGTCTCGATCAGCGTAGACGCGGACTCGCTCCTGCCGCAGGGCCAGCCCAGCGTGCAAATTCATGGAATGACACAAACGGCCGGCGGCGCGGCGGACGCGTTTCCTCTTGTGATTTCCGGCCTCGATATTGTCGACAAGGCGACTGGGAAAACGGTTATTCATCTCGACGCGAAGGTGACTTATCCACGTTCGTGACGGCGATAGATGAAGCGCGCGGTGGCGATCATGGCGATGGTCGCCAATGCGAGTTTCGTTTCGTAAAGCCAGGCCTTGGTGACCTGATCGGTCGGGATCACTGAGGCGGCCAGAGCCAGGACCGTTACGATCCAGCCGCCGGCAGCGCTGAATCGTTTGCCGGCTTTCCACGCACTGCCGAAGATGTAGACGTACGGAATGAATCCGGCGATGACCATCAGCGAGACCAACGTATCGTAGGCCGCGCGCAGTGTATCGCCCATCTGAAACAGGATCAACAGAAACGACGCCACGAGGCCGAGCGAGATGATCGAAACATAGGGCGTGCGCCACCGCGGGTGGATTTTCGCGAAGGCGCCGGGCAGCAGCTTGTCCACGCCGACGGCGAATGGGAGCCGCGAAACGGACGTTCCGATTCCGCCGAACTGTCCAATCCCCGAGAACAATACCAGCAGCGCGATTACCGGTGTCACCCAGGGAATGGAGAGCAGAGTCGCGGCGCTGGCGGCGCCCTGCGCCAGGCCGTAACGTTCATCGATGTCCGCCGGCTGAATCAGCACTAACAGGGCGAGCGTCATTCCGGCGTAGAAGACGGTCGCGAACGCCGACGAGATCCAACCTGCGCGGCGCAACGTCCGTTCGGGATCTTTGATTTCGGCTCCCATGAGCGCGGCGAGTTCCAGACCGGTCATAGCGTAAGCGATAGTGGCGGCTCCGAGGTTCAGCGTGTCGAAGCTCCGCTTCGGGATGATGTCGAGGTGCGTCGCCGAGCCTCGCTTCATCCAGGCGAGTGCAGCTAGGATTGCGAACAGGACCGCGATTGCGGCCGTTGCAATGCCGCCCAGATTTTCGGTCCACTTCCCGATCTTCATTCCGATCATGTTTGTCCACAACGCAATCCAGATCGCGATGAGAGATGCGCCGACGATCACTGCGCGGTCGTCAGCCAGGTGCGCGAATCCAGGGCCCAGAGCGAACGCCGCAAGGCTGGTGTAGAACATCGAGGCGGTGGGAAACCAAAACGCGAGCCCGAGCCAGTAAATCCAAAAGCAAAGGAAACCGTGCCAAGGTCCAAAGTCGCCGCGGGTCCAGTGGTACAGGCCGCCGCATCCTGGATATTTCGCGCTGAGCGCGCCGACTGTAATCGCGAGAGGAACAACGAACAGAACGGCCGCGACAAGCCATAGCGAGATGGTACCGGGACCGGCATGAGCGGCGGTGGGAATCCAGCGGACGCCGACGATGCAGGAAATGGCGAAGAAGGTCAGGTCGGGGAGGCCGAGTTCACGCCGCAGCCCAGGTTCTTCGCGGACAGACGTCATCGGATTGGGAGAGTAGCGTTCATCGGATTTCTGGCCGCGGACCGGAACCCCGGCCGCAGCAACATCCGGATTTTCAGGCGGATTCCGATCTCCGGCGCACAATCACGCATGAGAAGAATGACCGCAGGCAAAGGTGGCGGGGACCCGTCCCCCTTTATTCAGCTCAAGGTATCCGATTTCGCTGTTGTAATAAATCCCGGGGGTCGGCGACTTAAGTTGCTTGAAGAGTGGATTGCCGGGACCCGTGTGCTGGTCTGCCTTGGTCAGCATGGCGAACTGGCCGGCGGCGCAGCAGTGAATGAAAGGATGAGAATGCTCGCGGATAGCGTAGCCGTCGAGCCGCGCAAGTCCTTCAAGACAAGTCCTTCAAGAAAAGATTGGCGCTGGGTGGGCGCTCCGTCACGAAGAAAAAGATCGAGGTAGCGATTGACGCGGGCCGCCTTGGCGCCGGGCGTGTCCGTTGCCGGAATGATCAGTTCCGTGAGCGCGATGGCGAGGCTCGCGCCGGCTTTGACGAAGTCGCGTCGTTGCATGGGTGCTTATCATGTTACTGCAACTTCCCGACACCGGAAAAAGCAGTGCCGATTAGCGGGATTCGAGGAAGAGTTTGATTCGGGACATGGCTTCTTCGAGAATTGTCTTTTCCGACGCGTAGCAGATGCGGACGTTGCCTTCTCCGCCTTCACCGAAGGCGACACCGGGGGCCAGGCCGACTTTCGTTTCGAGGAGAAGTTGTTTGCAAAATTCAAAAGAGTCCGTGACGCCGTCGATCTTGGCGAACAGATAGAACGCGCCTTCGGGATTGGGAATGGTCACGCCGTTGATTTTTCTCAGTACGCTAAGACAGTAATCACGATTTTCGCGGAGCCGGCAGACCATTTCGCGCAAAACATTTTCGCCCCAAAGGAGCGAGGTTTCCGCCGCTCGCTGGGCGAAGCCGGAGGCGCAGGAGATGATGTATTCGTTGAGTTGCGCCGCGCGGGAAATCAGATCCTTGCGGCCGACCATCCAGCCGAGCCTCCATCCGGTCATGCAGTAGGATTTCGAAAACGATTGCACAACGACCACCGCGTCCTCACGCGTGCATTTTTTGAGGATCGAAGGCGCGCTTCCAGCGGGAACGCCTTTGGCCGCGGGCGCGTTCAGGGCCGGGTAGTACAGGCGCTCATAGACTTCGTCGGCCATCAGCCAGAGATTATGGCGGCGCGAAAACTGGAGAAGCTGCTCCTGCTCCTTTTCGGTCGCGACCCAGCCGAGAGGATTGGATGGAGAGGTGTAGAGCAGCAGGCGCGTGCGCGGAGTGACGGCTTGTTCGAGCGCGTCGAAATTGATCGCATAGGCGCCGCTCGAAAAAACGTAGGGAATCTCGCGCGGCGTTGCGTTCGACATCTTGATAATCGCGGTGCCGTTCGGCCAATTCGGCGTCAGGACGATTCCTTCATCGCCGGGATCGAGCATGGCGCGGATGCCGACGTTGAGCGCCTGCACGCCCGAAGCGGTAATGCAGATTTCGCTCGATGGATCGAGCGTTACGCCGTGGAGATCCGCGTAATATCGAGCGAGCGTCTGGCGAAGCGAGGGGAGCCCGGCGTTGGAGGTGTAGAACGTAAACCCATCCGACATCGCCTTCTGGGCGGCTCGCTTGATGTAATCCGGCGTCGGGACGTTCGATTCGCCGAAATAGAGTTTGAGCACCCCGTCCATGCTCATGGCGAGATCGGCAATCTCGCGGATTCTGGATTGAGGGACGGCTAGAGCAGACGAGGCGAGTGTGGCAGACATCGGAATGAACCCCTATTTTACAGCGGCGTAAGTTTCAACGCGCTGATTCCTGCGGCGCGCTTCGAGGCGTTTGACGATGGCGGCGATGACGAGTACCCCCGCGACCGATCCGATGCCCGCCATAAACATGTCCTCTTGCGAATCCCACATATCGCCCTGCATGCCGACGAATTCCTCCCCGCGCTCCGGAGTGAGAAGGTTCGCCGCAAGCGCCTCCAGCATTTCGTAGATTGCGCTGAGGGCGAGCGTGCATTCGACCGGCAGATAGTAAAGCCAGCGTCCGCGAACTTTGAGGACGCGCATCGCGATCTCGCGCATCGGATAGGCGAGCATGAATCCGAAGCTGAAGTGCGCGATACGGTCGAAATGATTGCGCTTGGTGTGGAGGATCGGCTTCAGCCATTCGCCGACCGGAACGTCGGAATATTTATAGTGCGCGCCATATTCGTGCAGGCAGAGGTATACGAAGATCAGGACGTAGGACAGGTCGGAAAAGCGAAACCGGCGGTAGGTGGCGATGAGGGCGATGAGAAGAAAGGAGACGGCTCCGTTCTCCAGCGCCAGGTCGAATTCGGTGTCCGGGTGATAGGCCGCGAGAAGAATTACGGCCGCAAATGCGGCACAAAGAATCTGCAACACGCGATTTTCGCGGAATGGCGGCGACGTCGCGGTCGAAGCAGTGGTCAAAATGCATTACACAACGGAGCGGGTGGTCCAGGCAAGTCGCGCTAAGATGGAACCGCGGCTGCTCGGGGGTTTGAAGTGCGTACGGTACTCACATCGTTGTTCGCGATTGCGCTGGGACTGGCGCAGAAAGTTTACACCGATCGAGATCCGGGAGTTACCGCGCCACGCGTGACCGGGAAGTCCGCGGCGGAGTACACCGACGAGGCGCTGCTCGCGCGGCTGGAAGGAAACGTCGGACTTCGGTTTCGAGTCGATGAAGATGGAACGTTACACGATGTACGCGTGATGCAATCCATCGGCCTGGGACTTGACGAGAAGGCGGTGGAGGCGGTCCGGCAATGGAAGTTCGAGCCAGGAACGTTTGCAGGGGCGCCGGTTCCCGTGCTGGCGCGGGCGGAAGTGCGTTTCAAACTCCTGACGGCTCGCTTTGATTGGCATCTGACGAGCGCGGATTTCGAGATGCCGAGAGGCGCGTCGCGGCCGGTTTTGATTCAGGCCGAATTTCCGGACGCGATCGAGCGGGGAGGATACGCGACAGCGGTCGTCTCATTTGATGTGAACGAAAAAGGCGCGCCGATAAACGTTCTGGTTTCGACGGCGTCTGACGAGACGCGGGCTGCGGAATTGGCGTTGCGCGTCCAGAATTGGCGATTTCGGCCGGCTGCGTGGAACGGCGCGCCCGTCACCGTACATGCCACGTTCCGCTTCGCCGCAGGCCAACCCTCATCAAACGTTTCGGGCTTGGAATAGCGTTTCGGGCTTGGAATAGCGTTGTTATGGGGGCGGCGGTGCGTCCAGGGTAAGACTTCCGGCCGCTGACCTCGCCTCTTTCGAAGTGGGTCAATGGGCTCGCGCCCATCCCCCTGTCTATTGGAGTCGTTCGCGGAGTGCGAGGTTTCATGGATGCGCGCCCGGGAAATGGTAGGGTGGTGTGAATCCATCTCGAATGCTCCAGCCAGTGAAGAGCGGCTCTGCGCTGCTTGAAGAAATCGACCAGACAATCACGCCGACTCCGACGCTGTGGTGGCTCGGGCAGTATGGATTCATTGTTCGTTTCGCGAACATCACGTTTTATGTCGATCCGTTTTTATCTCCGCATCCCGATCGTAGGGTAGCGGCGCCGCTGAATCCCGAACAGATCCGGAACGCCGATCTGCTTCTGGCGACGAGCGGGTCCAATCTCGACGCCGCGACGCTTGCGCCGATCCTTGAGAAATCAAAGAACGCCAAACTGGTATTGCCGAAGAGCTCGGCTGAGAGCGGGAACGCTGCCGGGATCCCGTTCAATCGCATGACGACGACCGATGCGGATCTGCGCGTCGAATATTTTAAAGATAACTTGTACGGCCGGATTTACGCCGTACCATCGGCGCTCGAATGGTCGGCGGCGTCGGGATTTCCGAATCTCGGTTATTTGATCCGTTTTGGACGTTGGACGGTTTACCACGCTGGAAAATGCTCTTCCTACAATGGCCTTGCGGACCGTTTGCGTCCGTTCACTGTGAACGTTGCGCTGCTGCCGATCGGCCGGGGGGATTTTTCGATCGCCGAAGCGGGAGCACTCGCGTCCGATATCGGGGCGGGATGGCTGGTTCCGATGAATTACGGGACTCTCGGCGAGGATTGCGGCGAAGAAAACGACTTCATCGCGCACATGCTCGGGCATCGGCCGGAGCTTCGGTTCAAAGTATTTCAGGTCGGCGAAAAGTGGACCGTGCCTGAAGATTAGTATGCTGATCCTGTGAGCCGGCATCTCAGATCCGGTCTGCTGCTGTTCCTCCTCGCCACTGCTCTTGGCGTGCTGCAGTTCACGTATCACTATCTCGATACGGTGGCGCGGCACCGGAATGAATCGCCGCTGGTGAAGCTGATCGAGGAATTCTCTGGCGCCTACAGTTGGTTCCTGTTCGTTCCTGCCGTGGTCCGCATGACGCGCCGCTATCCTCCGAGCTGGCGAACCCTCCCGCAGCATTTCGCCCTGCTGATTCTTGCCTCAATCGCGACGACGTCGTTGATGTGGGGTGTTCGCGTCGTACTTTTTCCTTTCGTGGGACTCGGTCCCTACGATTACGGGATCATGCCCACCCGCTATTTCATGGAGTTTCCGGCGCAGGCCGTGGGCTACATCATCACGGCGAGCCTGACGGTTTTCTACGACCGCCAGCTTCGGGCGGTGCAGCTTGAAAAGAGTCTCGCGCAGGCGCAGCTTCACAATCTGCGGCTCCAGATGCAGCCTCATTTCCTGTTCAACACGCTCAATACGATTTCGTCGGTCATGTATGAGGATGTCCAGGTAGCCGATAAGATGATCGCGCGCCTGAGCGATCTTCTGCGCATGAGCCTGGAGCAATCGAGCGCGCAGGAAGTCACGCTCGAACGCGAAATCGAATTTCTGCGTTTATATGTGGAGACGATGAAAGCTCGATTCGAAGAGCGGCTGAACGTTGCAATCGATGCGCCCGCGGACACGCGCGAAGCGCTGGTTCCGCCCCTGCTTCTTCAGCCGCTGGTTGAAAATTCAATACAGCACGGGGCCGATGCGCGGTCGATCATCGACGTTCGCGTCACGGCGCGGCGCGAGAACGGCACGCTGCGGCTGGAAGTTCGCGATCGAGGGCCGGGTATGAGGGGCCATCGCAAAGGCATCGGTATGTCGAATACCGCGGAGCGGCTCGAACGGCTTTATGGCGGCTCTGACCGGTTCAATCTGCGCAACGACGACGGACTCGTGGTGACGCTCAAGGTTCCATATCATGTCGATCCGGGCTCTGCTGGTCGATGACGAGCGGCCGGCACGGAAGAAGATGCGCCGCTTCCTTGAACCGGCTGCGGATTTCGATGTTGTCGGCGAGGCAGGCGATGGAAACGAGGCGATTGAAGCCATCGCGCGGCTCCGTCCCGACGTTGTTTTCCTTGATGTGCAGATGCCGAAGATGGACGGATTCGCCGTCGCGGCTGCGCTGACGGATCCGGTTCCTGAAATCGTTTTCGTCACCGCGCACGATAAGTTCGCGCTGAAGGCCTTCGAAGTTCACGCGCTGGACTATCTTTTGAAACCCTACGACGAGGAGCGGTTCGCAAAAGTGCTGGAGCGGATCAGAAAGCGCCGCCGCGGCGGGAACGATCTGATGGAACGGCTCCAGCGCATGCTCGGCGAGATTCACACGAAGTATCCCGACCGCGTGCTGGTCAGCGAAGGCGAGCGATCGTTCTTCGTGGCCGTCGCCGATCTCGACTGGATCGAGGGCGCGCGAAACTATGTCGTGCTGCATTCGGGCGCCAAGACGTTCACCATGCGTGGTACGCTCGACGCGCTATCGAAGAAACTCGACCCTTCGTCCTTCGTGCGCGTGAATCGTTCGGCGATTGTCAGACTGGATAGCATCCGCGAATTGCAGCCCTGGTTTCACGGGGAGTACAAAATCGTCATGAAGGACGGCTCGACCGTCTCCTGGAGCAGGCGTTACGTCACCGCCGGATTCCCCGAACGCATCTTGCGCTAGAGAATTTCGCGCAGCAGCGGAATCCGGCGGAATACGATTGCGCTCGCGCTGAAAGAAAAGATCACGGCGATCACGGTGAGCGCGGCGAATTTCGCCAGCGGATTCCACATCAATCCGCGGAGTGCGCGCGCTCCCGCGATGACAAATACAGGATGAAAGACGTACACGCCGAATGCATTGTCCGAGAGGAACTTTGCGGCCGGACCCTGCGAGTTGAACCGCTCGCGAAACAGGACCAGCAATCCGAAGCACAGCGCCACGCAGGTGAACGACTCCCAGGTATTCAAGGCCGCGCTCTGCCAGTGCCAGCCGCCCGAAAATCCGCGGCGATGTCCGGAGAACGCTCCGCCGGCGGTAAGGAGCCAGAACCATCCCGCAAATCCAACGGCTAACACGGCGATCATCCAGCGGATTCCAGCCGGATAAGACAGTTTCGACAACCACCGCTTTCGCGACGCCGAAATTCCCGCGGCGAAAAGGAGAGTGTATTGCGGAAAATCGCCGGGATGCATATTCAGAAACGAATAGCCCGCCGGCAGGACAAGCCGCGCGAGAAATGTCGCCGCTGACATAGCGGCGGCGAAGAGAATCAACCTGCCGGTTCCCGGCGCGCCGGCCTCTTTCGGCTCTGCGTCTCGTTTCACGGCTGCGTAGATGATCGAAAAAATCAACAGAGCGAGGCAAAACCACAGCGGACCGTTTTCCTGCAAAAATTCTCCATTTCGGATGTGCTTGAGCCACTCATTGGGAAACGACGTGGGCCTGGTCGAATTCCACGAATGTGCCAGAAAATATTCGACGATCGGCCCGAGAACAAACATATAGAACAAAACCGGAAGTCCGAGCCGGAACATCCGATCCTGTACGAACTGCCGGGTGCCTTTCCGTTTAAGCGAGCCCGGAACAAAGGTTGCCGCGATGAAAAACAGCAATCCCATGAAGAAAGATTGCAGATACATCTGCCACGCCGCGAACGCGATCAGCGCGCCGGTGGTCAGCGGCACGCGATTCGTGTAATACCAATTCCCGAGTGGACTGTATGTGTCCGCGGCATGCATGCTGACCACGAGGATCATCATGGCCCACCGAAGATTGTCGATGTACAGCATCCGGGTGGGCGAGGCCGGCTTCGTTAGCGAATTCATTCCTTGTGTGCTGCCCATATCCTACCTATACGAGCGGCCGCGGGAACAGTTACGCCGTCTGATCCCTCGCCTGAGCCCACTCGTCACGCAGCGATAGATTTGAATTTGAAAACGCGGTGATATTGATTTCATGAGCGCCATTTTTATCGCATTAGCCCTTCTCGCGGCCGACGGAGACTGGCCGAACTATGGCAACGATCCGGGCGGAACGCGCTATTCGACGCTGTCGCAAATCAATCGGGAAAACGTCGCGAAGCTCAAGCCGGCATGGGAGTATCACACCGGGGCGTTGAAACCGGACACGCACAACAATAAGAAGGCTGCCTTTGAAGCTACGCCGATTCTGGTCGATGGAACGCTCTATCTAAGCACTCCCTATGATGTGGTGATCGCTCTCGATCCGGAGACCGGCAAGGAGCGCTGGAAATTCGATCCCAAGGTCGATCGCAGCGCCAATTATTCCGAAGTCACATCGCGCGGCGTGGCGGCCTGGGTTGATCCCACGGGAAAGCGCACGGATCCTTGTCACCGCCGGATTTTTATCGGAACGATCGACGCGCGGCTCATCTCAATCGACGCGGCGAACGGCAAGGTCTGTCCCGATTTCGGCGAGATCGATCTAACCAAAGCGGTCGCCCATTTTAATGAAGGGAATTGGCACAACTATCAGGTGACGTCGCCTCCCGCCGTTATCGGCGGCATCGTCGTGGTCGGCTCATCCATCGGCGACAATCGCCTCGCTGCGGCGGAGCGGGGTATCGTCCGGGCTTTCGACGCCCGGAGCGGCAAGTTGCTGTGGACGTTCGATCCGCTTCCAGAGGGCCTCAAATCGGCGGGCGCGGCGAACGCATGGGCTGCGATCTCCGCCGACCCGGAACGCGATCTGGTGTTCATTCCGACCGGCAGCGCCAGTCCTGATTTCTACGGCGGTCTCCGCCCCGGAAACGGCGGCTATGCGGATTCCGTCGTCGCGATTCGAGCCTCGACCGGAAAAGTCGCATGGAGTTTTCAAGTCGTGCATCACGATTTGTGGGACTACGATGTTGCGTCCCAACCGACTCTGGTGACCTTTAAGAATATTCCCGCCGTTGCCGTGACCACCAAGATCGGCCACTTCTTCGTGCTCGACCGCGAGACGGGAAAATCGCTGCTTCCGATCGAAGAGCGGCCGGTTCCGAAGTCGCGTGTTCCCGGGGAGGAATCGTCTCCGACCCAGCCGTTTCCGCTCTATGACACGCTCGCGCCGCAGAAATTTTCAGTCGATGACGTCTGGGGCATTACTCCCGAAGATAAAGCCTGGTGCAAATCTCGCCTGCGTGGATACGAAAATCTCGGACTATTCACCCCGCCGAGCCTTGAAGGATCGATTCTGTTTCCCGGCAACGTCGGCGGCGTGAACTGGGGTGGCGGCGCGTTCGATCCGGCCCGCGGGCTGCTTGTCGTTGCATCGGATCGCCTGTCCACGATCGTAAAATTGATTCCGCGCGATCAGGTCAAGGCCACGCTCAAGAACATCGAAGACAATCGCTTCGACACCGAATACGGGCGGCAGGAGGGTGCTCCCTACGCAATGATCCGCGAGCATTTGCGCGCTCCGAGCGGCTTGCCGTGCAATGCTCCGCCATGGGGCGAGTTGATCGCGGTCGATCTTTCGACCGGGAAAAAGAAGTGGCAGGTGCCGCTCGGCGCGATTCCGCTCGGGAACGGCAAATCGATCCCAGGTTCGCTTGCGATGGGCGGGCCGATGACGACAGCGGGCGGCCTCGTCTTTATCGGTGCTACCGTAGCCGAAGAGAAACTACGCGCCTATGACATCGATAGCGGGATCGAGCTCTGGAGCGGCGAGCTTCCAGCCTCGGCTCAGTCAATCCCGATGACGTACTCGGCCGGCGGAAAGCAGTACGTCGTCATCTGCGCCGGCGGACACGGGAAAGTCGGCAACAAGATGGGCGATTCCGTTGTAGCGTTCGCGTTACCGTAACGGATATGTAACTTTCCCCTTAAAGCTGGTAGAATCAACCAATCAGAAGGGGAAGATGAAATTCAAACTTCTAGCTGTATCGCTATTGCTGCCGACGACCTGGCTTTTTGGCCAGGAGATCACGGGGACAATCGTCGGGACCGTTACCGACCCTGCCGGAGCCGCGGTGCCGGGCGCGAAGGTCACGATCACAAATACCGACCGGAACGCCGTGGCGCGCGTCACCGAGACGAACTCGTCCGGTGAGTACGTCGCCGCGCTTTTGGACGTGGGCCATTACTCGGTTTCTGTCGAGGCCAAGGGTTTCAAGAAATCGACTCAAACGAACATTACGTTGAACGTGAATGACAAGTTGACGGTTAATCCTAAACTTGAGATCGGCGATCTGGCGCAGGAAGTTACGGTGGAGGCAGGGCTGCTCCAACAGGTGGCGCTGCAATCGTCCGAGCAGAGCACGATCGTAAACGGCGCGCAGATCCGGGAACTCGCGTTGATCACGCGCAACTATGAACAGCTCGTCGGCATGATGCCTGGCGTCAGCGCCGCATCAACCGACCAGTTGTATGTCGGCGTCTCGCTGCCGTCGGGATCGACCGCCACTATTCCGTTCTCGATCAACGGCGCGCGCAATTCAATGAACGCATGGCTGGTAGATGGGGCCGATAACGTCGACCGCGGATCGAACCAGACTTTGCTCAACACGCCCAGCATCGACGCGATCGAAGAATTCAAAGTGCTCCGCAGCGGCTATTCGGCCGAGCTGGGACGCGCCGGCGGCGCGCAAATCAGCGTCGTAACGCGCTCCGGCAGCAAGGATTTCCACGGCGACGCCTACGAGTTCGTGCGCAACAGCGACTTTGCCGCCAACAACTTCTTTGCCAACGCGACTTCCCAGAACCTGGGCGCCGACGGCAAGGCGCAGGTTGCGCCGCTGCACTACAACAACTTCGGATGGACGTTGGGCGGTCCTATCGTCATCCCAGGCGTCTACGATGCTCGCAAGCGCGACAAGAACCAGACGTTCTTCTTTTTCTCGGAAGAATTCCGGCGCGTGATTACCTACGCCACCGGCACCGCGATCCTGCCGACCACGGCGGAACTGAACGGCACATTCCCGCATCCGGTCTGTGTCCAGTTCAGCGGCAGCACGTGCACTTCAACTTCGTCGCAGATCAACAACATTGATCCGGTCGCCCGCGAATATATCAAGGACATCTTTTCGAAGTTGCCGCTTTCGCCGGCAACCAATACGGTCACTTCGCTGTTCCGCAACGTGTATAACTTCGAGCAGGAGCTTTACAAGCTCGACCACGTGTTCAGTCCGAAACTTCAGGTCTCAGCCCGTTACCTGCGCGATCAGATCCCAACCACGGAGCCGCAGGGCCTTTTCGGCAACGGCGGACCTGTTCCCGGCGTCGGCATCACCAGCACCAACGCTCCGGGCCGCAATTGGGTCTTCCGAGGAACGTCGACCTTCACCCCAACATGGCTGAATGAGGTCGGATACAACTTCTCTTACGGCGCGCTGGTCAGCGATCCTGTCGGGCTCATCAATCAGCAGGCGTCCCCGGACATCAAAACCACGCTCCCGTTCCCTGTAACGCTGACCATGGTTCCGCTGCTGACGTTCGCTTCCGGCACCAGCATTTCCGGCTTCGGCCCGTATCGCGATTACAATCGCAACCATAACGTCTTCGACAACATGACGAAGGTCCACGGCAGCCACACGATCAAGGCCGGATTCACTTACAACCATTATCAGAAGACCGAGAATGCCGCCAGCGGCAATCAGGGTACTTTTGCCTTCACGCCCGCGTCCTTTGCCGCGCCGGCGACCCAGTATGAACAGGCCTTCGCCAACTTCCTGCTCGGCAATTCGTCGAGTTTCAGCCAGGCCTCGGAGGACGTCACTCCCGACATCCGCGCTCAACAATGGGAGCTTTACGTTCAGGATGACTGGCGCATCAAGCCCAACCTCACCCTCAATTTCGGCGTTCGCTATTCGATGTTCCGCCAGCCGATCGACGCAAAGAACGAGCTGACGAATTTCGATCCGGCCGTTTTTAACAAGTCGAGCCTTCCCGCGATGACCTCCGGCGGCCTGCTCGCAACCATCGCGGCGCAGAGCTATCTGAACGGCATCATCATCGGCGGACAGAATTCTCCCTTCGGAGATAAGGTTTCGAACGAATCGACCGGGAATTTCGCCCCGCGCTTCGGCTTCTCGTGGGATCCTTTCAAGAACGGGAAGACCGCCATCCGCGGCGGCTACGGAATCTTCTACGACGCCACTCTCTACGGAATCTTTGAGCAGAACATTTTCGCGAATCCGCCGTTTGTGAACAGCGTCTCGATTCCGAACGTCAGCCTGGATAACCCGACCGCGGGTACCGCGACCGTCAGCAATTCGCCGAAGATCATCCGCGGCACGCCGTTCGATTTCAAAACTCCCTACACCCAGCAGTGGAGTCTTGAAGTCCAGCGTGAGCTGATGAGGAACACCATCCTCAACGTTGCTTACGTTGGAACCAAGGGCACGCATCTGCTCGGCATCGTCGATCTGAACAGCATCCAGCCGGGATTCGCCTACAGCTCGGGACTCTTGCCGTCCTCCACCGCGGTAACGACGGCGAACACACCGGTGCTGAACCTGATCCGGCCCTACGTCGGCTACAGCTCGATCAACCAGATTGAGCCGTGGTTCGATTCGAACTATCACTCGCTTCAGGTGAGCGGCCAGAAACGCTTCGCCAGCGATTCGCAGTTCAATTTCTCTTATACCTGGTCGAAGAACCTGACCGACAATCAGACGGATCGCTCCAGCGCTCCGCAGAACGTCTACAACTTCCACGACGGTGAATACGGACCGGCGCAGTTTGATCGCAGGCACGTTTTCAGCGCCAACGTGATCTACACGCTGCCCTTCTACAAGGATCAGAAGGGCGTGACCGGAAAGGTCCTCGGCGGTTGGCAGATTTCGGCCTTCGCCAACTTCACCACCGGACTGCCGTACACCGTGACCACCACCGGCGTCGACCCCGCCGCGTTGGGCATCCTGCCCGGCGCTGCGAGCGCGCGTCCCGACATGACCTGCGATCCCTACGCTGGCGTGACCAGCACTCGCCTGAACTGGTTCAATACGTCATGTTTCCCGAGCGTGCCCGCCGGCGTCCATCGTCCCGGAAACGAGGGTCGCGGCGTCCTGCGCGGACCGGGATACGAGAACTGGAACATGGCCGCCTCCAAGAATTTCCTGTTCAAGGAGCGCTTCCGCTTCCAACTCCGCGGTGAGGCTTCCAACGTGTTCAACCACACCAACCCCAGCACGTTCGGTTCGCTCACCAACTCCAGCTCTCTGTTTGGCCAAATCACTGGATACCGCGATCCGCGTATCATTCAGTTAGGTGCCAAGTTCTACTTTTAGCTTTCTGATCGCGGCGGCGGCTCTGTTCGCAGGGCCGGCCGCTGCTCAGGATTTCACCGGCATCAAAGTCGAACGTGTCGCTACCGGTCTTCGCTACGCGGAGGGCCCAGCCTGGTCTTTCGACGGCTTCCTGCTCTTCAGCGATACGTCAACGAATAAACTTCGCAAATTCGTTCCCGGAAAAGGTGTCGCCGATGCGGCCGATATTCCAGGCGGCCCCTCCGGAAATGCCTACGATCTTCAGGGACGTCTTTATACCTGCGAAATTCGCGAACGCCGCGTAACCCGCACTTTGAAAAACGGCAAGGTCGAAGTGCTCGCCTCGAGATTCGAAGGCAAGCGCTTCAACGCTCCGAACGATATCGCCGTCCGGCGTGACGGTCATGCCTACTTCACCGATCCGGCATTCGGCAACCAGCAGGACTCTCGCGAGCTCGATTTCTACGGCATCTTCCATGTCACCCCCAAAGGGGAGTTGGAGCCCGTCGCGAAATGGAAGACGCGCCCCAACGGGATCGCTCTCGCCCCAAACGGACGAATTCTCTATGTCTCTGATTCCGACGCTCGCCTCGTTCGCGCCTTCGATCTCGACCGCGCCGGGGCCGCCTCAAATGAGCGCGTGGCCGTCGAAAACATCGCTGGCGTGCCCAGCGGCATCCGCACCGACGAAAAGGGCAGTCTCTGGATTGGCGCCGGAAAGATGATCACTGTTTATTCCGCCCAAGGGAAATTCGTCAATCAGTTCGAACTCCCCGAAGTTATTTCCAACCTCGCATTTGGCGACGGAGATCTTGAAACACTGTTCATCACGGCGCATACCACTGTTTATCGTGTCAGAATCGGGGTTAAGGGATCGTCGCAAAATTCTCCGGCCCAGGATTAACTCGTTGTCTTCATTCGATACACCACCGCCGTTCGGGGCGCGACAGTAATGCAGCGGGTTGGTTCTGTCCGCGGCGCACGGACCGGCTTATGAACTCGCGGCGTTATCCTAAACATCCGCTGCTCGGCGTCGGGGCGCTGATTTTCCGCCGCGACGCGATCGTGCTCGTCGAACGCGGGCGCGAGCCGCTCAAAGGATACTGGTCCCTTCCGGGCGGTCTCGTAGAACCGGGCGAACGTCTGGAAGACGCAATCTGCCGCGAGGTTCTCGAAGAAACCGGTCTCAAAATCAGGCCTGTTGTCATGCACACCATCTTCGAACGGATCATGCGTGATTCCCGCGGCCAGCCCGAATACCATTACGTTCTTATCGATTATGTTTGTAAAACCTCCGGCGGAACTCTTCGACCGGGGGACGACGTGAGCCGCGCGGCATGGGTTCGCCGCGCGATGTTGAAAGATTATCAGCTCACCGAAGGAACCCTCGACGTCATCGAACAAGCCTATGCACGCAGAATCCGTTCTTGAGTTCGAAGCGCTGCGTGCGCTTGTGGGCCGCTATCTTCACAGCGCCCTCGGCCGTGCCGAGCTTTCCGGCATCGCGCCTTCCTCTGACCGGCTCGCGATTGAGTCCGCGCTCGCCGATACGGCCGAGGCCATCGAATATCACCGCGCGTCCACGCAGCCCCAGCCTGCCTCGCGCGGCGCGGCGATCCGAGTCCGGTTCAGCGACGTCACTGATCCGGGGCCGGCCGTTGCGCGCCTGCGGATCGAGGGCGTAACACTCGATCCGCTCGAAATCGCCCAGCTTGCTCGCTTGCTCGACTTGGCCGCTGAAGCGCGCTCGATCCTTACATCGGCGCGTGAAAAATTTCCGCGTCTGGGGCGCATCGCCTCCGCCATCGCCGATCTGCGCGAGGTCGCGAATGATCTTCGCGGAAAGATTCTTCCTGACGGCCGCGTCTCCGACGACGCCAGCGTTCTGCTCGGCCGTCTGCGCCGCGATGTCGAAAAGCAGCGGAATCTCATTCAAGCCTCGCTCGAACGTTTCCTCCGCGCCCACCACGAAGACGGAACGCTACAGGAAGACTTTGTCACCATCCGTGACGATCGCTTCGTCGTCCCCGTCGTTACCGGACGCGAGCGCCGGGTCGAAGGCGTGATCCACGGCGCCAGCGGCAGCGGCCACACCTTGTTTGTCGAGCCGCTTGAAACAATAGACCTGAATAACGAGCTCGTCCGCCTGCACGAAGACGAATTGCGCGAGGTCCATCGTATCCTTCGCGAATTGACTGCGAAACTGAGGGCCCACGCTGTCGAGATTTCGGCCCTCGCATCGGCGCTCGGCGAATTGGAGTTGTTGTTCGCCAAAGCCGAGTTCGCCATCGACTTCGAATGCGCCGTCCCCCGGCTCAGCGCGGAATCCACACGCCGGATTGTCCTGCGTGAAGCCCGTCACCCCCTGCTTGAAGACATCCTGCGCCGCCAGCGCAGGAAAGTCGTGCCGGTTTCGCTCTCGCTCGATCAGCGCCAGCGCACGCTGCTCATCAGCGGTCCGAATACCGGAGGTAAAACGGTGGCATTGAAAACCGTCGGGCTGCTCGCCTTGATGACGCATGCCGGTCTTCCCGTTCCGGCTCTCGAAGCCGAATTTCCATTGTTCGACGACATCCTCGCCGATATCGGCGATCACCAATCGCTCCAGGAAAGTCTCAGTTCCTTTTCTGCGCACATCGTTTCGCTCCGGTCGATGCTCGAAAACGCAAACTCCGATTCACTCGTGCTCGTCGATGAGCTCGGGCGCGCCACCGATCCCGAAGAGGGCGGAGCCCTCGGCGTCGCTGTGCTCGATGCCTTCCGCAACCGCGGCGCGTTCACGCTCGCCTCAACGCACCTGATGACCATGAAGGTCTATGGAGCCTCCACCCCAGGCGTTCTCAACGGCTCCATGGGGTTCGACGAACAGACATTCCAGCCGACCTATATCCTGCGCCTCGGCGCACCGGGAAAATCCGCCGGACTCGAGATCGCCAGCCGCCTCGGATTGGATCCATCCCTCATCGCTGCTGCGCGCGCCCGCATGACTTCCTCCGAGCGCGACGTCTCGCAATTTCTTGCGAACCTTCATGAACGCCTCGATGCGGTTGAAGCAGAACGCCGCCAAATTGCAGAGCAGCGTGCGAGTCTCGACGCGCGCGAGAAATCTCTCGAACAAACCTGGGAACGCCGCTATGAGGCAAAGATCCGCGAAGTCGAGCAGCAAGCCGCTCAGCTCGCCGAACGATTCCAGCGCCGCGTCGACGAAACCCTCGGCGATCTCAGCCAAAAAGATCGTGCCAGGGTGGCAAAGGCCAAACGAGAATATCAGGAATCCGTCGAGGCGGCCGTAGAGAAAATCGCGCCGCGTCCCGCGAGCGAGCCGCCTCGTTTGAGACTTGAAGAGGGCGCGCGTGTGCGGCTCAAAGGAATCCGCCAGCCCGCAACCGTTCGGCGTTTTCTGTCTGGCGATCTCATCGAGGTCGATGCAGGATTCCTCAAAATGCAGGTCCCCTCGTCCGAGGTGGAAGAAATTCTCCCCGCCAGCGGCGACGTAAAGGGACCCGCTGTCGGCTTTCAGCAAGGCCCGAGTTTTTCAGGCACTTTCCGTGAGATCAATATCATCGGCCAGCGCGCCGAGGCCGCCGTCGACCAGGTCGATAAACTTCTGGACAGCGCCGCCCTCGCGCAAGTCGAACGGATTCGCATCATCCACGGCCACGGTATGGGAATCCTGAAGAAAGCCATCGCCGACCTGCTCAAAGAAAACCCACACGTCGAGAAATTCTACGCCGCACCGCCGGAAGAAGGCGGCTCCGGCGCGACCATTGTTGAGCTCAAATAGGCGCCGGCGTAGATCGAGTTGACGGCGCCGCGTGGGCATTCAGTTCAACGCTGGCCGCGCCTCTCCGGCCACGGCCTCCACGTCGAGCGTTTTCTACGATCAATCGCGAGAATCCTCGATTTTTGCCTTTGATCGCGACATTTCGGTTTTTCAAGGCATGTTCCGCTTCTCGATTGTGCGGAAGTTCTGAACGCCGAAAATCCGCGATACACTACCGGCAGGGGTCACTTGCGCAGTCTTCTCTCGCTCACGCTTCTCGCTGCAACGGTTTTGACCGCTCAGCCGCCGCCAACCGGTCCCACGCAACTGATCATCACTTACCGCTGCCCTCCGCCTCGCCGGGCCGCATTTCGCCAGTACATGAATGATATGGGCGTGAGCCGATTCGAGCGCTGGAAGAATGAGGGCGTACTCAAAGACTACCGGTTCCTCTTCAACTGGTATGTCGACGTCGATACCTGGGACGCCATGGCCGTGCTCTCGTTTCCCAATTACGCCTCCATTGCCCGTTGGAAAGACATCGAAAAGACCAGCCCGGGCGGCTTGGGTCGCGATGCATTGGATATGGCTTGGCCGCTCAACACCTATTCCGCGGATCTCTTGTTATTCGAAGCCGGCGATGGCCCACCGGACCGAACCCGCATGGTCTATTTCGTCCTCCCCTACGATTTCCCCAATCCGGCGGCGTTCCGGGATTACGCCAACGCCGTCATTTCTCCGCAAACAAAGGCTCTGCTTCGCGAAGGCCTCGTCACCGAATCGAGCGTCTACGTGAATCGCTATCCCGGCGGCAAGCGATGGCAAGGTCTGCTCGTGCTCGCCTATAAAGACCTGGACTCTTTTTCTCGACGAGATGAAGTGCTCGCCACTGTGCGCGCTCAAATCCGAGCGGCGGAAGCCAGACAGACGACGAATCCCGAACGCGAAGCAATCATCGCCGATCCCGTCGGCCGCCAATGAGAGATCCGTTCCTCGAAGCTGCCATCGAGCAGGCGCGCAAAAGCTATTCCGAAGGCGGTATCCCCATCGGGTCCGTACTGTACACGAAGGTCGCATCATCGGCCGTGGACACAATCGCCGGGTTCAATCCGGCAGCGCGATCGATCACGGCGAGATGAATTGTCTGCGGAATGCAGGCCGCCTGCCCGCGTCGATCTATCGCAACTGCACCATCTATTCGACTTTGTCGCCCTGCCCGATGTGCAGCGGCGCGATTGTGCTCTACAAAATCCCGCACGTCGTTGTCGGCGAAAATCGAACTTTCCTTGGCGCGGAGGACTACATGCGCAGCAATCGGATCAAGGTCGATGTTCTGCAAGATGCTGAGTGTATTGAACTGATGGCCCAATTCATCCGCGAACAGCCTGCGTTGTGGAACGAAGACATCGGCGTTTGACCGTGATAACATCGTGGTGATGCAAACTGAACAAATCCTTACGCTTTTAGTCGCGCAGCGCGACCGCCTGAACCGCGCCATCGAGGCGTTGCAAGGTCCGGTGAAGCGTCGGGGTCGCCCGGCCGCCGCGCCCAATGCAGCTCCGCGAGCCCAGCGCCGCAGGAGCTTCACTCCGGCACAGCGTAAGGCGCAAGCCGAACGGATGCGAGCCTACTGGGCAGCTCGCCGTAAACAGAAGTAAGTGGCCCAAAAGCACCACCCGGTGGAATTCGGCCAACTTGCCGCAGCTTCTCGCCCTTCATTTTCAGTAACTTAGTAGTGGTGAAACAGGTGCTTCATTCAGTCCGTCGAGTTTTGAGGGACATTATGAACAAGAACCGATATCTCCTCTTAGGCACTCTCGCTTTTTCGTGCCTTGCCGTCGCCCAGGATTCGAATGGCGGGTGGCGCCGCCTCGGTGAATCTAATCCTTACCCGGCCAGCTCGGGTGCGCCCGCATCGGCCCCTTCGCCGGCGCCTGCTCCGGCTCCTCAGCCGCCGCAGCCGAGCCTTCCATCGACATTGACCATCAAACCCGGCACCTACATTACCGTAAGATTGAACCAGGCCCTCTCGTCGGATCGCAACCAGCCCGGCGATGCCTTCGCCGCGACCCTGGTCAAGCCGGTCGTTGTGGACGGAGTCGTCGTCGCTGAGCGCGGTCAAACCGTCGGCGGCCGAGTTGCTGAATCTCAAAAAGCCGGCCACATTTCCGGCGTCTCCAGGCTTGGCGTGCAGTTGATTGATCTTCCGGTCGTCACCGGAGAACAGGTTCCGATTCAAACCCAACTCGTCAGCCGCACCGGACCGACTTCGGTGGGCCAGGACGCCGGAGCCATCGCCGGAACCACTGCGTTTGGTGCTGCTGTCGGTGCTGCCGCCGCTTGGGGAACGGGTGCTGCAATCGGCGCCGGGGCCGGAGCGGCTGCCGGACTCATCGGCGTCCTGGTGACGCGTGGACACCCCACCATCATCCCGCCCGAATCGGTTCTGACGTTCCGCATCGACCAGCCCGTCACGATCTCGACTGAACGCGCGCCCTACGCGTTCCGCCCAGTCGAGCCCGCCGATTACCAACAGTCTTCGGCGCCGCGGCTCCAAACCCGAGCCCCGGCCGGACCCGGCTATCCCAGTTATGGGCCGCCTCCGCCATATCCGTATCCTTATGGCGGTTTTTACGGCCCTTATCCCTTCTACGGCGGCTTCTTCTACGGACCTAGAGTCGTCATCGGATTCCGCGGCTATCGCTGGTAAGAATTGGAGCCGCAGATTCGCTCAAGATGACTCTTTTTGATGCGAATCTGCGGCTAAAACGGCCTTTTTAGCGAATCCCTCCCCGGCCTCCGCGGCCCCCGGCCACCGCCTCCGCCGGAGGTAAGAACTTCGGATCCAAAATCCGCGCGATCTGATCCTTGGCGCCTTCGAGATGAGCTCTGGTGTCATGATCGGTCGCCTTTCCGAGCGCCGCATTGATCGAATTCGTCAACGCCCGCAGCTCCGCCCGATAGAACGGCTTTTCGTCTTCGCTCAAGGCCGGAGGACGGCCACCGCGCCCTCCTCCACCGTTCCCTCCGCGACCTCCCGCCGTCGCCTCCCGGGTTCCGTTCAGCTTCGCGTTGACCAGATCTAAATACGAGTTTTGCAGGTTCCGCCGATACGCATCGATCCTCACCTGCGGAGCCTCCAGTTCCTTCCAAACCCCTTTGCGAACGGTCGAGAGCAGTTCCGCCGCCGTGTATGCCGCCGATCCGTCGATCGCCTGCTGCTCGATCAATCGCGCGAACCGCTCGTCATTGAGTAGCGTATTCAGCACTGACCGCTGCGCATTCGCGATGCGCGACAGCACTCCGGCCGGCTCGATTCGCCGCAGAATCTCCGGATCCACCATCCACAGCGGAGTATTGAACGCATTCTCCATCAGGAATTTCACCGCCTCCTCCTGCTTGACCTTCGGAATCAGCGTGAACACGCGTCCTTCCTGCCCGACCACTTTCTCCTGGCTGTTGAATCCACCCACCACGCCGGCGACATGATTCATCTCGAGCTGCCACTGCCCGATCATGCGTCCGTACAGCTCGCTCAAATCTTCGTAGGTCTCGCCCTCTTTCCAAGCCGTCGCCGGCATCAGGAGCTTTGCCACCCGCTGAAGATTTTTCATCCCCATCGCCGTCGATTTCACCGGGTCCGCATCCCCCACCGCTTCCGTCTCTTCGCCCGGATCCGATCCCGCCGAGTTCGCCGTCGAGAAGCGATACCACGGCGTGCTGTCCTGCTCCCGCGCCCACTTGTCCAGCGTCGGCTTCTCATCCTGGGACGTCATTGCCCCCGGAATCGGCGTGTAACCCCACTTCGTTGCCCAAATATCGTATGGAGCGATTCGCGGAATCAGATCCTCCACCGCGATCTTGTCCTCCGGCTGCGCCACGTAGTTGAACCGCGAATAATCCATGATCGACGGAGAGTGTCCCATCTTGTGCACCCATTCCTTATCGCGCACCTTCTCCGCCGGGTACATCGAGCTCGCCTTCATGTTGTGCTGAAACCCGAGCGTGTGCCCGACCTCATGCGCAACCACATATTCAAGGAGCCGCCCCATCAAATCATCCGGCAGCGGCAGCTTCTGCGCGCGCGGATCGAGCGGACCGACCTGAACAAAATACCAGTCGCGCGCCAGATTCATTACGTTGTTGTAAAACTGTATGTCCGCGTTGAGAATCTCCCCCGTCCTCGGATCCGAAATGTGCGGACCGCTCGCATTCTCCACCGTAGACGGCAGCCAGCGAATCACCGAATGCCGTACGTCCTCCGGACTCCACTCCGGATCTTCCTTCGCCGTCGGAGCATCCTTCGCGACGATTGCGTTCTTGAACCCCGCCGCCGCGAATGCCTCGTTCCAATCCTCGACGCCCTTCTTCAACCACGGCACCCACTTCTTCGGCGTCGCCGAATCGATGTAGTACACGATCGGCTTCACCGGCTCCGAAATCGCCGCGTTCGGATCTTTCTTTTCCAACCGCCACCGCGCGATATAGCGAACCGTGCGCGAGCGATATTCGTCCGCCGAAAAATCCATCTGCGCCGACGTGAAATATCCCACCCGCTCATCGAATAGCCGCGGCATCATCGGCTTTTCCGGCAGCCGCACCATGCTGTGATGGAGCACCACGGTCGCGCTCGATCCACGCATCGCATTCACGCCCAGCCCGCCGCCTCCGCGGCCTCCGCCGCTATTCGGCGTCGCATTCCCCGCGCGCGTGTACGTCATCGTCGCTTCCGCCTCGACGTTCTCGGGAAAGGTCGAAATATGATCCACAAAAGAGCGCGATGCGTCGAAGGCCGTCGCGCCTAAATGCTGCCGCGCGCTGATCTCGGCAACGTCCGTGGTGAACAGCCGGCTGACGTCGATCACCGGATCGCCATCGTGATACGCCGCGACATTGAACGCCATGATGATCGTATCGTTGTTTGCGTTCTTCACCGCCTCCGCGATTGGAGTATCGGCCTTCGCCGTCACGCTGAAGTTGATATCGCGAAGATAAACCCGGTTGTTGCGCAGTTCCCATGCGACCACCCGGTTCGTCACCTGCCCGCCGCCATACCCCACCCCAACCGTCGTCTTTGCGATCTGCGTGTTCCACAGATACTGCTTCCCTAGCTCTTGTCTGGGAATTTCGTAATAGAATCGCTCGCCAACCTGATGGACCGTAAATAGCCCCTTCTTGGTCTTGGCGTCCTTGCTGATCACACGTTCAAACGGCTGCGGATTCGGAGCAGCAAGCGCCCCGCCACCGCCGCCGCCGCGCCCTCCACCACCCTGGGGAGTTTCATCCTGAGCAAAAACAAAAGCTGCAACCGCGAGCAGGAGCGTGAATCGAGTCTGAAGCATTCCCGTATCGTATCAACTCACGTTCGTTCGCGTTCAGTAACGGCTAACCGGAACACCCCCGCCAGAAGCAGCACGCCCGCGGCCACATACAACCCCGCCGCCATCGCGATCGCCGTCCCCAGTCCTGTCCGCGCCGCCACATACCCGATCACCACCGGAGCCGCTCCTCCACCGATCCATCCCACCATGTTCATCACCCCCGCGGCCGTCCCGCGAGCCTCCTCCGGCACGACATCGAAAATCGACGCAAATATATTCGCGTCGTAAAGCCCCTTGAAAAATCCCCAGGCCGTGAGCGCTAAAATCAACACCCCGGCCGATCGCGTCAGCCCCGTCATCACCACAAAAGCCGTTCCCCCAAACACTCCGATCGCCTGCACGATCATCCGCCCGCCCGGCGTGCGCTTTCGCAACATATCCGCGAGCCATCCCCCGGCCGGCGATCCCGCCATGCTCGCGAGCTGCACATAAATCGTTGCCGTCAGCCCCGACGCCGCCAGACTCATATGGAACTCGTCGTACAGAAACTTCGGCATCCATGACAGCAACACCACCGCCACGAAATTCGCGCACAAAAACGCCAGCATCAACGGAATCGCTTCGCCGGGCAGCCTTGCGGCTCGCGGCTGACTTGCAGTCCCCCTCGCGGCAGGCTCAACCAGAAACCGGCTCAGCACGAAACCAAGCAACATCCCGGCCCCGCCGAAAATCACAAACGTTGCGCGCCATCCGTAATGTTGCGCAATCCACCCCGAAAAAAATCCTCCGGCGGCCGTTCCGATATAAACGCTCGTCTGATGCCACCCCAACGCCCGCGACCGCGTACCCTCGCCGTGATACGCGCTGATCATCGAAACCCCGGCCGGAAAATAGAACGATTCTCCGAGTCCTTCCGCCGCTCTTAATCCCAGTAGTCCTGCGAATCCGCGCGGCAGCGCCGTCGCCATGCAGATCGCGCTCCATAGATGAAGCCCCCCGAGAATCGCCGATTTTCTCCGCACCCGATCCGCAATCGTCCCCGCGATTGGCGAAAACAGCCCGTAAACCCACGCAAACGACGATCCGAGCAGCCCTAACTGTATCGTCGTCAAATGCATCTCTCTTTCGAGCAGCGGAAAAACGGAAAAAATCGCCTGCCGGTCCGCGTAGTTAAAAAACGCGATCCACCACAGCATCGCGACGACGGACCATTTATATCGCCCGGCCATCAATCCAGACCCCACGCCGAGCCCCGCGCCTCTTGAGCCGCGACCGCAGGAGGCGGCTCAACCCCGGCATGCCGCAACGCCTTCAATACAACGGCCTCTCTCCGCCGCCCGATCCCAAAAAACCCTTCACTCCCGCCGCCAGAAACCCGATCTCGGACGGCCCCTGAAACAACGTAAATCCCTGTTCTTGAAACTTTGCGATCTGCTCCGCGGACCCCGCCGGGCGCCCCACCGCCTTGCCGTGCTTCTTCGCGGCATCAACCACCTTCGCGACCGCCCCATCCAGCTTCGGATCGTTCTGCTTCCCGCGCAGCCCCAGCGAGAACGATAAATCACTCGTCCCGATGAACAACGCATCAATCCCGGGCGTCGCCGCGATCGCGTCCACGCACTCCACCGCCCGGGCTTCTTCGATAATTGCGATCACCGCCACATTCTCGTCCGCGTCGTCCTGATACTGCTCCGGCTCCGGCCATGTAAACCGGGCCAGCCCCGCTCCCGATCCGCGGCGTCCATGCGGCGGATAATGACACGACGCAACCGCCTGCGCCGCCAGTTCCGGTGTGGACGTAAACGGAAAAATCACCCCCCACACTCCCGCATCGAGCACCCGTTTCGCCGTCCACAACTCGTTCACTGGCACGCGTGCAAACGGAACCGCCGGCAACCCGCGCGTCGCAAGCACCATGTTCCGCAGGGTTTCTAATGTGATCGGCGAATGCTCCATCTCGATCCAGAGAAAATCGAACCCCATGCGAGCCGCCTGCGCCGCGATCTCCGGACTCGCCACCGTAATCGTGCACGCGACGACCCTCTCGCCCGCGCGCAGCTTCCGCTTCACTTCCTGATGAGCCATATCTCCGAAACCTGGCACCCGCGCCCGTTCCCGCCGAGACCCTGCTCGCGAGTCCACTCCAGATTCAATTCGCCCCCGGCGGTCGCCGCCCGCGGAATATCGAATTCCACCGGCTTCACCGGATTCGGCTTCTGCATGAGCGGATGAATTTCGATTCCATTCGCCGTGAGCCGGATCTTCACATTCGGGCTATCCCCCGCGTAGATCACTCGAATCTTGTACTCCGCATTGCGGCTCAGATGCTCATACCGCATTCGCAACGGCGTGTCGATCAGGGACCCCGCGCTTGTCCACGATGTCCTTCTCAAGGCTGGCCGGTAGGAGAACTCGACGAGAGGCGAAGAGAGGAACGCCGGATCTTCCTGGTAAACGCCATGACCGCCCAAGTGTGGCTGCCGTGCCGGATCGCCGAGGTCGTCATAGTATCCTCCCGGGCCTGGATTCTCCCAGTTCACGATTTCGTCCAACCCCTTCAATCGTTCCCGCTCGTCCGGCATTTTTCGAATCTCGGCGAAATTTATTTCGAGCCATCCACGGCTGTTGAGAGGCTGATCGATCGTATCGAGCGTTGCGCCTCGATCGGTTGAAATCGCCTTGTAGCGCTGAACGCTCAATTGCATGTGAATGCTTTGAAACAGCGCTTCGGCCAACTCGAACACCCGCGTCCGCCATTCGGGCGCTGGATGGTCGCTTGACCTGGCCAGTAGTTTCGATGCCCGATCGACCACCGCCAAGGACCCGTCTGTCTTCGCAAGCCGTAGCTCATTTGTCGCTTTGCTCTCGAGATCGCTTTCGTAGATCAACCGCGCGCGTACGTACGCGTCGTAATATGCGCGGTACAACGCCTGCTGGAATCTCCAATTTGCCAGTGTCGCCGGGTTCGCCCCCCGCTCCATCTCTCTAAAATCATCGAGCGTCGAATATACGCTGGTGTTGGTTTCGAGCGGACCTCGCCAGTTCCGCTCCAATTCCCGCAGCCCCCTTGCAAAGCTCGTTTCATAGCGGCTCCCTATGAAGTAACGGCTGTATTCGGAAAGGATCTCGGTAATATCCAATTCCGGATTCCATCCCAGGCTGCTCCAGACAAACTTATTCACATCGTCATTACAACCCTCGGAATAAGTAATGAACCCATTTGTATACTTCGCCGTCGCCCGAAAAATCGCAGCCTCATCCTCGGGTCGGGGATTAATCACCTCCCGGCCCTCTGTCACCGCGAACGCCACATCCCAATCCGGCACCGGATACTGCGACTGCCTCGAATGCGTAATGTCCGGATAGTGCCGGATCGGATACTTTGCCGGAATCCCCTTCCGCAGCTCCGGTAAGCTCATCCGGATCTGCGGGCCGAACACAATTCCCGAAAGCCACTTCGGCTCGGTCTTCATGATTCCGAGAAACTCGTCCATCCACTCGCGATTGAAACTCTGCGGCGACATCCACATCTCCGCCTTCCGATGATATCGATGCAGATTCTCCGCCTGCTTTTCAAGCAACGCCATCAACACGCGAGGCGGCGTATGCCCCGGGTCTCCTCCCGGCACGAACACCGCATCCACGCGAGGTAATTTTCGGAAAACGTCGCCCCATTCCTTGATCGCAAACTCCACCGTCTGCGGATCCGAATAATCCTTATCCATCGCCGGATACCAGATCCACACGTCGAGCCCGTACTCATCCGCGATCCTCGACATCTCCACCATCATTTCCATCTGCGGCAGCGGAAAATGCGGTGAATCCGGCGCGTCGTCCGACCGCGGCGGAATCAGCTCGATCGCATTCGTCCCGAACACCGCCAGATCGCGAATGTACTGCTCCCACTGCCCCACGTCCCACCCGTCGTACGAATTCGTCTTCGGCCGATAGCCGAGCTGATGTCCCCGTAGCGGATACTTCGGCGCCGATGCAATCTTCAAATCGTCCGGAGCCTCCACCAAATCCCGGTCCATGTGCAATTTCCGCAGCAGCGCTCCTGCTCCGAACAGCGCCCCGCGCGGATCGCTCCCCATGATCGAAATCGAGCCGCTCGCCGCCGTCAGCCGATACCCATCCGCCGGACCCCTATCATGCCCGATCAGAATCGACGGACCGTTTCCCGCGCGCTCGGCCACTGGAATCCGCACACGGGTCCGCTTCGCGATCTCCTCCGACAACATCTGCGCCGCTTTTCTTTCCGGACCCGCTAGATTCGAAGGCGCCACGATGGTCGCATTCCGCAAATCCATCGCCCCGCCCAGTGGAAGAGCCAGCACTACGATCGCCGCGCGCATTCGATCATTATAGGTGCCGTTCCCGCACCTCGATCGACGTGATTGCAAGTCCCAGATCCCGCAAATCCCCCGGCGCCCGAAACGTCCGGTCCAGATCGACTCTTACCGCAAGCTGCCGCGCCGGCTTCATTTCCGGCAGCTCGAAATTCAACTCGAAAAACTGTTCCGGACTGCTGACCTGCGCCGGAGCCAGCTTCTCTCCATTCACCGTGACCTCCACGGTGAGCGGCCCGTCCTTCACCGTCGCCGCCGGACAGTATCCCCGGATCACCAATTGGCTCCCTCCCGCCGCCAGCACCACCGACGACCACTTCGGCATCCATCGATACAGTCCTTCACTCGGATACCACGTCGGCCCCATCTGATCCGCGAAAATCTCGCTCCCCACCTCGATTCGCGAAGACAGCGAATTCGCCATTCGCGCCGCGTCGCCCGCGTCGAAATTGAACGTGTCCGTTGCCGCGTCGAAAACCACGGCGCGTTTTTGATCCAGCGCCTTTTTCTCGATCCGCGGATCGATGAAGAATTCCCGAATCGCGTCTTCCCTGCCGCGCAGGTCGAAATGCGCCTCCTCCTCGGCCGCGATATAAATCTGCACTCCCGCCAGCCGGAACGCATGGTGATAGATCATGTTCTCGAACAGCTCCGAATCCACATTCCTCAAAATCACGAAATCTTCCGGATGCTCGCGATGCAAATCCAGGACGGATTCGAAAGTGTTCCGCAGCCGGATACTCTGGTCGTGATACCGCTGCGCCAGCGCGTGCGTCACTGGAATCGACGCCCCCAGATACACCACCGCAAGCGGCGCCCCCGCCACTCGCCTTCCCGATGCGATCCCCCATCCCGCCAGCATCGCCAGCCCGATCACCGGAACCGTCAGATACTCATAACTCACGTGATCCTTCAGCGGAACCAACGGAGCCAGCACTATCGCGAACCACGCCGGAAACACCAGCACCACCCATCGCCCTTCCCGAATCTTCCAAACCAGGAACCCCAGCAGTCCGATGGCGAGAACCGCCGCCATCGCCCCGCGCGCCACAACCGAATGCACCCCCACCAGGCTCATCCATACCGGCCCGAGCGACCAGGATGCGTACGTCAACAGTGTTCTTGCCATGCTCCAGTCCCAATACAGCTTGTAAGGACCCGACGCCGGCAGCGGCGAAACCCAAATGTGCGCCCCCATGTAAATCGCAGACACGACAAATAACCACGCGACTTTCCGCCACTCCCGCGGGGCCCGCGCCAGCACGATCGCCAGAGCGATTCCTGGATACACTACATTCAGCTCCTGCGCCCCGAACCCGAGAACAAACACGGCCGCCTGCCCGGCAAAGAACCGCGTTTTCCCCGTCTCGATATATCGCAGCAGCAGCAACACCGCTGACAACATCAGGAACGCTAGCAGCAGTTCGTTATACATCGCCGCCCAAGTCAGCGGAATCGCCAGCGCTCCATTCGCCACCCACACGATCGCCGCCCAGAATCCCGCATGGCGCGATCCCGTCAGCTTCTCGGTCGCCAGTTGCAGCAGCGGCAGCGACAGCGCGAACGTCAGGAACGCAGCCAGATGATAGGGAAACGCGTTCAGCCCGAATAGCTCGTAGAACGCCGTAAAATAAACTCGCTCGCTGAGCGTCCGGATCGTCCCCTGCGCCAGCGGCTGAAACAGAATCCATCCCAGCGGCTCCCCCTGTAGCCAGAGGTCGCGCAGACTGAGCCACGCAAAATCATCGCTCTGAAACCAGGCGGTCAGCCCCGGCCAATACAACACCAATGCGAGAACTGGAGCCGCAATCCAGCGCAATACGGCCCGCGCCTCCGACATCGTCCGCACCAAAGCATTATAGGTAACATAACCTTGATGCCGGAACCGCCCCGCTTAAGCCTCAAGATTCAGGCCGAAAACAACCACGCCACCGTAGCCTGCTCCGGCAGGCTCGTCGCCGGCGTCACCGAAACGCTCGGCAGGGAAGTCAGACAACTGATCCCCAACTACAGCCGCGTCGTCCTCGATCTGAGCGGTCTCACCCAGATGGACAGCATGGGGCTCGGCTCCGTCGTTCGTCTGCTCGTCTCAGCGAAGACTTCGGGCTGCAAACTCGAACTCATCAACCTCAGCCCTCGTGTCCGCGAGCTGTTCGGAATCGCGAATCTCCTCTCCGCCTTCGAAATCTGCGGCGAACAACGCATCAAGCTCCCCTGAATCCCGGTCAATTTTCCTGGCAATTCGGGCGCGGCGGTGATCAGCGCGCCGTTCGTTTCATGGCCCCGCACTGCCTGAAATCATATTGGAACCGGGTCCTCCAGCGGCTATACTGTAAACGGCCACATGCTCACCAGCACAACCGTCAGCGCACTCCCAACCAGGCTCGGGCGCGAAGAACTCATTAAAGCGTTTCGCATTATGTACCTCTCGCGCCGCATCGACGACCGGGAAATTCTGCTGAAACGTCAGAATAAGATCTTCTTCCAGATCAGCGGAGCAGGACACGAAGCCATCAGCGCCGCCGCTGGATTCGTCCTCCGCCCCGGTCACGACTGGTTCTATCTCTATTACCGCGACCGCGCCTGCGCCCTCGCCCTCGGCGTCACCACCGACGAGATGCTTGAAGGAGCCGTCGGAGCCGCCGCCGATCCTGCTTCGGGCGGCCGTCAGATGCCGTCGCACTGGGGCTCGAAGCGCCTCAATATCGTGAGTACGTCCTCGCCGACCGGCACTCAGTTCCTGCAAGCCGTCGGTTGCGCCGACGCGAACCGCCGCCTCGATCCCGATTCCGGCGCCATCACCCTCGTCACCACCGGCGATGGAGCCACCAGCGAAGGCGAATTTTTCGAGTCCCTCAACATCGCCTGCCTCGAAAAGCTCCCCATCATGTACCTGGTCGAGGACAACGGCTACGCCATCTCCGTTCCCGTCGAAAAGCAAACCGCCGGCGGAGATATCTCCAAGCTCGTCTCCGGCTTCCCCGATCTCAAAGTCTTCCGCTGCTGCGGCACGGATTTTATCGAGTCCTATAACACCCTCTCTGAAGCCGCCGAATGGTGCCGGACTCATCGCACTCCGGTCCTCGTCCACGCCAAGGACTGCATCCGTCCTTATTCCCACTCGCTTTCCGACGACGAAAAACTCTACCGCACCAAAGCCGAGCGAGCCGATGAAGCCGCCCGCGATCACATCGTCAGGTTCCCCGAATGGCTGGTTTCGGAGGGCCTGCTCGATCGCCACGCCATCGAAACGATCACGCATGAGGTCGATCTCGAAGTTCAGAACGCCACCGATCGCGCTCTCAAATCGCCGCCCCCGCCCAAGGGCTCTGCGCTTCGCCATCTCTATTCGGACCGCATCGACCCCACATCTTCCGAATTCGACGTCAAGCCGCAATTCTCCGGCGATCCCCGCACCATGGTGGATGAGATCAATCTGACCATGCATGAAGAGATGCGCCGCAATGACCGCATCGTCGTGTTCGGCGAGGACGTCGCCGATGCCAGCCGCGAAGCCAACCTCGCCGAGGTCAAAGGAAAGGGCGGCGTCTTTAAAGCGACTCAGGGACTCCAAATCGTTTTCGGCTCTCAGCGCGCCTTCAATACCCCGCTCGCCGAAGCCGGTATCATCGGCCGCGCTATCGGCATGGCCACCCGCGGCATGAAGCCCATCCCCGAGATTCAGTTCTTCGATTACATCTGGCCCGCGATGATGCAGCTTCGCGACGAGCTCGCCACCATGCGCTGGCGCTCGAACAACGCATTTTCAGCCCCCGTTGTCGTCCGCGTCGCCATTGGCGGCTACCTCAACGGCGGAGCCATCTATCACAGCCAGTGCGGCGAAAGCATCTTCACCCACATCCCCGGCCTGCGCGTCGTGTTCCCCTCAAACGCTCTCGACGCCTGCGGCCTTCTTCGCACCGCAATCCGCTGCGACGATCCGGTGATGTTCCTTGAGCACAAGCGCCTTTATCGCGAGCCCTACAACCGCTCTCCGCACCCCGGTCCTGATTTCACCATCCCCTTCGGCAAAGCGAGAATCGTCAAGCCCGGCGCCGATCTCACTCTCATCACCTACGGCGCGCTTGTCCAGAAATCTCTCCAGGCCGCCACCCAGATCGAACAGCGCCACCCCGGCACGTCGGTCGAGATCGTCGATCTCCGCTCGCTCGCCCCGTACGACTGGACCGCAATCGCCGAATCTGTCAGGAAAACGAGCCGCGTCATCATCGCTCATGAAGATGTCTTGTCCTTCGGCTTCGGCGCCGAAATCGCCGCCCGAATCGCCAACGAACTCTTCACCAGCCTCGACGCCCCGGTCGGCCGCGTCGCCGCCCTCGATACCTGGGTCGGCTATCATCCGAACCTCGAAGCGGAAATCCTTCCGCAAGTTGACACGATCGCGGCCGAAATCGACCGCATCCTCGCCTTTTAGCCGCCGGGATGCCGCTTCGGCCCGAACACAACCACGACGCGCGATCCCGGGTAACCCGGAGGATCCATCCGCGCCCGTGTCAACGACTCCCGCGGCATTCGTAAACTACAAGGTGGTGACCGGCCCCATCCAACCCTTCATCGACTCCGGCGCCCTCGCCGGTGCCGCGACACTCATCTGGCGCGGCGGCGAAGTCCATATCTCAACCCATGGCGTCCGCGACCTCCAAACGAAACTCCCCGTCGAGCGCGGCACCATCTTCCGCATCGCCTCCATGAGTAAGCCGATCACGTCCACCGCGGCGCTCATGCTGCTTGAAGAGGGCCGTTTCACCCTCGACGATCCCATCACGCGCTGGGCGCCCGAGTTCTCTCAAATGCGCGTTCTCCGCGGCCAGAAAGCCCCTCTCCAGCAGACCGACCCCGCCCACCGGCCTATCACCTTCGACGATCTCCTGACGCACCGCTCCGGTCTCACCTACGGCGGCTTCCACACCGGCTTCATCGCGAAAGCCTACTCCGAAGCCCTCGGCGGCGATATTGACACACACCTCACAGCCGACGAATGGATCGCGCGTCTTGCCGCTCTGCCTCTCATCGATCAACCCGGCGCCGGCTTCCATTACGGCCATTCCACCGATCTCCTCGGACTGATTCTCGAGCGCATCGAAAACGCCTCGCTCGGCGACATCCTCAAGCGCCGCATCTTCACTCCCCTCGGAATGGAAGACACCGGCTTCGTTGTCCCGCCCGGGAAGCGCGCCCGCTGCGCCGCGCCATGCGGTTTCAATGACGATGGCAGGCTGATCGCGCGTTCCGATGGCCCGGGACGCTCATTCCTCGCCGAGCGCCCCGCCGGTATGACCTACGTTTCGGGTGGCCAAGGTCTCTGGTCTACTCTCGACGACTACCTCGCCTTCGCCCTCATGTTCCTCGGTGAAGGCGCCGTGGACGGCGTGCGTCTGCTGCGCCCGGAAACCCTGGCGCTCATGACTTCAAACCGGCTTACGCAACCTCAGCTCTCGAGCGCGCGTTGGATTCTCGACGCCGGCCATGGCTTCGGATTGGGCGTCGCCGTCGTCGTCGATCCCGAAAAAGCGGGGCCCAAACCATGTGGCGGCAGCTTAGGCTCCATCGGATGGCCCGGCGGTTTCGGCGGCTGGTGGCGAGCCGATCCGCGCAACAACTCCGTGCTCATCTTCCTCTCGCATAACATGGTCGAACTGGACCAGCTCCTCCAGGGCATCGGAGCTGGCGTCTTCAGCGCCATTGCGCAATTCGCCATGAGTGCGGCCGCCGCTCCTGGCGGCAAGCCGGCCTAAAAATTCTTTCGGCCTCTGCCCTTTTGCGGTAGCGTAACCGGACACTGTTAGAATCCTAGATCCGAGGTGATCCATGGCTTGCAGCCCCGAAGTCCTCAAGAACGTCCCGTTGTTCGCTCTCCTCGACGACGATGAGACCGCTGTCCTCGCCAGTCAGGTCGAGCTCAAGCGATTCGCTCCTCGCCAGCGCATCTACAAAATCGGAGATCCCGGCGGCCGTGCCTACATCCTCGTCAGCGGGTCCGTCCGCGTCACCACCATCGACGAAGACCAGCAGGAAGTCATTGTCGATGAGCCCATGATGGGCGAGTTCTTCGGCTTCGCCTCGATGCTCGATCAGACTCCGCATGAAACCAATGCGGTCGCCCTCGACGACACCACGTGCATTGAAGTTGACCGCAACGATATCCAGATCCTGCTTGAGCGGAAGCCGCACTCGGGAATGGATATGCTCGCCGTGCTCGGTAAGCAATTCCACGGAGCGCAGCGCCTGGTCCGCCTTCGCGCGCAACGCAACCCGAACGAAGTCATCGAGGAAGAGGAAACGTTCGGCGAGCGTGTCGCCGATTCCGTCGCCCACTTCGGCGGATCCTGGTCGTTCATCATCACCTTCCTGGCTCTTCTGGTCGTCTACAGCGCAATCAATGTCTGGCTCGGAAAATCGGCCTGGGATCCCTACCCGTTTATCCTTCTCAATCTCCTGCTTTCGATGCTCGCCGCGATCCAGGCTCCGGTGATCATGATGAGCCAGAACAGACAGGACAAAAAGGATCGTCTGCGCAGTGAACTCGATTTCGACGTCAACCGCCGCGCTGAATCCGAAATTCAGGCTCTCTCGCGCAAACTCAACACACTCGCCGAGAAAATGGACGACATCCACGACGAAATCCGTGGAAAAAAATAGCGGACTATGCCGAATGACATCCCACGCCTTCTCCCATCGGGAGTAGAATGATGGGCCATGGAAAGCTTGATCTCGAAACTACTCAGCGACTTCGAACAAGGAAAAATGAACCGGCGCCAATTGGTGCAAACCATCGCCGCTGCCGCCGCCGCCGTCGGCGGAGCCACCCAAGCCACCGCCGCGGGAAAGGGATTCAAGAGCGTTGCCGTCAATCACATTTCCTACAACGTCGCCGACTACGCCAGGACCCGTGATTTCTACGCCGACCTCATGGGCATGACGCCGAAGCAGGACGACGGAAAGAACCAATGCTACATGGCCTTCGGCGAAACCTTCCTGTTGCCCCGGAACGCTCGCGGAGACCGCAAGCCGCCGCTGGTCGATCACATCGCCTACACGATCGAAGGATGGAATACCGAGCAGGTCGAAGACGAGCTTAAGCGCCGTGGTTACAAGAAGATGGAACGTGCCGAAAAAGGCTCCGGCGGCGGCAGGCTTGGTCCCATGCAATACCGGCCCGATACCGAAAACAGCTTCCACATCCTCGATCCGGACGGTTTTGACCTCCAGATCAGCGGTAAGGATATGAAGGCTTAAAATGCCTTAAAATCGATCAAAAGCGCGCATTATTGCAGCAATTGACGGATTTGGCGCACGGCGTAGTCCACCTTCATATCGAAGATCTTCTTTCCGAGTTCGGCGGTTGATCTCCTCGCGTCACCCTGGATTCCGTTGTTGATCCTGGGCGGCGCATTCGGATCCGCGGCGCCACGGCCTCGGCCGCGGCCCCCGCCCTGCCCCGGAGGCGTCGCCGGATCGCCGACGGCGGTCGCGATTAACTCTTTTCTTACCCAGCCTTTATCTCCACCGAGGTAGAGCATTTCGGAGGTGTCCGGAATCCCGGCGTGCGAGCTGTACGGGTAGCCGTTCGCTTCGAGCCACTTATCGAAGTCGCCGTTGGCCTTGGCGTAAACTTCATCGCAGAAGACAACCTTAATTCCTTTGCCTGCATACTTTTCGGTGAGCTTCTTTGAGACCTCGGCAAGTTGCTGCTGGCCGCCGCCGTGATCCCCCATGAGCACGACGTTTTTGAATCCGTTGACGATCAACTGTTCGGCGATCTGCTGGTTCAAATCGGCAAACAATTCATTCGAAAGCCCGATCGTGCCCGGCAGATCCGCGCTCGCGCGATTCGGAGAGAAGGGAAGCACCGGCGCGGCAATCGCATTCCCCAATTTTTCCGCAATCGCGATCACCGTCGCCTGCGCCATCAGGGTGTGGCCGCCATTTACGTTCTGCGGGCCGCGCTGCTCGGTGCCGCCGTTGTAAACGAGGGCGGTTGTCTTTCCGGCGTCGAGGGCGTTCTTCACTTCCTTCCAGGTCATCATTCCGAAATCGACCTTGGACTGGGGGAAAGCCGCGGCGGTCATGGCGAGCAGCAATGGAAAACGCATTGACGAATCGTATCACCCAAAATGGACTGAAACAAGAGGCATAGATTAACCGTATGCCGTTGAGCATACTGAAGATCTTCCATTCTTTACCCTTGACTCCGGCGTGAGCTGTTTATATAATTCTGGCGGACGTTAATGGGCGCCTTCGGTGCATCCGATTGAACGGGATATCGCTGTGCCTCGGTGACAACGTTGGTTTTCGAGGGAGAGAAGTCGATGAGAGTGTTCAGTGCCGCTGGAGCTGTCGCGTTTCTTTTCGGGGCGACTCTTTGGGGCCAAACGGGACCGATGCCGCTTGCTTCGCAGCGCGCACTGGTCAATCAGTACTGCGGCGGTTGTCATAACGACAAGCTGAAGTCCGGCGGATTCTCATGGTCGAAGATCGACCTGGCGAAACCGGGCGAGTCGGCAGAACAGCTTGAAAAAGTGATCCGCAAGATGCGAGCGGGCATGATGCCGCCGGCGGGGATGCCGCGGCCGAACGCGGAAACCATCAAGAATTTTGCCGCCGCGATCGAGAACGGCGTCGATCAGGCGGCGGCGGCTCATTTGAATCCGGGCCGTCCGCCGTTGCACCGTTTGAATCGCACCGAATACGCGAATTCGATCCGCGATTTGCTGAGCGTGGATGTAGACGTCTCGCAGCTTCTGCCTCCCGACGATTCGAGCCACGGGTTCGACAACATGGCGGATGTGCTGACGATTTCGCCGGCGCTGATGGAGGGCTATGTCCGCGCGGCGGGACGAATCAGCCGTGAAGCGGTGGGCGACAAGACCGCTCCAGCGCTGACGACCACCTACCAGCTTTCGCGCACGATTTCCCAGATGCGCCATGTAGAAGGCGCGCCGATGGGAACGCGCGGCGGGATCGTCGTCACGCACGATTTCCCGGCCGATGGCGAGTACACGTTCAAGCTTGGATTTTATTATTCGCCGACGGGTCCGCTGTTCGGGCTGAATCAAGGCAAGGGGCAGCAGATCGAGCTTTCGGTGAACGGCGAGCGCGCGGCGCTGCTCGACATCAATCCGGCGATGACGCTGGCAAACGACGGCATCAAGACGCCGCCGATCAAGATCAAGGCCGGCCCGCAGAAGATTGCCGCCGCTTTCATTTCGAACTTCGACGGTCCGCTCGAAGACGAATACAGAATGGTGGAGCAGAGCCTGGTGGATGTGAGCGCGGGGACGATTCCCGGCGTGAGCACGCTGCCGCATCTGCATGAGCTGAGCATCACGGGTCCGGTGAAAGTGGACGGGCTTTCGGAGACGCCGGCGCGCAAAAAGATTTTCTCGTGCCGCCCGGCCGCGGGACAGGACGAAGTCCCGTGCGCGAAGAAGATCATATCGGCGCTGGCGAGGCAGGCATACCGCCGGCCGGTGACGGACAACGACATCGAAGGGCTGCTTGGATTCTTCCAGCAGGGGCGCAACGAAGAGGGCGATTTCGAGGCGGGAATCCGCACGGCGATTCAGGCGCTGATTGCGAGTCCGGCATTCGTGTTCCGGTTTGAGCAGGCTCCTTCGAACGTCGCGCCGGGCTCGAACTATCGCGTGAGCGACCTGGAGCTGGCGTCGCGGCTTTCGTACTTCCTGTGGTCGAGCGCGCCGGACGATCCGTTGGTGGCGCTCGCGAGCCAGAACAAGCTGCATGAGCCGGCGATTCTCGAAAAGCAGGTGAAGCGGATGCTGGCGGATGCGCGCTCGAAATCGCTGACGGAGACGTTCGCGTATCAATGGCTGCACCTTCAGAACCTGAAGGAATGGAGCCCGGATCTGTTTCTGTTTCCGGATTTCGACCGGACGCTTTCACAATCCGCCGTAAAAGAGACCGAGCTGCTTTTCGACAGCGTGATGCGCGAGGACCGCAACATCACGGACTTACTGACGGCGAACTATACCTTTGTGAATGAACGGCTGGCCAAGCATTACGGAATTCCCAACATCATGGGCGAGCGGTTCCGGCGGGTGACTTTGACCGATCCGAACCGCTTCGGGCTGCTGGGCGATGCCAGCATTCTGATGCTGACGTCCTATGCGAACCGCACCTCGCCGGTGCAGCGAGGCAAGTACGTGCTCGAAGTTCTGCTGGGCTCGGCGCCGCCGGCGCCTCCGAAGGATGTGCCGCCGTTCAAGGAAGTGGGACTGAACGACAAACCGGTTTCGGTCCGGGAGCGGCTGGAAGAGCACCGGAAGAATCCGGCGTGCAGTTCCTGCCACGCGATGATGGATCCGATCGGGTTTGCGCTCGAGAACTACGATGCGGTGGGGTTGTGGCGGACAAACGACGGCCCGTTCAAGATCGACGCGACGGGAAAAATGTTCGACGGCGCCAAGCTCGACGGACCTGTGAGTCTGCGGCAGGCGATTCTGGGTCATTCGGATGCGTTTATCGGGGCGTTCACCGAGAGCATGATGGCCTACGGGCTGGGCCGGGTGATCGACTACCGCGACATGCCGTTCGTGCGCGCGGTGGAGAAAGAGGCGGCGAAAAGCGACAACAGGTTTTCGTCGTTCATTTTAGGGATTGTGAAGAGCCCGCCGTTCCAGATGAGGAAGGCGGAAGAGCCGGAATCCACGCCGACAGTTGTGGATCACGCGGCTCAGCGGTAGCGATTTCTGATTTTGGCTGTTGAGAGAAGAATTGAAGCGAAATTGTTCAGGTACAATCTCACGTATTGATTAGGAGACCAGGATGTTGATCACGAAGAAGCATCTTTCCCGGCGGGCGGTGTTGAGAGGCATGGGCGTTACGATGGCGCTGCCGCTGCTGGATTCGATGGTCCCGGCGCAGACGCCGATTTCCAAGACGGCGGCGGCCGGGAAGACGCGGCTTGCCTGTATCGAGATGGTGCATGGCATGGCCGGAAGCACGGCGGAAGGATCCGCCAAGCACTATTGGTCTCCTGAAAAGACCGGGGCGGATTTCGAGTGGAGCCAGACGCTCGAGCCGCTGAAGGATTTCCGCGACTACATCACGATCGTGAGCGATACAGACCTGCATCCGGCGACAGCATGGTCGGCGGCGGAAGAAGGCGCGGATCATTTCCGGTCGAGCGCGGTGTTTCTCACGGCGGCGCACCCGAAGATGACCGAGGGCTCGGATTACAAGGTTGGCGTTTCACTCGACCAGTTGTACGCGCAGCAGTTCGGCCAAGACACGCCGCTGCCTTCGATTCAGCTTTGCATCGAAGCGGTGGATGCGTCCGGGGCATGCGACTACGGCTATGCGTGCGTGTATGCGGACACGATTTCGTGGGCGACGGAGTCGACGCCGCTGCCGATGACGCTCGACCCACGGCAGGCGTTCGAGAATCTGTTCGGCGACGGGCGTACTCCGGAAGAGCGGGTGAAGCGGCAGAGAGTGAACCGGAGCATTCTGGACTGGATTTCGCAGGATGTGGCGAGGCTACAGCGGAATCTGGGGCCGAGCGACCGCCGCCGGCTGAACGAATATCTGGAAGACGTCCGCGAGATTGAGCGGCGGATTCAGCGGATTGAGAAGTACAACATGAGCGGGGAGGCGCGAGCGCTGCCGGCGGCTCCGCTCGGGGTGCCGGATTCGTACGAAGAGCATGTGAAGCTGATGTTCGACCTGCAAGCGCTGGCGTTCATGACGGAAACGACGCGCGTTTCGGCTTTCAAGATGTCGCGCGACGTGTCGGGACGCGTGTTCAAGGAAAGCGGCGTGAACCAGAGCTTCCACCCGGCGTCGCACCACGGCGAGCAGCCCGCTAAGGTTGCGGAGTTTGCCAAGATCAACCGTTATCACGTAAGCCTGATTCCCTACTTCCTGGAGAAGCTGAGGAGCACTCCGGACGGCGATGGGAATCTGCTGGATCATTCACTGGTGATGTACGGTAGTCCGATGGGCGACGGGAGCGTGCACAACCATAAGCGCGTTCCGGTATTCCTGGCGGGACATGCGAGCGGGAAGATCAAGGGCAACTGGCATACTCGCTGCGAGGATGGAACTCCGATGGCGAATGTAATGCTGACGATGCTGCACCGGCTGGGCGTGAACGTCGAGACATTCGGGGACAGCACCGGCGAGGTTTCGTTCGGCTAAGCGGTCGGCGGACCGCAAAAGTCGGCGGAGGCGGCAAGCCTGCCCCAAGAGGAGACATTTTCGATGCTGCGAAAAATTGGACTCGGTGTACTGGCTATCGCGGGACTGGCGGCCGCCGGCGATACGCGCCTGGCGGATGCGGCGCAGGCGGGAAACAAGGAGGCAGTCCGGGCGCTGCTGAAAGAGAAGGCGGACGTCAACGTTGCGCAGGGCGACGGAATGACGGCGCTGCACTGGGCGGCGAAGAACGACGACCTGGAGATGGCCAAGTTGCTGCTGGCGGCGGGAGCCAATGCGAAGGCGACGACGCGGCTCGGCGAGATTACTCCGCTGTTTCTAGCGGCGGCGGCTGGAGACGCGGCGTTGATCGATGCGCTGCTCAAAAGCGGCGCCGATCCGAAGGCCGTCAAGGCGAACGGCACGACAGCGCTGATGATGGCGGCTACGTCCGGCAGCGCAGACGCGGTGAAGGTTCTCCTGGACCGCGGGGCGGAGATCAATGCGAAGGAGACAGCACACGGGCAGACGGCGCTGATGTTTGCCGCGGCGCTGAACCGGACGGCGGTGGTGAAGCTGCTGACCTCTCGGGGCGCGTCGCTCGAAGTGGAAACGGCAGTGCGCAAACTGGAGCGGGTGCGGTTCGATCAGGACGGCAACATTGTCGACGACAAGGCTCCGGCAAAGGGCGCAGGGGCGAATCGCGAGGGTGGGGCGAAAGCGGCGACGCCGGACGCCGAGAATTTGAATACGTTCGCGCGTTCGATCGGGTTCGAGTCGGCGGAATATAAGATCGATACGGCGGCGGCGGAGAAGGCGCAACTCGATGTGCTGGCCAAGGCGGTCGGGTTGAAAGAGGCTTTCTACAATCCCGCGAAGAAGGTGCAAAAAGCCGGCGACATCGGCTTCCGCGGGCCTCGCAAGGTCGGGCCGGATTTCGCGGGCGGGATGACGGCGCTGATCTATGCGGCTCGCGAAGGCCACATGGACACGGTAAAGGCTCTGGTGGAAGCCGGTGCGGATGTGAATCATGTGGGGGGCGGCAGCAAGATGAGCCCGATGGTCGAGGCAATCATCAACGGGCATCTGGATATCGCGAAGTATCTGCTCGACAAGGGGGCTGATCCGAATATCGTGGGGCTGAACGGATTGGCTCCGCTGTACGCGACGATCGACGTGGCGTGGGCGCCGAAGGCGTGGTTCCCGCAGCCCTCCGTCGAACAGGAAAAAATCACGCACTTGGAGTTGATGAAGGCGCTGCTCGATAAGGGCGCGAATGTGAATGCTCAGGTAGGCGAGAAACTGTGGTTCCGGTCGTTCACGAACGACTACACGTGGGTAGATCCGGCGGGGGCGACGGCGTTCTGGCGCGCGGCGCAGTCGGGAGATATTCCGGCGATGAAGCTTTTGCTTTCCTACAAAGCGGACCCGAAGCTGAAGAATAAGGCGGATGAAACTCCGCTGCACGCGGCGGCCGGGATAGGGTGGGCGTGGAATTGGACGGTTCGGGCTCCGTTCCCGCCGATCGATGCCGTGAAGCTGTGCGTCGAAGAAGGGAACGACGTCAACGCGCAGGATAATCGGGGATACACTCCGCTGCACGGCGCGGCGTTCCTGGGCGACAACGACATGATCAATTACCTGGTTTCCAAGGGCGCCAAGGTCGATCTAAAGAGCCGCGCTGGAGATTCCATCGCGGATATGGCGAACGGGCCGACGCGATTCGGGCAGCCGCACCCGGAAACGGTGGCGCTGCTGGAGAAGCTCGGGTCGCCGAATTCGCACAACTGCCGGTCGGACCAATGCGTGGTTGCGTCGAAGTCCGACATTTACGATCGCCGGACGCCGGAGGACTACGATCAGATCGCGCGGATGGAAGCCTTCGCGAAGTCGATTGGATTCCAGTCGGTGGTGTACGCGGTGGATTCGCCGAACTTCCGCGGGGCTGCCCGGCCGGGCGGGAGCAATTAGAACGGGAAAACGTGCCCGGATTTAGATCCGGGCATGGCAAGCTATGAGCTTGCTCCACGTATTTTTCGGTTTGAGCGCAGGGTGCGCGGCCGCGCAGGTTTATCAATCGAATCTGCCGGTGGATCATCCGGCGATTCGATACTTCCAGCAGGCCGACAACGCTGTTTCCCGGCTCGGGGAGTCGAAAATCGACTCGCTTGAAGAGCTGCTGAAGCGGCTCCATATCAATCCCGATTCGCAGGCGCTGGTTTTTTCTAAGACGAGTTTTCAAGCGGCGAAGATTTCTCCGCGGAATCCGCGGGCGATTTACTTCAACGACGACGCGGCGGTCGGCTATGTTCCGGGCGGAAGCGGAATTGAAGTCGCGGCGTTCGATCCGCGGCAGGGGGCGGTGTTTTATATTCTCGATCACGGGGAGTTAAAGCGAAGCGAGGCGTGCCTGAGATGCCACCAAGGTCCGGCAACGAGTGGAGTGCCGGGGATGTTCGTCGGATCGGTGTTTCCAAACGCGGCGGGACAGCCGTATGGGCAAGGGGCGATCATCACGGACCATCGGACGGCGTTTGCGGACCGGTGGGGCGGGTGGTATGTGAACGCGAAACGAGGGGAGCAGAAGGATCGGGCGAATTCGGTGGCTCCGGATCCGGCAGAACCGGAGTCGCTGGCGACGGAGGGGCGGCAGAATCTTCCGACGCTTGCGGAGTTTATCAGTCCGGCGGCCTATTTGAGGCCCGTGAGCGATATTGTCGCGCTGATGACATTCGAGCATCAGACGCAGATGATGAATTATTTCACGAGGCTGAACTGGGAGGCTCGGATGGGGCGAGTGGAGGAGGCCGACATCGAGGCGACGGTGAGGTACATGCTGTTCGCGGAGGAGGCTCTGCTGAAGGAGCCGATCGAGGGGGTGTCAACGTTCACGAAGACGTTTCCGCAAACCGGCCCGCGGGATTCGAAGGGGCGGTCGCTGCGGGACTTCGATTTGCAGACGCGGCTGTTCCGGTATCCGCTGAGTTATGGGATTTATAGCGCGGCGTTTGACGCGCTTCCGGTGAAGGATCGAGTGTACCAGCGGCTCCATGAGGTGCTTTCGGGGAAGGATCGCTCGCCGAGGTTTGCGAGGTTGACGGAAGCGGACCGGAGAGCGATTCTGGAGATACTGCGCGAAACGAAAGCGGGATTGCCGGAGTATTTTCAGGGTTCCTCAGTTCACTGACGGCGGCGGTTCAGTAAAGATTGCGGACCAAGGCGGTGATCGAGGGAGGGACGAGGTGCTCCCAGGGTTCGCCCGCAGCGATGCGGCGGCGGACTTCGGTGGAGGAGATTTCGTCGAGGTTCGGGGCCGGGAGGGGGTGAATCGCGTGCTTGAGGTGATGGGGCGGATCGAAGCTTCCCTGGCGTGACGCAACGAGGAGATGAAACTCCCGAAGCATGCGCTCGACTGCGCCGGGATGGCCGTAATCCCAGGTGATGACGCGCTCGGCTGCGTCGCGGCCGCAGATGAAATAGAGTTCGCGGCCGGGTTGTTTCAGCTCACGGGCGATCTCGATGAACAGGGCGCCGCGGGTTCTCTCGACACGATCGAAACCGCCGGATTGCTGAAGCATCTCGACGCGTTGGTCGAGTGAGGCTCCATGAAGTTCCTTGTGCGGGTAGGTCCGGGGGAGAACGCAGACCACTTCATCGATTACGGAGCGAGCGGCGTCGGCCAGGGCCAAATGCGCTCGCGTGACGGGATTGAAGGCGCCTGCGAGGATTCCAGTCTTCACTGAAGCGGCCGGACGGAATGGATCACATTGCCGTTAGCATCGACGGCGCGGGCGTATGTAGGGTGGCCGCGGCCTGTCAGGATCACGGCGAAAGAGCGTTGCGGATACCAGAGCCGGCGGGTGTCGCGCCGCCAATCGTCGGTAGCGGGCGGGCCGAGGCGTCTGACGATGGAATCGTAATCGTCCTGAGCAGTGAATGGAAGGTTGAGATGGGGGGAGGATTGCCGCGAAAGCAGGCGCGAAGTGATCGCACTATCGCGAAACACGCTCACGAACGCCATGCATGCGAGCAGACCGGCGGCGATGGATCCGATCCATCCGCGGGGGCGCTTTCCGGACTCCACACGGATTCCCACGACGGCGGCGGGGCGCGAAGGGCGGGCAGAACGCGGGCGGAGAGGGCCGTTGACGGCGCGTGGCATCTCGATTACGCGGCGCACGTGCGGATAAACGATGCCCTGGCGGCATTCGATTTCCTTGGTCAATCCGACGATTACGACAGGCTCGCCCACCATCGACACTTCACCGACAAAATGGCGCGGAATCCACACTTCTTCAGACGTCTTGGTGTTCATCACCTGAATTTCGTTCCAGGTGGCCCGGCGAAAGATCCATTCGTTGCGCTCGATGCCGAGGATCGGAGGGTAAAAGGAAAATGGGGAGGACCCGAGCTGGCCGAGCGGCGAAGCAATCGGTGGTACAGCCATCCGTCTTCATTGTATCCAGATCGATACAATGAAGCAGGTGAGGATTGCACTCCTACTGGTGGGCGCCTTCATGGTTATGGCGCAATCCCCGGCAAAAGTCGAATACGCGTGTACGCCGGAGGACATCGATGAATTCGGTCTGTCCTGTTCGAGCGAGGATCCGTGCAGAGTTTTTCTGGAGCTTTCCTCGGCGGAAGGGGTGGGGGCGAGGATTTTCGTCGCGGGCAATCTTCACACGGAGCGCACGACGCTCTATTCCGTCCTGCTCAGCAGTGAAGATGGCGGCAGAACGTGGACGGAGCCGCTGAAGCGGATTCGCGCGGCAGCCTTGGAGCAGATCCAATTCGCCGATTATGGCAATGGATGGGTGAGCGGGCAGGTGATCGAGCCGCTGCCGAAGGATCCATTCATGCTGCTGACGACGGATGGGGGGAAGACGTGGCGGCAAAAGCCGGTGTTCGAGGAGTCGCGATTCGGGTCGGTCGCGCAGTTCTGGTTCGATTCGCGGACATCGGGCGAGTTGGTGATCGATCATGCGTCAAAGCATGAGGTGTATCAGACCAACACGGGCGGCGAGAGCTGGGAAATGAAGGAAGTCACGACACAGCCGGTCAAGTTGAATGGGAAGCGCGACGATTCGACGTGGAGATTGCGTGCGGATGGAAAAAACTACCATTTGGAGCGGCGCGGATCTTCGGCGTGGGAGGGCGTCGCGAACTTTGCGATTCACGTGGCCGATTGCAAGTAAAACGACCGGCCACGAACAGGGATGTCCGGCGCCGCTAGCCGACGAGAGCGATACAGTCGATTTCGACGCGGACGTCGCGCGGAAGCCGGGCTGCCTCCACGGTCGAGCGCGCTGGAGCGTTCTCTGAAAAATAGCGGGCATAGACTTCGTTCATTTTCGCGAACTCGCCCATATCTTTGAGAAACACGGTTGTTTTCACAACCTGCGCGAGCGAGGAGCCTGAAGCTTCGAGCAGGCCCTTGAGATTCTGCAATACGCGCTCGGTCTGCGCCGAGATGTCTCCGTCAACCATGGTGTTTGTGGCCGGATCAAGCGGAATCTGTCCGCTCAGGAACGCAAGTCCGTTGGCGATGATCGCCTGCGAATAAGGGCCGATCGCTTTCGGAGCGTTGCCGGTTGAGATGACTTTCTTCATGATTCTCCTATTTAAACCGCAGCGTGCCGACCAGGTCAGCGACGCGGCTGATATTTTCCTGCTCTAAAAACTTTTCCAACTCCCGCGCGATGCGGACGGGCGCGGATGGATCCCAAAAATTCGCGGTGCCGACTTCGACTGCCGATGCGCCGGCGATGAGAAATTCGGCGGCATCGATGCCGGTGGCGATTCCTCCGAGTCCGATGACCGGAATCTTCACCGATTTTGCCGCTTCGTAGACCATACGCAACGCGACCGGCTTGATGGCGGGACCTGAGAGTCCTCCAAAGCCGGCGCCAATGCGAGGCCGGCGGGTTTGAGCATCGATCGCCAGCGACACAAACGTATTTATGAGCGAAAGAGCGTCGGCGCCCGCTTCCGCGGCCGCCTGAGCCAAAGGCTCAATTCGGGCCACATTGGGAGACAACTTTACAATCAAGGGCCGCTTCTTAACCACGGCGCGCGCCGCGGAGACGACTTCGCTCAATAGCGCCGGGTCATTGGAGAAAAACATGCCGCCGTGCCTGGTATTCGGACAAGACACATTCAGCTCATAGGCGGCCAGGCCTTCGGCATCTTCCAGTATGCGGAGAACTTCGATGTAATCTTCCACACAGTAACCGAAGACATTCGCGACCACCGCCGTGTCAAACGTGCGCAGTTCGGGGAGCTTTTCCCGGACAAAAGCGCGGACGCCGATATTCTGAAGGCCGATCGAATTGATCATGCCTGAGGCCGATTCGTACATCCGGGGCGGGGGATTGCCGTCCATGGGCTCGCGGGAGAGTCCCTTAACAATAATTCCACCGAGTAGATTCAGGTCCACCAAGGCCTTAAACTCGACGCCGTAGGCGTAGGTACCAGAGGCGGCGAGAACGGGATTCTTAAGGCGAACGCCGGACAAAGAAGTGACCAGGCGGGAGGACATTTTCGTTCAGGATAGCAGCCGCGAGTGTTTGAAGAAACAAGAGTTGTTGCAGTAATCCTAACCTGAACCACGAGCTACAAAGGAAAAATGCGGGTGCTAAGGCGTTTGCCGGATGGCTGTAACGAGGTAAACATCGGACGATGAGAACGTGGACGACCAGCGGCCGCAAAACTACCGATCCTTGTCCTCGAAGTTCTCGATCTTCACCGGAGTTCTGGTGCTGTGGATCGTGGTGGTGATTCTCTGCTGGGACCTGCGGCAACACACCTTTGACCTGACCAAGGGGCTGGTGCTGTGCGGGGTGGTTGGAATTGTCGCGGGAGCGATCTCACGATTTACGATGCGGCTGCTCGCGCGTCCGCTGCAACTGCTTCAAGCAGGAATCACGTCCGTTCGCGAAGGGCGGTTTGAGCCGATCCAGGTGAGCCGCACCGGCGACGAGATCGAGTATCTCGGCGAGAGCTTCAACCGCATGATCGAAACGCTGGCGAGCTCACAGGAAGAGATCCGGCAGCATCAGGAACTGCTCGAAGAGCGTATCCGGCAGCGCACGCAAGAGCTGGAAAAAGCGATGCACACGGCGCTTGAAGCGAGCCAGGCGAAGAGCGAATTTCTGGCCAACATGTCACACGAGCTACGGACTCCGATGAACGGGTTGCTGGGGATGCTCGACCTGGTGCTCGACAGCGGACTGTCAACGGACCAGCGCGAGCAGCTCGAAACGGCGCAGCGCTGCGCCTATTCCCTGCTGGGGCTGTTAAACGACATTCTCGATCTTTCGAAGATCGAAGCAGGGAAGATGCTGCTCGAACGGATTCCGTTCAACGTTCGAGCGGTGCTGGGGGATTGTGTCCAGTCTCAGATGGCGAAGGCGTCGCAGAAGGGGATCGATTTGAGGTTCGATCCGCAGCCGATGGGCGCGTACGACGTGGTGGGCGATCCTCTCCGGGTGCGGCAGATTCTGGCGAATCTGCTTTCGAACGCCATCAAATTTACCGAGCGTGGATACGTACACGTCCAGCTTTCGACGGGCAGCCGGGCGGACGGGCGCATATCGGTGCAGTTGGCCGTCCGCGACTCGGGCGCAGGCATTCCCGCGGATAAGCTTCCGGAAATCTTTGAAAAGTTCACGCAAGCCGATGGAAGCATCTCCAGAAAGTACGGAGGCACGGGACTCGGCCTGGCGATCACGCGAAGGCTCGTCGAGATGCAAGGCGGCGAGGTTCGTGTTGAGAGCGAGCCGGGCAAGGGCAGCACGTTCACTGTTACTCTGATCTGCGAAAGCGCGCCCGCATCGCTTGGAAAAGGAATACCTGTCAAAGGAGCGGCTATGGCTCAGTCTTCCATATCGACCTCCGGCGCGCGCCTGCTGCTGGTGGAAGACAACCTGGTAAACCAGAAAGTCGTACTCGCGATTCTGCGGAAACGTGGTTACGCCATCGAAGTCGCCAACGATGGACGCGAAGCGCTGGAGAAGCTCGATTCAAGCAGTCCTTATGATTTGATTCTGATGGACGTGCAGATGCCGGTGCTCGACGGTCTGGAAGCGACGCGGATCATCCGGCGGGAACCGAAGTGGGAAAAGATTCCGATCGTCGCGATGACGGCGCATGCGATGAACGGCGATCGCGAACGCTGTTTGCAGGCGGGCATGGACGCGTACATCTCGAAGCCGGTGCAGCCCGCGCACCTGGTGGCGACGATCGAAAAACATCTCGGCCCGCGGACGCAGAAACCTGCCGCGGCGGTGAATCCCATCGACCGCGTCTTGACGGATCGGCTGATGCGCGAGGAATCAGGGCTGATGAATGATATGCTTCAGCTCTTCCTTCAGCTCGCCCCGGAACGAGTCGGGCGGATAGAGACGGCCGCGGGCGAGTCGGATCCGGCGACGGTGGAAGAAGAAGCGCGAATGATCGGGGCCGCCGCGGAGCAACTCGCATCGAAGGAGCTGGGGGAGTGCGCGCGGCGCATCGAAGAGGCGGCGGGGCGCGGGGATTTCGAGCAGATCCGGAAAGACGTTCAAACGCTGAGGCGCGAGATTCGATCGCTTGAAGCGTTAACGGCCTAGGCCCCCCCGCGGTCTTCCCGAGGGAGCAAACGACTGGATCAGCGCCCAGGTGTCTCTGATGTCCTGCTCCGTTGTCGCGATATTGCCGATCGCAAATCGAAGGACGAAATTCCCGCGCAAAACCGTGCTCGACAGAAACGTTTTTCCGGTGGCGTTGATTTGGTCGAACATGGCCTGGTTTTCTTCGTTCGACCCGCGATAGCGGAAGCAAACCAGGGAGAATGGAACGGGGGCCGACAGTTCGAATCGGGGATCGCGGCGAACCTCTTCGGCGAGAATCCCTGCGAGGCGAATATGCTCCCGCAGAATTTTGACGATTCCTTCGCGTCCGTAGTAGCGCAGGACGAACCAGAGCTTCAATGACCGGAACCGGCGTCCGAGCGGGAGTGCGTACTCGGAAAAATTCAGGGCGCGCTCATGGCGGGCAGTGTGCAGATATGCCGGCGTTTCGTCGAGCGAGAACGCGCGACGCATGATTTCGGGACGGCGCGTGTACAGAATACTCAGATCAACGGGCGTGAACAGCCACTTGTGGGGATTCACCACGATCGAGTCCGCGTGTTCGGATCCGTTGAGGATATACCGGTGCTCTTCAAGAAGCGCGGCGGGCCCTCCGTAGGCCGCGTCGATGTGGAGCCAGAGCCCATATCGCCCGGCAATCCCGGCGATCGCCGGAAGGGGATCGACGCTCGACGAGGACGTGGTTCCCAGCGTCGCGACGACGCAGAATGGTTTGTGTCCGGCTGCAAGGTCGCTCTTAATGGCGCCCTCGAGTTCGTGCGGGAGCATACGGAACTCATGGTCGGCAGCGATTCTGCGGATATTTTCTTTGCCGATTCCGACGGTAAGCGCGCCTTTATCGACGGAATTGTGGGTGTGCTCGGATCTGTAGAGGATCAGGCGTCCGTGTTGGCCGGTGAGCCGCGCCTGGGGAGCCGCCAGCTCGCGTGCGGCGAGAATAGCGTGCATGCTGGCAGTCGACGCGGTGTCGTGAATGATTCCGAAGAAATCGTCCGCAAGTCCCCACCATTGACGCAACCATCCGAGAGTGACCTGCTCGAGTTCGGTGGCGGCCGGCGACGCTTTCCAAAGCATATGTTGGACGTTTAGCGCCGCGCTGAGCATTTCGCCGAGGATACCGGGACCGGATGCGGAAATCGAAAAATAGCTGTGAAATCGCGGGTGATTCCAATGCGTGATGCCGGGCAGAACCTGTCTTTCGAAATCGGCGAGGATCGCATCCATCTTCTCGCCGTGCTCGGGGCCCTTTGACGGAAGCTGGTCGATTAACGCGCCGGGCTCGACCTGGGGCAGAACGGGATATTGGCGAATGTCGCGCAGATAGTCCGCCATCCAGTCGACGAGCCTGTGCGCTTCCTTGCGGAATTCTTCCGGGGACATGTTTTATGTTAGCGTCCGAATCGCGAATACCACACGACCACGACTTCGCCGAACATGGCGACAGCCAAGGCGGCGAGTCCCAGAAAGCTGCCGAAAGGAAGTTCGTAGGTAGACGCATCTTTGCCGGCGATGAATATAAAGGCGAGGCCGCCGATCGAGCCAAAAAGAGACGCCGCGATCAGCGTCAGCAAGGCCCCGCGCAATCCGAGGAACGCTCCGATCATCGCGATCATCTTCACGTCGCCGAAACCGAGCCCTTCCCGATGGCGCACCTTTTCGTAGGCCCATCCGACGAACCAGATCATGCCGGAAGCGACTCCAGCGCCGATTGCGGATTCGACGAGTGAGCGCCATCGCCAGCCCAGGGTTGCGGGAACGAAGAAGCTTGAGAATGCGAGGTCGTCAGGGCGGTCCATCGGGACAAATGCCGCCAAGACCAGGCCGATGACCGTTCCGCCGAGTGTGAATTCATCGGGAAGAATGCGTTCCTCCTTGTCGGATGCGATCAGCGTGATGAGAATCGCGGAGAAGATGCAGAATTTCACCGCCGGGAGCGTCGGACCGAGCGCCGCGACGCAGATCCCGAATGCAGCCGCGGCGGCAATTTCGACGACCGGGTAACGAAGCGGGATCCTCTCCTTACAATGACGGCAGCGGCCGCCGAGAAGGAGGTAGCTCACGAGGGGAATGTTGTCGTACCAGACGATCATCTTTTCGCAGCCTGGGCAAAACGATCGCGGACGAACCACGGAGAGATCGCGCGGAAGGCGGAAGATGCAGACGTTCAGAAAACTCCCGATCAGCAGGCCGGCAAGGACGGCAACAAGCACATCGATCATCGAAGAACCTCCGCGTAGACCGCGAGCGTTTTCTGAACCATGCGGTCAATCGTGAACTCCGCCTCGACGCGTTCGCGTCCGCGCTTTCCCATCTCCGTTGCGCGGGCAGGGTCGTTCAGCAGGCGGCAGATGCCCGCGGCGAAATCCTCGGGGCGATTTTGAACAAGAATCCCCGTGCGCTCATGCACGACGGCTTCGGGAAGGCCGCCGACATTGCTCGCGATCACAGGAACCGACGCCGACATTGCCGCGAGCGCCGCGGACCCGAGCCCTTCCATGCCGCTTGCGTATAAGAACATTTTCGCCTTTGAAAGATCGTCCCACAAATTGGTGGTAAAGCGTATCCCGACCTGAGCGATTCCTGCCGCGTTGCGGATCATTTCAAGGCTTTTCGACCCGAGGGCGACAATCTCATCTCCGCGCGAGGGCTCGGCGAGTGGAACGCCGTCGTACACGACGCGAATCTTTTCGCCGGCGATGCCGGCCTGCGCAAGTTGTCCCGCGACGTATTTCGAAACGGCGAGGAAGCGGTCTGCCCGGGCATACTTGAGCTTCGAAAGAAATCCATTGTTGACTGGAAACGCAACCCGCCGGGATACGACCAACCGGATTCCCGGCATCACCGCGGCCAGCGTGTGCGCGCGGGCATCGTGCGCATGCACCAAATCGACATCGCGGGTGATTCTGTTTGCAGCCAGCAGCGACAACGGCCGAACGTTGATTCCGCGCTTGCGCGCTTCATCGTAAAGCGGCGAGCCTTCGTCTGCCAGCAAGGCCGCCCCTTGCAGGCGCTCGACGAGATAAATCACCTGCCACTGTCCGCCGCGCATCTCGCGTCCGGTATCGATGTGCAGAGTTTTCATCCGCCGGAGCTAATCCCGTCCCGGACTCATGAATCGAGCCTTCGCATACTTTACAAAGTTGTAGACCGCAGCCATGTTTGCGATCGCGAGTCCTTCCACGCCGTCGAGAAAGCCGAGCTTCAGAACGTAGGTGCGAAAGAAGGTCCATGGGGGTTCCAGGATCAAGCGCCCCCAGGTAACTTTTTCGCCCTTTTCGAGGATCTGCTCGGCGGCGAGCGTCGTATAGCGGTCCATGGTCTTGAGGTGCTCGGAAAGCGAGTCGCAGGTGAAGTGCAGGAGATTGGCGTCCAGATGGCCGATGGGGCCATCGACCTTGACGGATTCATGGACGAACTCGCCCTCCCATTTCGCCTTCCGCCGGTCGTACAGGCGCACTTTGCGATCGGGGTACCAGCCCGAATGCCGGATCCAGCGCCCAAGATACTGCGCCATACGAGGCATTGTATAGGCGTCGAACTGCGGACCGTTCTTCTTGAGTTGCCATAGCTCCGCTTCCAGAGCTTCGCTGAGGGACTCATCGGCGTCGATGGAGAGAATCCAATCGTATGAGGCTTGCTCCGCCGCGAAGTTTTTCTGCTTCGCGTAGCCGGGCCAGGGGGTTTCCAGGACGCGCGCACCGAGATTCTGGGCGATCGCCACGGTGCGATCGTTTGAGCCGCTGTCGACCACAATGATTTCATCGGCGCATCGCAAGCTCTCAATGGCGCGCGGCAGATTGCGCTCTTCATTGAACGTAATGATCGTCGCCGAGATTTTCACTGTAATCTACAGTCCGTTGGTGCGAATCGGCGCCAAGGTGAAGCACAGCAAAAAAATGACCAGCGCGGCGAGCCCCAGCCATCGCCGGATGGGGCTGAGCGGATTAGGATCGACGATTGACGGATGCCGTAGCGCGACAAAAAACAACAGCACGGCCCAGAACAGCCACATATAACCGACCTTATAGTCGCTGGTGAAAAGCTGCACCGCGCCCAGGATTGCCAGAGCCGCGATGAACAGACGCGAGAGGATCCGTGTCCGTTCCCCGACGAAGGCGTACAGGATGTGCCCGCCGTCGAGCTGGCCGATCGGCAGAAGATTCAGCGCGGTGGCAAGTAGTCCAACCCAGGCGGCCCGCGCGACCGGGTGCAGATAGATATCGGCCGGCGGGACTCCCGGGAAAACGATCCATTCGAAAAGGCGCAGGAACGGAGGAGTCCCGAATACGACATCTCCACGCAGACCGATTCCTGGCACGACCTTGGATAGCGATACTCCCGCGATGAGAGGAAGTATCAGGGTCACAAATCCCGCGAGTGGTCCACCGATCCCTATGTCAAACAGGATCTTCTTCGAAAGGATAGCGGAGCGGATGCGGATGAACGCTCCGAAGGTCCCGATCAAGGTCGGCGCCGGGAGAAAAAACGGCAAGGTAGCGTCCACGCGATAGTAACGAGCTGTCAGGTAATGCCCCATCTCATGCGCCAACAGGATGGTGAGCAATGTGAGCGAGAACGGCAGACCGGCAAGCAAGATCGACGGATCATGCCACATCTGTTTATAGCCAGCCAGATCCGCGTCGAAATCGAACGGACGGCCTTGCTCGAAACTGTGGGCGAGGCCGGCTCCAACCACCGTGGTTGTCGTGAGAGTTAACAGTAACAACAGTGCGTGAAGCCAATAGCGCTGCCTGGGACGTGCGTGTTCTTCGGCGAACGTCTCAAATACGCTGGAGGACGCGGCCGTCGGGGGATAGCCGTTGCTGGACACAAACCTCTTATTGCAACGTCTGCAATTCTTTACCCGGCTTGAAGCGAACTGCTTTACCTGGAGGAATCGCAACTTCGGCGCCCGTCCGCGGATTACGGCCGATGCCGGTCTTGCGCGGCCGCACATTGAAGATGCCAAAACCGCGCAATTCGATACGCTCGCCGCGGCCGAGTGCGCGCTTCATGCTCTCGAAGACGGTTTCGACAGCCATCTCCGCCTTGGTCTTGGTGATGCCTGTCCGATTGACCACTTCGTTGATAATATCGAGTTTGATCAATGCCGCCTCCGCAAACCCCATGATAGGATTAGGGTTATTGCCTTGTCAAGCGCCGCCTTATTCCGCCGTGCCTGCGCACAGTTCGCCACTGGGGTCGCCGTGCTTACGACACGCGCGCCCGACGGGACTCCGCATGGCCTCACAATCAATTCATTCAGCTCGATTTCGCTCGATCCGCCGCTGGTGATGGTCTCGGTGGCGCACGATTGCACGGCGCTCGAACACTTCGGATCAAGCGGCCACTACGCAGTCAATATCTTGCGCGAAGATCACGTTCACTTATCGACGCGGTTTTCGGAACTGCCGGAGGGGCGGTTCACCGGAATCGCGTGGCGGAAAGGCGTGACCGGATCTCCGGTGCTTGAGGGAGTGCTGGCCGCGATCGAGTGCAGGACGATGCAGTCGGTGGATGTGGGGGATCATCGGGTACTGATCGGCGAGGTTGTAGAGGTCCAGGTATCGGAAGGACGCCCGTTGGTGTTTTTCGGGAGCGGCTACACAAGGCTGGGCAGTTAAGATTCGATGCTTCGGCCCGCGCCGCCATCAGGCGCCCGATTTTTTGCGGATCTCTATGTTCAGCCGTTTGATCTTCTGATTCAGCGTCGAGAGCGGGATCCGCAAAGCTTCCGCGGCCGCGGTCTGGCTCCAATCCGACGCCTCGAGCTGCTCGATGATTTTCCGTCGTTCGAAGTCCGCGACGACTTCGAACAGCGATGCGTCGGCGGCCAGCCGGCCGCTTTCATCGCGGCGGATCCTGAGGCCGCGCGCTTCGAGCAGATGCTCGGGCAAAACGTCGAGCGGAACGGCGGGCTGCGCGGCGAGCACGACGGCTCGCTCTACCACGTTTTCCAGCTCACGGACGTTGCCGGGCCATGCGTGGTCCATCAGGATCTGCATCGCATCAGGTTCGAATCGCAGGCGCGATTTTCCCGATTCGTCCAGGAATTTTTCGTTCTCCCGGCAATACTTGGTGAAGAAATGATCGACCAGGGCGGGAATGTCTTCCTTCCGCTCCCGCAGCGGCGGAAGCGCGAGGTTAATCACGTTCAGCCGGTAATATAAATCCTCGCGAAACCTTCCTTCTTCGACAAGGCGTTTCAAATCCGCGTTCGTGGCAGCGACGATCCGGACGTCGACTTTGATGGTTTCGGTTGAGCCAAGCGGCATGAATTCGCGTTCCTGGATTACGCGCAGCAGCTTGGTTTGCGTTTCGAGCGAAATCGTTCCGATCTCGTCGAAGAAAATCGTTCCGCGATTCGCGATTTCAAAATATCCTTTGCGCGACGCGACGGCTCCCGTGAACGCTCCCTTGACGTGGCCGAACAGCGCAGATTCGAGCAGATCCGGCGGCACGGAACCGGAATGCACGGGAACAAAGGAATGCTCGGCGCGGGCGGAATGCGCATGGATCGCGTTGGCGATCAGTTCTTTTCCGGTCCCTGTCTCGCCGGTGATGAGAATGGTCGCCCGCGATGCCGCGACCTGAGCCACCAGGTCGAGAATCTTCAGCATCCGTTCGCTCTTGCCGACGATATTGGGAAAGCTATAGCGCTGTTTGAGCGCGCGTTTCAGTTCGAGATTCTCGCGTTCCAGGCGGCGGCGCGCGATCATGCGGTCGATCTCGATCAGCAGCTTTTCGTTGTCCCACGGCTTCGGGAAATAGTCGTTTGCGCCGCGCTTCAGCGCATCGACGGCGACCTGTACCGATCCGTAGGCCGTGATCATGAAGATCGGCGTATCCTGATCGCGGACCCGGACCTCTTCGAGCACCTGCATGCCGCTCTTATCCGGCATCATTAAGTCGAGCAGAACCAGGTCGTAGGGCGAAGACTCGAGCAAACGCTGGCCTTCGGCGGCGTTTGGCGCGAGATCCACGTGATAGTTCTCGCCGGCGAGCAAAGCCTCGAGGGACTCGCGAATATCCGGTTCATCGTCGATCACGAGTATGCGGCCGCGCGTGGGCTGCTCAAGAATGACGTCGGGAGGAAGATCTGCGACGGTTGCCATTATCGGATCGACCTATCAGAACGCGCAACCGCGCCGGGGGGAGAGGAAATCGAAGCAGTCATCGTGGAAACCGAGGTTACAGACGCGCTCTCCGGTCTCGCCGTTTCGACCTTCTTGGCCTGTGCCGCGGCCTCCGGGAACGAGAGATGGAATCGCGTGCCCACTCCGACCTCGCTTTGCACGTCGATCTCGCCGCTGTGTTCACGGATGATTCCGTAACTCACCGAAAGACCCAGGCCGGTGCCTTTGCGAGCCGCCTTCGTTGTGAAAAACGGATCGAAGATACGGGAGAGATTCTCGGCCGCGATTCCGCCGCCCGAATCGGCGACAGTCACCCGCACGAAACCATCTTCGGCGCTGCTGCGGATGGCGAGCGTTCCGCCCGTTTCCATGGCATCGCGGGCGTTGATAAAGAGATTCAGAAATACCTGCTGCAACTTTCCTGGATTTCCTTTGATGCGCGGCGTCTCTTCAGCGAGCGCCGTCTCAACCTTGACCGACGCCTTGGCGAGCTGATGTTCGAGCAACGTCAGTGTCTCGCGGATAACTTTGTTTAAATCGACGGTGACGAATTCCGTTGGCGAAGTGCGCGAGAAATTCAGCAGCGAGTTGACGATCTCGCTGGCACGGAACGTTTGCCGCGCGATCTTTTCAAGCAGAGGAGCCTTCTGCGCGTCGCCCGAAATCTGTTTGGCCAGCATCTGCGCATACGTGGAAATGACCGCCAGAGGCGTGTTCACCTCATGCGCGACGCCGGCCGCGAGCAGTCCGATCGAGCTGAGCTTGTCCGCCTGCACAAGCCGGCGCTCCAATTCCGCGCGATCGGTGATGTCGTCGAAGATAATCAGCCGGCCGATGCGGTCTCCGTCGCGCGAAATCAGGGGCGCGACGGCGATATTCATGGTGACGTCACCGGACGCCGATCCGGGGCGCAGAACGAATTTGTAAATATTGTGGATTCCGGCTTCGCCTCGCACGTCCTCAAGCTGCTCGCACAGATCCGCCGGCAGCAGCTCGCGCAGCCTCCGCCCGATCGCGTTCTGGCGCGGGACGCCGGTCAATTTTTCGATTTGCGAATTCCAGCTCTCGACGCGATCTTCCAGGTCGGCGGCGAGAATTCCGACATTGATCGACTCGACGATATTCTCCGAAAATTCCTTCAGGCGCTCGTACTCCTCGACTTTCCGCGCCAGCGACCGGTACAACATCGCATTGTCGATCGCGATGCCGACGTAGCCTGAAAGCGTGACCAGCAACTCAACGTCATCGCTGGAGAGAAAATCTCCGCTATCGGTGCGGCTCACGCCCAGGTATGCGATCGTCCGCCCGCGCGCCGAGCACGGCAAATAGTACGTCAGCTCCAGCTCCGCAATCGAGCGCCGCACCGAGGGCGCCATTTCGTGCGACACCACGTCTACCGTGTGCCGGGTCCGCTCGAAAAACAGATAGGGCTTTGCCGGACTCGCGCTCAGGAAACTCAGATCGAGTCCGTAGGGAACATTCCCGGTTTGCCGGCCATGGCGGTTGCTCGCAAGTTCCAGGCGGAATTTCTCTTCGTTCTCATCCCACACGAAGAAGGCAACGTGCCGGATTCCCAGCGTCCGAATCAGCCGGTCGGCAACGGACTCCAGCATCTCGCCGAGATCGGTCGGCGAACCCAGTTCGCGCGCGAATTCGATCAGCGTGCGGCGATAGTCGTAGCGGTCTTTATAGAAGTAATACCGGTCGAGTTGCTCCTGAATCCAGTTCCGGATCGGCTGGAAGACAAACGCCGCGATCAGGATCAGGGCAACCATCGCGGTCGGGCTCAAATCCGCCGTGCGCGTCACGGAGAAGATCAGTCCGTAGAAGATCGCGAGCACAGCGAGCGTCGCCAGCGTGTAAACGTAGCCTTCCTGGAAGATGATATCGACGTCCATGAGGCGGTACCGGAGGATCGCATACGCCCAGGTCAGGGGGATCAGCGGCAGCGAGAGCACGGCGAGGTTCATCGCATGGTTCGGCGCCACGCCGAACAGATACGGGACGGCGTAAATCAATCCGAAAGGGAGAATTCCGATGAGCGCGCCGTTGCGCAACCACGTCAACTGCCGCCGCACGATTGGATCGTCGGCGTGGCGCAACTGGAACCACAGGACGCATCCTCCCGCTACGTACATCGCGCACAGGAACGTCAGCCACAGGCGATCGAGCAGCCAGCGAACCTCGAGCAACGGAGCATCCGTGCGCAGCGCTCCGACAATGAATCCGATATTCACGGCCAGCAGGGCGAGTCCCGGCAGGTAAACCAGCGCCACGGCGCCGCGCCGTTTAATCCACTTCTGCGGCTCGGGGAATACGCAGCAGAAGTGCAGGAATAGCGTGGGGGCAACAAATCCGGCGATCACGTTCCCGAAGTAAATGAACTTGTCGAAGCTATTGAGCTTGCCTGAGTAGTGGAACGCGGACATCACAAAGCTCGCCAGGCACAGCAGAAAGAAATGCAGCGCGCGTGGAGCGCTCCTGCGCCGGAAGTAAACGAAAAGACCGATCGCGAGATAAACCGCGCCTACCGCGTACTGGTAGAAAATCGTCGAGTCCCGCTCTGCTTCGCCGATGATGACCTTGACCGGAACCTCTTCCCGGCCGTGAAGCAGCGTGTACTCCGCCGTTCGCCAGGCACCCAGGCGCGCGAGCATCTCGGTCGCGTTGGTCGCCGTCTCGATTTTGACGCCCTCGATCGCGACGAGCGCGTCGCCTCTGTGGATACCGGCTTTTTCGCCGGGACTGCCGTTCGGAACATAAACCGCGACCACCTTCCCGTCGCGATCCAGCCACGTGACTCCGTCGTCAGGCAGGTGATAGCGGCTCTGCTGCTGGAAATTGATTCCAGCCGCGACCACGAGCGCTACGGTGAAAACCACCAGCAGCGCACTGACGAGTTGTTGCTTCAGTTCCTTCATGAAGCGCCCACGTGGGCGGGCGGAGACACCACCCCGACACTGTTACAGCAATTGGAAGGCCATCTGCGCCGAACTATTTTCCCCTGATAATACGGCACTTATGTCTGTCCGTCGCCACGAATCTCCCGTTTTTGGGAGATTTGGATTCTGAGATGTGTAGGATGGTCACGCTCCTTTGCGCCACCTTCAGCCGTCAGGGTATCATCGCCCCTATGCCGATTTTACGGTGGTTCCTGCTCGCCTGTGTGGTCGCGGGTGGCTTGGAAGCCGCGATTCCGGTCCGGGTGGTGGTGGTCACGATGTTCGAACGGGGGGCCGACACAGGCGACCAGCCGGGCGAGTTTCAATTCTGGGTCGAGCGCGAAAAGCTCGACCGCGTGATTCCGTTTCACCAGGGGAATCGCGATTTACGGATGAATGCGAAAGGAGTACTGGGCGTCGTCACCGGAGTGGGGACCGCGAAGGCCGCCGCCACCATCATGGCTCTTGGCATGGATCCGCGATTCGACCTCAGGAAAGCTTACTGGATTGTCGCCGGCATCGCAGGCGTCAATCCGGACGCTGCGTCCATCGGATCCGCCGCCTGGGCCGAGTGGGTGGTGGACGGCGATCTCGGACACGAAATCGATGCGCGCGAAATTCCGAAAGATTGGAAAACCGGATACGTCCCGCTGCGCAAATCGGTCCCTTACGAGCTCCCGAAAGGTCCCGACGAAGGCCAAGTCTATCATCTCAATCCCGAGCTCACCGACTGGGCTTATCGACTGACGAAGGACGTGGCGCTGCCGGATAACGATGCCATGCGAACCGAGCGCGAAAAATTCCCGCAAGCCAAAGCGCGGCGGCGGCCATTTGTCTTGAAGGGGGACACGATTTCCAGCTCCACCTTCTGGCATGGAAAGCTCCTGAATGAATGGGCCACGGATTGGGTCGCCTATTACACGGAAGGAAAGGGCTCCTACGTCACTACGGCGATGGAAGACACGGGGACACTTCAATCGCTAACGTTTCTCGCCAGGTCGGGCAGAGTGGACCTGAATCGCGTACTTGTTCTGCGTTCCGCAAGCGATTTCGATCAGCCGCCGCCGGGCGTCTCCGCGGCTGAAAGCCTCGCCGCGACGAAGGTCGGCAGTTACGTCGCATATCTCCCGGCGCTCGAAGCGGCATGGAGAGTCGGCAGTGTAGTTGTGAACGAAATCGCCGTTCACTGGGATCGCTACCGTACAAAATAAAACGCCGCGCGAAAAAGATAAATCGAATTCGCAGGTCTAATCGAGAAAGAGCGGTTCGGGATCTGTGAAGTTTCTTTGTTCTATCGCGATACTCGCCTCCGCTGTACTTGCGGGTGATATCGTCGCCAATCCCGGATTTGAAAGCCAGCGCCTTGCCGGATGGAACCCTGGCGATTGGAGCGTGTCCGACGACCCCCACAGCGGATTGGCTGTCCTTTGGGGCGATCGAACCGCATTTGGCCGGCCGGCGCAGGACAGCGACGATCCGGACTACGCATTCGTACCCATTTCGGGTACGTTGTCTTTCGCGAGCGGGCTTGCTGCGATCTCCACGCTCGCCTGCTTGAAGCGGCGGCGCTAGGCGCTTCGTTACGGAGAGAATTTTGAGGCTGCTCCACAGAATCCTTTCTTCCGCGGCGCTCGCCTCCACCGCATTGGCCGGGAATCTCGTCATCAATCCCGGATTCGAATCGGGGAATCTGAGCGGCTGGACATCGCGAATCTTCGTTGTCGTTCCCGCGCTCGGGGGCGCCGGACCGCATAGTGGAGGATTTCATGCCTCCAGCGCGTGCGCCGGAGCGTCCTGTAGCACGGACTTATCCACCGCTCTTATCCAGCAGCTCGCAACGACGAGCGAATTTTATACGCTCAGCTTCTGGTACGACCTGGGCGACACCGCGAACGGCGATCCCGGCCATGACGTCGCCGAACTCCGCGTTCTGTGGGGCTCGGCCACGGTTATGGAAGTGACAGCGGCTGAAAAGCCGGATGCGGGCTATGTTTTCTTCTCGGTCAGCGGATTAAAGGGCGATCCCGCCGGCACTCAGCTCAAATTTTTCGGGCGGAACGACGCGCACCTGATCGCGCTCGACGACGTCTGTGTCGCACCAGCCGGTGATTCCGCCTGTGGAGGCAATGCCGGTCCCCCGGAACCGGCATGGGCCTGGGTGCTTGGAGGCGCGATCATTGCCGCGGGCGGAATCGCCATGTGGAAACGATTCGAGCTTTTCAATCTGTTTGAGCGAAATCGTACCTGAAAGCGCGATTTTTCGGATTCACGCAGGCTTGGAAGGCGAGGGATCAGCAAATCAGGCCCGGTGTTACCGGCCCGAATTGGTGATCTTCACCAGCGGGGATTCCTGCTGCGCCGGCATGTTCGACTTGATCGTCTGCGGATGCCGCCAGAAATCGAAGTACGACACGTAGTGCACGCAGCTCACCGTGCAGTACGGCGCGCACCCCTTCTCAGTGAGGTATTCGCGCCGGATGTCTTCCTTCGTATACTGATCCAGCGGTTTCGCCGGATACCCCCTCTGCTGCGAGCAGTAATGGACCAGCCCGTCCTCGCAGACATACATATAGCGAGCTCCGGCGCGGCAGCGCCACCGGTTCGGCCGCCCCTGCGCGATCGCATCCTGGAAGAAGTTCAGCCGCGCGAAGTGGCGATTCTCCATCGCCTTCATCTGTTGATAGATCTTCCGCTCACGCTCGCCGAGGGGACGGAGCTGTCCGTCGCCATCGTGAATGATGCCGACCGTCGATGAGAATCCCAGTTCGAGCGCCCGCTTCCCCACCACCAGCGCGTCTTCGGGATTATGGATTCCGCCGCCCACCACCGAGTTGATATTCACATGAAACTCGGCGTGATCGGCGAGAATCTGTAGCTTCTTGTCGAGCACCTTGAGGCTCTTCTTCGATACGTCGTCCGGCATGACGTTATCGATCGAAATCTGCATATGCTCGAGCCCCGCGCGATTCAGGCGCTTTACGCGGTCCGCGGTCAGCAGATAGCCGTTCGTGATCATGCAGGCCAGCACGCCGCGTTTCCGCATGGCGCGAATGATGTCATCCAGGTCCGGATGCAGCAGCGGCTCGCCGCCTGAAAGAGTCAGGATACTCGTTCCAAGATCCGCCAACCGGTTGATTCGTCCGATCATCACGTCCGCCGGGATTGGCTTCGAGAAATCGTCGTACTCGTTACAGTACGTACACGACAGATTGCATCGCCGGATGGGAATGATGTGCGCCATGATCGGGTGGCTGGTCGACGCAGCCCCCTTGATGATCAGGCGCGCTTCCTTCGTGTTACGGGCAAAGGACTTCCACGCGCGGCGAATTCGTAGAGCCGTACTGGACATCAGGAACTTACCCTATTAAATCACAACGTTATCCCGTTTCCGAACCGCTGACGCCCAGCGGAAAAATTTCGGGCGCGAACGGAAGGAAAAAGCGAGCCGATGGCCACACTAGCCCTTGACTGCCGGTTAGACACGTCCGCGGATGAGAGCATTTCCCTCGTCTTTGCACTTATTCATGTGGGCCGAAGAATAGCGATTCCTCTGGTACTCCTCCTGCCCCAAGCCCGAGCCCAGAGCCAAGGCAGCGACCGCGGCAACGACCCGGCGATCCTCCAGATTCGACTCATCGAAGGCGAGGGCGCTGTTTACCACCTCGGGGCGCGTGCGACGCGTGGGGTTACGGTTCAGGTGACGGACGAGACGGGTAAACCCGTCGATGGTGCTCGTGTGAGCTTTCGCCTCCCCGAAAGCGGACCGGGCGGCGTCTTTTCGACCGGCGCCCGCACGGAAATCGCCACAACCCGGTCCGATGGACGGGCTGGTGTGTGGGGCATGCAGTGGAATCGTACGCCTGGCCCGTTCGAAATTCGGGTTACGGCGGAGAAAGGCCAGACTCGGGCCGGGATAATCTGCACGCAATATCTTACAGATTCGCCAGAAACCGCCTCGCAGACGGCCCGGATTGGTCCGGGCAGGAGTCACAAATGGCTGTGGATCGTAGCGGGCGTGGCGGGCGCGGCCGCCGCCGGAGTCGCGGCTACTGCTTCAAGGGATAAACCGCCGGGGACAGCTCCGGCGCAAGGCGTCACCATCGGAGCGCCGACCATCACATTGGGGCGCCCATGAGGCTGATTTTCTTCTTCGCGGTGTGCGCTTCGGCGCAGATGGAGCAGCCCAGGATCGGCACGATGCTCGACTCGTCATCCCTCGCGCGGCCAGTCTTCGGTGTCGCGGCGAGCGCCACGGCCGGCGGCGCGCTCGGCCGTTTTCTTTCAATCGCATGTTCGTCAGGCGCTTGCGCTGCGAAAACAGCCCATGAAATCGTGTCCTGGAGCGCCGCCGGACGCCAATCGATACCGGCACCCAAGGGGCCCGCAATCTTCGCCTTCGATCGCGACTCAATACTCGTCTACTCCAATCACAAGCTGATCCGGTGGCGAGGCGGCGCCGTCGAGCCCGTGCCATTGAACATCACGGGCGAAGTTCTCTCCATGCGCGGCCCGGATTTCGCGGTCCGCCGCGACGATGGCACCTGGATCGTACAGGACGGGGATATCGCGGTCGCGGCAATCCCGGAAGCAACCGGTCCCGTGATGCTCCTTGATGGCGCCGTTCTGTTCGCCGCAAACGACGAAACCGTACTTCGGCGTGCCGACGGGGACGTGCGCTTTCCAGTGCGCGCGAATGCGTTCATCGCAATGAGCGACGCCTATGTGGAGATCCGCTCCGGTTCCCTAAACTACGCATTGCGCATTGAACCGCGCCAGGAAAAACTGTTCGTGTTGCCGGAGGCGCAATGATCTCCCGGGCGTTTTTCGTTCCTCTACTGGCATCGCCGATCCTGCTTCATGCGCAACTGGCTCTCTTCACCTTCGACGGAACCATCGACACGCCGGTCGGCCAGAGCTACAACTTCGGCACCATCGGCGACGGCCAGGTAAAAGACGTCCGTTTCCACGTCAAGAACACTAACCTCACGCTGCCCGCGACCAACGTTGTCATCGGAACGCCTCAGGGCGCGGGGTTCACGCTCGCCGCGGTGAACGGATCCTTTGGCCAAAACACGATCACCGCCGGCGGAGAACTCGAGTTCACGATTCGCTTCACACCTCCGCCGAACCCCGCGTTGGGGACTTATAGCGCCAGCCTTCAAATCACGAGTAATAACCCCACTCTGAGCGTGATCCTGCTCGCGAGCCTGTCGCCGTCGGCCACCGTTATTGCCTTTCCGGGCTGTACGCCCTCATCGGACGGCGGCGTGACGTTTCCACCGGCCACGATCGGCACTGCCGGTCTCTGCAACTTTTCCATACAGAATCCGAATTCTCAGACGCTTACTGTCACACTCAGCCTGACCGGCGACGCGGCATTCCAGGCTTCGCGAGACATCTCCGGGCCGATCACGCTAAAGCCAAACGATGCATTCACATTTGCGATCCAGTTCACGCCGTCGTGCGGCACTGTTAACTACAACGCGACTCTCACCGTCAGCGGACGCCCCTATCCCCTGACCGCCACCGCTCTCACGCCGCCGCTTCCGAAACCTCTTCTGATTTTCGATACGACCAGGGTTGCGAGCGCCGAACAGCACACGATTTCGTTATCGCTTCCGTCGGCGGCCGTCTGCGGGGCAAACGGCAATCTGAATCTCGCATTCACGGGAGCGTCCAATGACCACGCCGATGACCTTTCTGTTTTCTTCCTCGCCGGTAGTACGCGAACGCTTCCATTTTCGGTGAAGGCCGGCGAAACGCAGATCTCGATCAACGGAGCCCCGTCTGCGGTCTTTCAGACCGGCACCACGGCCGGGACCATCACCTTCTCCCTGGCAGGCACTCAGATCGCGGGCGATGCGACCACAAGCCTGACCATAGCTCCGGCTGCGATCGCCATCGAAACCGCCAGCGCCTCAAACCAGCGTCTCGGCGAACTCGACGTCCAAATCGTTGGATTCGACAACACCTACACCGCTGGTTCGATGCTGTTCACGTTTTTCGACGCGGCGGGAAACACCATCGGCTCGCCGGTCCTCGCCGACTTTACCCCAGACTTTAAGGCGTTCTATTCCGGCGCCACCACCGGCAGCACGTTCCTGATGCGCGTCTCGTTCCCCGTGCAGGGCGACCGGAGCCAGGTCTCGAAAGTACAGGTCACTTTGGCGAACTCAGCCGGCAAGACACAGACAGGGAGTCTCACATTCCAGTAATTTGAAGGAATGAAGACGCCGGTCGCGCTCTCGATTGCCGGATCAGACCCCAGTGGCGGCGCAGGCATTCAAGCCGATCTCAAAACGTTCCATCGCTTCGGCGTCTACGGAGAAGCAGTCATCACGCTCATCACGGTTCAGAACACGCATGGCGTGCATCGCGTGAAGGTGCTTGATTCGGAACTTGTCCGCGAGCAGATCCAGGCCGTGCTCGAGGACATTCCTCCAAATGCGGCCAAAACCGGAGCCCTCGGTAACCGCGCTGTGATGCAGGCCGTCGCCCAGATCGATTTTCCGTGTCCGCTCGTCGTCGATCCCGTGGTCATGAGCACCAGCGGAGCCAGGCTCGGAGAATCGATCGATCTGCTGCTCCCGCGCGCGCTGCTCGTGACGCCGAATCTCGACGAAGCCTCCGCGCTCGCCGGATTCCCTGTGACCGACCTCGATTCGATGCACCGCGCCGCTGAAAAAATCTTTTCAATGGGCCCCAAAAACGTGCTGATCAAGGGCGGTCATCTTCAAGGCGACGCCACGGATCTTCTTTTCGATGGCGCTTTTCACAAATTCAGCGCGCCGCGGCACGAAACGCGCCACACGCATGGGACCGGCTGCACTTACTCCGCGGCCATCACGGCGGAGCTCGCGAAAGGCTCCGGCTTGATCGCCGCAATCCGCGCTGCCAAGAACTTCGTCTCCGCGGCGATCGCCAGCCATCCTACGCTCGGCCGGGGCGCCGGTCCACTCGATCATTTCGCCAAATCGTAGCCATGATTTGCCGCCAGCAGAAATTTGCCCTTCACAAAGAAATCCGATTGTGGATTCGCCGTCATCAGAGACTGAACCTCTTCCTGCGTCTCCGCCAGGATCACGGTGGCGAGGGGATCGGCCGAATCGAGCCCCCACTCGCGGAGCCGCTGAACGAACATGGGCCGGAGCTCACCGAGCCGCAGGAACGTTTTCGCCGAAACAGTGATCCCGAGATACTCGAAATCGAGCGGCAGCCGGGGCCGGCTCGCGATCTTCGAAATCCAGACATAGCGCACCTTGGCGAGTCCCAGATCGGCGGAATAAAATTGATCATCCGGCTCGACAATCACCAAATCATTCGGTCGATGAAGGTCGGCGTACGCCCTAAGTGCGGCATGGGAAGGATTTGCGGATTCGGCCCCGAATGGAATGCCGAACGGTTGCCGGGGCAGCGCAATCTTCGCGATGAGGATCGCCGCCGCAACCACCAAGGCTGTCCGGCCGTATTTTGCCGGAATCGCCATCGCTGAAAGAATCGCCAACGCAGGATAGACCGGCGCAAGATAACTCGCGTTGCGATACTGCCACGCGAATACGGCCACCACAACGACCGCGATCCAGGAAACGAGCAATCGCGGCCTGGTTTTCCAGGCCGCAACGATCGCTGCGATCAACAAAACGGGATCGAGGGCGAAAAGCCGTTTGGCGTAATATCCAGCCGGCGATTCGAGGGTGCTTTGCTCGGGAGCGCTCAATCCCCACGTGAGATGTTCGCTCAGCACATATTCGGCCCAAAACCATCTCGGATGAACGTAAAATTGCAACAAATGCCAGGGAGCCGCGACTGCCGCGGCAATCGCGCAAACTTGGACCAGTCGAACAAACGAAACTCCGGCGCCGATCAGAATCAGGACGGGGAAAACCCCCGTTACCGCCTTGGTCATGATCGCCGCGCCCGTCGCGACCCCGAAAATCCATCGCGACCCCGCCGAATCGAGCTGCCGGTCGCGGCTGACTACGAACAGGGCGAGCGTGATCGCAAACACCAGCAACGAGTCCATCAATCCCACCCTGCTCAACACGAAAAATAAATGGCTCGACATCAGCAGCACTGCTCCCACCAGGCCGGCCGTGATTGAAACAGGCTCAAGCCATGCAAAAACCAGAGCAATCGTCGCCGCGCCGGCGACGATGGAAGGGATACGCAGCGCCCATGCGCTCCTCCCCACGATTTTCACGCACGCCGCCGATAGCCAATAGAGCAGCGGAGGTTTATAAAGCGCGTATCGCCCGAGGAATTTAGGCGTAAGCCAAGCCCCGCCGCGAGCCATTTCGAACGACGTTGAACCATACACGGCCTCGTCCTGCGCCTGGATATGACCCACCGGATCCACGTACGCGGTTGCGATCCCTGGACGCCCCGCGCCCCAGCCCAGGATGATGAGGCCGGCCAAAAATACGGCTGCCGTGTGCCGCATTCGTGAGATTGTCGCACAGCTCGGCCCACTAACTACATAGGTTGATCCATACGATCCCAGTGTGGCTGCGCGGGCTGGACGCGGCAATCGTGTCGCTGCTCACCCCGCTTGCGCTGGCTCTTGTCATCAGCGGGCTCGACGATCTGATGATCGACATCGCCTGGGCCGCGCTCTCGATTCATGGAAAACTCAGGCCGGCAGGGAAAATCTGCCCGCCGGAAAGCAGACAACTCGACTCCGCTCCGCGGCTCTCCATCGCGATCATGGTCCCGTTGTGGCAGGAGCATGACGTGATCGCGCGCATGCTCAAACACAACGTCGCCGCCATCCGGTACGGCGAATACCACATCTTCGCCGGGGCCTATCCGAACGACGACCGCACGCAGGACGCCGTCCGCGAGGTTTCCGATCGATTCGCGAACGTGCACCTCACGCTGTGTCCGCACGATGGCCCCACATCGAAAGCGGATTGTCTCAATTGGATTTTTCAGAACATCGCACTCTATGAAGAACAATCGGGAAACAGGTTTGACGTGATCGTGGTGCACGACGCCGAGGACCTGATCCATCCCGATGAGCTGCGTTGGATCAACTTTTACGCCGCACGATACGACTTCATCCAGACGCCCGTGCTCGCGCTCGCCACTCCGATCTGGGCGCTCACCCACGGAATTTATTGCGACGAATTCGCCGAATATCATACTCGCGACATGCCGATGCGCCCCGCGCTGGGCGGGTTCCTGCCGAGTGCGGGAGTCGGAACGGCCTACCGCCGCGAAGCGCTCAAAAAGCTTGCCGATGCGCGCTCGAATCGGATTTTCGAACCCGACGCTCTTACCGAAGACTACGAGAACGGACTCAAGTTATTCCGCTTGGGGTGCTCGCAAGCCTTCGCGCCGACTCTTGGCGCAGGCGGACCCGGATTCATGGCAACGCGCGAATTTTTTCCACAAAACTGGACCGCCGCGCTGCGCCAGAGAACGCGATGGGTGATGGGGATCGCGCTGCAAAGCTGGGAGCGTTTCGGGTGGGGGCGGAACGCCGCCGAAACATATTGGCTCTGGCGGGACCGCAAAGGCCTCATCGCGAGCCCGCTCGGTCTTCTCGCGAATCTGGCGTTCGCCTATGGAATCGCGACACGAATCTGGACGCGCGCCACTCCTCTTGCTTCGCACATCGTGATCATGACGGCGGCAATGGCCGCTGTGCGGATCGGTGTTCGGATGGGGTGCACGGCTCGCGTCTATGGAAGCCTCTTTGCGCTCGGCGTTCCCATCAGAGCGGTCTATGCGAACGTTCTGAACGCGAGCGCGGCCGTGAGAGCGATTTTTCGCTATAGCCTCGCAAGAGCGCGCCGCAGGCCGCTCGTGTGGCTGAAGACGCATCATTCATTTCCTTCGCGCGCCGCGCTTCTCGATCACAAACGGAAACTGGGCGAGATTCTGGTCGGCTCAGGGGAGGTGGAGGAAAGCTCCATGGAAGCCGCGCTTGCGAGCCAGCCGCCGGAGATGCGGATCGGCGAATATCTTATGATGCTGAAACTGATCGACGAAGCGACTCTTTATAAGGCGCTGAGTCTCCAGCAAGGCCTTCCGCTGAGCGAGCCGCTTCCCGACGACGTGGCTCCCGAAGCGGTCCATGCCATTCCCGAACATGCCGTGCGGGAATGGCGAGTTCTGCCGTTCCGGATCGAAGAAAGAAGCATGTTCCTGGCGACGCCGGAAGTGCCGTCGGAAAAGATGAGCCGGGCGCTGCGCGAGTTTACGGCTCTTGAAATGAAATTCCATCTCGTCACGCCCGAAAAATTCGAGAAATTGCAGGCTCTGCTCTGAATATCAATGACGCCGCTTCAGCCACCCGTACACCGAAATGACGCTTCCGACCACGCAAAACGCGATAAAAACCCACATTGTGTACAAAAACGGCGTCGAACGCGCGATTCTTAAAATCCCTCCGCCGAACTCGATCGCGGCCAGTCCGACGAGGGAAAACCGGAGGGCGCGGGTAAAGAATGCAATCAGTAAGAGCTTCGCCCGCGGATACTCGAATGCGCTCGCCGCGGCGATGACCGCGGTGAAGGGAAACGGCGGCGGCGCGATACAGGCCAGCGCGACCGCGAATCCCGCCCGCTGATCGATCTTCGATTTCAGCATTTCGAAACGTTTCGGATTCAGCTTTTTCTTGAGCCCTTCTTCGCCTCCTTTGCGGCAAACAATATCGAGCAGGAGGACTCCGATCGTAGATCCAAGAGCTGCCATCGGCACGTAAGTTGCAAAAAGCCTGTGGTCTCGCGCCAGCGAAATGACCAAAAGCAGATCGTTGCCAAACGGGAGAAAAAGAAAGGAGGAATCGGCAATTCCCAAAAGAAGCGGACCAAGCGCTCCCAGATGTAAAAATATCCCTAGGAAGCGCCGCATCTTCGCTCCTGTTGCATTTCGGCGGCCACAAGGATCTAGTCACTTGTGAGAAAACCCACCTACGAACCGATCGAGGACCACGGTGTCATCGGCAATATGCGGACGGTCGCCCTGGTTTCACGAACCGGCTGCATCGACTGGTTTTGCTACCCGAACTTCGATTCGCCCAGCGTCTTCGGCTCTATTCTGGACGCCGGAAAGGGCGGGCATTTCAGGATCTATCCGCTCGTTTCAGAGAACACGCACAAGCAGATTTATTGGCCGGATACGAATGTCTTGGTGACGCGATTCCTCGCGCGTGAGGGCGTCGGGGAGATCGTCGACTATATGCCCGTGGTGGCGCGGCGCGGCAGAGGATGCGACGGAATCATTCGCCGTGTCAAGGCGGTTCGGGGGGAAATGCCCTTTCGGCTCGAATGTCATCCCGCGTTTAACTACGCCCGCGATGCGCACGATCTGGAGCTCACCGAGGGCTCTGCGAACTTCCGTTCGCCAAACTTGAGCCTGCGCCTGAGATCGAAAGTTCCGTTGAAGCGGCAGGGTACGGGCGTCATCGCCGATTTCAAATTGAAAGCGGGCGAAAGCACTACGTTCGAAATCTGCGGCATGGTGGATGGGCAATCCGCGATCGCCGAGCCCGAAAGCGACGAAATGTTTCGTCTCACCGTCGATTATTGGCGGCGATGGCTTTCGCAGTGTACCTATCACGGCCGGTGGCGGGAAATGGTGTATAGATCCGCGCTGCTGCTCAAGCTGCTTACATATGAGCCGACCGGCGCAATCGTCGCGGCCCCCACCTGTAGTCTTCCGGAAGCGATTGGAGGCGGCCGCAACTGGGATTACCGGTACACCTGGATCCGCGATGCCGCATTCACTTTGTACGGACTGCTGCGCGTTGGCTTCACCACGGAGGCGGCGCAGTTCATGGAATTCCTGGACGCGCGTTGCCATGAGATGAAGCCCGACGGCACCTTGCAGGTCATGTACGGAATCGACGGCCGCCACGTGCTGACGGAAAAAACGCTTGATCATCTGGATGGTTACAAAGGCTCCCGCCCGGTAAGAATCGGAAACGGCGCGTATCGCCAGCTCCAGCTCGATATTTACGGCGAAATGATGGATTCGATCTATCTGTTCAATAAATATGGCACGCCGATTTCCTACGATCTGTGGACGTACCTGCGGCGTCTGACCAACTGGCTGTGCGATCATTGGCGGCTTAAAGACGAAGCGATCTGGGAGGTCCGCGGAGGCCGGCGTCAGTTTGTGTATTCCAAGCTAATGTGCTGGGTCGCGGTGGATCGCGCGCTCCGGTTGGCCGAAAAGCGGTCGTTTCCCGCGGATCGCCGGCAATGGCTTCGGACCCGCGATGAGATTTATCAGACTTTGATGACGAAAGGGTGGAGCGCGAAACGCAATTCGTTCGTCCAGTCCTTCGGTTCGGACGCCCTGGACGCCTCGACGCTGATGATGCCCCTGGTGTTCTTCGTTTCGCCCACGGATCCGCGGATGCTGAGTACAATCGCCGCAATCAATCGTCCCCCATCCGAGGGGGGCCTGGTTTCCGATGGTCTCGTATTCCGCTACGATCTGAAAGAATCTCCTGACGGGCTGGTCGGTGTCGAGAGCACGTTCAACATCTGCACATTCTGGCTGGTGGAGGCTCTGACGCGCGCGGGGCGGACGGATCCCGGGCGTCTCGACGATGCGCGGCTGCTGTTTGAGCAGATGCTCGGGTACGCGAATCATTTAGGTTTGTACGCGGAGCAGACGGGACTGCAAGGGCAGGCCGTCGGGAACTTTCCGCAGGCTTTCACGCACCTGGCGCTGATCAGCGCGGCGTTCAACCTGGATCGAACGCTCGGGGAAAGAAGGTGAGCGTCGTCGATCGCGCTCCATCACGGCCGCGCCTTAAGGCGGCGCGATCTTAAGTCGAGGGCGCGACCACAATGGCGCGCGTTGGTCCGGCCCAGAACCTACAACAAACTGTATAGCAATATCCCCAACACGAGGATTGTGATGCCAACGTAAATCCAATCTTTTTCCAGCCAAAATGCCATAACCGACATTGCGACGCGCGCGACAGGCGTTGCAATCAGCACCAGCAATCCGAGTTGAATCACGGCTGACCAGTCTCCTTCCAACGCTCCGGTGGCGATGAGCCTGGCGCTTTTATATTGCATCGGCTCGCCGTGGAATTCGTGATATCCGGGAACTTCGCGGCCGTGATGAAGGAGCAGTCCTACCCCGCCGGCGAGCACGATTGCCGCCGCGGCGAGCACACCGGCGCGCAGCAGGGTGGCGATCCAGATTTCAAATCGTTCGTCGGTCATTTCGCCACTCCGTTGTAGATCATCTCGATCGCCATCACTGCGACCACTCCCGCAAAGGTCCATCGCAGCACCTTTGTTGCGGCTCCCATCAGGACGCGAGCACCAATCAACGATCCCGCCAATACGCCGAGCATTACGGGCATCGCGAGCGCGGGATCGATATAGCCGCGCTTCAGATAAACTCCGGCGCTGGCGGCGGCCGTCACCCCGATCATGAAATTACTGGTCGTGGTGGAGACTTTGAAGGGAATCCGCATCACCTGATCCATGGCGATGACCTTGAGAGCTCCCGATCCGATGCCAAGCAGCCCGGAAAGTGTCCCCGCCCCGAACATCAACCCGAATCCTTCCTTGACACGGTCCGCGCGATACTCCTTGGGCCCGCTTTCGGAAGGATAACTACCATGCAGTTTTAATCGCTCAGCGGCGGGATCGGCGGACCTCGTTCCCATAGAGGTTTGGTGCTGCCGCATGGATTGCCAGGCGGCGTGCAGTAAGGTGAGGCCGAAGATCACGGAAAGAGCCGAGGTGGGAATCCGCGAGGCAAGGAAAGCTCCGAAAAGAGCCCCGAGGGTTGTCGCTACTTCGAGGAACATACCGATCCGGATATTGGAAAATCCTTCGCGTACAAAGGCTGCGGCCGCGCCCGACGACGTGGCGATCACGGAAACCAGGCTTGCGCCGATCGCATAACGGAGATCGACGCCGAGCAGCAATGTAAGCGCGGGCGTTACGATAACTCCGCCGCCCAGACCGGTCAGGGAACCCAGGAATCCGGCAAGTACCGCGATCACAAAAACGATGGGCGTTGTTTCGAGGAGAGTCACTTTAGGAAAAAGGCTGACACTTCTACGGGCATTCCCCAGTCTAACGGGCATGGCGACTGCGACCGTCGCGGCCATTGTACTCTGTTCCGAATCAGAGACACATGTGCGTCGCGCGGCGCTTGCGGCGCTCGCATCGTTGTGTCGTCCTGTTGTGATCGCGGCTCATTGCGACCACGCGCGTAACGAACTGAGGGGCCTCCCCGTGGAGATAGTAGTTGGTTCGGTCGCCCCTGCGTTGGAAGCGGCATTGAAAAGCGCGCCTCATCTCGATGCCGTTGTTTTGCTCCGCTGTGAACAGACATTCGTCACCGCTGGCTCGATCCGGCGCCTGCTGGCGGCGTTTCAACACGGCCGCGTACCGATCGCAGCCGCGGCTTCGGGGAAATCGGTCGGGTTGCCCGCTATTTTCGCCAAGTCTCTCTTCGCAAAACTCATCGGGTTGCGTGCGGACGAAGATCCCGGGCCGGTGGTGCGCGAAAATCCGGATCAAGTGATCCCGGTTCAGATGCCGGAAGCTGCGTCTGAAGGTAAAGTTTCCCGCGAATACGCCGAATTAAAATAGCCCGGACCGCCTTTTAGGGATTGACTTCGTAATCTTATCGTTATAAATTGTTGCCAAATATCTGCTCGCAGGGATATTGGGAAGTTGACCGCCTTAGCTGCGAAGGTTGGGGAGAGCAGTGAATTTTCACGCAATTACGCGTGGGATTTTCGTTCATCGGGCGTCTGCCCAGGGGAAAGCTTCATGCCAAATCGACAACTATACCTATTCGTGTTTCTATTCGCATTTGTGCCCATGCTTTTCGGGCAAAGTTCGGTTTCCGGCGACATCGCCGGAACCATAACCGATCCGAGCGGCGCGGTGGTTCCGTCCGCAAAGGTTGCTTTGAAGAGCGTCGATACCGGCGCAACGCAGAGCACTGCCGCGAATCAGAACGGCCAATATCGCTTTTCGCTGTTAAAACCGGGCCGATATTCGGTTTCTGTGAATCAAAGCGGTTTTCAGGCCGCGGAACGGATTGTGGAGGTGAACGTCGGCCAGGTTTCGACCGTGGATTTCGGTCTCGCTGTGAGCACGTCGACCCAAACGGTCGAAGTGACCGAGGCCGCCGCGCTGCTCAATCCCGAGGCCAGCACCAGCGTGGCATTTACGCCTCGCGAAGTGGAGCTTTTGCCGAGCGCGGGCGGCGATATCACAAACATCGCTTTCACGGCTCCGGGAGTGGTGGTGGCACTGAATAATTCGTACGGGAACTTCAGCGTCAACGGACTACCCGCGACCTCCAACCTGTTCACGATTAACGGCGAATCGTATATGGATCCGTACTTCAACATCTCCAATTCGGGAGCGACAAATCTGTCCCTGGGCCAGAACGAATTGCAGGAGGCGACCATTATTACGAATCCGTATTCGGCCGGTTTCGGCACTTTTTCGGGCGCGCAGGTCAATTATGTGACAAAATCCGGCACCAACTCGTATCACGGCGACGCGAAGTATTGGTGGAATGGCCGCTACATGAACGCGAACGACTGGTTCAACAATTTCTACGGGGTAGACCGGCCGTTTTCGAACGCGAATCAGTGGGCAACTTCGTTCGGCGGCCCGATCATCCGGAACAAGACATTCTTCTTCATCGATCATGAAGGGCTGCGGTTCGTGCTGCCGAATGTGGATCAGGTGATCATTCCGACGCAGGCGTTCGCGAACGCAGTGATCGCGAATGTGCAGAACGTGCAACCGAGCGAGGTGGCATCCTACAAGCAAATGCTGAGCCTGTGGCAGAACGCGCCGGGAGCAGCGAATGCGGTGCCGCTTGCGAGCAGCAGCGCGTGCAAGGCGATCGTGCTTCCTGGATTCAACGGGGCGTCACAGCCTTGCGCCGCGACATACCAGGCGACGCCCACCGCGCTCGCTTCGGAGTGGATTCTTACCGCCAAGGTCGATCAGAACATCAGTGACAAGGATCACGCGTCGTTCCGCTGGCGGGGCGATCACGGCACGCAGCCGACGATCATCGATGCGATCAGTCCGGCGTTTGACGCGATTTCCGCACAGCCCCAGTGGGACACGCAATTTTCTGAGACGCACATCTTCGGTCCGCGCTCGACGAATCAGTTCCTGGCCTCGCTTAGCCATTATGTGGCGCAGTTCCAGCAGGATTATAAGGCTGCATCGAGCACTTTCCCGGTCGGGATCATCACTTCAGGCGCGGTGCCATTCACAGGCTTCAATGACATCTATGAATTTCCGCAGGGGCGCAACGTCACGCAGTATCAATTCATCGACGACGTAAACTTCATTCGCGGCAATCACACTTTCAAGTTCGGCGCAAATTTCCGGCGCTACGACATCAGCGATCACACCTTCTTCTTTAGCTCGCCGGCGGTCTACTTCGGCTATACGACCGATGGATTGCAGAACTTCGCGAACGGGAAGGCGTATCAATATCGGCAGTCGCTCAACCTGGCGAACGACGTGCCGGTCGCGATGTGGGGTCTGGGAGCCTATTTCAATGACGACTGGCGGATCGCGTCGCGCTTCAAACTGACGCTCGGGCTGCGAATCGAGCGGAATTCGAATCCGGTCTGCCAGTTTAACTGCTTCGCGAACTTCAAAAGCGATTGGTCGAAGCTTGCGAGCGCGACCAGCGCGAATCCGGGTTCGGTTCCCTACAGCTCGGATATAGTCGCGGGACAGCGCCAGGCATTTCCGGGCGTGGATGCGATCAACTGGTCGCCACGCGTCGGATTCAGTTGGTCATCAAAAGATAGCAAGACCGTCGTGAGCGGCGGCTTTGGGTTATTCTACGATCCGCTGGCGGCGGGAGTCATTGATGACTTCCTGGGCAATCCGCCCGTTTCGGTGCCGATTCGCGTGAGACCGGCAAACGGAATTGCGCCGTTTGATCCGGGTCCGACTGGAGGACCGGCGGTATGGCGCAATTCGGCGAATGCATTCAGCCTTGACCAGACATTTACGCAGCTTTCGAATAAACTGGCGGCGCTGGGGTCTGTTTTCGCCGCGCCTTCGTTCACCTCGGTTTCGGGCACGATGCACGCGCCGCGCGTCGAGGAGTGGAATGTCCAGATTCAGCGTGAACTGGTCTCGAACTTCGCGCTGACTCTGAATTATGCGGGAAACCACGCAGGACGTCTGCCATACGGAAATTCGTGGGTGAACGCTTACGACGTTTACGGGATTTATCCCGGTGTGAGCGGCGTTCCGGCCAATGTGCCGGTCCCGAATTACGGAACGGTCACGCAGATCCAAAGCGGCGCAATATCGAATTACGACGGACTCGGCGTATCGCTGCACAAGCGTATGTCGCACGGACTTCAGGCGCATGTGAACTACACGTGGTCACACGCGTTGGATGAGGTGTCAAACGGAGGCTTATTCGCGTTTAACGATACCTCCCTGCTGGGACAGCTCAATCCGTCGGGCCTGCGCGCCAGCAACTACGGGAACGCAGATTACGATATTCGCCACAACTTCAGCATCGATCTCGTTTATACTCCGCAGTTCCATACGGGCAACCGGGTGGTGGATCACCTCGTCGGAGACTGGCAGTTCGCAACCAAAGTGTTCTGGCGATCGGGTGTGCCGTTCTCGGTGCTCGATGCGAACACGGCGCTGGGCAATTATGCGAGCTCGCTGCTGGCGATTCCCATCGCGGGCCGGGCCGGGCAGTCAAGCTGCGGATCGGGCGCGGCAGTCACGCCGTGCCTCAACGCGAATGCGTTCGTGAACGGCGCAACGCTCGACACTTATCCGGGATTGTCGCCGCAGACGCGGAATCAGTATCGGGGTCCGCATTTCTTCGATGCGGACATGAGCCTTTACCGGGAGTTCAAATTCAGGGAGCGTGCGACTTTCTCGGTTGGGCTAACCGCGTTTAATGCGTTCAATCATCCGAACTTTGCGATTCCGGATCATACGATGGGCGACGATCAGTTCGGCCTCATTACGAGTATGGCGACGACTCCAACGAGTCCTTATGGAAACTTCCTGGGATTCGATTCATCGCCGCGAGTGGCGCAGTTGACGGCCAAAGTTCGTTTCTGATGACGGTTCGTTTCTGATGACGGTTCGTTTCTGATGACGGTTCGTTTCTGATACCGCGAGGTTAGAGGACGGCGCGGGCTGATGGCGGCTCGCGCCGTTCTTGTGTGTAAGGCGTTGCCGGCCCTTCCGCCAATCGCCGGCGCTCGCGGCGCCGCGCCGGGCGCACGATATACTGGCTGCTACAAACCTTTCGCGAATGAAATTTGTTTCTCAAGCTCCATGCCGGGTCGATCTTGCCGGATCCACGCTCGACATCTGGCCTCTCTATCTTTTTCATGAAGGCGCGGTGACCGTAAATTTCGCGGTGGACCGGTACACCTACGCATTGCTCGAACCGCGGACTGGGTCGCGAATAACGATTCGCTCGACTGACCTGAAGCGGGAGTGCTCGTACGGCTCGCTCGCCGATCTGCTGAGGGAAAAACGTCATCCATTGCCGCTTCCGTGCGAGATCATCCGGTTCTTTCGCCCGGCGGAAGGATTTCACCTGGAGACGGGATCCGAAGCGCCGGCCGGGGCTGGCATTTCGGGATCATCCGCGCTGTTTATTGCGGCGACCAGCGCTTTCAACCGCTGGCTGGGGACGGGATATTCGATCGAAAAACTTCGCGAGATCTCGCAGAACATCGAAGCTCGCGTGATTCGAGTGCCGACCGGATGCCAGGATTACTATCCTGCAATGTATGGCGGCGTCAGCGCGATCGAACTTGGGTGCGCCGGGATTCGTCACAGCTCAATTAAGGTCGATAGCCGGGATCTGGAGCGCCGCGTCGTGCTCGCGTATACGGGTGCGCCGAGAAATTCCGGTATCAACAATTGGGAAGTGACGAAGGCGCACGTCGATGGCAACCGGGCAATCCACCGGAATTTTGCCGCGATCACTTCGATCGCGATTGCGATGCGCAACGCGGTCGAACGCGCAGATTGGGACGAGGCGGCGCGGCTCCTTCGTCATGAATGGAATCACCGGCGCAGAAATGCTCCCGGTATTTCGACGCCGCTGGTCGACCGGCTGGTCGCTGCAACGCGCCGCGCCGGGGCCGCCGCCGCGAAGGTCTGCGGAGCGGGCGGCGGTGGCTGTGTTCTGTTTCTGATCGACCCCGAAGCTCGCGCGCGCGTGGAAGCCGTGATCGAGGCCGAAGGCGCCCGCGTCCTGCCGATTCGCGTAGCCCGCCGCGGCGTTCGCGTGCGGGTCCCTCATGTCCGCGAAACGAATGGTGCAATGGCTCGTGCTGCATCATGACGCCCGCACCGGCTCCAGACAGGCTCGGAATAATTCTCCGCGTCGGCTTGTTTGTCGTCATTGGATGGATGGGGGTCGTGATCTTCGCCTGGGTGATGTACCCGTTAGCAGGCTTATTCGTGACCTCAGCGCTTTCGACATTTGCGGCGGCCGCGGTCGCGAATGCGGTTACGGTGCGGATTTATGAGCGCGGCCGTCTCTCCGATTTGGGCCTGGGATGGAGTACGATGTCGCTACGGCAGTTCGCTACGGGAATGGCGCTAGCGGCGGCAGCGGCGCTGGTGATTCTCGCGCTGCCTGTTGCGGCGGGATTCGCCAGGTTCGAGCCAGTGCCCGGAGTCGAGCATCCCTGGTCCAGCTTTCTTTTCGTCAGCCTCGTGCTCCTGTTCGGAGCCGTCGGCGAAGAAATGATGTTCCACGGATACGCGTTCCAGTTGCTGATTCGGGTGCTGGGCGCCTTTGCCACGATTCTGCCTGCGAGCATACTGTTCGGGCTGGCGCATGCAGGCAATCAGAATGCGACGTGGCTTGGAATCATCAATACGGTACTTTGGGGCATCCTGCTCGGGTACGCCTATGTTCGGACGCAGGCATTGTGGCTCCCGATCGGGATGCACTTCGGATGGAACGTGACGCTACCACTTTTCGGCGTCAATTTGAGCGGGTTTACAATGGGTGTTACCGGGTACGGCCTGCGCTGGCGTACGGGCGATCTATGGAGCGGCGGCGGTTACGGACCGGAGGGCAGCCTCCTGACCACGCTAATTGTCGTAGCTCTGTTCTTCGCGGTGCAGCGTCTAATCCCTGAGCGTGTGAGTGAGGTGTTCGATGGCTGAGATTTCCCCACGGGTCCTCCTGGCGTTTTTGGCCGTGGCCTCGATGAACGCCGACCAGAAGAAACTTACGCTTGATCAGCGCGTCGAGATTCTGCGGGGGCTCTCCTCCGAATATGCCACAGTGAAGGTGCCGCTGCCGAAATCCAGAAAACCATTGGACGTTCGAACCGATGGGTCGTACGACAAGGACCAATGGAACGCGGCCATGAAGGAATCAGGTCCGGCCGGGCGCGTTGGGGACCTGGTTCAGATCACGCACGTCGATATCGAGCGCGATTCGATCATTCTTCAAATCAACGGCGGGACTCGGGCCAAGGGTTCCTGGAAAGATCACGTCCAGATCGGCATCGGCGGGATGGGGACGACCAACAACGGGCAGCAGGCGCCGACCAATGCTCCTGGCGGGACTACCGTAGCGCTGCGATTCGGAGAACCGATCGGCGAAATGACGTCGGCGGATGTGAAGAAGATGCTTCAGCCCGTGCTCGAGTTCGAAAAGCAAAGCGTAACGGAACAGCATATCGACAATCTGACGCCTGAGGTGAAGGCGGCGGTCGAGAATAAGAAAGTGATCGAGGGGATGACGCGCGATGAAGTCATCATGGCGGTGGGAAAGCCTGTCAGGAAGTCACGCGAGGCGAAGGACGGCGTTGATTACGAGGATTGGATCTACGGTCAGCCCCCGGGAAGAGTGATGTTCGTGACTTTTTCGGGGGCGAAAGTGGTGAAGGTTAAAGAGACTTATGCCGGTTTGGGCGGCACAATCGCCGAGACTCCTAAACCACAGTAGCTCCCCATTGCAGGGGAACTTCTCGCGACACAGGCTGCGAAAAAGTTACTGCTTGTCCGAATCTGGCGTTTGCCCGTCTTTCGGAGCATCCGGGAGAATGAAGGTCGTCTCTCCCGGGCGCAGCATCTTGAGCTGCTTGCGGATTTCCATATCCTGCTCGCTCTGGCTGTCTTTCAAGCGGCGGATATGGTCGCGGCGCCGCTCATTTTCCCGAGCCATCTCTGCATTCTGTTCCTGAAGCTGCCGGATCATCCGGCGTTTTTCGAGCAGCGCCTCGATCCCTTGCGGGCCGCGGAGGGCGATCCATCCGTAACCGGCGAGCAGACCGACGGCAACCAGATAGCCGCCTCGTCTAAGGTTGCGCTGAAGAGAAGCGTCCAATGTACCTTTATAGAACGGATCGAGAAAAAATACTAGTCGTGCGTGCTATATTTTTGTTACGGTTCGTATGCGGGAAGCCACGCACGAAGAAGAGGAGCCCCGGCGGAAAGTTTCCTGTCCGAAATGCGGTTCGAGCGATGTCCGGCGCTCGAAGAGCGAGGGATTTTTGTCCGGGTTGGCGCGCATGTTCGGCCGCTGGCCCTTCCGCTGCCGCAGTTGCCGTGTGCGATTCTATCGCCATGCCGAGCCGCCGGACGATCTGCATTTTCACTAAATCATGAAAATTACGCGAAGGGCGATCGCTGGAATCCTTGCTGGAGCCGCGGCAGTTCCGGCCGCTGTCGAGCTTCGAGCTGAGCCTCCATCGGAGGCGCCGGAGCCGCAGGATGATCTGAAAGAAGCGGTGCGCGAGCGTTTCGAAAAAAACGCCCAGGCGATGGCCGCCACAAAAATCCCCATCGCCACCGAGCCGCCGTTTCACTTCAGGCCGTGACTTATGGCGGCCGTCTCAGAGGACGTTTTTTTCGCAAGTATCACGGAGCTTACCAATCGGCTCCGCGCAAAGGAATTTTCCGCCGTAGAACTGACGCGGGCGTTTTCCGAGCGCCTGGAGCGCCTCGGTCCACGCTATAACGCCCTCGCGCTGTCACTGGCCGAACGGGCTCATCGCAAAGCTCGCGACGCCGACGACGAATTGAAGCGGGGCCGCTATCGTCCGCTGCAAGGGATCCCGTATGCAGTGAAGGATCTGTTCGCCATCAAGAACCATCCGACCACCTGGGGAGCGAAGCCTTATGCGGGTCAGGTTTTCGACGAGGATGCGCAGGTGGTCCGGAAGCTCGACAAAGCCGGTGGCATCGCGATCGGGAAACTGGCGATGATTGCTCTCGCCGGCGGTGGTTACAAGTCCGCGGCGGCATCGTTGACGGGCCCGTGCATGAATCCTTGGGATCGGACGCGCTGGGCCGGAGGATCGTCGAGCGGATCGGGCGCGGCCACGGCTTTGGGACTCGCGACCTTCACGCTGGGCACCGAGACAAACGGGTCGATCGTCACCCCGAGCGCATATTGCGGCGTCACCGGTCTCCGGCCTACCTATGGGTTGGTCAGCCGCAGGGGCGTAATGGCCGCCTCCTGGACCATGGACAAGGTCGGGCCGATGTGCCGGTCGGCTGAGGATTGCGGTCTGGTTCTGCAAGTGATCGCGGGCGGCGATATCGAAGATCCGGGATCGGCAGGAAAAGGTTTTTCGTATGCGCCTCAGTTCGCTCGAAAACCACAGGAGTTGACGATCGGCTATTCGCCCGCCGATTTCAGCGAGTGGGTGGATCCTTCGACTCGTCCGGCGTTTCAGACGGCGCTCGACGCCGTCAAATCGCTGGGATTCAAGTTGAAAGAGATCCAGCTCCCCGATTTTCCCTATTCCGCCGTAGCGGAAACCATCTCGCGGGGAGATCGTGTTTCCATTTTCGAGGAGTTGATCGAGAGCGGTAAGGTTGACCAACTCACCGATCGAGCGCAGATCGCCTGGTTGAAGGCGTCAGTGGACTTGCCGGCCCGCGAATATCTCCGGGCAATGCGCATCCGAAGCCTGATGCAGGAGGCGTTCCGGTCCCTATTTATCGACATCGATATGATCCTTGCGCCGGCCAGAGGCGAGGTCGCGCCGCGAATCAATGAGCCGATCGATGCCTCACCGGTCAGGAATCCTGAGCCGAAGACGCCTCCGATCGTCGGACGTATCGTGGCGGCTGGAAATCTCGCGGGACTGCCTGCAATCTCGCTGCCATGTGGATTCGCCGGCAATCTTCCTGTGGCGATCTCGTTCGTCGGAAGACCGTGGACGGAGAATCATTTGCTCGGGGCGGGGAAGCTGTTCCAGAGCCAGACGGACTGGCACCGCCGGCGCCCGCCGGTTGCTTAACGGCTGGGGGCTATAATTAAGACAACCCGCATGAAATCCGTCGTAACGATCACGCTGTCATTTGCTCTTGCGATTTGTGCGCAAAATGCCAAACAGGCGCCGGCGAAGGCTGACGACGATAGTCCCATCAAACTCGACGTCACGCGCGTGCAGCTCCTGTTTACGGTCTCGGATAAAAAGGGCCGTTTCGTCACGAACCTCAATAAGGAAGATTTCGAGATTTTCGAATCGAAGAGGCTTCAGCCCATTGCGGAGTTCACCGCGGAAACCGATCTTCCACTCCGCCTGGCAATCCTGATCGATACCAGCAACAGCATTCGCGAGCGCTTCCGGTTTCAGCAGGAGGCTGCCAGCGACTTCGTGAACGCCGTCGTGCGCCCCCAGCAGGATCGCGCGATTGTCGTCAGCTTCGACACCGCTCCTGAACTTGTGGCCGATCTGACCGACGATACGGAAAAACTCAACGCCGCAATCAAAGGGCTTCGGCCTGGGGGCGGAACAGCGCTTTATGATGCGATCTTTTTCGCCTGCCGTGACAAGCTGATGCAGGACCAGCCGCGCCACAAATTTCGTCGCGCGATGGTGATGCTCAGCGACGGCGAAGATAATCAGAGCCGCTATACGCGCGATCAGGCGCTCGAGATGGCTCACAAAGCCGATGTCGTGATCTATTCCATTTCCACGAATCGTCTGGGAATCGAAAGCGACGGCGATAAGGTCATGAAGTATTTCGCGGAGCAGACCGGCGGGCAGGTGTTTTTCCCGTTCAAGGCGCAGGACCTGGCCCAATCGTTCGAAAATATCGCGAACGAGCTACGCCATCAATACAACGTGCTGTATCGCCCGGACCCGTTGAAGACGGACGGCCTGTATCATCCGGTGGAAGTCAAAGTGCGCGGACGAAAAGATCTGGTGGTTCGTGCCCGCCACGGTTACTACGCTCCCCTGATGAACTAGCGGATTTTCAATTCCACTTTCTGATTTAGTTCCGTGCCCGGGCCGCGGGAGCGGGCGGAGCCGCCGCGGCAACCGGGGCCGCCGCCGGAGCTTCCGTCCGGACCAGACCCAGCAACTTCCGCAATTCCGCGTCAATCTTTTTCCGCACATCCGGGTTGTCCTTCATGAACTGCTTCGCGTTCTCGCGGCCCTGGCCGATCCGTTCGCCTTTGAAGCTGTACCAGGCGCCGGACTTCTCAATCAGGTTCTGCGCGACGCCCAGATCGATCAGGTCGCCTTCCTTTGAAACTCCCTCGCCGTAGACGATGTCGAACTCCGCTTCCCGGAACGGCGGAGCCATTTTATTCTTCACGATCTTGATCTTGGTGCGGCTGCCGGTCACGGTTTCGCCTTCTTTGATCGCTGCGATGCGGCGAATGTCGGCCCGAACGCTCGCGTAGAATTTCAGCGCGCGGCCGCCCGTGGTCGTTTCAGGATTCCCGAACATCACGCCGATCTTTTCACGGATCTGGTTGATGAAGATCAGGCACGTATTCGATTTCGACACGATGCCCGTCAGCTTTCGCATCGCCTGCGACATCAACCGTGCGTGAACGCCCATGAAGCTATCGCCCATTTCCCCGTCGAGTTCGGCTTTGGGAACCAGCGCCGCGACCGAGTCAACGACGAGCACATCGATCGATCCCGATGTAATCAGCGCATTGGTTATTTCCAGAGCCTGCTCGCCATAGTCCGGCTGAGAGACCAACAGATTATCGACATCGACGCCGAGTTTCTTCGCATACACCGGATCGAGCGCGTGCTCAACGTCGATATAGGCCGCCATACCACCTGCCCTCTGCGCTTCCGCAACCACCTGCAAAGCGATGGTCGTTTTGCCGGACGACTCCGGGCCGAAGATTTCAGAAATACGCCCGCGTGGAAAGCCGCCCGTCCCGAGCGCGTAGTCGACGGAAATCGATCCCGTCGAAATGGTCGGGACCGCCTGGACAGCTTGCGCGCCAAGCCGGATGATCGATCCTTTGCCGAACTGCTTCTCGATTTGTCCTAAGGTTGCGCCAAGAGCTTGTCTGCGTTCTTTTTCGTCCATGGGGGCTTCCTTTGCTTCTCGGGGGGATCTCCATTATAAAACGTTATTGCTTTCGTTTGTTGCCGTAGTGATCGGCGGCCTGATCGCTGTAAAGCGTATGTGTGTTGGCTGCCGGATCCTCCGGAAGCATCGTCGCGTTCCACGCTTCGTAGTCCTCTACCAGCCTTCGATAAACTTCGGGCTGCCGGCCCTTAAGGTTCGCCCGCTCGAGCGGATCGTCAATGACGTTGAACAAAAAGGTGTTTTCGGCGATCTTTAGCCACTTCATGTCACCTTCCCGCACCGCCCGCTGCTCGTTGTGTCGATATCGCCAGAATAGTTTCCGCGGGACTGGCGGAGCGCCCCGCGTGAGCATCGGTAATAAATCAATCCCGTCGGGCGGATATCCCGGGTCGGCCCTCGCGCCTGCGGCGGCAAGCAGCGTCGGTACCCAATCCATCGAAATCGCGACTTGATCCGTCGTGCCCGGCCTGGTGCGACCCGGCCAGCGCATGATCGCCGGAATCCGCAGCCCGCCTTCCAGCAGATCCGTCTTTTTGCCCGTGAACGGCCATGTATCGGAAAACCGCTCGCCGCCATTGTCACTTGTGAAAATGACGATCGTGTCGGTTCCTTCCACCGCCTTCATCACGCGGCCCACTTGCTGGTCCATGGCCATGACCATTCGCGCGTAGGTCTTGAGCGTGCCGCCGTCAAAATCGATCAGCGATTTTATCCGCCGCGACTCCGCTTCGTCGTTCGGGCCCTCCCACGGCCAGTGCGGAGCGTTGAAGTGCAGGCTCAGAAAGAACGGGCGTTTTGCCTTGAGCGAATCGCCGATGACTGCAACCGCACGATCGCCGAGCAGCTCCGTCAGATATCCCGTCTTGTGAATCGGAGCGTCGTCATCCCACAGATCGTCACTCTCAGTGTCGGCGATCCCGGATTTGTGGGTGAAGTAGTCAAGCGAGCTTCCCCGAAATCCCCAGAAGTGTTCGTAACCGCTCTTCAGCGGGCCAAAGTCCGGTAACCAGCCGAGATGCCACTTCCCGATCAGAGTTGTCGAGTATCCCGCCCTTTTCAACAGCGAGGGAAGTGTCGGATGCTCCGGAGGCAATCCCACCTTTCGCGCCGGGCTCGCAAGCGGTTCTTCGAGCCCCGCTTTAAGCCGGTACTGATATCGTCCCGTGATCAGCGCGAGTCGCGTTGCCGAGCACACCGCTGAATTGGCATAAGCCTGCGTAAACCGGATCCCGCCTGCCGCCAGTTTGTCGATGTTGGGGGTCGAGTAGTCGCGGCGCCCATAGCAGGAGAGATCCGCGTAGCCCAGATCGTCCGCCATGATAAAGACGATGTTGGGCGGAGAGCCCGCCGCGCCAAGCACTCCCGCGGTGGTGAGAACGAGCGCTTCACGGCGCGTGATCTTCATTCGCCATCCAAAATACTAAAGCCGGGCCCCTTTCGGCACCCGGCTGAAAAATTCCCGACTTCGCGCACCTGATAGTCAGGCGACGTGCTGTTCCCGGTATCGGGCCAGAATTGCATTCATCTGGTCCTTCAGGCGCAGCTTCTGCTTCTTTATGCGGACTTCGTCCATCTGTTCTGCATCCGTCAGATGGCCCTTGGCTTCCAACTCGTCGAGTTCTTTGTGCAACCGCGCGTGCTGGGAGGCCAAATCGCGATATTCATCGCTCGTCGCAATCAGGTGCGCTCTCAATTCATCTTGCGTGTTAGTCTCCATCAAACACTCTCCTTGTGTTGTTTGCGGGATCCACGCCGAGTCTGATTTTTTTGGGGTTTTCGGGCTCGGTGGGTCGTAAGCATTAATCGTGGCAGCCGGTCACCGATGGCCGACTGCACCATGACAATATCATGAATGAAACCTCATGACAATAGCCGCCTCGGTGGGGTCATTGTAATAGTTTTGCCGACGCCCGCAAGCTTCAAAGCCTAAAGATTCGTAAAACCCGATCGCCGCCATATTGGACTCGCGAACCTCCAGGAACCACGTTCCCGGCGCTCTGGCGATTGCTTCCCGAACCAGCCTTCCCGCGATACCCCGGCGGCGATATCCCGCATCTACCGCGAGATTTAAAATTTCAGACTCGCCGGGCGCGATTTGCCGCGTCACCAGAAAACCGACGATCTTTCCGTTCTCTTGAGCCACAACACACGGATATTCAAGGGAATCCCAGGACGACGCCTCACGCGAGGCTCTCTGGATCCCGGCAATCGCGCCTCGATCCTCTTCAGTTGCCGGCCGGAGCATCATAACGTGACGGACCCGTGGTCATCGCCAAAATCGCCACCCCGGCTAACGGTAGCGCCGACATTCCGATACATACGCTGTTGAAGCCGAAAATATCCACAACCCGTCCGATGACCGGCGAGAATATCGTCTGCATTGCGCCATACGCAAACGTCAGCGCCGCGACCCCAAAACCCGCGCGTGCGGGACCGAACAAGTCGATCGGCATGGCATACAGATTCGTTGAAATGCAGATCCCCCAGAACGCGCTGCTGGTAACCGCAATCGCCGCGAGTGGAACGTTCGGCATCAACGGGACAGCTACCGTCGAGACCAGCGCGGCCGCTCCGCAAATCCAGGAGATCCGCATCCGCGCCGTCCGCACTTCCATTCCCTGGCCGATCCACCGGAACGCGATCCATCCGCTCAGAAATCCCCCGATCGTGGCGGCCACCTGAGGAATCCACGCAACGCGAGCATTCGCTTCGGCCTGTGTCATGTGCCACTGCTCGACAAAGTAGATCGTGGTCCAGTTGGTCCAAAGCGTGTAGAGCGCCATGATGAAAACGGTGGAAACGACCAGTCCCCACAGCCTCCGGTCGCCCAGTAACTCCGAAAACCGGGCCGTTGACCGTTCCGTTTTGTCCGGTCGAGCCGGGATCTTCCTCGCAGTCAGCCACCAAACAGGAGTCCAGACGAATCCGAGCGCTCCGCAGAAAATAAACGCCGCCCGCCATCCGTAGCGCGGAGCGATCAGAGCCATTACGAGTGGGGCAAGCGTCAATCCCAGGCTCACGCCCACTTGATTCAGCGCACTCCCCAGCGCCAGTTCCCCTGGCTCGAGATAAACCCCGTTTGCTTTTCCGAAGCAGGGAATTCCCGCCGCCTCCGCGATACCCAGCAGCGTCCGTGATGCGAGCAATTGACGAAAACCGTTGGTCAGTCCCGTCGCTGCGCCCGCAATCGACCAGGTGAGCACCGCGGCGCTTATGCCGGCGTTCAGTCCCACGCGATCGATGAACGCGCCTGCAAACGGAGCCGTCGCCGCGTAGACAACTGAAAAGAACGCGAGCAGTTGCCCGTACTCTGCGTTGCTCAGATGAAATTCCGCCTTAATTGCCGGCGCCGCCGCCGCTAGCAACTGGCGGTCAAGATAATTGAGTGTCGAAGCAAATAGCGCGACGATGATCGCGATCCAGCGCAGACGCGTCGCTGCCATTTCAGGGGAAGTCCACCATTGCAACGTCGCCGACGGTGTCCAGCTTCGCGTCCGCCTTCAAGTTGTAAATCACCCGAATCTTCCGCGCCGGCTTCTGGATACCGCATCCGAACTTCGCTTGTCCCGTCCCCTTGACCGCGAGATGATTCGGATCGCGAATCAACAGACGAATCGTCCCGCCGCCGTCGATATTCACCGTGAGACGGATCATCTGGTTCCCCAGGCAATCGACACGACCAAGCGAACCTGAAACGACGTCGCCCGGCGGATCTTCCCACCATGCCTCCGGTTTCTCGCCCGGCTTCATGCCGCCGAGCTGCTTGTTCACGCGATCCTCCGCCGCATGAACCTCCGCCGCCGCGGCCTGCTTCAACTTCTCCAACTCAGCCGCCTTGTGATCAGCGTCGCTCTTTTCGGCGGCGACCCTCTTTGCATCCAGACCTAAACGTATCTGATGAATCCGCTCGCGCTCCGTCTCGTTGGGAGCGTATTGCATCGCCGCCGCCCAGGATTTTTCCGCCTCGTCGAACTGCCGATACGCCACCTGCGCCTCGGCAAGCTCCTGCCAGTAAATATAGTTTCGGGGCTCGAGCTTCACCGCCGTCTTCAAATCCGCCACCTCCGCTTTCGGATCGCCCTCGAGCGTCGACATCTGGAAATAAGGTTCGCCCCATCGCGGATTCGCCTTGGCCGCCAGCTCCAGCGACGCGCGATTGTGCTTTGCAACCAATCCGCGCGGGCTGTCCGGAGGAAAATTCTTTCCGTCGCCCGTCAATTCGGCCATCAGCGAATCCATCGTCTCCTTGTCGAGCGGCTTCTCGATGAAATCCTTGTTGGGATTCAACGCCGCGCCCGATGCCGGACCCGGCTCGAATTTTCCAGCCTTTACATATGCGTCCACCATCTCGTCCAGCCTGGCGAGCGTCAATCCGAATGCATTTCTCGCCGCCAGCGCCTCGTCTCCCACGCCCTGCATATTGTTCAGGTAAACGCGCAGCTTCCCCGTAAAATCCGGATTCGTCGCCAGCATCTGAATCTTCGCCCACTCGTGGAGCCGGGCTCCCGTCAGTTCACCCTCAGGCAGCGGCGTCCCGATCAGAACCTTTGTCCCGCTTACCTTGATCGTCGAAAAAAGATCGCACAACGCCGTAATCATCGGTTCCGGCATCCGGCCCGCATTCTGGTCGATCAGCATTTTCGTAATCGTCCGCAGCAATTCGCGGGACATCGGAGTATCCGCCGGCCACGTGCTCAACATCGCCGACCCGCCTTCAATGAGCGGCTGCTTCAGCGCATGCGGGCCATATTCCTTTGAATTCGCGAACAGGATAATCTCAACCGGCCAGACCATCTCCAGTTGATTCGATGTGGGGCCCCCAACTCCGAGCGTGTCCTTGCCGAGCATCCCCCCGAGAACATGCCTGAGCTGCTCCATCTCGTTCAGGCGTTCCCGAGCCGGCTTGTCCCCCGCATTGCTCACGACGCGAAAAGGCCCGACGCGATATTCGACCCAGCCCGCTCCCGAAGCGGAAACGGCAAGCATCGCGGCCCAAAGGAATCGATACATCTGACCCCTATTCTAAGTCAGGCTTACTCTGCCGAACGCTTCACAGCCGGGTCCACGGCATACGCCAATGCTGCTGCCGCCCAACCCGTCGCCATCGATGAGATCCACTGATCGTGTCCGTACGGAAATCCGCTCTCGAAATACGGCTGGAATTTCGCCGCCCGGCTGCGAACGTACCACGACCCGTCTTCGCGCTGCGTCGCCAGCAGAAAACGCACGCCTTTCTCGTACGCCGCGTCCTTCGTCGATAAGCCGCATTCGGCGAGCGAATATAAAGTTTGGCCCGTCCCGTAGGCGTCGCTTTCGAGCCCGTGACGCTGCGCCCATCCTCCATCCGGACGTTGATACGCCACGATCGCCGTGCTCAGGCGTTTCATCGTGCCCGCGTCGGCCCCGGCCCATCGCGCCCCAAGCAACTGATAGTTCCGGTCCTCCGCTGTTTCGGGTTTCGACGTCAGTAGCCAGTTCTTCGCTCTTTCGATCCTCTCCGCGAATTCCGCCTGCCGCCCTGGCGTTCCGTAGACCTTTAGCGCGCGAATTGCGAGCGCCGTCCGGAAGAAATCTCCATCTTCAATCGGCGGCCGGGGCGAGACTCGAAATATCCATCTTCCGTCGGACGCCTGTTGATTGGCGATGTTCGCTACAATTCCATCCGTCATCCGATCCGGCGCGTAGCCGCTCGACGCCAGGCCTGCCATCGCGTATGAGATCAAGTCGATGCCGCCGGGAGGCTCGATCCTCTCCAGCAGATTCGGCACCATCGAAGCGAAGAACGCGCGATTCAGCTTCTGGCGTTCCGCCGTCTGCTTTTCGTCCACGTGTAACCCTCTTGTCCGCCCGATTGCCGCCGCGATGTCCACGACATTCTGCGCGTGGCATGCCGAGCACCCGCCGTTGATGAAAAAGGCCCCGCTGGCTTTTTCGATCAGGGCAAGACTTTTTTCTGCTGCGGCTCTTGGATCGGATACGTTGGCGGCGGATCGCGGCGGCAATGGAACGTGCTCGGCCGCCGTGTCGTCGAACAGCTTCGCCAGCCCGTCTGCGCCCGACTTGACCGCCCAGTCGCGCGCGGTCTCGCCCGCCTTGCTCTTTATCTGTCGATCCGCGCCCTTGCCGAGCAGCATCTTCACGATCTCGGGATCCGCCCGGTCCGTTGCCACCGCGAGCATCAGCGGCGTCATCCCCCGAACGTCCCTGGCGTTGACGTCCGCCCCTGCATCGAGCAACATCTTGATCAACTCCGGCGGACCGAAAGGAGCCGCCGTCAGCAACGCCGTGAAGCTCCCCAGCTCGATCGGCCCGTTCTTGACCGAGTTCGACGCGGGCGCGCTGGCATGATTCACCCTGGCGCCCCTGGCGAGCATCATCTCCACGGCCGCCGTGTTCCCGTTCGCCGCCGCGTAGATGAAAGGCGTCATCCCCAGAACATCGGGCGCGTTCACGTCCAGTCCCGCGTTGACCATCATGCGGATCGTCTCGGTGTCGTTCCCCTGCGCCGCCGCGGTCAGCACCGTAGTCTTCATGCCATCCACAGCTTTGAGATCCGCGCCTTTCGAAATGAGATACCGTACGATGTCCGCAGAACGGTCGCCCCTCGCCGCGACCATCACCGCAGTCCGGCCGGGCTTCGATCGCGCATTCACGTCTGCCCCCCGATCCACCAGCATCCGGACCTTCTGCATGTCCGTCACCGACCACATCAGCGCCGTCGAATCGAAAGCGTTCTTCGCATTCACGTTCGCGCCATGTTCGATCAGGAATCGCATCGAATCGGCCGACCCCGCATACGCAGCCACCATCAGCGCCGTGATCCCGCGATCGTCCTTCACGTTCGCGGCCGCGCGATCTTTCACCAGTGACCGTAATTCACTCAGTTGATTGTTCCGAATCGCATTGAAAATCGCGTCGGGAGAACTATCCGCGGCCAGTGCAATTGCCGCAGAAAGCAAAAACACGGCTGCTTTCATCCCCGCTCTCCTTTCCGTCTATCTTACTCGTTTTTCACGGCCTCGTTTTTCACGGCACGCGTGCCGCGGAGAGTTTTCCCTCCCCGCGCTCACTAAATCAACATGGCGGACCCACTGTTGCTCCCCGCGATTGCAGTTGCGCTCGGAATCCTGCTCTGCCGCCTCCTCGATCTGACCATCGTCGAATCCGCCTGGCCCATCGCCGCGTTTCTGGCCCTGACCCTTATCTCTTGGTTTCTTGGGGAGCGAAATCCCCCGCCCGCGGCCGATCCCCCGATTAACCCTCTTCTCCGGAAGGTCTGCCTCCTCCTCGCATTTCTCTTCCTCGGATCCCTCGCCGAATCCCTCCATCGTCCCGGCCCACCGCCCGAAATCGATTCCGGGCCGCGCGAGATACTCCTGCTTGAAGGATGCGTTGTCGAGCCCACCATTCTCTCCGCCGATCGCGAACGTTTCACCCTCGAACTCGCCCCGCGCGCCCGAGCCCGCGTCAGTCTCACGCTCCGTGATAGCGAAACGCCGCAGCGTCTCGACTACGGCCAGCGCGTCGAAATCGACGCCCGCGTCCGCCGCCCGCGCAACTACAACAACCCCGGCGCATTCGACTACGCGAGCTATCTTGCCCGCCAGGATATCTACTGGACCGCGTCCATGCCCCCGGGCTCTCGCGCCCGCGTTCTTTCCGGCCGCTGCGGCTCGCGATTCATGTCCGCTGTCTTTTCGCTCCGCGTCGCCGCGCTCGACCAAATCGAAAAACTTTATGGCCCCGACGCCTACGCCGCGGCAATGATGGAAGCCATCCTCATCGGCGAATCTTCCAGGCTCGAAAAAATCTGGACTGAAAACTTTCGCCGGACCGGAACATTTCACGCTCTGGTCATCTCCGGAGTTCACGTGACGGTTCTTGCCGCAGTTCTCCTGTTTCTTCTGCGCCTGTGCATGTTCCCGGAGATCCCCGCCCTTGCGATCACAGCGGCCGCGGCGTGGCTCTACGCCCTCGTCTCCGGATTCTCCGCCCCCGTGGTCCGGGCTGCCGGAGGATTCTCGCTCTATCTCATCGCGCGATTCTTTTTCCGCCGTACTCGCGTGATGAACCTGCTCGCCGCCGTCGCCCTTGTCTATCTGCTTTTTGATCCCGCCCAGCTCGCCGACGCGAGCTTTCAGCTTTCATTTCTCTGCGTCGCCGCCATCGGAGCCCTTGCTGCGCCGATTCTCGAAGCGACGTCCGTCCCCTACTCGCGAGGCTTGCGCGACCTTGCCGGCATCGATCTTGATCCGCATCTCGAACCCCGCGTCGCCCAATTCCGGATCGAGCTGCGTCTCGCCGCCGGGACAATCTCGCTCTGGACGCGGCTGCCCCGATCCTGGATTCTTGCCGCCCTCGCGGCGGCAGCGCGCATATTCTTCTATTCCTTCGAAACCGCCGTGATCTCGACGATCATTCAGATTGGCCTCGCGCTTCCGATGGCCGAGTACTTCCATCGCGTCTCTTTCACCGGCTTGACCGCGAATATCCTGATTGTTCCTCTCCTCAATGGCGTCGTCCCCATAGGCTTCGCGGCGATTTTCACCGGCTGGCATTGGCTCGCTGCGATTGCCTCGGCGCTTCTGAAATTCGCCGCTAAAATTGCCGAATGGCACGCTGCCCGCGAACCCTCCTGGCGGGTCCCCGATCCGCCTGCGTGGATCGCATTGGCCTTTGTCGCCGCGTTGGTCGCGGTCGCGATCGTCTGGCATCGCCGCCATCGCCCGCTGCTGTGGTTCGCGGCCGCGGCTACGCTCTCTCTGTTCGCGATTCTGCTGCTTCATCCCACCGCTCCTCGGCTTGTCCCCGGTACCCTTGAGCTCAGCGCCATCGACGTCGGCCAGGGCGATAGTCTCCTGGTTGTGTTCCCCGATTCGCAAACCATGCTGGTCGATGGCGGCGGAATCCTCCAGTTCGGCCGCCCGCGCCGCACCAACTTCGACACCGGGGAGGATGTTGTCTCCCCTTATCTGTGGTCCCGCGGGATCCGCCACCTCGATATCATCGCCGCCACCCATGCGCATGAGGATCATTCCGGCGGAATCTCGGCACTGATCGAAAACTTCCGTCCCCGCGAAATCTGGGTTGGATCAAATCCCCAGCGCCGTCTTCTCGACACCGCCGGGCGGCTCCATATCCCCGTTCTCGAAAAGCACGCTGCCCCCGCATTCGACTTCGCCGGCGCCTCCATGCAAGTCCTCTCCCCACCCGAAGGCTACGCCTCCTCCCGGCCCGGCAATAACGATTCCCTCGCCCTCAGGATTGTCTACGCCCAGCGCAGCTTCCTCCTCACTGGCGATATGGAATCCCTCATGGAGGCTCGTCTTCTCGATCGCCGGATCCATGCCGACGTCCTCAAGGTCGGCCATCATGGATCGAAAACATCCACCATTCAACCCTTCCTCGACGCTGTCTCCCCATCGATCGCTTTGATCTCGGTCGGCGCTGAAAATGCCTTCGGTCACCCCAACCCGGCCGTACTGGAACGTCTTCGGAATCGCCACGCGTCAATCCTTCGTACCGACCGTGACGGTCTGGTAACGATTCGCACCGACGGCTACCGCCTCTGGTATGACACCGCCCTCCCCCATTCCTGGTCGCTTTTCAACTGGACCCAGGTTTCCGGCCGATAAGTGTAACGGTGCCGAACCCTTTAGAATCAGTAGTAAAGATATGTATCCAACAATCTCCGGGAAGCATCTGTTACACTAGGAAATTCGATGCGTAAGTCAGAGCACATCCGGCGGACGAGCCGGGCGAGCGGTGTGCGCCTTTTATTGACATTTGTCTTAGTACCTTTTGTACTTCCCGCGGCAAGCGCAGTCGCAGAGATTGACCCGCCCGATCAGCCTGCTCAGGAAATTCTGGGTAAGTATTTCGAGGCCAAGCAGACTCAACAGGCGGCATTGCGAGGCGTGCAGATGGAGGTCGAAATCAACGCCAAGCTGCCCAAGCAGGAAAAGAACGGCAAGCTGCGTGCGCTCCGCACCATCTCCAAGCTCGGAAAGATTACCTACAACGCCCTGGGTTTCTCCGGCGACAATTCGGTCAAGACCGAAGTCATCGCCCGCTATCTGGCCGAAGAAACGAAACCTCGCGAGAACAATGCCATCACGCCGGCCAATTATAAGTTCAAATATCGCGGGCAGCTCGAAATGAACGGGATTCGCGTTCATGTTTTCGACGTAACGCCGCGCAAAAAGGCCGAGGGCTTGTTCCGCGGCCAGCTCTGGCTCGATGCCCAGACCGGTATGCCCATCCGCGAATCTGGCCACCCTGTGAAGACCTCCGTCATGGTCAAGAAAATGGATTTCGTGCAGGAGTACGAACTCCACGACGGCATTGCATTTCCCAAGCACTTTCAGGGCGCAGTGGAGATTCGCATCTACGGACGCGCCGAACTGAGCGTTGACTACAGCAACTTCACCCATCAGGAATCTGACGGGGAAGCCAACGACCCGAACCGGTAAAGCGTAAGGAGCATAATAGAAACCGTGCCGATGAAAACGCTGTTTCTGAATCCGCCTTCCTTCGAGGGCTTCGATGGTGGTGCGGGTTCCCGCTGGCCGGCCGCTCGTGAGATTGAATCGTATTGGTATCCCGTCTGGCTCTGCTATCCCGCCGGGATGCTCGAAGGCAGCAAGGTTCTTGACGCGCCTCCGCACAAGGTTTCCATCGAACAGACCGTCGCCGAAGCCAAAAACTTCGAGTTGATGGTCCTGTTCACCTCTTCGCCCGGTTTTCACGTCGATGTGAAAATCGCGGAGATGATGAAGGACGCGAATCCGAAATTGCAGGTGGCTTTCGTCGGCCCTCCCGTCACCATCGAGCCCGACAAGGTCCTCAACGCCTCCAAGGCCATCGATTTTATTGTCCGCCGCGAGTTCGATTATCAGATCGCGGATTACGCTAAAGGCAAGCCGTTCGAAGATCTGCCCGGCGTCAGCTATCGCAAAAACGGCGCGAACATCCACAACCCCGAAGGCGGCTACATCGAGAATCTCGACGAACTGCCCTGGGTCTCGAAGGTTTACAAGCGCGATCTCGACTTCAGGCGCTACAACGTCCCCTTCCTGCTGAACCCCTACATCTCGTTCTATACCACCCGCGGTTGCCCCGCGATGTGCACCTTCTGCCTCTGGCCGCAAACTCATTCCGGCCATCGCTGGCGCCTTCGCTCGAGCCAGGACATCGCCAACGAGTGCCGCTACGTCCTCGAAAATTTCCCCGGCCTCAAGGAAATCTTCTTTGACGACGACACATTCAACTACCGCAAAGCCCGCACGCTTGAGCTTTGCGCCGAGCTCAAGAAACTCAACTTCACCTGGTCCTGCACCTCGCGCGTCACCACCGACTACGAGACTCTTAAAGCCATGAAAGAAGCCGGATGCCGGCTCCTCATCGTGGGCTACGAATCCGGCGACGAGCAGATTCTTCGCAACATCAAGAAGGGCGCGACCATTGACATGGCCAAGCGCTTTACCGAGAACTGCCATAAGCTCGGCTTGGTGATCCACGGCGACTTCATCGTCGGCTTGCCCGGCGAAACCCGCGAAACCATCCGCAACACCATCGATTTCGCCAAGCGCCTCGACGTCGAGACCATCCAGGTTTCCATCGCCCACGCCTTCCCCGGAACCGAGTTCTACGATTACGCCAAGAAGAACAACCTCGTCCAGATCAATATGGCGGACGACGAAGGCCATCAGCTTCCCAACGTCATCTATCCCGGCATCCTCGAAAAGGACGAGCTCGTCGACTGGGTCGAACGTTTCTACGGCGAATACTATTTCCGGCCGAAAGCCGCTTGGCGCATCGTTCGCAAAGCGATCTTCGATAACCATGAGCGCAGCCGTCTCTACAAAGAGGCCAAGTCCTATTTGACGCTCCGTCAGAAGCGCAAGAAGTTCGTCGCCGAACAGAAGGCCGGCCGGGTTCTCAACGAAGAACGCGCCCAAGTCAGCTAAGGAGGGCGGGCGTTCGCCCTCGCGAGGCTTTCGCCTCGCCCCTCGCCCAACGGGATGAAGCAGCTTAAGACGCCGATTTTCGCCCTCATCGTTATCGTCAGTAATACCCTCGGCAACTTCGCTCTCGCCTATGGGATGAGGGGCCGTATTACTGCATCGATTCCCGACTATCTGCGGGTCATCTTCACGCCGTGGGTCATGGTCGGAATCTCGCTCCTCATCCTCTGGCTCCTGTCCCGCATGGCGCTCTTAAGCTGGGCCGATCTCAGCTACGTGCTGCCCGTAACCTCTCTCGGCTATGTCGCCAACGCCGTTATGGGACGCTTTTTTCTCGGCGAGACGATCACCGCCGCGCGCTGGGCCGGAACCCTCCTCATTGTCGCCGGAACCATGCTCGTCGGCATCGGCAGCCCGCATCAAAAAAGCGATCCATGAGAGCCGCGCTCCTCATCGCCCTGATGGTCGGCAGCACCGTGCTCGGCGACCTGCTGCAAAGCATCGAGATGAAGCGTCACGGCGAGATCACCGAATTTCACCCTGAAGGTATCGCCCGCGTGCTTTCTGTTCTTGCCCGCAACAAATTCCTGATCCTCGCCATCGTCTTCATGGCGGTTTCGTTCTTCGCCTTCATGACACTGCTTGAGTCCACGGATCTGAGCCTCGCTGTCCCCGCATCCGCCGCCGCTCTGGTTCTTGAAACGATCCTTGCGAAAATCGTCCTCAAGGAAAAAGTCGATTTCCGCCGCTGGGTCGGAGCCTGCCTCGTCGCCTTCGGCGTCGTACTCTTAGCGAAGTGATCCTCCTTGCGATCGTCGCCGCGGGCTATCAACTCTTCGCAATCCTCGCCTGCTTATTCCGCCCAAAACCGGCCACCGGTCGCGCAATCCCAGCCTCCGTTCTAAAACCTGTCAAAGGCACAGATCATCTCCGGGAGGCGATCGCCTCCCACGTTGCGCTCAATGCCGAGATCCTCTGTGGGGTCTCCTCTGCCGCCGACCCCGCCATCCCGATCCTCAAACAATTCCCGCAAGTCCGCATCATCGAATCGCACACCAAAACCCCCAACGCTAAAGTAGGAGTTCTTCAGGACCTCGCCGCCGCTGCGACCCACGACATTCTGATTGTCAACGATGCCGACATCCGCGTCGAACCCGGCTATATCGAGCGCGTCAGCGCTCCGCTCGCCGATCCAAAGGTCGGCCTTGTCACCTGCCTGTACCGCCCCAAAGCTGAAACATTTCCCGCCCGGTTTGAAGGCCTTGGAGTTTCCACTGACTTCGCTCCCTCTACTCTCGTCGCCAGAATGGTCGGAGTAGATGAATTCGCCATGGGCTCAACTCTCGCATTTCGGCGCGCCGATCTCGCCCGCATCGGAGGTTTCGCCGCCATCGCCGATTACCTCGCCGACGACTATCAACTCGGCAACAAAATCCACTCTCTTGGCCTCAAATGCGTGCTCTCTGACGTCGTCGTGGAAACTCATCTCGGCGGCAACTGGCGCGACGTCTGGAATCACCAGATCCGCTGGGCCCGCACCATCCGCGTCTCCAGGTTCTGGGGATATATGGGCCTTCCGGTCACCAACGGCACCCTTTGGTCGCTGATTCTTCTTCTCTTCGGCTACCCCGCCCTTGCCGCCGCCGTTTTCGCCTGCCGCATCGCTATGGCGATAGCCGTGGGTTCGTTTGTGCTCAAAAGTCGCGATGTGATTTTGCTGCTCTGGGCCGTTCCGTTCCGTGATTTGTTCGGCTTAGCGGTTTGGTGCTTGGGTTCGTTTGGTAATTTTGTGATCTGGCGCGGCCGCAGGCTCAAACTCGATTCCAACGGCCGTATCCTGGGAGTAAACTGACGATGTTCATCGACGACGAGCTATTCCGCCGCCTGTGCCGCTCCCGGGACTTCATCGCCGCAAGCCTCGACCAGCCGGTCCGTCTTGCCGACGCCGCCCGCCAGGCCTGCATGTCGCCTCACTACCATCGCCTCTTCGCCCACACCTTCGGCGAGACCGGTCGAACCTTTGAAGCTACAGCCGGTGGGCGATCAACTGATGTTTGCTCAAGATCGCGAGGAATTCGAATCCTTCAAGGTTCCCAAACAAGCTCAATACGCGCTGGTGAGCCCGATCGATTCGATCAGCCTTCTCCGCGACAATGTTGCGTGCATCATCGAGCAGCATGACATGAAATTCGTGCCGGGCGGGCTAAGCAAGTCCGTGCTCGAAATACAGAGCCCCATCATCGTGGATCGCGGACGTATTGTCGGGCTGTGGGAATACGATCCCGAGGCGGAGCAGATCGTATCGTTTTGTTTCGTCGCCAAAAACAAAGAACTCACCAAAGCGGTCGAGCGGACAGGGGAGTACGTGCGGAAGCAGCTCGGCGACGCGCGGTCGTTCAGCCTGGACAGTCCTAAAAGCCGTGCGCCTCGGATACAAGCCTTGAGAAAGGCCGCTGCGCGGTGACGATGTGTTAGACTTGCTTTTGTCCCACCTTTCGCGCCCGTAGCTCAGTTGGATAGAGCGTCTGGCTACGAACCAGAAGGTCGGGTGTTCGAATCACTCCGGGCGCACCACATTCTTAAAGCACTTCGCTCCTTGACGACTTACGTCACTGCCAAACGTTGTCTATTCCAATCTCCTGTGATAACGTCGCTATCCATGCAGACCACCGAAAAGCCACCAAAGAGAATCGGAAATCTATGCGTTGCCAGTTTCGCGCTTGTTCTGGCCGGATTGGCCGCCTGCTCCAGCGCGCCGCCCAAAAGGGAAGCCGCCGCGCCCGATAAAATCCAGGGCAAGGCTCAAATCGTCCTCACCGAAACGAGCGCTTTGGACGCCTCCATGAACGCCGGAGGACCTTCTGTGTACCTTGTGAATGGCGTGACTCGCTATCGCCTCTTCTTCAATACGCCATTTGAGGTCGTGCCCGGAAAAGAGTACATTGCCGAAGGCGTCCACGCACAGAAAGCCATCGATGCGATCGGCGATCCCGATCAGGGGAAAAACGGCTATCCCCTGGAATCAAGCTGTAGCAGCGTAGTGAGCGCGGCTTGGCCGGGTCTGGCAATGGATTTATCGAGTTCACGCGCCAAAAGTTTGCACGACAAGGTGAAGCGGTTTCCAGGTAGAGCGGTATTCTTAGTGACCAAAATCGAGCCTGCCACCAGTCCTTCGGACACCGCCAAACAGAACAGGGATGCCCCAGAGGCGGAGAAGGAACCCGCCGAGGTTTCCGTGCCGGCGGACAAACAACGCACTCTGCTGGTTGAGGGTCCCACTGTGCTGTCGGCGCCCCTTTGGGAGCCTTCCGGCGGAACAGCCCGTTGCAAGGTCATTATCGATGAGGAAGGAAAAATTGCGGAGCTCAACAGCGGCGCGCAGCTTTGCGAGACGGTGCCGTGGTCCCAGTTCCGTTATAAACCCGCGATGAAAGGCGGGCATCCCGCAAGAGTCAATACCGAGGTCGAGGTGCGCTTCGATCCCCGAAAGTAGCCTCGCGCCGCCAGCATCTTCAGTCCGCCCGCACCCGGCGGACCAACAGGTGCCGTCCGGTACTCAAATGCCATGACCGATACAGACGTTCTAAAAATCATCGCGGAGCCTCCTGACGCCTTCCATGCCTCCTGCTCCGGGCATTCGCCGGCGGGTCAATCGCCCTGTTTCTGCGCATTGGGTGAAACTCCTGGATGCCGCCGGCGTATAGATTAGGTTATGGGAACCATCCTCCGCGAATTGCGGTACGGTCTGCGAACTCTGACAAAGTCGCCTGCTTTTTCCATCGTCGCGGTACTGACGCTGGCTCTCGGAATAGGGGCATCGACGGCAATCTTTTCCGTCGTCGATGCCGTGCTGCTGCGTGCGCTTCCTTATCCGCATCCCGAAAACCTGGTTCGGGTTTGGGAGCAGGCTCCCGACGGTCACCGGATGAATTTCGCCGATCCGAATTTCGATGATCTTCGCGCGCAAAATTCGACGCTTTCCGATCTGTCCGAATACGAATATGGCCTTCTTTCAGTCGCGGGCGGCAGCGAGCCCGTGCGGGTCCAGGCTGCGGAGGTCTCGAGCAATTTCTTCAGGACACTTGGCGTCGAGCCTTTTCTGGGCCGCACCTTTGTGGCGGAAGAGCAGCAACTTCATGGCCGCCCCGCGGTGATCGTCAGCTATGGCTTCTGGCAGCGGTATCTGGCAGGCGCAACGGATCTTTCCAAGCTTCGTTTAACCCTGGAGGAAGGAGTTTATCCCGTCATCGGTGTCATGCCGGAGACATTCGATTTTCCCGCAGGCGTCGCGGCCTGGACGGTAAAGGATCGTCATCCGGAGCTGCCCAGCCGCACAGCGCACAATTGGCGAGCCATCGGCCGGATTCGAGAAGGCATGACTGTCGCTCAGGCTCGTGCAAACCTCAGCTCGATCGCTCGCCGCATCCGGGATCAGTATGGAAAGGAAGTCGATCTGAACGACGCGGCAGTGGTGCCGCTTTCCGATGCGATGGTTGGAGATGTGCGGACGGCGCTGTTCACGCTTCTGGGCGCGGTCGGTCTCTTGCTGCTGGTGGCTTGCGCGAATGTCGCGGGGTTGCTGCTCGCGCGCAACTCGGCTCGCCGAAAGGAACTGGCCGTGCGTGCCGCGCTCGGCGCCGGTCGTGCGCGCCTCGTTCGCCAATTTCTGATGGAGTCTTTTTTGTTCTCGGCCGCGGGAGGCGTGCTGGGGATTCTGGTCGCAACGTGGTCGGTAGGCGTCCTTCGCGCCATTCTTCCGGCGAACCTTCCGCGTCAGGAAGGTATCACGATCAATACTCCGGTTCTGTTGTTTGCATTCATTGCCACGGGTGCGGTCGCGGTTGTGTTGGGGCTGTTCGGCGCGTGGCGGGCGGCGGCGGGAGATGTCCAGGATGCATTGACCGCGGGCTCGCGTAATTTCACCGGCTCTGGCGCGACACAGCGTTTCCGCGCCTTCCTGGTGGCCGGTGAAATCGCGACTACGCTGGTGGTCTTGATCGCAGCGGGTCTTCTCGGCCGCAGCTTTCTCCAGCTCATTTCGACCAACCCGGGATTTAACGGCCGCAACCTGATCACGGCCGAGTTTACGCTTCCCGCCGTGGGTTGGGAGGGTGCGATGGATCAGGCGACGATTGCGCGTCAGGTCCATCTTGTGGATGAAATCATGTCCCGGCTTCGCGCAATTCCCGGGGTGGAGAATGTGGGATTGGCTGGCGCGCTCCCCGTTGCGGCTGGCGACGACCTTGCGGACGGGGGATTTCTCGTCCTCAACGGACAGAAGCAGCCCGCGAATTTCGCCGAATGGGAGCGCATGGCTCAGGATCGCTCCCAACTAGGCCGCGCGTCATTTTGCGTCGCCGGCGAAGGGTATTTCCGCACCATGGGGATTCCACTCATCCGCGGCCGGATGTTCGATCAACGCGACGATGCGAATTCAGTGCACGTCGCGGTAATCAGCGAGACGCTGGCGCGGCAGCGCTGGCCAAACCAGGATCCGATCGGTCAGGTGATCAACTTCGGCAACATGGACGGCAATTTGAAGCCGCAGACAATCATCGGAATCGTGGGAGACGTTCGGGCCGCGGGTCTGGATCGTCCGCCGAGTCCGATTGTGTACGTGGATTATCGCCAGCGCGGGATGAAGCCGAACTCATCGCCCACGATCGTGATGCGTAGCGCGGCTCCGGCGGCGGGGATTTTCACCGCGGCCCGTGCCGTTTTCCATGACGTTGCTCCGGATGTTCCCGTCAAGTTATCGACCTTCATCGACGAGATGGGCGGATGGCTTGCTGATCGCCGTTTTCTATTGCTTCTTGTCGGGGTGTTCGCGGCTGCCGCGCTGGCGCTTGCGGCCATCGGGATCTACGGAATCGTGGCGTTTTCCGTGGCGCGACGTACGCAGGAGATCGGCGTCCGTATGGCGCTTGGGGCTGCGCGAGCCGACATATTGCGGCTGGTTGTCGGTGAGGGCGCCCGGCTTGCCATTGCCGGCGTCGCGATCGGTATTGCGGCGTCCTATGCCGTGACTCGCGTTCTATCGAGTCTGCTTTTCGGGGTGACCGCCACGGATCCGATCACGTTCCTCGGCGTGACTGTCCTTCTGTTGTTCGTCGCGCTGCTGGCTTCCTACATCCCCGCGCGCCGTGCGATGCGACTCGATCCAAACAGCGCCTTGCGCTACGAATAGCCGGCTTACGATTGGCCGCCGCGGCTCATTTCGCGAAAGAGCCACGCGCGAGCCGCGGCCCATTCGCGATTGACTGTTGCTGTCGAGACCCCAACGACGGCGGCCGTCTCTTCGATCGATAGCCCGCCGAAGAAACGCAGCTCGACGATGCGGCTTTGCTCCGGGTCGATCTTCGCGAGACCGTTCAGCGCATCATCGAGCCCGATCAGATCGAGCTGACGGCCGCCCGCGACGCCGATCGCGTCGTCTAAAGATAACTTCGGCGCCCCCGCTCCGCGTTTCGCAGCCTTGCGTCCGCGCGCGTGATCCACCAGGATGCGGCGGATCATCTGGGAGGCCAATCCGAAAAAGTGCGCCCGATTCTGCCAGTGGACCTGTTTCTGATCGATCAGGCGGAGATAGGCTTCATGCACGAGCGCGGTTCCTTGCAGGGTATGACCAACACGCTCGGCGCGGAGATGGGACTGAGCAAGCCGCCGAAGCTCATCGTAGACCAAAGGCATCAGTTGGTCCATGGCGTCGCGGTCCCCCGTGCTTGAGGCGACCAGTAGTCTTGTAACGTCTTCCATCGAAAACCCGATTCTCAATATTCTCATTTGGCTGATAGAAAGTCTCGTCCGGTTTCGCGTAGCGGATCGAGGGAGAAAAGACGATATGAAGACGTCAGTTCGGATCGCTGGGGCGATGGCCGCGGCGCTATTGTTTGCAGGATTCGCTTACGGTGGCAAAGAGGGAGACCCTGCTGCACAGTTGTTTGCGGCGCTTCGGAACGGGGACACCGAAACCGTTCGTTTGCTGGCTGGAAAGTCGGTTGCGATCGATGCCACGAATGAAGCCGGTTATACCCCGTTGATGTATGCGGCACTCTACGCTGGCCCGGAGACGGTGAAGCTGTTGTTGAATCGCAGCGCCAATCCAAACGCCAAGACGCCCGCCGGAACCACGGCGCTGATGCTCGCGACCGGTGATGCGGAAAAAGTTCGTTTGCTGATCGCGAAGGGCGCGGATGTGAACGCGCGGTCGGGAACCGGACGCACGCCGCTGCTGATCGCTGCCTCGAGATCGGGAGGCGGCGAAGTGGTGAAACTGCTCCTGGATCACGGAGCCGAGGTCAATGTTAAGGACGAGCTGAAGGGGATTCCGCTGATTCCGGCCGGCGCCGGCGGATCGACGCCGCTGATCGAGGCGGCGAAACTTCGCGATGGGATTGCGATGAAGTACCTGCTCGACGCGCGAGCGAAGATCGACACGAAGGACGATTCGGGAGCCGACGCGCTGGCGGCGGCGGTGGTTCATGGAAACGTGAAAAATGTAGAGACTCTGCTCGCGCGCGGGGCAAAGGTCGATTCCCGCGTCACGTCGAACCGGATTCCCGTACTTTTCTTCGCTGCCTGGAGACAGGATCCGGTGCTGGCGAAGATGCTGATCGACGCTGGAGCCGATCCGAACGCAACGGATGCGAGCGGATCGACCGCGCTGATGTGGTCCGCCTATTCCGATTACGGAGATCCCGCGACCACCCGCGTCCTGGTGGAAGCGGGCGCGAAAATTGATGCGCGCAACAAGGCGGGAGAGTCCGCGATCACCTGGGCGCGGCGCCGCGGAGACAACGCAATCGTACGGTTTTTACTGACGAATGGAGCCAGGGATGAGGCGCGTCCTTTGGAGCCGGTTCGCCCGCCTGCTGTGTTGAAACAATCGGTGGAACAAAGCGTGACCAGAGCGATTGCGCGATTGCAGGAGACCGGCCCATCGTTCTATAAGGTCTCCGGATGCATCTCATGCCATAACCAATCTATCCCGCAGATGGCGACAGGGATGGCGCGCAATCGCGGGATTCATGTAGATGAGGCGATCGCGGCTCAAACCGCCAGGCAGGTTCTAAGCGTCGCCAAGCCGGCCGTGCTTCCCTTGATCGAACTGTCTGACGTGGTTCCGGACCTTCCCGCGACGGGACCTTATATCCTGCTCGGGATGGCGGCTGAGGCTCATCCGGCCGACGCGTCGACGGATGCGATCGTGCTCAACCTTGCGGCGAAGCAGTTTCCGGATGGAAGCTGGAGACCGTGGGCGCCTCGTCCGCCGATCGAGTTCAGCGCCGTCAGCGCAACGGCTCTGACTGTGCGGGCGTTGAAAATTTATGCCCCGCCCGCGCGGCGCGCCGAATTCGACAAGCGCATTTTGGCTGCTCGCGAATTTCTGCGCATCGTTACCCCCAGAACCAATGAAGAGAAGGCGATGCGGCTGCTGGGGCTGGAATGGTCCGGAGCGTCGCGCAAGGAGATTGAGGCGGCCGCCAAGACCCTCATCTCCGCGCAGCGGCCGGATGGAGGCTGGTCGCAGCTCGACACGCTCGATTCCGACGCGTATGCGACCGGCGAGGCCTTATATGCTCTGCGCGCCGCGAACGCAGTCGACGCCGCCGATCCGGTGTACCGCAAGGGCGCGGATTACCTGTTGCGGACGCAAGAAGCGGACGGGTCGTGGCACGTCGTATCGCGCTCGTTCCCATTTCAGCCGTACAACGAAAGCGGTTTTCCGCATGGCAAAGACCAATGGATCTCGGCTGCCGGGACAGGATGGGCGAGTATGGCTCTGATGCTCGATACGGGTGCTTCGATCGCCCGGCGTTAAATCGTTCTTCCCTTTTCGACGCCGCCGGCTCTCTATGGGCCGGCGGCATTTTTTTTGACATGGCTGCGCACTTTTTTCCGCGATGTTGATCGAGGAGATGACAACAATGCCGATAGAAAAACCCTTGCGCTCATTCCGGTATCTCGGTCATGAGGTTACGATTCACGCCGATGCCGCCGACACGAACGGGCAATACTCCGTGCTCGAATTTCGCGCATATCCCGGAGGCGAGCCGCCGATGCACATTCATGAGAACGAAGACGAGATGTTCATCCTCGTTGAAGGCGAAATGAAAGTCACGATTGCCGGCGTCGATCGGACGCTGAAATCTGGGGAGTCCGCCACCGTGAAGCGCGGCACGCCCCACACATTCAAGGTTTTGACTCCATCGATTCGAACGGTGAACATATTCACACCCGCCGGTTTTGAGGAATTTTTCCGCGCCCTTGCGGGTGATCGTCCGCCTTCTTTCGACCAGATTGCTCCCATTGCAGCCCGGTATGGCTCGCGCCTGCTCGTTTGAGGTGCGCATGCGACGATATTCAAGAATGCTTCAGAAGATACTCATCGCAGTCCTGATTCCCGCGGGTATGTTTGGCGCGGAAAATGACCAGTGGTCGAATGTGCAGACGCTACGCCGCGGCGACCGTATCGGCGTTATTCAGGCGAATCACAAGCGCATCGAAGGTCAGTTTAACGGCGCTGGCGACGCGGGAATCCTGATCGACGCCATAACTGTCGCGAAAGGGGACGTGGTTCGCGTCTATCGCCGGCAAGGGATGTCGCGAACCAAACGTGCGCTGATTGGCGCGGCGATCGGGGCAGTAGCCGGAGGTGTTGCTTCGGCATCGATCACCGCGAGATCGAACGATGAAGGCTGGTTCGGCGGAGATTGGGCCGGAGCCGCGGCCGCCGTCACAGCCGCAGGCGGCGCCGGAGTCGGAGCAGGCATCGCGGCTCTCACAGGCAGTGGTTATAAGACGATCTATCAGAAATCGAACTGACGTCGAACCGCGATGTCGCGGCCCCGGCGAGTCGGCGGCGGGGAGCGCAATAAGGCGTCTTTTCGATTCGCGTCCGCCGGATTCGGCCCGGCGGACACCGCCGCAGTCAGCAGTGACGCAAAAAAACTCTATTTTGCCCCTGCGATCGATGTCACCGCCAGCCAGAAGAGTTGTAAGTGCTTGTATGCCGCCTCTTCGAGCATCCGCTCCTGATCGCTATGAATGCCGAAGCCTTTTAGCGTGTCCTCGTCATCCACCATCGGGCCCACGCCGTAGCACTGAACGCCTTTCGCGCGAAGCTGCGCCATATCGGTCGCCCCGGTCTGCATCAGCGGAAGAACGGGAACGCCGTAGACCTTCTGGAAAGCGGCTTCCAGGGCTTTGTAAGTATCCGATTGAATACTTGAAGGAGGCGGCACGGGCCGCCCGCCTGCTCGATTCCCCGCGACCACCTGAACCGCGGGATCGTTGATCACTTTGCGCATCATTTCGTAAAACGCGTCGATGTCCTCATCGGGCAGCGCGCGGATATCGAGCGTCGCGGTCGCTTCGGAAGGAATCACGTTGGACTGGAACCCGCCCTGAATGATGTCCGGCGAAATCGAGGTGTGGAGCATCGAGTAGAACGTCGGTTGATTGACCGCCATGTACTCGCGCACCGCCGCGGATTTTTCGGGATTCAGCAGATCCCGGAAGCGCTGCGCGTCGTCGGGATCGCTAATCTGCGCGAGCTTCTCAAAATAAGTCCGCGTGGTATCGTTCAGCCGCATTGGCGGATCCCACATCGCGATCTTTTCCACCGCGGCCGAAAGATGAGCGATCGCATTGGTCCGCATGGGGCGAGACCCGTGTCCGGCTGGACCGGTGGCGACCAGGCGGGCGCCGCGCGGCACTTTTTCCGTCGTCTCGATCATCGAGAAGACCGCTTTGCCGCCGCGCCGCGTCACGCCTCCGGCCTCGGCCAGGCAAACCTCGGATTCAATCTCAGGCCAGTGATCGCTGATCAGGTATCCTATGCCGAATCCCGAAGCCCCTTCCTCGCCCGCTTCGGTGACGAAGATCACATCACGGTCGAGCTTCGCCGCCGTGCGCTTCAGCAGAATCGTGGTCATCATCGCGGCGAACAGATCGCTCTTATCATCGATCACGCCCCGCCCGTAAATATATCCGCCGGTCCGCGCGCCGCTGAACGGCGGGATCGTCCACTTGCTCGGGTCGACCTTCACTGTATCGCTGTGCCCCATGATGAGCAGCGGCTTCTTCGATCCGTTGCCCTTGATTCGCGCGATCAGATTTGCGCGCGAAGGATCCTTCCAAACCACAACGGACGGAATTCCTTCGGCATCGAAGACCTTCTTGACGTACTCCACCACGCGAGTTTCATTGCCGGGAGGGTTCGTTGAGTCGATTTGCACCAGCGCCTGAAGATGCTTCAGCGCTTCGCCGTTGACCTTATTCCAATCGATCGGCTGGGCGGCTCCGGAAAGAGCCGCGAACGCGAAGACCAGAAGATTCCGCATTGCGCCAGTTTATCCCAGCGCGGGCTACTTCATGAACCCGCTGCGGCCGCTCCCGGCCGAGCTCAGTTCATCGTTCAGCGGATCGTCCAGCGCAAGCAGCCGCCGCAGATCGCCGTTCAGCGCGGCTTGTGTCTCCGGACGAAGCAATCGCTTCTGATACTGCTGTTGCGGAATGTCGTGGCGGCAGAAAAAGCTGTGCAGCGCGCGGCGCTCCCGATCCGTGCGGTTTGCCGTTCCGCCGTGCCATAGATGTGCGTTCATGACAACAACGGTGCCCGCTCGTCCCGTGACGAGGATCTCGTCAGGATGTTGCGCATAAGTATCCGCAAGCGCATCCTGCGGCTTGCGGCCCCAGCGATGCGATCCCGGGATGACTCGCAACGCGCCGTTTTCAGCCGTGAAATCATCCAGCATCCAGACGCAGTTGCAAACGGAAAATCCTTTTTCGTCTGGGAGCAATCCCATATCGACGTGGAACGGTTGCAGGCTGGCCGATTTGGGATTCGCCGATCGCACGTTCAGGCTGCTCAATTTGAATCCACTGCCAAGGACGCTCTCAACGAGTTCGAGAATCTCGCCCCGCTGAATCGCCTCGCGAAAAACGTCGCCTTTATCCACCAGGTTCGCCAGCCGGCGGGCGTTTTCTTCCGTGCGAAATTCGGAGCCGGCCTTTTCGCCTTCTTCGACGAACAACTCATCGACGCGCCGCCGCATCCTGGCGAGCAGGCCGTCATCCATGTAGTCCTCGAGGACGGTATAGCCCGCCGAGGCCAGCTCATCCGAACGATTCACCCCACCAGTGTACCTGCGCCGGGTTTCTTCACCGGACCATTCACCGTACGCACGGAACGCCGGGCCGGATCGCAATCACAACCCGGGCCGGTATCGGATCGGGCGAAGCGTCTTGGCGCTTAAGAAAAGCTGTTGCTGCGCCGAATATATAATGACCCGATGGCGACCATCCAAACTGCCGCCGGGCTCGTCGATAGCGCTCAACTCGGTACCACCCTGATGCACGAACATGTCTTCGTGCTCGACGCCGAGATCTTTCACAACTATCCCGAGGAGTGGGGCGATGAGGAGCAACGCGTCGCTGACGCGATTCGTCGAATGAACGAGCTGAAATCGCGTGGCGTGGATTCGATTGTCGATCTCACCGTGACCGGCCTTGGCCGCTACATCCCCCGCATCCAGCGGATCGCCTCCCAGACCAAGCTGAACATCATCGTGGCGACCGGCATCTACACCTATTGCGATCTGCCGCACTATTTTCACTATCGCGGCCCCGGAACGGTTTTTGGCGGCCCAGAGTTGATCGCCGACATGTTCGTTCGCGACATCGAACAGGGAATCGGAAATACCGGCGTTCGGGCCGGAATTCTGAAGTGTGCGACCGATGCCCCCGGCCTGACCGCCGGCGTGGAGCGAATCCTGCGCGCCACCGCTCAGGCACATCGGCGCACGGGCGTTCCGATTTCTACCCACACCCACGCCCGCAAGCGCGTCGGACTCGATCAACAGCGGGTCTTCCGCGAAGAAGGCGTCGATCTGACCCGTGTGGTCATCGGCCACTCCGGCGACACCACGGATCTGGATTATCTTGAGCAACTCATCTCCGCCGGATCCTACATCGGCATGGATCGCTTCGGAATCGACACGATTCTTCCTTTTGAAGATCGTGTCAAGACCGTGGCTGAGATGTGCAGGCGCGGCCATGCCGGCAAGATGGTCCTGTCACACGACGCCGCCTGCTTCAATCACTGGCTGCCCGAACGCCCGCTTGCCGCGGCCCTCCCTCGTTGGAACTATCTCCACATTCACAACGATGTGATCCCGGCGCTGAGGGCCGCCGGCGTAAGCGACGTTCAACTCCGCACGATGCTCGTCGACAATCCGCGCGCCATTTTCGAAACCCAGGGAGGCTACTGATGATCCGTCCGTTTGACGACTCCGCCATCGTCCGAGGGACGGACGGGATCGCGCGTTACCAGAACCTTGCCAACTCTCTTGTCGAGATGCTGCGCGCCACCGTCGAGAAGTCCGGAGCCTCTGAGGCGATTGTCGAAGCCGGCGGGCCGCGTGTGAGCTACCGCAGCCTGTGGGACCGCGCCGCCCGCATCGCAGGCGGCTTACGAGCCATCGGCATTGCGCGCGGCGATCGTGTCGCCATCCGCCTCCCCAACGGACTCGATTGGTGCCTGGCCTTCTTCGGAATCCAGTTGGCCGGTGCGATCGCGGTCCCGGTCAACACCCGGTTTAGCGAATCCGAGGTCGATTATGTCATCCAGGATTCCGGCAGCAAGTTCACCTTCCTGCCCGGCGCGGCGCTGCCGGATGGATCTGCTTACGCCGAAGAGCGCTTCGCCGCCGAGGATGTCGCCGCCATTTTCTACACCAGCGGCACCACCGGATTTCCCAAAGGCGCGATGACCACGCACGAAGGATTTCTTTCGAACATCGAGACTTGCCGCCGCATCGTGCCTCTGCCATGGGATGGAAGCCTTCGAACGCTTGTTTCGGTTCCACTGTTCCATGTCACGGGATGCAATAGTCAACTCCTCCCGATGTGTGCATCCGGGGGAACGACGGTGATCATGCCGGCGTTCAACGTCCAGTCGTTTCTCAGCCTCATCGGGGAGCACCGCATCAACTCGCTGACTTCCGTTCCCGCCGTGTACTGGCTCGCCATGCAGCAACCCTCATTCGCCGGCGTCGATCGCTCGCAGATCAAATCGATCATGTACGGAGGCGCGCCCATAGCGCCGGATCTTGTCGGCCGGATCCTCGAAGCATTCCCGAACGCCCGCGTCGGCAATGGATTCGGATTGACAGAAACTTCCTCCGTCGCGACCTTCCTTCCGCACGAATACGCGCGCCTGCGGCCCGAAACCGTCGGATTCGCTGCCCCAGTGGTCGATCTGAAATTGAGCGGGCTCGAAGGCGGCGTCGGCGAGCTGCTGATTCGAGGGCCCAACGTCGTCAAAGGATACTGGCGGAAACCCGAGGCCACCGCGGAAGCATTCGCCGGCGGATGGCTGCACTCGGGCGATATGGCCCGCCTCGACGATCAAGGATTCGTCCAGATCGTCGATCGCAAGAAGGATATGGTCAATCGCGGCGGTGAAAATGTCTACTGCGTCGAAGTGGAGAACGCGCTCGCCGCGCACCCCGCCGTGTTCGAAGTCGCGGTCATGGGCGTGCCCGATACCATGATGGGAGAAAAAGTGGGAGCCGTCATCGTCCCCAAACCTGGAATGGAGCCGGTTATCGGCGAGATCCTCGAGTTCGCGGCCGGCCGCCTCGCCGATTTCAAAGTCCCGCAATTCGTGGTGATCCGCCGCGATCCACTCCCCAGAAATCCTGGCGGAAAAATCTTGAAAAAGCACCTCCGCGCCGCCACCGATTGGGGACGCGCGGTTCGCTAAGCCTCCGCCAGTGTCCGATGCACCAGGTGGATGCTGATCGCGCCCTCGCCTACGGCCGACGCGACCCGCTTCACATTCCCCGCGCGCACGTCACCCACTGCGAAAACTCCCGGAAGGCTCGTTTCCAACATCTGCGGCGGACGCGACAACGGCCATCGCGGATTGCCTCCCTCCGAAACCCCCGCAAGATCGCGTCCCGTGAGAATGAATCCTTTATCGTCCATCACCACGCATCCGCGCAGCCATTCGGTTCGCGGCGATGCGCCCGCCATGATGAACACGTGCTGGATATTTCGCGTCGAGGTCTCGCCCGTTAACCGATTCTTCCAGGTGACCCGCTCCAGATGATCGTTCCCCTCAAGCGCGGTGATCTCCGTGTTGAAATGCAGTTCGATATGTGGATTCTCCGTCAGCCGCTGGATTAAATACCGCGACATCGTGCCCGAAAGCTCGCCCGACCGTACCAGCATGTGCACTTTTCGAGCGGTCTGCGAGAGAAACACCACCGCCTGCCCGGCTGAATTCGCCCCGCCGACTACGACCACTTCATCGCCCTGGCACAGTTGCGATTCCATAAACGTCGCCCCGTAGTAAATCCCCTCGCCTTCGAATCTTGCCAGGTTCGGGATGTTCGGTTTGGTATACTGCGCCCCGGTCGCGATGACAATCGCGCGTCCCGCCAGCGATTCGCCGCCGTCGAGCACCACCTCGTACGGACGCCGCCCGCATTCCAGTCTCGTTACCGCCTTCGCGATCATCATCCTCGCGCCGAACTTCTGCGCCTGCGACGTCGCGCGGGACGCCAGTTCCTGTCCCGAAACTCCCGTCGGGAAGCCGAGATAATTTTCGATCTTCGAACTTGACCCCGCCTGTCCGCCGGGCGCAGTCGTTTCGATCACCAGTACGTCAAGACCCTCCGACGCCGCATACACCGCGGCCGCTAATCCCGCCGGACCTCCACCGACGATGATCACGTCCCGCACCTGCGTGTTATCGATGCTGCTGTTGAACCCCAGGCAATTCGCGAGTTCCTGAATCGAAGGACTTCTCAGCACCGTGCGCCCGTGGCAAATCACCACAGGCACCTCGCTTGCTCTTACTTGAAAACGATCCAGCAACTCCTGCGAAATCTGGTCCGTGTCCAGATCCACGTAACAATACGGATGCCCGTTGCGGCTCAAAAATTCCCGCAGCGCCAGCGTCTGCGCCGAATGCCGGGAACCCAACACCACCACGTTCCCGAATCCCCCTTGGATCAGCGCCAGCCGCCGAAGAATAAACGCCCGCATCAGAATCTCGCTCAGCTCCGCGTCTCTTCCGACCAGCGTCCGTAGCTGTTCCCCGGTGAGTTCGATGAAGTCGCCGGGTTCCGTCACGCGTCCCCGCACCAGCCCTCGCTGGCCGGAGATCATCGTCATCTCGCCGGTGAATTCGCCCGGATCATGCTTTGCAATCGCACGCTCCCCTTTCAGCCCCGGCTGGACGATCTCCATCTTTCCGGAGACCAGCACAAAGAACGGAAGATCCGTATCGCCCGGCTCGAAAAGAATCTCGCCTTCTTTGACGCGCCGCACGCGGCCCCACGGCCGGATACGTTCGATCTGCTCCGGCGTCAGGATCGGAAATGCCTGCGTCGAGGCATCCAGCGCGCTCGGAATCAGCGGAGTGGTCGACATGCCCTCATTTTCGCACTCGTGTCCAGCGCCATCGCCCGAGTTCGCAAGTGCAACAGCTACGATACAATCCAGCCATGCGGATCCTGTTCTTCGCCATCGCCTTCGCTGCTTCGGCCGGTGATTGGCCGCAGTTCCGCGGACCGAACGCCACCGGAGTCGCCCCCGCCGATGCGAACCCCCCCGTGGAGTTCGGCAAACCCGTTTGGAAACAGTCCCTGCCTGCCGGTCATTCCTCGCCCGTCGTTTGGGGCGGCCGTATCTTCCTCAACTCTTTCGATCCCGCGTCCAGGAAGCTCGAGCTCATCTGCCTGAGCGCGAGCGGAGGCAATATCCTCTGGCGCCGCTCTGCGCCGGTGAAAGAGTTCGAAGAAACACACGTCGTCAGCAACCCCGCCACCGCCACTCCCGCCGTCGATGCCGATCGCGTCTATACCTATTTCTCTTCCTACGGTCTCATGACCTTCGATCATTCGGGCGAGCTAAAGTGGACCCTCCCGCTCACGATGCCGAAAACACACCACGGAAGCGGCGCATCCCCCGTCGTGTCGGGCGGCCTGCTCATCCTCAATCACGACGCGATGCAAGGCGGCTATCTCCTCGCAGTCGAGCGATTGACCGGAAAGGAAGTCTGGCGCGCTCCTTATCCTGAAATTCGCGGCCGCGTGGAAAGCTACTCCACCCCGATCGTCTGGCACGATCAGCTCATTCTCCATCGCGCTGGAATCATCGAAGGCTACGCCCTCTCGACCGGCGAGCGCCGCTGGACCCTGCCCGAGAACACCTCCGGCGCAAGCACGCCCACTGCCTCCGCCGACACTCTCTTCATCGGCACCTGGAACGTCCTCGGCGAAGACGACCAGCGCACTACTCTTCCCGATTACGCAGGGCTCCTCAAGCTCTACGATAAGAACGGCGACGGCGCGATCAATGAAGGCGAGCTTCCCGACGAAGCTCTCCGCTTCACCGCCCGCCCCGAACTCGAAGCCATCCCGCGATCCCAGAACTTCGTCTCTTTCAAAAGCGTCGACCGCAACAAGGACGGCATCGTCGATTCCGCGGAATGGGACGCTTTCCGGACTCGCATCCAGGGCATGGCGCAGGACCATGGCCTCCTCGCGATCCGCCCCGGCGGAAAAACGGGCACGATCGTCTGGCGCGAGAATACCGCGATCCCGGAAGTCCCCTCGCCTCTCCTCTACAACGGCCGCCTCTTCCTCGTCCGCAATGGAGGGATCGTCACCTGCCTCGATGCGTCCGGGGGAAAAGTGATCTACCGCACCCGTGCCGGCGCTCCCGGAGCCTACTTCGCTTCTCCGGTCGCCGCCGCCGGCCGCGTCTATTTCGCTTCCTCGGAAGGAGTGGTCACCGTCATCGATGCATCCGCCGATCGCCTTGACGCTCTCTCCCGCAACGAAATTGGTGAAGACATCGTCGCCACTCCGGCAATCGCCGGCAACCGCATCTACGTCCGCACGCTCCACACCCTCATGGCCTTCGAGTCAAAGCAGTAAAGACCGACATCCCAACAATCTGGTCCGCCAGTCCCGCCGGCGAGCCCCGCGGTCAAACGTCCCGCCTCTCAGGCGCGGCAGTAATGGACCGCGCTCCCTTCCCGATTCCAAAAAAGAAAAGCCGGCCACGAAAGCCGGCTTCTCGACAACAAAACTGTGGAGACCTTCTATGCCGGAGCCGCCTCCATAATCTCCTCCGCAACCGGCCCGAACTTCTCGAAATTCTTCTTGAACCGCGCGCTCAAATCCTCCGCCGCGCGATCATAAGCAGCCTTATCCTTCCACTGTCCTCGGGCGTCCAGAATCTCCGCCGGAACACCCGGGCATGATTTCGGCACCATCACGCGGAACACCGGATGCGGCTCCGCCGGAACATTATCGAGCTGCCCCGCAACCGCCGCATTCACCATCGCGCGAGTATATTTCAAGCTCATCCGCTCGCCGACGCCATATGGACCGCCGGCCCACCCCGTGTTCACCAGATAGCACATCACCTTGTGCTTATCGATCCGCTCCCCCAGCATCTTCGCGTAAACCTGCGGCGCCCTCGGCAGGAACGGAGCGCCAAAGCACTCGCTAAACGTCGCCGACGGCTCCTTGCCCATTCCGCGCTCGGTTCCAGCCACCTTCGCTGTATATCCGCTCAGGAAGTGATACATCGCCTGTTCCGACGTCAGCCTCGAAATCGGAGGCAACACCCCGAAAGCATCCGCCGTCAGGAACAACACGTGTGTCGGATGCCCGCCAACACCCGGAATCACCGCGTTATCGATGAACTCGATCCGGTAGGCGGCGCGCGTATTCTCCGTTAGTTCGGACGAATCGAAATCCAGCAGCCTCAGCTCCGGATCCATCTTCACGTTCTCCAGCACCGTGCCAAAGCGGATCGCGTTCCAGATCTGCGGTTCCTTCTCCTTCGAAAGATTGATGCACTTCGCATAGCAGCCCCCTTCGAAGTTGAACACGCCGTCATTGCTCCAGCCATGCTCGTCGTCGCCGATCAGCCTGCGCTCAGGATCCGCCGAAAGCGTCGTCTTGCCTGTCCCGGAAAGCCCAAAAAACAACGCCACGCGTCCGTCCCTGCCCACGTTCGCCGAGCAGTGCATCGGCATCACGTCCTTGAACGTGAACAGATAGTTCAGGATCGTAAAGACGCTCTTCTTCATCTCGCCGGCGTACTCAGTCCCCGCGATCAGAATGATCCGCTTCGCAAAATGGATCACGATCGCCGTTTGCGACCGCGTCCCATCTTTCGCCGGATCTGCGAAAAACGTTGGAGCGAAGAACAAAGTAAATTCGGGGACGTGATCTTGCGTCTTCAGCGGATCGGGCCGCACGAATAACTGCCGTGCGAACAATGCATGCCACGCCCTCTGCGCGATCACTCGAATCGGCATCGTGTATGTCTTGTCGGCTCCCGCGTAGCAATCCTGGACGAAAACGTCTTGCCCTTCCCAGAATTGCAGCATGCGCGCGAACAGCCTGTCGAACTGCTCTTCGCTCATCGGCTGGTTTACGGAACCCCAGTTTACCGTCGATTCCGTGCCGGATTCCCGCACAATATATTTATCTTTTGGCGACCGGCCGGTGAACTGCCCGGTCCGCACCACGAACGCCCCACCTGACGCCAGCATCCCCTCTCGACGCTGAATCGATTTTTCAATCAACTGCGCGGTTCCGAGGTTCCAATATGCCGTCTGCACCTTGTGCAGCCCGTGCCGGGTGAGTTCGTAGCGACTGGGACGAACGCCTGCATTCTCCATAAAATTTTAAAAGCTCTCCATAAATTGAATAGCGCGGCATCGGTGGCCGCGCTGCAAAATAAAACTCCGGTCAGCAGCATCCAGTCTATCATGGTACCTATGGGGTCGCGATGCTGGCTGCGCTCGGTCTTGCTCTTGTCCACGTTGACGGTGAACGCTCAAATCATTGAATTTGAGTCGGGTGGCCTGAAGTACAAGACACTCACTCGAAGTGGTGTCACCGTTATGTTCGCCCCCCTTTCCACCCACGTTCGCGACTACGCCATCCTTCAAGTCGCTGTCTCGAACGGATCGCCTGTGTCATGGGCCGTCAGGCCCGAAGACTTCAGTTTCGAGAAAAGTGACGGTCAGGTGATCCAGGCCCTCCCTGCCCGGACCGTAGTCGATGGCCTCATGGAGAAAGCCGGGCGAAACGACGTGATTAAACTGATTTCTGCTTACGAAGCCGGCCTCTATCAGAATGCGCACCTGCATTCGACCAACGGCTACGAATCGCGCCGCCAGAATGCTCTCGCCGAAGTTGGTTCAGCCAAACTGAAAGCCGCTGCCGCCGCCTCGGCCATCGCGCTCGTAACCACGAAACTCCTTCCAGGCCAATCAACCGATGGCGCCGTATTCTACCCGAATCAGGGAAAACCTCTTGGCGCGGGTCAACTGGTCGTAAACGTGGCCGGCGAAAAATTCACCTTCCCCGTGGACGCCATCGACCCTCACACCAAACACGGTTCGGATTGAGGTCAGGCCCGCAGTATCCGCGTGAATTTGCCGCTAAGCCACCAGCCCGCGGAACTTTGGCTGTTCATAGCCCGGGAACACCGACGCGATCTGCCGATTCCCCAAATGCCGCGTGACCAGTTCTCCCAGAACATCGCGAAAATCCGTAGTCAGATTCAAATCGCGATTTTCGTAAAGCTGCTCTTCGGCTAGCCCCGGCCACTCGCCATAGATCTTGCCGCCCTGAATATCGCCGCCGAAAGCGAACATCACGTTCGCGTGTCCGTGATCCGTCCCGCGATTCCCGTTCTCGCGCGCCGTGCGGCCAAACTCGCTCATCGTTACAACGCTCACGTCCGCCATCCGGTCTCCCAAATCCTGATAAAACGCGGCGAGCGCGTCTCCGAACTCTCCAAGCAATCGATTGAGCTGCGGAGCCTCGTTCACATGCGTGTCCCATCCCCCCACATCTGTGAATGCGACCTCCAATCCGACATCCGCCTTGATCAATTGCGCGATCTGCTTCAAAGACTGTCCCAGCCGTCCATTCGGATACCGCGCGCCGCCGCCCGGCGTGTACCCCTGTTTCTGAAGCGACTGCATCATCTTCACCGCCTCGAACGTCTCGCGGCCCGTGCCGTTCAATACCTTGTCGATCGTGCTCGAATACATCGATTCGAAGCTCGCCGCGCCGCGCGAGTCGCGAACCTGAAAATCGTTCAGATTGCTGATCGACACTGCTTCGTTGCGCCCGCGCAGCGTCCTGGCCAGTTCCGGACCGAAACTCACCGCCCGCACCGGAGATTTTTTCGACTCCGGCGTCAGAGCGCGATTCATCCAACCATCCGTCGTCGCCTTGCGGCCCGGCGTCCCCGATTCCATATAATCCTGGGCGTCGAAGTGCGACCGCGTCGGGTCAGGCGATCCCACGGCATGCACAATCGCCAGCCGTTGTTGATCGTAAATCGGCTTGAGCGCCTTCAACGCCGGATGGAATCCGAAGTATCCGTCGAGATCGATCGCCGAATCAGCCCCGCTACCCGGCCGCGCAACGGCGATCGTCGGACGCAACTCGTAATATCGCTGCTCGCCGTGCGGAACGACCACATTCAGTCCATCCACCGCACCGCGCTGGAAAATCGCGACCAGAATTTTCTTCCGAGGACTCGGTGCGTCCGCCGCATACAACGCCCGCGAAAGCCATGCCGGCGTCGACCCGATTCCGACCATCGCCATCGCTGAAGACTTGAGAAAGATTCGACGATTCATACTGCTATCTCCTCTGAAAATCCGGCGATCCCAAAACCAACCCTGCCACCAAATCCGGCGTCGGCTTTTTGTCCGCCAGCGCCTTCACCATCGCCTCTTTTGTTTGTTTTGTGGGCTCGCGAAACATCACCAGCTTCGCGGTTTTCGCAGGATCGTCCGGGTATCGCGACGCGTCCACTTTGATCCCCGGCAGCTTATTCTGCGTGAGCGACATCGCAAAATTCATCCGCCCCAGCAGCGAAGCCGAACTCACCCATTCCGCATTCGCGCTCGAATAACCGGTTGGTTCTACTTTGCGGTAGAGCGGTTCGCCTAATTGACTGATTTGGTTCGCCAGCGGCATTGCGTAATCGACCTGGGCGCCGGTGGCGCGAATTGCGCTGGCCACCATCTCCAATGGAGTCTTTACTTTAGCGTGGTATGCTCCCGCGGAAAAGAACTCCTTCGAATCGATCATGGTTTTCATGACCTCTCGGATATCGCCATCGCTGCTCAAGAACGTCTTTGCCATCCGATCGACCAGCGCGGGCGGAGGATTGTCGGAAATGAACCGTTCTGCGAGCTTTTTTGACACAAAATGCGCCGTTGAAGCGTGTTTTGCGACGATATCGAGCACTTTTTCGCCATCCTCTTTGCCGCCGCCCGCCGGGATCGTCACACCGAGAACGACCTTTTCGCCCTTGTCATGCACCCTGTCGTTGTAGAAGAAACTGCCGCCCTGCTGCGGGTTACGGATGGTCCAACCGGTGAAGCATCGCGCGACCTCGGTCACATCTTTCTGGGTATAGCCGCCATCCACGCCAAGTGTATGCAGTTCAAGAAGTTCTCGCCCGTAATTTTCGTTCAGTCCCCGTTGCGGGCCTTTCCCGTTCGGGCGCCGAACCATTTCGGGGGCGACGCTTTGCCAGTTATCGAGATAAAACATCATCGCCGGGCTGGTGGCGGTCGCTTCGAGCAAATCCCTAAATTTTCCAAGCACATGCGGGCGGATCGCTTCTCGCTCATAGGTGGGGATCATGAAACGGTCCGCGCCCTTGTCGATGTAGACGTTGAAGTGGTTGAACCAGAAATCCACGAGTTCTTCTTCAAGCTGGCGGTTGCTATAAATCGCGCGATAGAGCTTTCCTTCGGCGAGATCCTGAAAAACAACCTGCTGCGGCTGGTTGGCGAGAACGAGCTTGCGGCGGATCACTGGACTTGCGGACGCAAGCAATTGATTGCGCATCTGCGGCGGCATCGCGACGACAACATCGTCGATCTTTTCTTCAGGCATCGATTCGAGCAGCGTGCGTTTCTCGTCGGAAGTGCCGGTGCGCAGAGTGCGGATCTCTTCTCGCGTCAGCAAATCCGTCAGTGGAACCGCGGGCTCCATTGGAGCATCAGTGTTATCGTTCTTTTTCACTTTAAAGCGCCGTACCTGGCGCTCAACCGCGGCCCGCGCGACGGGATCTTCAGGGAACGGCTGGCGCCCCTGCGCAACCGCGCGAATCAACTGCGGAGGCGGATAAGCACTCGCGGTCTCGGCTTGCGTCATGCGCAGGGATTCAAGAGGCGCGAGTTTCTTTTCGAGTATGGGATTCTCTGGGATGCGCTCGGGATGAAGCTGAAGGTCGATCCATTTCTTCAGTCCCATTTTCCTGACGGCCTCGACATCGCCGGGCCGCGGTCCGAATGTCAGCCGATCAAGGGCGTGAAGAATCTGGTCGTCTTTGGATAATTTCTTTTGAAATTGCGCGTCATCTGCGCCTGTTTTCTTCGCGCCAAGAACGGCGGCGAAGAAAAACACGGGGACAGCCAGCGTTTTCCGCATCGTACTTGCCTTTCTAAATTATTAAACGCCTGAGTGGGCGAAAAGTTGACTGGGAATCCGCCGACCGACGCTGCTCTGCTCGCTCGGGCGGGGGTTCTGAAGGAAAGCGCCTGTGGAATCAGCGCGGGAGACTAACAAATTTTCATTTGTTCACAGGTTTTGATGAGGAAGCGATCCGTCATGCCGGCGATATAATCACACACCTGACGATGGAGGGGCTCCCGGGCCGATTCTTCCAAGTAGGCGGCCGGCAGAAGGGACGGGTCATGCATGTAGACGTCGAACAGCGCTTCGATCAATGCGACCGATTCGCGGCGCGCGTCAGCGAGGGCGCCGGAATTGTAAACGCGCGACCGCAACAGCTCTTTGAGCTGGACGGCGCCGGCGGCTTGCTCCTCAGGGAATTGAGCGACTCGCGCGGGATTCGCGCGCACGTCGTCGATGTTCCGGAGATTCGATGCGGCAGTGATGGTTCCCTCGATCAACCCGCCGACGAGCCAGTTGATGAGCCCGCGAACGACTTCCTGCATGCGGCCGCGTTCGGTTGCGCCGGGAAATTGCTGCGACGCGGTCTCGTCCAATTCAGCGAATTTATCGACGGCGGCGCGAGCGTCTTCAAACGTTACGAGTCCGGCGGCGTAGGCATCGTCGAGGTCGGAGGTGTTGTAGGCGATCTCATCGCACAGATCGATCAATTGCGCTTCGATCGGAGGACGCAGTTGCGGCAGATACTCCGCGGGGACGAGATTCGTTGAGTGCTTTACGATTCCTTCGCGAACTTCAAACGTGAGGTTCAAGCCGGGGAAACGAGGATAGGGATTCTCGAAGGATTCGACGATGCGCAGGGCCTGGAGGTTGTGATCGAAGCGATCCCCGAAGCGGCGCATCAGGCGGTCGAGTTCGGCTTCACCGGAATGTCCGAAGGGCGGATGACCGATATCATGCGCGAGAGAAAGAGCCTCGGTGAAATCTTCGTCGAGCCCCAAAGCGCGGGCCGCTGTTCGCGCAATTTGCGATACCTCAATCGTATGGGTCAGTCGATTGCGGAAATGATCGGAGAGTCCGGGGGTGAAGACCTGGGTTTTATTTTCCAGGCGGCGAAACGCGCGGGCGTGGACCACGCGGTCGCGGTCGCGCTGAAAATCATTGCGGAACGGATGCGGAAGTTCAGGATAGCGGCGGCCGCGGCCGCATCCGACCGGGAACCGGAGATGGGCGAGCGCGCCCGTAGTCAAGCTTAGTGCATGCCCGCGACGTCGCCGAGGGCCTGCACGGCAGCGCGGCTGATCGCGGTTCGCTCGGTGCGCAGCGGCTCGAGCATCTTGCGCGCTTCGTCCGGATTTTTCTTTCCGATGACCAGAGCAAGCTGGATGGTGGCCTGTTCTTTCGAGACCGTCACGGCGGGGTGAGCGATCAGGTCGCGCAACAGCTTCTCGGCTTCAGAATCCTTGCCCTGTCCGGAATAAACCTTGGCGAGGGAAAGCTTCGCGAGCGCCGCATAGGGCGCGGGCGCCGAATCGACCACGGACTTAAACCGGCGTTCCGCATCCTGCAAGTTGCCCTTTTCCACCGCGTCGGAGGCGAGGTAAAACTCTGCAATCGCGCCTTCCTGGCTTCCGTGATACTTCGAGGCGAGCTCAGTGAAGGCTTTTGTCCGCGCCTTGTCTTTTTCTTCCTGGGTGGGATAGGTCAGGTATCCGGGAGGAGCGGGACCGACGTGCGCCTGATCGACCTTGATCGCTTCCGAGAGCGCCTTTTCGCGGACATCGCCCTGGTGGCGCATATAGAAGAAGATAGCCGCGGCGATCACGATCACGCCGAGAGCGATCGGACCATACTTTTTGATCTCGTCGCGATGCTCCGACATGAAGTCGACACTTTGGCCGAGCTTTTCAGCGAACTGGTCGTGCTTAAGGCTTTGACGGGTTTTTCGATCCACAGAAACTCCGGGAGAACTTTAGTTTAACATGCGCGATTGTTCCCGCAGGTAAGGCCGCGGGCCGGAGGGGACAACGGGTAACGGCGATTTGCGTGCTAGCATGGGCTCGCGTGAACCGGCGAACCTTTTCGAAATTGCTGCTGGCCGCCCCGGTATTGCGGGCGCAGGATTCGATCACGGTGAAGGCGGGCGGGGCGGAGATTCTAGTCGAGATCCGGGGAGAGTTCGATCTATCGCGCGATGCGATGGTGGAGTGGGTGACGCTGGCGGCGCGGTCGGTGAGTGCCTACTACGGGAAGTTTCCGGTTCCAAAAGGGCTGGTTCAGATCGTACAGGGGCGGCGCGGCCGCGGGGTTTCCAATGGGAGAAGCTTCGGCGAAGGGGGAGCGCATTGCCGCATTTCCGTGGGGCAGCACTGCACCGCGGACGATCTGAAAACAGACTGGATGATGACGCATGAGATGATCCACTGGGGGTTTCCGTCGGTGCCCGAGGAGCATCACTGGATCGAAGAAGGAAGCGCGACATATATCGAGCCGATCGCGAGAGCGAAGATCGGGTGGCTGAAGCCGGAGCAGGTGTGGGGCGATATGGTTCGCGACATGTGGCAGGGGCTGCCCCAGCCGGGGGATGAGGGGCTCGACCGGACGCACACATGGGGGCGGACGTATTGGGGCGGCGCGCTGTTCTGTCTGATAGCGGACATCGAAATTCGAAAACGGACACGTTCGGCGAAGGGACTGGAGGACGCGTTTCGCGGAATCAATCGGGCGGGCGGGACGATTGAGGCGGACTGGCCGCTGGAGAAGGCGCTGGAGGTTGGCGATCAGGCGACGGGGACCCGGGCGCTGACGGATACGTACCGGCGGATGGGCTCGAAGGCGATGGCGGTGAATCTGCCGGGTTTGTGGAGTGAGCTTGGGGTGCGGCGCGATGCGGGGGATGTGACGTTCGATAGGAAAGCTCCGCTGGCGGGGGTGAGGGCGGCGATTTGTTGAGGGGTTCACAGCGGACGAACGCGTTTCGTTATTGTCGCGCCTGATATCCTGAAGTATTAATGCTCCGAGTCCGTTTTGCTCCGTCGCCGACGGGGTATCTCCACATAGGAAGCGCCAGGACATTTATTTTCAACTGGCTCTATGCCCGCCATAACGGCGGGACGATGATCTTGCGTCTGGACGACACCGACGTCGAGCGCAACACGCAGGAGTCGGTCGATTCGATTTTTGAAGGACTGAAATGGCTCGATCTCGGCTGGGATGAGTTTTATCGCCAGTCGGATCGCGGCGAACTGCATCGGCGGATGGCGAACGAGATTTTCGCGAAGGGCATGGCGTATCGCGATTTCACTCCCGCGGCAACCGAGGAAGAGAAATCGCACACGCAGTGGCTTTGCAATCCCGAGATGCGGGAGCTTTCGAAGGAGGAAAGCGAGCGGCGTGCCGCCGCGGGCGAGCCGTTCGTGCTGCGGTTTCGCGTTCCGCGCGAGATGCGTAGGTCGGTGGAGTTCGAGGATTTAGTTTACGGTCCGCAGTCGAAAGAGACGGCGGACATTGAGGATTTCGCGCTGCTGAGATCGTCCGGGGCGCCGACGTATCACATGGCTTCGTGCGCGGACGATGCGGATCTGAAGATCAGCCATATCATTCGCGGGCAGGATCACCTGACGAATACGTTCAAGCATGTGCTGATTTTTGAGGCGCTGGGAGCGGCTCGGCCGAAGTTCGCGCATCTGCCGCTGTTGATCGCGCCGGACGGGTCGAAGCTGTCCAAGCGGAAGCACGGTCCGGTGGTCAGCGTGACGACGTATCGCGATGCCGGATTTTTGCCGCATGCGTTTGTGAATTTCGTGGTGCTGCTGGGATGGTCGCCGAAGAACGATCGGGAGGTCATGTCGCGGCAGGAGCTGATCGACGCGTTTTCGCTGGAGGGCGTGAATCGCAGCAACGCGACGATCAATTTCAGCGACGAGGATCCGTTCGATCCGAAAGCGGTGTGGCTGAACGCGGAGCATATCCGCACGATGCCGGTTGGGGAGTTGGCGAAAGAGCTGGAGCCGTTCGCGCCGGACAAGGGTAAGCTGATGCAGATCGCTCCGCTGGTGCATGAGCGGATCCGGCTGCTGCGCGACGTGCGGCAGGTCGCGGATTTTTTCTTCGTAGACGAATTGCCGCCGTACGATCCGAATGAATTGATTCCACAGAAAGGCGATCTCGCGCTGGCGAAAAAGGCGCTCGAGGGCGGCCGGGAAGTGCTGGGCAGAGTCGACTGGAATCACGACGCGATCGAGGCGGGGCTGCGATCGGGCGCGGAGAATTTGAAAATCAAGACTGGCCAGATGTTTCAGCCGATCCGGGTGGCGGTGTGCGGAAGAAAAGTGGCGCCGCCGCTGTTTGAAACGCTGGTGGTGCTGGGGCGCGAAACGTCGCTGCACAGGATCGGCAAGGCAATTGAGCTTATATGAATCCCGTAAAGAACGAGGCCGCGGGGGCTGCTCCGTCGAATTTTATTCGCGACACGATCATCAAGGATCTTGAGACGAACAAGTACGGCGGGCGCGTGCAGACGCGGTTTCCACCGGAGCCGAACGGCTATCTGCACATCGGGCACGCAAAGGCGATCAGCCTGGATTTCGGCCTCGCCGAGGAGTTCGGCGGGAAGTGCAACCTGCGTTTCGACGATACGAATCCTTCGAAGGAAGAAGTGGAGTATGTCGAATCGATTATTGAAGACGTGAAGTGGCTCGGCGGGAATTTCGCCGGGATTTACTACGCGTCGGATTATTTCGGCCAGCTTTATGAATGGGCGGTCGATCTGATTAAGAAGGGCAAGGCGTTTGTCTGCGATCTTTCGGCGGAGGAGATCCGGCGGACGCGGGGAACGCTGACGGAGCCGGGGCAAGAGAGTCCGTATCGCAATCGGAGCGTGGAGGAGAATCTCGATCTGTTCGCGCGGATGAAGGCGGGGGAATTTCCGGATGGGTCGCGGACGCTGCGGGCGAAGATCGACATGGCGTCGCCGAATCTGAACATGCGCGATCCGGTGATGTACCGGATTTTGAAGGCGCATCATCATCGGACCGGCGATGAGTGGTGCATTTACCCGATGTATGATTTCGCGCACGGGCAGTCGGATTCGATCGAGAAAATCACGCACTCGCTGTGCACGCTGGAGTTCGAAGATCATCGTCCTCTGTACGACTGGTACATCGAGCAGTTGGGGATCTATCATCCGCAGCAGATCGAGTTCGACCGGCTGAACGTTACCTACACGCTGTTGAGCAAGCGAAAGCTTCTGGCGCTGGTGCAGCGGGGATTTGTCAGCGGCTGGGACGATCCGCGGATGCCAACGATTTCGGGAATGCGGCGCCGTGGATATACTCCCGAAGCGATCCGGAATCTGTGCCGGAATATCGGAGTTTCGAAGACGAACGGCACGACGGAGCTGTCGCTGGTCGAATATTACGTTCGGGATCATCTGAATCGCACAGCGCAGCGTGTGATGGCGGTGCTGCGTCCGTTGAAGGTCGTGATTGATAACTATCCTGAGGGCCGGGTGGAGATGATGGAGGCGGTGAATAATCCCGAGGACGAGTCGGCGGGAACGCGCCAGGTTCCGTTCTCGCGCGAGCTGTACATCGAGCAGGATGATTTCCGCGAAGATCCGCCGAAGCAGTATTACCGGCTCTCGCCGGGACGCGAGGTTCGGCTGCGATATGGATATTTCATTACCGCGACAAGCGTGGTGAAGAACGACAAGGGCGAAGTGGTCGAGGTGCACTGCACCTACGATCCGGCGACTCGCGGCGGGAATGCTCCGGACGGCCGCAAGGTAAAGTCGACGATTCATTGGGTGTCCGCCGCGCATGCCGTGAATGCCGAGGTCCGGCTCTACGAGACGCTCTTTGCCAAGGAAGATCCGAACGATGTTCCGGAAGGCGGCGATTTCACGGACAATCTGAATCCTCATTCGCTCGAGGTAATCAGGGACGCGAAGGTCGAACCGAGTTTGAAGGGCGCAGCACCGGGGTCGCGATATCAGTTCGAGCGGCTGGGATACTTTTGTGTCGATCCGGATCCGGGGCTGGTGTTTAACCGGACGGTCGGGTTGAAAGACGCCTGGGCGAAGATCGAGGCGAAAAGCCGCTAATGGTCATTCTTGGATTAGGCGGTCTGCTCAGCGACGCGGCGTGCGCTGTTTTGAAGGACGGCGAACTGCGGGCGGCCGTTGAAGAAGCGAAACTGACGCGCGGGTTCACTGCCGGCGCGATTCCTCAGGCGTCGATCGACGAATGTTTGCGGCTGGCGGGCGCCAGGCGCGAGGAGGTTGATTGCGTGGCGGTGGCCCGGCCATTTGCGCGCGGGCCGGAATCGATGTTCCACCTCGCGCTGCGCGATCAGTTTCCGAAAAGCGAGATTCTTGTAGTCGAGCACCATCAAGCTCACGCAGCATCGGCGTTTTTCGCCTCGCCGTTCGAAGAAGCAACGGTGTTAACGCTCGATCATGCCGGTGATTTCCGGTGCGGGGCGCGCTGGCATGCAAGCGGGACGCAGATTCAGCTCGACCGCGAATGGTACTACCCGGATTCGCTGGGGCGTTTGTATCGGGCTGTAACGCAACTGCTCGGCTATCGGCCCGGCGCCGATGAGCACAAAGTGCAGTGGCTATCGACTTCAGGAGATGAAAGCCTCGCGCCGATGTTCCGAAAGATTCTGTCCGATACGGCGCGGCTCGATCCTTCGTATTTCGATGCAAACGGTTCGTTTTCGCGGAAGTTTGAGACGGCTGGACATAGTCCGGCGGCTCTGGCGCGCGGCTTGCAGAAGACGATCGAAGACACGGTCCTGACGCTCGCGGGCGAGGGCGAAAATTTGTGCGTCGCGGGCGGATTATTCTACAACGCGCTGCTTGTGGCGGCGCTTGAGCGATCCGGCCGGTGGAAGAACGTCTTTGCGCAGGCCGCGGCTGGAAATTCGGGCACGGCGTTGGGCGCGGCGCATCACGTCTGGCATCAGGTGAGGCGTCACAAGCGGCGGGCGAATGGAAGTTCGCTGCTGCTCGGGCCAAGTTACGGGCAAGAGCAGATCAAGCAGGTCCTCGAGAACTGCAAATTGCGGTTTCAGTATTTACAATCGACCGATCAACTGCTCGCGACCGCGGTGCGGATGCTCGGCGAGCACAAGATTGTCGCGTGGATGCACGGGCGGATGGAGTTCGGCCCGCGAGCACTCGGGAACCGGAGTATTTTGGCATCTCCGCTCGATCCGTATTCGACGGAAAATCTGAACGTCTTCATTAAGCATCGCGAGCCGTTCCGCAAATTCGCGGCATCGGTGCCGGAAGAAGTCGCTGCGCAATATTTCGAAGCTGGGCCCAACGCGCGGCACATTGCAACGGTAGGCCGCGTGCTTCCAGCGCATCGCAAGACTTTCGAATCGGCGATTCTGGGCAAGGATTTGGTCCGCGTTCACACGGTTTCCGCGTCCGACAATCCGTTGTTTCACCGTTTGTTGCATGAAGCGGGGAAGTCGACAGGGTTGCCGGTGTTGTACAACACCAGCTTTAACTTGTTTGGCGACCCTTTGGTGTCGACGCCGCGCGACGCGGTCCGAAGTTTTTATTCTTCGGGCATCGATGCTCTATTTGTCGGAAATTTTCTTCTAGAAAAATAGTCGGCCGCCCAAGACGGCACGGTTGGTCTTCTGCGTGGTAAAGCGCGGATCGAGTGAGGTGTCGTTGATCTCAGCGCACTGAGCGAAAAAACAGAGTTAGCGCGCCGGGCGAACCTCCACCTGTTTATAGATCGCGCGGGTCTGTTCGAGCGTTGGGAATGTCATCCCGGAAAGTGTCGCTTTCGCCGTGCCCGCCGCGACTCCCCAGCGCAAAGATTCAGCAAAAGACTTCTTCTTCTGAATGCTCCAGGTAAATGCGGCGGCCATCGCGTCTCCGGCTCCAATTGGGCAGAGCGCATCGATGCGCGGAGGCAGCGCTTCGAACGCACCCTCCGGCCCTGATGCCATCGCGCCACGGCTTCCTAAGGAAAGAAGCACGGACTCGGGCCCCATCTTCTGAATCCGGTCCAGCGCTTCCAGACACTGCGAGCGCGTCACCAGCGCCCGGCCGAGCAATCGTTCCGCTTCGTGCTGATTCGGAGTAATGACCGTCGGCTTCGCCTCCAGCCCGTGGATCAGCGCGTCGCCGTCCGTATCGAGCAGCGTTTTCACGTTGTGCTTTTTCGCGAGCTCAATAATCTCACAATAGAAGCGCGATGAAACTCCGGGGGGAATGCTGCCGCAGATCATGATCCAATGCGCCTTGGCGACGCGCGCCGCCACCAATTCATGAACTTCCTTCACTTCTTTCTTGTCGAGGGGCTCGCCGATTTCGTTCATCTTCATCGTCAGGCCCTGTTTGTCGGAAATCGTGAAGTTGGTTCGCGTTTCCTGCTTGACCTTCACGCACTCGAAGGGAAAGCCCGCAGTGGAGAGGAATTTCGCCAGACGCTCTCCATTTGAGCCGCCGCAGGTGAGCAAAGCGAGCGTTTTTCCGCCGAACGAATGAATCACCCGCGAGGCATTGATTCCCCGCCCGCCGGCGGCTTCCGTGCGGTCCTGGATATAGGCGCGATCTTCAAATACCAACTTGTCCACGCTGACCGTCCGGTCAATCGCGGGATTAATTGTGAGGGTGATGATCAAGTTAACATAGTAACCTGAGCGGGAAATCTCATCCTCTTTTCGGCGCTTATGCCGCGCTGGTCTGCGTTTGCATCTTCTGGGGGACGACGTATGCGGGCATCCGCATGGCGCTGGAGACGTTCTCTCCGGCCACGCTCGTCTGTCTGCGATATCTTACGTCGGGCACAGTGATGCTCGTTGCCGCGGCGGCCGCGGGATGGCATATTCCGCGTGGACGCGAGCTCTGGCTCACCGCGATGTATGGAGTGACCACGATCGGCGTGGGCAACGGATGTCTGGCGTTCGCCGAACAATGGGTGCCCAGCGGCCTCGCTGCGCTGTTCGTGGCCACGTCGCCGTTCTGGCTGGTTGGAATCGAAGCACTGGCTCCGCGGGGCGAGCCGCTGCACGCGCCGACGATCCGCGGCATGCTGGTCGGCGTGGCCGGCGTTGCGTTCCTGGTCGCGCCGGCGGCAGCGAGTTTTGAAGCGAACCGGATGGTGATCGGAGCGTTCCTGCTGCTTCAGTTCGGATGCGCGGGGTGGTCGCTCGGATCGATCGCGCAGCGAAAGACGACCGCGAAGGCGCATCCGTTCGTCAGCGGAGCGGTCCAACAACTGGCGACGGGAATCGTATACGTGATCCCCGCCGCGATCCGGCATGAGCCGATTCACTGGAGCGCCCGCGGCATCGGCGCCGTGATTTACCTCATGATTTTCGGCTCCATTGTCGGATACAGCGCCTACATTTTCGCGATGGCCCGCCTGCCGGTCGCGATCGCGTCGATTTATACCTATGTGAATCCCATCGTTGCCGTGATCCTCGGATGGCTGCTGTATAGCGAACCATTCGGCTGGCGCGAAGGGATCGCGATGGCGATTATCTTCCTGGGAGTTGCCATGGTGAAGAGGGCGTCAGTCCCTGTCCAGAAGCTTGGCCCCGATGGCGCCCCCGAAAGCGGGCAGTATGGTGAATAGGAGCAGAAAAGTAAGCAGCATTCCGACGATCGCCGCCGGATTGTGCAGCGCCTGCATCATCAAGTTGAGGTCGGCTTCGGAACGTCCGTAATCCTTCCACTGATCGCGAAGATTGTTGACGACGGATGGTTCCGACACGAGCACGACCATCATCGTCACCATGATTGTCGTCATCAGGAAGGCGAAAATTCCGCAGATCCAGCCGAGATGCGCTCCGTTCAGCGGAGAGAGGCGCTGGCCTGTCCGCCGCCGATACACAAAAACGGCCCAGAATCCTGCCGCGACGGGCCATACGGGAGCGAGGAAACGAAAGAATCCCACCTGGCCGAGGACCAGCGAGACCGCAATCAGCAAAACACCGGCCAGGAGTCCGATTCGTACCGCGAGTCTGTTATGAAATCCGATCGGCGGAGGAGGCGGAGCCGCGGGAAGCGGCGGCGGCGCTGCTGGCGGCGCTTCGGGCTCCACGGCGACAATGTCGCGCTGCGGCTTTCCGCACCGATGGCAAAACAGTGCGTCTTCAGGAAGAACTGCGCCGCATGTGCAACGTTCGCGCACGATTCCAGTGTGCCACGAGATCGCATGCTCGTGATGGCGGACGCCTCCCGTTACTCTGATAGTGTGAAGCGCGTTCTGCTTTTCGCGGCAACCACCGGATACCAGGTTCGGGAATTCGCCGGCGCAGCCGCCCGGGCCGGAATCGATCTGGTTCTTGCAACCGACCGTTGCCACGTGCTCGAAAACCCGTGGGGTGACGGCGCGGTCCCAATGCAGTTCGAAGATCTGGTTGCGGCGCGAGGTCCGTTCGATGGGATTGTCGCGGTTGGCGACCGTCCCGCGCTCGCGGCGGCGGAGGCTGCCGGAAAACTCGGTTTGCCATTTCATCCAGCCGGCGCCGTCATCGCTGCCAGGAGCAAGTTCGAATCGCGCGAGAGGTTCCGGTCCGCCGGATTGCTGACCCCGGAGTATCGTTTGAATGAGCCTCCGCTCCGCTATCCGTGCGTCCTCAAGCCGCTCGGCCTGTCGGCGAGCCGCGGCGTGATTCGCGCCAATGATGAACAGGAATACGTCGCCGCCCGCCGCCGTATTCAGAAAATTCTCGAACACGAGGAGCAGCAAGGGATACTCGCCGAGGATTTCATCCCAGGAAGGGAATTCGCCCTCGAAGGAGTCGTTACCCGAGGAAAGCTTCACGTGCTCGCATTGTTCGACAAACCCGATCCGCTGGACGGACCGTTCTTCGAAGAGACGATCTACACGACGCCGTCGCGGGAATCGCGGCAGATTCAAGCGAAGATCGTGGACACCACGCAGCAGGCCATCGCGTCGCTGGGGCTAAATCACGGACCCATCCACGCCGAAATGCGCGTGAACGATCAAGGCGTTTGGATGCTCGAGGTCGCTGCGCGCCCGATCGGAGGTTTATGTTCGCGCGTGCTGTTATTTCAGAACGGCGCGAGGCTCGAAGAAATCCTGTTGCTGCACGCTCTCGGAGGCGATGTGTCGCGGTTACGTCCGGCCGGCGGAAGCCACGGCGTCATGATGATCCCGATACCGGAAGGCGGCGTGTTCCGCGGGGTTGAAGGCATCGAAGAAGCGCGCGCGGTGAACGGCATTGAAGATGTTGTGATCACGGTAAAACAAGGACAGGAACTGCTTCCGCTTCCCGAGGGCGCCAGCTACCTGGGGTTCATCTTCCACCGCTCCGAAAACGGCCCTGAAGTGGTCGAACGCGCCCTTCGCGAGGCGCACTCCAAAATGCGCTTTCTGGTCTCGCCTGCCTTGCCCGTCGTAAGATAGAGAACTGTGAACGTTTCGATTCTTGGAACCGGATATGTCGGGCTGACTACAGGCGCCTGCCTCGCATTTTTAGGTCATAAAGTGACTTGTGCGGATGCCGATCCCCGTAAGATTGAGATGCTCGAAAACGGGGAGGTTCCTTTTCACGAACCTTATCTGGCGGAACTGGTTGCTGAGGCGAAGTGCAACCTCAAATTCACAACGGAATACGCGCACGCTGTCCCGGGTTCGCAGGTTGTGTTTATCGCCGTGGGCACTCCCTCTGGCGCCAATGGAGCCCCGGATCTGCGCTATCTCCAATCGGCCGCGCGCGGCATTGGCGAGCATCTTTCGGACGGGTTTACCGTGGTAGTCAACAAGTCCACGGTGCCGATCGGAAGCGGCAACTGGGTCGGATCACTCGTCCGCGAAGCGTTTGAGCAGCGCAACGGGCGCAAGGCTCAAGGCAGCTTCGCCGTCGCATCGAATCCGGAATTCCTGCGCGAAGGCACGGCCCTGCTCGATAGCCTCTATCCCGATCGCGTCGTCATCGGCGCGGACGAGCCGCAGACTGCCGAAGTTCTCTACACGCTCTATCGCCCGATCCTGGAGCAGACGTTCCAGGCGCCTCCGTTCCTTCCGCGTCCCGACGATATCGGCGCAGTCCCGCTGATCTCGACGGATCTGGCATCGGCCGAACTGATCAAATATGCGGCTAACGCGTTTCTCGCGTTGAAAATCAGCTACATCAACGAAATCGGTTTGCTTTCGGAAAAAGTCGGCGCCGATATCGCGCAGGTCGCAAAAGGCATGGGCCTCGACGCCCGCATCGGCACGCGATTCCTTCAAGCTGGAATCGGCTGGGGCGGATCGTGCTTCGGTAAGGATACCGCAGCCCTGGTGTCAACGGCGGGAGAGTACGGACTCGAGATGCCCATCGTGCAGGCCGCCCGTGAAGTGAATCGCCGGCAGCGCGAGCGCGTCGTCGAAAAACTCCTCGGCGAACTGAGAATCTTGAAAGGCCGCACCATCGGTCTTTTCGGCCTGGCCTTCAAACCGCATACCGACGATCTGCGCGAAGCTCCGGCTATCGATATCGCCCGCAAGCTGATCGAGCGCGGAGCGCGCGTGAAAGCTCACGACCCGGTCGCAATGGACCGATTCCGCCGCGAACATCCCGATTCGGGCGTCACCCTGTGCGATCATCCTGAAGACGTCGCTCGTGATTCCGATGCTGTCGTTCTTGTGACCGAGTGGCCGCAGTATCGCGAGATGGACTGGGAGCCGCTGGCCCGGCTGATGCGGAGCGCCATCGTGCTCGATGGGCGCCTGGTGCTCGATAGGGCCCGTCTCTCGCGTTCGGGATTTAAATATATCGGACTGGCCTGTTAGCCGGCGCCTGCACGCCCCCGGCCGATACAATAGGGCTGATGCCACTCCATCGCTGGAACCAGATCCCAAAGGAGCAGATCACGCCGCTGTTTTCCCGGCAGATGATCCACACCGGGACGATGACCATCGCCCGAATGGAGCTGCGCAAAGGCGCCTCGGTTCCTGAACACCGTCACCATAACGAACAGGTTACGACTCTCGAGCAGGGCCGGATGCGATTCATCCTCGACGGAGCCGAAGTGATTCTCAACGCCGGCGAGAGCCTCCATATCCCTCCCAATACGCCCCATTCGGCTGAGGTTTTGGAAGATGTCGTGGCTGTCGATGTCTTCTCCCCGCCTCGCGAAGACTGGATTCGCGGCGATGACGCCTATCTTCGTAAGTAGCGTCAGGCGAAAATAGAAGTAGTGACCTACTTGCAGTCGATCCTGAGCGACCCGGAAACAGACGATATCCGTCTGGATCGCGCGGCGCTCGAAATCGCAACCATTCAATTTCCGGATCTTGAAATCGAACCGTCGCTGGCGCATTTGAACGAACTCGCCTCACAGTTGGGCGATCGGATTCGTAATTTCAACGACGGACGAGACTTCGTCGAGGCCGCGCAGCGTTACCTCTTCAATGAGCTCGGCTTCCATGGCAACGAAGACGACTATTTCGATCCCCTCAACAGTTGCCTGAACCAGGTGCTTGAGCGCCGGACCGGCATTCCGGTCACGCTTTCGGTGATGTACATGGAAATCGCCCGCCGGTTGGCGATGCCTGTCTTTGGGATCGGGCTCCCAAGGCATTTCGTCATTCAGTTTGACGACGGCAACTATGCCACATATATCGATCCGTACCATGGCGGCCGCACCATTACGCCGCGGGAGTGCTTCATGCTCGCTGGCGCGAAGGTCGCCGATCCGACGCTCCTGCGGCGGGTTTCCAAAAAGGACATCATCCGCAGGATGATCCAGAATCTGCAAAGCGGTTATCTCAAACGCAATGACTGGCCGCGGGCGGCCAAAACTCTCGACCTGTTAGTACTGGCCGCGCCGAACGCCTCCCATGAAATGGCTGCCGCTTTAAAGCTCCGGGGACTTCTTTTCGTCGAGCTGAAACGGTTTCAGGACGCCCGCCGCGATTTCGAAAAATACCTTCAAATTGAGCCGCAAGCCGCCGACCGCGCTGAGATCGAAAAGCAGATCTTGGCTATTCATCGGTGGTTAGGGCGGGTGAATTGATCGTTTAATCGCGATCGAACCCCGGTCTTTATCCCTGAATTGTGCCGGCACTAAGGTAAATTACGCAGCCCAAGTGTTTGTACAATGTGCTAACATTTTGACGAATCAGGGCGATACGAGACCTGAATGCACATGCATGAGTCCCTGCCAGACAGTGAAGCGGTACTAGCGCAGTTCAACCGCCTGATCCAGGAATTGCTCCGCGGTAACATGCATCGCAACACCTTCCGGCCGTGGGAGATCGAGTTGCTTCTGGATATCGAGGCCTGCAATTTGCGGGAAGCGTCCAAGCGCGAAACCTTGCGCCGCTATCAAAAGGCTGTGCAACGCCACATGGACAAAGGCGCGCGCCTGCCGCTGAAACTGTCGGAATATCTGGACGCCGTAAAATCGAAGCGCGCCGCCCAGACGGCCGCTTCGGTCGCCTCAACCGAATTGTTATCCTAGAGGGCGAGGAGCATCGTCCAAAATGGGTTGCGGTGGTGGCGGCGGTTTGCGCGGACCGGCAGTTGAAGAAACCAACAAGAGCGGTCGCAAAGTTTTCTGCGTGAAATTTCAGCGCGAGATGCCCGGCCTGGATGAGGTTCCGTTCGACACGCATCCATTAGGCCAGCGCATTTACGAGAACGTGTCGAAAGAAGCCTGGAAGCTGTGGCTCGAGCACATGAAGATGATCATGAACGAGTACCGCCTCAACCTCGGCACCCAGGAAGCGCAGGAATTTCTTCTGAAGCAGATGGAAGATTACTTCTTTGGCGAAGGCTCGGCGTTTCCTCCCGGCTACGTCCCGCCCCGAGCCAAAAACTGATTCGCGGCTCCCCTGTATCGTGTTGCAGCCGGTCTAACGAATTACCCCCGCCATCGGACTACTCGCCGACGCATAGAGCTTCTTCGGCATTCTGCCTGCCAGGTGAGCGTACCGTCCCGCCTGCACGGCCAGCTTCATCGCCGCCGCCATCGCGACCGAATCTTCCGCTTCGGCGATCGCCGTGTTCATCAGGACTCCGTCGTAGCCGAGTTCCATCGCGATCGCCGCGTCCGATGCCGTCCCTACCCCGGCATCGACAATGAGCGGCACTTCCGTGATCATCTCGCGCAGGATTCGCAGATTCGTAAGGTTCTGAATCCCGAGCCCGCTCCCGATCGGCGCGCCAAGCGGCATCACCGCCGCCGCCCCCGCATCAATCAGGCGACGCGCGTTCACCAGATCGTCGTTCGTATAAGGCAGCACGATAAATCCTTCCTTCGAAAGGACTCGTGTCGCTTCGAGCAGGCCGGCATTGTCCGGAAAAAGAGTCTTCTGGTCCCCGATCACTTCGAGCTTCACCCATTCCGACAATCCCACTTCCCGCGCCAGACGGGCTGTGCGGATCGCCTCCTCAGCCGTGTAGCATCCTGCGGTGTTCGGCAAAAGGAAGTATTTCGAACGGTCGATATAATCGAGCAGAGACTCCTTCGAGCGATCCAGATTCACCCGGCGGACGGCGACCGTGACGACTTCAGCCCCCGAAGCCTCGTGGCAACGCGCCATCTCCGCATTGCTCCGGTACTTCCCGGTTCCCACGAACAAACGGGACTGGAAGCTTCGTCCCGCGATTCTTAACGGCTCACTATGCGGATCCATGAATCCATTCTAAGTCGGACTGCTGGAACTTCTTGTACAGCCTGAGCGGCGCCGCGTTTCCAGGGCGGCCGCTCCCGTTCGGTATCGGGACTGCCGCGCGACCTCGGCCGGAAGGCTTCTTTTGAACGATTGTCATAGGGTGCCCCTGTTGGAAACCTTAGGACTAACCGATCTATTTAACGAGGGACTCCGTTCAGTCATGAAAAAGAATAACTTGCTGAAGTTTTGGGGCATCGCGTTCGTCGTCGCGATTATCGCAACAGGCGTCTTCTATGGCCTGTTCGTCTCGAAAATGAGCAGCAACACGGGAAGCGGCAAAATGCTCGTGGTTGCCGCGAAAACGCTGAAACCCGGAACTGTCCTACAGCCGGCCGACGTGCGGCTGGTACCCTGGCTGGGCGATCAGATTCCCAAAGGATCGTTCGGAAACGCAGCCGATGTCGCGGGCAAAACTGTGTTCGACACCATCGGCGAGGACGAGCCGATTTTCGAATCCCGTCTTGCGACGGCATCCGGGGGCGGCTCGGGCGTGCCCAGCGGAATGCGCGCCGTCTCCATCCATGTGACGGATTCCACTGGTGTTCTTGCCCTCCTGCGCTCGGGGCAGAAAGTGGACGTACAGGTCGTCACCGGACGCGGCGATAAGGGCGACACGCTCGTCCGCACGGCGCTCGAAGGACTGAAGGTTCTCTCCGTCACGCCTCAGGCGGAATTGAGTTCCCAAGGCGCGCAGTTGCCCGTGGTGACGCTGCTCGCGAATCCGCGTGAGGCCGACATTCTCGCCCTGGCCGACTCCGGAGCCCGCGTGCGTCTGACGCTTCGCAACCCGCTCGATGAGGAAACCCGCAATCGTTCCACCGTCGGACTTCCCGGCGTGATGCGATCCGGCGGCGCAAAATCCTCCGATCAATAACGGAGTACGCTCATGCTGATCGTTTCCGTCGTCGCATTCTTCATCTTCGTCTTCCTGCTGGTCGCCATCGCCGTCACGGTTGCGTGGATGGGGTTCCTCAAGACGACCGAAGAACAATCCGACGCGGCTCGATCCGAGCCGGAGGCGCCGGAAGAATCCCAGCTATTCCGAACCGAACGGTTGAGCACGCTTACATTTTTCGATTCGCTTCTGAATCGCTTCGACTTCATTGAGATCATGCGCGTCCGTATCGCGCAGGCTGAACTGGATTGGTCCGTTGGCCGCCTGACGGCCGCGATGCTTCTGTGCGGAACGGTGGCGCTGCTGGTCCTTCTGAAATTCATCTCGGTCCCTGCGGCCGCCGGCGCGGGACTTGCTGCGGCATACGCTCCCTACGGCTATATTCTGCACAAGCGGAATAAACGATTTCAGAAATTTCGCGAAAACTTTCCCGATGTGCTGGATTCCCTCGCTCGCGCTCTTCGCGCCGGCTATCCGCTATCCGCCTCGATGGACATGATCGCCGCCGAGACTCAGCCGCCCGTCGCGGCCGAAATGCGAAAGACGGCCGCTGAAGCGAATCTCGGGATGGGCTGGATGCGGGCCCTCGACAATCTGGGGCAGCGAATGCCGCTGCTCGAAGTTCATCTCTTCACGTCCGCCGTGCAACTTCACTCGCGCACCGGAGGAAGACTGAGCGAGGTTCTGGGCGGATTGGCCGAAAACATGCGCGAATCGATCGCCCTGCAAGGCGAGGTCCGATCGCTCGCGGCGCATGGAAAGCTCACCGGAGCAATCCTGACGATTTTGCCCATCGGCATCGGGATCATGATGATGATCGTCAGCCCTGGATACATGCAGGTCCTTTTCAATCATCCCTGGGGTAAGAATCTGATCACCGCTGCGGTTGTGTGCCTGATCCTGGCGCATGTCGTGATCCGCAAACTGGTGGATATCAAAGTATGAGCCCGGCGGGATTGCTCTTCGGCTTTTTCATCTTCATCCTCGCCGCAATCGGCGCCGCGGGATACGTCTTCATTCTGCGTCCCTCCCGCGTTGACAGCGGACCTGCGATTCCGGCGCCGCTCACCCACGATCGCGATCTGCCTACGGCGCAGGCCGCCGTGGTCGACATTTTCCGGCTCATCGGTGAAGCGGTTCCCGCCAATCTGGTACAGACTGGCGCCATTCGGCATGATCTGATCGCCGCCGGATTCCGCTGGCCCTCCGCGGTCTCGATTTTCGTCGGAATCAAGTGTGCGAGCGCTCTCATGCTCGCGATGGCAGGTGTGTGGGCCGCCTTCACTTTCGGCTCGGACGCCAGTGCGTTCCTCCCCTGCGTCTGCGGACTCGGATTCGGATACCTGGTTCCGGACCGCGTTCTCGAACGTCTCGCGCGCCGTCGGGTCGAACGATTACGCCGCGGTTTGCCCGCGGCGCTCGATCTTCTGGTCCTCGCCGTCGAAGCCGGTCAAGGTCTGGATGCGGCGATTCTTGATACCAGCCGCGGCCTCCGCGTCTCCTATCCCGATCTGGCCGCGGAGTTTACCCAGTTGCAGCTCGAACTCCGCGCCAACACCACCCGCGCCGAAGCGTTGAAAAATTTCGTGGACCGCTGCCGGGATATTGAGTTGCGGAAGTTCGCCAACTTGTTGATCGATACGGATCGTTTCGGCACCAGCCTCGGCCCGGCCTTGAAAACGCACGCCCGTTATCTGCGCATCAGGTTCCGTCAAATTGCGCAGGAAAAGGCGCGAAAAGTGGGCGTAAAGCTGATTTTTCCCGTCTTTTTCCTCATTTTTCCTTCCGTGATTCTGGTTACCCTCGGTCCGGCCGTGATCCTGATCTTCACGCAGATGAAGAACCTGCTGAGCCAATAACCTGCGCGCATTCGGTATAACCTGTAGTCATGCGTATCGTGCTTGGTTCGGACCATGCGGGATTCGAGATGAAGCAGAACCTGCTGCAATTTGTTCGTCAGCTCGGTCACGATGCGATCGACGTCGGCACCCATAGCACGGCTCCCGTGGATTACCCGGACTATGCGGTTGCTGTCGGCCACGAGATCGTCGATGGCAGCGCGGATCGCGGCATTCTGATCTGCGGAAGCGGTGTCGGCGCGTCGGTGGCGGCCAACAAGATGCATGGAATCCGCGCCGGAATCTGTCACGATAGCTATTCGGCGCATCAGGGAGTCGAGCACGACGACATCAACGTCCTTGTGCTGGGAGCGCGCATTATCGGGCCGGAACTGGCGCGTGAGCTGGCTCGAACCTTTCTCAACGCGAAGTTCACTCATGAAGAGCGGCACTTGAGGCGGCTCGATAAGGTCAACAAGATCGAAGCAGGCCTGAAAACTGTCTAGGCCGTGGCTTTATGAGCCATGGCGTTGGCCCAGCGAGGCTGAATCCCGGCTTCGGCCAGTGCCGCCATGACGCGCTCCGGTTTTCCCAGATCGCTCCAGCGGATATTTTCCAGACGCAGCACCGTCAATCGATCGGTCGAGTGGGAAAGTACTTCGTGCGAGAAGTCGACCGGATCCAGCACGCTGTACAGACGCCGCGCGCGCTGGTTTTCGAGACCATAACGGAGGATCGGCCGAAACGCGGCGGGCAACTGCGGAGCGAACCTTTCGAGCATTTCCAGAAACACACTCGCACGGCCGGCCATGATGAAGGTATTCCACAGATAGCCAAGGCCCATCAACCTTTGGGCGTCCTCCAGGCTTGGCTTTTCCCGAAAAGCCGCGACGCGGGAAATTCCGGACGGACTCGCTGGAAGAATCCAACCGTACTCGATTTCCGGGTAATACGGCGTCGCGCCAAGAAGAACCAGCGACGACGGGTCGTCTTCGGCCGCGGCGTAGGCTGAGTCCAGAGTGCCTTGGAATTTCAGGACGTCGTCGTAGTAGTGATCCGCCGGAAGGAAGCAGATGACCGCTTCCGGATCGCGCTCCAGCAGGTGCATAACGGCGCACGCAATCCCGGCGGCTGTGCCTCGATTGCCGGGTTGAATCAAAATGTTTTCGGCCGGGACATCAGCCAGGTCGCTCGACCAGTAGCGCTCGTGCGCTTTGCGGACGGCAAACACCGTCCGGGCGCCCGCAACCACCGGTTTCAGCCGCGATCGAGTATCGAAAAGCAGACTATTGCCCCCGAAAATCGGACAAAACTGCTTTGGCCGGCCGTCGCCGGAGATAAGGCGGGTTAAAGGCTTGAGACGCGTTCCATCCCCTCCGGCGAGAATCACCGCCCAAGCGTGGTCTTTATGAATTGGCACGTGCTGAATAGATGTTGTTCGCTCGCGAAACGTTCATGAATTTTGCGCGGCATGTTACTTAAAAATCCCGTCCTTTCCTTCGCCTTGCCGGTGCCGGCGTAACGTTAACTTCCGCCCGGGGACCTCAACGTCTGGCGAGCTTGAACGCGAATTCGCGGCCCTGCTTGCCGGGATATGCCAGCCAGATCCAGAGCATGGCCCACGATTCGAGCAGCCGCGCGTTTTTGAGCGGCCCCGCATCGATGGGATCGAACCCGAGTTCGCTCGCCAGACGCCGGGCGACGTCCTTCGCGGCCGTGTCGTCGCCGCAGTAGAACATGACCGTTGCCTCGCCGTCGTAGATCGGATCAGCCATGTTGTTTGCGCCGGTCGTGTTGAATACTTTGACGACGCTCGCGCCCCGCGCCCAATTGGCGACCTGCTCTCCCCCTGAAGGGTTTGCGTCCGCCGCGAAGCCGGAAAGATCAGGCAGGACGGGATTCGTGGCATCGAGCACCACCTTGCCCTTGAGGTCCAGAGATTCAAGCACCTCGCGCGCCGCATCCCACGGCAAGGCGACCACCACGACCTCGGCATTCGCGGCGGCTTCGATGCCCGCCCGGTCACGAGATGCCTGTTTGACGTTGTGACCGATCTCAGCCCATCGTTTGCCGAGCGTTGCGCCGACGTTTCCGCTGCCAAGAATTCCGATATTCATGCGCATTAGGATGGCGCCCGCCGGGCCCGAGTTGCACCTACACTTTTTTCCGGGCCGTTTTGTTGACGCACTAGTCGATTTTCCGGTGCATTTGCAGCATCCAAATCGCAAGATGGTGTCAGAGGTTCTTTTCGAATGCCAAACAGTTTGATACAGCTTTCCGATGAGCTTGCCGGGATCGTGGAGCGGGCGGGGAAATCCGTGGTTGCGGTCTACGGCGGCGGGCGCCTCCCATCGAGCGGCGTGCATTGGAAGCCGGGATTGATCGTGACCGCGGAACATTCGCTGCGGCGGGACGAAGATTTGAAGATTGGTTTGCCCGATGGACGGGTCGTCGCGGCGGAGCTTGCCGGCCGCGATCCCGGCAGCGATCTGGCCGCGCTGAAGTTCGATGCCGGCGACCTGCCGGTGATCGCAACCGCGGATGAAACCAGGACCGGCGATTTGATCGTCGCCGTAGGACGCCACCGCGATATCGGAACGTGCGCCGCGTTGGGAATCGTCAGCGTTGTCGGCCCGGGCTGGAACACATGGCGCGGTGGACGCGTGGATCAGTTTGTGCGGCTCGATGTTTCGCTGTACCCAGGCTCGTCCGGCGCAGCGATCGTGAATGCGAAGGGCCAGGCCGTGGGAGTCGCGACGTCGATTCTTTCAAGGATCGCCCCGGTGGCGGTCCCGCGCGCGACCGTCGACCGCGTGAGTGGCGAACTCGCAACGCGCGGCCGCGTCGCGCGCGGTTATCTCGGCGTCGGATTGCAGCCGGTGCCGCTGCCCGAAGAACTGGGGTCCACTGGAATGATCGTGTTGAGCGTCGAGAAAAACAGTCCCGCCGCGAAGTCCGGCCTCGTCGTCGGCGACATTCTGGTTTCGCTGAACGGACGCCCGGTGAAAGACACCGGCGACGTTCAAGCGATCCTCACCGGCGACAACATCGGCAAAACCGTTCAGGCCGCCATCGTTCGCGGGGGAAAGAGAACGGAACTTGCGGGTTTGACGGTGGGGGAGAAGTAATGTTCGGAATCGTCGCGGAGAATTTGCGGCGATCCACCGTGCTGGTGCGCGACGGAGGGTCGGGCGTTTTGTGGCGTTCCGGCCTGATCGTCACCAATGCGCACGTCGCGCGGCGCGATCGCCACGTAGTGGATTTGTGGGACGGACGCCGGCTGGACGCGGCCGTAATCAAGCGCGATCCCCGGCGCGATCTGGCGCTGCTGAAAATTCAGGCGCCCGACGCTCCGGCGGTTCGCGCCGGGGATTCGAGCAGTTTGCGCGCCGGGCAGATTGTCGTCGCGATCGGAAATCCCTTGGGATTTATCGGCGCCCTTTCAAGCGGCATCGTTCACGCGCAGGATCGCCGATGGGTGCAGGCCGACATCCGGCTGGCGCCCGGAAATTCGGGTGGTCCGCTGGCCGATGCGGAAGGGCGCGTCGTTGGGATCAATACGATGATCGCGGGACGGCTTGCGTTCGCCGTGCCGAGCAATGCGGTCGCGGCCTTCATCGAATCTAAACCCCGAGCCATGCTGGGAGTCGTGCTGCGGCCAATCCAACAGGGTTTGTTGATTCTGGAGATCGAGAAGAACAGCCCGGCAGCCCATGCATCGTTGCTGCAAGGCGATGTGCTGGTGGGGTTCGAATCGCCCGGCGAACTCCAGGACGCGATCGACTCGAGCGAAGTCCTGTACCTGAAATTCCTGCGCGGAGACACGCGCGTTCGCGAAGTCGCCGTGCGATTGCGGGCGGCGGCTGCGTGACTCGAGTCGGAGTGGTCACGAACTCGCAGGCTCTGCGCGCCGCTCTGGAATCGGTGGCTGAACTGGCGGGCTCGGCCGAAAATCTCCAGGACGCGGCGGCACTCCATGCCGACTTGATCGTGGTCGATTGGGACCAGGAAACCGCGCAGGAGCTGATCGAGTTCCTATCCGATTCTCCCCCCGTGATCGTGCTGGCCGCCGATCCGCAGCCCCCTTGGTTGAGCGAAGCACTAAGAGCCGGCGTGCGCGGACTTCTGCCGCGTGACGCGTCCACCGCGGAAATCGCGGCTGCGATCGACGCCGCCGCGGCGGGGCTTATCGTCCTGCATCCCGAGGCCGTCGACACCACTGTGCGGACCACCGCCGTCGCCCAGGGCGAGCCGCTGAGTCCGCGCGAGATCGAAGTGCTGCGCCTGGTGGCCGAGGGATCGAGCAACAAAGCCATTGCCTGGAAGCTCAGCATCTCCGAGCACACGGTGAAGTTTCATCTCAACTCGATTCTTTCGAAAATGCGCGCGGGCAGCCGGACGGAGGCCGTAATGCTCGGCCTGCGGCGCGGTTTGATTCCGCTCTAAGGCAACGCCCGCGCCTTGAAAGTCTGTGTGGGAAAGCCGGGCTTGAACCGCTCCCCTGCGGTCGGGCCTTCCGGCGCATCGGCCGGGCTTTGTCCATACGGCAAGTACCCAGTGAAAAACTCCAAAAGTACTGGGCCGTACCCTAATTCTCGAAGCCAGGGAAGGAATGATATACTGAGCAACCATCTTTTTCGAAAGAGGCCTCGATGGTTGCGACCTCAATCAGGTTTTCGGTACTTTTGACCCTGGCGAGCACCTTCGGACTCGCGTTCCAATCCGGGGGACCGATCGGCCCTATCGCGCCCCGGCTCGTCCGAAAAGATACGATCCCTCCCGCGGACCTGCGCGTAGACGTGCCGCTCGTGCAGATCCCCGTGCATGTCACCACGCCCCTCGGCGCATCGGTGACCAATCTCCGTCCTGAAAGTTTTCAACTGCTCGAAGACGGAGTAAAGCAGACGATCACCCATTTTTCGAGCGAGGACGCTCCGATCTCAATCGGTCTGCTCTTCGACGCAAGCGGCAGCATGCGCAACAAGATGCGCAAATCGTCGGAGGCCGTGGCTGCATTTTTCCGGACCTCCAATGCGGACGACGAATTCTTTCTGATCGAGTTCAACGATCATCCAAAGCTCGCGCTGCCGTTCACGCGCGATTCGGAATCGATCTATCGCCGAGTCTCGCACATCAAACCGATCGGACGGACTTCGCTCCTCGATGCGATTCACCTTGCGATGCTCCAGATGAAAACTGCCAAGAACCTGCGCAAGGCGCTCGTCATTATTTCCGACGGCGGCGATAATCGCAGCCGGTACACGGAAAGCGAAATCAAAACCGCGATGCGCGAAGCCGACGTCCAGGTCTACGCGATGGGCATTTTCGATCCCGAGGATTCGCAAAAGACTCCCGAAGAACGCAACGGGCCGCGCCTGCTCGACGAGCTCGCCGAAGAAACCGGCGGCCGGCACTATCCTGTCGGCAATCTCGATGATCTTCCCGCCGTGTGCGAAAAGATCGGCTCCGAGCTTCGCTATCAATATATGCTCGGGTACACGCCCACAAATGAAGACGAGGAAGCGGGATTTCGCAAAGTGAAGGTGGTCGTGCCGCCGCCGCTCCGTGCGTACTACAGAAGCGGATATTCGACAGGGACAAGCCGGTGAGATTATTCCTCTTCGCGGCGGCCATCGCCGCGTCCGCGCAGACGATCGTTCTTCAGACCAGCACGATTCTCGACGGCAAGGGTGGCGCGCTGCGGAACCGGCAGATCGCCATCGATGGGTCGAAAATCAGTTCGATCCAGGCCGCCGGCCGGCGCGCCACCTATGATCTTCGCGGTCTCACCGTGATGCCGGGCTGGATCGATACCCACGTCCATTTGACCTGGCACTTTGATAACGATCATAAGCTCGTGAACGGCCGGGAGGATCCGAAGAGTTCCGCGCTGTACACCGCGGAGAACGCCTGGCTCACGCTCCAGGGCGGATTTACAACCGTCCAGAGCGTCGGCGCGCCGATCGATGCCGACGTTCGCGACAGAATCAATCAAGGGATGCTGCCCGGGCCGCGCATTCTCACATCGGTCCGGCAGATCAACCAGAATACTGCGAAGACTCCTGAGGAGTTCCGCGAATTTGTCCGGAAAACGAAGGCCGAAGGCGCGGATCTGATCAAACTCTTCGCCACCTCGGGTCTCGGCGCGGGCGGCGCCCAGACGATGACCGATGAACAGATCCAGGCCGTCTGCGGCGAGGCGAAGGCCGTGGGGCTGAGAGCGATCGTTCACGCAATTTCCGATCAAGGGGTTCGCGCATCGGTACTCGCGGGTTGCACCGCGGTCGAGCACGCCGATTTCGTAAAAGATGACACGCTCAAGCTGATCGCCGAACGCGGGACCTTCTTTGATCCCAATTTCCTGGTCCTGCACAACTACATCGATCAACGCGCGAGCTTCCCGAACATCAACGATCAGGGAATCAAAGGACTCCAGGACGCGATCCCGGTCACGGCCGTCGTCCTTCAGCATGCCCGAAAATATAACGTCAAGGTTGTTTTCGGCACCGACGCAGTCGCCGGCGCTCATGGCCGCAATGCCGAGGAATTTGTCTATCGCGTCCGCGATGGACACGACCAGGCAATGGACGCCATCGTCAGCGCCACATCGCTCGCCGCCCAATCGATCGGCATGGGTGACCGCATCGGAACCGTGGCTCCGGGGTTTGAAGCGGACCTTGTGGCGGTCGAGGGAAATCCACTGGAAGACATCACCGCAGTCCGCCGCGTTGTTTTCGTGATGAAGGGCGGAAAAATCTATCGCAACGCGCGCTGACGGCCCTGTCGGTCCGTTGGGGGAAAAGCCTAACGCGCGCCCGGCGGGTTCAGCAGCGCAAGCGACGGCGTCTTCAGTTCCGTCAGTCTGATCTTTTTGTCGAAATAGGACTTGATCACGTCGCGCGCAATCGGCGCGGCGTAGTTTCCGTGAACGCCGGCTTCAAAAAGAACGGCCACCGCGATCTCCGGATTCTGGCGCGGAGAGAACGCCACGAACCACGCGTTGTCTTTCATCTCCGAAGCCGCGATTTTTCCGGACTTGCGCAGTTCGTTCGAGACTCGCTGAGCGCTTCCCGTTTTTCCGCAAATCTCGAGTCCGGGAACCGCCGCCGACGCTCCCGTACCGCCTTCATTTACCACCCCGCACATTCCCGAAACCACCTTCGCGACATTATCCGGATTCAGACTCGCGCGGCGAGGTTCGGGCACCGCAGCCGATTTCACCAGATGCGGCTTGTACCAAACTCCACCCATGGCCAGGCCGCCCATCGCGCTTGCGAGCTGGATCGGCGTCACTGTGACCGCGCCCTGGCCGATGGCCACCGAGATTGTTTCACCCGCGTACCACTTTTCGCGCTGTGTTCGAAGCTTCCACTTCGACGACGGGACCAGTCCCTCGACCTCGCCCGGCAGATCGATCCCGGTTTTCTTTCCGTAGCCGACCATGGCGGCGTACTCGGCGATATTGTCGATCCCCGTGCGGTTGCCCGCGTTGTAGAAATATACATCGCAGGATTGCACGATTCCGCGGTGCAGTTCCGTGAATCCGTGCCGCGCGTGGCATTTAAAAACCCGCCCGTACCAGGTTGCCGCGCCGCCGCAGGTCACCGACGTGTGGTCGTCGATCGATCCAGTCTCCAGTCCCGCCAGGGCGACCAGCGGCTTGAACGTCGATCCCGGCGCGAACTGCGCCTGAATCGCCCGATTCATCAGCGGAGTATTGGGATCCTGGGTCAGCTCGTTCCAGTCCTTCGCGCGAATCCGCGTCGCGAACGCGTTTGGGTCGAACGACGGACGGCTCACCATCGCCAGCACTTCTCCGTTGCGGGGATCCAGCGCGACAACTGCTCCGCGCCTTCCCTCCATTGCCAGCTCCGCGACCGCCTGAAGATCCAGATCGAGCGTCAATTGCAGATTGTTTCCCGGCGTCGCTTCAAGGTTCTCCAGTATCTGGCGCTCGCGGCCCACGTTGTCCACAACCACGCGGCGCTGCCCGTCGACCCCCGTCAGAATATCGTTGTACTGCCGCTCCAGTCCGAACTTCCCGACGATATCGCCTTGCGAATACTTCGCGAAATCGGAGGAGTTCAATTCCTGCTCGCTCACTTCGCCGACATATCCGATGACATGCGCGGCGAGGCCGTTGCGAGGATAAAGCCTCGCTTGCGTCTGAATCAGGTCCAGCTCCGGAAATGTTTGCGCGTCGCGATGCGATTCCACGAACGCGAGCTCTCCCGGCGTCAGCTCCTGCTTGATCGTGATCGGTATGTAGTTCGGGCGCGATTTGAACCGCTTGAGCCGCGCGCGCAGATCTTCCGCGTCCAGATGCAGCCCCGCGGCGATCGGATCGATATGTTCCGGCTTGAGATTCTCGCGCGTCAGCCGCACCTCGAACGCCTGGTGATTATCGACGATCACCCGCCCGTCGCGATCGAGAATTTTTCCCCGCGGCGCATGCAGCGGAACGGTCTTGATACGGTTCCGCTCGGCGGCTTCGCTGTTCGCTTCATGATCGCGGACCTGTAGGATCCAGAATCCCGAGATCAGCGTGAGAAAAATTCCCACCGCCAGATACTGGAACACCGCAATGCGCCCCAGCGCGAATCGCGTGTCGTCTCTGAAAAGGCGGCCCGAGTCTTCCGGTTGGTGGCGCTCGCTCGGGATTGGCGTCATGCTCGCTTCCTACTTACCCCGTAACCTTTAATTTATCCAAAATATGGAACAGCGGCACGGCGACCGCGGCGTTCATCATCCCCAATACGATCGTCTGCTGCGGATCAAAAATCAGCGATTGTCCTAAAAGCGCCCGCGACAGCACCCAATAAAAAAATTGATGGAAGAAATAAAAGAAAAACCCCAGAACCAGCCGGATCACGTGATTCTGCACATCGAACCGCTGGCTCACCGACGCCGCGAAATATCCTACCAGCGTATTGACGATTCCGAACATCCCCAGCGGGTGAGAAGACAATGAATCCTGCGCCAGCCCGATTCCCGCCCCGAACAACACTCCCTGCACCGGCGACCGGCGCATCAGCGAGAAGTAAACCGTCACCAGCAGCGGCAGTTCGAGATAGCCCAGGTACGTTACGAATCGCGGAACGTACACCTGAAACAGAATCGCCGCGAGCGGGATCAGGATAATCGACGCAACGTTGAATTTCGAAACGCGATCTTTCTTCCGCGGCTCGGTGAACGTGTCGGCGAATTCGCTCATTGGTTCTGCTTCGGAGCCGGCTTCGGCGCGGAAAGATTCGGCGCCGCTGCCTTCTGCGGATCGGCTTGCTTTTGAGCGTCGGCCGCTTTCGCATCCGGCTTTTTCATCTCATCCGGATTCACATTGAAATTCGGAATCACGGCGCGATCCCCGTAAACGTGCTTCTCCGCCTCGCCGATTCGCTTGTAGCGCTCGACAATTCGATCCGCGTCGGAAACCGGACCATTCTGCGTCACCGGCGTGGCCGGCGCCGATCCAGGCTCGGCCGGCGGCGGATCCTGCAAATGCACCGGCTGATTCGGCACCGGAACTTCCGGAATCGCGACGTGCACGCCTTCGGTGATGATCAAAACTTCTTCCAGGCCGTTCTGAAATCCGCTCGGCGTAACGTAGATTTCCTTTACGCCCTTTCCCTGCCGGACCACCGTCGCCTCCCCCACCGGAAGACCTTTCGGGAATATGCGATCGTCGCCGGAAGTGTAAAAGAACTCGCCCTGATCCACCGTTTCTTCGTTCTGCACATAGTCGATCTTCACCGTACTGTGCCCCTGGCCCTTCAACGTCCCATGCACCCGATGCTTCTGCGAAATCACCCCCGCGCCGAACGTCGGATCCGTAATCAGCAGCACAAACGAGGAAACCGGATAGACATCGACCACTTTACCCACGATTCCCGCCGGAGTGATCACGGCCATCCCCTTCTGCACGCCGCTGGTCGAGCCGCGATCGACGATCACCACTTTCGCGCCCGATCCGGTTCCGTTCCCGATTACGTGCGACGCGATCATCTTCGAAGGAGAATGCGACTGGAAAATCGCGAGCGACCGCGCACGATCCGCCGTATCCAGTTCCGTCCGCAGATACTGATTTTCCATCTGGATCCGGTCAAGATCGCGCTTCAGCCGCTTGTTCTCCTCGCGCACGTCCAGCAGAACGAAATAGTCGCTGAAAAAATGAGAAGTGCTGCTTCGGCCGCCTTCCAGAATTCGAGCCAGAGGCGTCACCGCCGTGACGGCCCACACGCGAATCAGCCGGACCTCGCCGTTGCTCTTAACCTGATACGCAAGCAAAATCAGTTGCGCGAGTATCGCGACCAGCAAAACCGTCAGGTTGCGATATCGGTTAAGAAGGAATTCCATACTGCCTGGCCAGGTCCCCTGAAGTTTTCTCCTGACTCCTGAATTCTGACTCCTCGCCTTATTCGATCGCGATACGCCGCAGCAGCTTGAACTCGGTCAACATCTTCCCTGTTCCTAATACTACCGAGGCCAGCGGGTCTTCCGCGATCGACACCGGCAATCCGGTTTCCTGACGGATTCGCTTGTCGAGATTCTTCAGCATCGCGCCGCCGCCCGTGAGCACGATACCGCGATCGCTGATGTCCGCCGAAAGCTCCGGCGGAGTCCGCTCCAGCGCCACCCGGATCGCATTCATGATCGTCGCCACACACTCGGAAAGCGCGTCCCGGATTTCGCTGTCGTCCACCGTGATCGTCTTCGGCACGCCCTCGATCAGGTTGCGCCCCTTGATTTCGATCGTCAGAGGCTTCTCCAAAGCATAGGCCGATCCGATCTGAATCTTCACTTTCTCCGCGGTCGTTTCACCGATCAGCAGGTTGTACTTGCGCTTCATGTACTGCATGATCGCGTCGTCCATCTCGTTGCCCGCCACCCGAACCGAGCGCGAATAAACAATTCCCGACAGCGATATCACCGCCACGTCCGTCGTTCCGCCGCCGATATCCACCACCATGTTTCCTGAAGGCTCCGTAATCGGCAGCCCCGCCCCGATCGCTGCCACCATCGCCTGCTCCACCAGATAAACTTCGCTCGCTTTTGCGTGATACGCCGAATCGATCACCGCGCGCTTTTCCACCTGCGTAATCTCGCTCGGCACCCCGATGATGATCCTCGGATGCACCAGCATCTTCCGGCCGTGCGCTTTCTGAATGAAATAATTCAGCATCCGCTCGGTTACTTTGAAGTCCGCGATCACCCCATCCTTCATCGGCCGGATCGCAACGATATTCCCAGGCGTTCGCCCGAGCATTTCCTTTGCTTCTTTGCCGACCGCTTCCACTTCGCCCGTCGTCTTATTAATCGCGACGATCGAAGGCTCGTTGACGACGATCCCCTTGCCCTTGGCGTATACCAGCGTGTTTGCCGTGCCAAGATCGATGGCAAGATCGGATGAAAAAAGACTGAACAGCGACCGCAAATTCATATAGGAAATGTTTTACTTATGGGACAGCCGGGAGGGTGGGTTCCAAGCGCCACCTATGAAGGTACCACACAGGTTACAAGGGGGCAAACGGTTTTTCTTTTCAGTCACGTACAGCGTTAGTACTCCAGCCCGCGCCTAGGGCGCGTTAGACTCGAATCATGGTGTCCCGCCGGGTATTTCTAGGTGTCCCGCTCGCCCTCTCCTGTGCCCGCCGAGCCTCCCCCGCATACCGCGGCTACGCCTTCGTCGCCAACCAGGAAGGTCGAGCCGTCGCCGCCGTCGATCTGCAAGCCCTGGTGGTCACTCGGCATATCCCGATTCAAGGAGCCCCCACCCAGGTCCTCGCCGCCCAGTCGCGGCCCTCCGTTTTTGCCTTGACCCCCGATTCCGGGTCGATTTTCGAAATTCAATCGGACCATCTGAGCCTCAAACGATCCGTTCAGACCGGCCCGGCGATCTCCATGAGCCTCGACCCGAAGGAGCGCGCCCTCTTCGTCCTCACCCGCCAGGCCCTGGTTCGCGTCGGCTTGGACTCCTTTCGTGTCGAATCCAGAATCACGCTGCCCGAGGATCCCGTCCAGTTCGCCCTCGCCCAGGATGGAAAATCCGCCGCTGTCAGCTTCGCCCGATCGGTTCGCATCATCGATCTTGCCGCTCAGCAACCCGGCGCTCCCCTCGGTGAAGGAGAATTCGGCTCGGTTTGTTTTCTGTCGGACTCATCGACCGTGATCGCAGCCGATCGCGGCGGCCGCCGTCTTTCCATCTACGACGCGCCCAGCGCCAAACTGATCACCCATCTTCCCCTGGCGGTCCGCCCCGATAATCTCTGTTTCAATTCCGATGGAGGCCAGTTATTCGTCACGGGCGACGGCTTGGACGCCGTCGTCATCGTTTATCCCTACCACACGCCGGAAGTCGGTCAAACCGTGCTCGCAGGGCACGGCCCGGGTCCGATGGCCGCCTCTGCGCGATATCTCTTCATCGCGAGTCCTCAGGCTGGAAATGTCAGCGTCCTGAGCGTCGGAACACAAAAGGTCACCGCCGTTGTCGCCGTCGGTAGCGATCCTGGATGTGTCGTCGTCACACCCGACGATCAGTATGCTCTGGTGTTGAATCGCAGATCCGGCGACATGACCGTTCTGAGGATCGAAAAAATCCAGACCAATCGCCCGAATCCTGCCGCGGTGCGGACCGTCATCCCCGTCGGATCCAGACCCGTTAGCGCTGCTGTTCGGAGTGTGTAGCTTCTTCGATTTCAGCGTAAGCGCGGGCGTTCAAAGCGCGCGCCAGATTCGATTCTGAGCTCGGAAGAGCCGATCCGGCTTCACTATTCCGGCGGATGTCCTTCAGAATCTCTTTAATCTCGCTCATGTCCGTCGCGATCTGAATGATTTTGAACACGCCGTAGGCGACGATCGAGTACGCCACCATCGACAGAAACGTGCCGAACAGGAATGTGCCCACGACCAGCCATCGGCCGGATGGGCAGGAAACTTTAACTTTTCTTGAAGTCAAGCGAACACGAATTCATGCAATACCTTAGCCCGGTCGGATTCGGCCCGTCCGGAAACACGTGCCCCAGATGAGCCCCGCAGTGCGCGCACTCCACCTCCACGCGCCGCATCCCGTGGCTAAGGTCTTCCACCATTCGAAGATTCCGCTCATCGATCGGCGCATAAAAGCTGGGCCACCCGGTCCCCGAATCGAACTTCGTCCCCGAACTGAACAGCTTTTCTCCGCAGCAGACGCAGTGATAGGTCCCGTCCTCGTGCATGTCCCAATACTTGCCGGTGAAGGGAGGCTCGGTCCCTTTTTCGCGCGTGACATGATACTGCTCCGGCGTAAGCTGCTTCTTCCATTCAGTATTCGACTTTTCCATACGATTTCAGGGTAACGCTCCTTGTGAAGCTATAATCAAGGTGCGAAAGTCCGAAAGCCGCCGCTGCGGAGAATCCTGGACCCGATCGAGCGCTTCCCAAGGCCGCATCGACGCACCCGATTTCCTGCATCGGCTCAGTCGGATCCCAATGTGCCTTTGGCAAAGTGGTATAAGCGGTTCAGGACAGGGACTCTTGCTGGAAAGGGTGAAATACCGCCGGCTTCTTGTGAGGAGAACATCCATCGCCAATCCCATCGACGAATTCAAATCCTGGTTCAGTGCCGCGGCGCAAGCCGGAATCAAAGAACCCAATGCCATGACGCTCGCCACCGCGACAAAAAGCGGCAAACCGTCAGCCCGCATCGTTCTGTTAAAAGGTGTGGATCGCGACGGATTCGTTTTCTTCACCAACTATGAAAGCCGTAAGGGCCGCGAACTCGCCCAAAACGCGCGCGCCGCGCTCGTTTTCTATTGGGAGCCTCTCGGCCGCCAGGTCCGCGTCACCGGCCGCGTCTCGAAAGTCACCGCCGCCGAATCGGACGCCTATTTCGCCAGCCGCCCGCTCGGCAGCCGCTATAGCGCAGCCGTTTCCGCCCAAAGCCGCGTAATCAAGTCGCGGGCGGATCTCGAACAGCGCCTGGCGAAAATGAAAGAAAAGTATCGGGATGCGGGTCCGCCGCGTCCAAAATACTGGGGAGGGTACCGTGTCCGGCCTGAAGAGATCGAATTTTGGCAGCAGGGTGAATTTCGCCTTCACCATCGCGTCCGCTTTCGCCGCCGTGGTTCCTCTTGGCTTATGGACATCCTCAGCCCTTAGCGCCGCCGAAATTGACGTCGCGAAAACCCTCCGAGGCATCGAGGACCGCTACAACCGTATTCAAACTCTTCAGGTTTCCTTTACTGAAAGCGCGACTCTGCAAGGCCGCAAGCGCACCGAAAAAGGCGAGCTCTTTCTTCGCAAGCCGGGCCGGATGCGCTGGCAGTATTCGACCGGCAAACTCTATATCTCCGACGGCAAATACATCTACTATTACAACCCCAGCGAGAATCGAGCCGAGCAGATGCCCTTCAAAGAAGCCGATGACATGCGCGCTCCACTCGCCTTCCTTCTTGGCCGCCTGAATTTCAATGACGACTTCAAGCAGTTCGTCGCCAGACCCCAGGACGATAAAATTCTGATCACCGCCACGCCGAAGTCGGACAAGATGCCCTACAACGAAGTCACTTTTCTCGTCTCCGCCGATTCAGTGATCCACTGGCTATCCGTCAAAAGCCAGGACAGCTCCGTGCTTGAATTCACCTTCGAAAACGAAAAGAAAAATCCCGCGATCGCCGACTCGATGTTCAAATTCACTCCGCCTCCCGGCGTCGAGTTCGTAAAATCCAGCCAGTAGCGCTTCACATTTCCAGCTTGCCGTTTACGATCATCTCTTTCACATGGAACTCGATCGTGCGAAATGGAATTGCAATGCCGGGCAGGTACAACTCAAACTGCACGGTCCTTTCGGAGGCTGTTACTGCCCGTGGAAACGCTAGCCGCAGGAACGGATCGCCCGGCGATGGCGGAAAATGCCCCGTCATTTTGAACTTCTTCCGCCCCACCCGCATGACGCACTCCTCTTCCATCCGCTGCGTATCGGAGCTGTCGGCAAAAGCCTTGGCATTGATCGCCGGAATCGCCAGCACGATCTGCGTCGCGCGGTTGTCCTCCAGCCACACGCGATACTCTTCCGTAAGAAGATCCGGAGCGGCGTTGGGCGGACGTTTGCGTTTGTGCCGCGCATCGCGTTCACGCTCGGCCCGATCCATCGGCCCCGCTGTCGCGAGATAGGCCGGAACCGGCGGAGCATTCGCCGGCCCGTCGAGCATGTGCGCCCAAGGCGAATCGCTGAACATTTGCGCGAGTTCCTCCTCTGTCCAATCCGCGGGAGCCTTCGCTTCCCAAAACGGAGCAGCAGCGAGGAGCAACAACGCGAACCAGTTCATAAACACGCGAGCTGTTCGTAGTCCATATTACCGCCCGAAATCACAATCCCCGCGCGCTTCAATCCCGGCGGCAGTTTCTTAAACATCACCGCGGCCGCCGCGACCGCGCCGCTCGGCTCGGCCAGAATCTTCATCCGCATCAACAGAAATTTCAGCGTCGCCTTGATCTCCTCTTCCGAAACCAGAATCACGCTCTCGACGTTCTTCTGAATGATCGGAAATGTGATCGCGCCCGGACTGGTCGATCGCAATCCATCCGCGATTGTCGGCGGCGTATCGATCTTCACCCGCTCGCCTTTCTGGAACGACTGATAAGTATCGCTCGCCAGTTCCGGCTCCACTCCGAAGATCCGAATCGAAGGCTTCATATGTTTCGCCGCGATCGAGCATCCCGCAAGCAACCCTCCGCCGCCGACGCACACCACCAGCGCGTCGAGATCCGGAACTTCTTCGAGTAACTCTTTCGCGGCCGTCCCTTGCCCCGCGATCGTCCAGGGATGGTCGTAAGGCGGCACGATCATCGCGCCCGTTTCCGCCGAGATCCGGCCGCTGATCTCCTCACGATTCCCTTTAAAGCGATCGTAAGTGACAATCTTCGCTCCGCGCGCGCGAGTGCCTTCCATTTTCGAGCGGGGCGCGTCTTCCGGCATCACTAATGTCGCCGGAGCGCCGACAAACTGCGCGGCGATCGCCACAGCCTGCGCATGATTGCCCGAAGAATGGGCCACCACCCCTTTCCCCAGCCTCTCTTTAGGAATTGACAGGAGAAAGTTCGATGCGCCGCGTATTTTAAAAGCGCCGCCTTTTTGCAGGTTTTCGCACTTAAAATGGCTTAAAATCCCGCTTTCTGCATCAAAACTCGCCGATGTCATTACGGGCGTCTTCTTGGCTATGGGGCGGATGCGCTCCGCCGCCTGGCTGATCTGTTCGAAGGTGATTTCAGTATCCGGCATGTTTGTCCACGATGTTCCGGAGCGGTTCGCCTCTCCTAAACCGCTCAAAATTCTCCACAAAAAACTCCACCGCCTGCTCGCGCGAATCGGCAAGACTATCGGCCGAGTGCGGCGAGAGCAGCACATTCTCCATCTTCCAGAAAGGATGCCAGTCCGGCAGCGGTTCGGTCGAAAAAACATCCAGCGCCGCGCCGCGAAGCTTTTCATTTTGAAGGGCGTGCACCAGCGCGTGCCCATCGATCACCGCCCCTCGCCCGACATTAATCACAACAGCCGTCGGCTTCATTCGAGCGATCTCCGATGCCCCGATCATCCCTTCTGTTTCACGCGTAAGCGGCGCAGTGACAACAAGATAGTCGCATTCAGCGAGCATCGCTTTCAGATTCCCGGGCTCGCTTCGGCGGCAAGTTAAAACGCGCATTCCAAATGCAGCCGCGCGATCGCCGACGGCCCGCCCGATCGAGCCGTAGCCGACAATGAGAACAGTCCGGCCGTAAAGTTCTTCGTGGTCATACCGTTCCCAGCGGCAGGCCTGCTGGTTTTTGATGATTCTTCGAAATTCGTAGGCGAAGTAGACCATCGCGCCGATGACCCACTCGCCGAGCGGGCGGGCGAAAACGCCGCGGCCGTTGGTCAAAGGAATCGAGCTGTTGCGGACGTGTTCAGTAAGCACGGATTCGACGCCGGCGGAGCAGACGTGCGCCCAGCGCATTTTCGACGCTTTCGAAAATGCTTCGAGAAACAGTTTCGGGCTGGCGAAATCGGCTTGAAGGATTACATCGGCTTGCGGGGCGGCCTCAAGAACCCGGTCGCGATCGGAACTGATGATGACGTTCGCGTCGGAGGGCAATTTTTCGAGCGGTCTGAGGTAGGAAGACGCCGGGTCGGCGGTCACCAGCAAGGTGAGCGGCATGAAGATCCAGAATAGCGTGCGGCCCCTCTATACTGCATAGGATATGGTTCTTTCCGACGTCGATATCCGGAAGTACATCGAGCAGGGCAAGATCAAGATCACGCCGTCGCTGCCGCCGGAGCAGTTTGGAAGCTGCTCGGTCGATTTCCGGCTGGGCAATGAGTTCAGCGTCTTCGAGCACAGCAAGCACGCATATATCGATTTGAAGGAAAAGACGGCGATTCAGGATCTGATGCGGACGATCACTGTCGCGGCGGGAGAACCGTTCATTCTTCAGCCGCGGGAATTTGCGCTGGCGATTACAGAAGAGTCGCTCGATCTTGACGACGATGTGCTCGGGAGGCTGGAGGGGCGATCTTCGCTCGGCCGGATCGGCATCATCGTGCACGGCACGGCGGGGTTGTTCGATCCGGGCTGGACCGGAAAAGCCACGCTCGAGCTGAGCAATTTGGGGCGGATGCCGGTGGCGTTGTATCCGGGGATGCGGATCTGTTCCTTCACATTCGAGCAGCTTTCTTCGAGGGTCGAGGTGCCGTACCGGAAGAAGGCGGGGAACAAGTATGCGGGACAGGACCGGCCGCTGGCGAGCAGGTTGGCGAGCGAGACGGGCAGGAGCTGAGCCCGGCCGGTTGAAAAACCGGGGCGGGCCGGAGCACGGTACGGTGGAAGAGTGTCCAAGGTTTTGTCCGTTGCGAATCTGCGGAAGCAGTATGGGGAGACGAACGCGGTGGATGGGATCTCCTTTGATGTCGCGCAGGGCGAGATCGTAGGACTGCTCGGGCCGAACGGCGCGGGAAAAACGACGACGATCAACATGATTCTCGGCGTGCTGGAGCCGACGTCGGGGAAGATTCTGATTGATGGCGTCGATCTTGGCGAGCACCGGTCAAAAGCGCTGCAATGCACGAACTTCGAAGCGGTCTACGCTCCGCTGCCGGGGAATTTGACGGTCACTGAGAATCTCCGGATTTTCGGGATGCTGTACTCGGTGAAGAATCTTGCGCAGAGGATCGAAGAACTGCTCGAACAGTTCGATCTGCAACGATTCCGGCACACGAAATGCGGGGTGCTTTCATCGGGCGAGCAGACCCGCGTGAGTATCGCGAAGGCAATGTTGAACCGGCCGAAGCTTTTGCTGCTAGATGAACCGACGGCCTCGCTCGATCCGGCGACCGCGCAGGAGATTCGCGTGAAGATCCGCGGCTTTGCCGAGCTGGGACACGGCGGCGTGCTGTGGACTTCGCACAATATGTACGAGGTCGCCGAGGTGTGCGACCGGGTTCTGTTTCTGTCGCACGGGAAAGTGCTGCTCGAAGGCGATCCGAAGAATCTTCCGCGCGAGCACGGCAAGGAAACGCTCGAAGAACTGTTCATCACCGTGGCGCGCGAGCCGCTGGCGCTGGAAGGCGCGTAAATGCGGCTCCAGAGAACCGCGGCGATTGTGTTGCGGCAGGTGTACCTGTATCGGGGGAGCCCGGCGCGGTTTCTGCCGCTGTTTATCTGGGTGGCGATCGACATCGTGCTGTGGGGATTTATCACGCGATTCCTCAATTCGGTTTCCGGATCGGGGTTCAATTTCGTGCCGGCGCTGCTGGGTGCGGTGCTGTTGTGGGATTTTTTCACGCGGGTGATGCAGGGAGTGACGACTGCGTTTTTCGAAGACGTATGGTCGAGGAATTTTTTGAACCTTTTCGCGACGCCCCTGCTTCTTTCGGAATATTTGGGCGGGCTTGTGGCGTCGAGTATCGCGACGAGCCTCGCCGGGCTGGCAATCATGCTGGTGCTGGCGACCGCGGCGTTCGGTCTGAATTTTTTCACTTACGGCGTGCTGTTGATTCCCTTTTTGCTGGTGCTGTTTTTGTGCGGGATCGCTTTGGGGATTGCGGCCGCGGCGATGGTGTTGAGGATGGGTCCGGCGGCCGAGTGGCTGATCTGGCCGATTCCGGCGATGCTGTCACCGTTCGCCGGGGTTTATTATCCGTTGTCGACGCTGCCGCTGTGGATGCGATGGATCGGCCGGGCGCTGCCGCCTTCTTATGTCTTCGAGGGGATGCGCGCGGTGGTTGGCGGGCATGCGGCCCTTTGGGGATCGCTTGCGATCGGCGGCGGATTGGCGGTCTTTTATTTAGGGCTGGCGTGCTGGTTTTTCGGGCGGACGTACGAGTTGGTGGTGAGGAGCGGGTTAATCGCGAGATATAGCGCGGAGACCGTGAGCTAATGTTCCTTTGACGGAGCGAACAAAAGCTCCAAGCCGGGCGACATGTCACGCGATTGACATATTTCTGTGATTCAGGGCTCATGCCGCGACGGTATGCTCGAAGAACCGATGCGACGCACAGCGATTCTTCTTAGTTTTGCCGCCGCGATGATGGCACAGACACCGCAGTCGATTCCGGGCGGATTCGCGCTGCCGAACGGCTGGAAGATTACGCCGCTGGGAAAATCGCTCGAGACCAATGATATGGTTCTCAATGCGACGGCGGCGCCGGACGGGCTGGCGGTGATCGCGATGCACGCGGGATATAATCCGCACGGACTCGTGGTGGTCGATGCTAAGACGGAGGAGATTGTTCAGAAAATTCCGTTGAAGTCGGCGTGGTACGGGCTGGCGTGGAGCCCGGACGGGAAGAAGCTGTTTGTATCCGGCGGAAATGCGAATGGGGCGAAGGGCAAGACGCAGACGCGGGCGCCGATTTACGTTTTCGATTACGCGAACGGAAGGCTGTCGAACGAGCCTTCGGCGAGACTCGAAGAGACGATCGACACGGCTGAGCTGTTCTGGTCGGGGGTGGCGCATCATCCGAAAAAGAATATTTTGTACGCGGCGAACCGCGGCACGGGATTCGGGACCGGCACGATCGTCGCGTTCGATACAACGTCGGGCAAGATGCTGAGCCACACGCCGGTGGACATGATCCCGTACGACATCGTAGCGAGCGAGGACGGAAAAACGCTCTACGTTTCGAACCTGGCGAGCAGGTCGGTCAGCGTGATCGACACGGGCTCGATGAAGGTGATGGCGAGCATCGCGGTGGGCGATAACCCGAATCAGATGGCGCTCGGGCCGGACGGGTTGCTGTATGTGGCGTGCTCGAACGACAACAGCGTGGTGGTGATCGACACGAAGACGCGCGCGGCGGTTGAGAAGATTTCAACGGCGCTGCATCCGCATGCGCCGGAGGGATCAACGCCGAACGCGCTCGCGTTCGACCGCGCGAACAGCCTGTTGTATGTGGCGAACGCGGACAACAACAACGTGATGGTGATTCACGCGGCCGGAAAAGGGAAGAACGAAGTGGCCGGATTCATTCCGAGCGGATGGTATCCGTCGGCCCTGGCATATTTGCCGAGGCAGCAGAAGCTGTATATCGGCAACAGCAAGGGCAGCGGATCGTATTCGGATATCAACGGGCCGACGAGTCCTCTGGCGAAGGATTCGGGCGAGCGGGAAAGCATCAAGAGCCTGCAACGGGGCAGCGTGGAGATCGTGAGCGTCGCGAACCTGCGATCGGAGATCAAGCAGCTTACCAAGAAAGTGGCGGAGAACACGCCTTATAACGATTCGCTGCTTGCGCAGGCGAAGGAGCCTTCGGCTCCGTCAATCGTGCCTTCGACGGTTGGCGCGGGATCGCCCATCAAGCACATCCTGTACATCATTAAAGAGAATCGAACATACGATCAGGTGTTTGGCGATATGCCGCGCGGCAACGGAGATCCGCGGCTTGCGATCTTCGGGCGGAAGGTGACGCCGAATCAGCACGCGCTGGCGGATCAGTATGTGCTGCTCGATAATTTGTACTGCGACGGCGAAGTGAGCGAGGACGGGCATTCGTGGTCGAACGCGGCTTACGCAACGGACGCGAACGAGAAGCAGTGGCCGATCACCTACGGCGGGCACAGTTCGTCGGAACGGAATTACGCTTACATCCCGAGCGCGGGAAACATCTGGGATTCAGCGAAGCGCAAGGGGCTTACGTATCGCAGCTACGGCGAGTACGCGGCGCGCGTGAGCGACGGGACGACGTTTGAGAATTCGCCGAACGCGCCGGGGCTTGCGGGGCACGTGGCGCCGCACTATAAGCGCATGGGGGCTCGCGACACGGAGAACGCGAAGGAATTCATCCGCGAGTTCGACGAGTACGAAAAGAATTTCGACAGCAAGGATCCGAACAAGCGGCTGCCGAACCTCATGGTGATGGCGCTGTCGGAGAATCACACAAACGGAACGCGGCCGGGGAGCTACACGCCGGTGGCGATGGTGGCGAGCAACGATCTTGCGGTGGGCATGATCATCGAGCGCGTCAGCCATAGCAAGTATTGGCCGGAGATGGCCGTGTTCATCATCGAAGACGACGCGCAGGATGGACCGGATCACGTGGATGCGCACCGCACGGCGGGGCTGGTGATTTCGCCGTACGTGAAGCGCGAGAAAGTGGACAGCACGCTGTATTCGACCAGTTCGATGCTGCGGACGATGGAGTTGCTCTTGGGGCTCCCGCCGATGAGCCAGTACGACGCGGCGGCGACGCCGATGTACCTGTCGTTCGGCGAGAAGGCGGATACGACGCCGTTCAATCATCTGGAGGCTCAGGTGGACTTGAACGCGAAGAATACGGCTCGGGCATGGGGCGCGCGGGAATCGAAGAAGATGGACTTCGATGAGGTAGATAAGAATGAGCCGTTCGTACTGAACGAGATCATCTGGCGGAGCGTGAAGGGCGCGGATTCGCCGATGCCGCTGCCCGTCCACAGTTACCAGTTCAAGTAAGAGAAGTCGTCGTTCGCTACGATTTTCTCGACGCGGAAGAATGTCGCGTGCTTAAATCGCACCATGCGGCAATTCCTATCGTTATTACTCTTTCTCAGTTGCATATGTCTTCCTGTTTTCGGAGATATTGTTTTCAGCAATGTGACTTCGACGACCGGATCGGGGCTGGCGGGCGGGACTTTCGCGGCCGAATTCTCTCCCGCGGAGAATTATCAGCTCACGAGCGCATCCGCTTTTCTTTCCTATACTGGCGGAGCCGGGCCGAACCCATTCAACTTTTTCATCTACAGCAACAACGGCGGCGTGCCCGGCTCGCAGCTTACGTCGCTGAGCACGACCATTCCCCGATCGCTAAATGAGCAGCTATTGATCACGGCGACGAGTCCAACGCCCGGGCTGACGCTCGCGGCCGGCACCGATTATTGGCTGGTTATCCCGACCGGAAATCTCACAGGTCTTTCGTGGCTCACGTCGGGAAGTTCGAGCGTGGCGAGTTCGACCGAGAATTTCATCACTCACATGTGGTTCGCGCCGACGTCTCGTTCGTTTCAGTTCGAGATCGATGGAACGCTGATTGCGCCGGAGCCTGGAGGGCCCGGTTGCGCAGCGATCGGGTTTGCGATCTTAGCGGGGGTAAGATTCGCTAGGGGGTCGAACGCGCGGCGAGAGCGCGATCGCGGCGGAGATAGCTTGCGAGAAAGGCTTGAGCCTGGGCGGCGAGCAGATCGCTGATCTCGCCGCGCACGCGGGCTTCGGCGATCGAATACTCCAGCACGCCGTGCGAAGCGGGCGAGTAATCGCGCTCCATCACGTAGACGAGGCGGACGATTCCTTCGCGCTCCGCGGCAATCGAAAAACGAACGGCGTCGGCTGGATGAGCGGCGGGAAAGCGCTCGCACCGGCCTCGGGCGTAACCGCAGTTGCAGAGTTCCCGCTGGGACCGTTCGGGGGGCTCGTAGGGCTCGGGCGCGGCGCGACAGACTCCGCGGTGGGCGTCATTCAGGGGAAGACGCGGGGGTAGAATCCAGAGATCGTCGGCCAGCCGGTCGGCGGGCATGAAAAACGGGCATGCCACAGCGGTATCCTACCATCTCGTGCCGGCGCGTGTGCACGATGGTTGGAATGAGCGATGATGGAGAGTTGGAACGCATCGAAGCGCTGAAACAACTTCTGGACCAGAACCCGGCGAATACGTTCATGCGATACGGGCTGGCCATGGAATACGTCAAATGCGGCGACTTGAATCGCGCGGTGGAGGAGTTCGCCACGATCATCTCGGCCGATCCGAGCTATGCAGCGGCCTATTTCCACGGGGGACAGGCGCTTGAAAAGCTCGGGCGGCTGGACGATGCCCGGGATTATTACCGGCGTGGCGTGGCGAACGCGGGGGACGCGCACGCGCGGAGCGAGCTCCAGTCAGCCCTGGATATACTAGGAGAGTAAAAGGTTAGCGTTTTGCGCTTTACTTTTGTTCTAGTCTGCATGCTGGCCGCGATGCCTGCCCTGCCGCAGGCAAGACCTGGCCGGCCGGCGAGCTCGCAGCAGAATACGTCACAGCAACAGCAGCTCGACGTGAGCGAACCATTATTTGTCGTTATGGCGGCGGCGATGGCGGGCGGGTTCGAGCCGGATCTCGATTCGCCGACGAATCACAAGGTTCGCAAGGCTTTGAGCGATCATTTCAAGGCGCAAAATCTCGAATCGATTGCGGCGTTGCGGCGGTTCGTGCGGGATCACAAGGCGAGGAATCCAACGGCGGAATACAGCCAGTACGTAACCTACGCGCTGAGTATCAACGGTCCGCCGGATTTCGAATTTCGGCTGGACGCATCGGCGCTGCCTCCGGAGGTGCTTCCGCTCATTGAAGGATTCAAGCCGCTGCTGATTCAGTTTTATCGAGAGGCGAAACTCGGCGAGTTGTGGCGGCAGTTGGAGCCGACGTTCGAGCAGGCGCTCGAGCCGCTACAGGCTCCGGTTTCGCGGGCGGCGCTTGAAGTGAACGGATACCTGCGAAATTTCACGACGGGATCTATCGGGCGGCGCTATCAGGTTTATGTCGATCTGCTGGGTCCGCCGAATCAGGTGCAGACGCGCAGCCTGCTCGATGATTATTACGTGGTGGCGACGCCGTCGGCTGATTTGCCGGTGGAGGAGATGCGGCACATGTATCTTCACTTCGCGCTCGATACGCTGCCGCTGAAGTTTTCCAAGTTCGTGGATGAGAAGCGGGGGCTGATCGATTACGCGCAGGGCTCGCCGATTTTGGAGGAGCAGTACAAGTCGGATTTCAATCTGCTGACCACGGAGTGCCTGATCAAGGCAGTGGAAAGCAGGCTGGACAAGAAACCCGGGGAGGTGGACGAAGCGCTGCGCGAAGGATTTGTCGTCACGCCGGCGCTTGCCGAGGGGCTGGTTGCTTACGAGGCGCAAGAGGTGGCCATGCGGCTCTATTTTCCGGATCTGATCCAGAGCATCGATCTGAGAAAAGAAGCTCGCCGGCTGGATCATGTCGACTTTCTTTCAGAACGGCCGGGGCGGCGAGTTCGGACGGTAACGAAGGAAGTAGCTCCGCCGGAACTGACGGGCGCGGAAAAAACGCTCGACAGGGCCGAGGAAGCCTACAAAGCGCGCGATTTGCCGAAGGCTCGCGAGATTTATCTTCAGGTGTTGAAGGAAACCACCGAGAAACCGGTGCACGCAAAGGCGTATTATGGTCTGGCGCGCATCGCGGTGCTGGAGAGGGATCCGGAAACAGGGGATCGCCTGTTCCGCAAGGTTCTGGAACTGGAGCCGGATGGGTACACCAAGTCGTGGAGCCTGCTCTACCTGGGGCGGCTTGCGGATTCGCAACAACGTCACGACGAGGCCGTGGAGCACTATAAAGCGGCTCTCGCCGTCGCCGGCGTTCCCGATTCGGTCCGCAAGGCAGCCGAACAGGGCCTGAGCGAAGCGTATATCAAGAAATGACCGAAGCGTATATCAAGAAATGACCGAAGCGTACGTCAAGAAATGAGAGTTCACCAACCAAAGGGGTTAACGATGAGGAGAAAATTGCTGGCCTGCGTGGCCGGGATCATGACGGCCGGCCTTGCGGCGGCGCAACCGAAAGCCAAGTCGCAGAAAGAGCTTGACGCTTTCATAGCGATTCAGCAGGCCACCACGGCGGACGCACGGATTGCCGCCGCGGATAAGTTCGTGACCAGTTATGCGGATTCGCAGTTGAAGTCGATGGCGTTGACGCTGGCCGCGCAGGCCGCGCAGTCGAAGAATGACTCGGCCAAGGCGATCACGTATGCCGAAACGGCGCTCGATGGCGATCCGAAGAATTTCCAGGCGATGCTGGTGGTTTCGGGCGAACTCGCGAAGGGCACGCGCGAAAACGATCTGGATAAGGAAGAGAAGCTCGCGAAGTCCGAAAAGATGTCGCAGGAAGCGATCGTCGCAATCGACGGCGCGGCGAAGCCGAATCCTCAGATCACGGACGATCAATGGGCCCGGTATAAGAAAGACCTGAAATCGCAGGCCCATGAGAATCTCGGTCTCGCGGCGATGGCACGTAAAAAGTACGATGTTGCAATTACCGAGTTCAAGACTGCGGTGGACGATGCAGCGACACCCGACCCTGCAACCATGGTCCGGCTGGCCTCGGCCTACGATTTAGCGGGCAAACCCGATCAGGGAATCGCCATGCTCGATAAGGTTTTGGCGATGCCGAACCTGAATCCTGTCATCAAGCAGTACGCCACGGCGGAGAAAACCCGCGCGGAGCAGGCAAAAAACAAGAAATAGTGGATCGAGGCCGCCTAAATCCGCGTTCCGGCGCCCGATTCCCTGAAATGGAAGTAGGGCTGCACTACACACAACGGGTATGACCGCGGATTTAACGGCTTTAGAACAAACGCTAGGACATACGTTTCGCAGCCGGGAATTGCTGGAGCGGGCCCTGACGCACAAGTCCCGCATTTACGAGAAGGCTTCGGAAGGGGCCGCCCTGGCGGACAACGAGCAGCTCGAATTCCTGGGCGATTCGATTCTCGGTTTCGTCGTCAGCGAGTGCCTGGTGCGGCGATTCTCATCCTATCCTGAAGGGCGCCTGTCGAAATTGAAAGCGCATCTTGTGAGCGCGGCGCGATTGCATGAAGTGGCACAGGAACTGGGGCTTGGGGAGTTCCTGATTCTCGGCCGCGGCGAAGAGATGAGCGGCGGCCGGGAAAAGAAGGCGCTGCTCTCCGATGCGGTGGAGGCGTTAATCGCGGCGATCTATTTGGATGCCGGGCTCGATCAGGCGCGACAGTTCATCGAGACCCGCGTTGTCGGGACCTTCCACAACAATGAGGAGGATCCCGAGAGCGCGGTCTCGGATTACAAGAGCGCCCTGCAAGAGATGGCGCAGGCTTTGAAACTGCCGCCGCCCCGCTACGTAATCGTGGGCGAGGACGGGCCTGAGCATTCCAAGACGTTTACGGTCGAGGTGAGGCTCGGCAAGGAATGGGTAAGTCAGGCGCAGGGGTTGTCGAAGAAGGCCGCGGGCCAGCGGGCGGCGCAGCAGATTCTCCAACAGCTCACGGAGTGGGGCCGCTAGAATTCCAGCGGATCAGCAGGCTCTCACCAACCCACCGCGTAGCCGGTTCGCCGCGGATCGGCTCCGGCGAACATCGTCGATTTTTCAAGATCGATGACGATCGCCTGCATGCCTCCGACGGCTGCGGTGAAGTCCGAGGCGGGCGATAGCTTGTGGCCCATTTCGGTTAAAGTCCGGAGGACGGCTGGCGGCACTCGATTCTCGATCGTCACGGAAATCGCGGCTCCGGGCTTGTAGAAATTGGGGCGCGCGTCCAAAGCGAATCGCGGATTCTCCACGGCCTGCTGGACCGGAAGATGAAAGTCGATCACGTCGACCAGCATCTGGAACTCGGTTTGTCCGATCGTTTCGCCGCCGGGGGTGCCGAAAACCATTGCGAGCCTGCCGCCTTTCAGCACGATCGTGGGTGAATTGTTGAGCAACGGGATCTGACCGGGGCGGACATAGTTCACATGATCGGGGTAGGGCGAGGTCGATCCGAGACGGATGCCGTTGTTCAGCAACAAGCCGGTGTTGCCGACGACGACTCCGGCTCCGAATCCTCCGCCCAAGGTCGGTGTGCACGCGACTGCGTTACCGAATTGATCGACAATCGAAAAGCTGGTGGTGTCGCGCTCCGTTTCGTATTCCTCGGCGAAGGCGGGACCTGCCGGCGGGCGAAGAATCGCCATCGAATTCCCGGGCGTGCCCCACTCCGGATAGGCGATCGCCTTGCGCGGATCGATCAGTTTGCGGCGGGCGCCGGCGTAGTTCTTCGAAAGAAGCGCGGCCGTTGGAACCTGAGTGAACTTTGGATCGGCGACGTAGTGATAGACATCGGCCTTGGCGACCTTGATCGCTTCGATCAAGAGATGGAGCGCGTCAGCGCTGTTAGGGCCCATCGCGGCGAGATCGTAGCCCTCGACAAGATTCAACTGCATCAGCAGCTCGATTCCGCCGCGCGACGTAGCGGGATTGCTGTAGACGTCGTAGCCGCGATAGGTGCTGTGAACGGGATCGGTCCATTGAGGCTTGTAGGCTGCGAGATCAGCGGCGGCGAGCGCTCCGTGGTTTTCTTTGAAGAAGCGGTCGAACTCCCGGGCGATATCGCCGCGGTAAAAGCGGTCAAAAGCGGCTTCAATCGCGTCTTTTCGCGTCTTTTTTGCGCTTAAAGCAGCCTTTTCGGCGGCGACGGCTTTGCGCAGGGTCGCCGCGAGATCGCGATTCCTGAACAATTCGCCCGGCTGTGGGGCGCGCCCACCCGGAAGAAAGACGTTAGCGGTGGTCGGAAATTTTTCGAGCTTCGATTTTGCTCTTGCGATCGCGGTTGCAAGCGAGGCGTCGATCGGGTAGCCATTTTGCGCATAGTCGATGGCGGGGGCGAGCACTTCGGCGAGGCTCATGGTTCCGAAACGCTCCAGCGCAGCGAGGTAGCCGCCGAAATTTCCGGGAACGATGCCGGCGTCGATTCCCCAATCGAGGGTATCAGGGGTCATCGTTTCCGGCTTGAGCGCTTGGGGAGCGGCTCCGGCCATCGAGAGCGAATAAACGCGGCCCGTTTTTTTGTCGAAGACGATCATGAAGCCGTTGCCGCCGATTCCGTTCATCTGCGGCTCCATCATGTTTAAGGCCGCGCCGACCGCGACGGCGGCATCGATCGCGTTGCCGCCCTTCATCAGCATCTGAAGTCCGGCGATCGCGGCGAGAGGATGACCTGCGGCAACCAATCCGTGAACTCCCGGGACCGCCGGGCGATGGGCGGTTAACGGACGGCCTCTGGCGGCTCCTCCATCGGGATCCTGCGCGAGCGCGAGCGCGGCACTGAGCACGATTGCGGCAAACGGGCGAATCAGCATAGAGGAAATCATACTCCTGTCCTTGCGAAAATGGTTTGCAGTGCACAAGGATTCTGCCTCAGTTGTCATCATCGGCGCGGGAATTGTCGGATGTTCGGTCGCTTATCATCTGACCGCGCGCGGATGCACGGACGTCGTGATTCTCGAAAAAGCCGACACCGAAGTGACGGGCAGCACGGCCCGCTCGGCCGCGGGGGTGCGGCATCAGTTCGCCAATGAGACGAACATCCGGCTGTCGATTTACAGCATTGAACGGCTGAAGCGATTCCATGAAGAGGTCGGCGGGTACTCCGGATTGAAGCAAATCGGCTATCTGCTTCTGGTGTCGGATGAACAGAGCTGGCGTCAATATCGAGCGAGCGTCGATTTGCAAAACTCTCTGGGCGCGAGGAGCCGAACGCTGTCGATCGAGGAAATCCGCGCGATGATCCCGATGGCGAATCTCGACGGCGTGCGCGGGGCGACGTTTTGTCCCGATGACGGGCACTGCGATCCACACGGGGTCGCAACCGGATATCTGGCGGCGGCGGTGTCTGGCGGAGTGGAGCTTCGCCGTGCGACTCCCGCAACCGGTTTTCGAATGAAATGCGGACGCGTGATCGCGGTAGACACTCCCGAAGGATGCATTCGATGCGAGACGGTGGTTAATTCCGCTGGTCCGTGGGCCGGGCGAGTTGGCGCGCTGGCGGGGCTTGAAATTCCGGTAGAGCCGTATCGCCGCTGCATATACATGACGGAGCCGGCCGCGAATCACGAGTTTCCGTTCGTCATCGACACTGCGAGCGGCTTCTACATCCGGCCCGAAGGCGAAAAATTGCTGATTGGAGCGACCAACGAAGACGAGCCGCCCGGCGAAAATTTCGCGGTGGATTGGGATTGGCTCGAGACGGTGCTCGAACGCGGCGCAGCGCGATTTCCATTTCTTGCGGACGCCGGGATCGTGCGGCGTAATTGCTGGGCGGGACTTTATGAAAACACGCCGGACCACAATCCGATTCTCGGGCGTCATCCGCATCTGCCGAACTACGTCGACGCAAGCGGATTCAGCGGACACGGGGTGATGCACTCACCCGCGACGGGGATGTTGATCGCGGAAGAGATTCTCGACGGCCGCGCGCATACGATTAACATCGACGAACTGCGGGTGGGGCGGTTTACGGCCCGGCGATCCGCGGCGCGGGAGACGAATATTTATTAGGAGACCGTTCTACTGGTGCGCGCGCAGAATTCGTTCGCGAACCGCCGCGAGCAAATGAGTAACCTCGTCGAGGTCGCGGATCTCGGAGGGCGGGAGCACACCCCGGCCTTGCAATCCCAGGTAGAGAGCTCGCGCCTGCTCATATTCCGATGCAGCGTCGGCAAGCTGATTTGCGCTCGCATGTTTTTCCGCCTGCTTTTTGTAGATGTCGCCCAGAAACCAGTGTGATTGGGCGAGCTCGGAAGCGGTAACGCGATCATCCTTGCGGTCTTTCGCGATCGATGACCACAACATCACGGCCTTTCGATACCATTTCTCGGCGTCATCGAATGCGCCCATATCTTCGTAGATGCTCCCGATGCGCCGGGCGCTGCTTGCGACCGCCGCCGCGGCGCGAACGTCGTTCGGATCCGATTTTGCCGCGGCCTCCCTGATTTCGAGAGCCTTCATATGGGACGCGAGAGCCCCACGGTCATCGTTGAGATGGGACAATACCCATCCGAGATCGCTGTAATCGAATGACAGATCCATGGCGGCGCGCCGATCCGATGCATTCGCCTGAAGGCGCCGTTGATCGAGCGTCAAAGCCTGCTCATAGGCGCGGCGGCTTTCTTCATAGCGCTTGGGATCATTGTCAACGGTTGCGATTTTGCCATACAAAGCGGCGAGTCTTTTGTAGGCGATGGCAAGAGTCCGGTTCATCTCCTGGCTGTTGGGGCTGGTTGCGGCGTATTGCCGGGTCAGATCGAGAACACGCTCGCGCAGCGCAGCGGCCTCCGCATATTGACCCTGATCGGTGAAACTATCGGCCAGCGTCCCGAGGGATGCCGCTACATCGTACAGCGCGGATGCGTCCTTCGGACTTCGACTCAGGACTTGTTCGGAAATCGCCACGGCCTTCCGCGCCGTGTCCTGCTGCATTTTAAAATCGCCCACGCGTCCATAGCCGCTTGCGAGCTGATTCAGAACACGGAGGTAGTCGCGGCGAAGAGACGAGTTGGCTGCGGATTTCTCCGCCAGCTTTTCGAGAATGGACGCGCTCTTGCGAAAATTTTCGAGCGAGGGTCTCTGGTTTCCCAGGTTCGATTCGGGAGCATAACCCTGCACGATCGCGATCCGTTCGTAAGCAAGAGCGACTTCCCGTTGCAACTGAGGATCGCGGCTCGCCTCTCGAGAAAGGCTTTCGAGGTATTGGAGGGCGTTCGCGATCAGAAGATTCCGCGCGGCGGTGGAACCGGGGAGCGGAGCGATGGCATCATGCAGATCGAAGATAACCGAATGCGCGAGGCTGCGAACTTCATTAAATCGGCGTTGAGCGCTTCGGGCTTCCCACCACGCGACGCCTGCGAAGGAAAGAATCAGAATCGCGGCGAGCAGGCCGGCGGGAATGGCGACGCGATGCCGCTTGAACATCTTTCCCGCGCGATAGAAGAACGTTGAAGGGCGGGCGTGCACGGGCTCGCCATCGAGGTGGCGGCGCAGGTCCGCCGCGAATTCATTGACGCTCGCATAGCGGCTGCGCGGGTCCTTTTCCAGGGCTTTGGCGGCGATGGTTTCGAGATCGCCTCGCAAACGGCGGCGGAGACGGTCGTCGGTGACGGTCTCGCTCAGGGGGGGAGGCTCCTCGCCGCAAACCGTGCGCACGATTTCCGAGAGCGATCCGCTGGGAAGGTTGTACGGACGCTTCGCACTCAGCAATTCATAGAAAATCACGCCAAGTGAGTAGACATCGCCCGAAACTGTGTACGGGGCGCCGCGAACCTGCTCGGGACTGGCGTAGGCCGGCGTCATCATTGGGAACGACTGCGTAATGTCGTCGGTTGCGCCGCTATCGAGAACGCGCGCGAGACCGAAATCGAGAAGCTTGGGATTTCCTTCCGCGGTGACCAGAATATTGCCCGGCTTCAGATCGCGATGAACCACCAGCCGCTGGTGGGCGTGCGCCACGGCGTCGCAGATTGCGAGAAAGAGCTCGATGCGCTGCGGAATTGACAGTTGATGAGAGTCGCAGTATTCAAGGAGCGGCAACCCATGGACGTACTCCATCACGAAGTACGGCTGACCTTCGGGAGTGGCTCCGCCATCGAGGAGGCGGGCGATTCCCGCGTGCTCGAATTGGGCGAGGATTTGTCGCTCCTGGCGAAATCGTCCATCGAGGCCCAGATCGGGGCGGGCGGTGGTGATCAATTTGATCGCGACCTGTTTTTTATACTGGCCGTCGGCGCGCTCGCCAAGATACACGACACCCATTCCGCCGCGACCGATCTCGCGCAGAATTCGATAAACCCCGATCGCTGCCGGAGGCGGCGGGAGCAGGGGGCCGGCGCGGAAAATCGTCCCCGGAGCTACTGCGGTTTCCAGAACCGCTTCGGCCCTGGCTTCCAAGGCGAGGAGCGATTCGACCTCGCGCCGCAGCTCCGAATCGCCGTTACAGAGCCGATCGAGAGTGGAGGCTCGCACGCCGCGATCGGTGTCGAGCACTTGAGCGAGGATCGATTTCACCTCCGCCCAGCGCGCAGGACTCATTGTAGCGATGGTCCTTCAATTTGCTGCATCAGCCACAGTCTCGCGGTGCTCCATTCGCGCTTCACGGTGGCGGGCGAGATTCCCATCACTTCGGCTGTCTCCTCGATCGTGAGGCCGCCGAAGTAGCGCAGTTCCACGACCCGGCCCTGTTGCGGGTCCATTTCCGTGAGATTCTGAAGGGCCTGGTGCAGATCCAGGAGATCGACCTGCGGATTGACGAAAACCCCCAACGCATCTTCAAGGGCGATGGCGCGGGAGAAACCTTCACGTTTCGCCGCCTGATTCGCGCGCGCGTGATTTATAAGGATGCGGCGCATCATGCTGGCGGCGACCCCCAGGAAGTGCGCGCGATTTCTCCAATCCACCGCATGCTGGTCCACCAGCCGGACATATGCTTCGTGTACTAAGGCGGTCGGCTGAAGAGTGTGATCGGGACGTTCGGCGGCAAGGAAATGGCGCGCCAACCGGCGGAGCTCTTCATAGAGGACCGGAGTCATCTGATCGAGCGCGTTCTTGTCGCCATTGCGCCAGTTTACGAGCAGTTGCGTGAATTCTCTGGGCGCAAGCACAGCAGCGCTAACCATTTTACAAAGAATCGGCTGAGCCGTTCGCGTCACGTTACGTGCGTTCTGGTACATGAAGGGTTTTGTCTTTTTTCTCCTATCCTTACCGCTCGCAGCCCAGACGAACCTTACAGTGAAGGCGGCGACGAATAAGCGGGTCGACCTCTCCTGGACCGGGTCGGCGTCCAGCTATACGGTGCAACGAGCGGTACTCGGCGCATCATTTGCGACCATCGGCACTACGACGACAACCTCTTATAGCGACACGACAATCGACGCGTATACGACTTATCGCTACCAGATCGTGGCGGCCTCGACCTCGAATTCGGTGACGGCCGGTCCGCCGCCATCTGGATTTTCCGTCGCGGCCGCGCCTCCGGGATCGGCTGCGTCCGGGATTGTCGCGAACTACGGTTATAACCTTTCGATGGCACTCGACGGCAACGGCGATCCCGCTTTTGCGTTCATCTTCTACGATCCCAACCAGGACACAGATGCGAGCGATTCGCAGTTGCTGTTCCGATCCTGGAATCGCGCGCAGTACAAGTGGAATGATGTGGTGAAAGTCGCCGTGGTCGGAGACGCGGCCACGACATTCTCGCAGACGGTGTCACTGGCGTACGATTCGAGCACCGGCACGTGGGGGCTGGCCAGCGAAAGAGACTCATCCTCGTCAATCGTGCTGTACACCTCAACCGACGGGGTCACATGGACCCTGAAGCAAAATTTCAACTCTGGGGCGTCGTCCACGGCCGGCCCGTCGCTTGCGTTGCGAAACGGCAATATTTACTTCGCCTACGTGATCGGGAATCAGGGTCTTCGGTACGTGACTGGCGTGCTAAGCGCAGCGCCGTCTTCGTGGCAGGGGAAGTTCGCGCCGAAGCCGGCGGGATCGGATTTTGCCCAATACAACGTGACGCCGTCCCTGGCACTGGACAGCGCGGGAGTTCCCGCGATCGCCTACTGGGCTCCCGATACGACGCAAAGCTACAACGAAATTCTGTTCTTCTGGCGTCCCGCCGGCGCAGCAAATCCCGTTAAGGTGACGGACACCGAGAACAATCAGGACGACTACTACGTGAAATTGCTCTTCTTCGGGACCCAGCCCCGGATCTTCTTTCACGGCCAGCGCAACGACGCAGATTCCGGAGTGGGCGATCATTTCGTCCGCTCCGACGACGGGGGCTCGACGTGGAAAATTCCGGTGGTGATTCCTCCGGACGGGCATTCGTCCACAGATTTTCCCTTCGACGGAGCGGTGGATTCGAAAGGGGATGTTGCGCTCGCATTCGGACGCAATAGCGGATCGGGCGACGACACGTGCGGAAATCCGAAGCTTTCGCGCTCCAGCGATCTGGCGAATTTCACGACGTGCGCCGCCGCCGGGGTGAGTATCACGGGCGACTTCGACGTATTCCCGGGCTCGATCCAGCTCGCCTACGGCGGAAACGACAAGCTTTACCTGATGTGGTGGCAGCAGGGTGACACGTCGACCGGTACAGGTCTTCTGCTCTGGCGCGAGCCTCCGGCGGGAAGCGGCGCCGCTCCCGTGATCAATACCGACGGCACCGGCGTCATGAACGGCGCGACGAACATCAGCGGCAGCGCGATCGTCGCGGGTTCATGGGTCACGATCAAAGGCGCGAACTTTTCCGACGCGGCGATGAACTGGAATAATCTCGACTTCACGGCCGGTCTCCCGACGGCGATCAACGGCGTCCAGGTCCTGTTCAACAACAAGCCGGCGGCGACCTATTACATCCAGCCGGATCAGATCAACGTGCAGGCTCCGTCGTCGGTGCCAAACAGCGGAAACGTCTCCGTGCAGGTGGTTCGCAACAACGTGGCAAGCAATACGGTGACCGCCACGGCGGCGGCGACAGCGCCCGGATTATTCCCCTACACGATCGACGGCAAGACGTTCTACCCTGCCGCGGTATTTCTCGACAGCGTTCTGGTCGGCGACCCGGCGGTACTCGCCTCGACGCGAAAGGCAAAAGCCGGGGATGTCGTGCTGCTTTTCGCCACCGGCATGGGAGTTTCGCCCGCGGGCGTGCTCGTTGATCCGGCGGGATTCGCGCCGGGAGTGAAAGTGTTGATTGACTCCGTGCCGGCGACGGTCAGTTCCACGTTCCTGGTGGCGCCGGGCGAATGGCAGATCAACATCGTCATCCCGAGCGGACTGAGCGACGGCAATCATCAGATCATCGTTCAGACCGGCGGGGTTTCATCGCAGAGCGGGGTGGTGATCCCGATCACGCACTGATCAGATACTGATCACCGGACAGGGCGACTGCCGGATAATCGGATAAGCATGCTGGCGCAGCCGCCCGAAGACGCCCGGTGACGGGCTGCGGCCGATGATGACGAGGTCCGCCGACAATCGGCGCGCGGTATCAGCGACGGTGTTCATTACGTCTCCGGTCTCGATCAGAACTGGAATCTCTTTTCCGGCCATCTGACGGACGCGATCCGGCCCTGCGGAAGACTGAGCCACATGTAAAACGGTGAGGCCGGCGCCGTATTCGGCCGCGAACTCTCTCGCCGCGGCGATCACGGACGCCGCATGTTCTTCCGCATTTACCGCGCAGAGCAATCGACGAAATTCGATCCGCTCCAGGGGCGGCGCCGATTCCAGATGCACGCCCGTCCACACCGGGCAATCCGCGTCATGGAGAATTTTGCCGGCGACAGATCCCAGGAGAAATCGCCTGAACGGCCCGCGGCCATGGGTCGGCATCATGATCAAGTCCACGCCACGCTCCTGCGCCACCCGCAGAATGTTCCGTGCCGGATCGCCCTCAACAACCAAACGATTCACGCGGATGTATTGGAACTCCTTCACGAGAAAATCTACGAGGCGCGTGCGCCTCTCCGCGGGACTCTGAGGAACCAGGTCGTCATAGCTCGGTAAATCGATCACGTGGAGGATCGTCAGCTCCGAATCGAACCGGCCGGCAAATGCCTCGACATATCGCGCCGCACCCAGCGATTGCGCTGAGAAGTCCACGGGAAAAAGGATCTGTCTGAACGGGAGCATAAGGAACCGTTCCCTCAGCTTACCGTCCTGCGCACCGGCTTGAAACCGGCCCGCTCCACCGACTCCTCGCCCGATTGCTTGATGAGGCTTGAGGCGCTGTTACGGCATCACTCGCCTCAACCGCGGTGTGCGGAAAGGGGAAGCCGAACGCCGTTATTTCAACCGATTGTATTTTTTTAACGCATCCCGCAACGCATCATGCGGCAGCGCCATCACGCGATGTCCCTGAAATCCTGTCATCGTCTCCGCGCCCACCATGGCATTGACGATCGCTTCCTCAGTTGCCTGGACGACCGCATCGAAGACCGGATTCAGATCGTCGTTCGACAACATCCTGACGTCATGAACTCCACGCTGGGCGACTCCCGGATTCGCCGTCGAGAACGCAATAAAAATATCGCCCGACCCGTTTCCGGACGTCGATCCCGTGCGAGCCAGACCCATCGTCGCGCGGCGGCACAAGGCGCTTCAACTGCGTGGGAAGAAGCGGAGCATCGGTGGCGACGACAATGATGATTGAGCCGACGTCCTCGCGAATCCCAGGCTGGCCTTGAGCCACCTGCCGATTTCCAATCTCACGCCCGACGGGCACGCCGGCGATCGTCAACTGATCGCGCCGTCCGCAATTGCACTGCACCAGGACGCCAATCGTATAGCCGCCGGTCCTCCGCGACGATGTGCCGATGCCGCCCTTGAACCCGTAACAGACCATTCCCGTGCCGCCGCCGACCGCGCCTTCGGGAACTCTTCCGGTCCGCGCTCCATCGAGTGCGGCGAAAACATGCTCCGGCTTCACGTGGAATCCGTTTACATCATTCAGGAATCCATCGAATGTTTCGGCAACGACAGGCATGTCCCACATATTGAATTCGGGATGCCGCCTGAGGTGCCATTGAATATACGCATCGCGGACGACGCCGACGCTGTGGGTATTGGTGATCATCACGGGGCCGTCGAGAAATCCGGATTCTTCGATCCACGCCGTGCCGGTCATCTCGCCATTACCGTTTTGCGAATACCAACCGGCGAATGCGGAATCCCCGTTCGCCCTGCCGCGCGGGAAGATGACGGTGACTCCGGTGCGAACCTCGCTGCCCTGAATCAGGGTGGTGTGTCCGGCCTCGATTCCCGCGACGTCCGTGATTGCATTGAGAGGGCCGGGCGTTCCGTCGAAGGGGATATTGAGATCGCGCGCGCGGGGCTTTTCCTGAGCGAGCACGATCAACGGCAATGCGAGCAGCGCCAGGCGCATGTCAACTCCAGTAGGGATCGGGCTCGGGAATCGCGGCGCCGTCTTTGCGAGGAGACGAGGCGCCGTAATTGACTCCGGCCGAGGAATCGCGCATGACGGCCTGACCTCCGCCGACCAATCCGGAGTAATCGCCGAGCACTTCGAGATCGTGCCCGCGGCGGCGCAACTCATCGAGAGTTTTCTGCGGGACGCGTCCTTCAATCCGGACATCGCTGCCGCCCAGCGTCATCTTGGTGAAGCGCGGAGCCTCGAGCGCGGCCTGAATATTCATCTCGTGATCGACAACATTGGAAACAAACTGCGCGTGCGCCTGCGCCTGATTCAATCCGCGCATGATACCGAACGCGATGTGCAACGAATCGTGCTCCATAAAACCGGGAATGATCGTATGATAGGGCCTTTTTCGAGGCTGCAATGCATTCGGATGGTTCGGATCGGGGGAGAAGCCGCTGCCGCGATTGTGCAGGTGGAATCCGAAATCGTCCACAAGAACGCCTGACCCCCATAGATCGGAGATGCTCTGAATGAAAGAAACCATGTTGCCTTCGCGATCCGCGCAGGCGAGGTAAATCGTGTGGCCGATCGGAGTCGAACGGAGAGAAGCTGCGTGCTGTTTCGCGTAATCCTTGGAGAGCATTTTCTCGATTGGGACTTCTGCGAAGCGCGGATCTGCAATGTGAGCGCGCTGGTCGGCGAAGGCCCGTTTCTGTGCTTCGATTTTGACATGGAAGGCATCCGCGCTCAGAGGACTCATCGCCGGGATATCGAAATTCTCCATAATGTTGAGCATTTCAAGGACTCCGATACCCTGGCCGTTCGGTGGGAGCTGAAAGATATGCCAGCCGCGGTAGGCTGTCGAGATCGGGTCCACCCACTCCGATTCGAAGTCGCTGAGATCGTCGCGGGACATTACGCCCCCGAGATCGGAAGAGACACGTAGAATCGCGGCCGCAATCGCTCCTTCATAAAAATCGCGCGGACCGTCCCGAGCGAGCCTCAGGAAGGCCCTGCCGAGGGGTGGATTGCGAAAGATTTCGCCGACTCGCGGAGCGCGTCCATGGCGAAGGAACAGCCCTTCGGTGAGTTTTTCCCGGACGTGTTCCCAGTCGTATTGAATCAATTCGGTTAGCGGGAATCCGCGGTCAGCGTAGTACATCGCCGGCTTGAAGAGATCCGCCCAAGGAAGTTTTCCGAAACGCTCGTGGAGTTTTGCCCAGCCGTCGACACCGCCGGGGACGGTGACGCTGTGAATCCCATCGGCGGGGATCGTGTAGTTGAGTTTTTCGAGCGTCAGCGTCCGGGGAGCGTAGCCGCTGGCGTTGAGGCCGGTGAGTTTGCCGGTTTTTCCGTCGCGATGCAGGGCGAACAGGTCGCCACCAAGACCGCACATCATTGGTTCGACAACGGCGAGCACTGCGTTGGCGGCGATGGCGGCGTCGACGCATGAACCGCCGCGGGCGAGAGTCTGGGCTCCGGCTTGCGAGGCGAGGGTCTGGCTGGTGGCGATCACGCCAGATTGCGTGATCGTCATGGATCGCGCCTGAGTGCGGTCTTTGGTTGTGGGGTCTTGGATCATGGGAGTTTCGAGTGGACGCGGCGAGCGCGCTCCATCACGGCCTCGCCTCAAGCGAGGTTATGTGCCCGGGTGGAGGTATTTTCCTAGAAATTGGTACACCTCCTGGCGCGATTCCCGGGCGAGTTTGGTGTCGAGACGATTGAACTGATGCCCTCCCGGCGCGTCCTGGTAGATCTTGTATTCGAATTTCTTGCCTTCGGCTTTTAAGGCGGTTATCAAACGTTCGACTTCAATCACGTTCACGTCTTCGTCGTTGGTGTTGGTATGGATCAGGAGCGGCGTTTGGAGCTTCGAGACGTAGGTGATGGGCGAGCGGCGCTCATACTCTTTGATATCCTCGCGGACCGTTTTTCCGATGTGGTAGGGAGCGGAATACTCGGCTCGGTAGGCTTCGGTTTGATAGCCGAGGCGAAGGACGAGATCGCTCACAGGGACGCCGGCATAGGCGACGGCGAAGGACTCGGGGTGCTGAAAGATGTTCATCAGCGTGATGAGTCCGCCGTGACTCCAGCCGACGATTCCGACGCGTTTCGGGTCGAGGAAACTGTAATGCTCGAGCATCCATTGCATACCTGCGTAAACGTCGTCGACCTCGCGGCCGCCGTAGTCGATTTGTTGATAAAAGCCCTGGCCGTAGCCGGTCGAGCCGCGGTAATCGGTGGAGACGATCGAGTAGCCCTGCTCGAGCATTTCGCGGACTATGTGGGCCGATTCGGAGCTGAAGTTTGAATGGACGCCTCCGTGGATCAGGACGAGGAGCGGATGTTTCTTGGCGCGGTCGATTTTCTTCGGGATGAAGGTATAGCCGTAGACGATCAGCGGATTACCAGCGCCGGGCGCAGTCGGGTTGGGAATGTGATGGGGAGGGAGGCTGGTGTAGGCGATCTTGTCGAAATCGGCGATGTCGGAGATTTTGAGCCGCCATTGGAGGTCGTCGATGGCTTTGAGGACTTGATCGGTGGATTGCTGCTGGGGGTTCATCGCCGGCGCGGGTGCGGTTTGCGGCGCCGGGGTTGCCGTTGTGGTTCGCGCCACTGGAGGAGTTTGGCCGGAGAGCGGAAGGATTGCGGCTAAGATCGCCAACGCGGTCCTGGACGGCCGCGCCTCAAGCGAAGATGATCGGGTGAGACGGGCTTGGTTCATTTGAGAAGGTATTTGGCGAGGAATTGGTAGACCTCTTTGCGAGATTGGCGGGCCTGTTCATTGTCGAGACGGTTGAACATGTGACCGCCGGGAGCGTTGTCGTAGATTTTGTATTCGAATTGTTTGTTTTCGGCTTTCAAAGCTGTGATCAGGCGTTCGACTTCAAGGACGTTGACATCTTCGTCGTTGGTGTTGGTGTGAATCAGGAGCGGCGTTTGCAACTTTGAGACGAAAGTGATCGGCGAGCGCCGTTCGTACTCCTTAATATCGTCGCGCACGGTTTTGCCGATGTGATACTGCGCCGAGTAAAGAGAGCGATACTGCTCGGTTTGATAGCCGAGGCGCAGAACCAGGTCGCTGACGGGCACGCCGGCATATGCAACGGCAAACGCATCCGGATGCTGAAGGATATTCATCAGCGTGATGAAGCCACCGTGGCTCCAGCCGATCATGCCGACACGCTTCGGGTCGAAGAAAGAATAGGTATCGAGCATCCATTGACGAGCGGCGAAGACGTCATCGACTTCGCGTCCGCCGTAATCGATTTCCTGATAAAGCTGCTGGCCGTACCCTGTAGACCCGCGGTAGTCGGGTGCGATAACGGAGTATCCCTGCTCGACCAGTTCACGCATGATATGGCCGAGTTCGGCCGAGGAGACGCTGCCATGAATTCCCTGATGCGCCAGGACGAGCAGCGGCTGTTTTTTGGAGCGATCGAGTTTCTTCGGAATAAACGTGTAGGCTCTGATGATGAGCGGATTGCCTGCGCCGGGTGCGGTCGGATTCGGGATACGGTGCGGGGGAAGGCTGGTATAAGCGATCTTGTCGACTTCGGCAATATCGTTGAGCTTGAGACGCCATTCGAGGTCGTCGAGGGCTTTGAGGACCTGATCGTTAGGATTGATTTGAGGCGCGGCCGGCTGGGGCGCCTGCTGACCTGGATTCGGCTGAGCCGGATTGTTGGGCTGGGGTGTTTGCGCGACGCTCACTGAGGCAAGCGCCAGCGGGAGGAGAAGCCGCATCAGTATAGTGTAAACCGACATTTGGAAGAACGCGCTCCGTTGCCGCCGTCCGTCGAATGGGGGATTGCGTAAGGAGTACGAGGCGTCTACGCAGCGGGGGACGGGGCCTGAAGTTTCTGGCGGGTGTGGTAGATCCAGTTGATGAAGAAGTGCAGCGCGAGCAGCATGACGAAAGCGATCAGGAAAATGATCCAGCCTTCCAGACTGTGGAAAAAGCCGTGGGCGAGTTCAGGGCTCACAGTTTCGCTGAGAATTCCTGTAATTGCGACCCGTCCGGCATTGGCCAGGATCGCGATTGGAATCGTCCCGATGAGCAGAGCCCACCGCATCCAGACTTTCTTGTCGAAGAAGTAAGCGTAAACAAGCGACAGGAATGTAAGCGACATCAGACTACGAATTCCGCTGCAAGCTTCCACAACCGAAAGTTTCTGACTGGCGAGTTCCAGAACATTGCCGTCCCGCAGCACGGGAATTCCCACCCATCCGAGAACGATTTCCGCGACCTGCGATGCGAACAGTTGCAGCGGAAACGTGATCTGGTTATAGATCACGGCGGGAAAGGGAATCATGAAGGGAAGTAAGGCCAAGGGGAACGCCAGCGCCTTGATCAGTGGGGCTCCGCCCAGAACCAGGAGCAGACCGACGAGCGAGATGAGGATCGCGGAGCGCTGAAGAAATAATTCGGCTCCGAGCCAGCCGATATAACCTTGCAAAGCTCCCCACAGCATAACCACGATGCCCCAGCGGGCGGGCTGGAGAGTCAGATTCTGAAGCTGTTCGCGACGCGTCCAGGCGATATAACCTGCGACCGCTGGAACGAAAAAGCCGTGGCCTACATCTTCATCGGTGGACCACTGTTCCACCAGGTGAAACAGGATAGGGAAATAGACCAGGATCAACAGCCCCGCGAACCAGGCGATAGCTGTCCAGGAAACCGTTTCCCTTTTTGCAGATGAGCTTTGCTCCGGCAGCTGATCTGCAAGCGATGCCATTTCTTCAGTAAATCACAAAATCGAGATCAATTTGTAGCAGGCGCGGGCGCATCTGGAGGAGAGTCCGCCTTGAGGCGATTCGTTACACGCGAGACAAGGCGGCGCGGATCGAGCAGATGCTGCGGTTTGAAATGCCGTTGCGACCAGCGGCTTCCGGGTTCGAATTCGATTCCCAGAAAATATCCGATCTCACGGAACACGCAATATTTGACGATTCCCATGAGTTCTCCATTGGGGTAGCTGATCCGGAAGCTGGTGTTAAGCGGCACCGGACGATCGACTTGCAGGCAGGCGCCCGAGAGCGAAATGTCCTCCAGATTGGCGACCCCCCGGCGTGTGCGCCCTGTTTGATCCTTCCACTGGACATCCACCAAGTCCGCGCACAGCATTCGAGGTTCGATACGCCTGTCCAACATATATACCTGCTTCATCGGCGTCGGCGCAGCGATTAATTAGCGCTTCGGCCCTAGACAAATTTGCCCTACTCGAAAATAAGGGCTGTCCTTACCTTATGTTACGCCAGATCTGCTGGTACCATGATCCACGAGGAGCCTCTGGCTTATTACCGTTAGACGGGAAGGGATAGAATTTCGTTCACGTTTCGGTCCGCGAGCGATTCTCGTGCATCTGGCGATCATTGCGGCATTCGGCATCTGGTGGCCGTATCTTCGTGGCGCGGAATTCTTCGATCCCGTTTTTCTCTCGGCTTATGCATGTCTCGGCGTCCTGTTTTCGGGACCAGCCGCGGCACAGAGTTTTGCGACGAAGCCTGCCTCGGGAAGAGAAGCATTCCTGCGGATCGGGTTCGCAGTGCTCTATGGCGAAGCCGTCGCAGGGATGATTTTGTTTGCGGGAATCGCGACGGCGTTGTGGTCGCGCACAGTTCCGATCGGACCGGACTGGCTGGAGTTAGCCGAGGCGAGCGCTTTGGGATTGGCGGGGTCGGCGGCGATGGCGGCGGTGGCGGGATGGATGGCGATTCGATTGTCGCCGGGAGCGGCTCGGGCGGGGTTGAGGATTTTGTTCCTGGGGTTGCTGCTGCTGTTCTTCTTCAAGTCGCGATGGCTGCCCGATGTGTTGGGAAGAGCGACATCGATTAGCGTCGGGGTAACGGTGCTGGCGATGATGGCAATTTCCAGGCGGGTACGTGGGGGAGAGGCGGCAGGCCCGGGTCCTGACGGTCGCAATTCCGGGGAGAATCGTTGAGTGGACACCTATGGCGATCGCTCGAAGTGTCAGACGAACTCCTGCAATGGGAACAGATTAAGCAGCTTTTACATTCAGAACTTTTCATAGTGGTACCGTGTTCTTTGAGGCGAAACGTCTCAGAGAATGTATGAAACGGACACTGATTCTGGTAGCTGCCACCACGTTGACCGCATTGTACGGGTTCGGGCAAGATCCGATGCAGCAGGCGCCGCAGGGGGAAGGATCCGATGTTCCGGGTCGCGCGGCGCGGCTGGGGATGGTGCAAGGTACGGTATCGTTTCAGCCGGCGAGCGTGGACGATTGGGTCCCCGCTGAGCCGAATCGTCCGGTGACGACGGGCGATAAATTGTGGACTGAAGCGGGCGCGCGAGCGGAGTTACACCTCGGGTCGGCTGCGTTCAGGCTGAACGGGCGCACGAATTTTTCCTTTATCAATCTGGATGATCGGACGGCGCAGGTGCAGTTGTCGGTGGGTACGCTCGGTGTACGGGTGCGGAGGCTGGCGGAAGATGAAGTGATCGAGATCGACACTCCGCAGGCGGCGCTTTCGATTCTGCGTCCGGGCGAGTATCGGATCGATGTGAACGAGCAGGGCGACACGACGATCGCGACGGTGCGCGGAGGAGAGATGGAAGCGACGGCAGGTCAGGCGTTCACGATTCATCCGCGGGATCAGGTTCGGATCGTGGGAACGGAGGGTCAGCCGGCGACGTTCGATCGGCGGGATGCCCCGGTGGCGGATTCATTCGATTTGTATTGCGAAGATCGGGACCGGCGCGAGGATCGATCGGAGTCGTCGCGATATGTATCGCGCGATATGCCGGGTTATGCAGATCTTGATGGAGCCGGCCGATGGCAGCAGAGTCCGGAATACGGAGCGGTGTGGTATCCGCAAGCGGTGCCGGCGGGGTGGGCTCCGTATCGCTACGGGCATTGGGCGTGGATCGCTCCGTGGGGCTGGACTTGGGTGGATGACGCGCCTTGGGGTTATGCTCCGTTCCACTATGGGCGGTGGGTTTTTGTCGCGGGCGCGTGGGGCTGGGTGCCGGGACCGGTGGTGGTCGGCGTGAGACCGGTGTATGCTCCCGCATTAGTGGCGTGGGTTGGAGGGCCGAGATTCGGTGTAGCGATCGGAGTGGGGGCTCCGGCGGTGGGATGGTTCCCGCTCGGGCCAAGGGAAGTTTTCGTACCGTCTTATCGATATAGCGCGGTGTATATCGAGCGGGTGAACGTGACGAATACCGTGATCGTGAATCGGGCGGCGATTCGCGAGGTGAACGTGACCAACGTGACGTATGTGAATCGCGGAGTGCCGGGCGCGGTCACGGCGGTCTCGCATGAGACGCTGATTTCGGGCCGGCCGGTTGCGGTGGCGGCGGTCCGCGTGCAGCCGGGGATGATGGCTAGCGCGACAGTGGTGACTCACGCGGCTGTCGTTCCGGAACGCGCGGCGGTATTGGGAGGCCGCGCGGTGGTTCGTACGGCTCCGCCGACAGTGGTGGTGAATCGGACGGTGGTGACAAGAACCGCGCCTCCTCCCGCGGCTGTGGCGTTCGATCGGCAGAGAGCGGCCCTGGCTCAGGATCCGGGACGTCCACTGAATAATTCAGCCGTGAATCAGATGCGGAGTTCTTCTCCAGCTCCGGCGAGTCGTCCGATGTATCGGCCGGCGACGGCGGCGGGATCGGCTCCGAATCGGCAGTTCAATCAGGGACAAGGTCAGGGACAGCCCAATCGATCGTTCCAGCCGCAGGGACAATCGGGACAGCAACAGCCGCGGATGATGGAGCGCCGCGAGGCCCAGCCCCAATCGCAGCCGTCTTCATCGCAGCCATCTTCATCGCAACAACAGCAAAGAAGTTTCGAGCGCAATTCGACGCCTCAGCAGCACGAACAGCGCGAGCAGCGCGAGCAAAAGCAGGAGCGGCGTCAGGAGAAGCAGGAACGCCGGGAACGCGAGCGCGAGAAAGAAAAAAGCAACTAGCTTAACGTTCGATTAAGTAAGAAGTGATTAGCTTCAGCACCGGGATCTCCGGCTCTGCGAAATCTCTGAACCATCCCCGTCTCCCGCTGGCGGCGAGACAGGCTCGTGGAATTTCCCGCCGGAATTTCGTGGAATAGAGCTCGGGAATCGATTTTATTCACAATAAATTAACCATTAAGGAGGTGACTTGTCATGTCTATTTTGCGCAGAGTCCTGGTGGCAAACCAGAACCGCGTGTTGCTGATTCGGAAGGAGATTCCGGGTCAGGAAATCCTGACTCGGGATAAAGTCTCGATTCGGGTCAACGCGTGGGCCGAGTTCCAGGGACATGGTGACGTTGAAGTGTGGAGCGGTCCGGCGCGCAGGGCCGCCTTGGAAGGCAACCATTCTTTCGAGATCGGCGTCTACTAAGGTACAAACAATCTCTTGCTAGAGTAATAAGAAGCCTGAACACGTCGGGCCAACAATCGGAAGTAGAGGTAGTTGCCTTTCATGAACAAGCGGTTGGTGTTTGCCGCACTCGTGTGCGGTCTTGTGTTGCACGCTGCTGAACTGGAGCGGCCCAAGGCCGGCAAGGTCGAGATCCTTCCCTTGAAAGACGTCAAGCCCGGGATGCAGGCAACTGCCTGGACGGTCTTCACGGGCACCGAACCGGAGCCTGTGCCGATCGAAGTGATCGGCGTGTGGAAAGGACAGCTTGGCCCGAAGCAGGACGTCATCCTGGCGAAGATGCTCGGGAAGGCAAAAGACACCAATGTGGCTGCGGGAATGAGCGGCAGTCCGGTTTACTTCAATGGAAAATTGATGGGGGCGGTCGCGCTGCGGTTCAGTGTTTTTTCGCCCGATGCGATCTGCGGAATCACCCCGATCGAGCGCATGCTCGAGATCGAGGATTTCGATCAGTCGCGCCCGTCCGATGCGCGAACGCCGGAGAAAATTACAGCGGAGCGCGCTGCGGCGATACAGACTCCGCAGGGGTCGCTAATGCCAATCGATACGCCGCTGGTTCTGTCGGGTTTTTCCGGAGCCACGGTCAGCGCGTTTCAGCCGTTCTTCCAGCAGATGGGAATAACGCCCGTGCAGGGCGGAGCTTCGGCCACGAATTTAACGGCCAAGCCGGTGAAGGGCTGGGAAAAGTCGCTCAATCCGGGGGAGGCGGTGTCGGGGATTCTCGTTTCGGGCGACATGTCGGTCACCGGAATGGGGACGGTGACTTATAACGACGGCAAGCGAGTGCTCGCGTTCGGACACCAGTTCTTCGACCTGGGTCCGTTGAATATGCCGATGGCGAAGAGCGAGATTCTGATGGTCCTTAGCTCCGCATTTCAGCCGACGAAGTTCGGCAATGCCACCGACGTTGTCGGCGCGCTCCGGCAGGACCGGTACAGCGGGATCATGGGCGAGCTGGGCGCCGAGGCTCCTTCGATTCCCGTGCACGTGAAGCTTCGTTCACACGGCACGAATGACGCGGTTTTCAAAGAGAAGGATCTTAACTTCAACGTATTTGTCCATCAGAAATGGACTCCGTTCCTGATGATGCTGACGCTGTTCAATTCGCTGCAACAGATGAACGAGTACGCCGACGAGATGACGTATCGCATGAGCGGGGATGTGTCGATGGACGGCGCGCAAGCGATTCATGTTTCGACGATGCTCGCGCCGAGCGAATTGCCGGTGCCTGCGCCGATGGTGCTCGCCGGATGGTGGGCGGATAAATTTAACCGGTTGTTCCTGAATCCGGTGGCAACGCCGAAGTTGAAGGCCGTGGATGTCTCCGTCGATCTGTTGCCGGAGCGGCGCGTGGCGACGATCGAAAACGCCTGGACACCAAACACTGAAGTAGAGGCCGGAACCGAAATTCCGGTTAAAGTTTTCCTGCGCCCGTATCGCGGCGAGAGGATCGAGAAATCGGTAACGGTGAAAATCCCGGCGGGGATGCCCAAGGGCGATCATCGGATATTATTCAGCGACGCGGACACGATGAATCGAATGCAGCATGCGGCAGCGGCGGGAAATCGTTACATCGACATTCCAGAAACCGTTTCGCTGCTGAACCAGGAGCGGGGAAACAATGCTCTGTTTGTTTCATTGGTGGAGGGCCGCGCCACCTATTATTCGGACGACAAGACGATGCCCGCATTGCCGGCGTCGGTTCTGAACGTTTTGCAGACGGAGCGGATTGCGAGCCGCGCGCTGGTGGGCTCCCCTGAGACGGCCACGCAGCAGTTTTCTGTTCCCTTCGACCAGGTGGTCTCGGGCAGCTATTCACTCAAGATCACAGTAAAGTAGTTCACATCTAATGAAAATTCCGAACCTCAGTGCCGCACTGCTGTGCGCTGCGGCATCCGTTTACGCCGTCGAGACCAAGACGTGGTCTCAGGATGAGATGGCGGATTTTGAAAAGGCGACGCTGACGCATCTTTCGCTTTCGAGCGAAGGACGCATCACGCTCGCTCCCGTCGTTAAGGAAATTTTCGACCCGTCCGTAACATTCCTCTGGGCTGTTGCGCGCGACTCCAAGGGCACACTCTACGCGGGCGGAGGCGGATTAGGCGGGTCCAAGGCGAAGCTTTTCGCGGTCGATGCAACAGGAAAATCGCGGACGGTCGCGGAACTTGACGGCATGTCGATTCAGGCGATCGCAGTGGACCGGCAGGATCGTGTGTACGCTGCGACATCGCCGGACGGAAAGATTTATCGCATCGAGACATCCGGTAAGACCGATATTTTTTACGATCCGAAGGCGAAATACATCTGGGCTCTGGCGTTTTCGAAATCGGGTGATTTGTTCGTCGCGACCGGCGATGAGGGAGAAATCCATCGCGTGAATCCGTCGGGCCGAGCGTCGGTATTCTTCAAGACGGAAGAGACGCATGCGCGGTCGCTGGCGGTTGACGCGAACGACAATCTGATCGTCGGCACGGATCCGAGCGGGCTGGTTGTTCGAATCAATCCCTCCGGGCAGGGATTTGTGCTGTATCAGGCTCCGAAGCGTGAAATCACGGCCCTTGGTGTCGCGCCCGATGGAACGATCTACGCCGCTGGCGTTGGGACCAAGCAACTGGCATCTGCGCAGGCCGTGGCCGCGCCGGCTCCCCCCGCGGCGCCGCCCGCTCCGGCGGCTGGTGCGAACGTGACCCTTCCTGCAAATCGCCCCGCGGCAACTCCGCCGTCCACCGCTCCAGCCGCGGTCGTCGGCGGATCAGAGATTTACAGAATTCAAGCGGACGGCTATCCGCGGCGTGTTTGGACCAGCGGTCAGGATATCGTTTATGCGATCGCCTTCGACGGACGCGGGCGCGCGCTTGCGGGCACCGGAAATCATGGCGCGATTTATCGAATTGATTCGGAGCGTTCCTATACGCGTCTGCTCGCAGTGGAGCCGACCCAGGTGACCGGCTTCTGCGCTTCAGCCGACGGGCGGATTTACGCGGTCACAGGCAATATTGGAAAGATTCTTTCGATCGGTCCGGAGTTGGAATCTTCCGGAGTTCTCGAAAGCGATGTGTTCGATGCCGGCGCGTTTTCCTACTGGGGACGTTTGACAGCGGACGGAAAAGAGACCGGCTCCATTCGTTTCGAGACGCGCAGCGGCAATCTGAATCGTCCACAGAAAAACTGGAGCGAGTGGGCGACGTTGAACAACGGCCGGGTGGCCTCGCCGTCCGCAAGATTTCTGCAATATCGCGCCACGATCGCGGGATCTGCCGAGCTGGCCGAGGTCGATGTCGCGTACCTGATGAAGAATGTTGCGCCGGTTGTCGAGGAGATTGAGACGACACCGGCGAATTACAAATTCCCGGCGCCGGTTTCAGCGGCCGCCGCCGTGACGCCGACACTCACGCTGCCCGCGCTCGGCAGGGCGCGGTCCGCATCGGCGGGAGGATCTTCGGCAGATTCCGGCACATCGCCCACGATGATGTGGTCCAAGGGTTGGATCGGGGCGCGCTGGCTCGCGAACGACGATAACGGCGACGCACTGATGTTCAAACTTGAGATCCGCGGCGTGAGCGAATCCAACTGGAAACTGGTTCGGGACAAGATTCGGGAACACTACTACAGTTGGGACTCCACTGCTTTCCCTGACGGCAAGTATCTGCTCCGGGTGACGGCATCCGATGCGCCTGCGAATCCGCCGGATCAGGCGCTGACGGGATCGCTCGAGAGCGACCCATTCCTGATCGACAACACACCTCCCGAAATCAGCGCGCTGCTGGGCTCGCCTGCCGGCGCCAAAATCGAGGTGCGATTCCACGCCAAGGATGCGCTCAGCAATATCGGGAAAGCAGAATATTCGATCAATGGCGGGGATTGGATCGTCGTTGAGCCAGTCACCCGGCTGACGGATTCCATGGATGAGGATTATCGTTTCTCGGTCGACCGCGGACAAGGCGAGGCGACCATCGCGGTTCGCGTTTCGGACGAGTACGACAATCAGGCTGTAGCGAAGGTCGTGGTGAAATAGTGGCGGGCGAGGTTCGATTGAGCGCGCGGTTTCCTGAACTGATGGCCGGGGAAAAATCCATCGGCATGTGAATCGAAACTGCCGAAGCCGCTCGTGAGTGGCTGGCGAGCCAATCTTACTGAGCTTCGCTGCGAATCGCGCCGCGTTCGATGAGTCCCGCGATTTCGGGGTCGCTCAGTTGAAGAATCTCTTTCAGAATTTCGCCGGTATGCTCGCCAAGGCGAGGCGCGCGCCTGGGAACACAGCCTGGCGTTTCCGAAAATTTCACTGGCGGACCAGTGACGCGGAAGCCATCGATCTTCGGCAGCATTCCCCGAACGGCCACTTGCGGATCGGCGGCTACCTCATCGAGCGTCCGGACCGGCGCGCAGGGGATCCCGTGCGCGCTCAGCTTCTTTACCCAGTGGGCGCTGGTGTTGGTCCGAAATATCTCCGCAATGGCGGGCTCCAGCGTTTCTCGATTTTTCACCCGCAGGGGGTTCGTTGCATACGCGGGATCCTCGGTCCACTGCGGCCGCCCGATCGCGACGCAGAAGTCCTGCCATAATTTCGTACTCGCGACAGCGATTACGATGTCCCGGTCGGCTGTAGGAAATCCGCGATAAGGCACAATCGTTCCAAAGCGGGTCCCGAGCGGTGAAGGGACGATGCCCGATCCTTCAAAGTAGGCATAGTTGGACGCCATCGCGGAGATCATGGAATCCAGCATCGAAACGTCGACGAATTGACCAAGCCCGGTTCGATTGCGAGCCTCAAGCGCCAACAGAATCCCGATGATCGAGAACATTCCCGCCGAGATATCGGCGACGGAATGCCCACAGCGAACGCGCTCGCCGCCCTCGACGCCCGTGACGCTGATTAACCCGCTCGAAGCTTGCAGGATCAGATCCATGGCGGGCTCGTCTCGCGATGGCCCGGTCTGCCCGTAACCGGATACTGAGCAGTAGATCAACTTCGGATTGCGGGCCTTTGCGGCTTCATAGCCGAGCCCCAGACGATCCATTGTCCCGGGCCGCATATTTTCTATCAGAATATCGACACGCTCGATCAGATCGAGGCACAACGCGAGACCTTCAGGCTTCTTCAGGTCAACCGCAATACTGCGCTTGCCGGCATTGATTCCAAGAAAATAGGACGCCTCCTCGCCGGTAAATGGAGGTCCCCACGTGCGGCCCACCTCTCCCCCGTTGGGCGTTTCGACTTTAAATACGTCGGCGCCGTACTGTGCCAGGAGCATCGTGCAATACGGGCCCGCCAGCGCATGAGAAAAATCAAGAACGCGAACACCTTCAAGGGGAGTCGACATAAGGAGCGATAAAGCTCGATTATCGCATCGCCTTGTCGTAATCCGCGAGTTCTTGTTCGAGCCGCGCAGCCTCGAGATAAAGACGGTCTGCTACTCGAATCGCCTGACTGAATTCCGGACCGGCCAATCCTTTGGACTGTTCAATCGCCTCCTTGAAGGCGCGGACTGCCGATTCGTACCGTTTGAACAAATCTTCCCTTTTCTGATCCACGGCCTTCTAACGATTCGATTGTGAAAAAGCGTTCGCTGTTTCGTCAGCAGCCGAGGTTTTCGCCGTAGTCCGGCCGCGGACGACTCAAATGGCGCTGAATCGCTTAACCGCGATTTCCGCGCGTGCGAAATTCGTGCTGCATAATTTCGAGCGCGGCGCGATCTCCTTCGAAACGAACAACGCGCCCCCTTGCAACAAGCTTCAGCGCACATTTGCTGTTCAATTGAGCGGGCCAATCGATTGCCAACTCTACGCGGCGCCCTGGGATGAGACATTCCTGCGTGGTAAACAGAACGCCGCTGCTCGAGATGTTCAAAGTCTTTCCGCGCGATTCGAGGTCGGCCTGACTGCGATTCAGAACGCGATATCGAACATCGCGCTCAATCGACATCCGCCCGGAGGCCCGGCGTTCGTAGTGTGTTGTTGCGTTCATCTGTGACGAGAATGCCACTCCCGCGCCGACTCCGCCAATAGAGGATTTGTGCCAATTCTGCTTAGTACATCTGTACTGGCGGAGGCGGTCTGAATGATCTAACATCCTGGGTGGCTGAGGCAAACAGGTTGGCGAGTAAGCAAAGTTTAGAGGTGGATGGCATCCCGGTCGCGCTTTCGAACCTGGAAAAGCCGCTTTTTCCATCGTTTACAAAGAAGCAGGTGATCGACTTCTATATCCGCGTCTCGCCCTATCTACTGCCGCATCTCAAGAATCGGCCGGTAACGATGAAACGTTATCCCGAGGGGATTCGACAATCGCCCTTCTACGAAAAAAATGCGCCCCGATATACGCCGCCATGGGTTGAGACATTCGAAGTTCCCCGCCGAACGGGCGGCCGGCCTATCCGCTATATCCTGATCAACAATCTGGCAACGCTGGTCTGGACGGCCAATCTCGCGAGCCTCGAGATCCATCCTTTTCTTCACCGGGCGCCGAAGATCGATCAGCCGGCGTCTATTGTTTTTGATCTCGATCCGGGCGAAGAGACGGACGTGCTCATGTGCGCGGAGGTCGCGTTCAAAATCCGCGATCTCCTTGAGAGATGGAAGCTCAAGTCGTTCGTGAAAGTTTCAGGCTCGCGAGGACTACAGATGTACATTCCTCTGAATACTCAGGCGACCTATGAAACAACACGCCCGTTTGCGAAACGGATCGCCGAATATATGGCGAGCAAGCACCCGGACTTAGCAATCGCAAAAATGTCGAAATCGATGCGCCGGGGAAAGATTTTTATCGATTGGAGCCAGAACTCGGATTTCAAGACGACCGTTTCCGTTTACTCGCTCCGCGCCAAGCAGGAACAGCCTTTCGTGTCGATGCCGGTCGGTTGGGAGGAATTGAAGAAAGCAGCGAAAAAGGGCGGCGCGTCGCGGCTTAGGTTCTCACCGGACGCCGCGCTGAGGCGATTGAAAAAAATTGGCGACTGTTTCGCCGAAGTCCTTACGCTAAAGCAGCGGCTGCCAAAAAAGGCCGGGAAAGACTTCCCATAGTTTTGCTCAGCGGCCCGCGGACATTTTCTGCACGCGAATGAGCAGCTCAACTTCTTTTCGCGTGACGCCCAGCGCCGCGGAAATATGCGAAACGTCTTCATTGCGGCGCAACATCCGCATCGCTTGCACTCGTTTGCTGATGTTCAGGCCGCTTCTTGGAGCCGCGGGGACGTAGACGGGCTCCGGCTCCCGTGTTTGCGCCTGCTCGACACGTTGGGCAATTTCGTCCATGCGCTTGTGGCTCCTTGTCGCGCTGAGGCGGATTTCCCGTTTCATACTGAGGAAGAGAGCGAGGCTCGCAATCAACCCGCACGCGAGCACGAGATAAAGAATCAACCAGTGCATCATTTCAGTGTCCGTAACCTCTCCTGGCGGCTGATCACCTGCTGGATGCGTACGCCGAAATTTCCCTCGATCGTCACCACTTCTCCGCGGGCGATTACACAATTGTTCACTATCACTTCCACCGGATCGCCAATCGCGCGGTTCAGCTCCACGATTGCTCCGGTTGTAAGCTTTAAGACATCTTTTAGCGGCACCTGCGCGCGGCCGAAGGAAACGCTGACCGGCATCTCGACATCAAGCAGCAGATCGAACGTCTTCGATGTTTCGCCCGCTGGTGGAGGAGCCTCGCCGGAAATCGCGTCCAGAAAACCGGGCTCGGCCGCGAAAAGCAGGCTCACTGGAGCGTCCGACAGCACATCGAACCGGGTCCAGCTCAGCTTTGGCGGCAATGACGAGCGCTGCTCGCCGCCTTCGCATGCCACGGCGCGGCCCAGCCTCTCCGAAACCGCCCGCGCAATTCCGTTAAGCGTTTGTTTGACGATCTCAATTTGAGGGTTTTCGAAAGCGGCCACCCACAGCGCATCGGGCAATGAAGAGAAGGGCTGCCGCCATAAAAATGGGCAGTCTTTCGGAGAATCCTCGATCGAGTCGACATCCGGGCGTTGCCCCGAAATCGCTTGGAACGCAGATTGAAGACTCAACTTTATTTCAGCGCTCAGCCACTCATTCACGGATCAGACTCCCCTGGGACTGGGCCACTGCTTTTCCATGTAGGCGCGAAGCCGCAGAATCGCCTGAGTCTTCAATTGCGAAATGCGCGATTCATGCAGGCGCACGATCTTGGCAATCTCCCGCAGCGTCAATTCTTCGTGGTAGTACAGGCTGAGCACTGTCTTCTCGATGTCGGGCATCTTCTCGATTGCCTCGGCAAGTACGCGCTGTAGTTCGGTCCGCTCCAGGACTTTCGAAGGCCACGACTCTTCGTTGTCCGAGACAAATTTCAGCAAATCCCGATTCTCATCTTCGCCGGAGGCTGTTTCGAGGCTCCCAAGCGTCAACCCGCGAGAATCGACGAGCCATTCGTGATATTCCTCGATCGTCTGCCCGAGTTCGGCCGCGATCTCTTCTTCCGAGGGAGCGCGATGCAGGCGCTGCTCGACCGCCGCGATCGCGGCTTCGATCTGTTTCGCCCGCCGCCTCTGCTGGCGCGGGGCCCAATCCAACCCGCGCAGACTATCGAGAATCGCGCCGCGAATTTTGTACTCCGCATACGTCTTCAACTTGACGTTTTGAGAAGCGTCGAAGCGGTCGATCGCCGCAATCAGCCCTAGCACGCCGGTCGATATCAAATCATCGAGGCTCACGCTTTCCGGCAGCCGGTCGTGGATCCGCCGCGCAATGAGCCGCACCTGCGGCAGATGTTCGAGAATCAGTTGTTCGCGTTGCTCCGCCGTCATCGCCGGCACGGCGTAAGCGGCGGCGTTGCTGCGGCGCGCTGTTTGTAAGGCTCCCATTCAGACTCCTTCTCTCTTCCAGTCACATCTCATGCAGTGGCCTTCATGCCGCGGGCTCGGACGGTGACAAGCTCGACCAGCCTTTCTTTCCGGGCGGGTTCCAAATCATCCGGAATCTGCTGTCCTGTCGCGAAGAACGAAAGCGGCAGCGACTGCCGCGACGCTTCGCTGACGACCGCGCCGAAGCATTCGGTTTCGTCGATTCGCGTGAACAACAGCTTTTTCGGTTGAAAAATTTGATAGCGATCGATCACGCGCGCCAGGTCCGCGGGCTTCATGGACGCCGAGACCACCAGGTGCGTATCGATCTCAGGATGCGTCGCGATCAGCCGCGCCAGATCGGCGCCATCTTCCATTTCGTTCCGGCCGAGACCAGGTGTGTCGATAAAAACCAGATCCTTCGAGCGATGTTCTTCGAGCGCCTGCGCCAGTGCAACGGGCGTTTCTACCACATCGCACCCGATTCCCAGAATTCCCGCCAACGAACGAAGTTGATCCGCTGCGGCGATCCGGAAGACATCGGCGGTGATGATATGCGCCGGCTTTCTTGAAGCAAGTCCGAATCGTGCCGCGAGCTTGACCAATGTCGTCGTCTTGCCGACGCCGGGAGGCCCTACCAGAGCGACCACCGCGCGATCCAATCCCTTGCGGCCAAGGGTCGCGTCGACTTCGAAGAATTCTTCAAGCGAAGCTCCGTTTACCACCGATTGCGCGATCATCGGATCGACTTCGTTTTCGATAAGCTTCGAGTGCATTTCAGATTCCCCGCCAGCGGCCGGGCGTCCCCCGGCGAGGCACCGCGCGAGTCTTTCGATCTCGCGCTTCATGTCGCTGATGTCCTGGGAGACATCGCGCGGCTGCTGCGCCGGCGCGACCGCGGTCGACCCCGCAGCCGCATTGACCGATCCGAACACAACTTCGTATGCCCCCAGGTGCCGCGTCTCGGATGTGGTCGGCCGAGCGTTCACCAGTAGCGCGTCCGCGCCCAGTTCCTTGCGGGCCTGCCCAACCGCGGCCTCCACCGTTCCTGAAAAGTAGCTTTTGAGTTTCATTGAATAAGACCCATCGACACGACGCGAACGCCGGCCGGAATTTCGTTATGTGAGAGAACACACAGGCCCGGCAATGCCCCCTCCACCATCTGCCTGAGGAAGTAGCGCGCCGATGAACTCGTCACTGCCGCTACCGGTGAATCGGACGAGCCCACGGCGCGCGTGACGCGATCCAGTATTTCGCGAATCTTCTGGGGGGGGAGATTTAAATGACTCGAATGTTCGTTGTATTCGACCGCGGATTCGATTGCGTGCTCAATCTGCGGATCAATAAAGAAAGCCGGCAGCTCGCCCGCGCCGTTCAAGTAAGGCTTCACCAGCAGCCGGCGGATCGACTGGCGGACATATTCCGTCAGCAGGATCGGATTTTTCGTCATCGCCGCTGCTTCGCCGAGCGCTTCCAGAATGGTCACGGAATCCCGAATCGAAACCCGTTCTCGAAGCAAATTCTGGAAAACCTTCTGCACGATTGCCATAGAAAGCAATTTCGGAACCAAGTCTTCGAGAACTTTTGGATTTTCCTCGGACACGCGATCCAGAATATTCTTAGTGTCCTGACGCGATAACAGTTCGTACGCGTGCCGGCGGATCAGTTCCGAAAGATGCGTCCCCAGCACGCTGATGCCATCAACCACCGTGTATCCTTTGGAACGGGCGTCGTCGGCTTTCTCCGCCGGGATCCACAGCGCCTGAATGCCGAACGCGGGCTCGCGCGTTGGCACTCCCTCAAGCGATTGCGCCGCTCCGCCCGGATGGATCGCCAGTTCGCAGTTCTGCAACAGTTCGAAACGCCCTATTTCCGCGCCTTTTAGCAGTACGACATATTCGCAGGCCTTGAGCTGCAAATTGTCGGTGACGCGAACAGGTGGAAGCATGTAGCCCATGTCGGAGGCCATTTGCTTCCGGATTCCTCCGATGCGGCGGAGCAATGGAGAATTCTGCCCTCCTTCGACCAGCCTCACCAGTCCAAGTCCGACCTCGACTGCGAGCGGTTCCACTTTGAGAAGCGCCTCGAGATTTTCCTTGGCGGGTGTCGGCGCCGCGGCTGTCGAGGCTGTATCGATCGACTCGGCTTTCTGCTTTATTCGCCACCCCGCGTATCCCACTCCGGAACCGAGGATCAAGAATGGAATCGTCGGCAAACCCGGAAACGCCGCCATCGCGACCAGGACCCCCCCGGATAACATCAACGGCTGCGGATTGCTGAACAACTGCTTCTTCACGTCCGCAGTCACTTTGGTTTCCGAACTGGTCCGTGTCACAATCAGGCCGCCCGAAACGGAAACCATCAGGGCTGGAATTACCGTGACCAACCCATCGCCGATGGTCAGAACGGTGTAAGTGCTCAGCGCTCGCTGGAGATCCATTCCATGCTGGAATACGCCGATTAAGAATCCCGCGACGATATTAATCGTCGTGATCAAAATGCTGGCCACTGCATCGCGCTGGGTGAATCGACTCGCGCCGTCCATTGCGCCGTAAAATTCCGCTTCCGCCGCCAGATTCTTGCGCCGGATCTTTGCTTCCGCCTCATCGATCAGCCCCGCGTTCAAATCGGCATCGATCGACATCTGTTTCCCTGGCAGAGCATCCAAAGTGAAACGAGCCGTCACTTCGGAAATGCGGACCGCGCCATGATTAATCACGACGTACTGAATCGCGATCAGCACTAGAAAGATCACCACCCCGATGATGTAGTTCCCCCCAACGACGAAATTCCCGAATGCCTCGATAACCTGGCCGGCGGCGCGCGTTCCCGAATTCCCGTTGATCAAAATGAGCCGCGAGGACGATATGTTCAGTGCGAGACGGAAAAGTGTAAGCAGCAGCAGCGACGTCGGAAAAACTGAAAATTCCACCGGACGCGTGATGTACATTGAAACCAGCAGCACGATGACGGACACCGTAATGTTGGCGCTGATCAACACGTCCAGCAGGAACGACGGCATCGGCGTGATCATCGCGAACACGATCCCCAGGACCGCCAGCGGCACTCCCAATTCGCTCAGATTTCCAAATCGGTTCCCAGATTGGCTCTTCGCTCCGACCGGTTTTGCCACGGACTTAACCTGCCCGCCTTTATGACTTTGCGTTCCCTTCGCTTGCCCGGCCGCCGGTGCCGAAATGGGAGCTATCTGCGATGTCGCCGCCATGCAACGTAACAGACTGCATTTGCGTCGCCGCAGGCGATGAAACACCGACCCAGATTTTTCCGGAGGCTGGAAAGCGTCAATTTCCGCACACCTTGCTATCATTGAATCGGAAGGAGCAAGGCAGACGAATGGGTCCAATCGGAGTCCAGGAGATGATCCTCATCTTCATCGTCGCCCTTGTTCTGTTCGGGCCGAAGAAGCTTCCAGAACTAGGGCGGACGATCGGTAAAGCACTTACTGAATTCCGTCGCGCTTCGAACGATCTGAAGGCGTCGTTCGAGCGTGAAATGCACAATCTGGAGCGGGAAGCGGAGCTGAAGGAGACGACCCAGGCAATCGCCAAGGAACTCCCCTCGGCCTCCGACTATTATTCGTACAACGACTTCGCCGAGTACATCCCGGAGTCGGAATCCTACGATACCAACACCGCGACACATCCACCCACCGTAAGCGCTTCCGAAACCAAGAGCGCCGAATCGCAGGAAATTGCCGGAACGAGCGAAGCTCCAAAGCCCGAAAAACCGGAACAGGAGATCGCGGCGGCGACGCCCGGCGTGGAAGGCACCGTTCCGCGCAGTTGAATCGGCTATTCTCAGTAAATTTGATTCATGGATGACCCAAGGCCTGGAGATTTGTCTCCGGAAACGCGAACCAGTTCGCCAAACGTAACCACCACGCCGCCGAGCGCGATTGTCCGGCACGGCGGCGCGAGCCCTCCCGCCGAGGAGGACGACGAAGAATCCGGCATGCTCCGGATGTCATTCCTGGAGCACCTGGAAGAACTGCGCTCGCGCCTGATCAAGATGCTCGTCGGGCTCGGGGCGGCCTTCGGGCTGTCGTTCGGCTTCTCGAACATGCTGTGGAAGATCATCGCAGCCCCCGCAGTCGATGCGCTTACCAAACTGGGTGTCCATCCTCCCGAACTCGTGGCGATCGAGCCGCTCGAGCAGGTGACGATCATTTGGTTCAAGTTGCCGATTGTCGTGGCCTTGTTCGTCGGCTCTCCCTGGATTCTTTACCAGATCTGGGCCTTTATCGCCCCGGGACTGTATAAACGCGAACGCCGGTTCGCGATCCCGTTTGTCCTCGCCACGGCCGGGTTGTTCATCCTTGGCGGGTTGTTTGCTTACTTTGTTGCCTTCCGGCTCGGCTTGACGTTCCTGCTCGGTCTCGGCATGAACATCGGTGTCAGGCCCATGGTCACGATTTCGAGCTACTTCGACATTTTCGTCGACGTAATCCTCGGCGTCGCGCTCGTGTTCGAGCTTCCGATCATCATTTTTTTCCTCATCATGCTGCGGGTCGTGACGCCGGGTTGGCTGATGGCCAATTCCCGCTACGCGATTCTTGCGATTGTGATTCTCGCCGCCATCGTCACGCCTACTCCCGACGCGTTCACGATGATGATTTTCGCGATCCCGATGTGCGCTCTCTATTTCGTCGGCGTTTTCGCGGGATATCTGCTCGTCCTGAAGCGTGAAGGCCGGCGCTTCCCGTGGGGCAAAGTGCTGATCGGCTTGCTTGTGCTGGCGCTGATCGGAGCAGGAATCGTCTATCTGATGATTTCCCGCTACGGTTATCATCTGGTGACGCATTGGCCGTTCTTGCTGAAGTAGTTGTGTGTCAGGCCGTGCTTCAAAAGCGGCCGGGCAGGTAGCTACTTCTTAAAAAACCATAAATAGAAGTACTGCTCTCCCGCGCCGTACCGGTACCGCGGCTCAAACCCGCACCGATGCGCCATCGCCGACGCCTCCGCATCCGAATACGGCACTCCGACCCACGTCTCATCGGGCGACGACTTGGCCCGCAGATCGCCCATCAGCCCGAACTTGAATAGCGCCCCGGGCCGCAGCAGCCGGTTCACTTCGCGAACATAGTTCTCGATGATCTCGCGGCTCGGGATGTGCTGGAACACGATAATCGAGTACGCAAAATCGAATGGCAAATCGGGGATCACCGCCAGATCGCATCCGTTGTTCTGATACACATGCGCGTTCGGAAAATCCGCGACCGCTTTGCGGGCCGCCTCCACCATCTCCGCGCTGATGTCCACCGCGTGGACTTCTCCGAACAACTTCGCCAGAGCGCGTGTAATCCGCCCTGCGCCGCACCCGATCTCGAGTACGCGCATCTGCTTCGGATCCTTGCCCTGACAGATGTTCGTCATGTCCGTCAGAACGTCCTCCGCCACGGCCTTCTCGCCCGATGCGAAAAATTCCTCGTCGGTCCAGTCCGTTTTGCCCGTGGCGACGTAATGGCGCGCGTTCTCGCGAGCTCTTTCGTCCCACGCCTTGCGCATGTTTTCCAGTTGCTGCTCGATGGTCATCTACTCGATTGTAAGTGGGGATTGGTGGACCGCGGGGGGATCGAACCCCCGACCTCTGCATTGCGAACGCAGCGCTCTCCCAGCTGAGCTAGCGGCCCACTTTGAGGTCGTATAACGTCAATATAGCATGCGTGCCGATTGCGCCGTCACGCGCTTCATCGGATCGCTTCATCGGATGGCGGGCATGCGCCGGTTCTGAATCAAGCCGCGCAGAACGGCGCGCCGCTTCAAGCGGCATATCTCTCCAACTCACGAAAATTTCATGAATTTACCCCTTGCCCTCCGAGTCAAATCGAAGGAAACTGAAATTTCATGGCAACCGTACTCACTAACGGCGCTCCTGTGCGCGAACCGGCTGATCGCTGGACCACCGCCGAGGCCGCGGACCTCTATGACGTTGCCAGTTGGGGCAAGGGCTACTTCTCCGTTGGCACGAACGGCCACCTTTGGGTGCATCCCAACAAAGACCCGAACCGCGCGCTCGACTTGAAGGAACTGGTCGACAATCTGCAACTCCGCGGAATCGCGCTCCCGATACTCATTCGCTTCGGCCAAATCCTTCAGCACCGCCTTGGTGAAATGCATCAGGCGTTTCAAAACGCCATTGCCGAGCACAACTACAAAGGCAGTTACTGCTGTGTCTACCCGATCAAGGTGAACCAGCAACGTCAGGTTGTCGAGGAAGTGTTCGAATACGGGCGTCCCTTCAAATTCGGCCTCGAAGCCGGATCGAAGCCGGAGCTGCTGGCAGTCCTGGCGATCGCCGATAACCAAACGCCGATCATCTGCAACGGATTCAAAGACGACGAATATATCGAAATGGTGATGCTCGCCGCGAAAATCGGCCGCAATATCATCCCTGTCGTCGAAAAGTACACAGAACTGGACCTTATCCAGAAACACGCCGAACGTGTCGGCGTTCGTCCCGTTGTCGGCCTCCGGATCAAGCTCGCCAGCCGCGGTTCCGGCCGATGGAAATCGTCCGGCGGCTATCGTTCGAAATTCGGGCTCACCGTCACCGAAGCCCTTCGCGCTCTCGACCAGTTGAAGGCCGCTGGCATGGAGGATTGCCTTCAATTGCTCCACTTCCATCTGGGCAGCCAGATCACGAATATTCGTCAGATTAAAGGCGCGGTCATGGAAGCCGTGCGCGTTTACGTCGAAATGAAGAAACTTGGCGCGGGCCTCCAGTACATGGACGTCGGCGGCGGACTCGGTATCGACTACGACGGCTCGCAGACCGATTTCGAATCGAGCGTGAACTACACCCTTCAGGAATACGCCAACGACGTCGTCTATCACATCCAGAATGTGTGCGACGAGGCGGAGGTCCCGCACCCGATCATCGTTTCCGAGAGCGGCCGCGCCATCGCCGCATACCACAGCGTCCTGGTTTTCAACGTTCTCGGTGTGACCGGATTCGGCGACGCCGAAACCACTCCCGATATCCCCGAGGACGTCGAGCAGCCGCTTATCGATCTCAAGGAGACTCTTCGCGGCCTTTCGACCAAGAATCTTCTTGAAAGCTTCCACGACGCCCAGCAGGCGCTCGACTCGGCCCTGAATCTCTTTAGCCTGGGCTATCTCCCGCTCCAGCAGCGGAGCCTTGCCGAAAGCATCTATTGGGTCATTTGCCGCCGCATCCAGAAACTGGCCAAGGAGCTCGACTACTATCCGGAAGAGCTCGAAGGTCTCGATAGCCTGCTTTCGGACACTTATTTCTGTAATTTTTCGCTTTTTCAGAGCCTTCCCGACAGTTGGGCGGTGAAGCAGCTTTTCCCGATCATGCCGATTCATCGTTTGCAGGAAGAGCCCTTCAGACACGGCATTTTAGGCGATATTTCCTGCGATTCTGACGGCAAAGTCGATCAATTTATCGATCGCCGCGACGTCAAAAAGACGCTTCCGCTTCACACCTTCAACGGCGAGCCCTACGTCTTGGGCGCCTTCCTTGTGGGGGCTTACCAGGAAATCCTGGGCGATCTGCACAATCTCTTCGGCGATACCAATGCCGTCCATGTAAGCCTCGATGACAAGAATGCGGTGGTCATCGAAGCGCTGATCAAGGGCGATACTGTGCGAGAAGTGCTTGATTATGTTCAGTTTCAATCAAAAGCACTGCTTGAGCAGTTTCGCAAGGACGTAGAATGCGCCGTCCGCGAGGGCCGCATCGGGTATGAGGAATCCGGTTCATTGCTCCGTTTCTATGAAGAAGGGCTGAACGGGTACACGTACTTGGAACAATAACTTCGCGATTTGCCGCACCTCGGTGAGCTTGCCGCCGTGGTACAAACAACTCATGATCGGTCGAATTTCGAGCTTGGGTTCGTTTGGCAAATTTCCAATTGTCCCGCTTACCTTGGCTGCGGGTCTCGCGCTTTCAGCCGATTGGCCCGGATGGCGGGGTCCGCAGCGCGACGCGGCCGTCACCGAAGAGCCGAAGAGCTTTCCTGAAAAACTTTCGCAGAAATGGAGAATCGAGATCGGGCTGGGCCATTCCTCTCCGATTCTTGCGGCTGGAAGCATCTACGCTTTCGCCCGGCAGGGCGAGCAGGAAACCGCCTATTCGATTGATCCGGCGACGGGGAAAATCCGGTGGCAGCAGCAATATCCTGCGCCCTACAAAGTGAATGGCGCCGCCGCCGGGCACGGTCCGGGCCCGAAATCGACGCCGCTTTATTCGAATGGAAAACTCTACACCTTCGGCATCAGCGGTATTCTTTCTGCGTTTGACGCGGAGACAGGAAAACTTCGATGGCGTAAGGAATTTTCGAAAAACCAAGCCGATACCGCGCCGACATTCGGAACCGCGACTTCGCCTGTTCTCGATCGCGGCCTCCTGATCGTTTACATCGGCGGCGAAAAGACTGGGGCGATTACGGCCTTTGATCCCGCCACCGGCAACACGAAATGGTCCTGGGACGGAGACGCGCCGGCCTATGCGACGCCCATCGTTGTTGACCTCAACGGCACACGCCAGGTCGTCACGCAATCGCGCCAAAATATCGTTTCACTCGACGAAGCGACCGGAAAACTGCTCTGGAAGATTCCGTTCACCACAGCTTACGACCAAAACATCGTCACGCCTGTTCTCTACAAAGACACGTTGATCTTCTCCGGACTCGACAAGGGTGTTTTCGCCGTGCGCGTCGCCAACAACTCGCCGCAAACGGTATGGCAAACGAAAGATGCCTCCATGTATATGAACTCGCCGGTTCTCCTCGGCGATCTGCTCATCGGGTTCTCGCATCTCAAAAAAGGCCAGATTTTCTGCCTCGACGCCGGCACTGGCGCGACGCTCTGGATGGGCTCCCCGAGAGGAGGCGACAACGCGGCGATGCTCGCGAGCTCCACCACGCTCTATTCGCTCACATCGGAATCCAGACTTGTGATCGCCAAGCCGACGCGAAAAGGACTTGGTGAGATTCGCCAATACGACGTTGCCGACAGCCCCACGTGGGCGCATCCCGTAGTCCTCTCCGACGGGTTCCTGATTAAAGATTTGAAATCGCTCACCCGCTTCAGCACGCAGTGAAAAGCGCCGGCCGTCAGGCGCGAATTCCGACGGCCTGAAAGACTCGCGGCAGGCTCACGACTGTCGTCGGATCTTTCGTGAACGCTTCCAGTTCCGCGATGCTTCTATTTAGCTCCTCCGGCGTGGCAAGGGATTCGGCGAGCACGGCTTCGCCGATATTGATCAGAGTGCTCAGGCTGACCGCTTTCCCCTCCTGCGTAATGTGGAACAGTTGGATCGCGGTCATCTGCACATCGATAAATCCGGCTTCCGTCAACAGTTCGTAGAGCTTCGGTCCGATATCAGCGTCGCCCTTCCGCCGCCGCACGACTTCGCGGTATAGCCCGACGTAATGATCGTAGGCGCGGCACGCAGGATAACAGAAGGAACCAGTGAAGTCGATGTCTTCCACAATCAGACGTCCCCCCGGCTTAAGCGCCTGTCTCATTCGGGCGAGTGCGGACAAGCGATCGGGCAGGTGTGTCAACAGAAACCGCGTGTACACCCGGTCGTAGATCGCATTTTCCGACCATTCGTAAACACTGCCCTGGCGGAATGCGGCATGATCGAGGCCTTGCTCTTCGGCCTGCGCGCGTGCCTGGGCGAGCTTCACGTCATCGATGTCAATTCCCACGACGCAACCGGCGGACCCCACCATCCGCGCCATGCCGCGGGTCACATCGCCGCCGCCACATCCGAGGTCGGCTGCCGTCATCCCCTCGCAAAGCCCGGCTGACCGCAACAGGCGGTAAGTCGTTGGCCACATGGTGCGGCCGAGCAGTTCGAGCCGTCGTTTTCCCTCGACTCCGCCGCGAATGACATATTGCGTGCACGCCGTTCGGGTTTCCACGGCCACAGAATAACTCAAAAGCGGGGTGCAGACCGAAATAGCCCCAGGCAAGGTATTCTGAATGTTAGAGTTTACTAATCAAGGTAACCCAAAAGCTGCTGGGAGCATCTTGACTTTATTCATGCAGTTTTTTCTCGCTTTCGCGCTGGGCCTGTGTTTGTATGCGCAGGAAGAGGCCAAGCCAGTTTTAAATTCTGAGGCGCCGGCCACTGAGGTTGAGCCACCAGGCGGAAAGCGGATCGCCGGCGTGCTGCCCAACTACCGGACGGCCGATGCATCGCAGGAAGGCACGACGATCAGCGCAAGCAGAAAGCTCTATATCGCGCGAAAGGATTCCTTCGACTATCCGTTAGTGGGGCTTTCCGCCGTGCTTGCAGGGATTGGGCAGGCTACGAATCAGGCTCCATCGTTCGGACAGGGAATGAAAGGATACGGCCACCGGCTCATAACGAACTACGCCGACCAGGCGATGGGAAACATGTTCGCCGAAGGGTTTTTTCCGGCGATGCTCGGTGAAGACCCGCGGTATTTCCGCCGGGGTTCGGGGAATGGATGGTATCGAGCCTGGTATGCCGCCTCGCGCGTCTTCGTAACGCACAAAGACGGCGGCGGGACTCGCTTCAATTTTTCGGAGTGGCTGGGCAATGCGAGCGCGGTGGCGATCTCCAACGCCTATTATCCCGATTCCAGAACGGCTCGCGACAATTCGTTGAAGCTGGTGCAGCAGATCGGGACCGATGCAGCGTCGCAAGTGCTCAAAGAGTTCTGGCCCGATATTCAACGACGACTTCACAAGAATCGGAACTAGCTCACTTGCGGGCCACTTCGTTCTCCGCGCCGATATAGCCCCAAGTCATCCATACGTGGCCTTGGACGATCCGTTTGAAATACTCTTGCGCCTTCGCCGGATTTCCATTGTATAGATACCAGTTGCCGACGCCGTACGCGACCGTGTCGAATCGCAGTTCGGCTTCGTCGTCCGCATTTCCCGGAGCGGGCTGCGGCGGGACCACTTCGGATTCAGGCATCCTCGCCTGGAAAAAACGAATCAGGCTCAGGTAGAAAAAAGTGTGAGGCTCCGTGTTTTTCATCTCCGGCGTGATCGCGGCGAGTGCTTTCGCGGCGTCGGCGTCCCTCTTCGCGCGGCGAAACGATGCGTACACCCAGTTGGTCGCATTGATTCGAGCATCCGTGGTGGCTGACAGATCGGCACAGTGACGGAACGCCTCTCCTGCCTGCGCGAACTCGCCGGAAAAATAATGCGCCAGGCCGAGATGATAATACGCGTCGGCCCTCTTCGGATCGATCTTGACGGCGTGCTGTAGGTCGGCGCGGGCACGCGAAAATTCCCGCAGACCGAGTTCGCGATGACCGCGCTCCGTCAGGAGATCCGCGTCGTTGGGAGCAATCGTGAGGCCCTTGGTGCACGTCGCCACGGATTCGCGGTATTCGCGAACGGCCGACTGGGCAAGGGCAAGTTTCAAAAACAAGGACGGATTCCTAGGATCCGTGGCGAGATTCTTCTGTGCCTCAGCAACCGCGCCCTTCTCGTCGGGGATGGAATAAAACCTGGTGCCGAGCGGAGAGGTGATCTCCAGCTTCGCTTGGGCAAGAACAATCAGAGGAGCAAAACACAGCAGCAATCTTACAGCCATGCACGTTAGCATACACCGGTTATTCTGAAAAAATGTCCGATCCGCAAGTAGTCAACAACGAAGAAGCGCATCGCTTCGAAGCGAGCGGCGAGGGAAAGACCGCCATGCTGACTTACCGTCTGCATCCCGGTGAGATCGTCCTGATTCACACCGAGGTTCCGCCCGAACTGGGAGGCCGGGGTCTTGGAGGCAGGCTCGCTCATGCGGCGCTCGAGTTCGCCCGCGCGCGAGGCGCAAGAGTGGTCGCGAAGTGCGAGTTTGTACGGGAGTATGTGAAGCGGCATCCTGAATACGCGGATCTCCTGCGGAATCCGTGAAACTTTGGCGGACACGGGGAATCTTACCGCTGAGGTCCCCATGCGACTGAGAAATGTACTGGTTCCGGCCGCCCTGGTAACCGCTGCGGGCGCGGTTGCGGCGGCGGCCGCGGGGCTTTATGCGGTCCGAAGATTGGCGCGATTCCTGGTACGGCCGTCAGTAAACCTGGGCGACAAAGTCGTGCTCATCACTGGAGGATCCCGAGGACTCGGCTTGGCGCTCTCGAAGGAATTCGCGCGGGCGGGGGCCCGCATCGCGATCTGCGCCCGGGATGCCACGGAGCTGGAAGAAGCCGAGCGTCGCCTGCACGGTATCGCCCGCGAGGTTGTTCCTTTTGTGTGCGACGTGACGAAGCGCGCCGATGTCGCCGAATTAGTCCACGACGTTCTCAACCGATTCGGCCGCATCGATGTTTTGATCAACAACGCCGGCGAGATTAGTGTTGCGCCACTTGAGAGTTTGGAGCGAGCCGATTTCGAGCGCGCGATGGCGACCATGTTCTGGGGGCCTTTGGATCTGACGCTTGAGGTTTTGCCGCATATGCGCCACCGCCGCACGGGGCAGATCGTGAATATCACGTCGATCGGCGGCCGAGTCAGCGTGCCGCGGCTCATTCCGTATTGCTGCGCAAAGTTCGCGTTCGTCGCTTTTTCCGACGGCCTTGCGGCGGAGCTCGACCGTGAGGGGATCCGTGTCCTCACCGTAGTGCCCGGCCTGATGCGGACCGGTTCTTATTTGCAGGCGCAATTCAAGGGTGACGCAGCGCATGAATTCACGTGGTTCGGAGTGGCGGCAAACCTTCCAGGCTTCACTGCGCCCGCGGCATACGCTGCCCGCCAGGTGCGCCGCGCGGTGGAGCGAGGACGCATGACATTGACGATCACGTGGCCGGCCAAGGTGCTGTTGCGCATGCAGACATTCTTCCCTGAGGTGACGCGCCACTTAGTTGCCGGCGTGAACGAGTACGTCCTGCCCAGCCCTCAGGATACGAAGACGCTTGTGCTCGGCAAAGTTCTAAACGAGAGTTTCAAGGGGGTCTTTCGTTTATTTACTACGCTCGGCAGGAATGCCGCAGCCGAGCTGAATCAGGGTCCGGTGACCGGCGGCGCTTGAGGTGTAAGGTGCCGTGTCGCGTAGTCGGCGATCGTAAGCGAGAATAGAATCGCCACCCAGATCACGCCGCCCGCGACGATCACTCGCACGATTTTCGATTCATACAGCGCGTGCATAAAGAACATCGCAATTAGCGACGCTTTCGTTGCGGCCAGAAGAACAGCGATGATCGTGTTGAATGGCCCGAGGTCGAGAAATCCGATGGCTGTCGTGAGCAGAGTCAAAAAGACCAGTGCAACGAAAGTCATTAAATAAGTTCGCCTTGGAACGATGCTCATGTTCAGCCTCGATGTAGGTGGAGACCCTCGACATAAAAAATGGCAAAAAGAAATACCCAGATAATATCCACAAAATGCCAGTAAAGGCCGGATATTTCGACCGGTGTGTGATATCGCGACGAAAAAGCTCCGGCTCCGGTGCGCAGGAGCATCGTAAGCAGAATCCCTTCGCCTACGAACATATGAAGAGCGTGGAGTCCCGTCATCAGGAAATAGAAGACGAAGAACATCTCGACGTGCCGTCCGTCAGCGCCCGTCCATTCGAACCAGAATCCGGGAACCGTGTGCCCGCGATAGTGCTGATAATATTCGGTAAACTTGATCCCGATAAAGACGGCGCCAAGAATCATCGTTGCGAAAAGAAAGATCGCGAGCATGCGCTGGTTCCCCACCGCCGCCGAATAAACTGACAAAGCCATGGTGAGACTGCTACAGATCAGGACGATGGTATTGGTCGCGCCGAGTACGATGCTCATATCCGCACTGCCCTCAACAAAGGCCGTAGGGTACATCGTCCGGTAGACAGTAAAAGCCATAAATAGCCCTCCGAACAGCATCACCTCCGTGATCAGAAAGACCCACATGCCTATGCTGGCAGTCTCTCTTTGCTGTTGAGGAGTACGAAACTGTTCCCGGAGCATGAGCGCCGTCGAAGCGCCGCCATGACTAGCCAAGGTCTAATTCCTCCTTCATCTCTCCGAATTGATACGGACCGGTTGTAACCACCGGCGTCACTTCGAAGTTGTGTTTCGGCGGCGGCGAAGGAGTTGTCCATTCGAGTCCCGTGGCCTTCCAAGGATTCGGCGGGGCGATCTTGCCGTACTTCCAGGACCACAGCAAATAGCACAGCGGCAGGAGATATCCAAGGCCGAGTATCGACGCCCCCGCAGTGGAAAGGACGTGCCAGATCTGAAACTCATCAGGATAAACTGCATAACGCCGGGGCATCCCGAGGTAGCCCATAATGTATTGCGGGAAAAATGTGAGCACAAATCCAATGAAGGCGATGAGCGCCGACAACCGCGCGAGACCCTCAGGGTACATTCGTCCGCTAATCTTCGGCCACCAGTAGTGCATTCCGCCCAGATATGCAAGGACGGTCCCGCCGACCATAATGAAGTGAAAATGCGCCACGACGAAGTACGTGTCCTGTACATGAACGTCGATTCCCATTGCCGCAAGGAATAATCCTGTAACGCCGCCGATGGCGAACAGGCCGATGAATCCAATGGCATAGAGCATCGGCGTATCCCATGAAATCGAGCCCTTATACATCGTCGCGGTCCAATTAAAGACCTTGATTGCCGAAGGAACCGCGACCAGATAACTTAAGAATGAGAATACGGCCGCGGCATAGGCTGACGTTCCAGCAGTGAACATATGATGTCCCCACACCAGAAATCCGATCGCTGCGATTCCGATGCTTGCGAACGCCACGAATTTGTATCCAAACAGCGGCTTTCTTGAAAATGTCGGGACAAGCTCGCTGACCACAGCCATGGCAGGCAGAATCATGATATAAACCGCCGGATGTGAATAGAACCAAAACATATGCTGGAACAGAACGGGATCACCGCCCAATGCCGGATCGAAAATGCCGATCTGGAACGCTCTCTCGACTCCGACCAAAAGTAGCGTCACTGCCAGAATTGGCGTCGCGAGAACCAGGATCAAACTGGTCGCATAGTGCGACCAGATAAACATTGGCAGACGAAACCATGTCATTCCCGGAGCCCGCATTCGGTGAATTGTCGCGATAAAGTTCAGGCCCGTCATGATCGACGAAAAACCGGAAATGAAGATCCCCGCCGCGGCCGAAATGACGTAAGTGGTCGCGAAGTTTGTGCTGAACGGCGTATAAAATGTCCAGCCCGTATCGACGCCGCCGCGAAATATGGCATAGAGTGTAAACAAGGCGCCGATGTTAAACACATACCAACTTAGAAGATTGAGCTTCGGAAATGCGACGTCCTTCGCTCCAATGGCCATGGGGATAAAAAAGTTGCCCAGAGTATTCGGAATCGACGGAATCAGAAAGAACCAGACCATAATAATTCCGTGCATCGTAAATAGCTTGTTATAAGTCGCGGAATCGACGATCAAGCCGCGAGGGGACAAGAGTTGGAGACGGATCAGCGCGGCGAACAATCCTCCTAAGGCGAAGAATACAGTAATTGACAGGACATAGAGAAGTCCGATTCGCTTGTGGTCGGTGGTGAGCAGCCACGACATTACGCCCGTCTCTTCGTTGAGGTAATTTTTCTCGGCGGCGGCTTCAACGGCTGGAATCATACTTACCGAACTCCTGGACGGCTCCCTGTGATTGCTGATGATCCAGGCTCCCCAATGCCTTTGGTCTTTTCGCCTCTTGGAGCCGATCCTGATATCGTCGGCTGCTCGGCTCCGGGAGGCGGACTGATTGATTTGATGAACGCGATAATCTGGGCCAGTTGCTCCTCTGAGATCTGACCCATAAAACTCGGCATAATCTTGTCGTAGCCGGCTACCACTTTGGCTTCCGGATCGAGAATTGACTCGCGGATATAAGTCTCATCCGCGGTTACGATGCGGCCATCGTTTAGCTGGACGGGCCGCCCGTATAGGCCCTGTAAATTTGGACAAGTGGCGGGGCCTTGGAAGTGGTGACAATTCGCACACGCGAATTGATGAAACATCTTTTCTCCCATCGAGGCCATCGATCCCTCAGCAGCGCCTCGTTCTACCCAAGCCTGATAATTGCGGGGCTCCAGAGCGTACACCCATCCGATCATCCCCGAGTGTTTCGTGCCGCAATATTCGGCACAAAATAAGTGAAATTGGCCGGCGCGCGTTGCTTCGAACCAAATTGTTGTGTAGCGGCCTGGGAGTACATCCTGTTTAATCCGGAAGGACGGCACGAAAAAGCTATGAATCACGTCTTGCGACGTAAGGATCAATTTGACTGGTTTTCCTACAGGGACGTGAAGCTCATTGATCTCGCGAGCCCCGCTCAAATGCTGGAGCTTCCACATCCACTGCTTCGCAACCACATAGACCTCAATGGCGTTCGCGGGTGGAGTTTGGATTGTGAAATAGAGTTTCGCGCCCCATGCGAACATTCCCATGAAAACAATCAGTGGAATGACCGTCCATGCTAATTCGAGTTGGATGCCTCCCTGGATCTGGGGCGGTAAGTCCGTTTCGCTCCGCCGGCGGTAGCGAAGCGCGGAGTAAATGATCACTGCGGCTACGCCCATCACGACTATCCCGCAGACGATCGTGAGAAGCCAGAAAAAGAGGTTGTACTCTCCTGCAATGGAGGAATCGCCCTCGGTAAGAAATCTGAGATGAGTGCTCATGACATCGCGCGGCGCCTCTCGCGCAACTCTCGCCGCCACAAGATCGTGAGCCCGATAACAAGGGCTACAATCGTCAAAGTGGATGCCGCTCGTAAGCTGCTCATCGCGATCGCGCCGTACTTTCCAGTCGCCGGATCGTAGTGGTAACAGAACAGCAGAATCTGATCGGCCGGAGACCCGATCCGGCGATTGGAAGACTCCATAAGCGCTAACTTCAAATCCTTCGGCGTGTATTCGACGCCGTAGAGATAACGGGAAATCTTACCTTCAGGTGTAAGAATCATCACCCCGCTCGCATGAATAAACATCTTGGTCTTGGGGTCATAGCGGTAGTGAAAGCCTACAGCGTCCGAAACAGTCCGGATCGCTTCCTCCGACCCGACCAGAAAATGCCACCCGTTCGCGTCACCGTAGCGCCTTGTATAAAGAGCCTTCTTTGAGATCGCTTCGTCACGAGTCTCAGCAGGGTTAATGCTGATTGCAATTACGTCGAAGTCGCGTCCGGAGCGCAGAGCTAACGGACGCAGGCCCGAAACGACTCCACTCAGAATCTGACTACATAGCATCGGGCATTCGTAATAGACCATCGCCAGTAATACCGGACGCTGGTGGAAGAGCGACCCGAGAGTGACCTCGCGGCCAGACTCATCGAGAAATCGCGAATCTAGTGGAATGCGGCCGCCGAGCCGTTGCTCTATGCCGACGCCCTGGAGTTGTGCAGGAAGGCTCAACTGAGCAATGCCCAGCGGCGCAACAGCAAGTAAGAGAAACACACCCCTCATCGCGGCTCCAATAGAACTTTGTTCTCAAATCCTGTATCCCGCGTCCCGGCGTGCGGCGGATAAAGCTTTAAGTCCGCGGGCGCAAATTGTGGCGGGATGCCCCGTTGGGCAATTAACTCCATTGCGCGATCGATGGGAATCGTCACCGTCCCCTTGCTCCTGTCCAGCCAGGAATAGCTCTGAAGTTCTTTTGTCTCGTAGGCGAGCTCGCGTTGAAAGTCGGAGCGCGGCGAAATTTGCAAGCGAGGCTCCGGGGGAACCGCTCCTGTCGGAACACCTGCTGGAGAAGGTGCCACATGAGCCTCGGAGACACGGGTGATTTCATAGCGGTAATAAACCAACAAAATCAAAGCACAAATCCATGTGACGCCCAGGATGCTGAATCCAGTAATAATGACCGTTCGCGTCGAAAGGTCCGACTGCTCAAATCGGACATCCGGATGTTCGATTTCACTCTGCGCCGGACTTTGTCCTCGTACGAGATCGACGACCGCTTTGATCGCCATCCACCATTTGCGGACCAGAGATTGTACGGGGCGTTCCTCTTCAATCCTCTGCATCAGCCACCGCCTGTTCTAGAGTTGGAGTTCCGATCGGCAAAATCGGGCGTTTCGAAAGCTGCCAAAAAAAAGCCGCGAGCCACAAACCTCCGATCGCGGTGGGAACCGTGAAGTTCAGCCAGTGAACCTGAAATCCAGTTATGTGGAAGTTCGGCATGACGATCCAGAATAGATCGACGAATCGCATAACGACTAATATCCCGACAGCAGCGGAGAGCGCTCGCGGGCTTCGTTTCAGCGGCTTCGAGAGTAATAAGAGAAATGGAACCAAAAACTGAAACACAATCAGCATCGCCCCAACCCATCCCCACGAAGTCGACCAGCGCGGCAGATACCAAGGGATTTCGTCTGCGAGATTACCAGACCACACGATCAGAAGTTGCGAATAACTCACGTAAGCCCACAACATCACAAACATAAGCAATAATTTGCCGAAGTCGTGAAAATGCCGCGGATGAATTATCTCCCTCAGGCGGCCGCGCCGAGAGAGAGCCGCCATAATCAGAATGACGAAACATAGTGCTGACAGGCCTTGACTCACCACAAAGATGAATCCCCAGATTGTCGAATACCAGTGGCTCATCAGAGACTGTGCCCAATCAATCGAAGAGAAAGTCACTGTGAACACATAAAGCACTAAACCAGGTGCGCTAATCATTGCAAGCCGCCGGGTTTGATCCCCGATCTCATCCTCGCGGCGTGACCACCGGTTCAGCGCATATGCGACCGTCGTCCAAATGAGAAAAAAGACGATAGCTCGCAGAATGAACATCGGTTCGTTCATATACGAAGCACGATGTCGCAAGACCTCGTCCTGAGCCACGGCGTCTGCATGCGACCACTCATACAGACGAGGAATTCCCACGACAATCGGAAGGAATAGCACAGCGAGCACTGGTAGCGTCAGCATCGCGGACTCCAGAGTCCGGCGTGACAATACTCCCCAATCTCCACCTGTCAGATGCTGAACCATTACGAGCCCCATTGACCCAAGGGCCAAGCCGATCCAGAATAGATACCCCATTAAATAGGATCTGAAGAATTGATCGGGGCTGAAAAGCGCGCCAATAATCGAAAGCACGAGTAATCCGATTCCAACCATGAGCACCGGACGATGCCAGTGGCGAACTTCGTCCGGCAACTCAGTCGGGAATGAAATGGATGGCGTCATTGTTGAGACTCCAACTCACTTCGTCGGCCGGCGGGAACATCAGCGAGCGATGCGCCCCTGCTCAACTGAAGTGCCCGCAAATAAGCTACAATCGCCCAGCGATCGTCGACCGGGATTTGATCGCCGTGGTCGGGCATTCCACCATACCCATTCGAAATAACCTGAAAAATATAACCCGGCGGCTCCCGCCGGACGCGATCCGATGTAAGATCCTGGGGAAGTCGAAACCCACGCTGCGCGACCATCCCGTTTCCATTGCCAAGCCGCCCATGGCACGGACTACAAAATATGTTGAACCGCTCCTCGCCCCGGCGAAGCAATGTGAGATCGACGTGCCTCGGAATGGTGGCGGCGAAATCACCATTTACCATGCCGGTGTGAACGACATCGTCCTCATTCAACTGGTCGCGTGCGACAGTATTCACGGGGATTGGCCGCGACGCGCGTCCGTCGGCGAAAAAGCTGCTCTCTCCGAGTGGTTTATATTTTGGCTGGTCATGCATATCCTGTCTGCATCCCTCAAGCAGAAGCATAATAATGACGGCCGCCCTAATCATCATTGACTTCCATGACCTCTATGGGTTCGAACCCGGCTAAAAAGCCGGCCGTTGTTTCCGCATCAAATAGCGGATCAGATGCCTCGATGCAAAGAAAAAATCGGCAATTTGAGGCGTCCGCGAACCGGGGAAGATTGAACATTGGATGATGTGGCCGCGGAAAGCCGCATAACATAAGCGTTCCGCAAAACGCGAATACCGAGGCAAACAAGACCGTTAGTTCGAACATGATAACGATGAATGAAGGCCAGCTATTTAAAGGGCGCCCCCCGACATTAATCGGATAGCTGATCACAGCTATATAAAACTGCATCGACCATGCGGTCAAAAAGCCTAATAGACCTCCGATGAAAACGATCGGCGGTAGCTGGCGGCGATCGCCAATTGCCTCATATACTTGTTTAATGGGGTACGGGCTATATGCTTCCATCTTCCGGTACCCGGCGTCGCGAGCGCCCTTTGCCGCCTCGACCAATGCGCCGGGATCGGCGAACTCCGCAGCGACTCCATACAACGTACTCATCTCATGCCCTCTCTTGCCGGATGCGAGTAAGGCAGCAGTTCCTTCACTTCATACATCGGAATAATTGGCAAGAAACGAACGAAGAGCATGAATAGCGTGAGGAACAATCCCATCGAGCCATAAAGCGTCGCGTTATCCCAAAACGTCGCAATAAAATTCGCCCACGATGACGGAAGGTAATCGCGATGCAGGCTGCTGATGATGAGCATGTACCGTTCAAGCCACATTCCGATCAAAATGAAGATCGATACGGTGAATAGCAGCTTTGGCCGCAGCCGGAACTGACGAAACCATAGTAATTGCGGCACGACGACGTTGCAGAAGATGACGGACCAATATGCCCATGCATAGGGACCAGTTGCGCGATTGTGGACCATGAACATTTCGAACTGATTCCCGCTGTACCAGGCCGTGAACGGCTCGATCGCATATGTGTAGGCAACGATCAATCCCGTAGCAAGCGTCAATTTCGCGCAATTATTTAGATGACGTTCTGTAAGCAGGTTATGCAACCCGTAAACAGACCGAATCGGAATCGCGAGCACCAGAACCATTGCGAATCCCGAAAAAATAGCTCCTGCCACAAAATATGGAGGGAAGATGGTCGAATGCCACCCTGGCAGAATCGCGATGGTAAAGTCGAAACTGACCACCGTGTGAACTGAGAGGACTAGCGGCGTTGCGAGTCCGGCCAGCAAAAGAGACGCAGTTTGTTGAAATCTCCAATGGCGCGAGGCCCCGCGCCAACCCCACGAGAGCACCCCGTAGAAGAAATATGCAATTCGATTCCGCGATTGATCCCGAAGCGTCGCGAGATCCGGAATCATCCCCAGATACCAAAACAGCAGCGACACGGTGAAATAAGTCGAGACCGCGAACACATCCCAAACCAAAGGACTTCGGAAGTTCGGTTGGACTGTCATTGTGTTGGGATAAGGAAGAATCCAATAGAAGATCCACGACCGGCCCAGGTGGAGAAGCGGAAACATTCCCGCGCACATCACCGCGAAGATGGTCATTGCTTCGGCAAGGCGGTTGATCGCGCCACGCCAGCTTTGGTTCAGAAGAAGCAAAAAAGCCGAAATTAAAGTGCCGGCATGGCCGATTCCGATCCACCACACAAAATTCGTGATCGCAAACCCCCAGGCATTAGGGATGTTGATTCCCCAAATGCCGACCCCTTTTCCGATTAGGTAGGTCACCGCGACACCGAACACCGACAGCAGAAACAGCCCGAATCCGAACATCACCCACCACAGCCGCGGAGCTCTGCGATGAAGCGGGATCGACGAAACCTGCTCGGTTACCGTCACCAACGTCTGACTCGGCGCGATCAGAGGAAGCGAAATATCCGGATCCGGCCTTCGCGCTGCGTGCCTCTGCCGTTCCTCAATCGTCGCCACGAGAAAGCTCCCTTAATTCCGGATTTGGATTTTTCAACTCAGCCAGATAACTCGTCCGGGGACGTGTATTCAGTTCCGCCAGTAATTGATAGTTAAGCTTTTCTGATTTCAGTTGGGCGATCCGGTTCGACGGTCCATTTATATCTCCGAAGACAATCGCTTGCGTTGGACAAACTTGCTGGCATGCTGTCTGAATCTCGCCATCGCGAATCCCGCGGTCTTCGGTATTTGCGCGAATCTCCGCTTCGCGGATTCTTTGAACGCAATAAGTGCACTTTTCCATGACTCCACGGCTTCGAACCGTGACATCAGGATTTCGCTGGAGTTTAATCGTCTCCGTAGTCCAGTCTTGAAAAAGGAAAAAATTGAATCGCCGAACTTTGTAAGGACAGTTATTCGAGCAATATCTGGTTCCGATGCAGCGGTTGTAAACCATATCGTTTAATCCATCGCTGCTATGGTTCGTCGCCTGAACTGGACAGACCAGCTCGCAGGGCGCATTTTCGCATTGCATACAAGGAACGGGCTGATAAAAAGCCGTCGGATTCTCCGGGTTGCCTTGATAGTAGACGTCGACTCTCAGCCAATGCATTGCCCGGCGTGCGAGCACTTGCTGTTTTCCAACGACAGGGATATTATTCTCCGCCTGGCAGGCTACGACGCACGCATTGCAATTCACGCATGCTGTCAGATCAATCGACATTCCCCATGCATTTCCGCGATAATCCCAGGGAGGATAAAGAGTGTGAGCCCTGGGAATCTCCTCCTGGATATGCTGTACGAAATCCGGATCCTGTCTGTAGCCGCCGACCGAATTCGAGATCACGAGGTTGCGGCCCTCCATGTACTGGGCCATTTGAGTTGTAGCCAGTGGATATGTGAATCCGGTCTTATGTAGCTCGACGCCCGAGACACACCAGGGACTGTCGGAAGTTCGGACAACATAGGAATTGAATCCAGCGCCGTTCCCCGTTCTTCCCGCATTGCTCCGCCCATATCCGAGATATACGGCAATCGAGTCATCCGGCTGTCCCGGCGTAATCCAAATCGATCCGGCGACAGACCGGCCCCCGTTAAAGATCCGCACGTTCTCCTGATTGCGAAGATCCAACTTTTTCGCTGTTGACGGACTGATATGGATTGCGTTATCCCAGGTGAGCTTCGACATCGGACGCGGAAGTTCCTGGAGCCAGGCATTATTCGCAAATCTGCCGTCATACAGATAGGGATCAGTGCGAAATGTCATCTCAAGAGCTGACGGCTCCTGTGAGGCGTGGGCCTGATACCACCCTCCGCGTACCGTTACAGGAACCGCCGGCAGGGCCGAGCCCCGTATATACCCATCGTGCAGCGATTGACGCCACCACTCGTCGAAGCCCGCATCTCCATGGCGGCCAGCCCAGTATGCGCGAATGATGTCGTAAGAACTTCGTCCCGGAAACTCAAGGACGCAATCAAGAATAGCTATCGGCGCATGAGAATCGTAGAGCGGGTTGATTGTAGGCTGAAGAATTGATACCGTTCCGTCATAAGCACGAGCGTCGCCCCAATCCTCTAAGAAATGAGTCTCCGGAACATGCCACTGGCAATAAATCGATGTCTCATTTCTATTCAGGCTCGTGTGGACGCGTGTTTTAACTTTCCTCAGGTGCGATATAAAGTCAAAATCCGCGGGCGCGTTATAACCAGGATTACCTCCAACGATCAGTAGAACCTCCACGGCCGCCGAATCGATATCGTTCACGAGTTCACGTAATGACTCGATCTGGTCCACTGGCCGCCATTCGATCGGATCGGTATAAAGAACCGCATTGCCCACGTTTCCAAGCACAGCATTCATTGCATGGGCCAATCCGTGGACTTGAGGCGATTGAAAATCGCCGGCGATCACAGCGCTCGCCCCCTTGCAACTTTGAAGATCGCGCGCTACAGCCGCGACGAAAGATGCATGTGGATTCGATCCGCCTTCTGGCACACCCGCGACGCCCAGCGCCGCGGCGAGATCCCTGGCGAAAATTTCCACCTCGCCGTATCGGAGCGGCAAGCGATGGTCAGCTTTCCCGCCCGTGCTCGTCATCGTGCTCTCCACGCTATACAGGCGATTCATGTCAAGCCGATTTCCGCGTCGGCGCCGCATCGCAAAATCATGCGCGTATCGCGTTGACGCCGGACCGCAAGCCAGAAAGTCCGAATCGAGCGATAGAACCACGTCCGCGCGATCGAGCCGGTAAATCGTATTCACGGGCTTTCCGAACACAAGTTGAGCCCCCGCTCGCGCCGAATGGGGTCCCGCCGGATCGTATTGATGCCATTTTGCCCGTGGCATGGAAGCCAGCACAGCCTCGATCTGCGCTCCCAGCGTGGGAGACACAATCGTTTCCGTCAGAATTGAAAAACCTTCGCCCTGCTTCGCTCGCAGTGGCTCCAGCGCGGCTCGAAATGCATTCAGGAAATCCAGCCAGCTTCGCGCCTCGCCGAGATAGGTAATCTCCCTCGCCCGATCCGGATCGTAAAGATCCAGGACGCTCGCCTGTGAATTCACGCTCGTCGCTCCCAGACTCGCCGGATGATCTGGATTGCCTTCGATTTTGGTTGGCCGCCCAAGGTGTGTCTCGACGATCACGCCTTGCGCAACTCCGTTCATCGGCGCGGCGCTCGCGAAGTAAGTTGGCCGCCCCGGGATCGCGCTTTCTGGCGGCTCAACATACGGAACGATGAACTCAGGGGGCTGTCGCGTACATGCGCCGGCGCCAGCCAGGGCAAACGACGCCCCCATCAGTTGGATGAACTTTCGCCGGCTGGCTTCATCTGGCGGCGATTCGTCCGGTGCCTCCACGCGCGCGTCGCCAGCGTACTCTTCCAGGTTCCGCCAATATTTTACCGGTGGCATGTCGAGCAACTCGTTCGGCTAACGATGTGATATTCGGCAACCAATTGCCGCCCCAATTCCTCTTGATTTCTTGGCGCGGTGTAAGCCATATTAAAGACCTGATCCCGCGGCCGGACGTATTTCGCCGGATCACGATGGCAATCGAGACACCACTCCATCCGCAAAGATTGAGCCTGCCATGTCAGCGGCATAAGGTCGACTCGCCCATGACATGTCGAACACCCGATTCCCTTATGCACATGAATGCTGTGATCGAAATACACAAAATCCGGCAGGTCATGGACTCGCGTCCATTGCACTGACCTTCCGGTCCGGTAACTCTGTCGAACGGGCTCAATATCCGGAGCCACTGCCCACATCTGCTGATGACAGTTCATGCAGATCTTCGTCGCGGGAATGTTGGCGAATGACGATGTTTCTACGGTCGTATGGCAGTATCGGCAGTCGATACCCAGGCCGCCCGCGTGATGTTCATGGCTGAACGGAACTGGCTGCTCGCGCGGGACATCCTGACGCGTTACATAGGGCGATTGAACCACCAGATAGCCCGCGCACGCTACGGCTGCAAGCGTTACGCCAATCCCGAGCAAACTCAGCCGGGCTATCGTCGTCGAAGTTCGTGAAAAGAATTGCGGCACACGTCCCCGCAGTCCAATTTCGACATACGTTGGACCGTTCTCAGTTAGCAGTGTTTCATCGATGTGTAGCGTGGACCATCCAGTTCAGACTCGATTTATCTCGCCGCCGTTTCGAAACGTTTCAGTGCGAGATCGAGTTCGAAATCAACCGCGATATTCTGAAATCATGAACTGGACCGCGGCCGGAGCCGTCCTGCTTGCTTTAGCTGTAGCCTTTGGAGCCTTCGGCGCCCACGGCCTGCGCGGCAAAATCGATGACTATTCTATGAGCGTCTACGAGCGTGCCGTTTTCTACCACTTCGTCCATGCTCTCGGACTTCTGATTGTTTCCTTGATTCCGCGAACCTCCGCTGCCGTCGGATGGTTGCTTCTCGCTGGAATCATTCTGTTCAGCGGTTCTCTCTATCTGCTCGCGATCACCGGCATTCGAACTCTTGGCGCCGTGACCCCGTTCGGCGGGATTTCCTTCATCGCCGCGTGGCTCCTGCTCGCCTGGTCGGCAATCAGTAAGAAGTCCTAAAGCCTGCGATTGTCACTCACTGCGCAGCGTATCCGCCGGATTCAAGCGAACGATTCTCGCCGACGGAATCAGACTCGCCGCCGCAGTCGCCGCGAACAAGCCCAATCCGGCCATGCCTAGCGTCACCGGATCTCCCGGTTGAACGCCCCACACGAAACTTCGCAGCAATCTCTCCACCCAAAACGAAGCCGCTGCCCCCATCGCCAGCCCTCCTCCGACCCACAACAATCCCGGCCGGACCGCAGTCCATATCGCTTCGCCTCGCGATGATCCGAGAGCGAGCCGTATCGCCAGTTCCTTTGTCCGCTCCGCGGCCAGATTCGCGATCAAACCGTAAATTCCCAGCGTTGTCAGCAGAATCGCCAGCAGTCCCAGCGCATTCACCAGCGCCGCAAGAAATCTCTGCTCCGCGAGCGTCGCCGCTTTAATGTCGTCGATCGATCGAAACTCCGCCACCGGCAGCAGCGGATCCACCGATCGCGTCACCTTCTCCACCGCTGCTCTCACCTCGCGCTCCGGCAGGGAACTTCGCACGATCCAGCTTGGCGAAAACCACACGTGCACGAACATGAAATCATCTGTTGTCTGCGCCGCCGGGATGTAAACCGAAGGCACCTTCGCCACCGGGCCGAAATCGCCCCACCCGGCCCGCTTCTCTTGCACGTCCCCGACGATCCCAATGATTACTCGTTGATTCTTTCCTGGCCACAACGGTTGGCCCATCGCGCCTCCGCCTTTAAAATACGTGCTCACAAACGCCTGATTGACGATCGCCACATGCTCCGCTGTCGATCCGTCGTTGGCCGTAAATAACCGCCCCTGCAATAACGGAATCCTGAGCGCCTTAAAAAACTCCGGCGTGACGTAGTTCAAATTCGTAATCTGATTTACCGTCTGCCCCGGAAGCCTCACTCCGTTATTCAGCCCGCGCTCGTAGGGAAGGCTCAAACTCGCCGCCGCAGCCTCAATCCCCGGCGTCTGATGGAGCCGGTCCACTACTTCGTTATAGAGCTGCGTCATTTTCGCCGAAGTGTTGTATCGCGCATCCTGTAGCGAAAACCGCGCTGTGACCACGTGGTCCGGATCGAATCCCGGATTCATGTTCCACAGATAGAGGAACGTCCGCAGTAGCAGCCCCGCGCCGATCAGCAGGGGAACCGCGAGCGCCACCTGCCCTCCCACCAGCGCGCCAAGCGAAACAAACCGCTTCTTCCCGGCAACGGTCCGCGTCCCCGTCTGCGCCGATCGCAGATCGACGTGCGCCGCCTGCCAGGCCGGAACCAACCCGAACGCGATTCCCGCCAGCACCGTCAGTACAAGAGTTGCCAGCAGGACCCGCCAGTCGAGATCGACCGTCTGAAGAAACGAGTACGCATCCACGCCGAGCATCTTCAGCCCGCGCAAGCACAAGTATCCTGTCGCGACGCCCGCCGCCCCGCCGATCAACCCCAGAGTCGTGCTTTCTATCAGAAGCTGGCGCACGATTCTTCCCATCGGCGCACCCAACGCCAGCCGCGTCGCAATCTCGCCGACACGCCCCGACGCCCTCGCCAACAGCATCCCTCCGATATTCACGCATCCGAGCACGAAAACCGCCGCCACCGCCGCCCAAAGCATTTTCAGCGGCGGCCGCAAGTCGCTTGTCATGTCTGCAAGCAGCGGCACCAGCCCCAACTGAACCTTTGCGTCCTTCGGATAGCTCCCCAGCCTCTTCAACTCCGGAACCAGCGCGTTCAATTCCGAGGAAGCCTGAACCCAACTCGTCTTCACCCGCGCGATAATCCCGTAGTTCGTGCCCGACCCCTCGCCGTTTGTCGATGGCCGGACAGGAGTCCACAGATCCGCCGCCGTTCCTTGGAACCGGAATCCGGCCGGGATAACGCCGGCAATCGTGTACGGTTCGCCGCGTAATAGAATCCCTCGCCCCACAACATTCGGATCCGAATTGAAGTACCGTACCCACAACCCATGACTCAACAGCACCGCCGCCGGCCCGCCGGCGCGATCCTCCGAGGCGGTGAATTCGCGGCCGGCTTCCGGCGAAACCCCCAGAACATGAAAAAATCCGGCCGATACGCGCTGCTGCTTCACGAATACGCCTCGCCCGTTAATGCCCATGTTGACTCCGCCCCCGAATCCGCCATATACCGCTGCCTCAATCGACGGGACGCGTTCTTTAATCAGCTCCCAGGTCCGGCCATCATGCGAATCGCTGACCGGCTCGCCTTCCTGCCCGAACGCGGTCGCCGCAATCGCCGCCAGCCGCTCCGGTTCCCGATAATCGAGCGGCCGGAACATCGCCGCATTGACCACAGAAAGAACCGCCGTGTTCGCGCCAATACAAAGCGCCAGAATCGCAATCACCGTCAGAGAGAACCCCCGGTTCTGACGGATCAGGCGAAGGGCATGGCGGAGATCGTGCATGCCAATATATACGCTCCACAGGACTTACGGTTTCGGCGCCATTCTCAATTTCATGCGGGGCCGCTTCCGCGCTATAACCGTGTTACACTTGACTTTTTGGTTTACCCGCTCGGAAAACCAGAGTTGATCCCCTGGAGGAACATCGCAAAGTGTCTGATCGAATGCGACATATTTTTACGTCCGAATCCGTGACCGAAGGTCACCCGGACAAGATGGCGGACCAGATTTCGGACGCCGTGCTGGATGCCGTTCTCGCCGAGGACCCCACCGGGCGCGTCGCGTGCGAAGTTCTGGTAACCACGGGGATTTGCGTTGTTTCCGGTGAAATCACCACGAAGACGTATGTCGACGTACCCAAACTCGCTCGCCAGGTGATCAACGACATTGGCTACACCGATGCTGAGATGGGATTCGATTCCAAGACCTGCGGCGTCCTCAACACCATCCAGAGCCAGTCGCCCGATATTGCCATGGGCGTCGATACCGGCGGCGCCGGCGACCAGGGTCTGATGTTCGGCTACGCCTGCGACGAGACTCCCGAGCTGATGCCGATGCCGATCATGCTCGCCCACAAGCTGTGCCGCCGGTTGAGCGATGTTCGCCGCTCCGGACAACTCAAGTTCCTCCGTCCCGATGGCAAGAGCCAGGTCAGCGTCGAATACGTGGACGGCAAGCCCGCCCGCATCGATGCGGTGGTTGTCTCTACCCAGCACGATGACAATGTCTCCACGGAAGCCCTCCGCGCCGAGGTGAAAAAACACATCATCGATCCGGTTCTCGCTCCGTATAATATGACGGACGCGAACACCAAATTCCACATCAATCCCACCGGGCGTTTTGTGATCGGCGGACCCCACGGCGACACCGGCCTCACCGGCCGTAAAATTATCGTCGATAGCTATGGCGGTATGGGCCGTCACGGCGGCGGAGCCTTCTCGGGCAAGGACCCCACGAAGGTCGATCGCTCGGCCTGCTACATGGCGCGCTACGTTGCCAAGAACATCGTCGCCGCCGGGCTCGCCAAGCGCTGCGAAGTGCAGCTCGCCTACGCAATCGGCGTGGCCGAACCCGTCTCCGTTATGGTCAGCACTTTCGGCACGGGAACGGTTCCCGAGGAACGGCTGGTGGAGTTGGTGCGCTCTAACTTCTCGTTGACTCCGAAAGGTATGATCGAGCATCTTAAATTGCGGCGCCCGGTCTACCGCAAAACTGCCGCGTTCGGCCACTTCGGGCGAACCGAAGATACATTTACCTGGGAAGCCACGGATAAAGCCGCGGCTCTCAAAGAAGCGGCCCAGCCTGCGGCGGCCGTGCAAAGACGATAAATCGGAGAACTCAATGAGTCCAACAACATCCATTCCCTGCGACGTAAAAGATCTTTCGCTCGCCGATGCCGGTAAACGGAGGATCGAGTGGGCCGCGCAGTCCATGCCGGTCCTGGCCGCGATCAGGAAACAGTTCATCAAGAGCCAGCCGCTCGCCGGCGTCCGTGTTTCTGCGTGCCTGCACGTCACCACGGAAACCGCGAACCTCATGATCACCCTGCGCGACGGCGGCGCGAACATCGCGTTGTGCGCTTCCAATCCCCTGTCGACTCAGGATGACGTCGCCGCGGCTCTGGTGCGCGAATACGGCATCCCGACCTTCTCCATCAAGGGCGAATCGAACGACGTCTATTATCAGCACATCAACCAGGCGCTCGATCACGCGCCGCAGATCACCATGGATGACGGCGCCGACGTCGTGACGCTGCTCCATACCAAGCGCAAGGATCTGCTGAAGAACGTCATAGGCGGCACCGAAGAAACCACTACCGGTGTCATCCGCCTGCGCGCGATGGCCAAGGAAGGCGTTCTCGGTTATCCGATCGTCGCGGTGAACGACGCGCTGACCAAGCATCTCTTCGACAACCGCTACGGCACGGGCCAGAGCACCATCGATGGCATTATCCGCGCCACGAACATCCTGCTCGCCGGATTGAATGTGGTCGTCGCCGGCTATGGCTGGTGCGGGCGCGGCTTCGCGATGCGGGCGCGCGGCCTCGGCGCAAACGTCATCGTCACCGAAATCGATCCCACCAAGGCGATCGAAGCCCTGATGGATGGCTTCCGCGTCATGACCATGAACGAGGCGGCGCAGATCGGCGACGTGTTCTGCACCGTCACCGGCAACAAGAACGTCATCGCCCGCGAGCACTTCGAAAAACTCAAGAGCGGCGCGATTCTCTGCAACTCCGGCCACTTCAACGTCGAGATCGACCTCGAGACCCTCGGCTCGTTGGCCTCCAGCCGCCGTGAAACGCGTCCCTTCGTTGAGGAGTTCGCCATGCGCGACGGCCGTAAGATCTACGTTCTCGGCGAGGGCCGCCTGATCAACCTCGCCGCCGCCGAAGGCCACCCGGCTTCCGTCATGGATATGAGCTTCGCCAACCAGGCGCTCTCCGCCGAGTACATGGTCAAGAATCACGCCAGGCTCGAAAAGAAGGTCTACTCTGTGCCGGAAGAACTCGACAAACAGGTCGCCAAGATGAAACTCGAGGCGATGGGCGTCGCCATCGACCGCCTTACGCCGGAGCAGGAAGAATATCTCGCCGGCTGGTCCGAAGGAACCTAATTTAACTGGGGCCGGGTTCCTGAAGCCCGGCCCCTGGAAAACTGAACCGTGGCTCTCGTCGAAGGTTGCAAGCACTCAATAGAAATCACCGTCCCCGTCGCGGAGATCGAACAAGAAACGGAGCGCGTCGTCGCCGAAATACAGAAGAAAGCGAAACTGCCGGGTTTTCGCCCCGGTCACGCGCCGCTGAGCATCGTTAAGACGCGATTTGCCGGCGATATTCGCCAGGACGTGCTGGAAAAAATCGTCCCACGCGCTTTTCGGGCGGCGGTCGAGAAGGACCGGCTGCAAGTCGTAGGATCGCCAGACATCAGCGACGTCCATTTCCACTCCGGCGAGCCGCTGAAGTTCAAAGCCGAATTCGAGGTCGCGCCGGAATTCGATTTAGGCGACTATCGCGGTATCGTCGTCAATTACAGCGAGCCCGAAGTCTCCGACGAAGAAGTCAATAAGCGCATCGACGAAATCCGCGAGCAGAAGGCCGAATACGTCAACGAAGACCCGCGCCCGCTCGCCGACGGCGACTACGCGCTTATTTCTCTCGAAAGCCTCTCCGGCGTCGCCGAAAAAGTTCAGCAGGACGAGCTGATGATCAAAATCGGCGACGAGGCCACCCTGTCCGCGTTCACCGATAACCTCCGCGGAGCCTCTCCCGAAGAATCGCGCGAATTCGACGTAACCTATCCCGAGGACTACGAGCGAAAAACGCTCGCCGGCCGCACTGTCAGATTCAAAGCGACGGTGAAAGCCGTCCGGCGCAAAGAACTGCCCGAAGCCAACGACGAGTTCGCCAAGGACCTCGGCGACTATCAAACGCTCGACGAGGTGAAGGAAGCCGTCCGCAAGCAGATCGTGCGGGAAAAGGAATTCCGCGCCCAGGAAGCCGCCAAGCATCAGTTGATCGACAAACTGGTGGACGCGCACGATTTCCCGGTTCCGAACGTGTATGTCGATCGCCAGATCGAAATGAACGTCGAAAACCAGCTCCGCTCGCTTGCGGCGCAGGGAATCGACCCGCGGTCCATCAAACTCGACTGGAACAAGGTCCGCGAATCGCAGAAAGACAAAGCCATGCGCGACGTGAAGGCGTCTCTTTTGCTTGACAGGATCGGCGACCGCGAAGCCATCAACGCCACCCAGGAAGAAGTCGACAAAGAAGTCCAGCGCATCGCCCGCCAGCAGCGGGAAGCCGTGGCCGTCACGCGCGCCAAACTCCAAAAAGACGGCACCATCAACCGCATCGCCGGCCACATCCGCACGGAGAAAACTCTCAACTTCCTGTTCGAGCAGGCTCGCAAGGAAGCCGGTCCCCCTCCCGGCAAGGATTCCGAATAGCGCGAGCCTCAGGCGCGGCAGTCACGGAGCGCTGCTTCCGTGGCCCATTCCCTCATCATCGCCGGCGATCCTCGCGAAGGAGGGTTGTGCTGGTTCCGGTTGCATTTCGCAACCGCTGCTCGAGCCGCTTAACCTGCTCCACCAGCTCCGCCGGCTCCACGACCTCGAAATCCACCCCGAACATCACCAGATACGCCGCGAGCATCTCATAGCTCGACGCGCCCATTTCGAACCAGCACGACCGTTCATTGATCGGCTCCACCATCGCCCGCGACGTCGGCCATCTGGACGCCACCTGCTCCGCGCTCAAATGCAGCTTTACCCGAGCCCTCGAGGGCGGCGCAATCCAGATCCCCTTCGCCACATAGGCCGCCAGGTCCTTCGCCGGAGGCTCCCGCGGCGCAAATCGCGAGCCGGTTGTCACCCGCTTCTCGATCCGGTCCACGCGAAACGTACGCCAGTCCCTGCGCCCCGAATCCCACGCGATCAGGTACCAGCGATATCCCGTGTGAACCAACCGATGCGGCTCCACGTTGCGCGAACTGAGCGCTCCTTCATGATCGCGATATCGAAACTGAAGCGATTCCCGGTCGCGGCACGCACCCGCGATCGCCGATAGCGTCTTCGAATCGACAGGAGTTTTCGTCCGCCCCGTCGTCACAATCGAGCTTTGCAGCGCCGCGACTCGCCTTCCCAGTCTTGGCGGCAGGATCTGCTCGATCTTTGAAAGCGCACGCATCGACGCTTCTTCGATCCCCTCTACCGCGCCGGTGGCGGCCGAACGCAGCCCCAACGCGACCGCGACAGCCTCCTCGTCATCCAGCAGCAGCGGCGGCATCGTCGAGCCTGCGCCGAGTTGGTATCCCCCCTCCACGCCGCTCGTCGAATGAATCGGATACCCCAGTGACCTCAGCTTGTCGACGTCGCGCCGCAGCGTGCGCGCTGTCACTTCCAGCCGCTCCGCCAATTCGCGTCCCGACCAGTATCGCCGCCCCTGGAACAGCGAAAGCAAGCGCAACAGCCGGGCCGACGTCTCGATCACGATCAATTCTCGCATTTATTGAGGACCGGATCTGTCCTCAATCGGGCTTAAGCTTTCTCCATGACGCTCTGCCAAACCATCACCCTTGATTTCCAGGAAGAAATGGCCAATACGCGTAAGCTGCTTGAGCGAATTCCGCTCGACGACGCTCACCGTAAATACAAACCCCACGAAAAATCGATGACGTTCGAGCAACTCGCCACGCACGTCGCTGAAATGCCGGGCTGGGTCAGGATGGCTCTCGAAAGCGAGCTACTTCACTTGAAACCTGAAGAATATAAACCGCGCCTCGCCCGATCCACCAAGGAACTGCTTGAGATTTTCGACAAAGCGGTGAAGGAAGGCGCCGCGGCAATCGAGACCGCAACGGAAGACGACATGAAAAAGAACTGGACCTTCAAATGGGGCGATCAATTCTCAATGACCGAGCCTCGTCCGAAAGTGGTCCGCAGCTTCATCAACCACATCGTTCATCACCGCGCGCAGCTCGGCGTATACCTGCGGCTCAACGGAATCGCGGTTCCCGGAATGTACGGCCCATCCGCCGACGAGCACTAAGCGAACGGCGTTGAACCGCTCCCTTGAACCGCTCCCTTGAGCCGCGACCGGACGGAGCGGTTCACCCGCCCGCCGCGCCCGTCCCGTACCGCTCCCGCAGAACGCCCTTTTGCACCTTCCCGGTCCCGCCCTTCGGCAGGGTTTCGACAAACACCACCGATGTCGGGCATTTGAAGTGCGTCATGCGCGCGCGACACCACTCAATCAATTCTGAAGCCGTCAGCGTGCATCCATTCCGGCAGGCGACCACCGCCCGAATCGCTTCGCCCCACTTAGGATCCGGCACGCCGATGACGGCGACCTCCAGAACCGCCGGATGCGAGGCGATCATCGATTCCACTTCCGGCGTGTACACGTTCTCGCCGCCCGGCTTGATCATGTCCTTCTTGCGATCCAGGATGTACAGGAATCCGTTCTTATCGAACTTGCCAACATCGCCCGTGTGCAGCCACCCTCCGCGCAGAACATCCGCCGTGATGTCGGGACGCTTCCAATATCCCTTCATCACATTGGCGCCGCGAGCGATGATTTCACCGCTCTCGCCGGCCGGCACGTCACGATCGCGTTCGTCCACCACGCGAACCTCGGTTCCAAAAACCGGCTTCCCGGCCGATGCCACAGCCTCGCCGAAGTGATCTTCGTAGTCGAGCACCGTCAAAAGCGGACTCGCCTCCGTCATTCCGTAGCCCTGCCGAAAACGCGTCTGGGGTAATTTTCCCATCGCGGATTTTAACAGCGGCAGCGGCATCGGCGACGCGCCGTATAGAAAATTTTCCAGGCTTGACAGATCGTACTTTCCGAACGCTTCATGATTAACCAGCATGTTGAGCATCGTTGGCACCAGTACCGTTTCGCTGACACGGTAGCGTTCGACAATCTGCATGAATTTCTCGGGATCGTAGCTCGGCAGGAACGCGTGTGCGCCGCCATTCGCCGTGATTACGTACATCGAGCCCAGATCCGCCAGATGAAACATCGGCGCCGCATGCAGCCACGTCGCTTTACTGAACCGCACCATGATCGAATGCACCAGATTCGACCACAGATTCCGATGCGTCAGCATCACTCCCTTCGGCCCGCCCGTCGTCCCGCTTGTGTAAAACAACCCGACCAGATCTTCAGGATCCGGCTCGTCGAAATCGTACTTCGAGTCGGACAACCGGTATGCAGCCGTTCCCTCCGGAGCAGCCCCTGCGCCGGCATAGATCACGTGCCGGGGACGCGGAACGTTTCCAAGAGCCGGCGCGAATCGTTCATCGACGATCAGTCCAACCGACTCCGAATCCGTCAGCGTGAACGCCACATCCGACTCGTGCCATCGCGTGTTCAGCGGCACGATCACAATTCCCGCGATCGCGGTGGCGTAGTACAGTTCCAGATACTCGTACGAATTGAGCATCCACACCGCCACCCGATCGCCCCTCTGAATTCCCAGATCGCGGAAAAAAGCCGCTGCCCGGTGCGCGCGATCGTAAAATTCGCTCCAGGTGATCGACCCTTCCTCGCGATACGCGGCGACCGACGTCCCATAAAAATCTCTTGCACGACGGAGGCAATACAAGACGTTCATAGGAACTCCTTATTGTGCTCGCCCAACCTGGGTGCGCGGCCCCTGGATCTGCCGGGCGTTTCGCTCAGTGCCGGAACAGGCGAAGACGGATAATCGGCGATCGCGTCCTTTAAATTGCGCACTGGCGCGACGCAACAGTCTTTCGATCCCAACAGCGCGAACCACTGCTCCGCTGTTTTTTCGCGAAATTTCTCCCTGAGACGAGTCTTCAGCGGCGATTGATCCTCGTCGTACTGCCGCCCGATCAACTCCGCGCATCCGAGTTCTCGGCAAAGATTCTCCCAGAACTTGGGCTCGAGCGCTCCCACCGTTACGAACGTTCCTTCCGCCGCGGGATAGATTTGATAGCAGGCGTAACGCCCGTTGAGCAGTTCATTGCCGCGCTCCGGAGCGCGTCCCGTCGCCATGAATTGCGAAACGGGAATCGGCATCAGCGCCGCCGACCCGGCGAACATTGAGACATCGACGCGCTGCCCGGCGCCCGTCCGATGACGCGCTTCGAGCGCCAGCAGAATTCCAATTACGGCCTGCATCGACCCGCCCGCAAGATCGGCAATCTGAATTCCGGCGAGCGCGGGCGCTTCTCTCGGGCCCATCAAATCGAGGACGCCGGACAGCGCCAGATAGTTGATATCGTGTCCGGCAAGCGGCGCGAATTTTCCTTCCGGCCCGTACCCCGTGAGCGCGCAGTAAATCAGCCGTGGGTTCGCGGCTTTCAGCTTCTCGTATCCCAGCCCGAGCCGGTCCATCACGTCCGGACGAAACCCTTCGATCACGACGTCCGCCTTTGCCGCGAGCTTCAAAAAGGATTCTTTGCCCTGTAAATCCTTCAGGTCAAGCTCAACGCTTTTCTTGCCCCGGTTCGTCAGCTCGAAAATCGGATTCGCCGCGCCGCTGGTAAAGCTGTTGCGAGCGTAATCGCCAACCCCGGGCTGCTCGATTTTGATCACCGCCGCGCCGAAATCGGCCAGCCATTGCGTCGCCACGGCGCCCGGCAGCAGGCGCGTCAGATCCAGAACCGTGACTCCATCGAGCGCCGTCACGGTCGTGTCTTCACCATAAGCCGCGCCGTGTAAACCAGGGCCGCTGTGCCGTCCTGTTTGAGTACCGTGTTTTCGAACGCGACCACGCCGCGCCCGGCGTTCTTTTTTTGCTTCTCCAAAACTTTCTGCGAAACGTGAATTGTGTCTCCGATAAAGACAGGCGCGACGAAGCGCAGCCTGTCGACGCCATAGAAGGCGACGATCGCTTCCTGATTTGGCGTCATCTGCACCATCATTCCGGTCGAGATACTGAAGATCAGCGCGCCATGCGCGATGCGCCGCCCGAAAGGCCCGCGCTTTGCATACTCCTCGTTCATGTGCAGCTCGACGAAATCGCCCGAAAGGCCCGCGAAGTTTACAATGTCCGCTTCCGTAATCGTCCGCCCGCGCGATGTCGCCACGCGGTCGAGCTCGTAATCCTCGAAATACATGTCGGCTATGATAGCTCGTTGTCAAGCCTTGCTATAATCGCTGATTCATGCGCAAAAAAGTGACTGTGGTGGGTGGCGGCAACGTCGGCGCGAGCTGCGCGCTGAACATTGCCTTTAAGGAACTGGCCGACGTCGTTCTGGTCGACGTGGTGGAAGGCGTGCCGATGGGTAAGGCTCTGGACATGCTCCAGACCGGGCCGATCGAAGGCTATGACGTTCGCGTCACCGGCGCGAACGACTATGAGGCCACCGCGAATTCCGATGTCGTGGTGATCACGGCGGGTCTCGCGCGAAAGCCGGGAATGAGCCGCGACGATCTTCTGCTCGCGAATTATGAAGTGGTCAAGTCCGTAACCGAGCAGGTGGTGAAATATTCGCCTGATTCGATTCTGGTTCTGGTTACCAATCCGCTCGATGCGATGTGCTGGGTCGCTCAGAAGGTCTCGAAATTTCCGAAAAATCGCGTCGTGGGAATGGCTGGCGTGCTCGACTCGGCTCGCTTCCGTACATTCCTCGCGGAAGCGTTGAATGTATCGGTCGAGAATGTAACCGCAGTCGTGCTCGGCGGCCACGGCGACACGATGGTTCCTGTCGTCCGCCTCTCGAGCGTGTCGGGAATTCCGCTGACGGAGCTGATGGATCAGGAAACGCTCGACAAGATCGTAGATCGCACGCGCAACGGCGGCGCCGAGATCGTGAAATTTCTCAAGACCGGCAGCGCCTACTACGCTCCTGCGGCAGCCGCAGTCGAAATGGTCGAGTCCATTCTGAAGGACAAAAAGAAAGTCCTGCCCTGCGCGGCTTATCTTGAAGGCGAGTACGGAATCAACGGGTTGTTCGTCGGCGTGCCGGTGAAACTCGGGGCGAAGGGAATCGAGAAGATCTACGAGATCAAACTCAACGACGCCGAAAAGGCGATGCTCGCCAAGAGCGCAGGCGCGGTTCAGGAACTCATCGACGTGATCAAGCCGAAGTTCGCCTGACTTACTCCACCCCCATCTGATCGAGCCGGTATCGCAGCGCGTTTCTCGTCAATCCGAGAAGTCGCGCTGCCTGGCTCTTGTTTCCGTTCGCGCGTTTCAAAGCCTCACGGATGATGGAACGCTCATACTCGTCGAGCGTCATTCCCTCCGGCAGAAAATGATCATTCGAGGCCGCCGGTCTCGACCGCGCGGCCGCCGTATCGATCTTTACGTCCTCCGGTTCCACACGTGGACCGGCCGCGAGCAGGATACTCCTTTCTACAACGTTTTCCAGCTCGCGAACGTTCCCCGGCCAGTGGTAGCTCATCAGCCTTTCGAGAGCGCCTTCGCTGATCTCGCCGTTGAACTTCTTCGCGAAGTGCTCCACAAGATACGGAATGTCTTCCTTGCGCTCGCGCAGCGGAGGAATGTTGAGAGGCACAACGTTGAGCCGGTAATAGAGATCCTCGCGAAACGTTCCCTGTTCAAGCGCCGCGCGCAGATCGACGTTTGTGGCCGCGACGACGCGCACGTCGGTGTGCATCGTCTTGTTGCTGCCCAGGCGCTCGAATTCGCGATCCTGTAGAACGCGCAGCAGCTTCACCTGAATCGACGCAGGCACGTCGCCGATTTCGTCCAGAAAAACAGTTCCGGTGTCGGCCTGCTCGAACTTGCCGGGTTTCGACGTATTTGCGCCGGTGAAGGCCCCTTTTTCGTAGCCGAACAGTTCGCTCTCCATCAGGTTTTCCGGAATCGCGGTGCAGTTGATCTTGACGAACGGCCGGTCGCGGCGCGGCGAATGATGATGGATCGCGCGCGCAATCATGTCTTTTCCCACGCCGCTTTCGCCCGCCAGCAAAACCGTCGCCCGCGTCCCCGCGACACGAGCGACCGTCGCGAAAATCTCCTGCATCGCCGCGCTTCGGCCGATGATGTTTTCGAACTGATACTTCTCGCCGAGCGCGGCGCGCAACTCGCGGTTTTCATCGCGAAGCTTGCTCATCTCGAGCGCTTTTTCCACGACCACTGAAAGATGATCGAGCGAGAAAGGCTTCGGTAGAAAATCGACCGCCCCTTTCTTCATCGCCTCCACTGCGTTCTCCACCGTTCCGAACGCCGACATGACGATCACCGGAGCGTGAGTGGTCTGCTCGCGGAGTTTCTCAAGCAGAGCGAGCCCGTTCATCCCCGGAAGCTTCAGATCCGTGAGGATCAAATCCATGTCTCCGGCGTAGCGAATCCCTTCTTCCGCGCTGGCCGCCGCGCGGACTTCGTAGCCGTTCGAGGAAAGATGCAGGCCGATGGTGCGGCGTAGTTTTTCTTCGTCTTCGATCACCAGAATCGCTTTGCGATCCATATGTTTTATTGTCGATGAAGCGGCAGGAAAACGTGAAACACGCTGCCTTCCCCCGGAGTGCTGTCCACGCTGATCTTTCCGCCGTGCTCATCGACGATTTTGGAGCAGATCGCCAATCCGAGACCGACGCCATCCGGCTTCGTCGTGAAAAACGGGTTGAAGATGCTTTCGAGATTCTTCGCGTCGATCCCCGTGCCGCGATCGATCACCGCGATTTCCACCCCATCATCCACCAGCCGCGTCTTCACGGTCACGACGCCTCCCGGAGGACTGGCCTGCGCCGCGTTCGTCACCAGATTCGTGATCACGCGCTCCATTAATTCGGCATCGAAGGCGATCGGCGGAATCTCGGGCGAATAGTTTTTGTAGACGGAAACGTCGACTTTCTTCTCCCGCTCGAACCGTTCGATGGAACGGTCGAGCATGGCGGCCAGATCGCCTTTCTCGATCTTGAAGTGCTGCGGGCGCGCGAAATCAAGGAAACGCGTAATCAGCGAGTTGGTGCGGTCCACTTCTTCCCGGATATATCCCGCCATTTCGCGCGCGATGGCGTTTTCTTTTTCGACATTGCGGGAGAGAAGCTCCGCCGAAGTCTTCATCGTGCCGAGCGGATTGCGCAATTCGTGGGCGAGTCCCGCGGTGAGCTGCCCGAGCGCCGCAAGACGGTCCGCGCGCCGCACGTTTGCTTCCGCCTCTTTCAGGCTTGCATTCGCGGCGGCGAGTTGCTCGGCCGCCTGCTGATAGCGAATCGCTTCCTCGCGCTTTGCTTTTGCCAGTTGATGCGTCAGATAGCTCACCAGCAGAAGCAGCACAAATCGAAGCGCGAGTTCCAGACGCTGGTCAGGCGCAATCTCCACTTCGCGCCAGTCCAGGAACAGGAGAAACGAAAGATATTCAGCGCAAGCGACTACCGCGACCGCCGCGCTGCCGAGGAGATCGAAACTTGTCGCCGCCGAGATCACGGGCAGCAGCAGCATCACATAGAAACTCGATGCGATTCCTCCACTGAAATACATCACCAGGTAACAGAGCGCGAGATTGATGATGATCGAAGTTTTCGCCCCGATAATCTGGCCAAAAATTTGAACCGCCCCGATGGCGAGCAGCAGCGTGATGACGATCGGGCTTCGCTCAGGACTCGACAAGGCAAGCGCTGCGAAGAGCAGGAGCCAGATCAGGTCCTGAAATCGGACGTAACGGCGCCAGGCAGGAGGCACTGAGCACATTGTAGCGAGCCCCGGCAATCCAGGACACGCCGGGCTAAACGAATCGCCGGACGAGCGGAGCGGTCATCAGCGTTGTGACGAGCGCCATCAGAACCATCGTCGAGAACACAGCGGTTGACAGAATGCCCAGATCGAAGCCGATCGAAAGAATCACCAGCTCCACCAGACCTCTGGAGTTCATCAGGATTCCGAGAGCGTTCGCTTCGCGCGCCGGCATTCCCGCCGAGCGCGCGGCGAGCGTCGCCCCTGTCCACTTACCCGCGATTGCGACGATCAGGATGAGCAACGTATCCCGCGTCCAGGCAAGTTGGATTTGAGTTCGCAGTCCGGTGAAGGCGAAGAACACCGGCAGAAACAGAATCATGGTCAGGGGTTCGACCACGCGCCTGGTTTCTTCGACGAACTCGGGCGTTTTTAGGATCACTGCGCCGGCGAAGAATGCGCCGAAGAGCGCGTGGACGCCGATCCAATCGGTCGCCATGGCGGAGGCGATTGCGAAGATCAGGGCGCTGGCAAGGTCGTGGCGCTTCCAGATCCACCGGATGAAAAGCATCGCTGCAACGTAGACCGCGAGCAATCCGAGCGTGGTGAGGGCGGAAGAAAAAGCGAGGATCGCCGCCAGGAGAATCCAGGCAACGACGTCTCCGAATGCGGCGCAGGCGATCGCGGCCGATCCCAGCCGCGTGTGGCGCAGCTTGGTTTCGTCCAGAATTCGCGCCAGCACCGGAAAAGCAGTGACACTCATGCAGACCGCGAGAAACAGCGCAAGCGGCGTTTTCCGATAGAGAGCCATGGCGAGCGCAAATCCGGTGACGAAGGGAATCGCAATGCTCGCGATACTGGCACGAAAGGCGATCCGGCTCTGGTCGCGGAGATGTTCGACGTTGAGCGTCATCCCAACCAGAAACATGTAGAAGATCAGGCCGAGTTGGCCGATCAGATTGAGCGCGCCGAGACTTTCTTTGGGAAAGAGATTCGCGGAAACACGGGGAGCGATCCAGCCAAGTAGCGATGGACCGAGCGCGATGCCTGCGAACATTTCCCCGACGACTTTCGGTTGTCCGAGTTTCTGGAAAATCCGGCCGAACAGTTGTGCGCAGAGCGCGATGGCAGAGATCTGGATCAGGAAGAGCAGAAATTCAGAATACACTTCCGGCGTCGCTCGCGGCCGGGGCTTTCGGACCAGTGGTCTCGCGCGGAGCCGGCCGCGCAATGATTCGAGGGCGTCTAGGACGAGGACCTTGTTATTTCTCTCCTTTCGACGACATCCTCTCTGGAGCTGTCATACAAACCAGCGTTATCGAATCGATTCGAAATTTCTTCCGCCGACGCCATGCTACGAGCTGGCGCCGCTCGGGAGCCTATCCCTACGGAGTCCAGTACCACCTCACAACGACGCTTCCTGCGCAGGAAACTTTCTGGCTGGAGGATACCGGACGGTTTGAAAGATTGAGTTCACGCCAAGAACGCAAAGTGATGCAAAGAACGCAAATGATTTCACCTGGAGACGAGGAAATCGCGGAGGAACGCAGAAAATAGTTGTGCTACAGAGTACTTTATGATACAAAGTATCCATGCTGCCGATCGAGATGACACAGCCGCCAGCGCTGGGAAGCGGATTCTCTGAGATCAAACCCAGAACGGCGTTATTGATCAACCCCTTCTATCCGAAGGATCCGCACGCGAGCTTCGGAAAACATGTCCTGACGCCGACACTGGCGCTGACGAGTTTCGCGGCGACCACTCCTTCGCACTGGTCCGTGGAATATTGGGATGAGAATCTGCTCCTGGGCCGGCCTCCGTACGATCCGATGCCGGAGGTGGTCGGGATCACGGTGCATCTCACATTCGCGCGCCGGGCTTTCGAGTTGGCGTATTGGTATCGGTCGCGCGGGTCGAAGGTGATTCTTGGCGGGCTGCATGTGTTGTCGTGCCCTGAGGAGTGCGCTCCGCATGCGGATGCTCTGGCGCTCGGCGACGGCGTGCAGTTGTGGCCGCGAATCCTGGCGGATGTGGAAGCGGGGAAGTTGCAGGCTCGCTATCACGCGATGTATGAGAACGAATATCGCGAAGATCCGGCTCCGGCGCGTGAAATACTGCCGCGAAGAAGTTTTTTGACCACTACGAGCCTGATCGCGACGCGCGGGTGTCATAACCGCTGCGGATTTTGTTATTTATCGACGGACGGATTGCGGATGCCTTATCGCGTGAAAGATCCACGCGACGTTGCGGCAGAGTTTGAAGCAGACCAGCAACCGTACGCGGTGTTTATCGATAACAATCTCGGGTCAAGACGCGAGTATCTGCATGCGTTATGCAGGGAATTGCGGCCGCTCGGAAAAATTTGGAGTGCCGCCGTGTCGATCGATGTGACGGATGATCCGGCTCTGATTCGCGAGATGGCGTTGGCCGGATGCACCGGCGTGTTCGTCGGGTTCGAGTCGTTGAGCGATGAGAATTTGGTGGATGCGCGGAAAAAAACGCCGCGAACCGCAGACTATTCGCGCCGCGTAAGGATGCTCCACGATTGCGGAATTCAGGTCAATTCGTCGTTCGTGCTCGGGTTCGATCATGATCGGCCGGATGTCTTTGAGAGAACGGCGGAGTGGGTAGAGGAGAATCGGCTGGAGTGTTCGACGTTCCATATTCTCACTCCGTATCCTGGGACTCCACTGTTCCGGTCAATGGAAGCACAGGGAAGATTGCTGCATCGAGACTGGTCGCTCTACGACACCGCGCATTGCGTATTTCGCCCGCGGCACATGACGCCCGCTCAGTTGGAAGAAGGATACGCGTGGATCTATCGCCGCCTGTTCTCGCACCGGTCGATTTGGCGGCGACGGCCCGCCGACTGGCGCGCGGTGGCTCCGTATCTCGCGATGTCTTATTTATATAAGCGGTCGAACGCGTTTTGGCATCTGCTGATCAAACATGAGCTGGTAGCGGCGGCGTGGAGACCCGTGATCGAGTTGTCGCGGCGAAGGCATTTGAGATTTCGAGAGAGATTGGAAGGCGTCGTGCCCGGAAGCGTGGTAGCTGCCGGAGTTTAGTGTCGCCCACTCCTCTAACGAGCCACACAGATTTGCGCGCCGTCAAATGAACTGACACCACCGATGTTGATTCGTGAGATTGGACTGGGATGACGCGTCGCAACTTTCTAACGGAACCGGCGCTTGCGGGCGTCAAGCAGTTCCGGACTGAAGTGGTGCCCCTGAAATAAAAAGTCAAAAGCTGGCAAGGGGCAATACGGACGGGAGCGGGGTTGGCATACCCCGCTCCCGCTACCATAATTTGACCGAATGATCTTGCGCTGACGAGAGCAATTCCCGCAGCCAACAGAAGTCTTCGATACATAGCCACTACTTTAGCCCTACACGAGCGTGGTGGCTCGGCGTCTTGAAGGCGTCTTCCGCTGAAGATAAGACGGCTTTCGTTCTCAAATCAGCGTTTAAGGGGATGGGATTTACGGAAAATCCCTTTTAACGGCTGAACGCCCGTTTCGGGATCTTCCACGAAAGTCTGATAGAGCACCGGTCCTGGTGTCGAGACTCCCGGCTGAATGATCACGTTAAAGAATGGAATGCTCGCCGGGACGGAACTCGCGCCGGTCATCACAATCCGCGCATTATCGCCCATCACAAAACATTCGTAGTGAGCGCCGCCACCACCGGGTACCGGGGCACAGCGTTGGCTGTTGGGCATATAATTCCAGAACGTCGGATCACGATTTTGCGCGGACGGCGAATTGACAACCCCACTCACCCATGAGCCGGATAGCGTGGATCAATCCGAAATGATGGTTAAGGCCAAGCCCGCGATCCCGTTCGTTTGCGACGCGCGCGAAAGCGTCGGGGCGAAGTCCACGCGGACAGCCCTCGACCCGTCATCTCTCTTAGAATGGTGACAAATGGCTGAGTGGACCCTGAAATATGCTGATTCGCGTGGGGAAATCCATCAGCAGGTGGCTGAGGCCGGGTCCGAGCGGGAACTGCGTGATCGCTATACGCAGCAAGGGTTTCTGGTCTATTCGATCAAGCCCAGGTCGGAACTGACGGCCGCCGTTTCGCAGCCTCGGCGAAAAAAGCTCAACGTCGAAAAGTTCCTGATCTTCAATCAGCAGTTCGTGACGCTGATCCGAGCCGGCTTGCCGATTCTGAAAGCGCTCGATTTGTTGGCGGAACGGCTCACGGATTCAAAGCTTTCGACCTATATCAAAGGAGTTCGCGAAGAGGTCAAGAATGGCGCACTGCTTTCGGATGCATTCGGCCGGCAGGGAGTTTTTCCGCCGATCTACGTAACCACCATTCTGGCGGGCGAGCGCAGCGGATCGCTTGGGGAAGTGATCGAGCGGTACATTTCTTATCAGAAATTGTCGCTATCGGTTCGAAAAAAACTCATTGTTTCGCTGCTGTATCCAGCGGTGCTGATTTCGCTGGTCGTGTGCCTGGTTGTGTTCCTCGTAACCTACGTTGTTCCGAACTTCGCGCAGCTTTACGAGAGCATGAATGCAGTCCTGCCCGCGCCGACGCGAATTCTGATCGCGATCGGCACGACGGCGCGCAATTACGTGCTGGTCGGCTTCGCGCTGATGGTGATTGGAATCGTTGCGTTCCGGTTCTGGTCGCGAACGCCGCGCGGAAACGAGATGGTCGATCGGTTTTTGCTGAAACTTCCGTATGCGGGAGAGGTGTGGCTGAAGTATCAGGTGGCGCAGTTTTCGCGGGTTCTCGGAACGCTGTTGATCGGCGGCATTCCGCTGCTTCAGGCGCTGGACACTGCGGCGGATTCGCTCGGGACGCAGGTGCTGAAAAAAGTATTGCAGCACGCCGTGAAGCTGGTTCGAGAAGGGCAGTCGCTTTCGCAAGCGCTGAGGCAAACCAAAATATTTCCGGGACTTTCCATCGACATGATCGAAGTAGGCGAATCGACCGGGGCGTTGCCCGCGATGCTCGGCAGCGTGGCTGAATTCTATGAAGAAGATGTGGCGACACGCACGACGGCGGCGCTGAGCCTGATCGAGCCGGCGATCATGATCTTCATGGGCATTTTCGTCGCTTTCGTGCTGATTTCACTGTACTTGCCAATCTTCTCTCTGGCGGATTCGATTCGGTCCTGATAAACTTGCCTCGTCCGTGAAACGTAAAAGACTTTCAGGATTTGGCGGCGATTCGCCTGAAGAGTCCAGGACCCTTCTTGCCGAGAATGCCGTGGCGGTCTTCGGTTGGATTGAGTATCCTGGCTTCCTCAGACCTTGGTCTGCGGACTCGTTTGACGATCGGGACGATGACGGTTTCCCTTCAACGGGCTGATTCTTAAGGACATGCTCGAAGAGGTAACGCCTTGTTTCAAGAGGGATGCACGCGGCCGGGGCGCGAAGCGTCTAGAACTGAGAGGGCAGGTTTTGGAACACGCTACGTCTTTCTAACCTGCTGATTCTAAAGATATGGCGGCAACCGATCGACATCTTCCGCTCGATCCGATCCAGGAAGCGGCGCGCTCAAAGGCGCTGGCTCAGCGGTATTATCACGAGTTCGTGGATCTGCGGGAGGTCCGCATCGATCACGATTTATTTCATTCGATCCCCGTGGATCTGATGTTCCGGTACAATTTCGTGCCGATTCAGGGGCATAACGGATCGCTTGAGATCGCATTGGCGGATCCGCGCAATTTGAGCCTGATTGACGAACTTTCGGTGCTTTTAGGCAAGAAATTGCGCGTAAAAGTCGCTACTTTGTCGCAGATTTCAGACCTCCTCAAGAAGACCGAGCAGTCACAGCGCGTGCTCGAAGAGGTGACCGAGGGATTCACGCTGGACGTGGTCGGCGAGGAAGAGAACGCCGATGAGACATTGTCGATCGATAAGCTGGGCGCGGATTCGGATATCGCGCCGGTGATCAAGCTGGTCGACACGACGATCTTCAATGCGCTCGAGCGGCGCGCGAGCGATATTCACATTGAGACGCGCGACCAGGAAGTGGCGATCAAGTACCGGATCGACGGCGTGCTGCACTATGCGATGCCGCCGATTTCAAAGGACTGGCATTCGACGATCATTTCGCGCATCAAGGTGATGAGCGAACTCGATATCGCCGAGCGGCGCGTTCCGCAGGACGGCCGTTTTCGCGTTCGGTACAAAAATCGCCTGATCGATTTTCGTGTGTCGATCATGCCGACGATTCACGGCGAGGACGCTGTGCTCCGCGTGCTGGACAAGGAGTCGATGAGCGAGAAGTTCGCAAAGCTGTCGCTCGACGTTGTGGGCTTCGCGGAACACGACCTGGTGAAGTTCCGGCGGTATATCAAAGAACCTTACGGAATGGTGCTGGTCACGGGGCCGACCGGTTCGGGAAAGACGACGACACTGTACGCCGGGCTCAGCGAAATCAAGAACGACGAAGACAAGATCATTACGATTGAGGACCCGGTCGAATATCAGATCAAAGGGATTACGCAGATCCCGGTGAACGAAAAAAAGGGGCTGACGTTTGCGCGCGGGCTGCGATCGATTCTGCGTCACGATCCGGACAAGATCATGGTGGGGGAGATTCGCGATCAGGAGACCGCGCAGATCGCGATCAACGCTGCGCTGACCGGCCACCTGGTGTTCACGACGGTGCACGCAAATAACGTGCTTGACGTGCTTGGACGATTTTTGAACATGGGCGTGGAGCCGTACAACTTCGTTTCGGCGCTGAACTGTATTCTGGCGCAGCGGCTGGTTCGCGTGATCTGCGAGCACTGTAAAAAGCCGGTGCGGTATCCGGACGAGTATCTGGTAGAGAGCGGATTGAATCCGGAAACATGGCGCGATGTGACCCTGTATGAAGGGGAAGGATGCTTCGAATGCGGCGGCACCGGATTCCGCGGAAGGAGCGCGATTCATGAACTGTTGGATCTTTCGGAAATGATCCGCGAATTGATTCTGGGGAAGCGTCCGGCGTCTGAAATCCGGCGGCTTGCGCGCGAGGAAGGGATGACGTTTCTGCGGGAATCGGCGCTGCAAAAGGCTCGTGACGGGATCACGACGCTGAAAGAGATCAACAAGGTGACCTTCATTGAGGGATAACCGGCAGGAGCCAGAAGCCAGGATTGAGGAGCCGGAATGTCGATTCTGAACCAGATCTTGCGCGTGGTGCAGGATCCACCGCCGAGCTATCTTTTCGAGCTCTCCGAGGCGGGGATGGCGTTTTCTCAGGCGGGGCAGACGGGATTTTTGCCATTCGAGGCGGGGACGCTGGTGGTTTCTCCGGTGGAGGACAATATACTGCGGCCGGAGGTGCTCGCTTCAACGATCGGCAAGTTTGCGTCTCCGAACGGTTCGAAGAAGCGCCGGCCGGCGGCTGTGATTTTGCCGGACTATGCGGCGCGGGTGACGGTGCTCGATTTCGATTCGTTTCCGTCGCCGGCGGAGGAGCAGCTTTCCCTGATCAAATTCCGCGTAAAGAAGACGATTCCGTTCGATATCGATTCGGCGGCGGTGAGCTATTTCGTTCAGCCGTCGAACAAGAAGCGGATCGAGGTGCTCGTGGTAACGGTGGCGATCGAGGTGATGGCCCGCTATGAGGCCCTGTTCCGCAGCGCTGGATTCCATCCCGGCGTAGTGACGACTTCGACATTGGCGGCGCTGAATCTCTATCGCGGCGATGGCGTGGCGGTGTTCGCGAAGCTGCAAAGCAACGTGCTGACGGTCGCGGCGATCGAGGGAAGCGTGGTTAAGCTGTTTCGCTGCGTGATGCTCGATCAGCCGACCGAGGACGAGGTCTTGAGCGTCCTGCATCCGACCTTCGCCTACGTTGAGGACGAACTGAGCGCGCCGGTGAGCAGGCTGATTTTGTGCGGGTTCGAGCAAGCGCCGGCCGGACTGAAATGCGAAATGGAGCCACTGCGGAGCAAGCTGGGGTCGCCGGGGGCTTTTAATGCGGGGCTGCTCGGGTATCTGGAGTCGATTCAGAACTGATGCGTATTCCGATCAATTTATCGAGCGAGCCGTTCCGGCGGGACCGGCCGATGATGTTCGCCTCAAGCGCGGTAGCCGTGATTCTGGCGAGCCTGCTGGGGTTCATGATTTTTCTGGTGGTCAGCGAGCGGGGACGGGCGAGGGAGAATCGCATCGCTGTGAATCAGCTTAATTCCCAATTGAAGGCGATCCAGGCGGAGCAGGCCAAGTACGACGCGATTCTCCGGCAGCCTGCGAATGCGGAGGTGCTGGAGCGAAGCCTGCTGCTGAATACGCTGGTGGAGCGGAAGTCGGTGAGCTGGAGCAAGATTTTTTCGGACCTGGGGACGGTGATGCCGTACAACGTGAAGCTGATTCAGGTGCGGCTGCCTGCGATCAATTCGCATAACGAAGTGCTGCTCGATATGGTGGTGGGGGCGGCGTCACCGGAGCCTGTGATCGGGTTCCTAAAGAAGCTGGAAGAATCTCCGCTGTTCGGACCGGTGGAAGGACACAACTCGCTGCCGCCTTCGCAGAACGAGCCTCTGTATCGATACCGGGTCACTGTGAACTATGCCCAGAAGCTTTAATACAGGCCGCTTCAATTTGCGCGACCCGAAACTGGTGATGCGCGTCCTGCTGGGCGTACTGGTAGCCGCGAATCTGGCTGCGGTGGGCCTGGTATTGTTTCCTCCCGGCGGATCGGCCGAGCAACTGGAGCAGGAACGAGCGGCGCTGATCGGGCAGGTGGGCGCGCGGCGATTGAGCCTCCAGCAAACGAAGCAGCACGCGCAAGCGGTGGACAAAGGGCGAGCGGAGGGCGATGAGTTCCTGAGCGAGTATTTTTTGTCGACCAGGACCGCATTTTCGACGGTGCTTTCGGATCTGGACGCGGCGGCGAAGCAGAGCCAGATCAAGCCGCGAGATAACGGGTATTCATATGAGCCGATCGAGGGATCGGATACGCTGACGATGATGAGCATCACGGCGGGATTTGAAGGCAAGTATGCGGATCTGATGCGGTTCGTTCACGCGATCGATCAATCGCCGAGGCTGGTGATCATTGAGTCGTTGAGCGCGGCGCCGCAGCAGAATTCGGATGTGTTGTCGGTCAGTATGAAGCTGAACACTTTTGTTCGGGAGGAGCCGCCGGGTGAAGCTCGTTCCCGATAAAATCGGCGGAAACGCAAAGCAGTACGCGATCCTGGGCGGGCTCGTGGTGCTGGCTCTGGTTTCGTATTTAATCAATCGGACGCCATCGTCTCCGGCTCCGCCAGCTCCCCCGCGCGCGGCGACGCCGGCGGAACCGGGGATTCCGAAGACGCCTTCGGTGTCGAAGCGGGGAGCGAACCGGCCGGGAGGTGTGCCTCGCGGAGAGGATTTTCGTCCGACGCTGAAGGTGCCGGAGGGGACGGATATCAGCAAGATCGATCCGACGATCAAACTGGATCTGCTGGCAAAGGTGAGGAACGCGGGGATGGAGATCGGACCGCGAGGGAGTGTGTTCGAGTTTGGGGCGGCTCCGCCGCCGCCGACGCCGAAGGTGGATCCGATTAAGGTGGCTGCCACGGCTCCGAAGCCGCCGCCGGCGCCCGTCGATCAGCCCAAGCCCGGGCCGCCTGCGCCGCCGCAGGCTCCGCCGATTCCGCTGAAGTTTTTCGGGTATTCGAATCCGCAGCGCAATGGAATCAAGCGCGCGTTTTTCCTGGATGGCGAGGACATCCAGGTGGTGAACGAGAACGACGTGATCAAGAATCGCTACAAGGTAATCCGGATCGGAATAAACTCGGTGGTGGTGGAAGATTTGAATTTCAAGAGCCAGCAGACGCTGCCGTTGGTGGAAGAGTTGGCGGGGTGATCGTGGCAGCCAGCACCGGCCGACGCGAGCCATTGCCGCCGCGCCTCAAGCGGGAGGCCGAGGAGGGACAGGACTCGAAAAAGCCGGAGCGTGGATTTGCGCTGCTGATGGTGTTTCTACTGGCCGCGGCTGTCGCGTTGATGATGTACAGCCAGATGCCTCGCGTGGCGTTTGAGAGCGAGCGCGAGAAGGAACAGCTTCTGATCGACCGCGGCGAGCAGTACAGGCGCGCCATTCAGATGTACGTGGTCGAGTACAAGAAATATCCGTCGAAAATCGAAGACCTGGAGAACACCAACAACAAGCGATATTTACGGAAGCGCTACGTCGATCCGATGACCGGAAAAGACGAGTGGCGATTGATCCATGTAAACGGTGTGGGGCAGTTGACCGACTCGCTGGTGACGAAGCCTCCGAATCCCGCGGCATCGGGCGCGAGCGGAGCGAGCGGAGCCAGTGGCGCAACCGGCGTGGGTCTGAGTTTCGGGATGAGCGGAGCGACCGGAGCATCCGGGGCTTCGGGCGCGTCGGGAGACGGCGGGCCTCAAGTCAACTCCGCGGTTCTGCAACGTCCCAGCGACCGCACTTTCGGCCGGGGCGGGATGCCGATAACACCGGCCAACGTCGATCCGAACGATCCTCGATATTGGCCGCCGATTACTTTGTTGCCGTCGGGCGCGAGCGGGGCAACGGGCGCCGCGGGACCGCCGCAGTTTGCGGGTCAGCAATTTCCCGGTCAGCAGATTCCCGGACAACCGCAATTTCCGGGCCAGCAGATTCCGGGGCAGCCGGTTACTCCAGGCGCGCCTGGGATGCCGCAAGGACTTCCTTCGGGGGCCCAGTTGCTGGGACAGAACGGACAACCGCAATTCAATCCGAACGGGCAGGCGAATCCATCTTTTGGAGGAGGGCAGCCACCGGGTCCGATGGGAGGACTGATTGGGATCGCAGGACCAAACGGGCCGACGCCGCCGAACGCGGCCGTGGGGATGATCAACGACATGCTTCGCAATCCACGGGCCGATCCCGGTGCGACGGCGAACAATAATCCGCTCGGCGCGGGCGGGCTTGCGGGAGTTGCGAGCTTTTTCAAATCTCCCAGCATAAAGATCTACAAAGATCACCAGAAATATCAGGAGTGGGAGTTTATTTTCGATCTGAAGTCGCAGCAGGGGACGCCTGGTCAGCAGACCGGCGCACAGGTCGGGACTCCGGCCGGGCAGCCGAGCGCGCCGGGCCTGACGGGCCTGCCGCAAGTGCCCACTCCTCCGGCGGGACCCGGCACCGCCAAATAGGTCCGCGCTGCCTTGGCGCTTTTGCAAATAATCGCGAAGTGAGGATGCGTTAGACTCCGCCGTCACAGGCTCTGGGCTGAGAAACCGGGGTCAGCGCGCGTTGGGGCAGATTGAGACCGCCGCGGGCGGTGGTGGCGGGTGTCGATTGGAAATTGGGCTGGTAGAATTCGTTTGACATGCCTGAAGGGATTCTTTCCGGTCTGCGGGTGATCGATTGTTCGACGTACATCGCGGGTCCCGCGGCGGCGGTGATACTTTCGGATTTCGGCGCGGACGTGATCAAGATTGAGCGGCCTCCGCATGGAGATCCGTATCGCTATCTGGTGCAGGTCCCCGGGATGCCGGTTTCGGATCAGAACTATTGCTGGATACTGGACGATCGGAACAAGCGGAGCGTTGCGCTGAATCTGGCCGATCCTGAGGCGCGTGAAGCACTGATGAAGCTGGTTCGGAGAGCAGATATTTTCATCACGAATTATCAACCGCAACTACAGCGCAAATTCAAGCTGGAGTATCCGGATCTCTCGGCGATCAATTCGCGGCTGATCTACGCGTCGGTGACCGGGTATGGAGAGATCGGCGACGATGCGGAAAAGCCGGGCTACGACGCGACGGCTTACTGGGGCCGGAGTGGGCTGATGTATTCGATGCACAACGGCGACGCGGAGCCGGTCCAATCGCCAGCCGGGTTCGGCGATCATCCGACGTCGATGACGCTGTTTGCCGGGATCATGGTCGCGTTGTATCGGCGGCAGCTCACCGGCGAGGGAAGCCGCGTGACGACTTCTCTGATAGCGAACGGCGTCTGGTCGAACTCGTGTTCGATTCAGGCGGCGCTGTGCGGCGCCGAGTTCATGCCGAAGTGGACAAGAAAGAACGCGATCAATCCGCTGGTGAATCATTATTTGACTCGCGACGGGCATCGCATTTTTTTCTGTCTGCTCGATCCGCCGAAGGACTGGCCGAATCTGTGCCGGGCGCTTGGATTCCCTGAACTGATCGATGATCCTCGATTTACGACGAGCGCCGGGCGGCGGGAGAATAGCGCTGCATTGATCGAGCGGATGGATGCGGCGCTGGCGCAATGCGATCTCGCCTATTGGGCGCCGGTGCTCAAGGAACATGATCTGATCTGGGCCCCGGTTGCTCCAGCATGGGAAGTCGCGCGCGATCCGCAATTGGAAAAGAATCACGTCTTCGCGGAGATGGAGCCGGGCCTCAAGACGGTGCAGAATCCGATTCGCATCGAAGGGATCGAAAAGCGGCGGCCTGGGAGGGCTCCGGGCATGGGTGAGCATACGCGGCAGGTTCTGCATGAACTGGGATATGCGGAGGCGGAAATTGCCGGGATGATCGAACGCGGCGCGGCGCTATGAATCTTCACCAGCTCTTTAATGTTTCGCTTCTGAGCCGGCGCGACGAGGCCGCGCTCGAGTGGGGCGAGCGCGAGTACACATTCGGGGAGATCGACGCGCGGAGTAATCGAATGGCCCAGGCTCTGCGGTCGCGCGGCCTCACCTGCGGCGACCGGTTGTGTGTGCAGCTTGCCAACCGGATCGAGATGATCGATCTGTTTCTGGCGTGCGTGAAGCTGGGAGTGATCTTTGTTCCCGTAAATATTTTGTACCGCGAGCGCGAGACATCGCATATTTTAAACGACGCCGATCCGAAATTCTTCGTCACAGAGCGGGAGCTTCCGGAACTGTTTTCGAGCGACGCGGAATGCCGCGAATTCCCGGCTCTCGATGGCGACGCTCCGGCGGCGCTGGTGTACACGTCAGGCACGACGGGAGCGTCGAAAGGCGCGATCCTGACGCATAACAACTTTTTAGCGAACGCGGCGAACATTATTGCGTGCTGGCAAATTACCGACCGCGACCGATTCCTGCTCGCGCTGCCGCTGTTCCACGTTCATGCGCTTGGAAACGGATTGCATTCATGGCTCGTTTCCGGTTGCCGCATGCGATTGCTGGAAAGATTCGATCATCAAACGGCGGTTTCGCAGTTTCTCGATTTCAAGCCGACGCTGTTTTTCGGTGTTCCGACAATCTACGTGCGGCTGCTCGAGACTCCGCCCGAGGCCGCCAGGGAGATCGGGAGACGAATGCGGCTGTTCGTTTCCGGATCGGCTCCACTTCCCGCGCAGGTGCTGGAGGATTTTAGCGCGCTGTTCGGACACACGATTCTCGAACGATACGGCATGAGCGAGACGCTCATGAACATCTCGAATCCTTATGGCGGCGAGCGGCGTCCCGGCACGGTCGGTTTGCCGCTTCCCGGCGTTTCGGTCCGCATCGATGAAACAGGCGAGGTGTGGGTGAAAGGTCCAAATGTGTGCGCCGGATATTGGAGACGTGAAGACGCAACGCGCGCTGCCTTTATCGACGGGTGGTTCAAGACCGGCGATCTTGCGACTCGATCCGGCGACGGATATTACACGCTGACGGGCCGCAGGAGCGACCTGATCATCTCAGGTGGATTCAATATTTATCCGCGGGAGATCGAAGAGTTCCTGATGGAGCAGGCCGAGGTTGAAGAGGCGGCCGTTGTCGGGGAGCCGCATCCGGTGCGCGGCGAAGTTCCCGTCGCCTACGTGGTGTTGCGGGTTCCAATCGAATTGGCCGAGTTGGAATCGCGGTGCCGGGAGAAACTGGCGTCGTTCAAAGTTCCGAGGCGGTTTGAGACGATCGACAAGTTGCCGCGAAACGCGCTGGGGAAAGTTCAGAAACACTTGATCCGGTGTTCGTGAACGCGAGCGAACATGAATAAAATGGAGATTCATGTCCCGCGTCCTGATGGTCTCTTCCGAGGCGTCTCCATTTGCAAAAACAGGCGGCCTCGGCGACGTCCTGGGAGCTTTGCCTGCCGCGCTGGCCCGCCGCGGCGACGACGTGGTGGTTGTTCTCCCGCGTTACCGCGCTGCTGAAATTCCGCGGACTGAGCGGATCTGGTATTCGATGCCGCTGAATGCGGGCGCTCACCGCTTCGACGCGGCGGTTGATCAACTTACATGGCAGGGAGTCCGGTATCTTTTCATCGATTGCCCGCCTCTTTATGGCCGCTCTGGAATTTACAACGAGCAGGGAATCGATTATGCCGACAACCACATTCGATTCGCGATTCTGAACCTGGCTGCGCTCGGGATCGCGCGAAACATTTTTCGGCCCGATGTGTTTCATGCGCACGATTGGCCCGCCGGGCTTCTTCCTTGCTATCTTCGTTCGGCATTCGTCAACGATCCGACGTTCTACGGCGCCAAATGCATCCTGACGATCCACAACCTCGGCTATCAGGGGAATTTTCCCTCGTGGACGCTGGGTGACCTTGGCCTCGATCCGTCGCTGTATCACCCCGAAGGTCTTGAATTTTTCGGCCGGTTGAGTTTTCTTAAAGCGGGAATCGTTTGGTCGGACTGGATGACTACCGTGAGTCCGACGTACGCGCGGGAAATCCAGACGCCGGAGTTCGGCTTCAGCTTCGACGGACTTCTTCGCTCACGCGCCTACAAGTTGAGCGGGATTCTCAACGGCGTCGATTATTCGGAATGGGATCCGTCCAATGATCCCTACATTCCAGCTCATTACTCCCGCGAGGATCTTTCAGGAAAGCGAGCTTGCAAGAAGGCGCTGCTTGATGCGCTCGGGCTGCCGCCAGATTTGAATCGTCCGCTGATTGGCGTTGTATCGAGGTTCGTTCATCAAAAAGGATTCGACCTTTTTGGAGAGATCGCTGGCGAGGTCTCGGACGAGGACGTCGCGTTGGCCGTGCTCGGTTCGGGTGAGACGGCGGTCGAAGACATGTTCCGCGGTCTGGCTCGCGCGCGGCCTGACAAGTTCGGCGTGCGGATAGGGTATGACAATGCGCTGGCGCACCTGATCGAAGCGGGATCCGACATGTTCCTGATGCCGAGCCGTTACGAACCCAGCGGATTGAGCCAGATGTATAGCTTGCGCTACGGAACCGTTCCGATTGTCCGCGCGACGGGCGGACTGGAAGATTCGGTTGACGGCGATTCCGGGTTTAAGTTCCACGGCTATGCTCCGGAAGCGATGCTGGCGGCGATTCGTGAAGCGCTCGGGGCTTTCCGCGATCGTCAAAGTTGGACGGTCCGGATGCAGCGCGGAATGGCGAAGGACTTTTCCTGGGACGTTGCGGCCGCCAAATATCAGGAACTGTATCGCGCGTAAGAATCGCAATCGCAGATGCTAACATCCGATTAGCTCCATGCCCCGATTCGACCTGACCGGCATCGGTCTCAACGCCACGGATACGCTTATTCTCGTTTCTCATTTTCCCGCCTACGCGGGGAAAGAGCCGATCGAGCAGGAAATGATCAGCCCGGGCGGCCAGGTGGCGAGCGCGCTGGTAACGGTGTCGCAGCTTGGCAAGCGCGTGAAGTATATCGGAACGGTCGGCGACGATGACCGGGGCCGCATCCAACTCGCGAGCCTTCGCGAAACGGGGATCAATCTTGACGACGTCGAGGTTCGCGAAGGATGCGCGAATCAGACCGCCTATATCGTGATCGATCAATCGACGGGTGAACGGACCGTTTTCTGGAGCCGTCCGGATTGCCTGCGTCTTTCACCCGACAGCATCACGCCTGAAAAAATTGCCGCGGCGCGGATGCTGCATATCGACGGCCATGACACGCCGGCGGTGGAAAAGGCTGCGCGGATCGCGCGTGGTCTCGGGATTCCGGTCAGCCTGGACGTAGACACGATCTACTCGGGTCTCGAAGGGGTGCTCGGGTCGATCGACTATTTGATCGCCAGTTCGGAATTTCCGGTCCAGTGGACCAGCGAGCGTGATCCTTTTCGCGCGCTCGAACGGATTCAGAATGAATACAAGATGCGGGTGGCGGCGATGACGCTGGGTGCGCACGGGGCGCTGGCTCGCCTGGACGGAAAGTTCGTTTATTCCCCAGCGTTCGTGGTGAACTGTGTGGATACGACTGGCGCGGGGGACGTGTTTCACGGGGCATTTTGTTATGCTGTGCTCGAAGGGATGCCGATGCGCGAAACGCTGGAATTTTCAAACGCGATGGCTGCGCTGAACTGCACGCGTCTGGGTGCCCGCGGCGGCATCGCAACCGTGGAAGCGGCTCGCGCGCTGATGGAGCGGGCCGAGCGGCGTTCTCATCACGACTTTACCTCCATCGCGCACCGCGCATGATTCCGTTACGCTCCACCGAGCGCGTTTACGCGCCCGCCACCGTCACCGCGAGTCTCATTGCGGTCAACATCGCCATTTTTTTGTACCAGGTGACGATGAGTCCGTATCAACTGGACCGTTTCGTCCGCGAATGGGGAATTGTGCCGGATCATTTATTCCTGCCATCGCTATTCACGTCGATGTTTCTGCACGGAGGATGGGTGCACGTCCTCGGAAACATGCTTTATCTGTGGGTGTTCGGACGAAACGTTGAAGACCTGATTGGAAGCGGACGGTTTCTGATTTTCTACATCCTCTGCGGGCTGGCTTCGGCCGTGGTGCACATTATTTTCAATCCCTATTCGCGCGTGCCGACGATCGGCGCGAGCGGCGCGATTGCGGGCGTCATGGGTGCATATCTCATCAAGTTCCCGCACGCCCGCATTATCACGCTGGTTACGGCATTTATCTTTATTACGACCATTGAAGTCCCGGCGGCCATTATTCTTTTGTTCTGGTTTGCGATCCAGTTCTTCAGCGGTTTCGGATCGCTGGGCCAGGCCTCGTACAGCGGCGGAGGAACGGCCTGGTTTGCGCACATCGGCGGATTTCTGGCCGGCATGCTGCTGATCCGGCTATTCCCGCCGAAGCGCCGCTGGCGAGCCTGGTACGCGGACGACGAATAAATCCGGGCGTGAGAGAATAGTCCCTCATGCAAGACACGCCGTGGTACCGGCAGCTCAATCGCTATCACTGGATCGTGCTGCTGGTTTCTTCCGGAGGCTGGCTGCTCGACTGCATGGACCAGCAACTCTTTGGTCTGGCCCGGCGTCCGGCGATTCTCGAACTGATGCACGTCCGCCCGGACGATCTTTCGATGGCCGGCAAGGTCACGGAGAACGCCGGATACGCGACGATGATGTTCATGCTGGGATGGGCCGCCGGAGGAGTGCTGTTTGGCGTTTTGGGCGATCGCGCCGGCCGCGTCAGGACGATGATGCTCAGCGTGCTGTTTTATTCGCTGTTCACGGGGCTCAGTGTGTTCTCCACCGGTGTGTGGGATTTTTCGGTTTATCGATTTCTCACCGGACTTGGCGTCGGGGGACAATTCGCAGTCGGGGTGGCGTTGGTTGCTGAAGTTCTTCCCGCGGCTGCGCGTCCCTACGCATTGGGGGCGCTGCAATCCTGCTCCGCCGCCGGAAACGTGGCGGCGGCCCTGACCGGCATCATTCTCGGGAATCTTCAACAGGCGCACGTCATTTCGAGTTCCTGGCGGGCGATGTTCATCGTCGGATCGCTGCCGGCGCTTCTGGCCGTCGCGATCATGCGAAAACTTCACGAACCTGAGCAGTGGGTCAAGGCGAAAGCGGAGGGCCGGCAGAAGCTCGGTTCCATGAGCGAGCTGTTTTCCGATTCTCGCTGGCGCCGCAACGCTCTTGTTGGATTCGCGCTCGCGTTCGCGGGCGTGGTCGGGCTATGGGGGATCGGTTATTTCAGTTATGATCTTCTGAGTTCCGTTCTCGACAAATATTTCCGCGCCCAAGGACTTCCGGAAGACATGATCGCGGGAAAAAAGACCATCTGGACCGGCATTACATCGCTGGTGCAAAACACGGGTGCTTTTATCGGCGTCTACGCCTTTACCTATTTCACGCAGCGCACGAGCCGGAGAAAAGCGTTCGCGATCGCGTTTATCATGGCGATGCTCACGACGGCATTTCTGTTCTGGCGTCTGAACGAATTCAGCGATGTGTTCTGGATGCCTCCGCTCATGGGCTTTTTCCAACTGGCGCTCTATGCGGGATACGCGATCTACTTTCCGGAGCTGTTTCCCACGCGGCTCCGCAGCACGGGAACTTCGTTCTGCTATAACGTCGGCCGGGGTGTGGCGGCAGCGGGTCCTGTCGGTCTCGGATTGCTCACGAGCCGCGTCTACGCAGGTTATCCGGAACCGCTCCGCTATGCCGGGGTCACCATGTGCCTTGTGTTTCTGATCGGATTAGCTGTGCTGCCGTGGGCGCCCGAAACCAAGGGACAGCCGCTGCCGGAATGACCGCCGATCCAATGTATCCTTAAATCATGCCCGCCGCCGGAATCAAGGATTCGCTCCGTGAGCGCGGCGTCCGCCTGACGCGCCAGCGTCGTATTTTGCTCGATTTGATCGATCACTCAGGCCGCCATTTGGATGCCGAGAGCCTGTACCAGATGGCGAAAGAGAAGGATCCCAAGCTGAACCGCGTTACGGTTTACCGCACGCTGAAGCTTCTCAAAGAAGGCGGACTGGTCGACGAACTTGATTTGATGCACTACGGTGGTGATCAGCATTACTATGAGACGCGGCTCAAGCAGGAGCACGCGCACGTCATTTGCCTCCGCTGCGGAAAGGTCGAGGAGTTTTTCGGCGAGCCGCTACAGAAACTTCGCCGCCAGGTTGAATCGCATTTCGGATTTCAGATCCTGCTCGCGCGCACTGAAATCGGCGGATACTGTTCTCATTGCCAGGTTCTTCGCGCGCAGGAAGTGAAAGAGGTCGCCAGCTAAAATGCCCGCGCCCGCCGAGCAGGCGCGCCCTCCCGCGGCGCTCCTGATTTTGAATCCGTCCGGCCAGCGATCCCGTGTCGTGCTGGAGCCGGTTCCGTTTACCATCGGCCGCCACGCGGACAACAATCTGGTTCTGCGCGACAACCGGGTTTCGCGCAATCATGCGCGAATCAGCGCGGCGAACGGAGCCTACATCATCGAGGATCTGAATAGCAGGCACGGCACCTGGATCAACGGCGAGCGCGTCGCGCGCCATGTCCTGCGGAATTCCGACCGCATCGATTTCGGCGTGCGCGAGTCGTATCAGCTTACCTTCACGCTGGAGCACGGCGAAATCAACCGGATGATGGAGCAGATTTCGGCGTCCGCTTCGAAATCAGCGAGCGGCGCATCGGAGAATCTGGCCAAGCTGCGCTCCCTGGTCGAGGTCGCGCGCGCGGTTCAAAATTCGCTTTCGACGCAGGAGGTCCTGACCGCGGTGGTGGACGCCGCGCTTTCCGTCACCGGATGCGAGCGCGGATTTCTGCTTCTTCGCAAAGATGGCGAGCTGGACGTTTCGGTGGCGCGCGATCGCGAAGGCCGCGGCCTCGAGGCCGACGAACTCTGTGTTCCCCGTTCGGTGATCAAGCGAGCCTTGCATTCACGCCGCGATCTGCTCTCCATGCATTTCGATCCGATGGCCGAACAAGGCGTGGGTCCTGAAGTGAGCGTGGCCGCGCTGGACCTTCGCAGCGTCGTCTGCGTTCCACTGATTCAGGTTCGGGCAGCGTCGTCCGAAGAGACCCGCGTGGCGGCGAGCATCGACGACACCATCGGTCTGCTGTACATGGATTCGCGCATATCGCGGGCAGATCTGTCCGCGGGCAATCGCGAACTGTTGCAGACGCTAGCGATCGAAGCCTCGACGATTCTCGAAAATGCGCGTCTGCTTGAGGAAGAGCGCGTGAAGCTTCGCATCGAGGACGAACTGAAAATCGCCCGCCAGATTCAACAGGGCCTGCTGCCGCCCTCCCTGCCGGCCGCCGGGTGGTTTCGAGCCGCAGGATCGAGCGTTCCTTCGACGCAGGTTGGCGGCGATTACTTCGACGTGCGCCAGATCGCTCCTGACCTGTGGGGCGCGGTTGTCGCCGACGTTTCGGGAAAAGGCGTCAGCTCCGCGCTGCTCGCGAGCCTGTTGCAGGGCAGCTTCCTGATGGCTTCAGGAGATATCGAATCGATCCTGCGGCGCCTGAACGATTTTCTGCTCGAACGGACGCGCGGTGAAAAATACGCAACCATCTTTTGCGCCGCTTTGCACGCGAGTGGAGCGCTCAAGTACATCAATGCCGGGCATCCAGCGCCGTTTCTGGTCAGCCTCGATGGCCGGCTCAGAAAACTTCACACCTCGGCAATGCCCGTGGGGATGATTGAAGGCGCTCCGTTCCAGACGGTTGAGGAGCAGCTTTCCCCTGGCGACAAAGTAGTCATTTTCAGCGATGGACTCACCGAGGCGGAAAACTCCGAAGGAATCTTCTTCGATGCCGAACGCCTGCGCGTGGCGCTGCGCGAAAATGCCGCCAAGGATGCCGCCGGATTGCATGCCGCTCTGCTCGACGCGGTCGATCGCTTCGCCGACGGCGGGGTGATCCGCGATGACATCACGGCTCTCGTCATCGAGTTCTGCCCCGCGTGATTCTCTACGTCGCGGCGCACGGCGGTCCGGCTCGTGAATCGATTCCGCTCGGCGGAGGCGCTGCCGTTTTCGATCACCTGGTGGAAGAGTGGACCCGCTCCGGCGTGGCATTTCGAACCATTACGCCGCGGATACCCGGGCGCGACCTGGTTGGTTACAGCGAACGCCAATATGCCGCGTTTTGCCGGACATTCGAGCGCGACGCAACCGAAGAAATTCTCCGCTTCGATCCTGCGACGACGGCCGTTCTCGCCAATGACGTCTCGGAAGGGCCCGATTTCGCGCGCGTCGCGGCCTCCGGATTCCGAATCTTCACGATCTATCACGTGGACGTCGTCGCCTACGTCTCCGAGATTTATCTTCGCGGATGGGTCGCGCCGGAGACAACGGTGCGTTGGGAAAAACGGCTGCGCCCGGTGCTTCCGAAACTCACGCGGCTGATCTGGGAAAAGCAGGAAGCAAGCGTCCGTTACTCGCGCGGTCTGATCGTGCCGTCGGCCGGAATGCGGGACATCCTCGTCCGTTGTTATCCAGGTTCCGAATCGAAAATCCACGTGATGCCGTGGGGTGTGTGGGATGCGGGCGGCCCCGCCAGCCCTGACGCGCTGCGAGCAGAATTCGGAATCGCGCCGGCCGATCAGGTGCTGCTGACTCTCAGCCGCATCTCTCCGGAAAAAGGCCAGGACCTGCTGCTTGAATCGCTTCTGGATTGGGATCCACCCTTGTGGCTTTTTATCTGCGGCGCCCCGGCGTATATGCAGGGCGAGCGTTTTCTGTCGAGGTTGAAAAGTCTCGCGTCTCGCCTGAAGCGCACGCGGGTAGTCTTTCCCGGTCACGTCACGGGCGATCGCAAACGGCAGTTTTTCGCGCTCGCCGATCTCTACATCTTCCCGAGCCGTCACGAAAGCTACGGCCTGACGCTTCTTGAGGCCCTCGCTGCGGGCGTGCCGGCGGTGTGCCTCGACACGGCTGGCGCGCGAGCGGTGATGCATCCGGAATTCGGAGCCGTGGTGGAAAGGCACGCATTGCGGACGATAATCGAAGATCTCCTCGCTGATCCAGAAAGGCGCCGGCGGATGTCCGAGGCCGCGAAATCCTACGCGCGATCCCAGCCGTTCTCCGCGGCGGCGGCGCGTCTGGGCGTCCTTTGCGGGGAAGCTTAGCGGCTCTACGTAGACTCAGCCGCTCCCTCCGTCCACCATCCTGGAAGATTCCGTTCCCGGCCACCACCCGACGACCGCAGGAGCCTCATTCTCCTTCATGAAGGCTTTGTTCGCGCGAAGGCGCAAAAACTACCGCCCCGCGATCTTCCGATTCGCCAGTTCCGCGCACTTCTTGCAGCACGCGCTCATCTGAATCGAGATATCCCTCAGCGTCGATCCGTGGAACCGCAGCCTCGGCGGCTGCTGATGATCCGGGCAGCGGACGTCCCGCATTTTGCGAAGCGTTTGTTCCTTGAAATCCTCGACCGCGGCCACGGAAACATTCTAGCATCAAGATGTTTTGCAACCTCGTGCCACAATTTGAGAAATGGCTGGCCGTCTCCTGATTCCCGAAAACATATACGACTATCTGAGCTCCGTTTCCGTTCGCGAACCGGATGTTCTCCGCCGCCTTCGCGCGGAAACGGCGCCGCTTCCGCGCGCCACCATGCAGATCACGCCTGACCAGGGTCAATTTATGGCTCTTTTGATCCAGCTCCTCGGCGCGCGACGCACGCTAGAAGTCGGCGTTTTCACCGGTTACAGTTCTCTCGCGGTCGCCCTCGCCCTTCCCGACGATGGACAGGTCGTCGCATGTGATGTCAGCGAAGAATACACGGCGATCGCCCGCCGCTACTGGAAGGAGGCCGGAGTCGATCACAAAATCGAGCTGCATCTCCGGCCTGCTCTCGAAACTCTGGACGGCCTTCTCGCTCAAGGCCGCCGGGGCACGTTCGATTTCGCCTTTATCGACGCCGATAAAGCGAACTACGATGCCTACTACGAACGCGCCCTGGAGCTTCTTCGCCCGGGCGGCCTCGTCGCGATCGATAACGTGCTTTGGTCCGGCCGCGTTGCGGATCCGGCCCAGAACGATGCCGACACCGTCGCGCTGCGTTCGCTCAACAAGAAACTCCTCGCCGATTCCCGCGTATCCATCTCGATGCTTTCCATCGGCGATGGTGTTACTCTCGCACTGAAGCGGTAAGCGATGGATTCTTTCGTCGAGCACCTGAAATCTTCCATCGACATCGTCAACGTCATCGGCGATTACGTGCGCCTCAAGCGCGTCGGATCGACCGGACGCTACACCGGCCTCTGCCCCTTCCACCAGGAGAAGACTCCGTCGTTCTCCGTCAATCAGACTCGCCAGTTCTACAAATGTTTCGGATGCGGCGTCGGCGGGGATGCGCTGAAGTTTGTCATGGAAATCGACGGGCTCACGTTCCCGGAAGCTCTCAAGCTCATCGCCGATCGCAATGGCATCGCGATGCCCAAGCGCACCGACTACGCCGATGCGGAATCCAAACTTCGCACCGCGCTTCTCGACATGCACGAAATCGCCGCGAGCCTGTTTCAATCCAATCTTCGCGGCCCTCAAGGCGCTGACGCGCGAGCCTACCTCGCCAAGCGCGGCATCACCAGCGATCTTGCCGATCAGTTCATGATCGGCTATTCCGACACGGGCGGCCAATCTCTCCTCCGCCGGCTTCAGCAGGAACGCTTCTCTCCCGAACAGCTCGACGCCTCGGGTCTGGTGCGTAAGCGGGAGGATGGAGGCCTCTACGACAGCTTCCGCGGGCGTCTGATGTTTCCCATCCACAATGAGTCGGGAAGGGTGATCGCCTTCGGCGGCCGCGCCATGCGCGACGAGGACCAGCCCAAATACCTCAACTCACCTGAAACGCCCGTCTATCGAAAAACATCAGTCCTTTACAACCTGCATCGCGCACGTGATGCCATGCGCCGAAGCAGTCGGGCGGTTCTGGTCGAGGGATACATGGACGTCATCGGAGTCTATGCTGCGGGAGTCAGAGAAGTCGTCGCGAGCTGCGGAACCTCCCTCACCAATCAGCAGGTCCGCGTCATTCATCGCCTTACGGCGGGCGGAACTGTAATCGTCAACTTCGATCCGGATAACGCCGGGGCCAACGCCGCCGAAAAAGCGATCCAGCTTTTTCTGGACGAGGGCATGCATGTCAAAGTGCTCTCGCTCGATGGCGGGCTCGATCCGGACGAGTACGTGAAGCAGAAGGGCGCCGAAGCATATCGCGCGAAACTCGACTCCGCCAGCGGTTATTTTCACTGGCTCGCCGATCGCGCACGTGCGCGGTTCGATATGAAATCCGCCGACGGACGCATGGACGCTTTTAAGTCTCTGCTCCCGTCCATCCAGAAGCTCTCGACGAATCTCGAACGCGCCGCTCTAGCCAACGATCTCGCCGGATACATCGGCGTGGATGCAGGGCTGGTTCTCGATCAGTTCAAAAAGGCCGCCGCGGAACGCCGCGCCCCGCCTCAGAAACGCGAGTCGCGGCCGCAGGTCCCCGGGCTCGAAAATCTGCTCCTGCAATCGCTTCTTGCAAGCGAGCAGGTGCGTGCGCAAGTCCTTCCCGCGCTCGAAACACAGAACTTCTTCGCGAAGGAAATATTTGAAGCCATCCGGCATCAGCATGACTCTGGATCGCCCGTAACTTTCTCGTCCATTGAGGCTCGGCTGACCCCTGCAACACAGGCTCTATTGCACGATATCGCCTCTGCCGATGAGATAATTAACGAAGAGCTTGCCCTTCAGCAGGCGCAAGCCTGTCTCCGGCGTCTTGAAGCGGACCTGAGGAGGAAGCAGGTCGACGATTTACGCGCTAAAGTGAAAGCGGCTGAACGTGAGGGGCGGCTAACCGAAGCGCTGGATATTATCGCAGAATTGGAACGATTGCGAAAGGAATTAAATGCGGGCAGCCAGGCCGCGGAGCCTGAATAGAAAATGGAAGGTTGCTCCCGCTGTTGTACACTCTATGTAATCGGACGCGAGGCGCTCAGCCGGGGGTTCGGAGCACTAGGGTCCACTGGGGTATCGTGGCACTTGAAGAAAAATTCGGCCGTCTGAAGCAGCTCATGGATACGGGGAAAGAGAAAGGCTACGTCCTTTACGACGAAGTCAATGAGCTGCTGACGGAGGAATATCCGGGCGGCCGGGAACTCGATGATCTGCTTACGGAACTCGACACCGCGGGGGTCGAGATTCTGGAAGAGCCGAAGCTCGAGTTCGACAAAAAGCTGGAAGAGGGCGATGAGCCGCTCGACCTCGAACTCGCTCAGGACTTCAGCGACAAGACCAACGATCCCGTCCGGATGTACCTCCGCGAGATGGGCACGGTTCCGCTGCTCACGCGCGAAGGCGAGATCGAACTCGCCAAGCGCATTGAGCGAGGTCAGTACGCCGTTCGCAAGGCTCTCTCCCGCTCACCGCTGGTGATCCGGGAAATCCTCGCATTCGCAGAACTTGTTCAAAAGGATCCCGCGCTCGTCCGTGAAATTCTGGTCATGCCGGACCTGGTGGTGACCGACGAGAATATCGCCGAGCAATCCACAGAACTTCTGCGGGCGATCGAGGAGATCGAGAAGCACTACAAGAAGGCTCAACAGTTCAGGCAAAAGCTCCAAGCGATTTCGCGAGGGATGAAGCCGAAGATGCACCGCTCGCTTCGCTGGAGCCTCGCCCGTGCAATGGTGAACGTTTCGCGGCTCATCCGCGGGATTCATTTCACCAGCGGGACGCGCCGGGCCTTGGCCGGCAGCCTTCGACGGGCGGTGGAAGATCTCAAACCGATCGAGCGCGAGATCGCTCGCATCCAGCGCAAGATTGAAACGCCGCAGAACGGAGCCCACGGCGGCGCGGCCGCGATGCGCAAGGAGATGCGCCAGCACAGCCAGCGCATCGCCCAGCTTGAAGAAGAATCCGGCGCGAGCGCGACCGAGCTTCGCCGCACGCTGCAAATCGTCGAACGCGGCGAGCAGGAAGCCGAAGTCGCCAAGAAGCAGCTTATCGAAGCGAATCTCCGTCTGGTCGTTTCCATCGCGAAGCGCTACACCAACCGCGGTCTTCAGTTCCTCGATCTGATTCAGGAAGGCAACATCGGCCTGATGAAAGCGGTGGATAAATTCGATTACCAGCGCGGCTACAAGTTTTCGACGTACGCGACCTGGTGGGTCCGCCAGGCCATCACGCGCGCGATCGCCGATCAGGCTCGCACGATCCGCATACCGGTCCACATGATCGAAACGATCAATAAACTGGTCCGGATGCAGCGGCAACTTCAGCAGGACCTTGGGCGCGAGCCCACTACTGAAGAGCTTGCAGTGAAAATGGAGCTCCCGGTCGGCAAGGTGCGCAAAGTGCTCCGCATCGCGCAGGAGCCGATCTCGCTCGAAACCCCTGTGGGCGAAGAAGAAGAATCGCACCTGGGCGATTTCATCATCGACCGTCGCGTCGTCTCGCCGAGCGAGGCCGTGATCAATCTCAATCTTCGCGAGCAGACCGCTGAAGTCCTGAAGACTCTCAGTCCGCGCGAAGAAAAAATCATCAAGATGCGCTTCGGCCTCCAGGACGGCAGCGAGCACACGCTCGAGGAAGTCGGCCAGCACTTTGCCGTCACCCGCGAGCGCATCCGCCAGATCGAAGCCAAAGCTCTAAGAAAACTCCGCCATCCCAGCCGCAGCCACCGCCTTCGCGCGTTCCTCGATACAACCCTGCACGACTAAGGGTTCCCCGCGTAAACTCAATCTATGCGCGTCGTTCGTTTAACCATCAGTCTGATCCTCGCCGCGCTCCTGCTTCTAGCCCAGGGAGGTCCCGGCTTCCGCAATCGCCGGACCTTCGACGAGCACTACGCCAAGCACGGCCGCGAGTTCGGAAATATTTCGCAGCAGGAATATCTGCGCCTGGCCCAGACGTTGCGCGATACTCCCGCCGGCGGACCGGTACTCGAAGCCGACAAACCCGGCGGCGTCGTGACGAAATTCGACCGCCGCAACGGATATTTCGTCGCATATAACGCCGACCGCACCATCCGGACTTTTTTTATTCCGAACGACGGCGAGCGATATTTTCGCAGACAGGCGAATCGACCCAATGACTGATCAGGAAAAATGACTGACGAAGAAATTCAGTCCTATTTACGCGACAACGGTTATCCCGAACACGTCGTCCGCGGCGGCCGCCCGGGCTTGGTCAGAAAATGGCGCGAGTTCGTCGAGCAGGTCGAGCGCGGCTACTCGCTCGGCTTGGAAGATTACCGCAACGACCTCGACGTCCGCGCCATCATCGCCCTTGCGGGAGCCGAAGACGGCGAAATCCGCGCTCTCGATCAACGCTTCGAAAAGATGCTGACGGCTCGCACTGTGCGCGTGTGGGAAAGCGGCGCAGGCGATCCGTTCTGGGATTTCGGATATCCAAAAAATGCGGGTGAGAATCTTGCGGAGGATCTTCGAGCGGAAGGGCTCCTCGCATAGCTGAATATACGAAACACTTTTAGGATATCGTTTCGCATATTTGGCGGTTTTCTAGCCCTGTCAAGGACTATTTCCCGAGAGTTTTGAGCGGCCTGCGTGCCTTTTAATAGGTGCGCGAATATTTCATGGTACATTCCTGACGAAGCGTTACGAGTTGCTCATTCCGAACCGTGAAATGAGCGGTTCGTATCGCGAGTTCTGCGTCCACGGTTGTCACAAATCACACAGGAGGCGTGTGTCATGAGGCCGGGTGTATCTTGTTCGACTTTATTCGCAAAAACGAAACAGTTTTTGTCCGGTAACTCTTACGTTCGACCCATAGGTGTGATGATGGCGCTCATGATTCTGGCTGCATTGGCGCTGTATGGCAGCGGTGGGGCTGTTAGCCTAATTTCTACTAATACCACTAGCGGCACGAGTTTCGGTCAATATCGAGTGGAGGCCTCATCTTCGATGAGCAGTTCCTGGGTGACGAGTTGGAGTGAGTATGCCGCCCCTCAAAGTCTCATGAATCCAGGACCTTCTGCGAGCTACACAAGCGCATGGAATGGCAGTTTTTGGACCACTCCCGTTAACCATCTCGCTCACGGAACGGACGCGAGCGGTAATTTGTTTTTGACCACAGATCCGTCGGGCCGTCATGTGTTAGTTGGCTTGGATGCCGTAACTGGACCGAACGTTTTCGACCTTTTCGTGCGGATTTCAACGGACTCGACAGGTCAGACATGGGGGCCAATGATTTTTCCGCTGGCGCTTGGACTCAAGGCAGATTTTCCATCGGTCGCTGTCTCAGCAAACGGCACAATTGGCGTGGCGTTCAGCCCGTTAGATTCCTCCCGGCAACCCAGCAGGAGAACAGGTGATTTTTTCTACAAACGGAGGTACAACTTGGTCAGCTCCGACAACCGTTACAACAACCCTCCAAAGATCATTTGGTCGAATTGTGGCCGTCGGCAACACTTTTTCGGTTTTCGTTGCCGACCTGACCGGCACAACACCGTCTAACCCGCTGCCACAAGCCAGCCTTTCGCGGTACGAGTGGAACGGCTCAAGTTGGCTATCTAATTTCCTGATCGCCTACACCGCCCCTGCCCAGTATTCCCCGGGGAGCTATATGAATAGCACCCCAGGAAATCCCAATAACGGATTTCATGCAAATCTCGGCTATTCTCCCTTTATCGACGCCCACGCGACTTCGGCGGGATGGGCTGTGCTTTGGGCTGCAGGCCGTACCGATCAACCCACGACCAACAATATGATTCTTTCCACTCAAGCGCATGGGTGCACGTGGGTCTTGTATCCGACCGATCTTATTTTCGGTGGGGTGACGACATCCCAAAGCGGCGACCTTTGGGTTTCCCTGCTAACCTACGCAGGAAGTCCGGGGACGGTGGCTATGCCAACTCACAATATTCCGTTACAGCAGGTTGCGTCGTATGGTAATTCCAGCTTTTCCTTCGTGAGTGGCGTGCCCAATTCAAATATTGACCCCACCTCATGGATCTTTTATAATGCGATCCTGACTGGCTCCAAGCGGTGCGATCAGATATCCGGCAGCGTGCCATGCTTCAGTCCCGGTGATTATTTCAGGCCAGCAATGAACGCGTTTACCGGTGCGACACTCCCCTTCACTGCGACACTGGCGGGTACTACTCCAACGCTCCAGCAAACCTTTGTTCAGGATCCCGAGGAGGGACTTCCGTCTGTGCGCGCTCTAAGTTTTGTGTCGATCCCAATCGGGAGCGATGTGTCTTCGAAACAACCGCTTTCATCGGATGAGCTGAGACGGCACATGCCCCGGCAGCACTCTCCGTGGCTTCAGTGAGGAGGATTGTGGTTGTGCTTCTTCGCATCTTCAAAACGGTATCATTCGTCATGATTGGGACCATATTTGGTACCTGTTGCGAGGCCCAGACTGCTGCCTACGGATCGGGATATCTGCCCGTCGCGCCGGTACCTGTCACGCCTGGCCAGATCCTGACCGTTTTCGTCAATCTTGATTTGCCAACCGCCCAGGCGGGTTCCGTTCCTCTGCCGGCTTCGGTGGAGGGAACCTCGGTTATCATCGCGCCGATTGCCGGCGTCAATGCGGGAAAGGAAATTACCGCACCGATGTTCTCCGTTTCTCCAACGCCGGTTCTTCTTACTCGCACTTCGGGATTCAATATCGCGGCCGTAACAGTGCAGATTCCATATGAAATTGAGGTTCAATCAAATCCGGCACTGCCGGCCTTCAACAATTACAGCTTCGCGGTATTCATCCCAGGTTCCAGTTCCATTGGGTCCGCGTTCATGACTCTGGTGGCGCAGAGTGATGCGATTCACATTCTTCGGACGGGAGACACGATCGTCAGCCCGCTTTGGGGACTGCGCCCAACAGTGGGGCCTTTTCCTCCAGTGATCACGCATCCCGACGGGTCGACCGTTATACCGTCCAATCCCGCCAAACCCGGCGAAACGGTCTCCATCTGGGCCGTCGGACTCGGACTGCCTTCGTCGGGAACCGTGAAAACCGGAGAAGCGAACCCGAATCCTCCCCTCACGACGACCGTCAACGTCGACTTCGAATTCCGCTCTAATGCCGGACCAAGCATGCCCTCCTCAACCAACACAGGAGGCTCGCACATTCCAGCGACAAAGGTCCCAGCCTACTTCGCCCCCGGTTTCGTCGGGCTTTACCAGATCAACGTGACGATTCCCACACCTCCGGTCCCGCTCGAATCCTGCGGTGGAGTTTTTCAGTCGAACGTCACAATCAATGTCGGCGGAAGCGCGTCATTCGACGGCGCGGGAATCTGCGTCGCGCAATAGAGGCTACTTGGTGTTGCCGGCCGCAACCGCCGCCTGCTTTCGCGACGCCAGGTAGTGAATGACCATCGGTGCGACGCTCACCAGCACAATCCCAATTACAACCTTTTCGAAGTTGTGCCGGACGATCTCAACGTTACCCAACACGTATCCCGCGAGCGTCATCGAGAGAACCCAGCCGATCCCGCCGAACACATTGAACGACAGGAACCGGTTGTACTTCATGCGCCCGACGCCGGCCATAAACGGAGCAAAAGTGCGCACAATCGGCACAAATTTCGCGTAAATGAGCGTTTTTCCGCCGTGTTTCTCGTAAAACGCCTGCGTCCTGGCGACGTACTCCTGCTTGAACAGCAGCGAGTCCGGCCGCCGGAAAATTGCGGGACCGGTGCGATAACCCAGGAAGTAACCGCTCTGATCGCCGAGCACCGACATCACCGTCAGCACGATACAGATGCTCACGATATCGAGCTGCCCGGCGCCGGCGACAACGCCAACCGTAAATAGAAGCGAATCGCCCGGAAGAAATAACCCAACCAGCAGTCCCGTCTCGGCGAACACAACGCCGGCGAGCAAGGCATATCCCGCCCAGCCCGTCAGGACAGCCGACAGCAGATGGATAAGCTTCTCCGGATCGGTGAGGCTTCGCCAGACATCCAGCGCGAATTGAATCACTGGTGGAAGGAGGCAACCAGCCGTTTAATCGCGTCGTGGTTGATCTTGACTTTTCCTTCGGCCGCGAGCCTCGTGACCACCGAATCCTCGAACAGCGCGAACTCGGTCTGGCCGCGGCGGCGCTTCAAGTCCGTCATGATCGCAGCGCGCTCGGCTTGATGACCGCTGATATCGCCGCCCTGCCGGTCGAGAATCTTATACACGATGGTCCGCCCTTGAACCGGGATCGGTCCAATAACGGTCCCCGCAGGCTTCTGGAACGCGTCCGGGATCAGCGCGGCGTGCCCCAAGCCCTCCACCGAATCGTTGCGGGTGAAATCGCCCGATTCCGTCACGTCGAGCTTCATCGCCTTCGCGACAGTCTTCATGTCGGCTCCGGACTTGATCTTGTCGGCCGCTTCCTTCGCCTTCTCCTGCGCGAGCATGAGAGTCTTTCCGTCGAGCACAGCGTCACGGACCTTCCCTTCAACTTCGCTCAACTCGGCCGGCTTGGGCGGGAATTTTTCGGTGAGCACCGCGACCACCATGCGGTTCGACGGGAGCACCAAAACCGGCGTGACGCCGTTCTTCTGAAGGGGGATCAGCGCGCTGTCGATTTCAGGGCTGACACCGAGCGTTGGGATAGCCTCCCCGGCCGCGGCTTTGGTGACCGTGACCAGGTCGACGCCGAACTGCGCCGCAATCTGGGCCGCTGAACCGGGCGATTTTTCGAGAGCCGCATGGACCTGGTCCGCGATCGATTGCATCTTGTCCGTCAAGCCCTGCTTTCGCAAGTCGTCCGCCAACGACGCCTTTACTTCGTCGAAAGGTTTGACGCGAGCCGGTTCGCGCTCCAATACCTGAATGATGTGATACCCGTACGTGGTCGTCACGATATCGCTGATCTCATTCGGCTTCAACGTGAAGACGGCTTTTTCGAATTCCGGCACCATCTGGCCGCGGACAACCCAGCCGAGATCGCCGCCCTTTTCGGCGGAACCGGGATCGTCCGAATTTTTCTTCGCAATCTCCGCGAAATTTCCTCCGCCCTTGACCTGCTTCAGGACGTCCTGCGCCTTTGTCAGAAGCTGCTTCTTTTCCGCATCAGACTTGTCCGCCGTCTTGATCAGGATGTGCCGCGCGTGAACGCGCTCCGGCGTGCGGTAGTTATCCATGTTCGCCGAATACGCTGCCCGGAGCTGGGCATCGGAAACCGAGATCGATTTTTCAACCTTGTCCTGATCGATCACAATAGCCTGGAAGGATCGCTTCTCGGGTGAAGCGTACTGATCCTTGTGCGCCTCGTAGTAAGTGCGGATCTCTTCCGGAGTTGCCTTGACGTCTCCCTTGAACTTCGCCGGCGGAAATGCGATGTACTCGATCTTGGATTTCTCAAACCGGCGTTTCAGCTCTTCATCGATTTCGCTCGGCGAGACGACGGCCGCATTGAACTGGAGATCCTGAATCTTGTTCAGGAGCACGTTGCTCCGCTCCAGGTCGATCGCATCCTGAAGCGTCATCCCCTGCTGCGCGAGTATCGACTCCATCTGCGCCTTTCCCGTGAACACGCCATTCTGGAAAAACTGCTGATAGGTGACCTTCATGCTGTCGAGCACTTCTTCGTCGGTCGCGGTGAGGCCAAGCCGGCCGAATTCATAGATCAGAGCCTGCTGCTGAATCATTTGATCGATGAATTGCGGCATATACACTTCGATCATCTGCGGAGGAATCTGATTTCCGCGAAGCACGCGCTCGGCGCGTTGAGCCGCTTCCGCGGCCGTGATCTTCGTCCCGCCGATTTCCGCAATCACCGAGTTGTCTTCGAATTTTGGAGTGCTGCTTCCGTAGCCGGGGATCAGCGTGACCACCATCGAGATGGCGATCAGCATCAGGATACCGCCAAGCACGTACCGGACAGCCTTTTGGCGGCTGCGAAAGAGATCGAACATAAAGGAAACTCCTACAGGACGGGAAAGTCTCCCTTATTATAGCAAGCCCGAGCGCATCAATCTCGCCGTTAACCGCGCTGCCACTTTGCTATTGAAGTTTTCCCTATTTCAGCCATAATACTATCTACACTTCCGTCCGATCTCCCTGAGCGGAAGTGAGAAAAACGACTGGGGACGCGAGGATGACCCGCAGGGTTGGGTTTCGGGGTTGGCAGGTTGTTTCTGGCTGCGCCATCCTCCTGTGCGGCGCCCTTCACGGCCAATCCCCCATCCAGCAAACCTCCGGCGGAATCCATATCTTCAACACAGATATGGCTGTTCTGGAGGCTCAGGAAATCCGCAAGGATCTGCCCTGTACGGTGACCCCGGAGAAGCCCTCCCTCGGCTTCGATCTCCGTTTCCATGCCGGATACGAAGTGAGCGTACCTCTCAAGGATTTGTCCGGTCTGGAAAATCAGCTCACGATCCTTTTTCGCATCACGCCCGACAATAAAAAGGATGAGCCCTCCTATTTCGTTCAGCATATCCGCGTCCCGAGCATCGAAGACGACGCCAAGGGCGACGCCAACCTGAGCGGATCGATCGACCTCGGCGAGGGAACCTATCACGTCGACTGGCTGATGCGCGACCGGGGAGAGCGTGTCTGTTCTTTTTACTGGGACATGGATGCGACGCTCGCGCCGAAAGACAAGCAAATTGCGCTGGAAATGCCTGCGAATGCGGTTCAGGCGATCAATCCGGAGCAGTTTACTGAGGAACCCCCGATCGCCCGAACCCCGGAAGCGGCGCCCCTGAACATTAAGGTCCTGGTGAATTTTGCCCCCCAAAACTCCGACGCATCGTCAATCCGTCCGCTCGACACAATGGCCTTAGTGTCCATCCTCCGCCGGATCGCGCGGGAGCCGCAGTTCGGCAAGTTCTCGATTGTTGCATTCAACATGCAGGAACAAAGAGTCTTATATCGCCAAAAGAGCGGAGATAAGATCGACTTCCCCGCACTGGGCGAAGCCATCCGCTCGATCAAGCTGGGAACGGTCGATCTGAAACGTCTCTCCCAGAAGCACGGCGAAACGGAGTTCCTGACCGATTTGATCCGCAAGGAAATGGGAACCGACGACCACCCCGACGCTCTGGTGTTTGCTGGACCAAAAGTAATGCTTGATGAGGCCGTTCCGCAGGAAACCTTAAAGCCCCTGGCAGACGTCGATTATCCAGTGTTCTATATGAACTATGCGCTGAACCCGCAGGCGGTGCCGTGGAAGGACTCGATCAGCCGGGCCATAAAAGTCTTCAGAGGAACCGAATACACCATCAGCCGGCCGCGTGACCTGTGGTTTGCGATGTCCGAAATGGTGACACGCATAGTAAAATCGAAGCACGGGCGGAGTTCGTCTCAGGTATCTGCGCAGTAGCAAGGGGTGTGAGTTGATAACGCGGTCTATCTACGTTTCTCTCGCGGTCTGCTCGCTGGCCGCGTTCGGGCAGGACCCCCGCTATGCGAGCAAGCTCGCTCCATACGTCGCTTCTCCGATTCATGTTGTCGATCACATGCTCGAATTGGCCAAGGCGCGCCCGGGCGAGATGCTCTATGATCTCGGCTGTGGTGACGGTATCATTCTGATCGAAGCAGTGCAGAAGTTCAACCTGAAGGCCGTGGGAGTGGAGATTTCACCAAGACTGGTGGCGAAGGCGGAAGCTCGAATCGAGCGCGCTGGTCTACAGCAACAGGCGCATGTCATACAAGGCGACCTGCTTCAGGTCGATCTCGCGGGCGCCGATATCGTGGCGATTTACTTGAGCACGCAGCTCAATTCCCAGCTTCGGCCGCGAATGGAAAAGCTTCTCAAACCGGGCGCGCGCGTCGTTTCGCACGATTATGCCGTCCCCGGCTGGAAGGCGAACAAGATTGAGACAGATGGAAAACAGGGCCATCTGATTTATCTTTACGAGATTCCACCCACGAAACAGTAGCCGAGCCGCGATCGTTTCGAAGTCGCTACATCGTTTTGAAGTCACTACAATGGAGGCGTGCAGCGATTCCTTGCTGTCCTTTTCCTCCCCTTTCTTTGCCTAGCCGCCAATCCTCTCGACACCGCACGACTGGAATCGATCCATGCTCAACGCGTCGAATGGATGAAAAAGCGCGTCGCCCGCCCGGCGCAGGGTATTTATTTCGACCTTCGCGCAGTGCGCGCGTCCGGCAATCTCGATGATCTGCTCAAATCGGCGAGGCAGACCGAGGTTCAGGTTCTTTTCGTGGACGGCGCGCCTGCGGCCGAGGTTCACAGCGGAATACTCGTCGCCCCGCCGCCCCAAAATCTGCCGCGCTTTAATGAACCGGAGCGTCCCGCGGCCGAAATCCGGAATCAGCGGGAGGTTCGCGAGCGCTTCAAGCTTTTTCCGGATGAAGTGCTCGACATCGCCCCGTCGGCCGCACCCGATCACGATCCCGCCGCCATGCGCCGCACCAGCATTCATATCCTGGCGCGCGAACCGAGCGCGGCCGTTCAATCGATCGAGCAGGGACGTACCTACCTTGCCCACGACTGGCTCTGCGACCCCTCCGGGTTCTCATTTATCGCGGAAAACAACTTCGGAGCATATGATATCGGCGACACCGTTCCGCTGATGAACGGAACCAACCTCGTCGTTACGCTGCCGATCCCCGGATCGATTCGAATCACCCGTGACGATACGGTTGTGGCGCAGAAAAACGACGCCCGGCTTGTCTATCCCGTAAAGGACCTCGGCTCCTATCGCGCCGATGTTTCTCTATCCATCGGTGGCGAGCAGCGCCCTTGGATACAGACGAATGCCATCAGGATCGGCAAGCCGAATTTCACGATGCCGATGACGCAGATGTCTCCCGACGTCGAGGTGCGCAAGGACATAGCCTACGTCGATGATGGCCAGCCCAAACACAAGCTCGATCTCTATCTGCCGAAAGGGCCCAAACCTTTTCCCGTGATGGTCTTCTATCACGGCGGGGCATGGCATTCGGGAGACCGGTCTCAGTATCCGCCCCTTGGGAACCGGTTTGCGAAGGCCGGAATCGGCGTGGCGATTCCGAGTTACCGGTTAATGCCGCAATATCCGCATCCGGCGCAGATCGAAGATGCGGCGGCGGCCTTCGCCTGGGTGTGTCGCAACATCGCGCAGTTCGGCGGCGATGTTTCGCGGATTTACATCGCGGGTCATTCCGCCGGCGGGCATCTGGTTTCCCTGCTCGCGCTTGATCCTCAGTGGCTGAAAAAGTATGATGCGTCTCCGGGCGCGATCCGTGGCGTCGCCACGATGAGCGGTGTGTACAATGTCGAAGATGTCGAGGCTTTTAAGGACCGGCACGCGTCGCCGATCGAGTACGTCCATCCGCATCTGCCGCCTTTCCTGATCACCTATTGTCAGTGGGACTACGCCGGACTTCCCAAGCAGGCTCGGGATTTCGCGGCGACCCTCAAAAAAGAGTTCGGGGATGTGAAACTGCTGTATGTTCCAGGGGAAAGCCACATTTCAGAGATCATTGCCACGCTAAAGGATGACGACCCGCTGGCCCGGGCGATCCTGGATTTTGTCAAATAGCGCGCTCCCCGGTACCTGCTATACTGGAAATCGATACCAAGCTTACGGAAGCACGGGTGAACTACGCATGAAGGCCATTGCGGCTTGCGCTTGCCCGGTTAAGAAAAATGCCCAAACGTACATTTCAGCCGAATAATCGAAAGCGCGCCAAGACGCATGGATTCCGCGCGCGGATGAAGTCCAAGGACGGACGCGCGGTGTTGTCGCGCCGCCGCGCCCGGGGCCGCCACAAGCTCACCGTCAGCGACGAAAGAGCTGTCCGGTCTGCGAAATAGCCTCGCGTTTCCGCGATCTTCGCGGATCCTCCGATCCGCGGATTTTCGTGTTGTCTATGACAACGGCACTCGGGTTACCTGTCCAATCTTCGCGGCGTTCTGCTTTGCGCGGAATGACCGCAATGGCGCCAGGATCGGTCTCACCGTGCCGCGCGCGGTTGGCGGCGCGGTGGTGCGCAACCGGATCAAACGCCGGATTCGTGAAGCGTTTCGGCTTCACCGCGCCGAAATCGGCCCGCAATGGGACATTGTGGTCAATCCACGCCGCTCGGCGTCTACAGCTCCGTTCGCCGATATCGAACGCGGATTGCTCAAGGTGATCGAAAAATGCGGGCACTAACACTTGGGATCTTGCGTACTTACAAACGTTGGATCTCCCCGTTGCTGCCGTCGGCCTGCCGTTTTCATCCAACCTGTTCGCAGTACATGATCGAAGCGGTAGAAACATATGGTGTCGGGAGAGGCGTCTGGATGGGTATGAAGAGGCTCGCCAGGTGCCACCCGTTTCATGAGGGAGGGTTCGATCCGGTCCGCTAGGATTTGGAAAATCGCGGCCGCTTTAGAACCGTATGCCAGAGAAAAAAGAAATGACCATGGAAACGAGGCTCCTCCTCGCTTTCCTGTTAATGGGGTTGGTGCTGTTCGGCACCCAGTATTTTTATAAGCCCGCGCCGCCTCCCCCAGCCGCGAACGCCGCCAAGCCCGGACCCGAAAGGCAGGCCGATCATTCCAAGGCCGCCCAAGCTCCGGCGCCTCCGGCCGCCGCGTCAACCGCCCCCGCGGAAATGCCCGGACAGGTTCACGCGGATAGCGAGGAAACGTTTGCGGTCGAGACCAGCAAATATCGTGTTACGTTCTCCAACCGCGGCGCGGTGGTGAAGAGCTGGATTCTCAAAGAGTACAAGGATCACAAGGATCAGCCGCTCAACCTCGTGAATCAGTCCGCCGCCGGCAAAATCCCGGCGCCGTTTTCTCTGTCGTTCAAGAATCAGGCTCCTCCTGGCGATCCAAACAATGCATTATTCAGGACCGCGCGATCACCGGACGGGCTGGGCGTCGATTTCGAATTTTCCGATGGCCGCTCGGTCACAAAAAAATCATTCAAATTCGGCAGCGAGAGTTACCTGGTCAGTGTAACGACGCAGGTCACCGACAACGGCATCCTGGTTCCGCACTCGATCGCGTGGCGCGGCGGGTTCGGCGACGAAACGGTTGTCAATGCCGCCTCCGAACAGAGGGCCGTCTACTACGATCTGGCCAACTCGAAGCTGTTTGAGAAGGATCCCAAGGAAGCAAAGAATGGGCCGGTCTCGTTCAGCGGCCAGTTCTCATTCGCCGGGCTCGAAGACAAGTATTTCGCCGGAGTATTTCTGCCGCAGGGAAGGGGTCCGGTAGAGATCACTATCTTTTCCGACGCGGTGCAGAACGCCGCCGGCTCCGCCGAGCAGCGCGTCGGAGCGGCCGTGGGCGGCGACGGGTTGAACGCGTTTTCGTTTTTCGTCGGACCTAAAGACAACGATCTGCTGAAGAAGGTCGATCCCAAGCTCACACAGTTAATCGATTGGGGATGGTTTGAGATTCTCGCCAAGCCGCTGTTCCTGGTGCTCAACTGGACGGCGGATCATATCGTCCATAACTGGGGGTGGGCGATCATCCTGGTAACGGTGGTTATCAACCTGCTGCTGTTCCCGCTCCGTCTGAGCAGCCTGAAGGCGTCCCGCAAGATGCAGCGCTTGCAGCCCCAGATCCAGGCCATCAACGCGAAATACAAGAACATCTCCATGCGCGATCCGCGCAAGGCGGAGCAGAACCAGGAAATGATGGATCTATACAAGCGGGAGGGCGTAAATCCGATGGGCGGATGCGTTCCGATGCTGATTCAGTTGCCGTTCCTGTACGCGTTTTACAAAGTCCTGAGCATTTCGATCGAGATGCGCGGTGCGCCATGGCTGTGGGTGCATGATCTTTCGCAGCCTGAGACCATCGCGATCCGCGTGCTGCCTCTCATCCTGATCGGTACCCAGTTTCTGACCCAGAAGATGACGCCTCAACCGGGCGTGGACCCTTCGCAGCAGAAAATGATGATGATTATGCCGCTGTTTCTGGGTTATATTTTCTGGTTCCTGTCATCCGGGCTGGTGCTATACTACTTAACTGGCAATCTGGTGGGTATCGCGTTGCAATGGTTGACAAACAAGACCATGCCTCCCGCGCCCGCGGCGCCGGTAGCTGTTGAAAGACCGCCCAAGAAGAAGAGATAAGGAACTTGTCCGAAAAGAAGTTCACGCTCGCGGAAGCCGGCCCTCGCATTAAACAATTTCTGGATCTCGTGTTTCGTCTTGCCGGATTCGATCTCGAATATTCCACCAGTGAAGGCGAGACTCCGCATCCCGATTTCGAAAATCCCGATATTCTGGTCCGCTTCACCGGGCCCGATGTCGATCTGCTGCTCGCCAACAAAGCTGAGTTGCTTCTCGCGCTCGAGCAGTTGACTATGGAGGCGCTCGGGATGCCCGCCGACGAGCATTCGCGAATCTGCTTCGACGCTAACGATTATCGAGTTCTGCGCATTGAAGAGCTGCGGATGAGCGCTCTTGCGGCCGCCGAACGCGTGAAGAAATCGCGCGTCCCGTTCCACTTCAGTCCGATGAACAGCCGCGAACGGCGCATCATTCATCTTGCCCTGCGCGACCAGACCGAAGTCCGTAGCGAGAGCGTCGGAATGGGTCCAATCCGGCAGGTGGTCGTCGTGACCGCGGATACTAAGGTTCTGCCGGAGCCGATTCGTCCTCCCAGGCCGCGACCCGAGGACGATGCCCCGAGGCGTCCGTTTGGGCGTGGCGGCCGCGACCGTGATCGCGGCGGGCGTGATCGCCGCCCGCGCCGGTAAAACCTCTTTTAGCCGTTAATCGACCTGCTTCCGCGTGAATTGACCGTCCATTCAATGAATTTGAGGGATACGATTGCGGCGATCTCCACGCCCGCCGGACGCGGCGGGATCGGCATCGTGCGTCTCTCCGGCCCCGAGGCCCGGCCAATTGCTGAAAAGATCCTTCGTTTGAAATCCCCGCTCGAATCGTGGCGGGCTACTTACGGTGAACTGCCCGAAGTCGATCGCGTGGTCGTGACGTACTTCGCCGCTCCCCGATCCTACACCGCCGAAGACGTGATCGAGATTTCCTGCCACGGCGCTCCCGTGATTCTTCGGTACGCCCTGGAGCGGGTCTGCGAGGCCGGCGCCAGGATCGCCGAGCCGGGCGAGTTTACCCTTCGCGCATACGTAAACGGCCGCATCGATCTCCCCCAGGCCGAAGCGGTCCGTGATTTGATCGAGGCCACGACGCTTTATCAGGCGCGCATCGCCGCTCAGCAAGTCGAAGGTTCGATTTCGCGGCGGCTGAAGCCGGTGAAGGATCAGTTGCTCGAATTGATCGCGCTGCTTGAGGCGGGGATCGATTTCGCCGAAGACGATGTCGGCGTTGCGCCTGCCGGAGAAATCCTCCGCCGCATCCAGCCGATTCATTCCGCGATCGGCTCGCTTGCCGCAAGCTTCGCCTACGGAAAACTGGTTCACGATGGGTTCACGCTCGCAATCGTCGGACGCCCGAATGTCGGCAAGAGCAGCCTGTTCAACCGCCTCCTGGAACAGGACCGCGCAATTGTGACCGATATTCCCGGTACGACGCGGGATCTCGTTTCGGAAACCGCGTCGCTCGAAGGAATTCCCGTGCGGTTCGTGGATACAGCCGGGATTCGCCATTCGCAGGACGTCGTCGAGAGCCTTGGAATCGAGCGCAGCTATCGGGCCATGGCGGATGCGGATGTGACGCTGGTTGTGGTCGATGCATCTGCGCCATTGACTGAGCAGGACCGGGAATTGATCGGCCATGCGCGGGCGCGCGGCAAGTCCGTCGTTGTCGGCAATAAGTCGGACCTCGGGCAGATCGACGGCACGCTCCCAGTCTCCGCATTGACCGGAGCGGGCATTGCTGAACTCCGCAAACGGTTGATCGAGACCGTTGCTCCGCATCGCGAACTCGAAGGCGGATTCATTACGAGCGTCCGTCACGAGCGATTGTTGAAAGAGTCGCTCGAATCGTTGGAACAGGCCCGGTCCGCAACCGAAGCTGGAATTCCCCATGAGATGCTGCTGCTGGATCTTTATGCGGCTCTGCGCGCGATCGACGGTATCACGGGCGCGACGACGGCCGACGATATCCTGAACCGGATCTTTTCGACCTTCTGTATCGGCAAGTGATGTCACCCATTCCGCCTCCCGATTCCCCGATCTTTTCTATTGCACCGGAATTTATTGCACCCAGATCGTCACCATGTCCGTAAAGCAGTCCGCGGTCTGGATGGCGAGACTCTGCGGACCCGAACTGCTGGTCACCGGGATTGTCACATTCACCTGATACAGTCCCGCAAGCGTCGGCGTCAAGCCCGCGAACGCAATGTTTTGCACAGGTTCGCCGCCAATGTAGACATTCACCGGACCGGTCACCTTATAGAGAACGTTTGGCGTCGCGGGTGTTGCCTGGCCGTCGCTGACCGTGGGATTCACCGCGCCAAGCCCTGCAAGATATACCGCGACCGTTTCTCCGCGAGTCGCCGGACTGCCCGAGTTCACGATCGTTCCGTCCGCATGCCGCACCGCGGCGTCGCTCAGGCCGTTCGGCGGAACGCTGAAAACTCCCGGCGCGGTTGCAGCCAGCGGCACGTCCACCGTGTTCGATTTGACGTTGTTCACGATCACCTGAAATGTCGCCGTCGGACCGGTGACCCCGTAAGGAACGATCGCCGTAATCAACGGATTCGCCCCGCCCACAACGCTGTACACCGGAGCGGGCGTGCCGTTCACGGTCACCTGCACGCCCGCGAGATTGGTCTTTACCGGAAACGACGTCGTCGAGGCGTTCTGCGATCCGAATCCGCTGCCGAACAGAGTGACGAAAGTTCCCGGCGCGACCGGATATCCCGGCGGCGAGAAACTCCCTGAGTTGTAGATTCCTTGCGGATGCAGAAACACGCCCGATCCCGACTGCGGCGGCATCATCGCTCCGAAATACAACTCGTAGCTCTGCGAATCTGTCACGTCGACTCCGCTGGTCGTGAACACGTTTTTTGTCGCCGCAACATCGATGTGTCCGGCCGTTGAAGTCAGCGGACCCGATCCATCCGCGCCCAGCGAATATGTGATCAATGGCGCCGCATCGAGAACCGCGTCCGATTGCCGCGTCCGCCGCGACCAGGCCGAGTTTCCGTCTCCGACCGCGTGAACCGATCCCGCGGCTGAAGAAAGCCGCGCGGAAAAGTACGGCGTCGCGACATCGTAGCGCAGGCCCGCCGCGAAGTAGAGTCCGCTGAAGCTCGCGTTTGTCGCCCCGCTCGCGAATGCTTTTACTCCGACCAGAATGCCGTGACCTCCGGTCCCCGCCGACCCGCCGATGAAATAACTCCCGTCCTGCGAAACGAAAATATTCTCCTGCGCCGCGATCAATGCGTTTGATCCCGCTGGAGCGGGAAATGCGATCGACCCCGTGCCATCCGGCGCCACCGAATACGTGGGCACACCGATGTCCTGGCTTGTGAGTTTGTTCTGCGTGTACGCCGCCTGACCGACGATCGTCGTATCTGCGAAACTCCCCGCGCCATTTGCCGACGTCTTGAAATTCGTGTCCCGGATATTCGACACTCCGCCATTCGGAAACTCGAGCGTCGAAATCCAATACGGTCCATTCAGCGTCGACGCCGATACCGGCTGCGCCGGCGCCGGGATCGCGATCAGGAAATCGAAAACCGTAGCTCCGGCTTCGGTTGACGAGCCCATGAGCGCCCCGACCCCTAATCGTGCGTTGACAGTCGCTCCCGTCCGCAACGGATTCGTCATGGTCACGAATCCGCCCGCCTTCACCGTATACGTGCCCGATCCTGTCAGATTCGCCGCTGCCGTTGTTCCTACAAGCTGCTGGCCAGAGACGGTAAATCCACCCTTGCCGTCGAATGTCAGGGTCCCGAATCCGCTGCGGGTATCGGTTACATTGGCGGAGGCGTCGGCGGCCAGCAAGACATGCCGGAAGTAGTACTTACCGCTAAGCGACGTGTTGTCAGAGACTTGCGCCAAGGCCCCCGGCCCCAACACGGCGGCAAAGATGAAGTACTTTAGAGTCATAGTCCAATCTAACCCCCGAAGGTTCCGGTTGGCACATGAGTGAACTCAATTTAATGCCCTAATCCTCTTTTTGGGCAGGAACTCCGATTGTGGGTGTGGGTTTGTTCGTTCATAATTTAACGAGCGGGGAATACTCGATGACATACCGCTTCCTAATCGCCGGACTGATCGCAAGCGCGCTAGTCCCGGCACAAGAAAATCAAGGTTTTGGCGACGTGGCCCATCCGGATTGCGTCTACTTCGGGCCGCAGCGCGAACGGTTCCTTCCCAAGCACGGCAATCGGGCAGGCGATCTGACGGCACAGGTCACCAGCCTGCTCCCGCGCGCCGAAACCGCGGCGTCCATGGCGAGCCCCCCGGGCGGGACACGAACATGGGAGCACGGCAATGCGACGAATTCGTCGAACCTGATCGACGTCTTTATATGGAAGGCGTTCCAGGCGAATGCGGTCACTCCCGCCGCGCCCACCAATGATTATGAGTTTATCCGCCGCGCGACGCTTGATCTGACCGGCCGGATTCCAACCGCGGACCGCGTCAACAGTTTTGTCGCGGATTCGAATCCGAATAAGCGCGCCGCCCTTGTGGATGAATTGCTCGCGTCCCCGCAGTGGGTCGACAAGTGGACCATGTTCTATGGCGACCTCTTCAAGAACGCCTCCAACTGGCCAAGCACCGGGACCCAAATCACCGTTTACGGCCGCGACGCTTTCAATACGTGGATTCGAAATGCGCTCGCAAATGGCATGCCGTACAATCAGATGGCCTCGGCATTGATCGGCTCGACGGGAACGAATAACTTCAATCAAGGCGAACTCAACTGGATCGTCAATGGCCGCGTCACGGGAACCAACATTCCCGCCCAGGACTCATACGATCAGGTCACGGCGAACATCGCGGAGACGTTCCTCGGAATCTCGCATCTCAACTGCCTGCTGTGCCACAACGGCCGCGGACATTTGGATTCGCTGAGCCTCTGGGGCGCCAACACCACTCGCATGCAGGCCTGGGGCACGGCGGCGTTCTTATCGCACACTTCTTTCCAAAGCCCGTTGTCCGATCCGTCGAACTCAAACAGCCCGCGCCTCTGGTACGCGGTCGATAACAACGCCTCCAAGAACGACTATCTGTTGAACACCACCACGGGCAATCGCCCGCCGCGGCAGCCGGTGGGTTCGACCAAGTCTATCTCGCCGTCGTATATATTCACGGGTGACGGCGCGAAATCAGGCGAAGGATATCGTCAGGCTCTGGCTCGCCTGGTGACGAACGACATGCAGTTTGCCCGCGCGGCGGTCAACTACGTATGGGCGGCGTTTTTCGGAATGGGAATCGTCGATCCCCCCGATCAGTTCGACCCGGCGCGGCTTGATCCGAACAATCCTCCGCCGTCGCCGTGGACGCTGCAACCGTCAAATCCCGATCTGTTGAACGCGCTCGCCGAGGACTTTGTCGCGAATAAATATGACTTGAAGCATCTGATGCGGCTGATCGTAAATTCCAACGCGTACCAGCTTGAATCGCAGTACGATCCGGCGGCCTGGAATCCCAATTGGCAGCCGTTGTTTGCGCGCCATCTCGTCCGCCGGCTCTGGGGCGAGGAAGTCCAGGATTCGGTGACTCTTTCGAGCAATGTTCCGACGACGTTTAACGTGAACATCAGCGGCGTGAACACTCCGCTGAATTGGGCGATGCAGTATCCCGAGCCGGCGGTTGAAGGAAGCACGTTTCTCAAAGCGTTCCTTCCCGGCAATCGCGACGATCAGCCACGGCGGCCCGATGGAGCGATCCAGCAGGCGCTCGTCGTCATGAACGACAACCTCGTGATGTCGAAATTGGTCACCACGCCCAACGGACAATCCACCCCGAGCCTGTTGAGTAAAGCGCTCGCGCAGAGCGATACAGCCGGCCTGATCAGCACGCTCTATATCAACATCCTTTCCCGGTACCCGACGGACGCGGAAAAACAGGCGGGCCTCGCGCTCATCGGATCGAACACGGGGACCGCGAAAATGCAGAAAGTACAGGAACTCATGTGGACCTTGTATAACAAGGTCGATTTCCTGTTCAACTACTGAGGAGCCGGCATATGACGAATGAGCAAAAACGATTCGCAAAACTCCTCGCCGAGCATCCCGAGATCCGGCGTCCTGCTTACTTCCGCCGTCCGCACTGGACGCGCAGGAACTTTTTCAAGATTCTCGGATCGGGTGTCGCGGGCGCTTATCTCGCGCGCGAAGCCAAGGCGGCGGCATGCTCGTCTGAGAATGTCACGACGATCAACAAAGCTCGCAATGTGATCTTCATCCTGATGGCCGGCGCGCCCAGCCATGTCGATACATTCGACTTCAAGATGACGAACGGCATCACGCCGGCCGCCGCCAATCCGGCGACCGTCAACGGAATTTACTGGCCTACCGGAATTCTCCCGAATCTGGCCGATCATCTCGGCGACATCGCCATTGTCCGGTCGCTCCAGGCCCACGCGCTGGTGCATTCCTTGGGTCAGACCTGGGTGCAGATCGGACGGAATCCAGCGGCGGCGCTCGGAAACATCGCCCCGAATATCGGGAGCATCGTGGCCCTCGAAAAAGCGGCGGAGCGCAAGCCGAGCGATGTGCTGCCCACGTTTCTCGGTCTTAATTCGGATGGGGCCGTCGGGTCGGGATATCTCGACGCGACGTATGCCCCCTTTAAGTACAATCCCACCACCGGCGGGCTTCCAGACACGACCAACAGCTTCGGTCAGGCCCGTTTCGGTGAAATGTTGACCACGCTCCACACAGAAGACGACCCCCTGCGGATCAATTCTCCACTTGGGAAGCCCGCCGAGGACATGGACGGCTTCTACGATTCCGCGAAGAGCCTGATGTACAACCCGCAGGTGCAGAGCGTGTTTACCTACAGCGCGGCCGATAGCGCCAGGTATGGCAACAGCTCTTTCGGCAACGCGCTCGTGATCGCGAAACAGGCGGTCGCGGCCAATATGGGCACGCGATTTGTCCAGGTCACTGTCGGCGGCTGGGATATGCATGTGAACATCTACGGTCCGAACTTCCAGATCACCCAGGGATCGAATATCTTCACGCTCGGCAAAACCTTCGATTCAGCGCTCGCCGCGTTGTTGTCCGATCTGAAGGGCTCGGGAATGCTGGACAGCACTCTGGTCATCGCGATGGGCGAGTTCGGCCGCACCCCGAACTTCACCGCCGCCCAGGGACGCGATCACTATCCCGTCCAGTTCGCAATGTTTGCCGGCGGTGGCGTTACCGGTGGTAAGGTGATCGGCCAGACCAGTTCCGACGGATCGCAGATCGTCGACAATGGCTGGTCGCAGAATCGTCCGGTGAACGCGGAAGACATCGAAGCGACGATCTACTCCGCAATGGGGATTAACTGGACCAACGTCTGCTATAACGATCCGTTCCATCGCGGATTTGAATACGTACCCCAGTCGAACGGTCCGAACTACTGGCTGCCGATCAACGAATTGTTTTCGTAAGTCTCCGCTCCCTGAGGGCCGCGGTTCCGATACCCATCCGAACCGCGCGCGTAAGCGAGCGGAGAGATTGCCTCGGCTCCTATCCCCAGATATCGCCGACGGTGAAGCCGTCCGGGAACGGATCCTCCGGATCCAACACATACTGCGCGAACCCGGTGATCCACGCACTCCCCGACAGCGTCGGGATCACGGCTTTGTACGGCCCCACTTGCGCTTCTTCGATCAGCCTCCCCGTAAACGTCGTCCCTAAAATCCCTTCGTGGACGAAATCGCGCCCCAGCGGAAGCTGACCCTTCGCATGCAGCGCCGCCATCTTCGCGCAGGTCCCGGTGCCGCACGGCGAGCGATCGAGAGCTCCCGTCCATGACGCCGGACGCGCCCAATCGAGCGTTCCCGTCGAAACCACGACCGTATTCTTTCGGTCGAACTTCTCAGACCGCCCCGAAATTTGCGCGATCGTCACGCCATCGATCCCCGGATTTTCCGGATGCTTCACCGGAAGCTGTTCCCGCGCCGCCGCCTTGATCATCTCCGCGGCGCGAACGATGTCGCGCGCTTCGTCCGGAGTAAGCCGGAACCCGAGCGGCTCCGCATCCGCGATCACATAAAACATCCCTCCATAGGCGACATCCACCATCACCGTCCCCAGGTTCGGCACCTCGATCTTCGCGTCAAGGTGCGTCGCAAACGCCGGCACATTGCGAAACGTCACACGCTTCACCTTGCCATCCTGGACCTCGGCATCGACCGCAATCAACCCCGCCGGAGTTTCGAGCTTCAGCCGCGTCACCGGCTCGGCCACTTTCACCATTCCGGTCTCAATCAGCACAGTCGCGACGCAGATCGTGTTGGTGCCCGACATCGGCGGATACTCCACCTGTTCCATGATCACGAAACCCGCGTCGGCTTCAGGATGCGTCGGCTGTAGAATCAGGTTGCAGTTCGCCGCCGGATAACCGCGCGGTTCGCGGAGCATCCGCTTCCGGAGATGATCCGCATGCGTCTCGAGCCATGTTTTCTTTTCGAACATCGTGCGTCCCGGAACGTCCAGAACTCCGCCTGTAATCACACGTCCCGGTTCGCCGCATGCGTGCGCGTCCACCGCGGTGATCATGCTTGAAAATCGCATTCCGGTCGATTGTAGACCATCGGCGGTATACTCCGTTGATGATGACCCGCCGACAAGCCGGACAAATCCTGGGAGCCGCCGCCGCGGCCCCCTCCTTCGCCGGCGCAGCCCCCGACATCTGCTTCATGACCGCGGTCGAGATCGCGTCGATGATTCGCAAAAAAGCGCTCAGTTCGCGCGAGGTTCTCGAAGCGCATCTTTTGCAGATCGAGCGCGTGAATCCCCAAGTCAACGCGATCGTCACGCTTGTCCTCGACCAGGCTAAGAACGGCGCGCGCAAAGCGGACCAGGCGCAGGCCAAAGGAGCACCGCTTGGCCCGCTCCACGGTCTCCCCATCGCGCACAAGGACCTCATGGACACCGCCGGCATCCGGACCACCTACGGGTCGCCGATCTACAAAGACCATATCCCCGCCGCGGACGCGATCCCCGTCGAGCGCATCAAACGCGCCGGCGCGATTACCATCGGCAAGACCAACACTCCCGAGTTCGGCGCGGGATCGCAAACCTTCAACAAAGTCTTCGGAGCCACGAAAAATCCCTACGACCTGACCAAAACCTGCGGCGGATCGAGCGGAGGCGCAGCCGTCTCTCTCGCCTGTGGAATGCTTCCGATCGCCGATGGGTCCGACACCGGCGGTTCGCTCCGCAACCCCGCCGCCTTCTGCGGAATCGTCGGATTCCGCCCGTCCCCCGGCCGCGTGCCTGCCGCCGCGAAAGGACTCGCCTGGTCGACCCTCAGCGTCTCCGGACCCATGGCTCGCAATGTTCCCGATGTCGCGCTGCTCCTCAGCGTCATGGCCGGCCCCGATCCTCGTTCCCCGGTCTCCCTCACCGAGCCTGGCTCGAAATTCGCCGCCAATCTCGAACGAAGCTTCAAAGGCACGCGAGTCGCATTCTTCAAGGATCTCGGCGGCATCCCTTTCGACCGCCGCATTCGCGACGCTGTCAACGCGCACCGCCGGACTTTCGAAAGCCTCGGTTGCATCGTTGAAGAAGCCGAGCCGGATTGGACCGGCGCCGATGAAGCTTTCAATACTCTGCGCGCCTGGGGTTATTCGACAAGCTATGCCGGCCTTGTCCGCACCCACCGCGACCAAATCAAGGAATCCGTTATCTGGGAGGTCGAGCGCGGCCTGAAACTCACCTCGGCCGATCTGAGCCGTGCGGAATCTCTTCACGCCAGCCTTTGGGATCGGATGCGCATTTTTCAGGAAAAATATGAATTCTTCATCCTCCCTACCACTCAGGTCCCGCCATTCGACCTGTCTCAGGAATTTGTCACCGAGATCGAAGGCGTCAGAATGGGAACCTATATCGAATGGATGAAGGCCTGCTATTTCATTTCGATCCTTGAAAATCCTTCGATATCCATGCCCTGCGGATTCACGCCGGAAGGTCTGCCTGTCGGTCTGCAAATTGTAGGGAGACATCGCGAGGATTTAGCCGTCTTACAAATGGGGCACGCTTTCGAGCAAGCGACCAAAACCCTGCGGAAACGGCCAGCGATTCTGTAACATTGTGTAACGAAACGCTCCCGGGATGAAAATCACAGTCTCTTGCATTGTACGAGGGCATGAAACTCTCTCTCTCGCTTCTGACCGCTACGATCATTGCAACCTCGCTTATGGCCGCCGACATGCCCGCCGAAGGATCGAAAGCTCCCGACTTCACGTTGCAGTCTCAGGAAGGTAAGTCGGTCAGCCTGCACGATTTTGCCGGGAAATGGGTGGTTCTCTATTTCTACCCGAAAGATATGACTCAGGGATGCACCATCGAAGCGCACAACTTTCAGCGCGATTTGGCGCAGTACGATAAGAAGAATGCGGTAATTCTCGGGGTGAGCGAAGATTCGGTCGATTCGCATCAGCAGTTCTGCGCCAAGGAAAGCCTGACGTTCAAACTGCTGGCGGACGACAAACACGAAGTGGCTCCCAAGTACGGGTCGCTTTCGGATTATAACGGCATGAAGATCGCGGCTCGCAATACCTTCCTGATTGATCCCAAGGGCGTGATCCGCAAAGTGTATGTGAAAGTGAATCCCAACCCGCACAGCGCGGAAGTGCTGGCAGCATTAAGCGAGATGCAGTAGACCGAAGTGAACAGACGACAGGACGAATTCGAACGCACGGCCATGCCGCAAACGCGGAGCCTGCTTCGTGTCGCCCGTCGTCTCACGTCCGATCCTGAAGATTTGGTGCAGGAAACCATGCTCTCGGCCTGGCGGGGATTCCATCAATTCCAGGCCGGGACCAACGCGAGAGCGTGGCTGTTCCGGATCATGATGAACGCGTTCCATTCCCGCGGAAGGAAAGTTCGGCCGGCTTTGGTCCCGATCGACGGGCACGACCGTGCAGGCGGCCCGGATCTGGTTGCGGCGGCCGAAGTCGCGCAGGCGCTCGATGAACTGGCCATCGAGCACCGCACCGTGCTGCTGCTCGGCGTCGTCGAGGGTTTCACCTGCCAGGAGATTGCGGAAATTCTGGGCGTTCCGATCGGGACCGTGATGTCGCGGCTCAGCCGGGCGCGGGAAGCTTTGCGGGGACGCCTCGCCCCAAGATGTGAGGCAAAGGAAGCGTGATGAACTGCAAAGACGTGTCGGAGCTGTCTTCGTTGTTTCTTTCGCGCGAGCTGGATTCGGCGCGCACGGGTGAGCTTCGAAAACACCTGGAGAACTGCCGTTCTTGCGCCGCCGAAATCGATCAGCTCCGCCAAATCGACGTGCGCGTTCGCGATGCGGTCTTTTCTGAATCCGTGGACGCCTCACAGATCGAGGACAACGTACGCCAGGCGATCGCCGCACCATCCAGACGTTGGATGGGAGCCGCGGCCAGCATCGCCGCGGCTATCGTCATTGGAGGGATCGGATTTCGTCTCTGGTCCGCCCCGAACCGAACTTGCGTCGAAGCTGCCGGCGATCATAAAGCCGAGGTCGTCAACGGCGCTCGAAGAACCTGGCGCGCCGATCCTGCGTCCATCGCCGAGTTGGCGGACCGCCAGGGAATCTCGTACGCCGCCGTCGCGCGGCTCTCTGGCGCCGGCTTCGACCTCGAGCGGGGAAAATTGTGCCGCCTCGACGGCCGCATCTATCTGCATCTGGTGTACTCGAACGGCGCCGAAAAAGTCTCCGTTTTCCTGAGACAACGCGACTCGGGATCGGCGAATCCCATCCGCACGGCTGAGGCGCTTTCCGAAAACGTCGCCTATTTCGACACGGACCGCGTCAGCGCGCTTGTGGTTGCCCATAAGTCCCCGGATGCGGCCACCCAGCTCGCCCGCCACGCCAAACAAGTTCTCTAAGCGGCCCCTGCCGGGCAGGCTGCTTCGATTCCGGTTCGCACAGACAGCCGTCAAAGATCGCCCATGTGCCCTCCCGAAAAAAAGCTACAATAGTCCGATCTGTTTCGACAGGGGGTTTTCTTGAAATTCGCTTTCATTCTTCTTTTTGCCGGGATTCTCGCGCGTGCGGCGGACGATCAGATCACCGCTCCTATCGATTCGAATCAGCGAACCCGCCTCACCGGCCACGTCCACCCCTCGCTGAACCGAGCCACCGATCTGGGAATCCTCGCCGCCGGCACCGAGATCAGCTATGCCGCCATCCTGCTCAGGCCCGCTCCCGGACTCGAATCGTTTCTTATCGAACAGCAGAATCCCTCCTCGCCCGAATATCACAAATGGCTCACACCAGCCCAGTTTGCCGACCGCTTCGGCCTGAGCGGTTCGGATACCGCCAGGATCGCGTCGTGGCTCCGATCGCAAGGCCTTCGAGTCCACGACGTCGCGCTAGGCCGCCACTGGATCAGCTTCAGCGGATCCGCTGCGCAGATGAGCAATGCTCTTCATACCCAGTTTCACCGCTTTGCCATCAACGGAGAAACTCATTTCGCCAACACCAACGATCCTGAGGTCCCCTCCGCCATTGCGAGCGTGGTCGCCGGCTTCGTCGGGCTTGACGATTTCGATCTCAAACCAATGAGCGTGAAATCCGCCGTTTTCCCCGAAGCGAACATCGGCTCTTCGCATTATCTGGCCCCCGACGACGTCGCGACAATCTACAACATTACGCCGCTCTACAAAGCCGGCATCGATGGAACCGGCCAGAAAATCGCCATCATCGGACGCGCCGACATCAACCTGGCCGATATTCGCGCTTTCCGCCGCCGGTTCAATCTTCCGGCAAACGATCCGCAAGTTGTCGTCGTCGGTCCGGACCCCGGGGCCACTGTCATCGCCGATATCGAAGAAGCGTCGTTAGACGTGGAATGGGCTGGCGCGATCGCTCCTAACGCGACCATCATTTATGTCAACTCGCGGAGCGTGACCACTTCGCTTCTCTACGCGATCGATCAGAATCTCGCCCCCATTGTCAGCGAAAGTTTCGGCGGATGCGAGCTCGCCTCGCAGCCCGCTCTCCGCGCGATCGGCCAGCAGGCGAACGCGCAGGGAATCACCTGGATTGTCGCGTCGGGCGACTGGGGCTCGGCAATGTGCGACGTCGCGGCTCCCGCCGCTCAAGCGTCCAAGGGCTTCACCGTCGCCTTTCCCGCAAGCCTTCCGGAAGTAACCGCCATCGGAGGAACGAAGTTTAACGAAGGCAACGGAAATTACTGGGCCGCCACAAATGGACCCAACGGAGGCTCCGCGCTCTCCTACATCCCTGAAATCGCCTGGAACGATTCCGCCGATCTTCATCAGCTCGTTGCCACGGGCGGCGGAGCCAGCGCTTTGTTCCCGAAACCTGTGTGGCAAACCGGCCCCGGCGTTCCGGCCGATGGCATGCGCGATGTCCCCGACATTGCGCTCAATGCCGATGTCGTCCACGATGGAGTCGAGGTCGTCGCCCTCGGAAACCTGCTTGTTTTCGGAGGGACCTCTGTTGGCGCGCCGACTTTTTCCGGAATGGCCGCGCTTCTTAATCAGTACCTGGTCGCGAAGAAAGCCATTCCGGCGCCAGGGCTTGGGAATATCAATCCGACGTTGTACCGCCTGGCGCAATCCACCACCGACGTTTTTCACGACATTATCTCCGGCGACAATAAGGTCCCCTGCGTGCAAGGGTCCGATAGCTGCGTCGATGGCCTGATGGGCGTCGCCGCCGCTCCCGGCTACGATCTCACCACCGGCCTCGGATCGGTTGACGTCAACAACATGGTCACCAAGTGGACCGTCGGAACCGCCAGTGTAACCACCCTGTCGGCAAATCCGGCCACTTTCAATCCCGGAGATAAAATTCAGCTCACCGCGACCGTTACGGGATCGGGAAGTGTCGCCCCCACTGGGACCGTTACGTTCATCTCGAACGATGTTGTCCTCGGATCCGCCGCGCTCGCAGGCGGACCGGTTACGATCAGCGCGGACGGTGCGATCGTTGCCGGTGGTAACGGGAACATCGTCGCCTCATACAGCGGAGACGGCGTTTACAACGCCTCGGGCGCGAGCGTGACGGCGACATTGAATCTCCCCGCGAAGGGATCGCTGGTGATTCCTTCCGTGTTTCCCAATCCCGTGGTTCAGTCCTATACGAGCTGGCCTTACACCATCCGATTGGATGAGAAAGCAGGCGTTGCGACTAAAATCACGGCGTTCACCGTGAACGGGGTCAATAATCTTTCAAATCTCTCCAGCACCAACATGCCCGCGCACGGAACGATTTCCGCCAACCTCGCGGGAGGCAATCTCACCGTCCCGCTGAATCGCACATTCCACTTTGCGGGAACGGATGCCGACGGGCGGACCTGGACCCAGGACTTGACCGTGCCCTTCGTCGGCCCTGTCGGGCGGGCGCTGGTTCCTGCGATCACCTTGACCAGCGCGCCGGTTACGGCGCAGGCCAATCCTCAAGCGGACCGCGCCTGCGCTTATTCTCAGCAACTCATCGTGCAGGAGACGAGCGGCTTCTATCACCTGCTCGAACAGTTCGTCGTCGGAACCACCGATCTTTCGAGCCAGATCCAGCTCGCGTTTGGAACTGACCGCCTGGCGCCGTTTGGAACGCTGTTCGGCAGCGTCTGCTGGTCGTCCAACACCGCCCCGGGAGCGAAGAATTATCAACTGCTCGGCGTGAGCGAAGTGAACAGCGCCTCGGTGGCGTCTGTGAACACGGCGCTGGCGCCTGCGGCCGCTACTGCCGTATCCGCTTCCGCCTCGCCGAAGATTGTTGAAATGTTGGCCGACAGCATCTCGCGTGTCGGGACGGGAACGATTGATCTGAAATTCGGCGCCGGCTCTCCGCAGTGGACCGCGACGATCGTGCCGGCCCGCGCCGCGAGATGGTTGACTCTCTCCGCCGCTGCCGGATCGGGGCCGGCGCGCTTGACACTGACTGCCTCGGGCGCGGCGCTTTCGAACGGCGTCTACGATGCCACGGTCGTCGTTCAATCCACCGATACGATTCCTCAAGCGAATATGATTCGCGTCGTGTTTGCGCTCGGCCGCTCCTTGTCAACGGTCATCGATTCTGTCTCGAACGCCGCCGGCCGCAATCCAACCGCGGCGCCGGGAGCGATGCTGAAAATCACCGGATCGAATCTCGCACCGTCGAAAGCCTCGGCAACGATTGTGGAAGGCGCGCTCCCGCTGGCTCTCGACGGCGTTTCAGCGACCGTGAACGGCATCGCTGCGCCTCTGTATTCGATTGCGCCGGGAGAGATCGATATTCAGGTCCCCTATGAGACCGCGCTCGGACCGGCTGCTCTGTCGGTGAATAATCACGGCCAGATCGGATATTACATTTTCGATGTTGCGATTGCGGCGCCGGAGATTTTCAAGACTCCCTCCGGATTCCTGATGCCGGCGGCAAGCGCTCGCCAGGGTCAAACGATTTCCGCCTACGTCACCGGCGACGGCGATGTGATCCCGTTCCTGGCAACTGGAATGACGCCCGCTTCCGGAACAGCGCCCGCCAACCTGCCGGGTCCCGGCCTTCCGGTCTCGGTGAAAATCGGAGACGTGAGAGTGCCGGTCAGCTTCTACGGTGTCACGCCTGGAGTTGTCGGCGTCACCCAGATTAACTTCACGGTTCCCCCGGCCGCGCCGCTGGGAGTTCAGCCGGTCGTGGTCACCATCGGCGGAATCGCCTCGGCGCCCGCAAGTATCACGATCGCGGCTTCTTCGGCGACGAAGTAACCATCGCCTCGGGCTTCACCCATTCGTCGAACTGCTCCGGCGTTACAAAGCCGGAGCGGATCGCGGCTTCGCGCAGCGTCAACTTTTCGTGATGCGCGGAAATCGCGATTTTAGCCGCTTTTTCGTACCCAATATGCGGATTTAACGCTGTTATAAGCATCAAATTCGCGCCTAAATGCTCCGCGATGCGATCACGGTCCGCCTCGATGCCCCGCGCGCATCTTTCATCGAAACTGGCCATCGCGTCCGCAAGCAACTCGATTGATTCCAGTAAGTTATGAAGCATCACCGGCTTGAATACATTGAGCTGAAAGTTCCCCTGCGATCCCGCGAACGCCACAGCGTGATCATTTCCGAAAACCTGAACCGCAACCTGCGTCAGCGCTTCGCATTGGGTGGGGTTGACTTTGCCAGGCATGATCGAGGAGCCGGGCTCATTTTCAGGAATTTGCAGCTCCCCGATGCCGGTGCGCGGGCCGCTCGCGTACCAGCGGACGTCGTTGGCGATTTTCATCAGCGCCCCGGCCAGCGTACGAAGTGACGCACTGGAGGAAACGATCGCGTCGTGCGCCGAAAGCGCGGCGAACTTGTTCGCGGCGGAGACGAACGGTTTGCCGGTTTCCTTCGCGATGAACTGCGCGGTGAGTTGGGCGAATCCCTCTGGGGCATTCAGTCCGGTACCGACCGCTGTTCCTCCGATCGCCAGTTCATAAAGCGGAACAGCGCGGACTCCGGCGACCGCCTGGTCGATTTGCGTAACCCAGCCGGAGATGACCTGGCCGAGAGTGATCGGCGTCGCGTCCATGAGATGCGTGCGGCCCGCCATGACGACATCTTCAAATTTTTTCGATTTGGCCGCCAGCGTATCGCGCAGCCCGGCGGCGGCGGCGAGCAGGCGATTCTCGATCAGTTCGACCGCGGCAATGTGCATGATTGTCGGAAAAACGTCGTTCGAGGACTGGCTGCGATTCACGTCGTCGTTCGGGTGCACGCGGCCGCCGAGTTGAGCGGCCCGATTGGCGATCACTTCATTCGCGTTCATGTTGGTCTGCGTGCCGGAGCCGGTCTGGAAGACGACAAGGGGAAATTCGCGGTCCCACTTTCCATCGATCACTTCCTTTGCGGCGCGCACGATCACATCCGCTTTTTCAGGCGTGAGCGCGCCGAGTTCACGATTTGCCAGAGCGGCCGATTTTTTCAGAATTCCAAGCGCGCGGACGACGGGACGGCGCCACGCGTGCGTTTCGGCCCCGATCGGAAAGTTTCGACGCGACCGCTCCGTTTGCGCGCCCCACAGGTGATCGCCCGGAACCTCTATTTCGCCTAAAGAGTCCTTCTCGATTCGGCCCATACCTTCAACGTACATCGTGACGCCTTAAAATGAACCGATGGCTTTGCTTTGGAGCCTGTTGTACGTCGATCCACTGATTATTCTCTCGACCATCTTCTTCGGTGCGATCAGCGTAGGCCAATCGTTCTTCGACAAAACGGGCGACTCCATGATTGCGACGGCGCAGCGTTGGGCGCGATCGCTGGTGGCAATTGCGCGCGTGCGCGTGAAAGTAGAAGGGCTCGAAAAGATCGATCCCGGGAGTCCGTACGTTTTCGCGTCAAATCACCTGAGTTACATGGATACGCCTGTCGTGCTCAGCCGGATTCCAGTGCAGTTTCGGTTCATGGCGAAGCAGGGGCTCTTTCAGATTCCTTTCTTAGGCACGCACCTGGCCCAGGCCGGACACATCCCCGTGCCGCGCGAAGATCCGAGAGCCGCCGTGAAGACCTTGTCGCTTGCGGCGCAGACCATTCGGGACCGCCGGATTTCCATTCTCGTTTTTCCCGAAGGCGGCCGCTCGGACAACGGCACGCTGCAAGAGTTCAAGGAAGGGGCGGCTTACATCGCGATCAAGGCCGGGGTGCCGGTGGTGCCGGTGGCGCTCGTGGGGACCAGGGAAATCCTCGCCATGCATTCGAAGGTTTTTCACGCCGGGCCCGTGACGTTGAGGATCGCCGATCCGATCCCGACCGATGGCATGAAGCTGAGCGACCGCGGAGAACTGACGGCTCGTGTGCGGACGCGGATCGTCGAGATGCTCGCGCAGGGGCTGTAATTTCGGCCGTTAATGAACGTGAATTAAATCAGGCTCCGCTCTTTTGCCATCGCATAGGTATCGTCGAGCGCAAGTTTGAAGCGGTCGAAGAGCATGTCGATTTCAGATTCCGTGATGATCAGCGGAGGGCAGAACGCGATCGTGTCGCCGATGGCCCGGATAATCAGCCCGTGATGATGCCCGCGTTTGGCGAGATAGGCGCCGGCTCCGGCCTTCGGATCGAACGGCGCTTTGTTGGATTTGTTCGCTACCAATTCGACGGCTCCGATCAAACCGATGCCGCGGGTCTCACCGACGATCGGATGATCCGAGAATCCGGCGAGCCGCTGCCGCATTCGCCCCGCGACGGCGCGGACATGAGTCAGGATGTCCCGTTCTTCGTAAATCTTCAGCGTTTCCAGCGCCACGGCGGACGACACGGGATGGCCGCTATAGGTGAATCCGTGAGCGAACACGCCGATTTTTTCGGATTCCCTGACGAGAGCCGAGTAAACGTCGTTGTTCACCATCACCGCCGCGATCGGCAGATAGGCAGACGAGAGCGCCTTCGCGCAGGTGATCATGTCGGGTTTCAGATTGTAGGTTGTGGTTCCCCACATGCTCCCCGTCCGGCCGAATCCGCAGATCACTTCGTCGGCGATCAGGAGAACCTCATATTTGCGCAGGACGGCCTGGATTTTCGCCCAATAGGTCGCCGGAGGAAGAATGACGCCGCCGGCGCCCATGATCGGTTCGCCGATGAAGGCCGCAACCGTCTCCGGTCCCTCGGCGAGGATGCGCTGCTCCAGAGATTCAGCGAGTCGGGTAGAAAAAGCTTCTTCGGATTCTCCCGGCTGCGCGAAACGGTAGTGATGCGGGCAGTCGGCATGCAGGATATTGGCGATCGGAAGGTCGAAGTCGCGGTGGTTGTTGGGAAGTCCGGTGAGGCTCGCGCTGGCGACAGTGACGCCGTGGTAGGCCTTGGTGCGGCTGATGATTTTTTTCTTCTTCGGACGGCCCAGCGCGTTGTTGTAATACCAGACGAGTTTGACAGCGGTGTCCGCCGCTTCCGAGCCCGAATTTACGAAAAACACCTTTGACATCGGGACTGGCGCAATGCTGAGCAGCTTTTCGGCGAGTTCGATCCCCGTGTCGGTGGCCTTGGAGGCGAAGGTGTGGTAGTAGGGCAGCTTGAGCAACTGGCGATGGGCCGCGTCGGCAAGACGTTTTTCGGAAAATCCCAGACTGACGCACCACAAGCCGGCGAGGCCCTCGATGTAGCGCTTGCCGTTCTCGTCGATGACGTAAATGCCATCGCCTTCGGTGATCACAATGGGGCCTTCGGCTTCGTGGAGCTTCAGGTTGGTGTAGGGATGAATGGTCGTCGCGACATCGCGGGCGGCGGAGCCACCAATGCTGGTAGAGGCTTGTGCCATAAGTTGATTATCGGATTATGGCGCATTGGAGCGCTATCAGGTTCGGATCCCCAGGGTGTTCCTGCCGCCGCCCGCGGCTGGCGCGCTCCGTTACTGCCGCGGTGGAGGCGGGCCGAGGAGATCCTCCGTCGATGTACTGCTCACTCCGAAGCGGGGGTTGATGTATTTTTCGAGAAACGCGAGTTGGCGGCGCCAGGCGTCCAGGCGATGATCGCGCTGAGAGAAACCGTGGAGTTCGTTCGGATAGGTGTAGTAGTAGTACGTCTTGCCCGCGGCCTTCAGCGCCCGGACGAATTGCGCGGACTCGTACGGAGGAACCTGCGGATCGTTTTCGCCGTGCATGATCAGGAGCGGCGTTTTGATCGCGGCGATCTGGAGCAGGGCGTTCGCTTTGCGATAGACTTCGGGTTTTTCATCGGGCCGGCCGCCCATCTTCATGGCCCAGCGGATCGCCGAATTGCGATTCGTGCGCTCGTTGAAGGTCGCCCGGTCCACCACTCCATAGAGTTCGATTGCCGCCGCGAACAGATCGGGATATTTCGTGACGGCGTAGGCGGCCATCGTTCCGCCGTGGCTGCCTCCTCCGATCGCCAGCCGTTTCGGATCGGCCATGCCTTGCGTGACCAGATAATTCGCACCGGCGGCGACGTCGTCCATTTCACCTCCGCCGGAGTCTTCGACATTCATGTTGCGGAATTTTTCCCCGTACCCCGTGCTGCCCCGGTAATTCGGTTCCAGCACGACGTAGCCCTGCTGCGCGAGAAATTGCGCCCACGCGTCGAAGCGAAACGTGTCCTGCCCCTCGGGTCCACCATGAATCCAAAGGACGGCGGGATATTTTGTGTCCGCCTTGAACGCCCGCGGCTTGTAAAGCATAGCGGCGATTTTCGTGCCGTCTTTGCTCGAATAGTGGATCACTTCAGGCATGACCAGAGCGTCGCCGGCGAAGTTGAGCGGAGTTGTGCGAGTCAGAGATTTTGGATCGCCCTTGAGCGGCGCGTCGATGAGATCCACCGAGGACATCGGACTGCTGTGATGAAAATAAATGCGGCTGCCGTCCGGCGACCATTCCGGAGCCGAGTCGACGCCCGGCCCCTGGGATTGCCCGATCCTATGCGGCGCGCCGCCGGAAACGGGTACGATCCAGATGTGCGACTGCTCCGGTGTTTCGCGATTCGACGAGATCGCGATTGATTTTCCATCCGGAGAGAATGCAGGACTCGAATCTTCCCATTCGCCATGCGTGAGCGGCTTGGGCGCGCCGCCGTTTGCGGGGATGAGGTAGACGTTGTTCCAGCCGGAATCCTGGAGAACCACGGCGAGAGTTGCCCCATCGGGAGACCAGTGCGCCTTTGGAATCGACCATCCGCCGCCGCGATCGGTTCTGGCGGTGTAGATCGTTTGCGCGTCGCCGGCGGCCTGACCCTTCGACGGGTCGAACCTGATGACGTTCAGCTTCCCGCTGAAAGTTTGCGGGCTGCGCTCGGTGTAGGAGATGCGCGTGCCGTCGGGCGACCACGATGCGCCTTCTTCATCGGCATTGGCTGCGGTGAGGTAATCCTGCGACATTCCGTCTTCGCTCACCACCATCATGTTATTGTGACCGCGGCGGCCGGTTTCGAAAAGAATCCAGCGTCCTTTGGGCGACCACTGTGGCTGGCGGTCGGAGGCCTGGCGCGGATCGCCGGGTCCGGCCGCAGCGTTCGTCAATCGCCGGGGCGCGCCGCCCGAAGCCGAGACGACCCAGATTCCTCCCTGGCTGGCGTAGGCGAGCGAGCGTCCGTCGGGAGACCAGCTTAGTCCCGATTTGCCCCCGTTGGTGCTGGTCAGCGTGGTGAGCCAGCCTCCTTCGGCCGGCATCAACACGATCTGACCGTTGCGTGTAAGCGCGAAAGTTTTCCCATCGGGCGATAAGACGCTCTCACCGATCGCTTCGATCGACACCAGATCCTCGAGCGTAAGCCGATGCGTTTGCGCGGCGAGCAGGCCGCAGGAGGCGAAAAGAACTGGAATGAGTCGCATACGTCTGCACGGATTTTATCAGGCCCGGTACGCGAGCGAGTCGTGCAAACAGTTCGTGGAAACGGGGATACTCGTTGTTCGATCTCAGTTTAGTGCACCGTCGCCACGAGAAACGCGTGACGTGCCGGTTAACTTTGGCCCTGTTCGCTGCGGTGCTTGCGCAAGCGCAGTTGACAACCGGAACCGTGGAAGGGACGGTTCGCTCCGGCGCCGGATTGCCGGAAGACGGGGCAGAGGTCGTGATTACGGGAGCGCTCGGCTTTCGAGCGATCGCGCGCACGAATTCCCGCGGCGATTTTGCCGTCACTCTTCCGCACGGGCGGTACCGGATCGGGCAGAGTGAGATTTTCGTGCCAGCGCTCGCCACAGTGCATGTGGATTTGATGACCGGCCTCAACGGCCGCGTGTGGATCGATACCAGCCGCGCTCGGGTCTATCCAGAGCCGTTCAGTTTCGCGGCGACGCTGCTGAGTCGCGAGCCGCTGAGCGTGACGGCGCCGCTCAACTACACCGGCACGGCAGATCACCAGCTCGCGCTGGAATCACAGCGCTCTTATTCGTGGACGTACTCGCAGTTCAAGATCGAAGGAATGGACGCGACGGACTCGTATCAGCCGGGGCGCCCGCTAATTCTGCCGGATGTTCAGGCGCTGGAGGAAATCGCTGTCCGGAGCGGCTTCGGGCAGACCGCGTCGTCGAGTTATGGTACGGAAGCCGGCGTTTTCCTCCGCACACCGGATGCACGCTGGCATGGGTCGATTTCGACGATCAATACCGGGACGGTGTTTGCGTCATCGAATATTCCGCCGCCGGCCGATCGCGGAATGGTGAACCAGTCGGATTACTTCCAGCGGTACTCGCGGGATGGTTTGCAGGTGGGCGGGCCGGTCGCGCGATGGGCGGACCTGTTCGCATCGGGGACGGCGGAATGGGCGAACCAGACGGCGCCGCTTCAGCCCGCGGGCGCCAATCAACGGAGCCGGCTTCTGTTCGGCAATGTCCGCGCGCGCATACGGGCGACGTCGAAGGATCAGTTCGACGGCCTGTTTAGCGGATCGCGAATCAACCTGGACAACTTCGGCATGCCGGCTGGTATTGAGGCGCTGGTCGCGCGGCGCAATTCGCCGTCCTTCGTTCTGCCGCAGGGATTCGCGGGGCAAAGCGAAACGGATCACATGGATTTTCTTCAGGCCGGATGGACGCGCCGGTTGAGCGAAGCATCGCGACTCGGGGTGATTCAGGTGCGCTATCAATTTTCGGCGGCGCATCTGGATACGAACCGGACCGCGGGGCCGGATCAGAGCAAAATCGAGCTGTTGGACGGAGCCGTCACCGGCGCGGCGCCGATGGAGAACCTGGCGAAGAGGACGCGTCAACAGATCGAAGGCGCCTGGCAGCCCGTGGTCTCCCGGCATCGTTTGATCGTGGGAGGCGGATGGAGAACGCAGTCTCCGGTGAACCGGATTACCGCGCCGTTGGATATGAATCTGATTACGGCGAACGGGGTTCCCGCCTACGTCGTCGAGTTGAACACCCCGCTCGATTCGGCGAGCCGCGTCCGTGCCGGGAGCGTCTACCTGGCGGATCACTGGAGCCTCGCGCGGTGGTTCACCATCGACTCTGGCGCGTTCGCGGATTTTTCACGGGGATCGATTCCGGCGCAATCGAGTGGCGTGGGGATTTTTTCACCCGCGCGAAATTTCCGTGCCCAGCCAGATCTGATTTCTTGGAACAGCATTTCGCCGCGCGTGGGATTTTCATGGCAGATACCGCACGCGTCCTGGCTTGTCGCGCGAGGCATGTACTTCCGTTTGTACGCCCCGCTGTCCGGCCATGACCTGGATTTTGGAAACCCGAACTCGCTGGGCGGGCAGCAGTACCAGTGGATTGACCGGAACGGCGACGGGATTTTTGAGCCGGGCGAAGCTGGTCCTTTATTGATGCGCTTCGGCGGGCCTTATTCCTCCATCTCTCCATCGCTTGGGCGCCCATACTCAGACGAGTTCAACGTCGGGGCGGAGTTGCGGATCTCGCGCACGATGGTTGGGAGTTTTCAGCTCTTCCGGCGCGATGAGAAAAATAGGATCGCCGCGGTGAACGTCGGGATTCCGTCGTCGGCGTTTACGCCCCTGACCTTGGTCGATCCAGGCGACGGCACGCCGGATAAGTCGAACGAACAGCTTGGGAGGCTCACCGTTTATTCGCAGAATCCGGCGACTTTCGGGCAGGATCGTTATTTGCTGACGAACCCCGAGGGGCTGCGGATGCTGAATGCCGGCTACATGGCCAATATCCGCGCGGAGTGGCGCGGCGCCGCGCTTGAGGCCTCGTTTGTTGCGGAGAAGGCGTTCGGCCCGACGAATCCGGGCGACGCTGTGATCGAAAACGACGCGGGCGTGGTCGGCGCCCTGTATATGGATCCGAATACGCTGGTGAACGCGTCGGGCCGGACCTATTTCGACCGCGGATATGCGGGCAAGTTTCGCGCGGCGTTCCGGCTGCCGCTCAAGGTTGACATGATGACGGTCGTCGACTATCTCGACGGACTGGTGTTCGCGCGGCAACTGCTGGTGACCGGGCTCGCGCAGGGTCCGGTTGTTGTGGCGGCGACGTTGCGAGGGAGTCCCGAGGGAGGGAATCGCGCGCAGTATGTTCTCAACTGGAATCTTCGCGCTCAGCGCGAGTTTCGCTTGAACTTCGGGCAGATGACTGGCGCGGTCGATTGTTTGAATGTGCTAAACGGCGGCCGCAAGATCCAGGAGAGCGACATCAGCGGGCCGTCGTTTCTTGAGCGCTTGCCGGTGGCGATTCAGCAGCCGCGTGTGTTTCGCTTCCTGGTGCGGTACGACTTTTAGTCACAGATTTCGAACCGCGAGCTCAACCTGCGCTGCGAGATCGCTGTAGCGGCCGCCTTCGAGCCGCATCGGTTTGCCGAACTTCACTTCGACGCGTCCAGGCCTTGGCCACTTCCAGCTTCGATGCAGAACTTTTTCCAGGCCCGCGATTCGTACAGGAACCACTGGAAGGTTCAGGTGCGACGCGATCATTCCGACCCCCGGCTGGAAAGGGAGAATCTCGCCCGATTCCGTCCGGTCGCCTTCGGGAAAAATGAGAATCGACCAACCCTGCTCAGCGAGTTCGCCCATGTAGCGAATCGCCTGACCCGCGCCGGCCTGCCGTTGCGGAATCGGGAACGCGTTGAATACGAAAGTCGCAAGATAATAATTGAGCGAGTTGGTGAATACCTGGCGAGCCGGATATCGGCCGGGAAAAAAATGCGCGTCGAAAAATTCTTTCGACATTGCCGTGGCCAGACGGTAGCGCCGCCCCGAGCGCAGGCTCGCGAGAATCACGGGCAGATCGAAGTGGCTCTGATGATTGGAAGCAAAGATCACCGGGCCGCGGACGGAATCGAGATTTTCGCGGCCGGAGACGCGAATGTGCGCGAAGATGCGGAGCAGCGGCAGCAGAAAACACGGAAGGGCGGCGCGGCGGACGGCTCGCGCCAATCGCGACCGGGAATAGGTGGGGAATCGAATCGATTCCGGTTCAGCGTTGACAGGCTTCGCCAGGTCCGCGATCGTCCTTACTGAGGCGAAAGCCTGTTCGTCTACTTCCGTGTCGAACTTCTGCTCCAGTTCGAGCATCAACTGCACCCGGTCGAGCGAACTGAGGCCCAGTTCGTCGAGCGTCGTTTCCGGCGTGACGGTCCGGCCCGGCGCGTATTTCCGGATGAGCGCGGCCAGCGCGTTTTCGGGTTGCGCGGCGGCTACGCCCGCCGTGATCGCCTGTGCGATCTCGGCGCGCTTCAGCTTTCGCGTCGATTGCGTCCGCGGCAGTTCCGGTCCCGTCCAGATCGAGACAAGCCGGATTTTCTGGTGGTCTTCCAGACGCAAATTCGCCTGCCGAATCACGTCGTCGGCGCTCGTGCCCGGATCGAGCACCAGGACCGCGTGGACGCGATCCTTTCCGATGACGGCAGATTCGCGCACGCCTTCGATCTGATTCAGGATCTTCTCCACATCCTCCGGAAAAACCTTCAATCCTTCCGGCGTTACGATCATTTCCTTCTTGCGGCCGCGGATCTGGAGATGGCCTTCCGCGTCGATGGCGCCGATATCCCCGGTGTGAAACCATCCGTCGTCGAACACGGACGACGTTTCGCCGGGCGCGACGAAGTATCCGCGCGTGACGTTTTCTCCGCGCACCAGGATCTCGCCGTCGCCGGCGATTTTAATATCGACGCCGTGAAGCGGCTTGCCGACGGTCCCTCCACGGACATGGAATGGATGGCTCAGCGTGACGATCGGCGCGGTTTCAGTGAGTCCGTAACCTTGAACGACGACATAGCCGAGGTGCTGCCAGAATTTTTCAAGCTCGGGCGCCAGCGGAGCTCCGCCTGAGATGAACGCCCAGAATTTCCATCCGAACAGTCGATGGACACGGCGGAATCTCCACCAGCGAATCGGCCACTTGCCCCGGTCAAGTTTCGGGTCTTCAGTTTCCGGGACGCGATGAGCCGCGAAATCGCGCAGCACTTCGAGGATCTTCGGAACAGCGACGATCGCGGAAATGCGGCGCGATTTGATTTGCCGCGCGATTTCGGGCGCCGCGGCGCTCGAGATAAAAACGACCGAAACAGGAATCAGCGGGGGTATCAGTAGCGCCAGCGATTGTCCGAACAGGTGGCTCAGAGGCAGCAGGTTCAGGATTCGAAGCGGCTGAAACGGACTCGCGTATCTGCGATACTTGTCCACTTCGCGCGCCACGGGTTCGAGATTCGCCAGCAGATTTCGATGCGTGATGACCACGCCCTTCGGCTCCGCCGTGGTGCCGGAAGTAAAAACGATTTCGGCCACATCGTCGGCGGACAAATCCACCGCGCCGGGCGCCGCCGAATCCGCGCCCGATTCGATTTCGGCCATTCTCCAGACCGGCGCGCCGATTGCGGCAACCCGGTCGCCGGCTACGATAATTTTGGGCCGCGCCTTTGTGGCGATTCGATCGACAAGGCTGGCGGATGATTGAGGATCGATGGGAACCAGGATGACGCCCTCAAGCAGGCAGGCCCACAACGCCGCCACCCAACCTGGACGGCTTTCAGACCAGAGAATCAGCGAGTCGCCTTTTTGAATTCCGTTCGACCGTAACCGCGCCCGCAGCGCGTTCGCCATCGCCGCCACCTGCTTGTAGCTGTACGTGCGTCCGCGATAGCCGTCGTCCCAAACGATGAATTCGGCGTCCAGGCGCCCGGCGCGGTCCAGGAAGTGAACCAGTTTGCTGTCCGTATCGTCCTCTTTAACAGTATGCGCAACCTTTTCGCCCTCTCGACGTATTAAACACGATGAGCAACATACGATATGCCCTTCGTCTGCTCGCCAGGAGCCCCGCATTCACGCTGGTCGCGATTCTGACCCTCGGGCTGGGGATCGGCGTGAACAGCGCGATCTTCAGCGTGGTGGATGCCGTGATGCTCCGTCCGCTTCCTTTCGCCGAACCCAACCGGCTGGTGTCGCTGTGGGAGCAGGTGACCGGCCGGGGGCCGTCTCGAATTTCGACGTCCGGCAGCGAGGGGCCGCGGCGGACCACCGTGTCGCCCGCGAATCTCGTGGATTACCGCGGCGGCACGCGCGCGTTCTCCGGAATGGCGGGGTACGGCTACGCGGCGATGAATCTGACCGAGGCCGGTCCCCCGGAGAGAATCTGGGGCGAAAGGGTCACCGCGAATTTCTTCGAACTTCTCGGCGTTCAGCCGGAGCGCGGCCGCGGACTCCTTCCTGAAGACGACCACCCCGGCGCTGCGAACGTCGTTGTGATCAGCCACGAACTCTGGGAGCGGCGCTTTGGACTCGATCCGAACATGATCGGGCGGCAAATCACGCTCGATGGAGTGAAGTATCGCGTCGTCGGGATCATGGCCGCGGGCTTCGATTCTCCGGCGCAGTACGGATTCAGCGACAGACTCCACTTCTACGCGCCGGCGGCGTATCCGCCCGAATTGCTTGCCAACCACGGCGATCATGAGATCAAAGTGGTGGCTCGCCTTGCTCCCGGCGCCACGCTTCAGCAGGCTCAATCAGAACTCGATTCCGTTTCGCGCCGTCTCGCCGAGCGGTTCCCGGATTCGAATCGCGGTGTGAGCACGACCATCACTCCCCTGGCCGAGGACATCGCCCGTGGCGTGCGAACTTCGTTGCTGGTGCTTTTGGGCGCGGTTGGGTTGATTCTGCTGATCGCATGCGCGAACCTTGCGAATCTGCTGATGGTCCGCGCGATCGAGCGGCAGCGCGAAGTTTCGATCCGCATGGCGTTGGGGGCCAGCCGGGCGCGCGTGATTGCAGAACTCGTGATGCATAGCCTGGCCCTCGCGCTATTCGGCGGCGCGGCGGGACTCGTTTTGGGATTGTGGACCAGACGATTGCTGGTGAGACTCGCTCCCGCCGGTATTCCTCGATTGGAATCCTCCGGGCTCGACGTGCGTGTGTTGCTGTTCACGCTGCTTCTTGCGGTCGTCACAGGAGTGCTCTTCGGATTGTTCCCGGCATGGCAGGTGTCTGCGAGCCGGCCTGTAGAGACGCTGAAGTCGAATACACGGTCGGTCGCGGGCGGCGCGGTGATGCGGTGGCGCAGCGTTTTGATGGCGGCGGAGATTGCTCTTTCGATGGTCTTGCTGATCGGTGCGGGGCTTCTCCTGCGGAGCTTTATCGCGCTCAACGCCGTCGATCTCGGATTCGCCACCGGGCATGTTCTGGCGATGAACATCACTCTGCCCGATGCTCGTTACACGACAGCGGACCAGCGGTTCGCCTTCTTCGAAAATTTGATCGCGCGCGTCGAGTCGCTTCCCGGAGTCTTGGCGGCAGGGGTGAGCAATCGCATGCCGATGCGCGGCGGATGGAGCGGAGGCCTTGAACTGGAGGGACGCGACGGGTACGTCGAGTCCGATCTCCAGGCCGTGAGCCCGGGATATTTTCGGACCCTCGGAATCGGGCTGCTTCGTGGACGGCTTCTTACTCCGGCGGATCGTGCGGGCGCGCCGTTGGTCGCCGTGGTCAATAACGCTTTTGTCCGCGCTTTTCTGCGGGACAAAGATCCCTTGGGAGTCCGTTCGCGGCGCAATGATCGGGCGCCGTGGTTCACCATTGTCGGCGTTGTGGCCGACGTTCGGCGCGGAGGAAAGGAGGACGCGGTCAATCCTGAACTCTATTTTCCGGCCGCGCAAACGAATCTGTACCCGGTGCGCCTCGCCGATTTCGCGTTTCGCGCGGCGGGCGATCCAAAGAGCCTGATCGGGGCGGTCGAGAAAGAGATCTGGGCGATCGATCGCGATCAGCCCGTGACGAATGTGAAGACGCTTGATGAGGTGCTGTCGCAATCTGTCGCGCAGCGAAGATTTCAGATGTTTCTGCTGATCTTTTTTGCGGGGCTCGCGCTGCTGTTGGCGCTGGTCGGCGTTTATGGCGTGATCTCGTACTCGGTAACGCAGCGTACGGGCGAGATCGGATTGCGCATCGCGCTCGGCGCCGCGGAGGCCGACATTTTGCGTCTGGTGATCGCGCGCGCGATGTTGGTTGTCGGCGCCGGCGTCGCGGCCGGGCTTGCAGGAGCCTTCGCGCTTTCGCGTTCGCTCACGACGCTCCTGTTTGCGGTCAAGCCGGCGGACCCGGCGGTTTATGCGGCCATTGCGGCCCTGCTCGCCATCGTCGCGCTGGGCGCGTGCTACGTTCCCGCGCGGCGGGCGGCGAAAGTGGATCCCCTCGTCGCGCTGCGATACGAGTGACGATTATTTCAGTTTCTCGAGAAATTCTTTGTCGTCGAGAATCGATTTGTACGCCGGCCTCTGCGCGATCTGCTCGAAGCGCCGCTTGAAGTTCTCAGGATCGGCGGACTTTGCTTTGAGCAAAGCATCCAGAGCGGCCTTCTTGTCGCCCGAAGCATAATCGAGCATGCCCGCCGTCATCTGCGCCTGCGGATTCCGCGGCATGTAGTGCGCGGCCTTGAGCGCCGCTTCGCGCGCGCCGCCGGGGTCGTTGGCGCTCAGCAGCCTGCCGGCCTTCTCCTGATACAGCAATCCGAGATTGATATCCAGCAGGCGGCGCAACTCGGGAAAGGGATTCGGGGCGTCGTCGACATTGATGTAGACGTAGCGGTCGTTATTGATGTTGCGGCCGCCTCCCTTACGGACCACAAGCATCGAGGCCGATTGCTTGCCGCGCGAATCGCCCCCCGCATCGTCGCCCGCTTTGAGAGCCGCCCAGAGTTTTTCGGCGAGCTCGCCCGGGGTGGATTCGAAGGCTTTGCCCATTGCTTCCGGGACCTGCGGACCAACCAGAATATTTCCCTGCGCGGACCAGTTTTTCCCCTGCCGGTCGCCGGCCCAATTCGGCGCATTCGCACCCGTGAACGCGGCGATATTGCCCTTGGAATCGATGATCGCGACCTGGCGCCCGTCTTTACCCTCGAACGTATCTTCGTCGAGCAGCCGCTTCAATACTTCCTTCGCGGAAAGCCCCTGTTCGAGAAGCTTGAGCGCCTTTGGCCCGTAGCCTACATTCACGTTCGCCTGCGTTGCGACGGCTCCGACGCCCGCCTCCGCCCACGGCACCACCGATCCTACCGAGAAATATCGGGACGCGACGGCCACTCCCCAATCTCCTGCCGCGGCGTCGTAGGCGACGATTGAAAATGTCGAGACATTCTCCGCCGCCAATACAATTCCCGAGGCGAGGAGCAACCGGATTATGCAGCCCATGTAGTAGAAGATATCGCAACAATCCGCCATGCAGCCCCGTTTCGGCTTCCATCGAATAGAGCGGGTGGATCGAAAGCTACTTCTTCAACCCCGGCACTCCGCCGAGCGTTGGAGCCATGCGCACCGCGCGCAGCACCGATTCCGCGACCGCCTCCGCCGCCGCGACGCCCAGCGCATCGATCGGCGCGCGTTTCTCTCCCGCCGAGAGCGCCACCACGAGATCGCCGTCGTTCATCGTATTTACCGGATAGATCGTCCGAGCCATCCCGAGCGAGGCGAGCTGCGCGAGCTTGTTCGACTGCAATTTGGTCAGCGCAGCGTTCGTCGCAACGATGACCAGCGACGTGTTCTCGCGCGCCGGCGGAGCCTGAATTGGACGCTCCTTCAAAATTTTTGCTCCATCGGCGAATTCCATGCTCTTGGGATCCCGCCGCGCGCCCGCGATGATTTTCCCGGTCGAAGGATCGCGGACGTCGCCGGCGGCGTTCACCGCCGCAAGCGCCGACACTTTCACGCCGTCGGGCAGCTCCACCGTGAACGATCCAATGCCCGACTTCATCGCATTCGGCATCCCCAAAATTTTTCCGACCGTCGCGCCCGTTCCCGCGCCGATTGCGCCCTCAACCACGGCCGCATCGGTTGCCGCTGCCGCGGCCGCTTCGCCCATTTCGCGCGACGGACGAATCGACGGCTTCCCGATCGAAAAATCGAACAGAATCGCGCCCACCACCAGGGGCACTTTCACCGGGCCGAACTTGAATCCGACGCCCTTGTGCTCCAGGTATCGCCGCACTCCGCACGCTGCTTCCAGGCCGTAGACGCTCCGGCCGGCGAAACAAACGCCATGTATCCGGTCCGTGACGTTTAGCGGACTGAGCAAGTCCCATTCCTGAGTGCCGCTCGCGCTGCCGCGAATATCGCCGCCCGCCACCGCGCCTTGCTCGCACAGGACCACGGTGCAGCCGGTCAATCCGTCATAATCGGATGCATGGCCCACCAGGATTCCGGGGATGTCCGTGAGTCCCTTCATGATAGCCACATGTTAGCATCGGTGAGGAAGCGCGAACGTATGTCGGGGGACGCGAATTGCTCGATTTCGTAAAACGGATCGTCGAGTCGTTTCAAGACTTCATCGTTCTCACCGGCCGCGCCTTCGGCAACATCTTCCGCAGCCCTCATTATGTCGATGACATCCTGATTCAGATGGATACCATCGGCGTCGGATCTTTGCCGATCGTCATGCTGATCGGCCTGTTCAGCGGCCTGATCATGGGGTCGCAGATGGCCCGCGCGCTGGCCACCTACGGGGCGCAGGGGCAGATCGGGCCGATCGTTTCCCTGACCCTGATCCGCGAACTGGGCCCCGTCCTGGTGGCGCTGCTGGTTGCGGGACGCAACGCGAGCGGAATCGCCAGCGAGCTGGGGTCGATGAAAGTTACCGAACAGATCGATGCGATGCGCGCGCTCGGCACGGACCCGATCCAGAAGCTGGTTACGCCGCGGCTCATCGCGACTGCGGTCACCTTGCCTTTGCTTACCATCATCGCGGACTACCTCGGCTTGTGGGGCGGTTTTCTCATCGCGGAGCTGAAATTTGACATCCGCTTCGGGCAATACTGGACGCCCGCATGGCAGACCTTGCGATACAACGACGTCGTTCAAGGACTGATCAAGCCGTTCACCTTCGCCATCATCATCGCTCTCGTCGGTTGCTTCTACGGCATGCGGACCAGCGGCGGCACAGAGGGCGTCGGAAAAGCGACCACGCGGGCTGTCGTCGTTTCCTCGATCTGGATTTTCATCACCACCTTCTTCATCGGACAGATCTTCATCAATCTCTAATGGCCGAAGAACCGCCGGTACTCGAATTCGACAATGTGTGCGTCCGCTTCGGCGATACGGTCGCTCTCGACCACGTGTCGTTTCAGCTCAGGCCCGGCGAGACGATTATTATCTATGGTGTCGCGGGCAGCGGCAAAACGACTCTGCTCAAAGTCGCCCTCGGACTCGTCTCCGCCGACAGTGGACGCCTGCTGGTTTTCGGCGAGGACGCGACCCGCCTGCAAGAGGTGGAATGGTTCAATCTCCGCACCAAGATGGGGATTCTGTTTCAGGAAGGCGGACTGTTCGATTCGATGACGGTCTCTGAAAATGTCGCCTATCCATTGGAAAATCAACGTTCCGGCGCGATTCTACAGAACGGCCAGGTCAGCGATCGGGTGCGCGAAGCGCTGCGGTTCGTCGAACTGGAGCAAACGCTCGACAAATTCCCAAGCGAGCTTTCGGGCGGCATGCGCCGCCGCGTTGGAATCGCGCGCGCGATCGTGACCTCTCCTCCAATGGTGTTGTACGATTCGCCCACGGCGGGCCTTGATCCCATTACCGCGAATACGATCGTAAATTTGATTCTGAAGCAGCGGGATTTGCACGATGCCGCATCGATCCTGGTCACGCATCGCTTTCAGGACGGCCATTTGATGGCCAATTTCCGCTACAATCCGAACAGTGACCAGATTGAGCACGCGGCGTTCGGGGGTGGGCCGCCCGTGAATACGAGATTTTTCGTGATGAACGGAGGGCGTCTGGTCTTTGAAGGAACGCAGGCGGAACTGGTCGCCTCCCAAGATCCCTACGTGCGAAAATTCGCCAAATGAAGTGTTTAAAAGTGAAGCGCGTAAGAAAAGTGAAGCTCGCAAAATAGATGCCACAGCAAAGCAGAGCGAGATGGGCGCAGTTGCGCGTCGGAATCATGGCAATCGTGGCGCTTGCCGTGCTCGGTTACCTCATCATTCTGCTTTCGTCCGGCACCGGCCTGTTTGAAGGGAACACGAACCTTTTCACCTACATGGACGATTCGGGCGACCTCGCTGAAGGTGCGCCTGTCCGGCTCAACGGAATCGTCGTCGGAAAAGTGCGCCGGATCCAGCTTTCGGGATCGAATCAGCCGAACCGGGTGATCAGAATCGATCTCGAGATTCGCAACCGGTATCTCAACTCTATCCCGGAAGATTCGGTCGCGCAGATTTCGGCCGGCAATCTTCTCGGGACCAAGTACATCAACGTCACGAAGGGAAAGAGTCCCGCGCAAATTAAGCCAAACGGGGAATTGAAGAGCGCCGATGTCGCCGATTTTCAGGACGTCGTTCGCCAGAGCTATTCAGCCGTGGCCGCCCTCCAGGGCATCATGACCAAGGTCGACGGGCTGCTCGATCAGGTGCAAAGCGGCAAAGGCACCATCGGCAAGTTTCTCGTGGATCCGACTTTATACGACAAGGCCGTCGGCCTGGTCAACGAAGGAAATAAGCTGATCGCCACATTCAATTCGACAAAGGGGACGCTCGGCAAGTTGCTGAACGATCCCGAACTGGCAAATCAACTTCATGACACTGTCGGTCGCGTCGACGTTCTCCTTGACGGGTTGCAGCGCGGCGAAGGCAGCGCCGGAAAACTGCTCAAAGATCCGGCGCTCTACAACGACGTCCAGGCTGGAGTTGCCGACGTGCGGAAGAGCATCGCCCAGATCAATTCCATGCTCGCCGATTTGAATGCGGGTAAAGGGACGGCCGGGAAGCTTCTCAAGAGCGACGACCTCGCCAACCAGCTCCACGGCACCATCGAGCGGCTCGACGGAATTCTCGACAAAATCAACAGCGGCCAGGGCACGCTCGGCCAGCTTCTGGTGAATCCATCGCTGTACGAATCTCTTGACGGCACAACGCGTGAGATGAACGGGTTGCTGAAAGATTTCCGGGCCAATCCGAAGAAGTTTTTGCACATCAAAGTCGGTCTGTTCTGATGAGATTGCTGGTCGTCAACGCAGACGACTTCGGATTCACCCGCGACGTCAATCAGGGAATCGTCGAAGCGCACCGCAGCGGAATCCTGACCGCAACCACGCTCATGGCGACGGGCGAGGCCTTTGACGACGCGGTCCGCCTCGCTCGCGAAAATCCCCGCCTCGATATCGGCTGCCACCTGGTCCTGGTTGGATCTCCCGGATTCCCCGACAAGGTTTCGAAACTCGTCTTAGCCGTGCGGAGGATGCCGGTCTACGATCTGCTCGCCGCCCAGATTCGCAGGATCATCGGCGCCGGGATCTCGCCCACTCATCTTGATACGCACAAGCACACGCATCTGCTCCCGCCGGTGCTCGATGCGGTCGCAAGGCTTTCCGAAGAATTCCGCATTCCCTGGGTCCGCCGCCCTTTCGACTTTCCGATGGAAGCCGGCGGCATCAACTGGACCAAGCGCGCCGTGAGCCGCGCCTTCGGCGCCCTCCGCGGCCGATTCGAACGAGTCCTTTCCGCGCACGGCTGCCATTTCACCGATCACTTTGCCGGATTCCAGATGACCGGCAACTATGACGCCGCCTATCTCGAACGATTGATCCACGAACTCCCGGAAGGGTCCACCGAGTTCATGTGCCACCCCGGCCTCTGTACGCAGGAACTTCGCGCGCAGCCTACGCGTCTCAAGGAGAGCCGCGAGGCCGAACTTCGAGCGTTGACCGCGCCCGCCGTAAGGCGAGCCCTTGAAACAGAAAACGTCCGTTTAGTGACTTACCGCGACCTTACCCTGGAACGCTGATCTTCGCATTCAGCCCGCGCATGATATTGCCAAGCAGGATATCGATGAGCAGACCCCGCTCGGCCCATTGGTAGCCCGGCTTGGCGATCATCAGCGACGTCAGCCCGTGCGCCATCGCCCACACAGCCTGCGCCGTCGCTTCGACATCAGTGATCTCGATGAGTTCCTTTTCTGCGCACTCGGCGAGCATCCCGCGCAGATTGTTGAACGCCTTCTGCCCCATCTCGCGGGACCGCGGGCAAAGTTCCGGATCGAAAATCGCCTGCTGCATCATGAACGCCACTTTGTAGTGATTCGGATGCTTCAGCCCGAACTCGATGTAGGCGCGCAGTCCCTTTTCGAGCCGCTCTACCGGATCGCTCACCGTTCCGTCCAGCGCCGTCTGTTTGCGCACCAGTCGCGCGAACGTTTCTTCGCAGATGCAATCGAGCAGATCGCTCTTGTCGCGGAAGTAAAGATAGATCGTTGTCGGGGAATATTCGATCTTCTCCGCGATCTTGCGCATCGAGACGTTTTCGAATCCTTCGCGGACAAACAGATCGCGAGCCGCGTCTAGGATCTCCTGCCGGAGTTCCTTCTTTTCCCGGGCACGTCGTTCTTGGACACCCATGTTAACAGCGTTAAGTTTATGAGAGTTAGGCCCCGGTGTCAACCTCGAACGATACTCCTATCTTGCCGGATCTGTTTCACTGAGACTTTTCATGAAGTTAGCCCCAGCAGCTTCCGCGGTCAGCCCAATCGCTGCACCAGGAAAAACGCGAAAAGGGTCGAGTTATACCCGATGTGAACAATCGCGGCCGCCGCCGTCGAGCCGGTCCTCACGCGGGCGAAGCCGAAAACGACGCCCGCCAGCCCGATCACCAGCATCGCTTGCCAGGACCATCGCACCGTGGTCCCGTGCAGCAGCGCGAACGGGATCGCCGTCATAAAAATCGCCGCCGCCGCTCCCGCCGATTTCTCGAGCAGCGGCAGTATGAATCCGCGAAAAACCAATTCTTCAAACAGCGGTCCGAGAAAGGCTCCGAACAGAATCACGGCAACGCGCGAGGACCGGTCGGTCATCAGGTCCTGAATGGTTGTCTCTTCCGGCGTATGCAGCAGAGGGGCCAGGACAGCCAGACCGATCGCCAGCGCCGGCCCGGCGATCGCGCATAGCGGCGCGCCGCGGAACGAAAAGGTCCAGCCGAGCCCTCGCCAGAACGGACGATGGTAGCGCGCCAGCAGACCATACAACACAATCACCAGCAGCCCATAAAAAATGGACTGAAATGCGATCTGCCGAACCCCGTCGCTGGGAAAATGAATCGGTCGAACCGCGAATGCCGCCAGGAAAAACGCCGGTAGAGTCGATCCGAGGAATAGCGCCAGGTCTTCGTAAGACCAGAACGGCTGTTCCCGATCCCCGTTCGAGATCATCGGTCGCTTTCGATGAGCGCGGCGGCCAGAAGCGGAATCATCAGCTCGTGATGTCCCGTGATCGCAAACCCGCGGCCTCCCGAGCGGGCATGCGGACGCTCCACCACATTCAGTTTGGGCCGGTAGTGCTGGAGAAAGTCGAAATTGACCGTCGTGAACTCGGCCAGCGGATAGCCCAGGTTGCGAACGACCGAAACCGCCTTCAGAAAAACTTCCGGCAGCACGACCGCCGAACCGATGTTGATATAAATCCCGCCGCGGTCCAGCCCGCGCACCAGCGAACACAGAAGTCGAAAGTCACGATGCGTGGCCGAGCCGATCGCCGATCCGTCGGCTCCCGGATGCGTGTGCGGCGTATCGGTGCCCACGGCGACGTGAACCGTCAGCGGCGTCGCCGATTGATAAGCGCCATAGACGATGCTGTGCGTTGCGAACTCCGGCGCCGCGATCGAGCACAACTTCTTCCCCAGCGCTTCTCCCATCCCAATGCCATCGCGATCGCCTTCGACGATCGCCGCATTCATCTCGCGGCCGGTCTCCTCGGCCGCGCCAAAACGTCCATCCGGCAGGACCGCCTCGACGTCCTCGCTCGTCTGCCCCGCGATCGCGATCTCGAAATCGTGAATCGACGCCGCGCCGTTCATCACGAAGCCCGTGATCCATCCGCGCGAGCGCAGGTCGAGCAGAACGTCGCCCAGCCCGCACTTGATCACGTGCCCGCCCATGCCCCACAACAGCGCCCGCTTCTGATCGCGAGCATGCCGGACCGCATCGATCACCCCGCGAAAAGAATCGCCCGCGAGGATCTTCGGCAGCGAATCGAGCAGGGCGCTCACGCCTCCCCCGGCGTAAGGGCGCGCGAAATGTCCGACCTGCACTTTCCCGCCGCGCGCGCCGATCGGCACCGTCTTCAGCGCGTCAAATGAAAGCGGCTTTTCTGAATATCGGCTCATGCGCGCGGCTGGAGATTCGTGTTCATTGGTGTTTAATTCGCGGCCGTTCCCGTTTTCAGAAACGCCCTCAGCGCCTGCCCCGTATAACTCTTCGCGTTCCCCGCGATCGCCTCCGGCGGCCCCGCCGCGATCACCGTGCCCCCGCGCTCGCCGCCCTCCGGCCCGAGGTCGATAATCCAGTCAGCCGTCTTCACAACATCGAGCTGGTGTTCGATCACCACTACAGTGTTGCCCAATTCAACCAGGCTGTGCAGAACGTCGAGCAGCTTCTTGACGTCCTCGAAGTGCAATCCCGTGGTCGGCTCATCGAGGATGTACAGAGTCTTTCCAGTCTGCCTCCGGCTCAGCTCGCGCGCGAGTTTGATCCGCTGCGCCTCGCCTCCTGAAAGCGTCGTCGATGATTGCCCAAGGTGCAAATACCCGAGTCCCACTTCCACCAGCGTCTCCAGCTTCACTTTGATCTGCGGGATATTTTCCAGAAGTTTCAGCGCGTCCTCCACCGGAGCTTCCAAAATGTCCGCGATCGAATATCCCTTGTACTTCACCTGTAGCGTTTCGTGATTGTAACGCCGCCCGCGGCAAACGTCGCAGGTGACGTACACGTCGGGAAGAAAATTCATCTCGATGCGCTTCAGTCCGTCGCCCTGGCACGCCTCGCAGCGGCCGCCCTTCACGTTGAAGCTGAACCGCCCCGGCTTGTATCCGCGCTCGCGCGACTCCGGCAGCCGTGCAAACAGATCCCGGATCAGCGTGAAGACTTGCGTGTACGTCGCGGGATTCGATCGCGGCGTTCTCCCGATCGGCGACTGATCGATCTCGATCACCTTGTCGATTTCGTCCAGTCCCTCTATCGATTCGTGCGCGCCCGGTTCCGTGCGCGATCCGTAAACCTGCTTCGATGCCGCGCGATATAGAATGTCGTTCACCAGCGTCGACTTCCCGCTGCCCGAAACGCCCGTCACCGCGATGAACATTCCCAGCGGAAACTCGACGTCGATTTTTTTCAAGTTGTGTTCGGCCGCGCCGTGAATCGCGATCTTGCGGCCGCTTCGTTTCCGCCGCGCCGCCGGAGTCTCGATGGTCTTCGCGCCCGCCAGATACTGCCCGGTCAGCGACGCTTGATTCCGTTCAATCTGTTCCGGCGTCCCCTGCGCCACCAGACCGCCGCCGAGCCTTCCGGCGCCCGGACCGAGATCGATCACGTAATCGGCCCGCTCAATCGTCTCCGCATCGTGCTCCACCACGAGCACCGTATTTCCCAGATCCCGCAATCGCGCCAGCGAATCGAGCAGCCGCGAATTGTCTCTCGGATGCAGCCCGATCGACGGCTCGTCGAGTACATACAAAACCCCGCGCAGCCTCGATCCGATCTGCGTCGCCAGCCTGATCCGCTGCGCCTCCCCGCCGCTCAGCGTCGCCGCCGACCGCTCCAGACTCAGATATTCCAGCCCGACCGCCACAAGAAATTCCAGGCGGTTGCGGACCTCTTCCACCGCGCGCCCGCCGATCTGATGTTCGCGATCCGTCAGCTTCCATCCGCGCACCGTTTCGAGCGCCCGCGCCAGCGGCATCCCAGTCAGCTCGGCGATCGTCAATCCGTTGACGCGAACCGCAAGACTCGATGGCTTCAGCCTTCGCCCCTTGCAATCCGGACACAGCGAGGGAGACATGTACTGCATGTACCATTCGCGATAGGCCTCGCTCGCGCTCTCGTCGAGAATGTATCCATCGAGAATCCCGAGCACGCCCTTGTGCCCGCCGGACCCCTCAAGCAAAATCTGCTGCGCTTTCGCGGGCAGGTCCCCAAACGGCTTGTTCACCGGAATTTTGTGCTTCGCCGCCAGCGAGTTGATCGCCGTCGCCATGTAGCTCGAACTGCCGCCCGGCCCGAGCCCCCCGTCGAGCAGCGGCCGCGACGGATCCAGAATAATCTTTGCCGGATCGAAGCTCCATTTCGATCCCAATCCGCTGCACGTCTCGCACGCGCCGAACGGGCTGTTGAAAGAAAACGAGCGCGGTTCGAGTTGCGGGACGTTGGCTCCGCAATCCGGACACGCCAGCTTCTGCGAGTACAGCTTCTCCGCGCCGTTGACGACGACAACCTGCACCAGCCCGTCGGCCAGCTTCGCCGCGGTGTTGATCGACGCCTGAAGTCTCTTCTCGATCTCCGGCTTCACCAGCAGCCGGTCGACGACGACCTCGATTGTGTGATTCTTTCGCCGGTCGAGCGTGATCTCTTCATCGAGCGATCGCAACACGCCGTCGATCCGCGCCCGCAGAAATCCTTGTTTCGCGAGCTTTTCCAGTTCCTTCTTGTACTCGCCTTTACGCCCGCGCACGATCGGCGCGAGAATCATCACGCGCTCGTCCTTGCCGAGCGCCAAAACCTGCTCCAGAATCTGATCCGGCGTCTGCCGCGAAATCTCATGTCCGCAGTTCGGGCAGTATGGCACCCCGATCGCCGAATAGAGCACGCGCAGGTAGTCGTAAATCTCGGTGATCGTCCCGACTGTCGAGCGCGGGCTGCGATTCGTCGTCTTCTGCTCGATTGAAATCGCCGGACTCAGCCCGTCGATCGAGTCGACCTCAGGACGTTCCATCTGGTCCAGGAACTGTCGCGCGTAAGGCGATAGCGTCTCGACGTATCTCCGCTGTCCCTCGGCATAAATGGTGTCGAAGGCGAGCGACGACTTGCCCGACCCGCTCAACCCGGTAACAACGGTAAAACTGTTGCGCGGAATCTCAACGTCGATATTCTTCAGATTATGTTGCCGTGCGCCATGCACGGTGATGCGGTCCAGCAAGAATCTTATTTTCCCACACGCGTCCAGGGGGCTACGGCTTCCACCCCGAACTCGCGCACCAGCGTCCCTGCCGCCGAATAGAGCCGGACCCAGTAGATCCCCTGCTTCAGCGATTCCGGCTCGGTTACGCGCAACCGGCCGGCGGCCGCCGATGCCCGGCCGGACCACACGGCCTTCCCCGCGCTGTCCACCAGTTCAACCCGATACTCCGCGTTCGGAAGGTCGCCGAGGTCGATCCGCAGATCCCCCGGCCGGCCGGCATGGATCTGAGCGGTTTCCGCGCCGCGAAGTGATACCAGTTCAACGGGTTCCGGCGGCAAGGCGGGACTTGGACGCGCCAGCATCACCGTGATGGCGATCCCGGCCGCGAGCGCTGCCGCCGCGGCGTAGCGCAGAACGCTGTGGCGGCGCCTGGCTTCAGGCAACGGCTGCGAGCACGCCGTCTTCATGAGAAGGATATATTCGTCGACGTCGCGAAGCGCATCCTGGCAGGGCTCGCAGACCAGCAGGTGTTCTTCGACCTGCCCTAGCGCCGGCTCACTCATGCGCCCGAAAGCATACTCCTCCAGGATCTCCTCTGAGAGATGAAATCCGACATCTTGCTTCTTCTTCACGCCAGGCCGATCCCGAACCGGAAATGCTCCAGTTTCTTAGTGGGAAAGACCCGCGGAAGTTCTCACGAAAACTGCACTCAAAGCCGCATGAGCGAGCTTTTTCTTGCCTAATTCCCCAAAACGGGCCTTTGCACGCGACTTGAGCAGTCTGAATTGGGTCTCGGTAAGGTCCATTTCGGAACAAATCTGCTCCTGCCCCTGCTCCCTCAGATAGAACCGGGTCAAAATCTCCCGATCGCGCTCGCCCAACTCGGCCAGGACGTGTTTGATCATCTCTAAACGCTGCTGGAAAATGGCCGTATCTTCCGGGCTTTCAGCAGGATCCACGATCCGCAGCCCCGAATCCACGTTGATCTGATCCTTCCTTGTATGTACCGCCCTGTCGATGTGCGCCGCCACCAGCCTCCGCACGATGGTGCGGACGAACCCCATCAATCGTTCGGGTTCGCGAAGTTCGCCGCGCCGGATCGCCTGCACGACCACCACAAACGTGTCGTGAACCTTGTCGTCGAGTTCCTGGCTCCCCAACTGGCGGCAAAGGTAGTAGCGTATCCCCTTGAGAAACAGTTGATAGAGCTGCTCCATGCCGTCAGTTTCCCCGCGCCGGATTCGCTCCACCAGGATGGCCCACGTGTTGTAGGATTCATCCGGGCAGGCATGCTCCCGGGCCCGTGCCTTATACCGCATCATCGCGAACCCCCTGCCGTGACCACGAACGCGCCCCAGCTTCTGGCCGGAGCGCCGGAGTTGATCATTTCGACTTGGCTGCGTCGCATCGCCTCGGCTGGCGGCATCGTCCGGAGATGCCGATAGAAAGCGCCAAACAACTCTCCGCGAGAATCGGCGACTGGCCAGAGTGTCGCGATTACGGCGCGTGCGCCCGCGATCTGCCAGGCACGAGTCAACCCGAGCAGTCCGGCACCCGCCTCGACTTCGCCGGTCCCCGTCGCGCAGCCCGTCATTGTGACCACGGTGCCGCGAAGCGCCATCACTTCGATGTCGGCCGTGGTCAGGAATTCCGGTTCCCCCGATCGCCCCAGACCGAACGCAATGAGCGCCCGGCTCGGCTCTTGAGTCAATACATGTGTCGCGAGATGAATAACGGATGGCTTGCGCGCGGCTTGCGCCTGAAAGTTCGCGCGAGTGGCGTCCATGCCTTCAAGAACAGTGGAGTCGGATCCCCAACCCCGTGCGCTTGCCCGGATTTCGTCCGCGCTACCCACCAGACGGTTGAACTGCCTGGTGGCGGCGCTGGCGAACCACCCGGAGAATGCATGCCCGCTGGTCCAGCGCGTGTCGGCGGTGTTGTAAATTGGATCGCCGACTCCCAGCCACGTGCCGGAATCCGCCGCTGCCCGCCCATCTGCCAGGGACATCGCGCCTGGCACCAGCCGCAGCGAATGCTGCTCCACCAAATACCTCACTTTACTGCCCTTCCGTTCCGTAACCAGCGCGGCGAGAGGCGCCTGGAAAAGCGCGTCATCCGCGGAAACAATCCAATCCGGTTTTCGGAGCTCGTCCGGCCTCAGAGTTCCGAACAATTGCTTATATAAATGTTCGGCACACTCCGCGCTTCCGTCCAGACTGTCACGAACCGAGTTTTTGAAGCGTCCGATCGCCTCGCGGATCTCCGCCGCCGGGGGCAATCGGCGCAGCGCAAACGACGTGCGCGTAACCGTCCACAGGAACGATTCCTTCTCTCCCAAATGGAAGCTCAGGAATAGTTCCGAGGCACTTAATACCTGTTGAAAATGATTAAGTGAATTCTGAGACAGAAAATTCTCGTTTTTGTTTGCGAGAATTTTTGGTCCACGTTGCGCTTCCAATTCGGTCAGTTTCGTTCTGACTTTTTCCAGTGTGGGACTCGTCACGAGTCCTTCCCGCACCAGACGCGCGTGCTCGGCTCGCAACTCCCCGAGCACATCCCAGTACTCGAGCGGCAAGGGTTTTACTCCAAGCGTGAGCGTTTCCCGAAGACTCGCTGCCCGATTCTGCTCCAGCGCGCGCAATGCTTTGAGCGCCAGCCGCGAATCTTCTCGACGGAGCGCCTCCTGCGCGGCCGTTTCCTCCAACGACTGAAAGACCCGTTTCTCCAATTCGACGTTCGTCCCGGTGAGCGTCGAAACCGCCGGTAGTGCCTCCGTACGCCAGGCCGAGGCCAGTTCCGCGGCGTCGCTGAAATCCCGCAGCGCGGCCTCGATACTTCCTCGAGCCCTTTCGATTTCCCCTTTCTGATGTTTCAAAACAAATTTTGCAAATACCGTTTCGATACGACGCCCTGTATCGATTGCGAGCTGAGTCAGGCGCAGCGCCTCATCCAGCCGCCCCTGCGCGAGCCGAAGCGCGCCCAGGCGGGCATACGAAAACCCCAGGTCCGCGCGATAGCGAAGCGCCCGGATCCGATACGCTTCGCTAAAAGCGCGATCCGCATCGGCAAGCTGGCCGCGGCGGAGCCATTCATCCCCCAAATACTCCCATCCGCGAGCTTCCTGACCCGGATCACCCAGCGCGCGGGCCGCTTCGATTCCTTCTGCAAAGAACGCGGCCGCCCGCGGATCGGAACGGAGCGAACAAATCCTCCCAAGTTGCAGAAGAAGTTGATGTTCAAAATAAGGATGGGGAACGCCGCGGCTGAGCGCCCGCGCCCGTTCGGCATGTTCGAGCGCCGCTTCCAGATCCGACATCTCTGAATGAAGACTGGAAAGATTCACCTCAATGGCGGCCTCATCCAGACGGTTACCGGCGGCGCGCGCGATCCGCCTCGCCTCAAGGAAAGCCTCCAGAGCGGACCGGTAACGAAACAAGTACATCCTTGCGGCGCCAGCGGTAATCAGGAAACGAACCGAGGCAAGCCGGGCATGTTGCTTCTGCGCCTGGGCGAGTCCAGCGAGGGCGTATTTTTCGACGGCGGAAAAATCGCCCGCCCTTTGTGCCCGCTGGCTGGCGTCTTTGAGCTCTTGAGCGTCCTTTGTGCCCCACCAGGGATCGGAATCTGGCGACCCGCTCCCGATGCCGGCTGACGGGCGCAAGCCGGTCATTGACAACGTGAGGATCAGGCAAAGGCACCGGGGAAGGGTACCCATTCCGAATCCGCCTAGGATCTTACCAGAATTTCCCTCCCGGTGCCATTACCCTTTCCGGAAATTCACGGGCTCAACGCCCGGAAAGTTCCATTAATTATTCGGTGGAATCACGATAATTGGATCTCCCATTTCGACCCCGTCCCTTCCGCGATTTCTCGCTTTTGGCCCAAGCGTATAGGAAAAATCCGAATTCGAAGATGCGGCCGAACGGGAAGTTGCTCGATCGAAAGGCAAAAATCTCAGCCGCGGCGCAGAACCACGGCCGGATCGATTTGCGACGCGCGCCATGCAGGCAACATGGCTGCGCCGAGAGTCGCCATCATCACCACGGCTTCCGAAAAGACGGAGGCGGGCCACCATTGGAGCGGTCCGGCGCTAATCAGAGGCGACGTCAGGATTCCGGCGCCAGCGCCGGCGATTGTGGCAACGGCGATCATCGGCGCATATCTGCGAAGCACCATGCCGAGGATCGTTTCACGCCGCGCTCCGAGCGAGATTCGGACCGCGATTTCGCGTTGCCTTCGAGCGGTCTCCTGGGAAACGATTCCATAGACTCCGATAACAGCGAGAATCAGGCCGCAGAATGCGACCGTGCCGACCGCATGGTGCGCCATGCGCATGTGGAACGTGGCGCCTTGGCTGAGATAGTCATCGAGCATACGCGTCTCGCTCACGGCCAGCAGGGGCTCGATGCGGTGAATCGCATCCACCAGCTCCGGGCCGCCCTCGACGTGCACGATCATTCGCGAGGCGAAGTTTTGAGAGAAAGGCAGATAGAGAAACGGCGCCGGCGGCTCGCCCGGGTAGAAATACTTCGCCGTCGGAACCACTCCGATGACTTCAATCGTCCGCCCGTCGATCCGGAGCCTGCATCCGACTCCGCAGCGCCGGGCGAGTTCCGCGTTGACCACGGCGACGCTGCTGCGATCGTGGCGGTCAAATATCCGTCCGGCAATTGGCCGGATCCGCATCAGATCGAAATAACCGGGCGTAACGATGTTTATCCAGGTTGCGAGTTTTTCCGGTTCGTTCCCGATCGCGATTTCCCGCTGAGCGCGCGTATAGCCGAGCGGCACGGATTGCGCCAGCTCGGCGCCGCGCACCTGGTCGAGGAGCCGGTCATAAAATACCCGCGTCCGAGCTTCGTCGTATCCGAGTTGCGCCGGATCGAGCGCCGCGACGAAGATGCCATGAGTCCGATAACCGAGATCGATCTTCCTCGTCGCCGCGATTCGTTCGATCAACATCGTATCGGCGCAGCAGAGCAGAGCGGCAAGGGCGATGTCGACGCCAACCAGCATCCGGCCTGCCGGCAGCGGAAAGACGCCGAGTAAAGCGGCGAACAGCGCAGCACCCGTTGCGAGCAGCGCGGTCCCTGGCGCGAGCACCGGGTCGATCGAGACATGAAAGTCCGCAGGCGGCGCCGCCGCGTGCGCTAAAATCCGGGCCAGGATTGAACCGGCGGGGACGCCGATCGCGGCCGCGGCGCCGCAGAGAATCGCGCTCTCGATCGCCCTGTCGAAAAAGAGGCGGAGAGGCGCTGCCCCCAGGGCGCTGCGGATCTTCACATCCCGGGCTCGCCGTTGGGCGCGAACAAGAAGCAGCCCCGTGAAATTCGCCGCCGTTATCGCAAGAATCAGAACCGCGGTTGCGGCAAAGATCCTGGCGGCGGCGGCCATCGTCCGGTCCGACAGCAGCCGCGCCTCACGCTCCGTCATTAATACAGCGCGTCTTCCGCGATTGGTTTCCGGAAACTGCGCTTCGAGCCGTGCTCCCGCGGCCGCAATCGGCGCTCGCGCGGAATCGACGCCGCCGGGGACGCGCGCGAATACCTGAAAAAATCGCCGCCCGCGGTCTTCAAGCGGCCGTCCTGCGGAAGGAAGTAATCCGGCTGCGTATGCGCCGGTGGTGACATAAAAATCCTCATGCAGAAACCGGTCGAGCCCGAAGTTTTCCGGCGCCACCCCGATCACCCTGAAGACGGTGCGGCCGAGCGTGATTGTGGGCTCGGGATTCGCGCGCCAGAACGAGTAGGACAGGACCACGTGGGGAAGAAAATCATCCTCGGACTGAAACATTCTGCCGCTCGCCGCCCGCACGCCCAGCACGTCGAAATAATTTCGAGTCACGGCAAGCCCCATCCGGATGCGCGGCGGATCTCCGGCGGCGATGAAAACCTGCGTTTGGGCGGCCGCTTGCGGCAGGACTCGCGTTAAATCCCGGTAGTCGGGAAACGAGACAAATCCCATCGGATTCTCGCGAGTTGCGGTGAAAATCCGCGCGATTTCCTGCGGCCGCGCGACAGGCAAAGGCCGGAACAGAATGGCATCGGCGATGAGGATCAGCGCCGTGATCAGAGCAAGCCCCGCGGAGAGCGAAACGATGGCGAGGATCGAAAATCCGGGGCGGCGGAAAAGTCCGCGAAGATTTGTCCACATGGTCGCTCAATGGTTCCCGGGCGTATGCGGCCATGCTTGCGCCGCGATGCGGAAGTTCAGGAAAACGCGGAAAGAATTTCGCCGAGAACGGCGAAATTCAGAAGGCGACCGGCACGGCGATGATCGGCGTCGATGTCGGGGCGGGCGATCCCGTTTCGGGTTCCACCGTGACCGCGACCGCGCTTAGCGATGGGATATCCACGGGCCCGGAAAGAATATGGAACGCGTCGCCCGATGCGGCGGCATGGAACAGTCCGGCCGGACGAGGGTTGCCGCCTTTCGGGATCAGCCACATTTCGAAAATCTGGCCCGGCGTCAACCGCGGAAGATCGGCCGCGATCATCAAAACGCCGGAGCGCGAGTTCACGAACACATTTCCGCGCGGACCTTTCTGGAACCCGACCTGTCTCGTGTCCGGTTGGTTCAGGAATCTGAATGCTTCGAGCATGCGGTCCCGGTCGCCCTCGACCCGCATCAGCGTCGCACGCGCGGAGTCCAATTCGCGGGCACGTTCGCGCTCCTGCACGCCGAGCCACAGAGCCACCACGAGCATGCACGCGGCCGCGAGCGCCGCGGCCCACGTCCAACTGCTGCGCTCCACGCCGACCGACGCCAGAACGCGGCGCCGCAGATGTCTTGACGGCGCTGCTTCGGTGGGCCCGGCCATGAATAACGAATTCAGCACCAGCGCGTTGCGCAGGCTCGCGCGGCACGATGCGCAGTTGCGGCCGAGATGAGCGTCCGCCTCATCCCTTTCTTCACCTTCGAGCAGGCCGAGCGAGTAGAGTTCATAGAGGTCCCTCAGTTCCTCGCAGGTCATGCGCTTGCGGCCTCCATCAGGTCGTCACGGAGAACCTTCAGAGCGCTCCGAACCCACGTCTTCACCGTCCCGAGCGGCTGCTTCATGCGATCCGCCATCTCGGTTTGGGTGAGCCCCTCGAAGTAGGCCATCTCGATCACCATCCGCTGCTGAGGGTTGAGCTTCTCAAAGGCAATCTTCAGACGGCGCGCGCGATCGATCGACAGGGCGCTGTCCTCGAAATCGGAGAACAGAACCGGATTTTCCAGGCGGTCCAGCTCCAGGGCGCCGCTCGACATCCTGCCATCGACGGAGCGGAGATAATCGATCGCCTGGTTCCGCGCCACCGTCAGGACCCAGGGACCCAGGGCGCCTCGATCCTGATCGAAGGACTGTACGCGATTCCAAACGCGCAGAAAGGTTTCTTGGACCAAATCCTCCGCAACCGCCGTATTCCTGACCACGCGCAGGATAACGGAATAGGCGAGCCGGCCGTAGCGGTCGTAGAGATCCGCCATGGCGTGCTGATCGCGAGCCTTCAGCCTGCGCGCGAGTTCTGCGTCGTCCTTGAACCGCAGCAGGACCTGGAGGACATGAAAAATCAGCGCAAACGGCAGGAGCTTTAGAAGCATTATCCTAAAGCTACTACGTTATCGCACCACGATTCGGATGGAGAATCCACCCGAAAGTTGAGGCGCTCCCCCGGCCGCGGCTCACGGAGGTTCCCGGAAGAAGCGGTTCCGCTCCGTTGCTTTTCGAAAAGCGGATTAAGGAACCGGACTACTTCGACAGGCGCAGGATTTCCGAAGCGATATGCTGGAACGCCTGGCCGAGTTCGGCTGCCGTGGGGGCGTACATGTAAACGCCCGACCCGTAGTTGCTGTCATAGGTCGGGCTCGCCGTTGTATTTGAGACGCGCTGGAGGAACGTGTCGTCCGCCGTAATCGGCACCGGCGCATTCCCCAGGCCGATCGAGTGAATAATCACGCCGCTCAAACCGCGGTTCGGAGCCGACACGCCATCGAAAGGCCACGGCTGGCCGTTCGGGCCCTGATCGGTCGTGCCTGTGCGGATGCGCTTCGCTGCGCTGTCGGCGGCGTTGGTGGCCATGGCCAGCCCGTTGGCCGGATTCGTAATAGCGATATAGCTCCCAGACGAGGTCGTTGGGTTGTAGCTCTGGTTGACGAGATCATTTCCGAAGACGTCCTTCGTCGGAATACCGCGGAAATCGCTGGTTTTTTGCCAATTCGTGTTGTCCGGCCCGCTCGACCCCCAGTTGACGGCGTAGGCGCAGCCCTGCGATTGGTCTGCAACCACCTGATCGTTGGAACTAATGATCGTACTGTCCAAGGCCCCCGTTGTACTATTCGCCAACCCCCAATATTTTGCGTTCCCGATGAACGCCGATCCGTTGGTAAACACCGCATAAAGGCCCGGAATGTACTTCCCGGTGTAACCACTCGGAAGTCCGGGAGGGGGCGTCCCGCTCGCGCTGACCGTATAGGTTGTTTCAGTGCAGGGGCTGGTCGTTGCGATGGGCATATTCACGGCGACTCCCGTGGGTTCGCCGTCCGTGAAGAAGGTGATGTAATTCAGCGCGCCGCCCTGATTGGATCGGACCAGTTGGTCGTAAGCGGTCCATAATGCAGCGGCGCTGCTGGTCGATCCCTGGCAATTCAGGTTGTTCACAACCGTGGTCGTATTCATGCCGACGTTACTGCCATCGTTATTGTTAAAGCTGGAGGTCAGCGGCATCTGCACGACGACGCTCGTGGCGAAGCTGATGATTCCGATCTGGTCTCGCCCCGAAGCAAAGTTCGCGAGAAAATTAATCGCGGCCGCTTTCATCGGTGTGCAGGATCCGCTCGTCGTCATCGATCCGGAGCGGTCGAGCACCAGAACCACGTTCACGTCCTTGCGCGTCGTCTGAGCTGTGGCAACCACCGTGGTCGAGGTGAAGTTCAGCCAGCGCATGAAAAGAGTTGGCTGCGTCACGGTCGCAGTCACGGTCACGGTTCGCTGGTGCGCCACCGACGTGTCGATGGAAACGCCATTGGTGGCATCGATGCTGACGTTGTTGCTGAAAAGGAATCCCGTAGGGTAATTCAGCATTACGTAGGTCTTGCCCGCCGTCTTCGCCGCGGCGATCTGGCTTGCATCGTCGCTGCCGCGCGACAGGCCGCGCGCCGCAGCCAGAGCCGCTCCGTCGACGGCGCCTTGAAGGCGCGTCTTCACGATATACAGCAGCGTTGAATCGATGGCGAGCCCCACCATGGGAACGATCATCACAAGGAGCACGGCCGTGATGTAGATCGCGACGCCGCTCTCTCGACTTCTCCGTTGAGGCTTCACAAGTCCTCCCTAGTGGAAAATGAAACGGGCGTAGGCGCCGCCCTGAGTGGAAAATCCCAGAAATCCGATATCGGGATATTGGAAAAACACCTCGCAGACGTAAGCAACTTCCCCTTGCGACTGAGCAGGCTGCGTGGGCGGATTCGGGGCGGTCCCTCCAGCGGCCACGACGGCCGCGTCGAGGATACTTTCGAATCCCGAAGTCCGCACCGTCGAGCTCGTGTTTTGAATGTAGGTGCTGGGCGAGATGTTACCTGACGCGTCCAGAATGCTCGATGCCGGTGTTCCGAAATTGCTGCTCCGCAGCGAGGAATTGCCGATGACGATCCGGTTGGTGAACACCGGGAGCCCCTTGTTCGTGCACTTATTGCTGAGGTTGGCGGCGTCGCAGTCCGCCTGGTAAACCGTCTGCACTTTGGAAAGAATCACCACGCCATTGCCGCCCGTCGCGGTCATTCCGGTCCCGCTGGTCAGCTTCAGCACAATGTTCTGGCTCGAGGTTTGGGAAAAATCGATTCCGTCGGAATACATGTGCGCAATATCGCGCGCCGCCTGAGTCGCCTGAATGTAGCGGCCCAGCATGATTCCCAATCCGGTCGATCCAAAAAAGAACAGCGAAAGGAACGGGATGACGATCCCCAGCTCCAGGATCGCGTTGCCTCCCTGCTTCGCCCGCCGTCCGGCGGACACTGGATACCGAGTCTTCATCGCGGCACCGGAGTATTGTTTGGAGGAGCCTCCATCATGTCTGACGAACTGGCGCTGAACGGCACCAAACCCGCCGAGCGCCAGAGCGGAGCCATGAATTTCTGGCTGATCGTCGCCGAAATGACGATGATATTGCCCCCGTCATTGCTGGAGGTCTGACTGAGAACGCCGGTATTCGGGTCTACGGAATAATAAGTGATCGAGAAGCTCGATTTGCCCGAAGTGATATCGGCGTCGTTGAGAAAACCCATCGATTTGCTCTCGACGTAGGACTTAATCACCGAATCCTGACCGTTCGTCCCCCCGCTCGGCTGCGTAATCGCATAGCGGACGCCTTCACGAACCGCGCCTTCGAGAGTGTTCTGGATGAAAATCGACAGCGGAAAATCGAGCATCGCGAAACCGAGCGCCATCAGAGGAAGAAGCACCAAAGACCCTTCGAGGGTGGTGTTTCCACGCTCGCCGTTTCGGCGTTTCACGGAGAATGCTGATACAGACACTATCAGTACTCTGCCAGAACCGGGTCTACACCAGAATCAGGGGAATCCCCTTGGGGGAAATCCAAAAAATACGTATATCGGTTGAACGGCCAGGCATCCTTTGGTACTACGCATCGGGCGGTGTGTGCGCGGCTGCGTCATCTGGCATAATGTAGCCGGTGTCACGCGTTAAGGAATTGGAACAGCGGCTCGAAAGCACGGAACAGCAGCTCCGGCTGCTTCAGAAAATCAGCAGATTCATGGCTCGCGAGATGAGTCTGACCGACGCACTCGACGGAGTGGTGTCGCTGGTCGTGGAATTCATGCACTGCGACTCCTGCCTCGTCTATCTTCTCCAGGACGAGGAACTGGTGCTCTGCGCGTCGAACAATCCGCAGCCTGCCACCATCGGCCGCGTCCGTTTGAAGCTCGGCGAGGGACTTACGGGATGGGTGGCTCGCGAGCGGCGATTTCTGTCCATCTCTCGGGAGTCTTACATGGATCCGCGCTTCAAGCGGTTCAGCGATCTTCCCGAAGATACTTACGAAGCGTTCCTTTCGGCGCCCGTGGTGGTGCGGAATCGCGTGGCGGGTGTCATCAACGTCCAGCATCGCGATCCGCATTTTCATACCGGCGGAGAAATGGAGTTGCTCACCACGGTCGGCGAGCAATTGGGATGTCTTGTGGCGCTCGCCGAATCGGCCGGGACGCGCGGACCGGTTCTCGACATGGTGATGGCTCCGGCGCGAGGCAGGTGAATCTATGCGGTTTGCCCGCTTCTTTGCATTCGCGTTTCTGATCGGCTCGCTTGCCATGGCAGAACGCTGGAAGATCCAGTACTTTTACGATGAGCCTCGTAATACTTTCTGGATCGAGGATCTGAGCTTCCCATCCGCGAAGCGGGGAATCGCCGTGGGTACGGTTCGCAGCGGTCCCACGCAAGGCTTCAAGGAAAAATACATCGCCATTTTGACCAGCGATGGCGGTGAGCATTGGACCATCGAGCCGCTGAAGGATCATCCGAGGTCGTTATTCTTCTTGAACGACTCGATCGGATGGATGGTCTGCGATAACGGCATCTGGTTCACGGAGGAATCCGGGCACAACTGGAAGAAAATCGGCAATCAGAAGAAGGGCGATAAAAAGATCGGTCCGGTTCCGGCGGGCGGGCTTATTACACGCGTGTGGTTCCTGGGCGAAAAGCACGGTTTCGCGGTAGGGCTTCAGAAAAGTGTCCTTGAAACCAAGGACGGCGGCATCACGTGGACAGACGTGCCCGAGGCGGCCAGGCCCGCGGCGAATCCGGCCTACGCGGCGTATTCCGAGATCGCCTTCGTCGGCCCCAAAATCGGGGTCATCATCGGCGGATCCGTTCCGCCGCGGCTCGACGATCCGAACGTCCCTACCTGGATGGAGCCTGAACGCGCGGTGAAGCGCCGCCAGGTTCCCACTCTGAAGATCGAGTTGGAAACTCTCGACGGGGGCGCGACGTGGCGGTCGAGCACGACTCCCCTGTTTGGCGATGTCGCATCTTTAAAGCTCGCCGACAAAACGGGCCTGGCGGTCTTCGGATTCGCGGAATCGTTCGAATGGCCTTCGGAAGTGTACCGGCTTGATCTCTCGACCGGGAAAAATTCGCTCGCATTCCACGCCAGGGATCGGCGAGTCACTGACTGCGCTCTTTTTCCCGGACCGCGCGCTTTTCTCGCCGCGGTCGAACCGCCCGGGAAGCTGAACACGGTTCCGATTCCTGGCAAAGTGAGAATCCTGAGTAGTTCCAACCTGACTGATTGGAGCGAGATGAACGTCGATTATAAGGCCAATGCCCGCTCAGTCATTCTCGACGGTCCCGATCCGGAAAATCAGTGGGCTGCGACGGACACCGGGATGATCCTGCACCTCGTTAGGTAGCGACATTTTTTGCAAATTTAGCGCTCCTCATCGCATTTATTTGGGAGTCCATCCGGACTCGAGGAGAAGCCAATGAGATTTTCATCGAGAATTCATCTTGCCGCGCTGATCGTCGGCAGCGCATTCCACGCCCAGGCGAGCGCGATTGTTCAGGGGGCCGTTTTCCAGAATCCAGACGACACCGACTTTACCCAGGGACACACGATCTACAATTCCCCGGTGAATATCGGATCGCCGGTAAACGACACGATCAGTTGGAGTTTTGATTGCGGAACGTCATGCGCCGGCTATGATATTTCCGGGAATGGGGCTGCCAAAGTCATCAATGGCAGCTTGGGCGCGGTGTCTTCCGTCACTGTCACCGGCGCGCCTGGTGGCGCCCACTATCTGGGAGAAGCCAACAGCTACGCGCAGTACGACGACACGTTGACGATCACGGGGGGAACGGGAACAGGTGTTCTCGAACTCCAATACATGCTGGACGGGAACGCCACCAGCAGCGGGACCGGATTCAATCTGAGTTTCTCCTATCTGGCCATCTTCGGAGCGGTCGGGGCGACCTATAGTCTCGATGGTGGGGCGATTACCTCTGGGCAGCAGGTAACTTTCTCAGGCAACGGCGCCAAGTCCGATACCGTGACGTTCTACGTTCCGTTTACCTACGGAACACAGCTTTCGATCGAACCGATCGTGAGAACGGCTGCCAACTTTTATCAGGACTATGACTCAACTCCATACACCGCCACCTGGGACTTCTACAATACAGCGACACTTACGTCCGCTCTCGTGCTGGACGGGACAGCGAATAATCCAGGCAGCGTTGTTAACGCAGCATCGATTGCTGCGGCCAGCGGTCTTGGCTATGGGCCTAACGGGATCTCGGCCACACCGGAGCCCTCGACCATCGTTTTGCTGAGCTCGACCCTTGGAGCTTTGATTTTCATGCGGCGCCGCCGCTGAGCGAAAAAAACAGGTCGGGGATCGCGTGTTTTATCCACAATCTTTTCACCGGCGATCCCCGTAACGGTTTCATTCGAAATGAAATATTTGTTGATGAAAGCTGTAAGCAAAACTTCATTTTTCCTTGACCCTAAGCTGGATTGGGTGCATGATGACTTTGGTTCCAAGAGGTTCGAAGGAACAGCGAGCCTGGCGGGAAGTAGCGAATCCGGAACGATGATCCGAGGCGCAGAGAATAAGAGATTATTTAAGCGCAGCGGGGAGCGAAGGAAGATCGGGCGACTCGCAAGGGTAAGCTTCAACGTCTGGGAGAGAGTCTGGCGCTTTGATCCCGAAGGATCGAGAGGTCCTGGAGGGGAGTGGAGACTGGAAAACAGGCGATGAATTTCGGACTTGAACCTGGCAACGGGCTTTGAGCGGTGAACGTACCTTGAAGGGCGACAAAAAGCCAGACAAGGGCGGGAGCAAGAAGCCGAACGGGTCAGGCAAAGAGTTCGGAATCGCTTCGAAGATGCAGGCCAGGAGCGTTGACCCGGCTGCGGAGGCGGATGGAAAGATCAGCCGTCGCCGCCGGAGAGTGAAAGGCCGTATCGAGGAGCGGGCTTCTACCGGGACGGAAAAGCGGACGCGCACCGGAGCATTGATCCGCAGCGGGATAAAAGCCGCGGCGGGGAGTAAAGGGCTCACGTCACGACGTTACCGGATGCCATGTTCCGGCTGTGCATGCCAGCCGGGGAACGAGTTGTTCAGGCGGGTCACTTGGAACCATTTCTTTTTCAGTCGCCTACCTTAATCCTTACCGGCGTCCGCGGATCGGCGGGCGGCATCGTTTTCCCTGTCAGTTCGACATTCTCGCCCGACGTTTTACCCTCGATTTCGTAAGTTTTCGCCGCCTCGGCTACTTCCAGCTTTCCGTTGTTGATTGATCCTCGGACGCGTACTTCGGTCGCTCCCGGCGTGAATCCCACGCGCTTGATCGCGTCCCAGACCTGCTCAGGACTCAGCCGGTTTTTTTCGGCGAGTTTAAGAGCGATCGTACCTGCTTTGAAATCCACATCGACGCTTTCGACGCTCCTCATCCGTTTGAACGTTGCCTCCAGATTCTGGGTGCACGATTCGCAGTTCATGTCTTTGACGAATACGCGCATTTCGAGAAATTCGGCTCGAGCGCCGGCGGCAAAGACGGCCAGGAACAGAAGACGAGTCATTGTTTTAGGATACTCGCTCACTGTTTCCCTCTCGCGGACGATATGGCGGGTGTGGTCGAGCTCACCAGAGTGCCAAGCGGTGTCCTGAAAACAAAAGCGCTGCGGAAACTGCGGGACTTGCCGCCGTTTTCGCCGATTCTGAACCGCCTGATGGCGACGCTTGCGGGCGACAACGTGTCGTTTGCGAAACTCGGAGATTTGATCGAAAAAGACACTCTTGTCGCGGGAAATATCCTGCATTTGGTGAATTCCGCGCTCTATGCGCGGCGCGGAACGGTGAACTCCGTTCGGCATGCCCTTTCGCTGATGGGCGTCGACAAGGTGCGTAACGCAGTGCTCGGGATGTCGCTTGCCCGGATGTGGAGCAAGATCGCCGTGCCGCGATCATGGTCCATGGGACGATTCGACACGCACTCGGCCGCCGTCGCGATTCTTTCGGATCTGCTGGCTCAGCGGCTGCCGGTGGAGTATCCGGAAGGAGCCTTCGTTGCCGGGTTATTACACGACCTGGGGCAACTGCTGATCGCCGCCGCCCTTCCCGATGAGTTCGAAAGGATCGACAATTCCGATCGAATCGAATGCGAGCGCCGGATTCTCGGATTCACGCACGCCGAGCTTTCGGCCGAAGCGCTCGCCGTATGGAACTTACCGGAGGAAATCCAGATCGCAGTGCGGGATCACCACGAATCGCAAGTCGAAGGCATTCCGCTCTGCCGGATCGTCCGCGCGGCGGACAATTACGTGAATTCGACCGGGACCTCGATTGCAGATCAGGGTCACGCAAATGACGGAAGTATCATTACTTGCCTTGGGCTTGAAGCGCCGGAACTGGACGATGTGCTCAAGGAATTCCGGACAGAGTTCGACTCGATGCTGAACTATTTCCGGCCCTGCTAGAAGTACCCTTTCCCCAAGGGATTCGACCGCTGACTAACGTTGATTAAGAAGTTACGAAATTCCTTCACCTTTGTCAAGGCTTCGGCTTTTCCCGCGCGCGCCGGCCCTATAAGCAGGACTGCTTAGAACGGTGGGTAGTCCCTACTAAGTTATTGGTCGACTGGTTCCGATTCGAAAATCGCCCTAAGATTCATACATCAAGAGAGCGCGAAAAATCGGGGGATGGGGGGCGCTGGCGGTTTGCGCGCTCGTGCCCATTCTCGTGCTCGGGGCAACGTGGATGTTTCCGCGGAAACCCTCTGTCTATAAGGTCGGCTACACGAATTTTCCTCCGCTTATGACGAATGCCGCCGGAGTCCCGGGCGGCTTCGCTGTCGATGTCGTCAAAGAGGCCGCGCGGCGAACGGGCATCAGGATCGAATGGGTTCTGGTCAGGAGCGGACCCGAAGCGCTTTTAAAGAGCGGCGCAATCGATCTTTATCCGCTGATGGCCAATCTGCCCGAACGCAAACACCGCGTCCATATCAGTCAGGCGTGGTGGGAATCGCCGCTCGCGCTGGTCGTCGATCGTAAGGCGAACTTCAAGTCGCCCGAGGAAGTGGACGGAAGGCCGATCGCGGTCGTAGGATTCTCCGTGGCGGAACAGATTTCGCGGCAGGTTTTCCCGAATTCTACTCCCATCCGGAAAATGCCTTACGACGAGGTCCTCCGGGCGGTTTGCACGGGCGAGGCGGAGGCGTCCTTCCTGACGTTGTCCCTCTATTTGGAACTGCTCCAGCAGGGCGTGCGAGGCTGCGAGGGCAAATCGCTCGCGCCGCTGCTGCCGGATGCGAGCATCTCCTACGGGATCGGTGCGCGCAAGGGCGCCGAGGGTGTGGCGGATGCGATCGCTTCGGAGATTGTCACTCTGACCTACGATGGGACCATAGCCAAGCTGGGAGCCAAATCGGGCGAGATCGTTTCGAACCAGGCGCAGTTGATCCGCGGTCTGTCGAAGGCTCGCCGGAACCGCAATCTGCTGCTGTTGATTGCGGCCGTGCTCGCGATCGTGACTGGAATTTCGTTCTGGCAAAACCGGCGAGTGAGGCACGCGCGCGAGAGCGCCGAACGCGCGCGCAAAGCGGAAGCCGAGTTTCTTGCGCACGTGAGTCACGAAATCCGGACTCCGATGAACGGCGTTCTCGGCATGTTGGGTCTGGCGCTTGAAACCAATTCAAATCCCGAAATGCACGATTATCTGGAGACGGCGAATCATTCGGCCGTAGCGTTGATGAGCGTACTCAACGATATTCTCGACTTCTCCAAGATCGACGCCGGGCGTCTCGACCTGGAGCACATCGATTTCTCGCCGGCGGGCGTGATCGAGCAATGCGTGAAGACGTTATCGACCGAGGCTCGCCGGAAGGGGTTGAGCCTGGACACGGACATCGCGCCGGATGTGCCCCGGCTGTGCGTCGGCGATCCGAACCGCTTGCGTCAGATCTTGCTGAACCTGCTCGGGAACGCGATCAAGTTTACGGAGCGGGGCGGAGTGACGGTGAAGCTCGGCGTCGGGCGGACCGGCGACAGCGATGTCGCCTTGAATTTCGAAGTGAGGGACACGGGCATCGGGATTCCGCTGTCGAAGCAGGAGTCGATTTTCAAAGCCTTCGCGCAGGCGGACCGTTCGACAACGCGGAAATTCGGTGGCACGGGGCTCGGCTTGGCGATCGCAACCCGCCTGGTCGAAATGATGAATGGAAGGATCTGGGTGCAGAGCGAGCCGGACCGCGGCAGCACATTCTCGTTCTTTATCGTCCTGGGCAGATCGTTCACGCCCGCCTTGAATGCGGCCCGGACCAGTGCGTGATTTGCGAAAACCGGGACCTGAACCGGCCGGCGCCCGGAAGCCCCGCGGATGCCACTAGTCGCGCAGCGCGGCTTCGATCATCCAGTCGAGTTTCTTCGCAAACAGACCGTCGTTTTCGAAACCGGCGATATGAAAACGGATATTTCCATGGGGATCGACGATGTAGAGCTGCGGCAGGTCCGATGATTGCAAGGACTGCTTCGGTACATAGCGCCGTAGGGACGGATCGAGATGATCGACATCGAAAGTGACAATTTCGGCGCGCGGGTGCCGGTATTTCGCGAGCTGATCGAGTTCGGATTTGCACAGCGCGCACCAATCGGCCCAGAAGGCTACGACCAGAGCGCCGCTCGACCGGGGTAAGTCTGCCGGCTCACGAACCTCGGTTGCGAGGATTTCAGATTTGAGGTTCGCGATGCGGCGCGGCCCGGGATCGGCCGCGAGCTGGCGCGCAAGCGATCGTTGACGCTTCGCTTCCGAAGAGTTGCCGGTGTGATCCAGGGCCTGGGCATAAAGATCGCGGATTCTGATTTCGGCGCCGACGTCCTCCATGCGCGTAAACATTCGTCCGGCGTCGATCTCCTCGACAATCGCGATTCCGACGCGAACTGCGGCCTGCCAGCTTTGGGTGTTGACGTCGGTTTCGAGTTGCAGGGGCCAGTGCGATTGCGCGAACGCCGTAGCGGCGAGGAGCGGCAGGAAAATGCGAACCATCTTCTGCTTATGCTAGCCGGTCGCTAGCGTTCGCCGCTCCGGGTCGGCATTCGGGGATTTACGACGTGTCCCGCCTCCGTCAGCGTGATGAGGGCCGTTGCAACCTGATCTTCGGGCACGAGGATATAGTCGGTTTCGTAGGTTGCGACGGCGAACACGGAGACTCCGGCGCCGGCAAGCGGGGCGGCGATGGACGCCAGGATTCCCGTGAGAGAAAAATCGAGCGGCCCGCGAATCTTCAAGCAGCGCCATCCGCGCTCGCTGGTGACGTTTTCGGGGACGTGCGCGGAGACGATTGAAAGCTCGTCGGGGCTGCGGGTGATCGAGACGAATTCGCCGCTTTGCGCCCAGTCCGGGATTGGGGCATCCGGCGGAAGTTTCGCGATCGCGTAGACGCCCCGGAGGAGATCAAGCTGCATCTGCTTATTATGGATACTTGCGGCCCGCCGTTACACAGGAAACTCGCGCGAAGGCGATTGAGCAGCTCGGATCGGATGAGCTCGACGTTCTGATCATCGGCGGCGGGATCAACGGCGCGGGAACCGTGCGCGATCTGGCGCTGCGGGCGAAAATCTCCGGGGTTCCGCTGCGCGTGGGGCTGGTCGAGCAGAATCATTTCTCCTCCGGGACCAGCGGGAAGAACTCGCACCTGATTCATGGCGGGCTGCGGTATCTGAAGCAGCTCGATTTCGGGCTGGTTCGCGAATCGCTCTGCGAGCGCGCGATTTTGCTGAGAATTGCTCCGCATCTGGTCGAGCCGCTCCCGTTTCTGATGCCGATCGCGGGGCTGGGGCGCGAAATTTTTTACCACGCCGGACTCGCCCTGTACGATCTGCTGAGCGGGAGAGGATCGCTGCCGAAACATCGCCGGGTCCCGCTTGATGAAGTACGGCGCCTGGAGCCTGGATTGGGCCTTCCGGGCATGACAGGAGCGGCCGAGTACTACGATGCGAAGGTCCGGTCATCGCGCGTGGTGCTCGAAAACATTTTCGAAGCCGCCGCGAACGGAGCCTGTTGCGCCAACTATGTCCGGGCGGAGAAATTCACGCGGGATTCCGATGGCTGGCGCGTTGAATTGCGCGACCGGGTTTCCGATCGGGCGATTGCAGCGAGGGCGCGAGTGCTGGTCGACGCGACAGGGCCTTGGGCGCGCGATCCGGCTCCAAGGCTGGTGCGCGGATCGCATATTCTGCTGCCGCGGCTGAATGCCAGCGAGCGGGCGATCGCGTATTTCGAGGAATCGGGGCGTATTTTGTTCTTCATCCCCTGGGAAGACCGCACCCTGGCCGGCACCACGGACGTCGATCACGACGGGCTCCCGGAGGATGCCGCGATTTCGGAAGACGAAGTGAAATACCTGCGCTCGATGGCGGCCCGTGTTTTTCCGGAGAGCGAGCGCATGGAGCCGCTGGGATCATTCAGCTCGGTCCGGCCGTTGCTGGCGTCGTCGGGTTCGGCAACGCGCGCCAGCCGCGATCATCGGATTTACGCGGACCGGAACGGCGTCATCCGGATCACCGGGGGAAAGTTCACAACGTATCGCTCGATGAGCGAGGAAGCCGCCGATCTCGCGGTTCCGAAGCTGCGCGAGGTGCATGTCACGGCGGAGCATCCGTTGAACGGGAATTCGCCGGAAGCGGTGAACGGGTTAATCGCGCAAGCTCCGGAGTTGGCCCGGCGGAGCGCCGTGACGAGCGCCGAGGCCGAAGGACTCGTAAGGCAGTACGGCGTAATGGCTCCCGCGGTGCTCGAGTTGTTGCCGCGGGCCGCGGACGGATTGAGTCGAATCGATGCGGCGCGGCTGGAATTCGCGATACGGCACGAGATGGCGCTGCGAGCCCGGGATTTTCTGGAAGTTTCGACCACGATCGGACTCGAAGGGCGCCCGGAGGCCGTGAACGCGGTCACGAAACGTTTCTCCACGATATAATTACGGGTTTCATCCATTTGAGTCGGGGGGGCGACTGTGCGGAAGTTCACGATCGGCCGCGACAAAGGCTGCGACGTGTTGATCGGCGACGAGTCGGTGAGCCGCGTTCACGCTGAGATCTGGCTGGAGGGCGGCACGGTTATGATCGCCGACCGCGGGTCGAGCAACGGCACGTCGTTAGTCCGCGCGGGAGGGTCTTCACCGCTCAATTTCGGCAGCGTCGATCGCACGGATCGCGTTCGCTTCGGTTCGGTGACGCTCGGGGTGCAGGAGCTGATCGAGGCCATCGAGATCAAGAATCCCGGAGTGTTCCGTCCGGCGGCCGGGCCGCCGCCGCTGCCTCCGCCCTTGCCTCCTCCGCCTCCCCCGCCGCTGGCGCGAGCAGGTCCGGCGTTGGTCCGGTGCGAGTGCGGAGCGATCAAGACGCCCGGCGAGACATGCCCGGGTTGCCGAAGGTAATTCCAAGATGACTCCAGCCACTTTGGTGAAAGATGCGACCTATCGCCAGCCGTTCTGGGTTTTACCGGATCGCCGGCAGACGATGCTCTATGCGGTAGCATTGGGGATCGTATTTATCGCGCTGCTGACGTTCGCGCTGACTCCGGGCGAGCGGCCGGCGACGCTGATTCTGGACCGGACTTCGCCGCATTTCAAATATCCGTTCACGATCCAGAATTTCGAGCACATCTTTTTCTTTCTCGCGCTGGGCGAGTTGTTCGTCCGTTGGCGCGTCGGCGCCCGCGAGATTGGATTTTCGAAGATGGGTCTGCTGCCGGAGGATCAACATACGGTTCTTCAGGCGCATGATCTCAGCATGCTGCGTTATCGCGTCGCGAATCAGTTCGACGGGGAACACGGTTTTCTTCCGTCCCTGATCGATACGTGCATTTTGCAGTTTATGAGCGGGCGCTCCGTGGATCAGACGGTCGCGGTGATGGATAGCACCCTGGAACTGATTGAGCATCGGGTCGACATGCGGTACGGGTTGGTGCGATTCATTGCCTGGCTGGTTCCGACGCTGGGGTTTATCGGAACGGTGATCGGGCTGGGCGCCTCGCTTGCGGCGGTCCCGGCCGATTCTTCAAAGATCAACATGTCGGAAATCGCGCACACGCTTTCGGTAGGATTCGATTGCACGATGGTCGCGTTGGTGGAGAGCGCGATTATCGTTTATCTCTTGCAGGTGGTGAATGAGCAGGAAGAGAAGGCGGTGAATCTCGCCGGAACCTACACGCTGCGGAATCTGATCAATCGGTTGTACGCGGGGTGATCGATGAAAGCGCGCAGCCGTGAGGTCAACATCTTCAACATGTCGCTGCTGGATATTTTGTGCGGCGCGCTGGGGGCGTTCTGCTTCATGATGCTGGTGCTGTTCCCTTATTACAGCCAGGACAAAGGCTCGGGGAAACGTCCGGATGTCCAGCAGGGAATCGATCCAAAGACGTTCGAGGAAGCCAAGGCTCGCATCGACGAGTTGGAACGGACGCTGAAGAAATTTCAGGATTACGCGGATCAGCTTGAGGCGAAGATCAGGCAACTGGAGGCGCAGGCGCGGCAGCATCAGGGAGACATGGACAGGATGCAGGATCGCGCCGAGCGCGGCGAGATGCGAAACCCGATTCTCGCGGTCGGCACCTTCGCGGTCCAGGGCGACGAGAACATGCAGATTTACATCGACAGTGATCGCCAGCATGCCGACAAATCCCCGGTGGAGAAGATGGATCCGACCCGGACGCAGTCGGTCCAGTTTGAGGGCGACTACAGCGCGTCGGGGGCGGGCAGCGGCCTCAGTTATGCGATGGCCCGCGATACGCCGCCGGGCGACTATCGGATCTATGCGAAGATCATCAAAAAACAAGAAGGGCGGACGTTCTACGCGGCGGTGGTCATAAACGCTCCGGGGATTTTCAAGTCGGTTGCGATCCAGGTCTTGAAAGACAAGGTCGCGATTCCGATCGGCGTGGTGACGGTGGATCCGAATTACAAATGCACGCTCCGGATGACTGTTCCGCCAGAAAATGCCGTGCAATGAGGAGGAATAGATGGCAGAAAAGATGACGCGATGTCCGGAAGGACACTTCTTCGATGCTTCGAAGCACAGCTCCTGCCCGTGGTGCGCGCTGCCCCAGGATTCGGGGGCGGTGGAGCAGAAGACCAGGCCGGTGGGGCCGCCTCCTTTGCCGCCGGCGCCCGGAGTCGCGGCCGCGCCGGCGGCAGGGCCCAGACCGGGCGCGACCGTGCGGGCCGGGATGGGCGCAGCGCCCGGGGTGCGGAATGAACCGGTGGTCGGATGGCTGGTGTGCGTCGAAGGGCCGGACCGTGGGAAAGATTACCGCTTGCATTCGGAGAAGAATTTCGTCGGACGCGCAACGCATATGGACGTCGTGATCGAAAGCGATCCGACGGTTTCGCGGGAAAAACACGCATCGGTGATTTTCGATCCGAAGAAGAAGGCGTTTTGGGTTTTGCCGGGCGAGGCTTCGGGGCTCGTTTACCTGAATGGGGAAATGGTGAACGCTCCGTCGCCGATGAAGGCGGACGATATCGTGGAAGTAGGTCAAACCAAGCTGGTACTTGTGCCGTTCTGCGGAGACAAATACAACTGGACTGAGTCCTGATGCGCTTCCTCGCGGGCAACGCGCAGCATATCGGCGCACGACATTCTCAGCAGGATTCCTTCGGATTCGCGGATCCGGAAGACCGGGAATTCATCGAGCATGGCGGATTCCTTGCCATCGTCTGCGATGGCATGGGCGGGATGGAATACGGGGACGCGGCCAGCCGCACCGCGGTCCGCGCGTTTCTCGAAGCATACCGGCGGAAGACTCCGGCGGAGTCGATTCCCGACGCGCTGGAGCGCAGCGTGCACGAGGCAAACGATCACGTGCTGAAACTTGCGTCGAGCCTCGGACTGGTCGAAGGCATCGGCACGACGTTGATTGCGGCGACTTTGCATCGCGATGGGGTGTACTTCGTGTCGGTCGGCGATAGCGGAATCTTCCACGTCGATCAGTCCGGCATGCGGATGGTGAATCGGCCCCACGTCTTCGCCAATATATTGGACGCCGCAGTGGAGCGCGGCGCGATGTCGTCTGAGGACGCGGCGAATCATCCGGAGCGGGAATCTCTGACCAGTTATATAGGCGCATCTACGCTTGCGGAGATCGACCGCAACGTAGATCCATTCCCGATGGACGGCAACACCGGCATCGTGCTTGCGAGCGACGGGCTCTTCAAGACTCTTGCTCCGGTCGAGATGCGGGAATGTTGCAGCGGTCCGCCGGAATCCTGGGCGGAGCGATTAGTTGAACGGACCATGGAGAAACAGCGGGAGTATCAGGACAACGTCACGGTGCTTTCGCTGGCGATGGAATCGAGCGACACGCTAAATCCGGGGCCAGAGGCGCACCGGGTTGAGGAAACGACCGCGCAGTTGCCCAAAACCGTCCGGATGAGTCCGGCGCTCCCGCCGGGCGCACCGGCGTGGACGCCGCCTGTGCAGCCCGCTCCGCCTCCCGCGGCGCTGAAAAAATCCGGGCTGCTGATCCCGCTTATCGTTTTGTCGCTGCTGATCCTCGGCGCCGCAGCGTGGTGGTATTACAGCCAGCATCGTTCGGGGCTGCGGCCGGCCTCGGGCGAAGGAGGAGCCGTGCGCGCTCCGCATCGCGATCCTCTTCCGCCGCTGGTGAGCGATCCCAAGGACGTGCAGCCTCCGCCACGGAAGGATGCCAGATGAGATTTCTCTTCGTGCTCGGCGCAGCGCTGTCTGCCCAAACTCCCACCCAGGAGATGATCAGCCAGAGCGTGCAGGTGTTTGGGGCGATCATGGAGAACGATAAGCCGACGCCTGTTTCCCTTGTCGGCGGCGTCATGGCGGATTCGCATCATGTGATCACGGTGATTGGCTGCTGCAATCGGACCAAGGACGGGAAGCAGAAATCTCCCATAGTGAAGTTCGGCGATGAATTTGCCGCCGCAAAGCTGATCTGGAACGGCGCAGGCGACCTGGCGCTCATCGAAACGCAGAAAGATCTCCGGCCGCCCGCGCTGCATGTGATTCCGTCGAAACTGTTCCAAAAAGGGCAGCCGGCATTTTTCGTGCGGTTCCCGGAGAAGGGCGCCGCGACTGTCGCGCAGGTTACGGCGGAAGAATTGACGCAGCCGGATAAAGTTGCGGCGCCGGTTATCAAAGCGAAGGCGGCGTCGGATTCGGTGGACGCGGGCGGCGGATTGTTCGACGCCTGCGGAAATTTGATAGGGCTCAATATCTTGGTCGACAGCGGAACTCAGTTCGCGTTCGTGATCGATCCGGTCATCGAGGGATTGGAGAAGGCGGGGATAAGAGTTTCGGTTGCCGATCGAGTTTGCGGTTCGGGCAAGGAAAAGGAATCGTCCGAGTCGGGTTGGCGGCTTCCACAAGGAGGCGAGTGGGTGGGGGTGGGATTGGTCGTTGCGCTTCTCGGACTCGCACTGCGGAGAGGTACGAAGCAGCCGGCCCGCGTCGCGACGGCCGTGCCGGATCCGCCGCGGTACATGCCGGCGCCGAGGACCGGCAAGCCGGGATTGCGGGGCGTGAGCGGCGAATACAACGGCGTGATGGTGCCGCTTGAAGGGGTCACCGTGCTCGGGCGCGATCCTCATGCGGCGAATCTGGTGTTCGGCTCGAAGGCGGAAAGCGTTTCGAAGCGGCACTGCTCAATCCGGTGGGATGCGGCGCGATCGGTCTTCGTGCTGGAGGATTTGGGATCAACGAACGGAACTTTCCTGATCAATGGAGAGAGGTTGAGTGCCGGCCAGGCTCGCGATTTAAGAGCGGGCGAGCGGTTTTATATTGGGGATCAGCGGAATCAGTTTGAGGTCGTCGTCGAGTAGCGCATTTTCAAAAAATTTTAGTCGGAGACGTCTCCTACGGTGGTCTGTTTAAGCCCCTGTACCAAGGGGGACCTTTTGTCGTGAGACGTCGCCTCGGCTATCGTTCGGACGTTCAGAGAAGTTCCCATGGCATCTCCGTCGGTGCATCCGGGCCACCGATAGCAGCGCCCCGGCTCTCTGCGCACAAGGTAAAGCGAGCTCGGCGGGACGACCGCGCATCGAGACGGAAAGTGTATGATTCAAGGGCGGAAATTTTCGATCAGCAGGCCGTGAAGCGAGTCGACCGCGGCGTCCTCGTGTCCCGGGATCATGTGGAGATTCGGCTCGGCCTGCTTGAGCCGGTGCAGTTCGGCCAATTCACGGAGAACGGCGGCGCGATCTTCCTGAAGCATGAATGCCGTGACCAGGCGCGGACGCTCGCGGACACGATCGACGTTCCGCATCTGCCACGCAACGTCGCCGAGCAGCAGAAATTCGGCGCCGTCTTCGCGTTGAATAAAAACCATCTGACTACCGGGGCTGTGGCCGGGGGACTTGATGAGCACGATACCGGGAGCGGCGGCGAGATAGCGATCGTAATCGATCACCTGGAAAGAAACCGGCGGAAGCCTGGCCGGGTCCATCTTTTCCGGATGATTCGCCTGTTCGCGAGTCAGGCGTACGGACGGAATCAGCCGCGCCGGATCGGGATAGGAAGCGATACCGCCAATGTGATCCGGGTGCTCATGCGTGATGAGGATGAGCGAAGCCGAGGACATCGCCTGAATCATGCGCCGGTAAGACTCGGGATGAAACGCCGCGCGGCCCAGAGCGTTGGTGATCTTTTCGTCCATGGCTGTATCGACGATCACAGTGCGGCCGGGATACACAATCTGAAACGAGGCCGCTGGACCAGTTCCGGAGTTCCAGGAAGCGCCGGCCATCACCAACGCTTCGGGAAAGGAGAAGGTTGCGACACGCTCGACGTGAATCGATTGCGGTTTTGCTCCAGGGATGGAGTTCGCGAGGCGCCGAACTTCGCCGAGGTCGATCGGGTAAGAACCCGGCGGCCGATGGCTCTCGACGAGGAGCCAGTAGTAAGCTGCCGCGATCACGATCAAAACGCCAACGGTCCAACGCGTCCACTTGGGCATGACGGTTTCGATTGTAGAATGAATCGTTCCCGTTCTCGCGTATGGATGCAAGAAAACTGTGTGTCGGATGCATGGAGAACGACACGGGGGACGAAATTTGTCCCAAGTGCGGAGCTCCATTCGATCTTCAACCGAAGAATTCGCTGCAACTGAAACCGCGGACGTTGTTGCGCGAGCAGTACCTGATCGGCCGCGCGCTCGGGCACGGCGGATTCGGGATCACTTATCTCGCCTGGGACGTGGGGCTTGAAACGAAGCTCGCGGTGAAGGAGTACATGCCGAACGGGGTTGCGGGAAGATCCTCGGGCGAGACGAAGGTGATCGCGTACTCGGATGCGACCAGGCAGGAGTTCGAATGGGGGCTCGAACGGTTTCTTGAAGAGGCGCGCACGCTGAAGAAGTTCGGACAATACCCGGGGATCGTTTCGGTTGACACCATCTTCCGGGAGAACGGGACCGCGTACCTGGTGATGGAGCACCTGGATGGCTGGACGTTCGAGGAATTTCTCAAAAAGCGCGGCGGCAGGGTTGGCGCCGAAACCGCGCTGCGCATTCTGCTTCCGGTGATCGATGCGCTGGTCCCGGTGCATGCCGAAGGAATCCTGCATCGCGACATCAGCCCGGACAATATTTACCTGACTCGCGCGGGCAAGGTGAAATTGATCGATTTTGGCGCTGCCCGGAATGCATTGGGTCAGAAGAGCCGCAATCTTTCGATCATCCTCAAGGAAGGCTACGCGCCGGAGGAGCAGTATCGCCAAAGCGGAATCCAGGGTCCCTGGACCGACGTTTACGCCACGGGCGCGACGCTATACCACGCTTTGACGGGGAGAATTCCGCAGCCCGCGCTGGACCGCCTGGCGGAAGATAAACTCGAACGGCCGAGCGCGTTGGGGGTCGATATCGATCCGCGCGTGGAAGCGGCCGTGTTGAAGGCGCTGGCGGTGAGGGCAGCGGACCGGTTCCAATCAATGGAAGATCTGAAGGGGGCGCTGGCGGGCGAGATTGAAGCGGCGCTACCGCCTCCGCCGCCTTCGGAGCCGGCACCGCCGCCGCAGAATGTCTTGCCTCCGCCGCCTCCTCCGGTTCCTGCGCCGGCGGCTCCGGCGGCGGGGCGTCCAAAGTGGATCTGGCCTGCCGGGCTTGCGGCGGCGGCGATTGCGGCTGTTGCGATCGCGATATCTCGCCAACCGCCTCCACCGCCTCCGGCTCCGACGGGTGCGACGGGAACCACGGGTTCGATTGCTACAGGTCCGGCGGGAGCGACTGGCGAAGCCACGGGTGCGACCGGCTCGCCGACCGGGCCCACAGGAACTCGCGCTACCGGCGCGACCGGGAGCCGCGCTACGGGTGCAACGGGGAGCCGTACGACTGGTCCCATCGGACCGACGGGGAGTCCGACCGGTCCAACGGGTGCGCCGAGTGGTCCAACGGGTGCTCCGACCGGCCCCACGGGTGCTCCGACTGGTCCAACGGGGAGCGCCAGCGACTACGATTCGATGATGGACCAGGCAAAGACCGCGTGGAATCAGCACCGGTATCCGCAAGTGCAGCAGATTTTGATGCAGGCGGTTCGGATGGATCCGTCGAAACCGAGGGCGTATAGCGGCCTGGCCGAACTGCAACTCTACGTGCTCGGCGATCTACGTGGGGCGACGCAGAATTATCAGACGGCGGTTTCGCGCGGCGGGGATGCCGTGTTTCACGTCCTGCACGATCATTCGGCCGGGACCTTCGTGAAGCACTGCCAGGGATTTCTCTACGTGTCCCGGACCGGACTGCGGTTTGCGCCGTCAGATTCGATTCACAACTTCACCGCGCAGCAGGGTGAAATCCGGGAAGCGCGGCCGAATCGATTTATCAATCTGACGTTCGGGCGTCAGGGGCGGCCGTCCGTCGATCCGCACGCGTTTCATATCAAGCTTGCGAATGGGCAGAATTACAATTTCGCTCCGATGAGCCGGTTCACGGAAGAAGAGCGGAACTTGATATTGAGCACGTTGGGAGCGCGCTAGCTCGCGAAATTGGGCGTCGAACCGCTCCCGCAGCGCCTTATTTTTCCTGGCGAGGGTCGCTGCGTTTGACTTGCGCCCGGCGCCGTCCGGTTTCGAGATTCGCCGCGGCTTTTTCTTTTGCCGCGTCGCTGATCTTGATGTTGTTCACGACTGCCTTTGCGCCCGCCGATTTCGCCATTCGCGTCGCAGCGCCCTTGTGCTGGACGATATCCGTCGTTCCTTCCCAGGTAGCGACGCCCCCCTGAACGCGAACCTTGAATCCGTCCTTGCCGATTTTCGATTTCTCGAGCTTGGCGCGGATCGCGGCTTCGACCGCTCGATCTTCCTGCGCGGAGGTCCCCTGAGCGGGCGGGGATTTCTTCGGAGCGGTGGATTGGCCGATTGCGGCGACGGCAAGAAAGAGAATCAGCAGAATTTGTCTCACATAGAGTAGTCGCGGATCGCGCGTGATAATCTCAGAGAATCATGCGAGCCTTAGTGCTGTTCTGCGCCGCGCTTGCCTATGGCCAGGACGATCTGGCGCGGGGGAAAAAGCTGTACGAGGGGTTCTGCTCGTTATGCCATGGTCAGACGGGAACGGGAGGAAAAGGTCCGAATCTGGCGCAACCGACGCTTGCGCGGGCTCCCGACGACGAAAGGTTAGTCGAGGTCATCCAGGAAGGAATCCGGGGCACGGAGATGCCCGGATTCTGGCAGCTTACCGATCGCGAGGCGAAGCAGGTCGCGATGTACGTGCGCTCACTGGGACGCACTTCCGTCGAAAAGCTGCCGGGGGACGCCTCGCGAGGCAAGATGGTGTACGAAAGCCGCGGGTGCGGATCGTGCCACATCATTCGGGGCAGTGGAAGCAGTGCCGGGCCTGAACTGACCGAGATCGGCGCGCGGCGCAGCTCGGCGTATTTGCGCGAAGCGATCGTCAATCCGGCAGCCGAGGTCCCTCAAGGATTTCTGGTCGTCCGCGTCACCAGCCCGGATGGGAAAACGGTCCGCGGGATGCGGGTGAACGAGGATTCGTTCACCATCCAGCTTCGCGATGCGAGTGGGAAATTCCATTCTTTCCGAAAATCGGAGGTAAGAATCAATCGTGAACCGAAGGTCAGCCTGATGCCGTCCTACGACGGAAAATTCGCGCCAGCCGAGCTGGACGATCTGATCGCCTACCTGGCGAGCCTGCGGGGTGAGTCATGAAATCCGCCGCCTTCTTCTTCTGCGTTCTTGCGAGCGCGCAGGTTCCGTACGAGCGCATCGTGAAAGCTTCGTCGGAGCCGGGGAACTGGCTGACGTATTCGGGGAACTACGAAGCTCATCGATTTTCGCCGCTCGCGCAGTTGACTCCGGCGAACGTTTCGGGGCTGAAAACGATCTGGACGTACCAGGCGCGCACCGCGGGCCGGTTCGAAACGACGCCGCTGGTGTTCGACGGCGTGATGTACATCACCGAGCCTCCGACGGTTGTCGTTGCGCTCGATCTGAAAACGGGGCGTCCGCTGTGGCGATGGGAGCGCGCGCTGCCGAAGGATCTCCAGACGATCGGATTCGGACGCGTGAATCGCGGCGTCGCGGCGCTCGGCGACATGATTTACGTCGGGACGCTCGACGCGCACATTGTTGCGCTCGATGCGAAATCGGGCGCGGTGCGCTGGGACGCGGAAGTCGCCGATTATAAAACTGGTCATTGCATTACGCTCGCGCCGCTGGCGATCAATGGAAAAATCATCACGGGAATCAGCGGAGGCGAAGCGGGAATCCGCGGTTTCATCGACGCTTACGACGCCCGGAGCGGAAAACGCCTGTGGAGATTCTGGACGATTCCCGGTCCGGGCGAGCCGGGCTTCGATAGCTGGAAAGCGGAGGACTCGTGGAAAACGGGCGGAGGTTCAACCTGGGTCACTGGTTCTTTCGACGCCGAGCAGAAAGTGATTTACTGGGGCGTCGGGAATCCCGGACCGGATTGGAATGGCGATCCGCGCCCCGGCGACAATCTGTACACTTGTTCGCTGGTCGCCCTCGACGCGGACACGGGGAAACTCAAGTGGTATTTCCAGTTCACGCCGCACGACACGCATGACTGGGATGCCACGGAAATTCCGGTGCTGCTCGACGCGACGATCCGGGGCAAGCAGCGCAAAGTGGTCGCGATGGCGAATCGCAACGGATTTTATTATCTGCTCGATCGGAATACGGGAGAGTTTCTGCACGGGACGCCGTATGCGAAGCAGACCTGGGCGAAGGGGCTCGACGATAGCGGCCGTCCGCAGGTGCTCCCAAATACGGAGCCGAGCGAAGCAGGAACTCTGGTCTGGCCGAGTCTTCAAGGCTCGACGAACTGGTTCAGCCCTTCCTACGATGCCGGGCGCAGGCAGTTCTACGTTGCGGTTCGCGAGATGTCGTCGATTTATTACAAAGGCGAGGCAGAATACAAGCCGGGAACGTTTTTCGCCGGCGGCGGTGAGCGCGCCTTGAATGGCGACGACGCGTGGGGAGCGATTCGCGCTCTCGATGTCTCCACGGGCGCGAAGAAATGGGAGTTTAAACTGCAATCGCCGCCCTGGGTGGGAGTTTTGGGAACCGCGGGCGGGCTGGTTTTCGGCGGATCGGAAGAAGGAAACTTCTATGCGCTCGACGCTTTGACGGGGAAGCCGTTGTGGGATTTCCAGACAGGCGGATCGATGGCGTCGAATCCGATTTCGTTCACGATCGACGGGAAACAGCGGGTCGCGATTGCGGCGGGGCATGCGATCTTCGTATTTGGATTATGATTTGGGAAATAAATCGATCTCGGAATCATTCGCGAAGGCGCCGAAATCGAGAAGGCGCCCGACCGCGTGGACGCGCACGAGATTCTCGTTCCTGAAAATACGCAGTTACCAGTTGTACTCCGGATGCTCGCTGATCTAAAAAATCTCAATAAAAAAATTCTTTTCGTCCGTCACTTGTGGTGATAGTCTGATCATTTGTGACGGGCTCTCTTTTTCGCCGGCTTTTGTTCATGGCCCTGGCGCTGCTGGCGATTACTTTGCTTGCGGTGGACTACACGCTCACGCGGCCCGCTGGCGAGTTGGGGGTGGTCCAGGTTCGTGAGCGGATTCTGCTGATTTCGGCGGGAGCCGCGCTGCTCGCGCTTTGCATTGCGTCGCTGGTTTCCAGATCGCTCAGCCTGCGTGTGCGAAGGCTACGGCTGCTCGCCGAAGGGCTTCCTGGCGGAGGAGCAAAGGACCGTCCGATCGAAGATTCCTCGGACGAGCTCGGTGCTCTGGAACGGTCCTTGGCGGGCGTCGCCATCGAACTTCAGCGGATGCTCGACAGCCTCCGCTATGAATCGGCTCGGCGTGAAGCGATTCTTTCCGGAATGACCGAAGGCGTGCTGGCGGTCGACCATGAACTGCGGGTGACGTTCTGCAACCGCTCATTTCTGCGCGCCATCGATTTTCGCGGCGCGCGTTTCGAGGGCCGGTTTCTACTGGAACTGGTTCGCGATACGGGGCTTCATGAGCTGATGCGGAACGTGCTCCAAACCGGCGAGCCGCAGAAGCTCCGATTCAAAATGTCCGCCGCCAACCCGCGCACGTTCGAGGTGCAGGCGACTGCGCTCGAGATGCCATCAGGCCGGGGTGCAATCGCGATCCTGCACGATATCACCGATCTCGAACGGTTGGAACAGGTTCGTAAGGATTTCGTGGCCAATGTTTCCCATGAACTTCGAACTCCGCTTGCGGGGATCATCGGCTACGCGGATACTTTGCTCGACGGCGCTCTTGAGGATCACCGGAACAATCGAAATTTTGTTGAAATTATCCGGACCAACGCCGTCCGGCTCAGCAATATCGCAGCGGATCTGCTGATTCTTTCCGAACTCGAGTCCGGCGCCGAATCGGCGGAGCCCGACGTAATCTCAGTGCGCGGCGTGCTGGATTCGGCGGTGGCGACGGTTGAGGGCGAAGCGAAGGCTCGCGATGTTTCTCTGGTCCGCGACAACGTCGAGAACGTATTCGTCAATGGAAGCCGGCTACGCCTGGAGCAGGCGCTGCTGAATCTGATGGCCAATGCCATCAAGTTCAATCGCCCGGGCGGCGAGGTGCGGGTGAGCGCGAAGGAATCGGATGGACACGTCGTCGTCCGGATCGCGGATACCGGTGTCGGAATCCCTTCGCAGGATCTCCCACGGATTTTTGAGCGCTTTTATCGTGTAGACAAGGCCAGATCCCGGCAGGTAGGCGGCACGGGACTGGGACTTTCGATTGTCAAACACGTAATCGAGCGCATGAACGGGCGCATCGGCGTCGAAAGTCAACTCGGGCGCGGGTCGACTTTTATTGTCGAGCTGCCGGCTGTCGATTCCAATGGCGTGGTTGTCGAAGAGTAACGTGAATTTTACAAAACAGCCGTAGCGGATACACCAGAATTCCGCTACAGTATTTAGTGCTGTGACTCCAGGCCGATCCGAAGAACTCAAAATTGAACTGCTCGATTCGCCCCGCGGCGCGCGAGTTATCAAGCCCGTTGGTCCGCTGGTGTTGAGAAACCTCTTCGAGTTTCAGGACACGGTCCGCAAAGAGGCCGCCAAATCGGTGATTGTGGACATCACGGGAGTGCCTTACATGGATTCCGCGGGCCTGGGCGCGGTGATCAGCATCTTCGCCTCCTGTCAACGGACGAACCGCGGATTCGCCATCACGGGTGTTTCGGACCGCATTCGGACGTTATTTGAAGTCACGCACTGCGACGGTCTCCTTCCTTGTTTCGACACGCTGGAAGCAGCGGATGCTTCGCTTGCGAAATAGACCCCTGTAACGATTCTGTAATCGAGAGTTCACAGGGATCTCATTTCAGCGCTTTATCCTTGTTATCCCTTTAACGGTTAAAAGCAGTCCCAAACAAATCAGGAGCAAATCGAAATGATGCGAAGGATACTGGAGCGGTGTACCGTGCAGTCGCTGCTCTCGTGCATGCTGGCGCTCGCCGTTCCCGCAACCGCTGCGGATCAGCCAATGGCGAATGAGGCTGAGAGGAACGCTGCCGGAACCTCTGAAATCGAACAGTTGAAAAAGATGCTGCTCGATCAGCAGCGCCAGATTGATGAATTGCGCCGCGCGCTTTTGGAGAAGAACGAGCCCAATGCGCCGGATGCGCATCCGAGCAGCGGACAGGTGGCGAGCACGACGCCGATCGTGCCCCCGTCGCCGGCGCCCGTTACGTCTCCCGTGTTTAATCCCCCGGCGATCGCTCCGCCGCAGCCGAAGCCTGCAAGCGAGAGCTCGCCTCTTCAATTCAAGATTGGTGACGCTTATATTACGCCGGTCGGATTCATGGATTTCACTTCCATCACCCGATCGATCAACACGGGCAATGGTATCGGAACGAACTTCGGTAGTGTTCCTTACGGCAATACCCAGCAAGGTGCGCTTACCGAGTGGCGTTTGAGTCCGCAAAACTCGCGCGTGGGTTTCCGCGTGGATGCTCTCGCAAAGGACTGGAGAGTCCTTGGCTACCTCGAGACGGACTTCTTGGGGCAGATCGGCGCTCCGCCGAATGGCGGTATCGCGGTGAGCAGCAACCCCTACCCGCTGCGTCTTCGGCTCTACTGGGTGGATTTGAAGAAGGGCAAGTCCGAAGTGCTTGCGGGGCAGACATGGAGCCTGATGACTCCCAATCGCAAGGGGCTCTCGCCGCTGCCGGGTGACTTGTTCTACTCGCAGGACATCGACGTAAATTACCAGGCGGGTTTGGTCTGGGGGCGCATTCCCGAATTCCGCTACGTTTATCATCCGAGCGATACGGTTGCGGTCGGTTTCGCTCTGTCGAACTCCGAGCCGTATGTCGGAGGCGCGAACGGCGGAAGTGCGATCACCTTCCCGGCCTGGGTTGGGTCTGCGAACGCTGTTTCCGGCGCGGTCCTGGGCGGACAGATCAACAACGGCCAGAGCGTGATCTCGGCTGCCGCGCTGCATCCCGATATCATTGCGAAGGTTGCTTTCGATCCGAACAGCAAGGTGCACTTTGAAATCGCCGGCGTGGAGATCACCAACAAAGTTGCAAACCCCGCGACGAATCCGCCGTTCAACACCTTCACGAAGGCGGGCGGCGGCGGATCCGCGAACCTTAACGTCGAGCTCTTCAAGAATTTCCGGCTGGTTACCAATAACTATTGGAGCAATGGCGGCGGCCGCTACATCTTCGGTCAAGCCCCCGATTTTATCCTCCGTTCCGATGGAAGCATCTCCCTGGTCCATTCCGGTTCTACGGTGACCGGTTTCGAGGCGACTGTCGGGAAGACGCTGTTCTATGGCTATTACGGCGGGGTTTACATCGGGCGGAATCTGGCGCTCGACACCAACGGCGCCAAGATCGGCTACGGCCCGATCGCAAGCGATGGCCAAAACCGCTCCATCCAGGAAGGCACTTTCGGCACCAACACCACGCTGATGCGCGATCCCAGGTGGGGCGCGATCAATCTCATGTTCCAATACTCCTATCTCCAGCGGAATCCGTGGCTTGTAACCGGCACAGCCCCAAGCGACGCTCACGTCCACATGGGTTTCTTCAATCTCCGTTACACATTGCCCGGGTCCGCTCCGACCCTCGGCAAGTAATTCGGCTGTAATACTTCGTTGGTTAAATGAGATGGAGGATACTATGATTCAACGCGTAAAGGGTGCGATCTTGGGAATCGCGCTCCTGGCTGGCATCGGCAGCGCTGCCGATGGGCAGCAGGTTCTGATCAACGGTGCGGGGGCAACGTTCCCGTATCCAATGTATTCCAAATGGTTCGACGAATACCACAAGAAGGTGCCGACGATCGCGTTCAACTACGGCTCGATCGGTTCGGGGGGTGGAATTCAGCAGGTAACCGCTGGAACGGTCGATTTTGGCGCGAGCGATGCGCCGATGAACGACCAGGCCATCAAGGATTTCCGTGATAAACGCGGCATGGGCGTTCTGCATTTCCCCACTGTGGCCGGCGCGGACGTGCCTGTTTACAACATCCCGGGCGTGACGGTTCAACTCAATTTCACGCCGGAAGCGCTTGCCGGGATTTTCCTGGGGAAAATCACAAAATGGAACGATCCGGCAATCGCCAGTGTTAACTCAGGCGTTAAGTTGCCGGCCAGCGATATCGTTGTCGTCCATCGCTCCGATGGCAGCGGTACAACGTACTGCTGGGTGGATTACCTTTCCAAGGTCAGCAAAGAGTGGGAAACCAAAGTCGGCCGGGGAACTTCGGTAAACTGGCCGGTGGGACTGGGCGGAAAGGGCAACGAGGCTGTTTCGGGCACGGTCAAGCAACAACCGAACTCTCTGGGATATGTCGAGCTCGCTTACGCCAAGCAGAACAAAATGCTGTACGGAAAGGTGAGGAATTCCGCGGGCAACTTCATCGATGCTAGTCTGGAGAGTACAGCGGCGGCGGCGAACTCGGTGAAGGACATTCCGGAGGACTTCCGGGTCTCGATCACGAACCCATCGGCCAAAGACGCCTATCCGATTGCTACGTATACGTGGCTCCTGGTACCGGAGAAGATCGCAGACCCCGTCAAAAAGAAGGCTCTGGTGGATTTCCTTCGCTGGATGGCCACCGATGGGCAGAAGATGGCGCCCGCGCTCGACTATGTACCGCTTTCGAAGTCCCTTGCTGATAGAGAATTAAAAGCAATCGCAAAAATTCAGTAATGCCGGTAACAACCACCAGCGCGACGGCCCGCTCCTCGTTCGGCAATGAGGGGCGGGCGCAGTCCTTTGCGAAGCGTTTTCGAAATGGGGATCAGTTCGCCTATGCCGTAACGTTCCTTTGCGCTTTCGTCGTGGTGGCGGTAACGGCTTTACTGGTCTATGAGCTTTACCGGAATTCCGCGCCTGCGCGCGTGAAGTTCGGATGGTCATTCCTGTGGACCAGGACCTGGGATCCCGTGGCCGGCGAATTCGGCGCGCTGCCATTCATCTATGGCACACTGGTTACGTCTGCGCTGGCGATGATCGTTGGGGTTCCGCTTGGGATCGGCGCCGCGATTTTTCTGGCCGAGTTGGCTCCCCCGAAGCTTTCCTCGGGCTTGACCTTCCTCATCGAGCTGCTCGCCGCGGTGCCCAGTGTAATCATCGGAGTGCTTGGAGTTTTCATTCTGGTTCCGGTCCTGCGCACCATCGAGCCGTCCATCCGCGCCGTGCTTGGATGGACGCCGCTGTTTTCCGGGCCGTTTTACGGCGTCAGTCTCTTTTCCGCCGGAATGGTTCTGGCGATCATGATCTTGCCTTACATCATCTCGATCTCGCGCGAGGTGATCCTTTCGGTGCCGAATGACCAGCGGGAAGGCGCCCTGGCGCTCGGGGCGACGCGATGGGAGACAACCTGGGATGTGGTCGTTCCGTTCGCCCGAAAAGGCATCGCGGGATCCATTTTTCTGGCTCTGGCTCGCTCTTTGGGGGAAACGATGGCCGTCACGATGGTCATTGGAAACGATCCTCGAATTAAAGCTTCGCTATTCGCGCCGGGGTATTCGATCTCCGCCGTGCTCGCCAACGAATTTACGGAAGCCACGGGCGACCTATATCAGGGCGCGCTGATTGAGCTCGGCCTGGTTTTGTTCGCCCTGACGATCATCATCAACGCCGCGGCCCGTGTTTTGGTGGCGAGCACCACGAAGAAGGGGGCGTCCTCGTGAGCTGGAATAAGGCGCGCCGGAAGGCGGTGAACGCGATCATGCTGAGCCTTACCGCGCTCGCGACTCTATTCGCCGCCGGGACGCTTGTGTTCATTCTCGGCTATATGTTTGTACACGGAGCCGCCAGTCTGAGCTGGAATTTCTTCACCAAGCTGCCCACGCCGGTGGGCGAGACGGGCGGTGGCATGGCCAACGCCATCCTGGGCAGCGCCAAACTCCTGCTCCTGGCGACGTGCATCGGCGTCCCGATCGGATTTCTGGGCGGAGTCTATCTGGCGGAGTTCGGCGGCAGCCATTTTTCGTTTGTAGTGCGATATGTCGCCGATCTTTTGAACGGCGTTCCGTCGATCGTGATCGGAATTTTCGCTTACTCCCTGATCGTCATCCCGCAAAAGCACTTCTCGACGCTCGCGGGCGGTTTCGCGCTCGGTGTGATGATGATTCCCATCGCCATCCGCAGCTCGGAGGAGTTTTTGCGCAATGTGCCGCTGTCTCTTCGCGAGGGAGCCATGGCGCTGGGGGCATCAAAGTCCAAAGCGATCTGGACGGTGGTCGTTCCCGCCGCCAAGGCGGGTCTGATCACTGGTATCATGCTGAACCTGGCGCGCGTGGCTGGCGAAACCGCTCCGCTGTTGTTCACCAGTTTCAGCAATCGCTTCTGGAGCCAGGGATGGGATGAGCCGACCGCGGCCCTGCCGGAGATGATTTTCAAATACGCCACCGCGCCGTACGAGGATTGGCATCAACAGGCGTGGTCCGCCGGATTTGTGCTGCTGGCTTTGGTTCTTGCGGTGAATATCGTGGCGCGAATGATTCTTGCCAAGCGGGGTCCAGCGGCTCGTTGATGCATGTCAGGTGAAACTATGCAAGCTTCCGGTCGACAGTTGGAAAACATGAGCACTGCACCGAATATAAGCGTGCCGGGCGGGACGGAGCCGAAGGCGACTCCCGAGGCCGATGCCAAGTTGAGCGCCGATAGTCTGAACTTCTTTTACGGAAAATTCCAGGCGCTCCACGGAATTTCGATGAAAGTTTACGATAAGCGCGTTACGGCGTTCATCGGGCCGTCGGGATGCGGAAAATCGACGTTCCTTCGCACTCTCAACCGGATGAATGAAACGGTGCGCAACAGCCGCGTCGAAGGCGAAATTCGCCTGGACGGAGAGAATATTTTGCGCATCGACGTGAATGACGTCCGCCGCCGTGTAGGCATGGTATTCCAGCGCTCGAATCCGTTTCCGAAATCGATTTTCGACAACGTGGCGTATGGACTGAGAATCAATGCGTCGCTGAGCCGTTCGGCTCTTCGCGACGCGGTGGAACAGAGCCTCCGCCGCGCTGCGCTGTGGGATGAAGTGAAAGACAAGCTGCATCAATCCGCTTATGGCCTGTCGGGCGGCCAGCAGCAGCGCCTGTGCATTGCGCGCGCTCTCGCCGTGAACCCGGAAGTACTGCTGCTCGATGAGCCCTGCTCGGCGCTCGATCCGATCGCAACGGCGAAGATCGAAGACTTAATCTTTCAATTGAAAGATAGCTGCACGATTGTGATTGTGACGCATAACATGCAGCAGGCGGCCCGCGTCGCCGACTACACAGGATTCTTTTTGATGGGGCGGCTGATTGAATTCGACAGCACGACCGTCATCTTCAAGACGCCGAACCGGAAAGAAACCGAAGACTACGTCACCGGACGGTTCGGGTAGAGGTCAATGTGCGCCATTTCGTCGAAGAACTGGAACAACTGAAAACAAAACTGCTGGAGATGAGCTCGCTGGTCGAAGCGGCCATCCAGCGCAGCATCAGCGCGGTGATTCACAAGGACAAAAGCGCCGCGGATGAAGTCTTCCGCAGCGAAGCGCGCATCAACACAATCGAAATCGAAATCGACGAGTTCGCCGTGAACCTGCTGGCGTTGCAGCAGCCGATGGCCGCCGATCTGCGCCTGATCATCGCGGCTCTGAAGATCAACACGGACCTGGAGCGCATGGGGGACCTGGCGGTGAATATCGCGCAGCGCGCGCGGTCGCTGATGGAAGAGCCGGTTATCAAGCCGATGATCGATATACCGCACATCGCGGGCTTGGTTCAGTCGATGGTGCGGAAAGCGCTCGACGCTTTTGTGACGCGCGATGCGGAACTGGCGCGCAGCGTGCTTGCCTCCGATGATGCCGTCGATAATCTTCGCACCGCCTGTTATCACGAACTCGTGAGTTTTATGGAAAAGGATCCGCAGAATATCAAACAAGCCTTGGATCTGCTTGCCGTGACGCGGAATCTCGAGCGGATCGCGGATCATTCGACGAACATCGCCGAGGATGTTCTGTTTCTTGTCAAGGGCGTGGATGTCCGTCACCACGCCGAAGCTCGCGCGCATTAACGGCCGTTCTGAACGGGCACGCCGATCGTCACGCGCGCATCGTGCGCGGCGCCGGACTCGTCCACGAGAGTTCTTGCTTCGAACCCCGGATTCTGAGGTGTCCCGAAGCGCAGATCGATGAGTTCGACTCGAGTCCCGCCCGGCACCGGCGTTACCTTCCAGAACGGAAGCTGATTGAACGCTGCGAATCCTTTGAAAGCGGGCGTCTTTTTCGCGATCTCGATCGCCGGATTGGGCTCCGGAGCATATTCGATGCGTCCCTCGGATGGATCAAACTCGCCTGCCAGATCCAGGGGGACGATCGCCACGAAGCCGTTGCCCTCCGCGATTCCGCGCCAGCGCCAGGGATTCACACGATCGGGAATGGCGGTCAGCCGTTCGGCGATCGTGCCATTGTAGACGTGCGCGCCCATCACCGCCAGGGCGCGCGAATGCGCCGCGAAACGAGCTCCCTCATAGCCGAGAATGACGATCAAGGCGAACCAGGCCCAGCCGCGGCGCGGGCCGGCTCCAGCTTTTGCGCCGATCTCTGATCCCACCAGTTTCGCAAGCGCGGGCGCTGCTACGGCCAGCAGCAGCACAGCCCAGATCCAGGGATCGATTACATCCGTCTGATCGAGCCTGAGCCAGACGCTTGAAAACGGCAGCAGCAGCCGGATTCCATAAACGTTCGTCCAATCGAGCGCGAGATGACTGAGAATTCCAGCGAGCGACGCCGCATAGGCCGTCAGCGTCGGCCGGACGCGCAGGATCGTCAGGAACAGCACCGGTACGAAAGCCATTACAGGGGCTGCGGCGAGCGCATGCGTATAGCTGCGATGCCATTTCAGGTAATTCAAGGCTCCGCCGAGACCCGAAACGACGTCGATGTCGGGCAGGTTCGCGGCGACGATCATCAGCAGCGCGGCTTTCGGCACTTTGCGATCGATTCCCGCGCGGGACATCATCAGTCCCGCAAGCGAATGGGTCAGATTATCCATACGCCGGCGGCATCAGGAGCGTCACAGCGTCGGGAACAATTTCGAAACGGGCGGGCAGGCGTCCAGCGTATTCGCCGTCGATCTGAAGGTGCGCGCCGCCATCCAGGTCAACGCATTGAGTATGAATCGTGTGGACGCCGGGCATCGACTGTACACGCTTCACGCCCACGCCGAGCATGTAACCCAGATAGCGCAGCGGACTCGATCCTTCAAACAGAACCAGCTCGAATTCAGGGCGGAGCAGGGACGCGCCCGTGGCGATCTCCAGGTCGCCCCCATAGTTCCGGACGCGGCTCGCAAGTGCAAATCCGCAGCGCTGTACGGTCCCATTCACTCTGGCGTCGAAGTTCTCCACCCTTTGGCCGATGTGGCCGAATCCGCCCAGCCAATAGGCGAGCTTTCCTGCCCGGGCCTTGAAAGCCGGATTGATGTCGTAGACGATTCGCGCATCGAGACCCGCACCGCCCATTGCGAGAAAGTGGCGCACTTCGCCGGAACGGCACAGACGCCCCACCGCGATTCTTTTTTCCACGCAGGCGCCAAGACGCCCGATTGCGCGATCGAGTTTCGAGCCCAGTCCCAGTTCCATCGCGAGCACGTTCGCAGTTCCCGCCGGCAGTATCCCGAGCGCGGCCCTTGAGTGGACCATTCCGTTCAACACTTCGTTGACCGTGCCGTCGCCGCCGAGGGCGATGACCAGGTCCGACCCGGCCCAAACTGCTTCTCGCGCGATTTTGGTCGCGTCGCCGGGTCCACTTGTCGGCGCAAGCTTCGGGCGTACGTTCACCTTTGCCAGGCCTTCAGTGGTAGCTTGAAGAATACGCTCCGGATTTCGCCGAAGTTTGCCGGCCGTTGGATTATAGATGAGAACCGGCTGCCGATACGGTGCGATCTTTCGAGTATAACGCCTACACGTGAGTTCCGTCTCCAAACAGATCGACCAGTTGCGCGAGCAACTACGCCATCACGAATACCTGTATTACGTCCTCGATCAGCCGGAAATTTCCGACGCTGAATACGACGCGATGATGCGCGAGCTGAAGAAGCTCGAGGAAGCGCATCCGGAACTGATTACAGCCGATTCACCCACGCAGCGCGTGGGCGGCAAACCTCGCGAAGGGTTCGTCAAGGTCGCGCATTCCAGCCCGATGTTAAGCCTTGATAACGCGCTCAATGAAGAAGAGCTGCGGGCTTTTGACAGGCGCGTGAAGTCGGTTCTTGGAAGCGAGAGCTACGCCTATGTCGCCGAACTGAAGCTGGACGGACTGTCACTGGCGGTTCACTACAAGCAGGGACAACTCGCTCAGGCTGTGACGCGCGGCGACGGAATCGTCGGTGAGGATGTCACCGAAAACGCGAAGACCATCGGCTCGATTCCGCTGCGTTTGCGCTCCGAGCATCGCGATTGGGAAGTGCGCGGGGAGGTTGTGCTTACGCGGCGTTCGTTCGAGAAAGCGAATGCAGAGCGCGCCGCCGCGGGCCTGAGCCTTTTTGCGAATCCGCGGAACGCAGCCGCGGGCGCGCTTCGCGTGCTCGATCCATCGGTCACCGCGTCGCGAAAACTCGACTTCTTCGGTTATTTCTTGTTTCAAGACGGCAGACCGGCGCTGGCGAGCCAATGGACGTCGCTCGACAAGCTGGAGGCGATGGGATTCAAGGTGAATCCCCGCCGCAAACGCTGCGCGGGCATCGACGAGCTGGTCGCGTTCTGCAAGGAATGGGCGCAGAAGCGTGAATCGCTGCCCTATGAGATCGATGGCGTCGTCGCCAAGGTGGATTCCGTCGAACAGCAAACCCGGCTCGGGTGGACCGCGAAAGCTCCCCGATGGGCGATCGCTTATAAATTCGCGGCTCAACAGCAGGAGACGACCGTCGAGAACATCGAGGTTCAGGTGGGCAGGACCGGCGCGCTCACGCCTGTCGCGCGCCTGAAGCCTGTCCTGGTCGGCGGTGTCACGGTTTCGAACGCGACGCTCCATAATGAAGACGAAATCGAGCGGCTCGGACTGAAGATCGGCGACACGGTGCTGATCGAGCGATCCGGTGACGTGATTCCCAAAGTCGTCCGCGTCATAAAAGAAGGCGAACATCGGCGCGCGTTCAGGATGCCGAAGCATTGCCCGGTGTGCGGCAGCGACGTTGTGCGCGCCGAGGGCGAAGCCGCCAGCCGCTGCATCAACACAAACTGCCCGGCGCGGCTATCCGAATCGATTCTCCATTGGGCCTCGCGCGGCGTCATGGATATCGACGGCATGGGTTATGCTCTGGTGAACCAACTCGTCGAGCATGGCCTGGTGAAGAACGTCGCCGACATATACAGGCTCACCGCGGAGAAGCTGATCGGGTTGGAGCGCATGGGCAGGAAGTCGGCTGACAAGCTCATCGCGAACATCGACGCATCCCGGAAAGCTTCGCTGCCGCGAATGATCAACGGCCTCGGCATCCCTTTTGTCGGGGAAAGGACGGCTCAGTTTCTCTCGGAGGAGTTTGCGGATCTCGACAGGATCGCCGCCGCATCCGAAGATGAATTGCAGAAAGCTGAAGAGGTTGGGCCCAAGGTCGCGAAAAGCATCGCCAGGTTTTTCCACGAATCGCACAATCGAGCGCTGATCGAACGCCTGCGCCAAGAAGGCTTCACGTTCACGTATCAGAAAAAGAAGAAATCCGGCGGACCTCTCGCAGGTCTTACCTTTGTGTTGACCGGCACGCTGCCCACGCTCTCCCGGGAGGACGCGAAAGCGAAGATCGAGGCGGCGGGCGGCAAGGTCGCGGGATCGGTCAGCCGGAAGACCGACTACGTCGTCGCCGGCGAAGATGCAGGTTCGAAATTGACGAAAGCCAGGGAACTCGGGATCAAAGTGATGGATGAAGCGGCGCTGATCGAGATGATCGGATGAAGCGTTTTCGGGATCTGGCGGTTGCCTGGGGGCCTTGGGGAGTTTTTCTTTTCGCAGTGATCGATTCGGCGGGCGTTCCGAATCCCGGTGGAACCGATCTTCTGCTGCTGGCGGTCACGATCGCCAATCCGTCGAGCGCTTGGCTTTGCGCCGGGCTTGCCGTCCTGGGATCGATCATGGGCAGCGTGGTGTTCTATGAAATCCTCAGCCGGGGCGGCGAGAAGTTTCTCCTGCGGCAGGGTGGCTCCGCCCGCACGGCGCGTTTCCGCGATTGGTTCGAGCGTTACGGTCTGGTCGCCGTATTTACTCCGGCGCTTCTGCCTATTCCATTTCTGCCGTACAAGGCTTTGGCCGGCTGCGCGGCGGCCCTCTGTGTCAGCCGCAAGCGGTTTCTGCTGGTGATTCTTGCGGCGCGCATTCCCCGCTATCTGGGGCTCGCTTATCTGGGGGCGACGCTTGGCAATAACTCCACGGATTGGATCAAAGCGCACCTTCCCCATTTTGCGGGCGCGGCTGTCGTCATCGTCGCGATTCTGTACGCGCTCATCCGTTTGACGGATAGACGGCGATCCGCCGCGTGAGGACCAAGGCCGGAAGAACGGCCGTGAGGGCGAAAGCCGGAGGAACGGCCGATCCGCTTCCCAAGCGGAGCGATGTACTCGCCTCCACTCACAATAACGCAATCGCCTGCATCCCGGACCATCGAGAATTCATCAACCATGTGGGTCAAAATACCCCGAATCCGGGCGCCGGAAGGTCCGTTACAATGGAGTCAAGCCAGGACGAGCATGCTTGCGGTTCAATCCATTACAGATGAAATTGCGGAGCTGAAAAGCGCGCGGCGCGCCGTCATTCTGGCTCACCACTATCAGGAGCCGGAGATTCAGGAACTCGCCGATGCGGTGGGCGACAGCCTGGAACTCGCGCGTAAGGCCCGCGAATTCGATGGCGATGTGATCGCATTTTGCGGCGTGTGGTTTATGGCCGAAACCGCGAAGGTGTTGAACCCGGAGCGAGTCGTCGTCGTGCCGGACCGCCACGCAGGATGCAGCCTGGTGGACGCGTGTCCCGTCGAGCAGCTTCGCGAGTGGAAAGCGAAGAACCCGGGCCACGCGATCGTGTCTTATATCAACACTTCCGTTGAAGTGAAAGCCGAAAGCGATATTCTTTGCACCTCGCGCAACGCGGTAAAGATCGTCAACTCCATTCCCGCGGATCAGCCGGTTCTTTTTTTGCCGGATATCAACCTGGGTAACTATGTCCGCGAGCAGACCGGCCGGACCAGCATGAAGATCTGGCAGGGCGCCTGCATCGTCCACGCGACTTTCGCGGCCCGCAAGCTGAGCGCGGCCCGTCTGGAACATCCTTCGGCCCTGGTTGCCGCCCATCCCGAATGCCCCCGGGATGTGCTCGCGATGGCGGATTTCATCGGTTCAACTTCAGCGATCGTCGATTGGTGCGCATCGCAGGATGCTCCCGAGTTTATCGTCATGACGGAAAGCGGGGTGCGGTATTCTCTGGAACGCTCCGCTCCGCGCAAGAAATTCCACTTCATCCCGAACGAGCAGTGCAACTGTAGCGAATGTCCGTACATGAAGCGGAACACGCTCGAAAAGCTGCGCGATGCCTTGCGCAACCTCAATCCCCGGGTCGAGCTTGCTCCTGAAGTGATGGAGGCGGCGCGCCGGCCGATCGAACGGATGTTGGCTGTTAAGTGAAGCGCGAAATAGCGGGCAAAATGACGCCGCTCGTCGATACTTTCGGACGCCAGCACGACAATCTGCGCATCAGCGTAACGGACCGCTGCAACATCCGATGCTTCTACTGCATGCCGGAAACGGGCGTGAAGTTCCAGCCGCGCGACCAGATCCTCAGCTTCGAAGAGATCGAGCGGTTTGTGCGCATCGCGGTGACTTTGGGCGTGCGGAAGCTTCGCCTCACAGGCGGTGAACCGCTGGTTCGCAAGGATCTTGCGGCGCTGATCCGGAAGCTTTCTTCAATTGAAGGCATTGAGGATCTCGCGCTCACCACCAACGGCGTTCTGCTCGGAGATCTCGCCGCGGAGCTTTACGACGCAGGTCTGCGGCGAATCAACGTTCATCTGGATACACTCGATCGCGAACGATTCCGGCAGATCACGCGGCGCGACGAGCTTCCGAAGGTGCTTGATGCGATCGAACTTTGCCGCAATCTCGGCTACGGACCGATCAAGATCAACGCCGTCGCTGTGAAGAATCTGGTCGAACCGGATATCGTCCCGCTTGCGCGGTATGGGCGGGAGCGCGGGATCGAAATCCGCTATATCGAGTTCATGCCCCTCGATGCACAAGGATTGTGGGATCGCGGCCGGGTATTGCTCGCCGGGCAGATGATCGAGATGCTTCAGCGGGAGATCGGCCCGCTCGAAGAGATCCCGCATCGGGATCAACGCGCGCCGGCCACTGAGTATCGCTTCGCTGACGGAATCGGCGGCGTTGGCTTCATTGCATCGGTCAGCCGCCCGTTTTGCCTGAACTGCAACAGAATCCGCCTGACTTCCGACGGAAAACTTCGCTATTGCCTCTTCGCGATCGAAGAGACCGATATCCGCGCGCTTTTGCGCGGCGGAACCGACGATGATGTTCGTTCCGCGATCCGCGCTACCGTCCGGGAAAAGTGGATCGGCCATGAGATCAATTCGACCCGGTTCGTTCCGCCGCCGCGGCCGATGTACTCGATCGGCGGTTAGTTTCCCTCGCTAAATTCCGCGGGAAGAGCCATTTACGCCGGCCTAAAGAAGTTCCGCCAACCCGTCGATATCTTCCTGTCAATCTCCTTTAGTACTTAACGATGAAATACCTGGCGCTCATTTGTCTGCTTTTCCCCCTGGCGGCGCAAACGCGGTTGGATCCCGATGCCTCAGGGTGCACCGATTCGAAAATCCTCCCCAAACTCGAGCTATGCCGCGTCGATAATTGCGAAAAGAAGGAATCCGACCATCGCGAGATTCCCATCCGCGAAGACGAGCATGGCGAGGCGGTTCTCTCAGGCGTCGACGGAGATAGCCGATCGATCATGTACGAATGCACGGATACGACGACGCCGGCGACAATCGTCCGGCAGGCGGCCGTGGCGTTGCGGGCTTCCGGTTTCGACGTTCCCTACCAGTTCAGCGAAAAAGAGGCGGCGCTGACCGCGCATAAAGGCGACACCTGGGTCCTGGTTGATTCGGCATCTCATTACTACACCCTGGTGGAAATGAAGGCCGCTAACGAGCTGGAAACCGCAACCGACGCCGTCGCGATGGCGGACGCGATCGAGCGCTATGGGCACGTTCCCGCCTACGGTATTTCTTTCTTCTCCGGGCGCGCGGATATCTCCCCGGAATCCGTGCTGGCGTTGCGCGAAGTCGCGGCGATGCTCGACGATCATCCGGACTGGAGAATTCGTGTTACCGGCCATACCGATAATGTGGGCACGAAAGAAGCGAACAACGCGTTGTCGCTCCGTCGCGCAACCGCGGTTGTTTCCTGGCTGGTCAATCGCGGAATCAAACGGACCCGTCTCGAAATTGCCGGGCTTGGAGATGCGGATCCCGTCGCTCCCAATGACACCGAAGAAGGCCGCGCCAAGAATCGCCGCATCGAATTGGTGAAAATCGCCGCGCAGTAGTACACTTGCCGGATATGCGCTTCGGCACGCTTCTGCTCGTCTGCGCGAGTCTTTTCGCACAAAGTCCTTACGACGTGATTATTTCCGGAGGCCGGATCATCGACGGCACCGGGAACGCGTGGTTCTACGGCGATCTGGCGATTCGCGGCGACCGCATTGCGCGCATCGCTCCTCCGGGCATGCTGCGCGGCGCGGCGGCGAAGCAGAGGATCGATGCCAAGGGCATGGTGGTTTCGCCCGGCTTCATCGATATTCAGGGCCAATCGCGCGGGCCGCTGCTACAGGGCGACGGACGCCTGATCAGCAAAATCACGCAGGGCATCACCACCGAAATCATGGGCGAAGGCGGCACCAACGCGCCCGCGAATGAGAGAACGCTCGCCGCAGAGGCCGATGACGCGACGCGCAGGATGAATGCCCGCTTCTCTGGACCCCACGGATTCCGGGATTGGCTGGAAGCCATGCAGCAACACGGGTCCTCGCCGAATTTCGGGTCGTTCGTGGGCGCGACCACGCTTCGGATGTACGGCAAAGGAATGGCGCAAGGCGCGCCGTCCGCGGCCGAGCTCGACGAAATGCGCGGAGCGTTGAAGCGAGCCATGGAGGACGGCGCGTTCGGGATGGCTTCGGCTCTGATCTATCCTCCCGGTGAGTACACGACGACTGAGGAACTGATCGAACTGGCCAAAGTGATGTCGCCCTATGGCGGCGTCTACATCACCCATATGCGCAGCGAAGCCGACCGTCTTCTCGAAGCGATCGATGAAGCGATCGAGATTGGCCGCAAAGGCGGCGTCCCCGTCGAGATCTATCATCTGAAAGCTGCCGGAAAAGCCAACTGGCCGAAAATGGCGCAGGCCATCGCCAAGATCGATCAGGCGCGCGCTCAGGGACTCGATGTCGGCGCCGACATGTATCCCTACGTTGCGGGCGGGACCGGGCTCACGGTTTGTCTGCCTCCGTGGGCGTCGGCGGACGGCAAGCTCTTCGACAATCTCAAAGATCCGGCGACGCGAGCCAGGATTCATGCCGAAGCGATGGCTCCCGCTCGCGATTGGGAAAACATCTGCCAGCAATCGGGCGCGGAAGGCGTCATGATTACGCGCCTAGTGAAGCCGGAAAATCACGTGTATGAAGGCAAGCGGCTCTCTGAAATCGCCTCTGCGATGCGCAAGGACTGGGCCGACGCCGCGATCGACATCATTTCGAGCGAACATTCCCGCGTGGAGACGATGTTCTTTATCGCGAGCGAGGACAACTTGAAACTTCAGCTTCGCCAGCCGTGGATCAAGTTCGGGACCGACGCCGCCGGAATCGATCCTGCGGCGGCCCGCAGTCTGGCGCATCCGCGGGCGTATGGAAACATGACGCGAGTGCTCGGAAAGTACGTGCGCGAGGAAAAAGTGATTCCTTTGGAAGACGCGATCCGCAAGATGAGCTCCGCCGTGGCCAATCGCCTCTCCATTCAGGACCGCGGGGTGTTGAAGGAAGGAATGTTCGCCGATGTTGTCGTATTTGATCCGGCCACCGTTGGCGATCGAGCGACCTACGAGCAGCCTCACCAAATCTCGAGCGGGATCAAGGAAGTGTTCGTAAACGGCGTCGCCGTTGTCCACGACGGCAAGGTGACCGGCGCCAAACCTGGACGGATCGTCCGGGGGCCCGGGTATCAGAAGCCTTGATCGACATCCATAGCCATGTTCTCTACGGGCTCGACGACGGCGCGCGGACCCGCGAGGATTCGCTCGCGATGCTGCGGATGGCGGCGGAAAACGGCACCACCGATCTGGTCGCGACTCCGCATGCGAATCTGACTTACTGTTACGAGCCGGCGCGCATCCGCGAACGGCTTGACGACTTGTCCGCCGCGACGAGCATCCGCCTCTATTCCGGTTGCGATTTTCATCTGAGCTACGACAATATTCAGGACGCGATCGATCACCCGCGCAAGTTCACGATCAATCAGAAATGTTATCTGCTGGTCGAGTTTTCCGACCTGTTGATCTTCCGCAACACCGGCGAGATTTTTGCGCGGCTTCAGGACGCCGGAATGATCCCCGTGATTACACACCCGGAGCGCAACGGACTCCTCCGCCAGCGGCTGGAGAATCTTCAGGCGTGGGTGGAGTCCGGCGCCCGAACGCAGGTCACGGCGCAAAGTCTCACCGGACATTTCGGCGCTCGCGCGCGGGAGTTTTCGCAGATGCTGCTTGACTGCGGCCTGGTGCATTTTGTCGCCAGCGATGGTCACGATTGCGAACGGCGTCCGCCGAAACTGAATGAGGCGCATGCATGGCTCGCGAAGCGTTATGGCGAACCCGCCGCGAATCTCCTGTGCATCGAAAATCCAAAAGCGGCCATCCACGGCGAGCCCGTCGAGAACATGACGCCTCACCGCCAACCTCGATTTCGGATTCCGCTTCTAGGCTTTTTGCAGCGCCGCTAAATGCTCGCCGGTCTCTTTCTCCACGTCGGCGTGCAGACTGTTGCCGTGCGCGTCCATGGTCACGATCGCCACGAAATTGTTCACGTGCAGATGCCACATCGCTTCAGGAATCCCGAAATCAAACAGGTGCACTCCGAGCACCTTGTCGATCGACCGCGCGTAATACTGCGCCGCCCCGCCGATTCCATTCAGATACACCGCGCCTGCCTCCTTAAGCGCCGCCAGCGTTTTCTTCCCCATGCCGCCCTTGCCGATCACTGCGCGCACGCCGTATTCCCGGATGACATGCGCCTGATACGGCTCTTCGCGGCTGCTCGTCGTCGGACCCGCCGCCTTCACCCTCCATTCCTCGCCATTCTTCAACATCACCGGACCACAGTGATACAGAATCGACCCGTGCAGATCCACCGGCGGCGCATTCTTCATCAAATAAGCGTGCACCGCGTCGCGGCCCGTATAGACCTCGCCGGTGATCAGCACCACGTCGCCCACCTTCAGCGCCCGCACATCCGCCTCCGTCAGTGGCGGACGGAGAACGATCTCGCGGCCCGATAGCGGAAATCCCTCGGTCTTCGCCATCTTCCCGATCTGCCGCCCCGGGTCGCGATAGAGCCACTTCGTAATCGCTCCGCTTGACGCATCCAGCCGCACGCCGAGCCGCCGGAACGCCCAGCAATCATAAGCCACCGAAACGAAGTAACTCGCCGGCAGCCGGTTCGCGACCCCGATCTTGCAGCCGATCAGCGAAACTTTGCCTCCGAATCCCATTGCGCCCACGCCGATCCGGTTCGCTTCCTCCATAATCGACGCTTCCAGCTTCGCCAGCTCCGGCACCGGATTCACGTCATCCAAGGTCCGCAGCAACTGCTCCTTCGCCAGCACGTATCCATGCGCGCGATCGCTGCCGATGCACACGCCGACCGCGCCCGGCGCGCATCCTTGCCCCTGCGCCTGCCAAACCGCATGCAGGATGCACTTCCGTACGCCCTCCAGATTCCGGTCCGCGCGTCCCAGATGATCCAGCTCGCACGGAACCGTGTACTGGATGTTCTTGTTCTCGCATCCGCCCCCCTTGAGGATCAGCTTCACTTCGATCTCATCCTGCTCCCACTGCTCGAAGTGAATCACCGGAGTTTCAATGCCGAGATTGTCGCCTGTGTTCTTCCCCGTCAATGAATCGACGGAATTCGGCCGCAGCTTTCCGCGCCTTGTCGCCTCGGCCACCGCCGCGCGGATCGCCTTTTTGAGCGCGATCTGATTCGCGCCCACCGGCGTGTGGACGAAAAACGTCGGCATCCCGGTGTCCTGGCAGATGGGACCTTCCTCCGCCTGAGCCATGTCGATATTCGACGCGATCACGCTCAGTGCTTGCGCCGCCTGCGTCCCCGCCGTCTCATTCTCGATCGCGATCCCCATCGCGGCCCGAACATCCGGCGGCAGATTCGTCGACGTTTGCGTGATCAACTCCACCAGGCTCTCATGCAAGAACTGCATCCAATCTCTCCTTCAGGTTTCCCGAAATCAAAACTTGATTCTAACCTGCACCGCGTCTCCGAGCTTCTTCACCGGCTCCGCCGTGTTGAAGTACACCAGGACCTCGCCGTTCCGCACTTCCTGCACGGCCCCTGCCATCTCCTGATCCCCCATCGTCACCACCGCCGCCTGCGCCTCATGAATCCGCCCGAGCGACGCCGCGTCCGGTGACACGATGGCCTGGAGCGCCGTCAACTCGGTCGCGAGATCCATCAGCTTTACCCGCTGTTCCACGTGATCTCCCGGTTGCCCGAGTCTCGCCACCACGATCCCGTCCGCCGGCGAATGAATTTCGCCCGACGCGGCCGAATCCTTCGCCCGCTCGATCCCGGCCTTCTTCTCCTCCACTCCCCGGTTCAGCGCTTCCATTTCGCGCGCGATCGCCTCCGCTTTCGCCGAAGCATCCTTCGAGCCAGCATCCAGTTTCTCTATTGCCGACGCGGCGTCTTTATAATCTCTCTCCGATTTTTCGAACGTCAAACGAGCGGTCGCGCCCGCGGCCCACAGGTCCTTCTGCCGCTCGTACGCCTTTTTCAACCGCTCCAGATCCGCCCGCGCCCGGCTCAGTTCGGCGTCCGCCCGGGAAACCTCCAGCTTCGCCGCGAGCTGTTGGCTTGTCAGCTCGGCGATTCGAGCCTGCATCCGGTCCAGATCTTCCTGCGCCTGCTGCACTGCGGCGTCGGCGTTCTGAATCCGGATTCGCCCCATCAACTGGTCCTTGATCACCTCCGTCCCGACCTCGACGAAAAATGCATCAAGCGTTCCTTCCACGGGAGCCGTCACCTCAACCACAGCCCGCGGCGCCACTCGCCCTGTAAATACTCCTTCGAGAGGCTGCGCCGCAGGAGGCTTTGCCGCCGGACCCGCGACCTGGACCCTCGTCCCCCGCCGCGCGACCACAACAGCCGCCGCCGCTATCGCAATCAGAGCGACTCCTGCGATCAGCCGGCTCTTCACAGCAGCTTCTCCACGATCACCACGTCGCGCCAAACTCCGTCAAGCTGGCCATGCCGCTCGTAGACTCCCACCCGCCGCCATCCGAGCGAATCGAGCATCTTTAAGCTCGCCCGATTCTCCGGAAACACGCGAGAGACTAACTTATGGAATCCAGCCCTCTGCGCCGCGTCTTGCAACGCTCCAAGAACCGCGCGCCCGTTGCCGCGGCCCCTGGAATCGGAGCCAATGTAAACGGAACACTCCGCGATCCCCGCATAACATTCCCGGGCCCGATAATTCGATGTCGCGGCAAATCCCACGACGCGTCCGTCATTTTCCACAACGAAGATCGGATGCCCGTCGAACCACTTCGCGATATCTTCGGCCGATCGCAGCCGCGTCTCGAACGTCGCCACGCGATCCTCGATCCCCTGGTTGTAAATCCTGGCGATCGCCGCGCAATCGCCGGGCGTCGCCGGCCGTACCGTCATTCAATCTCCTCGATCCGGGTTGCCGGAAAGTAGTGTTGAAGAATGTCGCGAAATGTGATCCCCTGTCGGGCCATGTGGGCCGCTCCCGATTGGCACAATCCCACGCGATGTCCCGAGACCTTTCCCCGCACCGGACACTCCACTCCGAAGTAAGGGTATCCGTTCATCCTCCACCCGGCTTCCTCCGCGCCCCGCGTCTCTCCTCCACAGTTCGCCGAATAGAGCGCCGGAATCGCCTGGCCCCCGTACGTCAGCGCGAGCCCTTTCGTCGCCTGCTGAGCCCGCCGCGCCGCCCCTCCGGCCGGTCCGGGATCCCGCAAGTACTGGCAATGCGTCGTGTCGCAAAAGTCGAACGCTGTGTGTCTCGGCCGCGCGGCGATCAGGAACGATCGCGTCACCACCGCCTGCGCCTTCTGCGCCTCAAACGGCGATCCCGGAGCCTCCGCCGCAACGATCGACGCGACTGCCGTCTCGCGCTCCATCTCCACCACCGGCACCAGATGCCCGCCCTCCTCGAGAACCTTCAGCCGCCCCCGAAACTGTCTTCTGATTCTATTTCGGCGATCCGGCCCTGGAACGCTGAGAAAGAATGTCGTTTCCGCCCCGTTCCGGTCCGTGACAGCCGCGGCCGAGCGTATTGTCGCCGACCCGTTTCCTTCGAGCGTTTCGCGCCGCCCGCCCGATTCCACCACCAGCACATGCCCGCGCGCCGGCTCCACCTGCAACTCCGTCGGATGAAACAGCCCGAAAACTCCGATGGTCACCAGCGCGAGCATCACTTCCATTTACGCAGAATGTCGCGCGCGGATTTCGCCGCCTCCGCGCCCGGCGCCCCGTGCACCCGCACCAGCAGGACTCTTCTCGGCGCTTCGGCCGGGTCGATGACGAGCGCGAATCCGTCGCCCGCGTCGCGGCGCTCCGAAACACACGGCGCAGTCCCCGTCTTCGCCATCGCCCCGCGCCCCACCGCGCTCGCCGTGCCCGATTCCGCCGCCATCTTCAACCCCGCGAGAATCTCGCCAACGCGAGGTTCGCCCGACCGCGCCGCCAATTCCGCATAGGCCCGCGCCAGCCCCACCGGCGTCACGGCCCACGAAGTCCCCAGCCCGATTCGCGCCTCTGGCGAATCCTCGGACGGCGCCGTCAGGCCGAATTTCGCCGCCACCACGGCCAGCGTTTGCGGATCCACGCCGCGAGCCAGGTTCAGGAAATACTCGTTGCACGAAACCGCCAGGGCGGCGCGAAACTTCAACCGCCCGTGCCCCCGCGCGAGCCAGCACCGCCTCCCCGTGCATGTGTACTCCGGAAATTCTCCGCTGTAAGCGAGCGCCGTGAACGGCTTCACCAGCGATCCGACCGGAATCGGCCGTTCCGCATCCGGCCACTTCCGCTCGATCACCTCACGCGTCCCCGCGTCGATTGCAATCGAATCGACGGCTCCGGATTCGAAAACCAGCAGCGCGGCCACCGCCAGAATCATGGCGCGACTCGATACACCACCGTTTCGCGCAGCATCGATCCCGCGTCGTGCCTCGTCACTTCCGCCGACTGCACGCGCTTTAGCGCGCGTCCCAAACTCGCCAGATTCCCGGAAAAGAACATCGGCTCATGCCCGTCGTCTGATTCGCCCTTCGGCCCCATCTGCGGAAAATCGATCAGCTTCATCATACGCTCGAAGTTCGCCAGTTCGCGGCCATGCCGCCATCCCGCCGCGTAAACTGCGCCTCCTACAGGGGCAGCCGCCGATCGCGCCGCGATCGCATTCACGAGCTCCGCCGAATTCCCCACGATCAGAACGCGCCCGCGCACGGCGACGTTCAAATCGGCCGCTGGAAACGCATCCCATGAATCTCCCAACACCGCCAGCGCCGATCGCGTCCCCACAAAAACTCCATCCGCATCCGTCACCGACCGCGAAACTTCCAGCATCCCATCGATCTTCTTCGAAGCGAAGTATGCGGCCACCCGCTCGAGCGCCCGCGCATCTCGATCATCATTCAGCGGCTCCACGTCGATCCGTGTTTCGAGATCCTGCTCCGTCCCCGCCTCCGCCGTATTCTGAACCGAGGGAGCCGACTTCGGCTCAACCGCCGCGCCCGGCGTCGCGCTCATGAAATTCCCCGCGATCCATCGAGCCGCCTGCTCGGCCGGCGGCTTCAGCGTCGCTCGATAAAATCCCGCTTCATCCGGCACCATCGCAAGCAACTGCCCCGCCGGACCTTCATCGGTCACCGCAGCCTGCGCCGCCGCCCGCAGCATTACCCGCCGTTCCTGAAACGATCCGCGCATCCGGTCCAGATCCGCCGCGCCCGCCGAAAATTCCTTCAGCGCCGGCGAATTCCTCTGCACCCAATACGACCGGAAGTGCGGAGTTTCAAGCAGCCGGTCCATGTTGTACACCAACCTCAACTCGCCCGCTGCCCCCGCGGCTGCCGTCGCCTCCTGAAACCATTTCTCCGACGCCACCCCCGGCCGAGCCTGCCGGGCCGCCAACTCCAGCGCCCCCGCGATCAACTCCTCCTTCGTCGCAAGCAGCAGGAGATCTCCAGCATAGGCAAACGCCGCCACGCGCTGCGTCTTCGCATCGATCTTCACGTAATAATCCACGCCGCCTGCCCGCCGGGTCTGATAACTTCCCCGAGCCTTCCATAGCGCCGTCTCCATCGCCCGCCCCGGCGCCAGATGCGTCGCATACAGAAAATGCAGATCCCCGATGTTGTACATCGCCAGCGCCGCGCCCGCGCCCGCCACCGTTTCCAGCATCGCGTAATCCGCCGGAACTCCCGCCGCGGCGGCGAACTCCTTCTGCGCATCCCCCAATCTCAAAAACAGCCGCGACCTTGAGAACGCTTCGTAATTCTCGCTATCCATCCACGCCGCTTTCTCCGCCGACGCGTTCCAATCCCCCAGCAGCGCCGAAAAATTCTTCACCTCGACGTACAACAGCGCCCCCGCCGGAAAAATCGCCGTCAACGGCTGTGGCGCCGTCTGCGCGAGCCCCCAATACGCCGCGAGAGCCACCGGCAAATAAAGGAGCCTTCTCATCGCGTCACCCTCGCCTTCACCAGCCGATCCTGCTCGAGATTGTCCGTCACCACCGGCCGCCGCGCCTCGTTCTTCTCATTCAGCTCAATCTTCCGCCGAACCGCCGCCAGCGCCCTCCGTGTCGCGTCCTTCGAAACGATCTTCTCCGACGCCTCATACAGCGACATCGCCGCCCGCAAATCCCCGAGCCTTTCTTCCGCGGCCCCCAATTCGAATGCCGCCGCTGCGCGATCCGCGGCCGGCTCGCCATTCATGAATCCCTGCGCCGGATTTTCTAAAAAGTACGGCGATATCTCCTTCGCGATTCCCACCGCATACGCATCGTGCTTCGCCGCGAGCGCCGCCTTCAATAACGCAAATTTCGAAATCGCCGGATCGATCGCCACCGCTTCCTTCAACGACTTCTCCGTCCCCGCCTCGATCCGCGCCGCTACCCAATACGGTTTCTCGAAGTCCGTCACCTGCGTCGATAACGCGATTAACTCCTCATCCGTCCCCTCCAGCGCCGGACCTTTCAACTTCTTGATCGCCCGGGCCGCTGCGACCCGCGTCGCATAAGGCGCATCCGTCGACTTCGCCACCACCGCCAACTCCGCCGCCGACCCGCGCGCCGCCGCCAGCCGCCCCCTCGCATCCCAATTCCACGGCTCCGCCTTCGCCAGCGTTTCTAAAAATTCCGCCGCCTCTGCCGGATGCCCCGTCTTTTCGAGCAGCGCCGCCGCCGGATCCAGCCCCGAATAAGGAGCCCCCGAAACCAGCGCCATCCTTCTCAACAACGCCATCGCGCCCGCGACGTCCTTTCTTCCAAGCCGGATCTCCGCGAGCCCCAGGAAATTTACCGCATCCAGATTCCCCGCGCGCAGCTCATGCTGATACACAAACTCCGCGACCGCTGGAATCTCCATCGAATTCCGCAAATCCCCGATCGGCCCCTGATACTTCGCCAGAAACGCCGCGATCGTCCCCGTTCGATCCGCCGCGCGCAGCCGCAGATCCAACCACCGGGCCTCCTCCGGCGCCGTATTCACGATTTCCTGCGCCCGCCGGTTCTCCCCACGCGCCAGCAGCCACTCTGCCCAATTCATCTGCCGCTCCCGGAGCTGGTTCTGCGCCGCGATTCTCTGATCCCCAAACGACGCCCCCACGGCCGCCTGCGCGCTCTCCACCATCCTTCGGTAGATCAAATCCTTCTGCGCTTCCGGCACCCACGGCTGCTCGATGATCGCGCTCAAAAACTGCACCGGATCCGCCGCCGACCTGCTCAAATCCGCCACCCACGCCGCGTCGCCCAGCGCCGCCGCCAGCGCCTCAATCTGAAACGCCCCATTTCGCCGGACGTACAGCCGCAGCACTCTGTCAACGTCATCCCGCAGCGCAGGCATCGCCTTCGCCTCGCCGATATGCCGCAGCACATCCGCAAAATCCGGCCAATACTTCTGCGGCACGCGCGGCCGGTTCATCATCTCCGTCAGCGCGCCGATCGCCAGCCTCCACTCCGCCGCAGCTTCATCCGTGCGGCCCGCCTTCGACGCGATCACTGCCAATCGATCGTGCGCATCCGCCCGCGACGGATTCAGTTCCAGCGCATGCCGATAGTCCTCAACCGATCCCGTCGTCTCCGCCAGTTCGAAATACGCATCCGCCCGCCCCGGTGTCGCCTCTACCATCGCCGGAAGAAAATCCTCCGACTTGGCGTACTCCCCGAAACGGCCCGCGTAGTAATACCACAAATCCCCGGCCAGCTTCTGCTTCCGATCCACCGCCGCGCCAATCCGCGGGCCGATCGTCATGTCCCCCAGAATATCCGTGAACTGAGTCCGCACATTCGTCCCGAAATACATTCCGTTCAGCGACGTATACGCCTTCGTCCACAACGGACCCGTCTTCGTTCCTCGAGCCGTGATCGCCTGCTGCGCCTGCGCCGCCGTCCCGTGCTCGATCACGTAATTCACCATCGCGTTCGCCTGGTCGGCCTTGCGCTCCCGCCCGATTGCCGCCACCATCGCCGCCGGACGCGCCATCAGCAACTGGCAATACCGTTCAAACAGCGCCCCATCGTGCGACGCCGTCAGCAGCCGCAACTCCGCCGCCGTATTCCCCCCGTCGCGATAAGCCTCCGCCGCCTCCTCCGGCGATTCCGCTTTCTCCAACTGCGCCCCCAACTCATCGAACGCGAGCCTCCGCCGCTGCAACCCGATCAACTCCCGCTTGGTCTCCTCGTCCCCGTCCTTCAGGAATTTCTCCCAAAGCTGCCGCGCCTCAACATCCGCCATCCCCGCATTTCGAACCTTCACGCCAGGCGAAGCCGCGAGCTTCGCCTTCTCCTCCGGCGAATAATATTTCGCCACTCCCGCGCTGAACAATGACGAGTCCACCGGAGCCATCCGCAGTCGAGCCGCCAGATCCCCCAGATCCGTCTTCGTTCCCGGCGATTGCCGCTTCACCCCTTCCTGCGCGAATGTCCAGGCCTCCTTCACCATTCCCCACGCAGCCAGCTCGCGCGCTGCCCGCAAATACGCCTCCGCCGAATCGAGCCCCGACTTCCGCAATGCCGATACAGCCTCCGCCGTCCGGCCTTGCCGGGCTCGAATCTCCGCCAGCTTCTCCATCCAGCTCGGATTCCGGTACGTCAGCTCGTACAACCGCTCCGCCGTCGCGCCCGCCGCATCGAACCGCAGCAGCCGCATCTCCAGATCCAATCTCGACGACAGAAAATCCGTCCGGTCCGGACGAACCGCGCTTGCCTTCGTATACGAATCGATCGCCGAAGAAAAATCTTCCAACTGAGTGTCAATGCGCGCCAGCACCATCGGCCAGCGGTAATCCTTCGGCGAATCGTTCGCCGCCTTTACGAAGAAATCCCGAAGCCGCGGCCCCACTCCGTTCGACGACGCATACGCCGCCGCCTCCCGCGCCGCCATTTCATCTTCGGGATACCGCTTCAGCACTTCGATGTACTGATCCACCGCCCCCGCGAAATCCTTCGTCCGCGTCATCACCGGAATCAGCGCCCGCCGCATCTCCGCGATCTGCCCCGGTTCCCGCACTTCCCGGATCTTTGCGGCATAAAACGCCCGCAGTCCGCGGTCGTCGCCCGCCCGGGCATACGTGTCCGCCATCAGCGCGATGTACTCGGCATTTGCCGGCGACTCCGAAAGCAGCTTCGTCAATAATCCGCGAGCCCGCGCATAATCCGCCGATTCGGTGGCCTTCCGCGCCGCCTCCACCGTGAACTGCCGCCGGTACTCCGCTTGCGCCCGCCCCGCCGATTCCTCCAGCACGTCCACCGCCTTCTTCGGTTCTTTGTTCCGCCAGTGATAGTCCACCGCCGCCCGAACCGCACCCAGAATCGCCGGATTCTCGCGGTACAGCGCATCCACCACCTGTCCGCCCTGCGCCGTCTGCCCCTGTCCTTCGTAGAATCGCGCCAGCGCCAGCCTCAGCCGCATCTTCTCCACCGGGTCCGTCGCTACCGCGATCTGTCTCTCGATCGCCGCCTGCTGAGCCTTCGGAAATCCGTCGATCCGCGCGTCGTTCTCAATCAGCACCAGCAACTCCGGAGCATTCGACCTGTCCGCAATCTCGATCAGCGTCTTCTCCAGATCTGCCCGCCGGTTCTGATTCCGCAGCAGCGCGACGCGCAGCCGGTACATCCCAATCTCCGGATTTCGCGCGGATACCAGGTTCATGGTCAGCGACTCCACATCGCCGCGGAGCGCCGGCCTCCGCGCGAGCAACAGCAACCGTCGCTCCGCATTCGAACCCGGATTCGCAATCGCCCCCTTTGCATACTCCCGCACCGCGAAATCGTAAGCTCGCTGATTCTCGCGGATCGCGCCTGCCTCATACGCGAACAGCGAATCGTTGCCAAGCCTCTTCCGCCCTTCATTGATCACTCGCAGCGCGTCGTCGAAACGGTAGTAATCCCAGAAAATCGTCGCCGTTTCGAGATAGGTATCCGCCTTCGCCGGAGCGATCTTCTCAATCTTGTTCCACTGCTCGGCCGCGCGATCGAACTTCTCGCGGTCCGCCTCCATCTCCCCGGTTCTCGTCAGCGGCCCGTGGTCGAGCGGATCTGCCTTCGCCAACTGCTCTTCGACCGCGATGCTTTTATCGATCGCCCCCAGCGACCGCGCCACCGCCGCCGCCCTCTGCCCGATCGCGCGATCCGCCGGGTAATTCGACTCCATCGCCAGCATCAGCGGTGCTGCTTCTTCAAAATGCCCGCGCCACGCTTCGCCCTCGGCCAGCATTCTCTGCGCCGCCGGATTCTGCTCCAGCGCCGTCCCGGGATTTGAACTCCGCGCCAGCGCCAGCTCCGCGTCCAGCCTGCGTGTCCGCGAAAGCCGTTCGAACAGCCTCATCCGCAGATCCTCCGCATCGCTCCAGTGCCGCCTCAGCAGGGCTTCATACGCCGAATCGTCTTTTGTTGCCGGCGCCTGATACGCGTTCAGCAAATTCCGCACAAAGCTCAGATGATGTGGGAACCTCTGATGCGCATAGAGGTTCAACTGTAGATACAGCGCCGGACCCACCGGCGCCTGCGGATTCACAATCTCCCGGAAATACCCGTCCAGCTCCGTCCCTGAAAAAATCTTGATCACATCGCGCGTCAGCCGCGACACATCGGCCGCCCGCTTCTGCTTCAAATACCACCGGGCCAGTTTGTGTTCCCAAGTGTGGTCCTGAAACTGCGCGATCGCCTTCTGATAGACCTGCTCGATCTCCGCCCCGAGCTTGTTCTGTTCCAAAAAGGCAGCCAGCGTGTCATACAGGCCCGGATCCCGCGGGTTCCGGTCGATCTCCCGGCGATAGAGCGCCAGCGCGTCCCGCACTCGCTCCAGAGCGGCCAACCGCGCCACATACCGGTCGAGCACGCGAGCGTATTCCGGCGAACGCAACTCTTCCGGCTTCCCCAATCCGCCCATCGGAACGTTGTCCGCCTTCTTGGCGAGCTCCGCCAGAAGCGAATCGTAAACGGCGAATTCCTCCCGCGTTTGATTCATCCGGGCATAAGCGTCCGCCATCCGCAGCGCCACGGAAACGCGATTCTCCGCATTCGGAAAATCCGTCAAAAACTTCGATCCCGCCCGAATCACGCCCTCATTCGATCCATAAATCGAATACGCCTCGATCACGCGCTCGCGCAGATCTGCCCGGTCCGCCGACTTGGGAAATTTGGATTCGAATAACGCGGCCAGCTCGGCGGCTTTCATCCTCCTGAAGTACGGCGCTGCGCTCTGCTCCTCCATCGCGTACCTGTTCGATGCGTCCGATCCGTTCATCACCAGCGACAGCACGCCGTTTAAAAATCCCGGATGCGGATCCATCGTCGCCACGTCGCGGTACATCGAAAGATTTCCCGATCCGAACACAATCGGCTGCTCCGGCGCCGAAAACAGCAGCCGCGCGAGCGACCCGAGCCCCGCTTCCTCCGTCGCTCCGCCCAGCTTATAAAGCGCGTAATAACTCCGCGCCGCGTCGTCGTAGTTGTGAACGTTCTCGAACAATTTCCCCAGCACCAGCAGCTCATCCGCGCTCAAATTCGTCTTCCGCTGCCGGAACTCGATCAGGACGCGGCCCGCCGCCGCGGGATTGTTCTGCTGCTGCCAGTAGTAAAACAGCCGGGCAGTTCCGTTCAGATCCCCGGGGTTCGCCGCCACCGCCGCCCGGGCCTTCTCCAGATACGCGCGCAATTGCCCTGTCCGCTTCAGCAGATCGAAATACTGCGCAACCAGCGCCTGGGGCCACAAGGGTCGAAAGCTCCGCTCATACTCCGCTGCCGCCGCTGCCGTCGATCCCGTCTTCGCCGCCAGCTCCGCCTTGGCTTGAATCGGGAACTCCTGATCGTTCGGAAACTGTTTCTGATATCCGGCAATGGCCTGCACCGCCGAATCGTACAACTTGTGATCCATCGCATAACGGAAGTAGTGCAGGTGCACCGCCGGCTGATCCGGATAACGCAAAATCCACGCAATCGACTGCGGCACTCCCAACTCCGGATCGAGCTGCTGGTCGTCGATCAGCTTGAACATCCGCTCATAAAGCCGGGACGGGCGCTGCTTTAGCGCCGGCAACAATCTTTCCGCTTCCGGCGCATACTCCCGGGCCGCAAGCGTCAACGCCTCGAACTCCTTTTCCGGCTCCAGGCGCCGGTGATAAAAATCCGCCAGCGCCACCCGCGCCGCCCCGGGATCCTTTGCGGTCTCGATGCACTTTTTCCAATCCGCTTCCGCTCCAGCGAAATCCAGATTCTGTTCGGCCTCGAGCGCTCTCAGCGAGTACAGCTCGGGATCGTTCGGCGAGGAAGCGATCAGCTTCGTGAGTTCGGCCGTAGTTTCCTTCGGCGGCCTCCGCACCGGAACCGGTCCGCCCGGCAGCAAAACAGTTCGAAAGAAAACATTCTCGAACCGGCTTCCCGCATCGATGTTCTCAACCCACGGAGTGAGCGCCAGGCAGGCGCCCGAACCCAGAAGCCAGGCAATTGTTTTAAGGGAGAATCTCAACTTCCACCTCCCCTGTTCCGATATTGTGCGCGAAATCTTCCGCCGTCACCGTCAGCTTGTATTTCCCCGCCGCCAGCGACGCGGGAACCACCATCTCGCCCGTATTCGATCCCATTTCCGCATTCCAATGCAGATAGATCGGAGCAGCTCCATGCATGCGCGCGACAATCGTTCGCGTTGTGTCGGAAGCGCTCACATGCAGCTTCATCGCTTCGCCGCGATGAAATTGTTTTCGATCCAGTTTCACCCGCACCGTCGGCGGCTGGCTCGCAATCACAAAAGTCTTCGATTCTTTGAAGACCCGCCCCTGCTTGTCCCGCAGCATCAATCGAACCTGATACGTGCCGTCGGTCATATCTTTCGGAGCTAAAAACCGCGTCTGCCAGGTATCTTCCGCATCCAGATGCTTCAGCTTTTTCACCAGCCCGAAGGGAAACATCGCGACCACCGACGTAATCGATTCATCGGTTTTGACCCGCAACACCGGATCGCCCGGCCGGATCAATCGCGGCCTCAGCAACGCTCTCGGCGCGGCCAGAAACGAGGTGTAGGGAGTGACAAACTTGTACTTCCGCGACAGCTTGATGATCTCATCGATCGATGCCTGATCTTCACCTTCGCGCTCAATCTTTTCGAGCAGCGCATCCACTCTGGCCTTCGCCCACTCACGCGGAAGATTCGGATGATCGGTATTCTGCGCCGGCAGCGCCGCCGTCGCGCGGGTTTCCCGCACCGTGAACGTAGCCTGTCCTCCCGGGGTCTTATAGAGTCCCGCCCATGTCTGCACCGATCCTGGAAATACGCTTTCCTCCAGCGGATAAATGAGATCGAAGTTTGAAGCGGGCGCGATCTGGAGCGAAAGATTGTCCACCGGCCGGCGCCCGATCTTCGACAGAAACGCATTCAGTTTGAAATCAATCGGTTCGGTGGAGCGAACGGATTCGAAAACGCCGTTATTTCTCGCGAGCATTTTTCCGAGCGGCAGATTCGCGTCGTCGCCCACGGCGAACACGTAAGTTCGCGGCGGTTTCTTTGACGCATACCATTCGGCCAATTTTCCGCTTTGAATGATTCCTCGAGTGGCCTCCAGATCGCCAAGTAGAACGATGTACGGATCTTTTTCAAATTTCTGCGCGAGCGCGGCTTCGAGCGCGGCCTGCACATTCGTTCCGCCGCGCAACTGTTGTTCTTTGAGGAACGCCAGTGCTTTCCCGATATTTTCCGGAGTCGCGCTGGAAATTCCGAAGGGGACAACTTTTTCGTTATAAATCAGCAGGTTGAATTGATCGGCCGGCTTCAGCGATCGCAGCAATGCTTCGAGAGCCCGGAAGCTCCGCTCCAGTTTTTCCCATTGCATCGAAAGAGATGCATCGAAAAGCGCGATCACCGTTTTTGGCTCGGCTGGCGCGGTGGAAGAAGGGAGCGCCATCAACGCGGACGCTTCGAAAAAGCCGGGACCGGGGCCGTCACGGTAGGTGAGCACTTGGAGAGCGTTCTTTGAGGCGTCGAGCGAGTACTTGAGCGAAAAATCCTCGCTTAAAGCGACATTTTGCGCGAAAAAGGTCGTTTTTAAGGCGTTTTGCGTGCGATCTGAAATCTGCGCCGCATATGCTTTGCTGACCATCTGGAAGTCCTTCAAAGGATGGGCGGATTTCAGTTCCAGGTTGATTGTCAGCCGGCCGGCGGTCTGCGTCCGATAGACATCGGGGCGAAGCGGGATGGCGAAGAACGTCTCGCCCTGCTCAACGGGCAGACGCTCCTGATATTCGATTTCGAGGCGTTTTGTTCCGTACGCCGGAACCGGAGCGACGCGGGCGCTGAAGATGGAACTGCGGCGAGCTTCGTCCGCGTCGCGCTCGCCCATTTGCAGCAGACCGGGATCGAGGGCCTGCATGCGGATGTCGTTGTAGATTTCTTCGGCGCGTTTGCGTTCGAGGATCACGCCGGGGATCCGGGTGACGTCGTCCCACACCGCGAAGTCGGAGATGATCGCGCGGCCGGGAAGAGCAAAGATGTAATTGCCTTCAAGCGGCGACGCGCTATGGCTTCCGAAGATCTGGCGGATATTGACCTTCGCATGGCCGTTATCGATCACAACGGCGATGGTCATTTCATCGAGCGAGATGACGCGAGGGTCGGGTTGGCGGGCGGCGGAAGGAATCAGAACGCCAGCATCGGGCCGGGCGAGCTGAGCGGCGATGAGGAACGGGAGCAGCACGCGCTTGCCGGCGCGCGCGGCGCTTAGCGAGGCGCTGTTCATGGATTCACCACCGTGGACTCGGGAATTTTGATCAGGCCGTTATCGGTGCCGACGTAAAGCATTCCGCCGCGCGATTCGAGGGCCGTGACATTCCGCGAAGGCAGGCCGGCGGTCCAGAAATTCCAGCGGGCGGTGGCGAGATTATAAACGGCAAGCCCCCGATCGAGGGTGCCTGCATAAACAGCGCGGTCAGTGGCGATCATGGCATTGGGGTTGATTTCAACGTTGCGGTGGAGATCCTCGAACTGCCGCCAGCGGTCCGCAGCGTCCATGCGCATGACCCCGGCTCCATAGGTGCCGACGAACCATTCGTCACGGACATGGACGATGGCGGTGATCCAGTTGTGCTTCAAGCCGGAGTTCGCCGTGGTGTAGCTCGCCTTGACGGCCGGGCCGTCGAGAATCGAAAGTCCTCCGAGGGTTCCGGCGAGCGTTCGCGCGCCGTCCGAGGCGAGCGCGTAGACGTGATTGTTCACCAGTCCCTGGAAGGCGTAAATACTGGTGATGCCGCTTGGGCCGATGAAGCTGATTCCGGCGGGAGTCGCGGCGACGGCTGAGCCATCGGGACGCAGAACAACGTCGGTCACCTGATTGGCGATGAGTCCGTCGTCATGAGTGATGACCCGGCGGCGGGAGCCGGATGCGTCGAACATGACGAGTCCGTTGGCGGTTGCAACCGCGGAGACGCCGCGCGACGGATCGTGCGCGATCCGGTTTACGCAAAAGAGATGATCGTCTTCATAAGTACCGCCACCCAAAATCTGGAGGCCGCGATCGAAGTAGCCGATCCAGAGACGGCCGCCGCCATCCATCGATAGAGCGGCGATGTTGCGATCGACGAGAGCCGCATCGCCGCGTTTCAGGATCTGTTCCGGGCCGCGCCACAGGGAATCTTCGGCGAGGGCGAGCAGGCCGCCGTCAACGCGCATGATTTTTTTGATGGAACAGCCTTCGCACACAGCGGCGCGGCGCGGGCTGCCGAGCTCGACCATCCCTTCTTCGAGCGTGCCGATCCAAAGCTTGCCATCGGAGGCGAACAGGCTTTGGGCGAAATAGCCGGGGGCGAGAGTGCGCTCGACTCGTCCGTTGCGGACCTCGGCGACTCCGAGTCCGGTGCCGGCGTAGACAGTCTCGCCGTCGAGCGCGAGCGAGAGGATCTGCGGATCGGGCGTGCCTTCGATCGCGGTGAGCGATCCCGCGTTCCAGTGAAGCAGCCCGCGATCGATGGTGCCGACCCAGAGGCTGGCATCATCACCCGCCAGCGCGATCACTTTGGCGCCGGCGAGCGAGGAATGAAACGGGCGCATTTCACGGCCGTCGTAGACGAGGACGCCGGCCTTTTCGGTGCCGATGAGAATCCGGCCGGCGCCGGTGGCAACGAGCGCCGTCATTTTCCGGAACCGGGCGTCTTCGGGGCGGATCTGGCGGAACGCGCGGCCGTCGAAGGCGATGAGACCTTCGCCGGAGGTGGCGATCCAGAGTTCGGGCGAGCGCGAATCTCCGGCGATGCCGACTGCAAGCGCAGCGAGGGGGGCGGAGGGAAGTTCGAGTCCGGCGCGGTAGCGGGTCATCAGGACGCCGTTGGCATCGTATTCGGCAAGGCCGGCGGGCCCGGCGATGAACAGGTGGCCGAGGAACATCTGCGCGTCGCTGAAGACGGCGGGCGCGCCGATCGCTTCGAGTCCGGCGGGCACAGTCCGCTCCAGGGGGCGGACGGAGAAACGAATCACGGATTCGGAGGCGACGCGGGCGCGGGCATCGTCGAGCACGCCGCGGGCGCGCCAAATGACGAATCCTCCGAAAATCGCGGCTGTCCCCATCAGTAGCGCGAGGGCAGACCAAAGCCGTCTACGCGACATTGTTCTCCATGATACCTGCTGGGAGGGCGTGAAACTTGGGGGAAATCGATCGGAGGGGCGACACATACGGCCGGTAAATGAGCGTGAACGAACGCGAGCAAGGGGCGGCTGAGTACGGTGGAGGGATCGCCTGCGGGGGCGCGGGTCCGGGGGCGGACCTTACAATGGGGTTTGTGTACGATGCGCTGGTTGTGATTTCGTTTGGCGGGCCGGAGAAACGAGAGGACGTAATTCCGTTTCTGGAGAATGTGCTGCGCGGGCGGAACGTGCCGCGGGAGCGGATGCTCGAAGTAGCGGAACATTACTACCACTTCGATGGGCGAAGTCCGATCAACGATCAGAATCGCGAGCTGATCGCGGAGCTGCGGAAGGTTTTGGACATTCCGATCTATTGGGGGAACCGGAACTGGCATCCGCTGCTCGCAGAGACGGTGCGGCAGATGCGCGATGAGGGAGTACGGCGCGCGATCGCTTTCGTAACCTCGGCATTCGGGTCGTATTCAGGGTGCAGGCAGTACATCGAAGATATCGAGCGAGCCGCGGCTGCGGTGGAAAATGCTCCCAGGATCGACAAGATTGCTCCGTTCCCGGATCATCCGCTGTTTCTCGAAGCGATGACGGACCGGGTGCGAGCGGCGCTGGAGGAACTGCCGCAGGGGCGGCTGGTGTTCACGGCCCATTCGATTCCGTGTTCGATGGCGCAGACGAGTCCTTACGTTCAGCAGCTCGAAGCGGCGGCGGCGGCGGTGGCGAAGGGCGCCGGGCGCGATGAATGGAGGCTGGTTTATCAGAGCCGCAGCGGCGCGGCAGGGCAGCGGTGGCTGGAGCCGGATGTCTGCGACGCGCTGCGGGAGATGAAAAGCGACGTCGTAATAGCGCCGATCGGGTTCCTGTCGGATCACATGGAAGTGCTGTACGACCTGGACACGGAGGCTCGGGCGGTGTGCGATGAGCTCGGTGTGGAAATGAGGCGGGCGAAAACGGTGGGAACGCATCCGGCGATGATCCGGATGATCGCGGAACTGGCTGTAACCGAGCCGCAACAATGCCGGGCGGGCTGCTGCCCGCCGCCGCGTCGAACTCAATAGAATCTAGAAATGCGCCTCGCGTCTGTCCTCCTTTTTTGCGCTTCGCTGCGCGCCGCCAGCCCGTTTCTCGTCGAACCATATTTGCAGCTCGGCGACGCGAGATTATTACAGCAATCGGAGACGCTGACGTTGTTGTGGCAGACTCCGGACGATTCATCGGACTGGGCCGTGGAGTTGAAGCGGCCGCTAGGGAAGATGAAGACGCCGTTGTGGCGGAAGACGAATGCTCCGACGAACCGGAGGATCGTGGTGCGGGGGATCGAGCCGCACCGGGTGTGGCGGGCGACGCTGACGGGGCTCGCGCCGGGCGCGGATTTCGAATACCGGGTGCTGCACGCGGGCAAGCTGGTGTTCGACGGGAAGGGCCGCGCGCGGAAGGGGGCGAATCAGGCATTCAAATTTGTGGCTTTTGGCGATTGCGGGTCGAACACGCCCTCGGAGAAGCTGGTGGCGGGTCAGGCTTTGAAGCAGAATCCGGATTTTGTGTTCATTCCCGGGGACATCGTGTACACGCGCGGGCGGATCGCGGAGTATCGCGAAAAATTCTGGCCGTTCTATAACAGCGGCGAGGAGCCGCTGATGCGGTCGATTCTGTTTATCAGCGCGCCGGGGAATCATGATACGGCGGGCCGGGACGTGAGCGCGTTTCCGGACGGGCTCGCGTATTACTACTACTGGGCGCAGCCGTTGAACGGGCCGATGCATTCGAGCTTTGGGACGCTGACAGGCGCGGACACGGATCAAGGGGCGTTTCGCGACGCGGCGGCGGAGAATTTTCCGCGGATGTCGAATTTTTCGTTCGATTACGGCAACTCGCACTGGCTGGTGCTCGATACGAACACGTACGCAGAGTGGACGGATCCGAAATTGCGGCAATGGATCGCGGACGATCTGGCGTCGACCAAGGCGACGTGGAAATTCGTCGGCTTCCATCATCCGGGATTCAATTCGTCCAAGGCGCATCGCGAGGAGCAGCAGGCCCGGGTATTAAGCGAGTTGTTTGAAGCGGGGGGCGTGGATGTGGTGATCTCGGGGCACGTGCACAATTATCAGCGGTCGTTTCCGATGACGTTCAAAGGGGAGCCGGCGACGTTTCCGCTGAAGCAGGTGGCAGGGAAGTGGTCGCTCGACAAGTCGTACGATGGCGAGAAGAATACATCGCCGAAGGGCGTGATTTATCTGGTGACGGGGGCGGGGGGCGCGGGATTGTACGATCCGGCGCAGACGGACAATCCGGAGACGTGGCTGGAGTTTACGGCGAAGTTCAAGTCGAATGTACACTCGCTCACGTCGGCGGAGATCGATGGAAGGACGGCGAAGTTCCGTCAGATTTCGGAGACGGGCGAGGTGCTGGATTCCTTTACGATTACGAAGTGAGCGAGAGTGAGACACGCGCCGGCCGGCGCGGACGATTTTCAGACATGACCGTTTCCGAAGCAGTGTTATCGCGACGATCCGTGCGGGCGTTCCTTCCGACGCCGGTGCCGGTGGAGTTAATTTCGGAGATTCTGAGGAAGGCGTCACGGGCTCCGTCTGGGGGGAATGTTCAGCCGTGGAAGATCTACGTGGTGGCGGGGGATCCGCTGGCGGAGTTCAAGGCCCGGATGCAGGAGCGGCTAGCGGAATCCGGCGAAGGCGACGTGCCGTTCGAGTACAGCGTGTATCCGCAGCCGTTGAAGGCTCCCTACAGGGATTATCGATACAAGAACGCCGAGGATTATTACGGGCTGATGGGGCTGGCGCGGGAGGACAAGGCGGGGCGGCGGCGGTTCTTCGCGAATAACTACCGGTTTTTCGACGCGCCGATGGCGCTGTTCTGTTACGTGGATCGATCCATGGGTCCGCCGCAGTGGTCGGATCTCGGGATGTTTTTACAAAACGTGATGCTTTTGTTGAGAGAAGCGGGGCTCGATTCGTGCGCGCAGGAGTGCTGGTCGCATTATCATCGATCGGTTGCGGAGTTTTTAGGGCCGCCTGAAGAATGGATGCTGTTCTGCGGGATGGCGATCGGGTATGAAGATGGGGAGGCGCTGGTGAATCGGATGCGGGCGGACCGGGCTCCGCTCGAAGCATTTTGTCACTTCGTGACGAGCCGGTAGACTTCGCGTTTTGAGAGGCCGCGTTCTTTGGCGATCTGTTTGATCGCGTCCATGCGCGGGATTCCTTTATCTTCGAGGGCGGTGACGGCTTCGGGGACAGGAGTGAGAGCCGGGGCGGGTTCACCTTTCCCGATGAGAATAGTAATCTCGCCGCGGGGGTCGATGATGGCGCGAATTTGGGAGGCCGTTCCGCGGAGGAATTGTTCGTGAAGCTTGGTGAGCTCGCGGGCGACAACGATGGGGCGGTTGCCGAAAACGGCGGCGAGATCATCGAGCGCGTCGAGAATGCGGTGGGGGGCTTCGTAGAAAATGAGGGTGCGTTCATCGCCGCGGAGTTGTTCGAGGAGCTTGCGGCGCTGGGCGGATTTGGCGGGAAGGAATCCGGCGAAGAGGAAGGGCGCGGTGGGGAGTCCGGAGGCGGCGAGGGCGGCGAGGAGGGCGGAAGGTCCGGGAACGGGGACGACGGAGATTCCGGCGCCGATGGCGGCATGGAGCAGGCGGAATCCGGGATCGGAAATGAGGGGGGTGCCGGCATCGGAGACAAGGGCGATGCTATCGCCGTTGTTGAGGCGCTCGATCAATTGGGCTGAGCGAGCCGCTTCGTTGTGTTCGTGATAGGAGACGGCTGGTTTGGAGATCGCAAAATGGTCGAGCAGTTTGCGGGTATGGCGCGTGTCTTCGCAGGCGATCAGGTCGACTTCGCGGAGGACGCGGAGGGCGCGGAGAGTAATATCCTCCAGGTTGCCGATCGGCGTGGAAACGATATAAAGAGTGCCGGGCATCGTAGTACGATGAAACGTTAGCTCGAATGGCTGGCTCGATACAAGCCGGATATTACGTTTGGGAAGTTCCCGGGAAGCCGGTCACGGTGCATCTGAATCTGGATGTGGTCGACCGGCTGCTGGCGGAAGTGATGCGAGGGTTCGGCGCGGTGCCGAAGCGCGGGGCGGAGGTGGGGGGGCTGCTGATCGGGCATATCGATCACGGCGACCAGCCGATCGTCCGCATCGAGGATTTTGAAGCGATCGAGTGCGAGTACAAGCGCGGGCCGTCGTACCTGTTCGCGGAGGAGGATGCGGGCGCGTTTCATGAGGCGTGGCAGCGCTGGCAGCCGGATGCGATGCGGCCGGTATATGCCGTGGGGTTTTTCCGCAGCCATACGCGCGACGGATTGTCGCTAGCCGCGGAAGATATCGAGTTGATGGACGGATATTTTCCGTCGCCGTCGCATGTGGCGCTGATCATCAAGCCGTATGGAACGAAGGTAAGTCTGGCGGGGTTTTTCCTTCGCGAAGATGGAGATTTTCCGGCGGCCACGCCGCTCGAATTTCCGTTCCGGCGGCGGGAATTGACGGGCGAAGAGGCTCCGCCGCGGCGATCGATGATCGAACGGCGGCCGCGGGAGCGCAACGTCGCCGAAATGCCGCGAGCGGAGCTGACTCGCGGGGAGGGCAGACGGCAGGCGGAGTTTTTGCCCGAGGCGCCGCCGTCGCCGGGCGCGGCTTACGCGGTGACGCTGCCGTCGAAATCACGGCTGCGGAGCGCGATGTGGATCCCGCTGTCGTTTGTGTTTCTGCTGTTCGGAGTCGCGCTGGGGATGATGATTTCGTTGACGCGCGGGACGAATGCGGGGCGCGATCCGGGCGATTTTTCGCTGGGGCTTTCGGTTTCGAAAAACGACGACAATTTGAGCGTGCGCTGGGACCGGCAGGCTCCGGCGATTCACGCGGCGCAGCGAGGCGTGCTCGAAATCGAAGACGGCAGCTATACGAAATCGGTGGATCTCGATATGCCGCAGTTGCAGAACGGCAGCATCATTTATCGCAATTCGTCGGGTACGGTACGGTTTCGACTGATCGTTTATCCGAAAGCGCGGGTGAGCGTGATCGAGACGATGGACTGGAAGCAGTAAGCCCCCCTGCGCGCCGGCAGGACTGCCGGCCCCGCACACCTGGCTGAAGTCCGGTTATTTTTTTGCCATTTTGGACAAGATGGCGAGCTGTTTGAGATACTCGCGGAGCGGGCGCGCGGGAGTGCCCCACATCACTTCCCCCGCGCGGACGATTTTCGATGTGAGAACGCCACTGCCGGAACCGAGAACGGCTCTCGATTCGATTCGCACTTTGTCGCCGATTCCGACCTGGCCGCCGATCACGGCGTAGTCGCCCACGGTGACGCCCCCTGAAAATCCTGTCTGCGCCGCGACGACGACGTGTTTTCCGATCTTGCAATTGTGTCCGACGTGGACCATGTTGTCGAGCTTTGAGCCGTCGCCGATCACAGTCGTTCCAAGAGCTGCGCGGTCCACGCAGGAATTGGCGCCGATTTCGACATGATTGCCGATTTCCACGCGGCCGACTTGAGGGAATTTTTCATAGGCTCCGCCGGTCATGACGAAGCCGAAGCCGTCGGCTCCGATGACGCAGCCGGAGTGAAGAATGGTCTGGTTGCCGATGGTTACGTCGCGATAGATGGCAACGTGCGGGTGAATCGTACAGCCGTCGCCGATCTCGGCGTAATCTCCGATCGCCGATCCAGCGCCGATTGAAGTTCGCTCACCGATGCGGGCGCCGGAGCCGATGGTCACCAGAGGACCGATTGAAGCGGTGGGGGCGATGAACGCGCCGGGAGCGATCACGGCGGACGGGTGGATTCCCGGTTGCGGAGTGGATGACGGATGGAGTTTCGCGATCGCTCTTGCTGCCGCGGCGCGCGGGTCAGTTGCGCGGATGATGGTGCGATGGAAATCGTTTCCGAAGCCGGCTGGAACGATGATGCAAGCTGCTGCGGAGTCGAAAACCTGCTTGAGCGCCCGGCCTTGAGCAAAAGAGAGATCGGCGGGGCCGGCCTCGTCGAGGGGAGCCACACGGCGGATTTCGGTGTTCCCGTCGCCTTCGAAGGGGAGTTCGAGAAAGGCAGCAAGGTCCTTTACGGTCATCTTTAAATCAAGGTAAGTCAATTTGAGGAGCGAAATGAAGGGCGAGTGCGGACGCATGTGCGATGGGCGTCGCGTGGGTGAGGCGGCGCCCATCGTCTGGTTCGGAGGACAGCTATGCAAGTGAGTGCCAGCGCGGAAGAAAAATTCTCAAAAAATCTGTGACGCCCCCGCGGCAGGACTGCAAATATGGATCTGCGGGGTGAGATTCCATACGGAGCGGTAGCGCTCAATCACCGTGGACGTAAGATTCTGAAGGGCTTCACGGCGGACGAGGTTTACGGTAGAGCCTCCAAAGCCGCCGCCGGTGAGGCGCGCGCCCAGTACGCCCGGGACAGCCATGGCGGTGTCGACCAAGAAATCGATTTCCGGACAGCTCACCTCATAGTCGTCGCGGAGGCTGGCGTGGGATTGGAAGACGAGCCGGCCCATTTCTTCAGCGGTTGCCGAAGCGAATGACCGGGTGCGGGCGTTTTCGGTGATCACATGGCGCGCGCGCTTCAACAGCACACCGTCGAGCTGCGAAAGCTGATCGACAGAGGCATCGCGCAGGCTGGCGACGCCGAGGGCTCGCGCGGCGGCGTTGCATTCGGCAACACGCGTGGGATACGCGGAATCGCCGAGCTGGTGTTTCACCATCGAGTTGATCGCGACTACGATTAAGCCGCCGGGTAATTCCACGGGACGGGAATCGAGCGTGCGGCAATCGAGGAGGATGGCTCCGCCGGAAGCGGATGCGAACTGATCCATGATGCCGCAGGGGATGCCTACAAAATCGGTTTCGGCAGTCCGGGCGATCTGCGCGAGTTCGACGCGATTACAAGGCCGGCCGAGAGCGAGCGCGAGAGAAACTCCGAGAGCCGCCGAAGAGCTGAGCCCGCCGCCGAGCGGAACAGTTGACGAAATCAGGATGTTTGCGGGCTTGATCGAGACGCCGCGGCGGCAAAGTTCCCAAGCGACAGCGGCGACGCGATCGCTCCAATCGCCGCGCGGTTTGGCGCTAGGAATATCTTTGACGCGCCAATGGGCGGCCTGGTGGAGCTGATCGGAGTAGACGCGCAGCAGGTCATCGCCGGCGGGCGCGATGGCGATCTGGCATTCGAGGCCGATGGCCATGGGAAGGACGAAGCCGAGATTGTAGTCGGTATGTTCGCCGATGAGGTTGACGCGGCCCGGGGCACGAAAGACTCCCGGACCGGGGCCGGCTGGATAGACTTCGCGGAAGCGAGCTACGATCGGCGGCGCGCCAGCCACAACATTGTTCCTCCGAAGATCAGCATCGCGGCGCCAGCGTATGCGTTAACGGGAGCGCCGGACAGGGGGGCGCGGGCGCCGGGCGCGGCGACGAGCAGGAGTCCGATCAACGCGAAGAAGATTCCGATAGGAAGGCGCAGGTCGTTCATGGTTACCAGAAGATGAGATTCAAAATGACGAGACACACGGCGACGACGATGGCGAGGGGGCCGGGGCGGCGATACCAGGGTTCATGCGCGTCGTGCGCGATTTCGGTGAGGCCGTAGACCAGGCCGCGGAGGTCAGTGTCAGGCTTTGGCGCGGACACAAGGCTGATGGCGATGGTGAGGACGAAGCATGCGGTCCAGGCGAAGATGGCGATCCAGAAATTCTGGGCCATGGTGGACGGGAACCGATGCAGATTTGAGATCCAGGCGCCTTTTCCTTCGGCGGCGGTGAGTCCATGCGTTGCCGCGGCGGCGGCGGTTCCAGCGAGAAGGCCTGTGAAGGCTCCATGACCGGTGGTTCGTTTCCAGAACATGCCGAGCAGGAAGGTCGCAAAGAGGGGAGCGTTCACGAAGGAGAAGACGAGTTGCAGCACGTCCATGATGTTGTTGTACTGCTGGGCGAGATAAGCGGTCGCAATGGAGAGGGCGACGCCGCCGATCGTGGCAGCGCGGCCCACCCACAGGTAGTGCGAATCGGGGGCGCTGGGGCGTATGTGGCCCTGGTAGAGATCGTAGGTGAAGACGGTATTGAAGGCAGTCACGTTACCGGCCATGCCGCTCATGAACGAGGCCATCAGCGCGGTGAGTCCGACGCCGAGCATTCCGGAGGGATAGAACTGGGCCATCATGGTGGTCAGCGCCTGGTCGTAATCGAAGCCGCCATCTTTCGGGGGCAGGGAGTAGCCAAGATTCATGTGCATCAAGGCCGCAGCGGCGATTCCGGGGACGATGACGATGAACGGCATAATCATTTTCGGGAAGGCGGCGATGAGCGGAGTGCGGCGGGCGGCGGACATCGATTCGGCGGCCATGGCTCGCTGGACCACGAGGAAATCCGTGCACCAGTAGCCGAACGAGAGGACGAATCCGAGGCCAGCGACGAGTCCGAAGACTTCGACGCCCATCGGATTTTCGGAGGCGCTGGACATATAGCGCCAGGAGTGAGTCATCACGGCGGGGATGCGCGAGGCCATCCCGCGCCACCCGCCTGTTTTGAAGAGGGCAAGAATCGTGAGGGGCGCGAAACCGAGGACGATCAGAAAGAATTGGAGAACCTCGTTATAGATAGCGCTGGTGAGTCCGCCGAGGAAGGTGTAGACGAGTACGATGGCGGCGGAGAGCAGAACGCTGGAGGTGAAGTCCCATCCGAGCACGAGCTGAAACAGCTTTCCGAGCGCATACATGGACACGCCGGAGGAGAAGAGAGTCATCACGGCGAAGGTGGCGGCATTCAGGGCACGCGTTTTTTCGTCGAAGCGCAATTTGAGATATTCGGGGACGCTACGGGCGCGGCTGCCATAGTAAAACGGCATCATAAAAATGCCGACGAACAGCATTGCCGGGACGGCGCCGAGCCAATAGAAGTGCGCGGTCATCAATCCGTACTTGGCGCCGGATGCGCACATGCCGACGACTTCCTGGGCTCCGAGATTCGCGGCAAGAAACGCGAGGCTGGTGATCCAGACGGGGACAGAGTGGCGGGATGTGAGGAAATCCTCGCTGGTGGCGACGCGGCGGCGGATGGCGAAACCGATGGCGAGGACGAAGAGGAAGTACAAAGCGAGGATCGTGTAGTCGATCCAGCCGAGCGACATCCCAATACTTTAACGGAAAAGCCGGAATGAAGGAGGCAAGAGCGGGAAGCCCGGGCCGGAATGACGGCGGGGGCTCGGAGTTTTGATTGCGATTCGGACTGCTGCTCCTGTCTTCTATTTTTTGCGGCTAAGATGGTACGCAATGTGGCCGCAGACTTATGACCCTGTCGCCGGCAGTCTGGGCGTTTCGGCGCTCGTCGCCGCGCTGCCGATTTTTGTGTTGCTGGTTTTGTTGGGAGTGCTGCGAAAACCGGCGTGGATGGCTTCGTTGTGCGGATTGGGAGCGGCGGCGGTGGTGGCAATCGCGGTTTATCACATGCCGGTGTCGATGGCGGTTTCGTCGACGCTCTACGGAGCGGCGAATGGGCTGCTGCCCATCGGGTGGATCGTGTTCACGGCGATTCTGCTGTACCGGCTAACTGTGGAGACCGGAAAGTTCGAAATCATCAAAGATTCCATCGGGAGCCTGACGGGAGATCAGCGGCTGCTGGCGCTGCTGATCGCGTTCGCATTCGGGGCGTTTATCGAAGGCGCGGCGGGATTCGGAACGCCGGTGGCGGTGGCGGCCGCGATGCTGACGGGGCTGGGATTTTCGCCGTTTTATGCGGCGGGAATCTGTTTGCTCGCGAACACGTCGCCTGTGGCTTTCGGGTCGATCGGAACGCCGCTGGTAATGTTGCAGACGGTGACGCGATTGCCGATGTCCGCGCTGTCGTCGAACGTCGGGCGCATCTGCGCGCCGATTTCGCTGTTCGTTCCGGCCTATCTGATGCTGGTGATGGGAGGGGTGAAGGCTTTGCGGGCCGTACTGCCGGCGGCGGCGATCTGCGGAATCGCGTTCGCCGGGGCGCAGTTCTACACATCGAACTTTATCGGGCCGTATCTCACGGATATTTTAGGATCGCTCGCGGCGATCGGAGCATTGGTCGTGCTGCTGCGTTTCTGGAAGCCTCGCGACTGCGTGCCCGCCAAGCCGCATTCACACACGCACGGGAATGTGTTCCTGGCGTGGATTCCGTATGTATTTCTGGTGATCATGGTGCTGCTGTGGGGGCTGGACGATGTGAAGAAAGTCCTGAATCAAGCGACGTTTGTGTTCTCCTGGCCGGGGCTGCACAACCTGGTGCAGCGCATGCCGCCGATCACAACGGCCGCGTCTCCTTATGGGGCGACTTATACCTTGAATCTGCTCTCGGCGTCGGGGACGTCGTGCCTGATTGCGGTGTTTCTTTCGGCGATCGCGCTGCAGGTATCGCCGGGGAAGCTGGCGTATTGCACGTGGATCACGGCGAAACAGCTCGCGCTGCCTCTGTTGACGATAGCGACAGTGGTCGGGCTGGCATTCCTGATGAACTATTCGGGCGCGACGGCGACACTGGGGCTCGCGTTCGCGGCGACGGGGGCGGCATTTCCGTTTTTCAGCTCGCTGCTGGGTTGGCTGGGGGTGTTTTTGACCGGCAGCGATACGTCGGCCAATGCGCTGTTCGGGACGCTTCAGGTGATAACGGCGAATAAGCTGGGATTGAATCCGGCGCTGATGGCGGCGGCAAATTCGAGCGGCGGCGTCATGGGCAAGATGATCAGCCTGACGAGTGTCGCGGTGGCGGCCGCTGCGACGGGAATGGCTCGGGAAGAGGAAGGCAGGCTGTTCCGGTTTACTTTGAAGCACAGCGTTTTCATGGCGGCGGTGACCGGCATGGTCACGTTGTTTTATGCGTACGTGATGCCGGGCTGGGCGAAGTGAATGAAAAGGATTCAGGAGTCAGAAGGAAGGCCGCGAGTCCGGGGGTTTGGTTCCGAGCCCTGAGTCCGGATTCGAGATTCCTTTTCCACGACGGCGATCATCTCGCTGCGATAACGGTGGATGGTGTAGCGCCGTTCCCAATCCGCACGCGCCTGGACTGCGATCGCGTCGAGGCCGGCCGACTGCGCGCCGATGAGTTTCCGCGCCAGGGCTTCCGGCGTTCTTTCCTGAACGAGAAATCCGTTGACGCCATCGCGAACAATCTCAGGAATTCCGCCGACAGCGTAAGCGACGACGGGCACGCCCGCCGAGAACGCTTCGAGAATGACGCGGGTGGTCGCTTCGGCTTCCGTCGATGGAACGGCGAGGAGATCGAGACCGGCGAGGACGGGGGCGATGTCATCGCGCCAGCCCAGAAACTCGACGGGTAATCCGACGGCAAGCCGGCGGACCTCATCGACGTATTCCCGCGGCGAAAACATCGGGGACCCGCAGATGATGAAGCGCGCGTCTGGAATTTGCGGCGCGGCGCGTAACAGGTCATTCTGACCCTTCATCGGAGCGATGCGCCCGATCAGTCCGATGCGCCAGGGCTTCGACGGAATGCGGCGGCGGAAGGGAATTTCCGCGACTCCGTTGTAGACGACGTAATTTGTTTTGTATTGGGCGGCCACGTAGCGGGAATTTGCGACGACGGCGGCGCGCGCGCGGCGGATGGCCCAATGGGCGAGGCTCAGCGCGCGCGGATCGCAGAGGAAATGCTGGGCCTGGAAGATCACCGGCCGCGATCCGGCGCCGAGCGCGGCGGCGGGAAGCAGGCGAGCTCCGCCCACGCTGATGAGATCGCAATCGGTGCGCGCGATCCAGCGGGACATCCGAAAAGTGTCGAGCCCGAAGTGGACGGCATCGCCTGCCGTCTTGCGTCCATTGGTGTAGGAGCCGAGCGGGATCGAGACGACACCGGCGCCGTAAGATCGCGCGGCGTCGAACAGGGGACCCGATCCGGGCGCGGCGACGAGGGCCTCCCATCCACGGCCGGCCACCGCGGGAAGCAGGTCGAGCAGATTCCTTTGACCGCCGCCGAGCTCGCTGAACTGTTCCAGGAACAGAATCTTCATCGGCGAACCGCCATCGCGAGCACCCAGAAATACACGGGCAGAACGCGCCAGAAAGTCAGCAGATCCGCCGAGAGCATTTGCACGGCTTCGGCGATCCAGAAACAGAAGATCCACGTGCCGTAGAACGATTTTTCGGGGGAGGCCGACCGCGCCGCCCGGTATCCGGCGAGGATGACGGCGGTGTTCAGAATCAGCAGGGAGAACAGGCCGAAGATTCCGGTCTCGACCAGGATGCTGAGATACATGTTGTCGGCGACGATGGCGTGACCGGTGAAATCGGAATAGGGCAGTGTTTTATATCCGACGCCGAGCAGCACATGCCAGGGATGCTCCATCAAGAACGAGGCGAGCACGCGCCACGACTCGGCACGGCCGCTGAGAGCGGTTTCGTTGAAGGAGACGGCGTAGTTGAAGGTGTCGAGCATCCGGCTCCAATAGATCCGGGCGTAGGCGGGAAAGAACCGGAACAGCGCAATCGCAAGCACGACGAGCACTCCGCCGCCGGCGAGGGCGATGCGGCGGACGACGGGGCGTTTGCGCTCCATCCACGTGAGAATCGCGATGGCCAGGACGACGTTCGCGACCGAGGATCGCGAATAGGAAAAGATCAGCGCGGTTGCGAAGACGGCTCCTCCGGCGAGCAGCACGATACGGTTGCCGATTCCCCGCACCAGTGCGACGGCCGTCATGACGAGAAAGAAAGCGCAAAAATTCCCCAGCGTGCCGGCTTCATAGAAGAGACCTTGCGCGCGCCGGTAGACGCCCGATTCGAGCCAGATAAATTGCGGGCCGAATCCGGCCGGGGCGGGGAATTGATAGAAAAAATCGAGACAGGCGAAGGCAGCAGAGCCGATGGCAATCCACTGGATGGCGCTCAGCGGCACCGACGTGGAGCGCCCGGGTCCGTCGGCGCAGTAGAAGAAAACGTAGAACGAAATCCCGGCGAGCATTACGCGGGCAAGGCTCTGGAGCGCGATTTCGGGGCCGGAATAAATCGCCGCCGGAGCGATGCTGATCAGCAGGATCGCGAAGAAAACGACAATCGCGGCCGAAAGGAAATTGCGGCGGAATCGCCACTGGCTGAGGCGGATGAATCCCAGAGCGAAGCCGATGGCGGCGATCGCGAGAGCGGGGTGGGGGCCGGAGTTTCCGAACGCGACGGGGAGCGGGGGGGCGAGGAGAGCGACGGCGAAAAAAACGGTGAGCCATGCCGCCGGCGATAAAAGCATCCAGTGGAGCATTGGGACCAGCAAGACGGTCCCCGCCATGATCCAGCGCATCGAACCGCGAGCGAGCGCGGCCGCGGCGGCGTAGAGGGCAAGGAAGGCTCCGAGTGCGCAGACCCGAATGTCAGCGGCGCGTTGCATTTGGTTTGCGATCTGTTGTGCGCGAAATCACGGCCTGAACTTGAGCGTGAGATACGCGAGGCTCGCGGTAAAGGCGATCGCTATGGCAAGAATCACGTTCAGTCCGACGTTTGGGAAGCTGGGGCGCTCGGGAATGACGCCGGGATCCATGACGCGCAGACGCTCGCCGCGGAGGCCAGCCGAAGCCTGAATTTCGCGGACGCGGCCGATGGCGCTATCGAAGCCGGTCTGCGCAGCGCGGAGCCTCTGTTGGAGCACGTCTGCCTGAGCGTTCCGTTCTGAGATCTGAACGCCATGAGCCTGAATCCGGCGGGCGAGATCGGCATCCTGCGCTTCCAGGCTTGCGACCCGCGCTTTGGCCGCGGCGAGCCTCGGATCCTGCGGCTGGGCGGACGCTTCGGCCAGATCCGCGCGGGAATCGAGGAGGTCGCGTTGCAGGCGGTCGCGGGATTCGGTCAGGGCTTCCATCTCGGCGCGGATCGTTTCGTAGGGTTGGCGGGCGCTGAACTCACGCCAGGCGGCCTGTTCGTGCTCCAGCTTCTTTTGGGCGTCGGCGGCGCGAGCCTGCGCGTCGGCGAGCAGATCGTTGTCGGTTTCGAAATTCGTGGTGCGGTTGAGATTGACGGCCTCTTCGGCGAGGAATTGCGCGAGCGCCTGCGCCTGCCGGGGATCGGGCAGGGTGACGGCGATCTCAAGGATCTTCGTGTCGCGGACCTTCGTTACTTTGAGAATCCGGCGCTTCATTGCCTCGACCGGGCGCGAATCGCGCAGATGGAATTTATCGAGCGCCTTGACGAAAAGGGTGTCGCTTGATGCCAGCAGCTCGTAGGCGCGCAAGGACTCCAGATAAACAGGGCTGACGGTGATCGAGGTTCGGGGATCGTTTCCGGCCGGGGGGTCGATGATGAGGCTCGCGGTAGCGGTGTATTCCTTAGGGATGAGAAGGCTCGCGATCAGAGCCAGCGCGCCTGCGGCGAGGCAGACGATTCCGATGAACCGGCCCCTGCGGCGAAGATAACCCAGATATTGGTAGGCATCGAACGATTGTCGGTAATCAAGCCCGGTTTCAGCAGTTTGGAACAAGCGTCCGCTCCTACCGGGGATTCTACTCGCCGGTAACAAGCGTCCGATAGCCCGGAATTAGCGGGTGAGAGGGATGAAGGCTTCGATCGTGTACTTAAAGAGTCCGGCTTTCACGGCAGGGTCGTTCTCCGCGAAGTCACGGGCGTCCTTTTCCGACGCGGCGTCGATGACGGCAATCCCGCGAGGCTGCTTAGGATCATTGGTGCGGCCTCCCCATTTGATGCGGCCGTTCTGAACCGCATTTGTAACGTTCTCGCCATGCTTGGAGAGAATGGCAAGTTGCTCTGGCGTTAACAGATCCAGACTTTTGACGAGCGTTAAAACGAGCAGAAACTGCGCGCTGGCCTTCGGGAATCCGGGATTCGATTCGACCTCTTTGATCTGTAAAGTATGGCGTCCGGAATGCGACGCGAGAAGGATCAGGAACTGATAGGCATCCATTTTCCCGATCGGGCCGTCGGCGACGTGGGTGCGTAGATCGTCGCTGGTTGATTTCACGTACGCGATGGTACGATCGCGCCTTTTGTTGAATTCGGCGGCGGCGTCGGCAGGAGTGTTGAATTTCCCGGCTGGAACGATCGGCTCCGGAGCGGTTGCTTTCTGGCTGCGGTCGAGCACACCGGCGAAAAGGCGCTTATCGTACTCCAGATTCGACGCCGGCAGGCGATCGACGGCGGGAGTTTTGAGCACACCCTGCGAGCCCTGGAAAATGAAATCTTCGGCAAGGATGAGGTGCTCGGCGCATTCTTCGACGGACCAGACGTTGGGAGCGGGTTTGAATCGCCATTGTGCGTCGTTGAGGCCGGAAATGCTATCGAGCAGGTTCTTGCGGGTTTCTTCGAGCCGGGCGATGAGATAGGACCGTTCGGCGTCGTTGAGTTTTCCGTCGCCCGCGGCGAAGAGCGGTAGAGCCAGGAGAAGTACGGCAATTCTTTTTTTCATGGCGAAACCCCGTTTCGTATGTTGGATTTCGGTTCTTTTCAGGCTAACAGAAGTACGCACGCGGGCGTTATTTTGTTCGGGTGCGCGAACACGACGTTTTTCGTTGTCACTCGATGCACATTTCAACAATTTGAAACGCTTCGATGATATGATGTCGTAAACGTTACAGATGCGCCTGGACAGCTCCGTAGCCGCCCGGCGTGGATCAAGTGTTAGTCATCGCAGTAACCCTTCTCCCCCGGTTTTCGGGGGCAAGTGTGTGAGTACGACGTCGCAAGGAGAAAAGCATGAGAAAACAGATTCGGGCCGCAGAGAGTGCGATTACCCTTCTGGTATTTGCCACTCTGCTTTTGGTTTCCGCAAGCGCGGCTTATGGACAGGCAGCCGGCGCCGGAACCATCACGGGAACGATCCTGGACCAACAGAGTGCAGTGGTTCCCGAAGCAACAATCACGGTTCACAATGTGGAGACGAATGTCGACCGCACGTTCACATCAAACGGCGCGGGACTCTATACAGCTCCATTTCTTCAGCCCGGACACTATGACATCACGGTGAACAAGACCGGATTTGCGAAGGTCGCGCGGAAGGACCTGACGCTGACGGTCGGCCAGACGCTCACCATCGATTTCCAGATGCCGGTGCAGACCACGCAGGAGACGGTCACGGTGACGACGGAGAATCCGCTGGTGGATACCGAGAAGACCGACGTTTCCCAGTTGGTGAGCGCGGGCGAAGTGCAAAATCTGCCGATCGCGGGCCGCAATTGGGAGCGCTTTGCGCTGACGACGCCGGGTGCGGTGGCGGACGGCGGATCGGGGCTGGTTTCCTATCGCGGAATTTCGGCGTTGTACAACAGCAGCGCGGTTGATGGCGGCAACAATCAGCAGGCGTTTTTCTCTGAATCGAAGGGGCGCACGTCGACGGGTCTGCCATACGTGTACAGCATGGATTCGATCCAGGAATTCGCGGTCACGACGAGCAACTACAGCGCCGAACTTGGTCAGGCGGCGGGGGGCGTGATCAATGCGGTGACCAAGTCCGGCACGAACACGGTTCATGGGGACCTGTTCTACTACCTGCGTTATCCTTCGCTGAATGCGCTTGATCCGATTCAGAAGGCGGCGGGCATTTACACGCAGCCGATTCACCAGCAGCAGCAGTTCGGCGGCAGCGTTGGCGGGCCGATCATCAAAGACAAGCTGTTCTTCTTCCTGACATACGACGGATCGCGCAAGGTGAATCCGATTGCGTATACGAGCAGCTCGAAGTTCCCGCTTTCGTGCGCGGCGGCTCCGGCGCTTTCGGCCGCGCAGTGCGCCGCGGCAAACAATTATATGTCGTCGCTGCTCGGCGCGTTTCCGCGATTTGCGAATAACGACGTATTCTTTGCGAAAATCGACGATCAGTTGAATTCGCGCAACCACGTGAATGCGTCGTTCAACTTCGATAATTTCAAGGCGCCGAACTCGTACAACTCGGCGACGACGTCGGCGAACAGTTCGGTTTCGATGAACGGATTGAACGTCACGCACGAGCGGATTTTCGTTGCGAACTGGGATTCGACGATCAGCAATACGATCATCAACAACGTGCGATTCCAATGGTCGCGCGACCTGGAGGTGACGGCAGCCAACGGCGCCGCTCCGAGCGTGAGCGTGACCAACGTCGGGGGCTACGGGATGCCGAATGCATTGCCTCGGCCGGCGTTCCCGGACGAGCATCGGATCCAGATCACCGACATTCTTTCGAAGAACTACGGCAAGCACACCTTCAAGGCGGGTTTCGATTACAACGCTATCCACGAACTGCTGATCAACCTGTTCCAGGGCGGCGGCGTGTATAGCTACTCGGGTGCGGCGGCGTTCACGAACTGGGCCGCCGACGTGATGGGGATCAACCTCGGCGACGGCCTGACGGGCCGGCACTGGAGCACGTTCGTGCAGGTGAACGATCCTGTGACGCATGTCGGCAAGGACGATTTTTACGACAACGACGTCGATGCGTTTTTCGAAGACACGTGGAAGGTGAAGCCGAACCTGACGTTGAACCTGGGGGTGCGCTACGACATTCAGTTGATCCCGGCGCCGCCTCAGCCGAATACGAAGACTCCGCTGACGACGCTCTATACATCGACGATTAACATCGACAAGAACAATTTTGCGCCGCGCCTGGGCGTTGCGTGGTCGGCCGGCAAGGGATTCGTAGTCCGCGCCGGGTACGGCATGTTCTACGGCAAGACGTCGAACAGCACGTATTACGCGACGCGCGTTGAAAACGGCGTATTCCAGCAGACTTTCAATTGCACTCCGACGAGCTGCCCGACGTTAACGTTCCCGAATCTGATCTTCACGCCTCCGGGGGCAACACCGACGGCTCCGTTCCCGGGCGCGCTGACGCCGGTTGTGACCCCGTTCACGCCTCCTTCAAACACGGCGACGACCCGCGGCCAGGTTCCGGACTGGGTGAATCCGCTGGTACATGAAGGCGAGGTGAGCATCGAGAAATCGCTGCCGGGATCGATGACGATTTCGGGAACTTACATGTTCAGCCGCGGGCTGCGGCTGCCGATGTTTATCGATACGAATCTGGCTCCGTCGACGACGACGAAGAGCTATGATCTAACCAACGTTTCGGGGGCAACTCAGAGCACGGTGACGGTGCCGTTCTACACGACGCGCATCGATCCGACGGGGTCGATTCTGACGGGATTCAGCGACGTGAACTCGTGGTACAACGCGATGGTTCTGACCCTGCGCCGCCAGATGCGGCATGGGCTGGAGTTCACCGTGAACTACACGCTGGCGAAGGCGACGGACGGCGGCCAGGTTCCGGGGCAATTCGGAACCTTCAACGGGACCGATTCGGCGTTCGATCCGAAGAACCGGGCGCTCGAATACGGCCGCAGTGATCTCGATCAGCGGTCGCGGTTCGTGGGCAGCGTTGTTTGGGCTCCGGAGTATGCCAGGAAGCTTTCGAACAAGGCCGCGCGGTTTGCTCTGGACGGCTGGAACTTCTCGACGATCATTTCGGCGGGAACCGGACTTCCCGTTACCGGCGGAATCAACGGATTCATCTCGGCGGGACAGCCGGACGGCGGTCTGACGGGCGGATTGGTGAACAACTCCGGCACTGGCTTCGGCGGACGCGTTCCGGGGGACCGGAACAGCTTCACGGGTCCGGGAAACAAGAATATCGATTTCCGCATCGGACGGCGGTTCTCGTTCATGGAGCGCTATACGTTCTCGATCGTGGGCGAGGCGTTCAACCTGTTCAACTTCACCAACATCTATTCGGTGAACTCGACGGAGTACAACTTCACGGCCGCGGGTTCGGGCGTGTGCGCTGGACATACGAATGCGTGTCTGGTGGCGAATCCGACGTTCTTTGCGCCGCTGACTTCGAATAACAACCTGAACGGCGCGCGCCAGTTGCAGATTTCGGCGCGGTTCACGTTCTAAACAATCAAACAAAATTTCGAGCGCACGACCCCGCCGGCAATGGCGGGGTTTTGCTTTCAGCTCCGGCGGCGTTTTGGCCGATGAGGAGCGTCGAGGGTTGAAACACCGGAGCCTCAGGTAAAGTTCGGCGGACAATAAAGAATGTCGAAAATCACGGACCGGATCGCGGCGGAAACGGGGGTTCCGCGTCTGCTCGAGATTCTTTCCCGGGAAATTCTTCCCAGCGATTTGCAGTCGCTGCTGTTGGCCGTTTTTCAGGCGCGTTCGCATTTTGTGCGCGATGCGGACCTGCTCGGGAAAAGCTCGCCGTTAACGGCTACTTCGGCGGTGGATGCGCGAAAGTTGAATGAGTTCGATCGCGCCGCGTTCGCAACGGCCGCGGATTTCGAGGCTGTCGAATTGTCGCCTGTTTGCGCCTTAGGCGCGAGTTTCGTGCTGGGCGGGATCGACCAGAACAATGTCCTGACGACGATTCGCGGGGTCGAGGTGTTGGGGGATTCGACGGAGGCCTTGGCGATCGAGTGCGCGCGGCGGCGAAAGAAAGATCGGGCCGGAGAGGTGCGGCTCGCGAGTTCGCATCGTGTGATCAGGCTCCAGCCGTTCGATGTGCCGGGATTTACGCCTCATTTTCGATTATTTGCACTCGTTTCGGCGGGGCGCGATTCGGGGTCCAATCAGTTCGAGATTGCGCATCTGTCCGAGCACATCAGGGTGTATTTGGAGTTGTGCCGGCGATTGCAAGCTCCAAGGCCGCTGGTGGAGGTTTCGGATCTCCGTGTGACGGAGACGCTGTTGGCCGAGCGGGGAGTTTCGCGAGTCGATGCGCGGAAGGCGGTGCGGGCGCATTGGCACGGAGGTTCGCAGAAGCTTCTCGAAGAGCGGGGAATTGAACTGCCAAGGCATGATTCACGGCTCGATTGGATTGAGCGGCGCGTTTTTGAGCCGTTTCGCGGGGAGTTTCCAGAGGCGGAGTTTCGTATAGATATGACCCGGATGGAGGGGCTCGGTTATTACAGCAGTTTGTGTCTGAGAATATCGCCCGAGGCTCCCGACGGGTTGCGGTATCCGGTGATCGATGGGGGATTTACGGATTGGACGGCGCGGCTGTTGGGGGACCGGAAGGAGCGGCTCCTGACGAGCGGGCTGGGGAGCGAGTTCATGTGCCGGAAGTTTCTGCGACCTTAGCCCCGGAGGGCCCGGGGCTGGTCTGTAGGAATGGTCAACGCTGGCTGGCTTCGCCGGCGAGGACGCGGCGGTTGAAGTCGGCTGAACCTTTTTTCGGGACGCTGAGTGTTTTCCAGTCCGTGTTCTTGAAATGTTTGGCGAGGAACACGATTTGGCCGGTGTGCATGGCGTAATGCGCGACCTGGCGGTTGACGGCCTGCATTACCGAATGCGGCTCGCCGCGGATGGTGATGGTTCGGCCGAGGTCGGCGTCGGTCAACGGCGTTAACGCTGAAAAGACGCGCGACCAGCCGTCTTCCCACAGATTCATGAGCTGTTCGCGGGTTGGGGGCGCGTTTTCGAATTCGGTATCGCGATTGCGGTCAGGTTTTTCGCCGTCGGTCGTCAGAAAATCCGTCCAGCGCGAGCGCATGTTACCCGCCATATGCTTCACGATGATCGCGACGGAGTTGCTTTCCTGGTCGATCGCGCTGAAGAGTTGCTCGTCGGAGAGCTGGGCCATCGCGCCTTCGCCCAACCGTTTGTACATACGGAACAGCGAAAGAGAATCCTCGAGATATGAAGTGGTGAATTGATGGGCCATGGTTCTATTTTGATCCGCTGTAGGATTCACGTAGGGGATCGTACGGGTTCTATCGCAAGCTCCGACCTGCGAGCCTGTTTTTCCTGGGGTTTGAGAGAAGAAGGAAGCGGCTCGGCTATTTGCGCGGGCGGGCTGCGCCAGAGGAATCACATTCATGTTCATGAGCGGCGGAGCTTCAGAACGAAGTGAATTTGCGGAATTCTTCGAAGCGGGCGTCGATTTCTTTGCGAGTCAGGGTGCGGAAGCGGTCCACGCCGAATTTTTCGCAGCAGAAACTTCCCATGACGGAGCCGTAGATGACAGCTCGGCTGAGGTCGCCGCGGCCGAGGTGGCCGGATTCGAGGTCGAAGCCTTGGGACGCGAGATAGCCGAGGAATCCGCCCGCGAAACAGTCGCCTGCGCCTGTGGGGTCGAAAACGTCTTCGAGAAGGTAGCCCGGCACGATGAAGAAGGAATCGCGGCGGAAGAGCATCGCTCCGTATTCTCCGCGTTTAATGACGAGAGTATGGGGGCCCATATCGAGGATCTTCGAAGCCGCTTTCTTCAGGTTGGTTTCGCCCGAGAGCATTTTGGCTTCGCTGTCGTTGATGAGCAGGAAATCCCAATCGCGGATTGTCGCCAGAAGTTCATCGCGGAAATCTTTGATCCAGAAGTTCATGGTGTCGCCGCCGGCGAGGCGAACGCCGTTCATCTGGGCTCGGACGCTGCGCTGCAAGGCGGGCTGGATGTTTCCGAGCAGCAGGTATTTTTCAGAACGGTAGCTTTCCGGGAGTTTCGGATCGAAGGCGGCGAAGACGTTCAGCTCAGTCGTCAACGTTTCGCGATCGTTCATGTCGGGTGAATATTTTCCGGCCCAAAAGAACGTTTTTCCAGGAACGCGCTGGAGACCTTCGAGATCGACTCCATGATCCGCCAGAAGCTTTGTATCTTCATCGGCGAAATCGTCGCCGACGACGCCGACCAGGCGTGGCTTGGTGAAAAAACTCGCAGAAAGCGAGATATAGGTGGCTGCGCCACCGAGCATCCGATCCACGCGGCCGTGCGGGGTTTCAACTCCGTCATACGCCACGCTTCCGACAACGACAAGAGACATTTACTGATTGTAAAAGATGCCGATAACATGAGAGTAGTGGTTCACTTCATCCGGAACTGGATTTTTCATAATCTCCCGGACATCCTGGCGTTCGGGGGAGTCATCCTGATCCAGGCGATCGGAGTGTTCTGGCTGATGCGCGGGCCGGCGGCAAGGTGGTCTGGCAAAAGGCGCATGGCGATCTATTGGGCCGCGGGAGCGTCGTTTGCGATCGTCACATTTGGATTTCTCCTCAAGTTTGTTCGTGTTATCAATCGGGTTCCGATCTGGTGGGCAGGGTGGGGGCGAGGACTAATCATTGCCTGGGGGTTAATTTCGGTTTTGCTGGTGCTGGCGTTTGCGCTTTCGCAGATGTTCCCGAAGGACCGCATGGAGCATCGTCCCGGGCGACGGCGCTTCCTTCGCGCGGCGAACGCCATGCTGTTTGCGGCGCCAACCGCCGCGGTCGGATATGGCGTTTTCATCGAGCGGAACAGGCTGAGGCTGCGTGAGCAGTCGATCGGTATCCCGGGGCTGCATCCGGATCTGGACGGGCTGAAGATCGCGCAGTTGACGGACATACATCTGAGCGTTTTTCTGCCTGAGCGGATTCTGGAAGAGGCGGTTGGGATCGCGAACGAGACGCGTCCGCACCTCAGCCTGGTCACGGGCGACCTGATTTCGTTTCGGGGCGATCCGCTGGACGCCTGTCTGGCCAGGCTCTCGCGGCTGCGATCGGAGGCGGGGACATGGGGCTGTCACGGGAATCACGAGATCTACGCGGGGACGGAGAGATACACCACCGAACAAGGCGCGCGCCTCGGCATGCGATTCCTTCGGCATCAGGCGGATGTTTTGCGGTTCGGGAACGCGAACTTGAATCTCGCGGGCGTCGATTATCAACTGATGCGGTCGCCCTACCTGAGGGGCGTCGAGAAGCTGATCCGGCCGGGCATGGTAAATCTGCTGCTTTCGCACAATCCGGATGTGTTTCGGATCGCTGCAAAGCAGGGGTGGGATTTGACGCTGGCGGGTCATACACACGGCGGACAGGTGTCGGTGGAGATACTGAATCAAAGCCTGAATGTCGCGCGGTTCTTCACGCCCTTCGTGGACGGATTGTACCGGGAGGGGTCGAAATCGATCTTTGTGTCGCGAGGGATTGGTACCATCGGGTTGCCAGCGCGGATCGGAGCTCCGCCTGAGGTTGCCCTGATAAGATTGTGCCGCACCTGATCCTGAGCGATATTCACGCAAACCTGGAAGCGCTGGAGGCTGTGCTTGAGGACGCCGAGGGCCAGTATGATCGAATCCAGTGCCTGGGGGACCTGGTCGGTTATGGCGCGGATCCTAACGCGATCGTCGATTGGGCGCGGGACAATCTGGACGAAATCATTCGCGGGAATCACGATAAGGATTGTTCTGGAAACGATTCACTCGAACATTACCGGCCCCTGGCGATCGCATCGGCTTTATGGACGCGCGCGGCTTTGACGAAGGCCAGCCGGGACTATCTCGGTTCGCTCGCGCGGGGACCGCTGCGTTACGGAGGCTATGATCTGGTGCACGGATCGCCCGCGGACGAGGATGAGTACCTGCTCGGTCCGCATGATGCGCTCCGGATGGCGCTATATCTCGGCTCGCAGGTTACGTTTTTCGGGCATACGCACGTGCAGGGCGGATTTCTTCTGGCTCGGGGCGGCGTGAAGATGGCTCGGGGCGGCGTGAAGACGATTGCAACGGGCCCAGGGACGCTCGAACTGGAGCCGGATTATTTTTATCTGGTCAATCCGGGGGCCGTAGGGCAGCCGCGCGACGGGGATCCGCGCGCCGCTTACGCATTGTACTGGCCGGATGAGCACAGAGTCGAATACCGGCGGGTGGAGTACGACATCGCCAAGGCGGCTGGGAAGGTCCGGAACGCAGGGCTTCCCGATCCTTTGGTCCACCGGCTCTTTGTTGGTATGTAGCGAGATAGAATAGTTCATTCGGATGTCTCCTCAAGACGGCAAGCTGCCGTCGTCTGCGGCGCCCAAGGTAGTGGTCGCGACGACGGTGGCGCTTTCCTTCATCAGCTTCTGGCGCGGCGCGTCGATTGTGTTGAGCGATCTGGCCTCGTCGGCTTTTTACGCCGGCGGAGCTGCCGAGCAGGCCATAGGCAAGTCGGCTCCCTGGTTTGTTCTGGGGGTGATGCTGTTCAGCTTCGCGGTGCGCAGCGTCTACATGGAAAGCTGCAGCATGTTCGTTCGCGGCGGGGTGTATGTCGTGGTGCACGACAGCATGGGACCGGTGGCGGCGAAGTTTTCGGTATCGGCTCTGGTTTTCGACTACATTCTTACCGGTCCGATCAGCGTGGTGAGCGCGGGGCAGTATTTGGGGGCGCTGCTGAACGAGATTGCGGAGCTGATGCATCAGAGTGTTCGAATCGCTCCGAACACGTTTGCGGCGGGATTTGCGGTTCTGATCACGATTTACTTCTGGTGGCAGAACATCAAAGGAGTTCACGAATCGAGCGGCAAGGCGCTGCGGATCATGCAGATCACGACGGTGATGGTCGTGATCCTGCTGATCTGGTGTCCGTTGACGATTCTGCTGAAGGATCGCTGGACGCTGCCTCCTCCTCCGCTGGCGAAGAATATTACGTTCTCAAAAGATGCGACGGGCTGGTTCGCGGGGACGTTCTGGCTTCAGATCCCGATTGTGGCGATCATCATCGCGTTCGGGCACTCGCTGCTGTCGATGAGCGGGTTTGAAACGCTGGCGCAGGTTTATCGCGAAATCGCCTATCCGAAGCTGAAGAACCTGAAGATCACCGCGAACCTGGTGTGCTGGTACGCGGTGTTCTGCACTGGCGTGGTCACGGTGTTCGCGGGGATGATCATCCCGAACGAGGAACGGGCGAAGTATTTCGACAATCTGATCGGCGGTCTGGCGATGAATCTGAGCGGGCCATACCTGGTGCGGCTCGCGTTCCACATTTTTGTGGTCATTGTCGGCGGGCTCATTCTCGCGGGGGCTGTAAACACGTCCATGATCGGGGCGAATGGCGTCCTCAATCGGGTGGCGGAAGATGGGGTGCTTCTGCCTTGGTTCCGCAAGCCGCACCAGAAGTTCGGGACCACCTACCGGATCATCAATCTGATCACGATTCTTCAACTGGCGACGATCGTCGGGAGCCGCGGCGACATGACGATCCTGGCGGAGGCGTACGCGTTCGGCGTGGTCTGGAGTTTCTTCATGAAGGCGCTGGGCGTACTCTTTCTGCGCTACCAGCGGACGGACCAGGAATACAAGGTTCCGTTAAATTTCCGGGTCGCGGGCCGCGAGGTCCCGGTGGGGCTCGGCGTCACCACTGTTATTCTGGGCGCGGTTGCGATCGCAAATCTATTCTCGAAGCAGACCGCGACGATATACGGCGTTGCGTTCACGATTGCGTTCTTTCTCATTTTTTCGATTTCCGAGCGCATCAACCTTCGGCGGAAGCAGGTGGAGAAAAAGGGTCTGGAGCAGTTCAACCTAGACCATCAGTCGCAGATGTCGGCGAGCCTGCACGCCCGTCCGGGATGCGTACTGGTTGCCGTTCGCGATTACCATCGGATGGAGCACTTGAAGCGCGTGCTCGAAAAGACGAATCTTCGGCGGCACGATATCGTCGTCATGACAGTGCGGCCGATCTCGACCGGCGCGGGGGAGTACGAACTTGCCGAGGCGCAGATTTTCAGCGATTACGAAAAGGAACTGTTCAGCCATGTCGTTGAAATGGCTGAGAAGGCCGGCAAACCCGTTGAACTCCTGGTGGTTCCGGCCGTTAACCCGTTTGACGCGCTGGCGCAGGCCGCCAACAACTTGCGAGCCTCGCGTCTGGTGACTGGAGTCAGCGCGCGGATGGAGTCGGATGAACTGGCCCGCCGGATCGGTTTGGCCTGGGAAGCGCTGCCGGAGCCGCGGCATCCGTTCTCGCTTGAGGTGATCAGCCCGGACCGGCCGTCGATCTACGTGAATCTTGGCCCGCATCCGCCGCGGCTATGGCCGGAGGACGTGGATCTGCTCCACGACCTGTGGCTGAAACTTAGCCAGTCCGAGGATCTCGGGTCGAAGCTGCACCACCGGGATGTGGTCGGCGTAGCGCTCCGGCGTTTACAGAAGGATCTGGAAGCCAATGGACGCGACGGAGTGATCGCCGAAGTGCGAAAAGAACTTCGGAAAGAATAATTATTTCTTTTTCTTTTTCCCGTTGACTGGAGAATCCCCTGCCGGTGCGGTTGCGGCTGCCTCACCGGCGGGCTCAGCCGACGCATCGGCCGGAGCAACTCCAGAAAGCACAGCGTTGTACAGCTCCTTCTGGCGCGCGAGTTCCTTTTTCGAAGGCGGCGCCTGTTCATTACGGTAATCGTGGTCGCTATAGCAGGTGCGGCATCGAACTTTGGCTGCCGCCCCGTTCAGCAACGAAACAATGGAGTGGTTCGTAAGCCGGCGGCATTTGACGCAAAAATCGTCGATGACGTCGCCCAGTCGCAATTCCGGCATAGGCTTACGTGAGTATATAACATCGGGGTATATAAAATGGAGCGGTGGAACGGCGCTCCGAACTGAATCGACGCGAACAGAAGATTCTACGCGGTCTGAATACCCCGGCGAAGATCCAGCGTTTTCTCGATCGGGAGATCGGCTACAACACGGAGCCTGACGGACATACGTGCTATTCGCCGCGAATGGTTCTGGATCGGGGGGTGGCTCATTGCATGGAGGGGGCGCTGGTGGGCGCGCTCGCCTTGCGGCTGCTGGGGCACCCGGCGCTGCTCGTCGATCTTGAGGCAGTTCGCGACACGGACCACGTCCTGGCGGTGTATCGGATCGATGGGCATTGGGGCTCGATCGCCAAATCCGACTATAGCGGTCTGCGGTCGCGCGAACCCGTGTACCGAAGCATCCGCGAGCTGGTGATGTCGTACTTCGAGCATTACTACAATCCAGCCGGTGAGAAAACGCTGCGGGCATATTCGAAACCAGTGAACTTGAAGCGCTTCGACCGCGCCGGATGGGAGACGCGGGAGGGCGACGTCTGGGAGATTCCGAACCACTTGTGCGAGATTCCGCACACGAGCATTCTGGGGCCTGGAATGGAGCGCAGGCTGGCTCGCATGGATGAGCGCCTGTACAAAGCCGGGCGGCTGGGCGGGGCCGTGTAGGTTGGCGGCGAACGCGCTCCATGTATCGGGCCTCAAGCGTGGATGGAGGGAAAGGTTTTGGGTTCGAGTATAGTTTTTCTATGCCCGACATTCTCACCGAAGTGCGCGACCGCGTCGCCATGCTGACGCTAAATCGTCCCGATAAGCTGAATGCGCTTGGCCCGGATCTGATCGCGGGATCGATTAGGGTGATCAGAGAGTGGAGCCGCGATCCCCAGGTCGGCGCGATCGTGGTCACCGGGGCGGGGCGCGCCTTTTGCGCGGGCGGTGACGTTTCAGCGATGGGGAAGGTGGATGATTCAACGCTCGAGCAGCGGGTGGATCGGCTGCGCGACGCGCAGGAGCTTTCGTGGCTGCTTTACAACTCGCCGAAGATCACAATTGCGGCGGTGAACGGGCATGCGGTCGGCGCGGGCCTGGGGCTCGCCCTCTCCTGCGATCTGCGGATTGCATCCAGCACGGCGAAGTTCGGCACCGCTTACGCGAAGGTGGGATTTGGTGGCGATTTTGGAACGACCTGGCTGCTCGCGCGCTATGCGGGGGCGCCGAAGGCGAAAGAACTGTTCTTTCTGGCGGAGAATATCGAGGCGGCCGAGGCTGAACGGATCGGGCTGGTGAACCGCGTCGTCGGACCGGAGCGGCTGATGGCTGAGGTGGGAGAGATCGCCTCGCGAGTTGCGCAGGGGCCGTTGACGAGCTATCGCTACATGAAGGCCAACGTGAATCTGGCGCAGAGCGTGGATTTTCGGACGATGCTCGACCGGGAGGCGGAGACGCATACGCGTTGCGGGCAGACCGACGATCATCGGGAAGGCGTCGCGGCGTTCATGGAGAAGCGCGCGGCGAAGTTCACTGGCCGCTGACATTTTTCTTTCTCCATTCGAACAAAACCACTCCCGCCGCGACACTCACGTTTAGCGAGGAGACTCCGCCCGCCATGGGGATCTTCAAGAGAAAATCGCAATTCTTGGCGACCTGTTCGTGCAGCCCCCGGCCTTCAGCTCCGAGCACGATCGCCGTGGGGCTGGTAAATTCGACGCTGTCATATTGGTGCTTACCGCGCTCGTCGAGGCCGTAGATCCAGTAGCGCTGTTGTTTCAATTCCTCAAGCGCCCGATTGACATTCACGACGCGCACGACGGGGATGTAAGCGAGGGCCCCTGCCGCAGCGCGCTCGACGACTTCGGTGAGTCCGGCGGCGCGGCGTTCCGGGATGACGATTGCCGAGGCTCCAGCAGCATGCGCGGTGCGGATGATCGCGCCGAGATTGTGCGGATCTTCCACGCCATCGAGAATCACGTGGAGCCCGCCGGCGGCCGCGGTCCGGTGGAGGCTCGCATATTGAGTTGCGGCTCCCAAGGCGACGACGCCCTGATGGTTGGCTCCGCCGGCAGCGCGGTCGAGATGTTCACGAGCTTCGAATCGGACGGGGATTTTTTGTTCGCGGCATAAGTCGATAAGTTCCTGAATACGCGGTCCCGCGGCGCCTTTGGCGATGAGGACACGATCGAGCGGCCGGCCGGCGCGGATCGCCTCCCGGACGGGATGGATTCCTGCGAGGGAAGACATTATGATAAGGGTACTCTCATGAGCGCGCATGAAAACATTCCGATTCAGCCGGCGTTCGAGATTCCGGATAAACTTTATTTCCGCATCGGCGAAGTCGCGCGTCTTGCAGGAATCAAGCCGTACGTCTTGCGATTCTGGGAGACCGAATTTCCCGGACTCGGTCCGAAAAAATCAGGCACCGGTCATCGGCTTTACCGCCGAAAAGACGTCGAGCTGGTCCTTGAAATTAAGAGGCTCTTATACGAAAAACGATTCACGATCGAAGGGGCGAGGAAGTTTCTGGAGACGCGCGGGAAGTCCGAGGCGCCGTCCCGGGGTCCGAAATCGGTGAAGGCCGCCCGCGCTCAGGGCGATCTTTTTTCGGATTCGACGTCGGTGTTGGATAATGTTCGAAAAGAACTGGTCGCGCTGGCCGAAATGCTGAAGTAGAGGTATTTGCAAGACCTCGAACCGCTCGCCGCGGCTCGTTCTCTCATCCACAACAAAACTTCATACCGCGAACGCTGGCGAGCGGGCCCTCAATTTTCGCCGACCGCGGCCGATAAGCGCCTTGCAGGCGTTTACGGGCGCGATGATTCATCTCACTCGCATCAACCACGTTCCGCTGGTTCTGAATTCCGATCTGATCGAGCACATCGAGACGACCCCGGATACGGTAATCAGTCTGACGACGGGGCAAAAATTCGTGGTGCTTGAAAGCACCGAAGAGGTGATCGGCAAGGTGATCGATTTCCGGCGCAGGATTCATTCGTGCGGCTTTGCGCCCCCTGAGCGCTGATCGCGGAAAAAGGCAGATGGCAGAACAAAGCAAGCCGGAAGTGCGGAAAAGCTCGGCGAGAATGGATTTCGCATCCGCGGGCGGTATTGTGCTCGCGCTCTTAGGAATCCTTGGCGGACTCCTGCTTGAAGGGGGCAGGCTCAAGGACGTCGCGCAGGTCACGGCCGCGATGATCGTCCTTGGCGGGACGCTCGGCGCAGTACTTGTGTCGACTCCGTTTCCTGTCGTGCTTGGCGCAGCGAAAAGATTCGCGGGCGTATTCCTGGATCGTTCTCAGCCGCTTGGAATGCTCGTCGATGAAGTAACCGGCTATGCGCAAAAGGCGCGCAAGAGCGGACTGGTTTCTCTGGAGAGCGACGCTGAAAAGATCGAGGATCGATTCCTGAAAAAAGCATTGAACCTAGCGGTCGATGGGACCGATTTGCAGGAAATCCGCAGAATGCTCGAACTGGAGATCGAACTCGACGAGCATCATGCGGAAGCCGAGGCGAAGGTCTTCGAAGCGGCGGGCGGTTACGCGCCGACAATCGGGATCATCGGCGCGGTGCTGGGATTGATCCAGGTGATGAAGAATCTCGCCAACATCGACGAAGTCGGACACGGGATCGCTGTCGCTTTCGTCGCAACCGTGTACGGCGTCGCTGCCGCGAATCTTCTGTTCCTTCCCGCGGCGCAGAAGATCAAAGCGCGAATCGCGACGGATATACATCGCAAGGAGCTGATCATCGAAGCGGTTTCAGGGATCATCGAGGGGCTGAATCCCAAATTGATGCGAATGAAGCTTGAAGCATATGCGCTTGGGGAGGCCGGAAAACCGGCGAAGGACAAGAAATCCGCCGAGGGCGCGCGCGAGCCGGTTGAGGCCTGATTCGATGGCGCGCCGAAAAAAAGTTCCGCCGCCCGAAAATCACGAGCGCTGGCTGATCTCCTACGCGGATTTCATAACGCTGTTATTCGCATTTTTCGTCGTCATGTTCGCCAGTTCACAGGCCGATAAGGGCCGCGCGCAGCAGATGTCGGAATCTGTGAAGAAGGCGCTCGAGGGCGAAGGGATGAAGCAGGCGATTGCGGTTCTGCTGGGAGGCACCAAGGACGACGTGGGGAAAGGCAACGCTATGATGCGCGGTCCAGGCGGGCAGAACAAGATGGCCGAGGAAAAGAAGGAAATGAAGGCGGCCGAACTCGTTCCATCTCTCAAGGTTCTTTCGGAGGAGCTGAAAAAAGAAATCGAGGCCGGCAATATCCAGGTCAGCATGCAGGTGCGCGGGCTGGTGGTTAGCTTCAATCAGGCGGCGTTATTTCCTTCGGGCGAGGATCTGGTTTCCGCGCAGGCGCACCCGGCGCTCGAAAAAGTCGCGGCGGCTATTTCGAAGCTGCCCAATCCGGTTCGATTGGAGGGCCACACCGACTCGGTTCCCATCAGCACCGCGCGCTTTCACAGCAACTGGGAGCTGTCGGCGGCGCGCAGCATCGCGATCATGGAACTGCTTTCGACGAAATTCGGCGTGCCGAAGGATCGCATGTCGATCGCGGGTTATGCAGACACCGCGCCGGTCGCGCCGAATGAGACCGAGCAAGGGCGCGCAAAGAATCGCCGCGTGGATATCGTGATTCTGAGCGAACAGGGACTGGTCGCCGAACCGAAGTGAGTCCTTTAACCTGAGTAGGTGGACCTGCATCGACTCCTGAAGCAGCACTGGGGCTATGCCGAGTTCCGCGCCAAGCAGGAATCGATTGTCCGGAGTATTCTCGATGGCCGCGACGTGGCGGTGATCATGCCGACGGGCGGCGGGAAGTCGCTGTGCTATCAGCTTCCGGCGATCGCGATGGAGCGAACCTGCGTCGTCGTCAGTCCCCTGATCGCGCTGATGCAGGATCAGGCTGCTCAGCTCCAGCAGGCGGGGGTCGCGGCGGCATTCTTGAACAGCGCGCTTGATTTGGCAAGCCAGCGGGAGATTCAGCGGCGCGCGCAGCGAGGTGCATTCCGGCTGCTTTATCTTTCGCCCGAGCGATTGGTCCGCGATGAGGTGCTCGATTGGCTGAGGCGCGTTCCGCTTGGATTTTTCGCCATTGACGAAGCGCACTGTATTTCAGAATGGGGCCATGAATTCCGCCCGGAGTATCGGCAGCTCAGGGCGCTGCGCGACTGGTTTCCCGGGACTCCCATCGCGGCCTTTACCGCGAGCGCCACACGGGCCGTGCGGCACGATATCGTCGCGCAACTGCGGCTTCGCGATCCGGCGAAGTTCGTGATGAGCTTCCACCGGCCGAATCTTCGCTACGTCGTCCACGAGTGCGGCCCGCGCGAGCAAGATCCATTGCTGTTTGCGGCGCTCGGCTACTACGGCGAAGGCAACGTGATCGTCTATGCGCCGACGGTGAAGGGCGTCGAGGAAACGGCAGCCCTCTTATCGAACCGAAGGCTTCCCGTAGTCGCTTATCACGGCCAGATGAAGACGGCGGAACGCCAGAGAAATCAGGAAACGTGGATGTCGGGCGAGAAACGCATTCTGGTCGGAACGCTCGCCTTCGGGCTCGGGATAAACAAGCCGGACGTCCGCGCGGTGATTCATCTGGCATTGCCGAAATCGCTTGAGCAGTATTACCAGGAAGCTGGTCGAGCCGGGCGCGACGGTGTGCAGGCCGATTGCGTGCTTCTTTGGCAAAAACGCGACATCGGCCTGCTCGCGCATTTCATCCAACAGCTTCAGGAGCCGGGCGAGCGCGAAAGATCGTGGCAGCGCTACCACGCCATGCGCCATTTCGCCGAAAGTCCGGAGTGCCGCCATCGCCGGATCTGCCTGCACTTCGGGGAAACTCCCAAGTGGGATCGCTGCGACGCCTGCGATCAGTGCGGCGTTGAACTGGAATGGATCAGCGAGCGCGCATCGCGCGGAGAACCTGCCCGCGCAGAACGGAAAAAAGCAGCGAAGCCGCAGATCATAGACCGCAACATCAATCCGGCCATTCGCGACGCTCTTCGCGAATGGCGCCGGTCGATGGCGAAGGAAATGGGAATGCCGCCTTATGTCGTCATGCACGATTCAACGCTCGATGCGATCTGCCGCCGCGCTCCGCGGACGATCGCCGAACTCTGCGAGGTCCCGGGAATCGGCGAAAAGCGCGCGGAGAGTTTCGGTGAAGAGATCCTGCGGGTCATCGCGCGAGCCTAACGTATCGATTCGACGATCGTCTGGTATTTGCGATATCTTTGTTGGAGATCGGGTTATGAAGTTTCTGCTCGCAGTTGTGATCGCCGTACCTCTACTCGCGCAACGCGGAGCTCGGCCCGATCCCGCCAAACCGGCCCCTGAAGAAGGAATTCCCGTTACGGACGCGCTCGTGGTCGCGAAGTGCGGTTCATGCCATGCCAAGGACGAGAAAGGCAATCTTTCGCGAATTTCCTGGGAACGAACCACGCCTGAGGGATGGGAAGAGGCGATCAAGCGCATGATCCGCCTGAACGGGCTGTCGCTGAAGCCCGAAGAGGCTCGCGCGATCGTGAAAAGTCTCAGCGCCACGCATGGTCTGGCTCCCGAAGAGGCGAGGCCCGTGATGTACATCGCTGAGCGGCGGATTCAGGACGAGACGATAACCGACGAAAACGTGCGAGGCGCATGCGCGTCCTGCCATGCGATCGGCCGCGCGCGTTCCTGGCGCCGCTCGAAGGACGAATGGAATCTTCTGGTCGCGATGCATAGCGGCTATTTCCAGGTTGCCGATTTCACTTCGTTCTACCGATTTATTCCGCCGCTCGAACCGGGTGCGGCGCCTCCGCAGGGTCAGGATCGCCGTCAGCCTGTCGAGGTCGCGATTGAATCGCTCTCAAAGGATTTGCCGTTGAACACGCCCGAGTGGGCCGCCTGGCGTGCGCGTATGCGCGCTCCGAAGCTCTCCGGCCGCTGGATTGTTTCCGGTTATCAGTCCGGACGCGGGAAAGTGATCGGCGAAATGGTGGTCGAACCGGGCGCTTCAGAAGACGAGTTCTCGACAAATATCAAGCTGACTTATTTGAAAGACGGATCGACAGTGACGCGATCGGGTAAGTCGCTGGTCTACACGGGCTACGCGTGGCGGGGCCGCTCGCGCGCGCAGAACGTCGTGGCTCCCGCGCCGGGAAATGCGGGCGGAAATCCGGCGGATCTGCGGGAAGTGATGTGGGTTGCGCCCGACCAATCGAGCATGGAGGGCCGCTGGTATTGGGGAGCCTACGAGGAATTCGGCTACGACGTGAAACTCACGCGCGCCGGCGATGGACCGGTGGTGATCGGCACGGACCGGCCGATGCTCAAAGCCGGATCGGCCGCACAGCGGGTTCGCATCTTTGGCGATAATCTGCCGCGAGCCTCCGCGAATGAGATCGACTTTGGAACCGGTGTCAGCGTGAAGCGAATCATGGATCAAAGCGCGTCGCAGATCACCGTCGAAGTCGATGTCGATGCGAAAGCGATCGTCGGAAAGCGCGACGTTTCCGTTCGGCGGGCGGTTGCGCCGAACGCGCTTGCTGTTTACGACAAGGTCGACTACATCAAAGTAAAGCCGGACACGGCTCTGGCGCGGCTCGGCGGTGGCGGCCATCCGAAAGGATTTCAGCAGTTCGAAGCATGGGCCTACAACCGCGGTCCGGACGACAAGCCGAATACTCCGGATGATGTCGAGCTCGGCCCGGTTGACGCTGAATGGTCTGTCGAAGAGTTCTACGCCGTCTACGGCGACGATGACAAAGAGTTCATCGGCACTCTGAGCCCGCAGGCGTTCTTCACCCCCGCGCTCGAAGGGCCGAATCCGAGGCGTAAATTCAGCCGGAACAATTACGGCGACGTGTGGGTGGTTGCGACTTACAAGGGCGAGGAAAAACCGCTCACGGCGAAATCGTACCTCGTCGTCGCGGTGCCGCTTTATGTGAAGTGGGACCAGCCGGAGGTAGCGAACCAGTGAACTACCGGCTCGGCGAATTTCATCGATTCGGCGGCGGACGATTCCTGTATCTGGTCCCCAGCGCGGGAATTTTCGAACTCGACGACGCCTGCCGCGCCGTTCTTTCACGCTTGGAAAATGGCGAAGCATCGCGCGAAGAACTTGCCTCGCTCGTTAGCGAAGAAGTGATCGACGAACTCGAGCAGGCGCACGCGATTTCGACGCATCATCGGCCGGCACAGCTACAGCAGCCTCCACCGGATTTCCCGCTCCAGACGCTGGTGATGAACCTCACCAACCAGTGCAATCTTTCCTGCCAATACTGCTACGAATTCGGCGAGGACAAGGTCGCAACGCCCGACGGCAAGCCGAAGTTCATGGACTTCGATACAGCGCGGCAATCGGTCGACTACCTGTTCGCCAGTTCCGCAGGCCGGCGCGCGATTCACATTACGTTCTTCGGCGGCGAAACGCTCATGAACTTCCCGCTGCTGAGGCAGGTGGTCGATTACGCGACAAAAAGAGCCTCGGAATCGGGCCGCGCAATCGATTTCAGCCTTACCACGAACGCGACGCTACTCACGCCCGGGATTATCGAGTATCTTTCCGAGCATCACATCGGCGTCACCGTCAGCATGGACGGCGCGAAAGAATCGCACGACAAGTTCCGGGTCTTCTCGAACGGGCGGGGCAGCTACGACATCATTGAGCCTCGCGTCCGTGCGCTCATCAAAAATCATAAGACGCGCCCGATCACGGCTCGCGTCACCATGACCTCGCAGGCGATGGACGTCCTCGGGACGTATAAGCATCTCAAGCACGATATCGGTTTCCATGAAGTCGGATTCGCGCCGGTGACGACGTCGCCAAATCGTCTTTACTCGATCGGCGAGCGCGGCCTCGATTCCGTGCTCGACCAGTTCCGCGCTCTCGCGGAGGAATATCGCGAGCACGCACTTCGGGGCGAGCATCACGGATTCTCGAATGTCAGCGACACCCTGGCGGAGCTTCATCAGGGAGTGAGCAAGTCGCATCCATGCGGCGCCGGGCTCGGTTTGGTTGGAGTCGGCCCGTCCGGTGATCTTGCTCCGTGCCACCGCTTCGTCGATTCGGACGATCACAAGCTCGGCCACATATCGAGCGGACTCGATCGGGCGCGGGTAGACGATTTCCTCGCGCGCGGCCACATCAACAGGAAAATCGATTGCAGCACGTGCTGGGCTCGGCCCGTCTGCGCCGGCGGTTGCCATCACGAAGCCTACGTCCGTTACGGAGACACCGGGCATCCCAATCTTCATTACTGCGACTGGATTCGCGGCTGGACCGACACCTGCCTCGACATATACGCCGAAATCGCAGTGCACAATCCGAGTTTTCTTCAACACTTCGCCGACAGGAAGGCCGCATGAAACATCTTCGCGCCATCAATCAAAAGGCCCGACGAATCGAAGATCACATCGCCGCGCAGACCGACGACGTGGTCGCGTTGCAGGGACCGCCGAACGGGCAGCAGCGTCCGCATGTCCCGATGGGTTGCTCGCTCGTGTTCTCGCCCGGATGGGAAGTCGATTCGGCCGGCGGGACCGCCGGCCTCTGCCAACCGGTGGAGCGCGATCTCTACGATTGCTACATCACCTGCTTCTGGCCCGCCCAGGTTCCGGATCACCTGAACAACTATCCTGACTGGACCGCGAAATGCGCCGCAGCCACGAAAGATTGGCGCAACATCGACCTGGTATTTCCATGATCCGCCTTCTTCTTTGCACCGCCGCCATCGCCGCCGCCCAAGGTACGCTCTTCCTTGGCACCTGGCCCCACACCGTCCAGGTCATCGACGAAGCGAAGCAGCAGGTGATCGACAGGATCGAGCTCCAGACCGGCATCCCCGGCGGCATGCAGCTTTCCGAGGACCGCAAAACGCTTTATGTCAACACGCTCGAAAAGAGCGGTATTGAAATCATCGACGTCGCAACGCGGAAGGTGACCAACTCATTCACGCTGAACGAAGGACCGGCCAAGCAATACCGGATTCGCGGCGCCGCCATCGATCCGCAGGGTAAGTTCGCTTACGTCCTGTTCCGCACCATCGAAAAAAAGCAGGACCGCTTCGACATTGGCAAGGAGACGAAGTTCGGCGTTATCGATCTTGCGCAGAAGAAAATGGTCCGCACCGGAGACGTGCCCAAAGACGAGGATCAGCCCGGCTTCGGTTTCGGCGGCCAGATGCGCTTTTCGCCCGACGGAAAATATTTGTACGTCTTCCGGAACAACGTCTTTATTTTCGACACGACCGATTTCAAAGTTGTCGATAAGATCGAGCTCGCCAAGCCGCAGACGATTCCGGGTATGCAGAACATCGGCATCGGCGGATCGCTCGACTCGATCCAGGAACCCGGTTTTCTTATCAGCCTGTTCAATTCGCAGGACCCGATCGTTCATCGCAACATCTTTGGCATCGCTCGTTTTGATCTGACCAAGCGCACGTTCGATTTCACCCCGATCGGTCCCACGACCGGCGGCACCACCGGCCTCCACATTACTCCGGATCACAAGAAAGGCTACACGGTGGCGTTCAATGGCCAGGGCGGCAACCGCCGTTGCGAATTTGTGGAATTCGACCTGACCACGAATCGCATCGCCCGCCGCCAGGAGTTCGACGGCCGCGCCCGCTTCAGTTTCGGTATTTCGAGCACGGGGAAAGAACTCTACATTTTCGGCGCGGGTTATGACATCGAAGTTTACGATGCCGCTACGATGAAGTTGAGGAACACGATCGATCTCGCCGCCGACATCACTTCGGGAATGATCGTGGTTCCGAAAACACGTTGACGCTGCCCCTTGCCGGATACCGCCGCGCTCTCGCCTATATCGCTCCGTACTGGCCTCGCCTGATTCTGATCCTGCTCGCCGGGGTCGCCGCGACGGCGTTTGGCCTCGCGCAGCCATACATCTCGAAGCTCCTCATCGACGACGCGCTGCTAAGACGCGATATTCACATGCTGATGCTGGTCAGCGCCGCGATGGTCGCGGTCACGCTCGCGGGATTCGCTCTCAACATCCTTTCGAGCTACCAATATGTCCGTGTCTCCGCCAGCGTGCTTTTCGATATGCGCCTGGCGCTTTATCGCCACCTCCAGACGCTCTCCCCGCGCTTTTGGGCGAGCCGCCAGCTCGGCGACATCGTCTCGCGGATCAATAACGACATCGCCGAGGTCCAGCGCGTCTCGGCCGACAGCCTGCTCAGCGTCCTCTCGAACGTCGTCTTCCTCGTTGGCAGTGCGATCATCATGGCGTCTCTCAGCCCGCGGCTTTTTGCGCTGAGCCTCGCCGCTGTGCCGATCAGTGTGTGGGCTCTGCGGCACTATCAATCTCGCCTCGCCGATCGCGTCCGCAGCGTCCGCGAGCGCAGCGCCGATATCGGCAGCTTTCTGCTCGAAACCCTCCTCGGCATCCGGCTTGTGGTCGCTTCACACGCCGAAACACGCGAAGCCGAAAGATTTCGCGCGCGCAATCAAAACTTCATCGACGCACTGATGCGCATGCAACTTGTTTCGTTTCTTTCCGGCGCTGTTCCCGGAACGATTCTGACCCTGGCGACCGCGGCCATCTTCCTTTATGGTGGAAAACTCGTCATCGATGGAGTCCTCACCACCGGATCTCTCGTCGCGATCATGGCCTACCACATGCGCCTTCTCGCGCCGGTCCAAAATCTGATGAGCCTGTACACGAATCTCGTTTCCGGGGGAGTCTCGCTGACCCGCGTTTTCGAGCTTTTCGACACGAGGCCCGAAGTCGTCGAGCGCCCCAAGACGATTTCGCTCGCAGCACCCCGTGGCGAAATCGAATTCGACGGTGTCACTTTCCGCCACGGAGCCGATCCGATCCTGGCGGCGCTTTCCTTCCGCATCGAACGCGGAAAGATCTGTGCAATTCTCGGTCCCAGCGGAGCAGGGAAGTCGACCATCGCGGACCTTCTCGTGCGTTTTTACGATCCGGACGAGGGCTCAATCCGTCTCGACGGCATCGATCTTCGAGATCTCTCGCTCCGTGACGTGCGGCGGACGATCGTGCTCGTCGATCAGGCGCCATATCTGTTTCGAGCGAGCGTCCGCGAGAACATCGCCTACGCGAATCCCGCCGCATCTCCGCAAGAAATAGAGCGGGCGGCGCGAGGCGCGGCCCTCCCCGATCGAATCTTTGCCCTGCCCGAAGTCGCCGAACGCGGGCAAACCCTTTCTGCGGGCGAGCGTCAACGGATCGCCATCGCCCGCGCGCTTCTCCTGAATCCGAGAGTCCTGGTTCTTGACGAGCCAACATCCGCGCTCGACGAAGCCAATGAGCGCGCCATTGCCGAAACCCTGATTCAAGCCGCGCAAGGCCGCACGGTCGTTCTCATCACACACCGTTCATCGCTGGCCCAAATCGCCCATCAGACAATCCAGATATGATTGTGGGGCGGGCTTGTAGCCTGCGGCGGACTTCCAGGCCGCCCCGCCGGGTCCATGAAAATCGCCATCGTCGATAGCGGCATCCACCCAAATCACCCGCACGTCGGCAAAGTTGCCGGAGGTGTGGCGATCGCAGGCGACGACCTCACAGACCGCCTCGGCCATGGCACCGCCGTTGCCGGAGCCATCCGCGAAAGAAACCCCGAGGCCGAACTCTATGCCGTGAAGATATTCGACCGCCGCCTGTCTACGACTCACGCAACTCTTCTCAAAGCTCTCAATTGGTGCGAAGAAAACGCAATGGATCTGATCAACCTCAGCGTAGGCACGAACAAACCCCTGCCATTGACCACCGCGCTGATCGTCTCTCCCATGGGGCCGATTGCCGTGCAACCCGATCCAAGCTGCGCGCGCGACGCCTATCATTACCGCGACGGAATCTTCTACGCCTCCCCCTACCCACGCCCAATTCCCGGTGTTCCCGCCGAGCGCAACCTTCAAGGCGCCAGCTTCGCCGTTGCCAACATGACCGGGTTCGTCGCCCGCGCACTCGCCGCCGTTCCGCGCGCCGCTATACTCCCGTTGCTGATATCCCGGGCAGCGAATAATCCTTGAACTGCTCGCGCAGCGCCCGCTTGTTGAACTTGCCGACGCTGGTCTTTGGCACCGCCTCGATAAAGATCACATCGTCGGGCAGCCACCACTTCGCTACACGATCTTTCAGGAACTCCAGGATCTCTTCTTTGGTCACTTGCCCGCGATACTGCGGAGCCGGCGCGATACACGCAACCGGCCTCTCCTGCCACTTCGGATGCGGCACCGCGATCACCGCCGCTTCCATCACCTTGGGATGCGCCATGATCGCGTTTTCCAGATCGACGCTCGAAATCCACTCGCCGCCGGATTTCACCAGATCCTTCGTTCGATCCATGATCTGTATGTACCCTTCGGGATCGATCGTGGCGACGTCGCCGGTTCTAAACCACCCATCCATGAACGATTCCCTCTGGCCGCGTTCTTCGCCGCGCGGATCGTTGTAATATCCTCGCGTCACCCACGGGCCGCGAACCTGCAATTCGCCCATCGTCGTTCCATCCCACGCCAGTTCGGCGCCGGCCTCGTCCACGATCCGCACGTCGATCCCCGCCACAGGCAATCCGTGCCGGGCCAGCAAATCGTACCGCTCCGTCCCCGAAATCGATTCGAGATGGGACTTTAGCGCGACCACCGTTGCGATCGGTGTCGTCTCCGTCATTCCCCAGGCGAGCATGAACCGGATTCCATGCGTTTTTTCGTACAGTTCGACAAATCCGCGCGGCAGCGCCGATCCAGCCGCGACGATCGTCCGGAGGGTCGAAATGTCACGTTTTTCGTGCTCCAGGAACGAGTAAAGACCCATCCAAAGCGTCGGAACACCGGCTGTAAACGTCGCTTTTTCGCTCTCGATCATTTGAGCGATATCTGCTGATTGCAAATGCCGTCCGCTCAGTACGATCTTCGCCCCGACCATCACCGCGGCATACGGAATCCCCCATCCGTTCGCGTGGAACATCGGCACAAGTTGCAGCACGGTATCGCGCTCGCTCAGGGCAAACGAATCCGCCGCGGTGAGCGCAAGCGAATGAAGCACCATCGCGCGGTGCGAGTACAACACGCCCTTGGGATGTCCTGTCGTCCCCGATGTATAGCAGGTCGCGCATGCTTCGTTTTCATTCAGATCCGGCCAAGGATATGGCTCTGCGGGCGATTCCGCCAGCATTTTCTCGTATTCGCTGTCATCGTCAAGCTTCACCATCCGCTGCACGTTCTTCAACTCCCCGCGAATCTCATCGAGCAGCGGAATGAGCGAAGCATCCGCGAAAATCACGCGATCGCCCGCGTGATTGATGATGTAGGCCAACTGATCGGACGCCAGCCGGAGATTCAGCGTGTGAAGAATCGCGCCGTAGCACGTTACCGCGAAGTAGAGCTCCAGATGGCGGTATCCGTTCCAGCACAGCGTTCCGACGAAATCGCCGCGGTTGACGCCCATCCTCTCGAGCGCCCATGCAAGGCGATGGACGCGTTTATAAAAATCCGTGTAGGTATACCGATGCGTCGCGCCGCTTTCGGTCTTTGAAGCGATCTCTTTTTTCGGAAACAAACGCGCCGCACGCTCCAGCAATGGAGTCAGCGTCAGCGGCGTCGTCATCATCAGGCCCTCTTTGATCAGACCTTGCATCTTTCTTTTTCTCCTTCGAAAACGGCAACGTAGCCGCAGCCCATCACGGCGAGGAACATCGCCAGCACCTCGCTATCGTTCAGATTGTATTCATAAAACCCGCCGACGAGCACCGCGATCATCACCGCGATTGCTCCGTGCAGCGCCCAGCTCGACCGCCGCCGCACTGCTCTGACGAAATCGTAGAGCATCCTTGCCAGAAACCAAAGCAGGGCAAGCAGCGCAGGTACACCTCGCTCGGCCGCATATTGAAAGTAGATGCTGTGCAGATGTCCGTAGTAACCCTCCGGCAGCGGCAGCTTTGTGCCCGGCGGCAGATAGTTCAAATGCTGGGGCCCCACCTCTTCCGCTCCGACGCCAAGCAGCGGATGCGCCTTGATCATCTCCCACCCGATCGCGCGGCACATTGCGCGATGCGCGTTCGAATCCAGCTCGCCGTGCGGGTTGAAAGCCGATTGAATCCGGTCCCCGACTCCGAACGGATTCACCAGCGCGAGCACCGCCACAATCGCCGGCAGCGCGATCAGCACCCATCGCTTCCAGAGCCAGATCAGATAAACGGCCCCGGTCGCCGCTCCAAGCCACATACTTCGCGTTTGGGCCAGCACCAAGGCCGCTGCAATCACAATCCCGGCGACGATCAGCAAAATGTTCCAACCGCGCCAGGCGGTGAAGAACACAAGTGCGCCAAGCACCATCAGCGCGATCATCATCTCGCCGCTGAACGTCATCCAATGACCCATGAACCCCGTGATGCGGTTAACGACATACAATGCGTAAAAATCCTGATTCGCTTCTTTCGCGTCGAGCACTTTGTTGTAAAACTGATTGATCGCCCACGCCGCTGAAAGCGACGCCGCCAGTGCCCAGCCCCAGGCGATCCACTGGATTTGCCGCACCTGGCGAAAGGCGCTGACGACCAGGAACAGCATCAGGAAAACGTAAAATTTCTTGACCTGCGGATACCCCAGGCGCCAACTGCTGTGTGCGGCCAGCGAAATCATCGTCCAGCCGAAAAATACGCCGAGCGGCACAAGCACCGGCGGAGTTCTCCACGTCTGGCGCGCCGCGAACATCGCGGCCGCCGCCAGGCCCATCAGGATTTCGAAACCCGCGATCGAAACCGGCGTGCAAACCGCCGCAAGTCCGGCAAGGAGCATCGGAACATCTTCGCGGCGCACGTTCATCTGACGGTCTCATGATACTGTATAAGGTCCATGCAGCCGCAAACCGCCGCGGTCGACACCGAATTCAATCGTGGACTTGGACTTTACGACTCCACGATGGTCGTGATCGGGTCGATGATCGGCTCCGGGATTTTCATTGTCAGCGCGGAAATGGCTCGATACATCGGCAGCCCCGGCTGGCTTCTTGCGGCGTGGCTCTTCACTGGATTTCTAACGGTCACAGGCGCTCTCTCCTACGGCGAACTCGCTTCGATGATGCCGCGCGCGGGCGGCCAATACGTGTATCTTCGCGAGGCTTTTTCGCCCTTATGGGGCTTTTTGTACGGCTGGACGCTGTTTTTGGTGATCCAATCGGGGACGATCGCCGCGGTTGCGGTGGGATTCGCGCGATTCCTCGGAGTGTTCCTGCCCCGCATCAGCGAATCGAACTACGTCCTCGCCCCCGTTCACGTTTCAAGCGGCTATGCGCTCTCATTGTCCACGGCACAAATCGTCGCGATTTGTTTGATTGCGCTGCTGACCTGGACGAATACGCGCGGACTCGAGTACGGAAAGATCGTGCAGAACACTTTCACGACGACGAAGATCGGCGCGCTTGCGGGATTGATCGTGCTCGGGCTGATTCTGGGGAGGAATAACACCGCGGTTCATGCAAATTTCGGATCCGATTTTTGGTCTCTTCATGATCTGACGGCCGGCGCTTTGTTCATCGCGATCTGCGTATCCCAGACCGGATCTCTGTTTTCATCGGACGCCTGGAACAACATCACCTTCACCGCCGGGGAGGTGAAGAACCCGAAACGCAACGTGCCGCTGTCGCTTGCGCTAGGCACTGGCGTGGTCATTGCACTCTATCTGGTCGCAAACGTTGCCTACCTGGCGACCCTTCCGTTCAACGCGATCGCCAATGCTCCATCGGATCGCGTTGCGACGGCGACGCTTGAAGTGATTTTCCCCGGCAAGGGCGGAATCCTGATGGCCGCATTCATCATGGTCTCGACTTTCGGATGCGCAAACGGACTGATTCTGGCGGGTGCGCGCGCGTCGTACGCGATGGCTCGCGACAAGCTGTTCTTCCGCCAGGCGTATTCGCTCAACAAGGCCAGAGTCCCCGCCTGGGCCCTCGTTCTTCAAGGAGTCTGGTCGGCGTTTCTTGTCTTGCCGCGTACTTACGACGTCACGAAGCAGACCTATGGAAACCTCTACAGCAATCTGCTCGACTATGTGATTTCCGCCGCGCTGATCTTCTACATCCTGACCGTCGCGGGAATCTTCCGGCTGCGGAAGACGAGGCCCGACGCCGAACGGCCTTATCGCGCGTTCGGATATCCGGTGATTCCCGCGCTTTACATGATCGGCGCTGCGGCGGTATTGGTCGTTCTTTTTATTTACAAGCCGTCGAGCACGTGGCCCGGATTGGTCATCGTGCTCATCGGTCTACCCGTTTACTGGCTCTTTCGCCGCGCCCATTAATTTATGCCACTCCTGTTAACCGAAGCTGACGTTCGCGCTGTCGTGACCATGGCCGACCTGATCGCGGCGATGGAAAAAGCGTTGGAAGCATTCTCGGCCGGCTCCGTCGTGCAGCCGGTCCGCACCGTTCTTGAGGTTGGCGAGCACCGCTCGTATTTCGGGCTGATGCCCGCTTACATTGGCGCGGCCCCGGCAATGGGCGCGAAGCTTGTCACCGTCTATCACACCAATCTGGTGAAGGGCTTGCCGTCGCATCTGGCGACGATCGTTCTGCTCGATCCGGAAACCGGAGCCCTTGAGGCGATCGTCGATGGCCGATACATCACCGAGGCTCGCACCGCTGCTGTCTCGGCTGTGTCCGTGAAAAAACTGGCGCGCGCCGGCGCGAGGATTCTTGCAATTCTCGGTTCCGGGGTTCAGGCGCACAGCCATTTCGAGGCTCTGGCGCATGTCCGGCGATTCGAAGAAGTCCGCGCCTGGAGTCCGACTCGCGCAAATCTCCAAGCGTTTGCGAACGCAACCGGCGCTCGTGCGATGGCGTCGGCTGAAGCTGCGGTGCGCGGCGCTGATGTGATCGCGCTGGTGACCGCCTCGCCCGCTCCGGTATTCGAGGACGCCTGGGTGAAACAAGGCGCGCACGTGATCTCGGTCGGCGCATGCCGCCCGACGCAACAGGAAATGGACCCCGCGCTGGTAAAGCGGTCGCGTCTGTTCGTCGATTCGCGGGCGGCGGCGGTGACAGAATCAGGCGACGTGATCGCCGCCGGTCCAGATCACATTGTGGCCGAGTTGGGCGAAGCTGCGGCTCTACGGCGCACGGAAGATGAGATTACGGTGTTTAAATCGCTCGGGCTCGCAGTGGAGGATGTTGTGGCGGCGCATCTCGCCTTGGGACGCGCAAAACAGTGCAACCGCGGCGTTCGAATCTGAGCCGCGGGCCTGGTTACCGTGCGGCGCGATCCTGTAGCTCGAACCGCTGGACCATCAGTTTCTTCGCATTGTCAACCAGAGCTTTCGCCTTCGGCATCGCGTCGATGGCTTTCAGGATCTCAGGATCCTGCTCTACTGCGACCTTTCGGGAATCGTCGACGCTGAACGCGGTGATATAGAATTCGCGTTTCAGTTCTTTCTTGATCCAGTCGCGATTCTCATTAAAATCCGGAGCGGTGAATTCCACTTTGTTCTGGATCAGGAAATCGTGGAAGTCGTTGACGAGTTTGTCATCCGGTTCCCAGCCCTTCGGAAGCTTCGCATCTTTGCGTCCGCCGAAAAATTTCGCGGCGAAGTTGTAGATTGCGTATTTGCGGATCACTTCGATCTGGAACTTGTTGAACTTGGGAGTTGTGTACTTTTCGTCGGGTGTGATTCCGCCGCCGCCGTAGACGGTACGGCCGCTGTCGGTCATCTTGACGTCCTGAGCATTCTTCTGCTCCAGGTTGGCGTGCGAATAATAATCGAGGAACGAGATATTCGAGTAGTCGCGCTGGATCAGGCGGCCGCTGGGCGTATAGTAGTGCGCGCTGGTCAAGGCAAGACCGGTATCGTTGCTCAAGGGGAATACCGTCTGGACAAGCCCCTTGCCGAACGTGGTCTCCCCGAGGATCCATGCGCGATCGTGATCTTGCAGCGCGCCCGAGACGATCTCCGCCGCCGATGCCGTGAAGCGGTTCACGACGATCACGACGGGGTAATCCTTCGGGGCGGAATCGTTGCGGGCGGTGTAGGTCTTGTTGGAATCGCGCAGCCGTCCACGCATGCTGACGACGACTTCATTTCTCTTTAGAAAATGGCCCGCGACCTCGACGCCTTCATTCAGCAATCCGCCGGGGTTATCGCGCAGGTCGAGAACCAGACCCTTGATATCCTTCTCGCCCAGTTTGGCGAGCTTATCTTCCATTTCCTTGCCGGTATTCTCGTTGAATTGCTCGATTTTGATGTACGCAATGCCGTTTTTGAGCCAAAAAGAGTCTGGAACGCTGTACCGGGGAATTTCGTCGCGGATGATGTCGAATGTGATCGGTGTGTCGCTGCCTTCGCGCGTCACTTTGACCTGTACCTTGGTTCCTTTGGGGCCTTTAAGCAGATCCGCGATGTCGGTTGTGGTGAGATTGTCGGTTTTCTTGTCGTTGACTTCGATAATCACGTCGCCGGGACGGATTCCAGCACGATAGGCAGGGGATCCGACAAACGGGGCCATCACGACCGTCTTGCCGTTGTGACCCTGAACGCTCATTCCAACGCCGTAATAGTGACCCTGTTGATCCTCGCGAAGCGAGTGATATTCCTTGGGATCGAAAAAGTTGGAGTGCGGGTCCAGTTCGTGCAGCATTCCCGGGATCGCGCCTTTGTAGATCGCCTTATCCGGCTTCACCTGGTCGGCGAAGTTTTGCTCGACGACGTCATACACTTTCGTGAACGCCTTGACGCTCTGGTTCACCGGGTCGTCCGGGTTGCTTGCCGCCTTTACACCGGTTCCACTGAAAACGCCCGCGGCGAGCGAGCACAAGGCGATGAAAACAAGGGCTAGAAAAGAATCGCGGTGACGGGACTGCATCTGGCCTCCACCTGAGCCCAGTATATCGTAGAGGCCCGAGTAGCTTTGTTCACCGACCCGGGGCTCACCGACCCGGGGTTTAACCGACCCGGGCGCGGCGGGCGGCGGCGCCCGATTCGGTGCGCATCGGTTTCCGGTCGACATCGCCCAAACGGCGCGCCTGATCCGTCACGCAAACCAGGAACATCGCCTGTTTGGCGTTCTTGAGGATGTCGATGATTCGGTCGTGCTGGTCTTCGAGGAAGATCGATTTCCCGTCCGTGACCAGGTGCAAGTTCGAGGACGCCTGCATAACTTCGGCGAGGCGCTTCCCCATCTCCCGCTGAAGGAAACGGAGCACCCGTCGAATCTTTTGGAGCGAGAAACCCTTGCGGCGAAGCTCGGCGATCACCGTGATCTCGATCACCTCGGCTGGGTAATAAACACGGCGATGGCCTTCATGCCGAGGGGAGACGACCTTCCGTTCGTCCCACCACTGCAACTGGCGTAAGCTGACGGCCGCAACTTCCGAAACTTCGCTTGAGGAATACGTTCTTTCCTGAATCTGCGGCTCGGGGCGGCTCTTTTTGTTTTTGAACATAACGGGACACTTCCGTTTCGGTTGAAATGGTGTGACCTCTCGATTGTACTCAAACGGAGAGGGGTGTCAATAGGGTCGCGGTTATCTACAAGCCGAGCTCATGCCGATCACGTGCTCCGCGCGGAAGCCGCGCCAGGCGGAGCGGTTCGGCTCGTGAGCGTACACGATCACATCGTTTGCGAGTTCCTTCACGGGCCAAATACTCACTCCATGCCGCGACACGCTTCGTCGTCGCCAGCCAAATCCCTCCGCTCAATCTGCTGCAACGCTTCCTCGATCACCGCTTCAATCTCGGGAGGAGCTTGGATCGTCGTCCTTCGATCCTCCTCCGACAAACCACACCACTTCAATCTGCGCGCCTTCTCCGACCCGAGCCGATCCCCAATCCGCTTTCCGTACGATCGAGCGATTCAGCTCCACCGCTACGCGCGAAGGATCAATCTCCAGAAACCGTAGCAATCCCAAAACGTTAAGGCCTTCCGGGACGCGTTTGGCCCGGCCGTTTACCACAACTTCAATTGTTTTTGTTTCAGCGGTTTCCATCTTCGGAGTTTGACACCTCGTTCTGCCGGTCATTATATTCAATACTTACAGCCTGCTCATCCCATTGATGCGAACCAATGCCTGAAACATACGCGCAGACCTACTTTCCTGTCCTTGTCCAAGTCGTGATTGCGATGGCGCTGGCTGCGGGATTGATTGGGGCTTCGGCGCTGCTCGGGAAGCGCGCCAAGAGCCCGTTGAAGGACACCCCATACGAATCGGGGATGGCTCCTGTAGGGAGCGCGCGCGAACGTTTCAGCGTGAAGTTTTACCTGGTGGGGATGATCTTCATTCTGTTCGATATCGAAGCGATGTTCCTCTATCCGTGGGCGGTGGTTTATCGCGAACTGAAGCTGTTCGCGTTCGCGGAAATGTTCATCTTCGTGGCTTTGGTGCTGATTGGATTCTTCTATGTTTGGAAGAAAGGGGCGCTCGATTGGTCGGCAGAGAGGGATAGCAAATGAATCATCACGCGATCCTGGAAACGCAGGAGGCGCTCGGCGAAACGACGCTCATCGCAGATCCTGCTGAGATCGTCCATCTGTGCCGTTATTTGAAGCACGATCAGAAGTACCAGCGGTTGAGCGCGGTGACGGCCGTCGATTGGCATCCGGCCGAGCCGCGGTTCGAAGTGGTTTATCATCTTCATTCGATCGAACGGAATCTCCGCCTGCGTGTAAAGTGCCGGTTGGAAGGCAGCAATCCTGAGATCGAATCGGTTTATTCCGTTTGGCGCGCGGCGGATTGGTATGAGCGCGAAGTGTTCGATATGTTCGGCATCAGGTTCCGGAATCATCCGAACCTGGTGCGGATCCTGATGCCGGTGGATTGGGAAGGTTATCCGTTGCGCAAGGATTATCCTGTGCACGGATACAAGTACAGCTATCCGCGTGACTGAACGACATGAGTAAAAAAGCGATTGACGAAGATCCCGTAGCAACCATACAGGCGCCGGCCGTCGAGCCTGAAAGTCCGGCCGCGCCGCGTCTGATGACGCTCAACATGGGACCGCAGCATCCGTCGACGCACGGCGTGCTGCGCATCATGCTGGAACTGGAAGGCGAAACGATTCGCAAAGCGGTTCCCGATATCGGATTCCTGCACACAGGGATCGAAAAAGAATGCGAGCAGAAGACCTGGCAGCAGGCTGTGACGCTGACAGACCGGGTCGATTATCTCGCCAATCTTTCCAACAACCTGGTTTATGCGCTGGCGGTCGAAAAGCTGCTGCAGCTTGAAATTCCGGAACGCGCGCAGTGGATGCGAGTGATGCTCGCAGAACTGGCGCGAATTAATAGCCACCTGGTGTGGCTGGGAACGCACGCGCTCGACATCGGCGCGATGACGATGTTCTTCTACTGCTTCCGCGAGCGCGAAGACATCCTGCGATTGTTCGAGATGTTTTCGGGACAGCGAATGATGACCAGCTACATTCGCCCGGGCGGACTGGCGCTGGAGCCGCCGCGCGGATGGGAGAAGGCGGTCGGGAAATTTATCCGGGCGTTCCCGAGCAAGGTGGATCAGTACGAATCGCTGCTCGATGCGAATCCGATCTGGAAGATCCGGACCCAGGGGGTCGGGTTCATTTCGCTTGAAGACATGCTGGACCTGGGCGTCAGCGGTCCGATGATTCGCGGCGCGGGACTGAAGTGGGATATTCGCAAGTCCGAACCCTACTCGAGTTACGAGAAGTTCAACTTCGAAGTTCCCACGCGCAAAGAAAACGACGTGTACGCCCGGTACCAGGTGCGGCTGCAAGAGATGAGAGAGAGCGCGAAGATCGTGGTCCAGGCCATGGAAGGAATGCCTGAGGGCGCCTGGCAGGCGAACGCTCCACACGTGGTTCTGCCGGATCGGGAAAAGATGAAGACGCAGATGGAGGCGCTCATCTATCACTTCAAGATCGTGACCGAGGGTTATCGCGTTCCGGCGGGCGAGGTTTATCAGGCCGTCGAGTCGCCGCGCGGCGAGATCGCTTACTACATTGTGAGCGACGGCACATCGAAGCCGTACCGGGTGCACATGCGGACGCCGAGCTTCGGGAATCTCCAGGCGCTCGGGACATTACTGAAAGATACTTTGATCGCGGACTCGATCGCCGCGCTCGGATCGATGGATTTCGTGCTCGGAGATACGGACCGATGACATTTTCTCCGGCCCTTGAGGAACGGTTCGCGAAGTTGCTCCAGAAATATCCGGCTGGAAGGACCCGTTCGGCTGTGATTCCGATGCTGATCTACGCACAGGACGAGGTCGGTTCGATCACGCCTGAACTCATCGAGGAAGTCGCCAAGCGGTGTGGGGTCGAGCCGCTACAGGTAGATGAAGTGGTCGGGTATTATTCGATGCTTCACCGCAAGCCGATGGGAAAGTATCACGTCCAGGTCTGCACCAACATCAGTTGCATGCTGGTGGGCGGCGAAGAACTGTACGAACATGCGAAAAAGAAGCTCGGAATAGGCCATAAGGAGGTTACGCCGGACGGCCAGTTTTCGCTAGAAGAAGTGGAGTGCATGGGCGCGTGCTCGTGGGCGCCGGCGGTGGAGATTAATTACGATTTTCATCACTTCGTCACGCCGCAGCAGTTGGATCAATTGATTGACGCGCTGAAGAAAACACACTGATGCCTCTGTATAACGAACCCAGTCCGCTCGAAACCCGAATCCTGAGCAAACGATTCGGGCTGGAGAATTCGGCGTCGCTCGATACCTATCTTGCCACCGACGGATTCGTCGCGTTTAAAAAAGCGCGCGAGATGTCGCCGGAGCAGATCGTGGAGGAAGTGAAAATCTCCGCCCTGCGAGGACGGGGTGGTGCTGGCTTTCCGACGGGTCTCAAGTGGAGTTTCGTTCCGCGCACGTCCCCGAAACCGAAATACATTATCGTCAATGCGGACGAGAGCGAGCCCGGAACTTGTAAAGACCGTCTGTTGATGGAGTACGATCCGCATCAGTTGATCGAAGGCATCCTGATTGCGAGCCTCGCGGTGGATGCGCACAAGGGCTACATCTACATCCGCGGCGAGTACCGCTATCTCATCGAGATGATGGATAAGGCGATCGATGAGGCGTACGCGAAGGGCTATCTCGGAAAGAACATCGCGGGCACCGGTTGGGATTTCGATCTCTACACGCATTCGGGCGCGGGGGCGTATGAATGCGGAGAAGAGACGGCGCTGCTTGATTCGATCGAAGGAAAGCGGGGCATTCCGCGTCAGAAGCCTCCGTTCCCGGCGGTCGCGGGCGCATGGGCGTCGCCGACTTTGCTCAATAACGTCGAAACCTATAGCGCGATTCCTTATATTATTCGCGAAGGCGGGAAAGCGTTCGCCGATCTCGGGACGCCGAAAAACGGCGGTACGCGGCTGGTCTGCATCTCCGGTCATGTGAATAAGCCGGGTGTGTACGAGCTGCCGCTCGGGTTTCCGATGATGAAGGCGATCGAAGAGGTTGCCGGCGGGATTCCGAACCGGCGCAAGCTGAAAGCGGTGGTGCCCGGCGGATCGTCATGTCCGATTCTGCGCGCCGAAGAATGCGACATCCCGATGGATTACGATACCCTGGCCAAGCTCGGGAGCATGCTCGGATCAGGCGGCATGGTGGTGATGGACGAGACCACCGATATGGTGCGGGTCGCGTTGCGGATCATGCGATTCTACGCGCACGAATCGTGCGGGTGGTGCATTCCGTGCCGCGAAGGCACGACCTGGCTGCGCAAGATTTTGCAGCGAATGGTGGATGGGGGCGGACGCCGCGAAGATGTCGCGCTGCTCGGCGAACTTTCGAAGAACATGCTCGGACGGACATTTTGCGCCCTGGGGGACGCGGCGGCGATGCCGACGATTTCGATCGTCGAGAAGTTCGCGGACGAGTTCGAAAAATACATCGTTCCTGAGGCGGTGCTGGTCTAAAAAATGCCAGAGTTAGTCAAACTGACGATCGACGGCCGGCAGGTTGAGGCTGAAAAAGGCACGGTGCTGATCGAGGCCGCGCGGCAGAACGGGATCGAGATTCCCTCATTTTGCTACTACGAAGACCTCACGTCGCCGGCCGCATGCCGCATGTGTCTGGTCGAGGTGGAAAAGACGCCGAAATTGCAGGTTGGCTGTACGCTGCCCGTTGCCGAAGGCATGGTGGTGCACACCGATTCGGCGGTGGTGAAGCAGGCGCGCAAGGGGACGCTCGAGTTTCTGCTGACGAATCACCCGCTCGATTGTCCGGTGTGCGACAAAGGCGGCGAGTGCGAATTGCAAGATATGGTGTTTCGGTACGGCGCCGGAGAGAGCCGTTTCACGGAACGCAAAGTTCACGTTGACGAGAAGCAGTGGTCGCCGGTGGTGTTTTTCGACGCGCCGCGTTGCATTCTCTGCTATCGCTGTGTGCGAATCTGCAATGAGGGAATGGGCGTGAACGCGCTCGGCGTCGCCAACCGGGGCGTGATTGCGGAGATCGTGCCCAACCGTCACGATCATCTGGAATGCGACGAGTGCGGAGCCTGTATCGACATCTGTCCGGTCGGAGCGCTGACCAGCGGGATTTACCGCTATCAGACGCGTCCTTGGGAGATGGAACACGTCGGCACGATCTGCGCGCACTGCGCCGATGGCTGCCGCACGACGTTGGGTGTGCGCAACGGCAAGATTATTCGCGGAAACAATCGCGACCGCAGCGGAATCAACGGCGAGTTCCTGTGCGTGAAGGGCCGCTACGCCTTCGACTTCGTGGAGCATCCGGAGCGGCTCCAGTCGCCGCTGATGCGCACGGACGATGGGTTCGAGCCGATCTCATGGTCGAAGGCGATCGAGATCATCGCCGGGCATTTCTCGAACGTCAAGGCTCGCGGCGGCAAGTTCGGGATCATCGGATCAAATCACACGACGAACGAAGAGAACTACTTCCTCGCCAAGCTTGCGCGGCAGGGTCTGGGGACGAACAATATCGATCATCACCGCACGGGCGATCTCGGAACCCTGTTCGACGCGCTCAGCGGACACAACGATGCGCTCGCGGCGACGGAGGATCTGTACCATGCCGCCGCGGTCCTCATTGTGGGAAGCGATCTTTCGCAGCAACATCCGCTGCTTGCGTTCCAGGCTCGCGCCAATGTCCGGCATCATCAAGCTCATATCTACACGGTTACGCCGGGGCCGGTTCGGGAGGACAATTACTCTGCCGGCAGCGCAGCGTCCGTCGAATTGCTTCGCGAGAAGCTGGCAGCGGAAAAGAATCTGGTCATCGTCTTTGGTGATTCCGTGCAGGGCGATGCATTGCGCGATCTCGTGGCCTTTGGCGATTCGCTCGGGATTCCGGTGAAATACGTCTGCCTGGTCGACTACTCGAACTCCCGCGGCGCGTTCGACATGGGCCTAATCCCGCGAGATGGGGGCATGAGCGTTGATCAGATGCTCGCCGCCGACCTCGACGTGCTGTGGGTAATCGGCGCGAATCCCTTGAAGAGCGCTGAACTCCGGTCTCAAGGCGCCTTCGTCGTCGTGCAGGATTTGTTCCTGACAGAGACGGCGCAGTATGCAAATATCGTGCTTCCGGCTGCATCGGCTTACGAGAAGAACGGCACCGTAACGAACGTCTGCGGCGAGGTCCAGAAGCTGAAACAGGCGATCAAGGTGATGGGCGCGAAAACCGATCTCGAAATCTTCGGCCTGATCGCGAAGGAGATGGGCCTCAACCTCGGAATCTGGCTGCCGGACAAAGTTTTCGAGGAGATTCGTAAGAATGTTCGCGGATACGACGTTCCGCTTCCCGTGGTCGCGGCCGGTGGCGCCGCTCCAACGTGGCCGCTGAACGGACGTGTCGCGGCGTTGCCTGGCGTGATCCAGTCCGCGGGCGACACGCTTTTTACATCCGGCTCGATTTCCAGGTACTCCAAGATTCTGAATTCTGTCATGGAAGCTCCCGGTGAACTGTACGGGGGGGCAAAAGAACAATGAACTTTTTGCTGCTGAGCCTGATCAAGGCTGCGGTGGTGGCGTTTGTCCTGATGACGACGCTCGCCTACCTGCAATGGATCGAGCGCAAGGTGATCGCGCACATCCAGCTTCGCGTCGGCCCGCGCCGCGTCGGACCGCACGGGCTCCTCCAGCCGCTTGCCGACGTCATCAAGCTGCTTACGAAAGAAGACATGCTGCCGTCGCATGTGAATACCGTCTTTTATTTTCTTGCCCCGTTCATAGCCGTGTTTTTCGCGTTAATTGCGATCTCTGTCATCCCCTTCGGAACCGAGATCAATATCGGACCCATCAAGACCGCGATGCAGCTCACCGATCTCAATATCGGCGTGCTCTTCATTCTCGGACTTTCGGGAATGGGCGTCTACGGAGTCGCGCTCGCCGGCTGGGCTTCGAATAATAAATACGCGCTGCTCGGCGGATTGCGCAGTTCCGCCCAGATGATCAGCTACGAACTTCCGATGGCGATGGCGATCGCCGCTCCGCTGCTCATGCTGAACACGTTGAGCTTTCGCCAACTCGTCGACGCGCAGGGCGGATTCTTCTTCGGATTCATTCCACGCTGGAGCATTTTTCAATTCCCCGCTCCGCAGATCGTCAGCTTCCTCTTATTCCTCATTGCCGCGTTCGCCGAAACGAATCGCGTGCCGTTCGATCTGCCGGAGGCCGAAAACGAGCTGGTCGCCGGATTCCATACCGAATACTCTTCGATGAAGTTCGCCAGTTTCTTCATGGCCGAGTATGCCAACATGGTGACCGTCTCCTGCGTGGCGACGCTTCTGTTCCTCGGCGGATGGCACCCGATTTTTCCCGAGCAGTACGGGGCTAAATTCATACCGTCAATCATCTTCTTCATCGGGGCGCTGCTGTGTTTCTATCACGGGCTCAATCCGGCGCGGCCCTTCGACAAAATCACCCTTCCGGTGGCCGGCGTTGTATTCCTGGGCGTGGCCGCGGCGTTCGTCGCGCCGGTAATTTCCACGATCCTGATGCCCCTGTTTTGGTTCGCCGCGAAGGTCGGAGTCATTTTGTTTCTTTATATATGGGTACGCGCGACGCTGCCCCGTTTCCGTTACGACCAGCTCATGCATTTCGCCTGGACCTTTATGTTCCCCGTGGCCGTTCTGAATCTTTTCGTGACCGGTCTTTTGGTGGCGCTCTTTTAAACCTATGGATTCGATCCTGTTCTTTCTGTTTGCGGGGATCGCGGTCGTTTGCGGTGTGAATCTCGTGCTGCAAAGGCACCCGATTTCGAGCGCGCTCTCGCTCGTCGGGGTCATGGGATCGCTTGCGGTTCTCTATCTGCTCCTCGGCGGAGAATTCATCGCCATGGCGCAGCTCATCGTTTACGCCGGCGCGATCATGGTGCTCTTCGTGTTCGTGATCATGTTGCTGAACGCCGGCGCGGAGCGCGCTACAAAACGGCGTCTCTGGGTCACGTATGCCGGAGCGCCGCTCCTTGCCGGAGTCATCGGAATTGGAGCCTTCATCGTTCAACGCTCGCTTCCGGAGACCGAGAGCGTACAGTTCGGAGGATTTCAGGGAGGCGGAGCCTACCAGGTCGGCAGAAAACTGTTCGAGACCTATGTGCTGGCCTTTGAAGTGACCAGCGTTCTCATTCTGATCGCGATCATCGGAGCGATCGTGCTCGCCCGGAAGGAGATCAGCTAATGCCGCCGCTTCCGCTTCCATTTCCGCAAAGCCCGCCGATTTCCTGGTACCTGATTCTTAGCGTGATCCTGTTCGCGCTCGGCGTTGCCGGGTTTTTGTTCCGCCGCAATATCATTACCGTGTTCATGTCGATCGAGCTGATGCTCAACGCCGTGAACCTGAGCTTCGTCACGTTTTCCTACAAGCTTCGGCAAGTCGACGGGCACATTTTCAGTTTCTTCGTGATGGTGGTCGCCGCGGCTGAAGCTGCGGTTGGACTCGCCATCATTCTCACGGTTTTCAAGAATCGCCAAACTCTCGAAATTGACGAGGTCAGTTCGCTGAAGAACTAATGCAACTTTGGCTCATTCCCATTTTTCCGTTCGTCGGATTCCTGCTGAACGGCCTGTTCGGCCGGCGTCTGTCGAAGCGTCTTATCGGCACTATCGCCGCCGGCAGCGTACTGCTCTCTTTTCTTTGGGTTCTTAAGACGCTGAACGGTCTGGGGGCGTTCTCCGGCGGACTCGAAGAAGCCCACGTCGAGCGTTACTTCACCTGGATCCAGTCCGGCGCGCTCAACATCGGTGTCGATTTCGCGGTCGACCGGCTCAGCGCCGTGATGCTGATGGTGGTCACTGGGATCGGCTTCCTCATACACGTCTACGCCATCGGCTACATGGATCACGAAGGCGGTTTCTACCGCTTCTTCGCGTACCTGAACCTGTTCATGTTCTTCATGCTGATTCTGGTTCTGGGTGCGAACTTCCTTCTGCTGTTCGTCGGATGGGAAGGCGTGGGCCTTTGCAGTTACCTGCTGATCGGCTTCTACTTCCTCGAAAAATTCGCCACCGATGCCGGAAATAAAGCGTTTATCGTAAACCGCATCGGCGACTTCGGATTCTCACTCGCCGTATTCCTGATCGGAACGCACTTCGGCTCGCTCGACTTCGGAAAAGTCTTCTCGCAGGTGAAAGACATGCCCGTCGAATCAAGCCCCGGATGGATCACGGCTGTTTGTCTTCTCCTTCTTGTCGGCGCGACCGGAAAATCGGCGCAGATTCCTTTATATGTTTGGCTGCCCGACGCGATGGCCGGCCCGACACCTGTCAGCGCGCTGATCCACGCGGCGACGATGGTCACCGCGGGCGTCTACATGATCGCTCGCAGTTCGGCTCTGTTCCTCCACACCACGGACGCGCTAAACATCGTCGCGATCGTCGGACTCACAACGGCCTTTATGGCTGCGACCATCGGCCTCGCCCAAAACGACATCAAGAAGGTTTTCGCCTACTCGACGGTGTCTCAGCTCGGCTATATGTTCCTCGGTCTTGGCACGGGGGCATTCTCGGCCGGCATCTGGCACCTGATGACGCATGCGTTTTTCAAAGCGCTGCTCTTCCTCGGCGCCGGCAGCGTTATCCACGCGCTGGGCGGCGAACAGGACCTCCGGCAGATGGGCGGGCTTTTCAAAAAAATTCCAATTACAGCCGTGACGCTGTTCTGCGCAGGTCTCGCGATTGCGGGCATCCCGGGAACCTCCGGCGCGTTCAGTAAGGACGCAATCCTCGAGGCCGCCTATGCGCATGAACCGTGGATGTATTGGGTCGGAACGTTCACCGCTTTCATGACCGCGTTCTACGTTTTCCGAGCGCTGTTCATGACGTTCTTCGGCGAATACCGAGGTTCAATCGGCAAGGACCACCATCACGGCCACGGCCATCACAGCCATGACCACGGTCACAGCCACGGAATTCACGAATCGCCGTTCATCATGTGGGGACCGCTCGCTGTGCTCGCCATCCTCAGCCTTGCCGGCGGATTCATCAACATTCCGAAATTCCTGGAGCCGATCTTCCCAGCCGCGGAAGGCGGCATTCCCGGTTGGGTCGGCATGGTCCCATGGGTTGCGGGAATTGCGGGCATCGCCCTTGCCTACGTCTTCTATGTGCTCGCGCCCTCGATTCCCGATTCGCTCGCCAGCGGATTCAGTTGGATCTACCGCGCGATCTACAACAAATACTTCGTCGATGAGTTCTACGACTCAGCCGTGGTTCGGCCCGTCATCGACGGATCGCGCACTCTGCTCTGGCGGACTGCCGACGCTGGCCTGATCGACGGCGCTGTGAACGGCGTCGGCAAAACCGCGCGGTCGATTGGCGGAATACTCAAACGGGCCCAATCCGGATATATCCGCGATTATGCCGGCTGGGTGGTCGTTGGCTCGATCGCCGTCGTGCTTGCGATGGCTTTCTGGGGAGGCGCGCGATGAACCTGCTGGACGCCGTTCTTTTCCTCCCGCTCATCGCGTTTCTGATTTTGCTGATTGCGCCGAAAACGATGTCGCGCACCGGCGCGCTGCTTTTTTCGCTGACCATCTTCGCGATTTCGCTCGGACTGATCGCCAACCAATCCCTTTCGACGAACCATCCTTGGATCCAATATCCGCCGATCCGTTATCACATCGCTCTTGACGGTCTCAGCCTGTGGCTCGTCATTCTCACGACGCTTCTCACTCCCATCGCCGTCGCTGTTTCCTGGAACTACATCGATCACCGGGTCAAGGAGTTTTACGCATTTCTGCTGTTGCTCGAATTCGGGCTCATCGGCGTCTTCATTTCGATGGACCTGTTCCTTTTTTACGTGTTCTGGGAAATCTGCCTCGTTCCGATGTACTTCCTCATCGGCATCTGGGGACACGAGCGCCGCATCTACGCCGCCGTGAAATTCTTCCTCTACACGATGGCGGGGTCCATGCTGATGCTCGTCGCGATCATCTATCTCTATAACAAGAGCGGCACGTTCGATTACACCGAAATCGTCAGCCAGCTTCAAACAGGACGCCTGGTGCTCGATGCGCGAGCCGAACTCCTGCTGTTCCTGGCCTTCTTCGCATCGTTTGCAATCAAAGTTCCCCTGTTCCCGCTGCACACCTGGCTGCCTGACGCGCACGTCGAAGCACCCACCGCAGGTTCGGTCATGCTGGCATCCGTCATGCTGAAAATGGGGACTTACGGATTGGTCCGTTTCTGCCTGCCGATGTTCCCCAACGCTTCGCATCAATGCGCGTGGTGGATCTCGGGGCTGGCGATTACGGGTATCATCTACGGCGCGCTGGTCGCAATGGTCCAGCCGAACATGAAAAAGCTGGTGGCGTATTCATCGGTCAGCCACCTGGGATTTGTCGTCCTCGGAATTTTCTCGTTCACACAGCAAGGTCTCGACGGCGCGGTCTATCAGATGCTGAATCACGGGGTTTCGACCGGCGCCCTCTTCATGCTCGTCGGCTACCTCTATGAGCGGCGCCACTCGCTCGAAATCTCGGCCTACGGCGGCGTTGCGACGCCCGCCCCCAACCTCGCCATCGTCTTTCTGATCACGACTCTTGCTTCGATCGGGCTTCCGATGCTCAACAATTTTGTCGGCGAGTATCTTGTCCTCCAGGGTACGTCCTTCGTCAACATGACCTGGACCGCCTTTGCGGCCTTGGGCGTCATCCTGTCAGCTTGCTATATGCTATGGCTGTATCAGCGAGCCTTCTACGGAAAAGCATCCGAAGGCGTGACGCACCACATGCACGACCTGACCTCGCGTGAATGGGCAGCGATTCTTCCGCTGATCCTGCTGATGGTCTGGATGGGGACTTACACGCAGAGTTTCCTGCCGCCGATCAGCGCCGAGAATGCGCGGATTCTCCAGAGCACTCAAAAATTGAAAGTCGAACGCGTGGACCTTCTTCCATCAGCGCCCTCCGGGCGCGAAACGCCGGAGGTGGCTCGTGGACAGTAGCATGCTCCCCACCTCGGCCGAGTACATCCGAATTCTGCCTGAGATCGTCCTGACGCTATTCGGCACGATCATCATGTTCTTTGAAGCCGTGCTGAGCGATTCACAGAAGCGCGTCTTCGCGCCGCTCTCCCTGGCGGGCTTGACAGCGGCCCTTGTCGCCGCAATCGCCGCCAACGGCGACCCCGGCACCGCGTTTCACGGCACGATTGTGGTCGACGGGTTCGCCACGTTCTTTCGGGTCCTGGTGATCGCGGTCGGTATGCTCGCCATTTTCGGATCCACGGAATACTTGAGACGCGAATCCCATCCTGGCGGGGAATTTTATGCCCTGATTCTGTTCAGCGTCGCCGGCCAGTGCTTCATGGCGGCCGCGAATGAGCTGATCATCATGTTCATCGGCCTCGAAATCAGCTCCATCGCGTCCTATATCCTTGCCGGGTACCTGCGCGATGATGCGCGCAACAACGAATCGGCGCTTAAATATTTTCTGCTGGGATCATTCGCCACCGCGTTCCTGCTGTTCGGCGTCGCATGGATTTACGGATTCACGGGCACCACGAATCTCGTTGAGATCCGCCGCCAGCTTGAAATGCCCGGCTCGCCATCGCTGCTCATCACGGGCGTCGCGGCGGCCTTGATGTTCGTCGGCTTCGGATTCAAGATTTCAGCCGCGCCATTCCAGGTGTGGGCGCCGGATGTTTACCAGGGCGCTCCGGCTCCCGTCTCTGCGTTTCTTTCCGTCGGGCCGAAAGCCGCCGCATTTGCGATCCTCCTGCGCACATACATGACGGCGTTCGCTCCCATCGCCGAACGTTGGGCTCCCGTTTTGTGGGTATGCGCCCTCGCTACCATGATCGTCGGCAACTTCGCGGCGATTCAGCAGTCGAACATCAAGCGCCTGCTTGCCTACAGTTCGATCGCCCACGCCGGATACGTTTTGGTCGCAGTCACCGCGCATTCCGAAATCGGTTCCGCCGCGGCGATGTTTTACCTTGCCGCCTACGCTTTCACCAATTTCGGCGCTTTCGCCGTAGTCACCCACGTCGCCCGGAAAGGCGAGCGCCACACAAAGATTGAAGATTTCGCGGGGCTCGCTCAGCGCCAGCCGGCGATGGCCGCGATGCTGACCATTTTCCTGTTATCGCTGATCGGCGTTCCGCTGACTGGCGGCTTTTTCGGCAAGTTCTACATTTTCCGGGCCGCTCTTGACGCGAACCTCGTGTGGCTCACCGTGCTCGGCCTGCTTAATAGCGCGATTGCCGCATATTACTATTTGCGAATCCTGGTCGTGATGTACATGAAAGATCCCGAACCGGGCGAAGCTCTTCCGCCCGCGGGGCCCGCGCTTCAGATCGCGGTATTCGGCTCCGCCATCGCGACGCTGGTACTGGGAATCTTCCCGTCTTTTGTACTCGATTTCGCGAATAAAGCAGCCCTAAAGTAGCTTTCAGGGAGCTAAAAATGGCGCTTCAACTCGCGAAAATTCTGCACTTTTAAGAAGCGCCCTTCCACTTCGCGCAGATCCTGATGCTCGAGCACCCAGGTGTGGGGATGCGGAACCAATACTGCATTCAATCCGGCATCGAGCGCCGGGTTAATGTCCGACTTCGGCGAATTTCCGATCATCCACGTATGCCTGTGCTCAAAAGCGCGCTCCCGGGCGAGCCGTAGATATGCATCCGCATCCTTCTCTCTCACGATCGCCGTGTGAGCGAAATAGCGGCCGAGCCCGGAACGGTCCACTTTCAACCTCTGCTCCTCCGGATGTCCTTTGGTGAACAGCGTCAGATCGTGCCGCGAAGCCAATTCCGCCAGCGTCTCCTCGACGCCCTCGATCAGCTCGACCGGCTGCTCCATAATGCGCTCCGCCAGCGACATGATGTGCGCCAGATCGTCTTCCCGAACATGGCGTTCGGCAAGATGCCGGTATGCCTGCTGAAGATTCTTGCCGAAATTGACGGCTCCGTAGCCGTGGATCTTCGCGTTCACCAGCTCGATCTCGTTCAACACCTCGCGGACCTGCGCCGGAGTGAGCGTAGAATGACTCAAAAAGCCGCAAAAATCGTCGAAAGCGCGCTCAAAATAGATGTTATTTTCCCAGAGCGTATCGTCCGCATCAAAGATCAGAAAACTCATTTGTGCGGATGTCCATGCGCGTGACCATTCCGTGGTGCGATCTCTTTGACGCGCTGAATCCGCCGCTGCCGCGCCAGATACGCCGGGAAAAAGTCCGCGATCCGTTTCAGCCGTTCGGCTTCGCTTCGAGTGGCGAGCAACACCTGGCGGAACGACAAATCCTGAACTGATTGCGCCAGCCGGAAACTGAGCACGCCAGCTTCCTCCTCCGGCGCGAACGGATTGCCGGACGACATTGCCTGGAGTTCGTTGTACCCCCGGATCGCGCGCGCCCGGAGATCTTCCGCGCCCGGGGCGGCATCGTCATCGTCGAAAAATTCAACCGCGCCCCTCAGGAACGGTCGCTCGTCATTGAGCGACATGATTTCGAACCGCCGCCGCCCGCGGGCGAGAATATCCATCCGCCCGTCCGAATACTGGCGGAGAATCTTCTCCACTGTCGCCGTACAGCCCGTGTTGACGATGCCTTTGTCATTTGCGAGCACGACGCCGAACTCCAGACGATCGCGAATCACTTCGCCGATCATTTCCTTATATCGATCCTCGAAGATGTGCAGCGGCAGCTCGCCGCCCGGCAGCAGCACCACCTGGAGGGGAAACAGCGGCAATAGCCCCGACTGCATGTTACTATTATGGCTTTCGTGCGGGCATTTCCGCGCACGGCCGCGCAAGATGATTCTCAAACTGAAGCGAACCCCGGGGATTTACCTGGTCGGGTTCATGGGATCGGGCAAGTCAACCATCGGCCGCGCCCTGGCCGACGAGCTTGGATGGTCGTTCATCGACCTCGATGAGGAGATAGAAAAACGAGAAAGCACGACCATCGTCGAAATTTTTGACCAGCGGGGTGAAGAGCATTTTCGAAGCATCGAAGCCAAAGTCCTCTATGAGCGCGTGCGCAACGTCCAAAGCGGACGTCCCCAAGTGATATCGCTCGGCGGCGGAGCCTTCTTGTCCGACGACAATTTCGAACTCGTTTCGAATAACGGCGTGACCATCTGGCTCGATTGCGAATTTTCGCACATCGAGCGCCGAATCGCCGGACAGACCCACCGCCCGCTGGCGCGCGATCCCGAACATCTTCGGAGATTGTTCGACGCCCGGCGCGACGGCTACTCCCGGGCGGATTTTCGTGTCGAAGTGGTCGACGACGATACCCGCTCGGCTGTTGCGCGTATTCTCGCCCTGCCTCTTTTTTGAAATGACTGGCAATCGGCCGTGAGCAAAAAGCACGCGCTTCAGATCTTTCGCGCAGCTCTCGAAGCCGCGGATCCCGATCGCGCGGTGACGCAGCACCTTAGATTCGACGGGCGTGTGTTGGCTGCCGGACGCCGGCGCTATCGTCTTTCACAGTTCGATCGAATTCAGGTGATCGGAGCCGGAAAGGCAAGCGCGGCTATGGGCCGGGCCGTGGAAAGAATTCTGAGTCGGCGCGTCTCCGGCGGATTGGTCAACGTTAAAGATGCGCATCTCCGTCTTCGCCGGATCGAGCTGAATGAATGCGCGCATCCCGTACCAGATGAACGCGGTCTTGAAGGCGCCAGACGTATCGCTGAAATCGCGCGCCATGCAGGGGAGCGCGATTTGCTGATCTGCCTCATCTCAGGCGGAGCATCCGCCCTGATGCCATTGCCGGCCGCGCCGATAACGCTCGCCGCGATGCGGGAGACGACACGCCGCCTTCTCGCCTGCGGCGCGACGATCCACGAGTTAAACACGGTTCGCAAACACGTCGAGATGCTCAAGGGCGGACAACTCGCTCAACTCGCCGCACCCGCGACGGTCTTGGCCTTAATTCTGTCCGACGTCGTCGGCGACGATCTCGATGTAATCGGTTCTGGTCCGACAGTTCCGGATTCATCCACCGCCGCTCATGCCGCGGCGATTTTCGAAAAGTACGGGATCCCGCCTTTGCCGCTGCACGAAACACCGAAGCAACTCGATCGCGTCCAGAATCTCATCGTCGGCAGCAATCGCCTGGCCATCGACGCGGCCGCTCGACGGGCGCGTGAGCTCGGCTATCGCCCCTTGGTTCTTTCGACGTTCATCGAAGGCGAAACCCGTGATGTCGCATCGGTGCACGCGGCGATCGCGAAGGAGATTCTTACATCGAACCGGCCTGTTCGCAGGCCGGCATGCATCCTATCGGGCGGGGAGACGACCGTCACGGTGCGAGGAACCGGTTCCGGTGGACGAAACCAGGAATTCGTTCTCGCAGCCGCGCTCGCCCTTGAAGGATTCGGGCCGGTGACGATCTTCAGCGCGGGAACGGACGGTTCGGACGGTCCCACGGATGCCGCGGGAGCGATTGCGGATCAGAACACGCTCCGCGCCGGGCCCGATGCCCGCGCATTTCTCAAAAACAACGACTCGTATCATTTCTTTGAGAAGATCAGTTCGCTGATCAAGACCGGGCCGACGGGCACGAACGTGATGGACGTTCGGATTCTCCTGATTGCGGACTGAGCCAAAACGAAGAAACGCAGCGTCCCAGCAAGCGGTCCCAGCTCAATTCTCGAACCGCGATCTGCGAAGCTGCTGATCGCGTCGCGCCGCCACCCTCCTGCTGGCGCGCATAGCGCCACTGGCTCAATCGTGTGACGCAACCATTCACGATTTTTATTTCCTATCGTTCGCGCGCGCCGACGGCGTAACCTGCGGACATGCGGCTCCGCAAAACGTGTTCGTATCTCATCACGCTCGCTACCCTTTTCTTGCCCGCTCTACATGGCGGCTCGATCATTGTCCCGGGGGGCGATGAAGCCCAAAGCAATCTCGGCAACAGCGATCCTTTCAACATCGGAGCGTTCAATATCGATTCGATGCGATACCAGCAGGTATATGCCTCATCTGAGTTCTCGACCGCCATTCTGATTACGGGAATCAATTTCCGCGTCAGCGGCTTGCTCGATGGCTTCACCTCGACGCTACCTTCGATTCAAATGAATCTGTCGACGACCCGAGCGGCGGTCGATGGGTTGAGTGAGGTGTTTGCCGACAACGTCGGCGCGGACGACACCGTGGTGTTCGCCAAGGGACCGTTGACACTGTCCGGTGCCGCCGGCGGTCAGCCAGGCGACCTGAAATCATTCGACGTCCACATCGCATTCACGACGCCGTTTCTCTACGATCCTTCATCCGGAAATCTCTTGCTCGATGTGCGCAACTTCGGAGGCGGCGTCACAGCGCCGTTCAGCACAACCCAATCCGAAACCGACAGCACCTCGCGCGTGGCAAGTTTTGACGGGAATGCAGATCGCGGCAACACGGACTCGTCAGGTTTGATTACACAGTTTGACTTTGACCCGGTTGCGACGCCCGAGCCCTCAGGCGTTGTTCTCGCGGCGCTTGGTTTGGTCGCGATTGTTCTCTTTCGCTTGCGCGCGAGTTCCTGACCGCTTATTGTTCGATCTTTTTCAGAGGAGCCGGCGGCAGCGGAGTTTGTCTGTCCACTTCTGTCTTTGGCGTCATCGGCTTGTCGTCCGGAGAAGCCTTCCGCACGACGACTTGCCCGCGTTCCGTGTGGACGTTCAACGAGGGACCGCCGCTCACTGATCCCCGAATCGACGCGCCACGGTTTTCGCTTTCCGTCCGCAGCGGCGATCCGTAATCGTTGGTCACATCGCCGCGAGAAGTCGACGCGTTCAGATCGAACTTTGCGTTCATCGGAATCGACAACTCGACGTCGCCTGACTTCGTGTTCGCGTCGATGCGCGAGAGAGGCACGTGGCCCGGCCGCAGCTCGATATCGCCGCGCTGGATCGAAACTTCGAGCGAATTGGTGAAATCACTGATCTGGATGTCCTTCGACCGGCTGGTCAGAATGGTCGGGCCGACGATATTCGAAGCAGTGAAGTCGCCAAGCGCAAAGCGAACCTGGCCCGGCAGTTTCTCGAACGCCAGTTCCGTCTGGGGGCCTTTATACCGCAGCGGCTTGTCCAAATTGCGGAACTGAATCACGCCCGAGTACGTGCCGTTGATGGTCACCGGTCCCTGGATGCTCTGAAGGTCGATATCGGAGCCGCTTCCTTTCAGGTCCACCGAGCCCCTCACGTTGGCGGCGCGGATCACGTCGCTGCGGCGCAGATCGATGCGGGCATCGCCGCCCAGGTTCTGAAGCCGCACGCCGGCATTGTCGGAGATAATCTCGACATTGCCGTTCACGTCGGTGATGTCGAAATCACCGTAGCGGCCGTGGGCTTCAATCGCCGCTCCTCTGGGTACGACGATTTCCATGTCGGCCGTCACCCGCACGCGCCCGCCGGAGAGTCGATCCTGATTGTTGCGGATGTTCACCTCATTCGCGTCGCCCGTGATCTGGAAGGGAGCCGATTCATTGGCGTTCCGCGCGCCGTTCTCGTCCAGACTGCGGATCGAACGATGACCGGTGACCTTCACCGATTCGACGTCCGACCCCGTGATGCGGGCATTGCCTCGGAACGATTCTATGATCACTTTTGGAGTCTTGGAAGTTTGCTGCTCGCCGCTGAGCGGGTATTCAAAGCTCTCGCCGAACATGTCGAGCCCGCCAATGGTGACTTTCGGCCACCAGCCTCCGTTGTATCCACGAACCGTATGCAAACTCGCTCCGAAAAGGCACAAAAAGACGACCAGGACCCATTCACCTGGGGCAATTCCCCGGGCGGGAACACTCCTGTCCGTCGCGGACCAGAACAGAACTTCAGCCAGCCTCAGTCCGCCCCAAACAATCAGCAGGAACGGCCAATACTTCGCAAGGTAATCGAGCAGCGGGAGTTCGGGATATAAGTTGCGCGCCAGGAATAACCCGCCAACGGCAATCAACAACAGCGGCGCGACAATGGAAGACCTCCTCATGCGTCGCGCACCGCCGATTTTTCAGCCAGCTTGAATAATCCAAAGACGATCAGAAGCACGGGCCACGTGCGCATGAAGCTGATCGTGCCTAATTGATCGATCGCCAGAAGCACGCCCAGCACAATCATCATGACCGGCCCGCGGATTGCGCAAAGGAAGTTCCCGTTCATTGTCGTTCTCCCTGCCGGGTGTGTTCACCGCCCATGCGGAGATAAAGCATATAGGCTCCCAAGGCGATCAGGAGTACCGGCCAGTATCGAAGCAGGCGGCCCAGGTCGAGCAGGTCGAGATTGTTGAGCAGGAAAATGACGCCCAGGGCGATCAGAACGATCGGCGCCACGGGAGCCTTTTGCGAACCGCCGCGCATCGGGATCAGACTCGAAAATTCGTCGACGCTCTGTCCGAGCTGGCGGCGCTTGGCGGTATGATAGGCCTCGAACGCCATGTAAGCCCAGAAGCCCGCAAGAAGCAGACCGAGAAGCGGCTCCAGGCCGCGCGCCGCGCCGTTGTCCATGATGCTGATCATCAGGCCGATGATGATGACGTGGATCAATCCCTTGGCGTATTGCCCGTTGTAGATCGCGCCGACGCCGGGAATCAATCCCAGCAGGAACGCAAGCCCCGGCGATACCTGCGGATTTGGAATCGGCGGAGGCGTCGCGGAATAGGGCGACGCCGTATACGGTGCGGCCGTGTATGGCGCGGTGTAGGGAGACGGCTCCGGCGCACTAGTCGGCATCGCCTGTTCCATGGGCAAATGTTCCTCGCAGTAAATCGTTCCGTGCGCTGTGCGCATAGTGGTCTCGTCCAGCGCTTTGCCGCAAGCGCGGCAGTAACCGACGATTTTTGTTTCCGAGCTCATTGCTTCTTTGCATCCGGCGAAGCCGAACTTGGTTCGGCCTGGTCGTTCCATTCCCTGATCCTGGTTTGAATCTCGAAAACCACTTTCAGGTTTTCGTAATACTTCATCGTGCGTTCCCAGCCGCGGTGGACGCGATCCTCGGCCGCGGCCCAAACCTTTACCGGATCGAGATCCGATGGTTTTAGTTGCCGCACTTCAATTCCTGAAAGCCGGCCGAGCATTGCGAACGAAAGGATCGTCATAGCGAGACCCATCGTAAACTTGGGCTGCAGCAGCGGCTGAAGACGGGCTCCGAAAATCCGCTTGATCCAGCCCGGTTTGATTTCGGAGCGGCTCGGCCCGTCTGTAATCTCGAACAGAATCCGGGTCACCAGCTCCGGAGGCGCTTCGATGACAGCGGAACGTCCAATGAATGCCACTGCGCCCGCCGCATCGCGAGCCAGTTCCGCGCACTCCGGACACTCGGCCAGATGCCGTTCCACGGCAGACTTCTGCCCGCCGCGGATGGTGCCATCCACGTAGTCGGCCAGCAGAATTTCGATGTCTGCGCAGTTCATTTCAATTCCCGTCTAAACGGATACCTTCTGTCTCCGCAAAACGCGCGCCAGTTCAGCGCGGCCGCGATTCAATCTCGATTTCACCGTCCCTTCAGGCACGTTCAGCACCTGCGCGATTTCCCTGTATTCCAATTCCTCCAGATCGCGTAAGATTACGGTCTCGCGCAGCTCTGGCGACAGCTTCTGCAAAGCGCCCTGCAAAAGCTCGCTGGCCTCGCGGCCTGCTACCATTCCCTCGGTCCGCGAAATCATCGCCGTCTTCTCTTCAAGCATCGGAAGCTGCTCTTCAATAGAATCGGTCGCACGGTCCAATTTGGTACGGCGATAGTGGTCGATCAACAGGTTACGGCTCAATCGGGCAAGCCACACCGTAAACGAACCCTCGCCCGCCCGAAAACTCTTGAGCGACCGGAATACGCGCAGGAACACCTCCTGCGTCAGGTCCTGAGCTTCGGTATCCGATCCCGTGAAGCGATAGCATATCGAATACACGCGTCGCGTGTGGACCTTCACAAGGTCCTCCCACGCGGCTGCCTCGCCGCTTAAACATCGCTCAACTAGCTGGTTGTCGGCGTCCAAAAAGTGTCCCCAACCCATCGACTTCGCGGCAGCGAAATGAGTGGTCGTGCTAATCTGTCCAACTGTGGCAGTGGCCGCCATGTGTATCTTCGTTCGTCCCGCACCTTCGGGGCGTATATTACTTTCCAGTAATGAGAACGAAGAAATAACATGAGAAGTTCGATTTACATTCTATCCGCGGCCGGAGCCCCCCGGCCAGAGGAATCTCGGACCGAGGCCAGAGGAGCCGCGCTAAGCGCTTGACAAAAAAACACCTTGGCATCGTGGCGGCTGTCGCTGTAGCGGTAGGCCTGGTAGCCTACCTGGGCTGGCGACTTTACAAGTCCGGGTTCTCCTGGGCTGATTTCGCTGCTTCTTTCAGTCATGTGGATTGGTCCTGGCTTGCCTTGGCCTTCGCGTTAGTCCTGGCTACCTATGTCGGCCGCGCCTTGCGTTGGGAGGTGATGCTGCGCCCCCTTCGAAAAGACGCCAGTCTGTGGCGGATTTTTACCGCAACTGCGATCGGATTTACCGCGGTTGTGCTGTTCGGGCGCGCGGGCGAGCCGGTGCGCCCGTATTTGATCGCAAAAAAAGAAGGCGTATCGTTTTCAAGCCAGATCGCCGCCTGGATTGTGGAACGCATTCTGGACCTTCTCATGGTTCTGTTGATATTTGGTATCGCATTGACCCAGATTTCCCATAGCGCGATCGAGCCGGGGCCGAAAACGAAAATCATCTTCGAAGCCGGTGGGTACACCGCCGGGATAACCGGATTGGTTTGTCTGGCGCTTCTGATCGCGCTACGCCAGTTTCGGGCAAGCGTCCACCAACGGCTCCTGCGGGTTCTCTCGTTCTTGCCTGAACGGGCGATCGCCAAAATTCAAACCGTCCTCTCGTCATTTGAAGAAGGCATGCAATCTACTCGCAGTACTGGGTTTACGCTTCTTCTCATCGCCTACACCATCGTTGAATGGGCGGTTATCGCCGCTGCATACTTCTGCTTTTTCAAAGCATTTCCCGCCACCGCGATGCTTACTCCGACCGACGTCGTGATTGTGCTCGGATTCGTGGCTTTCGGGAGCGCGGTGCAGATCCCTGGAGTTGGCGGTGGAATGCAAATCGCGGCCGTGCTGGTTCTGACGGAGCTGTTTGGACTCGGGCTCTCCACCGCGACCGGCATCGCGCTGATTCTCTGGATCCTTTCATTCGTGATTATCGTGCCTCTTGGGCTCGTGCTCGCCTTCAATGAGGGGATAAAATGGCGTAATCTGAGGCATTTGCAACAGTGACCTGTCCTTTCTGCGGGCACAAAGAGGACCGCGTGATCGATTCGCGCGAAAGCAAAGAGGGCGATGTGATCCGCCGGCGCCGGGAATGCCTGAAATGCGAACGCCGTTTTACTACATATGAGCGAAGCGATGAGGTCCCGTATATGGTGATTAAGCGGGACGGCCGGCGGGAGAAATTCGATCGCCAGAAGGTTTTAGAGGGGCTTCTGAAGGCATGTGAAAAACGTCCGGTGGCTATGGGGAAACTCGCGGAAGTGGTCGATGAAGTGGAATCGAAGCTGGCCGACACCCCTGACCGGGAAATGTCTACAACGGAGATCGGAGAGATGCTGATGAACCAGCTACGATCGCTCGATAAAATCGCATATGTCCGGTTTGCATCGGTTTACCGGGATTTCCAGGATGTCGAGGCATTTTTGACTGAGCTGAAAGACCTGCTTCAACGACGTGGTTAGAAAGGAAATCCTGTAACCCCCGGATCTTAAAAACATCTTTTGAAATAGGGACTTAACAGATTTTGAGAACACTGATATACTGATTGCCAGTCCCAGCAGTAGACCGGTGCGGGAGTGCGCTCCCGAGATAATTCTTAAGTTATTGTATTTAAAGTATTTAGCGTTAAAAGACGTTGAACCCCAACAATACCGCCGCGAGATTGGCGTGGTGGGTGGCGTGGTAGATTGGGGGAGGTGAGAGCGGTGGATCAGTTCGAGGATCAGTTAATCGGCGAGGGGCACGAACCTCTGGGCCTTCCTTTCGATGAGGAAGGTGCGTTTTTTCATCCAGAGGAAGTGCATGATGGCGACGAGTTTGCGCCCGCCCATCCCCAAGAAGAGTCCATTTACACGGATGACCCGGTTCGGGTGTATCTGCGTGAAATGGGAGCAGTTCCGCTGCTGACGCGCGAAGGGGAAGTCAATCTCGCACGCCGCATGGAGCGCGGTAAACTGCGAATGCAGAAAGCGATCAGCCGGTCCGCTCTGGTCCAACTGCGCGCGGTCGAGATTTGCGAAGCGATTCGCAAAGAGCTGGAAGAACTCGATTCTTACGTCGATTTAGGCGATTTAGAGGAAGAAAGCGCCGCCTACGCCAAGAAGCGAACAGAGGTCAAAAATGACCTTGCTGAGATCGTAAATCTGCACAAGAAGCTGGTTCAGACTGCGGATAAGCTCGACGATGTGCCATTGAGCAACAAGAAGTTGCGGCGCAAATGGGCAGGGAAACTGGCTCGGGCACGCGTAGCGGTCTCGCAGGCGATTCGCAAGATTCCGTTCTACCTTTCGCAGTGGAAGCAGTTTTCGAAGGAAATCGAGCGCGCGGTGGAGGAAATCTCGCATCTTGAAGCCGACCTTCGCAAGGTGGAAGGGCGCAACAGCCAGACGGCCCAGGCGCGCTGCCGTGAGTTGAAGCGGGAGATCCGCAAACGAGAGCAGACAGCCGGCGCGACGTTGCCGGAACTGAAGCATACGCTTTCGGTGATCCGGCATGGTGAGATCGAGGCTGAGCGCGCCAAGAAGGATCTGGTTGAAGCGAACCTTCGGCTGGTGGTTTCGGTCGCGAAGAAGTATGTCAATCGCGGGCTGCACCTGCTCGACTTGATTCAGGAAGGCAACATCGGCCTGATGCGCGCGGCCGACAAGTTCGAATACCGCCGCGGCTACAAATTTTCGACCTACGCGACGTGGTGGATCCGGCAGGCGATCACGCGGGCGATCGCGGATCAATCGCGCACGATTCGCATTCCGGTGCACATGAACGAGTCGATGAACAAGTTTTTGCGGGCGACTCGCGAACTCGAAAAGGAACTCGGACGTGCGCCGACCAATGACGAAATTTCCCGGCGAATGGACATCCCGGTGGAGAAGGTCCAGAAGCTGAAGACGATTTCGCGCGATCCGGTGTCGCTAGAGACTCCCGTGGGCCGGGATGGCGAATCTGCGTTGGGCGATCTGATCGAGGATCGCTGGGTGGGTTCTCCCGTCGACGCGGTCATCGACACAAACGTCCGCGATGAAACCGCGAACATCCTGAAGACGCTCTCGCCGAAAGAAGAGAAAGTGATTCGCTTGCGTTTCGGAATTGGATGCGAGCGGGAACATACGCTCGAAGAGATCGGCCAGGAATTTGACGTCACACGCGAGCGGATCCGGCAGATCGAGGCGAAGGCTCTGCGGCAGTTGCGCTCCCCTGAGCGGGCCCGGCACCTGCGGGCGCTTCTCGCGGCGCGATAGACGACAGATAAGGCGGCCCTCCCGGCATGCCTAACGTTCCATCACGGTAAATCCTCCACGCATGAGTGGGAAGCGTACGCAATCGCTTCCGAACTCGCGCCATTGTTTTTGGACGTTCGGCGCGTGGATGCAATATTGGCTCGTCATTTGCTGCGCTCCACCTAAAGGAAGATTTATGCCGACTATTCAGAGTGCCGGGGATTCCGTATTACTTTCTCTCACAGCTTTTTTCAACTATCTGCCTTCGTTGATCGGGGCGATTGTGCTTCTGATCATTGGCTGGATCGTTGCAAAACTCGTGGCGCGGCTGCTTGAAACGGGACTCAACGCGGCGGGGTTCGAGCGTGCGATGGAACGTTCCGGGGTCAGTGACTTTCTGCGCCGCGCGGGGTCGCGCACGACGGGAACCCACGTTGTAGCGAAGCTGATGCAGTGGTTCATCATGCTGATCTTTGTTCAGGCTGCGGCGAACCTGCTCAGGATTACCGAGGTCACGACGATTCTGAATGCGATCGTACTGTACATTCCGAGAGTGATCATTGCAATCGCGATTGTGGTTGTCGGAGGGCTGGTGGCGCGCATGCTCGGGGGGCTGGTGCGTGGCGCCGTCGCCGAAGCGGGGGCTGGAAACCCGAACCTGTTCGGGACGTTGACGCAATACACAGTGCTTGGACTCGCCATCATCGCGGCTCTGGATCAGATCCAGATTGCGCGAATTGTCGTGGATACGTTAATGATCGGCCTGGTGGCTTCGGCGGCCCTGGCGGTGGGGCTCGCGTTCGGGCTGGGTGGACGCGAGGTCGGGGCGAAGATCACGGAGTCCTGGTACGCGAAGACGCGCAACCTGCCGCGGCGGGTTGGAGAGACCCGCGTGATCGGCGATCAGGTCGAAAGAAGCGCCTGAACAGCGCTTCATTCCTGGCGGCGGGCAGGGGCGCGTTGCCGCTGCGGTTGGGTATCAACTTCGGTCATGTCGACGCTTTGATCGAAGTCCCCCAGGAGCCAGCGGCAGAAATAATCGGCGCGGACCCAGAAGAAATAATCCTGCACAGGCTGGTAGCTGTGGCGGATTCCTGGAAGCACGAACTGGTCGAAGCGTTTGTGCGCTTTGATCAGAGCATCGACGAGGCGCATGGTATTGGCCATGTGGACGTTGTCGTCCATGTCGCCGGTGGTCAGCAGCAGGTGACCCTTCAGGTTCTTTGCTAACTCGGAGTTCTTGTCGATCGAATATTCGAACGTTACCTCGCCGTTGGGGCCGTCGTTTTCCTTAATGCCGTGGTGCTTTTCGCTCCAGTTCTGGTTGTACACGTTGTTTTCGTGGTTGCCCGATTCGCTCACGGCGACTTTGAAGAAATCCGGGAACTGAAGCATCGCGGCGGCGGACATGAAGCCTCCGCCGGAGTGGCCGGTGATGCCGACGCGCTCGAGATCGATCCACGGGTCGCGGCGCGCGAGCTGTTCGATGGCGGCCTTCTTATCGGATAAGCCGTAATCGCGGAGATTGCCGTAGCCGAAGTTGTGATACCACTTGGAGCGGTGCGGATTGCCTCCGCGGTTGCCGACTTCGATCACGATGAAGCCGAGCTGCGCAAGCGCGACATTCGCGTTGCGAGGGCTGAAGGTTTGGGTGACGCTTTCGGTCTGCGGGCCGGGATAGACGAAGGCGATGATCGGGTACTTCTTGTTTGGATCGAAATCGAAGGGTTTATACATCACCCCGTAGAGGTCGGTCAACCCATCGTCTGCTTTGACCTGGAACGGCTCCGGCATTTTGAACCCGGCGTCCATGAGGGCAGAGAGATCCGTAGTTTCGAGATCGAGCGTTTGCGCGCCCGCCCGATCGTAGAGAATGGAGCGCGGGGCGGAGTTCACCGTGGAAGAATTGTCGACGAAATATTTTCCGTCGTCGGAGACGGCGACGGTGTGCGATGCGTTCCCCGGATCGAGCAGCTTGAGAGAACTGCCGTCGAGCTTGATGCTGTAGACGTGCGTGAGATAAGGGTTCTCGCCATCTTCATGGCCTTCGGCGCTGAAAAGCATCGTGCGCGATTTTTCGTCGAGTGATTCGATGTCTTCGGTGACGAACTCGCCTGAGGTCACCTGGTTCTTCAGTTTGCCGTCGGCGCCGTAGAGATAATAGTGGCCCCAGCCGTCGCGCTCGCTCCAAAAGAGAATTTCTTCGCCGTTGTTGATAAGCCGCAAGGGCTTTGTTTCGACGTAAGTGTTGAGGCGCTCTTCAATGATTGTCTTGACTTCACCCGTGGCCGGGCTGGCGACGCAAATGTCGACTTTGTGCTGATCGCGGCTCATGCGGCGGAAGTAGAGTTTGTCGGACGTATCCGCGACCCAGCGGGCGTCGGCGCGGTTACGCTCGCGCTGCGCGGCCGTGGCTTGAGCATCGAAGATCTGGAGGGTCTGATCCTTGAACCGGCCGGCGTTGATCTCTTTGCGCGCCGGCGCCGCAGAAACATCGAAGACTTCAAGATGCGACTGCGGGACGTTGACTTCCCCTGGCATCGCGTACTTGTAGGTTTCAAGCGCGGGGCGGGGATTTTCGAGAGTGCGGATCACCCAGAGATCGGCCACTTTCCGTTCGTCACGGCGGACGACGGCGAAGCGCGTGGAATCCTTCGACCAATGAATCTGGATCGCGGGCACACGGCCGGTCTTGTCGCGCTGGATTGTGCCGCCGCCTTCCTGCTGGTTCTGCTGTTCGATCTGCTGCTGTTCGGTTCCGTTGATGCGGCGCGCGTAGCTGAAATTTTCTTCGCCATCTTTGGTGATCTGAATTTCCTTGATGTTCGGATCATCGGCCCTTTTCAGGGCGAGCGCGTAATTGGCGGCGTCCATCATCCAGAGATCCTGCTTGCGGGCGAAGACGATCCATTTTTCGTCGGGCGAGATGGAGGCCCACTGCGGCCGGCGAGGCTCGGGTGTGTATTCGGCGGGGAGAGTGAGCTTCATCGACGCCAGATTGTATTCGAAGTAGAGCGTTCGCATGCGCGGGTTCGGCGGCGGGGCGTTGGCGCCGCCGCGTCCTCCGCGTTGTTGAGGATCGTCTGGTTGGCCGTTGGTGGTCGTCGTATCGGTTTGCTCGGCGACGCCGAGGACAGTCTGTTTCCCGTTGATGTAGGCGTCGCGATCGACTTGCACTTCGAACTCGACCGCCGTGTCGTTCTTGACGAACTTGATGGTGCGTATCGGCAGATGCTGGGAGTCGTAAGGAATGCGGGTGATCTCGGTGAGCATCGCGGCCATTCTGGCGTTGTCGAACACAGGAGCTTTGGTTTTCTTTGCGGGATCGACGAGATAGAATCGCCGGCCATGGCTGGTTTCATAGCTGTACCAGAAGCGATCGTCCTTGAGCCAGTGCGGGGTTACGGAGGTGTCGAACACCAGCTTCGAAACGCGGTTCGACGTCCAATGCCGGGCGAGTTCGTAGTTGGCTTTGTGGACGGGAACGGGGTCGGCTGCGGACAGGCGCAGAGCCACGGACAGGCAGAGGACGAGAGATTTCATCAAAGCAGCTCCTAAGTAGACGTGAGTTCTACTTTATCAGGGGTTGCTGATAGCCGCAGATGAACGCGGATAAGGCGGAACTTAGTACAGGCGTACGCCGCGGCGGCCGGGTTCGCGGAACATATGGACGGTATCGACAAAGCGGACCTGCCGCGATGCGTAGGTCATGGTGAGCGAGTGGGTGCGGCAGCCATCGCCGAAGAAGCGAACGCCATGGAGCAACGCGCCTTCGGTGACTCCACAGGCGGCGAAAATAATTTGATGGCCCGGAGCGAGGTCGCGAGCCGTGTAGACGCGCTTCGGGTCGCGGATGCCCATCCTTTCGACGCGCTCCTCCAGTTCCCTGGTGTTGACGACCAGGCGCGCCACCATTTCGCCGGACAGGCAGCGCAGCGCGGCGGCGGTGATCACGCCTTCGGGGGCTCCGCCGGTTCCCATGACCGCGTCGACGCCCGCTCCTCGCACCGCGGCGGCGATGCCTGCCGAGAGGTCCCCATCGGGGATCAGGCGGATGCGGGCGCCTGAGGCTCGGATCTGCTTGATCAGTTCCGCGTGGCGCGGGCGATCCAGCACCATGATGACCAGATCGCTCACCTGACGGTCGAGACAGTGCGCGATGGCCTTGAGGTTGTACTTGACCGGCGCATCGATGTCGAGCGCATCGCGGCAGGCCGGGCCCGCGATGATTTTTTCCATGTAGCAATCGGGGGCGTGGAGAAGGCCGCCGGGTTCCGATGCCGCAAGCACAGCGATGGAATTTGCCGTTCCCGTCGCGCACAGATTGGTTCCCTCGAGCGGATCGACGGCAATGTCGATTTGAAGAGATCCGGAACCGGGAGCGCCCACCTTTTCGCCGATGTAAAGCATGGGAGCCTCATCGCGCTCGCCTTCGCCAATCACGATGGTTCCGTCGATCTGGACATCCTCGAAGGCGTGGCGCATGGCCTGGACGGCGGCCTGATCCGACCCCTCGCGGTCGCCCTGTCCCATGGTTCGGGCGGCGGCGATGGCGGCTTCTTCAACGACGCGGACGAAGTCGCCTACAAGGTCTCGTTCGATGCTGCTCGGGGTTGCTGCGTGGCTCGTGGCACTCACGCCGTCATCTTATCATTAGTTCTATGACGCGAACCGTTTTTGCTGCTGCTCTGACGGTGACTCTCGGATTCGCTGCCGGCGATGGCGATTGGGCGCAATGGCGCGGCCCGAACTGGGATGGCGTGGCCCGCGGAGATGCTCCGCTGAAATGGAGCGATACCGAGCACATCAAGTGGAAGGCCGAAGTGGCGGGTCGAGGACACTCGTCGCCTGTGGTGTGGGGCGATCGAATTTTCCTGACCACCTCAGTGCCGACACAGCCAGGGGGGATACCTGCGCCGGCGGGTGGACGCGGCGGGTCGCGCGGACCGCAACCGGAACAAAAGCTGATGCTGATGTGCTTCGACCGGAAGACGGGAAAACTGATGTGGGAGCGCGTGGCGAAGGTTGCGGTTCCCCATGAGGGATATCATCCGCAGTACGGAAGCTTCGCGTCGAATTCGCCCGTGACGGATGGAAAGCACGTCTTCGCGTTTTTCGGCTCGCGAGGCGTGTACTGCTACGACCTCGACGGCAACAAAGTTTGGGAAAAGGATTTCGGCGTCCAGTTGAAGATGTTCAACACGTTCGGCGAGGGCTCGTGGCCGGCGCTCGACGGGAACACGCTGCTGATCCTGATGGATCATGAGGGCGATTCGTTCCTGGTTGCGCTTGACAAGAGCACCGGACGGGAACTTTGGCGCGCCAATCGGACCGACGGGAATACGAACTGGTCGGGTCCTGTGGTGATCACCTATCAAGGGAAGAAGCAGGTGGTCGTGTCGGCCTCTCGCAAAGTGCACGCTTACGATTTCGAGACGGGCAAGCCGATCTGGGAAGTTGCGGGGCTGGGACAGAACACGATTCCAGCGCCAGTGACGGACGGGTCGATTCTGATTGCGATGAGCGGGTTTCGGAATCCGAATCTTCTGGCGATCCGTTTGGGGCGTGAGGGCGATCTGACCGGCACGGACGCGATCGCGTGGCAGAATCAGCGCGGAAATTCGTACACGCCGTCGCCGGTGCTCGCGGATGGAAAGCTCTATATGCTGACGGATAGCGGAATGCTTTCATGTCTCGACGTAAAGACCGGCACGCCGTTTTATCAGCAGCAGCGGCTGCCCAAGCCATACAATTTCAAGGCCTCGCCGGTAGCAGCGAACGGGAAATTATATCTGGCCTCGGAAGAAGGGGATGTGATTGTTGTGAAGATGGGAGAAAAGTTTGAGGTGCTCGCCACGAACACGCTCGACGGGCAGTTTTTCGTCGCCACGCCGGCGGTGATGGATGGAGAAATCTATTTGCGCGGCCAGAATACGCTGTTCGCGATCCGTTAGCATAGGGGTTTATGCCTTCTGAACAGGACATGTTGGCAGAACTGGAGCGGCTGCGCGCGGAGAACGAAAGACTCAAGCGGCCGCGTGGATCGACGTCGCTCAAGGTGAGCGAAAAGGGTGCTCTATCCGTGTACGGGCTCGGGCGTTTTCCCGTGACGCTGTATCGCGAGCAGTGGGAAAAACTGCTCGGCATGGCAGACGAGATCCGTCAATTCATCCAGGACAACGACGCTGCTTTGAAGAAGAAAGAATCGTGAAGACCAACGCCGCGCGAGCTCTCGATTCGCTCGGCATCCGGTACGAGCTCAGAGAATACGAGGTGGATCCGAATGATCTGGCGGCCGAGAGTGTCGCCGCGAAGATCGGGCTTCCCGCCGAGCAGGTTTTCAAAACTCTGGTGATGCGCGGCGATCGGAGCGGAGTTTGTCTGGCCGTCGTTCCGGGCAACGCCGAGGTGAATGAAAAAGCGGTCGCGAAGCTGAGCGGGGATCGCCGCATCGAGATGGTTCCGTTGAAAGAAGTGCAGGGATTGACGGGATACATCCGCGGCGGCGTGACCGCGCTTGCGGGCAAGCGGATATATCCGGTATATATCGACGAAACGGTTGAGCTGTTCGACGTGATTTCGATCTCGGCCGGGGTGCGCGGAACCCAGATCTTATTGGCTCCGGCGGATTATCTTCGCGCCGTCAACGGAATTGTAGGCGCGATCTCGAAAGACAAGTGAGCCGCGCCCGATACGTTAGCCTGGAAGTAACCAATGCGCAAGCCAGAAGTGATGAGCCCGGCTGGATACTGGCCGCAGTTGAACGCCGCGATTGAGGCTGGGGCGGACGCGATTTATTTCGGGTTGAAGCACTTCACGGCGCGCGCGAAGGTCGGGTTTTCGCTTGGCGAGCTTGCCGAAGTGATGCGAACATTGCAGCGGCGCGGAGTTCGCGGATACGTCACGTTCAACACTCTGGTGTTCGAGCACGAACTCGCCGAGGCCGCCAGGACGATTGAGAAGATCGCAGAAGCAGGCGCCGACGCGATGATCGTGCAGGATTACGGCGCCGTGCGGATCGCGCGCGAGGTTGCTCCGGAGATGGAGCTGCACGCGAGCACGCAGATGAGCATCGCCAACTCCGACGGCGTGCGCTTCGCGCAGGATCGCGGATTGCAGCGCGTGACGCTCGCCCGGGAGCTATCGCTCGACGAGGTCCGCAAGATCATTGAAGAAACGGGCTGCGACATTGAGATCTTTGTTCACGGCGCCTTGTGCGTCGCTTATTCCGGCCAGTGTTTCTCGTCGGAAGCGTGGGGAGGCCGCAGCGCGAATCGTGGACAGTGTGCTCAGGCATGCCGGCTGCCGTATCAAATGTTGGTCGATGGCCGGCTGCGTCCACTGGACGACGCCCGATACCTGCTTTCCCCGGGCGATCTGTTCGCGCTCGAGCAGGTTCCGGAGATTGTCAAGATGGGCGTAGCGGCGATGAAGATCGAGGGCCGCTACAAGGATGCCGATTACGTCGCGCTCGCGACGCACGCCTACAGGAAGGCCGTCGATGCAGTGTGTGCGGGAGACCCCGCGGGAGTAACCCCGCAAGAGAAGCTCCAACTGGAGCAGGTTTATTCGCGCGGGCTCGGTCCTTTCTTCCTCACCGGGACCAATCATCAAGCAGTGGTTACCGGCCGGGCTCCGCGTCACCGTGGAGTACAGATGGGCCGTGTCGCGCGTGTCGCGCCGGATCGTGTACTTGTTGAGGTTTCCGAGGCTCACTCGATTGCTCCTTTGAAGGCGGGCGATGGAATCGTGTTCGATGCCGCCGGCTGGCGAAGTCCCGAGGAGCCGGAAGAGGGGGGCCGGGTCTATCAGGCGGCAAACCGCGGAGCCTTGGTTGAACTGAGATTTGCCAACAACGCTGTGCGATTCGATCGGATTCGCGCCGGAGACCTGGTGTGGCGAACGCACGATCCGGATCTGGATCGCGTCGTGAAACCGTTTCTTGAGCCTGCGGCGCCGGTCGCCAAGCAGTTGGTGCGAGTCCACGTAAGAGCTCGCGAGGGCGAGCCGCTGATCGCGGAGTGGTCGGTGCGCGATTTAAAGGTCACGGTGCAATCCGCGCCGCTCGAAAGGGCGCAGAATCGCCGATTATCGTTGGGCTTGCTGCGGGAGCAGTTTTCGCGGCTGGGAAATACGCCATACGAGTTGGCGGAGGTCACGCTGGACCTGGAAGGCTCGCTCTTCGCGTCGGCCTCGATGCTGAATCAGATGCGGCGGGAGGCTGTAAACCGGTTACAGGAGGCCGCGGTGAACCGGCCGCCGCGCTCGGTGACTGCCGCGCCTCAAGCCGGGGGCTTCAAAAAGCGCACCGGTGCGGCCACCCCCGCTGCTGAGCCGAAGCTTCATGTGCTGATTCGCGCAACGGATCAGCTCGATGCGGCAATCATGCTGAATCCCGCGAGCATTACGCTCGATTATCTCGATCTTTATGGGTTCCGGCCTTCGGTGGATCGCATCAAGGCGGCGAACATCCCTGCGCGCGTCGCGAGTCCGCGAATATTGAAGCCGGGCGAAGGCCGGATCCTCAATTTCCTGAAGAATCTCGATTGCACGATTCTGGCGCGGTCGACCGGGATGCTCGATCCGTTGCGGGGTAAGCCGATGGTCGGCGACTTTAGCCTCAATGCCGCGAATTCATTGACGGCTGAGGCCTATCTCGCGCTGGGACTGGAACGGATCACCCCGACTCACGATCTGAACGCGGCGCAGATTGAAGGACTCGCCCGGGACACCGGCGGCGAGCGGATCGAGGTGGTCGCCTATCACCATCTCCCCGTGTTTCACACTGAGCATTGCGTGTTCTGCCGCTTTCTTTCAACCGGGACGAGCTACAAAGACTGCGGCCGTCCCTGTGAAAAGCATCGAGTTGAGCTGAAGGATTCGAGCGGCCGCGCGCATCCCGTGATGGCGGACATCGGATGCCGCAACACCGTGTTCGGCGCCGAGGCGCAGGAAGCAAGCGCGCATCTCGAAGAATGGCTCCGCGCGGGTGTGGGCCACTTCCGGCTGGAGTTCGTACATGAATCGGGCGAGCAGGTCGCCCGGGTGTATCGGGCCTTTGAAGCGGCCCTGAACGGATCGAGCAGCGCTGCCGAACTCGCGGCGGAGCTAAAGAGAATCGCTCCGCAGGGAACGACGGAAGGAAGTTTGTTCGTGCCGAAGAATTATCTGGAACTGCCGATTCTCCAGTAAGGCGATTCTGAGGATCAGGGCGCTGCTCCAAAATACCAGGCTATTTCGGGAACACAATCGGTAAAGCCTGCTCCGACGTGAACATGCATCGCGCGTTGTGGCCGCAAAGCGACACGACGGTCACTTTCTGCTCGGCGCCGAACTTCTGGTGGACGTATTTCGCGAAAGCCTGCCCGCGCGCGAGCCTGGTCGGGCCCTGCGCCATCGCCGGACACGATGAATCGAATCCGCCCAAAGGAAGAATGTCGATCTCGCCCAGCAGATAAATCGTCGGCCGCGAAATCAGTTGCTTCTTTAACTGATCGTCGGACACTTTCGCGGTGTACCCTGTGCGGTTCTCCAGGCCGTAGGGCCAGCGATCGAACGTTGTGCAATTGCGCCCGTCGCCGAAGGGGCGAAATTCCGTCAGTTCGCTGTTCGGCCGCGTCGCGTCGAGATAGGCATAGCTCGAAGGATTCGAAACAACGTAAGTCACCGGCACGCCGAGCGTCTCGTGAACCTTATTCGCCATCTCATACCGCGTCACGAACTGGCCGCCCGCCGAATGGCCCGCCATGACGATCGCTTTCAGGTTTGGAAAAACGTCCTTGCGCGCGAGCTTGCGCAGAATCTCGTCCGCAAAATCGTACGAGGTCAGCGCATCGTTCGACATCGATGTGCCTCCGGAACGCCAGCTATCGCCATTGCAGCTCCAATTCACCTCGCCGGGGGCAAGCGCATCGCGGCATCCACGGCCATCGTTGGAGGCAAATCGCGGCGAAATCACGATCGTGTCTTCGAGCGCGCCTCCCAGAAACGCCGCGGCTACGGCGGTGCGGAAATAGTTATCCGCATCGCGGCCCGCGCCGTGAATCAGGATGAACGCTCTTGTGATGGCAGGATTCTTCGCTTCAAGCGAATAGGTCCGATAAAGAAGCGACCGCGCGGGCCCGCGCCCAAAAGTAACCCATTCGGTGCAGTTGGGCGCGGCAGCGATGCAGGGAGCAGCTTTAAGCGCTAGCTGCCCCAAAAGCAGCAAAGAAGCAAGACGGATCATCCCAAAGAGGATAACTCAGTGATTTCCGCGCCGCGCGCCCGCGCCGACAAGCTCCCCTTCCGGCGTCTTTTCTTCGATTCCGGTTCCAACGAGCTGCTCGGTGATGAACCACACTTGAAATTCGTTCGTCCGGAGAACCTGGCTGACCAGAAGATCGTTGGTGCCATCGTCGCCGTTCTTTTCGGCGGCTTCGGCCGCTTCGCGAGTTTCTTCGATGATCAATTCGTGTGCCTGAAGCAGCCGATACAACTGCACGTCCACATTTTCCCGGCCGCGCGGCGGACGCTCGATGCGCGTCGTCTCGGCGACATCGGGGGCCATGGCGATCGCAACTCCGCCCAGTGTCTGAATTCGCTCGGCGATCGCGTCCACCAGTTCCACCTGCTCGTCGAAATGTTTGTCGAAGAGAAGATGAAGCTGATAAAACGTCGGGCCGAAAACCTGCCAGTGATGTTTCTTGTACATATCGCGGAGCGTCATTGTGTCGGCCAGGATTTGATTCAGCCGTTCACAGTTGGTCTGCCGGACCTTATTGTCCAGGGCGATCTGCCGGTTTACCACCGTTCCGAATTGCTGGATTTCTCGTCCGGCGGATCCATGGCCATTGTGGGGTCGTTCGGTTCCTTTTTGCTTCATAACATGTTAGATCCGGGGATGCCAAAGAAGTTACAGAAAGCGAGTTAGACTTATTGGAGTCACACTCCAAAGGAGAGAACACACAATGAAACGAACCATCGTGATCGCCATCAGCGCCGTCCTGAGCGCCGCCGGACTTTTCGCCGCCAGCACCAAGGTCGAACTGAAGGACGCGAAAGGAGAGAGCGTCGGTACCGCTACAATCACCGAAAATAAGGGTGGTTCCGGCGTGACGATCAGGCTGGACGTCAAGAACCTGCCGCCGGGTGAGCATGCCCTGCACATACATCAGAACGCGAAGTGCGAACCCCCGTTTACGTCAGCGGGTGGGCACTTCAATCCTGCCGGCAAAAAACACGGCTTAGAAAACCCTGAGGGGCACCATGCGGGCGACATGCCGAATTTCACCGTCGATGCGAAGGGAACTTCAAAAGCAACGGTGAAGGATCCGGATGTGAATATGGGCTCGGGCGCCAATTCGATCTTCGCCAACGGCGGCACGGCACTCGTAATCCACGCCAAGGCTGACGATATGAAGACGGATCCCGCCGGCAACGCGGGGGACCGTATCGCGTGCGGCACCGTTACCAAGTAAGCGCCGCAAGGCAGCCGTTCAAGCCGCCGCGCGCATCCGGATTTGCCGGGAATCCGTCGCTTAGCGAAACAGAATTACTTTGATCGCATGTATCGTTGGCGGGATCGCGCGTGCGCGAGGATCGAAGAGAGATGTTGGGTCCCCCACACCCTGCGGGCCTGCATATCGCGGGAAAACGCGATTTCGCGCGTGGGCGGAGCAACAATGATATGCTCGCGGTAGGTAGTCGAGATGAGAGCCTATTGGCGATTCGCGGCGGGAATTGTCGTGCTCACCGCGCTGTACGCCTACCAGCGTCCCTTCCGTGTGTACCAGAGCATGGAGGCATACGACGACATTCCCCTCCCGCCGGATTACCAGGAGCGCACCGAATGGGTACAGGCTCGCCTGATGTATCCGCAGCACCCGGATGCGAGGTTCGGACCGGGCCGATATCGCCGCTGGGGTTCGATGGACTGGCGTGAAGGCGGCACCAGTTGGACGCAGGATTATCCCCGGGCCGATCGCCACTTCGCAATGGCCTTGCGCCGGCTGACGCGAGTTCATGTCCGTAGTGTCGAGCAGCCTGTGAATCTCGACGACGGCGACGATGTGTACAACTGGCCCTGGCTGGTCGCCGGAGAGATGGGCGATTGGAAGCTGACCCCAGATCAAGTGAAAAAACTCCGGGACTATCTATTGCGCGGTGGCTTTATCTACATGGACGATTTCTGGGGCCCTGAGGAGTGGGATCGCTTTTACGAGAGCATGCATGAAGTTTTTCCGGATCGCGAAATTGTCGAAATCGACGACAAAGATCCGATTTTCCACACTGTCTACGATCTGGACGATCGTTATCAGATTCTCGGCCAATGGGCCCTGCGCGGCGGAGGCGGCAGGAGCTATCGCGTCAACGGCACGCACGCGCAGTGGAAGGGAATCTACGACGATCAGCATCATCTGATGGTCGCCATGTCGTTCAACTCCGACGTGGGCGATTCATGGGAGTGGGCGGACGATCCTCGCTACCCGGAAAAGTTTTCCGCGCTCGGCATGAGGATCGGTGTCAATTATGTCGTCTACTCGATGACGCACTGATGAATGCCTGCGGATGAACTAAGGTTTTTATCCGCGTTGATCCGCATTCGGCTGCGGCCACGCATCCCCCGCGATACTATGGATGCTTATGAGCGAACTCGTAAGCTTGACACGCCAGGGCGAGATTGGCGTCATCACCATCAATAATCCGCCGGTTAATGCTCTGAGCCCCGGAGTGCCGGAAGGCATCGTCGCCTCCATCGAAGCCGCGGAAAAGGATCCTGAACTCAAAGCGATTGTCGTCATCGGCGGCGGCCGAACGTTTATCGCCGGAGCCGACATTCGAGAATTCGGAAAGATCGTAGCAGGCGAGCGCCCGCGGCTCTCGCTCAACCCGTCGCTCAATCGAATTGAAGATTGCACCAAGCCTGTCGTCATGGCTATCCATGGAACGGCGTTCGGAGGCGGACTCGAAACCGCGATGGCCGGCCACTATCGCGTGGCGGCGCCAACGGCGCAGGTCGGGCAGCCCGAAGTGAAGCTCGGGATCATCCCGGGCGCGGGCGGAACCCAGCGATTGCCGCGTTTAGCTGGTGTCGCAAAAGCGGTCGAAATGTGCGCTTTTGGCGAGCCTATTGACGCTAAAACGGCCTTAAATGCCGGAATTATCGACAAGATCATTGAAGGCGATCTCTTGACCGGCGCGGTGGAGTTCGCAAGGTCCATCGCGGGCAGGCTTGCCTACAAAACGCGCGAACGGAACGAAAAACTTCAGGATGCTGCCGGCAATACAGCGATCTTCGCGCTCGCCCGCGAGCAGGCGCGCAAAACCCGGCGCGGCCAGACCGCTCCGCTTGCCGCGATCGATGCGGTGGAGGCGGCGACGCGGCTGTCGTTCGACGACGGGATCAATCGCGAGGCGGAAATTTTCCGAGTGTGCCTGTACTCGACGCAGTCGAAGGCGCTGATTCACGCTTTCTTCGGCGAGAGGACAGTCGCGAAGATTCCGGACATTCCGAAAGAGACGAAGACCTATGAGATCAAGCGTGCCGCGATTATCGGCGCGGGTACGATGGGCGGCGGGATCGCGATGAACTATGCGAACGCGGGCATTCCCGTGATCATCAAGGAAACGACGCAGGAAGCGCTGAATCGCGGGATGGAGACAATCGCCAAGAACTACTCCAATTCCGTGAAAAAAGGCCGGTTCTCGCAGGCAGTGATGGATCAGCGCATGGCTCTCATCACGCCGCAGCTCACTTATGACGGCTTCGAACAGGCTGACATCATCGTCGAGGCTGTATTCGAAGGCATGGATCTGAAAAAGCAGGTCTTCGCCGAGATGGACAAGATCGCCAAGCCGGACTGCATTCTAGCTTCAAACACTTCTACGCTCGATATCGACGCGATCGCTTCGGCAACCTCGCGGCCGCAGATGGTGATCGGGCATCATTTCTTCAGCCCCGCGAATGTCATGAAGCTGCTCGAGATCGTGCGCGGGAAGGCGACCAGCAAGGAAGTGATCGCGACTTCGATGAATCTGGCGAAGAAGCTGAACAAGATTGGCGTGCTCGCGGGAAACTGCCGGGGGTTTATCGGCAATCGGATGATTCACTGCTACGGCCGCGAGGCGAATTTCCTGGTGGAAGAAGGAGCCGCCCCGGAGCAGGTGGATGGAGCGCTCTACGAGTTCGGCATGGCGATGGGGCCGCTGGCGATGGGCGATCTTGCGGGGCTCGACGTGGGTTGGAGAATTCGCAAGGAGTTTAAGCACCTGGAAAAGCCGGGCGTGCGGACGGCGAAAATGGCGGACGCCTTGTGCGAGATTGGACGGTTTGGGCAGAAAACGATGAAGGGCTGGTATATGTACGACGCCAACCGGAATCCAAAGCCCGATCCTGAAGTGGCGACACTCATCGAAAAGGTCGCCAAGGAGTATGGGATCGAGCGCCGCCCGATCACCAACGAAGAAATCATCGAGCGCACGATCTATGCCCTGGTCAATGAAGGCGCAAAGATTCTGGAAGAAGGGATCGCGTTGCGGGCCGTGGACATCGATATCGTCTATCTGAACGGCTACGGATTTCCGGCCTGGCGCGGCGGTCCGATGTTCTACGCGGATACCGTCGGGCTGAAGAACGTGCTGGCGAAGGTCGAGGAGTTCGAAAAGAAGCACGGATCCGATTTGTGGGCTCCGGCGCCGCTATTGCGGAAGCTCGCGGAGGCAGGAAAGACGTTTGAGGCGTGGGATAAAGAGAAGGAAGCCGCTGCCGGGGCGTAAACGTTTATAGCCGGAGATTCGCGGGGATAAAACTATCGTTTCTTTTTCTTATCCGCGTGGATCTGCGCGCATCTGCGCCGTAATCTCTGTTCGCGCTTGAGCAGGGTTTCCGACTCCTCATACTCGAGCGCTTCGCGGGTTAATTCCAGCGCCCGCGGATAATCCCTTTCGTGATGCTCGTAGTGTTTGGCCAGTTCCTCAAGCGCTTTCGCCCGATACGGATTCCTGGATCCCGCAAGGCCGGTCCACGTCGGGAGCGGATCGAGATCAAGCTTGCGTTCGAGCAGTCCGATGTCCCAGAGCGTCCGGAAGAGAAGGTCGTCCGGGAGCGCGGCGGCGACAGCGCGGCGGAAAAGCGCGAGGGCTTGTTCGAGTTCTCCGGCTTCACGAAGCCAACGGGCGATGCCCGCCATCTCGGACCCGTGTTTCAGCGGCGCGGTGGCGGGGTCCTTGAATGCATAAGGGACGATTCCGGCAAGGCAGGCGAGGGTCAAGATATCGGTCGCGTTGTGCTGGAAGACCGGGAGCAGACGCGCGGCATGCCGCGTCCGCAGATATTCGAAGTAAACATAGGGAATGAGCGCACCGGGGAGATCGCCGTGCCGCTCGACGCCGAGGATCTGATTCTCGAGATCGACCAGGCGGCAGCTATCGAAGCGAAGCTTCCAGAGACGGCGGGCGCCGAAAAGCAGATCCAGATGCTCCATCCGCGCGAAGGGCGGGCGCGCGCGATTCATCCGGTAACGTGTTTCGAGCAGCGGCTGATCGAAGGCCCGTCCGTTGTAAGTGACCAAAACGCGAAACGAAGCAAGATGCTTCGTTAGCGAATCAAGAAGACTGGGTTCTTCACTGTAATCGCGCATGAAGAACTGGCGGACGCGAAACCCGTCGCGCGTGATACGGCCGACGCCGACCAGGAATGCACAGGTCCCGGTACCTCCGGCGAGTCCTGTGGTTTCGGTATCGAGAAAGGCCCACTCTTCCGGAGCGGCCTTCGATATCGATAGAGCTTCGAAGAGGTCGTGCGGGAGATCGTTGAGCGCTCCGATGTCGGCGCTGCCGTGGCGGCGGTGATGTTCGTAAAGTTTTTCGGTTTCGAAATGGCGGCCGTAATCGGTGGAGATCTCCTCTCCGGAGAGCCACTCTTCTACATATCGAAACGCGGGTTTGGGCGATGCCTGGGCGTTTTCGGGCGGGCTTACAGCGTATTTATGGTCGATCTTCGCGATGCGTGCCCGGAGCGCGGCGAGTTGTTCCTGGAGTCCTTCCATTCGCCTTTTCTTTGCCAGAATACCTCATCTACGACTCGATAGGGTAACTTTCAACGATTGTTCTTTCTTTGCTGCCATCGCGGTGGCGAGGAGCCTAGTTCATGAAACGCCGATCCGACTTCACGGCGGCCCGGTTCATATTCCGTCGCGTCGCCGAACGCGCAGATTAGCTTTCACCCAAACGCAGTCTGTTCGTCCACGCATTCGACACTGCGAGCAATACATGGATGCAGACGGCCGCATGAAAAGGCCTGTAGCGTGGCAGAGGCATGCCGCGTTCGCCACCCAGGCATACGCATTCTTGCCTGGATCCGAATACCGATCCTGGCGGGCGGTCCGGAAGGAGGTAGATCCGGTGGATCGAACTGGGGTCCAACCGAAGGCATGCCCGTTTGCCAGTCCAGCGGCGGCGGGGGAGTGCCGGGCCGATTCACCGGATGCGGTTTGCTGGCGCGAAAATGCGGACTGTTCGATGATCGATGGAAAAAGGCTCAGAAAGGCCGAAAAATCGGGGTTTTTGCGCACTTTCCCCTTTACACAGGCTTTCCCGATCCCTTATGATGAACTAGCAAATGCGGGCGAAACCCGCGAAAAACGTACATTTTGGGAGAACCAGACAGTCTAAAGGAGAATCGATGGCAGCAAAGATGACTCAATCGCAAATGGTGAAGGAACTGGCGGCGGCGACGGGTGTGCCGAACAAGACCGCGAAATCCTTCATGCTCGCGTACTCGGAAATGGCTGTGCGTGAGACGAAGAAGAACGGCATGTGCATCCTGCCGGGCATCGGCCGCTTGGTGCGCGTGGATCGCAAAGCTCGTATGGGCCGCAATCCAGCGACGGGCGAAGCAATCAAGATTCCGGCGAAGAAAGTCGTGAAGTTCCGTGTCGCGAAAGCGGTGAAGGACGCGATCGTCCCGCCGAAGAAAAAGTAAATTTTAACCGGGCAGGACCCGGGCAGACGAAAAACCCCGCCAGGCCAGCCGCCGGCGGGGTTTTTTGATTCCAGATGACGCATCAATTCAACCTGCGAATTGAGCGGAAGCCTTACGCCTGCTTCTTTTCTTCGGTGCCAGGAGCACCGGGAGGCGGGGGATCATCGCCCTTGAGCGACGTCTTGAAATTGCGAATGCCTTCGCCTAAGCCCTTGCCCACATCCGCCAGCTTTTTGCCGCCGAACAGGACCATGAACACCAGGACGATCAGCAACAGATGCATCGGTTGGAGCAGATCGCGAACCATATGAGGCTCTCCTCATGATCAGTGTAACATGCCAGTCCTGCGAGTTTTGGTAAATCGACCGCTGAACCGCTTCCTCGGGGCGCGGCCGATGCTGCATCATCAAGATACGGAAGCTGCTATGACACGGCCGGCGAAATTCGACCAAAGCAAGGAAGTGCGAGCGATTGCGCGGGAGCGGGTGGGAGCGGTAAAGCCCTCGCGGCCGATCGTGCCCAAGGACAAGCGTAAGAAACCGAAGCACAAAAAGCCGCCCGGCGAGGAATAGCGTGGTACAACGAAACGTATGCCTTTTGTGAAAGTAGGGGCCGCGGGGGATCTCGCGCCTGGCCAGGTGATGGAAGCGGAAATTGGGGGCAATGTTTATGCAATCTGCAACGTCGATGGTGAGTTGCGCGCCTTCGACGGCATATGTCCACATGCCGGGGGGCCGCTCGGGCAGGGAAACATCGCGGATGGGCGGCTGGTGTGTCCCTGGCATGCGTGGGAATATGACTGCCTGACCGGAGCCAACGATTACGACGAGAGCCTCAAGCTCGCGTCATTCCCAGTTAAAATCGAAGGCGGCGATATTCTCGTCGATGTCCCATAAATAGTCGGGTTCGGTAATGCCTGAGCTTCCTGAAGTAGAAACCGTGGTCCGCTCGATCGCGCCGCATCTTGCCGGCCGGCGAATTGTATCTGCCACATTCAGTTCCCGCTTCATCACGCCGGGGAACCGGCGCAAGCTGGCGGAGCGCTTCGCCGGAAGAGTGATTCGGCAGGTGCGCCGCCGGGGTAAATTTATCGTGATCACACTCGATGAAGGAGTGCTGTCGATCCATCTCGGCATGACGGGAAAACTGCTGATCGACGGACCTCGCGGCGAGCACGCGCATGGAGTCTTCATGCTCGATCAGGGGACGCTGGTATACGACGATCCACGTCAGTTCGGGCGGATTGAATGGAGTCCAAAGCGGATCGAGAAGCTGGGTCCGGAGCCGCTCGAGATTGGTCTCGAAGATTTCATGATCCGGCTGCGATCGCGCAAATCACGGGTTAAGCCGCTGTTGATGAATCAAGCCTTTCTTGCCGGGCTTGGAAACATCTACGTCGACGAGGCATTGTTTTCCGCGGGGATTCATCCGTTGGCGGCGGCTTCGCGGGTGAGCGGGGCTCGGGCCGCGAAGCTGCATCAGGCGATTCAGGAGATACTCCGGCTCGCGATCGAGCATCGCGGGTCTTCGATTTCAGATTACGTGGACGGCGACGGCCGGCGGGGATATTTTCAGGTGATGCACCGCGTTTACGGGCGCGAGGGAGAGCCATGCTTGAAGTGTGGGACGGCGATCCGGAAGATCGTAGTCGGAGGCAGAGGGACTCATTTCTGTCCGCAGTGCCAGAAGAAATAGCCGCGTCAACGGCCAGGCCGTTTTGGAACCAGTTTGATCTCGAACAGTTTGGGCCATAGCTTACCGGTAACGAATAAGCGGTCCCCAAGCGAATCGTAAGCGATTCCGTTGAGAACGTCGGCGCCGGCTCGATCCGCAGCGGGAAGAATCCCGGTGAGATCGATCCATCCGAGCAGGGATCCGTCTTTGGGCGAGATACGAGCAATGCGGTCGGTTTGCCAGACATTGGCGTAAATTTCGCCGCGGACCCATTCGAGTTCGTTCAACTGGTCGATGGGGCGTGAACCCTCATGCACGTTGAGGCGAGATTTCTCCTGGAGCGTGGTTCCATCCCAGACACGGATCTGGGCGGTGCCGTCGCTCATATAGATGTTCGCGCCGTCGTTGGTGAGGCCCCATCCCTCGCCCGGATAATTGAAGGTTCGGATCTGTCGGAACGAGTTCTGATCGTAGACGAAGCCGGCGTGGTGCTTCCAGGTAAGTTCGACGATCTGCTGATTCAGGACGGTGATTCCTTCGCCGAAATAGAGCGGGGAAAGCTGGATTTTCTGAAGCACCTCGCCCGTTTCGAGTTTCACTTTACGAAGCGTGGAGCGGCCTTCGAGGCCAGTTCCTTCATAGAGCGCACCTGCGCGAAATTCCAGGCCCTGGGTGAATGCATCCGGATCATGTGGATAGACGTGGACGATCTGATAACCGTACTCGGGAGGCGCGGCAAGCGCGAGGAACGCGATCACAAAGAATGCGAGAACCTTCATGCCTCTTCACCGCTTCGTAGAATTTCGTCGGCGACCTCGACCGCTGCTTTCATTCCCTTCACGTCGTGGACACGCACCATATTAGCGCCATGAAGAATCGCGGCAGTCACGGCGGCGGCGGAGGCGAACTCTGTTTCAATTGCGGTTTCGCGCATGAGGAACTGTTTGCGCGACGGTCCGACGAGCACGGGTAGTTCCAGGCTGGCAAGTTGCTGAAGTTGAGCGAGAATTTCGGCGTTCTGTTCCTTGCGTTTTCCAAAACCAATGCCGGGGTCGACGATCAGGCGGCGGCGGTCCAGGCCCGCGCGCACGGCGCGATGGACGGACGCATCCAGTTCCGAGGCGATTGTGCGCATCACGTTCTTCAGGGGCGGAAGTTTGGCCCAGGTCTCTGGAGTTCCGCGCATGTGATTCAAGATGAGGCCAGCGTTCGACTGCGCCGCTTTGCGCGCGAGGTCCGCGTCGAACGTCAGGCCGCTCGGATCATTAATGGCGTCGGCGCCGAGATCAAGGGCCTTTTCTGCGACGCTCGCTTTATAGGTGTCGACGGAAATGGGGATCGCGAGTTTGTTGCGAAGGCGCTTCAGCACGGGAACGAGGCGGCGCAACTCTTCGGCCTCGGAAATTCGTCCGGATCCGGGGCGGGTCGATTCCGCGCCGATGTCGATCAGGTCCGCGCCCTGCTCTTCAAGCTCTACCGCCCGCGCGAAGGCGCGATCCGGGTCATGGTATTTGCCGCCATCGGAGAAAGAGTCCGGTGTGACGTTCAGAACTCCCATAATGAGCGTGCGGTCGCCGAGTTGCAGCGTGCGGTCGCGAAGGCGCCATTCGAATCGCTTACGGGACATGAAGACTTTCAGGGTAGCAGTCCGCGACAATGGAGTTTCATGGTCGAAACCATTGTGTGGACAGACGCGGGCGTAGTGATGATCGATCAGCGCCTGCTGCCGCGAAAGGAGGTTTTCGTCACGTGCCGGACGTACCAGCAAGTGGCTGAGGCGATTCGCAACATGACCATTCGCGGCGCTCCTGCAATCGGCGTCGCAGCGGCGATGGGGGTGGCGCTGGGCGTGCAGCACGGCGAGGATTTCGAAACGGTCTGCACGACGCTTGCCGCGACGCGGCCCACGGCGGTGAATCTTTTCTGGGCGATCGAGCGCATGCGGCGTCTGCACGCGGCTTCGAACGGCAACGTCGCGCGATTGGTCGAAGAAGCGAAGCAGATCCGGCGCGAGGATATCGCGGTTTGTGAAGAAATCGGGCGAAATGGCGCCGGGTTGGTTCCGGATGGAAAGACGGTCCTGACGCATTGTAATGCGGGCGCTCTCGCCACCGCAGGATATGGGACGGCCCTGGGAGTGATCCGCTCCGCGGTGAATGCGGGAAAGAAGATCGATGTTTTCGCGGATGAGACTCGTCCGTTCCTGCAAGGAGCACGGCTCACGGCGTGGGAACTGCAACATGACGGAATTCCCGTGAAGATCATCACGGATAATATGGCGGGATACTTTCTCCATTCGGGACGGATCGGATGTGTAGTGGTCGGCGCAGACCGGATCGCGGCGAATGGAGACGTCGCGAATAAAATCGGCACATATTCGCTCGCGGTTCTGGCGAAAGAGAACGGAGTGCCGTTCTATGTCGCCGCGCCGATTTCGACTCTCGACCTGACGCTCGCTTCGGGCATTCAGATTCCCATCGAGCAACGCCCGGCCGAGGAAGTGACGCACGTGTTCGGCGTCCCCGTCGCACCGGAAAATATCGGAGTGGAAAATCCAGCGTTCGATGTGACTCCTGCGCGCTACGTAACGGCAATCATTACTGAACGCGGCGTTGCGCAGGCGCCTTATGAGGAAGCATTGAGAAGGCTGGCCTCTGCGGCGTCTTCGGCGGCGTAGTCGAATTAGATACGACGAACGCATTCGACCGCGGGGCGAATTCCTTCCTCGATCGAAACAGGCTCGGAAGGGTCTGTCTCCTGGTGGGGCGAAATCGCCTGGCTCGACGAGATGTCGAGTGGGGCCGGAAACGCCTGCATTTCCTGAATTGGATGCGCGCAAGCGCCGAACGAGATTTGGGCCGATGAAACCGCTTCCATCGATTCCCTGGACTCTCATGGTTTTCCGTTTGCCGCAGACTCGGTAACCGAGGTTTCATTTGAAACATCCTGCATCGACGATGTACACTGGCGTTTAGAGGTCCGGTGGAGGTGGGTCTTCTCGAGTAGACTGCTCCCCAGTTGTGGATGGTCCGCTTGGCCTGCAGGCGTACTGAACGCCGCAGAAAAGACTTTTTGCGCCCTATTTAACCGAATCTTCCCCGATGAGTGCCGCGTCTGCGGCGAACCTTTGCGCGAGGTTTCCCGGATCCCTGTATGTAGCGGCTGCCTAAAGGATCCGGCTCCGATCAACGCTGAGTTTTATTGCGTCACCTGCCGGATGCCGTTCATCAATCGGTTTCCGCTCGACGAATCCGGGCGGTGCGCGCTTTGCCGCCTTGGAGTTTCGGGGTTCGACGAAGTTTTCACCTACGGGTCGTACGAAGGATCGCTGAGGAAGCTGATCCATGTCTTCAAGTACGAGCGTGTCCAGCCGCTCTCCAAACCGTTCGGAAGACTGCTGGCGCAGGCGCTACCGCGCGAGCGCACTTTTGACGTAATCGTGCCCATGCCCCTGCACTGGCGGCGAAGGTGGAGCCGCGGATTCAATCAATCGGCATTACTGGCTCGCGAGATCTCGCGCCGATGGAACGTTCCCGTGAAAAACGCGGTGCGGCGATGGCGGGCCACGGCGCCTCAAGCGGGACTGACAAATGCTAAGCGTCGCGCAAACGTTCGCGGGGTTTTCAAGCCGAAGATCCGGCTGGACGGAATGCGTGTTCTGCTGGTCGACGATGTCCTGACCACCGGAGCGACGGCTGCCGCATGCGCGCGAGCGTTGAAGCGCGCGGGAGCTTCACGGGTTTCACTGCTGGCCCTGGCAAGGACCGATCGCCGGGCATATTTGAGTTATCAGCCGGATTCGATGGCCGCAGTCACTGCGGCTGGGAGTGGGGGATCATGATCGCAAAAGCAAAAGAAGAACGGGCGCGCCATCATCTGTACAAACCAGTGCTCGTGCTGAATTCCAGCTATGAGCCGATCAACGTGTGCGCGGCGCGCCGGGCACTGGTGCTTGTTTTGAAGGGGGTCGCGTCGCCTGAAGAACACGGCTCGCTGCACATCCATTCGGCTCGCCAGGCGATCAGGGTGCCGAGCGTGATCCGCCTGCTGGAATACCGCCGCATTCCGCACCAGACGCGAGCGCTGTCGCGCAAAAACATTTTGATGCGGGATCGTTATACATGCCAGTACTGTATGAAAACGCTCAATTCGGGCGAATTGACGCTGGATCACGTGGTCCCGCGATCGCGAAAGGGCGAGACTACCTGGGAGAATCTGGTCGCGTGCTGCCATCCTTGCAACAACCGCAAAGGAAATCGTACGCCGGAAGAAGCCGGTATGCGCCTTGCGCGGGCGCCGCGTCCATTCAGTCTGCACACCAGCCGGCACCTCATGCGATTGCTCGGCAAGAGCGACGATCAGTGGCGTAAATATCTGTTCTATTAACGGTTCCGCGGCGCAGTGAATCGGCGGACGGATTCGACAGCTTGCCAGCCTTCCCGCGGGGAACCGGCTCGGCTTCGAATTCGGCGGCTTATGTTAAGTCCCCGGCGTCGAGATTCCGCGCTGCTACTCTCTTTTGGCTCCGGCAGCCGTGCTCGCCACGAAATCCAGGTCACGCCGAATTCGCCGCGGGCCGCCGTTCCGCTCGCAATCCAGGACTCTCATTTGGGTAACAATATATTTGACAACTCCATCCACTTCGGATATAGTTGATCCATGGGACAGACACCTAAGACACTTCAGGAAGCAGTGGTCTACTTCTCCGATCCGATCAACTGCCGCGAGTACGTTGTAGCTCGCCGCTGGCCGAATGGTGTCACCTGCCCCACATGCGGAAGCGATAAGGTGCGTTTCTCCGAGAAGCACAATCGCTGGCAGTGCAACTCGCACCATCCGAAGCGTCAGTTCACCGTCAAGACTGGAACTATTTTTGAAGAGTCCCCCATCGGCCTTGATAAGTGGCTCATGGCAATGTGGCTCATCGTCAATTGCAAGAACGGCGTGTCCAGCTACGAAGTCCATCGCGCAATCGGCGTGACCCAGAAAACCGCGTGGTTCCTGAATCACCGTATCCGTATGGCGCTCCATGCCGGATCGTTTGAGAAGCTGTCCGGCCATGTCGAAGCTGACGAGACTTTCATTGGCGGCAAGGCTCGGAACATGCATATCGCGCAGCGCAAGCGTCGCATCACTGGTAGCGGGGGAAAAGATAAAACCCCCGTGCTCGGGATCATGGAGCGCGGGGGTAAAGTTCGCACTGTCGTCGTTCCTGATCGCAAGAAGAAAACACTTCAGTCCGAAGTCCGTAAGCACGTCGAAGCGGGATCGGCGCTGTATACCGATTTCCTTCTCTCGTATGAAGGATTGGAAGGCGATTACGCTCATCAAGTCGTCGATCACGCCGTGCAGTACGTGGACGGAAACGTACACACTAACTCGCTCGAAAACTTCTGGAGTCTGCTGAAGCGGTCGATCAGCGGCACCTATGTTTCGGTCGAACCGTTCCATCTGTTCCGGTATCTGGACGAACAGGCGTACCGCTTCAACAACCGCGAAGAGATGAACGACGGGGATCGCTTCAGTCTCGCGGTGTCGCAAGTTGTCGGAAAGCGACTAACCTACGATGATCTGACGGGTAAGAGCGATTCTGCGACGTGTATTAACTAAGAAGGAACGCACACGACAACGACGGGGTAAGCGACACCGGAAAGACTACGGCGACGCTAAGCCGTAAATCGCAGCGGATCGTTTTCCGCAAATGTACGAGTTACAGTCTTAGCGTTGGCACGAACGCGATACTTAACGACTAAATGCTTGTCCCGTCCAGGGTAGTGGTCGGAGAAGAAACGGTTCGATGCCAGCACGCTTGCGCCAGCTTCGACATATCCACGAAGGGCATCGGTAACATCTACGTAGTCACTTCCCCCGATTCCCCATTCTGCTGATATTATGATCGGCTTGATAATCGAAGTAGATGGAACATTCAACCGCTTGGCTAGGGTAACCATGATTCTCTGGACGTGAAGAAATATTGCGGCAGCCTCGTCGCGGTTGTAGTCAGCGCGAGTATGCATAACGTGATTGCGCCACGCGTCCCGAATCCCGCGAATGTCCTGCAGAACCGGGTAGTAAAACTCTTGAAGTTGTTGCTTCAGCGGTCCCCGCTTTGTCTTTGCCAGTTTTGAATCGACCTTATCTTGAAGCTGGTTGAGAATATCCTCCCATTGCGAATATGAGATCGGAGTGTATTTAGCCTTCCCTGTCTTTGTGGTCTTCTTCAGACTGATCAGGCCGACACTCTGCGCGAGTGCTCGAAGACCCCACTCTACGGACCGCATTAGATGAAATACCGCAGCGGTATTGCATTCCGCAGCGAGGCAATTTCCGGCTTCCTGAAGGTCCAACCGAGCGTCGGGGAATGCGACAGAAACCGACTGTCCGAAGATCATTGCGTTGTCTACGAAATTCGACCGATCGGCGCGAACGTAGATGAACTGGCGCTTGGAAAGGGCCGATTGGATGTCGTGCAGTAAATCGAGCGAAAGAGCTGCTATGCCATCGGGCTTGTCAAAATGATCAGACGCATAGTTGATCGCTCTCGTTGCTTTCTCTGCACACTCGGGTAGCCCAAGGCCGGAGCAGACCTCCCGAATTCGCTGTAACTCCCCAATAACTTCTTGCTTTGTCGATGGGTCAGCCCAGTCGTTTATTTGGATGGACGCCAAGTCCATCATCCGATTCACTAAGATATCGGCGTTGAATTTAAGCAAGTCCCAAAGGCTCCAAATCCGGCGAATTTGCGAGGCAGAAACAGATAACGAAGCGGAAGGGAAGACCATGTTGCCTTTCCGGGGTGCTTTGGGTACACTACCCCTAGCCCCACCGAAACGGCCTTTCGATGCTTCACCATCGACCAGCCAACGGTAGGCGAGTTCCTGCCTTCACGTTGCAATTCCAGCATACACGGGAGAATTGCGCGTGGAAGCCCCTAAACGTCCCAAGGGAATGATTTCAGAATTGATGCAAGCGATTCTGGCGGAGGCAGACGCTTTTTGGCAAGAACCTCTTGAGCCACAGGAACAGTCCGAATCCGCTCATCAGCCTCTTGTAGGATTTCCCGAATTTTGTCCCCAGACACGGCGCCCGAGGCAGATCCGAGCATCCGAATCAGCTTCAGAATCGCAGCTTGACGAGCTACAACGGTTATCAGGGCATCAGCTACTTCAGTGAGATTTGTTTCTGGTATCGGTGTCGGCATCGCAAGAGCATATCAACTCTCGACCCGCATCGGATTCGGGCGTATCATGGGGACAGATGAAGCGCGAACCGCACCCGAAGCCCATCGCGATCCCTGAGGATCTGGCCGCACGCTGCACCGGAGACGATCAGTTCGAGAAGTTCGACAGCATGTTCCGCAATGTCATCTCTGTGCCCAAGGCAGAGATCGACAAGCAGGACGCCAAATGGAAGCGGGCGCAAGCGAAGGAACGCCAGAAGCCCGCCTAGTTCTGTTCAGCCTGTCACGCCAACGCCAGAGTACCGCTCCGAACTGGAGTTGTCAAATATATTGTTACCCTCATTTGGGTAAAGCCGGCGAATTAACTTTCGCGCGGAAGAGTGAAACAAAATGTCGAGCCTTTGCCGAGTTCGGATTCGACCCAAATCCGGCCGCCGTAGCTCTGGACAATCGTGCGGCAGATTGCGAGCCCGAGACCGCTGCCGGGAATCTCATCGGCCGGGTGCAGCCGCTTAAACAATCCGAAAATCTGTGTCTGATATCGCGGGTCGATGCCCATTCCGTTGTCGCGAACCCGGATGACCCATTCCTTGCCTTGCTCCACGCGGGAGATTGAGATCTCCGGAGGATCTCCTTTCCGGTACTTGATCGCGTTTCCGATAAGATTCTGAAAAATCTGCCGCGCGTGGATCGCGTGCATTTGGACCGACGGAAGGTTGTCGCAAGTCACGGACGCCCCGCTTTCGAGCACGGCAGTTTTCAAATCGAGCAGCGCGGCCTCGACGCCTGTCTGAAGGTTCATCCTGGGCGCCACATCTCTCTGCAACGCGGAAACCTGCATGTAGGTTCGAAGCCCATCGAGGAGCGCGTTCATCCGCGCGACGCCCTTGAGAATGAACTCCAACACCTGGTTTGCATCCCCGTCGAGCTTGGCGGCATAACGCGAGCGCAATAAATCCGAATAAATCCCGATGGTCCGCAATGGCTCATTCAAGTCGTGCGACGACGCGAAAGCGAACTGACGCAGATCGTTGTTGGAGCGTTCCAATTCCAGGGTCCGCTCACGTACCCGGGCTTCGAGACGCTCATTGGCGGCCTTCAGTTGTTTTTCCGCGGCGTCCCGCATGTCGCAATATTTGCGAATCATGTGTTCGCCACGAAAGGCGACGCCCAGGCTGACGAGCATCAGGATCACGCAAAGGGCGGTCACAATCCCGCTGGTTTTGCTCCGGGCGGCGAGGCGATCCGCCAAAAGGCCCTGCTCTTCCGCTCGCAGTATGGTGAATTCGTTATTGAGGCTCGAAACCAGGTTTCGTCCCTCCGGCCCGTAAGTGGACGAGATGGCGTCTATTGCAATTCCCTCCCGAAACAGATTTAAATTTCTTTCGAGGAACGCGAGCCTCAGCCCGATGGTGGTGCTGAGATGATCTGCTCGCGCTTTCTGTTCCGGATTGTCCGCCACTAATTGGCGCAGATGCCTATCCGCAGCATCCGCTTCCGAGCTGTATTGCCTGAACTCAGCGAGCCGGTTATCCTGGCGAGTCACCATGTAAGCGCGGGCTGAACTCTCAGCCCTGGTCACTGCGTGGTCGAGATCGCCGATCGCGGCGATGACCTGATGCGTGTGATCCACCCAACTCCCGTCAGAACGGTGATGCTGCTCAGCCCATAGCAGCGCCGCTGTCAGGATGACGGGTACAACTCCCAGGAAAAAGAACGCACCGCGTCCCCGGCGCTCAAAACCCTCCCCGTCCCCGCGTGTGGGATCTTTCATTCCGGGTCCCAAACTTACAACAATCTATCAAAAATATTCTGCGAACCTAACCGTAACCGCAAGCGTAACGTTCTTGTGTTGAGGCAGTATAGCTAACATGGGCAATCTTTCTCAAGATTTGCGATTTGCGTTCCGGACGTTTCGGAAATCTCCTGTATTCGTTGCCGTTGCAGTGCTTTCCCTCGCGCTGGGGATCGGCGCCAACACCGCGATTTTTACCTTGGTCGATCAGGTCTTGCTGCGGCTGCTGCCCGTGAAAAACCCCGAACAGCTTGTCCTTCTGCGCGGCCGCGGCAATCACTACGGGAGCAATTACGGACGATACACGCTCTCGTTCCCGATGTATGAAGATTTTCGCGATCACAACGAGGTGTTCAGCGGGATGTTCTGCCGGTGGGACACGGCCTTCAGCATCTCCGCGGACGGCAAAACCGAGCGCGTTTACGGCGAGGCTGTGTCGGGAACTTTCTTCCCGGTATTGGGTGTGGGCGCGGCGCTGGGACGCGTTCTCACGCCGGATGACGACCGCACGCCGGGCGGGCATCCCGTCGCGGTGATCAGCTATCGCTACTGGCTGGCCCGGTTCGGAAGCGATCCGGGGGTGATCGGTAAGAAGATCATGATCAACGGTTACCCATTCACCATCATCGGCGTGAGTCAGGCCGGCTTTGAGGGCCTTGATCCCACCGTTTCGCCCAGCGTGCGGGTGCCCGTGATGATGAAAGCGCAGCTTGATCCGCAAGGCTTCTATAACTTGAAAGATCGCCGCGGGCGATGGGTCAACGTTTTCGGACGTATGAAGCCGGGCGTCACGATGGCTCAGGCAAAAGCGGCGCTTCAGCCGTTTTTTCACCAGATGCTCGAAATGGAGGTGCAGCAAAAGGAGTTCGCCAGAGCGGCGCCGGAAACCAAGGAGCGATTCCTTAAGATGTACGTTGATCTCATCCCGGCATCAAAAGGAGATTCGCCGCTTCGGGATCAATTCTCCAATCCACTTCTGGTTTTGACGGCGATCGTTGCGACGGTGTTGCTGATCGCGTGCGCCAATGTTGCAAATCTGCTGATCGCCCGCGCAACCGCTCGCCAGAAGGAGATCGCGGTGCGGCTGGCGCTCGGCGCAAGCCGGGGACGCATTGTTTCTCAATTGCTGGTCGAAAGCGTCCTGCTGGCGCTCATGGGCGGAGCGCTTGGATTGGTTTTCGCCGTCGTGATCGATCGCGCACTCATCGCGTTCGTCCCGCGGGGCAGCGCATCGATTGCGATCACCACCGCGCCGGATTGGAGGATTCTGGCATTCAGCTTCGCCATTTCGATTCTGACGGGAGTCGTTTTCGGGCTGGTGCCGGCGTTGCAGGCTACGCGCCCGCACGTCGCGGGAACGTTGAAGGATCAAGTCGGCTCGATCGCCGGTGGCACGTCCGTGATGGTGCGGAAGGCGCTGGTCGCCGCGCAAGTAACGATGTCGCTGCTGCTGTTGATCGGCGCGGGTTTGTTTATCCGGAGCCTGCAAAATCTGAAAGATCTGGATCCGGGATTCAAGACCACGAACCTGATCGGGTTCGCAGTTGACCCGCCGCTCAACGGATACAAGCCGGATCGCACCTTCGACTTCTATCGCCAGCTTCGCGAAAATATCGACAGTCTTCCGGGCGTAGATTCGGCGGGCCTGGCGATTATGCCTGTGCTTACCGGAAATGAATGGGATAGCAGCATGGCGGTGGAAGGATTCGCGCACAAGCCGTCCGAAACTCCCGACCCGCACATGAACTTCGTCTCGCCGGAGTATTTCAAAACGATGCAAATCCCGATTCTGCTCGGCCGCGATTTCCGGATGACCGACGGCAAGACGGCGCCGAAAGTGGCGATCGTCAATGAGCGCTTTGCGCGGAAATATTTCGCAGACGGCAACCCGATCGGGCGTCACATCGGCATGGGCGGCGATCCCGGAACGAAACTGGATATCGAAATTATTGGAATGGTTCGCGACGCGAAATACGAAAGCATGCGTGACGAGGTGCCGCTCGAAGTCTATCGCCCATATCACCAAATGGAGTTCGCCCTCGGCATGCACGCTTATGTCCGCACGGCACGCGATCCAGAACAGATCTTCCCCGGAATCCGGCGCGTGGTCGCGCAGCTCGATCCGGAGCTTCCCGTATTCGAGATGAAAACGATCGAGAAGCAGATGGACGAATCGCTGGTGACCGAACGTCTTGTCGCCACTCTGTCAACCGGCTTCGGATTTCTCGCCACGCTGCTCGCCGCCGTCGGGCTTTACGGCGTAATGGCCTATATGGTCGCTCAGCGAACGCGGGAGATCGGCGTCAGAATGGCTCTCGGCGCGGCGAGTGGAGATGTGGTTTGGCTGGTGATGAAGGAGGTGTTTCTGCTTGCCGGAATTGGAATCGCAGTCGGCCTGCCGGCGGCTTACGGATTGACGAGATTCGTCAAGTCGCAGCTTTACGGGATTCAGCCCAACGACACAATGACGATTGCGCTCTCAGTATTCGGAATCGCGCTTGTCGCGCTAGCGTCTGGATACATGCCTGCGCGCCGCGCCACGATGGTTGACCCGATGCGCGCGTTGCGTTGGGAGTAGAACCCGGCGGACCATTGGGCGGCGATAGCCCCGGTAACTGGACTGCCACACAAATCAGCGAGATTCCGAATGCAGCCGCCCGAACACGTGATCGTGGATCCAATGTTCGTCCCACCATTCGATGGGATTCACCTGGACGCCTTCGATCTGCATCGAAAAATGGAGATGATCGCCGCCGGCGAGGCCCGTTGATCCGGTCTTGCCCATCGCTTCGCCCCGCTTCACCATCTGGCCCTCTTTGACCGCGATCTCACTCAAATGCGCGTAGATCGATTGGAGTGTATACCCGTGATCGAGGACGATGCAGTTCCCGTAAATTCCGAGCGGCCCTGCCCACACGACCTTGCCGTCGTTGGCCGCCGGAACAGGCGTGTGCTGCGCCACCGCCAGATCGAATCCCAAATGCGTCTGCTCATCGACTTTCTTTCCCTTATAGATGTAGCTCCGAACGTCAGCGAATGACGACTCCACCTTCGAATTGGCCACCTGTAGGAACGGCTGCGACCACAAAAATCTCTCCTCGGTCTTGAGCCGCAGATCGGCGAGCGTCTTATTATTCTCGCGGCGCATTTCGCCATTGATCCTGAGGAACCTCGCCAGCAGATCGCCGCTTCCGTTGGGGTCGATCTGAGGGACCACTTTTTGAAGAAATGCATCGTCGATCGGCAAATCGCGGGCCCGGAATTTCTTTGGAAACACCTTGAACCAGAAACTCGCCGCGGCTTCTGTGCCGGCCGAATTTTTCACGAACACGACCGGCGCCGAATCGCGCGGAAGATCCCACGGGAACGCGAACAGTGCAATTCGTTCGCTTGCGCTTCCTTGCAACGGGAAACTGCGGTAAGTGTGATCCCCCAGGCGAAGACCCGCTTCGCTCCAATAACCCGACGGCGTGATCAGGGCCATCTCTGACCCGCCCTGATTGATGTAATGCTGGAATCCGTCTGTCGTGACCGAAGGCGGCCGAAGGATGACTTCCACATCCGCGGAGATCGTATCAACGAGTCCACGCAAGTCGTTCGATTCTGCTTCGACGATCACCCGCGCCTTTCCTTCTTTCAGGGCTGGCGCTTTGCTCTTTCCCGCCACGAAGGAAAAAGCTTCCGGTTGCTGATGCTTTCGCCACGATCTGAATCGCTCCGACGGCCTTTTGGATTCTGCGAGCGTCGTACGGGCGCCGCCCTGCTCCAGGAACGCAGTGATCCGCCTCGCGCCATGCGGATTGGCGATGCGTACGTTGACGGCCGTCGATTCGCCGATCGCCTTGGGCTGCTCGTCGAAGGAGATAGCGGAGTGCGCCGACAAAAATGCGAGGATCCCTAACGGCGCTGCGATCGCGAGCAACACCACAAATAACACCACAGCTTTAGCCATTTCGGCATAGATGCGATTCGCGGTTGTTCCGTTACACGAGGGAGCCCATTCAGACGGAAAACTCGCCACCTTCAGGCCGAATCCCGGCCTTCCTACGATTGGGGCAACGCGAAAGCGACGATGCTGCTCCCCGAAGGCGCTCCGTTTTTCCCTCCGCCGCACACAATCACAACATACTCGCGTCCTTTGATTTCATAAATCGAAGGCGTGGCGTTGCCCGCCGCGGGAAGGACGGTCTCCCACAGCAGTTTCCCCGTCAATTTGTCGAAGGCGCGAAACTTCTTATCGAAATTCGTCGCCCCGATGAACAGCAACCCGCTCGACGTCACCACCGGACCGCCATAGTTGTCGCTCCCGGTATTCTTCAGGCCTTTTGCGGCCAGTTCCGGATACTCGCCGAACGGGATCTGCCACCGTATTTCCCCCTTGTTGAGGTCGATCGCATTCAGCGTACCCCACGGAGGGGTGATGGGCGGATAGCCCTCGGGATCGCGCATCAGAATATAGCCTTCGTTGCGATATTTCTGCCAGTTTGCATCTTTCGGAACGGCGCTGCCGTTATCCTTGCCGGTGATCAGAAAGTCGACGAGTTCATTGATCCCGCGGCCCAGATGATCGAATCCCGGCATGCGCCCGGTGCCTTCCCGGATTACAGCCGCGATCTCTTCCCGGGAGCGCCGCTTACCGATGTCGACCAGCGACGGAAATTCCGGCGGGGTGCCCCTCCGATCGGCGCGATGGCAGCTTGCGCAGTTGTTGTTGTAAAGCGATGTGGTATCGTGCGTCACCATGCGAATGGCCCACGGCTGCTCATTTGAATTGACGTACAGCAGCCCAGTCTCCGGATCGAACGCCGCTCCACCCCACTCCCCGCCTCCATCCGTTCCCGGCATGAGGATCGTCCCGCGCACGCTTGGGGGCGTGAACATTCCGTTCGAGTCGAGATTGCGGAACATGTCCAGCACCGCCCTATGCGCTTCCGGCGTTCTCCGCGTGATCATGTCTTCTGTAAACGCCTGCCTCGTGAACGGCGGCGGCTTCACCGGATACGGCTGCGTCTCAGCGAGCTTCTCTCCGTCGAGCGTCGACGCCGGAGCCTTGCGATAGGAGACCGGAAACAACGGCTCGCCCGTACGCCGGTCGAATACGTAGACGTAGCCTGTTTTCGTGATCTGGGCGACAGCCTCGACCTTCCTTCCATTCCGGGTGACCGTCACCAGACTTGGCGCTGCGGGAAAATCCAGGTCCCACACATCATGTTTGATCGCCTGGAAATGCCAGATCCGCTTTCCTGTCCGAGCGTCCAACGCGAGAACGCAGTCCGCGAAAAGATTGTCTCCGGCGCGCGATTGGCTCCGTAAAAATCGAACGACGCAGATCCCGTCGCCGCAAAGATCATCCCGATCTTCGCATCCACGCTGAGTCCCGCCCACGCGTTTGCGCCGCCCGATATCTTGTAAGCCTCAGGAGGCCACGTCTCATACCCGAACTCGCCCGGATGCGGAATCGTGTGAAAGATCCATCGCTGCTTGCCTGTATTCACGTCGAAGGCCCGAATGTGTCCCGGCGTTCCCGGCAGCGTTTCCGGAACCGTGCTGCCCAGCACGATCATGTCCTCGAAGATCACTCCCGGACTGCTGGCGCTAATCGTCGCCGACTCAGCCGGACGATCCAATCCATTTCGCAGATCTATCCGCCCGTTGTCGCCGAACGGCTGAATCGGCTTCCCGCTCTTCCGGTCAAGCGCCCATAAATAATTCCGATGCGTGAAAAACACGCGATCCCGGTAGACAGTGACGCCGCGATGCCGGTATCTCCGCTGCGGCTGGGTTCCTTGATTCGGATCGAAGCTCCATATCTCCCGCCCGGTGGCAGCATCGAGGGCGATCACGCGAAGTTTAGGCGTTGTGGCATACAGTATCCCGTCGACTACGACCGGATTACTCTGCATCTCGGAATCTTTGAACGAATCGTGCGCGTCGTACGACCACGCCACGGTGAGCCGCCGCACGTTGGCTCGATTGATCTGCGAAACAGTGCTGTACCGGATATTGTCAGGCCCGCCATTGACAGGCCATTCGACGTCGGCTGCCCAAGCCGCCATCGCGAGCAGAAAAAGTGTTCTCACGGCCTATGAATTCTAGCATTCAGTTTAAGATCGTGATGTATGCAGAAGCCCTCGTTTGACCCCGGCCTTACGCAGCAGGTGACTGGCGCTCTCCGCCGCGCCATCAACAAAGACGGAAGCTTCAACGTCGAACGCCGCGGGACCAGTTGGCGTGACATTCACCCCTACCTTCATTTGATCAACACTTCATGGCCCGCGTTTCTCGCCATCGTTTGCGCCGCCTACCTTTTTGTGAACACCGTCTTTGCGTTCATCTATTTCAACCTCGGTCCCGGCGAAGTACAGGGAACGAATTCCCCCACGCCCTTTTTGCGATTTCTGAACGATTTTTTCTTTAGCGCCCATACGCTGACCACCGTGGGCTACGGAAACTATGCTCCCATCGGCGTCGAAGCAAACAGTGTTGCAGCGTTCGAAGCGATGGTCGGACTGATGGGATTCGCGCTTGCGACCGGGCTCCTTTTCGGCCGTGTCTCCAAACCCTCCGCTCGCATCGGATTCAGCGAACGGGCCCTCATCGCCCCCTACCAGGACATATCGAGTCTCCAATTCCGGATTGTGAATCTTCGCCCTAACGTCCTGATCGAATTGCAGGCGAGCATTCTTCTCATGACTGTCGAAGGCCCTCCGGGCAACCTACAGCGCAAATATACGCCGCTCAATCTCGAACGCGACCGCGTCTATTTCTTCCCCCTCACGTGGACCATCGTTCACCCCATTGATGAAAACAGTCCGCTATACCGGACATCGGTCCAGGAACTGGAGCGTTTGCAGGCCGAGGTGCTGATTTTGATCAAGGCCTTCGACGAAACCTTCAGCCAGACTGTCAATGCGCGCTATTCCTACCGCTACGATGAAATCGTGTGGCAAGCGAAATTCACGCCTGCGTTCCTGATCGACGATGAGGGCAAAATGATTCTTAATGTCGATCGCGTCGGAGATTTCGCGCGCAGCGGCGCCGCGGCTGGTCAGTAACGCTCGCCAGTAACTCAGATGGGGATCAGATCAAAACCCATCAATCGATACCGCCAACGATTCGCGGCGTGAGCGCGCGCCCAATCGAGACCCTGGTCGAGCAGTTCGGTCTGGCGATCCCACCACGCTCCGGGTCCGCCGGAAGAATAGTAACTTCGCGACAGGTCCAGGTGCCGTTCGAAGGCGAGCCTGAGCCGCGATTGATAATGTTCGAGCATGGCCGCCTCGGCGCCCCCATGAAGTACCGCCGCAGCCAGGATCGCCTCTCGAACCGAGTGGCCGCAGCCATCTCCGCAAAGCGGATCAAGCGTCATCGCCGCCGTTCCGCACGCGAGCCACCTGTCGCCGAATACCGGCGACAGAATCCGCGGATGGGCCGGGACTCCCCCATGGACGCCGGCGATTGCTCTGATCTGATCCCGAATCAAGCGGCTCGATTCCAGCAACTCCGCCGGTTCCGCCCCCACCGCAATCAGCGATCCTGTCGGCTCTCTTCCCGCAATCAGAAAAAGCCACCCACTCTCGAATGATTCGATGCAGCATTCCTCCCGGGCGCCGTTTAATTCGACTTCAGCGATGAAGGCGCGGCGGGAACCGAAGCTCATCACGCCGGGTCCGTCCGCCAGCCCGGATGCGGTGATGGTCCAATCCGCATTTCCGGCTGACTGCGGAATTGTCGGCCAGAGCCGCGACAGCAATTCCTGCTCCGCCACGAGCGCCGCGGAGTGTTCGTATGTCCGCGGTTCACTGCCGCGTCCCCATGCCACGGTCCGTTTGCGAACCTGAGCAGCGCCGCGGAACAGATCCCGGTCATCGGCGAGGTCGCACAACAACCGCTGCACCGGATCGCTCACCAGGATCCACGGACGTTTGCGCTCCGCCGGCCGGTCGATGGAAACCGCGCACCCGCGTTTCGAGAGCAGGAGCGCGCAACACCACGCGGCGACTCCGTCTCCTCGAATCTGAACCGATTCTATCGGCACATTTCGCTACCGCCTCTCGTTCGGTGCCGGATCGGGAATCTTCGATTCGCGTTCAACTTTGCCTTTGAGCGCCTCGTCCACTGAAACGTGATTTGCCTCGAGCGTCAGCCCCAGAACTTGATCGAGCGCCACCCGCGCGCGGCTGAATGTTGATAACGCTGCGATCTCGGCGTATCGCGCCGCTGAAAGCGTGCGTTCGGCGGCGATCACCAGATCGATCGTGGAACTCCCCAGAGAGAATTTCTGCCGTTCTTTCTCAAGCAGGTTCTGTTGCAGCTCCCGCGTGGCCACCGCCGTGTTGTAGCGCGACCGGGCCTGCCGCACGGCAATCATCTGGTTGGAAATCTGCACCACCATGTCGTTGCGGTTGCGTCGCTCCACCAGATCATTCTGGCGAAGCGTGAGCTGGTCGATCCCGTAATCGCCCTGCGCCGAATGATTGCCGAACGTGCCCACAAACACGACCTGCGCCTGATTGCTCGGATAATCGTGCGAGAAAATCTGGCCGAGAGCCGTGCCGTAACCGCCGATCCGATTCGCGGGCGGCAGCCGGTCCAGCCGATTGATTCCGCCCGCCAGCCCGACCGCGCCCGTCTGCACGCTGCCCTGCAACAGCGGCAGCAGGTTGTTGGTGGTGCCCATGGCCGATATGGTCGACGTCTCGTTGTTGATTTTGTCGAGCTGCACGTCGGCGCGATTTGCCAGGGCCTTCGCCACCAGGTCGCGCAACGGCGGAAGATCGTCATTTTCAGGAACCTGAATGCGGTCGAGCAGCACGATCTCCGCCGCGTCAAGCATCGGATCGGGCACGCGGCTGATCAGATTCTTCATCTGCGTCGAATTCTGCGTCACTGTCTGCTGCGCGACGGCAACATCCTGCTTGCGCGAGGAAAGATCCGCCTGGGCGCGATACGCGTCTACTTTGGCAATCGCCCCCAGCTCGATCTGGCGGTTGGTGTCTTCGAAGAATTTCTGCGAAACGGTGAGCGCCAGCTCGCGCGCCCGCAGATCGTCGTTGGCGGCTACCAGGTCCCAGTACAGATTGACCACATTCTGCACGAGCACGTCGAGCTGTGATTTGAAGGTCACGTTCGCCGCAACCACGTTCTTCTCCGCGACGCGAATGAATCGGCTGTTCACCCCGATCCCGAATCCGTTCAGAAAATTGTGCACCACGCGCACCTGAAGGCCGGGCAGCGAGGCCGGATTCAACTGGTTGAGCGGAGAATTTTCCGCCAGGGAGGATTCGTTGAAGTTCAGCCGCACATTGCCGCCGGTGATGAGCCCTTCCTGAATCTGCGACTGAAAGATGTGCGTGATATCGACCACCGGGTTGATTCCGCTGACGATCTGGTTCTGCTGCGGATGGGTCTGATGTCCCCATGCGCTGCTGTTTTGGAACACCGGATCGAGATTCGGCGTGATGGGGCCGATCTGCGTGATGGTTCCATTGGCGGAGCCGCCGTTGCCCGTCCCGATATTCTGGCTCAATCCCGCTGCCTGCACCGCTCCGGCGACGCCCAATCCGCTCGTGACTGTGTTCACCACGGTATTGCCCGCCGTGACGCCCCTCAGCGGTCCTCCGGCTTCCTGTCGTGCGAGATTCCATTCGGCGTTCAGCGGCCCGTAGCGATCCACCTGCAAATCCAGATTGTTCTCGATCGCGAGCGCGATGGCATCCTGTAGTGTCAGATACAGCCGCCCCGCGCGCATCAGACTGTGCAGGCGATCCGAGTTCCTGAGCATCACGCCCGGTACCGTCGGAGGCTTGTAAGGACGCCACAACACAGGCGACTGCGGCTTGGCGACGAACGGCTGCTGCGCCTGCAACTGTCCGAGCAGGCAAAACCAGGCACTAAAGATTGCGAGTGCTTTTTTCATCGCTTCGCCTCCGGTTTGGGCACGACTGCGGGAATGGACGAGGGACGATCCACGTGTCCCGAAATCGCATCGTCCATCGAGATCCGATTCACCTCGAGCGTCTGGCCCAGAGCTTCATCGAAGGCGATGCGCGAATGCGTGTAGTTCGCCATGGCTTGAATCTCCAGACTCTGATCGTTGGCCAGATCGTTTTGCGCTTGCACCACGGTGGGAATGCTCGATTCGCCGAACTTGAACCGCATTTGCTCCGCCTCGAGCGTCTGCTCGGCGAGTTTCCGCGTTGCGACCGAGGCTTCGTACCGCGCGCGGGCCTGCTGCAGGCCGACGAGTGCATTCCGTACATCCTGACGGACCTGATTGATTACCTTCTGCAAGCCCAGCTCATTCTGGCGCAGCGAGAGCTGATCCGCCACGAAATCGGCCTGTGCGGCGCGATTTCGGAACGGAATATTCAGGGAGAATCCTGCCGAATAGCTGGGATAATTGCGGCGGAAGATTTGTGAGAACAAGTTGCCGACTCCGCCCACCAGATAACTATCCGGGATGCAGATGGACTGTTGTACCGGTGGAAGGTTCGAGCACAGCGGATTCGGGGACCCGGTCAGCCCGTTATTCGTCAGATCGACGAAAGCAGTGAGGTTTGGCAGCAGAGCGTTGCGCGTTCCGGTGGCCTGGATCCTCTGGCTCTCGATATTAATCCTGCCCTGTTCAATCTCCGGCCGCGCGCTGAGCGCCTGCTCGATTAAGTCCTGCACCGGACGAATCTCTTCCTTTTCAGGCACCACGATCGTGTCGAGCGGGATGATGTGCACGTCGTCCAGCGCGGGATCGGCAATGCCCGTGCGGCTGAGCGCGCTCTTCAGCACCACTTCCTGTTGCGCCACATTGGTCTGCGCGATCAGCAGGTTTTCCTTGCTCTGGGAAACTTGCGCGGCGGCGCGCGTCACCTCGATCACCGGGAGCGTCCCCAGCTCGGCTTGATGCTTGTTGTCTTCGTACAGTTGCTGCGCAGTCTCGAGCGCTTTCTGCTTCACGCGCGCGTCGTCGTTGAAGCTCACCAGATCCCAGTACAGATTGAGAATCGCGGAGACCGTCGTGATCACCTGGAGCTTCAGCGTAATCTCGCTGACCTTGATGTTGTTCCGCGCAATCTTGATATAGCGGTTGTTCATCGCGATCCCCAGGCCTTGCAGCAACGGCTGCTGGATGAACAGGTCGATATAGCCGCTTCGATACGGATTCAGCGCATTGAACGGAATGTTGCTGTCTTGATGCAGAGTGTAGTAGGTGGCCTGCATGTTTGTTCCGGTCGCCCACGCCTGTTGATACTGAACGACGTACTGCTTGTTCGACGTCACCTGCGTCGGTACGCCAGCCACGGAGATATTTTGCAGAGGCGTGCTGTTATGCGAGAACGTCGCCTGTCCCACCAATGTAGGGTCCAGATTCGGCGGCGTGCTCCCGATTGACGCCACCAGTCCACCCCCGGAGGTCACCGCGCCCCCGCCGCCTGCGAGTCCCACGGCAAGCGTGCTCACCCCGGTCGTGCTGACGCTGACGGGCCCCGCCGCCACCGGCACGCCCACCTGTCGCAGCGGAGCTCCGCCCTCGGCTCGTCGAAGCACTTCTCTCTGGAGATATGGTCCATACCGCTGGATCGCGATATCCAGATTGTTCTCAAGCGACAGCGCGATTACGTCTTCAGCCGAGAGATACAGGTTGCCCGCGCGGATCAGCGAATCCAGCCGTGCCGAATTGGTCACCTTCGCGGGCGCGACAATGCGTTGTTGAATATGGAATGGCGTGACAAAGCGGCCGAAGTATTTGTACCGGGCGGGATCCTGAATCGAGACCTCACTCTGTGCAAATACAATGCTCGCAGCCAGCGTCAATGTAGTAAAACTGCGGAAGTAGCTCATGTTTTCGGTAGAACCCTAGGGTTTTATTGGTCCCCGGAACTGCAATTCCTCTTCCACTTACGCGATTGCCCCTCACCCAGTTCCAAAGACTATAGAAGCTTGTCCGTAGGCCGCCGCTGTTCGATTTTGCTACCAAGTGTCCGCTTTCGCAACGGATTACGGATTTCAAACGATTGTGACTCGCACCAGCTCCCGTGATAGGATTGAGCAAGTACTTACTTCTGTAGCGGGAGAGAACTTGATGAGCAAGTCCGTCTGGTTGCTGCTGTCTGTTGCCGCTTCCGTTTTGGCGGCCGATTCGGTCACATTCACCAAAGACATCGCGCCTATCTTCCAGGAAAAGTGCGAAGCCTGCCATCGTAAGGATTCGATGGCCCCGATGTCGCTCGTCACCTACAATGAAGTTCGTCCGTGGGCCAAGTCGATCAAAGAACGCGTCGCGACGCGGCAAATGCCGCCTTGGCACCTCGATAAGACGGTTGGAATTCAAAAATTTCAAAACGATCGCTCCCTGAGCGATGAACAGATCGCCAAGGTTGTGAAGTGGGTCGACGCTGGCGCGCCGATGGGCGATCCGAAGGACATGCCGAAGCCCAGGCAGTGGGGCGATGAGCAGGAATGGCAGCTCGCCAAGCAATATGGCCAGCCGGACCTCATCGTCAAATCCGAGCCCTACACCATGCCCGGCGTCAGTCAGGATCAGTGGTGGAAACCGACGACTCCGATCCCGGTTACCGAGCCCCGCTGGGTCCGCGCGGTCGAAATGCGCACCGGAACGCTTGCCGGACGCCGCATCACGCATCACGCGATCGCCTATTTGCTTCAGCAGGAGCCCAAATCCGACGCGGCCGAGCATGACACTTTTGCCGCGCTCGCCGGTGGCGGAATCCTGATGGAGTGGGCGGTCGGCAAACAGTACGACGTCTATCGTCCGAACACCGGAAAACTGCTCATGCCGGGGGCGAAGGCTTGGTGGGACATTCATTATCACGCGGTCGGGGAACAGATCCGCGATCACGTCGAGCTTGCGATTTATCTTTACCCGAAGGGGCAGGAGCCGAAGTACCGCACGTACCTGACGATGTTTAACGCGGCCGCGTCGAATGGCGGAAGCCCGCTCGACATTCAGCCCAATACGGTTGCGGAGACGGAGAATTTTCATGTTCTCAAGCAAGCCGCGCGTCTGGAGAATTTCCAGCCGCACATGCACCTTCGCGGCAAGGCCATGCTGATCGAAGCGATTCTTCCTGACGGCAATACAGAGACGATCAGCTACGTGAATAATTTCAACTTCAATTGGATGAATAACTACATCTATGCCGAAGATGCCGCTCCCGTCTTCCCGAAGGGAACCATCATCCACGTAAAGGCTTGGCACGATAACACGGCGGCAAAGGCATCGAACCCGGATCCCAACCAGTGGGTCGGATGGGGCGACCGCACCGTCGACGAAATGGCGCATGCGTGGGTCAATGTCACCTACATCAGCGACGACGATTACAAGGAGTGGGCTGCCAAGCATCGCCCGCAGAAGCCCACTGGTCTTGCGGCGTTCTTCGGCGGGAACAACCAATAAATGCGTGCTGCCTGTTTGATTTTCATCGCCGGCACCGCGATTGCGCAGCCCGGCGCTCAGACTCCTCTCGAACCGCCGCACAATTCCGGTCAAGGCGTGACGGCGGCATTCGAGGGGTGGTATCCAAATCCCGACGGCACATCGACCATTCTGATCGGATACTACAACCGCAACTTGAAAGAAGCCCTCGATATTCCGGTCGGGCCCAACAATCGGATCGAACCCGGTGGGCCGGATCGCGGCCAGCCGACACACTTCAACTCGGGCCGTCAGTGGGGCGTGTTCACAATCACAGTCCCCAAGGATTTCGGCGACAAGAAGCTCACATGGACCATCGTTGCCAACGGAAAGACTACGTCGGTTCCGTTCAGTTTGAATCCGCTTTGGGTGATCTCTCCCTTTGCCGAGGCTGCCGGAAACACTCCTCCGTTTATCGGATTCGCGGAGGTGGGTCCGTTTCTGCAAGGACCGCCGCGATCGGTTGCGCAGACTCTTGAGACTACGCCGCAAACCCCGCTACCGCTGAACGTCTGGGTTTCAGACGACGGCAAAGTGCCGCCGGCCTTTGAGGCATTTGCCAAGATGATTCCGATGGTGAGCGTCACCTGGACGAAATTCCGCGGACCGGGCGAAGTGACGTTTGCTGCCGCCAAACCCAAGGTGGAGAAAGCCCAGTTCAAAGCTCCGGCGGCGTACGCTGGAAAATCGTCAACCACCGCCACATTCGCCGAACCCGGCGATTATCTCCTCGAAGTCGTCGCCAACGACATCTCCGGTGTCGGTGGCGGCGGTTTTCAGTGCTGCTGGACCACCGCCCAGGTGAAGGTCACCGTAAAAAAGTAGCCGATTCTTTATCCCTTTTACGCCGAATGCGCGGTGGATTTTGCTGCCGCGGGCTCCGGCCTCGGCAATCCAATCTTCTGCCGAATCGCTATGTCGATTCGATCGCGAACATCGATATGCTCCTTCAAAAACGCCCGGGCGTTATCGCGGCCCTGCCCGATTCGCTCGCCTTGGAAGCTGAACCACGATCCGCTCTTCTCCACCACACCCTGCTCCACTCCCAGGTCCAATAAATCGCCCTCGCGCGAAATCCCTTCGCCGTACAGAATATCCACCTCAGCCTCACGGAAAGGCGATGCGACTTTGTTCTTCACAACCTTGATCTTCGTTCGATTCCCAATCGACTGCTCGCCGTCCTTCAGCGTCGCGGCGCGGCGGACCTCCATTCGAACGGAGGAATAAAACTTCAGCGCCCGGCCACCCGTCGTCGTTTCCGGATTCCCGAACATCACCCCAATCTTTTCACGGACCTGATTGATGAAGATCAGACACGTATTTGCGCGCGCAAGCGCTCCGGTCAGCTTGCGCATCGCCTGCGACATCAGCCGCGCGTGCAGGCCCATGAAACTGTCGCCCATCTCACCTTCAAGCTCCGCTTTAGGCACAAGCGCCGCCACCGAATCAACGATCAGAACATCAATCGAGCCCGAAGTCACCAGCGCGTTCGTAATTTCCAGCGCCTGCTCGCCGCAATCCGGCTGCGAGACCAACAGATTATCAATATCGACCCCCAGCTTCTTCGCATAAACCGGATCGAGCGCATGCTCCGCATCTACGAACGCCGCAATGCCTCCGGTCTTTTGCGATTCCGCAATCACGTGCAGCGCGAGCGTCGTTTTTCCCGACGATTCCGGTCCGAAAATCTCGATGACGCGTCCGCGCGGAAGGCCCCCGACGCCGAGGGCCGCATCAACGGAGATCGATCCCGTCGATATCACCGTGACCGGGAGCGCGTTTCGCGATCCAAGCTGTAGAACGGCTCCTTTGCCGAACTGCTTTTCCATCTGAACTACGGTCTGCATGATGAGTTTTGCGCGCTCGCTGAGGGCCATGTCCATTTGGTGCCGCAATGGAAGGAAAATTCTCACAGAATCTCGATCGCGTTCTTTTCCGGCCGGTACTTCGGTCCCGAGGCTGCACAAGATCCGCTCGGTGCGGAATTCGGATATGAAACGCTCTCGCACCGCGATGGATGGCTGTTTGGTCGCGGCCGTTTTCTTGAATGGACTGCTCCTCCGGCGGATCATTATCAGATCCTAATGAAAATGTTAGGGAACGAATTGATACTTTGAAGCCGTTGCACGCGTCAAAAGGGTAGGAAAGAAGGCGCGTAAATGAAACGGCAAATGTTCGCCCTGTTGCTGGTCCCGGTGATGATCGCGTGGGCCCAGACGACCCCGCCGGCAGACGGACCTTCGACAGCAACCGCCGCCCCACAGCTTTTATCTCCAGATCAGCTCGACAACCTTGTCGCCCCGATCGCTTTGTACCCGGACCCGCTCTTGAGCCAGGTGCTCGCGGCGTCGACCTATCCTCTCGAAATCGTGGAAGCCCAGCAATGGCTCCAGCAGAACCAAAACCTGCAAGGCTCACAGCGCATGGACGCCGCCCGGCAGCAGCCTTGGGATCCCAGCGTTCAAGCGCTGGTCGCGTTTCCCGACGTTCTCACTCTACTCAACCGCGATATTCGCTGGACCACCGATCTTGGCAACGCGTTTCTTGCACAGCAGAGTGACGTGATGGCGGCCATCCAGCGTATGCGGGTCCGGGCGCAGCAGAACGGAAAGCTTACCTCGACCCCTCAGCAAACCGTCACCACCCAGACTCAGAACGGCCAGAGCGCCGTTGTCATCCAACCTGCCGACCCGCAAGTGATCTATGTGCCGACCTACAATCCGGTATACATCTGGGGCCCGCCGGCCTGGGGCTACTACCCTCCGCTCTGGTACCCGAGCATCAGTTTTGGATTTGGATTTGGTCCCGGAATCTTCCTCGGCGGATTCTTTCCCGGTTGGGGCTTCGGATGGCCCGGGTGGGCACTCGGCTGGGGTTGGGGATTCGGATGGTTCGGCCACTCCGTCTTCGTCAATAATTTCTTTTTTAACCACTACGGATTCCATGGATTCTACGGCAGCCAATTCGGCGCTGGCGGCCGCCTGGCATGGGCCCATGATCCTTTTCACCGCTCGGGAGTACCCTATGCGAATCGAGCCGTCGCATCGCGCTTCAACAATGCCCGATTCGCCGAAGGCCGCTTCAACGGCGGCAGCCGGTTCAGCGGGAACAGCCGCTTCAATGGAACCGGCGGATTCAATGCCAACGTCCGGGGCGGGAGCGCAAACGGGTGGCGGAGCTTCAATAACCCCGGCTCCTCGGCGCGAGGCTTCGCTCCATCCAATCGCGCATTCTCGAACCCGAATGTATCGGGGATGAACCACGGTTATAGCCGCAGTTACTCCACTCCTCCGAATGCCGGGCGAAGCTTTTCCGGCGGCCAGTCCTTCAACCGTGGATTTATGAACTCGAGCAATCGCGGTTTCTCAAGTCCGGCGTTTCGTGGCAACACCGGCTCCGCGCCTCGATTCTCGGCTCCCTCTCGAAGTTTCTCCGCTCCGCGATCGGGCGGCGGCGGATTCGGCGGAGGCCGTTCATTCAGCGGCGGCCGCTCCTTCGGTGGGGCAGGACATTCCTCCGGTGGCAGCCATTCTGGTGCCCACGGCGGCGGACGCAGGTAAAGCCCCGGGCAGTTTAGGACGCGCGAGACGCTGTCCCTCGCCTCGGGTTGCGCGAGTACCCGATTTCTCTACCCATTTCTCTACCCCAGCACGGCCCTGACGGACTCCGCGCATACCGTCACCAGCCGGTCGATTTCTGCCTCGGTCACCACCAGCGGAGGCGCGAAGTAAACGGCGTCTCCAAACGCCGGATGAGCACCGCCTGTACCTCGCGTGCGCGTCACCACGCCGCGCTTCATCATCTCGGATTGCAATCGCGCCGCGATCTTGCGGTCGCCCGCAAAATTCTTCTTCGTCGCCGCGTCTTCGACGAACTCAACGGCTGCTAGCAGCCCCTTGCCGCCTCGAATATCGCCAACATGCGGATGCGCGGCGAGCGCGGACTTGAGACCGGCGTGAAGCCGTTGGCCCATTTTTCCCGAGTTTTCCACCAGCCGTTCACTCTCGATGATCTCCAGATTCTTCAACCCGACCGCGCAGCATGTCGGATGTCCCGAGTACGTATACGCATGCATCCAGCGATCGCCGGGTCCAACGGAATCGAGAGCGTCTTTGATCGCAGCGCTTACCATCATCCCGCCCAGAGGCAAATAGCCCGATGTCACGCCTTTTGCGAAGGTGAGGATATCGGGGTTCAAGTTCCAGTGGTCTTTTCCGAACCATTGGCCGGTGCGGCCGAAGCCCGTAATGATCTCGTCCGCAATCAATAGGACGTTATGCCGTGTGCAGATTTCGCGAACTCGGGGCCAGTAATCGTCGGTGGGATAAATGACTCCTCCGGCGCCGTGAATTGGCTCCCCGATGAATGCCGCCACCGTCTCCGAACCCTCTCGCAAAATCGCTTCCTCCAATTGGCGGGCGGCCGCCTCGCCAATACTCTCGTGCGGTTTTGCGCCCGTGAACCGATACGGATAGCATGTCTGGATGTGAACGAAGCCTGGAACGCGAGGCTCGAACATCTTCCAGTATGAACCCATATTCGTCGCGCTCATCGCCTGAAGCGTTACTCCGTGATAGGCTTCGGCCCGTGCGATTACTTTTGTTTTATCCGGCTTGCCCGATGCTTTCCAGAAAAAACGTGCTGTTTTGAAAGCGGATTCGTTTGCTTCCGCGCCTCCGCACGTGAAGAATACAGCCTGCATGCGGGCCAGAGCCGCGAGGCGCTCAGCGAGTTCGATCGCCGGAACGCTGGCCGATCCCGCATATCCGGAGAAGAATGCCAGCTCCTTCATTTGCGCCGAGGCCGCATCGGCCAGCGCCGCGCGTCCATGTCCGGCATTGACGTTCCACAAGCCTGACAAGCCGTCAATGTACTCGCCTCCGTTGATGTCGTAGACTTTGGCGCCGCATCCGCGGACGTAGATCACCGGTTCGCTGTGATCGTGAAGGGGGTGAATCAGTCGATCCTGATCGGTCTTGAAGAGATCGGTGGTTAATGCCATGCATCCTCCAGGGTCGTTCGCCTAGAAGCACAGCATAGCATCGCGGCGGAACCGTTCCCGCGGAAACAGAATTGCCCGCGCCTGATGTCCAGCAGTATCCTTGTCTCGATCAATCGCGAACCTCTACCGTAGGGCGTGCGAATTCGTCAGGAATCTCCCGTTCAGTCGGCGCTAAACAGTTTGCCTGGAGAACGTCACGTACGGAAATACTTCGGGTATATGCGAATCGTAGTGCCCATGCCGATTCCACGTCCAGCCAGCGCACGGATCGAGCACTTCGCCGCCCCGGCCGATCTTTTCAAACCGGCTGCAGTCGATCCTCCAGACATCGCCATCCTTTGGGGGCAGTGAGCGTCCGTCCCGCAACAGTTCAAGGCCCTTCCAGGGAAAGGCGAGCTCTGCCGTCCAACCCCGATCCGTCTTGTCGCGCCGATTCACCACACCGTCGACGTGGACGGCAGTTCTCAGGCCCGGGTAGTCCCAATCGAGGAACCCCCATCGCTCGCCGCGTTCGTGGACATGGCCGCCCACGCCATCCAACACCATAGTGCGTTGTGTTGCAGGGTCGAATTCCGGACGCCCGAAGTATTTCGTCCCGGGGAGAAACTTGTCTTTCCAGATCCAGAAGACCTCGTAGACGGTGTTAAGCGCGTTGATCTCGAATTCGTAGTAGGCATCCTCGCCGGCGATGAAAACCTCGAGGTCGTTCTCTTCCCAGATCTTCGAATCCCGCTTCGTAAGCGTACCCCACACGTCGTTCTCTTCCGCCCAGAATCCGAAGTAGAGGTTCTCGTCGTCCCACAGGAGCGCGACACGCGTATCGAACCATGCCGGTTCACCGGTCACAATGTCTACGAAGGCCGAGGATTTAGGTGCAGCAAGCCAAGAGGGTTCATCCAGCTTTCCATCGATCGAAAGAGGGCTGTTCGCGCGATAGCAGATGTATTGTGCAGGCTCAGGTACATCAGGTGCTTTTGAATTGTACGGTGAATCGGGTGTCGAACCTGAAACGCGAACCTGGTTGTTGATGATTTTTCTCCCTGAAGTGGTGGGCGGTGAGAGCCTCGAACTCCCGACCTTCTGGGTGTAAACCAGACGCTCTAACCAACTGAGCTAACCGCCCTTCGACCTAAGTTTATCAAAGGCCCGTCTCATCGCTGAGATATGCTATTTTGGCCATCGTCGCATGAAACGGTTACTGATTCTCCTCACAATAGTGCTTGCCGGATGCGTCAGGAACAAGCCTCTCGCTCTCGCGCCGGAGCCGCCCGCAATCGACAAGGAAATCGATGACGACGATGGCGAGGAATCCGAGGAAGCCGAACACGAAAACGCGCTTCAGGCTCGAGAATATTTCCTCAGTAAACGGCTCGCGGACGGCATGACCGATCTGCCCCTGGATCGCTACATGGCTGCTCGAGAGCACATCGCCCACATGCCCGCGTTCTCATTCGGTTCCCGGACGAACGGAAAAGCTGCGCACGCAGTCGGAACCCGGAACTGGACGCAGCTCGGTCCGGGCAACTTCGGAGGACGCACTCGGAGCCTCGTCATCGACCCCCGCAATCCCGACACAATGTATGCCGGATCCGTCACTGGAGGCGTCTTTAAAACGGTCGACGGAGGAAAAAACTGGACGCCGCTGACCGACATTCTCCCCATCCTCAACGTAGGCGCACTCGTCATGGATCCGAACGATTCCAATACTCTCTACGCGGGAACCGGTGAATATTATCAGTCTTGGACAGGGCAGGGAATTTTCAAGACTACCGACGGCGGCGCCACCTGGACCCAGCTTCCCGCCACCGTATCCATCACCTATACCAACAAACTTGTCATGAGCGCCGTCAATCCCGGACGGATATATGCCGCCACCATCAATGGCGTCTACACCAGTCCCGATGGTGGAGCGACGTGGACTCTGATGAGCCTCAACACGACTCAGGCGTTCAGCGGATGTCAGGACCTCGCCTTGCGCACCGATACGGGCAAGGACTATCTCTACGCGACGTGCTCTCCGCGCGCGGGTGGAAGCAACTATGCGATCTGGCGTAATACCGACGCCGCAGGCAGTGGAGCCTGGACCCAGGTTTTCTCTGCTCAGTTCATGGGACGTACCTCTCTTGCGATCGCGCCTTCGCAGCAAACCACGATCTACGCCATGGCGGAAAGCGTCGGAGGTGATTCGCGGTACGAGGGCGGACTCCTCGCCGTGTATCGCTCCGACAGCGGCGGCGACCCGGGAAGCTGGAATGCTCGCGTCACCAACGCCGATTCGAACATCATGAACACTCTCCTGCTCACGGATGCGCGCACGGTGATCCTGAATTTCTGCAACAACGGTGGTCCTCCGACGTACACCACAGGTCAGGGTGGCTACGATAACGTCCTCGCTGTCGATCCGCTGGACCCAAATCGGGTGTGGGCAGGCGGAATCGAGCTGTTCCGCTCCGACGATGGCGGCGCCAATTGGGGAGTCGCTTCGCTCTGGCAGATCCCGTTTGGAAGCGTGCAGTATGCCCATGCCGATCGCCACGTCATCGTGTTTCATCCCGGCTACGACGGCGATTCGAATCAAACGATGTTTATCGGCACCGACGGAGGCCTGTTTCGTACCGATAACGCCAGAGCCGCCGTCTCGACCGGTCCTCGCGCCGCCTGCCAAACCGATTTTCAAACCAATAGCGCAGTGCGATGGAACGATTTGAATCATTCCTACGCCGTCGCGCAGTTTTATCACGGCGCCGCATACCCAGGCGGCGGAGTCTACATGGGAGGCGCCCAGGACAACACGGTCGGACGCGGGAGCGATCTCACGGGTATCAACGGATGGGTTCAGTTCAGCACCGGCGATGGTACAGCCGTCGCCGTTGATCCAGCCGACGTCAACATGTTCTACGAGTCAAAGCAGAATCTCAGCCTGGTTCGATCAATCAATGGAATCTCGACCCTGCCCGCGACCGCCGGAATCACCGAAGCGAGCGCCAGCTTCCCGTTCGTGCCCTTTCTGGCCATGGATCCCGGCGAGGGCCGCCGGCTCTATCTCGGCGGAACCACCGAACTGTGGCAATCAACAAACGGCGCCGTCTCGTGGTCCCCCGCCGCCACGGTTGAGCCCTCGAGCCGTGTCAGTGCGATCGCGGTCTCGCCCTTCGACTCGAAAACAGTCCTCTTCGGAACCTTGCGCGGCTATATTTACTATTCCCACGACGCTCTCAATCCCGCGGCTCCCACAACCTGGAGCTATGCGCGTCCGCGAAATGGCAACGTTGGAGGAATTGCGTTCGATCCCACAAATCCCGACATCGTCTACGCGACCTACACCACTTTCAAATCTGCGGCCAGCCCGACCGATGCTCACATCTACAAAAGCATCAACGGCGGCGTGACCTGGTTTGCATCCGATGGCTCCGGCAATACCGCGTTCCCCGACATCCCCGCCCATCGAATTCTCGTCGATCCGCGAAATCCCCAGATGCTCTACGTCGGATCCGATATCGGCGTCTTCATCTCCGCCGACGGCGGCTTAACCTGGACCCACGATCCCGGCGAGTTCGGAAACGTCATCACCGAGGAACTCGCCTTCGACCGTGGAATTACAGGAGACTGGCTCTTTGCCTTCACCTACGGTCGAAGCACGTTTCGAATCCCCCTGCCCGGCGCGAATGTCGATGGGTGCACTTATTCCATTGACCCTTCGACGATCACCGCGCAAGGCGCCGGCGGAGTGTATCCCGTAAAGGTCACCGCGCCGGCGGGATGCTCATGGTCCGCTTTGCCCGGATCGCTCCCGGCGGCCATGACCATCCAATCCCCCGCCACCGGAATTGGAGAAGCATTCGCCTACATTTCCGTCCTGCCGGCAACATCGAACACTCAGCGCGCCGACACGGTGAACATCGCCAACAACCCGGTTCAAGTGATTCAAAGCGGGGCTCTCGTCACTGGAGCCGATTCGTCCTCGAACCCAAGTCCGCTTTCGCTTCCCGCATCGGTTGGAATCAACAACCAGAACCTGACTTCCGGCGCGGGCGATCCCGTTCACACCTGCACGGGTTCGAAAGATTTCAAAACCGTCTGGTGGTCGATCACGCCAACGTTTACCGGCGCCGTCCGGATCCTTGCCTTCAGCCGCCGGACTGACGTCGCGGGCAATGCGGGGATGGTCATCACGGTCTACCCGGCAGGACAACTCGGCAACGAGCTCGCTTGCGTCACCGTCCCTCGCGATACTGCCGCGGAGAAGGACGCAATCGCCACCTTCCCTGTGATAGCAAATTCGACCTACTGGATCGAAGGCAGCGCCCTCGGAGGAACCCCGAGCGATGGCGGCAATTTCGTCATGTCCGTCACTGCCTTCACCGACACATCAGTTGCGGTGAATCCTCCAAGCGCCAGCCTCGCCGCCGGATCCGCACCCCAGCAGTTTACGGCTGCCGTCACCGGTGCCCCGAACCCCGCCGTTCGCTGGACCATAGCGCCTGCCATCGGAGTCATCTCCCCCGCCGGCGTCTACACCCCGCCTCCGAAACTCGATAGCCCCGCGGTGATAACCATCACAGCCACCGCTTTCGGCGATACGTCCAAAACCGGTACCGCAACCGTGAATCTCTTGCCGGCCGATACCGGCACGGCCCCCGTCATCAAAGAAGTTGCGAACGCCACCGGCGAAATTCCCGTGATCAGCCAGAACACATTCATCCAGATCAAGGGATCCAATCTCGCCGCGCGAACCCGCGTCTGGCAGGACGCGGATTTCGTCAATAACGAGATGCCGACCCAACTCGACGGCACCAGCGTCACCATCAACGGCAAGAGCGCATACGTCTACTTCATCAGCGCCGGTCAGGTGAACGTCCTGACGCCGTTCGATCCCTCAACGGGTCCACTCATCGTCGAGCTGACCTGCAACGGAGCGAAAACGCAGTTTACGGTTCCCGCCAATACTCTCGCGCCCGGATTCTTCTCTTTCGACGGCGTCCATCCCGCCGCGATCCATACCGATGGTTCCTTCATTGGCCCTCCGACGCTGTACCCTGGCTTGACGACGCCTGCCAAACCCGGCGAGACAATCGTTTTGTTCGGAAACGGATTCGGCCAAACTACCCCCGCAATCACCCCCGGTTCGATTGCTCCTTCAGGAAAGCTTCCCGTATTGCCCGTGGTCAGAATCGGCGGGATACAGGCCCAAGTCCAGTTTGCTGGCATCGTCGCGCCTGGCGAATATCAGTTCAATGTCGTCGTTCCCTCCACCACGCCGAACGGCGACAACGCGCTCGTCGCTTCGTATCAAGGATTCAGCACGCAGCCCGGATTGATGCTTACCGTGTCGCGATGAAGCGGCGAATGCTAAAATGCAAGTGGAACGCGGGAGTAACTCAATGGTAGAGTCACAGCCTTCCAAGCTGTTGGTTGCGGGTTCGATTCCCGTCTCCCGCTCCAGAAAATCACAGACCTCGCCCGCGCCCTCTTCCCGTATTGCTTCCTGAACGGTTTATGCCAGTCTTTTGCCGCTAAGTTGACCGCTTTGTCGTAGAATTTCAGGAGCCTGTACCGCTCGGAAGCTCCATGCATCTGACAATTCTCGCCCTCTTCCTGGCTTTGTCGAGCCCCGCCTTGTCGATGTCCGCCGCCGGACTCGCGCTGCTGGCGATTGGCACGGTGGCTGCCAGGAACCATATCGCCCACGCTCGCGGCATCGGCAAGATTGTGGCCTTGACCCCTTTGTGCTTCGCAATTCCGCTCGCCGTCTTCGGGGCAGAGCATCTTTCGAACCCGCAGTCTATGCTGGCCCTCGTGCCGTCGTATATGCCGTTTCGTATGTTTTGGGTATATTTCGTCGGCCTTGCTCTGATTGCCGCATCGCTGAGCATCGCCCTCAACCGTCAGGTCCAATGGTCCGGTCTGCTGTTCGGAGCCATGATGTTTCTCTTTGTGGCGCTGTTGCATCTGCCCGGAGCAGTCAGAGCCGGCGGACGCATCTCTTGGACGATCGTCTTCCGGGAAATGTCGTTTGGCGGCGGCGGCTGGGTTTTGGCGGGAATCGCTGCCGGTGCCGATCGCGATCGGAAGGGTAACAGTCTCATTACCGTGGGCCGCGTCCTGATCGCGATCACAGCGATCTTTTTCGGCGTTCAGCACTTTCTTCACCCGCTGGCGCTTCCCGGAGTTCCGCTCGCCAAACAGATGCCTCTTTGGATTCCTGCTCGTGCTTTTATCGATTACCTGACAGGCGCGCTTCTCATCGTTGCCGGCGTCTGCTTTCTTCTGGCGCGGAGAATTCGTCTGGCCGCAACATATCTCGGAGCCTGGATTGTCCTGCTTGTTGCAGTGATCTACGGCTCCGTCCTGATTCGTGCTCTGGCGGACCCGAGCGCCGCCGTGCAGATCGAGGGGGTTAACTACTTCGCCGACACGCTTCTGTTCGGCGCAACCGTTCTTTCGCTCGCCAACGTCAGCCGGAAATAACGGACGTCATCGGAAGCCGTGTGCCGATTGCGCTCCGTGCGCGCCCGGAGAGCCCCCGGCTACACTACCGCCGCCGCGTCTTGATCTCGATCGGCGTCCCCTGAAATCCGAACCGCTCGCGAAGCCTGTTCATCAGGTATCTCTCCGCGGAAAAGTGCAGCTTTCCCGCCTTGTCGGTGAAAACCAGAAACGACGGAGGACGCACGGAAACCTGCGTCAGATAGTAGATCTTCATGTCGTATCCCCACTCGAGCGTTTCGACAAATCGATTCAGCTCGCCCGTCGTGATGCGCTTCGACGCCGATTCATAGGCGCGCCGGATCATCCCGAAAATCGACCGCATGCCCTCGCGCTTCTTCGCCGAGATGAACGCGGCCTCCGCATAATCGAGAAATTTCAATGCGTCGCGAAGGTCTTCGAGAAACTTGCGCTTCCCGGCTTTGGCGGCGTCCCACTTGTTCACAACGATTACCAGCGCTCGGCCTTCCTCATGCGCATATCCGGCGATCGTCGCGTCGAGCCCCACCACGCCTTCCGTCGCGTCAAGCACCAGAACTGCGACATTTGCCATCCGCAGATGCCGCCGCGCCATCACGACGCTCAGCTTCTCCGCCATCATGTGCGTCTTGCCCTTGCGCCGGATTCCAGCCGTATCGACGAACGTATATTGCGCGCCGTTGTGCGTTACCGTCTCATCGACGGCGTCGCGCGTGGTTCCTGCCACGGGCGAAACAATCGCGCGTTCCGAACCCGTTAGCGCATTCAGCAATGTCGATTTCCCGACGTTCGGACGCCCGATGATCGCAACCTTGATCGGCTCCTTCTCCCCAGCCGGCGGTTCTTCCGCGCGCTGCTCGGCCGCGAATCCTGCCGTGACATGATCAAGCAGCGCATCCAGCCCCATTCGATGCTCAGCCGAAACGGGAAACAGATCCGGAAATCCCAGCGCGTAAAATTCATGCGTCAGATCCTCCCGTTTCGGCGAATCGATCTTGTTCACCGCGATCGTCACCGGCTTGCCGAGCTTTCGCAGCATTTCCGCTAGATCGCGGTCGGCGCCTGTAATCTCGCTACGGCCGTCAATCAGGAAAATCACCTGCGATGCGCCGTCCAGCGCTTTGCGCGCCTGCTTCAGAATTTGCGACGGAATTAATTCTGCATCATTTGTGATAATCCCGCCCGTGTCGATCAACTCGAAGCGGCGCCCCTGATACTCAGCCTCGCCGTGGATGCGATCGCGCGTAATCCCGGGCTCGTCGCCGACAATCGACCGGCGCTGCCCAAGGATCGCGTTGAATAGTGTAGACTTGCCGACGTTTGGCCGGCCAACGATCACGATCGAGGGGAGTTCGGGCACTCTACTTAGACTAGCGGGTCGCTCGTGCCTGATTCCACTTAACCTGATTCCGGTTAGAATGAGATGGCGCCGACGGTTACACATGGCCGCCTCCCCCAATATGCGCGAGCTGCTGGATCAGTTTTCCGCCGCCGCTTGCCTCACAATCCACTCTCCGCACCCAGATCAGGTCCACGATCTTCGCGTTGCGATTCGGCGATTCACGCAGGGCTTGGCCATATCCCAACCCGGTTCACCGGAAGCCCAAAAGACTCTGCGAATCCTCAAGCGAATCATGCGCCTTGCCGGCGATGTCCGCGATTGTGACATTACGCGAAAGCTCGCCGCCAGATACAAAGCTTCCCGGAAGTTGCTCACTCGTCTCGATCGGCGGCGAAGCGCTGCCGAGCGGCGCCTCATCTCCCAGCTTCGGCAGACGATCGAGGAAGGCGCCCCGGAGAAATGGAAGGAAAGCCTCTCCGGCGGCCCGAATGCGTTACCCGATCGCGCGATCCTTCGTGGGGTCAAGAGATTATTCAAACGCGGCTCTGCGGCGGTCGACTCGGATGAAGAATTACATTCGCTCAGAATCGCGGCGAAAAAACTGAGATATACCCTCGATTTGCTCCACCACGGCGATCGGGAACACGTTGACCGTATCAAAAATCTGCAACGCTTCCTGGGGGAGATCAACGACTACGAAACTGCCCGGCGCATTGCAGCCCATGAATCTGCCTCAAAGAGGTTGATAGGCATCCTGGGCGAAAAACAGGAGAAGAAGATCGCCGCTTTTCGCCGCTATTGGGAAAGACTCTTTTCCGGCAGGAAGCGTGAGTGGAAGCGCGCGGCTTTGCAAATTGCTCGTCCGCAGGCGCAAGCTGCTCCCTCGCGTTCGCCTCGCGAGCGCCAGGGAGCCGCCTGAACCCGTTTCTACCGCAATGCTTCGGCCATGACCGGCGTGTATTCGGTCACGCCCGCCAGCGAAAGCACCTGTACCCGCATTCCTTCACGCAGATCCTGCAACCGGATCTGATAGCCGTTGCTGAAACGGACCGCATCCCGGTAGCTGTTTACATCCGCGCTGAGCTGCGTGAACAGCACCCCCTCTTCCTCGGTCACCCGGCACTGCCTTTGCAGATCTGCCGGAATATCCTTCAGAATCAGTTGTGCTCCCGGCGGAATGCAAACCGCAGGTGCGACCGCCGGTTGGCGCGTCGGTTCAAAGAAGCTCTTGAAGTTCTGCCAGAACGTTTTCTTTGTCGCGGGTTCCCGGAGTGCTTCGGGCACCGGCAGATCCGCCGGGGAAGCTAGCCCCATCGAACCAGTCGAAAACTTATGAACGACGAGTTCCTCGCCCTCCGCTGCGAGCCGATTGGGAATCCCACACAGAGAGTAATCACACATACTACTGCCTCCTAAGCTAAAGACGCTCCCCGGATGCGTTTCATTTCGAAGTTCGACCGAAACACACCGTATCGCCGATCTACATTAGTGAAAGAACGCCGATGAAAACCTACACGCTCCATCGCGAGCAGTGGATATCCCAACCGCGCCAAACGGTTTTTAATTTTTTTTCGCAACCGGAGAACCTGGAATGCATCACACCGCCCTGGCTTAACTTCCGCATCCTCACCCCCGGAGTGGAGATGCAGCGTGGCTCGATCATAGAGTACAAACTTCGCATCCGCGGACTCCCTGTTCGCTGGCGGACAGTGATCGAAGAATGGAATCCTCCCCTTCACTTCACCGATGTGCAGCTCAAAGGACCGTATAAGCTTTGGCGCCACACCCATCGCTTCGCCGAATCGGGAGGAGGCACCGCAATGGAGGACACCGTGGTCTACGCTTTACCTTTCGGTCCCATCGGCCGGATCGTTCACCGCCTCCAAGTCGCGCGTGATGTCAACCGTGTTTTTGAATACCGCAATCAACACATCGAACAAGCCATCTCTGAATGGCTGAAAGCCTGAGGCGGGACGCAAGTCCTGACGGCGAGCCGGTCTCCCAGACCGGCTTGTCTCCGGTGATTTTGGCAAACTCCTACTCGATCACCATCAATTTGACCACCGATCCCTCGGTCCCGCGATAAAGCCGCTGGGTCGCTTTCTTGAAATCCGACGGTTTCGCTTTCGGAATCTCCAGGAACTGCTGGGGATTCCGGTCCGTCAGCGGAAACCACGAACTCTGGATCTGAATCATGATCCGGTGTCCCGTTTTGAAGGTGTGAAACACGTCGGGCATCCAGAACTCGATTCGCTCGGGCTGGCCCGGTCTGAACGGTTCAGGCTTTGAAAATCCGTTGCGGAATTTTCCCCGGAACGGTTCGCCGCGAACCATCTGTTGATACCCTCCCATGTGGACCTGACGAGGATTCGGATCTGGATCCGGAAAATCGTCCGGATAAACATCGATCAGCTTCACAACGAAATCGGAATCCGTGCCGGTCGTTGAGACACGCAGCGACGGCGTAACCGGCCCCGCAATGGTGACGTCGTGTTCAAGCGGTTCGGTCTCGTACGTCAATACGTCCGGGCGCTCCGAAGCGAAGCGTTGATCGTATGTCATGTAATCTCCCGGCATCCCGAATCCGCTCGTAATCTCACCTGTGGTCGGCACCGGATGCGAAGGATCGCTCAAATACTCATCGAACCCGGCCGCGCCGGCTGTCCATGCAAGCTTCCCGCCTGCATCGGGATACAGCGACCGCGCGGCTGCGTTGCTCGGCGGCCAGTGGTCGAAACGATGCCACTCGTTCCTTCCAGTCTCGAAGACGATCGCCTTCGAATCAGCAATGTCCGGAGTCTTCTTGTCGTGCTTATCCTTCAAATGCTGTACGAAAAACGGCAGCTCGATATTCTCGCGAAAGTACTCGCCCGTGGGCACATCGAACCGCAAATTGCCAAGTGTCTCCCCGTTTCCGTCGCGCGCCCATCCTCCATGCGACCATGGCCCCATGACTAGCGTATTCGGCGCCGTCGAGCCATTTTTTTCGAGCGCCTGGAACAGCTTCAGCGGACCCGCCAGATCCTCGGCATCAAACCATCCTCCAACCCACAACACCGCCGGCTTTACGTTCTTCATGAACGGCGCAAGCGCGCGCGACCGCCAGAAATCGTCGTAAGTCCAGTGCTCGGTCTGCTCGTACCAGTAGGAATTGCCTTGTTTGAAGTATTTCTCCGCCAATTGCCCGAGCGTTCCTGCCCGCAGAAAAAACGTGTACGCATCCCAGGTTCCGGGATCGAATTCAGGTTTCTCATTTTTGCGCTCAAAATCGCGCTTTCTGGGCTCAAAATCGACATAAAAGCGGAAATTTGCACTCAAATAGAATGCTCCGTTGTGGTAGGCATCGTCGCCGTCCGCCAGATCGCCCATCGGAGCCTGCGGCGAAACAGCTTTCAGCGCCGGATGCGAATCGATCAGGCTATGTGCGGCAAAGTGCCCGGGATAGGAAATCCCCCAGATTCCTACTTTTCCGTTATTGTTCGGCACATTGTGGACCAGCCATTCAATCGTGTCGTAAGTATCTGTTGAATCATCGAATTGGCGCGGGTTATGCGGCCGCACGTCAACGAACGTTCCTTCCGACATATAGCGCCCGCGAACGTCCTGGTAGACGAAGATGAACCCTTCCTTTTCAGCAACCTCCGACGGTCCGATCCTCGCGCGATAGTTATCCGCGCCATAAGGGGCCACCGAGTATGGCGTCCGCTGCATCAGGATCGGATATTTTTCTCCCGTGTCTTTCGGAACATAGACGATCGTGAACAAACGCGCGCCGTCCCGCATGGGAACCTTGTACTCATACTTCGTATAATGCGCGCGAGTATAAGCGAGCTGCTTACGCTCGGCCTCATCGGCGGCGGAAACGAGCACAGCGGTCGCGAGAAATGCGCTCAAGCGGAAAAACATCTCCCACGAATAGCACATGCCCTTCCGAACCTGCTTTTCTCCGGAATTGCGCGGCGCCTTACCAGAACTGCCAGTTACCGGTGGCGAGCACCCAAGCCGCCAGCAGTGCGTTGGTGAAAGCGTGAGCGGCGATCGCATCGCCGATGCGGCCTTGCCGGATCGCGGCCCAGGCATAGAACATTCCTGCCACTGCTCCGGCGCTCCAGCGATCGCCGTGCAGCATTCCGAATGCGAGTGAAGAAATCAAGAACGGCAACCACCCGAAGCGGCTCAGATCGACGGATTCGAAATCGGCCGCGGCGACGCGGCGCATCAGGAATCCGCGAAACGCGAGTTCCTCTGCGATCGGCGCTGTGACAATCGCGCCGAAGACGCGCAGAACGATCCATGCGATTCGCAGCGCAGGCGAAGCGTGTTGAAACGCATCGGGCGCGGCCGCGAACGGGATATGCAGGAAACGGTCAAGCCCGATCCAAAGCGCAAATACCGCGGCGCCCATAGCGAATGCCGCGGGTCCGCAGCGCCAGTCGAGATCGCGATAAGAGCGCCGGCAGATCCACAACGCCGCTCCGGCAGAAAACACGCGGAGGCCGTAGAACCATTCGAAATCCGCCGTTGCCGCACGGGTCAACAGCGCTGCGGCCAGGATCGCCAGGAACGGCATGAGATAGGCCGCTGTTCGATTGGGCGCGGCCTCGGCCACAACCGTCCGGTCTGCCGCATTCAGCCAGGCAACTCTGCGCGCGCCTGCACAGACGCCGAGCGACACGGCACAGAAGGCGATCCAGCCGGCTTGTGAATGAAATCCCCCCAGGGCGATTCGCTCGGCGCCGGCGTTTCCGATGAGAATCAGCGCGGCGATTCGGGCCGCATTGAGCACCCAGATCGAAGCGATTCCGGCGGGAATCAACAGCAGCGCTTGAGGAAATCGCCATTGCCGCCGGGTGAACCACAACCATGCCGAACTCACCGCCAGGATCAGGCCGAGCCCTTCGTAGCCGGAACACTCCGGGGCGATCTCGACATTGAATTGCGGCGTGCCGATGGTCATCGTCGCGGGGCTGGCCACAAGTCGAGCGACAAACGGACGCAGAAGAATCGACACGAAACCGAACGTCAAACGAGCCAGGGGCGCCCAAAGCGCTCGCGCATAATTGCCCACAACGCAGGCGACGATCCCGGCGAGAATCGCGAATGCCAGAACGTCACGCATGCTTCGGATCATCGCGATCCAGGCAGCGGGTGGAATCAAGGCACATGCCGCGAGCGAGATTCCCGCGATCCCTGCCGCAAGCCACGCTGCTACTTCCATGTTGGTGGAGTGCGGCGCAAAAACGGCGATCGATAGCGCCGCAAACGCGGCCATCGCCGCGGCATGCGCTGCAAGAAGCGGCCACGCAATTCGATGGCCTGTCAGATCAATTCGTGCGCTCTCAGTGCGCGATTCGCCGAAAATCAGAAATCCCAGCGCCGCCGCTACGCCTGCGCGAACAGACCACGCTCCCCAATCGCGAACCAGTGCTCCCAGGCCGTGACTCCCCTTCAATGCGGCGCCATCGAGCCACATCGAGATCGCGAGCAACTCCGTAATGAAGATTGCGGCCAGGAATGCAAGCCGAACTGACAGGCGGGGACGTTCCGCGATTCCGGCGGCGGGTAGAGATAAAGAAGACAAGTGGGAATAACAAACCCAGGCCCCTCCGACGAGACCTGGGTCTATTGGCTAGCGAAGTTGATTAGCGACGACGACGGCTACGGATGATGAGCATTGCCCCCGCAACCAAAGCCAGCGCATTGCCACCGGTGGCAGGATCAATCTCGGGGACAGCTACGGCTCCTGCAACGGCAGCAGCGCCGATCCCGAGCAGGATCATACCTGCCAGTTTGGAAATGTTCATGAACTGTTCCTCCAATGTAAACCTCTTGAGGGAACTAGTATCAAGCCGAACAAGGGCTAGTGTCAAGTAAACAAGTGTACTGATTTTAAAGATTTACAGGGATTTCAGTACCAGGACTTCCAGTCCATTACCGGGCCGTCAAACTGGTGGAGGGGGGCCACAGCGCTTTCCCATCGCGCCGCATCAAGGAAAAAAAGAAGCCGGCTCGAAAGCCGGCTTACCGCCAGGACTGGCGGCTCCACATTCGTTTGGACTTACTGGATGGTCATCAGCGGCCGCAGCCGGTGAGCATTCTCAGGGCTTCGCAGGCGCTGTAGACCCTTCAGCTCGATCTGGCGAATCCGCTCCCGTGTGAGACCGAAGTCCTGCGCGATCTCCTGGAGCGTGTGTTCGCGTTCGTAGCCGATGCCGAACCGCATCCGGATCACCTTCTCCTCGCTCGGAGAAAGGTTCTTCAGGATTCCCGCCGTGCCGTCACGAACATCGTGATCGAGCAGCGGATTCATCAGCGATCCGGAGGCGTGATCCTCAATGAGATCGCCCAACACCGATTCGCCGTCACGGCCGACCGGCAGGTCGAGTGAAACAGGATCGCGCGAGATCGCCCGGAGTTCCTGAACCTTCTCGGCGGTGGTCTCCATTCGAACGGCGATTTCTTCGTTTTTGGGGGTACGGCCCAACTCGATCTCCAGTTCACGAGCCACACGAAGGTACTTGGTGAGGGTCTCGTTCATATGGACCGGGATCCGTATAGTACGGCTTTGGTCGGCGATTGCTCGCGTCACCGCCTGGCGAATCCACCAGGTCGCATAGGTGGAGAACTTATAGCCCAGATGGTAGTCGAACTTTTCGGCGGCGCGCATCAGCCCGATGTTGCCTTCCTGGATCAGGTCGAGCAGATGGAGTCCGCGGTTCACGTACTTCTTGGCGATGGAAACCACCAGGCGGAGATTGGCCTCCACCAGCGCAGCCTTCGCGGCTTCTGCTTCCGCGTCGGCCTGCCTGGCTTTCTTGATCCAGCCTCGCATGGTTTCCACGCTCGCTCCGGCGTCCTTTTCCCGCTTCCGGATTTCCTGTTTGAGTTCGCGGATCAGGGACGGCTTTCCGCGAACGCTGTCGAGTTCGCGCTCAAATTCGCTGATCTCGGCGACGGCGCATTCCACCAGATCCATGAACCGCTTCCACTGCGCAGCATCGAAGGGAACATTGCGCAGCGCCTGCGACGCCTTCACCTTCAGGCGGGGCAGCTTGCGCTCGAGCTTTGCCCGCAGGTTCACGTGGCGCTTGGGAGTTGACGCGATCTTATGTTCCATCTCCGTCAACGCATTGATTGCACGAGCAAACTTGGCCAGGCGCCTGGTCACATCGGCCCGGGCGCTCTCGCGGGCGTCGCTATCCTGGCCACCGATTTCGGCGAACTCTTCGAGACGAGTCGCTCCCTGGCGTGCCTCCTCATAAAGCGCGAGGACGCTGCGCCAGACCAGCGGCGAACGGGAAAGAGGCTTTTCCATCCGCAACTTGCCACGCTCCATGCGTTGGGCAAGGTCGATCTCGCCCTGACGGCTGAGCAGGCGCACGGACCCCATCTCCCGAAGGTAGACGCGGACGGGATCGTCTGTGGAAACAGACTCCGATGCTTCTTCATGAGCCTCGGAGTGGTTCTCAGTCTCCAGAAATTCGGAGTCATCCGCCATCCCGAAGGGCGCGGAAGCATCCATCATGTGCTCTTCAAATCGTTCCATTTGTGTCGTTTACCTTACACAGACCAGCGCTCCGCCCACACCCGGGCCGGGGCCGCGTTCCGTAAAAATGTCTCTTGGGGTGGCTTTTCGAGCCTCGAAGAGGCAGTTACCCAATATTTTTGATGCAAAAAGGAGACGTAAAGTTGCATTCCACAAGGATTTTTTCTTCACTCGAGATTCCGCCCCCCCGCATCGTCCTCACACCTAAATTGACGTAGCGGAGGAGCGGAAGGGTTCGGTGCTTACAAATTCATTGCAAAGCCGGTTCGATGGATTCATTGGGCGAACCGTTTGAAGAAACTGTCCTGATTCCAGTGCGGCCGGTCCCTGGCGTTTGCTACCTTCTCGCCCAGGTCGAGCAGGATACGGTCGAACTGGGCTGCCGCCGTTTTATCCACAGGCTGGCTAAGATCATCCGACGGCGCGTGATAGCGGGTCGTCAACCAGCCGTTAAAGGTCTTGTCCTCAGGGGTTCCCGGAATGTAGCCGAACTTAAAGGCGAGCGCCGGAACTCCCTGCTTGATAAAGCTGTACTGATCGCTGCGAATGAACCGGTTCCGGTCAGGTTGTTTATCAGCCTGCACGATGATCCCAGCCTTCTGGCAAACCGCGCGGATGTCGGCTCCCAGCGTCGACTCGTCCAACCCCTGAACCTCCAGGTATTTGAGCGGGAACAAAGGCAGGAACATATCCATGTTGATATCGGCGACGATCGACTTTTTCGGGACGGTGGGATTGCTGGCGAAAAAGAGCGAACCCTGCTCGCCCTTCTCTTCGCCGGTGACCGCCAGGAAGAGAACACTGCGCTTCAGGCGGAGGTTTTGTTCTTTCATGAGAATTGCCATCTCAATGAGCGAAGCGACTCCGGAGGCATCGTCCATGGCTCCGTTGTAAATACGATCGCCGTTGATCGGTTCGCCGACTCCGAGGTGATCGAGATGGGCGGAGAAGATTACGTACTCATCCTTGAGAACCGGATCGGTCCCGGGACGAATCCCCGCCACATTCTGCGACTCGACTTCAGAACGATCGATCTTCACGTGAGCGCGGAAGTTCAAATTCAAGGGAAAGTGCGGCAGCGGCTGATCGGCATCGGCGAGTTTCAGGATCTCGGCGAAGGTGTGACCGGAGCCGGCAAAGATTTTTTCGGCCTGACCCGGATTGATCGTGATCGATAACTTCTGGCCTTCCAGTTCGAAGAACCTCGGGTCGGCGAGAGTCATGGTGGGGCTGAGCCGGGCGAGCGTTGCACGGGCCCAGGGAATATCCATCGATTTAGGATTTGCGACGCTGGCCCATCCGATCGCTCCGGCGTTGTGCATCGCTTTCCAGCGCTCGCCTGCCGAGGAAAAGTGAGCTTTGAGCGCGCTCGGGACAGATTGTGGACCGCCGGTGAGAAAGACGGCGATCTTGCCTTTCAGATCGAGTCCCTTGAGGTCGTCGATCCCTTTTTCCGGAATCACGAGGCCATAGCCGACAAAGACGGCGGGAGCGTCGACGTCCGGGGCCAGATCGGCGCGGGCGCCCAGATTTGCGTCCTCGCCGAGAACGAGCGGAGCGGCTTTGCCGTTTCGGACCACCGCAAGGCTCGAAGCGTGTTCGTCGAGCCTGCGTACGTTGAACTTCACGGGCTGGATATAGCCTGAGGTTCCGGCAGGTTTCAACCCGTTTCGCTCGAACTCACCGGCAACGTATTGCGCGGCTTTGCGATGGCCGTCGCTTCCGGTGTTGCGGCCTTCCATTTTGTCGTCGGCGAGGACCTCGATGTGCGACCACCACCGTTTACCCTCCTGAGCGACATCAGCCGCAAGAAGGCTGAGGGAGGCGAAAAGCAAGGGCGCGAAACGGAGCATAACGGGTAATTATACCTTTGAAAGATTGTTCTTCTCCCCTCGCGCCGCCGGATTCGCTGGGATATGATTTCTACAGGGTGAATCTCCCGAATCTGCTCACGCTTTTGCGGATCTTCTTTGTTCCGCTGCTGGTGGCGGCATTGCTCGCCGACGGGACGTGGATCGCGCGCGGGCAGAATTTTATTCCAATTTCGCGGGAAATTTTCGCGTTAGCGGTGTTTCTGGCCGCTGCGGCCACTGACTTGCTTGACGGCTATCTCGCCCGGCGATGGGGGCAGGTCACGACGGTGGGTACTCTGCTGGACCCGATCGCGGACAAGCTGTTGATTTCCGCGGCGCTGGTATCGCTGGTGGATATTCATCGCGTGCAGGCGTGGATCGTGATCCTGATCATCGGCCGGGAGTTCGCGGTTTCCGGGTTGCGGTCAATCGCGGCTGCTTCGGGTTATACGATCAAAGCGAGCGATCTGGGAAAGACGAAAATGGCGGCCCAGGTGGTGGCGATCTCGCTGGTCATCGGTGGAATCCGCTGGCCGGAACTGGAGACGCCCGCGATGCTGGGGATGTGGGCGGTGATGATCTTTGGAATCGTCAGCGCGGCTGATTATTTCCGGAAGTTCTGGCGCAGGGTGGACGATCAGGTGAAGCTTCGCCGCCGCCGCGAGTTGCTCCGGCTGGAGCGGCAGAAACAACGCGCTGCGGCCGCGGCGCGGCGATCGGTCGGCGCGGTGAATGTCGGCGACCGCGGTTAGCTCGCCGGTTCGCTACACTGAACAGTCATGAACCTGCGCCTCGCTCTGGCGAGCCTGATCCTGGCTCCTGTTGTTTTCCCGCAGACGTATTTTCCACCAGCCGGGAAGTGGGAGAAGAAATCTCCCGCCGAGCTGGGGATGGATGCGGCGAAGCTTCAGGAAGCGATCGATTTCGCGCAATCGAACGGCAGCAAATGGGACTTTGACCGGGACCAGGTCCGGACCTTCGGCGTTCCCGTTGGTCCGCTGCCGAAATCGCGCGCGGCGACGAATGGAATCATTCTTCGGCACGGGTATATCGCCGCCGAGTTCGGCGACGTGAAGGCGAACGATCCGGTCTACAGCGTCGCGAAAAGTTTTCTCTCCACGGTGTGCAGCGTCGCGGTCGCAAAGGGGCTGATTAAAGATGTAAACGATCCGGTTGCGAATTACATTCACGACGGCGGCTACGATTCCCCCCACAATTCGAAGATCACCTGGAAGCACCATCTTCAACAGACGAGCGAGTGGGAAGGCGTGATGTGGGGCAAGAACTCGGATTTCGTCGGACACGAACAGTTCGGATCGGGCGAGCGGAAGCCGCGAGCGATTCAGGAGCCCGGCTCTTATTACGAATACAACGATGTGCGGATCAATCGCTTCTCGCTTTCGCTGCTGCGGTTGTTTGGCCGTCCGGTTCCGGATGTTCTCAAGACGGAGATTATGGACCCGATCGGCGCATCGCAGGAATGGCGGTGGGTCCCGTACAACAATTCGACGGTCGAGATTAATGGAAAGCAGATCGGATCGGTCAGTGGAGGGACGCGCTGGGGCGGGGGATTGTGGATCAACTCGGAGGATCTCGCTCGTTTCGGGCTATTGATTCTCAATCACGGCAAGTGGGGCAAACGTCAAATCGTGTCCGAAGCGTGGCTGAAGGACGCAGTGACACCAAGCGAGCACGGTCCTGACTACGGTTATCTTTGGTGGCTCAACACGAAGCGGAAACAGTGGCCGCACGGGCCTGCATCGAGCTTCGCCGCGCTCGGCAATGGATCGAATACGATCTGGATCGATCCGGATCACGACATCGTTTTCGTGTGGCATTGGCATGAGAATCGCGCAATGGACGGGATGATCGAGCGCATCGTGGCCTCCGTTCAATAGACCGGACAAGCGATGCTACGCGCGGATTTACGCTGATTTTAGGGATCCGCGCGCATGGGCGTGAATCGCGGCCATGTGGTATCATCTCGCCGATGGAACGCAAAACCGCATCCGAATTTCCGCAGGAACTGCTGAATCTTTTCGACAAATACGTCCACGGCGAAATCGACCGGCGCGCGTTTCTCGACGGCGCGCAAAAATTTGCGACCGGCGGCGTGACTGCGACGATGCTATGGGAAAGCCTCCGGCCAAACTACGCATGGGCGCAGCAGGTTCCGAGGGACGATGCGCGGATCAAGACGGAATACATCACCGTCGATTCGCCTCAGGGCAATGGGAGCATCAAAGGATACTTTGTTCGTCCCGCGAAAGCGGCCGGGAAGTTGCCCGGCGTACTGGTCGTTCATGAAAATCGCGGCTTGAATCCGTACATCGAAGATGTCGCGCGCCGCCTGGGCACGGAGAATTTCATGGCGTTCGCTCCGGACGGATTGACCAGCGTCGGCGGATATCCGGGCGACGACGAAAAGGGCGGGCAGGCGTTCACGAAGGTGGATCGGGCGAAGATGGCCGAAGATTTTGTCGCGGCCGCGAGGTGGCTGAAGGCGCGTCCGGACTGCACGGGAAAGATCGGAGTCGTCGGATTCTGCTTCGGCGGGGGAATCGCGAACACTCTGGCCGTTCGCCTCGGGCCGGAGTTGGCGGCCGCGGTGCCGTTCTATGGGGGCCAGCCTCCGGCCGCGGACGTCGGGCGAATCAAAGCGGCCCTCCTGATTCATTACGCCGGTCTGGATACGCGCGTCAACGCGGGGTGGCCGGCTTACGAAGAAGCTCTGAAGGCGAATTCAGTGAAGTATGAAGAATTCGTTTACGAAGGCGCGAATCACGGATTCCACAACGATACGACGCCTCGTTACGACAAGGCCGCGGCGACGCTCGCGTGGCAGCGGACACTCGATTTCTTCAATAAGTATCTGCGTTAGAGGAGTGGTTCGAACTCGCTTCGGAGCGGCTCGCCTTCGACGCGGGTGGCCCTTCCAAAGCCCGTTCCAATTCGAGCGCAATTTTGCCAAGAATCCCGTTCCCGGCTGCCTTATAACGGTTCTAGCACAGGAGAATTCGTGCACGAAGGAGAACGCGATGAAAAACGACAAGGCGCTTCGAAGCCATTTGGTCGATTTGCTGACCGGAGAGAATGCCCACGCGAGCTTTGAAAAAGCGGCAGGCAACGTTCCCGATGCCGCTCGCGGGAAACGGCCGAAAGGCGGAGAGCATTCGCCGTGGGAGGTGCTGGAGCATCTCCGGATCGCTCAGTGGGACATCCTGGAGTTCACACGGAATCCGAAGCATGTCTCGCCCGAATTTCCGTCAGGATACTGGCCGCAGTCGCCCGAGCCGCCGGACGCGAAAGCGTGGGACAAATCGGTCGCGGCGTTCAAGAAAGATTTGAAGGCGATGGCAGACCTGGTCGCCGACGAATCGGTCGATTTATACAAGCCGCTCTCTCACGGTAGCGGGCAGACTGTTCTTCGCGAAGCGCTGGTTCTAGCGGATCACAATGCGTATCACATCGGCGAGATGATCCTGCTTCGTCGCGTACTCGGGGCGTGGAACTGAATCTCAAAGTGAACCGCTCCCGCCGAAGGCCGCTCCGGCGTCGCGTCGGAGCCGTGACTGAAGGCAGCGGTTACTCAACTCCGAGAGCATTCAAGATAAACGCGTAATTAAATGCAGTCTCCTTGATATGCTCGTATCGTCCCGACGCGCCAAAGTGCCCGCTGCCCATATTCGTCTTCAGCAGCAGGACCTGGTCGCCTTTCTTCACAGCGCGCAGCTTGGCGACCCATTTCGCGGGTTCCCAGTATGACACTCGCGGATCGTTCAATCCCGCGGTCACCAGAATCTTGGGATACTGCTTGCCGTCGACGTTCTCATATGGCGCATACGACTTGATGTAGTCGTAAAACTGCTTTTCGTTTGGATTTCCCCACTCTTCGTACTCGCCGACCGTCAACGGAAGCGACGGGTCGAGCATCGTGTTCAAGGCATCGACAAAGGGAACCATCGCGACAACGACCGCAAACAGATCCGGACGCATGTTGGTCACCGCGCCCATCAGCAATCCGCCGGCGCTTCCGCCCATGATCGCCAGATGGGAGGGAGATGTATATTTCTCCGTCACCAGAAACTCGGCCGCAGCGATGAAATCCGTGAAGGTGTTGCGTTTTTTCAGAATGCGGCCATCTTCATGCCACGGCTTGCCGAGATCGGCGCCGCCGCGAATATGAGCGATCGCGTAGACAAAGCCGCGGTCCAACAGACTCAACCGGTCGGAGGAAAACGCAGGATCCATGCTGATCCCGTAAGCGCCGTAGCCGTACAGCAGAGCGGGAGCCTTTCCGTCGCGCACGAACGGTTTCTTATATACGAGCGAGATCGGCACTTTGACTCCATCCGGAGCCGTCGCGTACACCCGCTGCGATTCGTACATCGACGGATCGTATCCTCCCAACACTTCCTGTTGTTTCTTCAATTCCCGCTCGTGCGTTTCCATGTTGTAATCGAACACGGAATTCGGCGTGACGAGCGAGGTGTAGTTGAAGCGGACGATCTTCGTATCGAATTCAGCATTGCTCCCGAGCACCGCCGTGTAGACCGGCTCGTCGAACTCGATGAAGTGAGTCTTACCCGTCGCGAAATTCTCGATTCGGATCTTCGTCAGCCCGCGGTCGCGCTCCTCGATCACGAAATAGTCGCGAAAGGCATGAACACTCTCGATGGTTACCTCGGGACGTCCCGCGATTACCTCCTTCCAATTCGGCTTTGCCGGATTCCTGACCGGAGCCTCAACCACACGGAACGTCTTCGACCCGTCGTTCGTGCGGATGAACCAGGAATCGCGCCGCCCATCGGAGTGATGCGTGACGTCATATTCGGTTTCGTGCACGCGCGGCAGAATCGGTTCGAACCTGCCCTTGGGATGATCCGCGCTCAGATAACGGACTTCCGTGGTCAAGGAGCTGGAAATGTTGATCAGAATGTAGGCGCGGCTCGATGTCTTCGATAACTCGACGTTAAACTTCTCATCGGTCTCGTGGTAAACCAACGTGTCTTTCTTCTCGCCGAGAGTGTGCCGGAAAACCTTGTACGGGCGCTTCGCTGCGTCGAGCACGGTGTAAAAAAACGTCGCGTTGTCGTTTGCCCACTCAAGCGAATAGTACGTATTCGGAATCTCGTCGGCGAGCATCTTTCCCGTCGCGAGATCCTTCACATGAATCGTGTAAGCTTCGTCGCCGTCGAAATCGACGGAATAGGCGAGCAAGCGGTGATTCGGACTGATCGAGAAATTTCCGACGCGGAAATACTTTTTCCCTTCCGCCATCGCGTTTTCGTCGAGCAGCACCTCTTCCGGCGCGTCGAGCGATCCCTTCTTCCTGCACCGGATCGCATACTGCTTTCCTTCTTCCGTGCGCGAGTAGTAATAGTAAGCGTCGCGTTTCAGCGGCACGCTCAAATCCGTCTGCTTAATTCGGCCTAAAATCTCGGAATAAAGCGTGGTTTGCAGGGCCTCGGTGGGCTTCATCACGGCTTCGGTGTAACGATTCTCCGCTTCCAGATACTTCAGCGTGTCGGGATCGTTGCGGTCGCGGAGCCAGAAGTAGTTGTCTGTCCTCGTATCGCCCAGCACAGTCATGGACTTGGGAACTACCTTGGCAACGGGCGGCTGAATCGGCGTGTCTGCGGCTATTATTGTCGTACTCATAAGAACGTAGAGGATCGTTGCGCGAGCCATCTCACTTCATGGTGACATACTAGGAACTTGTGATCCGAATCGAAGACCATGGCAATTCCGTCGCCATAGATCCCAATTTTGGCAACAACGCCAACTCTTTCGTGGTAGGTGAACGCGAGTTTCTCTGGACACCAAAACCCTGGACGGCGCCCGCGCTCGGCGGAGTTCCTTTTCTCGCGCCGTGGGCGAACCGGCTGGATCCGGTGTCGTTCGTCGCCAATGGGAACCGTTACGTCCTGAATCCGGAACTCGGGAACCTTCGCTTTGACTCGCACCATTTACCGATCCATGGACTGCTCGCCTTCGCGTCTGGATGGAAGATCGAGCGGCAGGAGCGGTCTTCCGTGACGAGCCGTCTGGAGTTCTGGAGATTTCCGAAATGGATGGCGCAATTTCCGTTCGCGATCGCCATCGAAATGACCCATCGTCTTTCACGCGCGACGCTTCAGGTTGAAACGGCGATTGAGAATCTCTCGGCCGAACCGGTACCCGTCTGCGTCGGTTTCCATCCTTATTTTCAGCTTCCCGATTCGCCGCGCGATTCCTGGCGTGTCCGGATCGCGGCGCGCCAGCGCGTGGGGCTTTCTCCGAAACTCACGCCGACGGACGAGCGAACACCTGTGGCCGTTAATCCCGTGGCGCTACGGGGGACTGAACTCGATAGCGTGTTCACAGATCTGACCGGCGAAGAATTCGCCATCGAAGGGCCGGATCAGCGGCTGATCGTGCGCTTTGGACCCAGGTACCCTGTCGCGATCATCTATGCGCCCGCGGGAAAATCGTTCGCGTGCATCGAACCGATGAGCGCATTGACGAATGCGCTGAACGGTCCGGAGTCTGCCCTACAACACATCGCGCCAGGGGACACTTGGCGCGAGTCTTTCTGGATTTCCATCGAGGAGTAAAGCGATTAGGGCTGCTTCTTCACCGGAGCCGGAGCAGGCGTGGTTCCTGAGGGCGCGGTTGCCGGCTTGGCCGGCGCGCCGGAAGGCTGCTTCGGAGCCGATGTCGTCGGCGTTGATGCCGGCAGCGAAGGAGCGGTTTTGTCGTACAGCTCGATGATGTCTTTGGTGATGTCCACGGCGTTTGACGCATACAACACCGGGGTCTGCGGATTGCTGACGTCGATGATGACGGCATAGGCATTGGCGACCGCATACTTATCGATCACCTGCATCATCTTCTGCCCCAGTTCGTCGAGCATCTTGCGCTGTTCCTGATCGGCTTCGTCCTGGGCATCCTGCATGTCGCGATTGTAGACCTTGGTCTTGGCGTCGATGTTGCGCTGCAAATCCTCCTTGGCCGACTGCGCCATCGCGGCCCCGCCACGCTGGAGCTTGTCCTGGAGTTCGCGAATCTCGTTGGCCTTACGATCCAGTTCCTTCTTCTTCGGCTCATAGACGCGAGCCTGGAAATCCGCCATCGCTTTCTGGCCTTCTTTGGTGCTGACCAGTGCGCTCTGGATCTGGATCACGCCGATCTTGGTCGGGTGCGCGCCACCTGCGGGCGCGGATGCTGCCGGCTGCTGCGTCTGCGCGACAGCCACAACGGCCGAGGCGAGCAGAACAAACAATTCTTTTTTCACGACGAAACTCCTCAAGTTAATCTTAATATCCTAACAAGCCTTTACTTAGAACGTCCGGCCGATCGTAAACCGGAATGTAGACGCCCTTTCGGCGAACGGTATGGGGGTCCCAAACTGACTGAGCGCCGCAGCAAACGACGCCGCGTTGGGGAAATAGCTGCGGTCGGCGACCACCGGCGGCTGCAAGATCGTATCGACGCGCAGAGGATTGTACGCCCAATAGATGCGGAATGGAGCGTTCACGACCGGCATCAGGACCTGAAGCTCCAGACCGGTCGACATGCGCGGAGATTGAGTCCCCGCCGCGATCACCGCACGGGGCGGGAATGCCGCTTCAGGGAACTGGTTATTCAGAGATGTGATCTGACTCGGATTCAATTCCAACTGGCTGGTTCGCGTGAGTTTGTCGATTCCGGCGTCCACGAAAGCAGCCAGGGTCACGGGGCCGAAGATCGGAATCCGATATTCGATGTTGCCAACTCCGTAAGTGTCTCCACCGGGGAACACCATCTGGTACGTGGGGATATTCTGAGTTACGTTGACGAAGGTCGGCACGCCATTGACGAGGGTGCGCTGTACTTTGGGGCTCCCATCGACGTTCAGCAACCCGACTTGCGCCCCGGTTGGAACGTAGGCGAACGGGCTGATTCCCCAGATGTCGAATCCGCGGATGTCGTTTTCGCCGCCCATGTAAAAACGGTTGAACGGAGGCGCCACCTTTCCGCCGAATCCTGTAAGGAAGCGGCCGGCGACGTGCATACCAATGACGTGCTTCTGATTGAGCGGCGACTTCTTGAACCACTTCCCATCGATTGTCGGTTCAATCTGGTTGACGTTGCCTCCAAGCGGACCGCCGGCGAAGGCGAGCGCGATCGTGAGCGCTTTACCGCGCGTCGGGGTGATCGGATGGTCAACCGAGTTGTAGGTGAAGCTCGGAGTGATGGTCGAGGAGCGAATCCCATCCAGGGAGTTCGGTCCATTGATATGGAGGAAGTTGATGTAGTCGAAGTACGTGTTCGCCGCCGCCGTCAGCGTCTTGATGTTCTGAATCGTATACCCGTAACTGATTCCGACGCGGGCGAAACTCCGCCGCAAGGGGTAACTCACGAACGTGGTGAATCCGTATGAGTTCGATACGTAGTTCAGCAGGTTGCTCGAACCGAGCTGATTGAACAGCGGAATCAGATTCTGGCCCGACAGAATCGACGCTTCACGCGCCTGATCGAAATTGAAGCGCGAAGTAAATACCGTAAATCCTGCCTGCAACGGACGGTCAAACAGATAGGGCTCGGTGAATCCCAACTGCGCGGTGCGCTGCACCGTGCCAAGCTGTGTCGAAAGACTTAGCGTTTCCCCGAGTCCGAGGAAGTTGTTGGTCGAATAAGAGAAACCGATGAAGCTGCCCGCGATCGCCGAAACGCCGCCGTTCAACTGAACCGAGTTTTTGCCGCGTTCCTTCACCTTGAGCGTGATGTCCACCGTATTCGTCTTCGTGTCGCGCTTGATATCGGCGGCCTGATCTTCCTTCAGGACTTCGAAATATCCGAGCTGGTTCAGGCGGAGAATGCTTAATTCCCACAAGCGGGTATTGAAGATATCTCCTTCGTCGATCATCAACTCGCGGCGTATGACCTTATCGCGCGTCGTCTGGTTCCCGGAAAAATCGATGCGGCGGACAAAGAACTGCTTACCCTCATCGAACGTCAGCGTCAGGTCGATCTTGTCCGAGTTCGGAACGGGCTCAAAGCTCGGCTCGGCGACGAAATCGATGTAACCGAACTGGCCGTAAAGCTTGGTCAGCTCCTGGAATCCTTTGCGCAGCTTTGCGGTCGAAAAGACATCGCCCTGCTGCATCTGGAACACCGGTTTCATCAGCGAATCCGGCGTGCGGAATAATTTCACGCCCACGAAGTTGATGTTATTCAGATGGTAAAGGCGGCCCTCTTCGATGGAAATCTGGATGTTCGCCGCTTTGCCGATCTTGGTCGACTTGATCAGCGGCAGCCGGAATTTCCCGCCTCCGACATCCACGATCTGGACCTTCGCCTCGGTTGTGTGAGCCGTGAAATATCCGTTGTCCTGATAAAACTGCTGAATGCGCTGCTGATCTTCTTCGAGCTTGGTCGAGTCGTATGTTTTTGCAAACAGGCTCTCAAAGAAGATCGAATACGGAATCCCGATGGGGTGCAAATTCTTCATCGGACGCAGCAACTGCTTATGGCTGAAATGTTCGTTACCTTCGAAGGTGATCTCTCCCACCTTTACCTTGGGACCTTCATCCACCTTGAAATCGATTTCGAGCGACGCCGGCGGAACCTGGTGAATTTCGGGGTCCACCGTTGCGAACTGCCGCCCGCGTTCAGCAAGATACTCCAGCAAAACGACTTTTGCGCGTTGTACCTTATTCGGGTCGTACTGCGATTCGACGCTGAGTCCGACCTTGCGCTCCTTGAACCGGTCGAGGATTTCTGAGACCGTGATCGACTTCATCCCATCGTATTTGATAGACCGGACGATGCGCCGCTCCGTCACCACGAACCGAACGATCCAGCCATCCTTGCCGGGCTCGCGCTCCATGCGGATATCGTCGAAGCGGCCGGTGTTCCAGAGGGCCATGAAGTCGCGATTGAGTTGTTCCGGATCGTACTTATCGCCCTTTTTCGTGACGATCAGCGCCCGCAAAGTATCCTGCGGCACGCGGCGCGACCCGCGGAACTCCACTGAATCGATCACATCCTGCGGATTCGGATTTACCGCGGGCTTGGTTTCTTCAGCCGGCTTTGGTGTTTCGAGCTTCGGGAGCTGGGGCTTGGGAGGTTGAGGTTGATCGGTCGATTGAGGAATGGTCTCAAACGGATTGGCTTTCTTCTGTTGCGGGGGCTGCGGTTTTGCCGGCGGCGGTTGTTGCTGCTGGGGCGGCTGCTGTTGTTGGGCAAACATCGCCGCGCAACTCAACAGACAGACCGCAACTGTGCGCAGGCTTCCGGGCCTGGAAGACATCATCTAAACCGGGTTCCTTTCCACTCTGCGCCTTACAACTGACGTTCGTCTCCGGAAGTCGGTTTCACCGAAGACTCGGGCCAACCCATATGAGAAATGCCCAAAACAACGTCGCGAGACAACGCCGGAGTGAAACAGTTATCTTACCAGAATCCCCGCCTGCCAGAGGACCCCGGAGTTTCTTTCTTTCAATCCCCACCCCGCGCCTGTCCGCTATGATGAAGCACGCCCTAATATGAAGCGACGCGTCGTGATTACCGGGATGGGGGCGATCAGTCCTAACGGCATCGGAACCGAGGCATTCTGGGATTCCACCCGCCGCGGCGTCAGCGGAATCGGACGTATAACCCGCTTTGACTGCAACGACTTCGCGGTCCAGGTCGCGGGCGAAGTGAAGGGTTTCAACGAGGACGATTACGTTGAGCCGAAGGACCGGCCCCACGTCTCGCGAGTTGCTCCGCTGGCTGTCGCCGCGGTTCAGGAAGCGCTCGAATCCGCCGGAATCGATACGGCGTCGATGACACGCGATCAGCTTCGGCAGATCGGCGTCGTAGTCGGCTCCGGGGGCGGATCACATGAGTTTACAGAAGAGCAATACCGCCTCTATCACACGGGGAAGTGGCGGCAATGCTCCGTCTATGTCGTCCCGACATCGACAATCGGCACTTTGGCAAGCGAGGTTTCGATGCGCTTCGGATTTCGGGGGCTCAGTCATGTGATTTCCACCGGCTGTACGTCGTCCACGGACGCGATCGGTTATGCCGCGCGAACGATTCAGGCGGGAGTTCTGGATACGATGATCGCCGGCGGCGTAGACGCTCCCATCGCTCCGCTGATTCTACGCGGGTTCATGGCGATGCGGATTCTCGCCTCACGGTGGAACGACGATCCCGAACGCGCTTCCCGTCCTTTCTCTCGCGACCGAGAAGGATTCGTCATCGCTGAGGGTTCGTGGTTCTTCGTCCTCGAAGATCGTGACCGGGCTCTCGCCCGCGGCGCGAGAATTCTGGGCGAAATCGCCGGCTACGGATCGACCTGCGAGGCTTACCATCGAGTGCGGCTCGAAGAATGCGGTGAAGAGCCCGCCCGGGCGATCGGCCTCGCCATGCAGGAAGCGGGAATCGCGCCTGAAGGCGTCGGGTATCTGAATTATCACGGAACTTCGACCGAGCTGAACGACCGTATCGAGACCAGGGCTGTAAAGCTTGCCTTCGGCCGGCACGCCTTCAAACTGCCGGGATCGTCGCTCAAGAGCCTGATCGGTCATCCACAAGGCGCGTGCGGCGCCGCAGGCGTCGCCGCAACGCTGCTTGCCATGCGCGATGGCGTGCTCCCGCCGACGGCGAACGTGGACGTTCCCGATCCCGAATGCGACCTCGATTACGTCACGGAACAGGGGCGCCGCGCCGATTTCGAGTATGCGGTCGCGAACTGCATTGCCTTCGGCAGCAAGAATTCCGCTCTGGTTCTCCGGAAACATGCCTGATCTCGGTGCCGCCATCCGGACGCTCGAAAAGCATTATGGCAAACCGGCGCCACCCATCACGCGCGATCCATTTGAGATGCTGCTGCTCGAAAAATCGGGGTATCTGGTCCCGGACGAAAAGCGCGAGCGCGCATTCCGCGAATTGAAGAAACGGGTGGGAACCACGCCGGCAAAAATCATCTCCGCTCCGATGGAAGTACTCCAGGAAATCTGCGCGATGGGCGGAATCCACGCCGGCCTCCGGGCGCTTCGAATGAAGCAGTGCGCCGAACTTGCCCGGCAAGAGCCCTTAAAAGACGTGCTCAAGCTCGATTTCAAGAAAGCGCGCAAGGCGATTGCGAAATATCCAATGATCGGCGAGCCCGGCGCCGAAAAAATTCTGTTGTTCGCCGGAGTTCAGCCGGTCCTCGCGCTCGAATCGAATGGTCTTCGGGTTCTGGTGCGTCTCGGAATCGGGGAGGATCATAAGAACTACTCGACCATGTATCGCCGCACTCAGCAGGCCATCGCGCCGGCGATCGCGGGATGGACATGCGACCGCCTGACCGGCGCTCACCAGCTTCTGCGGCGGCATGGCAAGGAGCTGTGCCGCCACTCAGATCCCTCGTGCGATCTGTGCCCTCTCCAGACGGATTGCAAATACACGATGGCCGCCAATTCACGTTTTTGACGGTCATTGGCGGCCAAAAGAGCGTTATTTTGCGTCTTCTGAAGACACTCCCACGGGCTCATCGGATCCGTCCTCTGGCTTCCCGGTCCGATCGTCATCCTTCGGAGTGTAATACGAGTGATAGTACGTGTACTTGCTGTACAACTCGCCGCGCCGCGCTCCATTGACTACGATGCCGAGCACGTTGTTGTTGCAGAGCGATTGCATCGCCCGGGTCACCGAATCGATCGTCGTATGTCCGATGCGGACGACGAGCAGCGTTCCGTGGCAGAGCGTCGAGAGCAGATTGGCGTCGGCGGCAAAGAGCAGCGGGGGACTGTCGAGGATCACCCAGTTGAACAAAGACGGCAACCGGTCGAGCATCAATTTCACTTCACGAAGATTCAGCAGTTCGAGCGGATTGATCACCGCCTCGCCCGCCGGCATGATGTACAGGTTCGTGCCTGCGATTTTGCGGATCGCCTGATGCAGAGGGATGCGCCCAAGAAGATAATCGGTGATCCCGGGGCTGCGGTCCGTCTGGAACAGAGAATGGATGATGGGCCGGCGAAAATCGAAGTCCGCCAGGAGCGTGACGTTCCCGGCCAGGTGCGCCTCGGCCAGAGCGAGATTGGCGGCCGAGAGCGACTTGCCCTCTGCCGGCGACGCGCTGGTCACGACGAGATTATGGATCGGCTGAAGGCTCTTCATGTGATTCAGCCGTGTACGCAGGGCGCGAAACTCCTCCATGGGAGCTTCATGCGGGCGATTGACGTCGATGAGCAGCGAATCTGTCGCGGCGCGGAACGGGATCTCCTGCACCTGTTCAAGCAGACCGGCCAGATTCGGTCCGGGATCCACGGCAACGGTTGCTCCATTGCTCCGCTCCGGCTGCTGCCGTGCCGGCGATGTATTCAGAAGACCGGCTTGCTCGGCCCTTCGTAAAGCGTCATGTACTCGACTCATCTGGATCCTCCGATCAAACCTTCGTCGTGTAGTAATACACGATCGATCCCGCCATGATCACTACCGCGGCCAGACAAGCCGTGGTCCACCCGAGCCATGCCAGCCGCTTGCGCCGCCGCACGACGAAGTCGTTTTCAAGCAGCGGAACGCTGCCGAGAATCGCCATCTGGGTGTAGGCCCGGACATCTTTCAAGTTCTTGAGGGAGGTGTCCTTCATCTCCCGGGCGCCGGCGATTACGACGCCGAGCAGCAAGCCGACCCCCGCGCCGATCGCGATGATCATTCCACGCTTGGGTTCGGTCTGCGTTTGCGGCAGGGAGGCGGGATCCAGCAGCTCCAGCATTTCGCCTTGTTTGCGCGCTTCCATCTCCTGCGCGATCTGCGCTCTGGACAGCTTCTGCTCCAGTTCGATGTAATGTTCCTTCGCGGTATCGCGGTCGCGCATCAGCTCGGAATACTGCTTCTCGCCCATCGGCACCGCTTCGATGCGCGATTGCAGATTTTTGATCGCCTCGTTGGTCCGCTTCACGTCTTTATTGAGATTGGCGATCTCCAGCTCTTTCGCTTCGATCGCGGCATCCAACTGCCGGATGTTGGCGTCCAGATCCCGCTTCTCGCGGACAACTTGAGGGTTGTCCGGCATGCGCGCCGGCGCCTGTTTTTCGTTCTTTTTGCTCGAAGCATCTTCCTTGGCGATTTCGTCCCGCTTCTGCTTTGCAGCGGCCAGGCGGCCTTGCACCGTCTGGACATCCGGGAAATTGTCGCTATATTTCTGGCGGAGATTGCGAAGAGCGTCCTCGAGTTGCGTGATATCGCGCTCGGCTTCGGCGAGCTTTTCGTTCTTCTGCACCTGCGCGACGGCTTCGGGCGGAGGCGTCTTGTTCAACTCCGCAAGCTGGTCCCGGTAAATCTGCCGCCTGTTTTCGAGTTGAAGTTTGTCCTGATTCGCCCGGCTGATGGCCGTGTCAAGCGAGGTGAGCTGCAAGTTCGCCGATTGCAGCGCGTTCATGTTCGAATTGGCCTGATCCGGAAGCCGGCCGTTATATTGCGTTCGGAATTCAGAAAGTTTGTTCTCGACCGCATCCAGCTCTTTCTTTGCCGACTCCAGTTCATCCTTCATGAACTGCGTGGTCTGATAGGTCGCGTTCGAGCGGTTTCGCTGGTTTTCTTCAATGAAGCGGCCCACCAGGTCAGAAACGACTCGCTGAGCCTTGTAGCGATCCTCGTAAGCAAACTGCACCGCGAAGGCTGGAATCGTGCGGTTCTGGGTGTTGGGGTTTGCAACCGGCACGACCTGGACGTTCTTGCGCATGAGTTCGATCACGTCTTCGATCGGCATGCGCGTGCGCTCCCGCTGGTACAGTCCGAAATTGTTGATGATCGTGGTCAATGTTCCGCGGCTCAGGATCACCTGTTCCATCGAATTGATGCGATCGAACATGGCTTGATTGATCGACGCCTGAACCATGGTCTCGGGAACCTGCTGTGGCGTGACCTTCACCATCGCCTGCGACACGTAAGTGTCCGGCCACAGATACACGCCCACCACTGTCACCACCACGCTCAACAGAAACGGGCCGAAAATCCAGCCTTTGTGGCGCCGGACGATATCGACGTAATCTTCCACGTCCAGCGCTCTGCGCGGGACACTAAAGCCTTCGGTTGGATTCATGCTCTACTCCTCCGATATTTCTGTCATTCCTTTACCAGCACCGTGTCTCCGTTCTGAAGCACGATGTTCTTTTCGGGATGTTTCCCGCTGACAAACTCTTTATAATTGAACTCAAGCGGCTTTCCCGTATTCCCTTTTCGCAGGATCTTGATATGTTTCTGATCGGCGAAGTCGCGGAATCCGCCCGCATCGGTGATCGCATCGAACACCGTTTTGGAAACAACCAGTGGATAGCGCCCCGGACGATTCACCCCGCCGGAAATGGAGTAACTCTTGCTATTCACCTGAATGATTTCGACGGTGACCTCGGGTTGCTTTACATACTCGGAAAGCGCCTGTTTTAATTGGGCCGTCAGCCGTTCCGGCGTCAGGCCTTCCGCCTGCAAATCGCCGATCAGCGGCATCGTAATCTTGCCGTCCGGACGCACTCCCTTGATGCCGGAAAGGTCCTGTTCGCGCCAAACCGAAATCCTCAGAATATCTTCGGGTCCGATCTGATAGGTCTTCGGATCGATCGGAAGGCCGACCGTGTCCGAAGGCACGCTTTGCGGGACTTTCGGGGCTTCGGTAGATCCATTGACCGAGAGAGGGGGCGGCTGGCCGTTGTTGGGCTTGGAACTCTGCGCCGGCAACAGGCCGCTCAAAAACATCAGCGCGGGCAGGACCGCTTTACCTCGGCGTAACACGTGAAAACCTCCAGTTATGCCACTGGACGCGGCAAATGACTCATTATACAACGTTATAAGCATCCGGCGCCTGCTGTATGATCGATGAAACACCATTGACGTCAATGGTGTCCAGTTACCGCGGTACCGGAACCGGGACTATCCCATGAACTACTTTCTTGCTAAAACCGAACCCTCAACCTATTCGATTGACGATCTGGAACGCGACAAGAAAACCGTGTGGGATGGCGTTACGAACCCTCAAGCGGTACGCGCAATCAAGGACATGCAGGCCGGCGACAGAGTCTTCATCTACCACAGCGGCGGTGAGTCGGCCATTGTAGGACTGGCAGGAATACGCACTGCGGGAAGACCAGATCCTAAGAATCCGAAGTCCGCCGTGGCCGATTTTGAATTCATAGAACGGCTTGATCCTCCCACAACTCTCGCTGACATCAAAACATCAAAGAAATTCGAAGATTGGGCTCTGGTGCGGCAAAGCCGGCTCTCGACGATGCAAGCGCCCGGGAAGTTAGTCGATTGGATGAGAAAGAGATATCCCAACGCAAAAATCTGACTCTCTTTTGCCGCCACGCTATCCTGGACTTCGATGGCCCTTGCCGCCCCGCCCATCGCTGAATTGGCCGCCGCCAAAGGCGTTCGGGCCGCAATGGAGTGGTTCCGCCGCGAGCGGGCCTGGATCAACGAGCAACATCTGAAGCTGTGCCGCGTTCCGGCGCCGACGTTTTTCGAACAAAGGCGCGCTGAATGGATGGCGGAGCGCTTCCGCTCCCTCGGCTGGGAAGCGCGGATCGACCGCGCCGGAAATGTCATCGCGTCTCTTCCGCATCATCGCGACGCGCCTTCGGTCGCCGTGACTGCGCATCTCGATACCGTCCTTGCGCCGCGGACTGAGGATGAGATCAAAGTCGCGGCCGATGGACGCCTTCTCGGTCCCGGAGTTTCCGACAATGGAGCGGGGCTGGCCGCATTGCTCGCCCTGGCGGCAGCCTGGAACGCCGGACCTCCCGTGGACAATTCCACGGCTGTCCCCGTTCTGATCGCCAACGTCGGCGAGGAAGGCGAGGGCAATCTCAGTGGTATGCGCTACATATGCCGCCCTAATGGGACGAAATATATCGCATTTCTCGTGCTCGACGGCCCGAGCACGGAACATATCACTTGCGAAGCCCTCGCGAGCCGGCGGTTCGACGTCGCCCTTACCGGTCCTGGAGGCCATAGCTGGAGCGACTACGGAATCCCGAACCCGGTTCACGCACTGAGCCGGACGGTGACATTCTTTATCGACGAAGCGCAAATTCCTCAGTCCCCGCGATCCTCGTTCAATTTCGGCGTGATCGAAGGTGGATCGAGCATCAATTCGATTCCCTCGGAAGCCCGCGCCAAGGTTGATCTTCGTTCGGAAAGCGCCGAACAGATCGAACGCATGGCGGCGCTGCTCGGCCTGACTCTGGAACGGGCGATCGAAATCGAAAACCAGCGCGGTTCAGGCGGCCGGGTCGCAGGCCGGCTCAAAGAGATAGGTTCGCGGCCAGCGGGGGGGCTGCGTGAGGACTCGCCCATTGTCGAATGCCTGCGCGCTGTTGACACGCATCTTGGAATCCGCAGTCACCTCGATTGCTCCTCGACCGACGCGAATATTCCGTTATCGCTGGGACTCCAGGCGGTATCGATCGGCGCCGGCGGCCAGGGCGGGGGAGCGCATACGACTTCGGAGTGGTTCCAACCCGACGGGCGCGAGCTGGGACTTCGCAGAATCCTGCTTGCCCTGTGTCTGCTGCTGAATAACCATATCTGACGGGCCGAATACCTGGCCGATTCGACCGGGGAGCGTCAGCGGCTGGCGTCCTTCACGTCGCCGTTGCGCAGAACCCAGAAGCAGCGGCCGGGCTGTTTGCAATCGCCCATATCCTGGGGCGCGACCACCTCAACCTTCAGGCGTTCGTTCTGCGAGAACTCCTGCAAGGCGAACTTTGCCGACGGCATGCTCGGATCGTCGCCCGGATCAATGGTCGCAAGCCCCCTCCATCCGTAGAGCCCGTAGCGATGAATCGGGGGCTCGCTTGCGGGAACCGCCAGGCGGATGTCCCATTCACCGCTCCTCCAGCGGTCGAGCGGCAATTGCGCCAGGATGTGCTGCGCCGTTGCCCCGCAGCGAGTGACCAGGTCGTTCCGCACCCAGGTTCCAGCCGCGAACAGTCCCGCCATCACGCCCACGCATGCGGCATAGCCTGCCTTGGATCGGGATACCTTGAGAAAAACCAGGCTCAGGATGATCGCGTACAGCGCCGCCGGCAGGTACATGTACGTTTCCGAAGCATGAGGCGTGAAAGCGAGAAACGGCGCCAGTGAGAACAGCGCTCCGAGCCCGAGCAGCAGCACCAGCACCCAGTCCACCTGCGCCGCGCGCTTCCGCGCCTCGCCCGATCGCAGGGCGATTCCGGCCGCAAGCATCGCCGCCACGCAAATCCCAGCCGCCGCAAGGATCAGGTTCTTCGTGATTTTCAATTCCGAAGGAAGCGGCGTCCCAAAAACCTCGTGGCTGAACACTGAATCCACAGGCAGCGCCAGAGACACGGCGTACATCACCGTGTTTTTCGCCATCACGGAAACCCCGACCAGCGGCATCGGCTCTGAGACAAACATCCGCCGCACGGCAAAGAACGCCACCAGGACCACTCCAGAGGAAACCGCCAATGTCTTCAGATAGCCGCGCGGCCAGATTCCTCCGCGCGCCTGCCACAGAACCGCGTAGGCCGCCATGAATCCGAACACGACTATCGTCGATTCATAGGTGAGCAGCGCCACCCACGCCAGGATGATCGAGGCGGCGATCATCCACCTCCACCGGGCACCCTTTTCGAGCGAAGCAAGGAAGAAGAAAAACGACCCCAGCAGCGCCGCGTACGCCAGCGTGTTGCCGAACACCGCGGCGTTGATCACCTGGTTCGACAGCGGATGGACGCCGAACAGCAGCGCCGCCCCGGCTGCCCCCATCGTCGATCCCGAGAGAATCAGCGCGATCCCGTAGACAAACGCGACCGCCAGAAGGTGACTTCCCAGGTTCCGGAACCGGAACGCCCAGGCTGCCGGGCCGCTGATTTTCCAGGATGCGTAGCTCAGGAAGCGCTGCCCCGGCCGGTATTTGGCCGTATGGAAGTGCGTTTCCGTGAGTATTTTAGACGGGTGTTGGGAGTCCAGGAAGTTGGCGCGATGAGTTTCGAGAAAATCGTCGTATCCGCAGAAAAACGACGTTGAAACGCGAACGAAAAGCAGGGCAATTGCGGCCAAAATTACCCACAGCGCAGCATGACGTCTCAACATCGACAATTCTAATACATCGGTTGTCACCGGATGCGACGTTTCCTAACGAAATGCTCGATCACGGCATCAAAGTCTCCGTAGTCACCATCTTTCGGATCCCGCGCCCGCGTGGCACCGCCTGCTATTGATCAGAAATAAACTCAGGTCCAGCGGCTGACACTCGCGGCTCAATGACGTCTAACGCAAATGAAACCTGTATCCTGAATCCGGCATCCATGAAACGGAACGATTTATAATGGGTTCCAGGCATCGTCGCGTGCAAACGAGGCAATCACAATATGAAGCTGTTCGATAAAGTGCGCCAGCAAAAGCTTTTGTCCACCACCCTGCTGTTAGCTACTCTCAGCGTGGGCATTCTCATCGGGACGTTGATCAATACCGGCGTAAAGGCCGCGCGCGATCAGCAGGCTGCGCCTGACGCGACGCCTCTCGTGATTCCTCACCCTCAGGAAGTGGGCAACGAGTTCACCAAACTTGCGCGCAAACTAGACCCGAGCGTCGTCAACATCACCGCGGATTACACGCCGAAGTCCGATCCATCCGCCCGCCGCCGCCGCGGCCAGCCGGATCAGGACGATGACCAGAGCGAGGAAGGGCAGGATCTTTTCCGCCGCTTCTTTGGGAATCGCGGGCAAGGCGGCGCGGACCTGCCTCCGCAGATCCTCAAACGCGAACAGTCGGGCACAGGATTCATTGTCGACAAGAACGGATATATCATCACCAACCAGCACGTCGTTTCCGATAACCAGGGAAATCCCGTCGATCACATTTTCGTCAAGATGCACGGCGACGGAGCCGAATACCGCGCGCACGTGATCGGCAGCGATACCGAGACGGACATCGCGGTCCTGAAGGTGGACGCGAAGCGGAACTTGACTCCGGTGATGATCGGCAACTCCGAAAGCGTACAGGTGGGCGATTGGGCCGTCGCGATCGGATCTCCGTTTGGTCTCGAAGCGACGGTTACGGCCGGAATTATCAGTGCCACGGGGCGCGATATCGGCGCGCAGCAGTTCCAGCGCTTCATTCAGACCGACGCTGCGATCAATCCCGGCAACAGCGGCGGACCGCTGTTGAACATCCGCGGCGAAGTCATCGGCGTTAATACCATGATCGCCACGAATAATGGCGGATCGCAGGGTGTCGGATTCGCGCTTCCGATCAACATGGCAGTCCGTGTTTACAACGACATCATCCGCGACGGAAAAGTCACTCGCGGGTCGATCGGGGTCCAGTGGCCGAAGGATCCCAAGGCCGAAACTCTGATCAAGGCGATGGGCTTCGATCACGGAGTGATCGTCGGTGAGGTGAAGGCGGGCGGGCCGGCGGATAAGGCGGGAATGAAGGTGGACGACATCATTCTCGGCTTGAATGGCCAGAAGGTGAAGGACGGGGAAGACCTGATCGCGCGCATTGCCGATACTCCTGTCGGTACGTCCGTCATTTTGAACGCCGACCGCGACGGCAAGAAGATGGATTTTAAAGTGACCATCGCCGACCGCGCGCAGATCTGGGCCGATCGCGTTGGCCAGCAGCGCGCGCTGCCGGAGGCGCCCTCGAAACCCGAAGCTCCCACTTCGGTCAAATTCGGCATCTATCCCCGCGCCGTCAGCGAAGAGGAGCGCGATCTTACCCCCGACAAGCACGGCGTGACGGTGACCCGCGTCGAACCGGGCTCGTTTGCCGAAGAGATCGGCATGCAGGAGCGGGACATTATCGTGTCGATCAATCGCCAGCCGGTCAGTTCCGTGGACGATATCCGCAAGATCCAGTCAACTCTAAAACCGGGCGATGCCGTGGCGTTCCGCATCGTCCGGACGCCGCCGTCGGGCGTCAATCGCCGCGCTTCGAATACTCCTGCTTCGGTCCGGTTCCTCAGTGGAACCCTTCCGCAAGAGTAGGTCCTTGAATATGCATGGTATATTGTTGACTTGCGTATTCTGATTGTTGCTTTCTCGGTGGCCATGTTTGCCGGCCGGGGGGTCTACGCGCAAGCCCCTTCCACGGCGACGAAACAAGTTTCTTCTACGAAAAAGAAGGCGCCGAAGGGGAAATCTTCTAAGTCGTCGGCCAAGTCCACGACGGCCACACCCGCAAAGTCAGCAAGCGCATCGACACTATCGACGGCGCACCGGCGTGCGACATCGAAAACCGCCAAACGAACCCAAGCCAAAGCAGTTCCCCGCCAACAGCAGCCTACGGCCGAGCGGTACAAGGAAATCCAGCAGGCTCTTGCAGATAGGGGGTACTTCAACCGTCCTCCGGATGGCCAGTGGGGACCCGATTCGGTCGAAGCGCTGAAGCGTTTTCAGCGTGAGCAAAACCTGACAGATGACGGCAAAATCGGGTCGTTATCGCTGATTGCGCTCGGGTTGGGACCAAAACGGGCGGCTGTGGACCAGACGCCGGAGAAAGTACAGAGATGATTGTCGGAGTCCCCAAGGAAGTAAAAGATCATGAAGCTCGCGTCGGCTTATTGCCGAGCGGAGCGAAAGCATTGGTTGAAGCCGGTCACAAAGTCCTGGCACAGGCTGGAGCCGGGTCGGGCAGTTCGATTACAGACGACGAGTACAAGCAGGCCGGCGCCGAAATCGTCCCGGATGCGGCCGCGCTCTGGTCAAAGAGCGATCTGGTCGTCAAAGTGAAGGAACCTCAGCCTTCCGAGTATCCATTCCTGCGGCCAAATCTGCTGCTGTTCACCTATCTTCATCTGGCGCCGCTGCCTGAGCTGACCGATAAATTGCTCGAATCGAAGGTCAACGGCGTGGCGTATGAGACGATTCGGGAATCGGACGGATCGCTGCCGCTGCTGACCCCCATGAGCGAGGTCGCCGGCAGACTCGCGACGCAGATCGGCGCGCAGTATCTGGAAGCTCCAAACGGCGGACGCGGAATCATGCTCGGCGGCGTGCCTGGAGTCGCACCCGCAAATGTGGTGATCATCGGCGGCGGAATCGTCGGTCATCAATCGGCGAAGATCGCGGTCGGGATGGGCGCGCACGTGACGATCATCGACAAGAATCTCAACCGTCTGCGTGAGCTCGACGATATTTACGCCAGCCAGGTGGTCACGCTGGCGTCGAACGAGTATACGATCCGGGAATCGCTGCGTCTTGCGGATCTCGTGATCGGCGCCGTGCTGATCCCGGGAGCTTCGGCTCCGAAGCTCGTCCGCCGCGATATGCTCGGCGGGATGAAGAAGGGCGCGGTCATGGTCGATGTGGCGATCGACCAGGGCGGGTGCTTCGAAACGTCGCACGCGACCACGCACAGCGATCCCACGTATTTCGTCGACGGAGTGCTGCACTATTGCGTTTCGAACATGCCGGCAGCGGTGCCGCATACATCGACGTTTGCGCTCAACAATGCGACGTTCCCGTATCTGCTCGCTCTGGCGAACCTCGGTCTGGAAGCCGCGTGTGAAAAGAGCCCGGCGCTGCGCGAAGGTGTGAACACGTACAAGGGACAGGTCGTGTATCCGGCGGTCGCGGAGAGCCAGGGGAAGAAGTGGAAAGAGTTGAGCGCGGTCGTTTAGGCGCCTGACAGTCGGGTCTAAACCGGTCCCTCTGGTCGCGGCTCAACCTGCGGCCAGATTGTCTCGAAATTGGTTGCTACCGGACTTTCAATGGGTAGGACTGTGTCATCGGTGGCACGATGCCGTTCATCCGCGCATACTCGACGAGTTGGCCGTAGTGATCCGTCACGTGCCACACCGCGAGCACCGCGATTCCGAGCTTTGTGCTCGGGCCTCCATAGCGCCCGTCGACGCGAGCCAAAGCATTCTTCTGATCGATCGTCGCGAGCACGCGCTCGCCGTATTCGAACGAATCGGTCAAGTATTTGATCAATTCGGCCTTCGTCGAAGCTTTGGAAGGGCCGCCCTTTTCGCAGCTTTCGGGCGGAGTTTTGCCCTCAATTTGATTGAAAAACGCGAAATGCGAGCATGCGACATGCTTGATCTGCTCGCCGAAGCTGCGGACGCCATCGAAGTTTCCGGCGGTCGGGATGAAGGAGTATTTCGATTCCGGCATGGCGTCTGCAAGCATGAGGAGTTGTCCTCCCGCCATGCTGAGCGCTCCACCGACGCTTTCCGCAATCGTCTTAGGGATGTCGGCATTTTGTGCCGGGGCGAGACCGATGAAGGCTGTGAGAAGAATCAGGCGCATGCGTGTAGCATAACGCTCGCCCGAGGCCCAGTCAGTTCTCCGATGCGCTCGCTTTCTGGACGCTGTCGATCACAATGGTCGGAACGATGATCTTCTTCGGGATAAACCTCAATCCGGCCTGCTCATTTAGAGCTGAGTTGACGGCGAACCTCGTCGCTTCTTTCCGATCGTCTTCTGGAATCGACGAATCGATGGGCCAGTGCACATCGAAATCGTAAAGCCCCGTGAGGCCAGTCTCGTCCGCCGCGATATATCCCAGTTTGCCTCCGACGAACCGGGCAAAGTTCGGCATCGAGATCGCCTGTCCCGAAAGGCCCGATTGGCTCATTCGGAACGTGTCTTCGTGTTCTTCACGATCCGCGGACGGAGTAAGCTTGGCGCCGCTTCTCGCTACCACGAGCGCGTGACCCGGCATCTCTCGCGCGGTCCGGTGAATCCGGAGCTTGAAGCGATCGAAAAGCAACTTCTGCAACGCCGATTGCAATTGGGCTTCGGTGATATTGCCTGCGATGTTCGCTTTCGCCGTGATGTCGAAGCGGTCGACACGAATCCAATTGGGCCCGCCGGCAACGTTCCAATCCATCACTCCGTAAGCCCGCTGAACTAACAGCACCAGCGTGTATCCGCGCGCTGTGAAGCGGGGCCCAGGACCGACGGCAATGTTGACGATATGGTCGTCCAGCGTGTTGGGCCGGACGGAGGCCACTTCGAATTCGACCCGGGGCGCTTGGCACAGTGCCATACCGGTCGCCAGAAGGCCGAAAACGCTGCGGATCGCGGAGGACGGCATCGCGCTCCCTCTTCAACTGATATTTTGGAGCGAAACGCAGCCCGACACAACGGCGGAGATTAACCCTTGGCGAAATACAACGAAGCCGCGCGTTCCAATTCCGCCTTCGTCATGATCGCGCCGCGGCCTTCATATCGTCCGATCGAGATAAGAATATTGCAAATATCCGCGGGGTAGCAGGCGCGCAATTCCGTACGCCCCTCGCGCAGGCACAATTTGCGGAGATATTCTGCGCTGTCGGGTTCCGATTGCAGGTTTCGGGATTGAACCACACGGGCAAAAATCTGGTCGAAGCTCACCGGGTCCACCGCTTCGACGTAAATCTTGTTGTGGATACGGCGCAGGAAGGCTTCGTCCGCGAGATCGGATGGCTCAAGGTTTGTCGAGAACACGACCATCGTTTCAAACGGGATCTGGAACTTCACGCCATAGCGCAGTGTCAGATAATCGACGCGCCGATCGAGAGGGACGATCCAGCGGTTGAGCAGGTCGCGAGGCGACATGAGCTGGCGGCCGAAGTCGTCGATGATCAGAATGCCGTTGTTCGCCTTCATCTGCAAAGGCGCGGCGTAAATGCCCGACGCTTCGTCGAGGCGCAGTTCGAGCATGCTCGGGATCAGCTCGCCGCCGACAACAATGCAGGGACGCTTGCAGGTCAGCCAGCGCGGATCGAGATCCGGTTCGTCGTTATCGAGCGGCTGGTGAACGACGGGATCGTACATGCTGATGATCTGGTTGTCGACTTCAATCGCGTACGGAATCAGGACCGCGTCCTGGTACACGCGCAACATGCGCTCGGCGAGACTGGTTTTTCCGTTTCCCGTGGGTCCGTAGACGAAAATCGAATTTTGAGAAATGATCGCCGGGCCAAGCTGATCAAGCATGCGGTCCGTCACGATGAGATCGGAAAACGCCTGCCGCAGCGTCTTGCGGTCGACGTGAACCTTCGCGGCCTGCACTTTCGTCGCCGCGTGATACTCCTTCAACGAAACCGGGCAGGCGCCCGCGTATTGGGAAACCTGAAATCGTTCGCCGGCAAGCTGCTTACCGGCCTGAGAAAGCGTGAAGTTGTAATCGTTCCCGCTCATCCCCTTGACTTCGACAAGCTGCTGGGAGCGCATGTGCTTGAAGACGGTATCGATAATCGGCACCGAAACACGCAGGGAGCGGCTGAGGCCGGTCAGGCTGCTGTAACCTTCGATCAGCATTCGCCGGAGCACCAAATCCAGTACCAGGGATTCGGGAACTCCCAATTCTGCAAAGGTTTGCGGAATCGCCGGATTGAACGCCGCGCGGACGGGTGCGAAGGTGGCCATAGACATAATCCCTCGTGGGACTATCGGCCATTCGGGGATAAAACGTTATGCACGCCGGAGTGAGATGTCGCGTCATGCCTATCAGTGAAGCTTCTCAGGTTAGCCGTGGTGTGTGCGTTGGTTTGTAGTGCGTCCGACGTGGCCGAGCGCTTCTACAAAGCGGGACTTCGGGCCGAGCGCGCCGGCGACACTGTGCATGCCTATCTGCTCTTTTCGCGGGCGGCGGCTTTGGATCCGCGGAACGTCGAGTACGCGATGCGCAAAGCCGCGACGCGGACGTTGGCCGCGCTTACGACACGAGAAGAAAAGGGTCCAGATCCGGCGGAGCCGTCGGGAGAAGCGCTTGAGCAAACGGACTTCAATGAAAAGGAGCGAATCGAGGCTCGGGAGGCAATTCCTCCGCCGCGGCTGAGGGGATCCCCGGGGAAGCATGATTTCGATCTTCGGGGCGAGCCAAGGACAATTTTTGAAAAAGTAGCAGAGGCCTTCGGAATCACCGTTGTGTTCGAGGCCGATTATCAGACGCCTCCTCCATTCGTATTCCGGATGAACGGCGTTGGGTTCGAGGAGGCCTTCCGCGCACTGGAGACGGTCTCCAACTCGTTTTTCGTTCCAATCAACGATCGCCTGGCGCTGGTGGTGCGCGATACTCCGCAAAAGCGGACGGAGCGGATGCCCGCAATGTCGGTAGCGATTCCGATTCCGGAACGCATGACCGTGCAGGACGCGCAGGAGTTGTTCACGGCGGTGCAGCAGACCCTCGATATCCGTAAGATGAACGTCGATCCAACGCGGCATTTGATCTTCGTCCGCGACCAGGTGAGCAAGGCCGAAGCGGCGCGGCAGATGTTCCGTACGCTTTCTCAAATCCGCCCGCAGGTTGCCGTGGACGTCGAGTTTCTCTCGATCGATAAGAATTCGGCGCTGAACTACGGAATTCAACTGGCGAACCAGTTTCCGATCGTCAATTTCGTCGGGTTCCAATCCTTGCCGGCGGCTGCCCGGTCGCTTGCGAATATCTTCGGTCCGATGACTCCGTTCGCCCTGGGAATCGCCGATTCGCAGATTTTCGCGACGCTGTCAAAGTCGCGGACGGAAAATTTCATTAGCGCGCAGGTGGTTTCGCTTGATGGTCAAGCCGCCACGCTGCACGTCGGGCAGCGGTATCCGATCATCACCAATGGATACTATGGCAACGCCACTGGAACCGGCCAGGTTTTCGCGCCTCCGCCGACGGTAAATTTCGAAGACCTCGGCGTAGTGCTGAAGATCACGCCGTCGATTCACGAGGACGGCGGAGTGACCCTGGATATCGACTCGGAGTTTAAAGCGCTCGCGGCGCAGAACCCGGTGAACGGGATTCCGATCATCAGCAACCGTAAATTCACGGGAAAAATTCGAGTTCGCGATGGCGAGTGGGCAGTGCTGGCGGGATTGATTTCGGTCACCGATTTCGTATCGAAGGCAGGGTGGCCCGGCCTGGCCGATATCCCGATTCTGGGGCGCATTTTCAGCAAAAATGACGTCGAGAAGGCGTCATCCGAGGTGCTGATCGTGTTCAAGCCGCATCTGACGAATATGCCGCAGTGGGAGATTGCGTCGCATCCGATCTGGGTGGGAACAGAGACGCGGCCGCTTACAGTGTATTGAGCACGGACCAGTACTGCGCGGCGACTTTTTCGATTGCGTGCTCAGCGGCGATGTGTTGCGCGGCCCTGCGCCCGATCTCGATTGCGGACTCCCGGTCGCGCGCGAGCCAGACGATTATCGCCGAGAGAATCTCCTCTTCCGCAGGTCCGGGGTCCACGCGCAGGCAGGCGTTTTCGGGGAAGCGCGCGATCTCCTGCCCCGCGGTGAACACGACAGGCTTTCCAATGCCCATCATGCGGATCGCAATTCCGGAGCTTTCGCCAGCCGTGGGATAGCGGAGATTCACGCACAGATCCGTTGCCGCGAGATAGCGCCAGAAATCGGGTTCGGGAAGATGGCCGGCGCGAAGAATCCGCGGGTCGCGCAGCAGCGGCGTCAGCGAGCGTTCGAGATCGCTCGAAGCGAAGGCCCCGGCGACGAGCAATCGTGCCTCGGCGCCGGAAGCCCAGGCGCGATGCATCGCACGAAGAAGCACCGGGATGCGCTTGGATTCGCGAAGATGGCCAAAAACACCAACAAGAAGCGTTCGCGGCTGGAGTCCCAGACTGGCGCGGAAACGCAGGATCTCGACCGTTTCCGGGATTTCGGACCGAACGAACAGATGCGGGATTTCCGCGATGTGAGCTTTCGGCGCGTGGCGCTCGACGGCGGCCGCAGCCGCGGGATTGTGGACAATCACCGCTCGTGATCGAGTCGCAATGCGCTTGAGCATTGGATATTCGAAATAGCGAGGATCGGCGGCGGAGCGCGCCCGATTGTTCCAGAGATTCCGGGCGAGGTCGCGAGTCCATTCACCATAGTTGTCGATGAATTCGCCGACATAGGCTGGCTCGTCGAGCGTGCCGAGGAGGAAATGATTCAGCACGGCGTCGTGCAGAACGACGGCTCCCGGTTGCTCGAGCGCGCGCGAGTAAATGTCACGATGCAGATTGTTGTTGCCGATGTGGTAGAGCGCGAGGCCGGCCTCGGAGTTGACCGCGATTTCGTGGTGTTTGCGGAGTTCGGCCAACAGCGCGGCGGAATAGTCGGCGACGCCGGTCGGAGCAGGTGGAAGCGGCGAGAAAAAACCGAGTTTCAACCTTTTTGCCGCGGTCCGAACAGCGCGGTCCCTACGCGGACGTGCGTCGCGCCTTCTTCGATCGCAGCCTCCAGATCGTGTGACATTCCCATTGATAATTTTCCCAGGCCGTGCTGGCGCGCGAGCTGCGCGAGCCTGCGGAAGTACGGCCGGGTCACCTCGGGATCGTCATTCCACGGCGGCATGGTCATCAGTCCGGTGAGCTGAAGGTTCGGACAGGCGCGGATCGCGTCGATCAATGCCGGAAGCGCGGCCGGATCCGCTCCCGCTTTGCTCTCTTCTTCGGAAAGCTTCACTTCGATCATCACTTCGAGTTTCCTGCCGGCATCGTTCAGACGCCGCGCCAGCTTTTCCGAATCGACTGTTTCGATCGCCTGAAAAAGCTCCGAGGCCGGGCGCGCTTTATTCGATTGAAGATGCCCGATCAGATGGAACTCGGCGTCCTCGAGGCCGGCGAGCGCGGGATGCTTCGTCTCGAATTCCTGAACGTAGTTCTCGCCGAAGATGCGCAATCCGAGATCGTACGCTTTGCGAATCACCTCAGCCGGAAATTTCTTCGTGACGGCGACTAAAGTGATTTCGGATCGCTTCCGTCCCGCGCGCCCGGCGGCTTTCGTGATCCTTTCTTCGACCTTTTCAAGACGCTCGCGCATCAGTTCCCGAAGAATAGCGGCATGATATGGCGGTCGTAGAGGTTCGTGGTTACGTTGCGCGCGATCGCGGGTTCGCATGCCGTCAGCAGATCGGTGTAACGCACGCCCATCTGCGCCGCGATCTTATAGCCGACGTGCAGAAGCTGGCGGACGCTCGGATTGAATTCCGCGTTCTTCTGATCGTGACGAACCGCGCTTGCGAACCGTTCCGAGGACCATCCGTTGACCTCGGCGGGCGAGGGCAGGCGCGATGGATCGATATCGATGACGGCGGCATACGGCGCGCACAACTCGTCGCGATGCTCGTACGCGGCGGCGTAGATCTCCCGGCACAACGCAAGCGCTTCCCCGCCGGATTCGGCGAGCCCGATCACTTCTTCAAGCCACGTCGTACCAGCCGTTTTGAGATGCACGCCGGCGCCGGTCTTCTGCAACACGCGGCGCATGGGAGCATAAAGCGAAAACTTATCGCTTCCGGAGTGAACGCTTAGTTTGAGATTCGAAGGAAGCCCGTAACGTTCGACGGCCTGCGCGATCACGGCGATGTCATCGCCGAATTCGCGTTCGAACTGCGCGACGTCACCGGCGTAATCGACACCCTTATTGAAACGTCCTGTGAATTTCGGGGCGATCGTCTGAATGGGAATCTGTTCGTCCGCAATCGCGGCCAGAATCACCAGGAGTTCGGCAGGGGTCTGCGGCGAATCGGTCTCATCCATCGAAACTTCAGTGACGAAGTTTGCTTCGCCTTTTGCGTCCGCGATTTTGCGATAAATCTTGCCGGCTTCTTGAACGGCGAACAAATATTTTTGAGCCGGCGATGGATCGAGCTCGGGATGACGCTTCGAGAATTTCTCCACTTCATCGGCCCGCGGCGCGCGCCCGATCGCTTCCGCCACATCAATCGTGAAGAAATCGCATGGCGCGAGAAACCGGTCGACGGTCGAGCGATTGATGTGATCCGCATCGAGGAAATAAGGGCCGCGCCACTTCAGTTCGGCCACCGCCGCGTCAGCGGCGGCGCGCGTTTGCTGCGGATCGGAGCCGACAGTGTTGTGCTCGCGATTCGATTTGTTCCAGACCGGGGCAATTTCCAGACCTCGGTCGGCCGCGCAAATACATGCCGCGAGCTGCGCTTTCGCCTGGTGTGCGAAACGATCGCCCAGTCCGATGGAAAACTTGGGAAGCTGCATGAAGACGGTCCAATTTTAACGCAATGATGGGCTGGGTTTCGCTCCGTTCACTGATTCTTGTTTTGAAGCATCCTGCGTTTGCGATTCTCTTTCCGGGAAAATCGCCGTCAACTGCCGGGCCGTGGATGGAAGTCCGGCGAGTACAATTACGGAATGGAACCTCTGCCTTTCGCGAAGCTTCTCGGAATCGAAATTGTCGATGCCGCGCCCGATAAGGTGACAGCCCGGATGGTGGTTCGCGAGGAACTATGCACGCGCCCGGCGGTGCTTCACGGCGGCGCCGCGATGGCCTTCGCCGACAGTCTCGGGGCGATCGCGACTTTGATGAATCTTTCCGGAGGCGCGGGGACGACGACGATCGAGAGCAAGACGAACTTTCTGGCTCCCGCTCCCGCCGGGTCGGCCGTGATTGGCGAGTGCACCCCGGTGCATCGAGGAAAACGAACGATGGTCTGGCAGACCCGGATCTCAACGGAACAGGGGCGTTTAGTGGCGCTGGTGACGCAGACGCAACTCGTTCTATAGAAACTTTCGATTAGCCCGATCAAAACGTTTGAGCGAAGAAATCAGGCATCCCGCCGTATACTGAGATACCCATCCGTGGGCACCATGCGAAACGTGTACTTTCTCATACCGCTGCTCGCGGCATCGTTGGCGGCGCAGGACCCGAAGCTGGATGCAAAGCTGGACGCGCTGGACAAGGCCGTCAAGTCGGCGCAGAGCGCGGGCGATAACGCATGGATGCTGGTGAGCGCGGCGCTGGTGCTGATGATGACCGGCCCGGGGCTGGCGCTATTTTATGGAGGGCTCGTTCGCCGCAAAAATGTACTCGGGACGATGATGCACAGCTTCGTGCTGATGGCTGTGGTCACTGTGCTGTGGGCGGTTTTTGGATACAGTCTCGCGTTTGGAGAATGGAATCCGTTCGTTGGCAGCAATCAATATCTGTTTCTCAATAACGTCGGCAACGCGCCGAACGACGCATATGCAGGCACGATCCCGCAGCAGACGTTCATGGTGTATCAGTTGATGTTCGCGGTGATCACGCCGGCGCTCATTTCGGGAGCCTTCGCGGAACGAATCAAGTTTTCTGGCATGCTGCTGTTCACCGTTCTGTGGACGACGGTCGTTTATTTCCCCATGGCGCATATGGTGTGGGGAAAGGGCGGGCTGCTGAACGCGGCGCTAGGCGGAAAAATTCCGTGTTTCGATTTCGCGGGCGGCACGGTGGTGCACATTACGTCTGGAATTTCGGCGCTCGTTTGCGCATTGTATCTGGGGCCGCGCAAAGGATACGGCAGCGAGCCGATGCGCCCGCACAACCTGGTGTTGAGCACGGTCGGAGCGTGTCTGCTGTGGGTTGGCTGGTTCGGATTCAACGCAGGCAGCGCGCTGGCGGCTTCGGGACTCGCGGCCTCGGCATTCGTCGCGACGCACTTCGCCGCTGCCGCGGCCGCGCTGGCCTGGCTGTCCGCGGAATGGATCGTCACCGGAAAACCGAGCATGCTCGGCGGAATTTCCGGAGCGGTCGCCGGGCTGGTGGCGATCACGCCGGCTTCGGGATTCGTAAAACCGTTCCCGGCGATGCTGATCGGCGCGGCGGCGGGAGTCTTCTGTTACCTCATGGTAAGCGCGGTAAAGCGCAAGTTCGGATACGACGATGCGCTGGACGCGTTCGGCGTTCACGGAGCGGGAGGAACGCTGGGCGCGATCCTCACAGGAGTCTTCGCAACCAGAGCGATCAACGACGTGTGGAACGGCAAGGCGATGGGCTGGGTGGATGGAAATGGCTCGCAGGTGTTGAATCAAATCGCGGGCTGCGCGATTGCGTGGTTGCTGGCCGCAATCGCGACCTGGGCGATCCTCAAAATCTGCGATGCTGTGACTGGGATACGCGCCAGTGACGAGCACGAGATCGAGGGGCTCGACCTCAGCATGCACGGCGAGGAAGGATACAATTTCGAGGCTTGAGAGCCCGAATCAATCCATGAAAAAAATCGAAGCCATCATCCAGCCGCACAAACTTGAAGAAGTCAAGGAGGCCGTCAAGGCGATCGGCATCGATGGAATGACGGTCAGCGAAGTTCGCGGCCACGGCCGCCAGAGGGGCCACAAAGAAATTTATCGCGGCATGGAATATCAGGTTGACCTGCTGCCGAAGATCAAGATCGAGATGGTGGTGCCCGATGTTCGCGCCGATGAACTCATCCGCACGCTGGTGGCTGCCGCGCGCACCGGCAAAATCGGCGACGGAAAGATTTTCGTGTTTGACGTCGCGGAAGCGATTCGCATCCGCAACGATGATCGTGGAGAAGCGGCGTTGTGAATTCTCTTGCAGTACCCGGCGTTTATGAGACGCTGGCTTCGCGAACCGGCGAAGTGGAAGACCGCGTTCGCGCGGCATACTCCCGAAACAGATTTCCCTCCGGCGTAGCTCTTGTCGCCACGGGCGGATTCGGGCGGCGCGAGCTGTTCCCGTATTCCGATGTCGATCTGCTGTTCGTGGTGGAGTCCGAATCCCAGATCGCCCCGATGAAGTCCGTGCTGTCCGCGTTCCTTCAGGAACTTTGGGACGCGGGATTGCGGCCGAGTCAAGCGGTGCAGACAGTCGCCTATTGTTCGTCTGATCGCGACGAGAATCTCGAACTCACCATAAGCCTGCTGGATCGCCGATATGCCGCGGGCGATGAAGCGATGTTCCGCTGGCTCGACGACCGCTTCCGCGCATACGTTTCAAAACGCGGGGCGGCCATCGCGGACCGGCTGGCGGCGCTCGCCGAATCGCGGCGGGCGAAGTATCAGGACACGGTTTATCACTTGGAGCCGAATCTGAAAGACGGTCCCGGGGGCTTGCGCGACTTGCAGACGGTCCGGTGGCTTGCGGCGCTCTCGTCCCGCGTCGCGGCGCCCGATCTCGGCGGGCCGTTCGGCTTCCTCGCGGCTTTGCGGATTCGTTTGCATGAATCCGCGGGCCGCGATCAAAACCTGCTCAGCTTCGACGTGCAGGAATCACTCAGCGTGAATCCCGCTGAGTTGATGCGCGATTATTTCCGCCATGCCCGCGCCGTCGATCAATCCGTTCGCCGCGCGATGGAGACCGCGAAGGCAAAGGCCGGCAATCTGATCGAGCGCTTCCAGGATTTCCGCTCGCGATTCTCGACCACCGATTTTACGGTCCTGCGCGACCGTGTCTGGCTCCGCGCTCCATCCGCTGTCGAACGCGCGCTCGCGCTATTCGAATTCGTCGCGCGCCACCAGCTCAAGCTGGCTTTCGATACGATCGACCGCTTGCAGGGCTGCGCTCCTCAAACGGCCTGGTCTGACTGGCGCGCGCTGCTGTCGCTCCCCCACGCGAATCTCGGCGTCCGCGCAATGCAGGATTCCGGCGTCCTCGCCGCGGCGATCCCGGAATGGAAGCGCATCGATTGTCTGGTTGTCCGCGATTTCTATCACCACTACACGGTCGACGAGCACACACTGGTTGCCCTCGATTCGCTGGCTTCGATCGCCGATCGCCGCTTTGCCGATCTCTGGACGGAAATCGACGATCCCGCCGTTCTGCGTTTCGCCTTGCTCCTTCATGACGTCGGGAAAGGTTCCGGCCGCGATCACGTTCAGGAATCCGTCGAGATCGCTCGATCCATTCTCCTGCGCCTGAATGCACCTCCCGCCGACCGCGCCGCCGTCGAATTTCTGATCGCCCATCATGTCGATCTTTCCGCCGTCATGACGTCGCGCGATCTCTCCGATGAGGCGACCGCGGCGATGCTCGCCTCACAGGTCGGCACCGTCGAGCGCCTGAAACAGCTTGTCCTGCTAACCTACACGGACATCAGCGCCGTCAATCCTCACGCGATGACGCCTTGGCGGCTCGAACAACTCTGGCGCGTCTATCTGCTCGCCTATGCGGAGCTCACCAAGACGCTCTACACCGAGCGCATTCACGGCGCCGGCGGTGAAAGCGCGTCCTTTCTCGAAGGACTCCCCACGCGGTATCTCCGGACGCATCTCGACAGCGAAATCGCCGCGCACGTTGAACTCGCGCGCCAGCTCGAGTCGAGGCCCGTCGCGATCGAGATTACTCATGAACGTGGCGTGTACCGCCTGACGCTCCTCACGCGCGACCATCCTGGCCTCTTCGCGCCTGTTGCCGGCGCGATCTCGAGTTTCGGTCTCAGCATCCTCAAAGCCGAGGCGTTTTCGAATGCGCACGGAATTGTGGTCGATACATTCACCTTTTCCGATCCGCATCGTTCGCTCGAGCTGAATCCGCCCGAAGTCGACCGCCTGCGCGGCATCGTTCGCAAGGTCGTGGAAGGAAAACTCGACGTCGCGCAGCTCTTGAAGGGACGCCCCAAGCCTCTGCTTCCTTCGCGAGGCGCGCGATTCGAGCCTCGCGTGCAACTCGACAACGCCGCCTCGGAAACTGCGACGCTCATCGAGATTATCGCCGAAGACCGCGCCGGCCTGCTTTACGATTTGACGCGCGTGATTAGCGCCGCCGGATGCAACATCGAGGTTGTCCTGATTGATACCGAGGCTCACCGCGCTCTCGACGTGTTTTACGTTACGAAAGATCGCGGCAAGCTGGACGCCGCATTCTCGGAGAAGCTGCGAAGCGATTTAAAAAACGCCTGCTCCTCCGTTTGACAAGTACCGGTCGACCGCGGCAGCAGCCTTCCGCCCCTCCGCGATCGCCCACACCACGAGCGACTGTCCCCGCCGCGCATCCCCGGCTGCGAAAACCCCCGCCATCGTGGTTTGATAATCCTCTGTCGCGATGTTCCCGCGAGCGTCGCACACCAATGGCTCGATCAACCCGCGCTTCACCGGCCCCGTGAATCCCATCGCGAGCAGCACCAGGTCCACGTCGAGCGAAGCTTCTTCGCCGGAGGAATCGCCCACACGGACGTAATGCAGCTTTTCCACGGTTCCGCGTCCTGAAAATCGCGTCGTCTGCACGGCCCACTCGCGCAGGCCGCCTTCCTCGTGCGAGCTTTCCATGCGAAGCTGCACCGGCCACATCGGCCACGGCGTCGAATCGGCCCTCTCCTCCGGAGGCATGGACAGAATCTCGAACTGATGGACCGACGCCGCCTTATGCCGGTGCGAAGTCCCCAGACAATCCGCGCCGGTATCTCCGCCGCCGATGATCACCACGCGCTTTCCCGTCGCCAGAATCTGATCGGCGACGTCGTCACCCGCGACGCGCTTGTTTTGCTGCCGGAGAAAATCCATCGCGAAATGTATGCCCGCCAAATTGCGCCCCGGAACCGGAAGATCGCGAGGCTGCTCGGCGCCAATCGCGATCAGCACGGCGTCGAATTCGCGGCGGACATCGTCGAGCGATGAGACGTGCGTATTCGCCACGAAGGCGACGCCCTCGGCGCTCATCTGCTCGATTCGGCGATCGATGAGCTGCTTCCGCATTTTGAAATCGGGAATGCCGTAACGAAGCAGCCCTCCAATGCGGTCGGATTTCTCAAAAACCGTAACCGAGTGCCCGGCGCGCGCAAGTTGCTGCGCCGCCGCCAGACCCGCCGGGCCCGACCCGATCACCGCCGCGCGCTTTCCGCTGCGCACGGACGGCGGTTCCGGGCGAATCCAGCCCTCCGCAAACCCGCGATCGACGATCGAGCACTCGATCGCCTTGATCGACACCGGCTTTTCGTTGATCCCCAGCACGCATGCCGCCTCGCAGGGCGCGGGACAAACGCGTCCGGTGAACTCGGGAAAATTATTCGTCGCGTGCAGAAAGCGGATCGCGTCGCGCCAGCGATCTTTGTAGACCAGATCGTTCCAGTCCGGGATCACATTGTTCAGCGGACATCCCGAATTGCAGAACGGCACGCCGCAGTCCATGCATCGCGCTGCCTGCGCGCGGGCATCGCCCGGCGGAAAATCCTGATACACTTCGAACCAGTCGTTGACGCGCTCCGCCACGGGTCGTCGCGCCGGCGTCCCCCGGTCGATTTCAAGAAAGCCCGTGATCTTACCCACGACCGACGGCCTCCGCTTTCTCTTCCCCCAGCGCCCGCTTGTACTCGCGCGGAAATACTTTGACGAATCGAAGCATCTCCTCGTTCCAGTTCTCCAGCATCCGATTCGCGCGCGGGCTGCCCGTCTCTTCCGCGTGCCGCGCGATCCAGTACCGCAGAGTCTCGCGATCTCCGTGGTCGAGTTCCTCCAGATCCACCGTTCCGCGGTTGCAACGGACCACCCGGAACGTCCCGTACGGGTCGAACACATAGGCGATCCCGCCATTCATTCCCGCCGCGAAATTTTTCCCCGTCTCGCCGATCACGATGACCAGCCCCTTGGTCATGTACTCGCAGCCGTGGTCGCCGACGCCTTCCACCACCGCCGTCGCGCCGGAGTTGCGCACCGCGAACCGCTCCCCTGCGCGGCCGCTGAAAAACGCTTCGCCCGACGTCGCGCCATATAGCGCCACATTTCCGATCAGGATGTTATCTTCCGGCGCGAACGTCGATTTACGCGGCGGTGAGATGACCAGCTTCCCGCCGGAAAGCCCCTTGCCGGCGTAATCGTTCGCGTCGCCTTCGAGTTCCAGTGTGATCCCGCGCGCCAGAAATGCGCCGAAGCTCTGCCCCGCCGAGCCCACGAACGAAAATCGAATCGTATCCGGATCGAGCCCCTTCGATCCGTATCGCCGCGCGACCTCGCCCGATAGCATCGATCCGACCGTGCGATGCACGTTGCGGATCTCCATCGCGGCCTCCACCGCCGTCCCGCTCTCCAGCGCAGGCTCCGCGATTTCGATGAGCTTCCGGTCAAGCACCTGCTCCAGCGCGTGATCCTGTTTCACCATGCATCGGCGGCCCACGCGCGAGGGGACCTGCGGGTTGTAGAGAATCTGCGAAAAATCAAGGCCTCGCGCTTTCCAATGATCCGCAGCGCTGCGCATCTCCAGCCGGTCCACGCGGCCGATCATCTCATCCATCTTGCGGAAGCCCATGCGCGCCATCCATTGGCGCACCTGTTCGGCGACGAAGAAGAAATAGTTGATGACGTTTTCCGGAGTGCCCGCGAATTTCACGCGCAACCGCGGGTCTTGCGTCGCGATTCCCACCGGACACGTATTCAGGTGGCACTTTCGCATCATGATGCAGCCCATCGCCACCAGAGGAGCCGTCGAGAATCCGAACTCCTCTGCCCCCAGCAGCGCCGCGATCGCCACATCCCGTCCCGTTTGCAGTTTTCCGTCGGTCTGCACCAGAATTCTGCTGCGCAGATCGTTCATCACCAGGACTTGCTGCGTCTCGGCGAGCCCCATCTCCCAAGGCACGCCCGCGTGTTTGATTGAGGTCAGCGGAGCGGCCCCCGTGCCCCCGTCGTAGCCGCTGATCAGGACCACGTCAGCGCGAGCCTTCGCAACTCCGGCGGCTACCGTGCCGACGCCCGATTCTGCGACGAGTTTCACCGAAATTCGAGCGCCTGGGTTGACGTTCTTCAGGTCGCTGATCAACTGCGCCAGGTCTTCGATCGAATAAATATCGTGGTGTGGCGGCGGCGAAATGAGCTGCACGCCGGGAATCGAATGACGAACGCGCGCGATCACGGAGTCAACCTTGTGCCCCGGCAACTGGCCGCCTTCGCCGGGCTTTGCTCCCTGCGCAACTTTGATCTGAAGTTCGTCGGCATGGATCAGGTAGCTCGTCGTAACGCCGAAGCGGCCTGAGGCAACCTGTTTGATCGCGCTGCGACGGTCGGTCGTGTACCGTTCTTCGTCCTCGCCTCCCTCGCCCGTATTGGACTTTCCGCCGATACGATTCATCGCGATCGCCAGCGTTTCGTGGGCTTCCTTGCTGATCGACCCGAACGACATTGCGCCCGTCGCGAATCGTTTGACAATCTCGCTTGCGGGTTCCACTTCGTCAAGCGAAAGAGCTTTCGCGTCCGTCCGCAGTTCCATCAAGCCCCGCAGCGTGCACAGTTCGCGGTTCTGCTTATCGATCAAGTCCGCGTATTCCTGAAAAGTTTCGAACTTTCCCGATTGCGTCGCATGGCGGAGCTTTGAAACCGTCTGCGGATTCAGCAGATGATATTCGCCGTTGACGCGATATTGATAGCTGCCCCCCAAATCAAGATCGGTTGAAGAATCAGTCAGCGGCGCATACGCGTAATCGTGCTTCAGCTTTGCCTCGCGCGCCAGAACATCCAGCCCCACACCTTCGATCCGCGAAGGCGTGCCCGTGAAGTAACGGTCGACGATGGATTTGCTCAGCCCGATCGCTTCGAACGCCTGCGCGCCGCGGTAACTCTGAAGCGTGGAGATCCCCATCTTGGAGAAGATCTTCAGCAGGCCCTTATTGATCGATTTTTTGTATTTTTTCAGCGCCGTTTCGAAGTCGACGCCCCAGCGCTCCGCCGAGTGCTCCAGCGTTTCGATCGCCAGATAGGGATTCACCGCGCTTGCGCCGTAGCCGATCAGCAGCGCAAAATGCATCACTTCGCGAGGCTCGCCCGATTCGATGATCAGAGCGCACTGCGTGCGCGTGTGTTCGCGGACCAGGTGATTGTGAACCGCCGTCAGAGCCAGCAGGCTCGGGATCGGCGCGTACTCTTCGTCCAGTCCGCGGTCGCTTAGAATCAGCAGCGTGTATCCATCTCGAATCGCAAGCGAAGCGCGGCGGCAAAGGCTGTCGAGCGCCCTCGACAATTCCTTCTCCCCGTCTTCGGCGCGGAACAGCATCGGAAGTGTTGTCGCGAGAAAATCTCCGCGGCTGACACGGCGCAGTTTTTCAAGGTCCCGATTCGTGATAATCGGATGCGGCAGCTTCAGCGTGTGGCAATGCTGCGGAGTTTCGTCGAGAATGTTCCGTTCCGTGCCCAGATAGCTCGTCAGCGACATAACCAGCTCCTCGCGAATCGGATCGATCGCGGGATTGGTTACCTGCGCGAAAAGCTGCTTGAAGTAATTGAACAGCGGCTGCGGCTTGTCGGAAAGACACGCGAGCGGCGTATCCGTTCCCATCGACCCCACAGGTTCTTCGCCGTTCACGGCCATAGGCTCCAGAATCAGCCGCAAATCTTCTTCCGTGTATCCGAAGGCGCGCTGGCGGCGGACCAGCGTCGTGGGATCGAACCCGTACACGCGCGGCGGATCGGGCAGAGTGTCGATGGTGATCTGCTGGTCGGCAATCCATTCGGAGTAAGGCCGGCGGTTCGCAAGCAGACCCTTGATCTCATCGTCCGGAACAAGGCGATGATTCACCAGATCGACCAGGAGCATTTTTCCCGGCTGAAGACGGCCCTTGTATTCGACGTCTTCTGGATTCACCGGAAGCACGCCGGTCTCGGATGCGAGAATCAGTTCACCGCCTTTGGTGATCAGATAACGGGCGGGGCGCAGGCCGTTGCGGTCGAGAGTCGCGCCGATCCATTTTCCGTCCGTGAACGCCACTGCCGCGGGTCCATCCCAGGGCTCCATCAAAGACGCGTGATATTCATAGAAAGCGCGCTTTTCCGCCGGCATCGTCGTATCCGCGTCCCACGCTTCCGGAATCAGCATCGCCATCACGTGCGGCAAGCTGCGGCCCGCCAGGGTCAGCATCTCTACCGCATTGTCGAGTGATCCCGTATCGCTCGCCCCCGGACGGATCACCGGCAATACCTTCTTCATGTCGAACAGCGGCGTCGACAGTACCGATTCGCGCGCGTTCATCCAGTTCACGTTTCCGCGAACCGTGTTGATCTCTCCGTTGTGGCAGATGTAGCGATAGGGATGCGCCAGCGGCCAGGTGGGAAAAGTGTTCGTCGAGAAACGTTGGTGAACGAGGCACAGCGAACTGCGGGATGCAGGATCCGAGAGATCGCCGTAAAACTGCGCGATCTGCGGCGCGAGCATCAAGCCCTTATAAACGATCGTGCGCGACGACATCGACGGCACATAGAAAAATTCGTCGTCGATCTCGCGTTCGCATCGCCGGCGGATGATGTAGAGCCGGCGCTCTAGTTCATCCTGATCCATTCCCGCCGGCGCGCCGAGAAAGAGTTGTTCGATATAAGGTTGCGTCGCCCGTGCATGGCGGCCGATCGCGTCCGCATCGACCGGAGTATCGCGCCAGCCCAGGATCTTCAACCCTTCGTCCTGCGCGATCTTTTCCACGATGCCTTCGCACAGCAATCTTTGGTGCGGTTCCACCGGTAAAAACATCATCCCGACGCCATAAGAGCCGGCTTTTGGCAGCAAAAAGCCGCATTCTCGCGTAAAAAACTCGTGCGGGATCTCAATCAGAACCCCGGCGCCGTCGCCCGTTTCAGGATCGCAGCCGCAAGCCCCGCGGTGGGCCAGATTGATGAGGATTTGCAGTCCCTTCTCTATGATTTCATGCGACTTTTCGCCGGCGAGATTAACGACAAAGCCCATCCCGCAAGCGTCGTGTTCATTGCGAGGGTCGTAGAGTCCGCCTGGGGCCATGATTCAGAATACGCAGCTTCCTACTATCATGTCAACAGAATTTATAAGCTTGCAATATTAGTTGTTCTAATGATATTCTGATTCTGGTGAATTTAGATAATCTACGTCTTTTCAGGGACATCGCACAAACCAGGAGTCTCAGCCGGGCCGCTTCGATGAATGAAATCAGCCAATCGGCAGTGAGCCAGCACATCCAAGAGCTTGAAAAAGCCCACGGCTCTCATTTCCTGGACCGCTCGACGCGGCCGCTGGTGGTGACGGAGGCGGGGCAGCTTTATTTGGCGTTTTGCCGGGATGTGTTGCGGAGGAAGGACGAGTTCGATGCGGCGCTTGAACAATTGAAGAATGAAGTCGAGGGGACAGTGCGAGTCGCTTCGATTTATTCGGTGGGGTTGAATGAGATGGTGCAGCTCGAGCAGGAATTTGCGCGAAGGCAGCCGAACGCGAAGCTGGAGGTCGAGTATCTGCGCCCGGAGAAAGTTTATTCGGCGGTATTGACCGATGAAGCGGATCTCGGGTTAGTGAGTTATCCGGAAAGCAGCCGCGAGATCACGGTGATCCCGTGGCGGCGGGAGGAGATGGTGCTGGCCGCTTCCCCGTATCACCCATTGGCAGCGAAAAACGTGATCACGCCGGCGGAGCTGAACGGGGTCGATTTCATCGGGTTCGACGAGGAGCTGCCGATCCGCCGCGAAGTCGACCGGTTTTTCCGCGAGCATCAGATTGAAGTCAACCAGATGTTCCACTTCGACAATTTGCAGATGATCAAGGAAGCGGTGGCGCATCGGGTTGGCGTGAGTATCATGCCGGCGAGGGCGATGCTCGAGGAGATGGGGCAGGGGAGGCTGGTTGCGATTCCAATCGCCGCGGAGGAATTGTATCGGCCCCTCGGAATCATCCATCGGAAGAAAAAGCGGTTTCAGCGGGTCGCGCAAGCGTTCTTGGATTTGCTGCGCGAACATCCGAGCACGGATTTGGGACTGGTGTAGCCTCGATCTACACTGTCCCTATGCGCCTTCTTTCTTTCCTCCTCCCTTGCCTTCTTTCTGCTCAAGTGGTTCGAACCGCCGATCCGGTCAAGCGCGGGTTCCGGCTCAGCGATTTTCCGCGAACCGTAAAAGTCACCGACAACGTTTATACCTACGAAGATTTCCATTCGGGCGCCGAAAAATTCACCACGACCAACATGTTCGTGGTCACCAACGATGGCGTGTTTCTCGCGGATGCCCAGGGAAGCGTTGAGGCCACGAAAGGGTTGGTCGAAGCGATCCGCAAGGTGACGCTGAAGCCGATCAGGTACGAAGTTATCTGCTCGGATCACGGCGACCATACAGCAGGCAACGCGTCGCTGCCGCCGCAGATCACATATTACATCCACCCGAATTCGAAGGCGATCCTCGAAAAGCAGGCCAACGGATGGAAGCCGCCGGCCGACATCCGGGTGGTGGCCGGCAAGGAGACCGTCAAACTCGGCGGAGAGGAGTTCCAGATCATGTTTCTGGGACGATCGCACACCGGTGGCGACTTGGCGGTCTATCTCCCGAAGCAGAAAATTCTGTTTCTGAGCGAGATTTTTCTCAACCGTGTTTTCCCCGCGATGCGATCCGCATACCCGAGCGAGTGGCTCAAGGCATTGGATCGAGCCGAAAAGATTGACGCGAAGATCTACATTCCTGGTCATGGGTTTACCGAAGACGCGACGGTATCAAAAGAGGAATTGCACGAATACCACAAAGCGCTTCAGTACGTGATCGGCGAGGCGGCGCGGATGTACAAGGCGGGGATTCCTTTGGACCAGGCCGTAAAGGAGGCCAACTGGGGAGAGTATGGGTCTTGGACCCTTGCGGGATCGCAGGGGCCTATCGCGGTTCGAAAGGTATACGAGGAACTGAGCGGCAAGCTTCAGTAAGTCCCGCAAAACCCACGCGGGTAAAATGCAGCTCCCTACCGGGCCTGCGCGGGGTCACAATAGATGCGTCCGTTGGTCTTTCGATTCACAAATATAACGATTTTCTTTTTAAATACGCCGTTCGGCAGGTTGTTCGCGTTACTCCTTTGTAATACACTTAACCCCACGCGAGTTCGTTCTAAGCTTTGGTTCCGCTGACTTATACCATTTTCGGGCGCGGCGTCGCGTCCTCAACGTTCCAGATCCGAGCCGATCAGGGGGTAAACCTACGTGCGCTTCAAGAGTCTGTTTATCGCAGTCTCCCTTTTCCTTTCTTCCTTCGCTGCCGCCCAGCAAATCAACAGTGGTGCCGTCAGCGGAACGGTCACTGACAGCTCCGGGGCTGCGATACCCGGGGTAAAAGTCACCGCCACCAGTCCAGCGCTTCAAGGTGAAGAAGTCTTCATCACAAACGATCAGGGTTCGTATCGCTTTCCCTCGCTTCCTTTGGGAGTTTACAAGTTTACTTTCGAGCTACAGGGATTTGCGACGCAGGTTCGCGATCAGGTGAACGTGACCCTGAACTTTGCGGCGACGATCAATGTGACGCTGACGCCAGCGACGCAGCAGCAGACGGTAGTCGTGACGGGCGAAACGCCGCTGGTCGATACGCAGAACACTAACGTCCAGGGCGGATTCAACCTGCAGCAGTTGAATGAAGTCCCGAACGGACGCGACATGTGGTCGATTATCGGACTGACGCCCGGCATGCGCAATGCAACGCTGGACGTCGGCGGCAGCGCGGTGGGCAACCAGGTTGCGTACACCTCCTATGGATACGGCGGGCAGAATCGCGTTATGGTTGACGGAATTAATACGTCCGAAGGAACCAGCGGCGCGGGATTCTATTTCGACTACGGATCGTTCACCGAGTTCACCGTCGGAACGGCAGCGAACGACGCGTCGATGCCGGTTCCGGGCAACCAGATCAACGCGGTCATCAAGACCGGGTCGAACGAGTTCCACGGCGACGCGTACTTCGATTTCGAAGACTCGGCGTTTCAGGGTCATAACATCAGCCAGGCGCAGGTATTGCAAGGCGCCGGATTAGGTCTTCGAATCGACAAGTATTACGATCCGAACGGCGATTTTGGCGGACCGATCATCAAGAATCGTTTTTGGTTCTTTACGTCGATCCGCGATCAATCGGTAGGCGCGAGCGTGGTCGGCTTCCCGATTCAGGCTCCGGGCACGGTGGCCTCGTATGCCTACGACCGCAACGCGACATACAAGCTGAGCGGGAACATCAACAACAACCATCGGCTTTCGCACTACATTCAATGGAATCCGATTCTCAAGCCGCAGCGCGGCTCGGCTGCCGGTCTGTATGAGGATTCGATGTATTACCAGAAGGCGGAAGCTTGGGTGGGCAACGTTCAGTACAACGGCGTGATCACACCGAAGTTCTTCGTCAACATGCTGGTGGGAACGTGGGGATACAACTTCCCGCAGGTCCCTTACGGCGCATTCCCGGGTGATCCCGGAACGCCGGGCTGCTCGCTTTGCGCGAAGAATCTTCCCCAGATCGCGGTTGGCTCGCTTGCGCCGCGCATGCAGGAGATCACATCGGGCGACATCGGCGGTTCGGGATCCTCGAACACCACTTCGGAAACGCGCCTCGATCCGCGGCGCTATCAGATCGAGCCAACCGGCAGCTACTTCCTGGATAACTTTCTCCACGCCAACCATCAGCTCAAGTTCGGATACGTGTACGAGCGTGAGGCGGAGAACGATCAATACTACGCGCCCGTCGGCGGCGCCTTCGAAATGTTCAAGAGCCCTGCTGGCGTGGACTTCCAGACTCCCTACCAGGTTCAGATCACCAATAACGCCCGCGTTGTGAACTGGCTGATCCTGCACCACGGCCTGTATCTCACAGACCAGGTGAAGGTGAAGCGCTTTACTTTGAATCTCGGCGTGCGCTGGGATTACTACAGCTCGGGCTACAATGGCCTGGAGATCCGCGGCGACTGCCAGTTCTGCGGATACTTCTACTTCGGCCAAACGCTTTCGAACAGCACCATTCCGGTGAACACGCAGCTTCAGAACGGGAAGTTTCCGGATGCGACGGTGTCGACATTCCCGAACAACTGGGCTCCGCGCATCGGCGTTGCGTATGACCTGACCGGCAAGGGCCGCACAGTGCTGAAGTTCAACTGGGGCCAGTATTACAGCTATCCGTCGACGAACATCGCCAGCGCGGTCGCTCCACTCCAGGCGGCAACGGCGACATTCACCTGGAACAATCCGAACAACCTGCCGTTCAACGTGAACCAGCTCGGACCGATCGTCGGCTCGCCGAGCGTCGCTCAGGGCTCCACCGTGCAGAAGGGTTTGAAGGACGAGCGCATGGACGACATGGGCGTGCTCATCCAGCACCAGTTGAGCAGCACGCTGTCTGTTGAAGGCGGGTTTATCTTCCGCGAACTGCATAACTCGTCGGAAACGATTAATCTGGCGCTGCCGTCGAGCGTGTTCACGGTGGCAAAGCAGGTGAACGTACCCGCGACCTGGGATGCGCAAGGCAACATCTTGACCACCCGCAGTGTCACTGTCTACGACCTTCCGGCAGGCTTCAATCCTCCGTCGCAGAACCAGATTGCCAGCCCCGCCGGAAACACGCAGATCTTCCGAAACGTGGAGTTTACCGTCAACAAAAGATTGTCGCAGCGCTTCATGGTTGTGGGCAGCTTCTACTGGACGCACACCACCGCGCCGATCCAGAGCATCTCTTCGACCGGCGCGATCACGACCGGAATCGCGACGAATCCGAATCAGTTGATCAATAACGGCCAGAGCTACAGCCAGTGGGTTTCGCACGTGGACGGCAGCTATGACGGTCCGTGGGGCATCCGGATTTCTCCCGTGCTCCGTATGCAGCAGGGCGCTCCGCTGACTCCGACTTATGCGGTAACCGGTTTGAATCAGGGCACGTTCTACATGCCTCTGGCGACTACGGGCACATACTACGCTCCGGACTTGTACGTCTTCGACATGCGCTTCGAAAAGAACTTCAGGTTCAAGGAGCGCTTCCGGCTGAGTCCGTTCGCGGACATCTTCAACCTGTTCAATTCGAACACCGCGAACGTGGAGAGCCCGCTTGTGACGCAGAAGAGCACCACGATCAACATTCCGGGCAATCCCGCCAACGGGCAGAAAGTGTTCTACGAGGGCTTCGGTTCGCCGACGACCATTCTGCCGCCGCGCATTCTGCGGCTCGGCGTGCGTTTCTCGTTCTGACGAGTAAGAAGAGTTGACAAGGACGCCGGGGATTTGCCGATCCCTGGCGTTCTTGTTTTTCAGGCGCGTCGAATTGGCGCTTCTCCGTTCTCTTACGGCCGCGATTCTGAACGGCTCAAGCACCCAGAGCAGCGCAGACGCGGCGCACGGCTTCGTCGCTTAGCTCGGGATACATCGGGAGACTCAATACCTCGCGCGCCGCCGATTCGCTGTGCGGGAGCGGACCGTGCTCGATTCGTCCGCTATAGGCCGGTTGCAGGTGGACCGGCGCGGGGTAGTGAATTGCGCTTCCGATGCTGTGATGGGCGAGGCAGGCGCGGAGCCGGTCGCGCTCCGCCGATCGAATCACGAACTGGTGGTAGACGTGGCCGGGCGCGGGCGGCTCCTGCGAATAAATCGCGGCGATTTCGCGGCGCCGCGCGTTGGATTGATCAAGATAGCGCAGTTTGACTCGCAGAACTGCGGCCTGCAACTCGTCGAGCCGGCTGTTCATGCCCGGGACTTCGCTGATGTAGCGATCCTTCCATCCGTACTCGCGGAGGGATCTCGCCCGGGCGGCGATTTCCGGGCTGCTGGTAACGACGGCTCCTCCGTCGCCGATCGCGCCGAGATTCTTGGTCGGATAGAAGCTAAAAGCCGCCGCATCGCCCCATGTTCCGGTCTTGTGGCCGTGGATGGAGGCTCCGTGGGATTGGGCACAATCCTCGATCACAAGAATTCGTCGCCGGCGCGCGATTTCCATGATGCGGGGCATATCGGCCGGGCGGCCGTACAGATGAACCGGCACGATCGCGCGGGCGTGGAGTGATTCGAGCGCGTCGCAATCGATGGTGAAGGTAGAAGGATCGATATCCACCAGAACTGGAGTTGCGCCTGCCAGTTCGATGGCCGCCACCGTCGCGGCGGCGGTGTGGGAAACGGTGGCGACTCGATCACCGTCGCCGATTCCGCAGGCTCGAAGAGCGATGGTCAGCGCGTCGGTGCCGTTTGCAACTCCGATGGCATGCGCCGCTCCCAGGTATTCGGCGAACTCTCGCTCGAAGGCATCGATCTCCGGACCGAGGATGTAGCGGCCGCTGGCGAGCACTCGCGCGATCGCCTGATCGATCTCCTGTTGATGCGCGAGATAGCTCGCGCGAGGGTCGTTCTGCGGGATCAAATGTAATGCCTCAGATGCTCGCGGTAGTACGCCAGAGTCTTTGCAAGTCCGTCACGAAGGCCGACGCGCGGCGACCAACCGAGGGCGCCCCGGATGCGGCTGTAATCACCGTAGTAGTCGCCGATGTCGATCCGTTTGCGGTCTGAAGGGTAAGAACAGACGATATAGTGGCCACCGCCATTTGCTTCGATCAGCAGGTCGGCGAGTTCCTTAAGGCTCACGACGGAATCTCCGCCGAGATTGAAGGTTTTTCCGTTCGCCTGCGGACAGGCAGCCGCAAGCAGCAGGGCGTCGACCGCGTCCTCGACGTAGGTGAAGTCGCGCAACTGACGGCCTTCCCAAACTTCGAAGGGGCGATTTTCGACGAGGGCCCGCATCCAAACACCGAGGAACGTTTGACGGGCGTCCTTGACCCGCATTCGCGGACCATACGTGTTGGTCAGGCGCAGCGCGCAGGACGTGATTCCGAACACGTTGTTATAGAGAATGTGATACGCCTCGCCGGCCATCTTGTTGATCCCGTTTACGTCGACGGGGCGGAGGAGATGATCTTCGTTCACCGGAAGCGATTGGGGCTTTCCGTAGATCTGCCGCGTGCTGGCAAAAACGATCTTGATCGAAGGATTATGTTTCCGGCAGGCTTCGAGAATCGAGATCTGCGAACGGCAATTGATTTCGAGGTCCGCGTAAGGATCTTCCATCGAGTCCATGTGGCTGGTCTGTCCTGCAAGATTGAACAGATAATCCTGATCGCGGACGAGATAGCGCATGGCGTGTTCGTCGCGGACGTCGGAGATGTTGATGCGAACCTGCTCCTCGATGCCGGCGATGTTGAAGAGATTTCCGCCGTATTCCGGGATCAGGCTGTCGAGCAGGACGATTTCCGCGCCGAGACCAACCAGTCTCCGCGCGAGGTTCGATCCTATGAAGCCAAGCCCGCCTGTGATCAGGACGCGCTTCTCCTGAAATGTTCCGGAATTCACCCGTCTGGAATTGTATCTCAGCCGGGAAGTCGCGACGATTGCATTCTGATGGCAGTGTGAAAGACAATGGCTCAAAATTACGGGAAAGGACAATGTGGCCTCTGAAAATTTCGAATCGGCATTCGCGACGCTGAAGAGCGTATTCGAGAAACACGCGAAGAAGCTTTCCGTGAAGACGGACAAACCGACGGAGTACACACTGGTCACGAAATCGCCATCGCCATTTCCGCAACACAAGGGCCAGCCGATGTGGTTCGGAGAGGTCCGGCTGGGAAAAGCGTACGTGAGCTTTCACCTGATGCCGCTATACATGAACGGTTCGCTCGTGGAGACGATTTCTCCGGAGTTGAAGAAGCGAATGCAGGGGAAGACGTGCTTCAACTTTAAGAGTGAACCAGAACCGGAGATGATCGCCGAACTGAAGAAGTTGACGGAGGCGAGCGTTAAGGATTGGGCCGGAAAAAAGTGGCTCTAACGCTCGATCAGGTAGCGGGACAGGCGGCGGCGGATTGAATCCGGAACAAGCGCTTCGACTGTGCAGGACTTGCCGGTGTAGCGGGTCTTGGTGACTTTGGCGTGTTCGTGAAGAAGATGCAACGGTGCGCCTTCCGAAATCGGGAAACGGAAGACGGCTGGAGAAACGCGATCGAGCGGCAGAACCTCGTCGATCTTTTCAAGAAGTGTTTCGAAACCTGAGCCCGTCGAGGCAGAGGTCGCGACGGCGCCGGCGGGTTGATGTTCAGGGTCGCCGAGAATCCGGCGCGCGAGCGCGGCGGCGTCGGGTTCATCGGGGATCAGATCGGTTTTGTTCAGGACGAGAATTTGGGGAGTTTCGGAGGCTCCAATTTCGTTCAGCGTCGAGAGCACATGCGCGGTGTGGTGCGCTGCTTCGGGGGAACTCGCATCGACGACGTGCAGTAAAAGTTCGGCCTCGACGACTTCTTCGAGCGTGGCGCGAAAGGCGCGGACCAGCGTCGTCGGAAGATTGCGAATGAACCCGACGGTGTCGCTCACCAGCGCTCGGCGGCGCGACGGAAGAGTGATGTGGCGGACCGTCGGATCGAGCGTCGCGAACATTTTCGAATCGGCAAGGACGCCCGCGCCGGTGAGCCGGTTGAACAACGTCGATTTGCCGGCGTTCGTGTATCCGACGAGCGCGATCGTCGCGAGCGGCACCGCCTGGCGCTGCTGCCGCTGCGTCGTACGCCCGCCGCGGACGCGCTCAAGGGCCCCTTCGATCGCATGGATGCGTTGATGGATCCGGCGCCGGTCGGTTTCAAGTTTCGTTTCGCCAGGACCGCGCGTTCCGATTCCGCCGCCGAGACGCGACATCGCTGCGCCGTGGCCGGTCAATCGGGGAAGCAGGTAGTTGAGCTGCGCCAGCTCGACTTGAAGTTGCCCTTCACGCGTTCGCGCGCGCCGCGCGAAGATGTCGAGAATCAATTGCGTCCGGTCGAGCACTTTGACCCCGAGCGACTTTTCAAGGTTGCGCTGCTGAGTCGGAGTCAACTCGCGATCGAAGATGACCGTGGTCGCGTCGTAGAATCCGATCTTGGTTTTCAGTTCGTCGACTTTGCCTGACCCGACGAGTGTCGCCGCATCGACGCGGGCACGCGATTGAATGGTTGCTTCAGCGACCCGTGCTCCCGCGCTTCTCGCCAGAACAGCGAGTTCTTCAAGCGACTCTTTGGCCGAGATCGATTCCGATTCGACGCCTGAAGGCGTCCGCTGCGAACTGCGGCTTGTGAGGTGAAGCCCGGCGAGAAGCGCGATTTCTTCGGGCAATGCTAGTTCTCTGAATCTCCTGCCGGAATGCCCGGGGCGGCGTGCGTCCCTGCGGATGCGGCGTTCGAGTGCGCCGTCGAATGGAAGGGCTTCGAAACCACGAGCGTCGAAATCGCGTGTTTGAAGATCAACTGCTCCTGATTATTCGCTTCCAGAATGACGGAGTACTTGTCGAAACTCTTGATTCTTCCGGAAAGTTTTACCCCACTCATCAAATAAATGGTGAGGAAAGTCTTGTCTTTGCGCGCGTTGTTTAAAAATGCTTCTTGTATATTTTGCGCCTGTTTTTCCATGGAGCTTCCTTCCTTGGCCCCAGGGGGCGCCCGCACGTCCGCCCCGGTCGGGCGATAAAGTCATCCTCATCATAACCCAACCGTTGGGTGGATTGGTCCGGACACCAATTCGTCGCGGTTACGTTTGAATTCGGTGAATACGCCTTGCGCTTCTACATATCCTGGTATATATGTAGAAGCCAAAGGTATGAAATCCGATTTGCCGCAGGGAACTCTCGATCTGCTGATCTTGAAGATCGTCGCATCAGGGCCGGTGCACGGCTACGCGATCGCGCAACGCCTTCAGCAGGTTTCCCGCGGCGTGGTCCAGGCTCCGCAGGGGTCGCTTTATCCAGCTCTGCATCGGTTGGAGAACCGCGGATTGCTGGCCGCGGACTGGAAGAAGACGGAGACGGGACGCGAAGCGAAATTCTATCGTCTGACGCGGAAGGGAAGAATCCGGCTCGAAACGGAGACTGCAAGCTGGCAGAGATTGGCGGAAGCCGTGGCGTCGGTTCTTCGCATTTCGGAAGGCAGTACCGAATGAGCGGGGACGATTGGCTCAATGACGATCGGCTCAATTTCCCCCTTCAGCCCTGTCGTACCGGCCGCGGCCGCGATGGCTGCCGCCTTTCTTCATTCCTGCCAGGCGAGCCGAATTCGATCCGCTGCGAGTCTCTTCGCCATGAATCGTTTTATCGCCGGTGTCTCGCTTCGTAGGATTTCAGATGCGCGTAGACGATCTTCAACAACGGAAGATCCAGCGCGGATCCGCGCTGGAGCAGATCGCCGATGATGTGGTCCGCTTCGACCGGAGAATCGTTTTCGATATCGCGCAGCATCGACGCCGTGAAGCTTGATCCGGCCGCGGTTATCATCTTCCGCGCGCGCTCAAGCGATGAGGGGCGCGGCTCGCAGCCCCAGGCTTTCGCCACCGAACGCACTTCATCGAGCAGCGCGAGCGCGAACTCAGATCCGCCGGGCGAAGCGGCAATTTCGCCGATGGAGGCGCGCATCAGGCACGTACAACCCGCGAGCGTCGCGAGGAAAACCCACTTCTCCCACATGTCGAGCACGATCGTAGCGCTTGATTGCGAATCGAATCGCGCCGGTTTCATGAATTCCGCCACTGCGGCGACACGTTCGCTTATCTTGCCGCTCCGTTCTCCAAAGCCGAGCGTATGAGCGTCGTTCAAATGAACGATCTCTCGATTTTTATCGAGAGTCGCCGCGATTACGCACTGGCCGCCAAGCACGCGGTCTTTTCCGAACGCCTGATCGAGAGTATCCAGGTGTCTCATGCCGTTCAGGATGGGAAGAATTGCCGTGTCCGGTCCGACGGCCGGCGAAAATGATTTCACCGCATCGTCGAGATCGTAAGCCTTGCAGCTCAATAAGACGAGATCGAACCGGCGATTGAGATTCTCAGCCACAACCACCGGCGGATTCGAAATCGAAACGTCGCCGAGGCGGCTGCGAATGCGAAGGCCGTCTTTCGCCAGTTCGTTTGCCCGGCGGGGACGCACCAGAAAGGTCGCGTCACGGCCGGCTTCGATCAGCCGCCCTCCGAAATATCCGCCGGTGGCGCCGGCGCCGACGATCAAAACCCGCACTAGACCGGCCTCTTGAAGACCAGAAGTTTCGCCGTCAGGATCTGGACCGGTTCACCCTTATGATTCACGGTGGTGTTGCGAACCCTGACCAGACCTTGATTCGGCTTTGAGCGCGAAGGCACGATCTCGATGATCTCGCTTTCGACCCGGAGCGTGTCGCCGGGGCGGGTCGGCCGGGGCCATTCGACTTCAGCGCCGAAGCCAATCGTGCCTGCGGCGAACGGGATTCCACCGGTGACGATCAACCGCATCGTGATCGCGGCGGTGTGCCATCCGCTGGCGGCCAGTCCGCGGAAAATGCTGTTCTTTGCGGCTTCTTCTTCGAGATGGAAAGCCTGCGGATCGTATTGGCGCGCAAACGTTTTGATTTCTTCTTCCGTGACAACATAGGTCCCCGAGCTTGCTCGCATTCCAACCTGAAGGTCGTCCAGATAAAGAGATTCGCGTTTTGATGCCTGTGTGCTCATCGTATTTGGCAATTAGATGCATCTTCGCGGCCGATGGACTCAACCGGCGTCCCCTTTTGTCACCCTATAGCGATATAGTAAAGGGCGATCGTTATGGAGGTTTGTTATGACGCGTAGGGAACTGCTGGCCGGTGCAATTGCCGCAAGCGCGATGCCGTCAATCGCCGGCCCGACGGCTGGAACCGCGGGGTTCAAACTCGGAATCATCACCGATGAGTTGACGACGCAGTTCGATCAGGCGCTCGATTTTCTGGCCAGCTATAACCTCCACTATTGCGAAATTCGGGAAATGTGGGACAACAACATCATGAACGTCCCGCAGGCCGATCTGGATCGGTCGAAGAAAATGCTCGAGCAGCATAAGATCCAGGTCAGCGATATTGCCTCGCCGATCTTCAAGTGGAACCTTCCGCAGATGCCGGCGAAGGCCAATGAAAAACGCGACGAGTTCAAGGCAAGCTTCACGGAGCCGGATGCAGATATGTTGCTTGAGAAATCCTTCCAGCTCGCGCGGCACTTTGGAACGAACAAAGTCCGGATTTTCAGCTACTGGCGTGTCGAAGATCCCGGCAAGGCGTTCCCGCTTGTTGCCGAAAGATTGTCGAAGGCCGCAAAACTCGCGGCGCAAAATGATATCGTCCTGGTGCTTGAAAACGAACATGCCTGCAACGTCGGCACCGGGAAGGAGCTCGGCCGGCTTCTCAAGGAGGTCAATTCGCAGCATCTGCGCGGTGTTTGGGATCCCGGCAATGCCGTAATGCTCGGCGAGGTGCCGTTTCCCGATGGCTACAACGCCGTCAAGGGCATGTTCCCGCACATGCACATCAAGGATGCCCGAAAGAGCGCGAAGACGGGCAAGCTTGAATGGGCGCCGGTCGGCGGAGGCGTGATCGATTTTAAGGGACAGTTCCAGGCTCTCCATCGCGACAAGTACGAAGGGACCATGTCGCTTGAGACGCATTATCGCCGGGCGGATGGAAACAAGGTCGAGAGCACTCGTGAGTCTCTCGAAGGATTGTTGAAGGTATTGTAGGCAAAACAGAGTTTGTTAAGGAAGGAGCTATCCACGTGGATCGTCGTGATTTTCTGAAAGCAGGCGCGGCGGCCGCGGCAATGCTGCAGCCGTCGAGAATTCTTGGCGCGAACGATCGCATTCGCGTCGCCGTGATCGGCCTTCGCGGCCGCGGAAACGATCACTTGAAGCAATTGAAGGGGATCTCCGGCGTCGAAATCGCCGCGGTTTGCGATATCGATGAGAATGTCACCGCCCAGCGCCTGGGCGACATCGAAAAGATGGGCCTGCCGCGTCCGAAAACCTTCGTGGACATCCGCAAGGTTCTCGAAGACAAATCGATCGACGCGGTCACAGTGGCCACTCCGAATCACTGGCATTCGCTGATGGGGATCTGGGCCTGCCAGGCCGGCAAAGATGCGTACATCGAAAAACCGATCTCGCATAGCTGGTGGGAGGGCAAGCAACTCACGGCCGCCGTGAAGAAGTACAACCGCATTGTCCAGCACGGCACGCAGAGCCGTTCGAGCGCCGGCGCCCGTGAGGCGATCGAGCACCTTCGCGCGGGCTTGATCGGCGACGTTTATCTCTCCCGCGGCCTGTGTTACAAATGGCGCGACACGATCGGCAGGAAACCGGTCGAGCCGGTGCCCGCCGGCGTGCACTACGATCTGTGGCTCGGACCGGCGCCGGATCGGGGATTCACCAAAAATCGTTTCCACTACAACTGGCACTGGTTCTGGGACACCGGCAATGGCGATCTCGGAAATCAGGGCATCCACGAAGTGGATACGGCGCGCTGGGGGCTCGGCGTGAAATTCCCCAACCGCGTTTCAGCCATCGGCGGAAAGTTCATGTTCGACGACGATCAGGAAACGCCAAACACCCTGAGCTGCGCGTATCAGTTCGACGGAGCCGACGGCAAGCGCCGCCTTCTCGAGTTCGAAGTGCGTCACTGGATTTCGAATAACGAGGCCGAGATCGGAAAGTGGGGCGGCGAAAGCGCGCTGCCGCCGGCTGGCCTGCAAGCCGACGCGAAGCCCGCGCCTGGCGCAAAGTCGCTTGGACCGGCCAGCGGGAAGCCGAACACCATCGGCAATCTTTTCTATGGCCCCAAAGGCTACCTCGCCATCCAGGAATATACGGCGTACAGGTCATGGCTCGGCGAGAAGCAGGAACCCGGTCCGTCCGGCAAGGGTAAGGAAACCAACTTCCAGAACTTCTTCGATTGCGTCCGCAGCCGCAAGGCCGAAAATCTCAACGCGTCGGTGGAGGATGGCCATATTTCGGCGACCCTGGTCCACCTGGCGAACGTCTCCTACCGGCTGGGCCGCACGCTGAACTTCAATCCGGAAACTGAGCAGGTGATCGGCGACGATGAAGCCAATCGAATGCTCCGCGAGGCGGACCGCGGCTATCGCAAAGGCTTCGAAATCCCGGACAAGGTCTAGATTCCGGTTCGGATCAGGTAACGCGCTCGATGGCCGCCGGTATCGAGCGCGTTTTGCTTTTAGCCCAGCCCCGCCACTACGCCCTTCATGTAGCCGATCGAATGCTGCGCCCCCGGCAGCGGATTCTCGCTGTTGATCTCGTACTCCAGATTGACGCATCCACGATATCCGACCTTCTTTAACTGCCTGAAAATCGCCACCGTGGGAATCACTCCTTCTCCGACCTCGCACTGGCTGTCCTTGTCCGTCGCGCTCTTCAGGTCTTTGAAGTGAAAATCGAACAGGCGCGGGCCTGCATCCGCTATCACCTGCACGAGATCGGCTCCGGCGCGCGTTGCGTGGCCGACATCGAGACACAACCCCATCCGCGAATCCATTCCTTTTACCGCGCTCAGCACGTCTTTCGGAGAGGGGAAATGCTGATCCTCCGGTCCATGCGGATGGATCGCGACTCTGATGTCGAACTCCTTCGCGAGTTTCTCGACAACCGGCAGCGATTCATGCGTCGGCGCGGCGACCAGCATCGGTATGCCGCTGTTCCTTGCATATTGGAAATATGTCCGAAGCACCGCGGGATCCTTGCTGCGCAGATCCGTGTTCCCCGCGCTCACCGGCGTAAGCCCGGCCTTCTTGAATTCGCCGGCCGCCTTGGCGAGTTCCTCCGGCGCGAGCGAATACGGCAAATGCACGTCCTTGACGCTGACGAAGCCAACCGACAACTGCTTCATCATCCCGATCGCCATTTTTCTCTGGAATTCGCGGAAAGTGTAGGAGCAGATCCCCAGCTTGAATCCGGCATCGGCCCCCTCTGCCGCGGCCGCTTCCACGCCGGCTGCAAATGCCGCGGAAACTGCGAACATCTCCCGTCGTGTCATCGAATCCTCCCGGTGCTAAGCCTTCAGCCGCGGACGTTCGCGGCGCACGAATTCATTATCCTGCTTTGGTTCGCCATCGCATTCGATCGCAATCGTAGTAACCGGATCGTCCGGCGGATTCGCCGGCAGATTCACAAACCGCACCCGGAACTTGTCCTGCTCGAACTTCACCTCCTGCCCCGTCGCGAGCATTTTCGCCGACCTCACCTGATTCATCAGCCCGCCGATCGCCGCCGTCGATCCCGGCCAGAAATGGATATGCATGTACAGCGTATTCCCTTTGCGCGTAAAGCTTGCGTAGTTCGACCGCCGCGGCTGGCACACCTCCGTGTCATAGATCGATACGCCGTTCTTGTCCATCCACTTTCCGACCGTCGTCAGGATTCGCACAGACTCTTCCGGAATCGATCCATCCGCTTTCGGACCGATGTTGAGAAGATAATTTCCCGTATCGCGGGAGCACGTGATCAGATTGCGGATCACCGTCTTCGGAGTCTTCCAGTCATCATCCGATTTCTGATATCCCCAGCTTCCGTTCATAGTCATGCACGATTCCCAGGCGCGCTTTTCCGCCTGGATGCGCTGCTCCGGCGTCGCGAAATCGCCCTCGAGCTTGTTGCGATTGTTCACGATGATGTCCGGCTGGAGCTTGAACACCATCTCGTTCATCTTTTCCGATTCCCAGCCCTGCGCGTCCAGCGGCCAGGCGACGTCATACCACAGCACGTCGATCTTCCCGTAATTCGTCAGCAACTCATGAATCTGCCCATGGATATAGTCCACGAATCGCCGCCTGGCCTGCTCGTCCGTTGCGCAGCGCGCGCCGTCGGGATGATGCCAGTCCATCAGTGAGTAGTAAAATCCCACGCGGCGGCCTTCCGCGCGCGCAGCTTCGACGTATTCCGCCACCAGATCGCGCCCCGGCCCCTGTTTTGGCGCGCAATAATCCGTGAGCTTGGTATTGAACAGGCAGAATCCTTCGTGATGCTTCGTCGTCATCACCATGTATTTCTGCCCAGCCTGTTTCGCGAGCTTCGCCCACGCGCGCGCGGCGTTCGGCTTCGGCTTGAAATTCTTCGCGAACTGCTCGTACTCGGCGACGGGAATGCCTTCATTCTCCATCACCCATTCATGGCGGCCCACGGTGCTGTACAGACCCCAGTGGATGAACATGCCGAATCGCGCTTCGTGCCACCACTTCATGCGCCGCTCGCGATCGGCTTCGCCCGCGGTCGCGGCGGAGCAGGTCCTCGCCGTGGCCGCAAGCGCCGCGCCCGCGCCAAGAATTTGCAGATAATCCCGTCGGGTCATCGAATCAGGCTCCCGGGTCAGTATATCGCAGCTTACTTTAGCGGTAAAGGGAGGAATGGGCGGCAGGCCGTTCCCCCGGCGGCCCGGCCTCCGCAACGGCTTGCATTTTGTATTTGAGTCAAACCGTTCCGCGCCGCCTATCCCCGCAATCTGCTCGAATCCCGGATCACCAGCCGCGGAGCAATCTGAATCTTCTTCGGCTTGACCGGCTTTTTCGAATTCATGTTCTCCGCCAGGATCTCTGCCGCCGTCTCCCCGATCAGCGAGCTGCTTTGATCCACCGTCGAAAGCGGAATTCGCAGCAGATCCGAATAATGCACATTGCCGGCGCCGATAATCGCGATCTCGTCAGGCACCTTCAGTCCAGCCTCAAGCACGGCCTTGATCGCTCCCGCGGCCACCGGATCGTTGTAGCAGAACACGGCATCGGGCCGCGGATCCAGCTTCAGCAACTGCATCATCGCTTCGTATCCGCCCCGATCGCCCCATTCGCCGCTGACGATGTACTCGGGCCGGATCTTGATTCCCCGCCGTTCGAGCGCTCGCCGATACCCGCGCATTCGTCCACGTCCGGTCGAAACCGCCGGACCGCGGATGTGAGCGATCCGCCGTGCGCCCTGCGCCGCCAGATGTTCCGTCGCCATCGCGCCAACGTCTTCATCCTTCACTCCCACGTAGTTTGCGTCCACACCCGCGACCACGCGGTCGATCAGCACGTATGGCGTCCCGCTTCGTTCGAGCGCCTTGAAAACTTCCGGATCGCGATGCCGCTGCGCCGACGCGATAATCAACCCGTCCACTTTACGCGCCGTGAGAACCTGGAGATTCCTCAGTTCGATCTCCGGATCTTCTTCCGTGTTCGCGATCACGACCTGGTACCCCGATGGCTGCAACTTCCGCGACACGCCCATCGCTACTTCCGCGAAAAAAGAATGCATCAGATCCGGCAGCACCAGTCCGACCAGATACGTCTTGCCGGTGACCATGCTGCGAGCGATCCAGTCCGGCTGATAATTCAGTTCGCGCATTCGCTTGAGCACCCGCTGCCGGGTCTCTTCGCTGATGTCGCTATGGCTGCGCAGCGCCTTCGAAACGGTCATCAACGAAACGCCCAGATCCTGGGCGATGTCTTTCATCCGGACGGCCACGCTTCAGCATTCAGCAAATTTGCTCTCTGTGTCAAGTCCATTAAAGTTAGCGTTCAAGTAAAGGGATTCGCTTGACACTGACGGCTGGACAAAATATACTTTGACTTCGATCCCGCGGGTCGAACGGGAATGCGCGCGGCCGTGATCTACAGCAGGGCGATTCGATTGAGTCCCATCGGGCCACGCCCGTCGATTATCCTGAGAACCAGCCCCGGCGAAAATCTGTCGCGCAGCGCGTATCTGCGGGAAGCATCCGCCGGCGGCAATTTCTTCTGCTGGAAACGAGACCCTTTATCGTGAAGCTTCAAGGCAAAACGGCGGTCATCACCGGCGGCGCGAGCGGAATTGGCGAAGCCGTCGCCCGCATCTTCTCGCGCGAAGGCGCGGCCGTTCACATCGTCGACATCCACTCCGAAAACGCCCGCCGCGTTGCCGGAGAAGTGAAAGGAACCGCGCACGTCTGCGACGTCGCAGACGAAGCCGCGGCGGCCGCGGCCTTCAATGCGATCCCGCGCCTCGACGTTCTTGTGAACAGCGTCGGAATGGCCCACGTCGGCACGGTCGAAAACACACCGGCGGAAATATTCGATCAGGTGCTCCGCGTCAACGTCCGCAGCTTTTATATCGCCATCCGCAACGCCGTCGAAAAAATGAAGGCAAACGGCGGAGGCGTTATCGTGAACCTCGCCTCAATCGCCGCATCGTCCGGATTGGCGGATCGCTTCGCCTATTCGACCAGCAAAGGCGCGGTACTCGCGATGACGTATTCGGTCGCGCGCGATTGTCTGAAGCATAACATCCGCTGCAACGCGATCTCGCCCGCGCGCGTTCACACACCCTTCGTCGACGGCTTCGTCGCGAAGAACTACCCCGGCAAGGAAGCCGAGGCCTATCAGCGTCTCTCCGCCTCGCAGCCCATCGGCCGCATGGCCCGGCCGGAGGAAGTCGCGCAGCTTGCGCTCTTTCTCTGCTCCGATGAGTCCGCCTTCATCACGGGAGCCGATTATCCCATCGACGGAGGCTTCTTCAACCTCCACGGATAAGTTATGCGAATCGACGCGCATCAGCATTTCTGGCGGTACGATCCGGCTCGCCATGACTGGATCACCGATGAAATGCGCGTTCTCCAACGCGACTATCTCCCTTCCGATCTCCGCCCGGAATTGAAAGCCGCCGGAATCGATGCGAGCGTCGCCGTTCAGGCCGTTCAATCCGAAGACGAGACAAATTTCCTGCTCGATCTCGCCGCCGCGAATCAAGAAATCGCCGGAGTCGTCGGCTGGGTCGATTTGCGCTCTCCAAATCTCCGCGCACGGCTGAAACATTTTTCCCGCTTCGAAAAACTCCGTGGATTTCGCCATGTCGCGCAATCTGAACCCGACGACCGCTTTCTGCTCTCCGAAGATTTTCTGCGAGGCGTCGCGCAGCTCGAAGAGTTCGGTTTCAGCTACGACATCCTGATCTATCCCAGGCAGCTCCCGGCTGCGGCCGAACTCGTCGAGCGCTTCCCTCGCCAGCGCTTCGTCATCGATCATCTCGCCAAGCCGCTCGTCAGGACCCGCGCGATCGATCCCTGGTCCGCGTACATGCGAAAAATCGCCGCGCGCGAAAATGTCTTCTGCAAACTCAGCGGGCTTGTCACTGAAGCTGATTGGGAGGCTTGGGAACCACAGGACTTCAAGCCATACCTTGATGTCGTCTTCGAGTCCTTCGGGCCGGATCGCCTCATGTTCGGATCGGACTGGCCCGTATGCCTGCTCGCCGCCTCCTACGCCTGGGTCCATCGGCTCATCGCGGACTACGCGGCCTCCGGTTGCGAAAACATTTTCGGCCTGAATGCCGCCCGATTCTACGGACTTCCCGTTCCCGCCCATGGATCTGCGACTCAATCATAAAGTTGTTCTGGTCACCGGCGGCGCTATGGGCATCGGCGCCGCCATCGTGCGTGCTGCGGTCGCCGAGGGCGCTGCCGCCGCCGTCGTTGACCGCTGCGCTGAACCCGCCCGCGCCCTCGAATCCGAGCTCGGCTCTGTCTACGCGATCGTCGCGGACCTGGCCACTCCGGAGAACTGCCGCATCGCCGTCGAGCAAACGCTCGAACGCTACGGGAAAATCGACGCCCTGGTCAACAACGCCGGCGTCAACGATCGCGTCGGGCTTGAATACGGCAGCCCGGCCGCGTATCTGGCTTCACTCGAGCGCAATCTTCTGCATTACTACAACGTCGCGCACTACGCGCTCCCGGCCCTGAAGCAAACCCAGGGATCGATTGTAAACATCGCCTCGAAAACCGCCGTGACCGGTCAAGGCGACACCTCGGGCTACGCATCGTCGAAAGGCGCGATCCTCGCGCTCACTCGTGAATGGGCGGTCGAGTTGTTGCCTTATAACATCCGCGTCAACGCCGTCGTCCCTGCCGAGGTGATGACCCAGCTTTATCGCAACTGGCTTCAAGCCTTCCCCAATCCCGAGGCGAAACTCGCCGAAATCGTGTCGCGTATTCCTCTCGGTAAGCGCATGACCACCGCCGATGAAATCGCCGCGATGGTCCTGTTCCTTCTCTCCCCCCAGTCCGGACACATCACCGGCCAGCACCTGTACGTCGACGGCGGATACGTCCACCTCGACCGGGCCCTTTCATGAAGAGCCCTCCCCTCACAGAGAAAAGGTATTTCGTTCCGCTTGCGCTGATCACTAGCCTGTTTTTCCTCTGGGCGCTCGGCGTCAATCTCAACGACGTTCTCATCCCGCATCTCAAGAAAGCCTTTCGTCTGACCGATCTCGAATCGTCGCTGATTCAGGTCGCCTTCTTCGGCGGATACTTTCTTGCCGCCTGGCCCGCTGGCCGATTGATGGATCGCATCGGATACAAACGAGGCATCCTTGCCGGCCTCCTGCTCTGCGCAAGCGGAGCTCTCCTGTTCATCCCGGCCGCGGCTCTCCTTTGGTACGGATTTTTTCTGTCCGCCCTTTTTGTGATGGCATGCGGCCAAAGTTTTCTCGAAGTCGCCGCGAATCCCTATGTGACCGTTCTCGGCCCCCCCGAAAGCGCAGAGCGCCGCCTGAACCTCTCCCAATCTTTCAATTCCGTCGGAGCCGTCGTGACTCCGCTGATCGGAGCCGCATTCATCCTCACCAACACCCAGGCCGCCGTAGCCGCTGAGGCCGCCACCGTTAAAATTCCCTATCTGGTGATCGCTTCGATCTTCATCGCGGTCGCGATCATGATCTCGATAACCAAGCTCCCCGAAGTCCACGCGCGCAAGGAAAGCGCCCCCGGTGACGTACGTAAACACCCGCATCTCGTCCGGGGCGTAATCGCCCAATTCGTCTATGTTGGCGCGCAGGTCGGAGTCGCAAGCTTCGTCATCCGCTTCGTCGAGTTCACCGCGCCCGCCACCTCCGACAAGGCCGCCGCGGATTATCTGAAGCTCCACCTGCTCGGCTTCATGGCCGGCCGCTTCGCCGGATCATTTCTCATGAAATATATCCCTGCCTCGCGGATGCTCGCGATTTTTGCCTGTGGAGCCGCTGCCTCCGTCTCCCTCGCTCTTCTCGGATCTGGATCCGCAGCGGTTGCCGGAGTCGTCGCCGCCGGATTTTTCCACTCGATCATGTTCCCCACGATCTTCGCCCTCAGCATCAAGAATCTCGGCCCGCTCACCAAGGCCGGATCGTCCCTGCTTGTCATGGCCATCGTCGGCGGCGCCCTCTTCCCCCCGCTCATGGGTTACATCTCCGATCTTTCGAACATCCAGCGAGCCTTTCTCGTCCCGCTCGCCTGCTACCTTTACATCTTCTATTTCGCCGCGCGCGGCTATCGCGTTCCGGACCAGGCGGAGGCCGAACAGTGCCACGCTGCTGCCTGACCCTTGATTTGAAAAACGATCCCCGCCTGATCGCGGAATACAAGGCGCACCACGACCGCATCTGGCCCGAAGTTGTCCGCGGCCTGAAAGACGCGGGAATCGAAGACCTCGAAATCTATCTCGCAGGCACGCGCCTCTGCATGATCCTCGAAACCGCCGACGGATTCTCTTTCGAGGAAAAGGTCAGGACCGACGCCCAGAATCCCGTGGTTCGCCAATGGGAGGAGCTCATGTCGACCTATCAACAGCCGCTCCCCGATGCGCAGCCCGGCGAACGATGGCGGCTAATGGACCGTATTTTCAAACTGAGCGATGTGGAATAAATTTCTCCCGATCGCGTCGATGCCGCGGGTGACCGCCCCCGCGGAAATAAACAGCGCCGTCTCCGCCCGCGCGGCTTCTCCCAGATGAACCGTGTCGATGATCCCCGTCCCGCGCCCTGGATTTCATTTCTTTACCCGTAACAACACCACCCCATGCGGCGGAACTTCGGCCGAATAATTCGGACCTTCAAGCTTCACCTCCGCATGCTTCCACAAATCCCTCGCCCGCGACGGATTCTTCTTCATTCCGATATCGGACCACTTCACCGCCATCGTCGCTGTCTCCTTCCCGCGATTGAACAAAGCCACAGCCATCTCGCCCCCCGCTAACTCCCGGGTCCAGATCTCCTGATCCCCGGCCGTCACCGCCTTTGTAGCCTGCTTTCCAAGCTTGTCCTGATCGATCGCGATCACTTCCCGGTTCAGCAGAATCTCCCGAATCGCCGGCGTCATGTCCCGCACGTCATTCCCCGCAATCAGCGGCGCGGCCAGCATCGACCACAGCGACATATGCGTCCGATACTCCGTATCCGTCATCCCGCCGTTGCCGATCTCGAGCATGTCCGGATCGTTCCAATGTCCAGGCGCCGCAAACGGAGCCAGCTTGTCCTGGCTGAATCCGATCCGCTCCATCGAATCCCACCGGTCGCTGATGTCTCCCGTCGTGCGCCACAAATTCCCGCCCACTTCCGGACCCCATTTCCAGACATCGGCTCTCCCGTACTGGCACAAACTGAAAACGATCTTCCGTCCCGACTTCGCCAGCGCCTCGCCCATGCGTTGATACAGCGCCTGCTCTTCCGCCTCCGTGTACATCATCCGCGCGCCGCACCAGTCGTATTTCAGATAATCGATGCCCCACTCCGCCCACGTCTTCGCATCGATCTCCTCATGACCGTGGCTCGCCTCGTATCCCTGGCACGTCGTCACGCCGGGCCCCGAATACAGCCCCAGCTTCAGTCCCTTGCTGTGCACATAATCCGCCAGCGCCTTCATGTCCGGAAATTTGTTGTTCGAATGCAGCACGCCCCGCGCGTCGCGCTCGCCTTCCCATGTATCGTCGATCGTGATGTAGATATACCCCGCCTCGCGCATTCCGTTCGACGCGATCGCATCCGCGACCCCGCGCACCACCTCGTCGCTCACGCGCGTGTGAAACTTGTTCCAGCTATTCCACCCCATCGGAGGCGTCTTCGCCATCCCATTGCTTGGAACCCTGTGTAGCGCGGGCAGCGTCACGCGTGGAGGCAGCGCGCCATCCTCCGCCGCCACTCGGCGCGCCGCGATCGGAGTCCCAGCGGCATTATTCCGTACCTGCGCGACCTGCAACTGGTCGCCTGCCGCCGTGATCTCATACGTCGCCTTCCGTTCGCGCCCCTCGTCCATCATCACGGCCTCAAGCGAATAATGATCCGGCCCTCCGGAACTCGCCGTGATCTGATAAAAGAACTGCGTCGCGCGAATCGTCCCGCTGATCTTCCCGTCCTGCTGCTTGAGATTCAGCCAGACCTTGCGCATCGTCCCATCTCCATTCGATGTCGCCGCCAGCCAATTCCCGGTCAAATCCGCGCCCAACGCCGCGCCGGCCATCAAAATCGCCAGTAGAATCTTCATGCCAGTCGTTCTACTTTAGCGCTATCGCGGCCTTTACTCAAACCCGCTGCTCGGCCCCGGCCGCTGCCCCGGCGCTTGAGCCCCGGCCCGGCCGCGCGTGTCGCAACCAGATCTAATGACTCTCCCTCGGCACCTCCGCCCCCCGGCACCCGACCAGAAAATCGAAATCCGCTCCCTGATCCGCCTGCATTACGTGGTCGATATACAACCTCTGATACCCACCCGCCGCAACCGGCTCCGGAGCCCGCCACTCCCCACGCCGCCTCCGCAACTCCTCGTCCTCCACGCATAATTCCAGCCGCCGCTTCTCCACATCCAGCTCAATCCAATCCCCATTCCTCACCAGCGCCAGCGTCCCTCCGGCCGCCGACTCCGGCGACACATGCAGCACCACCGTCCCATACGCCGTCCCGCTCATCCGGGCATCCGAAATCCGCACCACATCCCTTACCCCGCGCTCCAGCAGCTTCCGCGGAATCGGCATATTCCCCACCTCCGGCATCCCCGGATACCCCCGTGGACCCGCGCCCTTCAGCACCATCACCGACTTCTCGTCCACGTCCAATGCCGGATCGTCCACCCGCCGCTTGAAATCCTCGATGTTCTCGAACACCACCGCCCTCCCGCGATGCTTCAACAACTCCGGAGTCGCGGCCGACGGCTTGATCACCGCTCCATTCGGCGACAGATTCCCGCGAAGCACCGCAATCCCCGCACGCTCCCGCAGCGGATTCCCAATCTCGCGAATCACCTCGCGATTCCAGCACGGAGCCTCCGCCGTGTTCTCCCCGATCGTCTTCCCATTCACCGTCAGCGCGTCTTGCCGGATCAGATTGCCCAGCTCGCGAACCACCGCGGGCACTCCGCCCGCGTAGTAAAAATCCTCCATCAGGTATTTCCCCGATGGCTGCAAATCCACCAGCAGCGGCAGATCGTGCCCCAACCGGTCGAAATCGTCGAGCTTCAACTCGACCCCAACCCTCCCCGCAATCGCCAGCAGATGGATCACCGCGTTTGTCGAGCCCCCGATCGCCGCATTCACCCGAATCGCGTTTTCGAAATTCTCTCGCCGCAGAATCTTTGAAATCCGCACGTCCTCGCGAACCATCTCCACGATTCGCCGCCCCGCCTGCTGCGCCAGAACCGATCTCCTCGAATCCGGCGCGGGAATCGCCGCATTCTGCGGCAGTCCCATGCCGAGCGCCTCCACCATGCTCGCCATCGTCGAAGCCGTACCCATCGTCATGCAGTGCCCCGCCGACCTCGACATGCACGCCTCCGCTTCCATGAAATCCGCCAGCCGCATCTTTCCCGCGCGGACGTCTTCGCTCATCTGCCACACGCCCGTCCCCGATCCGAGTCTCTCCCCGCGAAAATTTCCATTCAGCATCGGACCGCCCGAAACGGCAATCGCCGGAACATCGCAGCTCGCCGCCCCCATCAGCAGCGACGGCGTCGTCTTGTCGCACCCGCACAACAACACCACGCCGTCAATGGGATTCCCGCGAATCGACTCCTCGACGTCCATGCTCGCCAGATTCCGAAACAGCATCGCCGTCGGCCGCAGATTCGTTTCTCCAAGCGACATCACCGGAAACTCCAGCGGAAATCCTCCCGCTTCGTACACGCCGCGCTTCACCCGGTCCGCGATCTCTCGCAAATGCGCGTTGCACGGCGTCAGCTCGCTCCACGTATTGCAGATCCCGATCACCGGACGCCCGTCAAACTGATCCCGCGGATATCCGCGCATCCACGATCGGTGAATAAATCCATCCCGATCGTCCTGTCCAAACCAGCTTGCGGAACGCAGTTTTTGAGGCATGATTGATCAATGTACCAAGGCGAGTACACTGGTTCGTGACCAGGTGAAGTCAGGCGATCAACCCCCGCGTCCATCGCGCGCCCGTTACTGGGTGATCGTCTTCGCTGTCGCTCTCGCCGTCCTTTCTTATATAGATCGCGTCGCCATCTCCCAGGCCGCCGGACCCATCTCTCGCGATCTCTCGCTCTCCAAATCTGCCATGGGCCTCGTCTTCGGAGCCTTCGGATTGTCCTACTCGCTCTTTGAAGTCCCCACCGGCTGGCTGGGCGACTGGATCGGCGCCCGCAAAGTTCTCATGCGTGTCGTGCTGTGGTGGTCCGCCTTCACCGCCCTCACCGGAGCCGCCTGGAATTTCGCCTCGCTCTGGATAATCCGATTCCTTTTCGGCGCTGGAGAAGCCGGTTGCTTTCCGAACATCACGAAAATGTTCAGCGTCTGGCTCCCGCTTTCCGGGCGCGCCACCGCTCAGGGAATCATGTGGGCTTCAGCCCGATGGGGCGGAGCCTTCACCCCGCCTCTTGTGATCTTCGCGTTTCATCATATGACCTGGCGGGCCGCATTCGCCGTCTTCGGCGCTCTCGGCCTCGTTTGGATCGCTGCCTTCGCCCTCTGGTTCCGCGATCGCCCCGCCGATCACCCCGCGGTCAACGCGGCCGAACGAGCCCTCCTCAGCGAAGTCAAAGAACTCGGCGAGCTTCGTGCCGGCGTCCCCTGGCGCCGCCTGATCGCCCATCGATCTCTTTGGCTTCTCTGGATGCAATACTTCACTCTCTCTTTCGGCTGGTATTTTTACGTCACCTGGCTCCCGACCTATCTCCAGGAGTTCCGCCATCAGACTCCCGAATCCGCCGCGAAACTGGCCATCTTCCCTTTGCTCTTCGGAGGCTTCGGCTGCCTCGCCTCGGGATTCCTCACATCGCGTTTTCCCCGAGCGCGCCGCGCCATCGCCATCGCCGGAATGATCTCCGCCGCAGTTTTGATCGCCGCCATTCCCGCCATCTCGACTCCCCTCTCCGCCATGCTCGTCATGGGCGCCGCCAGCTTCGCAAACGACCTCGTGGTCCCCGCATCCTGGCACGCCTGCATGAGCGTCGGCGGCCGGTTCTCGGGAACGGTTTCCGGATCGATGAACATGATGGGGAATCTTGCCGCTTTCGTTGCGCCCTCGTTCGGCGGATTCCTGCTCGATCGCAGTCATAATAATTGGAATCTCTTGCTGTACGTCATCGCTTTGGTCTATGCGGCCGGCGCGCTCTGCTGGCCGTTTATCGATTCAAGTAAGGAGATTTGAAAATGACGAAACGCACCCGCCGATCCTTTTTAACCGCCGCAACCGCCGGAGTTGCAGCCGCCCAACAGCGCGACTGGAGCGGGCAGAATCCGATTCAATATCCCGACCCGGACGTGGTGGCGCTCGATCCGAAATTTCGGCGCTATATCATTAACAACACGACAATTAAGCGCCATTACGTCGGAACTTTGTGGGCGGAAGGGCCGGCTTGGAACGGCTCGGGGAGATATCTGGTCTGGAGCGATATCCCGAATAACGTCCAGATGCGGTATCTCGATGAAGACGGGCATGTTAGCGTCTTCCGGAATCCTTCCGGATACAGCAATGGGAACACATTCGATTTTGAAGGACGCCAGCTCTCCTGCGAGCACGGCGGCCGTAGAGTCGTTCGTTATGAATACGATGGCAAGACTACCGTGATCGCGGAGCGGTTCAATGGAAAGCGGTTCAACTCGCCCAACGATATCGTGGTTCATCCGGACGGCAGCATCTGGTTCACCGATCCGCCATATGGAATTAATGGCGATTATGAGGGTTTTAAGGCGGAAAAAGAGCTAAAAGAGGGCGTTTATAGGGTCGATTCGAAAACAGGCCAAATTGCGTTGATCAGCGACGAAATGTCGGGTCCGAACGGTATCTGCTTCTCGCCCGACTACAAGCGGCTTTACGTCGCCGATACCGGAACTGGCCGCGAAACAAGAGTTTACGATGTGGATGGAAGCAAAGTCCGCAACGGCCGGCGGTTCGTCCAACTGGTGATACCAGGCACCAAAGAGCCGTCGTACGCCGATGGGATTCGCTGCGACGTCGATGGCAACGTTTGGGCGGGCGCGCGGCCGGGAGTGCAGGTGATCACGCCGGGCGGAGAAGTGATAGGAATGATCCGGCTGCCGGAGACTTGCGCCAACGTTTGTTTCGGCGGCCCGAAACGCAACCGGCTATTTATGGCGGCGAGTCAATCGTTGTATTCCGTGTACGTGCTTACGGCGGGCGCGCACATTACCTGAACAAAAAAGCCCCGCCCTGTGAGGAGCGGGGCTTGCTGACGGCCGACCGTCAGAAGAACAGTTTCATTGCAAACTGCATGATGCGGGGGTCGAAGGCGCCGCGGGCCCGGCCGAACGTTGACGAACTCAGATTCGTATCGAGCGTCGTGAACGCTGTGACCGTTCCCGCCGGTGAGATTGCTCCGACAAAGTTGGTGTGGTTCAGAATGTTGAACGCCTCGGCGCGCACCTGGAGGCTGTAGCGCTCGGTCACCCTGAATATCCGGCTCAGGGCGACGTCGAAATTGAACGTACCGGGTCCGCGTACGGCGCCGCGACCCACGTTCCCGAACGTCCCGAGCGGATTGGGGACAAACGCGGCCGGATTCAGGTATTGCCGGCAAGCGGTTGTGCCGTTGTTGCAGATCGTATTTGTCGCCAGCACATCCGACAGAACCTGGTTGGGACGATCGTTGCTGCTGCCGTTGATCGAGGTCAGAGAATTATCCTTGCCGGTTGTGACCGTCAGGGGCTGGCCGCTGGAGGCGTGGATCAGCGGCGCAAGCTGCCAATCGTTCAGGATGCGATTCACCCAAACACTGCTGCTTTTGAGCGCGCTGTTGGCCACCAGCGACATATTGAAGTTGTGACGCGTGTCGAAGTTGCATGGTCCCCAGTCCGCGTGACGGTTGAAGGGCTGCGAGTTGGTGGACGCCGCCAGGGCGGCGCCGAAGTCGGCGTCGGAGATGCAGGTCGAATCGGTGTAGTTGGCGCTAAACGAGAAGTTGTTGGCGAACCGGCGCTGGATGGAAAGCAGCAGGCCGTTGTAGTGCGAGACCGCGCCATCGTCCATCGTATTGATGCTCGCGTAAGCGGCGCCCAGCGTCGGATTGGCCAAAAACAGGCGGCGGCGCTGATTGGTGTTCGAGGTGGTGGAGCACGTCGAGTAGTTCACGCCGTTGATGGTGCATGGGCCGAGTCCCAGGAACGTGGCCGGGTTGACTTCGCCGCCATCGCTCCAGATATGCACGGTGTGGTTGCCGAGATAACTGACCGAAGCCAGCCAGCTTCCTGGAAGCTGCCGCTGATAGCTGACGTTGTAGTTGATCGCGTAGGTCGGCTTCGGATTGAGCGGCATGTTGATATATACGCCCGCGGTCGGGAAGAACACCTTGCCGTTTTGCGGGAACGGATTGCCGCCCGGGAAACCCTGCCACGGATTCGACAGGCCTCCGGCGGGGTTCGGAATGTCGAGCGCCGTTCCGACGGGAGCGTTGGTGGTTTCACGCTCGTTCCACCAGGTCTCGACGACGTCGTAGAGGATCGCGCCGCCGACGCGCAGTGTGTCCCGGCCGTCGCCATGCGGGTTCCAAACCATGCCGACGCGCGGAGCGAAGTTGGCCTTCTTGGCATTCCACATTGCGTCCGGGATGCCGGCGTCGCCCTTAAAGAACAGACCGGCCGGCGCGTTTGGATACACCTTGCTGAACTGTCCCGCGAAGAACGCAGGCAGGCTGAATGAAGTTCCGCGGCCGTACTTGTCGGGATCGGCGAACATCGGTTCCCAGCGGATTCCGTAGTTGACGGTGAACTTCGATGACACCCGGAAGCTGTCCTGCACGTAGAAGCTCATGATCCAGGTGCGGAGATCGTCGGGGGTTGCGTTGGTCTGGGTGAAGTCGTTCGGCAGCCCCAGGAGAAAATCGGCCAGGCCGAGCCCGCAGTTCGAACATGTCCCGGAATTGCCGAGCGCGAACGCGGTCTGTCCGGTCCGCGATCCGTTGAATGCGAAGTTTCCATTTTCATTGAATCCCGAAATGGTGTTGTTCTGAATGCGAACAAGGTTGAATCCGAATCCGATCTCGTGCCGGCCGCGCACAATGTCCACGTCGTCCGCGAACTGAAACGAGTTGACATTGAAATGTCCCGGCGCGCAGGTGCCGCAGAAGGTGCTGAAGCCGCCGGTCACCGCGAACAGAAGGAAATTGGGCACGGCGCTATACATATTCACGCCGAGCAAAGTGGGGTTGATGGGAATATCCGTGGGACCGCGGTTATCGCGCCGCCGCGTAAACGTCGCATGGAACGAATTGAGCGTGCCGGGGTTTATGGTGTAGTTGTCGCCCAGCGTAAGCGATTGCGCCATTTCCAGATTGCCCGCCTGTGTCGTCGTCAAAAGATTCTTGCCGTCGAAGGTCGGAGGATTCTGGAAGCCGTCCACGAAATAGCGTCCAAAAATCTGGTTCTTCGTACTCTGGTTGAAATCGATGCGGGCGATGTATTGGTTTTCGTCGCCGGTGATGGGAATGCCGTAGGTGATTTTGCCGCATGGATCGGCGGAGGCGATGGGGAGATACTGGGTCGCGGTCTTCACAGCCACCGGATTGAAAAGAGTGGGGGAAATCTGATTACCGGCGAAGGGCGCGCCGCCGTTGGGATTGTAGAGCTGGATTTGCTTTCCGCCATTGCAGGCCGGCGCAGTCACCGCGCTGAAATCGCCGCTCAACATCTGTTGAGTCGGAATAAACGTCGTGGACAGCGGCGGGTTCGAACGGTTGCGCGTGCCCTGATATCCGCCGAAGAAAAACAGCTTGTCTTTAATGATCGGGCCGCCAACGACTCCGCCGAACTGATTGCGCTTGAGGCTATCCTGGGCGATCGAGAAAAAGTTGCGGGCGTTGACGTCGCCGTTACGCAGGTATTCGAAGAGATCGCCGTGAATCGAGTTCGAGCCCGACTTGGTCACGACGTTTACCGTGGCGCCGGGATGCGTTCCGAACCGCGAGGAAACGGCGCTCGTTTCGACGGAGAATTCCTGGAGCGCGTCCGGGAAGGGGAACGGCAGATTCACGTTGGACATCGCGTCCGTGTTATCGCCGCCGTCGAGGACGTAAGCGGTGCCGTTCGCCTGGCCGCCTGCCACCGAAATACGCGTCGAGCTGTAAAAAGTCTTGCTGCCCGTGTCCCCGGCGCTGCCGTAAGATGCCGCGCCGAGCGCGATGATGAGCTGCGTCGCCTGGCGTCCATTGAGCGGCAGCTCATTAATGCGCTGCCCTTCAATGATCGAGGCGATGGAGTTTTCCTTGGTTTCGACCTGGCTTACCGTGCCGCTGACTTCGACTTTTTCCGAAATCGAGCCCACCTGCATCGTGACGTTGATCTGAACGTTGTTATTCACCTCGAGGACGATTCCGGTTCTGGTGTAGTCCTTGAATCCCTGGGTTTTGACTTCGAGGCGGTAGGGACCGACAGGCAGATTGTTGAGGACGTAGTGGCCGGTCGGGTCGGTTGTGGTCGTACGAACCAGTTGTTTGCTCGTCTCGACCATCGAGACTTCAGCACCCGCGATTGCGCTACCCGTGGGATCTGTCACGTTGCCGCTTACTTCAGCGACCGCAACGGCTTGCGCAAAGACTGACGGACCGGAAGAGAGCGATAGGAGCGCAAACGCAATGCGAATGCGGTATGACATGGCAGACCTCCCGTTAAGCACCGTGGCTAACTGCTTGGGGTAATATATACAAACGGTTTAGATCTGTCCAATAGATTCATTCGTTCTCGTAAATCGATTTCAACGATCAATCCGATCGGGCGTTAACGCTGAAGTAAGGGTTGAGGCGAGCTCCGCGATCGCTTTCGGAAAGACGGCGGCGTCGACTGAGACCAATTGGAGCTGGCGGGTGAGGGGTTTTCCCTTGACCCGTAAGATGCGTATCTCGCTTTCCGGAGGCTCGCCCGAAACGGCGCACAAGGGCAGGATGGAGGCTCCCAGTCCGGCGCGCACCAGGCTTTTAATTGCCTCGTTGTTTTCGACTTCCATGATGATATTGGCGGTCACGCCGATCGATGCGAAGAACCGGTCGACGAGGGTCTGCATGGTGGTTCCCTTTTCGTACAGGATGAAGCGGAGTGTTGCGAGCTCGGAAGGTTCGATGGTGCGGCGGCGGGCGAAGGGGTGTTCCCGGTGGACGACGATGACCATTTCCTCGCGCACCAGGGGTTTCGCCGAGAGCCCGGGTTGAGGGCCGACGGGCATGACGATGGCGAGATCGATATGCTGAAGGCGCAGTTCCTGTAGCAGAAATTCGGTATTACCGGCGATGACGATCAGTTCGATGTCGGGGAATCGGCGCTTATACTCGCCGAGAACCGGGGGGAGACGGTAGATAAGAGTCGTGGGGCCGACGCCGAGCCGGACGGTGCCCCGCTTGAGGGCATTGATTTCGCGGACGGCCATCTCGGCGTTTTTGAGATCGCGAAAAATGCGTTCGGCGTATTGAACCAGAACCTTTCCGGCTTCCGTTACCTGGACGCGTTTTCCGACACGGAGAAAGAGAGGGCTGCCGAGTTCGTCCTCGAGAAGTTTGATGTGCTGGCTGACGGTGGATTGGGACAAGTGGAGCTTTTCGCCGGCGCGCGTGAATCCGCCGCTTTGGACGGCGGCATGGAACACGCGGAGCTGATGCAGATCCATCGATGATATCGATCCTTAGACTCGAATCAATCTATTTTGAACATTTGACGGAGCAGTGTAAAGTGGGCCTTGTTTTAAGTAGGGTAGAAGAGCATGTCTGAAATAACGGTTTCACGTCCATTCACCAGACGCCGGATGCTGTTTTTGATGGGGGCGGCCGCCTTTGCCAAGGTTCGCAACGTCGAGCTTGGCGTTTGCAGCGGCGCGGAAAATTTTTCGAAGGCGGAGCACTACGGATTCGATTATTTCGAGCCGGGCGCAGCGGCGATTTCGGCGATGAGCGAAACCGCCTTCGCCAATTTTCGCGAGCAGGTGGCGGCGTCGAAGCTGAAATGCCGGAGCTTTAACAGCCTGATCCGGACACTCAAGGTCGTGGGGCCGGAGGCGGATCCGGATGCGGTATCGGGGTATCTGGAGACGACGCTTGAGCGGTGCAGACAGCTCGGGGCGAAGGTCGCGGTATGGGGAAGCGCGAGCTCGCGCAATGTTCCGGAGGGGTATTCGCGGGAAAAGGCGTGGGCGGAGATCAGGACGTTTCTGGCGCGGGCGGGGGATATCGCGAAGACGAAGGGGATGGTGGTCGCGATCGAGCCGCTGCGCAGGCAGGAGAGCAACATTCTCAACACCGGCGGGGAGGCTCTGAAGATGGTGGAGGAAGTGAAGCATCCGCAGGTGAAGATGATCATCGATTATTACCATCTGCGGGTGGAGCAGGAAGATCCGGAGATCGTGCGGCGGGCGCGGCAGCATATTGTGCACATGCATTTCGCCAATCCGGCAGGAAGGAAATGGCCGCATAGCGCGGATGAGGATCCGGTTTATGCAAAGTTCTTCGAGATTTTGAAGCAGGTGGATTATTCGGGCGGGTTATCGATTGAGGGATCGGGCACGTTCGAGCAGGATGCGGCGGCGAGTCTGGCGTTCTTTCGGAGCGAATTGGCTTGAGGCGAGCGGTTCAGTTTTTCGCGCTGGCCGCGCTGTGTTTCGGGCAGGGCGCGGCGAAAAAAAAGCTGCTGGCGATCGGCGATGTGCGGACGGGGTATCAGCACGAATCGGTATCGCACGCGCTGGCGACGATCGAGCGGCTGGGATACGAAACGGGCGCGTACCTTACGGTAATCCGGACGGATTCGCAGTTGATCACGAAGGGGAAGATCGAGCGGCACGATCCGCGGACGCCGAATCTCGCGGCGGACATCAAGGCGAAGAATCTCGATGATTTCGACGCGATATTTTTCATGGGCACCGGCGAGGGAGATCTGACGGATCAGCAGAAGAAGGATTTACTCGCGTTCGTGCATGACGATGGCAAAGGATTCATAGGGGCGCACACCGGCGACGATGCGTATTTCACCTGGCCCGAGTTCGGGGAGATGGTGGGCGGGTATTTCGACAATCATCCGTGGGGAGTTTTCGAGGCTCCGGTGATTGTGGAGGATCCGTCGTTTCCGGCGATGAAGGGATTTCCGCGGTCGTTTACGATTCGCGACGAGATTTATGTGCACAAGGCGCCGTATTCGAAGGATCGGGTGCATGTGCTGGCCCGGCTGGATGCGTCGAAGCTGGATTATTCGAAAGCGAAGGAACTGCATCGGACCGACAGGGATTTTCCCGTGGCGTGGACGAAGAACTACGGCAAGGGGCGTGTGTTTTTCTCGACGTTCGGGCATTTAACTGAGTCGTGGGACAACCCCGCGGTTCAGAGGATGTATTTCGAGGCGATTCAATGGTCGATGGGAATGAAGGAGTAGGACGTGAAATATTCTCGAAGAGATTTGGGTATTTTGGCCGCGATGGCGGCGGCCGCGGCGGCGCAGGATGGCTCGAAGCGGCTGCCTTCGAAGGCGTACAGGTTTGAGGATCTGGCGGCGAAACAGAATGCAAACGGGAGCAGGAGTCATGCGGTGTTCGAAGGCGAGACGCACAGTGGATTTCCAGTGGAGGTGCATGTGACGGAGCTGCCGGCTGGCGGCTCGCCGCATCCGCCGCATCATCATGTCCACGAGGAGATGTTCATGGTGCAGTCGGGCGTGATCGAGGCGATGGTGAACGGGAAGACAACGCGGCTGACGCCGGGATCGATTTGCTACATCAACTCGATGGATGAGCACGGGATTCGGAATCCGGGGCCGGATCGGGCGGAATATTTCGTGATCGCACTGGGCGCGAAGTCATGATCAGGGAGCTGTTGTTTTTTGCAGGGATCGCGGCGGGGGCTTCGCCGCCGGAGCTGACGCTGGAGATTCGCGACTGGGCGGCGATGCCGATGACGGGCGCGGTCGATGGGAAAGGACAGATTCAGGGATTGCTGGCGCGCGTGAATTTCATGCGCGAGGAGCCGGGGCCGAACAAGCGGCTTTTTATTAACGATCTGAACGGTCCGCTGTATATTTTCGACAAGGCGAGCGGCAAGTTCACGACCTATCTGGATTTCAACGGGTTCGGCGGCAAGGGGGGCCTATTTCACAAGCTGCCGACAGACAACGGATTCGCAAACGGGTTTATTAGTTTTACATTCGATCCGGACTATATACACAACGGGAAGTTCTACACGATCCATCTGGAAGATCCGGAGCTGCCCGGATCGGCGATGCCGGATAACACGAACCTTCCGGGGCTGAAACTGGATGGATATAAGCTGACGGAGGCGATCGCGCCGCCGGGTCCGACGATTCGCGAGGCGGTGCTGATCGAATGGACGGATACGAACATCGCGAATACGACGTTTGAAGGAACAGCGCGCGAGATTTTGCGGGTGAAACACAATACGCGCATTCATCCGATGGGCGACTTGATGTTCAATCCGGCGGCGAAGCCGGGAGAAGCGGATTGGCGGGTTCTTTATGTAGCTTGCGGGGACGGCGGATCGGGCGAGTCGCGGAATAACGAGATGCGGAACAATCCGCAGAGGCTCGACACGATGGTGGGAAAGATTCTGCGGATCATTCCGGATTTGAACGAGAAGAAATCGTCGAGCACGGTGAGCGGGAACGGGCAGTATCGCATTCCCAACGACAATCCGTTTGTGGGGAAGAAGGGCGCTCGCGGGGAGATCTGGGCCTACGGGTTGAGGAATCCGGCGCGGCTGACGTGGGATATGGACCCGGCGAATCCGAAAGACAACCATTTAATCGCGAATGTGATCGGGCTGTACACCTGGGAGATGATCGACATCATTCACAAGGGCGCCAATTACGGATATTCGCTGCGGGAAGGAAATCAGCGGCTGGAGACAACGAACCGGACGGCGGATCTGACGGGCGAGGACAAGATTCCGGTTCGGATCAACGCGACCGAAACGGACGGGACGATTACGCCGACTTATCCGGTGATTCAGTACGGGCACGTCGCGGGCGGAGGCGACGCAGTATCGAGCGGATATGTTTATCGAGGTTCGATTGCGGCGCTGCGCGGAAAATATATTTTCGCGGACATCTCCACCGGCAATGTGTGGTGGGTGGATTATAAAGAAATGCTCGCGGCGGACGACGGAGATCCGAAGACGATGGCGGCGATGCATCCGCTGAAGATCCGGTGGACGAAGCCGGGCGGGGAATCGGCGGAGACGTATGCATCGATGGCGCCGGTGACGGAGTGGGCCTATCATGCCCGCGGCGGGAAGGCGGCGAACCTGCCGGGGACCGGGAAAGTCGCCGAGAATGGCCGCGCGGATATCCATTTTTGGATGGATTCGAACGGCGAGCTGTACATCATGAGCAAGAGTGACGGGATGATTCGAGTTGTGACTGGGGCGGCGGTTCAGTAGCAAGGCTCAGTAGAAGGGGCCGCCGCGGCTCAAGCGAGATCGCGATAACGGGCCACCACCTGCTGAATCGTCACGTCTACCGGTTGTGACCAGATGCGTTCGTTCATGATTTCGACTTCAATCGGGCCGCGGTAGCCGGTTGCGTCGACGGCTTCGCGGATGCGGCGGAGTTCGATGACGCCGTCGCCCATCATGCTGCGGCCAGTGACGATTCCTGGAAGGGGCACGGCCCAATCAGAAACGTGGAAGCCCAGGATGCGGCCGGCGGCGCGGCGAATTTCGGCGTAGAGGTTCGGGTCCCACCAGATGTGGAAGACGTCGGCGACGATGCCGGAGCCGAGCTTTTCCGCCATATCGGTCGCCTGCGCGAGTGTGACGATGACACTGCGGTCGGCGGCGAACATGGGATGCAGAGGTTCGATGCCGAGGCGCACGCCGCGATCCCGGGCGTGCGGTGAGATTGCCGCGATTCCTTCGGCCACCATGGCGCGGGCGCCGTCGATGTCGCGATCGGGCGCGGGGCCGCAGACGAGAACCAGGCAGCCGGCTCCAAGCGCGGCGGCTTCGTCGATCGCGCGCAGATTATCGTCGATGCGGCGTTGGCGCTCAGCCTGCGTGGAGGCGGGGAAGAACCCTCCGCGGCAGAGGCTCGAGACGCCGAGTCCCGCATCGCGGATCATGCGGACGCTTTGGTCGAGTCCCGTTTCGGCGACGCGGTCGCGCCAGGGGGCGATCCATCTCACGCCGTTGCGGACGCAGGCGTCGACGCATTCTTTAAGCGTTGCGTGCCTGGAGGTGATCTGGTTGAAGCTGAGACGGCCGATCATCTTGCCGCCACGCCAGCCAGGAGAGTCTGCATGCGGGAGCAGGCGAGATCGGGATCGCGGAGGACGCCGGCCTGTTCGGCGAGCACAAGCAGTTTCGAGAGATGTTCCATGCTCCGCGCGGTTTCGAGTCCGCCGACCATGCGGAATTGGTCCTGATGACCGTTGAGCCAGGCGAGGAAGACGATGCCGGTCTTATAGAGATAAGTCGGCGTCTCGAAGATCAGACGCGAGAGCGGGATGGTGGGAGCGAGGATGCGGCTGAATTCGCCGGCTCGGCCGTTGTCCAGGCCCTGGATCGCGGCCGAAGCGGCGGGCGCGATCGCGTCGAAGATTCCCAGAAGCGCGTCGCTATGATGCGCGCCGTCACCGAGGATGAGAGTGTCGTAGTTGAAATCGTCGCCGGTGTAGAGGCGAACTCCGGCGGGAAGACGTCGGCGCATGTCGATTTCGCGCCGGGCGTCAAGAAGAGAAATCTTGATCCCGTCGAGCCGCGAGGCGTGATCGTGAATCAGCGCGAGGCAGGTGTCCATCGCCACGGAAAGATCCCGCGATCCCCAGTATCCGGCGAGCCCGGGATCGAACATATCGCCGAGCCAGTGCAGGATCGCGGGCCGTCGGAGTTGCGAAAGGATGCGGGAATACACGGAGAAATAGTCGTCCGCGGACCGGGCGGCGCGGGCAAGCGCGCGGCTCGCCATGAGAATCACGCGTCCACCCCGGCTTTCGATCCATTCGCACTGCTCTTCATAAGCGGCGGCGATCTGATCGATGGCCGCTCCCTCGCTGAGTTGATCGGTTCCGGCTCCGCAGGCAATCAGCCGGCCGTTCGATGACGCAAGCGACCGGGCGATCAATTCGCGCGCGCCGATCCAGGAAAGGCCCATTCCGCGCTGCGACGTGTCCATCGCTTCGGCGATTCCCAACCCGTAGGACCAGAGATGCTCGCGGTAGGCGAGTGTCGCTTCCCAGTCGATACCTCCGCCATCCGGAACAACGTGCGCGGCGGCGTAAGCGATCCTCGATTTGAGGGGCGCAGCGGGGGGGCGATAGGGACACGCACGCTCGATGCGAACCGTTTTGATGGAGCCGTCAAGAGGAAGTTGCAGTTCGGGCATTCATGCCTCCAGTTGAGGGACGTCGAGCCAGCGGCCTTCGCGCCAGGATTGCAACGCGAGCTCGGCGAGCTGCACGCCGCGGGCTCCTTCAAGGAGATCGTGCGGGAATGGCGCGCCGAGTTCGACGTGCCGCAGAAACATTTCCCACTGGACTTTGAAGGCGTTGTCGTAAGACTGATTTTCGGGCACTTCCTGCCAGTTCTGGAAAAAGTCGATCGGGTTGGGAACGTCGGGATTCCACACGGGTTTGGGCGTGTTGACGCGATGCTGTGTGCGGCAATCGCGCAGGCCGGCGATGGCGCTGCCGAGCGTCCCGTCGACTTGAAGCTGGAGCAGCTCGTCGCGATAGACGCGGACGCACCAGGACGAATTCATCTGCGCGACGATCCCGCCTTCGATTTCGAACGACGCGTAGGCTGCGTCCTCGGCGGTCGCTTTGTAGGGCTTGCCGTTTTCATCCCACCGCTCGGGAATGTGGACCGCGCAGTGGCAGCTTACGCGCTTCACTTTTCCGAAGGTGTGATCGAGCACATAGCGCCAGTGCGAGAGCATATCGACGACGATGCCGCCGCCGTCCTCGGCGCGGTAGTTCCAGGAGGGGCGCTGTGCGGGCTGCCAATCGCCCTCGAAAACCCAATAGCCGAACTCGCCCCGTATGGAGAGAATTCTTCCGAAAAATCCGCTGTCGATCAGGCGCTTCAGCTTGCGGATGCCGGGAAGGAACAGCTTATCCTGGACGACGCCATGCTTCACGCCGCGCTGCCTGGCGAGTTTCGCGACGGCGATCGCATCGGCGAGCGATTCGGCGACGGGTTTTTCGCAGTAGACGTGCTTGCCCGCTTCGATCGCCTGGCGGAGCGCAACGGCGCGCCGCGACGTCGTCTGGGCATCGAAATAAATCGAGTTCGCCGGATCAGCGAGGCACGCCGCGAGATCCGTGCTGACGCGCGGGACGCCGTGCTCGGATGCAAGCTCGCGCAATTTTGTTTCGTTACGGCCGACCAGCACGGGATCGGGCCAGAGGCGGGTTCCATCGGGCAGAGCGAGTCCGCCCTGTTCGCGAATCGCCAGAATCGAGCGAACCAGGTGCTGGTTCGTGCCCATGCGTCCCGTGACGCCGTTCATAATGATGCCTACGGTTTTGGTTGCCATTGTTTTTGGGGAAGAATCGCGATGGAGAGCGCGCCGGCAAGAGCCACCACCAGCACAACATTCATCGCCGTGGAATAATTTCCGCTCCGGTCGCGCAGCAGCGAAACGAAATAGGGCAGCCACGTCTGTCCGATCGTGTTGACGGGAAGAATCACGGCCATCGCGCGGCTCAAGCTGTTGATGCCGAACTGTTCGGCCGCCATCAGCGGGATCAGCATGTAATCGGCGCCGAGGCCGAATCCGAACAGAACGGCGAAAAGGCAGAGCAGATTTCCGCGCGCAGGGTTGATGAAGAGAAGGATCGGCACGGTGGAGGCGACCAGGGCGAATGTCGCGGTCATCACGATTTTTTTCGAGAAGCGGTCGGCAAGCGCGCCGACGAGCAGGCGCCCGGCGACGCTCGACCACAGGATCAGAACTGAAGCGGTGCGCCACGCGGCGTCGGCTACAGGTCCCTTTTCGAAGCCCTGATCGAGAAAGACGAACTTCATGTGAAAGTTGATCGCGCCGACGGCTCCGATCGCGCAGAAACTGCCGACGAGGAGCAGCCAGAACGAGTAACTCGCGAGCAACTCGCGGAACGAGCGCGATTGGACCGCGGCTTCGGCGGGAGCCGACATGCCGCCATCGGGAAACTGGCCGAGTTCGGATGGCTTGTCGCGCAGCAGGAAAATTGCGGCGGGCCAGCAAATCAGCACGAGGCCGCCGAGGATCACCAGCGCCGTTCTGAATCCGAAATTTTCGGTCAGCGGCTTCACGACGAGTGATCCGACGGATCCCATCAGGCCCAGACCGACGTACACGATGCCCATCGCTTTGCCGCGATTCTTGCGGAACCAATGTGAAACGATGAGCTGGTGCGGGATCGGTCCGCTCAGCATGTACCCGGTTGTGAACACGACGTAGAACGCGTAATACCGCCACAGGCTCGCGCCGGGCGAAGCGAATCCGGCGAGAGAAATCGCGGTGAGCCCGCTGCCGGCAATGATCAGTTTGCGGGGACTGAATCGGGGCACGAGTAGCGGTCCGATCCAGATCGTCAGCAGCGCGGCGAGCGGGAACCCCAGCGTGACCTGCGCCCGCGACCACCCTGACGCCCGCTGGAAGTAATCGTAGAAGAAAGGAACGTTATAGTAAGGCACGCCGACCGTGAGTCCGAGCGTGAGAAATGCCGCGGCGGTGATCCGCCAACCCGCGAAGTGGCGCGACTGTTCCAGATTCAACATTATCGTTCAAGCCGGAGCGCGCGATAAATCGGTTTGAACGATGGATCTCAGATTGCGGGACTCTACTGTTGCGCTAACGTTGGGCGAATTTCACGGGCTCAATCCTGGGGACGCCGAACAGATAGGCGCATGCGGAGATTGCGACAGCGGCGGTCGCGGCGAGAAATGGAAAAAAGAAGCTGCCGGTTTCCTGCACTACCCAGCCGGTGAACCAGGGCGCGGAGACTCCGGCGAAATTCGCGATGCCGTTCTGGATTCCGGTCCACCGGCCGGCGGCGGCGGGTCCGGCGAGAGTTTGCGAGATGGCGAAGACATTCGACGTGTACATGCCGAAACAGACGCATGCCAGGATGAGCAGAGCCATGGCGGCGGCCGCGTCGTCGACGATTTGTACGGGGAGAAGAACCGCAGCGAATCCCAATCCGCATCCGGCGAACGTTTTCCGGACGCGCGTCGGTGAAGCGCCGCGCTCGATCCAGCGGTCGGAGAGCCAGCCGGACGCGACGCTCGAAACAGCTATGGCCGCGTAGGAGAGCGCGCTGAAGACAGCCATCTTCGTTTTGGGAAAATGACGCTCGCGTTCGAGATAGGGAGGGAGCCACGTGATCAGGAAATACCAGTAGTAGTTCGAGCAGAACAGTCCGAGAGAGGTCCACCAGAGCGCAGGCTCGCGCAGAATCTCGCCGAGGTTGAGCTCCGCGCGCGTCCCGGAGGCGAGCCGCGGCGATTTCGGCATCGAAAAAATCCATGCCATGGTCCAAGCCAGTCCGGCGATGCCGAGGACGATGAAGAACACGCGCCAGCCGAGGCGAGGAATCAGAAAACCGCCGAGCAGCGCTCCGATCGCCGGACCGGTTTTTGTGCCTGCGTCGATTGCGGCGTTGGCGAACCCGCGGCGGTGCTCTTCGAAACAGTTGACGATGATTCGCGAATACGAAGGATACGCAATGGATTCGCCCGCGCCGAGCAGGAGCCGCAGGGCAAATAGAAGGGCGAGGGAAGTCGCGAGCCCGCACGCTCCAGTGGCGATGGACCACAGCGCCACGCCTCCGGCGAGCACCCAGCACACGTTGAGCCGGTCGGCGAGCCATCCGGCGATATACAGAAGTTGTGAAAGCGCGTAGGTCCAGAAGAACGCGGAAAGCAGAAGTCCGAGCTGGTAATTGGTGAGATGCAGCTCGTTCTGAATATCGGTGGCGCCGATGGAGAGATTGGAGCGGTCGACGTAGTTCAGGAGGCCGGAGACCACCAGTAGCGCGAGCGCGCCCCACATGCGCATGGCGGCCGCGCTCCGCTCCCCGATGGCCGCGGTTCTGATCTGGCCGTCCATCATGCTCCACAAGTCTACTCGATGCGAGTGCAACAATAACGGGATGCGAGTCGGGATCATTGGCACCGGAGCGATCGCGCACAAGCATGCGCAGGCGTACCGGAATATCGGATATACGCTGGTGGCATGCGCGGCGAGCACCGCCGAGCGCGCAAAGAAATTCGCGGACCAATATGGATGCGCGGCGGCGGGACGATGGGAGGATGTCTGCGGCGCCGATCTCGATTACGTCGACGTCTGCACCTTCCCGGACTTTCGGCTCCCCGTGGTGGAGTTGTGCGCGAAGTATAAAAAACACGTCCAGGTGCAGAAGCCGATTGCGGCGAATACCCGGACCGCCTGGCGGATGGTCGAGGCGGCGCGCGATTCGGGAATCCTTCTGAACGTTGTCAGCCAGCACCGCTTCGATGATTCTTCGCAATTTTTGAAGCGGGCGCTCTCGCGGCTCGGAAGGCTGCTACAGGCCGACGCGTACGTGAAGTGGTATCGTCCGCCCGAGTATTACGCGCGTCCAGTCAAAGGAAGCTGGGCGACGGAGGGCGGCGGAGCCTTGATCAATCAGGCGATCCATCAGGTGGATCTGCTGTTGTGGCTCGCCGGGCCGGTCGAGAGAGTGACCGGGGAGTGGCAACTCGGAGCGTTACACAGGATCGAATCGGAAGACGCCGTCAGTGCGGTGATCCGGTATTCCTCCGGGGCTACGGGAGTAATTCAGGCTGCCACGGCATTTCGCCCTGGATACCCGGAGCGGCTGGAGTTTCACGGCACGCGCGGAACGGCGATCATTTCCGGGGATCAGCTCACGGCGTGGGATGTTGAAAACGATTCGGGTGAAGCTCCCCGGCTCGCGCAACCGGTCGCTTCAGGAGCCTCGAATCCTCTGGCGATTTCCCTTGCTCCGTTTGAGAAGCAGTTTCTTGATTTCGGTGATGCGATTCGGAACGGGCGGCAGCCGCTGGTGTCCGGGGAGGAAGGTTATCGCGCGCTCGAAGTCGTCAGCGCGATTTACCGGTCGTGCCGGGAAGGAGTCACCGCCAGAATTCAATCGCCGCAAACCGACGCGAATTCACGCGAATGAATCCTGGCCAATAATATATGACTATGCGCGTTTGCTGGATTATGTTGCCGGCTGCAATGTTGCTTGCTCAGCCTAAAATCGATCCCGCGGCCATCGAACGGGGGCGCTCGCAATTCAAATCGAGCTGCGGATTCTGCCACGGCGAGGACGCTACGGGAAATCGCGGGCCGGATCTGATTCGAGCCTCGTCGGTGAGCCACGATGAAAGCGGCAACGTACTCGGCCCTATCATCCGCAACGGGCGATCGGACAAAGGCATGCCTGCATTCGCCACGTTGACGGCCGCGCAGGTGAACGATATCGTCGCGTTCCTGCATAACCAGGCCTATATCGCGCTGCACTCAAACCGGGTGCCGGCCGATTATCCGGTCGCCAAGCTGCTCACCGGGAATGCCCGCGACGGGGAGAGATATTTCAACGGCGCCGGCGGCTGCGCGAAGTGCCACTCGCCCTCAGGTGACCTGCGCGGGATCGCGGCGAAGTACAGCCCGCTCGAATTGCAACAGCGGTTTCTGTATCCGGCCAAGGGCGCGGTGAAAACAGCAACGGTCAGGACCGGATCGGAGACGATCGAAGGCACGGTGGTTCACGATGATGAATTCGAGATCGCGATTACGGGGAAGGACGGCTGGTATCGATCCTGGCCGCGCAATCGCGTTCAGGTGGAGATCCACGATCCTTTGGCGGCGCATCGCGCGCTGATGCCGAAGTACACGGACGCCGACGTCCACAACCTGTTCGCCTATCTGGAGACGCTCCAATGATCCGCCTGCTGCTGATTTCAAGTTTGTGTTTCGGTTCGGATGGGCTGGACCCCGCCGCGCTGCTCAAGCCGCCCAGCGACACCTGGCCGACCTACAACGGCGATTATTCCGGCCGGCGATACTCCACCCTTTCGCAGATCAATCAATCGAACGTCGGCCAGTTGACGCTCGCGTGGATGGCGCGGATGAATTCCGTGGCGATCAAATCGACGCCGCTCCTGGTGAACGGGATCCTCTATCTGACCACTCCCGATAATGTCTGGGCGCTCGATGCCCGCACGGGCCGCACGATCTGGCACTACTTTCGCGAATCGGAAGGCGACAAGATAGGGCATCGCGGCGTGGCGATGTACAAAGGATGGCTCTATTTCACGACGCCGGATTGCCATCTGGTTTCTCTCGACGCCAGAAACGGCGCCGTTCGCTGGGATATCGAAATCGCGGACCCCAAGGACGGATATTTTTCGACGATGGCTCCGCTGGTGATCCGCGACCGCATCCTGATCGGAGTCTCGGGCGACACCACCGATCTTCCGGGCTTCCTCGATTCGCGCGATCCGGAGACGGGGAAACTCCAGTGGCGCTGGTTCACCGAACCGAAAGCCGGCGAGCCCGGATCCGAAACGTGGCCGCAGGGCACCGATGCCCGCGAACACGGCGGCGGAATGACGTGGATGACGGGAACTTACGATCCGGAACTGAACCTGACTTACTGGGGCATTGGAAATCCGCAGCCTGTGCTCAATGGCGACACTCGTCCCGGCGACAACCTTTATACATGCACCATCGTCGCGCTGGACCCCGATACAGGGAAACTGAAATGGCACTTCCAGCCGTCGCCGCATGACACCCACGATTGGGACGCGGTGCAGACGCCCGTCCTGTTCGACGACACTTATCGAGGCGTCAAGAGAAAACTGCTCGCGCAGGGCAATCGCAACGGATATTTCTTCGTGCTCGATCGTTCGACAGGCGAGCATATCCTTACGAAGCCGTTCATCGAAACCAACTGGTCTTCCGGAATCGATTCGCACGGCCAGCCGCGGCCATTGAAATCGAAGGAGCCGAAGCCGGACGGCGTTCTGGTTTCGCCGGGATCCGACGGCGCCACCAACTGGATGGCCCCCAGCTACGATCCCGACTACGGGATGTTCTATCTGAGCGCTCGCCGGTTGTGGAGCGTTTTCTACATGACCGCCGACGGCAAGCCGGAAGGCTGGGCGGGCCGCGATCGCAATCTGTGGGCGGAATCGGTGCTGGAAGGAATCGATACGAAAACCGGCGACGTCAGGTGGCGTCATGAACTCGGCGAGGGCGAGGACACGGCCGGGATCCTGACCACCGCGGGCAAACTTCTGTTCACCGCCGACAATGCAGAGAATCTCATCGCTCTCGACCCGGGGACCGGAAAAACTCTGTGGCACGTTCCCGTCGGAGGAAAGATGGTCGCCTCGCCGATGACCTATCAGCTCGACGGGCGGCAGTATCTGTTCACGCCGATTCAGAATACGATCCTCGTATGGGCTCTACCTCGGTGAACGATCAGCAAAAGCTCGTCTCGCGCCTGATGGAGGCGTGCGGGGGATCATATTCGCCGGAGACGCGAAGGAAGTATTTCATCTCCGGTCCGCAATGGGCGGCAGCTTATCAAGGTCAGGCGCTGTTCCATGCGCCGACGCGGCCGGCAATCGGATTCGAAGACGTTATCCGAAAATTTGCCGGGATCGGCATCGGCTACTGGACCACTCATGACACGGATGTGATTCCAACCGAAGCGCTCGGCAAGCCCGAACAGTGGGAGATCGTCGGCCGGATTAAGTCCGCGTTGAAGGAGCACGGCGTTCAGTGCTCGATGGTCACCACCGAAACGTTCCATCATGCGGTCTGGGCCGCCGGACCTGCCGCCGAATCGCCTGGCGTGCGCGAGTACGCAAAGTTCCGCCTGGCGAACACCGTCGAGATCGGCCACGAACTCGGCGCGAGCTTTGCGGTCTACTGGCCCGGCTCGCTCGGATACTACGTGCAAGGGGCGATCGATGAAACCAACTCTTTGCGATGGTACGCGGAGGCGATCAACGCCGCCTGCCAACGGGATATCGACGTTGCCAGGAAGAAACAGCGCCCGGCGCTCAAGCATTGCCTGGAGGCGAAACCGTTCGAGCCTCAGGCCGAGATTCTGCTGCCGACCAGCGACGCAATGCTCGCATTCATCGCTTCGGGATTGCTTACGCATCCTGAGATGGTCGGATTGAACCCCGAATATCTGCATGAGCTGATGTGGGGCGCCGCCCCCCGAGCTGCGCTTGCGCGCGCCCTGCTCGCGCGAAAGCTGTTTCATTTCGACGTCAACGACGGCTATCGCTTGAAGCACGACGTCGATATTGCGGTCGGCCTGGTGAATCCGCTGGATTGGTTGAACGTTTTGGTGCTGCTGCGCAGCCACGGCTACAACGGTCCGTTCAACCTGGATTACAAGCCTCCCCGGACAACCAGTCAGTTCGGCGTGTTCGAGATGAGTTTCCCGACCGCCGTCGATCGTTTCATCACTTTATGGGAGATGGCGGGCGAGGTAAGTTCCGATCCGGTCATCGAAGACGCCATGAACGCGTTGAAGTCCGGCCCGGCCGCGCCAGTCGATGCCGCCGAACTTGTTCGCGCCAATCAGGAACTGCTGACCTTACACGAATTGATAGCGCATCGTTTGTTCCAGATCTTGATTGGGCAACATCGCGGCCGCATTTTTTCGCACCGTTAGTTAAGAAAACGTACAGCGCGGGGCAGAAAGGGCGATTAAAAGAAGCGATCCGCATCGCGCAGCAAGCCGCCGCGTCCACCACTGATCGATTTTTTGAATACACCGCAGGAAGCGTGAAGGACGGCGAAAGCCATCTGCGCCAGGCGCTCGAAATCCGCACCTGCGTTGCCGCAACGCGTCTTCGCTCCCCGGCGCCTCGGCGGAATTCTTCAGCTTTCCCCGGGGCGGCTTCGAGGGTCTTGGGCAGAATCTGCCCGAGACCCCGATCCGGCAGCCGGCGCACGTTCCTGCTTCCACCAGAATCGTATCGCCGGGCGAAACCATGTTTACGGTGCTGTAAATCGTCCACCACTCGGTTCGAGGAGCCGGAACTTCCATCGTCCCGGTCGTGGCGGCATAATTAGGGAGCGGCCGAAGCGCAGCAGGCCGCGGACAGTGGTACACCGATGCGTCGGATCATGGTACGCCTGAATGCAGAGTACTCTAAGGGTGCCCCCGAGAAGCAAGGGGAGAAGCACCTGAGGGGAAACCCCTGATGCGCTTCCGCCTGTTGATCCTCATTCTTCTGGCTGTAATCCTCTCTGCGCAACGATTCCGTGATGAGGAAGAAGCGCGTTCTGTGTTCAGGACCGCCGCCGAATATCACTTCGTCCGCGTCGAATACACGGACCTGCCGCAGTACCACCGGCGCTGGGGATTTTCTTCGCGCGACGGGAGGGGCGAGGGCTGGTGGCTAGTCGATTGGCCGGATGCCGATGATCATTTCTCGGCCGGCGTCCAGCGCTTGACCCGCATCGACACCGGCGATCCCCGGCACTTTCGTCTGACCGATGACCGGCTCTTCGACTATCCCTGGATCTACGCCACGCAGACCGGTTGGTGGGGGTTGAGCGACGCCGAGGTCGCTCGCCTGCGCGAGTATCTTCTTCGCGGCGGATTTCTCGTCGTCGACGATTTCTGGGGACCCGAACAGTGGGAGATCTTCGCCGGAACGATGGCGCGCGTCCTGCCGGATCATGAAATCAGCGACATCGGCGAAGCCGATTCAGTGATGCATGTCCTCTACGACATCCGCGAAAAAGACCGTACTTTCATCCCCGGTACCCGTCATCTGCGTCGTGGTCCCGGAGGATCGGTAGTCGTTGAGCAGCCGCCCGGCTCCCAGCCCGCCTGGCGCGCGATGTTCGACGACCGCAACCGGATGGTGGTCGCGGTGAACTTCAACACCGATGTCGGCGATGCGTGGGAGTACGCCGACGCGCCGTATTATCCCGAAGCGATGACCACGCTCGCATACCGGTATGGCATCAATTACTTGATTTACGCCATGACCCACTAAATCATTGCTTGTTCATCAGGGCCTTGATATCCGCGGGCGGATCGAATTTGTCCGCGGGTATTTCTTCGTTGGTCTTCACGCTCTGAATCGTGATCACCAGTTCCTGCCCGGCGACCCGCTGAATCATCTTCGTCGGTTGCAGGATTCCGTCGAAGTCCTTGTAATCGGAGATGATCACCTCCACCGGCACTTCCCCCATCGGGCTTGAGGCGATCGCGGCGCTTTTGACGTGCAGACCTGTTTTTTTGCTGTAGTAGTTGGTTTCCGGCTTCCCTTCGGCCGGAGTCAACGTGACCTTGTAACACTCTTGTCCTTCAACATTTTCCACTCCGACCGTCTCGGCTTTCGAGTAGATTTTCCGCCAGTTGAGCGCGCTGTTGAACGTTGATTCGCGGAGCGATTGAGCCTTCTCATCGCCGCTTTTTACACGTGGGCCCATCATCGCGCTTTTTTCCCACGGCACACCGTTCGAGGTGCCGGACTCGATCTTGCCCACGCCATCCAACTCCATGACTGCATAGAGTTTATCGGGCGTCGCGGCGTACCGCGTTAGCGTCCCCTTCAGGCCCTGCGCGGCAAACTCGATGCTCCCGGTGGAGATCTCGCTTTTGCGTTTTTCGTAGGCGGCCTTGCCTCCGGTGACTTCGACGTAGTGGTCGAGCACGGTTTCGGCCTTGGGCAGCGCATCGTCGGCCGACGCGGTAAACGCGGCTAAAAACGCGGTAATGAACGCAATTGACGCACTTTTTCGAGTCATTTTGGCCCTCTTTGGTCCTGTATCCACTCTAACGCAGCGTCGATCACGGGATCGTGACCGTCGAGCAGCGCTTTCCGGGTCAGAGTTACTTCCTGATCCGGAATCACCCCGTTTCCTTCGAGCGGCTTGCCCCCGTCGGAGATGTAGTTCGCCATCGCGTATTGAAATCCGTCGCCGTTGGGGAGTTTTTCGATGATCGATGGCAGGGCAGCGGCGGCGCTGCGGGTTCCGAAGATGCGCGCCCGCCCCAAGTCCTTCAATCCTCCTGCGAAGATTTCGGAAGTGGAAGCCGACGATCCGTCCACAAGCACGGCGACCGGTCCCTTAAAAACCTGCGCGCGCGGAAGGACCGCGAAATTTAGAGTCGTGTCGCGCATGTACATCGTGCCGAGCTTCTGGCCGGATTTGTCGACGAGAAATCCGGCGAGTCCCATGGCCATTCCGCCGATTCCGCCGGGATTGCCGCGAAGGTCGATGATCAGGCCGTCGCACTGCATGCAACTGTTCACCGCGTCGCCGAAGCTCGACATGATGCGGGGCAGATCGAGGAACATGTTGAAGGCGATGTATTCGGATCCGGAGGTTTTTTTCGCTTCGAACCAGACGTGCTGAGTTGGAAGATTGCCGAATTTCGCAGGAGCGCCGCGTGGCTCTGCGAGCGGAAGATTAAGGGCCACCCGCTGGTCGGCTCCATTCAGAAACACGACCGGAATCGTTCCGCCGGCCGGACCGCTCAGCCGCGCGAGCACGGCCCGTTCCAGCATGAGCTCGTGCATCGAGGAATCGGATTTTAGCTTCTCGATCACGGGCGCAAGGTCTTTTCCATTCGCGCTGACGACAACCCAACCCGTTTTTACACCCGCTTTTTCGGCCGGCGAGCCTGGATCGACTCGAGTAACTACTGCTTGTCCGTCGATGACGCGCAGGTCGAGGCCGGGCGAGCCATCGCCCAGAGCCACGTCTACGTCGTGATAGACCGTTGCCGGAATGATCCCGAAATGGGTCTGGTGAAGCCTTCCGAGCATCTCACTCATGACCGCGCGGGCGGCTTCGGTGGAGCCGGCCTTTTCGATTTTTGGGCGATATTCGTCGTGGATGGCCTGCCAGTCGAGCCCGCCGGGTTTTTTCTCCCAGTGATGATCGCGGACGGTGGTCCAGACTTTTTCGAACGATTCGATATTGAGTTGTTTTTCCTGCGGGGAGAGTTGCGTTGCCACGGACGAGCTGAGCTGCGCGTGGAGCGAGACGCAAAACAGTCCTATCCCCGTCAAGAATCGCATATCTTCAGTTTAGCTAACGCATTTGAAAGCGCCGGAGTTCGGGGTATTTTGTGAGGCGCGGCATTGCGCAGGCTAAGGTCGCCAGGGTTCAGCTTCGGCGCAGGGTGGCGAGGCCGGCTCCGGCGCCGATCAGGAGGGTTCCGGCGATGCGGTTGGTCCAGGCGGCGTAACGGGGTTGCCGGGCGATTCGCATGGCGCGTCCGGCGGCGATGCCGTAGCCGGCCAGCACGATGAATTCGATCACTACCGAGGTCGCGCCGAGGATTGCGATCTGCGGCGCGACAGACAGGCGCGGATTGATGAATTGTGGAAGAAAAGCCGAAAAGAATATGATCGCCTTGGGGTTGGATGCCTGAGTGATGAAGGCTCCGCCGAACAGTCGCGCGGCGCGAGTCTCCTTTTGCTCGGCCGCGGAGATCATGCCGGTTTTGCCGAAGATCGCTTTAAGGCCGGTCCAGATCAGATAAGAGGCGCCCATCCATTTCACGGCGAAGAAAAGCTGGTAGGAGGCCGCCAGAAGCGCGCCGACGCTGCTCGCCGAGATGAGGAAATAGACCGCATTTGCGGCGAGGATTCCACCGTTCGAGGCGAGGCTCTTTCGCGCGCCCGCCCGCAGGGCGCTCGAAAGAACGAATAGAACCGCAGGCCCGGGTATGAGGCACAGAACCGTTTCGGAGGCGGCGAAGAGCCACCACATGGTCCAGGTCATTTCTTAAAGCTATCAGGCCAGGGACGGCTCCCGGCGTACGTTTTGCGCCAGTTCGATTCCCAGGATGTACTTTGCCCCGTGACGGGCGATGTGACGGACCCGCGCCGAGCCCGAGATCCTGATTCGCTCCGAGTTGAGCTGGATCTCCGTCGTCACCGGAATCGATACGGGCAATTCGACCCGTAAGCCGCTGTCGGAAGCGTCGAGGCAGCGGCCGCGGACGTACCGAGTCTCGCCGCGGTCCTGCCAGGCGATCTGGACCGGGCCGAGATAGGAGACGCGGCGGTGCCGTCGCAACTCTTTCATCGCTTACTCATCGGATTGAATCGATCAAACTTTACGATCTAAGGTTGCGATATCGCGCATAGTACGATGTGGGTTTATGAACCGATACTGGCTTGGCGATGACGACGGCGGTTTCTTCGACGATGGCGGCGGCGACGGCGGCTATGACGACGATAGCTACGACGATCAGGACGGCGGCCAGTACGAAGACGACGATCAGGACTACGACGAGGATCAGGATGAGGATCAGGACGGCGGTCAATACGACGCCACCGGCGGAGATGGCGATGGCGGAGACGGCGGCGGCCGAGACGACGATGGCGATCTTGACCAGGAGTTTTCCGATCCTGACGATCTGATCGGGCTGGACGAAGATACGTCTCTTTCGGCTGAGGATTTTCCGAACGCGACTGAGGCTGATTTTCAGGATGACGACGGAACCTGGACGCCGGACGACTATCAGCAGTCGGCTGCGAACCTGTTCGGCGACCACGAATTCTTCGGCGACACGATGGTCAAGCAGCGCGCCGACGAGGGCTTCCAGTACTTCGACGATCCACGGTTCATGCAGGGGATGGATCAGGTGGCTCCGGGGGCGTCCGAGAGTGTGAGGCTATTCGAGCGCGACGGGCGTCTTTCCGCGTTCGGTTTTGTGACAACAGCCATGCTCGAGTACCTGCGGATGCGGTACACGGGAATCGATCTGAGCAATCTCGATGTCTCGGTTCCCCCGAAGGGCGACGCCGTGGTTCCGAAGCCGCTGCCTCCGGCGTTCGACGCGATTCAGCCGGCCGAGGCGGTGGACCTTCGCAAGTACGCGACTCCTGTTGGCGATCAGGGACAGACGTCGCGGTGCTCAGCATTCGCGTGGACGCATGCGGCCGAACTCGTCAACAACATGAAAACCGGATCCACGCCGCGGCTGGCCCCGAATTACACGATGCTTCAGTTCCAGAGAATGCAGGGTGACGCGCGGGACTATTCTTACGCGTATTCAGGCGGCGATGGAACCGTGAGTGGAACCGATCCCGGCCAGGTGCTGGCCGAGCATGGCACGTGCAAACAGGAGCTGTGGCCCGATGATGCGGAGGTCCCGCTGACGTCTGAGCGGAACCTGATTTCCGACGCTGAGAAGCATCACCTGGAGGGGACGCCGCATCCGATCGCGATTGACGACATCCGAAAGGTGTTGAGCGCGGGATGCCCGGTCCATGTGGCGATGAATACGGGAGCCACGTTCTCCGATGTCGGCCGCGACGGCGTTTTCAGCGCCGCCGAGGGTCCGAGCGGCCGGCACGGGAGGCATGCGATGCTGATCGTCGGCTACACGGGGAATTTCTTTATCGTGAAAAATTCCTGGGGCGAGAATTGGGGCGATAAAGGCTACTGCTATATTCCGAAGAACGTGCTGGCTCAGTCGGAGCCGGATCTGGTTGCAGTGTTGGTGAAGAAGGATCAGACCTAGACCGGCAGAAAACGATCCGATTTACAGTCTGCTGGCGGAGCTGGCCCGTCAAGTGGCGCGGCCGCTGACGGTGATTCTGGACCGCGCGGAGCTTATCCGAGGATCGGGCATTTGATTGCACAGTTGGATCGGGCTCGAGAAGCTTTGGCGGCGGGGAGGCGGAATGTCGCCTGCATTTGAGCCAGCAGGAGTCTGAAGCGCTTGAGAGGATCGGTCCGGCGGGATTGGAACTGGCGGCGGCGAGTTTTGCGCGGAAGCGGGCGGGGATCAAGTAAACCGGTGTTGGACCGCTCCCCCGGGCTCAGGGATGCGCATTCTGGGCAGCGGCCAAAGCGAGCGGTCCAACCGGCGGGTTATTTCGCCGGGACAGGCGTGAGCAGGCGCTGTTCGATGATGCGGTCAATCAAGCCGTATTCGAGAGCCGCCGGCGGTTCGAGGATATAATCGCGATCGACGTCGCGCGCGATTCTTTCAACCGGCTGGCCGGTCGCGTCGGCCAGAATATCGTTCAGGGTTTCGCGCATTCGTAGAATTTCTTTGGCGTAGATGTCGATGTCGGTCGCCTGGCCGGCCAGTCCGCTCATCGAGGGCTGGTGGATCAGGATTCGCGAGTGCGGCAGCGTGTAGCGTTTTCCCTTGGTTCCACAAGCAAGCAGAACGGCTGCCATCGACGCCGCCTGGCCGACGCAGTAGGTCACGATGTCGGGCTCAACGAGCCGCATCGTATCGAGAATCGCCAGGCCGGCGGTGATCGATCCGCCCGGCGAGTTGATGTACAGGGAGATGTCCTTTTCCGGGTCCTCGGCCGCCAGAAACAGCATCTGCGCGATGATCAGGTTCGCAACGTTATCGTCGATGGGCGTGCCCAGAAAAATGATGTTCTCTTTGAGCAGACGGGAGTAAATATCAAAGGCTCGCTCGCCGCGAGAGGTCTGCTCCACCACCATCGGCACCAGCACGGAATTGTGCATGACTACACTCTCCTTAACTACGTAAACAGCCGGCTTGAGGTCCGGCTCAAGCGCGCCGGCGTACACGGGCGAGCAGCCGGCGCTTCTCGACCGAATCCCCCTACTACGCACTATGATACGCGACGGCCTACCAGATGTGGATAAGCTTCCACCAGGAAAAGCCAATGGTCATCCAGATGGCGATGTTGACAATGCTGACGGCGAATCCGATGGTCCACCATCTTTTGAGCGGCACGTATCCTTGCGAGAAGAAGAGCGGCGTCGGAGTGGTCCCGTAATTGGTGAGTCCGGCGGAGAAATTCGCAAAACAGGCGAAGGCGAAGACCATCATGCCGAGCGGAGCGCCTTTAGCAAGCAGAACGGCGAGGAAGGGCGGAAACATCGAGAGCAGGTGGGCGGTGATGCTCGCAAAAACGTAGTGAGCGTAAAAATAGATGATCAGCGCGATCAGAAACAGGCCCACCCATCCGAAGCCGCCGAGCATGTGCCCGACGCCTTCGGCGAAAGCCTTCGTCACGCCGTAGCTGTTGAGCGCTTCGCTCAAGCGGATCAGGCCGCCATACCAGACGAAGATGTCCCATCCCGCCCGCTCGTTCTTCACGTCTTCCCAACTGAGGACTCCGGTGAGGATCAGGACCATCGCGCCCATCAGCGCCGTAATCGTGATATCGATTTTCGTGTACGACGACGTCGCCCATAATCCGCACACGCCGGCGAAGACGAAGCTCAGGACTTTTTCGCCGAATTTCAAAGGACCCATCTGGGACAACTCGCGCTGGGCGAAGGCGCTCGCTTCGGGAGTTCGGACCACTTCGGGGCGGTTGATTTTCATCACCACCAGCGGAATCACGAGGAGCGAAACGAGCCCCGGGACGATGGTCGCCTGGAGCCAGCTCGCCCAGGTTACGTGGTAGCCGAATCCTTCGGCCATTTTCGCCGCGAGAGGATTGCTCGCCTGGCCGGTGTAGAACATCGCGGCCGTGACGCAGATCGATTGATAGACCGCGGTCATCATGAACGATCCGAGTACGGCCGCTGATACTCCGGGCTTCGATCCGTAGAGTTCGGAGATGGATCGGGCGATGGGCAGGATGATGCCGCCCGACCGCGCCGAGTTCGACGGAATCATTCCCGCAAGCACCATGTCGGACATCGACAGAGCATAGGTCACGCCCAGCGAACTTTTTCCGAACAGACGAACGAAGAAGAGAGCGATGCGGCGGCCAAGTCCTGTGTTCACGAGCGATCGCGAGATAAATATCGCCGCCATAACCAGCCAGACCGACTTGTCGGCATAGCCCATGAGCGCCTGTTCGACCGTTAGTCCGCCGATCAGCGCGCTGAGAGTGACGCCAAGCAGCACCAGAGCCCCTCCCGGCAGAGGCTGTGCGATTAATCCGGCGACGGTCGCGATGAAAATTCCGGCGAGTCTCCAGCCCTCGGGCTTGATCGATTCCGGACGCGGGATGACGTAAACGATGACAAGGTAGATTGCGACCAGCAGCGCCATCCCGCGAGTGGTGCGCTTCCAATCGTAAGTGGGATCGGCAGCCATGGGCAAAGTGTCAGGATACGCTATCTTCGGAGACGCTGGTGCTACAAAGCTCCGGGAGCGCCGGATTTCATGCACCGCCGGCGTATGCCAATGGTCCCGGATGATATTCCTTGGAATTTTCAGGGAATAGCCGGCGAGTACCGGTAAAATTTGTCTTTTTATTTCCACGGCTACCGTGCATACTCAACTAGCAACCCGATGAATTCGATTCGTATCCTCCTGTTCGCCTGCGCCGCCGGAGTGGTGTCAGCCGGTCCCATCTTTTCAGTTACCGACCTTGGCTCACTCGGGGGAACGGCGGCGCAGGCCTTCGGGTTGAACGCGGCTGGGGATGTTGTGGGCGCCGCTTCGAATCCTTTCGGCTACACGCATGCATTCAGCAATTTTGGAAACGGCATGAACGACCTGACGTTCAACACCGGGGCGAGCGAAGGAACCGCATCGGGCATCAATTCTTCCGGCCGGATCGTAGGGACGCAGTATGTCAACGGACAGGCGGTGGCGACGGAGTGGGTCAATGGAGCGGCGCAAACCGTGGCCCCGAACGCGGCGTTCGGAAGCGCGATCAACGACGCGGGACAGACTACCGGCATGCTCGCGAATGGACACGCGTTTGTCGCCTCGAATGGATCCGTCACCGACCTCGGTGCGTTTTCAAACGGGAACTGGAGCGCCGGATACGGAATCAATAATTCCGGCGAAGTCGCGGGGTATGGAATGACTCAGTCTGGAGCGTTCCACGCGTTCGGTTGGACGCCCACGACGGGCTACACGGATCTCGGAACGCTGGGGGGCGCCAACAGCTATGCCATGGCGATCAATGATAACGGCCAGATCGTTGGGAATTCCCAGGTCGCGAGCGGGTATTGCCACGCGTTTCTGTGGAGCGGCGGAGTGATGTATGACCTAGGCACGCTCGGCCAATCGAGCTTTGCCTACGGCATCAATGCTTCGGGCGACATCGTCGGGTATTCCTATATAAATGGCGCGGAGCACGCGTTTTTGTATGAAGACGGCGTCATGCTCGATCTGAACGCGCTGATCGACCCGAATTCGGGGTGGGTATTGACACAGGCTTATGCGATCAACGCAAACGGGCAGATCGTCGGCTCAGGGTTGCTGAACGGGGTCCAGCACGCGTTCCGGCTCGACTATGTTCCCGGATATCGCGACGCGGAGCCGGCGATCGAAAGTCTGACGGTGGAAAACTCCGCATCGACGCCTGAGCCGGCAACGTGGGCGATGGCTCTGGCCGGCGTGGCGCTGCTCGCTAGCTCGAGGATTCGGATTCGGCCTCAGCCTGGTCGGCGGCGGCTCGTCCCGAAGCGCGAGCGTCCCGAATAATGCGGCGCGCCTCGGCTAAATCTTCGCGCGCGACGCGAACTTCCTGATTCAAACTGGGGATGGGCACATCTCCGCCCACGAGAACGGCAGGGATTCCCGACGCCACCAGCAGATTCTTGATGGTCAGCGCTTCGACATCTCCTTCCGACGTTCCGTCGCCGGAACGGAACACCGGAACGAGATCGAGATCATCCGAATCGTCGGGACTCTCGGCCTCCGCGGCCGCGATCAGGGATTCGGCTTGCGAGACGTTCGCGCGGGAAACGCGAACTTCCCAGGCTCCTTCCGGGATGCCGGGGGCGCGGTCGTCCAGAATCGTCGCGTCAATTCCCGCCGATTTCAGAAGCGCTGCGATTCCGGCGGCTTCGTCCGGAGCATCCTCATCCGCCGACCGGAAAACGGTTACAAGATCGTTGGCCATTCTGATTCCTCGAACAATGCCAATTCGAGCATAGCGCCTTCAGCGCTAGAATGAAGTCATGGCTCAAAGCAACGGAGGAAGTCTGGTCTGGTTTATCGCCGGCGCGGCGGTGGGCGCAAGCGTCGCTTTGCTGTACGCGCCGCAATCGGGAAAAGAAACCCGCAGGATGATCAGGAAGAAGACCCTCGAAGGCCGTGACGCGCTGGTCGATTCGGCTGGAGATCTGATGGAGAAAGGCCGTGAGCTGTACGAGAAGGGCCTTCGCGTTGCCGACGAAGCCGCTGAAATGATCGAACGGGGCCGCCGTCTCGTCGAGGGATAGCAACGCTTCAAACGAGCGCGTCTCAAAAAGATCGCACAAAAAGGATAGAAACGATGTCAACCTCCGCCGTGCCGCGGCCGCTTGCCGCGTTTTCCAACGAACCGATTACGGATTTTTCGAAAGCTGAAAATCAGCGGGCGGCACAAGCCGCGCTGGAGAAAGTCCGCGCCGGACTCGGGCGTGAATACGACCTGTGGATCGCAGGCGCGCCTCATAAGACCGGCGATCTGCTGGACAGCGTGAATCCCGCTCGTCCGGCCGAGATCGTCGGCCGGCATCACAAAGCGAATGCCGCTCTGGCCGCCCAGGCTATTGAAGACGCGCACGCTTATTTCCCGGTTTATAGCAGGACTCCGGTTGAGACGCGCGTCGAGTTGGCTGCGCGCGTCGCCGCCATCATTCGCCGGCGGAAATTCGAATTCGATGCCTGGCTGGTGACTGAGGCGGGCAAGACATGGCCCGAAGCGGATGCCGACGTCAGTGAGGCGATCGATTTCTGCGAATATTACGCGCGCCAGATGCAGCGCCTGGCGAAGCCGGAGCCTCTGGTCCAGATGCCGGGCGAACGTGACGAAATGGTGTATCTGCCGCTCGGCGCGGGCGTGATCATTCCGCCATGGAATTTCCCCCTTGCGATCATGACCGGAATGAGCGTGGCCGCGCTGGTGACCGGGAACACGATCGTGATCAAGCCGTCGAGCGAAACGCCAACCATCGCCGCGAAGTTCGCCGAGGTCCTGCTTGAAGCCGGATTCGCCGCGCGCAGCTTCGCGCTGTGCACCGGCAGCGGATCCGTGGTGGGCGATCTTCTGGTCGAACACCCGAAAGCGCGCTTCATTTCGTTCACCGGATCGCGCGACGTTGGCCTTCGCATCAACGAGCTCGCCGCCAAGCCGCGTAAGGGGCAGATTTGGATCAAGCGCGTGGTTGCCGAGATGGGCGGCAAGGACGCGATCATCGTCGATCGGGAAGCGGACATCGAAAGCGCGGCCGCCGGAGTAGTTCAATCGGCCTATGGCTACCAGGGCCAGAAATGCTCGGCGTGTTCGCGAGCGATCGTGGATGAGAAGGTCTACGACGAATTTCTGGACAAGGTGCAGCGGAAAGTCGCGGCGATCACCGTCGGCGCGCCCGAGAAAAATGAGACCTACATGGGGCCGGTCATCAGCGCTTCGGCGAAGAAGACCATCATGAACTACATCGAGATTGGAAAGCGCGAAGGCCGCCTGATCGCCGGCGGCGACGCCGCCCCCGGCGACGGATATTTCATCCAGCCCACCGTGATCGCCGACGTTGATTCCAAGGCTCGAATCTTCCAGGAAGAGATTTTCGGCCCCGTTCTTGCCGTTACCAGGGCTCGCGATTTCGATCATGCATTAGAGCTCGCCAACGATACCGAATACGGTCTTACGGGCGCGGTTTATACCAAGAATCCAGAGAAAATCCGGCGCGCTCGCGAGGAGTTTTTCGTGGGTAATCTCTATATCAACCGGAAGTGCACGGGCGCGATGGTGGGAGCACATCCTTTCGGTGGGTTCAACATGTCGGGTACGGACTCGAAAGCCGGCGGCCCGGATTACCTGCTGCAATTCCTTCAGCCTAAGTCGATCGGCGAAAAAATCTCGTAAAGCCGACGACGTCTCCAGGAATAATCCGGAAACTTTTCGCCCCCCCGCGGTTTTAACTCAGAAGTGGGCTGGCGTAGTCTTCGTCGATCAGAACAGCCGATCCGGACCGCGGGATTGGAAGTCTATCCCCGCGAAATCGAGCGTGTGCTGCTTCTGCATCCCGATGTTGAGCGCGCCGTAGCTTTTCCGATTCCTGACGCCAAGTTCGGCGAAACCGCCGGAGCCGCCGTAGTCTTGTACCCCGGCGCGACCGTGCTTCCCCGCGATCTGAAGTGGTTCGCATTCACGCATCTGGCGGCCCATAGAATTCCGCAGCACGTGCTTGTGCTCGATTCGATCCCGCCAGTGGCGCGGGAGGAACTCGCGCGAGTCCTCGGGTTGGGGTCTCTCCCCGCTGCGGCCGTGGTTCCGATCAAGCCCCCCGGCCCTGGCTCTCCGATCTTTATCGTCGGCCCCGCCCAGGATGTCCATGCGGACCGGCCCGTCTTCGGAATCCGCGAACCGGATCTGGCGCAGATGCCGCCGCCCCACACTGTGGAGCACGCCGCTGCATTATGTATTCACGCCCTCCGCCGCTTCCAGGCGGATGGTCCTTATGCGTTGGGGGCTTCGGAGGCGAGCCGCGCAGTCGCCGTGGAAATGGCTCGCCAGTTGGAACAAGCCGGCGAGCAGGTCGAGTTTGTCGCGGTGTTCAAATCCGGCGGAACGCCGCAAACGGTTCTGCCGCCGGACCGGCCCCACTCATGGGCGGGCCGAATCCTGAACGCGAGCCTCGCCGCCGTTGAGTAGCGCCAGCGCCGCGAAGCCGGTGGCAGCGTCACGCATGAAAAACTCCATCATCGAGCCCGCTTCGTATTTGTGATTCATGGACGGTGCGTCCCAATAGCCGCCTTTGGAATCCTGATGCGATCGCAGCCAGTCGAGCGCGCTCTTCAGCATCGGGTCCGACGCCGTTACGCCGCCTTTTTCCAATGCAAACGCGGTGAACGCGGTCGCGTATGCATTGCTGCCTTCGGAAACCGCGGCTTCCGGATGCGCTCGCCAGGGACCGAGCGATGCGATCGTCCAGCCGCCATCCTTCTGCTGCGTCATCCGCGCCTGATCGATGATTGCCTTGCGCCGCGCCCGCAGATCGGGAAAATTCGAGGACGCCCACAGCGCCGCTAGACGATTGTGAAACGGTTGCCCTTCGTCGCGGCTCAGAAAGCGGGCGAGATTCGAGGCGTGCTCGACAACATCCGGCCGGGTCCGGTATTCGGCGGGCGCGTTACCCACAGCCACCGCGGCCAGCGCGGCCCCGAAGAATCGCGATTCCGGCATTTCCCATGGATCGTCGTTAAGGCTGTACCAGCGCCATCCCCCGTCGGGCATTTGCGCGGCCCACATCCGGTCGAACGCTTTGCGGGCTTCGGCGGTCAGCGCCCCGCCGTCTTCGGCGGCGAGTACAAACGCGCCGAGCACCGAGTCCGTTCCGTAGCCGTCGAGCGCAGCCGGATTCGCCGGCGCCTGCTTATCGGCGCGCGCGCGCAGCGTCCGTGAATAGCCCTCCTCCCATTCGGTGCGCTGCTTTTCGCCGAGGACCCGGCGCAGTTCGGGCCTGACCAGCATATAAGTCATCCCCGTATGACACGACATGCAGGCCGCTCCACTCGAATTCGCCCGCGGCCAGGCGAACCACGCTTTCTGCCGGGCGTCCATGTAGTCAGCGGCCAGCTTCGGATTCCAGTCCCCGGAAAATGCAGGAATGGCAAGAATCAGCAAAACAGCGATTCGACCCATAGCTCAAGTCTAAGCTGTTTTCAGCCCGCCGGATTTTTTTGAACCTCGCGGCCGCCGGCGCGGTCGCTACCGGAATTTCAGGCTCTTCAGCATTGCATCGTATGTTGGCTCGAAGCGGGGAAAATCCGTTTCGGGCGCGACAAAGATCATGAAGATCACGGAACCGTCGCGTCCGGGGACTGTCACCAGCAGGTCCCGCTCCGCTTGCGGTTGGCCATTAGCCGCCGGAAATGGCGAACGCGACTGTAGCACCACCGAGCGGCCTTCCGCGCCTCCGGCCGTGATCGGCCGGGAACCGCCCACCTGCTGTAGTCCGTTGTTGTTTTGCTGCATGTCCTTGATGAGGGCGCTGGTGACCTCGTCGATATTCACGCTCTGCCCCTGGCGCGGCGCGATTCCGCTGAGCAGCACGCCGTATCCCACCCCTTTGTCCGTCACGCCCGCCGGTGGCGCGATCGTGACGAAGTTCCCCTGCTTGTGCGGGACCGTGACTTGCCAGTTATCCGGATGAGAGATCTTCACGCGGCCGAGATTCGCCGCCACCATCTTGCGGCCGGGAAGTACGCTCTCCAGCGCGACTGACGCCTTAGTCGCCGGCTCGTTCGGCGTAGGGCTTGTCGCGTGAATCGTGTTGCTGCCGGCTGGATTGAAACTCGCGCCATTCTTCTGATTGAGCGCAGCCCATTCGCCCGACTTCGCCCCTTGTGCGATCTCCTGTGCCGTGTAAGCCTTGACCCCCATCGCATGCTGGCGCGTCGCCTGAAACGCCGGACTATCGCTTGCGTACTCCTTCGGCGGCCAATCTTTTATCTCTTTCTGAATCGCTTGCTGGCGATTGCCCGGATTCGGGTGATCGCTTAACCATTGCGGCGGCGATCCACCCTCGGATTCGAGCTTCTTAAAAAAATCGGCCATCGCCCGCGGATTGTAGCCCGCCTTGTAAAGTATGATGGCGCCCACCGCGTCCGCCTGCGATTCATCGCTGCGAGAGTACTTCAGCATCAGGCCCTGCGCCCCCATATTGATCCCCATTTGGCCCAATTCTCCCGCCATTCCGCCCACAGCCCCGCCGAGGACCGCCCCGGCGATTCCCGCAATCAGTCCGGTCGTCTGCGCCTTGCCCGCCTGCTTCGCCGAGTGTTGCATATACACATGTGACATTTCGTGGGCCAAGACGCCTGCGAGTTCCGCCTCGTTGTCAGACGCCGTGATGGTTCCGATATTGACGAACATGGGACCGCCCGGCAGCGCGAACGCGTTGATCTCCTTCTGCGCCACAACGTGAAACTCGAAAGGCCAGGAGTATTGCGCTGGAATCGTGGCGGCCAGTTTTTCGCCGAGTTGTCGAACATACTGCGTCTCCGGACTGTTGTCCGGCAGCACCGGCATCTGCTTGTAGACCTCGGCCGCCGCTTTCAATCCCAGAGCGCGCTGGTTCTCCCGCGACATCGAAGGTTTGCCGGGATCCGGAAATTGGGGCGCCGTCGTTGCCGAATAGCTCTCTGTCGCCGGACACAAGACCATCGCCCAGCAGAGTAGTGTTCTCCGCAGCATCGCTTCCTCGCCTTTGTTGAGTTGATGCGTGCCTCCAGACTCGGTTTCCGAGATTCTTATCGAAAATCCCAATCCCGCGAAGCGTTACCGAAAGCGGCGCTCCGATCCCTTTTCGCTAGGCGTAACGAAGCATCCGTGCTATAGTTAGTCGCTTAGTATTTTTCGGCATCTTCGCATCAGCTCGGTACCCAGCCGCCCTCATCCGATCCTGCCCCGATTTCAGTCAGCGGTTCGAAAGGAAGTCGTGATATCCGCGATCTGTGCGATTACTCCTCGAATCTGTGACGCGGCGCCACGGATAAGGGCTGTCGATGCCGTTTGACCAGATCACTCCGCGGCCGTTCACGCCCGCGGGCGTCCAAACCTATGCGCCCGCCATGTCTGGCTTGTACGGAATATCCAACGCGCGCCAATGGCTCTACATCGGCAGCGCGGAGGATATTCGCGCGGCGCTGCTCGCTCACTTCAATCAGGATCGCGGCCTCATGGCCAAAGAGCCGACAGGATTCGTCTTTGAAATCCGCCATGCCGGCGAATGCCCAACAAGGCAGAATCACCTGGTTCTCGAATACGAGCCCGTTTGCAACCGTTTGCCCGGCAGGCGGTGAGACCGGCCGCAACCGAAAGGAAGCCCCCCGTGAAGGAACAAAACCGAACAACCTTCGTTCTCAGCGGTTTCAGTCACGACGTCGGATTCCGTGTATTCGAGTTCGATTGCGTGCAGGATGGAAAAACCCGGACACATCACACCGTCCGCGCCGATATGACGCTCGTCCGCAAACACGGCATCCACGTGCAGGAATTACCGCTGCTTTGCCGCAAAGTTCTCGATGACTGCCGGGAGCGCGACCGGACCGGTTCGATGGTTCTGTCGGAGGCCGAAATGATCGTGTGCGCGCAGCGGGAAGCGGCCCGTCACGATGCCGCCAAAAAGCGGAGGTTCTGGAAACGTCCTTCCACCGAAGAGACGAACACCGATCCGGCCCAACCACCCGGTGCGGACCGTTCAGACTTCAGACCAGCAAGCTCTCCAGAAAATCGCCGCGATCGTTGATCCAGCAGCGGTATTTCGTCTGCACCATCCGGCCCTGCCGGGCGCAGGCGTCTGCTTGCAGTTTGACCGCGGGATCGGAGCGCAGGACCATGCGTTTGGCCTCGGCCTTGGCCATGTCGAGCCCCGAGCACTGTATTTCCGGCCCGAACCTCCGGTCGCTGTCTCTGTGCTTTTCAATCGTCCGAACAAAATATTGCATTCGTTTTCTTCCGAACCTTCGAGAATGCCCATCCCGCCCGAGCTGTCTGCGGCGCGCCGCCACAGTTGAGCGGCGCGCCGTAGTACGTCAAACCGTTCTTACCACCGGTTGCGTGAGCCGCCGTTGCCGCGCCGGAATCCGCCGCCGGACCCCCGTTCGGTTTTGGGCCGCGCTTCGTTCACATTGAGCGCCCGGCCGCCCATTTCGGCGCCGTTCAGTTCCGCGATGGCGCGGTCCGCCTCGGCGGCGTTGCTCATTTCGACAAAGCCAAAACCCCTCGCCTGACCTGTATCGCGATCGGTCACCAGGTTAACGCGTTCCACGGTTCCGTACGCCTCGAATGCGGCGCGAACGGAATCTTCCGTTGCCGTGAAGCTGAGATTGCCAACAAAAATGTTTTTCACTACTTTTCCTTTTTAGGTTCGATTGATGGATAGGGGCAGGATCGGACGAGGCGGTCAATACCGGACTGATGCGAAGATGCCGAAAAACGGACAACCCATACTACCACGCCGGGCCGACGGCTCGCCCGATCTCGTGCCGCTGGCTGAGCAGGCGCCTAGTCTGCCGTGGGCGGAGGAATAGGCTGTCCCATCTCAGGTCCGGACTCTTCGCGCTTTTCGCTTTCCTGCCGGCGCTGAAGCCGTTTCTCGATCTTCAGTTGCTTGCGATCCTTTCGCTGCTGCTCCTTCTGACGTTTCTTGAGCGTTTGTGAGCCGCGTCCAGCCATGAGTTCTCCCTTTCGCGAACCGGTCGATTCGCCCGCAGCGAAATGTGGTGCGTGCGTGGTCAGGATAGCAGACATCGCAAATTCACTCGCAATCGGAAGAATACCGATGGATCTCACCGGGAGTCCGAAACTCAATGAAATGGCGGAGAGAGAGGGATTCGTTGACGCACGGGGAATTGAAAACAGGCAAGTTGTTGATTTGATTACGCGCTCCATACGCACGTTTCTCAGGTTCGACGGAAAGTCGGTAACAAAATCGGGGACAGGGCAGAAAAGGCGAAAAAACGCGCAGAGGTGGAAATGTTTTCATGTCTTGTGTTATCGTGCGGGCGTATGATGACAGACACCGAACGGAAGGTTATCGGAATCTTGGTGGGTGCTGGTGAAACAACCGACGCGTGGAAAGATCCGATCCACGCAGTAGACCACGCAATGGGCTGGTCAACGCCGGCTACAATCGCCTTCGTACGAGACATGATGGAACGGAACCTCGTACAGCCCGTGCCCGAAGTTGTGAAAGGACGGAAATTTGAAGGGCGGTGGAAATGGAAGGAAGGGACAGTGCTCTCGATAGAGAAGTCGCGTTTTGCCTAGGGCTGAGTGACAACTACTGGTGGCTTCCATGATTCGCTGACATAGCTAGTTGTGTCGTGATTCGCCACGTGGATTCCACAGTTTTTGCAGTTAACCTCGTGCGTGTCGTGACCGAAGGCATATCCTTCCTCGCCGATCCAACAGCGCCATCCACAATTTGAACACGCGTAGTCAGGGTTTCGAGGGGAAAATCTTACAAAGTCGTTGAAAAGAAATGGCGGAGAGAGAGGGATTCGAACCCTCGATAGAGTTTCCCCTATACACGCTTTCCAAGCGTGCGCCTTCAACCACTCGGCCATCTCTCCACTGAGGGTTGCCCTACAAGTTTATCGCATCTTCCAACCCTCTTTCCCGCTTCCCATGAACGACTTCGCGAATCGCGCCGCATCAGCTTCCGCGCGCCTCCGCTATCCTCCGGCCAGAAAGTTTCCTGCGCAGGAGACGTCGCGTTAAGGTAGTGCTGAACTTCCGGAGCCGAATGAATAGGCTTGCGGGGCCAGCTAGGAGCATGGCCGCCGACGGAAGATTTCTTCGAACCGGTTCGATAACACCGTGAGACACACGGATCAGAGAGGAGCATCGAAAACGTGAGCATCACATGGCGCCGCCATCCAGCGGTCCCGGCCCTCCGTTAGATCGCCCTCGAATTACCGGCAGCCGGGCCCGTCACAAACGGGCGCACGCACGGCGATAAGTCCGACCGCCCCCGGCTGCCCGCGGCGTCCTCAGCCGTAGTGTCTTTGCTATTTCATCCGGAACAGATAATCGCGGATTCGGAAATACCACTCGGGATCGTTCGGCTCCGCTTCGTCGCACGCAGCCAGCCGTTTCAACGCCTCCGGCGCCGCTCTCGTGCTCAGCGCGACGTCCTGTTGTCCGTTGCGGGCGTGCATCCTGCCGATATCGCTGAGCGCTTCGGCGCTCTTCGCTCCGCATACAACGGCGCGCAACGATGCGGCCGCCGTCGCGGACTCCGGAACGGTCGCCTCCATGACCCGAACCTCCATCGGATAAATCAGCCATTCCGATCCGATGTTCAACTCTGGCTCGACCTTGATCCTCCGCACCGGCGATTCGCGATCTGCCCACAAATCCATCCAAAAGATTTGCGTCGATGACCCTGCGATCGGCGGCTCGACCTTTTCCAGCTTCTCCCTGTTTTCACGGTACATCGTGACCCGCACCGCATTGTCCGGGTTCTGGCCGATATGCAGCCAGTACGGCGTCCCCTTGGGCGCCTGGACCACAACCTGGAAGGACGTAAATCCGTTGCGGACGATGGCGGGAGATAGAATCTCCCGCGGAGCCGCCGGAGCAGTCACTTCGCCCGATTCCGCGATCCGCGCAAACTCCGAGTAGACGCGCAGCGATTGCCCGCTCGCTGCGGCGCAGAACACCAGAAGCCACCGCATTCGGACCGATGATACTCAAAAACACAACGAGCGCGCGCAGTGGAGGACTACCGCGCGCGCTCGTCTCCCGTGGCTCACCCTTGCAGCTTGCCTGGTTCGCCGCTTAGCGGCGCGCCATTTTCACTTTCGGCGTCGACAGATATCCGACAATCTCATCCTTCCTGATCTCATTCACGACCACCTCATATGGCTGCCGGCTGTCGCTCACGTACAACTGAACGGGCTCGTTGATCGTCTTGTCTTTCTTCTCCACCCGTTTATCGTCCGCCAGAACTTCCACCGTGTACCGGTTGCGCTTCGGATCCGACTTCTTCAGCACCAGCGTCACCTCGCCGATCTTCTTGGTCATCTCCGGCTTCTTGATGTCGAACTCGAAATAATTGCGTTCGCCGAGTTCGCGCAGCGCGGCGAGATCCTTCGCGTTGGTCGCGATCAGGCCGCTCATCACGCCCATGTCGCCGACCGCGCGCTTCAGTTCGCCGTTGGTCTTGTCGAGTTCCGATTGCGTCGAAGCGACCTCCGCCTTCACGCCGGTCACGTCCGTCTTCACGCCGCTCACGTCGTTTGAAACTTCGCCGATCTTATTATTCGCCGTGGTCGTCGCATCCTTGAGCTGCGTCAGCTCGCCTGAAACTTCCTTCTGTTGCTCTTCCAGGCGCTGGTTGATCTCCTTGGCCTGCTTTAGCGCGTCCATCCGCGCGCGCTTCACCGCATTGTCAGCCGAGCCCTGCGCGCTCTTGATCTCCTCGTCGATCGCCTGCATGCGCTGATCGAGCAGCGACGTCGTTGCTTCGCCGATCTTGGCGATCTGCGCCTGTGTCGCCTCTTTGTTCTGGGCGAGTTCGTCCCGCAGATCGTTCGAACGCACGAGCAAATATCCGTCGCCGGCGAGCGCCGCGACCATCCCCGCGCTCAGAACACCGACTAATATCGCGTGTCCTTTTGAATTCGAGTTCGGCATTTCCACACTTTTGCTGTCGAGTTCGTTCGGCATTATTACTTACTCCCTTTCCTGGCCGGGCTCTATGACTCCGACGCCGCCCTAGCCTACGGCACAAAATAAGCAAAATAGGTGCCAATCGAAACGGGCTTTATTTCCGATGCGTTTGCATCGGTGAATGACTCTTTCGGTGAAAAATACCCGTAATCTTTACGTTTGGTACGGCGAAGTTACGATTTAAGGAGCGCTCGGTAAAAGAAGCTCGTTTCTCTCCCGCTCTAAGGCGATTCCGATCGCTTCCTCAAATCGTGGCCGCCGCACATTCCGCAGGAGCCGTTCCCAATGAACGATGCCATATGTGATCTGGTGCTCCTTGTTCGCCAGATCGATCTCGCCCGCCCAGATGCGCCGATGGAAGTCTCCAAATGATGGGTCCTCATTCCGGCTGATCGGTTTGCCCGCCGATCCGAGCAAAAGAAAAACAGCCGCGTAAAACATGTGGACCACCTGACACATCAGGAAAAATCGCGCGCGCTGGTATTCATCCGCCGGTTGCCCGAAATACTGCTCGAGGTAAGTACATTCATCAGCCTCGTCGGCGATCACGAAGTTCGCAACGGCCGCCAGATCGAAGTACCGGTCGTTCACGAATGCCGCTTGCCAGTCCACGAGCCATATGCGTTGACCGTCGAACAGGATATTTTCCGGCTTCAGGTCCATGTGGCATGACACCATGTCCGAATCGGCGCGCGGATAAACGGCGCACACCTGCTCGTATCGGGCGAAGACTTCCTCGACTTCGCCCCTCGGGACCAGACCTGCCGTGCGAAACCTCCAGATGAATCCCTTGTGAGCCGTGACGTAGTTGAACGTTTTGGGAAATCGCGCCAGTCCATGGAGCCTTCGCAGCGCCGGGGGAAGGAGAGCCAGCGCCCGCGCTGGCGTGAATGGCGCGGCGTCAACAAAGTCCGTGATCGAGACTCCATCTTCCACATTGCTGTATCGCACGATTGGAGTGAGTCCCGCCTCCGCGGCGGCGCGCATGCACGCGAAGATGCGATGAGGATCCATCCTCTCGTCGATGCGAGTCATGACGCGCAGCAGGTACGGGGATCCCTTGACGACGATGCGAAAAACAAGGTCGGAGCTAAGACCTCTGGTTATCCTTCGAATCTCTTCGAGATCTGTCTGGCCGAAAGCTTCATGCAGGGCTCGAAAGACCGGAGCGCTTTTTTCTTCGGGGATCATCCTCAGCGATCCTACTCGAGTTCCGGGGCCGAAACAATCCTTAGAACCGAAGCCGCCGCGCCTCTATTCTGCTTGTTTTCTGGGTATTGGATTGTTTCGTGAAACACTCTGATTGAAACGCGAATGCTATCCTGAGATTTGGACCCGCACCGCGCCGAGCGCGTCTCGGAAAGCATTCGCGAAGAGCTCGAAGAGCTGATCGGCTACGAAATGTCCGATCCGCGGGTTGGAGTCGCCACAATCGCCGAAGTCCATCTTTCGCCTGATTTTCGCCGCGCCCTGATCAGCCTCAACCTCGAAGGCACCATCCAGGAGCAGAACGACACTCTGGCGGCTCTAAATCACGCTAAGCAATTCCTGAAACATCAGTTAGCGGAACGGCTCCAGCTTTTCCGCACTCCCGATCTCCATTTTGAAGCAGCCCTTCCGGCCAGTTTGGGTGCAAAAGCGCCCCAAATCCTTAAGCGAATTCGACGTGGAAGGGCTCGCGATGAAAAAAATACCGCTTCCTGAGCCCGCTGTGCTAACTTTGTTGGAGGGACGCGCTTTCGCCTGTCTCGCCGCTTCCTTATAAAACAATAGGAGTTATTATGCGCGTGGCTCCCATGAACAGCCGCTTTCTCGACGCCTGCCGCCGCCGGCCGACTGATGTTCGCCCGGTCTGGTTTATGCGGCAAGCCGGGCGGTACATGAAGCAGTACCGCGATATCCGGTCCAAGCACGGGATGCTCGAGATCTGCAAGCGGCCTGATCTGGCGGCCGCGATCACGCTGCAACCGGTCGAAATTCTGGACGTCGATGCCGCCATCATTTTCGCCGACCTTCTTTTGCCGGTCGAGCCGATGGGTTTGAAGCTTCGCTATGCCGCCGGAGAAGGTCCGGTGATCGACAATCCGGTCCGGACCTCCAACGATGTCGACAGCCTCTCGATTTCGAACACGGACGAACTCGGATACGTCGGGGAGGCCATTCAGCAGGTGGTTCGCGCCCTTGCCGGACGCGTTCCCGTAATCGGTTTCGTCGGGGCGCCGTTCACCATGGCCAGCTACATGATCGAAGGCGGCGCATCGCGCAACTTCATCAAGACCAAACAGATGATGTATCGCGATGAAACATTGTGGCGCCGGCTGATGGGAAAGCTCGTCGACGTTCTCGGCTCGTTCGGTGTTCTGCAAGTCGCGGCCGGCGCGCGGATCATTCAGGTTTTCGATAGCTGGGCCGGCGCGCTCGGACCGGACGATTACGTTCGCTACGTCGCTCCGTATTCCCGCGCGTTGATCGAGCGAATCCGGGCGGCCGGGGTTCCGGTGATTCACTTCGGAACCGGCGCGGCGGGATTCTTCCGCGAACTTCATGCCGCCGGCGGAGACGTGATGGGAGTCGACTGGCGTATCAATATCGACCAGGCCTGGATGGATATCAGCTATCGCTCGGCAGTGCAGGGTAATCTTGATCCCGCGGTGCTGTTCGCTCCGCTGCCGGAACTGCGGATGCGCGTTCATGAACTTTTGAAGCGCACGGGCTCGCGGCCGGGCCACATTTTCAATCTCGGTCACGGAATTCTGCCGGAGACGCCGGTGGAAAACGTGAAAGCTTGTGTCGAAATTGTCAGGGAGTTCAAGCTCTAAAAGAGTTCTCATCGCCGGCGGCGGAATCGCAGGATTGTCCGCTGCCTACGATCTTGCGCGAGCAGGCGTCGACACGATTCTGTTCGAAAAACGGCCGCGGCTCGGTGGAGTCATCGAAACCCAGACCTGGAACGGTTGTCTCTTTGACACAGGCCCCGACAGCTTCATCAGCCAGAAGCCCGAGGCGCTTGCGCTGATCAGGGAGCTTGGCCTCGAAGCTGATGTGATCGGATCGAACGATCATCAGCGCGCCACATACATCTTCAAACGCGGCCGTCTGATCGCACTGCCGGAAGGCGTGATGATGATCGTGCCGTCGAAGGTGATGCCGGTGGTGAAGTCTCCGCTGCTCGGCTGGGCGACGAAGCTCCGTATGGGCTTCGAACTGCTGCGGCGGCCGAAACGGTCCGTCTCCGACCGCAGCGTTTCGGAATTCGTCATCGATCACTTCGGGCAGGAGGCTCTGGATTACCTCGCCGAGCCGCTGCTCTCCGGCGTCTACGGAGGCGATCCCGCCAAACTCAGCGCCGCGAGCGTGCTGCCGCGATTTTTTGAGATGGAACGAACGCACGGCAGTCTTGGGCGGGCCGTGATGAACGCACGCGGGACGCCGTCAACGGGGCCGCTTTTCCGAACGCTCAAAGGCGGCCTGGGAACTCTTGTCGCCGGGCTCTCGAAATTCGCAAACGTGCGCCACCAGGAGGTCGAGGCGATTGAGCCCGGCTATCGTGTTCGCGCCGGCGGCGAATGGATCGAGGCAAGTCACGTGATCCTCGCCGGGCCTGCGTGGTCGTCGGCCGCGCTGCTCGGCGGCGTCGATAAAGCGCTGGCGGAGCGGCTCGCCGAAATCGATTACAGCTCGTCGCTCACGCTGACCCTGATCTACAGGGCCGCCGATTTCGACGGCACGCGAGCCGGATTCGGATTTCTGGTTCCGGCGCGCGAGCGTCAACGGCTCGCGGCGGGGACATTCGTCGGAACGAAATTTCCGTGCCGCGCGCCGGACGGCAAAATCGTCCTCCGATGCTTCTTCGGGGGCATCGGAGACGAGGCGATTCTCGCAGAGACCGACGAATCCGTCATCAAGATCGCGCGCAGCGAGCTGCGCCGCATTCTCGGCTTGACGGCGCTTCCCGTTCATCAGACGATTTCGCGGTGGCCGCGGTCGATGGCGCAATATACCGTCGGCCACATCGAACGGATAAAGGAAATCAACCGCCGCGCCGCGAATCTGCCGGGGCTGCATCTGGCCGGGAACGCTTACGAAGGGATCGGCATTCCGGATTGCATTCGCACCGGGCGCGCGGCTGCGAAGCGAATCATCTCAGAACCCGTTTCGTGAGCCAGCGGGGCGCCGGGCGCGCCGCCGCGGCGGGCGCATTAAAACGGTCCGGCAAGATTCCGGTTCCTCATGCGACCATGAGTACGTGCGCGTCTTGGTCAGCGATGATCAGCCTGATGTTCTCGAAGCGATTCGACTGCTGCTCAAGGGCGCCGGCCACCAGGCCGAGGTTGTGGACTCGCCGCGCTCGGCGCTCGCCGCGGCCCAGGGATCTCCTTTCGATCTCGTTCTGATGGACATGAATTATTCGCGCGACACCACCTCGGGCGATGAGGGGCTCGCGCTGCTTGACGATCTGCTCAAGCGCGACGGCGCGACTCCCGTGGTGGTCATGACCGCCTGGTCCAGCGTCGATCTCGCCGTTGAAGCAATGCGGCGCGGAGCGGCCGACTTTATTCAGAAGCCGTGGGACAACGCCCGCCTGCTCGCTACGATCGAAAAGCAGGCGAACAGATCGAAAGAGAAAAAGAAAGCCAAGAGCGAGCTGGAAATTGCGCGCCACGTCCAGCAGCGATTGCTCCCGCAGCATGCGCAATCGCTCAAGACGCTGAACTACGGTGGACGATGTTTGCCGGCGCGCGAAATTGGCGGCGACTACTACGATTTTCTGGACCTCGGCCCCGGCCGTCTGGGATTCCTGCTGGCCGACGTTTCCGGAAAAGGCGTCGCCGGCGCAATGCTCACCGCGAATCTGCAAGCATCATTTCGCAGCCAGCTCGAACTTGGGGTGAAGCACGGCAAGGCGCTGCTTACATCGGTGAACAAGCTGTTCCATGAATCGACGCCGGCCGAATATTTCGCGACGATGTTCTATGCCGAGTACCGCGATCAGAGCAGGGAGCTGCGGTATATCAATTGCGGCCATCCCGCGGCGCTGCTGGTGCGCTCGAATGGCTCGATCGACCGGCTGGAAGCTTCGGCGCTTCCGATCGGCATTTTCAGCGGATGGAAGTGCGAAGAAAAGAGCGTTCCGCTTGCGCCGGGCGACGTGCTGCTGGTGGTGTCTGACGGCGTGCTCGAAGCGGGCGTCGACGGCGGCGAGGAATTCGGCGAACAGCGCCTGATCGCGGCGGCGGCGGGCGGTCCGGCGGATGTCGAAGGTCTGCTCGAACATATCCTCGGGCAGGTGCTCCATTTCAGCCCGGGGGCGCAGGGCGATGATGTGACGATCGTCGCGTTGAAGGGGCTGGCGTAGGCCGGTCCTCATAGTCATGGAGCGCGCTAAGCGAAGGGATTCTCGACCTTCACTCCAAAATAAACGTGTCCTGCGTTCAGATCTTCGGAAAGAATCCGGGAACATCCACCGCGCTCATCGGCCGCGACGATCAAGCGCCCGTAGAAATATAAACCGTAGCGCGTCGAAGTCAGCGTTTGATCGTGACCCGTACTTCCGACGGAGCAACATCGATGCGGTCGATATCGTAATCGAGGTCGAACGGCTCGTTGATCTTCGCGTCCGGATAGAGCGGCTTGAAAAACGTGTTCACCAGAACTTCGATCACGGTTTGATTCGCCACCGCCTTGCCGATCTCGACGCGCGTCAGATAGACAATGCATCGCCCGCCGCCGGATTCCAAACGAACACTGACTTTTAAAGGGCGCTCGCCCTCGAGCATTTTTGCGAGCAGCCAGTTCGTCGATGCGGCTTTGGCGTGGCGCATTTTCAGCAGATCGACCAACGCATAGCCGTTCGCAGTCCCATTTCCCAGTTCGACGCGTTCGTCGCGCAGGCCCTCGGGTACGATTTCAGGAACCTTCACCCGAGCCCAGGCATTGATTTCCTGTGGGGTGAACGTCACCGACGATCCGCGGGGCGCCTGGCGGGCTTCGATTGCGTCCAGTTTTCGCGCGGCGCTTTCGTAGAGTGGATCGGCGGCGTGCGATACGAACGCCGCGGAGGCGAACGCCAAAGCAAGTTTCGTGTTCATCCGGCGTCGAACCGCTCCCTCCGGCCGCGGCTCACCGCGCGCGATCCGAGCCGTGACCGAAGGAAGCGGTTCAATACTCGGTTCTCAGTTTTGTTTGGCCCGCGCGACCTTATCGAGTTCCGCAAGCTGCTGCCGGACCTTGTCCGCATCGTTTGCTTGAGGAACATCTTTCAAGTATGCCCGCAAACAATCCGCGGCCGCAGGATAGTCCCGTTTCTGCGCCAGAATGATCCCGAGGATGTAGTTTCCCCTGGGATTTTCGTGGCGCGTGTCGAGCTTTACAGCCTCGCGCATGCTCTTTTCCGCCGCGTCCAGATTGTTGAGTTGAAGGTTCGCCAGGCCATTGAAGTAATATGCCGACGGAAAGTCGTAGGGGTTGAGGCGCAGAACTTTCTCCGTCATCTCGGCGACTTCAGGCCATTTCTGATTCTTCGCGCTGATCATGTACAGCCGTTCCTGCGGATTGATGTACTTGCCGTCGGCCGCGATCGATTGGTTATAAGCCTCCCGGGCCTTGTCCGCGTGATCCCGCTGTTCGTAGACGCGCCCCAGTTCGAACCACGCCGAGGCGTACTTCGGATACGCCTCTACGGCTTTTTCGAACTCCTTCTGAGCATCGTCCGGTTTGTTCTTCTTGATCGCGTCCAGGCCTTTTTCGTAGGCCTTCCTGGCGTCCTTGGGAGCCAGCGCGGACGTGGCGCTGACGGTCAGTCCTTCGACGTTCTTTAACCGGTGCAGAACGATCGTCCCTACCTCGGATTCGCCCATGTAGCGCTTGCCCGCGAGCGAGATGACGTCGGAGCGGAAGCCCGGAAAGCTTGCACGGAGTTCGCAGGTCGCCAATTGACTGTCGCGGACGCCTCCCTGCGCCGGATTCGCCCCCGGCAGGTCGCCGCGATTCGGAGCTTCGCTCGCGTCCGGCATCACGCCGATCTCCTGGCCGAGCGTCAGGGTAAAGTGCCCCTTGGAATCGGTATATCCTTCGGCATGAGGGCGGCCTCCGGAACAGACGCGTTCGATCAGAATGTTCGGAGGAGGCGCCGTACCGTCATCGAGCGCAACTTTTCCGGTGAGCAGGATCGGGTGGGGTGCGTCGCCTGGAAACGGACTCGTCGAAAATGGTCCGTTGCCGGGACTGGTCGTGCTGCCCGGGCGGGTAGGAGATCCAATCGTGGGCGAGTTGCCTGCCCCTCCGGTGTTGGACCCGGTCGATGCTCCGCCACGTCCCTGAGCTGAAAGCGTCGCGCCTGTCAGCAGGGCAAAGGCAACAATTTGATACCGCATTGGGGACCTCCCCGTCTGAGAACGATTATACTCTCATCAAATCAGGTATATAGAAGGATCGTTGTTGACACAGGATCGGATGAACACCGACAGTAGAAATAGATGAGAATTTTCCTAACCGTGCTTACAGCGGTTTTCATCGCTGCCTGCTCGGATGCACCGAATGAAACCAAGAAAAAAGAACCAGAGAAGCCAAGCGAGCCGATTACCGGACGCCAGGCGTTCCAAATGACCTATCCGCAAGCCCGCATCTGGGCGCCTGATTGCCAGCCAATTCGAATTCGCAGTATCAACCTCACGGACCCAAAATCCGGATCGGGACGGGCCGGAGCGTGGGAAATCGATTATGTTTCGCAGTCGAAGGGACGGCAACGGCCGTTTACCTGGTCCGCGATCGAGGAAGGCAGCCTTCATAAAGGAGTTTTTCCCGGACTTGAGGATGCGTGGCGCGGTCCTCAGGGGCAGTCTCAACCATTTCTGGCGCAGGCTTTGAAGATCGATACGCCCGACGCGCTCCAGACGGCGATTCTGCACAGTTCCGAGTACTTGAAAAAGCCCGGAGACAAGCCGCCGGTCACTTATATTTGTGAACTGACGCCGCGATTCCCGGATCCCATCTGGCGGGTGTTCTGGGGCGAGACCGTCTCAGGCGCGCAGTGGTCGATTTTCGTCGACGCGAGCACGGGCGAATACAGAGGCCACTAAGATCCCGCATTGGCCGCTGGCGCAGGCTCGCGGCGTTCCGGACGTTCCTTTTCGTGGACCATGTGAGTCCGCTCGTCGAATCGTCCGAAGATCATTTTTCCGGCGGTCGTCTGAAGGACGCTGGTGACGGCGATGTCGATGGTCTTCGAGATCATCTTGCGGGCGTTGTCGACGACGACCATCGTTCCGTCGTCCAGGTAGGCGACACCCTGGTTGTATTCTTTGCCTTCTTTCAAAATGAAAACGCGCATCGCCTCGCCGGGCAGTACTACCGGCTTCAGGGCATTGGCGAGTTCATTGATATTCAGCACCTCGACGCCGTGAAGCTGTGCGACTTTGTTCAGATTGAAATCGTTCGTGACGATCTTGCAGTCGTAGACCTTGGCCAGTTCGATCAGCTTCATATCGACTTCGCGGACATGAGGGAAATCGTCCTCGAGGATCTGAACGTCAAGCTGCGGCATTTTCTGGATGCGCTGGAGAATGTCGAGACCGCGGCGGCCGCGATTCCGCTTCATGGAATCCGAGGAATCGGCCACAAGTTGCAGTTCACGCAATACGAATTGCGGGATCACCAGGGTTCCGTCGACGAACCCGGTTTCGACGATGTCGGCAATGCGCCCGTCGATAATCACGCTGGTATCCAGAATCTTGAAGGTGTTGTGGGCGATTTTTTCGCCGCCAAAAAAACCACCGAGGGCTGAAAGGTTCAACATCTCGCCTTTGGCGGCTCCGACGGCGAGGCCGCAGTACGCCATTACCGCTAGTACCGCAACCTGGAAGAAATGAACCGTGTTGTAGCTGGTTGAGACCTGCCCGATGACGAGCGAAATAAGAGACGCGCCAACGATTCCGAGAAGGCTTCCGAAAGCGGCCCCGATGAGGCGCTTTAGGCTGACGTCCTTGATTCGTATCTCAAAGAGGACAATCGCGATTCCGACGGCTGCCCCAACGGCGGCGGCGCCCGGACCCTGAAGATCGAATGGGTGTAAAAAGAATGCCGCTGTGGCCAGTAAGCCGACAAACAGCGCGCGTAAGACGAGCAGGTCTTTCAACGTAAATCTCCCCTCAGAGACTCGATCCGATTGGATATAGTCCCGCCCCCGGCTACTTATACCCTACTCTATGTGAATTTTTCTAAGCGGTAAGTATAACACCATTGTCAAAAAAGAGAACCTGCCTGGATTCCCTGAATTACGACAAAGGCGTAATTTTTGGTGGAAGGATGGTGTCGTTTGGCGGACTACAGGAGATTCTGAGGGGATTACAGAGCCTTGGCGAGTTCTTCAGCGAAAGCGCTATTCGGACCGCCGCCGGATTTTTTACCGGATGGCTTGTTCTTTCCGCGGCGCGGAGGACGATCAGCGGACTGACCCGCATGACCTTGCGAAGAGTGGCCCTGGCCGGCGTGCGCCGGAGCATGTCCACCCTGTCCCATCGGCCGGGCTTGCCCTTTCGGCTTCGGCGGCTGAGCGGGATTGGCGCGAAGCAATCTATCTTCGAGCGGTGCGCGATCAAAACGGCGGATGATCGCATTCATCTCCTCACCGTTCGGCGATTCGATAAACGCGAAGCCCTTCGATTCCTGCGTTTCGGGGTTGCGGATGACTTTAATTGCGTCCGCCACCAGATTTTCGGCTGACAGCCAGCCTCTGATGTCGTCCGCCGTGACCCAAGTGGGCAAGTTGCCCAGAAAGACGGTAAAACTCATTCGGGGGTTATCTTCGACTCCATAGGTAGGGGGATTGCCTCACATTTCTCGACACGAGGGAGGATTCCATGGAAGCAACTCCATGCTAACACAAGTCCGCAAGAACGGTAAACAGGAATTGTACGTGCAAGGAATTTTAATCAGGAGAATGGTATGAAAACTTTGCTCGCACTGTTGCCTCTCGCCCTTGTGGCTGCGGACCAGCCGACGGACAGACTGGCAAAAGAAGTTCGGCACGAACTGGTTATGCTTCCCTACTACAGCGTTTTCGACAATCTCGCGTTCCGCGTGGATGGGTCGAAGGTAACGCTCTTTGGCCAGGTGACCAGGCCGGTTCTGAAGTCGGATGCGGAGAACGTTGTTAAAAGGATTGAAGGCGTGACGAGCGTCGATAACCAGATCGAGGTTTTGCCGCTTTCTCCGAATGACGATCGAATCCGGATGGCGGTGTATCGAGCGCTTTTCAGCCGTCCTCAACTCCAGCGTTATGGCATGGGCGCGGTACCGTCGATCCACATCATCGTGAAGAACGGTAACGTCACGCTGGTCGGGGTGGTGGACAACGAGATGGATAAAAACGTCGCCGGGATTGCCGCAAATGGCGTGACGGGGGTGTTTAAGGTCACCAACGATTTGCAGGTGCAGCAAGGATAGGTTGTCCGGCCTTATGATGGCGGGATGAAGCACACTCGCCGTGAATTGCTCGGGCTGGCCGGATCGGTGGTTGTTTTCGGCCAACTGACGCCGCGCCGGGGCGGCGAGATTATTCGAGCTTACGAAGAACAAGGCGACCACAGGACCGGCACAGATGTCGATCGCGTCTCCGGGGAATGGTTGTTGGCTCAGGTCCGCGATGCCGGGCTTGACCCCGCCGCCGAGACATTCTCGCTCAGCCGGATCGATCCGGTCGCGGGATCGGTGAGCGCGGCGGACCGGCGCGCCGATGGATTGCCGCTGTTTGATGGCGCATTCACGACGGCGGAGGGCGTGAAAGGCCGGCTCGGCCTGGTGGGCGCCGACGCCGAGATCGGCCTGGCTGAGGCAGCGCCGAACGCGTCGGCGGCGGGGCTGGTCGGCGAGGCTCGCCGGCAAGGGAAGCATCGCGCGATTGTGCTGATCACCCGGGGAGGGCGTCCGGGCCTTTGTCCGAATAACGCCGAGAGCTTTCTGCACCCTTTCGGTCCGCCGGTGATTCAGGTTTCGAGCGAAGCACGTCCGTGGCTGGCCGGGCTTGCCGGGAAGAAGGCGGAAGTTACTGTCGTCGCGCAGGTAAAGCGCACTCCGGCCGAGGCTTTCAACGTGACTGCGGCCATTCAGGGATCGGATCGCTCGCTTCCGCCGTTGGTGGTGATGACTCCACGAAGCGGCTGGTGGACTTGCGCCAGCGAGCGCGGCGGTGGAATCGTGTGCTGGCTTGAAGTGATGAGGGCTTTGAGCAAATCGAAGCCGGCGCGGGATGTTCTGTTTGTCGCCTCGAGCGGTCATGAACTGGGGCAGTTGGGGATCGAGATTTATGCCAGCCGCCGGCCGAACCTGGTTAATAAGGCTCGAGCCTGGATCCACTTCGGCGCGAACATCGGTGCGGCTCAGGATGAGGGAAACACGATTCAGGCCTCCGACGACGAGATGGAATCGCTGCTGGCGAAGCCCATGGAGGCTGCGGGATTCGCCATCGACAGGCGAGTTCCGCGAGGAACGGCGCCGGGAGGGGAAGCGGGAGTCATACATCGCGGCGGCGGCCGTTATATGTCGCTGATCGGACGGAATGCGTTGTTTCACAACCCCGCGGATTGGGGGCCCGAGGCAGTGGATTTGAAGGCGATCGCGAGATTTGCGGAGGTATTTATCGGGATTGCGAGCAGGCTGAGCGCTGCCTGATATCGTGAGGCGGCTTGCAGCCCGCCGCGGAGTTGAAGTCCGCCAAAACGGCGGTTAGAAACCGGCGCGCGGGCTTGGAAGCCCGCCCCACCCGGCGGCTTTTTTCTTCCCGGCGAGCGGCTTGGCGAGCTCTTCGAGTACCGGAAGCATGACCTTGAATCGCTTGACCAATTCAGCCGTCAGCTTCGGTGTGGTAGCGATTTTTGCATCGAGTTCGGCGCCGTAATACCACTGCTTCATCTTGAGCAGATCGGCGGCGGGGTGCTCTGAATCGAAACCTTTCGGAACGCGTGTCAATTTGCCGCCGCGCAACTCGCCCATCAGCTTCACGGGTCCGCGGGCGATTTTTGAAAACGATTGGTGATTTTCGGCGAGCCAGGTCCGGATCTTGAACAGATCCTCAGGCGTCGGACCGTAGACGCCGCCCGCTACCTCGATGCCGGTGTGCGAAACAGCGAAGAACAGGCCCGGCCCGGCGTGTTTCGATTCGGATCCGCGCCGCGGAAAGATCGCCGCGATGTGCGTCTTGTACGGAGTCTTGTCGGAACTGAATCGCGTGTCGCGGTAAATTCGATAAAGGGCTTTCTTGGGATCGTTGACGTATTGGGGCGCGAAACGGCCGAGCTCGGCGTTGATGCGCTCGATCAGTTCGATCATGGGAGCCTTGACCTTCGTCTCAAAGACTTCCTTGCGCGGCTGGAACCATTCGCGATCGTTATTCCTGGCGAGATTCCGGAAAAATGTGAGTGCTTCGGCTGGGAACAAGGAGCTGCTCCTTTATAATCGATAAAGATGCTTTTTCGCCTTCTGGCGATTCCCAATTTACACTTCTTCGTCGGCGCCTCGCTTTCCAAGTACACGCGTTTTGAAATCGGCGGTCCCGCGAAGGTTGTGCTCGACGCCGCGGACGAAAACGCACTTATCGAGGCGCTCGGCGCGGTGGAGGAAAGCAAATGGCCGCTCACGGTGATCGGCGGAGGTACGAATCTCATCGTGAGCGACTCCGGATTCGCCGGCGCAGTTCTGCGCTACGTTGCCAACGGGATCGATTTCGACGACCGCATGGTTCGCGTGGATGCCGGCGCGATCTTGCAGGATGTGGTGGACCGGTCGATCGATCGCGGGCTTGGCGGGCTGGAGACGATGACGGGCATCCCGGGCTGGGCCGGCGGCGCGATTTATGGAAACGCGGGAGCGTACGGCCACTCGATTCATGAGCGCGTCGAAAGCGTCCGCTTTTACGACGGCGAGGCGGTTCGCGAGATCGGCAAGGCGGCGTGTGAGTTTCGCTATCGCGAGAGCGTCTTCAAGCGGAACAAAAACTGGATCATTCTTTCGACGACGCTGCGTCTGGATCGCGCCGACAGCGGCGAACTGCGGTCGAGAGCGGAAGGGATCCGGAAGATTCGCGACGAAAAATATCCGCCGACAATGCGCTGCGCGGGCAGCATCTTTAAGAATCTTCTGATGGACGATCTCGACGAACCGGTTCGCGCGCAAGTCCCGGCAAACGTTATTCGCGAAGGCAAAGTTCCCTCGGCTTATTTCCTGGAGAAGATCGGCGCGAAGGGAATGAAGAACGGACCGATTCACGTTGCCGGCTACCACGCCAATCTTATCTATAACCGCGGCGGCGGAACGGCGCAGCAGCTCCGGGAGCTGATCTGCTTGCTTAAGACGCGAGTTCACGAAAGATTCGGGCTGGAACTCGAAGAAGAAGTTCAATACGTTGCGTAACGTCCGGAGCGGTTCGGCGCAGTACTTGGCCGCTTCCACCATACGTCTCACATATTGAGGAGGTATGAAAATGGCATACGAAGAATATCGGCCAAACGATACGCATGCGCAGATATCGTTGCAGCCGATCGCGGCGCCGTCGATCCTCGGACTTTACGGTTTCGCCGGCGCGACCTTCATGGTGGCCGCGAACATGGCGCACTGGTTCGGCAATGGATCGAGCGTCCTGTATCTGTTCCCCTTTGTCGCGATGTTCGGCGGGCTGGCGCAATTCCTGGCGGGAATGTGGGCATACAGAGCCCGTGACGGCGTTGCGACGGCGATGCACGGAATGTGGGGCTCTTTCTGGATGGCGTACGGGATTTTGCAGCTCCTGATCGCGTTCGGAAGAATTCAAGCTCCCCAAGGCGCATGGCCTGAGATCGGCTACTGGTTTATCGTTCTGGCGGCGATCACCTGGGTTGGGGCGTTCGCGGCTGGAGCAGACAACAAATGCCTAGTAACGATGCTGAGCCTGCTGGCGGCTGGATCGACCATCGCGGCCGCAGGCGAATTGACGGGCTCGGACGGCACGATGGTGCTGGCCGGCTATCTCTTCATGCTCGCCGCGGTTGCGGCCTGGTACACCGCAAGCGCGCTGATGCTGAATGAGGCCTATGGACACCAGGTGTGGAGTGTTGGCAAGAGCCGCCACGCCCGCGAGCCGGTTTCCATCGGTGTCGGCGAGCCTGGCGTGATTAAGGGCCAAGCCTAATCGTGCCCCTGTGAAATCCAACCCCGCCACAACTGGCGGGGCTCTCCTACGCATCGATAACGCTGGCATCAAAGAAAGGCCTAACAACCCGTGACCGGGATCCAGATCTCGAATCCTCCGGTCCCGGTCACGGGATTGAATTCTTTTCCGTAGCGCTCGAATTCGATTCCGCCAGAGGCTTTGCATCCGGCATCAGGGAGTCCCTTGTTCCAGATCGTGTACCACAGGCGGCGAATCGTCGAGACATGATCGCGATGAGTGAACACGGCGTATCGCTGTTCCGGAATGCGGACCTGGCTGAATTCTTTGGGCAGCCTGGAAAAATCCGACACCTCGACGCCTGTGATGTACTCGGTGTTGCCTGCGTCGTCGCCGTTGCAGAGGACGCCGTAGGTCGCGCCTGAGATTTGGCCGGGGATGTGTCCGAGATGCGGCGAGAATCGCTGCCACTGCGCGGGAACTCGCGCGCATTGTTCGGCGGAGTAGCGTTCGCCGAATCCGGCGATGAGTAGAATTCGCCCGTTTTCGAAACGCGGCGGATCGATTTGGGTGAGAAGAGTTTCATCCATTTTGATTGGTTCCAGTAATTCGATTTGATCGATCGCGGCATGTGCGCGAATCGACTCCGGGGTCGCGCCGAATTGATCGCGGAAAGCTCGCGTGAAGGCTTCGTGCGAATTGTACCCGGCCTCGATCGCGACCGCGAGAATATCCGGAGCCCCGCGTGCGAGCTTACGCGCGGCGCCGGCAAGGCGGCGTCCGCGGACGTATCGCATCACGGAGTATCCGGTAGCCGTTCCGAAGGCTCGGGAGAGGTGGTATCGCGAAACTCCGGCGGCCGCGGCGACATCGTCGAGCGTGATCTCCTGCTCGAAGTGGCTTTCGATGTACCAGAGCGCCTTTTGGGTCGGGTTCACGAGGACAGAATACAGGCTCGGAGGCAGACGCACTTGATCGGGATTGCTGTGGCGGCCGGAGCAGGGCTAAAACCTTGCGCGGGCTGAAGGCCGCCGTCCTACGCCAGATTGCGAAACAACTCCGCGAGTTCTTCGACGCTCAGTTGCTCGGCACGGCGCGTGAGGCCCCCGATCGCATCGACGCGTTCTTTCCCGTACACTTCGGCGAGATTATTCCGCAGTGTTTTTCGTTTGTGGCGAAAACAAGCGGAGGCGAATCGCAGGAAGGCCGGGCGGTCCTCGATAGGGAACGGGCGAGGCTCCAATCTGACCGCCGCGCTCTCCACTTTCGGCGGAGGGCGGAAAGCCAGCCGCGAAACGGGAAACAGAATCTCCGGGCGGGAAAAGACCTGTGTCTGAACGCTCAGAAATCCGAAATCGCGTGAGCCCGGCGCGGCCGCCAGCCGGTCAGCGACTTCCGCTTGCACGAGAAAAACCGCGCGTATCCACAGCTCGCCCAGAGCGAATAACTTCTCAAGGATCGGCGAGGTGATGTAGTAGGGCAGATTCCCGGCGACTACGGCTCGACCCCACGCGCTGAGATCTGTCTTCAGAATGTCGCCCTCGATCAGGACCAGGCGTCCTTGTTCGAGCGGTTGGGCGAACTTCTGGCGCAGATAGTGGACGAAGTAGGGGTCCACCTCGACCGCGACCACCTTTTCGGCGCGTTCGAGAAGCGGTTCGGTGAGCGCTCCTTTGCCGGGGCCGATCTCAATGACCTGAGGCGCGCCGGAACCGCAGGCGGCATCCGCGATGCGGTCGAGAATGGATTTACGGACGAGAAGATGCTGCCCGAGTTTTCTGGGCACGCGGCCTGGTTAACCCCTGACGTCGATGTGGCTCGATCTGAGCGTGAGCCGCAGACGGCCTTCGAGCGGTTGTCCGAACGCGGTTGCCGGAGTGAAACTCGTCAGGAGGAGGAATCCTTCGATGGAGCGCCGCAGCGCCGCGTCGTTCAAAACGTCGCCGCTGACGATCGCGTAATCGACCATGCGGCCGTCGCGGTCGATCGTAACGTCAACCACAACATCCTCGCCGGCCGTCGCCGCGATGGGAGCCATGCGGCGCACAGCCGCTTCCGTGGTAATCCCGAGGGGCACGTCGAAAGCGCTGGAGGCGTGCACGGGGAAACTGGGCACCACCCACATGCTGAACAGAAGGACCGCGGAAAACACGCCGCCCGCGAAGGGCAGAGCGATCGGGCGCATCATATTGTCGAAAGACAGACGGAACCGATCCATGCGCGTCAGGCGCCCGCCATGAACGATTCTTTGGATCTCGCGCGAGGCGAGGACCCGCAGCGAACTGTTCAGCCTCGCCGGCGGACGCAGCCGGGGGAGGCTGCGCAGCGCACGACTCGCCGTAGGGTCGCCGCTCCGCAACATTTCATCACGATCGCGTTTCATACCGCTCACATCACTCTTTCGCACACGCGCATACCAGATACGGAGTACGCGCGGCCTAATCCGCCATTTGCGGTGACCACTCGGTAGCCGAAGCCGGCTCGAGCCGTCCAGCCAGATGCTTCTTCAACCCTTCACGTCCGCGCAGAATTCGCGACTTCACGGTGCCGAGCGAAACTTCCAGAATCTCTGCAATCTCCTCATAGCTCAGCCCTTCCATCTCCCTTAAGACCAGCGCCGCCCGGAATCTCGGATTCACTTGCGCAAGCGCTGCCTCTATGAGTTCCCGTGTTTCCCGGTCAACCACCGTTTCAAACGGCGAGGGGCCAGGGTCGGGCAGCCAATCCTGATAGCCCATCGTCTCGCCGGGGTCGGCTTCCAGATTGACCTCCTGCCGCCGATGGCGGCTGAACCAGCGCCTGTGATTGCGCGCCTCGTTCACCGCAATCCTGTAGATCCAGGTTTTTAGAGACGCATTCTGCCGAAACGATGCGATATTCCGGAAGACTTTCAGAAAAACTTCCTGAACCACGTCGGCAGCGTCAGCGGGATCGTCCATCAGGCGGGCGACGATATTAAAGACCGGTACCTCGAAGCGATCGATCAGCGTTTCGTAGGCCGAATCGACGCCCGCGCGAAGCTGCTCGATCAGCCTGGACTCATCCTCCCGCACGATGATGCGCGAGCATGCGTCGAATTCGAATCCTACGGTGGTGTCGGCCACGATTTCCCTAGAACCGATTCTACCGCTTCCAGTGGCTTAGACACCGGGGTGGGGGGAAAGTTCCCACAACCCTCCCGGCTAGGGTCTTTTTGTAACCTGCCGGTTGGGGCCCCGATCGAGCCCGGGGGATCTTCTATTCTTCGGGAAGACCGCTCTGGCTGAAACGCCGGACGTCCCCGATCCGGAGCCTGAAATCGGGCAAACGGAGTTTCCGCTATTGTCGATGGGCACAAAAATGTCCCAGGTGGAGCCGTCGGCCGATATCGCGAACACATTATTCCCGTTCGAATCGGGCCGTCCGGTCTGAATCCGGGCGCGATATGTGCCGGCGATGTATGTGGCGGGGTTGTAACCATCGGCCGCCGGGTTACCAAAATCCAGCGGATCGCTGATGGCGATGACCTTTGTCACCTTCGCGTTCGTGGCGCTCGCGGTGACCGACGGATCCGCGGCCGGAGTGACCGGGATTCCCGATGCGTCGAGCAGCCGGAAATCGATGACATCGCTGCACGCGGACGGATCGGAAGAGGGAGCCGAAAGCAATACGAGATTGGAGACAGTCTTAGCCGCCACTCCATACCAGTAGGGAATCCGGAGAGGCGTTTGTCCCTGGGTTCCGGTCACCAGCATAAATCCGTGGTATTGTCCCGCGGCGAGTCCGCCGGGCAGGGTGACGGTCACCGTATGGGAGGCGTTGGCGTCCATGCTGAAGCTGTTTGAATCGGCCGAAGGCGTCGCGTTGCCGTCAATCGAATTGAACGTAACGGTGAACGTATCCGCCGGGCCGATATTCGTCAACACGACGCTCTGTGCCGGGACGGTTCCGTCCGCATGCGACTTCAGGGCTGCTGTCGCGAATACCGAGCTCGACGATCCTCCGCCCGCCGCCGCCGCGGGGAAACTCAGCGACGTCGGATTCGCTGCCAGTCCCTGCTTCAACGCACCCAGGGCGTCCAGGATTCCGACGCCCGCCATCTGCGGCGGAACCACGGCGCCCGTTCCAGCCTGATCGAATTCCGATGAACTGTTGGTCACGAGCGACCGGTATTGCTGCGGCGTCAGACCCGGGCGCGCACCCATCAGCATCGCCACGGTGCCGGCTACGATCGGGGAGGCAAAGCTGGTCCCTGCGCCGTCGTCGAAGAACGCGGTGTAGCCAAGGAAAAAGTCGACAAGCTGCGGCGTATCGAGGAAGGTAAATGGCGGATAACATCCATTCACCAGATCCTGCACGAACGGCGGGGTGCAGTCGAGTCCTTCAAACACGGTCGAGGTCGGCGCGACAAGCCAGTCGCCGACCGCGACTACATCGGGTTTGATGTGAGCGCCGGGCGTCGGTCCGAGGCTCGAGAAGTCCGTGACCTGGTTGTAGGGATAGGTCAGGGCAGTCTTCCCATCGAAATCGAGATCGACCGTTGTGTTGGCCGCGGCAAGCTGGAGCAAAGCGGCTCCGTCCGCCTTGCTCACGAGCATTGCGGGAAGCGTCGCTCCTCCGACATTCCAGGAAACCATAAGGGCGTTTCCATCCGCGTCTTCGGGGACGATCTGAGAGATCTCGAAAGAGGAAACCTCGACGCCTGAGAGCGAGTAATCGAAGAACGCCCGGTCCGTGTTGTCGTACACGATGGCGCCGATTGCGCCCGCGGTTTGCGCATTATCAAGCTTGGTTTCAAAAAAACAGGTGGAGCCATCCGCGCTGCCTCGCTGGATCAGCGCGATTCTGCCCCGGAGGCTGTTGGCGGGCAGCGCGCTACAGGCGTGAGTATCGCCCGAAGCGACGGTGCCCACGTCGACGAGCGGGCCGGTGACGTCGCCGGTGACGAAGGTCACCTGCTCAGTTGGAGGAACGGCGTAAATCGGCTGGCCCCCCGAAGGAGTGACGCTGTACCAGAACCAGCGCTGGTTTTCGATTGCGCCAACCGCGATCACCGCAGGCGCGGCCGCCGGATCGCCCATCGTTCCGATAAAAGGACCACTATTGCCCGCCGCCACCACCACAACCATTCCGCCGTTTACCGCGTTCGCAATCGCGCGAGCTTCGATTCCGTTTTCGTCGGCGCTATTGTAGATCGTTCCGCCGCCACTGTAGTTGACGACGTTCATCCCGTCCGTGAAGGCGTCTTCAAGACCGGCAAGGAACGTGGCGGAATCGCCATTCCCGGAGTCGTCGAAGACTTTGTAGCTGCCGATCCATGCTCCCGGCGCGACACCGCTCAGGTTGCCGATCCCCGGAAATCCGGGCGACTGCGGCAGACCGGCGGCGATCGCGGCAACCGTCGTTCCGTGGCCGGCGTAGTCGCTCCCATCCGTGCCTGTATTGTCGACGCCGCCGGGAAGATCGGAATAGACGCGCGAGACGATCACCTTACTGTTGGTGTTGGCCGGTAAAGCAGATCCGGACAGAATGGGAAATCCACTGGGAACGGTTGTGGAGAAATTTTGAAACGCCGGATGAGAAACGTCGATACCAGTATCGAGAATTCCGATCTTGATACCCGCTCCCGCGCTCGACGATCCGCCGGCGATGGTCTGCCAGACCTGGGTGATGCGGTGAACGTTCAGCGCCTGGTCCATCAGAACATGGGTCCGCCGCACGGGCGCGACACTGCGAACGTCCGGCCGCTGCGCCATCCGGGCCGCGGCCTGCGGAGACATCGTCGCGGCCATCGCGTTCACCACGTTATACAAGTGATGAGTCACGCTGCCGCCCATTCCGCGGATTGCCGCTTCGGCGGAAACATGCTCGCGCTCCATTTCCGTGCGGCGCGCCTGAACGTCGCGGTCGGATGAAGTGAAATGCTCCCTCTTGGCCGCGGCTACGGCGGCCGCGGGCTGGGAATTAAACTCGACGATATACCGATTGGGAACGATTTGCGCCAGCGACAGCACAGCGGACGCGAACAAAAGAGCGGTGCGCTTCATGAAATGAGGACTCCTGTGGTCTCTTTCTACCCTCGGACGCGGCGCGAAAACCTTTAGCAGTTTACCCTGGACAGACGACAATGGATATAACCCGGACAGTCATATGAGGTTCTGGTAATCCGGGTGATTCGAATACGGTTTCATGGATGCCGCGCGCCCGCCGGGCGTTACCATCTTTTGTTACAATGGATTGAGGTTTTCCACCCACCTATATGGCCACCAAACCTGCCTTCGCCACGGGCGCCCAGGTCGAGCACCCCAAGTTCGGTCTCGGAAGCGTCCTTTCCTGCAATGAAGAATACATAGTGATCAAGTTCGACGACCACGGGGAAAAGAAATTCATTTTGCAGATCGTCCTTCCCAACTTAAAAAAGAGCGACAGGCAGCCTCCGGTGGAAAAGCGGCGCAGTTCGAAAAAGAAGACTGCTCCGGTGGCGAGCTAAGTTCTTCCCGAGCGTCCGGACTGGGGCAATTGTCCTATCCCATTAAGGTTTTTTTATGAGTGTCACGGATGCGCCGCGAAAATCACTTTGCTAGAATGCCGTTAACCGGCAATGCAATGCGAACAGTGCCTCCCAAGAGATCAAGTGCGCTCGAACGCCCGAGGGGTGTACGAGAAGCTGTTGTATTTGTGGGGAGCTGAATTGCGCCGCTGCCTGCGCTGCCACACGCGGCGCGCGGTTCTGGGAAATCGAGAAATTCGTCTGCGGGAAACTACCGGGAGGTCGCGGTCGCTTCTGGTGGGATGGCTCGCGCTGGGCGGGGGGATTTTGGTCTCGCTGATCGTCGCCTATCTTGCGCTTGCGCGTTCGTACCGGCTACCTTTTTGATTTTTGAAGCCACTACAGATTTCGGCCTGGAATGGTTTCGTCCTTCTGGCCGGAGCGCTCCTGCTCTGTTTGAAGGGGTTCGGTCAGCTTCTTGCGAATACGCTCGACGGCGGATCGAATCTGATTCTTGACATCTTCCGGGTCGAGGTCGGGACTGCTATCCACCATGGCTGTGGTTAATATGATGTCATATTGACACTCCGCGGCGGTTTAGAAATGTATTAAAATTTTTCAATCTTCTGACTGGAGTACTACCGGTCGGTGGATGGGTTTGACAACGATTTACTCTTTCGCTATTCTCGATAGAGTCAGCGAGTGATCTTCTGCTCCCGCGCTACCTCTGTCTGTTTAGATAGACCGGCCGGGGGCCGGCCCCGCTACCTTAGTGGATTTAACGCTGCTAACGGCATGGGCTAGTCCGAAGTCTTTCACCTTCGCCAGTTTTGGGAATCGCGGATCAGGTGCGTTCGCGTCTGTAGTGGTTTCCGGGTGGAATCTTTTAGCCAGTGAGTTTTTAGGCAGCGTTTCACGCGCCTAATTTTAAGAGAGGAAGTTCGTGCCGACGTTCAACCAGCTTGTGCGTAAGGGGCGCCGCCCCACGCGCTATAAGACGGCCAGTCCGGCGCTGCAGGCCTGCCCGCAGCGGCGAGGCGTGTGTACGCGCGTTTTCACCATGACCCCGAAGAAGCCGAATTCGGCGCTGCGTAAGGCGGCTCGCGTCCGGCTGACCAACGGGATCGAAGTGACAACTTATATTCCCGGAGTGGGTCACAACCTTCAGGAGCACTCCATCGTGCTGATCCGCGGAGGGCGCGTGAAGGATCTGCCGGGCGTTCGCTACCACGTGGTGCGCGGGACGCTCGATACGGCGGGCGTGACGGGGCGTCAGCAGGGCCGTTCGAAGTATGGAGCGAAGAGGCCGAAGGGGCCCGCGAAATAAACTATGCCGCGTAGACGCAGACCTGAACAACGCGAAATCCTGCCGGATCCGGTGTACAACTCGACTCTGGCGGAAAAGTTTGTCAACTCGATGATGTGGGACGGCAAGAAGGCGGTTTCGCAGAGAATTTTTTACGCCGCCATGGACAAGATCAAGGAGCGGACCCAGGACGATCCTTTAAAGTTGTTCAAAAAGGCCGTGGAGAACTGCAAGCCGCTGCTTGAAGTGAAGACGCGGCGCGTCGGGGGCGCCAACTATCAGGTGCCGGTCGAGGTTCCCAACAACCGGCGCACATCGCTGGCGATTCGCTGGATCCTGATCAACGCGCGGACTCGTCCGGAAAAGAGCATGCCCGAAAAGCTTGCGAATGAATTGAACGATGCAGCCAACCTCCGGGGTGGCGCGATTAAAAAGAAAGACGACGTGCATCGAATGGCCGAAGCGAACAAGGCCTTCGCGCACTACCGCTGGTAAATCGGAGAGGCAGAACTTAGCAGGGAAATATGGCTCGCACAGTACAGCTCGAGAAGATGCGAAATATCGGCATCATGGCGCATATCGATGCCGGTAAGACCACCACGACCGAGCGCATCCTTTATTACACCGGCCGGACCTACAAGATCGGCGAAGTGCATGAAGGCACTGCGGTCATGGACTGGATGGAGCAGGAGCAGGAGCGCGGAATCACGATCACGTCCGCGGCCACCACGTGCGAGTGGCGGGATTGCACGATCAATATCATCGATACGCCGGGACACGTCGATTTCACGGCGGAAGTCGAGCGCAGTTTGCGTGTTCTCGACGGCGCGGTCGCGGTCTTCGATGCCGTCGCCGGTGTTCAGCCCCAGACGGAGACTGTTTGGCGGCAAGGGGACAAATATCACGTTCCGCGTCTTTGCTTCATTAATAAGATGGACCGGGTCGGCGCCGATTTCTATCGCGCGGTCGATACGATTGTCGATCGGCTGAAGTGCCGTCCGGTTCCGATCCAGTTGCCGATCGGCGCCGAAGATCAGTTCAAGGGCATCGTTGACCTGGTGACGATGAAGGCTCGCGTGTGGCGCGACGAAACGCTCGGCGCAAAATACGATGATGTGGATATTCCGGAAGATCTGGCCGATCTCGCCAGGGAATATCACGACAAGCTTGTCGAAGCGGTTTCAGAAACCGACGATCATCTGTTTACCAAGTATGTGGAAGGCCAGCCGATTTCGGAGCAGGAGCTTCGCGCGGGGATCCGCAAGGCAACCATTGCGCAGAAGATTTTCCCGGTAATCTGCGGAACGGCGTTCAAGAACAAGGGTGTTCAGAACCTGCTCGACAGCGTGGTGGATTACCTGCCTTCGCCGGTGGACATTCCGCCGGTCAAGGGCGCGTCGGTCGACAATCCTGAAGAGACGATCGAGCGCAAGCCGGAGGATAATGCTCCGTTTGCGGCGCTCGTTTTCAAGATCATGACCGATCCCTTTGTCGGCCAGTTGGCGTTCATTCGTGTGTACTCGGGGCGTCTTGCGGCGGGCGAATCGATTTACAACGTCGCGAAGGGCCGCAAGGAGCGCGTGGGCCGTCTGGTCAAGATGCATGCCAACAAGCGCGAGGAAATCACGGAAATTCTGGCGGGCGACATCTGCGCCGCCGTCGGTTTGAAGAACGTGGTGACGGGCGACACAATCTGCGACGAGAAAGCTCCGGTGCTGCTTGAGTCGATCGACTTTCCGGCGCCGGTGATTCAGCTCGCGATCGAGCCGAAGACCAAGCAGGATCAGGAAAAGCTGGGCATGGCGATCGCCAAGCTGGTCCAGGAAGATCCGACGCTTAAAGTTTCAACCGACCCCGACACGGGTCAGACGATTCTCGCCGGCATGGGCGAGTTGCATCTTGAAATCATCGTCGACCGCATGCAGCGGGAGTTCAATGTCGGCGCCAACGTCGGCAAGCCGCAGGTTGCTTATCGCGAAACGATCCGCAACACCTCGGAATTCGATTACACGCATAAGAAGCAGACCGGTGGATCGGGTCAGTATGCGCGCGTGAAGCTGCGCGTCGAGCCGCTGCCGGCGGGGAGCGAGTTTGAATTCGCCAATGAGGTTTTCGGCGGCGCGATCCCCAAAGAATTCATTCCGGCGGTGGAAAAGGGCGTGGTTGAATCGCTTGAGCACGGCGTGCTCGCCGGCTTCCCGATGTCGGATGTGAAGGTGACGGTGTTTGACGGGGCTTATCACGAAGTCGACTCGTCGGAAATGGCATTCAAGATCTGCGCTTCCATCTGCTTCAAGGAGGCCGCGCGCAAGGCCAAGCCGGTGCTGCTGGAGCCGGTGATGAAGGTCGAAGTGGTGGTGCCGGATGAATATATGGGTCCTGTAAACGGCGACCTGATCTCGCGGCGCGGGCGTCTTGAGGGCACGGAGATATTGGGTTCGACGCAGATCATCAAGGCGATGGTCCCGCTGTCGGAAATGTTCGGCTACGCAACCGAGCTGCGTTCGCGCACGCAGGGCCGCGGGGCGTTCACGATGCACTTCGGCCAGTACGAAGAAGTTCCCAAGAGCGTCGCCGAGGAGATTACGAGCAGGGCGCAAGGCAAGGTTGCCGGTTAAATGAGTAAGGTTGCCGGTTAAATGCCGGTGGGTATCGAGTAAGGGTTGAGAACGTTTAGGAGAAATCGGACACAATGGCGAAGGAAAAATTTGATCGCAGTAAGCCGCACGTCAACGTAGGCACGATCGGGCACATCGATCATGGCAAGACGACCTTGACGGCGGCGATCACCAAGACGCTGGCCAAGCATAATCCCAAGG